>JGI12316J15309_10000134_pt1 | contig 1076301 bp, 870 predicted proteins | sample MarCyaLeptolynsp_FD_15309 | JGI IMG/M metagenome (IMG submission 15309)
CGATTCCGGTCACGATGGGCGATGTGTTGATCATTCAGGTGTTCGGCTTCGGCACCACCAACGATGGTCCCGGTCTGTTGAACATCGCTTGTGCTCCGTAACGCTGATTGCAATTAACATTTTGAGTCGATCTTCTGGGTCGGCTTAAAGAAACGAGTTTGTTTGGGCGTTGTCGCAACTGCGGCAACGCCCTTTTTTATTTTCCGGCTGCCGGTCGACCATAAAGGCTCAATATTTGCTTATGGTCTCAGCAGAATTTTGCTATAATTTACGCAGGCCACTCGGTCGTCTTTGATCCTAATCAGAATTTCTTGGTCTGCAGGGACCGACGGATTTGATATGCGTAATCAGATAATCGGATTACTGGTTTGGTTCTCATGCATCGGCGCGCCATATGTGCATGCACAGCAATTTGTCGATCTTGATGGTGCTGCGAATGGCCTGGTTGGCTTCATTGGGCCTGAATCTATGGGAATCGGTCTTGCCGCTGCCGATGTCGATGATGACGGTCATGTAGATATATTCGTACCCAATCGCGAAGGCCATCACGATCTGTTCTTTCACAACAACGGCGATGGCACGTTCACCGATCTTGCCCAAGTCATTGGGATTGGATCGGTACGGCAGACGCGCAACGCCATTTGGTTCGATTTCGATGGCGATCACGACCTTGACTTGTTGACGGCCGAAGATTGTTTTGTGGGCCCGGAAACACCAATTTTTTCCTGCCTGCAAACGTTGCCGCTAGCGCTTTACCGGCAGGATGCACCGCTGCAGTTTTCCAACGCGACCTATGACGCGAACCTTGCGATTCCCTTTCCCCGAATTGAAATCGAGCACCATGGTGGCTTTGCTGTTGGTGACCTTAACAATGATGGTTGGCTCGATGTCTTCGTTGGCATCTGGCAGGGGCCGGCGTTTTTGTTCCTAAACAACCGAAATGGCGGCTTTGTTGACGCTACAGTTTCCAGCGGAATTGCCGGTCCGGATCGTGGCTATTTCCAGCCCGTCTTGATCGATCTTAATGCGGATGGCTGGATGGATATCGTGATGGCCGTCGATCTCGGCCCAAATATCATCTGGATCAATCAGCGCGACGGTACCTTCGTTGATGTCGCGCCCTCTCTCGGCGTGGACAGCGCGTTTAACGAGATGGGTAACGCAGTAGGCGACATCGACAATGACGGTGATTTTGACTTCTTTATGACCAACATCGATTGGCTGGACCGTCATAATATTTTGCTTCGCAATGATTCGGTGGGCACAGAGGTGCTCTTTAGTGAGATTGCGGTCCAGCTCGGCTTGGGATACACCGGTTGGGCGTGGGGCACCACGATGTTCGACGGTAACAACGATGGTCTTCTGGACATTGCGTTGACCAACGGATGGCGCTTGGAAGCCTATCAGTCAGACCAGTCCGCATACTTCCGGCAGCTGCCAGGCGCGAGCCTAAATTTCGAGCAAGTTGCGACTCAGGTCGGGTTCGATGATACCGACTGGGGTAGCGCACTCGCTGCGGTCGATTACGATCGAGACGGCGACCTTGACCTGCTTCAAACATGTATGCAATCCGGTCCGTTGCGCTTATATCGTAACAATCTCACACCCGTTCAGAAATGGCTCACCGTAAAGCCGCGTATGAACGGTCCGAATCACCGAGCCATTGGTGCTGCGGTGAAGGTGTCGGCACCGGGATTTTTTGCGCAACGGCTTATCACTGCCGGCGTCAGTTTCCTCACTCAGGAGCCGGCAGAAGCACATCTTGGTTTGGGTACTCAGGCCTTTGTTGATGTAACGGTTAACTGGCCTGACGGCACTTCAACTACTGTTCCAGCGGTTTCGGCGAATCAAATGCTCGTTATCAATCATGGCGGGCCCGGCGACTTAAATGCTGACGGCGTTGTAAACGACGCGGACTTGACGTTGTTTGAACCGTGTTTTACCGGGTCGAGCAACGGTACGATTATTTATGTCGATGAATGTCGGGCTGCGGATGTGGATGCTGATGGAGATGTCGATTGTGAGGATATTCAATTTGTCCTTCAACGCGATGAAGCGGATTTTGCCTCCACGCCGATTCTTCCAATAGCCGAATTCGTTGATATCCTTCTAGCGCGTGGTTTACTTCCATCCCGGATCTGCCTCGCAGACATAAATGTGGATGGCATCATCGACGGTAGAGATATCGAGTCGTACGTTATCGATTTGTTGAGTTAGTCTGCTGTGGTTCGGAATATCTCTCACGAAACGACCCGTGTTTGAAACATGAATGTTGAAGAGGTGAAAAACGCTTTGTGCAGGTGGCTCAATCAACGTGTTGTGTTCGTAGCTGCACTCTTTTTTTTCCCAGCAGCCGATGTTTCAGCCGACGCAGTGGCATTCTCAGATCAGTCTGTGACATTAGGCGTTAACTTCTTTTGCCCGATTGCGCCGCCGCACAATATTCCTGAAGGTCGCGGCCTGGCATGGGTCGATCTGGATAACGACTTCGACGCAGATCTGATTTTGCTCGGCGCTGCGAGCGGCGTGGTGGGCGTCTACGAAAATGTCGCCGGTTCGTTTATCGATCGCAGCGCCACAACGGCAATCCCGCCGTTACCGACTGCCTCCGGCATGGTCGCTTTCGATTACGACGGCGACGACGATCTCGACTTGTTGGTTACCCAATGGGGCTTGCCCAATATCCTGTTGCGTAATGACGGCAACTTTCTGTTCATGAACGTCAGCTACGAGATGGGGCTCACGTATGTCGGGCAAGCGACGGGGCCGACGGCTGCCGATTATGACGGCGATGGTTGGGTCGACTTGTTTCTCACGCTGTATGGCGAACCCAATCGGTTGTACCGAAACAACGAAGGGGCCGGCTTTATCGATGTGACCGATTCAGTAGGGATCTTTGGTGCCTATAACAGTTTGCAAGCATCGTTCTTCGATTTCGATCTCGATGGCGACAAAGATATCTATGTGTCCAACGATCAGCGGACGCCAACCGATACATATGAATACAATCGTCTATTTGAAAATGTGGGCGGTCAGTTTGTCGAGATTTCAGAGGCATCGGGCACGGATATTCGCTTATTATCCATGAACGTCGGCATCGGTGATCTGGATCGCAACGGCTATCCCGATATCTATTGCACCAACGGCACGGTGGATGTACTCAATCAATATATTCCCAACATGTTGTTGATGAACAATGGCGATCAGACATTTTTTCGCGCCGAGGTTGCCGCCGGCGTCGATTCCTATCGCTTCGGTTGGGGCGGCCAATTTTTTGATTTCGATAACAACGGCTTTCTCGATCTCTACGTCTGTAATCAAATCGGTGACAATCGTTTGTATGTCAACTCCGGTACATGGCCGTTGGTTGACATGGCGTCGACGTATCGCGTGGATGTAACGCCCGATTCCCGTTGCGTGGCGGTTGCCGATATCGATAGCGATGGCGATTTGGACATGGCGGTGCAGGTTTACAACGATACCACGCGCATCTTCATCAATCAGGAAGGCAACGCTGGTTCGAATCGCTATCTGCGCATTGTGCCGATTGGCCGCACGCCCAATCGCCATTCCATCGGCGCACGGGTGGAACTCCGTACCGGTAGCGATTGGCAATCAACGGAGATCATTGCCGGTAGCACGTACAAGACGCAAAGCGAATTGGTGGCCCATTTCGGATTGGGTACCGTGACCATTGCCGATGAGATTCTCATCACGTGGCCCGACGGCGTGACGCGGAGATTGTTGGCAATTGCCGGCAATCAGCAACTTGCCGTACTCCACCCAACCTACCTCGGCGATGCCAACGATGACGGGATGGTTAACGTTGGCGATATCGCCGCGTTCTATCAAAAGGTGTTAGACGGTGAATCGGGTCCAGCGATTGCCGCGATTGACTTCTCTGGCGACGGCAAGCTCGATGGTCGCGACATCGCCGGGTTCGTGGACAGGCTGCTTCAGTAACGTCGCAGTTGTCTCTGCGTCAGTGTGACAAAAACCACACGACTGCCGCACCGATGGCCGATCCTAACAGCCCGATCCATGCACGTGAGTTACCATACCGCCCAGCGATTTCGGCTGCTGTGTTTTGCTCCAAGCGTACACTTAGGCTTTCCAAGCGGGCGCTGAGCCGCTCAATATCGCGCGCTTGCTCGGCGACCCGCACCGGCAGCCCGTTCACACTCTTTTCCAATCCACGAATCGATAGATTCAACGTCGCCACCAACTCCGATACGCCGCGCAGCAGCCCATCGTGCTTTTCGGTAATCTGTTGTTCGGCCCGCACCGTGGTTTCCAGTGAGCCGATGGCACGCGATAACGCGCCGAGGCGCAATTCCAGATTGTCCAATTTGCCGTCGAGTCGTTCGTTGGAATCCATTTTAGAATCCTGAGTGCCTGTTTGATCGATATCACCACCGGATAGGGTTTATTTGCAGACGCTTGCATCGACGCCGCGTTTGCATGACTTGCCGAGCGCTTCGGTCAGTACCAACATCCTGATGATCGATTGGAAGAGCCGCGCCTGAGAAGGTCCGCTACCGCGATACCGGCCACTTCGGTTAATATCGAAAGCGAACTAAAACGACTTGGAGATTTCATGGCCGCATCAGCCATTCACGAAACAACCGTTACCGTCGAACAAATCGTTTCTGCCACGGGGGGCACGTTGGCGGCGCAGCTCGATAAATCCATGACCGTGCGAACGATCGCCAGCCTGGCCGATGCCGAATCAACCGATATCTCGTGGGTGGACAGTAAGAAATGGCTGGCGACGGCGCAGGAATCCAAGGCCGCCATCATCATTGGCGCGCCCGCCGTGTTAGGAAACGATCATCCGAAAGCACTGTTGGTCGACGACACGCAAGCCGCCGTTGCGAACGTGCTCGAATTGTTCGCGCCGCCTGCGGACCAGCCTGCTGTTGGCGTCCATCCGTCGGCAGCAGTCGATGAGACAGCGAGCATCGCCGCGACGGCCTGCATTGGTGCTCACGTGCGTATCGGTCCCGGCGCGGCAGTCGGCGAACATGCCGTGATCCATGCCGGCGTATCGGTCGGCGCTCATGCCCAAATCGGCGCAGCGTGCGAATTGTTTGACGGTGTCGTTGTCTACGAACGGTGCACCATCGGCGCGCGGGTTCGAATCCACGCAAACGCTGTCATCGGTGCTGATGGCTTTGGATACATTTTTCGTGACGGGCAGCACCGTAAGCTAAAGCACATCGGTACCGTCGTTATCGAAGACGACGTTGAGATTGGTGCGAATACGACCATCGACCGGGCGAAGGTCGGCGAAACCCGTGTGGGTCGCGGGACCAAGATTGATAACCTTGTGATGGTCGCTCATAATGTTCAGATTGGCCCTGCCTGTATTATCGTGGGGCATGTCGGATTATCGGGCAGTGTGCGCTTGGGCGCGGGCTGTGTACTTGGGGGGCACGTGGGAGTGGCGGATGGCATTTATCTGGCCGATGGAACCCAAGTGTCGGCTAAGTCCGGGATTATGAACGACGTCGACACACCGGGCACCCGAATTTTCGGGATTCCGGCACAGGAACATACCGCCGCCAAGCGTGAGTTGTTGCAGGTGCGACGCCTGCCCAAGGCACTGAAGCGTATCAGTGATTTAGAAAAGAAGGTCGCCGAACTTGAAGGCGCAGCAAACGATCGAGAAACCGGCTGAGATTCGTGGTCGCGGGTTGTTCACCGGCGCCGAGGTCAGCCTGCGCTTTAAACCGGCCGCACCCGATTCCGGCGTGACGTTTGTTCGCCTCGATACCGATACGCCTTGCCGCATCAGCGCTCATGTGAATAACGTTACCAAACGCCTGCGCCGCACGGCGCTGCGCAACGGTACCCATGCCGTTGAAACGGTCGAACATTGCATGGCCGCACTGCACGGTCTCGGTATCGACAACGTCGAAATCGAGATGTTTGGTGGTGAATTGCCCGGCGGCGATGGTAGCAGCCAGTTGTTCGTCGATGCGATCACCGAAGCGGGCATTACCGATCAAAACAGCGAGCGCAAACCGCTTGTCATCGAAGACACGATTCGCGTTTCGGAAGGCAACGCCGAACTGATTGCGGTGCCCAGCGATAATGACGCGCTCGATGTGTTATACGATCTCGACTACGGCCCCGAATCGGATATCCCGCGACAATTTCTGGGCGTTACGATTTCCGAAGAGACGTTTCGCCATGAAATCGCCTCGGCGCGCACGTTCCTCTTAGAAAAAGAGGCGCTGCAGTTTAAAGCGGCCGGTATGGGCCAACATCTGTCGTACCAAGACATCGTCGTGATCGGTAAAGATGGCGTCATCGACAACGAGTTTCGCTTTCCCGATGAATGCGTGCGTCACAAGATTCTCGATTTAATCGGTGATATCTATCTGGCAGGTCGACCCATTCACGGCAAGATCATCGCCACCCGCAGCGGTCACGCGCTCAATCATGAACTGGTGCGGCGCTTGCTGGCGGCTCTCAAGCGCAAAGAGAAAAGCATCCGCGCCGGCAGCGGCATCGCCACGTTCGATGCACGGCAACTTCATCGCATTCTGCCGCATCGCTATCCGTTTTTGTTGATCGATCGTGTGGTGGATATCGAAGACGAAAAGCGCGCTATCGGCATCAAGAACGTCTCGATTAACGAGCCGTTCTTCCAAGGGCATTATCCGTCGCAGCCGATTATGCCGGGCGTGTTGATCATCGAGGCAATGGCCCAGCTCGCCGGGATTTTGCTTTCGCAAAAATTGGAGCACGCCGGAAAAGTGGCCGTTCTGCTCTCGATGGATAACGTCAAGTTCCGCCGCCAAGTGGTGCCGGGCGATCAGTTGATTCTCGAAGTCGAAACGATCCGCGTTCGGGCACGCACGGGCCACGTACGCTGCGTGGCCACGGTTAATGAATCGCTGGTGGCACAGGCCGAGATCAAGTTCATGATGGTCGATGCCGAGCCGCTGTAGAGCGGTGCTATCGACGTCTATCGCGCTTCATTCCTGCTGCAAATTAGGCGTTTCGCCAACTGTGTCGAGCCAATACTCAGGCAGGAATATTCTGAATAGTCCGAAAACTTCCCTCTGGAATCAACCGCAACGACCCGTTAGGATAGAGGGCGAAGTAAGCGAGTGCTGCGCGCGGCTCGGCGCAGGAAATTGGCCGCACGCAAATGGGAAGACACATGAGTGATATCGCCGCCACCGCGACCATCGATCCGCGGGCTCAGTTAGGGAACAACCTGACGATCGCGCCGGGCTGTTACATCGGCCCCGACGTCACGATTGGTGATAATTGTATTCTGATGCCGAACACGACGGTCATCGGGAATACGCAAATCGGTAGCCACAACATCTTTTATCCATCCACGGTCATCGGGGCCGCCCCGCAAGATCTGAAATTCAAGGGCGGCAACACCAAGCTCGTCATTGGCGACCACAACATCTTTCGCGAATGCGTCACGGCGCACCTTGGCACCGAAATCGGCGGGGGCCTCACCTCGATCGGCAGCCACAATCAATTTCAAGTCGGCTCGCATATCGCTCACGATGTGATTATCGGCAGCCATTGCATTCTGAGTAATCAGGTGCAAATCGCTGGCCATGTGCAAATCGAAGATCATGTGGTGGTTAGCGGCTTGGCCGGTGTGCAACAGTTCGTCACGTTAGGGGCGTACAGCTTCATCGCCGGCGCGGCGCGCTGCACGGCCGATACACCGCCGTACGTGATCTTCGGTCACGATGGCGTGGTCGCGGGGGTAAATGTCAAAGGCCTGTCGCGCTGGGGCTTCTCGGAAGTCACCATTCAACAACTGCGCGAATTGTGTAAGTTGCTATTCCCAAAGCGCAACACGGCACCATCGAATTATCGCATTCGCAATCTGTACGGCATGCTGCCGTCGCGCGCAAAGAACAATACGGCCGCCGCGGCTACGTTGTCCAAGCGTATTCGCGAGGCCGATGCCCGTTCGTTTACCGATGAGCATTGTCAGTATCTGCTTAGCTTTATGAAACGATCGATGCACGGCGGCGTACACGGTCGCTATCTCGAATCGCATCGCCGCGATAACAGCAGTCCACCGCCCGATTTTTATCGCCGGCTAGCCGGTGCCGAAGGGGCGGCTAAGGAAGACCGAACTTCATCCGCTGCCCGCGCCCTCGACGGAGGCTCCGACAATTGAGCAACGCGCCCACGCCTGTTGCCGTGGTGGGCGTCGGCCATATGGGTCGGCATCATGCCCGCTTGTATCACGAACTTCCGCAGGCCGAGCTGGTCGCGATTATCGACAAAAACCTAAATAGAGCCGAGGACATGGCCGCTGGTTATGCCGGTGCCAAAGCCTTGGCGTCTATCGAAGAATTGCCCGATCGCGTGCGCGCCGTCTCCATCGCCGTGCCCACGGTCTTTCATCGCGAAATCGCCGTGGCCTTGCTCGAGCGCGGTATCGACGTACTCATCGAAAAGCCGATCGCCGCCACGGTCGAAGAAGCCGAGGCCATCGTCGCGGCGGCCGAGCGTAACGAACGTATCGCTGCCGTTGGCCATACCGAGCGCTTTAATCCGGTCGTCCGCGCGATCTCGCGTTTGGACATTTCCCCCAAGTACATTGAATCGCAGCGCATCAGCCCGTTTCGTTTTCGTTCGGCGGATATCGGCGTCGTGGCCGACATGATGATTCACGATATCGATATCATCCTGCACTTGGTCAAATCGGAAGTGACAGACGTGCGCGCCGTGGGCGTAAATGTGTTAGGGCCGCACGAAGATGTCGCCAACGCCCGCATCGAATTCGCCAATGGTGCCGTCGCCACGCTCGCCGGCTCGCGCTTGGCGCTCAAGACCGACCGACGGCTACGCGTGTTTAGCGAAACGGCTTATCTATCGCTGGATTATCAAAACAAACAAGGGATCGCCGTTACGCGCGATGCCAATATCGACATCATCTCGATGGCGCGCGAGCGCAAGGTCGACGACTTAGCCGAACTGGCCAATCTCGATTTTGGCGAAATGGTTAAGGTCGAACCGCTGCACATCGACGATATCGAACCGTTGCGGGCGCAGTTGGAATCGTTCCTTGATAGCGTATGCACGCGCAAGGCTCCCGAAGTAACCGCCGCCGACGGCATGGCGGCAGTACGCCTGGCCACGCGTATCGTGGAGGCGGTGAAGTCGCACGATTGGTCGGTATAGGGACGATCGCAAGAGGGTGATTGCTTGCAGGGAATCGTGCTTCGACGGGGGTTTGAATACCGCTGGGGTTTAAACGCCGCGCCGTGAGTCGACCGGGGAGTGCGGGCGTCCCGCCCGCTATTAGCATCTTTTAGCGAACGACCAATTGTTCATCCCTGTCGAAACCATAGGGTAACCAAGATCAAGTCGAACTCCGTATCTATGTCCAGATCCTGTTTAGGTGGGGCGCACGAATACTTGAAATCAAGGATGTCACTCTTCACTTCGATGTCGCGCGAACGCTTGAGAATACGCTAACGAAACCAATAGCCAAAAGAGCAACATGCCGCATTTCGATATCCCGCTTCAATTCGAGCCGATTCTAAAAGCCAAAACATGGGGCGGTCGTAAGCTGGCCACGCGGCTTGGGCGCGAACTACCTGGCGACGGCCCCTTTGGTGAATCGTGGGAGATTTGCGGCTTACCGGGCAACGTGTCGCGCGCGCGCGGCGGTCACTTGGATGGCAAAACTCTGAATGAACTGGTAAAGGAAAATGCCGATGCGCTGTTGGGTGATGCCGCTTCAGCCACGCGTGAAGAATTCCCACTGCTAATCAAATATCTTGACGCCAACGAAGCGCTCAGCGTGCAAGCCCATCCGCGTCCGCCCGCCGTCGATGTCAAAGATGAAGCGTGGTATATCGTCGATGCCGACGAAGGAGCTGTGGTGTACATCGGCTTGCGCCCCGGCGTCGATCTAGATGCGTTGCAAGCGGCAGCCCAGCGCGGTGATGATCCCGAGACGTATCTTAACACCTTTCCCGCCAATACCGGCGACTGCTTTTGCTTGCCCAGCGGCGTGGTGCATGCTTTGGGGGCGGGCATCTTGGTCGCCGAAGTGCAAACGCCGTCGGATACGACTTACCGGCTCTACGATTGGGGCCGGCTCGATCAGCGCACGAAACAACCGCGCGAATTACACGTCGATCAGGTGCTGGCCAACGTACGCGACGACGTGGTCGAAACCGACATTGTGCAACCGCGACAAACGATCGACGCTGAGGGAATGGTACGCACGCGCATTTGTGCCAACAGTCGCTTTACCATCGATGAAGTTAGACTCGAACAAAAGCACGCCACGATACCGTTTGCGAGCGACACGTTTCAGATTTTGATGGTCGTTGGCCTCGATGGCGAGCAAGCTACCTACGGCCCGGACGTTACGCCTCTAGGCTTCGGTGATGTGTTGCTGGTGCCCGCTGCGTGTTCGGAATTTACTTTAAAGACGACCGGGGCGGTGAAACTGCTGTTGGTGCAGCCGGTTGTTTGAGTATGGCGTCGTTGCATCGTGTCGCCGAAGACTTGCTCGCATGGTCGCAACGCTTTCAGAATTGAACGCACACAATGCCGGCATCAAACTCAAGTAGACGCTGTTGCGGCAATCCAGAGGTAGTCAGCGCCACGCCTTCGGCATTGAAGTTCGGTTGTAACAGTGGTGGCTAGCGAAAGGTTTGAATATCCGCCGTCGAAGTCTTGTCAAATTGCTTCTCAGCGCCGCGTGTGTCATCGTTTTCATTTGGCTGTTAGCGGGCAGTTGGAACGAATTGTACGTGCGTGCGGGTAAGGCGCGTATTAGCTTTCAACGCGGTGGCCTAGCCGTTTGGTGGGATGTGCAGTCGCTACCTACAACCGGCTATACCGTTGCGCCGGTAGGGCCCTATTTTCAAGCACCCTTGTGGGTCGAACACACCCGCGGCGGCGTGCGCGGTTTGTTGGTGCCGTATTGGTCGATTTTGTTGCCGATCTTAGCGGCCTGCGGTTGGTTGCTGCGGCCGCGACCCAAGCTGGCGGAATACGCGTGTTCCGCATGCGGATACAACCTGCGTGGCAACCAAAGCGGCAAATGCCCGGAGTGTGGTGCGGTAATTTCAGATGCGGGTCTATCGCCTGCCGAGTCCCAGGCAGACTAGCGGCTCCGTCGTATTTGATCCCGAATGAACCCAATGAAATGTTTCTGCGACCCGTCAACTGTTGAAGCTTCGCGTTATTGAAGTCAATCGTTCGACGAAACCGCACCATCATCACGTCGTGTGCCATTCTCGTCGGTCGCTTCGTCTGCCTCGCGCTGCTCCAACCCCACCTTACGCTTCACATGCCGCAGTAGGCGTCGGGCCCAAACCAACTCGGTGCCAAGAATAGCCAGGCCGGCTGGGATGACCACAAAGGCAGGGCCGGGTAAGACCAGCAGGGCGATGCCAACAAAGAGAACAATCGTGCCGCCGATGATGATTCCGATGCGCACGATAATGTGGCGGCGTTCTTCGCGCGAGTCGGTCGCATACAGCGACCTGGGGATCGATGTTTCCGCAGCCTGCTCGGCGCTTTCGGGCGGCTCCCTATAGGCATCCGGATTCGTGATGGATTCGTTATTCGACATCGGCATCGCTTTTACTTTACAGTGTAGATCTGAAATATTCCGCTGACGGGCAGTTGTAAGAACTGGCTAGATTGCAACGAAACGAGGCCGCGCCATGAAATACACATGCGAAATGATGATTGATGCACCGCGCGAGCGGGTGATTGAGTTGTTCGACAACCCCGACAATATCGAGAAATGGCAACCCGATCTCGTCAGCTTCAAGCATGTGTCCGGTACGCCGGGGCAACCCGGCGCCAAAAGCGAACTCGTTTACAACATGAACGGTCGCAAGTGCGAGATGGTCGAGACCGTGACGGAGCGGGCGCTTCCGGATCGTTTCTGCGGCACCTATGACGCCAAGGGCGTACACAACATTATCGAAAATCGCTTTGAAGAAATCGACGGCAAAACGCGCTGGACGATGGTGAGTGACTTTCGTTTTGCCGGCATGATGCGCATCATCGGGCTGGTGTTTCGAGGTTCGTTTCCCAAAACCACGCACAAGATGATGGGCAACTTTAAAGCATTCGTTGAAGGCGGTGGTTAAGGGAAGAGATTTCATTTCCGTTTGAACGGGTAGCGTGGTAGGATGCATCGCGTCATGGATGACGCCCCCATCAACAAGACGATGGATCGCAACGACCTCGCGCGAGCCGATTGTCGCAGAATTCTTACCGAGTTGTTCGGCTTGATGCGCCGCATGCAGCGCATCGATGCAGGCGCGGTTTTGACCTCGTTTGATGAAGTGCCGCGGTCGATGAGCGCCGCGGGTTTGCAACCTTCGCGAACTGAATCTCTCGCCGCGGCAAACGCGAGCGTTACCTCCCAAAAATCACAAGCCAACGCGGCCGTGTCTGCGGGCGGTTCATCCCCGAGAACGACCGTGAGAGCAAACCAGGCGACCCATCCGCCGCCGACGGCGTTTCCGGATCGTCAGGTTTCTATGCAAAAGTTGGCGAATGCGCCTGCGGGCCACGATGCCGAGCATCTGACCTATTCCTCGTGGTACGGTCGCCTAGCGGGCTGGCCGGGGGCGTGGGAGCACATCAATCGGGGCATGGCCTATCAGCCCTATCCCGGTAATCCGGACGAACTCAAGGTGCCATGGTTCCTGCTGTGGGAGATTGCCTGGCTGGTGGCCAATACGCCGCTGCGGCCCGGCAGCCGCGTCCTCGATATGGGTGGGGCGGGCTCGCTTTTTTCATGCTTCCTAGCGGCTCGCGGTCATGACGTCGTCGCCATCGATATCGACGCCGATTTGTGCCGCCGTGCCGATACGCTGGGGGCCGCGATGAATTGGCGCTTGCGCGGCGAGGTGATGGACATGGCCGAGCTGGACTTTCCGGACGGCTACTTCGATCACATCTTCAGCGTCTGCGTCTTTGAGCACTTGCCCGTCTCGGGTCGGGTGCGCTGTAACGAGCATATCCGTCGCGTGTTAAAGCCCGGTGGCACGGCTTCGTACACCTTCGATTACGCCAATCCGCAGGCGTTTGGGCGTTTGGCCACGCCCGAAGATGTGAACTGGCAGTTTGTGGAACCATCCGGCCTTTCGTGGCGCGGTCACCCCAGTTTTGAGGACAACGGCCTGCGTTATCTCAGTTGCCCGCAGTCGTTTGGGTTCGGTCGCTTCACCGAGTCGGCGGCTCGTATTCATGCCTTTGTGACGGGCAGTATGGAACGTGCTCAGGTATTGGCGAATGAGACGGATTACACTTTTGGTGCGTTGTTTTTGGAGAAGACCAATGGCTGAAACAGGTGCCGCAAACATTCCCGGGCGTGCCCGCAGGATTTGCGTTTTTTTCTGTTGCCGAATCTGCTCGTGGGTCGATGTAACTAGTAGTGCCAGCCATTCAACGGTAAAAACCGCTTACTAACGGACCAGTCATGCCGAAAGCGAAGCCTCAACGCCATCAGCACCGCCACTATAAGACCTTGATCGCGCTCGTCTTTTGCATGACGGCCGGTACCTTTTTGCTGTATGGCGCGGCGACGATTTCGCCGGTAACACCGCTGCGCAGCCACGCGCCGCGCGATTGGAATCGGATCAGTATCCGGGCAGTCGAGCCCGGTGCCGAGCGGGGTTTTTATCACTATCGCGTGGATGAGAACGGTCGCACCTTCAAGAGCAACGCTTGGAGCTACCAGCAGGTGCAACGCGGTGCACCGACGACCATCCATATCATTCTGTCGACCAGCCGCAGCGATTTACGGGTGACGTCAGACCAAGCGAACAGCCTCGCGATTCTCATCTCCAACCTTCGATTGGAATATGAGATCGCAGAGGCGAACGTCGACGTCGAATCGGATACGCGTGGCTACGCTGACTACAGTCCGCGCGGTCAGCGACGCCGAAGAACATAACGGTCGAACGGCCCAAAACCGACATTGCAAGAACCCCAGCGTCGATCTACGGCGTTGGGGTTTTTTGATGCGCGGTGGCAAGGGCGAATTAAGCGCTTTCAGATTGATTTTCGTCTTCGACGGGACCGGAGAGTCGTACCTGAAAACTCAGCTGCTCTAACTGTACGGCCAAATCGACGGAAGAGACTGGTACATCGACAGCCAAATCGAGGTTGACCGGGGCGAAGTTGAAGATGCCGCGAATGCCGGCGGCGACCAGTCGATCGGCAATGTCTTGGGCGGCATCGGCCGGAACGGCGTTGATGGCAAGACGTATGTCGCGATCGCGGACCGTGGGGGCCAATTCTTCGAGCGATTGGATTCGGAGTTCGGCATTGGCGGTCACGGGGCGACCGATTTTCTTGGGGTCGGAATCGAAGACGGCGACCAGCTGGAATCCCTTCTTGGCGAAGCCTCGGTAGGCACTGAGCGCCGCCCCTAGATTACCCGCGCCGACCAACAAGATATTCCAGGTTTGGTCGGTGCCGAGGATATGGCGAATGGTGCTGATTAGTTCGGCCACATCGTAGCCGATGCCCGGTTGCCCGAACTGGCCGAAATAGGCGAGATCTTTACGGATTTGCGAGTCGGTGAGGCGCAGGGCCTTGCCAAGATCCTTCGACGAGACGGTCTTTTTCTCCTCCATCCACAGCATTTCGAGTTGCCGTAAATAGAGGCTCAGCCGGCGGATGGTCGGAGCCGGGATGTGCTGGTCGTTTTTTGTCACCACGGGCTCCGGATTGACCGAGATTCGGGATTGATTCGGCAAGTCGGATGTTATCGGTTGCGTGAAGCCATCACAAGCGACGTTGCATACAAAGTCCGTTCTGACAGGCACTTCGATGTATCGGTCGCCTTGACAGTGCGCGGCGGTGTTTGCTAGCCTCTAGCTATCGTCGAAACTCCCTCCCGACGTGCATTTGCCTAACGGCAAGTGTTTTCCGATGCTATCGGTTCGAAGGTAGTCGTGTGCCGGCGCGGGGTACGGCCTTCTTTTTCGCTGATAAAGTTCACCGTGGGGTACTGATGCGGTCCGTTTCGCCTAAACACCTGCTATTCTCAGCCTTGATTGCGTGTGCATTTACGGTCACCAACGTGACTGCGCAGTCTGACAATCTCGCCCAGTACGTCACCAAAGACGCGCTAACGGTGGAAGATCAGGCACAGATGGATGTTGAAATCAGCGATAGGGTTTCGAGCCTGCGCGACGCAAACGAATCGGTCGATCGGCGGCAGGCTGCGCGGGCGCGATTGATTCAGACGGCCCGCTTAAATGGCGCTAAAGAAACGCCGCTGAGCTACTATGCCGAGCGCGTGAATTATTATCTGAAGCCCTTGTTGGTCGGAGACAAAAAAGCCGTTGCGGATGACTCTGCTATGGTGTTGCGGCAGTTGAAACATCCCAAATCGGTTCCTTCGTTTGTGATTGGTTTATCGTCGAAGTTTCCGACGACCCAGTATTCTTGCGTTGCCGGTATTCGCGAGCTGCGAACAGCAATCATCGGCAATCCGGCGTTATGCAAAGATGCGTTAGACGGTCTCGCACGTTGCGGAGCCAAAGTAACGCATCCGACGTTGCTGCGCGAGATTTACCGAGCTGCCAATTTCGCGGACGGCTCAAACGATTTCGCGCTGTTTGACGAGCAAACAGAAGCCTACGCCGAGATCTTTGCTGCTCGGATCAAGAAACTGAACCAAGGTGCTACCGACGAAATCAACGACATCGCGGGCATGCAAGCCCTTACCGATGTTGCGGCCAAAGCAGATCTGAATACCAAGAAGAAGTTGGTAACGTCGTTAGCAGCGTACTATCAGTTAATCGCGGAGCGTTATTCCGATCGAGACTTGTCGGATGAGTCGATCGAGACCTTGGGCAAGCTAGCGCTGGCTGTGGAAGATACGCTCGTGTCTGTGATGCGCTCGGCGGATTTGCAGCCACCGTCGCCAACATACAAGGTGCGCTTCAAGACACGGCGCAATGGTGAGTCGGTCCGTGCGGTTCGCGAAACTGCGACCGCAATGGCCGAGGCGCTGCAAGCTGAGCCCTTCAACTTACCGTAGTCGAGCCCACCGGTCGTAGTTTTGATGAGCGGCAAATTCCTTGCCCTTTCTGAGAAAGCTCCCCCCGCGTGACATCGGCGGACTTGTGTTAGCCGTCTCGAAGGGTCTTTACGCAAGACTTGGCCGTACGCTGTCCGAAAATCGCATTTCACCACGGCAGGCATGATCGATTTGCTCGGTGAGATTCTGGGCCCGTCTCGGCTGCAATTCCCATCAAATTCCGTGATAACGGGTGCCATATCCCGTTTTTAACCTTACCGTCGTACGGGCACGGTGCCCGTGCAATGTGATTTTCGCCGCTTGGGAGCGAGTTTCGCAATTTATGACCAATTGTGACTGTTATTCAGAACGGGGCGTCCGACAGGAAGCCCGGTCGGTGCGACTGGTCGTAGGACTGTGCGTTGCGGTGGTGGCGATAAGTTCGGCTGCACGGGCGGGTGAGTTGCTGCAGGCCGTTCCTGCCAATTCGCTCGGTTTCGTCTATGCACCCAGCCTTGACCGTTTGGAGAATGGGCTCGAGCGACTGCGTAAGGAGGCCTTTCCGACGGGGCGCTGGCGCTTGGACGCCGCGGCGTTGGAATCCGTTTTTGGTTTGGCTGCGGGCACGATCGATACCAATCGTCCGGTGCTGGTGGTGTTCGACGAATCAGCTGATCTGAGAAATCTGGTTCGCTCCGACGGCGTCACGGCTGAGTCGGCAAGCTGGCCGGTACTCGGCTTCTACCCCACTGGGACAAACAACTTTGCTGTAAGTGGGGCTGGGGCCACGAAGTATGGATCGTATCACGGTCCATACGGTCGCTTGGGGGCAATGTTGTGGCGCGAAGCCGCGTTTGTTACTTCGCCAGTCAAGTATCGATCGATGCGACAGATCGGTCGGAGCTTAGAAAGCGCGAATGCAAGGATGCCGCTTCCGGACAGCGTCAAAGACCGAATCGATTCGAATCACCTGAGCTTTCACGTAGCGCTCGCCAAAATCCGTAGCAAATACATGCAGCAAATAAAGGCAATTGCGGCGTTGGCTAAACTGAACGCTGTGCGCCAGGTCTCTGACGCCGATCGCTACTCGGAAGCCTTCGCTCTTGTTAATTGGATGGGTGATGGCGCGGTGAATGCTATCGAGCAAATGGAAGGGCTCACGCTCGCGCTAACCCTAGCCGACGATCAGGTGAAACTCAGCCATCTGCATACCTTCGATGCCAACGGTTGGATGAGTCAATACTTTGACCAAGTTGATCGGGCCTCGTTCGAGCGATTTGAGACCTTTGCGGATCGTCCATTTATGATGGCCGCCAGTGTCGATTGGAAGGTACCCGCCGAGGAGGCATTTACCACCAATCTTGTCAATGTCGCGTTAGGTGCGTCGACGAAATCGGTCGGCGGGTTGTCCGCCGATCAGAAGCAGTCACTGCGCGAGGTCAAGATCGTCTGCGAGCGCTCCAGCGGGCAGGAGTTTTGCGCGGCGGTGAGTGCCGACGGTAAGGCGTCGATACAAATATTGGGCACTTCGATCGTATCTGACGGAAAGGACTTCTATGAAATTCATCGCCGCGTTCAGGATTTCACCAATCGATTGATGGCAACGGTGATTCCTGGCTCAAACACATTTGACAAGGGTGAATTCCGTAATCGTAATGGTCGACGGGTCTATTCCGTCGCTTTCACCGGACCGGACATTCCAGATGATGTGCGCCGTAACGTTGAAATGGTCTACGGTAGCGATGCGGTTTACCAGGAGTTCTTCTTGCCGCCGAATCATGTGGTGTATTCGGTCGCCCCAGAGGCGGTCGGGTTTGCCGGCTTGGCCGACAGGGGACAACCCCGTTTAAAGGACAACCCCGTTTTCCGACGTGCAATGGCGCAACTGCCTGAACAAGCCAATGTCGTTGCTCTGATCGATCTCAGCCGCTTTGCCGATGCCATCCCACGGTTCGTACGAGCCAGCCAGACGGCAACGCTGGAGGGCTCGAAGTTGCTCGATCTGCCGCCAGTCGGAACGGCGGAAAAAGATCAGTTCGGGCCGCTTTTGTGTTGGTCGGCAACGGCTGAATCTCAAATTCTGGCAGGTGAATTGGTGATCTCTCACAATGACTTGCGCGAATCTCTAAAAATCGCCGCGAATATTGGTGCGGCCCTGACTCAATTCAAATCGGCAGCTTCGTCACAGGCACAGCCCTAAGCCCCGGTCGAATCCTCATACGCAACCTTGACGCAAGCGCGACGGGGACTCAATATCCCTTTTTCGTTGCGAGGCTGACGAGTCGCGTCGCAAATCGTGCAGAACCGCTCGCAAATTCGTTAATCACACTTGGACGACACCTAAGATTCACTCGACTACGAGAAGGAGACTCAAAACGATGACAGTTTTTAAACGTGCCATGATGTCGCTACTGGGCTTAGCGTTGCTTGCTTCGGGCAGCACCGCACAAGCCGCTAACAATGCCGACATCGCCAAGATGATGCCCAAGGATTGTTGGGCGTTTGTGGCGGTTCGCTCGATCAATGCCATTCAGGAACGGATGGATTTGTTGACGCAGTTAGAACTCGGTGTTCCACCGATGCCGCCGATTGCACCGATGGCCCAGCAGCAGTTGGGTTTTGGTGAGACCCTCGATCTAGGGCGTCCGATCGTGCTGGTCGCGATGGATGTAAAGAGGTACAGCAAGGCCGGTGAAGACATGCCGGAAGACCCGACCAATGCCTTGTTGGCGTTCATACCGGCGACGGATAGCGCTGCCATGATGGGTAAGGTCGCGACGGACGAAGGCGACGGCCCGGTGCGTAAGGTCGCGCTGATGGGCGGGATGCAGCAAGGATTCGCCGCCGCGCGCGACGACTATGTCGTATTTGGTCGCAGCGAAAAAACTGTCAAAGCCGGCGTCATGAAAAGCAACGCCGGGATTGAACTAAACAAGGCACAAATCGACTGTCTCAACGCCTGCGATATTTATGTCAGCGCTGCGGTCAACAAGGGCTTCAAGGCATATGAGCAAGAAGCCATGGGCATGTTGCAAATGGTGATGGCTGCCAGCGATCCGACCGGCGAAAGCGCCAAAGCGCTTGAGAAGCAGCTGAATGAGCTGGCCCATATCGACTTCGGAATCGCGCTCAATAACGATGGCTTCTCGCTGCACACGGTCATCGTGCCGCAGAAGGAAACCGATCTCGATAAGTACTTCTCAGACATGAAAAATGTCGACAAGTCCTTGCTGTCTGCGATGCCGAAAGAAACCTATTTGTTCGCAGCCAGCGGCACCACGCCGTACAGCGTGCATCAAGAGAAGTTCGGCAACCAGAACATGGTCTCGCAGATCTTTAAGCAAATGCAGGCTGCCGGCGGCGCGATCGAAGCCAACGAAGCCGCAGTAAAAGCGTTGGATGCCGAAGTGCTGAAATTGCAACGCAGCGTCGATGCCTTCGCCATGAACATGGCGGCGTTGGACGGTGGCGAGGGCGGTTATCTCGGTGCCAGCATGATTCTCGAAAGCCGCGAGCCCAAGGCCTGCCTCGACAGCATGCGTACCATCTACACCAACCTTTGGAAGCTCTCCGATGACGAAGATCTGAAGAAGGCCAAGACGATGTTGATGCACAAGCCCGATGCTGAAACCATCGAAGGTGGCAAGGTCGATACCATCGCGCTGAAGATGGAAGAATTCGCGACCGAAACCGAAATGTCAGAAGACGACAAGAAGATGTTCAAGAAGTTACTCGGCAACGAAGTGACCATTCGCTTTGGTGTTGTCGGTGATAACCATCTATTGGTGACCTTTGGCGGCGGTCAGGCGCGCTTTGCCAACACGGCCAAGGTAATCAAGGCAGGCGGCGCGAATTTGCTGAGCGACCCCGGCATTACGTCGTCGATGAGCAAGATGCCCTCGCCCCGTTCGATGGAAGGCTTCATTTCCGTCGAAAACATCCTGCGCATCGCTAAGACGATTTCGACGGCCATGGGCGAGCCGGACAACATCCCGTTTGAAATTCCGGATATCAACGCACCCATCGGAATGGATTCGACCATGGTCGATAACGCCTTCCGCTTCGATTTGATTGTGCCGATGAAGCTCGTGAAGGGCATTAAGAAAGCCATCGACGAGCAGGCCAAACGGGAGATCGAAGCGTTTGACGAAGAAGATGACATGGACGAGCCGGTACCGGTTGAAGAAGAGTAACGGCAAAGCTACGTCTTCCTAAAAAACAAAACCGGCGTCGGCGGAAAATGATCTCTCGCCGACGCCGGTTTTTTTGTTGTTCGCTATTGCGCCTTTGTTATGACATCGGCTTATCGCGCAAGTCGTAGGCGGCGATGTTCTTACGATCGCGTAGATAAAGGATGCCGTCGATCAGCGTGGGGGCTGTCCAGGTGCGACCGTCGCTGACTTTGGCGCTGCTGATGGTTTCGAGGGCATCGCTGGTGGGTTTGGCTAGTGATAAATTGCCGTTTTCATCGAGCACGATCAGGTGATCGTTAACGGCGAGGCATTTGATCTTGGGCAGATCGCGCTGGCGCCATACGATTTCGCCCGTCTTGATATCGAATGCCACCATAAAGGGCTTACGACCGCCACCGGGGCCGTACATGCGGTCGCCGATGCGCACGGCGTTGTTCAAGCCGCCGCCCAGCTTCTTATTTTGCCAGACGTCTTCGTATTTGATTTTGTCGCCCTTGCGCTTGAGTTTAATCACCTTGCCGCCGAGTTCGTCGCCGCCCGTGACGATGAATATTTGATTGTCGGGCAGCACGACCGGCGTATTGATGGCAGTGCCGAAGCGATTTTTATAGTCGAAGCGCCAATGCACCTTGCCGTCTTTGGGTGACATGCCCAAGACTTCGTCGCCGCAGAACACAACGAGATGATCGAGACCGTCGACGGTGACGAGCGTCGGCGATGAATACGTGATTTCGTTATCACCGGTTTGCCAGCGCACCTCGCCGGTTTTCTGATCGAGCGCGATCACGGCATGGCCCTTGGTGCCCGCCAATGCGATGACGGTGTCTTTATAAGCGATCGGGCTGGAGGCGTAACCAAAGTAAACAAACGAGCCCCAGCCATCGTTGTAAAGGTCTTTTTTCCAAATCAGATTGCCGGTCTTGGCGTCGAAGCAGTGCATCTTGTTGGTAAAGCCGATGGTGTAGAGGCGACCGTTCGCGAGCAGGGGCGAGGCCGCCGGGCCCTCGCCAAACTCGGTCGATTGCTTTTGCTCTTTCATCTTGGGCTTGCCGTCTTCGTCCTTGTTTTCTTTGTCTTCGACCATCTTGGACAGGAAGGGGGCGTCGTAGGCGTATTCCCATTCGGTCTTGCCTACCAAGGCGTTGAGTGCGATGACAACTTCTTTACCTTCGTTATTGCGAAACATGGTGTAGAGCATTTGGCCATCGCCGACGATGGTGGAGTAACCATCACCGAGCGAACGCTGCCAGATCTTGGGCGGACCGGCCTCGGGCCATTTTTTGAGTAGCGGTTTGGTGTTGGTCAACGCAAAGTTGCGCTCGGGCCCACCCCATTGCGGCCAAACGTCGGCGGCGAATAGGTGGGCTGTCGTTAAACCTGCTATTAGCGCGGCGGCGATGAGATGACGGGTGCGCATGATGATGCTCCTTTATTCGATGAGTAGATTTCGGTTTTTCGCGTTCGATAGCGAGCGGCGTGCCCGCAGGATGTATGGAAATCGTAGGGGATTGGGATGGGATTGTCAGGTTTTGGGGTTGTAACGGGGATTTAAGTGAAAGGAACCGTGTGAGGGTCTGGTAGGTCAGGTGATAACCTGACAACGAGCGCAGAGTTGGCGTTAGTCCACGCGAGAAGTGATGGGCCGTGTGGTGATGTGTCGGGAACGCTTTTCGTTTTCGATATCGCCGGTGGCAGAGGCAGGTTATCACCTGCCCTACACCACCTAATTCTTGGGCGGTGGGTAATGTTCTCGATACGCCGTCATCGAATCCGACCGTAACAGCGCGCCGAATTCTTCGCTCTCGTAAATTAGATCGATCGTATCTCCCGTTGTTAGAAGTTTGCCGGTGTTGATGATGGCATCTTCGATGTTACCTTTCGCCGCCGCGATCCAGAGATTCAAATAGTCCTCATCGTACTGACTCATCTTTTTCCCCGCCTCGCGCGCTTCATTTTGCGCATCATCGTAGCGTTGTAACGCCAGTAACGAACGAATTCGGGATGTAAAGAACCACCATGGGCCGTAAGAGCGGTTTATAAGGGCTTCTCGTTGCGAGTCGAGTATATGCAGGGCGTCGGTATGTCGATTTTCGGTCGCGGCTAACTCGACGCGATAGTATTGGATTTCGAGATCATCCGGATGCGACTTTTGATGTTGTTCGATTAGCGACTTTAGGTCGTCGAGACGCGTGTCTTGCAACAGCAGCAAGGCGATCGAATCGAAAGTCGCGCGCTGCGGTTCAATCTTTGCGTATGCGTCTTTGAACCGATCGGCCTTGATCAGTTCTTTCATCCAGCCTTTCTTGATCGTTTCGCTATCAAACGGATTATCCGTGGCAAGCTCGGCTGCGCGTCGAAACGCCCTGTGAGCGGAATCAACTGCTTTGCGTCTCGATTGAAGTTTACCCTTGAAGAAATAGGGCCAAGGATCAGTCGGGTGCTCGTTCATGTGCCACTTGGTCAGTGACTTTAAGCGAGCGGCTGCGCTCCCCTCGCCGGCTTCAAGCTTCTCCATTAGTGCATCGGCAATGTGTCGATAGGTTTGCTTGGGGTCTTCCGCGTCATTTACGGCCTCACGGCTTTTGCCCTGGTTAATCATGGCCGTTGCGTAAGACGCATGCCACAGTATGGCGTTTTGCGAATCGTCGCCCATGCCCAGCGCTTTCTTTGCAAGCGACGCCAGTGCCTCCCATTCCTTTCGATGCTTCTTAACAGCCGCGTCGAAGCGCATGGCTTCCGGATCGTTGGGCGCTTGTTGATAACGCGCCTCGACCAATGCTTCAATCGCCGCATAGTTCTTGTCTAACTCAAACAGGAAGCACATTGAGTCAAAAGCAACCTTACCATCCTTGAGCTTGAGATAATGCGTGCCGATTTCCGACATGGACTCGGGGCTTAAGGCGCGGCCGAGACCCCAAATCAGGTCCCAATCGGCAGGTGTGTCGGCCAAGCCTTTGCGAAAGGCATCAATCGCCTTATCGCGCTGCCCGAGCTTAAGGTGTGCGACGCCCATCTCGTAGCAGCCGCCCGAATCAGCTCCGACAAACCTGTTATATGTCTGAGCATGTTTGAGTGCTTCATCATGACGCCCTAGTTCGTTTAACGCCGACGCCATGAGGTAATGAATGATCGGGATGTCTACCTGCAATGCTTCGGCTTTACGCAACGCAACCAACGCATCGCTGTAGCGACCCTGCTCCAATCGTACAGCGCCGGTCGCCATTAACCGCAAGCCTTCGAATTTCGGAGGCAGCGGCGTTTGGGAAATTCCGGTCAGCAGTTGATCGGCGGTTTTGTTATCGCTTTCGGCTATTGCTGCCATGATTTGGGCGTATTGTGTGATGGCTTGCAGCACCATGGGATTCTTAGCCCCGGCATCTACGGCGACCTGCATGGCGGTAAGCATCGACAGGCCGGTCTCCAATTCTTCATAGTCATAAATGGACCAGTTGCCGGCGTCTTTTGAAAACCACAGGCGCACGCTGCCACCGATGTCGTCCGTCGTCCAAATGCGAATGAGCAAGACGGCGTCTTTACCGTCATTGCTTATCATCACGCTGCGTGGTTCGTGGCGCGACCAGTATCCGACGGAAATCAGATTCGTCATCGCTTGATTGATCGCTTGTGGAATAGCAGTTTCAATGGATCTGATATCGCGTCTCATCATTTTCGTTTTGATTGTATTTTTTAGAACTGCCGTCATTCGTTGGGGGTCAAATAACGCAGCCGCAGCATTGGCGTTCTTTTGCGTCAGCGCAGCTGTGAGCCGGTTCACGATACCTTCAATGTTTGTTTTGTCGGCTGCCGGCAGTGCCGATTTGTCCCATGACACAAAGGTCGTTGTAGTGCTGTTAACATCGAGGCTGGGGCGATCGATTTCGCGTTTGCAACCCGAGGTAAAGGTGTAGGCGATTAGCAGTATGGCCAGAGCGGTTTTCGAGTGGGTTTCACAGTATGGCATTTCTGAAGCCCGTATAAATGCAGAGTGTCACTAGCAGGATTGACTCTCCGATGAATCATCCACGCGGCAGTGTAACGTGCCTTTCGTATGAACCCAAATTGTGATCAAAGAAGGAGCGCGCAGAGGCGAAGTAGGAATGATCGAAACGGATGAGCCGTATTGTCGGGTGAAACGAATCGGTGATGTGCGACATCGCCGGTGGCAGAGGCAGGTGTTCACCTGCCCTACGGGACACCGTGTTGACGCAACCGAGGCGAGCGTTAGCGCAATCGGGGCTTGCGAAAGAATCGAATTGAGAACTACCCCAACCGCTCCCGCAAAACCCCCTTTAACGTCTCGGCACGGTAAGAAAAAATCCGTTTCACATCGCGCGCGACGAAAAACGTGTTGACCAGCGCGCCGCCGAGGGGTTTGTAGATCACTTCGTCTTCCATCAGCGTGCCGCTGTTCATTTCGGTGAAGCGATGTTCGTGATGCCAGAGGCGGTAGGGGCCTTTGATCTGGGTGTCGATAAATTTGTGGGGCGGCTCCCAATCGAGGATTTCGGTGCGCCAGCGAATCGGGACGCCGCGCAGACGCAGTTTGTATTCGATGAGCGCGCCGCTGTGCATGTCGATAGGTTTGGGCGTGAGCACGACAAAGTTCAACCACGGCGGCGTGATCTCTTGCAGATTGTGGGCGTCGCTGAAGAAATCGAAGACGTCTTCGATGGCGTATGGCAGAAAGGTGCGGGCGTAGAGCCGATAGCCGCCGCGCGGGCCGGGGTTTTTGCCGATCGTGAGGGAGTCTTCCATTTGGGCGGCGATTTTAGGTTCGGCGGTCGCAATCATCGTAAGCTCCTTCGCATCAGGCAAACGTTCAATTGAATGGTAGCCGCGCTGCTTGCTTTCGCGCTTTGAAGCTTGGAATTAGTTCCCATATTGAGCCCGATGGCCAACGGCCTAGGGCCAATTTGGTCGACGAGCTACGTTTGTTTTCAAAATCCAACGTCCACGAACAAAGCCCCAGGCCAATGGCCGTGGGGCTAAGTGTCGAGGTAAAGCGATGCGCGTGGTAGGTCAGGTGAGCGTGGTAGGTCAGGTGATAACCTGACAACGAGCGCGGGGGCGGCGTCAGGATAATCAAGAGAAGATGGGCCGCATGGCGACGTGACGCGGACGCTTCGGTTGTTTCACATCTCTGGTGGCAGAGGCAGGTTTTCACCTGCCCTATCGCGAGATTCAGGTTATCAGCTGCCATACCACGAACTTACCTGCCCTACCGCGAACTCACCTGACCTATCGCTACCATGGGGCGGATTCGGCACTCGTCGCCGATTTTTCTGCCGATGGCCTACAATCCCAGCGTTCAGGCTTTTCATAATCAGGAGTTATCAATATGCGATCTTGCGTCCGAATTCTGTCGGCGGCGTCTATTACGCTTGTCATTTCACTTTCCACGACGGCGTTGGCGGTCGACGCGTTGATGCCGACCGACTGGCCGCAGTGGCGCGGTCAGGGCAGGGATTGTCGCGTGCCCGAATCACCCAAATGGCCCGACGATCTCGATGGGCTGGAGCAAGCCTGGCGTATTGAAATGGCGGGGCCCAGCTACTCGGGGCCGATCGTTGCGGGCGACCGTGTGTTCGTCACGGAGACGGTGGACAAGAAGAAAGAAATCGTGCGCGCGCTCGACCGTAAGACCGGTAAAGAGTTATGGCAGGTGGATTGGCTCGGCTCAATGTCGGTGCCATTCTTCGCGGCGCGTAACGGGAGTTGGATTCGGTCGACGCCTGCAACAGATGGCGATTCGCTTTTCGTGGCGGGCATTCAGGATGTGTTGGTGTGTTTGGACGTAACCAACGGCAGCGAACGCTGGCGGGTGGATTTCAAGGAACGCTACGGCACCAGCAATCCGGACTTCGGATGCGTCTGCTCACCCATGGTTCGCGGTGATTACGTTTATATGCAAGCGGGCGGCTCGTTTGTGAAGTTGAATAAGAAAGGCGGCTCGACGGTTTGGCGCACGCTCAACGATGGCGGTGGCATGTACGGCAGCGCGTTTTCATCGCCAATCTTCGATGAGATCGCCGGTAAGCCGCAAGTGATTGTGCAGACGCGCGAGAAGTTGGCGGGTGTTGACGATGCGGACGGCAAGGTGCTCTGGGAACAAAAAGTACCAGCGTTTCGCGGCATGAACATCCTCACGCCCACAGTATTTAACGACGGCATCTTCACCAGCACTCATCGTAACGCAAGCTACTTCTATCAGGTGACGAAGGACAGCGGCACGGGCTTCAATGTCGAAGAAACGTGGTCGGATAAAGCCAAAGGCTACATGTCGTCACCAGTGGTAGTGGGGGATTACGCGTATCTGCACCTCGGAAACGGTCGTATATCGTGCTTCGATTTGCGCAGCGGCGAGGAACAATGGCGCACAAAGAAGTTCGGCGATTACATGAGCATGGCAGTGCAAGGCGATAAAATCCTCGGCCTCGACATGCGCGGCGGGCTGGTGCTGTTTAAGGCGAATCCGGAGAAGTTTGAGAAGCTCGATAAGAAGAAGATCTCGGACGAAGAATGCTGGGCGCATATCGCCGTTAGCGGTAACGACATATTTGTGCGCGAACTCAATGCCGTTTCGGCATGGCGTTGGAACGCGAAGGACGAATAGGCGACGTTTCCTTTGTCCCGTTGAGAATTTACGTCGACGACAGTTAGCCCCCGGCCAATGGCCGGGGGTTATTTTGTTGGAAGGAGTATGCTTGTTATCCAAATAAGACGCCCACGAAAAAAGCCCCAGGCCATTGGCCGTGGGGCTATGTTTGTTAACTCATTCTGTTTGGACCGCGATCTAAATCGCTAGCACAACAGCTTAGTAGCGATAGCCTTCCGGCTTGTACGGGCCGTCGACCGGAATACCGAGGTATTCGGATTGCTCGGGCGTTAGCTTGGTCAGCTTCACACCGAGCTGGTCGAGGTGCAGACGGGCGACCTTCTCATCGAGATGCTTCGGCAAGACGTACACCTTTTTGTCGTAGTTCTCGTGGTTCTGATGCAATTCGATCTGAGCGATCACCTGGTTGGTGAAGCTGTTGCTCATCACGAAGCTCGGGTGGCCGGTGGCGCAACCGAGGTTGAGCAAGCGACCTTCGGCGAGAATGATCACACCGTGCGGCTTCACGTCACCGTCGGCAGCGAAGCGGAACTCATCAACTTGCGACTTGATGTTGTTACGCTCGACCTTGCCACTCTTTTCGAGCTTGAACAGGCCGGCCATGTCGATTTCGTTATCGAAGTGACCAATGTTGCCCACGATGGCGCCGTGCTTCATCTTCTTCATGTGATCGACGGTGATGATGTCTTTGTTACCCGTCGTCGTGATGAAGATGTCGGCGGTTTCCACCACGTCTTCGATCGTCTTAACTTCGTAACCTTCCATCGCGGCCTGCAGGGCGCAGATCGGGTCGATTTCGGTCACGATCACGCGGGCACCTTGGCCGGCGAGCGACTGGGCACAACCCTTACCGACATCGCCGTAACCGAGTACCACGGCAACCTTACCGCCGATCATGACGTCGGTGGCGCGGTTGATGCCGTCGATGAGCGAGTGGCGGCAGCCGTATACGTTGTCGAATTTGCTCTTGGTGACAGCGTCGTTGACGTTGATGGCCGGGAAGAGCAGCGTGCCCGATTCGGCCATTTGAGCGAGGCGATGTACGCCGGTGGTGGTCTCTTCGCTGACACCGATGATGCCTTCGGAGAGTTTGGTCCACTTGCCGGGGTTGGCGGCGAGTTCACTCTTGATGGTTTCGAGAATGATGCGCCACTCGTCCGGCTCGCTGTCGGCGTTGTAGGCAGGTACGTTCCCGGCGGCTTCGAATTCGCGTGCTTTGTGCACGAGCAACGTGGCGTCGCCACCGTCATCGAGAATGATCGACGGACCATCGGCTTCCGGCCATGTGAGGCACTGCACCGTGCACCACCAGTATTCGTCAAGGGTTTCACCTTTCCATGCGAAGACGGGCACACCCTTGGGATCATCGACGGTGCCGTTGGGGCCGACGACGACGGCGGCGGCGGCATGATCCTGCGTCGAGAAAATGTTGCACGAGGCCCAGCGAACATCGGCACCGAGTTCGACCAGCGTTTCGATTAAGACAGCCGTCTGAATCGTCATGTGCAGCGAACCGCTGATGCGGGCACCGGCCAGCGGGTTCTTGCCGGCGAATTCTTTGCGCAGCGCCATCAGGCCGGGCATCTCCTGCTCGGCGAGCAGAATTTCTTTGCGACCGTAGTCGGCGAGTTTGAGGTCGGCGACTTTGAAGTCGAGCTTGGTAGCGGGGGCAGTTGCCATAAAGTGCTTACTCCTTTGAGTGTGTTTGGCGTCGCGGTACGACGCATCAATTCGGTGTTTCAGTTCGATCTATTTTTTCCCCGTGATTGAAAACAACGGGGGGGATTCAACACGACCGGTTTGGGCCTCTGCGGTTTGTAACGCCTGAAAGCGTACGTCACGAAAACCGATTTCGGTCAACATGTTCTTGAGTTCATTCGGTACAAAGCCCCACCAAACGTCTTGCATACGCTGATAAAACGCTTGGTTTTCATGGGCCTCTTGCTCGACGATCAGGAATTGGCCGCCGCGACGTAAGACGCGTCGCAACTCCGTCAGTGCCGGTTGCTGATCTTTTACGTGGTGCAGTACCAGGAACGAGATGGCCAGATCGACTGTGCCCGACGGAATCGGCAGCTTACCTAACTCGCCGCGATGAAACTCAACATTCTTCGCGCCGGTCTCAGCGATACGCTGGCGACCGCATTCGAGCATGGACTCGGCCGGATCGACGGCAATCACGCGATTGAAATTAGCGGCCAACTGCGGCAGTAAGTAACCAGTACCCGAGCCGACGTCGGCAACCGTCCATTCTCGTGGAAGTAATGCCAAGAATGCTTCCAGCGAAAACACTTCACCGAAAGCTTCGATGCGTAACTCATCCCAGCGGCGACCGAGCCGATTGAAGAAGCCGGTCGAACCGCCACCGCGGGTGACGAGTACATGTTGGAACCGTTGTTCGATACTTTCCGGCAGCGGTTGACGACCGAGCCAGCGCACCATGAAGCCTTGTACGTCATCTTCAGAGATGCTGGCATGATCGGGTGGCGCGACGGCGGAATACAATGTTGATGTGCCATGCCGCCGGTCGCGAATTAACGAAGCTTCGCGCAACACACGCAGGTGTCGCGAAATGGTTGATTGCGGTTGATGCAAAATCTCGACCAGCTCCGAGACGTTGAGTTCTTCGCGCGCTAACAGTTGCAAGATCTTCTGGCGCGTGACGTCTGAAAGCGCGCGGAGCAGTTCCGCGTTCTGGCTGACGTCAATCGGGGTGGTGGGTGGCATATCCATCTATTCGGATATTAGGATGCGTTGGATTAACCGTCAACGAAAATATCCCGTTATTATCGGCGGTTGTCAGGTTTCACACGTTTCAGCGGCACAGTACGGCCTAGGGGCGGACGGCTTGCAAATCTTTCGCGGGCGGCGTTTGATGCGCGCAACGCGTGAAGGAGCGGACAGTTATGCGAATTGCCTATTTTGATTGTTTCAGCGGTGCTGCCGGCGACATGATTCTGGCGGCCCTGATTGCGGCAGGGGCCGATCGATCGCGCGTAGATGCGGAACTGCGAAAACTCAACGTGCCGGGTTGGTCGCTGCACGTTGCCGACGTCAAAAAGCAGGGCTTCGCGGCCGTGAAAGTGGACGTCGATTTTGAAGAGCAAAACGCCCATCGCCATCTGCACCATATCGAAAAGATCATTAAGGATAGCGCGCTCGGCGACGGTGTAAAGCAGCGCGCGATCGCGATCTTCACGCGCTTGGCCGCAGCGGAGGCCAAGGTTCACGGCACTACTATCGAGAAGGTGCACTTTCATGAAGTCGGTGCCATCGATGCCATCGTTGATATCACGGGCGCATGCATTGCGTTGGATTTGCTGGCGATCGAGCGGGTGTATTGCTCGGCAATTCCCACGGGCAGCGGCACCGTCAAATGCGATCACGGTGTGATGCCCATCCCGGCACCGGCCACGGCAGAGTTGTTGACGGGCGTGCCCTTGGCAGCGTGTGAGGAAACCGGTGAGCTTATTACGCCCACGGGGGCGGCGATTCTGACGGAATTGGCAGATGGGCGGTTTGGTCCGATGCCAGAGATGAAGATTGCGACGATGGGCTATGGCGCGGGTACGCGCGACGGCAAGACGCGGCCGAATGTGTTGCGGGTGATGTTGGGCGATACGGCGGCGAGCGCACCCTACGAAACCGACACCGTCGTCGAATTGGCGGCGAATTTGGATGACTGTACGGGTGAGGAAATTGGGTTCGTGATGGAGCAATTGTTGGAGGCGGGGGCGCTCGACGTGTGGACGTCGCCGATATCCATGAAGAAGTCGCGTCCAGGAGTTCTGCTGAGCGTATTAGCACGACCTGCCGAGGCGGCGGCACTGGAAGATGTGATTCTGCGGCAGACGACGAGTTTCGGCGTACGACGTTCGACAGCCACGCGCAGTAAGTTGGCGCGCGAACACGTGACGGTCGAAACGAAATTCGGCTCGATTCGCGTGAAGATGGGCAAGCGGAATTCAGATGCGATTAAGGCCATGCCCGAGTATGATGACTGTTGCATAGCGGCGGAACGGCATGGCGTTGCCTTGCGCGACGTCATGCAAGCAGCCTTAGCGGCGCTAAAGAACTGATCGGTTTCGGCACGGATGCTGATGTTGACGATTGTCTATTTAAAACACGCGCGCACGGTGCTGTCAGTGTGCATGATACTTACGTTCGCCGACCTGCCGCAGGCGCGTGTTCCGTGCGCTAACTCCATCGTCGATGAGATTGCCGTCACAAGTGCCCCCTTAAAGGGTGCCCTTAGTAAGGGTGCCCCTGCCCCTCTGGGGCTGGGGGACGATTGTCTGGCACGCGAATTCGCTACGGGTGCCTCTGCCCTTCGAGGGCTGGGGGACAATCCCTCAACATGCGCGTTCGCATCGAATGTAGCGCTTCCCGCATTTCCCCTCGCGGCCTTCGAAAACATGAGCACGGGCAAAGCGCTTCTCGCACTGGGGGCGGTGTTATTCATCATCACCATCCTCAACATCAACGCCCGGCGTAAACGACTCGGCCAGACGCCCAAACGAAAAGACGCCGAACGCCTGGATCGCAAAGCCGAAGCGCTACGGCGCGAACTCGAAGCGTTGGTGGTCGAACTCTCCGAGTTCTCGCGCCAAGCCAACGGTCAGGTCGACACGCGTTTTGCGAAGTTGGAACACTCGATTCGCGACGCGGACGAGCGCATCGCGGAGTTGACGGCGCTATTAGAAGCGGCAGGTGTCGCAGTGCCGAAGCGAAACAGGTCAATGCAATTCGACGGAAGATCAGCAACCGACGACGCGGATGGCGCAGTTCCCTCTCCCTCGCAGGGAGAGGGCCGGGGTGAGGGTTTCGATGCACGCGCGGGAAGCGCATTCGCGCGCGGCCAGCTTCTATCGCAAAACGGTGGGTTGAGTACAACCCACCCTACGGGCAGCGGTGGCGCGGGATCGGTTCCAATCGGGGCCAGACATTCTGAGGATGCCGACATCGACGATTCGATTATGGCGGCCAATCAGGAAGCTGCTGCTGGCGTACGCGGTGGCCAACAACCAATACAAGCTGGCGCGAAGAACAATGCAGGACGGACTGAACCGTCCGGTGATCGCGACGAGCAGATTTGCGCGTTGATCGATAAGGGATTGACTGTGGCCGATGTGGCGGAGCGTTTGCGATGTTCGATCGGGGAAGTGGAATTGGTATTGAATCTGCGTGGGCGAGGGTAAGCCGTGCGACAAGATAGATTTTCCGTAGCCGTCAAAAACTAAGTGGTTTGGCAAAAAGAATCATCAACTGTGGCACAGGCGTCTCGCCTGTTTTCACCGCCGAGACGGCGGCGCCACAAAGATACTTTCTGCCGAATGACTTAGTAAGCGACGCCGAGCGCTTGGTTGGCATCATTCAAATGAATGTCGCGACAACTAAAGATATACATGCCGCTGCGGCGGCGATCGTGCGAACGTGATTCCAGAATAGCCATTTTCGAAGATAAACCTGCCAGAAGTCGTGCGCGTCGGTCGATTCGGCATCGAGCTTTTCGAGTCGATTGTTAAGCGGCACGTTGAATGATGTTGTGACGGTAATGACGCCGCAGTTATAGAGGCCGGAAGCACTGATCATTAACGCGAAATGGTCATCGGCAACGCCGAAGTACAGAAACGCCGCAGCGCCGATTGCCACGAACCCGGTACCTAAGAACGTCCCAAGAAACCAAGGATTTAGCACCGTGACATTGATAGCCTGCATGGCGCGAATTCCTTCGTTCGGGCTGAGCCGCGCCAATGCCTGCATCACAAAGTTTGAAAACGCAAAGAAAATACCCGCAACCAGCCCGGTGGCAAGGATTGAAACGGTTAACGTGATTTGGTAGAGGATGGTCAGGTCCATTTTTCGCGAAGCATGTTTGATATTCAGCTATCCAAAAAGGCAACGGCGAAGTTTCAAGGTACATCAACGATAAAACAATGCCCGCGCTTTCTCCATGCCCACACCTTTTTGATATCGCTGATACTGCGCCGCCGCCGAATCCGTAAAGCCGCGGTCGAGGTCGCCGATTAGTAGCGCATCCATGATGCCGTTGATGGTGTAGGCCTCGGGTGGCAGGCTATCGCGGGTGAAGAGTACCGAGTGAAAGCCGGCGTCAATCATTGGCATGTGTAACACCACAGCCGAGCGCGAGCACAAGTAGAAGATGCCGCGAATCTCGTTGAGCTTGCAAGGGTGAGCGGCGGCGATCGGGTCCACGTATTCGTCGAGCAGTGCATTCTCACCGGCATAGCCGAGGATGACGCTATCGCCACCGAAGCGCAGGCGGCGACCATCGGCATTGATAATTCGTTCGATATGACACGCGGCATCACGCACAGGAGCTTGCATTGCATTCATCGCGTGTTCGCCGTGCCACGCGAGCGCCAGTACGTAAACATCGAACGGCTCGGTAATACCGCGCGCCGCCCAGTGTTCGGTGGGGCGACTCGTTTTCTTGAAGATCGAGCGGCGCAGGATGTGAGGCGTGCCGTCGCCATCGTCAGAAAGGATGCGCTGCCATTTGGCTGCGTTCGGAAAGTGCGTATCGATGCCATAGAGCGCGCCCCAGACGAGGTTGGTCTCGGGCTGATCGGCTTGATGAAAAGAATCGCTTTTGTTGCTCGATGATGACGATAGTGCCGCGTGCACGGTCACTGTCATATATCCGTCGCTGCGAATGTTATCGATAAGTATCTGTTCGAAGTCGGACGACTGTTGGGCTTGTCGCGCTGCGAGCTCTGCGGAAAATGGTAGCGTTGCTGTTTCGTTAGCGTCGTCAGGTAGATTGCTTTTTTGCTCTCTTTGAAACGACAGGAATACCGTCAGCGCGACCATGAGCAGCGCAGCGACAAGGACCAAGCGTTGCGCGCGTTGCAATCTTCGCGCTGTCAGGCGTTTGGCGAGATCATCGATTTTTTTTTGATTGGGATTCGTCACGTCAAACTCATCAACTCTGGTGAACGTTTGTGAAGAATTATAAAGCACAGGCAGATCCGAGAAGCCAGGGTGCGGAATTTGCGTGATTTCAATGTGATGGTTCGGGATTCCTCCACAAGTCAGGCGTTGAGTCGCAACTCGTTTCCGCGCATGTCTGCTTTGAATACACCATTTTGAGGGTAGCGCGTTGAGCGTGTGTTGGCGCGCAGCGTAAATTACAACTATTTCAGAAAGTGGCTGTTTTTTTACTTGAAGCCGGTCAATCAGACCATAAGATCGGTTTCATATCGGGCGGAATGAACGTTTTAACTAAGAGCGCCGTGCGGTCTTCTTGGAGGTAACGCAGAACGGTGACAGTTGCACTTCCCAAGATTGTGGTGGCAGAGCCGTATTCGGAAACGGCACTTGAGCGCCTGCGCCAAGTTGGGAATGTTGTCGTTTTGCCCGAATCGTCCCCCGAAGCGCTGCTGGCGGAAATCGATACCGCAAGAGCGTTGCTCGTTCGCGCCAAAGCGCATGTAACCGCGCGAATCATCGATGCCGCACCAGAGTTGAAGGTCATCGGGCGCGCCAGTCCAACGGTCGATCATATCGACTTGCGTGCTGCCCGGCGCAAATCTATCTCGGTCGTGTATTCGCCCAATGCGGCGGTCGAGTCGTCAGCTGAATTTGTGGTGGGGTTGCTTCTCACGCATCGTCGTCGCATTCCATTCTTGGATTTGCAGATTCGCGGCGGGAAGTTTGAGAACCTGCGTCGACCGATGGGGTATCGCCTCGGCCTAAGTACGATCGGTTTTTTAGGTATGGATGCCGTCGGTCAGCGCGTGGCGGAAGTGTTGCATTGTGGCTTTGAGCCCAAGTTGATTTGTTTACCGCTCGAAGATTCGACGTCATTGCCAGATTGTGTTACCGAAGTTGATGAAGCCACGTTGTTGGAACGCAGCGATGTGATATGTGTCTTCGCAAGTTTGACGCGAAAGTATAAGCACTTCATTAACGCAGACCGGCTAGCGCGTATGCGATCGTCCGCAATGATCATCAACACATCGAAAGGTGCGATCGTCGATACCGCGGCGTTGGCGGCAGCACTCGAAGCGCGCCAAATCGGTGGGGCGGCGCTCGATGTGTTTGAGAACGAACCGCTGCCGGGTAACCATCCGATTCGCAAAGCGCCAAACTGTCTGCTTACGCCGCATGTGGCGGGGGCAACGCTCGATGCCGTCGAAGGCCGCTACGATGTGGCCGATGATGTGATTCGCATCCTACGGGGTGAATCCCCGAGCTTTCCGGCCGACCTTCCTGCGGACTAATACGAGGCTGCCGCGCCCCTCCATCCATATTTCCGATTCCAGATAGCGATTTCAGAGTTTCTTCGCCGAAGGCCATACATCGAACTGGCTGCGGGCCCGCCCCGTACGTTCATCGAGGCGACTTGACGCCGTTTGCGGCGGCTCCTATCGTCAATTTCGCTCGATTACGCGGCGGGAGCGCCCGCCAATCAGAATAAAAAGCCCGCAAAATCAGGCGGTCAAGGAGTTTACAGTAATGGCACTTAAAGTTGGTGTTAACGGTTTCGGACGAATCGGTCGGTTGGTAACGAGGGCCATGCTAGCACGAAAGGGTGAATTTGATCTGGTCGGCATTAATGATGTCGGCTCCACCCCCAAGACCCACGCTCATCTATTCAAATATGACAGCGTGCACGGCAAATTCAACGGCACGGTCGAGCACGACGAAAACAGCATCGTCGTAAATGGTGATCGCGTGCGCGTGATGACCGAACGCAATCCGGCGAAATTGCCCTGGGGTGAACTCGGTGCCGACATCGTGATTGAATCGACGGGCGTTTTCACCAAGCGTGCCAGCGGTGACAAGGCCGGCTACGACGATCATATCAAAGCCGGTGCCAAGAAGGTCATCCTGTCGGCACCCGCCAAGGACAGCATTGATGCCACGGTCGTGTTGGGCGTCAACGATGACACGCTTAAGGCCGATCACAAATTTGTGAGCAACGGCAGCTGCACGACCAACTGTCTGGCGCCGTTGGTGAAGGTGTTGGTCGATAACCCCGGCGTGTTCGGTGAGAAGATCAACGGTTTCATGACGACGATTCATGCTTACACTAACGATCAGCGCATTCTCGATCAGGTGCATGGCGACGATTTGTTGCGCGCCCGCGCCGCCGCAGTGAACATCATTCCGTCGTCAACGGGGGCGGCTAAGGCGATCGGCCTTGTCGTGCCGAGCGATAATGTAACGCTCGACGGCTTCGCCTTCCGCGTGCCGGTAACCGATGGCAGCGTTGTCGATCTGACCGTGTCGCTCGAAAAAGATGTTGACGTCGCGACCGTCAATAAGCTCTTTGCCGATGCGGCTGCGGGCCCGATGAAGGGTATCTTGCAATATAACGAGGAATCGTTGGTAAGCAGCGATATCGTCGGCAACCCGCACAGCTCCGTGTTTGATAGCACGCGCACGATGGCGTCGGGCAAATTGCTCAAGCTCGTTAGCTGGTACGATAACGAATGGGGCTTCTCCAATCGCGTGGGTGATTTGGCGTTGCGACTGGCCAAGATGATGTAGGTTCAACATGGCGGTTGCAGCAATGTCAACCGCCAGATTATGACACGATCAGCATCCCTCACCGCGTCGTAGATCGGCGCGGTTTTTTTATGAGCCGCTCGAATCGGACGCTGGCGAGAATTTTGGCGATTTGCGGATGCACGGCGCGAATTCCAATTGGACAATGTAGAAAGCGAACCGATACGGGTTACTGAGGCGGCCCGATCCGTAATGCCGGTTCGTCATAGGGATTCAGGGTTCAAATGGTGTGGAGCGATTGCCGGTCGAGGCGCGTCCCGGAAAGGGAACGACGATGTGTCATTTTCTAAGGATCGGTCGACAATTTTTGATCGATGAGAGGGCCGCCACCGCCACCGAGTATGCGGTGATGTTGGCGATGATTGTATTGGCGTGCATGGGAGCGGTCGCCCTGTTGGGCTCGAAGGTGTCCGATATTTTCGCCAACACCAAGACCGAGTTCGATACTTACTACCCCTAATCGGCCGTTTATGTTTGTCTAAAGCTTATTCTGGCAGGCGCGCGTCTGCCGGGATGAATGTATCGCGCAGTTACCCGCCATTGGCGGGTATTTTTTTATCCGGTGGCGGCGGTGATGGACGATTTTGGTCGACGAACCCGCTGGAAATCGCCCTTGATGCGTCCAATTTAACGTTTTTGCAGGCTCCACTCGCTGCCAGCGGTAATTTTCTTGACCGTTTCGGTCCCGATAACGGTATAATGCCGGGGTCACGGTGTGGGGCCGCCTCGAGCGGGTGTCGTGATGTCCGGGAAAGAGCATTTCGTTTGGGTCGTTCGGACGTGCCGGCTGGCGCGAATTGCCTGTGACGACCGATTGGTTTAGACGTCGAACGCGTAAGGCGTGCAAACGTACAACGGGGGTTGGCTTGGAATAGCCGACGAGCCCAACGCTGTTTGCGTTTGATGATAATGGTATGGAGACCCGCCATGAAAAAACACATTGCTAGCCATCGCCGTCCGATCGGAAGCCCGCACACGGTGGAACCGCCTGTATTCCCACACTTCAGTTTTCGCGATCCGGAGCGGCTTGGTCCGATCAACAATCGCGTGTATTCACGGCGCAGCAAATCGCACACGGTTTATCTTATCGATCGCGAAGAGAACAACGTTCTGCGCTGCCGCTCACAAGATATCGGTGACGGCGGGTTATTCGGTACTTGCCCCATCGGCTATGGTTTGGCCGTCGGTCAGCGGTACGAAGTGCGCATCGGTGGCGGCGAAGATGCTTCGCTGGCGTCTCCGGATCAAATGACGTCTTTAGGATTTGCGTCGGTAACCCGCGTTGAGATGAACCTTGCCAGTCAAGATAACCATCGTATCGGGTTTGCGGTAAAGTTTGACGTTCCGCAGTTGTTGCCCGTCTAAGAAAACGGTTCGGAATAGATAAAGAAAGCCGTCGGCGATTTTGTTAATCGCCGACGGCTTTTTTGTATTACCTGAGTCGAGGTTAATCGCTGAATACAGTTTCTTTAACCACTTCTTCAATCGTGGTGATACCGTCGTATAGCGCGAGCATGCCGCTTTCGCGCAAAGTGCGCATACCGTTGCGACAAGCCGCTTCATGCAACACGGCGGTCGACGCGCCTTGCATAATCAGATCGCGAATCTCATCGTTGAAGACCATGATTTCATAAAGGCCGACACGACCGCGATAGCCGGAGCTGTTGCAGTAATCGCAACCGGCACCGTAGTAGAAGGTTTTGTCTTCGACATCGGCGGGCTTGAGGTCGAGTTCGTATAATTGTTCTTCGCGCGGCTCGTAGGCTTCTTTGCAATTGGTGCAAACGCGACGGGCCAAGCGCTGGGCGATAATTGCTTCCACGGTTGCGGTGATGAGGAAGGGCTCAATCCCGATATCGAGCAGACGAGCGATGGCCGAGGGGGCATCGTTGGTGTGCAGCGTGGTGAAAACCAAGTGGCCCGTCAGCGACGCTTGCACCGCGATTTGTGCGGTTTCAGCGTCACGCACTTCACCGACCAGAATCACATCGGGGTCTTGTCGAAGGAAGCTACGCAAGCAGCGGGCAAACGTCATGCCTTGTTTTGGATTGACCTGACATTGAATGATGCCATCGATGTCGTACTCAACCGGATCTTCTGCCGTCAGGATTTTCAACTTCGGATCGTTGAGTGTGTTCAACGCGGCATAAAGCGTTGTCGTTTTACCCGAGCCGGTCGGACCCGTGTTGATCAGAATGCCGTTGGGGCGACTGATCAGTTGTCGGAAAACATTGCCATCATCTTCGCGCAGCCCCAGCTTATCGAGGTCGAGGTTCACGTTGCTGCGGTCCAGAATACGCAACACGACCGATTCGCCGAACATGGTCGGCAGAACGGCGACACGAAGGTCCACCGCACGACCGCCGACGGTTAACGCAATACGACCGTCCTGCGGTAGGCGGCGTTCGGCGATATCCAAGTCTGCCATAACTTTCAGGCGGCTGGCGATGGCCATGGCCAGAAAGCGGGGCGGCGGGCGCATTTCGTAGAGTACACCGTCGATGCGGTAGCGCAACTTATATTCGTCTTCAAATGGTTCGAAGTGGATATCCGACGCTTTATCGCGAATGGCCTGCAAGAGCACGAGGTTTAGCAACTGCTTAACCGGATTACTGTCGGTCAGTTCGCGTAGTTCTTCGAGGTCGAGCGATTCACCGCGGCCTTCGAACTTGGTGAGATCTTCGTCGTCACCCATTTCGTCGAGCAGGTCGTTGATTGACTGGCTTTGTTCTTCTGGGTAGTAGCGATTGAGGGCGGCGGTAATCTGATCGTCCGACGCGATCAGCGGCTTGATGCTCATGCCCAGCAGCTTGCGCAAGTCGTCGGTCGCTTGAAAGTTGTCGGGTGAGGCGGTGGCGATTTCCAGCGTTTTGGTATCTGGATCATGATTAACGGGAATGATACGGTACGTGTTGGCCATCTGATTGGGAATCAGCTTGACGACTTCTTGGCCGATATCGATGGCATCGAGATTGACCGGCTCCATGCCGATTTGCGCGGCCAGCGCCATCTGCAAATCAGCAGGCTCGATATAACCGAGGTCGATCAGGATTTGGCCGAGCGGGCCACGCTTGGCTTTTTGGATGGCAAGCCCTTCGTGAACCTGTTTACGGTTCAGCTTGTCCATCTTGATCAGGATGCGACCGAGAGGGCGGCCTTTGTAGCTGCCTCCTCCTTTACCTGCTTTTGGTGCAACGGCGGACATCGATTCGATCTCCCAAATTCCTCAACGCGTCGGCGCGCTTCGCCGGACACGTGTTGTATGACTGTCTGTTAGTCGTCTTCCATGTCGTCAGCAAAGGCGCCGACTTCATTGACGAGCGCGTCGCCGGCTTCGTGTAGCTTGCCGGCCTTCTCGAGCCTTTCCTGCAGTTCGGCAGGTTGGCGGCCGCGGTCGAGCATATCGGCGGCTTCGATCTGGCCGCGCTCGTAGAGCGTCCAAAGGTGCTCGTCGAGTAGCTGCATGCCGTATTTCTTACCGGTTTGAATCGCCGAGTCGATACGGAAGGTTTTGTTTTCGCGAATCAGGTTGGCGATTGCGGGCGTGACGACAAGAAACTCGTAGGCAGCGACCATGCCGGACGGTTTGCGCGGCATCAACGCTTGCGACAAAATCGCAATCAGCGATGTTGATAACTGCACGCGAATCTGGTCCTGTTGTTCGTGCGGGAACGCGTCAATGATACGGTTGACGGTACCTTGGCAACCGGTGGTGTGCAGCGTGGAGTACACCAAGTGGCCGGTTTCGGCGGCCAGAATAGCGTTGGAAATCGTTTCCAAGTCTCGCATTTCACCGACCAGAATCACATCGGGGTCGGAACGCAACACACGACGCAACGCTTCGGCAAAGCTGTGCACGTCGTTGCCGACTTCGCGCTGATTGATCAGGCTCTTTTTGTGCACGTGGTAATATTCAATCGGGTCTTCGATCGTCACGATATGGCGATCGAGTTCGCTGTTAATGTAGTTCAACATCGACGCGAGCGTGGTGGTCTTGCCGGAACCCGTGGGGCCGGTCACGAGGAACAAACCACGCGGGCGACGGCACAAGGCGCGACAAATCTTCGGAAGGCCGATTTGCTCGAACGTTAGGAAGCGGCTCGGAATCAGACGCAAAACGAGGCTGATGTTGCCCTTTTGGCGAAAGATCGATACACGAAAACGACCGTGATCGCCGAAGGCGAAACCGAAGTCGGTACCGCCTTCCTCTTGCAATTCCTGCTGGTTACGGTCGGGCGTGATGGACTTCATCAGGGCGATGCAGTCTTCGGGTTCCAACACCTTGGTCTCAAGCTGTCGCAAACGGCCACCCAAACGCAACACTGGCGGGCGACCCACCGACAAGTGAATATCCGATGCGCCGCGCTTAATGCACGTTTCCAAAATGCGATCAATATGAACAGTAGCCATCTTGCTGCTTTATCTCCCACCGGTCGCACACGAGCGACCACTCCTTTGCTTAATTCTGCCAAAGATCGTCCAGCGCCACACGTGGCGGTGAACGATTGCGAATCTATGCTTCGATTTCAGACTGGGCCAGTCGCGCCAGGTCTTCCAGCGTGGTGATGCCCTTCAAGATTTTTCGTTGACCATCCTGCAGAAGCGTGTTCATGCCGGTGGCACGGGCCACGCGGCGAATATCGGAAATACCGGCACGATTGAAAGCCAGTTCCCGTAGTTCCGAATTCATCATCAACAACTCGAAGATGCCTTGGCGACCGCGATAACCCGAATGGCCGCAGTGCGAGCAACCGATGGCTTTGTAGATCGTATGGCCTTCGAGCATCTCGTCGGTCATGCCGCAAACGCGCATCAACGATGGATCGGGGTTTTCGTCGGGCCGGCGACATTCCATGCACAACCGACGCACGAGGCGCTGGGCCATGATGGCCTGAATGCTGGATGCAACCAGGAAGGGCTTTATACCCAGGTCGATCAAACGCGTCAGTGCGCTGGCGGCATCGTTGGTGTGCAACGTTGAGAAAACCAAGTGACCGGTCAGTGCGGCCTGAATGGCGATTTCGCCGACTTCCAAGTCTCGAATTTCACCCACCAGAATGATGTTGGGTGCCTGACGCAACATCGACTTGAGCACCTTGCCGAACGTCAGGCCGATGTCTTCGCGCACCTGACATTGGTTCATGCCGGGAAAGACGTATTCGACCGGATCTTCAGCGGTGATGATCTTCTTGTCGGGGCGATTCAATTCCTGCAATGCGGCATAGAGCGTGGTTGTCTTACCCGAACCCGTGGGGCCGGTGACCAAGAAGATGCCGTTGGGGCGTTTGATCACGCGAAGAAATCGTTCGTAATCCTCGTCTTCGAAGCCAAGCTGCTGCACACCCACGGCGGCAGCGTCGCCACGCAGAATACGCAAGACAATCGATTCACCGTGCACGCCGGGGCAGCAACTCACACGGAAGTCGATCTGCTTGCCGCCGATCTTGAGCTTGATACGACCATCCTGCGGGATTTTTTTCTCGGCGATATCGACGCCGGACATAATCTTCATACGCGTGGTGACGGCGTTTTGCAGACGCTTGGGAATGTTCTCGCGTTCGATGCAGACGCCGTCGATGCGATAGCGCACACGGACGCGATCGGCCATCGGTTCGACGTGGATATCCGAAGCGCGGGTACGTACTGCCTCGGAAATCATCATGTTCAAGAGCTTGATGATGGGGGCGTCGGAATCTTCGTCGGCGTCGTCCTTGTCTTTGGCATCCTGGTCGAGCGATGCGTCGACGGAGGCGTCGAGCGATTTGGAAAGTTCGTCGATAGATGCTTCGGGGCTATCGACGGCCTTGTCGATGTACTCGCGAATGCGCGCCGGCGGGCACACCACGGGAACGACGTCACCTACGCCGATACGGAAGCGCAGCATGTCGATGGTATCGAGATCGAGTGGGTCGCCAATGGCAACCTTGAGGATGCCATCCTCGTGTGAGATCGGCACGATCTGATATTGCTTCAGCAGTTTGTCATCGAGCATCGAGCGCGCGTCAGGGCTGACGGTGCTGCCGGTGACTTCCATGTATTCCATGCCGTGCTGTTCGGCGAGCGCTTTGTAAACATTGCGATCGTCGGCCAATTCCAACTCGATGAGCGACTCACCGATGCGCTTATTGTTATTGAGGCCGTACTCGGCGGCCTTGTCGGCATCGGCTTTGGATAGAACGTTCCATTCCTGCAGGATTTCGCCGAGTTTGAGTCTTTTACGTGCCATGGAGGGCCTTCCAGTCTGCTGGAGAGGGTAACTACGTGTTTTGCAATTTGTCTGCTAGGGTCAATACATCTAATCACCGCACGCGGCGGCTGGGGGTGGCAGGCGGGGCGGGGCCGAGCGCCTGCGGCATTTGTTTAGGTAGGAGATCACTGATAGGGGTCAGCAGACCTGCCAGTCCGGACCCAGTGTATACTAGGCCGTGTAAGGGCAGCAAGTAAACGCGGCCTAGGCTGATAATCGTGAGGCAAAAACGTCACGCCCGGGCCGAGGCGGTGAGGCTGAGCGGATCGCGCTGGCCCGCCTCAAACTGCCGCAATGCGAGCGCGGCGATCATCGCGGCGTTATCGGTGCAGAATTGCATGGGCGTGAGGTGCAGCGTACGACCGGCCTTCTCACAGGCGGTGGTTAGCCGCTCGCGCAGCATCGAATTGGCCGCCACGCCGCCACCCACGACGACAGTATCGACTCCGATTCGCTTGGCAGCGTTAAGCGTCTTACGCACCAGCACATCGACCACAGCGGCAGAAAACGCGGCGCAGATATCGGCGATCTGTGCGTCGGATAACTTTTCCAATCCGCCCGACGTCTTACCCGGACCATGCACTTGATAGAGCACGGCGGTTTTGAGGCCGCTGAAAGAGAAATCGAGGCTGTCTCGTTTCGGCAAAGCCCTAGGGAAATCATGTGCCGTCGGATTGCCGTTTTTCGCGGTGTGGTCGACGGCGGGACCGCCGGGAAAGCCAAGGTTGAGAATGGCCGCGATCTTGTCGAACGCTTCGCCGGCGGCGTCATCGATGGTGGCACCCAATAGCGTGATGTCGAGATGATTGCGCACGTGATAGAGCGAGGTATGGCCGCCGCTAACCACAAGCGCAACGGCCGGCCATGGTGCAGTATCGAGCGCGATGGCGGCGCTGGTGCAATGGGCGTGAATGTGGTTCACGCCGATGAGCGGCTTTTCCCACGCCCAAGCAAGTGTACGAGCGCCTGTCACGCCGATGAGCAGGGCACCGATCAGGCCTGGGCGATTGGTGACGGCGACGGCGTCGATGTCGTTACGGGTGAGGCCGGTGGTTGCGAGCGCTTCGGCAACGAGTAGATCGAGCTTTTCAAGATGAGCGCGCGAGGCGATTTCAGGCACCACGCCGCCGTACTTTTCGTGCAAATCGAGTTGGGCCGCAATGAGATTGCAGTGAACCTGATAGCGCGGCCCGTCGTTGGAGACGATCGCGACCGATGTTTCGTCGCAAGATGTTTCGATACCCAGTATGCAGGCCATAGGTGAGTTAGTTCGTATCAGATTTTGGTGATTGCAGGAATTGAACGGCAGCGCTTAGGCACCGATCCAGCTCGACGAGTTGTTCAAGGCTCAATTCGTCATCCACGCTGGCGGGTTCGCGCGCCGACCTGCGCCAGGCATCGCGCCATTGGCGATGTTGTGCGTCCGTTAAGTTCACCGGTCGGTCGGGTATCACACCCCATTCATCATCGGGGCCGTCATTGGCATGGCGATGAATGCACACACCGCTGGGCAGATAGTAATAGCGCGTGGTGAGCTTGATCGCGCCGCCGGTCTCGCCCAACGGAATCACTTCCTGCACGCTGCCTTTGCCGAAGGTGCGCGTGCCAAACGTCGTAGCACGCTGATGGTCGCGCAAACTGCCTGAGATAATTTCCGATGCGCTGGCGCTGGCACCGTTGATCAAAACGGCCAAACGTACCTTGGGCAGCGTGCCTTCTGCTTTGGCAAACCACTGTTGTGGCGGCGAATTGCGCCCGGCGGTTTTCACAATAAGCCCGTCGGCGAGGAACATGTCCGCAATTTCCCAGGCGCTGTCGAGCAGACCGCCTGAGTTCTCACGAAGATCGAGAATCAACCCCTTTAGGCCTTTATTGATGAGCGGACGAACGACGGCGACAAGTTGTTCGTCGATATCCGGCGTGAACTTCACCAAGCGCACGTAGCCGATCTGTTGCGCCGGGTCGAGCAGGAAATCCCAACCGCCATCTGCTTTGCGGCGCCAACCGCGAATCGGTTCCAGCGAAATATCAGCACGCGTCAGTGTGACGGTAAGCGTTGAGGTGGTCTCCGATTCGGCGTCGGTTCGTTCGATTTGTAATGCTACCTCGCTGCCGATCACGCCGTTGAGCATGTTATTGACGGACTCGACCGGCGGGATGTCGATGAGCTTGACGCCATCGATGGCGACAATGATATCGCCGGGTAACAAACCAGCCTCCATCGCGGGTGATTCGGCAGCGCGATTGAGGATCTCCAAGCCGTTCTCGGCACCGCAAACTTCAACGCCGATGCCGCCGTAATGACCGGCAACCTTGGATTGAAAGGAGATGTACTGCTCGGGATTGAGATAAATGGCGTATGGGTCGTTGAGTTCGGCGACCATCGCGTTGATGGCAGCGTCGACGGCGGCGCTGGAGATTTCCTGGTTGTCCACTTCGCGCACCGCGTGTTGTTCGATGGTGGTGCGGGCGGCAACGATTGGGCCGAAGGACCGCAGCAGCGCATCGCGGTTGGCAATTGTCTGCGGCAGCTGCCACATCACCAAGGCGATGATGAACACGATGAATATCCACGCGATGTTGCGTTTGGGCATAAACCGTTTCTCGGTGCGATTCCAAACACGGTTGATGGCAACCATATTGGGAACGTGTGAATTCTTATCATTCATCGGGCGAGCGACTTCTGGGCCTTGTCCGACGAACGTATGATTCTCAAAGCGGTGGAGTCGATGGTCAATGCGGCGGTCGTGCTGTTTGCGCCGATTCGAACAACATAGGCCGATCGGTGGTACAGGATTACCGGCAAATAAATTTGCTCTTCATTGGCAAATTTGCCTTGCACAAGGCGTCGAATTCGTTGAAGTTGAGCGCCCAAGCGCACATAATCCGGTGAGTAGGTATGAATATGCGGCCACGCCAGGGAGGAATTCGGCCATGAGCGATACGTTCAGCGCCCATTGCGACGAATATCACCTGTCTTCGCGCTTGTTTCTCAAGCTCGATTTGGGGATGGAAAGAGAAACCGTCCTGCACTTTTTTGACAGCATCAAGCGAGAGTTTCCGCGGATGCGTCGATTGCGTCGGCGCGAAGACACGGCGTTGGTGTTGGAAGATGAAGAAGGGGTCGGCACTAACCGTACGTGGCTGCGGTTGGATGAAAACTCCTTGCGGCTGGGCCATCACAATCCCGAATCGCGCGATTCCGTAGAACGTTACGCGCGCGTGGTCTTCGACCGAGCACCGTACCATCTGACGCTGGGCGATCTCGATTACGATCATATGGAAGTGGTACTCGGCTTCGATCTAGAATACCGCGGCAATCACGATCAGCTCATTGCCGAGACGTTGTTCGCCGAAGGACCGATGGCCGCGTTCTTATTGAGCGGCCCGGCGTATAACGTGATCGACAGTCAGCCCTTCCTCGGCATCGCCCTGAACGAAGATTGCGATACCCAGGCCTATCTCGAGATCAAAAGTCGAACCACCACTTTCGAAGTGCGCACCGGGCAGTTTGAGCCGCAACCCCTAACCGTCTTCCTTACGCTGCGTCGGTTCTGGGGATTCCGCGAATCCGAGTCGCTCTTGGATGCCCATGCGAACTTATTGGAGTTGGGCTACGAACTGGCGGAGAGCAAGGTCGTACCCTTGGTAGTGCAGCCCTTGGCGCAGGCGATTGCATCGCGACCTTAGCGAATCGCCAAGCCTGTACTGTACTGCGTGCCATGCGTTGTTCGTCCTTCTGATATCCACTCACCCGCGTTACTTTTTCGAACGTTTCTTAACCCGCCTGCGAGATCGATTCAGTCGTGACGGTAAACCCCGGCTTTCCACGGCAAGTCAATCCGCAGTGGGTGCTGCTGGCCGTTGTGCTAGCGCTACCGATTGCCGGGCTGGGCGGTTGCTTGGCCGCTGACCGACTGGCGAATGTTGATACGCTCTGGGACGAGGCCGTCGATCTGGAGATCGCGCGCGGTTTAGTTGACGCACCGCTGGCCGGCGGTGATCCGCTCGATCCGTCGCAGTTCCGGCTGCCTATGTACGTGACGGCGGTTGCGGGCTGGCTGGGGACTGACCTTAACGTATCGCTGTCGCGCGGCATCAGCATCGTCGCGGGTATGCTCACGATATTGGCGGTGGCATTGTTGGCGGCGCTGTTGTTCGATGCATGGACCGGCGTGCTGGCGGCGATGCTGTTGGCGTTCTCGCCTTACTTTCTTTCCTTTATGCGCATCGGCATGACCGAAGGCGATATCTTCGCGGCGTTGCTGACCACAGTGGCGTTATTGGTGTACGTGGTTTACTTGCGCAGGCCGACGGTTACATGGTGGTGTGCGTCGGCTGTGGTGCTGGGCTTGGCATTGGGCTCGAAGTTCTTTTGCATCTTTCTCATTCCCGTCTTCGGCGTATTGAGTCGTACCACCTATTCGGAACCGACATTTTTATTCAGTCGCGATCCGAACGATGTGAAGCGCTTGCGACGGATTATCGCGTTGGGGTATCTCGCGGTCGCGATGACGCTGGGCTTTGCAATTGTTCGCGATACGAAGCTGACGGTCGAAGGCGCCCAAGTGATCAATACGATCTGCCGCTACGCCGCAATCGTCGCGTGGCTGATCGTTGTGACTATCTGGGGGGTAGCGATCGGCTTCGCGTTGACTCGTTCGGTGATCGATACATCGTTATCGGGGCGTTTTTATGCGCTGGTGGGTTTGGCGGGTCTGACGTTCTTCGCATTATTGCCTGTGCATGCACTACAGCCGGCGATATTGAAAGAGATCGTGGTGCGCACCATCACATGGGACGGTCGTGTGCCGCTGGCGTTATGGAGCGATCACCTGCGGCTTTATGCGGGCATTGTCTCAATCAAGGCGACGATACCGGTCGGCGTATTCACGGTGCTTGCGATTTTGAATGCGATGACCAGCGAAGTGTTCGAAGGGCGTTGGCGACCTTGCCTGTTTGCCGTGATGTTTTATATCCCGATGCTGTGCTTTTTGCCGTTGCGTCAGACGTTTTATTTGATGCCAATTTATCCGGCGCTGATGATTTTGACGGCAGCGATGATGGTCTCATTCGGTCGGTGGGCATGGGGCTTGGGGCAACCCTACGGTATTGTGGCCGTGATTATCTTGCTTGTAATTGTCGGCAACCTAGGCCTTGATTCGCGCCGTGTCGCGCCGAATTATCACATCTACGGTTACGAGATGATCGGCGAGCGCTGGCTGGGGGCCGAGGCACGCGGCTATCGCAACCTTATTCAAACGCCCAGTGACGGTGTCGAATCGCTCGTCCGTTGGTGCCTCGATCATGCCGAATCGGACGCAGCAGTCGTCAGTTATTTATGGGAAGACCGCATCATTCGAGAGTTGTTCGATAAGCGCCCGCCGCCTTTTCGCTTTGTACCGCGTGGCGTGACGGAACAGTCCGACGAGTTGCCCGAAATGCCCTCGCTGCTCGATGCAGATTACGTGCTGCTGCACGTCAATAATCTGCTTGGCTATGGCGACCGCGCGCCCGATCACCCACCGCTCGAATTGCTGCAATTGGGCTTCGAAAAGGTCCACACGGTACGGCGCGGGGCGCTGGAAGTGGGCTGGGTGTACCGTCATAAACGTTGATTGGGGTGAAAATCGGCGATTGGCGGGGGGTTTGGCAAAAAAAGGGTCGAATTTATTGGGAAAATCGTCGGGAAGGGCCGGAAAAACTGACGAAAAACAAAGTAAGGCCGATGAGGCGTGTGTGTCATACGCCGGCCAGCAACATTCGCGGCGCAGCGCGCCAAGACCCACATTTATAAGAAGGAGTCGCCATGGCAGCACGGAAGACCACCAAAACCACCGCCAAGAAACCCGCCAGCAAGACGATGACCAAGTCGGCGTTGATCAATCACCTCGCCCAAGAAAACGAAATGACCCGCAAGGAAGTCATCGCATTCATGGATTCGCTCGTCGACACGGCATACAACCAAGCCAAGAACGGCTTTACCTTTCCCGGCATCGGCAAACTTGTGCTGGTCAAGCGTAAGGCACGCATGGGTCGTAACCCGGCCACCGGCGAATCGATCAAGATTCCGGCGAAGAAAGTGGTGAAATTCCGAGTCGCGAAAGCGGCAAAGGATGCGATTCTGCCCGCCAAGTAAGCAGCAATCGCAAACCCCGAATCGAAGTAGCCCCCGTCAATCGAACCGTCGTGCACAAGCGTGCGCGGCGGTTTTTTTGTTCACAAACGCAGCGCCGTCAGCGAAGACATTTGTCTTACAAAACGGTGGCTCGATTGCATTTTCGCAAACTTTTTTCGCCGTATTTTTAGTTACCGGTGATACCAATATGGCGTCCATTTGCACGTGGTTGGAGAATGTAAGTTGTTTGAAACAATGGGTTTATGAATGTGAATGGCTGTGTTTGGAACCGAATAATCGCCATTTTTCGGCAGTACGCCCCCAACCTTCGCCGGAATCGTTACTTAACCGCGCTCATGGCCATGCCGACGAGCCTGTTAGCCCCGGGTATTGGACCACGAGGGTAATCGATTACTTTTCCATTTGAGGGAATGACAAGATGGCTACGAACAACGCAAACTTCACCAAGGCGAGCTTCCAGGCTGACATCAAGCGCAAGCAGGCTTTCTTCAACCGCTGCATGCGACGGTTCAAGGTCGCCAACACCGTCGGCGAAAAGAACTTCCTGAAGAACGAAGCCAAGCGCATCTGCACCGAGCTCAAGACCTGCCAGAAGAAGTGGACTAGCTGCAAGTTCGGCGCTGCCGCTTGGATCTGCAAGGGCTTCAACATGACGAGCTTCAACGCCGCCGCCAAGAAGAACACCCGCACCACGGCACGCAAGAGCAGCACCACCTCGGCTTCGCGCAAGGGCTCGGCCCGTCGCAGCACGCGCCGCACCAGCACCGCCGGTCGCCGCACGACCCGCAGCTCGGTTTCGCGCCGCACCCGCGCCACCACCGGCAGCAAGAGCCGCCGCACCAGCACGCGCGGTCGCAGCAGCGCCCGCCGCGCCGTCGCTTGCTAAGCAAGCCGACGCGACAAACCACCATGAGCCCTGCTGCCAACGTTTGAGATGGAGGCAGCTCAAGCGTTGGCCGGGGCGTAGAGAATCAAAACCGCGATGCGTAGGAGGGGATTGCCCTACACGCGTCGCGGTTTTTTTGTTGCGCTGCCGAATTGACCAACCCGCGAAATGGCTGATCCATCGAGCCCCTTTTCCAATGGATCAAAAGTGCTGCACATCGCCAATGAATCCTACCGAACACGCCCGTTCATTACGCTGCCCGCTCACTTTATGTTGACAAAGCACTCGCTTACGATTCGTGTATGGATGTGTCGCAAGTTGAATTCCGGCTTAGCTGGGCCAGCGAATGGCACCTGCGTATTCAAATCGATACATCGAAAGAAAGCATACAGGCGGCTTTCGTCGGCGAAGCCATACGTGTGTTCCGACGAGATACGCTTGAGGGATTGTTGAGCGTTGTCTCCGGCTATCAGAACGTATTATTGAAATTTGCTCCGGAAGTTTTCGACGAAGCTGATATCGAGTCGCAGGTTCGAACCCTGCTGCGCGATTTTGATTTGCAGCGTTCGCATGCCGAGACGCGCTTGGTTGAGATTCCGGTTTGTTACGACGAGGCTTTCGCGCCGGATTTAATGGATGTCGCGCGATTCAATGATCTCGACGTTCAATCCGTCATTCGCTTGCATACCACTGCGACGTATCAGGTGCGTTTTATTGGATTCGCCCCCGGCTTTGGGTACTTGAGTGGTTTGCCAGAGGCAATCGCAACGCCGCGGCTCGATACGCCGCGCGTGCGCGTGCCGGCGGGCAGTGTGGGTATTGCCGGCGCTCAAACCGGTGTGTATCCGACGCAAACAGCCGGTGGTTGGCGCTTGATTGGGCGTACGCCGATGGTGATGTTTGACCCCGCGCGCTGCGACCCGTCACTAAACGAGAATCCTTCGACGCTGATACCGGGTGATCGGGTCCGTTTCGTTGCCATTGACCGCGACGAGTACGAACGGCGACGGCAACAGGTGGCGCAAGCATGACGGATCGCCCCATGATTCACGTGATCGAACCCGGCATGCTAACGACGGTGCAGGGTGATGGGCGATACGGCTTTGCCGAGATCGGTGTGGTCGCGGGTGGGGCGGCGGATATGTTGTCGTATAAAGTTGGCAATCGATTGCTAAGCAATGAATCTCGCGCGGCGGCTTTGGAGATGACGCTGGTGGGCGGGACGTTTGAGTTTACGCACGACACCGCCGTCGTTGTGACTGGCGGCGCGACAACGGTGATAGTCGAGGGCCAATCAACGCGCGAGTTAAAAGCTTGGACGCCGTCGGTGATAAGTGCCGGTGGGCGGTTAAGCATTGGGCCGTTGCAAGCAGGGGCACGGGCGTATCTGTGCGTGGCGGGTGGGATCGATGTACCCGTGGTGATGAACAGCCGGTCGACAAACCTTGCAGCAGGGTTTGGTGGGCTTGACGGTAGGGCGCTGCGCGCAGGTGATTGGTTACCGATTGGTGCTGGTGATCGTTGTCGCGATGTTGAGAAGACTAAGACTCGAGCAACATCAAGCGCTCAACAAAAATCTAAGACTCGACCAACATCAGGTGCTCAACCACTGTCGAACGCTCAACCGTTAGCAAGTGAAGAAATATCCCAACGTGCGCAATCCTCAAACGCCTTCAAAACACATCAACCACCGAGCGAAAACCGCACCAACCGGTTGCGGTCTTACTGCGTTGATTTCGTGTCCCGTCGGGTATTGCGCGCGGTCGATGGGCCGCACCAAAATCTATTCATCGATGACGCCGTTCGCGATTTCTGGAATTTGAAATTTGAAATTTCAAATCAATCCAATCGCACCGGCCTGCGCTTGGAAGTACTCTCGCGCGGCACCGGACAGCGCGCGCAGGGGCATAACGACGACTCGGGCCAACAGTTAGAGGGGACTTCCAACGACATCGGTCAGCGGTTGGACAGACAGTCACCCAAGAATAGGAAGCAATTGGTGCGTCATACGTTGGGTAGATCGGGGGCTGTTGGCAAACTACCCAGCGAGGGCATGATGCACGGTGCGGTGCAAGTGCCCGAAGATGGTCAACCGATCGTGTTGATGGTCGATCATCCGACGACAGGCGGATATCCCGTGATTGCAACGGTGGCGACGGTCGATCATCCGGTGTTGGGGCAGTTGCGACCGCGCGAGCAGGTGAGCTTTGAGCGCGTGAGTCGCGACGAAGCACGACGCTTGTATCAGGAACAACAGGCAGCGATCGAACAGATATGGCAATCCGCGTGAGCGTTCCCGTTATCCAAATTGTGTTGTGCGAGGTGCCGCGCAAATGAGCGAGCGAGCAAAACAAGCTTGGTGGCGCGAGGTCGACAGCAACGCTTGGCGTGCGCTCGCCGCGTCGGGTACCGGCTGGATGCTCGATGCGATGGATGTGATGCTCTACGTGATGGCGATCGATGCCATTGGGGTCGAGTTCAATCTATCCAAAGCGGAATCCGGCCTGGTGGCGTCGGCGACCTTGTTTGCATCGGCGTTTGGCGGCGTGGTTAGTGGCGTGTTTGCCGATCGCTTCGGGCGCGTAAGGATGCTGATGATCTCGATGCTGATCTACTCGTTGTTTACCGGATTGACGGCAACGGCGCAGAGCTTTGGTCAGCTTATCTTTTGGCGCGCGCTGGTTGGCTTGGGTATGGGCGGGGAATGGTCGGCCGGCGCGGTGTTGGTGGCCGAAAGTTGGCCCGCGCAACATCGCGGCAAGGCGATCGGTTTGATGCAATCGGGGTGGGCCATCGGATACATACTGGCAGCGCTGTTGGCGGCAACGATTTTGCCGACGCTCGGTTGGCGCGCGATGTTTTTGGTGGGGGTGGCGCCGGCATTGTTGACGGTTTGGATCCGCCGCCACGTACCGGAACCGCAGGTATGGAAACAGGCGAACGACGCGCAGTCATCAGCAACAGGTAGATGGTCGCAGTTGTTCAAGCCGCCGCTGTTGTCGCGCATGATCATTGCAACCATCACGACGGCAACGTTGTTGTTTGCTTATTGGGGGTTGTTCACTTGGGTGCCGAATTATCTGGCGAGTTCGGACGAAGGCGGTGCCGGGCTGGGCGTGGTGAAGTCGGCGGCGTGGATCATCCCGATGCAGATCGGCGCGTTCTTTGGGTACGTGAGCTTCGGCTTCTTCTCGGATCGCTTTGGGCGCAAGCCGACGTTTATTGCATTCGTGTTGGGGGCGGCATTGATTGTCCCAATCTACGGCTTTAGTGCGCGCGATCAGCTAACGCTTATGCTGTTGGGGCCGTTGGTGGGTTTTCTGGGGCACGGTTACTTCAGTTTGTTCGGTGCTTTGCTGGCCGAGTTGTTCCCGTCTGCGGTGCGCGGCACGGCGCAGGGGTTTTGCTACAACATCGGCAGGGCGGCAAGCGCGTTGGCACCTTGGATCGTCGGGGGTATCGCCGAGGCACGCGGGTTTGGCTATGCGCTGTCGTTAACGGCGTTGTTCTTTGTCATAGGAGCGGGTTTGGTGCTGCTGTTGCCGGAAACACGCGGAAAGGCGATCGATTGACGCGACGTAGTATCGATATCAATTGCGATGTCGGCGAAGCCGACGATGTCGTCGGTTTGGCGGTGGAAGCCGAGATGTTTCGCTATATCTCCTCGGCCAACATCGCATGTGGTTCTCATGCAGGCGATCGGACTAGCATGGAACGCTGTGTTTCCGCGGCGATCAATCACCGTATTGCGATTGGTGCGCATCCGAGCTATCCGGATCGGGCCAACTTCGGCCGCGTTGAGATGGATATCTCCGCTGCAAAGTTAGACGATTCGATTGCGCATCAAGTTGAACGGTTGGCGCGCTACACGGTCGAATGTGGCGGTACATTGCATCATGTGAAGCCGCACGGCGCGTTGTATCATCGTGTGATGCGCGATGCGGATATGGCGCGGCGTTTTGCCCAGGCAGTCGGTAGCGTAGCGGTCGACGTGATGCTGATTGGTATGGCGGGCGCGCCGGCGCTGGAGATTTGGCGCGACATGGGTTGGCGCGTGGCCGCTGAGGCATTTGCCGATCGACGTTACGAACCGGATGGATCGTTACGCGACCGGCGTTTGGCGGGGGCGGTTATTCATCAACCGGAAGAAGCGGCGGCGCAGGCGTTGCGTATCGTTCGCGATGGATCCGTTGTTAGTACCGATGGTGGGGTGCTTCCGATAGATGCCGACACGATTTGCATTCACGGCGATTCGCCCAACGCCAATGACATCGCGCGGCAGGTACAGTTCGTGTTCTCGACTTCTGATATCAAGGTGCAGCAACCATGCCGTAATGATCTGCCATAAGCTATCAAGACTTGACTAACGTCTTCGCTCTAGGCTGGCCTCATTCTAAAATAATCCGCGTTACCCGATGCTTTGTGTGATTCGCGTCAGTATTGAATCACGCTGCATATTAGCCATTACGGCTTTGGCGGCCTCATGCATGGCAGTCTCGTCACGCTGCCAGTTATCAATCAGTGACTGTAAGTAGGCTATGCTCGTAAAGGATGGCAGCTTTTGTAAAAGGCCGTCGTCGGGTTCGGGCGCGCTACTTGTGATCGAACGCAATGCGACCGGCACACCCGCGGCGGCTAACCGCACGACTGCCGGGTGGATGATGCGACTGGTGTTGACCCAAACCACGGGGGCGTCGGGCGTGTCGCGCAAGAACGTCGTATAGGGAAGTACGGTAACTTCGATATCGAGTTTCGCGAGTGCCTCACGTATCCGTACAGCGATGACAGCGGGGCCGAGGTATTGGCGCACGCGCTCGACGATGCCGGCGCGCACGTCGTCGCTCTGCAACTGCGTATTGAGCGTGCGCTCGGCGTCGCGCAACACCTGATCGGCATGGTCATCGGTATAAGTATTGATGCGTTCGCCAATAATCGTCGCGCATGCACGCCACAGCGCACGATGACTGCCGAGGTTGAGACCGACGTGCTCCGCCTCCGGTATATGAGGTAGTCCGGCAACGAAGACCCGCTCGATAGTGATTGGAGCCGGGTTTGCCGCGACGGTGGCTGTCGGAATATACGTCGCGACGCGATCCGGATCGATCTCGGCAGACAATGCCGCCGTCCGTTGCGCGTTTGATCGAACCCATAGCCTGCCGTTGGATGGAAGTTTTTCAAGCAGCGAGGCTGGGATGTGGCTGCCGTGCGCGATGACGATGTGCGCCGCGACATCGGGCAATACGACGGACACATCGTCGGGGCAACAATCGACCAGCAGCACATGCGTAGGCTGCAACGCATTGACTTGGGCTTGCACGAATTGCGGATGCAGGCAATCGGGGCGATCCGGGACCGAGCAAAACGCGTCGCAGGCTGCGTCGTTATTCGCCTCTGCTTCGAGTTGGCGCGCCAGGTAATGCGCTTCCGGCGCGAGCGAATTACTTAGGATCACTACGCGTGTTATGGTCGATGATGATGGAGTTTTGGCTGCCGCTGCGTTGTCCGGTTGGGCGACACTCGGCGTTTGCAACGCTTGCAGTTCGGCTTGGATGGTGCGCATTTGGGCGGCATCGATCCACGGTAAAGCCAAGGTGCGCTCCGGCGGCAGATAACCCCGGCATTCGTTAAGAAATCCTCGCAGTTGATCCCAAGCATCGTGGCCCACGGATAACACCAATCGACCCGCACGGGCGGCATCGGTGCAGTCGTACAACATCAACGCGGCCTTTGCCCGCCACGCTTCCGGTTCGACTACAAACAACGCCTGATGCGGTCGCAACTTTGCCAGCAGGGCCGACGCCATCGAACCATCACCAACGAACGGCAGCAGCACGTTGCCCATGCCGGCGTCAAACTTGCTTAGCAGTGCGTCTGCGGTAACCAAGGGGGTCGTGGTAGGGCCGAGCCACTGGACGGTGTTGTTAGCGGCGTCGCGCAGACAATAGGTCGGCGTACCATCGCGACCGGTGGTCTTTTCAAGTTGTGGCGGAAGGGGTGCCGAGCGAATCGCCGCCGCAGCGTTCGCTTGAGGTGGCCCCAGCGCGGCGAGGTTGGCGTCGAGCAGTTGCAAGGCATCCGGCTCAGTCGTTGAGGCCGAAAGAAGTTGGGAAAGGTCGGCATCCATGCCTGGCGTCGTCATATCAAGAAATGTCTCAATCTGTCGGCTGTCTGTGTTCTCGATAGCCGACCAATGATCACGATTGCAGACGGACTATTGCAAGGCACCAAAGAACCAGCGCTGCGCCGCAATCGCGGCCAGGCCCAGTAGAAAAATGGCGTACACCACCAGCGTGAGAATGACACGGCCGCGCCCGATCTTGGGGGCGTACTCTTTTTCCCAGGCGTGATCGTCATCGATCGTTGGTGCGGTCGTGTCGCTATCGGCCATCTGATGCTTGCCTTTCAAGCTCGGACTAATTAGAAGCAGGTCGTCGGCTTAATTGTCTTTCGGATCGTTGCCGATGCGAATCTTGTAAGCGCTGCTGAAAGCGTTGTCGAATGAATAGACGTTGTCGAAGTCTTCCTCGTTATCTTCGGGCTGTTTTTGTAAGACGCCCTTATTGACGAGGCCGAACACCATGCGACCGAAGTCGCGCGTGCTGGTTATGCCCCAACTATGCAGTACGGCCGGCGCCATCAGGCCCCATTGCTCCATCGCATAATCGCGCAGGCCCCAACACAAATCGCGGCCCGTAACGTGGCGGTTGAGCTGCGACATGACAGCGTGCACGCCACCCATGGCATCAATGGCTTGAAGAACGGGCTCGGGCAGACGCTCTTCATCGACGAGCATCGGTAAGTCAAGCGGCTCGACCTGGTTTTCCATTAGGAAGTGAGCCAACCGTTCGATGCGCGGATCGGCTGCGCCGTGGATTTTGTTGGACGTGAAGTCCAACCCTTCGCGTAGGAAGTCAAACGCCGGCGGCGCGTAGCGACCGAGTTCTTCAATCGTGAGTTTCAAATTTTCGCTTTCCACTGCCATCGTGCCGTTACTTTACCACAGACGAAGTCAAATCCCTAAAGCGCCTCCCTGCATGTAAATCCAGTCCACGTACGATTGTACCCAACTGCAGGCCTAAATGCCGTCACTAAACGAGCCGCCGCCCGACGAATCGCCGTCACCGCCCTTATTTCCGCCTTTTTTGTCACCTTTGCCCTTGCCTTTACGACCGCGACCACCGCGACGGCGACGCTTGCGCGGCTTTTCTTCACGGTTTTCAACGGATTTGGCATCCTGAGGAACGTCGGCTGCCTTACCCGAATCGGTGTCTTTCGGCGGCGTCGCGTTGGGGGCGACATCATCGGACGGGGGGGCAACGGGTTGGCTGGGGGCCTCGCTCTTGGCCTCGTTTTTGTTGGGACGCTCGGCATCGCCGGTGCGGGGGCGGCGCTTCCGTGGCGGGCGCGCGTCATCCTTCTTGCCACCGCCATCGCGGCGATCATCGTCGCGCCGTCGTCGATTACGCGGGCGTTTTTCGTCGCGTTGATCGGGTGCATCGCCCTCGGGTTTGTCGGGCCGCTTGGGCTTGGGCAATGCGCGTTCGAGAATCGCTTCGATACCGAGCGTTTCGCGCTCATTGTTGTCGTCGTATTCAATGACGAGCAACTGCGTCAGCACCTGCCGATCCCGGACCGTGCCCACACCGCGCTCGGTGCGCACGCGACTGCCGCTGCGCGGCAGCTTCTTATTCAGTTCTTCGTAACCTTCGTGTTCGTATCGCAAGCAGCACCGCAACCGACCACAACGGCCGGAGACCTTGCTCGGGTCAAGCGTCGCCTTCTGCAATTTGGCCATCTTCATATTGACCTGCCGCAGTTTCTTCAAAAAGTTGCGACAGCAGCACTCGCGACCGCAAATCTCATAATCGGCGACCAGCCGCGCCTCATCGCGGGCACCGACCTGATGCATCTCGATCCGCGTGTGGTATTCGGCGGCCAGCAGCTTGACCAATTCGCGAAAATCCACGCGCTCTTCGGACATGAAATGGAAGATGATGCGTTCGCCGCCGAGCAGGTGCTCGCAGCAGACAAACTTCATATCGAGCTGCATCTCGGCGGCTTTTTCGCGCGCGTATATCAGCTTGCGCGCCGCATCCTGATTCAGGTGCATGGCTTCGTCGACGTCTTGCGGCGTGGCTGCCCGCAGAATCTTGCCGGCTTTGAGCGTCATAAACTCCGGACCGCTGGCTTTGACGTAATTCAACATCTGCTTGCGGTCGACGGATTTATCGCAGCCGGTGCACGTTAGGCTGACCTGCTCGCCCAGTTCCATGCCGCGATTGGTTTGAATGACGACTTGACCGCCGCAGTTAAAGACTTGTCCGGGGGAGTAGCGAAACTCGCCGATGTAGCCCATCAGGCCATAGCGCACGGCACAAGTGGGGTAGATTTTCTCCATGCCATTGCCGCAGCGCCCGCTGGTGCTGCAGCCGCTTTTTTGTACCGGAAAGCGCGGCCCATTCCATTGGCCCTCGGGGTTCCCGAGAACATCCAGTTCCATCACCATGATGACTCACTTCCTGCAAATATGCATCAAGACCGGGCGACGGCAGTAGCGGCGGCAGTGGCTCAGGTTGCCGTCATGGTGGGGCGTATCAAAGAGACGACCCGGCTCCGCGTCGCGCGCCAGTCATTAGCCGCGGCTGATTGTAACCGAATCGGCAGCCGGAGGTTAAACGCAAAATTCGCCCTTTGATTGTGGATGTTGCTTTCAGGTGCCCCATCCTTCGCGCCAGCGAAGGGTGGGGAATCGCGATCGCGCATAGCCGCGTACCGCTCACCGCGATATCATCTCATTTGATCCTCATAGCAGCGCGGCCGCATGATGTTGAGAGCTTGGGCCCCGCCGAGAAAGTTTGCATGACCACGCCGGGCGTACCGCGTTTCCATCTGACCGACTTCATCAGCATTGAAGACTTGCAGTCGCTGCAAGACGGCTTTGCGCAGCTCACGGGCATTAGCACGAGCATTCGCGATGAGAACGGTAACGCGCTCACAAGCCCGACCAATAAGCCCGATTTTTGCGGCCTGATCCAAAGCACCGAGCCGGGCCTGCTGGCCTGCCGCGCATCGCACCGCGAAGCTGCCGAAATGGTGCGTAGCGGCGATGCGCCCTGTATGGCCAGTTGCCACGCAGGTCTGCATCAGTCGGTCGCGCCCATCGTCGTACGCGATCATCATGTCGGCACGATCATCGTGGGTGATCGACCGCGCCATCAGCTTACGCAGCTTTCTATCGAAGGATTATCGCAGACTGTCGGTATTCCCGAGTCTGAGATTGCCGCCGCCGCTGAAGATCTCAAACCCTGGTCGGACAACCGCATGACGGCGGCCACGACTTTTATTCAACAGTTGGCCAACAACATCGCGCGGCTTTGCTATAACGCGTATCAGTTGAAATGCCGCGTCGACGATTTGGCGGCCCTGCACGATGTCGCCCAACACCTCTCGGGTCGTACCGAGTTACAGGCGATTCTCGATACCGCCGTGCGACAGTTGGTCGATACAATGGAGTTAAAGGCGGCGGGCTTACGGCTGCTCAATGAAGAGAACGGCATTCTGCAGATGGCCGCCGTTTGCAACTTGTCGGAAGAGTATCTCAGTAAGAAGGCCATTCTCGCCAGCGAAAGCGAGATCGATTCGGCGGCATTGGAAGGCCAAACGCTCTACATTCGCGATCTTGCCACCGACCCGCGCAACTTTTATCAGGAAAAGGCGCGCGAAGAGGGCATCGGCAGCGTGCTGGTGGTGCCGCTGATCTCGGATGGTCAACCGATCGGCGTGATGCGCGCTTACATGGGCGGCGTGTACGAATTCTCTGAGTTCGATGTGGCGCTGGCCGAGGCAATTGCTTCGCAAGTGGCATCGGCAATCGTCAACGCGCGCCTGCGGCGCGACGCGGCCGAAGCCGAACGCTTGGATCGTCAACTCAAGTTGGCGCGCGACGTGCAGCGTCGCATGTTCCCCAGCGAGATGCCGCAGCATCATTCCTACGAATTCGGCAGCGTGTACGAACCGCACTCGGACGTCGGTGGCGACTTTTACGATTTCGTCGATCTGCCCTCGGGCGATATCGGTTTCGCGATTGCCGATGTGGTGGGTAAGGGTGTGCCGGCTTCGTTGATCATGAGCAGCGCGCGCTCGGCGCTGCGCGCCAATTTGGTGCCTGTCGAAAGCCTGAGCCAACTGATGAGCGCCGTCAACAAACGCATTTGCGAAGACACGCTCATCAGCGAGTTCGTCACACTATTCTTTGGGCAACTGTCCCGCGACGGGCGCACGCTGCACTTTTGCAACGCCGGTCACGAACCATTGATTCGCTACCGAGATGGTGCGTTCGAAATGCTCGATGTCGGCGGCTTGGTGCTCGGCATCGATGAGACCGCCGAATACGAGGCGGGCCAAACCGAAGTGCGGCAGGGCGATTTGTATGTGCTGGTCACCGACGGCGTGGTGGAAGCCAGCAACTACGACGGTGAAACCTACGGTCGGGAGCGATTTCTCGAATCAATCAAACGCCACAGCACGCTACAAGACGAACCCGCCGCCGCGCCGCTGGTAGCCAAGCAAATCATGTGGGACGTACGCCGCTTTGTGGGGCTCAAACCGTTGGATGACGATCTGACGGTGGTGGTGGTGCGGGTGCGGTAGTGAATGGGGCTTGGGTCGTGAGTCTTGTGTCTTGAAGCGTGGGTCTTGGGTCTTAAGTCTTAAGTCTTAAGTCTTGGGGCTTGGGGGCTTGGGGGCTTGAGGCGTGGGGCGTGGGGATTGGGATGTGCGGCGTGAGGTGCGTCGCTTGAACGTAAGGCTTGAATTGCGGGGTTGGAGCGTGACGCTAAAGGCTTGAGGTGCGGGAGTTGTCGCGAGAAGCTCAAGGATTGAGGTGCTGGGGGTTGGAACGTGAGGCGTGCAGCGCGTGGCGATTTCATTCACGCCTTCGTCAGAGCCACGGCCTGTGGCCGTATGGTTATCCTTTGTAGGGCGTGTAGGTGCCATGATGGGTGCCCCATGTTGGTACACCAACGTGGGGTCTCGATTCAGGCCTCCACGTCGACGTGAAATCGCCGATGCCGCGTTTAAATTACCAATATTCGCCCCTCCCCCCAAAGTCGGAATGTCGACTCGGGCCACCCGCCGAATCCTGCCCGATTTTCAGACTCTGAGTTTGTAGCAGGATTCGGAAAAACGCGCAGTTTTACTCTAATCGTCCACCTTAAGAAGCTTCGAGTCCCACCATTGGATACGCGAACATCTTTGGGGAAAACAGCATGATAACCGAGCGCTCTAGAAAAGAAGAGGGCTCTACTGAAATTTAAGGAGATTCTTTGTTTACTGAACACCATCATTTGGTTTAAATAGCCATAGATCTCAACGGTGGCTAGGAGCACAATCGAGCCTTCAAGCAAAGATTCTGTTCGTTTGAGCGATAGGGAAGCCGTTAACTTTTCGAAGAGAGCAAAAAAGACTGCAAATGCAAATAGTGTTTGCCTGATTTTGTCATCACGGTTGACCTGTGGACTTGTTCGGGCTCTTTGGGGGCGAAATTATGGCACGTCGTTGCAATCCAATTCTCTGGATTATACCTGTGACGGTGTTAGGTAGATGGCAAAACTAGAAGCGAAAAATAGTCGGGTTATGTGACAAATGTCAAAAGAAAAACGAAAAAAAACGACCGCTCCGGCGGAGGGCTCCTCGAATTGCTCGCCAACGCCGGAATCGATAGCGGTAAAATCGCAAAGTTTAGGGAAGGTGCCTCTGCTAACTCAAGGAGCAGTAGCAAACAAGCCCCAAGAAGCAGTGACAAAGGAAAAGGGGCGGATGTCTCTATCCCATGTTGACCGTGAGTTGCTTACACTTGTTCTTTCGCTCTCCGTGCGGCTAGGTTACGAAAAACGCGTTCATGCAAGTGATATTCCCGATTCAAAAGAACACGCTGAGTCGATTGATCGACTCGTTCGTGTCAATCTTCTCACGCTATGCAAAAATATGCAGTATTACGAGATAGATGCCGAGGCCGCAAAAGGAGTGTTACACCCGTTTGCAGTCTGGAGTGCATCTTTAAGAAGACTATGGGTTGCCGACTGCGTGTACGCGGTTTTCGCAATGAATCTAGCATTTGCTGCCATTCGTATATTTGACCTTTTGACCGCCACGTTTAAGGACTTGTCGCCCAATACCATGGACTACATTGGCGATCTTTCTTACATGTTAATTGTCTCATCCCTAACGGCTCTTGTATTCGGGGCAGCAAGTCTCGTTGTTTGGTTTTGTCGTAGTGTGATTTTTGGGGATTCATATCGTCGCCTTTCCGACTCACGGGGCCGCAAAGCACCCTTCATCCGAGTTGTATTGATTGAGTGCATTCCGCTTTCTGTGAGTTACTTATTCCTAGGATACTTCGCGAGTACAAATTATCCTGCTGCATTACAAGGCCTTTGGCCATTCGGAATCCCACTAGTCGCCATAGCGGTGTTTCTGGCCGGCTTTGCGAGCCTGCAGCGGTTGTGGCCGCGTGAGTTGCGATTGGCTTCTAAGCCCTTGCGCGACATCGTTCTCTGGTCGTTATTGGTGCTGGCATTTGTCACAACCGCACCAACACGCGATCTAGATTCCAGTCTGCGAAGGCTGTTTGGCATGGATATTGGGCAAGTCGGTGGAACTCCCGCCGCCGCCAGTGAAGCTATACCGAAAAAAGACATTAAGGGTGAAGTTGTGCAGCCGGGATCAAAAATTGGTGCACCTCCAGAAATCCAATTCGTACGATTGGCATGTTCCTTCGCGTTTATACTCTCACTACTTTGGACTTCCAGCTCGAAGCTGGTTCGAATATTGTCCCCGTGGGAGAGCCTTCAATAGTGAAATGGGTGACACATGCTTGTACTGAGTTCAATAGTTAACGGAGTGGTGGCGTTAGGAATTGCTATATTTGGAAGATCGCCGGTTTTCGTGGAGAAGACCGGTGAGCCAACGAAAATGGGCAAACTAATGTTGTCAGTCTTGGCCTTGCTCGTAGCTACTAAAATTGGAATTGACTCAGTCAGTGCCATGAGGAATGCGCGTGATCGAGCTATACTCGCACAAGTTCGTGCGATTGTACAACGGCGGCTTATATTTCTCAAGGACAGAGTTTATGACGCAAACGGGGATGTACAACTGGCAGCGAACACTGAAAGTGGGATTGATACAGGTTCTAGGGGTTCGCAGGATACTGATATTAATGTCTGTCAAGCGATCCGCAATTGGCATGTTCATTACATCGCCGCTTACAAAGAAATCGGACATTACTCACCACCACTTGCCTCAATCACGGATATTCAGAACCTTAGCAAGAAATTGGGTAGTTCAGAAGAAAAAGACCGGGTTGAGGGCTGCAAAGCGATTATCAAAAAGGTCAATGAAGCGACCCGAAAGCTTGTCGAGGATATCGAGCAAATTGAACGCATGCCGTTGTATTAGTTAAGCCAAGCACAACTTAGATTAAGGAGATTGACCCGGTGAATAGCTTCAAGAAACTGCCCCCCGTTGTTTTGGTTGTACTGTTGATGTTCATTAATCTGGATAACCGAGTTTTATTCGGTGATATTCCAGTAATTGCACATATCGATGAGGCGCCGGTTCACGCAATTGTCAGTCCGGTCATGTTTGGGTTCAAAGATTCCCAATTCCAAGACGAGCAAGGTAATTCCGAAATGCCCATTCGCAGGACGGTGAAATTAGCTAACCCTAAGAAAAGTGTCACCTTGTTGATTGAAGGATTATTGCAATCAAAAACGTCGTCTGCGAAACACGCGAATGTGGGGCAATTCTGGGTAAATTTTCGATGTTCGCGGTTGGAGTCAGGTGAATCACTCCGCGGTCCCTTGGCATCAACAACCCCCATTCGGCCGGGGCTCATTCTACATGTTATCGGGGCAGGCAATAAGCTGATTCGAGCGATCTCAATTAGCGACCTAATGGATGGTAAGCAGGTTGAGGGCGCAACTCTAATCAAAACTTCGTTTAGGCAGGCGCGTTTGATGTTTAAAGTGGAATGTGAATCAAACATTGAGGTACTCGATTTTGACACTTCCAACGTGGATCGAAAGTTTCTGGGTCTGTTGCGCGCACATGTCATGTGTGAGCCGAATACACCATTCTCCGTCGTATTCGAGGATTACGGCCCAGATGGTAAGTATGAATCGCCGGTTCGAACACTGCAATATCCAGTTGGAACCTATGTAACGCTCAGTAACACTAGGCCGGCAGATGTCTCAACAACAAACTTTCGATGGCACGGTCAATTTTTGATTCCGATCGGTATCAGACTCAAAAACCCCAAGTCAGCGATGACCAACCGGTGGATAAGGGGTCTAACGCCGGAGAAGGAAGTAACTGCGACCGTGCGCGGTCTATTCATATTTTCCGGTTTCAGCGTTGAAGGCTATCAGGGGGTGGCTGAAGTCGGCGGTGGTGGTGGTGGTCAGGATTTCCAATTTAGATTCGATCATCTGCGACGATATCGACCACCCATTTATCCTAATACGACTACGTTTTTTGACTCGGGCGTAAAGATTCACTGGGCCGACAATGATTACCAAGTAAAGTGTGCAGACGGATCATGGAAGTCAAAGCTGAGCTCAGCAGATGATCTTCGGATGGATCACACTTACCGTCTCAAGTTTTCTGCAAGAAGGGGCTCTACAGGAGTTGCATTTGAGGTGTACGACGGAGGTACACTTGCAAAGACTTGGGACAATGCGGGTGGCTTATTTATTACAGTCGATAAATAATGCGATCACGACTCCCGTAGCATCGACCTCAAAAGACTCAACGTCAAAGAAGGCTGAATCGCCCGCCCTCGTGATTCTCCTTGCAACATTGAGCAGCGGGAGAATGGTAGTGGCATTAATTTGCATTGAATGAGAAATGGGAGATTACGTGAATCCGATTAAAGTTTCATCGCCCATATCCGAGTGAAAAATTCGTGGATTCGATTAATCGGCGTGGAATCTTATCATTAGCGGTATTTCTAAAGCCTCGAATTGGAAGTTCGAATTGTGAGAGGTCTACAGTGAATATGGAACTGAAGAATCTGGTGGCTTTGCGGCCATTTTGTTTGCTGTTTCTGCTGCTAACGAATAGCTGCGGCCCACGATTCGAGCTTTTTGAACATGGCAGCTATCCGTTCGCAGCGGCAAGCTTCTATCATCTTGAAGATTCTTCGCAACCCAAAGTCTCATCAACGGTCGGCGATTGTGAAGTCGCAATTGTCGGTGCAATCGTGTTTGACAATGGCGAAGAGGATGAACTGCCTCACGGCCCATTTGGTAGTCTTCATGTTGTCATTCGTAACGAGACTGCTAAGCCAATTTCACACATCTATCTCAACGGTCCCACATTGGCGGGTCCAAATAAGTGGGAATGGCTCGATGGTGATAGCGTTCTGTACTCTGCGAGGGTGAATACGGCGCAGGTGAGTGGATTACCAGTACTTCCGCTCATTTGCGCTGGCGAAGGCGAGTCCAGATTTGTTGAGGTATGGGAATCGGATCCAATGTTGCTCGGCGTGAATGCGAATTGGCCACGGGCTCACGAGATGCTATTCATTTCCGGCTCTGCGCAGTTCGCGACAATAGACTCCTATACGCTTGTAGCAAGTCCATTAAATGCAACGAACACCGTAAACCGTGATACGAAATATGTTCAGAATCCATCGTTACCACGATGGCTTGATTCTGCGCAGATTGAATCTCTAAGAAGTCAACTAGAGGGAGAATTCGGTGTCGTACCCAAAATGCTGCTGATCTTAACCAGACACAGAGACCTGGCTCTTGATGCGGCATTGGTGAGGAATCCTGTCGAAACGATCCTCGCGTTGCCGAGACATTGATTTAGAGAATCACTGGCGACATTCTGCCGCTCGACTCCATCGCAATCTCTTTGGGCCTCGCTGGCTGCCCCATGTTAGTACTCTAACGTGGGATTGCGATTAAGCCCCGCGTCGATGTGAAATAGTCGTTGTCGCTCCTGTCGGATAATCGAATCCCCCCCAAGTCGAAGTACCGACTCGGGCCCCCCGTCGTCAACCTCCGCCTCGTACTGTTCACAGAACAGTGGCACAAAAATCGACCGCCTCATCTTCCGCCAACTTTGCATTTTGCACTCAACACTTTGCATTGAAGAAAAAAGCCGCCTCCCCTGCGGGAAAGCGGCTTATGCCTGAATCATCATAATGAAGCGCGCAGCGAGTTATGCTTGCAAGATCAACTTACGCCCGCGCGGTGGCGCCTTTACGGCTCTTCTTGCCCGGGCGCTTAGTGGTTACCCGCGCGCTCTTTGACTTCGGTGGGGCGTCAGCCCCGGCGGACTTTTTTTTGGCTGCCGCCTTGGTTTTGGCCGTGCCGCGCTTGGCCGTGACTTTGGCCTTCTTTTTAGCGGCAGGTGCCTTGGCGGCGGGCTTCTTCTTGGCCGGCTTGCGCGTGGCTGCGGTGCCGATCGTTGCGCGGCTGGAGGTCTTCTTTTTCTTCTTACCCTTGGCGTCGGCCTGATCCATGATCACGGCTTGGGCCGCAGCGAGGCGGGCGATCGGTACGCGATAGGGTGAGCAACTCACATAGTCCATACCTGCACCATGACAGAAGTGTACGCTGGGTGCGTCACCGCCGTGTTCGCCGCAGATTCCGATCTTCAGATCGGGCTTGGTGCCGCGGCTGGCATCGATGGCGTGTTGTACCAACATTCCCACGCCCTCAAAGTCGATCGTCTGGAACGGATCAGCATTGAAGATGCCCGTCTTATCGCGATCGACGTAATCGGGCAGGAAGCGACCGGCATCGTCACGCGAGAGGCCCATGACCGTCTGCGTTAGATCGTTGGTACCGAAGCTAAAGAAGTCGGCGACTTCGGCGACCTGTGCGGCCGTTAGCGCGGCGCGCGGCGTTTCGATCATGGTGCCAACCAGGTACTTCAACTTCAGGCCGCTGCGCGCGATGATCTCGTCGGCGACTTCGCGCGTGCGATCGGCCAAAATCTGCAACTCGCGGGCGTCGATACACAGCGGGATCATGATTTCGGGCGCAACCTTCACATTGCGGCGGCGACATTCCACGGCGGCTTCGATGATGGCCGTCACCTGCATGTCGAGAATTTCGGGATAGGTGATCGCCAAGCGGCAACCGCGATGGCCCAGCATCGGGTTGGATTCGGCCAGCTCTTCCACGCGCGACGTGACCGTGCCGACCGGTACGCCGAGGTGATCGGCGAGTTCTTTTTGCTTGTCGAGTTCGTGCGGCACAAACTCGTGCAGCGGCGGATCGACGAGGCGAATGGTCACCGGGCGACCGTCCATGGCTTCGAAGATGCCGATGAAGTCCTGCCGTTGGAAGGGCAGCAGCTTATCGAGGGCGGTGCGACGCGACTCGGTATCGGAAGCGAGGATCATTTCCTGAATCGCGCGGCGGCGTTCTTCGGTGTCGAAGAACATGTGTTCTGTGCGGCAGAGGCCGATCCCTTCGGCACCCATCTTGACCGCGTTTTCGCTGTCGTAAGGCGTATCGGCATTGGTGCGGACTTTGAGCTTACGCTTGGCGTCGCACCATTTCATCAGCTCGTAATACTCTTCGGGAAGCGTCGGCGTAACGAGCGGTAGTTCGCCTTCGTAGATCGTGCCTTCCGAGCCATCGAGCGTTAGGTAATCACCTTCGCCCAGCGTTTTGCCACCGATGGCGAGTTGCTTATTTGCTTCGTTAATCTTGAGGGCACCCGCGCCGACGATGCAGCACTTACCCCAACCGCGGGCGACCACAGCCGCGTGCGACGTCTTACCGCCGGTGGCCGTGAGAATGCCCTTACTCGCGTGCATACCGCCGACATCTTCGGGGCTGGTTTCTTTGCGAACGAGGATGACTTGCTTGCCGTCGGCGGCCCATTGTTCTGCTGTGGCGGCGTTGAAGACGATCTGACCGCTGGCCGCACCGGGCACGGCGTTGATGCCGCTGCCAATCTTCTTGCTACCGAGTTCCTTCTTATCGAAGTCAGGGTCGATGATCGGGTAGAAGAGGCGTTCGACGTCGTCCGCCTTGATGCGGGCGATGGCTTCTTCCTTCTTGATGACCGGCTTGAGGGCGGCGGTGCCGTAGCGCTTGGTGAGCAGCTTCTTCTTCACGAGGCGATTCGACTCGGCCTTGGTGAGCAGCGGCTTAGTGGCTTGCTCGACCGCGATGCGGAAGGTGGCGCTGGGGGCGCGTTTGCCGGTACGGCATTGCAGCATGTATAGCTTGCCGCGCTCGATGGTGAACTCGAGATCCTGCATGTCTTTGTAATGCGTTTCGAGCATCACGCGGACGGCGGAAAGTTGGTCGTATGCATCGGGGTCGATCTTTTTGAGCTCGTCGAGCGGGATCGGCGTGCGAATACCGGCGACGACATCTTCGCCCTGTGCGTTCATCAACAAGTCGCCGTAGTAGACGTTTTCGCCACTGCTCGGGTCGCGCGTGAAGCACACACCCGTGCCGCTGTTGTCGCCCATGTTGCCGAAGACCATCTGCTGCACGTTTACGCCGGTGCCGGGCAGACCGTGAATCTTCTCGACTTCGCGATACTTGATTGCCTTGTCGGCCATCCACGAACCAAAGACGGCGTTGATCGCGCCGCTGAGCTGATCCCAAGGGTTCTGCGGGAAGTCTTCACCCGTTTGCTCGCGGAAGAATTCCTTGAATTCGCCGCACAACGTTTGCAGCGCTTCGGTCGAAAGCTCGGCGTCGATTTCTACGCCTTCGCTCTCTTTCATCTTTTCGAGTTTGTGTTCGAGCACATCTTTGGAAAGGCCGACGACGACGGTCGAAAACATTTGAATGAATCGACGATACGAATCCCAGGCGAAGCGCGGGTTGTCGGTCGCCTTTGCCAGACCTTCGACCGACCGATCATTGAGGCCGAGGTTGAGCACGGTTTCCATCATGCCCGGCATCGAGACGGCCGCACCGGAGCGCACCGAGACGAGCAACGGATCTTTGGCATCGCCCAGCTTCTTCTTACAAGCGCGCTCGAGCTTCTTGAGGTTGTCTTTGATTTGCTTTTCGAGACCCGACGGCCATTTGCGATCAACCTCGTAATACATATGACAGGCTTCGGTCGTAATGGTGAAGCCGGCGGGCACGGGCAAGCCGATGTTGGTCATCTCCGCGAGGCCGGCACCCTTGCCACCCAATAGGGGTTTCTGATCGGTGCGTCCTTCGCCTTTGCCGTTGCCGAAAAAGTAAACGTATTTCTTAGCCATGCCGTCGTTGCTCCTTGCAGCTTTTGTTGATCATCCCTGCACCCGCCGGTCGGTGGTGTTTATCTTTTGCCGTATGACCACGGGGGGCGAATGTGGGATTGGTACGTTTTGGCGTAGCGCCTGTTCGCGCGCGCTGTCGAATTAAACGGTCGCAAACCGGCGCGCGAATTCCTCAAACGCTTGCAACCGAAGGCCGACTGCGGCGGCCTTGCAAAATGCTTTTAGCAAGCATGACAAGGTAGGTCGCATCGGCGTAACTGTCAATCAAAATGCGGGTACGCCGCGCTCGTCATGCAGTTCTCGAAAGGCCAGCGGGAACCAGGGTGTGAATCGCTGCGGTGTGTTGCGTAATTCCTCGGCCACGCGGGTGGGGGATTTCCAACCGAACGCGTCGATTTCTTCGGGGTTGGGCTGCGGCAGGCCGTCGAAACGGCCCGTTAGGATGTGCAGATACTCGCGCTCGGTTAGACCGCTGGCGGTATCGTGAGCATCGTAGATGAGGGTTCTTTGCACGGTCAGCGAGCAGGTGAAGCCGAATTCCTCTGCCAGTCGGCGCTCGGCGGCGTGGGTCACTGTTTCACCGGGGCGCGGATGGCCGCAGCAGGTGTTGGACCAGAGCCCACCAAAGTGGTACTTCACTTGCGCCCGCTGTTGCAGCAGCAACTCGCCCGCTTTGTTATAGACAAATATCGAAAAAGCCCGATGCAACTGACCGCCGTTTCGATGGGCGGCCAATTTCTCGGCAGTGCCGATCTGGCGGTCGTTTTCGTCGACGAGGATGACGTGTTCGGTCATATGGGAATAGTAGCGTCGGCTGGAAGATTTGAGAGCAAGCGGGTAAGCCGGGTGCCCCTGCCCCTCTGGGGCTGGGGGACTGTCAACCCGCGTTCCGCACCATCCGGCAATTGCAACACAAAAAGAGCCCGACCGCGAAATCGCGACCGGGCTTGATTGATTTTCGGATAAGCGTCGCCCCACCTAGGTGAGGCTGCACGTAGCGCTGCCTCTTTGGGGCTGGGTAACCAACCCGACACGCGCGGCTACTTCAACTCAACCGACCAGTAGGCATTATCCAGAAACGCCTTCCAACTCGCATAGCGGTTGTCCGCCAGTTTGACGGAAATCGACGGATTGCGCTTGGGCTTAGCCGGCGGTCGAATCAAATGCATGTTCGCTTGCTTAGGCGTGCGGCCACCCTTCTTAATATTGCACTTCACGCAGGCGCACACGATATTTTCCCATGTGGCCGGGCCGCCTTGGCTGCGCGGTACGACGTGGTCGAGCGACAACTCACTGGTCGGAAACTTATTGCCGCAATACTGACAGCGATTGTTGTCGCGCGCGAACAAGTTGCGCCGGTTGAACTTTACCTGCTGACGCGGCAAGCGATCATAAACCGCCAAGCGAATAATCCGCGGCACGGCGATATCAAAACGAACGGTTTTGATCCAATCGTGCTCGTCGGGTTCAAATTCGCGCGCAAGCTGGCTAAGATCGCACCACTCGGCAAAGTCGTACGAGATATATTGACCGTTATCGACGTGCACGACTTCGGCGAGCTCTTTGAAGAGCATACTGAAGGCGCGTCGGACGTTAACGATCCGAAGTGCGAGGTAATTCCGGTTCAATACCAGAACGTTTAAAGATGTCGACTGCGGCTGGGCAATCACTGGAGATTCCCTCCCGCCGGTCGGGCGCGTTCGCAATCCGTTGCCGTCGAAAATGCGAATGCGGCCTCTCCGGGCAATCCATTCGATTTCTATCGCCACGACCGTATCACGATTATGCATAATAATATGGGGCGAATGGGCGAGTCGCAAGCGAATCGCGTTTTAAGGGTTTGTTAAGAGGAGGTTATCGGGAATTTGTGGAGGGGCGTTGCGGCTTGTGGCGCGTGGCTTCGGTTTTAAGAGTTATGGCGTCGGTGTTGAGAACTGAGACCAGCGACTTGGGACGTGAGCCTTGAGACCTGAGTCTTGAGGTTGTGGTGATGAGTATTGAGATCTGAGTCGTGTGACTCGCGACCTGCGTCTTGGATCTTGAACTTGTGCAATGGTGTTGCGATTCAATTCTTGAGACTTGTGGATTTAGACCCGAGACTTGGGATTTGTGCCCAGAGTATCGAGTCTTGCGACGTGCGCCGTGAAATCTGAAATCTCAAATTTGAAATTTCAGATTTGAGACCTGGGTTGATCGTCACTCGCAATCCAATCCGACGGGGCGATGAATACGATTGCGACGGAGTGTGATGGTTTTCGATTGTTAAGAGTAGGGCCGTGAGCATTTTTTCAGTCATTTTAGCGGCGTCGGTAATGACCAGCGGTAACGCTGCGCGCCCAAATTACCTGCACGAGCGCTCGCTGTTTTGGGTGGAACAAGCAAAGGGAATTTTTCATCTCGACGAAGCGGGTGAGCGCGTCTGTGTGGTCGACACCGAGGCAGTCATCGGCGATATCGCCGTCGATGTGAATATTCCCAAGCTGTTCTGGTCGGAGCCGGAGAATGGGGAGATCAAGGCGTTTTCGTTTGAGACGGGGGAGATTGAAGTGGTGTTGGGCGGCTTGCAACGTCCGTATGCGTTGGGGATCGACGGCCTGCGGCGGTGGCTGTTCTTTAGTTGCGACGATGGCGACCAGCAGCACAAGCGGATTATGTTGGCCCAACTGAGAGAATCAAGTGCGCCTGTTTTATGGATGTTTGCTTATGATCCGAAGGGGATTGAGGTCGATGCGCATCGTTCGGCGCTTATCATAGACGATGGGTTCAACGGCGTCGGATTCATTACCTACAGCCGTTGGCGCCGTAAGCGAGTTCATCTTCTAACGCTTGATGATAACGAACCGCCGCCAGCCTACGATCGGAAACGAAGTGATTGCTATTCCTTTAGCGGCTCGATGTTTGACGCCAGCTACTATCGAATCAACCTAATGAGTGGTTCAGACGAGGATTTCATTCTCGTGCCGGAAGAAACGGACGGCGTCGACTCTTTTGCATACTGTTATTCGCAATCGCTCGATCGCTTTGTTTTATACTGGCCGACGAAACTGCTGGCATATGATCCGACAAAAGTAAAGCCCACCCAAACACTGATTGAGTTTGATGCAGAAACGATCGGTAACATCGCTCATCTGACGGCACCTGTCGATAGCGCTGTGCCGCTTGTTCCGTCATCACGGCAATATTTCTTACGTTTTTTGGTCGTAGTGGTCATTGTAATATTGATTTGTTATTGGTGGCGGCGCTTCGCGTTGAATCGAAATATGACGAATCGACAAGTACGGCGTCCAATGCTGGCGACGGCGATGTTCGCAATATTGGCGTTCTGTTGGCTGATTTCGACCCTGCCCGTTTTGGGGCGACATCTGGTGGGATCGATTGGAAGTCAGTTTGCAGGCGTGAGATTGATCGTCGGGACGATTGAATTTTCCTACAGTAGTGAGCCAAACCTGTGGTCTGGCGGATTTCACCTTTCTCCGGCGACCCTTGAAGTTGGTACGGGTTTTCATTCGGACACGTGGTGGCCCTCTTTTATTAATACAACGTCCTGGCAAATGCTTCGAGTTCCAATCTGGATGCTCGCAGTTCCGTTTCTAGTGATGCCGATTCGATTCTTCATCGTCCTCCGCCGTCGCCGCCGGCGCAAGCAGTGCTGGGCCTGCGGTTACGACGTAGCCGCCGGCGGTCAAGCGACCTGCCCCGAATGTGGCTGGCAAGTGGTGGTCGAAGAAGCGCCACGCAAAGAAGAATTCAGTAATGACGATGATCAAAACGGCTGGACGTTGAGCGGTTGAACATATTGCGCGCATGCGACGTTCCCACGCGACGACCGAGCCGCGGCCTGTGGCCGCATGAAGATTTAGAGTTCGAAGGCAAGCCGCTCAACGCACGCGCAGGTTCTTAATTCGCTAAACGCGCACGCTATCAATCCGCTTGCCTCGCGCCTTTGCCCTCAAACCGCCATCTGAATCCCGCGCCCACACTCCGGGCAGCGTCCACGGTCAAGACTGGCGCGCAAATCGAAACCGCAACCCAGGCAAATGCCCGGTCGGCTCTTACGGAGAAACACCGACACAATAAAGCCGGCGATCAGACCGCTGGCACCGAGCAGTACTTGTTCGTTGGCGTGGTTTTCCAAGAACACAATGCCCGGCACTGCGAAGAATAACGCGATTATGCCCGTCATCATGCCCACCAGCACCCGGCGGTACTTGCGATCGATATTTTGAAACAACCGCCGCGGCCGGCGATAGTGGGCAATCGTGACGACGAACGCACTGCCCAAAATACAAAAGCCAAACGACAACCCCGCGTCGATCGATTCCATTAGCGATTCGGTAAGCGGAACGTTGTTTTGCACCAAGCGGTAAACAAACAAACCGATGATGGCGACGAACGGGAAGGCGGCACCGATGGTGAAGCGGATCATGATTGGTCCTCATCAACGTTCTTGTCATGCGATTCGTTTATTTCAGATGGATCGAATTTACGTGAAGTCTTAATCGCTTGCTCTTGTTCTAACATATCTTCGATAATCACGCTGAATTTATTGGTTGGCTGTTGGCCGGGGCGATACGGGACACTTACCGGCACCGTGAATGGTCGTAAGTTGATTTGGACCGCGCTTCCCCATACGATGCCCCCGCCGCGTAAAGGTGCTGGCGGTGCCGTAGGTTTCACCAAGCTGGCTAATCTTGCGAACGGCTCAAACCGCTTCACCCGCGCTCCAACGCGACCGCTTAGCCCAAACGTCACGCTGCTCAACAGCATCGCAAACCCGGCCGCCAAACCACCAAGGCCCCACGCCATTCGTTGTCGCAGCTTGCGCAGGCCCACGGGGCAGTTTTGTGTCATCAGCGTGCCATCGGCCCGTTGATAGGCGCGAATGCAAGCGTTACCTTCGTGATCGGTAAGCAGCGCATTCGCCTCGTCGTCGGTCATGCCGATGAGGTTGTAGACGTTTTTCTCGCAACTGCCGCAAAAGCGCACGCGCTCGTCGCCCTGCATCGCGCTCCATTCGGTACTGCAAGGGGCGGCGATTCGCAGATTGTCAAGGATGTTTAGGGTAGTTGGCATACACGCACCTTCGCAATTTCGGCATTGATAACGTCAAGATCTCCCGGCGGGATCGTATTGAATGTGTATATGATTTTCTGCTGCGGCCCAAAGCGCGACCGAATGCGAAGACGTACAAAGTCATCAACGTCGCGCATGGCTTCAAATGGTTGCATACAACAGGCTACGTGTGATTGGTACCAAAAGGTGTTCTGCTGAGCGCGATACACGCTGACGATCGAGAGGCCGATGAACAGAGCACTCAGCCAGCCGAGCGTCCATGCGAGTTGTCGACGCCGTTCGCGCATGCCGTCCGGGCCGTCGGTATTATGGTCTAAGCCCAAGCATGCATCATCTTCGCGCGAAGATGCCGCATGCATCTTATCAATCCGCATTGGTTTGTGCCTGTTCGACATCGTTCGTCTCTAAGTCTTCGTAACTTTTTTCCGACGATTCGCATGAGCCTTGCAGTAACGAAAATGGCATCATCGCGGTAGTTCCCATGATCAACGTTCTTTGCGGCGGTGCGACGCGATCGTAAAGCCATTTAAACGGCTGCATATAGGTCAATTCGGGTTGATCGTACCAATCTCTAGTGCGGCCGCGCGACAGCGTGGCCGTCAGCAACACCGCAAACAGCCCGATCATCGCCGCCAGTCCGCGTCGCAATGTGCGCCGTGCCGCCGCCAGACCGCGCGGGCAGTCTTCGCTAATGAGTGTGCCGTCGGCCCGTTGATACAGCCGCACGCACAGGCTGCCTTCGTGTTCAAGAATGATGGCCTCGGCGTCTTCGGTCGGCAGGTCGGTCAGGTTGTAAACATTCTTTTCGCAACTGCCGCAAAAGCGCACGCGCTCGTCGCCAGTCATTTCGTTCCAATCGGCGCTACAGGGCGAGGCGATGCGGGCATTGGCCAGAATCGGTAGGGCGGTGTCGGACATAAAAGGCTCTCCTGTGGTCAGGCAAGCGGCGGTGGACACATATCTTAAACGCGTGCCGCGGTGAATGGGTTCCAAATCCGGCGTTAAAGGCGATAAAAACGACCGCCCCTGTCGCGACGGCGGCGAGACGGGGCGTTATCATGTTGATAAGAATGGATTCACAAGTAATCGCCGCCCGACTGGGAAATCGGCGCGTTTTTTCAGACGCAACCCGCCACGGAAATGACGAACCCCACCTCAATCGATTGTAACTGCCCGTTTGCATCGCTCCGACGCCGTTTTGCTAATCGGCGGTTTTTACTGCGTTGGATCCCACTCGTGTTGCTGGCGGCGCTGTTGATCAGCCCGCTCGCATTGCGCGCCCAAGATTCGCCGCCCGCTGCCGCAGACGCAACACAGCCCGAGACGGAAAAGCGCGTTCCGACGACGCAAGAGGTCAAGGCCGCCGAAGCGGCCGCGGCGCGAAAGCCGCAAACGGTTGCTGATTTTGCATTAAATGAATTTCTGGAACTCAACCGGCGCGGCGATGCAGAAGCCCGCAAGTTGATGTCCGGATACCTCGATCCGCGCGAACTCGATAAGGGCGCGCAGGCCGATCTCGCGACGCTAGCGGTGCAGTTGGCGGAATTTCTGGATAAGAAGAAACTCGTCTCACCAGCCGTGTTAGAGGCGATCAAGCTCGCGCCGGAGGCGACCGAACATTGCCTCTATTATGCGGCCCGCTTCAATGTCACCGTGCCTACGTCGCAACCGACGTCGAAGCCTGCGACAGGCGAAGGTGGTGAATCGACCGAACCCACGCAGGTTTGTCACGTTCGTTTCGTCAAGCAGGAAGATGGTCTCTGGCGTTTCGGCCCGCAAACCACCGCGAAGATTCGATTGCTGACGCTCGCTCAAACCGAAGCGGCTGATCCGGCGAAGGTTGTAACGCCCGAAAAAACAACAAAACCCCCGACCGCAACCGAATCGGGTGGTGAACCGAGCGCTGCCCCGCAGCCATCGCCCGTGCCGAAGTACTTCCGGTCGCCACAGGCGACGATGGGATCGTTTCTCCAAGCGTTCGATCCGAAGGCTCAGGATCGCATCTTGCCCGCCGAGTGTTTAAACCTATCCAAGCGCGCCCTGAGTCCCCAAGACGCGTGGTCGCGTTCGCTGGCGCTCGGCGTCAAATGCGTTCTGGACCGTACATTATTCATTAAGGTTCGGACCTTTCCCGACAATCCGGATAGCTCGTCACCTCATCCGGTTGTGACGGTCAAAAATGATTTGGGTGAGGAAGTAGGATTCATCCGTCTGGAAAAAACCCAGGACGGTCGTTGGTTATTCGACAATGCAACGCTTGATGATCTTCCCGACATGGTGCGGGCTGTATGGGATTCATCGCCCAAGGTTCCAAACGCGCTTGAGATTTCACTCTTTGAGACACCCGAGCTTTATGTGTTGGGTTTGGTGCCTGAGTGGGCCCTGGCAAGTTGGTGGATCCTTCAGATATGGCAGTGGATCGGGTTATTTTTGGTTATCGTCGCCGGCGTAATCGCCGATCGAATTGCCCGTGCGGTGCTTCGCGCCCTCTCGCGTTTCACATTTGACCGACTGTCGAAGCACACGACAACAGAGCTAAAAGAAACCTCGTTTCGACCGATCGGCATCGTGTTAATGGGGTTCCTCTGGTCGACACTGTTTCCCTACCTTTGGTTGCCTGCGTGGCTTGGGACGATGCTGACGACGATGACGTGGTTCGTCATCATTCTCGCCGGCATTTGGGCAACTTTCCGAATTATCGACATTCTCACGTCGATCTTGTCGGTCATTATCGATCGTCGTTCTTCCACGTTTGACGATCTGCTTGTGCCCTTCGTGCGCAAGGTACTCAAGATTCTGGTCACCATCGTCGGCGTTGTTTACTTTTTCGGGCGCCTCTACCCGGAAGACGTCAACAAACTGCTCGGTGGTCTCGGTTTGGGTGGTTTGGCGTTCGCCCTTGCGGCGCAGGATACGATTAAGAACGTCTTCGGCTCCATCACGGTGATGTTGGACCGGCCCTTTGAGATCGGTGATTGGATCAAACTCGAAGGTGTCGAAGGAACTGTCGAAAGCGTTGGTTTCCGCAGCACGCGCGTGCGAACCTTTGCCAATTCGCTCATCAGCGTGCCCAACGGCAAGCTGATCGAGGCGGTCGTCGATAACTTTGGTCGCCGTCAGTATCGACGGCTATCGTGCAAGCTGAACGTAACGTATTCGACAACGCCCGAACAGTTGGAATCATTTTGCGAAGGTATTCGCGAGTTGATTCGCCGCCATCCATACACCCGCAAAGACATGTACCACGTGTACTTCAACGAGTTTGGTGCGCACTCACTCGATATTTTGGTGTACATGTTCTTCGAAGCGCCGGATTGGGCGACGGAACTACGCGAGCGTCATCGGTTGTTGACAGATATCCTGCGTTTGGCCCGGTGTATCGGTGTGGACTTCGCCTTCCCGACGCAAACTCTGCACCTGCACAATGCCGACGAAGCGTCGCCCGTCGATCCGAACATTCCGCAGCGCGCCGCCAATCTCGCCGCTGACATCATTGGGCGTTCCGAAGCCGCCGCCATCGCCAAGATTACCGTACCGCCGCCCGAGTCCATCCAGCCGGTCGCCATCCCGACCGACCCGCAGCCGGTGGACGAAGATTACATCAAGCAGCGCTTGGGAATTGTGGATGAGCTCGAGCCAGAGAAGAAAAAGAAGGGGAGCTAAGCCGTTCTCTATCATATGGAGATGACGGCGCCCCCGAGCGATAGATGGCGACGCTGGCGGCTGCAGTTTGCAGTGGTGCTTATTTTATTCTCGCTATGGAACGTATTTATCACGTTCGTCGTTACCTTCACGCCCGCTGCTCGACTGCTTGCAGATTTAGAGGGCCTGATCGCAGTACTTTTGGGTTGTTGGGGCATAAGCGGACTTATTCGATATAGTCGGTCCAAGCTGCGATTCGCGGCTCTTTTGTTGTTATTCCCTCTGGTGCCGGCTTTCTACATTTTAGCTTCCCGGTTGACCCACCTATTCGGGCGGTTGGAGTAGCTGAATGAGATTTTTGCAACGCCAGATGGACGGGCCCAACGAGATCAACTCAACGTCGCTGGTCGTCGATGCCACCAAGCGTCCCAGGTGTACAGTGCCAGCGCCGACCAAATAACGGCAAAGGTAATCCAATCGTGCTTGCTATCGGGTTCGTTGTAATAGTAAACGGCGAAGATGAACTGCAAGCTCGGCGCGATGTATTGCAGGATGCCGATGACCGAAAGCGGCAGGCGCCGCGCGGCATTAGAAAACCACCACAACGGTATGGCTGTGATCACACCGCCGGCCATCAGTAGTGCGTCCATGCCGCGCGATTGTTGCGAGAATACGAGTGTGCCCTGTGCGTTTTGATAAATCAGATAGGCGATCGCCAACGGCGTAAGGAAGGCCGTTTCGATCAACAATCCCGGCAGGGCGGCCACGTTGGCCGTTTTGCGAATGAGCCCGTAAAACGCGAACGAAAACGCCAGCAACAGGGCGATGCGCGGCGGATTGTTGGTCGCGATCGTAAAATACAACACGGCGACGGCGGCCATTCCCACGCAGATAAGTTGAATACGCCGCATCCCTTCGCGCAAGACCAGTGCACCAATCGCAATCGTCACCAGCGGATTGATGTAATAGCCCAAGCTGGCCTGTTTTACCTGGTCGTTGGTAACGGCATAGATAAACGTGTACCAATTGGTCGCGATCAATACCGTCGACATGCACAGCATCTTGACTGTGCGCGAGTCGCGAAAAACAGCCCGCACCTCGCCCCAACGTCGCTGCAAGCGCAGCACGAGCGCGAGAAAAACGAGCGCCCAGATCATGCGATGGGCCAAAACCTCTTCCGGTGCGACTTCCTTCACTTCTTTGAAGTAGACGACGCACACGCCCCAGGCGCTATAACAGGCGAGGCCGTAAAATAGGCCCAGTCGATATTCGCGTGCATCGGTCGTTGTCATCGTGAGCTGTCGATTATCCTAATCGTCGTGAAACCATCACTGCGGTTCAGTATCCGGCCGCAACCTTAACCCGAATAGCCGACGGATGGGATAGTCGCGAATCGTCCTTGCGCTTCCAGAATGGAGAGTCCGCGCGTGACTCAATCTCGACTCGTTGCGAAGCCGCGCGACTGCCCTAGAATCTCGGCTTAACGAACCCGAAAGCAGGCGAGATTCCGTGGCAATTCATTCAACCGCGATCATCGATAAACAGGCGCAGGTGCCTTCTTCCGCCGAGATCGGTCCCTATGCCGTTATCGAAGGGCCAGTGCGTTTGGGCGAGCGTGTCAAGGTATATGCGCACGCCTACGTTTGTGGCTGGACGGAAATCGGCGACGACTGCGAGATTCATCCGCACACCACCATTGGCCATCTCCCCCAGGATTTTCATTTCACTGGCGAACGATCGTACTGTCGCATCGGTGCCGGCACGATTCTGCGCGAAGGCGTCAGTGTGCATTGTGGCAGCCAGCCCGAATCGGAAACGCGCATCGGCGCGAAATGTTTTCTCATGGGCAATTCTCATGTGGCCCACAATTCGATCCTCGGCGATCATGTGAAGATGATGAACGGTGTCTTGCTCGCCGGACATGTGGAAGTCGGCGATCACGCCATCCTAAGCGGCAATCTTGCCGTGCATCAGTTCGCGCGCATCGGCGGCTACGCGATGGTCAGCGGTGTCAATCGTATTTCCAGCGATATCCTTCCCTTCATGACCATCGGGAATCATGGCTTGTGCGTGGGTTACAACAGCATCGGCCTGCGCCGCAGCGGTCAATTTACGAAGGCGGAAATCGACGAAGTGCGGCGTGCCTATCGCACCCTTTACCGCACCGACCACACATTCTCGAACGCCATGGAGACGCTGCGAGGGCAGGTGCGGGAACGAACGGGTAAAGAAATTTTGGCGTTCTACGATGCCAAAGAAAAACGACCCTTCGTCAAAGGGCCCAATCGCAAATCTTCGCCCTTGGCGGATCGCGACGGCACCGGATAATAGCCGTCGTGTCGTTCATGAAACATATTCTGGGGCCGCGTAGCGCTTTCGATGGTGGGCTCTTCCTGCCCGATCGCAAAGCCCTGCTAGCGCGCCGCCCGATTCAAACGTTGCATCCCGATAGCCCCTTGCAAGTTCCGCTTACGGCTCGCAGTGATTTGCAAACTGAGCGTATCGTCGATATCGGTGACACGGTGGTGCGCGGGCAGGCGCTGTCGCGCGCTTTACAAGGCGATGCTATCAACGCACACGCACCGGCAGCCGGAAAGGTAACGGCCATCGGACGGGTCTGGACAGCGCATGATGGTTTTCTGCCATCGGTCACGATCGAACCCGATGGTTCCGATCAACGCACGCCGCGTCATCAAGGTTGGGACGAAGAATCGCTGATTACTCAGTTGGCGGAACATGGCGTGATGTGTTCGGACCCCCGCGCCCCGCTGCACGTGGTGATGCGCAAAGCCATTGAAAGCGGCGTGACGACATTGATTGTTAACGCGATGGAAACCGAACCGTACCTGTGTTCCGATCTGCGCACCCTCGTTGAATATCCCAGCCGTATGATCGATGCGATCTGTGATCTAGCCGATGCGTTGTGCGTCACGAATGCCATCTTGGCTGTGCCGTATCGACATCGGCGCGTCGTGCGACGCTTGCGTCGTGAAGTGGTGGGGCGTCATGTTGCGATCGAGGCATTGGCCAATCCGTATCCACAATGTCACGCGGTGATGTTAACCAAGGCCGTGCTCGATCTTGAGGTACCGGTCAGTGGTTCACCATTAGACTGCGGCGTCGTCGTGTTACCGTTGGGGTCGGTGCGTCAAGCTGCGGACGCCTTGCTGGCGGATGAACCCGTGACAGATGCGGTGATCACAATTGCGGGTGATGCAATCGAACACATTGGCAACTACCGCGTTGCCGTCGGCACATCGTTTTCTGATTTGGCCCGCCGGCTCGATATCCGGGCCCCCGTGCGTCAGGTTGTCGTTGGCGGTCCGCTCACGGGCGTAGCAATGGGCTATCGCGATGCCGTCGTCACCGCGACGATGACGGGCGTTTTGTATTTCGCTCAACGCGAAGATGTGCGGCCCGTTCCTTGCATCCGGTGCGGTTGGTGTATTGAAGACTGCCCCGTCGGAATCGATCCGCAGGCATTGATGAAACTGGAGATCGTCGACCAACCGTCGAGTCAATCCGTGACGGATTTGAAGGCGTGCATCGAGTGTGGCCTTTGCAGTCACGTGTGTCCGTCGCGCTTGCCGGTGGCGGAGAGCATTTATCGAGCGCGGGCACGTGTGGCAAATACGACCGGGGAGGCATCGTGATGGCGAGCAAATCCTGGCTCGCGGTCGATGCGCCGTTGCGGGGCGATGCGCCTCATCGCCGGGCGGGCGGTACCCATCGTCATATATTGCGCACCTGGATGTTAGCGGGCGCATTCGTCGGCTTTTCGGGGGCCGCGTTTCACGGTTGGCGCGCTTTGCTGATCTTGGCGCTGACGATTGTGTCAACGTTTGCCGTCGATCTGTCGTTTGTCCTGGCTACTCGTCGCGCCTCAAGCGGACGCTTGTCACGAACGTTCTTGGTAGGGTTGGTCGCTGGGCTAACGTTGCCGGTGAACGTCGAACTCTACGTACCGGTCGTTTGCGGCGCGTTGTCGGCATTCGTAGGAAACATCATCTTCGGCGGTTGGTTGCATCCGGCGCTGGTCGGACGTGTCTTGGTGCAGTTTATATTTCTGAATCACACGAGTTTAGCAGTCACTGGCGGTGCAGTGTTGCTGCCATCCTACCTTTTTACCGGTGATCCGACGGCCAGCGTGGCAACGAAGTATTACGATGGCTGGCTCGATTTCCAAGGCGAGGGCGCCCAAGCAATCGAGCTGCAATCACCCCAACGCGCCTTGCGCGCGTTCGCGGAAGGCAAGATTCCGCCCGATGGCGATGATGACTTCGAACCCTTACTGCGCGACGTCTTACCGCCCTGGCCAGACGCCGTGCTGGGGGCTGTACCGGGCGGCATCGGCGAAACCAGTGTTGCGGCAATCCTGATGGTCGGATTTTTTCTGATATACCGCGGCTATCTGAAGTGGCAATTGCCGGCCAGTATTTTCCTCGCCGCCTTTGTTACTGTTGCTATTCTGCCGGTCGGACTGGCGGACGGTTATCGTTGGTTTCCGGTCTTCGCGATTGAAAATGGGCGCGCCGTGGGGCTGGCCTATTGCGTTTATCATCTCGCCGCCGGACAACTGGCATTGGTTGCGTTCTTGATCGCGGGCGATATGCACTCATCGCCGATGCGCGTGCATGGGCAGATTCTCTTTGGCATCGGCATCGGCACGTTGACGATTTTTATGCGACTGTATGGCGTCGTCGAATGTGAAGCCTATTGGGCCGTGTTGATCATGAATATGGCAGCCACATCGATCGATCGCATTACTCGGCGGCGCACGCTCGGCACGCATCCGCCGCGCGAGCAAGCGTCTCTCCCCTAAGCACAGCGGATCTTCAGATTTGTCTCGTCGCATGCGTCTTGGCATTCTGACGACTCAGATTCTTCTGTGCATTCTTCTTCGACCGTCTCTGTTTCTTGGCTTTCGGCTTCCGTACTTTGCGTCGGTCGCGTTCGCACCCGCATGCATTGACGAATGAATCGTTTGAATTCACCTTCGACAGTCTCGACATCCGCACCATCGATCAATGCGTTTTCAATCGCGTCGGCGGCTTCGCTCAACCCTAGAAATCCACACGCGCCAGTCGATGCCTTCAACGCGCGAATCTGAATTTCACTTTCCTTCGAATCGCACTGACGGATGGCCTCGGTCAGGCTTCGGACGCGCTTCGGTAGGTCGTCGACAAACATTTGAATGATATCGTGCATGGCCGGGTCGCCCTCGAAATCGCTGTAGATGGGTTCGCCGCGCAGATTGCGAATCGCGCTCGCGAGCCCGTCTTTGGTATAGGGCTTCGCGACGAAGCCGTCACAGCCGGCGGCGGTACATTGCTCGCGCACTTCCGGACGCGTCATCCCGGTGACGGCGATGATGGTGCCCGCATAGCCCTGTTCGCGCAGCGTTTTGATGGCCGTGAGACCATTCATCACGGGCATTTCCATGTCCATCATGACGGCGTCATAGACGTTGTTGAGTGCCATCTCGACACCGACTTGGCCGTTGGGTGCGTGATCGACTTCGGCGTTGAGCGCCTTCAAATGATTGCGGGCAACTTGTTCGAAAAGCGGATCGTCTTCGACCACCAACACGCGAATGGTATCGGCTTCCGCCGTTAACAATGATGCGTCTATCGGCTGATCGAAGCGCAAGACGACTTCGTGAATGCTGCCGTCGATATGGCGACAACTGCTGACGGTACCGGTCACATCTTCCCAGGCATTAAACAGTGTCGTTAGGCGTAGCATGATTGATGTTTGAGCGTGAAAGAAGCCACCGAATAAGAACGATATCTCGGTTTCGTTTACGTAACGGGTTGCTACCAAATAGGCGTTTTGCTCGGCGTCGGTTGTGTTGGGGATATACAAAACGGCCGTCTTACGATACGCAAACGTGCCGAAGGGCAGCCCGCTTTCCTTCGTGTCGAGCTTGTCCAGCATCGTCTTCATTTTGCCAGCTTGCAATTTGAACGTACGGATTAGCTTCGTCGTATCGAGCTTGGTCGGAAACGTGGTCGGGTTTTCGGTGGCTTGGTCCGTCATTCCTGGTTGCCGGCTTTCTGTCTCGAATTCACTTTGCCTCATACGATCGCGTCGGCTCCGGGGCTGACGCGGACAAATTGAAAGTACGATGCTGTGATGGGCGTGAACTGGACCGATAGATGTATTGTTGATGCGGGTGATCGCGAACGTTTGTAGCGATTAGGTCGAGAGCAGGCCTCTCTCTCAGACGCGATCTGATAATTTCCTATGCCGCCGAGATAGCAAGCCTCACAGATTTCGATTTACCGAATGAATTGTCGCCTGTTTTGGCATAATTCGACCGAAAACGAAGCACGTACAGCGGCAACTCCGTCGTTGATCCGCCGATTTTTGGGGCGATCGTTTGACATTCGGAAGTCCGAACAGCACGCCCTAGCGCTCCAATAACTGAAATAATACGTTATCGTGAAAATGCTTGGTATTGGTGAGGCCGAGATGGTCGTCGAATAGAAATGTGACCTGATGCCAGTCGATGGGAGATTTCAGTCGGGCTTCGTAGGGCCGACCTTTACGCTCGTCCATCAATGCGCTGTAGCGCGCCACAGTGCCATCACCCGGTGCAGTCTCGCAAATCGACACGCGCCCGGTAGACGGGGTAACCGCCAAGGCTGTCGGCGTATCAAGGGCATCGCCCGCGTACAGTACCAGCTTCAGGTCAGCCGGTGGCACCGCCGGGTGATCGAGGGCGTCGCAAAACCGTCGCGCGTTGCGCAAGCATTTCGTCAAATGATCGACAGCAATGGCGCGGCGCTTATTGGCATCGCTTACCTCCGGCAGTAATACGCGCAACGTTTTTTCCTGATTCGGGTCAAACATGCCCCAGCGATACCGCTTCCACACATCGGCGTCAGTCAAGTCCTCAACGACCTTACGGTTAGGGCCATTTTCATAAACCGTTGCATGCCGAGCGCGCGGCATAAGTTCGTAAACCGCAGGCATGGTGCCAAGGATGGCCGCCGAGTAAGGATTGATGATCGGGGCCGGATGCGTTCCTTCGACGAGTTGTCGCAAAGCGAGGACGCTTCCCGCGTTGGGCGTGCCGACCAGAATCGCTTGGTCGACATATTCCGCCCCTGCCCAAGTTATCTCAGGCAAGGAGCCATCGGTGGGTAGCGGGGCATCTCCATACCGAAGGAAGTATCGGGTTAGTAAGCCGCCCATCGAGTGCGCCACGATATTGAATTTGACGTCATAATCGCCGGGGCCGAATTCGCGCTCAAACTGACTTTGCACGAACGCGCGTGTTTCTTTGATGTATGCCATCAGCCGGGCGGCATTCTCCGCATTGCTACGCCGCCAGTCATATCCGAATTGAAAACAAGTGTAGTGCTTGCTCCCGTAGTCGATCGCGCCAGCCTCGGCGAGCTCTCGATCGCGAAATCCGCCCACACCCAACGTATGCAACAGGCTGTGGTATGCGTTGAGTTCGATCGGTAGCCCCAGAATTTCAATCTTCACCCGATCTAACGCGCCGTTCGGAATCACGTCGTCAGTCAATTCGCTCAGCGGGCCGTTGCCCATGGGCAAAGCGATCAAGCGGGCGCCCTCCGCCGTCAGCGGGTCGGCATACGTTCCGCTGAACGCTCCCCAAACGATTCGCCCGGTATCTTGCTGAACCAAGTTGGAGCCCAGGATGCCGGGAATCACGATGACCGGCCGTCGCCGCGCTGATTCGGTGCGGGCCGCTTCGCGGTAGATAGCGGCGACGTCGGCGGGGCGGTGCTGCTCCAGGCAACCAGCAGACAACACAGACATCCCGAGCGCAATGATTGCGCGACCGAAAATGGAGTGCCCCCGAGCATCACTAAGAAACATAGCGTCTTGTCCTTTTTGGGCGTGTTGGCTAGCGGAGCCAAGATAGGTGGGCATGAGTGTTGACACAAGCCTACCTATGCCACACCCGATGAAATAAGCGTGGAATACACTAAGGCGGAAATACCGCAGTTCTCCATTTTTCCGTCCGAGCTGTATTCGCCATATAATGCCTCGAAGTTCGTTGTCCTTTGGACGAAGGGAAACACAGATTATGCGACCCAAGAGTATTCTCGTCACCGGCGGTGCCGGCTTCATCGGTTCCAATTTGTGCCTGCGCCTTTACCGCGAAGGTCACCATGTCATTTGCGTGGATAATTGTTTCACCGGCGACTTGCGCAATTTTGGTGACGACTATCGTGAGATGGTGCTCAGCGGACGCTTCGAGTTTATCCGGCATGACGTCACCGAGCCGATCACGATCGAAGTCGACGAGATTTACCACTTGGCCTGTCCCGCTAGCCCGGTGCATTATCAGTACAACCCGGTTAAGACGATTAAGACCAATGTGATGGGCACCTATCACATGCTGGGCCTGGCCAAGCGCGTGGACGCCAAAATTTTGCTGGCGAGCACATCGGAAGTGTACGGCGATCCGCAGGTACATCCGCAAGTAGAAGAATACTGGGGCAACGTTAACCCGATCGGCATTCGCAGTTGTTATGACGAGGGCAAACGCGTCGCCGAGACGCTGATGTTTGATTACCACCGGCAACACGACCTAAAGATTCGCGTCGCGCGCATCTTCAACACCTACGGGCCTAACATGGCGATCGACGACGGTCGCGTGATGAGCAACTTCATCTGTCAGGCGCTGCGCGGTGAAGCACTAACAGTGTATGGCGAGGGTCAGCAGACGCGGAGCTTCTGTTTTGTAACCGATTTGGTCGACGGGCTCTGCCGTTTGATGAACGGCGATCAGACCGGCCCGATCAATCTTGGCAACGACCGCGAAATCACCATGCTGGAATTGATAAAAGCCATAGAAGCAGCGCTCGGCGCTTCACTCGAAATCGTCCATAAGCCGCTACCGCAGGACGACCCGGTTCGGCGCCGCCCGGATCTTTCTAAGGCTCGCAATTTATTAAACTACAAGCCAAAGGTGGCGTTGGAAGATGGCATCGCTCAGACCGTTACTTATTTTCAACAACGGCTTCAAGAACTCGACGAGAATCCGGGACCGATTCGTTCGCCTCGCACGCCCGCGCACGCCCGCTGAGTTATCAAGTGATAACGACCATTGAGTCGTTCATAAATAGATCTACAAAAAAGCCCGTCGCACCAACTTGATGCGACGGGCTCTGCGTTTCTAATTTTTGTATGGTTAATTCACGATGGGCGTATTGGGTTCAGGCCAGAAGTCGTAACCGACGCCGCGAATAAACCGTGTATCCATGTATCGGTATTCCGCATGTCCATCAAAAAAACCAAGCGTGTACTTGGAAAGCTTTCCGTGCCAACCGATAAACAGATTCTGGAACGGGCTGGTCTGAGTGGCTTCAGGAGGCAATGCCTCGTACATGAACGGATTAATTGATGCCTCAGCAAAGAGTGGGAATTCAGCCGCGTTTCCACCGATTTTCTTCGCTAGGACCGCAGCACCTTGACGCGTTCCGCGGCCACCGGTACCGCCGGGCGGCGGTGGGTCAGCAACCCACTGAAACATGTTGTCATTCGCAACCGGGTTTAGATCCTGCGGACCGAATGCCCAGTACCAACTCAAGGCGTAGCTGTTTCCATTCACTTCCCAGGAAGGGTCAGGTTCTAACGTCGTAGGTGCTGTTGTGCCTGACGTTAACCCTGTCAGGCTCCATTTATCGCTTTTACATACGAAAGTATCGATACGCTCCTTACCAACGGCGATTCCCGGTTCAATATTGGGGTCACCGCCAGGAGCGATATATTTATTGTAAGGTCGAATTTCCTTTGGGTATGCCCACGTGTCCGTATTAGGGAACAACGGCAGATTCTCTCTGGGGTGCTGCCAGCCGCCGTAGATGTACTCAGAAGCAAAGCCTGCCGAAAATGTTCGATTGCTAAGGCGGACCGAAAATCCCATATGCCAAGGCAAATTGAGTTGGTCGTTTTGATCGCTGATGTAATACGTTGTCGTTTGGTTAATGGTGCGTAGGTTAGACAAACAATACGCCACATTCGCCTCTTCCTTTGCCAGCGACAATGCAGGCAGAAGGATCGAAATTAACAACGCGATGATCGCGATTACGACCAACAATTCAATCAGGGTGAAGCCCGATCGACGATTTATCTGAAACATAACCACTCCTTCATGCTAGTGTCGAAAAATCAACACTGCGAACCCACTTAATCCCAACAATCTGAGCAGTCGTTGGGCGTGCCGTCCATTTTTTTTCTGGCAATAAATTTGTCACATTCCGCACAAAACATGGCAAGCACGGCCTTCCCACCTGGGCAATCCGCACAATCAAACTCTTTCGGCGGTTCAATTTCTGCTGCACTTTTCGCGGCGCGCGCTCGCCCACCACGTGCACCGAAATGTTGAACCAAGTCGGGAGAGATTTTGGCATGAGCGCCCGTGTCTACGCAGACGACGTCGATCATCCGTGCGTCAGATGGCAATTCGTTGCCGCCATCGTCGAGAGCGGTTTTGTTGCTCGCCGAGATGTTGTAGGCGGCTACGCCACCAGCGATCACCAATAAGACAACCGCCAAGATTACCTTGTTCTTCGCGTTCAATGAATTACCCCACTGCCAACAGGAGGCCAGCGGCCTCGCTAAGGCGATTGTGCTGATCCCACTTTAACCAGCGACGTTATTATATCGGGATTTCGCTCTCATACTGCTCTCGCAGCTGAATTTGAGCGAAATTTATCCGATGATGGGGGTATTCTAGCCACCATTCGTCCGAATTTTGAAGTTTTCGGTCCAAACCATCGTCCAAAAGATGTGATCGCCCAATTCAATCCGAAGACCACGGAATTTGTACGGGAAGCCACGATTCCAGGCGATTCTTCCTCTTTTCACCCTTGTAAACCCGTTTACCCAGGGGAGGGAATCTGGAGGTATTCCTGTGCGTCGCCTGATTCATCAGATTTTTTGGGGCTTGTGAAATCTTGTTGCTGTGATTTGATTTTTTTCCGCGCGTGAGAATTGGCAAGCTCTCGGGTATCTCATGTTGGTTGGTCGGATTATGGTAATTGGGCGATTTGCAAGCGACAGTGTCATCTCAATAAATGCAATTCGTTCGCTAATCGTTATTGAGAGGTTCCTGCAATGATGAATATCCCTCGGCTCAAACTACTCGTTTCCCTACTGGTCCTTTCCATTTTCTCCTACGGAGCCGACTGCAGCAGTATGCCGCCTGTCGACCTGCCAAGTTCGGCTGGCGAACTGACCGGGCAACAGTTTGCCTACGCGGTCGCGGGATTTACCGTTGAGGACGCCGCCGATGCTAAGCTGATCCGGCGCGATCAGGCGGTAACCGCCAAACCATGTCCAACCAGCGGCACGCGTACGCCACAGGCCGATGGGTCGATGGTCTTCGCGGGCTGCGAAGTCTTTCCCGGCTTCGTGTTGGACGGCCAATTGTTGGCAACCGAGAGCGACGAGATGACGCGGTTGGAAGCCGACGGTCTGATGATTACCTAAGCAGATTTTGTCTCGGTCACCAGCGGCTTTATCGATGTGCAGAATAATTCAGACGGCTCGACGGTCTTTACTGCCAACTTCAGTAACCGTTCGACCTTGGATGATGAAACCGATGTGACCAATGTCGTCGGCCAACTGACGGTCGCCGCCGATGGTTCGATGACCGGCGGATTCGCGTTGCCCGAGCGTTGCGATAGCACGCTTGATTGTGCGACTGCCTGTCGGCTGACCGGCCTCAATATTTTCACGCTGATCAATTCGCCAAGTGGCTTCGGTGCTGCGTTTGAAGCCGCGTGCGATGCCAACACGAACACCGACTGCGGTTTCGGCACGATTCAGATGTTGCTGATCAACGGCGCTTCCGAGCCGGTGCACATCCTCGCACCGGAGGAAACGCAAAGCGATGCAACGCTCTTACAACCGGGCGGCAGCCGGGCGGTCTGCGTGTTCTTCCAAGAGGGCGAAGTGATTAACTTCCGCGGCTTTGCCGATAGCGGTGGCTTTTCGCTGTTGGCGTGTCCGTTCACGGAAAACCCGGTGATCATGCCGCTGGAAGGCCAGATTCAATTCTTGGAAGAGCCGTTCGGTTTGCAGTGCAATGGATCGGCGTTTGATTGAACATGTCAAAATAGGCAGGTATCAAGGCCATTGACAATATATTCGCTTATCACGAAATCAGTGTTCAAGAAACCGAATCGTGGTCATGGCGACTGCGAGCATCGCTACAATGAACACGAATAAAAATCGTCCTGTCTTGACGCGTATTGGTTTTCGGTCGTATTCCTCGCTAGCCAATGGACCTTTTTGATTTGATTTTTTGCATCGTAATTTAAATTCGATTTCGATAAGGTTTTGAACGCGCTTGTAATCAGACCAGTGTTTACGATTTCCTGCCGCAAGAATTTCGCTGCAAATCAGAATAAAAATAATACCAATACACATCCCTATCGATAATTTTATTGGTAATTTTTGAATAAGAAACAAGCCGGTTAAGCTGATCGATACGCCGAATGCCCAACTTATCCAAACGAAATTATGATAGTGTCGCGCCCATTTTCCATATTCAATATAAATTTGCATTAGTGCGTCGCTGTCTAACTTTTCTCGATCGAAAATAATCGAAGTTGCTTCGTGGTGCTTCTTTTTTAACGAGTCCAGTATCTCTTTGATGATATTCATGTACTTCACCATCTTTTCGGAAAGCGAAGAGCCCGATGAAATTTAATCTCGCGAAGTGGTAACGAGAATTCACACATGATTCTCCGTGGCGCTCAACCTAAGCGCGGACGCGCCGCTAGAAACTTCCTTAATAACTTCGTCTATTTTGACTCGACGCGCTTCTGTGTTCAATAAGAAAATGTGGAAATTGGCAGGCATGGTTGTTGGCGAGTTAACTATTCCCCCAGCGCCTCCGCCGTCTTCGCCCCGATATCCGCCGGTGACTCGGCCACATGAATGCCTGCCGCCTTCAATGCGGCGATCTTGCTCTCGGCGGTGCCTTCGCCACCCGAAATAATCGCGCCGGCGTGGCCCATACGCTTACCGGGAGGGGCAGTGCGGCCCGCGATGAAGGAGATCACCGGCTTGGTGACGTTTTCTTTGATGTAGGCTGCGGCGTTTTCTTCGTCGTTGCCGCCGATCTCACCGATCAAAATGATCGCGTCGGTGTTGGCATCATTCTGGAACATTTCGAGAAGTTCGATGTAGTTGAGGCCCTTGACCGGGTCACCGCCGATGCCGACGCAGGTGCTTTGGGCGATGTTGCGGCTGCTGCATTGCCAGACGGCTTCATAGGTCAGCGTGCCACTACGCGAGATGATGCCGACCGACTTTTTACCGCTTTCGGCGGGCGTGTGGATGTAACCCGGCATGATGCCGATTTTGGCTTCGCCCGGTGTGATCACCCCTGGGCAGTTACCGCCGATCAGCTTGCAACCCTTGTCTTCGATATGCTTCTTGGCCTTCACCATATCGAGCGTGGGCACCCCTTCGGTGATCAGAATGATCAGCTTCACGCCCGCATCGGCGGCTTCCATGATGCTGCCCGCCGCGAACGGTGCGGGGACGAACACCAACGAGCAATTGGCACCGGTCTCTTTGACTGCCTCTTGGGCGGTGTTGAAAACAGGTAGGCCGTGCTCGCTCTTTTGGCCGCCTTTCTTGGGCACCACGCCACCTACAAAGTTCGTGCCATATTCGATGCACTGCGTGGTGTGAAAGCTGCCGGCCTTGCCGGTGATGCCGTGGGTGATAACGCGGGTATCTTTATTAACGAGAATGCTCATGGCGGCGGTTCCAAATTCGAATGACGGAGGGCATTGGCCATCTACGGCTCGCCTCCGAGGGATTTTTCTGCTGTCGGCGGCATTCTAATGCGCGAACGAGCGGGGGCAATATCTGGGAAATGGCAAAGGGCGAAGAGAGAATTTCGAATTCGGAATTGGGAATTTAGAAACGGTGGCTCGGCAACGGTTGCGGCTTGGCCCGACTTACTGACATGCACGGGTTTTGACGTACCATACGCGTTATGCCTGAAACCGCTTTTCTGAAGTGTATCCGAACCGGCTGCGGCGCGACGTATGGCCTGACCGAGCCGCGCTATGCCTGTGATTCGTGCGGGGCGCTGCTCGACGTGGCGTACGACTGGGAACGGCTGATCGTGCCCGGCAGCCTGCAATTTTTCGCCGAGCGTTGGGCGACGCGCAACGAGCCGCTGGATTTCTCCGGCGTGTGGCGCTTTCGCGAACTGATGCCGTTCGCGCCGATCGACCAAATGGTAACGATCGGCGAAGGACAAACCCTGCTGCAACAGGTCGATGTGAAACGGCTCCACCTACCGCTGGCCGACGGTCATTTGCATCTGCAATACGAAGGCATGAACCCCTCGGGCAGTTTTAAAGACAACGGCATGACGGCGGCGTTTACGATGGCGCGGATGCTGGGCAAGCGGCGCGTAGGTTGTGCTTCGACTGGCAATACCAGCGCGTCGCTGGCGCTTTATGCGTCGCTCACGCGTACCAATGACGGCATACCCATGCAAGGCATCGTCTTCATCGGCGCCGGCAAGATCGCGTATGGCAAGTTGTCGCAAGCGTTGGACTACGGGGCGCTGACGTTGCAGATCGATGGCGATTTTGATGCTTGCCTGGCGCGCATTCGCGAAGCGGCGGATCGGCTCGGTCTCTATTTGATGAACTCGGTCAATCCGTTTCGGCTAGAAGGCCAGAAGGCGATCATGTTGCGGGTGTTAGAAGGCCTCGGCTGGGACCCGCCCGATTGGATCATTTGTCCCGGCGGAAATCTTGGTAACTCCAGCGCGTTCGGTAAAGCATTTATGGAGTTGCATCAACTCGGCTTGATCCCGCGCGTGCCGCGACTGGCCATCATCAACGCTGCCGGTGCCAACACCCTGCAATCGTTGGTCAACGATAAGGGGCTGTCTTGGAACGAGGGTGCATGGGATGACACGCTGGCTGCCGAGTTTTATCTCGACATGGCCAAGCGCAATCAGCGCGCCAACACGGTCGCAACGGCGATTGAGATCGGTCGGCCGGTTAATTTGCCCAAGGCGCTGCGCGCGCTCGATGTGATGAATGGCGTTGTGTGCGACGTCAGCGATGAAGAAATTCTCGATGAAAAGGCGCGCATCGGTCGTTGCGGCTACGGTTGCGAACCAGCCAGCGGCGCGTCGCTGGCGGGCTTGCGCAAACTCATCGACAACGGCACCATCGGCAAAGACGAACGCGTGGTTTGCATCCTCACGGGGCATCAGTTGAAAGACCCGGACGTGACAGTCGGCTACCACATGAGCGCTGCCCAAGAGAAACCCGCCGACAGTGGTAAAGCCGCGGAGATTGCGGCTCAGCAAAGATGTTGGGCCAACGCACCGGTGCGCGTTCCGGATGATCTGAATGCGATTTGTACGGCGATCGAGGGTGAATCGCAATAACACATGCTCCTGTAACTCGAATTGAACAATGAAGCGTCTTGTTTGAATAATGAGTCGCTTAAATTTGCAGCTCGTTTGTTAAGGCGGCGAACGATTAAGCAGCGATGTTAGGGCAGCGAATTTAAAGGCAGCGAGTCTTTCGGTAGCGAGTCTTTTGGCGCCGAGTAAAACAAACTCTGGGGAGTGCGGGCGTCCCGCCCGCCAATCAACCGGATTCTTGCGGGCGGGACGCCCACACTCCCCAAAGATTGGAAGTTACTTCGGGCGGCATGATTCGGTGTGGATAGGGTAGCGTGGTCAGTGTCGCGAAGCGGTAAACGTGAAGGTCGCTTAGTTGATAACGCTCGCGCTTGAAGGTCTGACAGATTAGATCGATATGGGTGCCCGATCGCGGCTGCTTTTGCCCTTCTTGGGCTGCGGAACTCACTTGCCTATGCGCGTCGCAACGGCAAACTATCAAGGAGGAAACATGCCCATCAAACTCGCCATTAGCGGTGCCGCCGGACGCATGGGGCGGCGCATCATCGCGCTCGCACACGAAGACAAGAATCTTCAGGTCACCACGGCCCTCGATCACGCCGACAGCAAGCATCTCGGCGATGACGCCGGCCAGCTTGCCGGTGTTGGCGTCATTGATGTGCCTCTAACGAATTCGGTCGATGGCGCTTGGGACGTATTGATCGACTTCTCCACCCCTGCGGGCACGATGACATATTTAGATGCGTGTCTGCAAACAGGTCGTCGCTTGGTGACGGGCACCACCGGGCTCGATCCCGACCAAAGCGACCGAATCGCGTCGGCGGCGCGCGAAATTCCGATCGTACGTGCCGCCAATATGAGCGTGGGCGTCAACGTCTTGCTGCGCGCCGTCAAGATGATGGCGGCCACGCTCGATGCGAGCTTTGACGTTGAAATCAGCGAGACACACCACCGCTTTAAAGTCGACGCGCCCAGCGGCACGGCCATCGCGCTGCGCGACGCCGTGGTCGAAGGGCGCACCGTGCATGACGGCCCCGACGCCACCGTCGTGCATGGCCGCGCCGGGCAAATCGGCCCGCGCCCGGCAGGTGAAATCGGCATGCACGCGCTGCGTGTCGGGGATACGGTCGGTGAACATACGGTACATTTCGGCAGCATTGGTGAGACGCTTACGCTAGGGCACAGCGCGCATTCACGCGACACATTTGCCGCCGGCGCGCTGCGGGCGGCGCAGTGGTTGGCAGGTAAAGAAGCGGGGTTGTATTCGATGCAGGATGTGTTGTTTGAAGGGTAGAGATCGGTGATCGGGCGATTTTCTGATTGGGTGATTTGGCGATCGGATGTTCGGGTGATTTAGAGCAATTATTGATATTGTGCGACGAGCTTGACGCGGCACTACCAATTAGCCTGCGCTATTGGTCATCGTTTTTTGATTGTATTCAATCTTTACGCCTTTGGCGTATCTTCTTTCTACGACCCCGTTGCAGCGCGATTATCTCTCAATTTCGACAAACTCCATAGAGCAAGCCAGTTTTCTTAGCATGTTTGGCGAAACCACTGCCAGCGGTTAATCGATTCAGACCTTGCCGGCTGCCTTACTCCTCATCGATCACGGCGACTTGTTCTTGCGCCGTTAATTTATTCAGCCGTGCCCGCGCGTGTTCGTGATTAGGAATGATGTTAAGCACCAACTGATAGCTTTCCTTCGCCTCATCAAAGCGCTGTTCTTCTTCGAGCTGCATGCCATAGTAATAGCTGGCGTGCCCAAGATTCGTGCGCGCGATCTCGAAGTTGGGCTTGAGTTCCATGGCCTTGCGGAAAGACTCGACGGCGGCTTCGGCTTCGTGGCGGGCGAGCAGGGCACTGCCAAGATTGTTATACGCATCGGCATAGTCTGGGTTGATGCGAATTGCTTCCCGATAGTGGCCGATGGCGGTGTTCAAATCGCCCTGTTTTTTGAGCGCGAGCCCCAGGTTGTGATGGGCGTCGGCGTATTCGTTCTCAATCTCTAAGGCTTCGCGGAACTTGGCAATCGCATCGTCCATGCGGCCCATCTCGAAGTAAGCACCGCCGAGATTGTTGATGGCCATGTGATCGCGCTCATTGCGTTCCAGCGCGATTTCGTAATGCTCGATGGCTTTATTCAAATCGCCGGCTTGTGCATACGCAGCCCCCAGGTCGCTGTAGATGCTGTGATAGTAGGGTTTTAGTTCAAGCACGCGCTGGTAATGAGGAATCGCTTCCCGAGGTCGGCCCATATCGGCGAGCGCGCCGGCTTTGTTCACATGAGCATCCGGGTTGTTGGCCCACACTTCAAGGGCCTTGTCAGCGTGATACAGTGCCTCAGCCGGCTTATTCTTGCGCAGCAGACACATCGCCATATTGTTGTGCGCTTCACCGTAATCGGGCCAAAGCTCGATCGCGTGCTCGAGGTGATCGATGGCTTCATCAAATTCGCCAGCGCGTGCCAAAGCCAACGAGAGATTGCTACGCACACGGGGATTGTGCGGCGCCTGCGCGACGACATCCTGCCACATGGCGAGTTCGCTATGAAACAGGGCGTTGCGCTGAAACGTAAGCACACCCAGACCAACAGCCACCAGTAACGCCACGGAGAATCCACACCGTTGCAGCAACCAACGTGCACTCTCGGGTTTGTCGCGCCCTATCCGTTGCAGCAGGTAGTAGCCACCCAGAACGACAAGCGCAACGACGCCGGCTAACGACAGATACATCCGATGTTCGAAAGCTACGCTATTGAGCGGACGGATGCTGGAGGTGGGTGCCAAAATCAGGAATACCCAAAGCCCGCAGAAGCCCAATGCCGGGCGACGCTTGAGACCGAAAGCCGTCACGCCGAGCAGTAGCAAGATGCCGAGCGCTGCCGGAACGATACGGCTTGCCGTGGTGGCGACCGGCCACCAATAGTCGAAGCATTGTCCTACGGGAATGATACTCAGCTTTAGGTACTGCAGAATTACACCGGGTTGGGTGGCGGCGTACATGATCGGCGGAATACCCCCCAGTCCCTTGGGTGGGGCACTGGCTGTCGTCGGCAACTTGTTGACGGCGTTGATCATGTTCGGCAAGAAGCCGCCGTCTGCCATGAATAGCAATGTAAATGCCAATCCCACATACAGTGCCCAGCGCCGCTTGACGATCTCGCGGAAATGCGACGCTAGGAATACGCGATCGAACAATAAAACCATGAGGGGGGCAGTGCACATCACGGCCTTCGTTAGCATGCCGCCCAAACACGCGATAATCGCAAGCACATACCATAATTTCGATCGATCGCCGGTCGCGCCGCGTATCACGAGATAGATCGTGAGCAAATAAAACATGCCCATCATCGATTCGCAGCGTTGGATGATGTAGGTCACGCTTGCTGTTTGTAGGGGATGTAGCGTCCAGAATAGGGCAATCAAGAATGCCAGCGGGGCAGCGGCCGTGCCGAAATAGCTCGCCCAGCGCGGCAACAGTAACACACGCCGGACAATGCCGAATAGCGTCAGTCCCGCCGCCAGATGAATCAACAGGTTGAAGATGTGATAGCCAAGGGGATTGCTTCCGTCGAGTTGATAATTCAGTGCGACGCTCAGGCTCACCAATGGTCGTCTCAGGCGATCGCCTAACCACGCGCCGCTGGTAGCCGGCTCGTGTACGCTGGGGTTGTTCTTGATGCGAATGATGTCATCGAGCAGCATCACGCCATCGAAGCTGTTGCTGTAGGCCAGCGTGCCGGCAATAAGGAGCGCCGCGACGAGCAGCCAGTGTTGGCGTGTAGAACTCTGCGGGACGATCGCACAGGTGCCGTCGATGCTGTTGGGGGGCGCGGATTCGCCGGTGGACAGTTGCGACGATGTACTACCGTGCGATGATTGCCTTTTCTTGTCGGCAAATTTTGCGCGTGGAGATTTCTTTCGCGACTTGTTGCGCGCCATAGCAGCCCCTTTGGTTATTCGGTCCTGATATCAAAATCGACCGCTAGGGGCTGTAACTGAAGGGCGGGGCGGACTTGGTTTACATGCTGACGGCGGCGTGACGCTGAGAATGCGGTTTTGTCGGGGCTTGTGACTCAAATAGGTCTGATAGGCCGTAGATATCCGGCAGTCGTTCCGCCAGCGCGAGGTCGGCTTTCTGCGTTTGACGCGTGAAAATCAGCTCGCTCAGAAAGCGTCGCGTGCGCTCGGCACGCGCTTCGTCGATCTCGTCATGTATTGTCATCGAATCAACGCCGTCGAATTCGTACATCACGTCACGGCCCGTCGAGATGCTGACGCCTACGCTATGCGTGGATTTGTCAGCGCAAAGCGCCTCCAGCAACGCCGTCGAGTTGATACCGACAACGGCCGTCGCATGCTGCAGCCATGGATGAATACTCAGATCGCGACGCACGCTGACGTTGGATTGCGGCGTGAGCCAAACATCAGAAAAGTGCGGGTGCGGGCGCACGACGAAGTGACGTTGTGGAAAGCGCGCGGCCAATGCGGTCACGAAGGCGTCCATACTTTGGTAGGGCGATGCCAGCGAGATGTTGACATCGCGTATATCTTGCAACGGTACGAAAATGTAATCACTGTCAATATCGGGTCGGGGCGCGGCCCGTTCGGAGCGATACGCGTGTAACCAGCCGTCCAAGCGATCGTCAACGCGCCGCTCGGTTAGGTCGAGCTTGCGAATTGAACTGCGCGCATTGGTGCCTTCGTAATCGAAGTAAACAGTTTGAGATTGTGGGAACCAACCGAGTTCGACGAAGCGAACTGGAGTATTGCGTTCGGCAGCCAAGCGGCATACCTCAATATCGATTTGTGAGGCACCGCTCCAAAGGATGATGAGCTGCGGCCGAATGGCATCAAGATCAGCCGCCAGCGCGCGTGCATCGGGTCGGACGACAACATCAATCGCGTCAGCGTCTCCAACGCCCCGCGCGCCGACGTCGTTACACAATAACGTCGGCCTGATACCCGTGCGGGCCAATGTCTTCGCCAGCGTCGCCATGGTGCTTGCCGTATTCGGACAACGGCAAAATCCCAGCAACACACGCTCGTACCGTGGCTTCAGCTCGCTGTGCGTCGAATCACAACGTCGATCTGCCAAGTGATCGTAGTTACTCATGAATATACCCCAACGCCTGTAAGCGGTCGCGCACGGCGGACGATTCTTGTTCGGTATGCATCGGTCGAGTACGGCTAGCGTCGCCCGTGGATTCCAACAGTGCGTCGAGTTCTGCCGTCATCGTCGCTAACATATCGGGTTCGGTCGATGATCGGTCATGGTGTTCGTGCGGATCCAGCAGTAAATCATACAACTCGATGCGACGATCTTCGTGGCGGATGAGTTTGTAACGCTCGTTGCGGATACTCTGCATTTCCGGACCGGCGAACGACTTACGCGCCGTAGCGTCGCCTTCAAATAATTGTCGCGGTGAGGCTTCGGCGTAACTGACTAAGTTGTTTCGGTTGCTGGCCCCGAACAAGTCAACGCCGGGTGTGCCCTGCGGCAAATCAACGCCCCAAAGCTTCGCGAGCGTCGGTAGCAAATCGATGTGCCGCGCGAGACCGTGGTTCACACTTTCGTTCTCAACTTTATCTGGCCACGTAATCGCCAGTGGCACACGAATCACGCTGTCGTAGACATGCCACCCATGACCGCGCTGCCCGTGCTGGTACAAGCATTCACCGTGGTCGGCAGTAATGATGAATGCAGCGTCGTCGGTCGATCGATGGCGTTCGATGATCGACAGTAAGCCGCGTATGCACTGTTGATCGACCTTTTCATACACATCGCGCGCATAGGATGCCGCATGCGGCATGCTTGCGTCGAGGTGATAATCGTGCAGGTCAAAATAATGCAGCCAGCAAAACACGGGGCCGCGACCGCTATCTTTTAAAAAGCTATCGAACGCTTCGTGAATCGGCGCGCACGGTTGCCAACAGCCGCCGCGCGAAGAGGATACCCCATCGTCGATATCGCGATACAGATCGAAACCGCGTTGCAGGCCGGTCTCGCTGTTGAGAATAAAGGCTGACGGAAAGCCCGCTGTGGTATAGCCGGCTTGCTGAGCAAGTTGCGCGACCGTCGGTAATGATTCATTACACAATTGCCCCAAGAGCAGCCGAACGCCGGTCTCCAACGGATAGTGCCCCGTCATCAGGCTGGCAATCGCGGGCGTGGTGAAGGGCGCGTGGCTGACGCAATGCGAAAAAATCGTGCCGCGCGCCATCAGCTCGTCGAGCGTCGGCGTCAGTCGCGACATGCGATTAAACGCGCCGACGTAATCGGGGCGCAGGCAATCGATCGTGATGAGGTACACATCGGGCTTACTCATAGTGCGGCGGTTTCCTGCGGTTGATCAGTTGTATCGGTCGAAAGTTGCGAACAAGAGGCAATGGTTCGTGTGTTATCGTTGCTATTCGCCCGTGATGTGTAGAGTGCGTATACGTTGATGCCATGAGAGACAAAGAACGGTTTGTGAGTCATTAGGTAGGCTTCATTCATCTTTGAACTCAATATTACCGCGTCGATGTCACACTTGAGCGCGGCTTCGCGCCCGACAATTGGCCAACCCCATAGGCGGTTGCCGTGCAAGTTGGTGTCGTCATCAATAATGCATCGGATGTCGAGCGTACAATCCGCGAGGGCGGCGGCGAGGCCGCGCGTGTGGTGGCCTGCACCGTAGATGGCAATGCGGGTATGCCCGGATTGAGCGGCCTCGACCACCACGTTTTGAAATCGCCGTACTGCGTCGTCGTCGTCGGCATTTAGTACAGTGGTTGACCGCATCGAAATGGGCCGCTCGCTTGGCCAGCGATGCGCAGGCCGCTGAATGACCTTCTGCAGCAATTCGTCAAGGCGTTCGACAGTTGGAGCTTGCTCAAACTCTGCCCAAGCGGTGCTACGGGCTCGTTCAGCAAGTCGCGTTCGTTCGTTGGGCTGTTGTGTGAGCGTTTGTAAATGATCAGCAGCTTTGTTGGTATCACCAATGTCGAACAACAACGCAGTGTCATCTGCGCGGGCGAGGTCAACACCGGCAGCGGCCCCGCGCGAGATCACCGGCACACAACCGTGCCGCATCGCTTCCATCAGTTGCATGCTTTGGCCTTCGTAAGCGGAGGCCAGCAACAAGACATCTTGAGAATGCCAGAACGGGCCCATTTCGTGCGGTGGTAGCGGCGACCGAATGTCGATGACGGTTCGCCGATGCCGCGCGTTTAGCTCATCCGCGCGGGCCTGCAGCTTGGAAGTCAGCGGCCCACTGCCCAAGAGCGTGAGCGTGAATTCGCATGCACGTCGCGCCAGTACTTCCGCGATGGCTATCAGGTCGCTTGCGCGCTTGGCCGTGTCTTCAAACCGTCCCGCGTAAGCGATTCGTAGCTGTCCTTCGACGTGTGATTGATTCTTAGCAGTCTCATCTCTTCGGTTATTTGCAAGCGGGCAGGGCAGGTGTTGCGTTTGAATGACATCGATGCCGGTCCGCTTACCACCGTCGACCAAGCATTGATACCCATCTGTCGTGTTGCTGATCAGCGCATCGCAAAGCGGTGAGAAATGCCGCAGCATTGCATATTCGTATTCGTGATTGAGATGATTCCAGCCGATGCAGCGCACATCGTTTGGTCGATGCAGCGAAAGGGCAGCGACGTGTTCGAAACTCTGTTCGACCGTGGTCGGAAAGAACACCGCCGGCAGAGTACGGGCATATTCCTGTTGTACACGCTGCCATTGTGCAGCGTCATCGATATTGGGCAGCGTGCGGATGTTAATGCCGTACGCGCCCGCAATTTCAGCTATATCAAGCGACGGGTAATTCGCGTACGCCTCATTCGCGAGCACCTGCACGGGCCAACCCCGGCGGGCCAAATGCGTCGCCGTGTTCAGCGCCCACGTCGTCATGCCGTTCGGCACCAAACCGTGCGGTAAGCAAAATGCCAGCGACCAATTGCTCACGATGCAGCGACCTCTGCGTTCGCTTGAGGTTGACTCGCTTCTTCCCCCAAGTCGCTCAATGAAACAACGTGCACGCCCGGTTGTGCCCCGCGTCCCATTAGGCGATGGATAATGCCCGCGCCGTCGTTCGGCGTCACGATGACCAACGTGTTATGCGTCAAATTGGGCCACGCCACCGGAAACACGCGCGGCATGCCCACGACCTTGAAGAGGGCCGCATCGGCGCGATCGTCTGCAACGAAAAGTCGGTAACGCGCCAAACGTTCGTCATGCCGCATCAAATCGAGCAACGTCAGACCATTCACACCCAACCCGTACACAACCAGATTTTGGACGTCCGCACGTGCCGCCAACATGTCGAGCAAAGATTGATAACGCGGGTCTTGCTTCGACAGCACCGCACCGGGCTCCTCAGTTAAGGCAGATTCGGCGACTGAAATCGCTTCAACTCCCCTGACCGGTGGTGATTTCCAAACACGATCCGCGAGGCTCAGAAACCGTTCGATATAGCGCGTATGCGAAAAGTTCGACACAATCGTTGCACGGGCGGATGCGGCCGTCGCCACTAACTGCTCGGCATTTTTCGACAGTTCTTCCAGTCGATCGGTCGCTGCAGTTACATCGCCAATCGGGAACAGGAATCCGTTATCCCCGTCGCCAATCACCTCGCGCGTGCCGCTGGCTACATCGGATACAACAGGCACACAGCCGTGGGCCATCGCCTCCAACAGGGCGACATTCATGCCTTCCAAACGCGACGCCAGCAGAAAAACATCGGCCCAGGCATACCATTGGCTCGTTGCCTCCGACGCTACGGCATCGATACGCCGCACCGAACCACTGCGCGGTTCAATTCTTGGCAAGACCGTCTCAATTAAACGATCAACCATCGAGGCGTGCGGTCCATCACCGACCAGCAGCATCTCATATGCAATGTTGCGTTCGGCCAGCAGCCATGCGATGGCTAGTACATCGGTGATACGCTTGATACCTTGTTCGATGCGACCGGCGTATAGCAAACGTAAGGGGCGGTCATCAAGTGGTGCGCGATCGATTGGTGCGGGCACTTCTACGCCGTGGGCTAGCGCTGCTATGTTGTTTGAGCGATTTGGCAGCTTCTCGGTCAATACCTGCGCGCATCGTTGGCTGACGCCGAGATATTGAATCACGACAGGCTCATAGCGCGTGAGATATTCGTAATCCTGCGGGTTATCGCCATGGCATACCGCCAACACACGCACACGATCTTGATATTGCTGCACGAGTGCAGCGGCAAGGCGGTAAGACGCGTCATTAAAGTTCGGTAGCAACACCATCGGCAGTCGCGCGGCGTAGGCATCGAAACACGTGTCGAACGCTTCTTCGATCGAAGGCAACTCGACCACCTCGATCAGCGAATGCCGATGCAATTTCTCGGGAAGGTCGATCGTTCGATGCCCGGCGAGTGGCTTGTGAAAAAATAGCGTTACAGCGCGCTCGCGTGCGGCGGCCCATTGCGCGACCCGCATTGCCCACGAGGTGACGCCGCCGATGGTGCGGCCGTGGGGCAACGAGATGGCGATTTGGTAGGGCACGTTTCGATTCCAAGTTGCGGGCGCAAAATCGGCGCGAGCGGGGCGACGCCGTCATATTGTGTTATCGGTCTTATGCCTTGGTGTCTCAAGGGGGGGCACTTCGAAGCCCGATAATCACTCTAAATAACGCCATAGATTGCCATTCAACCGACCGTAAACTCGGCGACTTCCCAAGATGAGGCATCCATGACCGGGCCGACCCGTGACCAGATATTGCAACTATTCGCCGAAGGGCGACAGGCCGAGTTCGTCGAATTTGCCACGACCTTCCTGGCGTCTGAACCCACCGATGCTGAGTTGCGGCTCGCGCTGGTACGCACGTTGACGGAATTCGGCTTATTGCAGCGCGCTCATGCCACGGCACTCGGTTTCGATGCTGCCGTTCAAATCCATCCCGATTTTCAACAGCTTTTGCAGCAACTCTCGCATCCGCAGAACAATGGTCGCGCAAACTTACTTCATTATGAAACACGTTTTCGTTCAAATCTCGCGCTGTTAACTCAACGGGTGAGTTGGGCGCAGCCGCTTGCGGACGCCTGGCAGGAAGTTGCGCAACGCTACGAGTTGCATATCACCCGCGCGGGTCAATACGAGATCTTTGATACCCATGATCAACGATGGCGACCTTGCTTTGGTCTGCATGCACCCGAAGAAACGCACGAGTCGATCCGTCGCACCGTCGAAAATCGCGTGATCACCCCGATCATCATTGAAGGCCTAGCGCTGGGGCAGCAGGTGCCGTTGTACGTCAAAGCCACGCACCATACGGTGCATACCTCCTCGCCCTATATCTTTGTCGTAGAAAGCGATCTGCACGCGTGGGCCTTGGCTTTGGCTTTGGGTGATTGGGCACAGGTGCTCGAGGATCAACGCGTGGTGTTTTGTGGTGGGGCGGAAGCCTACGCGCAACTCGACGAGGCCATTGCATCATGCTCATCGGCGCCGGTTCCAAGTTCGGTGATCAGACCACCCGCTTGGCAGCCATTGCCCGCCGATGGCGGGGCGCAAGCGCGGGTAGTCAAGCTCAAGGCGGATAATGAAGCACGCGTGAAAGCTGCCCGTGCCGCGGCGGAATCAAAATATGCAGCGCGGAATTCCCACTATTGGTCACAACGATTTCACGCGGCCTTGCGCGGTGATGGTCCGCCCTTGCGCGTTCTCGCCGTTACCAGTCGCTTCACCACAGTGCTGAGATACGCCACACGCGATGCGCTCAAGGCGTTGGAATCTGCCGGCTGCCAAACGCGTTTGTTCATCGAGGCCGACGACCATAGTTACGTCGCGCCAACGGAGGTATTGAAGAGCTTTGTCGACTTCGACCCTGATTTGTTGCTATTGATCGATCACACCCGCGCCACGCAGGCTGCGTGGGGCATCGTCAACATACCCGTTTTGAGTTGGGTGCAGGATCGGCTGCCTTGGCTCTTCGATCGCAGTGCCGGTCTCGCGCTGGGCGAACTCGACTTCCTTATGGGGCATAGCAAACGCGAACTAACGGAGCAATTCGGTTATGCCGCCGAGCGCTTCTATAGCTGTAACATGGCGACGGATGTTGCGCTGCTGACGGATGAAAGCGAACTCGACAACCCCGAGCGCTACGACTGTGAAGTAGCATTCGCCAGTCATGCATCCGAAACACCGGACGCATTCACGCAGTCTCGGCTCGTCGCGTGCGATAATGATGCTACGCGCAGCTACGTTACATGCATCGCGGCGGAACTGAAGCAGCGCTTTGAGGCCGGTGTGCTCAACGGTGCCATCAACTTTCGACAATTGCTCGCGACGGTGGCACAACAAACCGGTCATGCATTGCGTGAAGATATCTCGGCAGCGTTAATCGCCGAGTTTGCACGACCGCTTACCGAGCGCCTGATTCGACAACAAACCATGCGTTGGGCGGCCAGCTGGGCAGATGCGGCGGGGGCGCGGTTTCACGTGTATGGTCGCGGTTGGGAGCAGCATCCCGAGTTCGCCCGCTTTGCTAAGGGCGAAATCCCGCATGGCCCGGCTTTGGGTGCGGTGTTTCGTCGGGCCAAGGTCAATCTTCATGCGGGTTGCAATCACGCGCTGCATCAACGCGTGTTGGATGGCTTGGCAGCGGGTGGTTTCTTCATGTTGCGGCGTCATGCTGCCGACCGGGCCAGCGGCTTGGCGCGAGCAGTGGTGAATCATGTCCACGAGCAAGGGCTTACACCGCCGGCGGAGTTCTACGGAAGCGACCTGCCGTCGCCGTGGAATTCGATATACGAACACACCTGTCGAGACAAGGGCACCGATCCGACCTTGCCGTTGCAGTTAACCGCTCAGAATTTTGCAAGACTGCAACGGGTCGCGCTGGCGTGTGAAGAGAAGGCCCCCGATCAACTATGGCCGATACTCGACGACGTGACCTTTGGTAGTGAAGCCGAATTTGTCGATCGCATCGAGTCGTTCCTAGCCAATCCGGATCGCCGTCAGTCAATCGTAAACGAGATGCGCGAGCCGGTTCTAAAGCACTTCAGTTACGACGCCTTGATGAGTAAGACGTTGGCGTGGATGTCGTCGGTGCTGAGGTCCGGCAACCAATCAACAGTAACGGCACCGACCGCGTTAATGGAAGCGAACGCGTGACCGACCAAACATGGCCCCAGTCTGAATACCTCGTGAACCATCGGCATCGTTTCGTGCTAAGTCCGATCCCCAAAGTGGCATCAAGCAGCCTCAAGCAGTGGTTTATCTCGACCTTGGAAGATTCGGACTTGCCCGCAGATGCAGCGGATCGACCGCACCTTGCGCTGGCAGAGTGGTCACGTCATCAAGACCTGAGCGACATCGATGGTTATCGCTTCATTGCCTTTGTACGCGAACCGGCACGACGGTTGATCTCGGCTTATTTGCAGAAGGTCGTCGTGCGTTGGAACGTCGCACAGTCACCCGGCCGCGCAATGGTGCGACAGGTTCAGCAAGAGAGCGGTTTGGACGTCGACTACAAGCGCGGTATCAGCTTTCGGGAATTCGCGACGGCGATTTTCGAACAACCGGCGCTTGAAGTCGATGTGCATTGGCGACCACAGCACTTGTTCTTGCCGCGTGGCTTTCCGCGGGCGGACACCGATTTCTTGGGGCGCGTGGAAAATTTTGAGAAAGACCTTAGACGAGTAAATGAAGCTCTTGGCCTGCAGGCGTCCGCCGACTTCCATGCGTTGCGACTCGATTACCAAAGCGACCATCTGCATGGCGTGGCGGATTGGTCGGCGCAGCGCCTGCGCTCGTGTGATGCATTTCCACTGTGGCGTTCATTTCTTGATGCTGAGTTGGTCGCGCGAGTTTGTGATTTTTATGCGTGTGACTACACCACCTTTGGTTATTCACAGCCTCTTCGTGAATCGACTTTGGCAAGCCAAGAGTAAATCACGCCGACGTTTCAATTCCCACCCAATCGTGCTTTCCCACTGGCGTTCACCGCAAAAAAGCGCTTTCTGGCAGCGCTGCGGCGTGATTTTGGGAACCTCGGCCTGTGCAAGATCAGATCCATCGCTTCCGTAAACCCTGTTGCAATCTATAATAACGACGTGAAGGCTCCGGGATTGGTGCCGCGACACATGGTTGCCGCCGGTTCAGTGAGCCCCGCCGAAAAATGAACACCACAGTACGACAACGTGTTGGCATGATGGAGACAAAATTATGAAACGAAGCGTGATAGTGGGGGCCAAGCGGAGCCCGATGGGACGTTTTTTGGGAACCCTGAGCCCGTTAACCGCCCCGGAGATCGCGGCGCAGGTAGCGAAGGACCTGTTAGAAGAAGTCGGTTGCCCCGTCGGCGATGTGGATTGGGCACTTGTGGGGCAGGTCTTACAAGCCGGCGTGGGGCAAAACCCCGCGCGGCAGGTCGCGCTTAAAGCGGGCTTGCCGCCGACCATTACGGCCGTAACCGTGAACCAAGTATGTGGTAGCGGCCTGCGTGCCGCCATGAATGCGGATAACAATATCCGCTTGGGCGAAGCACACATCATCTTGACCGGCGGCATGGAAAGTATGAGCAACGCGCCGCATTACGTGCGGCGGCATCGCACGGGTGAGAAATTTGGTCATGCCACACTTGAAGACGGCATGCTTTACGACGGCTTGACCTGTGCCTTCGAAGGTTGGGCGATGGGTTGCGCCGCTGATTACACGGCGGATAAATATGGCGTCAGCCGGGAAGACCAGGATCGATTTGCCGTACAAAGTCATCATCGCGCTGCCAAAGCCGCCGACGAAGGACTATTCACAGATTTTGTTACGCAGATTGAAGTTCCGGGGCGTAAAGGTCCCACGGTATTGAAGGCGGACGAAACGATCCGTGCCGATGTCAGCATGGATGATTTGGCGAAGTTGCGTCCGGCGTTTGGCAAAGAGGGTACCGTTACTGCCGGTAATGCATCGCAGCTTTCGGATGGTGCCGCCATGGCGCTGATTGCTTGCGAAGACGATGCGGCAAAGCGCGGATGGAAGCCGCGGGCACGAATCTTGTCGCACACGACCTTCGGCGTTGAGCCGAAGGAGTTGTTTATCGCGCCGGTCGGTGCGGTGCGCGAGGCGGTTGAAAAAGCCGACCTAAAACTCAGCGATATCGACCTGTTCGAGATCAATGAGGCATTTGCCGCTCAGATGGTGGCCTGCATGCGGCAGCTCGAGATTGATGAAGATCGCGTTAATGTGTTCGGCGGCGGTATCGCCTTGGGCCATCCGATCGGGGCCAGCGGTACGCGGGTGCTGGTGACACTCCTTAACGCCTTGGAAAGACGGGACTTACGTTACGGCGTGGCGTCGCTCTGCCTGGGCGGCGGTAATGCCGTAGCGATGGTGGTCGAGCGGCTGAAATAGGCCCGCCGCCAACTCAAAAAAAGTGTAAAAATAAAAAAACGGAGGGTGCCGCCGTGGCAGGAGCACCTTCCGTTTTTTTGATAGGCATTTGCGTTAGCAAACACCAAAGGTTGGTTGGCTTCGTCGCACAGTTGCGTCAAAGCCGAAAGTTGTTGGCTACTAGCGTCGCTTCTTCTTCGAAGCTTTGCGCTTCGACTTCTTCTTAGAAGTCTTCTTCTTTGAAGTTTTCTTCCGTCGTTTGGAAGCTTTCTTCTTAGAAGCTTTCTTCTTGGAAGCTTTCTTCTTTTTCTTCGAAGCTTTCTTCCTCGTAGCCTTCTTACGACTGGCCTTCTTCTTGGAGGCCTTCTTCTTGGTGCCGCTCTTCTTGCGTTTCGCCATAAGCGTCACCTCCTTTCTGAAAAAAAGTCTAGACGAGGTCAAGAACTTGTCAACAAAAAAACTTGACCACGGTACCTATTTTTCTTATTCGGCAACTTTTGTCTAAATCATGATATAAAGCGCTCATGAACGCGCTTCATTTATCAAATAAGCATCCCATCGACGCATTAATCTTCGATTTAGACGGCACACTCGTTGATTCTGTCGGTGATATCGCCAATGCGGTTAACCATGCACTGCAACAACTTGGCTTACCGACAGTAAGTAACGAACGCGTTAGGACCTGGATCGGCGCCGGATTGCCCGTTCTATGTCAGCGCGCTGCGACGTTCTCGGGTATAGCCGATCGTTGGACGGACATCGAGCGGTTCGCACGACCGTATTATCAGAAGAACTGCAACGATCTGACGAAGGTGGTCGATGGTGTGGTCGACTTGCTCGAATTTGGTCGCCAATGTGATATTCCGATGTCGGTGTTGTCGAACAAGCCGCATGATATGGTGGTTGCCGTCTTGCAAGCGTTGCAGCTAGATAGTTATTTCGTCTCAGTTCGTGGCTACCACGATGAAGCCACCAAAAAGCCGAACGCCGGGCCGGCGCTAGAGCTTTGTCGAGCGATGGATACGTCTCCGCAACGGGTCGCCTTGGTGGGAGATTCGGTGATTGATATTGAGACGGCGCGCAACGCCGGGATGATCTCAATTGCAGTCACGTGGGGGTTTGAAAATGTCGAATCGTTGAGCGCACGCGGGCCCGATTTCACGGTCGATTCATGCGATGCGTTGAAAGCCAAGCTGACGGCATCACGTTCAGTCTGATACTGTAAAACAAGGGTGAAACGAGCACTTGGAACGGAACGGCAGGGCAGTTGATTTGCACAATCGCATGTTGTTGTCGTTGCCGAAGCGAGCGTGCTTAGCGGTATCAGATTCGTACCGAGACGCTATTTCAAGACAAGTAAGTTGCGCCCGATTTATGGCTGCCAGATAACACGCGTGGCATCAAACACGGGGCCTTCTGAACAGCACAGGGCGTAACGCCAACCATCTTCAGCCGCGTGATCGTTCACCGGCACCACGCACGACTGACAGGTGCCCATGCCGCAGCCCATCACGCGTTCAAGCGCGACTTCGCAAGCAACGTCGCGCGTCGCGCACAACTTTGCGACGGCTTCCAACATCGGGTTAGGTCCGCATGCATAAACGGCGAATGGTTGGTCGCGTTCCCGCTCTAAGAGCACCTGCAGCGCGTCTGTTACGCGACCGCGCAGACCAAGAGAACCATCTTCGGTCGTTACCGCCGCATCGATACCGACGGCGGCGAAGGGGGCGAGGCAATCATTGGGTGTGCCGTCGGTCTTAGGCGCGGTACGCATGGCCATCGGTATCAGATCTTTGTTGCGTGATCCGAAGATTGCACATGCCGATCGTGTGTCACGTGCCAAACGCTCAGCAAACCAACGAATGGGTGGTAGTCCGATACCCCCTGCAACCAAAATCGCCTTGCAATCATTCGGTGGTAAGTTGAAAGCGCTGCCTAACGGTCCAATGATGTCGACCAAGTCGCCTTCTTTCAGTTGCGATAACCAACGTGTACCCGGTCCGATGACATGCCCTAAGACATTTAACAGCACGCCATCGTTTGTTTTTTGTAAGCCACCGATGCTGAAAGGTCGTCGTAACATCGGAATAAGCGTTGTTTGTTCACTGTCGCGACAAAGTATCTGAATGAACTGTCCGGGTAGCGCGTTGGCAAACTGCGCGGCGCGCAAAACAACTTCGAAGTGATTGCGACAAGGTTCACTTACTTGAACGACAAGGGTTTGCATGGGTCCGTGCGTTTGATTCATGCTTGCGTTATACGTAAGCGCATAAATGATGACAATTGCGCATTAGTGCGCATAAAAAACCTCCGGTAAGTGATGGTTATCACCTACCGGAGGAGCGCCACGGCTAAAAGTAGCCAGTATCGTGGGCGAATCGCCTATATGTTTATCGTTCGGAATTCCCCAATTCCTAATGACAATTTAGTCGTCGGGCGAGGGCAAGTCAAACCGCCTAAATGCTTAAGGAAACGGGCGGGTTTTGTTGTAAGATGTTGTTAAATAAATACCTATGAAAAATCACTTTTGGGCCGACCTCTAACTGCTTGGCAGGTAAGGGGATAGGTCTAATGTTGTGAATTATCGGCGAAATTGTGTCAAAATGGGTCAAATAACCCATTATCTGTGGCTGGTGCGGGTTCAATGACCGGCTATCAGTCACAATGATCTCAACGGCGGGTGTTTCCGCAGTTGACCACCGGATTCTGCGCCTACGGGTGGGCGGATGCCCACAGTTCCCCCCGATTCGATCCTTGCTGGGGATCGATTTCGTCTCTATCCTGTTCGTATTACGAGAGTTACAACAGCCCTTACGGGCCTTTCAGGGTGTCTGAGCGATGTTTGACGCACTTCAGGATCGATTTAGTGACGTTTTCCGCCAACTGCGCGGTCGAGGCCGGATTTCGGAAGAAAATGTTCGCGAAGTCATGCGCGACGTACGAACAGCCTTGCTTGAGGCCGACGTGCATCTCGATGTTGTGAAAGATTTCACAAAGTCGGTCACGGAAAAAGCCCTCGGCGAAGAGGTCATAAAGACGCTTAAACCCGACGAGCTGATGATCAAGATCGTCCACGACGAGTTGATCAAGCTGATGGGGCCTGTCGATTCCCGCATTCCCTGGGTGGCGAACCCGCCCACGGTCATATTGATGGCGGGTCTGCAGGGTTCGGGTAAGACCACCACCTGCGCCAAGCTCGCCAAATACTGCTTAGCCAAAGGCAAAAAACCGCTGATGGTCGCTGCTGACTTGAAGCGACCGGCGGCTATCGATCAGCTTGAAACGTTGGGCGAGCAACTCGGCGTGCCGGTTCATGCGGAGCGCGACCATCAAAACCCGGTCAAGGTCTGCCGCAACGGTGTAACAGCCGCCAAGAAACAACTGCTCGATGTGGTGATCCTGGATACCGCCGGGCGCTTGTCGATCGACGAAGAGTTGATGAAGGAAGTGGCCCAAATTGCCGGGGCCACCACGCCGCATCAGATTTACCTCGTTCTTGACGCTATGACCGGTCAGGACGCGGTCAACACGGCCAAGCACTTTAACGAACGCCTCGAACTCGATGGCGTGATCATGACGAAGTTCGACTCGGATACGCGCGGTGGTGCGATCTTGTCGGTCAAGAACATCGTCAAGAAACCGATCAAGTTTATCGGGGTTGGTGAAAAGCTCGATCGGTTGGAAGAATTCCATCCGGATCGCATGGCGGGGCGCATCCTCGGCATGGGCGATGTGGTCTCGCTGGTCGAACAGGCACAGCAACAGGTTACGGCGGAAGAAGCGGCCACGCTCGAGAAGAAGATGGCCAAGGGGCAGCTATCGCTCGACGACTTCATCGGTCAGATGGACAAGATGATGGGCGGTCGTTCGATGAAGGATATGCTGAAGATGATTCCGGGCGTTGGCAAGATGATGCGCGACGCCGATATGAATATCGACGAGAGCGAAATCCGGCGCATGAAAGCGATCGTGCACTCGATGACGGCCAAGGAAAAGGCCGATCCGAAAATGATCGATGCGTCGCGTCGTCGTCGCATCGCGCGCGGCAGTGGCACCGCGACCGACGAAGTCAGCGGTCTATGCAAACAATTCTTGCAGGCACGCGACATGATGAAGGCCATGGCCGGTATGAGCGCGATGGATCGAATGAAGATGGCCCCGCAAATGGCGCAAGCAGGCATGATGGGCGGCATGCCCAAGCTGGCCAAAGGTAAGACGGCCCGACCGAAGTACAAGCCCAACAAGCGGGATAAGCGTAAGCAGCGCAAGCGGAAAAGTCGATGACAATCGTCGCGCCGTCGTCGACGCGTTGTTTCAACAAATCGAGATGTTGCTTTCGCGTTCTATTCTTTTTCACGTTTTGTGTCGTTTCAATTGCAAGTGTTCGCGCTGATTGGAACGGCTGGCGCGGGGATGGTTCGGGCGTTGCGAAAGAAGTCGCTTCGCCATCGAATTCGGAGTTCCCGGAATACGTCTGGAAAACGCCTGTTCCCGGCAAGGGATTTTCGTCGCCTGTCATTTCCGGCGCGCGCATTTTTCTCACCACGGCCGTTGACCGGGTAGGAAACGACGCAAGGCTGCGCCATCGAATGACGATCGCTGCGGCGGCGCTCGGAACGGGCTTCGTTGTGTTCCTCGGGCTTATCTATGCCAAGCGAGTGCGGAGGAAAAACGTCGCTGTCGATCCACAATTCTCTCGATCGCAACAGACCAAGCGTCTTCGCATCGGTATTCAATTCGTTGTCATTTCGATTGTTGCAGGGGTGGCGGGCATCGTTGCACATCAATTTGCGCGACCGGATCGGCAGACGGTGCGCGAGGTAATTTGCGTCGATTTTAAGACAGGGGCAATTCGCTGGCGTAGAGAATGTGCGGCCGGACCACTACTCGGATCGACACGACTGACGTCGGCTGCGTCGGCGACCCCTGTAACGGATGGGCGCTATGTGTACTGCTGTTTTGGCAGCGCGGGTACCTATTGTTTGGACTTTGAAGGTAACATCCGTTGGCAGCGCAACGACTCTGTGCCGGACATACTTTACAAGGCGGCGAGTTCGCCTCTGCTTTGGAAGAACATTCTTATTCTCACTTATGATACGGATTACAAGTCGTTTACAGTCGCGGTCGACAAGGCGACGGGGGCGAAGCGATGGGAGGCGATACGACCGATCGACGAAAGCGGTCGTCGGCGACGGCGTGACGCCTATTCTACGCCGATCTTGATCGCGCAAGACGACCGCGCACTACTGATTCACGACAGCTATCGGCAACTCTGTTGCTACGATATTGAGACGGGCATGGAATTGTGGCGCATTCCGACAGATGCCGAGCAGATTGTGACGTCTCCCGTCGCAGCCGACGGAACCGTTGTCTTCGCGGGTGAATGTAACCACCCGATTCATCTGACGGCAATCGATATATCGGGTAGCAATAAGAGCGCCGCGCCGACACAACTTTGGCAAAGTAAGAAACAAGTGCCGGTGATGTGTTCGCCGGTGATTTTTGACCAGAAGATTTTCTCGGTTTCCAAAACTGGCATTCTTACCTGCCGTGAACTGAAGACAGGGAAGATGCTTGCGCGTTTGCGTCTGTCCGGGCGGTTTTATGCGTCCGCAATCATCGTGGATGGGGTTTTATACCTGACGAATTTGGACGGTAGCACTGTGCTGCTAAGTGCTGACGACGAGCTGCGCGAATTGGCTCGAATGGAACTGGGTGAAGCCGTGTATGCATCGTTAGCAGTATCACGTGGGTATTTGATCCTGCGCGGCACCCAGCACCTATTCTGTGTACGGCAGCCTGATCAACTATCATTCGGCAATACGGGCGATGAGAATTGAGAGCGAAGGTATCAGTTGACATGCCAACTGCAGCAAAATGTGCCGTCCTCGTGAGCATTCTTATTGTCTCTGGGTGTCGGCCCGAGGCCACGGCAGTCATTGAAGACGCCCCGCAGGCCGTTACCACAACCACTGCACCAAGTAAGACCGGTGTGATCGCGCAGCAAGGCGATGCCGTTGCCGATTCTGCGCGCGAGCAGCTCATCGCATACGCACTTGCACCGCGCGATCTTTTGGCGGATGCCGCGATGGCGGCGGAGCAGGTGCAATCGGCACGGCTTACGTTCTTTCGTCAGGAACGGCTCGGACTGTTACAGCGCTTACAACCACTGGAAGAGATCGCGGCGCGCTATCGGGCGCAACCGCACAGCGTTTACTTTGAATGGGTCACAGAAGAAACGACCTTGGCCGCCTGCGCCTATGTTGCCGATCAAAACGACGGCAAGGTGTTGCTGCTGAATCGCAAGGGGCTCTTCGGTGGTCCCGGATCGGTGACGGCGCTCAACCCTGAGTTGGCGGTGGTGTTTAAACAGGCGAAGTTGCCCATCACAGATTTCGGGCCGCGCGAAGTGTTAGGCAAGTTATTGCGGCGCATCGAAGCGGCGCGACCGCAATCTGACATGTTCATTCAATTGGTGGGGGCGGGGCGCGTGGGGCCGCGCGCTTCGGATTGTTATCAGCTTAAGCTGCACTTTCCGCAGTCTGACCCGTTCGAGGCCAAGCTCGTCGACCTATTCTTGCATCGACCGTCGCTGTTGGTGGCCGGTGTACGGGTTTGGTTGACCGATGAGCGGTATCGTGATGAGACGACGACGCTGGATGCGTTGTATTGGTTCGTCGACTACGAGCGCGACGTTGATTTCGACGACGCAGATTTCGACGTAGCAAGGCGACCAAGTTAGAGAAAATTTCATTCGAGTATCGCGCGTTTAAATAATAGACGCCAGTCTCTTAATCAACGCTACCGGATTCGTGCGCCTGATAGGCATGTGTAGCAACCCGAAAATAGTAACGATATGTCGATCCCGGTAGGGATCGTTGGAAAATAGCCCACCGTTTTCAACGGTGGTTGTGCTCGCCGGGCCTTTCGTCCTGTAAGGACGAAGGGAACATCGCGCGGCATTCCTGCTATCCCTCCGGGATGCAGTGCGATACGTAGATCTTGTCCCCCCACGATGTGGGGGGCTATTTTCCTTTGATCCCTACGGGATAAATTAAAAGCGATCATCCCGTGGTTGTCGCGTCATCTCGTGGACGTCGCCTCCTGCTGGTAAGCGAGTGCTTCGATCAAATCTGACCACCCGGACCGCGATATTGTCTTGAAGAATGCGTTAGCTTGAGGCGGTAGCGGCGGACTTCAAAAAGCCGACGATGCACGAGATGAGTCGATCGCGATCGATGGGCTTGGTTGCGAACTCGTCGCATCCCGCTTCCAGGCACTTTTCTCGATCGCCGGTCATAGCGTGGGCGGTCAGCGCAATAATTGGCAATGTGCAACCTTTGTCGCGCAGTTGCCGCGTGGCCTGATAGCCATCGAGAACGGGCATTTGCATGTCCATCAAGATGAGGTCGGGTTGTGAGCCAGCCTGTGAATCAGGATAGAGCATATCGACGCATTCCTGCCCATTCACGGCCAGTTGAACCTGCGCGCCGCGCTTCTTTAGGATATGGCTGATCAATCGTTGGTTGTCGACGCCGTCTTCGACCAACATGATGGTGCGGCCGCTCAAAATGGTGGCTGATTCCGCTGACGACTGAGCAGTTGAGATTTCTTTCGCCGCGACAGTTTCTGCGCGATTGCCTGCGCCAACTGTCGGGCACGGCAGCGTGATTCGCAGCCTAGTTCCTTTACCAACTTCAGATGACAACAGGACAAGATCACCGCCCATTTGTTGAGACAGGCGCTTACTGATGGTTAAGCCGAGCCCTGTTCCGCCAAACTTTCGTGTGACCGATTCATCGGCTTGCGCGAACGGCTGAAAGAGGCGTTCGGCCGCATCGGGCTTCATGCCGATACCGGTATCGATGACGTCGACCTGTAAGTGACGCTCGTCGATGCAAACGTCCACGCAAACCTCACCAAACTCGGTGAATTTGATCGCATTGCCTACCAAATTCATGACGATTTGCTTGAAGCGCAACGGGTCCGATTGCATTTGCTTGGGAACCGCCTCACCAAACTTGGCATGTAACTGCACGTTTTTTGAGTCCGCCTGTACGCGCAGCGACTCCAGCACGTCTTCGATGATTTGACGCGGATCGGTCGGAATGGACTCGATCGTGAACGAGCCTGATTCGATCTTGGATAGATCGAGGATATTGTTGATAAGCTCTAACAGGTGTTGACCGTTGCGGCGAATCGTCGTCAGTGATTCGACTTCTTCCTGGTCCTCTGTCGTTTCGGACATGATGTCAGCGAAACCAAGGATAGCCGTTAACGGTGTGCGGAGTTCGTGGCTCATGTTGGCGAGGAAGTCGCCCTTCGCCTTGGTGGCGGCCTCTGCCGCGGCTTGCGCCGCGCGAATCTTTTGTTCAGCTTCAACGCGTTCGGTGATGTCGCTTTCGATGGCGATGAAGTTGGTGATGAGGCCGTTTTCATCGCGAATCGGCTGCACATCCATATCGAGCCAATAGGGGCGACCGTCTTTGGCGTAGTTCAAGATCTCGGTCTTGATGGGTTTGCCGCGTTTGATGGCGTCTCGGAGCTTGCGTTTCGCTTCTTGGCATGTCTCGGGCCCTTGCAGCACCTCTGCTGGCCTGCGACCGAGTACTTCGGCGGCAGAATAGCCGGTGATTCGTGTGAACCCGGCATTGACCCATTCGATTTTTTCCTGCGCATCGGTAATCACGACGGCGTTGCTCGTCGCGCGGGCGACGAGTGATAACTTCTTGAAGTGGTCGCGGTCCAGGTGTTCGCTGGTACAGTTGATATGGCTGATGACGGCGTGTCGTTCGCCTTCGTATTCAAAACCTCTGATATTGACAGTGAACCAGCGCAGTTCGTTGGGCGAATGACACGAGTATTCGCGTTTGAACTCGGGCTTTTCGCATGCCAGAATCGATCGCAGGGCGTCGGCGATTGCTTCGGCTTCTTGCGCGCAGTGACCGACGGCCGCGTCGCACACAGCCAGATAATTGCCGCCCGGTAGCAAGGTGGTCGAATCGAGACCGTCGTTGGCTTCGGCGAATTGCAGCCAACTGCGGTTGACCGTAACGATCTCGCCGAACTGATTGACGATGGCAATGTGTGCGGGATGAGCGTCGAGAACGGCGTTAATGAAGCTGACGCCGCGCTCACCTTCCTGCTTATTTTGGACGCTGCTATCGGACATTATCTGATCAATCTGCTCCTGCGCTCAGACGCTAACCAGATATCGGCTTCCCGATACGCCGTGTCGATTTAATTGCGGTCGGAATCCGGGTGAGGGTCCGCAAAAAGCGAACCCCCGTACCCTTTGCTTGCGGGTGCGGTGGGGATAGCTAGGATGGCGTTTGGTTTAGTGAAGGAGACACCGAGCGAAATGGCTTCCGATAATTCAAGCAAGGTCGCGATCCTGCGTACGAGTCCGCGGACCATACTGGAGGACTATCACAAGCTCCTCAATCTCGCGGACTATCAGGGTACCGTCGCTAAAGACGCCGATACGGCGCTGAAGATCAATATCAGTTGGCACTTTTTCTTTCCCGGCAGCAGCACCACGCCTTGGCAGCTAGAGGGTGTGATTCGGGCGATGAAAAAGGACGGCTACGACCCTGACCTGATTCACGGTTGTCATAATCGCACCGTGGTGATCGATGCGCATCTGGGCGAGCGCGAGAATAAGCAGGTCAACGTGACCGACGCCCACGGGTTGCGCAACGTGCATCTGTATGAAGGCGAGGAGTGGCTGCATATCAGCGATGCGGTGGGCGACCTGACCAAGGAATTTCTCTGCCTGAATGACGTGTATCCCGATGGATTTTTCATTCCCAAGCGGTTTATCGGTGAGAACATCATTCATTTGCCGACGGTGAAGACGCATATCTTTACGACGACGACCGGCGCGATGAAGAATGCGTTTGGCGGGTTGTTAAACGAGCATCGGCACTGGACGCATCCGGTGATTCACGAAACGCTGGTCGATCTATTGATGATTCAGAAGAAGATTCATCGCGGCGTCTTTGCGGTGATGGACGGTACGTTCGCCGGCGACGGTCCGGGACCGCGCTGCATGATTCCGCACGAAAAGAACGTGATTCTGGCGAGCAATGATCAGGTCGCGATCGATTCCGTGGCCGCCAAACTGATGGGGATGGATCCGCTAAGCATCAAGTTCATTCGCTTGGCCCATGAGAAGGGCCTGGGCTGTGGCGACCCGCGTGAGATTGAAGTCGTTGGCGATGTGGAAGCCGCTGAAGAGAATTGGAACTTCGTTGGCCCATTCAAGAAGATGACGTTTGCCTCACGCATGCAACACAAGATTTATTGGGGGCCCCTGAAGAAACCTATCGAATGGTCGCTAAAGACGGTGCTGGCACCGTGGGCGTATATGGCCAGCGTGATTTACCACGATAGCTTTTGGTACCCGATGAAGGCCAAGTCGATGATGAAAAAGGTGCTCGACGGTCAATGGGGGCGGCTATTCCGCAATTGGGAAAAACTCACGCCCGATGAACGCGGCTTTCCGACAGTTGGTGACGAACCGGCCGAGCTAAAGCGCACCGGATTTAAGGCCTTTGTTAAATCGCTCGGTATCTTGGGCACGTGTTTCACGGAAGCGCCGGAGTTTCACGCGCGGCGGCGCCGTGCGGTGCAGAAGCGCGAAGCGTCATCGAGTTAATTCTCCCTTCGTGATTTCATCGATTAAGCGCCTACTATGGAAGGATACGGCGCTACTCTTGCGCGCCGATGGTGTCACGTGAGCCTGGGCCGAAAGCTTCTAGGGTTTGCGCAGTGGTAGTGAAGTGTGCGGTGCGCGGGCAATTTGTATTCACGATCAAACTCCCTTCTCGGTAGCTAGGTCGTTGGAGTTGTCTTTGCAGGTGCACACCGGGTAGCACTTGGCATCTAAGGCCGTCATTTCTTCCTTTCAGAATCGGCATTTGGTTCCCGGTGATCGGCCCAAAATCTGCGATTAGGGCTCAGGAACCGGGCTCAAAACTTTTTCTAAATTTTCGGGGCAGACCTGCTCGGCTTGCCGGTACTTCCTTCTGATGCACCCCTCGCGCTCGGCGTGGCCCGGCGCGACAAGCGGGTGCGAACGCCATTTTCACAGAAGGAGAAAAGGTATGTTTCGTTTGAGTGACGCTGCGCGCCGATTGAGAGACGGCTCGTTACTGAAGTTGACTTGTGTCGCATTGGTGACGGTGGCAGGGGCGCTCAGTGCATGTAACACGCAGGTTCCCAATGCGCTGTTGTGTCCCAGCGATCAGGATTCGTTCGCAGTCATGAATGAATCCGCCTACGCCGTCGTGATGGAGTTTCGCGTCGGGCCCAATCCGGAAGATCTTGTCTATATCGAACTGGGCACTGCCTTTGCGATTGGCGAGCGCTTGATGGCGACAAACGCTCACGTGACGGAGGTGTTTCGGACCAATACCACGGCACCGATGGAAAACGTGTTCGCCGTGCAATCCGGCACGGGCGAAGTGATTACCTTGCTGCGGGCGCTTACCCATCCCGATTACAACGGTGATCCGGGTACCTCTCCCGACGTCGGTTTATTCACCACGCAAGAAGCGCTGCCGGCTTGGCTGCCTTTGGCCAGCGAGTTTGAAGTCAGCGATTTGGCGACCGGCGACCGATTGTTGCTTACGGGATTTCCCGGCGAAGTGAATGATGTGATTCCCATCATTCCGGGCGTTACGGTGCCGCAGGCAACTTCGTTGAGCGGGCCCATTACGGCGCTGCGCGCTCACGACGATACGCAGGCAGTGGATGCCAGCAATATCGACGTAATTCAGCATCAGATACCCACGACGCCGGGAACGAGCGGTTCGCCTTTGGTGCGTTGTGGCGAAGTCGTCGGCGTGCACAACGCGGGGATTACGCAAAAGGTCTTGCAGGCCGGGCCCAACGGCACGATTACCGAGGCGAACATCCCGTCGGCGGGCAGCAACTTTGGCGTGCACGTGCGCTACATTCAGGAAATGGTCACGCTCTTTAACAATCAATCGCTACAAGGCTTTGAATTGCCGCCCGAGTTTGACAGTCAGGGTGGTCAACAACCCGGTCAGGGCGGTGGTGTTGCGCAATTTGCGGGCAACTATGCCGGCAACATCACGCAACCGGCAACGGCGGCGCATTCGTTTACTTACACCATCAATCAGGACGGCACTGTCACGGGCACCAGCACGTGGCCGAACACCGGCAACTTCACGCTGACGGGGCAGGTAGATGCGGCGGGTAACATCGCCATTACCGACGACGCCCAGGCGCGGCTCGGGTTTAACACCGGAATCTATGCCGGTCAGATCGCGCAGAATGGGGCGGTGACGGGTTCGTACTTTGAAGGCGATACCAACAACTTCATAGCGAATTGGTCGGCGAGTCGCTGATCGTTTTCGCTGGAAATGTGCGACAAGAGAGCACGCCGTACGTATTGGTATGTGCGGCGTGTTTTTTCGTTGAGGCACCGTGTTGTCGCTACGCAACGACTTCCGCTCCCGTGCAGGGCGGGTGTAGGGGCATCCCATAGTGAGCTACGAGCTAGCCTTCGCGAGGGATGAGGTAGAATGAGATTTCGAAATAGCTTCTCATGCTAGAGCATTTTTCAATCCAGTGTAGCGAAGCAAAGATCTTTCTCAGCCCCGGAGGGCGCAGGTTGAAAGCCATGGATGGAGCGGCGCGAGCCGCGCAATCCATGGATCATGTTGTATCGCGTGACAAACCGCGGCAGCGGTGTAGGTACCTACGCCCCTTGCCGGGGCTTAACGGTCTTGCTACGGATTACCCCGGATTGCGCTCCGACCGCTAACGCGGTCTGCGCTACATCCGGGGCTGTCACCCCATCAGCCCTGCCGGGCTTCAAAACATCACAGATCAAACTTGATCAAGCGAGTCGCCGCTACGTGCAAATGAAAAACGCTCTAAAACGATGAGAGGAAGAAGACGGGCGACGATCCAAAAGAAAGAAACGCGATATTGATGAATCGGCAAGTTTCAATCACTTTAGGTGGCAGGCTCTCTCAGGGCTCGCTGTGGATCCCAAGGCATCTCTACGGGGGACCATCGATGCGGTTTATCGTGGTGCAGATTGGGGTGCCGAAAACGCCATTTCAACTCTGACTTTTGTTCATCGATCTTTATGATCCGTTCGACTGGTCCCAGCTTCAGGGGCGGTCGATGATTTCGAATCTCCCGTAGCAAGTTGGAGGAAGCCGGAACGATAGAACCGTCGGGTAGTTGCGTGTATGTCGATGATTCCGATGTTTTGTCTTCAGCATCCAGCAATTTCTTAATCCGAGCGTGAGTCTGTTTGAAATTTTCGAACGCGTCCGGATTGGATGGTGTCATCTCAAAAAAAGCGAATACCCAGATGACAGTCGTGGTTAGCGTCGTCAGGCAGATCACGCTGGCAATATGGCGTGGTGGTGGTGGATTGGATTCACTCATGCTATCGCTCTCTGATGGTTTCGAACCATTGGTAGGCAGGCCGCAATCAACCAAGCATTTTTATCTCTTCACGAAAGACTGCGGCGGTAGATGATTTGTCAGCATACACCGGCTATTAGCCGGTGCCACAGCGCAACCGTCGGTTTCAATCGTGAACAGTCTTAGCTTAACAAAATACCCCAAGTAATTCACCAGAAATAGTGATCGGCCTATGGAGCCACATGCGTTGATAGTCCCACAACATCCCCTTTTTCCGCTAGCTGCCGATTTTCTAGAATTCGCCAGATTTTTTTGATTTTGTAAGGCAGACTTATGCCGCTCGCGGGTACTCCTACATGATCGCAGTCTGCAGCGACTGTCGGTCAACACAGGAGGTACAGATGAAATTCCAAGACGAGAAAGCGAATCCACGCGCGCGATCAGGCTTCAGGCGACGAAGCTCCCCAATACGTGGTGGCTACTCGCGATCGCTGTCTGCGGTGTTCGTACTCATCACCGCCGTCAACACCGGCTGCGGGGGCGATTTCGATCGATTTCTATCCCTGATCAATAGCTCCAGCGTCATCGCCGGAAGCGATTCGGCCTTTGTCTTTGCGCAATCTGAGGCAGGGCAATGCCCGACACCCAATGGTGGATTGTTGGGCGCTTCAATGCAGCCGGCGTTGTGCGACAGCCTCGATCCCAATCGGGAGAGCACGAGTTCACTGATGCGGCTCGACCCCGCGACGCTAAGCGCCACCGAGCTGGATATTTCGTTGGTACCGTTTGCGGCGTCTGCAAGTGATGGCGAACGATTGGTCTGGATCGGGGAAGATGGGCGCTCGATCGAAGCCTACGACGTTGCAAGCGGCATGACGACGACGTACATGCTCAACGATGATCGTCTCGGTGGTGCCACCAGGGCATTTGTCGTGGCTGTCAAAGGAGACTACGTGGCGTTTACGATCTTCGGTGACGCTGTCGATGGTTCGCGCATTTTGGTTTACTCGATTGATGCCGATGCCATTGTGCGTGAGGTTGAATCCTTTCTAAGCCCCGCCGCGCTCGAAGGGGTTTGGCTCATCTACCAAACGGCTGGCGTGAATGACGACGATGAATTCGATAATGACTATCGCGATGTGCGCGTCGTCAACGTATTGACTGGCGCAAGCGCGGTGGTGGCGCCATTCGTCGACGAGAACACGCTGGGGCGCACCTTCTGGGGCCATGATGGGCGTGTGTTTTGGACGACCGGTTCGCGCGAATACGTGTTACACGGATACAACCTGGCGGCGTCATTTGAAGATTTCGAGCGTCGTTGGGATTACACGGGATCGACGATCATCGATCCGCTACTGGTGACCGATCTCGGCGCGGGCGGCATTCTGTTGGCCCAACACAGTTCCAGCAATAGCGATGTGGTCGGCTATCGGTTGGTGCCGTGGAATGACGGCGACACCACAACACTGTTCGAATTCGATTCCAACACCGAGGCGGCACCGTGGTATCGCAACAACGACTTGCGCTTTGGCGGCACCAACTACATCATCTGGACCGATCCGCAGACCGGGGAGTTTGTTGTGTATGACCGGGCAATGGGGGAGTCCGGTCGTTTCGACCCGATCGATCGCGATTTTTAGGGATCGATAAAGAGAGAGGAATACCTTCTGTGGCAGCGGGTGGTGCCGACGTGTGGTCGGTGCCGCTCGCTGTTTTTATTTAGCCGCTGCTTGCGTATCGAGAGGCCAATCCGGCAATCGCGTTTAAGATAAGTAGCCGTATGAAGGAGCAACTCGATCAACCTGATGTGACGACGCTGAGTTACGCGACAAAAGACACGGCTCTGCGGCCAAAACCACCGGGTTTGATGCTGCAACAGGCAAAGGTGGTTCTTCTTTGTATCGTGCCGATCCTGCTATTCGGAATGGTTGTCGATTTTCTGCTGTTGTCGGCGCTTGTTGCTTTCTTGCTTGCTGATGGTGCTTTGGCAATGGTGGATACAGCACGGCGCAGTAATCTAGATCAGCGCTTGCCGATTGACATGCAAGTCGAATCGCGTCGAATTTGGAATTACGCCATCGCAACCGTGCTTTGCATGTGTTTCAGTGTGGGTTTGGGTTTCGAAATGATGCGGCGCGTAAGTTTTCACGCGAAGGCCATCAGCGCTTGTTCGGTTTCGACGTCCCGTTTGCGCGGCCTCGCTAATGAAACACAGCAGTATTTCCGCAACAAAGGGCAGCCGGCACCCACGCTGCAGGCGCTTGTTGACAACCAACAAATCGCCGCGAAAGACCTTATCGAGCCGCTTGATGATTCGGCTGCTGTAAGCAACCCTCAGGCCTATTCTTCATACGCGTATTTTCCGATCGAAGGTCCATTGGGGGCGACTGCCGAGTCATCTAAGATCATTCTGGCGTTCTCGAAAGTGGCGCGGTACCCGAGATCCAGCGGGCTCTTTCGAGAGTGGCGTCGCGCGATCGTCTTCGCCGATGGTCATGCCAAGATGATCGATGAGGATGCTTTTATTGCAGCGTTGGAAGAAGATCGAAAACTGCGTCGTCAGTTGGGTTGGCCCATGTACGACTGGGATCAGGTTACGCAAACTGTGAGCCGGGCGGTCGCGCCCTAATTTGTATTACAGATGCGCGTTCTTTTTTCCGCTCGTTATTTGATCCGTTGACCCGGCGTCAACTTCAGACACTGCGCGATTGCTCGCGCGCCGGTTCACTTCCCTCGAATATTAACCGGGAATCAGTTACACAATTTTGGGCAGGGCAGGATTTACATGCCGATGGGGCCAGTTGCTCGTTACGTGTCGACGTTCAGCGGCAGATTTTTTCATGCGCGCCCATATACGTGCTTACGACTAATGGATAATATTTTGGTGATCTCGCATTGAATTATTTGGAGGTTTGCTATGCACCCATGGTCACGAAGTCGGGCGGCGCTGTTGGTCGCGTTTGGTTTGGTTCTGACGCTGCAAAGCGGTTGCGAATTGTTCTTTCCGAAGCTCTTCGCACCGCCGGATGTGATTCTCGAATGGAACCTGGTCGCGTTGGACGCCAACGCACGCGATCACACGGCGATGGATGTGCCCGCCGATCAACTTTCGGCCACCCAAGGGCCGCCGGCCTCGGCGCGGGCATTGGCGATTGTGCACGTTGCCATGTTCGATGCGCTCAATTCAATCGAACAACGTTATGCCGAGTATCTCACCAACGCCCCCAACGCCGAAGGTGCCTCGGTTGATGCCGCCGTCGCGCAGGCCGCGCACGACACATTGGCCGCGCTCATCCCTGGCGGAGCCAGTTTTTACACGACGGCGCTAAATGAAACGCTGGCGCGCGTACCCGATGGCGACGCCAAGACGCGCGGCATCGCCGTGGGCCAAGCCGTTGCACAGGCTATTCTGACAGCACGCGAGAACGATCCCGATTTCCTGTACGGCACTTACGTCCCGACAGGCTTACCCGGTACTCACGTTGCCGATCCGACCAACCCGAACCAAGGCTTCATCGGCCCGGACGTCGGCATGTTGCCACCATTCGGTGTCGAGGACATCACAACGTATCGCGCGCCAATACCGCCGACCATAGTTAGTGCCGAATACACGGCAGCGTTCAACGAAGTAAAGGCGTTGGGCGTATTCCGCGGTGGCAGCACTGGCGACACGGTGCCAACCGACGACGAGACCTATGTGATCGCCAACTATTGGAGTTACAACGGTAGCCCCCAAATCGGCACGCCGCCGCGGTTGTATAACCAGATCGCGCGCGTGATAGCGATCGATCGTTGCAACGCCGTACACGAAAACGCCCGCTTGTTTGCGTTGATCAATCTGGCGATGGCCGATGGCGGCATCAGCGCGTGGGACTCCAAGTACACGTACGCATATTGGCGACCGATCGTCGGCATTCGCGAAGCGGCGACCGACGGCAACGCCGATACCGAGGCCGATACGGAGTGGGTGGCCTTGGGCGGTTCGCGCAGCAATCCGTTCCCGTTGGGTGATGGCTTCGAGAGCAACTTCTCGCCGCCGTTCCCGGCTTATACATCGGGCCACGCGACGTTTGGCGCGGCGATGTTCAAGACGCTTGCCAATTTCTATCAAACGGATGACATTTCGTTCTCGTTTATGTCGCAGGAATGGAACGGCACCACGACGGACCAGTTCAATCGCGTGCGACCGGCCATTACGCGCACGTATAACAGCCTGAGCCACGCCGCCGCCGAGAATGCGGCCAGCCGCGTTTATAACGGTGTGCACTGGCGCTTCGACGGCAGCGAAGGTGTGCGTGCCGGTAACGCGATTGCCGATTACATCTTTAACAATCTGTTGCGACCGCAAGACGGCACCGGCACGATGTCGGTTCCCGATCAGGATTTTGAGACGCAGATTGATGAGATTCTGACGGCAGCAGCGGCGGGGTAGGTGCGGCTTTAGCGCCAGACGCAAATCTTGCTGCCACATCGCAGCTTGAATCGAAAACCGAGATGCCCCGTATTTCGAATGAATTGCGGGGCATTTTTTTTTGCGCTCTCGGAAGATCAATCCCCGGAGGCGTCTGCTAGCGGCGTTGCGGGCGTGGAATGTTGCGATTCATTTGCCAAGATCGGTGATTTCTCTTACTGTTTTCCTTATCGAACTCTCTGAATCCCTCTTCCTGAGGACCTGTCCCCTTTTTGGCGGTCAACTCTTCTCGAAAGGGCTCGCTTTAAGAGGCTCGATACGTTGCTCGACCGGCAGGTGTGGCGGAGTGGTTCCGCTGCCGACTGGATCGGTCGGGCGTTGGCGGAGTAACGACCGCCGTGGACCCCGAGAGCCTTACGATCCGACGACGCTTCTTTCCGCTCAGGTTCAAGCAGGTCATGTATGCCCTTACCGAAAAATCGGTCGGCACGCATGGACGCATGCACGTTGACGGCGAACGCCCAGCCGCATCCGGCCTCGAAAATTTTGGAGAACCCGATTATGGGAAAAAAATTGTATGTCGGTAACCTGAGTTACGACGCCAGCAGCAGCGACCTCGAACAAATGTTCTCGGCGCACGGCACTGTCGAAAGCGCGACGATCATCGCCGATCGTGACACCGGTCGCAGCAAAGGCTTCGGCTTTGTCGAAATGAGCAGCGAAGACGAAGCCCAAGCGGCTATCGATGCGCTCAACGGCACCAATCAAGGCGGTCGTGACATTAAGGTCAACGAAGCCAAGCCGATGGAACGACGCAGCGGCGGCGGTGGCGGTGGTTACCGCGGCGGTCGCGGTGGCGGCGGCGGTGGTGGCGGTCGCGATCGCTGGTAAGCCGAAGGTTGATCGGTAACGCGGTTAGCGCGAGACAACTACGATTTTGAGAAAGCGCCCGACCGAAAGGCCGGGCGTTTTTTTGTGCGCCGGGTTGCCATGCTCCTCCTGCAAGGGGAGCATGTTGAAGTGGTGATGGTAGGAGAAATAATCGGAGATTGACCCGCTATCTGCTGCGTATCACATGCTTGCCTTGAAGGGCAAGCATGCCACCCGTCGCCCGCCGACTTGGGCCATCCTTCAGGCCTTTAGAAGAGCGAGTTCGTCCGATGCGCGTTACCACCCGCGCCGGGTGATATACCAATGGTCGTCGATCTTTCTGAAGACCTCTTGGTCTGACTTTAATTTGACCGAATCAGTGTCCTCAACGAATAGTCGTTCTTCCATGTCGGGAAACGGTTTCGATCCCAATTCTCCTGGCACCCAAACAAGGCCCTTCGACTGGCCCGACACGGCAAGCCCCTTCACCCAAAGTATAAAACGAATCTCGCCGTTCTTGTGAAGGTTGACGGTGCGAACGGAGCAAGCGCGCAATTGGGTCACCAATTCATCTGGAATGTCATCGTTGATCCTCTCATCCCTAAGGTTCTCATAAGAGAGAATCATCGTCTCTGGTAGGGTGTCTATCGCCGATTGAAACACGGCCTTGCATTCTTCAAACTGCTGCATCAAGTGCATATCCGTTGGGCGCATTGCCGAACGATGATCGATAAATTGCTTGAACGACGGTCGCGTCACATCGTCATCACTAGCGGTCTTGCTATTATCTCGATTGGGGGCAGGTGAATCCTCTTGCTTGCAGCCAAACGGTAGCAGCATCGCGATGCAGGAAAATATGAATGAGATTCGCTTTGTCCGTCTCATTCTCGTAGGTCTCTCAATCGCCTTTGATGGTAACTTTCTGCTTATTCCAAATCTGCCTTGGTCGCTGCCCCTAGACCACTTCACGAATGACTGTGGCGGTAGATGTTTTGTCAGCATACACCGGCTATTAGCCGGTGCCACAGCGCAACCGTCGCTCTCAATCGTGAACAGATCACGTCAGACCGGGATTCGGCGGGCGGTAGGGGTTTGAATACGAACCCAACATTGTTGTGCTACGTGAGATCTAACGGGGTTGTTCGTGCGGATTGTGATTCGACGGGGCACCTACGGTCGTACGTCGACAAGAGGATGCCAATCGGCTTTATCGTTAGCCTGAAATATATCTGATTGCTAAAACCAATTAACAGAATTCCCAAGTCGGCGTACCGACATGGGCCACCCGTCTATCACTTGCGAAACACATGCTTGCCTTGCAGGGCAAGCATACCACCCGTCAAGTCGGTGTACCGACATGGGCCACCCGCCCACCGCGACGAGACTGCCGCGCTTAGGCGTGCGAAAGCGCAGGACGGCCTTCGATCACCGCCTGCGGCACGCGGACTTGCCACGCCAAACCTACGAACTCTAACATACGGATCAGTGCGTAGCTCAGATCGATTTGCCACCAGTGGAAGCCATGCCGCGCAGATGTTGGGAAGGCGTGATGGTTGTTGTGCCAACCTTCGCCAAACGCAATTAGACCGAAAAGCAGGTTGTTGCGGCTTTCGTCGCCGGTTTTGAATGGACGCGTGCCCCAAAGATGACAGACCGAGTTGATGCTCCAGGTTACATGGTGACCGACGAACATGCGCACCAGGCCGCCCCAGATAAAGCCCAACCAGAAGCCGTTCCAACTGCCGGATACCCATCCACCGATCGCGGCGGGGATGAGCAGGCCCAACAGCGCCCACAAGGCGAATAGGTCGCTGGCGAGTTTTATGCTTTTGTCTTTACTGAGATCCTGCACGTATCGATCCAAGCCTGGCGCATCGGATCGAAACAACCAACCCAAATGTGCGTGATAGATGCCGCCCAACAGGCTCGACTTGCCATCGCGCGTACGGTGGGGCGAGTGCGGGTCATCTTCGGAGTCGCTGTGTTGATGATGCCGACGATGCAGTGCCACCCAGCGGATCAGCGGCCCTTGCACCGCCATCGAGCCCAAGGCCGCCAGTAGAAACTTGACCCAACCGTACGTTTCAAACGCGCGATGGGTAAACAGGCGATGAAAGCCGACGGTCGTGCCCAGCGCCGCCAGCGTGTACATGCCGATCATGACCAGCAGTTCGGTCCAGAACAGACCCCAACCCCAGAGCCCGTAGCCAACGGCAATGAGCACGGCGATGGGCAACACGACGGCGATGAAGGTGGCAACACGATAAGCGAATGGCACCGACGTTAGGGGGTCGGCTTTGGGCGAGACTGGCAAACGGGGGCTCCGATCTAGTGGCATGAGCGAGCGGTTACGGTGCGATACTCGGCACGGTGCGTTTACGTGATGCCGGTATTAGATCGGAGAATGGCGGACTTGGCCACCATGTAAGTCTTGCGCGTATCGAGATCGGGTCCGCCAATTTGATAAAGAAGTGCTCCCATGTCGATTATTTGATTTGGGTACAAATTACGCCGTGCGCACTGTTCTATGAACAGTACGGAGCGTCGTGTGCCACTGTGCTACGAACAGTGCACGGCGAAAGAAACCGCCGAGATTTTCGCGCGTGCGGTGACCGTCAGTCGCAATTCCTAAGCAGATTCCAAATCACCGAGGGCGCCGATGGTTGCTGGTGGGCACTGTTCGCAGAACAGCGGCACGGTCGTGCCTCATTACCTATGGCGCGACGCGGGTGCCCCATGTTGGTAATCCAACGTGGGGTCTCGATTCGGCGTCCGCGTCAATGTGAATTATCCGCTTTCGTTGACACCAATTAATCGATTCCCCCAAGTCGGAGTACCGATTCGGGCCACCCGCCCGCAAGGCGATGTTCTTTAAAGTCTTCAATTTAATCCGCAATCGTCAACGCCTCCGCGTTTGCGAATTCACCGAGATCCAAATCCAGCGCGCGGTCCGGCATCGTCGATCCGCTAGCGGCGGCTACGTTATTGACGATCAAGATGCTGGATAGCTGCGGGTCGTCGTTGTTGCCTTGCACCGGGCTGCCGAGAAAATAGCCCGTGCCGTTGGCATCGACATGTACATCTCTCGGATTGTAATTGTCAAAGCCGCCGGTCGATTCCGGTACCATCAGAGTGAGATTTGGTACCGACGCTAAATCGCCATCGAGCGTCGAGGCATTGGCCAAAACAAACGTGCGCGTAGTGGCGGTGAAGGCATACAGCGTATCGGTGGCGCCATCCGCGAACAATGCATCAATAAACGTGCCTCGAATGCTGCCGGTGAAAAGACTGTCGCCAAAATCCGCGCTCGCGATCACACGATCCGGTGTCGGCATCCCGTTCAACGTACTGGCGTTTTCAAATACGAGGATTTCTCTGGCGCGCCCAGCCGATCCTGGCCGCTCTCCGCGACCGCTAACGACGTAGAGTATGTCACGTTCGGTATCGATCGCAATTGGGCTGGTCGGCCCGAGTTCACCCAATCGAACAATGCCGGTGGGGGCGATGTTGCCGTTGAAACCAGCTTGCGAGGTGCCCGCAAAGATCAGAACTTCGCGCAGATCGTCGCGCCGTTCAAACGTCTCGTAGTCATTGAGGTCGCCGCGCTGCGATACATACAAGATGTCGCGCGTTGCATCGAGGGCGATATCCACCCCGAGCACATCGCTGCGGTCGAGACGCGTGGCGCTACCGGCTACCACGCGCACGGGTGTTTGCTGACCATCGATGGCACCGGCATCGGAGAAGACGCGAATCTCACTGCTGTTGACGGGCGGCGCTTCCTTCCACAGGACGATCAAGTTGCCGATGCCGTTTACGGCAACGTCTTCCAAAACGCGTGAGATATTGGTTGCGTCGACGTCCAGCGTTTCGTCCGCCGCGACGGCGCCGTCGATCGTCGTGGGCATGTCGTAGGCCGCGACGGTCGAGCGATCGGTCGTCACAAACAAGCGCGGCATGGCGCTAAAGTCGCGATCGCTACCGCCGACAGCTCCGCCGCCACCAATGGGCAGGCCGCCCGTGCCGTCGGTGGGGCATTCCATCGCGAGGCAACATGCCGCTAGGGTAAAAAAGCTTAATAATCGGATCGTTCGCATCGTTTTCTCCTTCTGTGATGAATGATGATGCAGTCCAGCCCGTATCCCGTGCGGGGAATACTTCAATAGGAGGCTGGTTTACGGTGAGTACCCCTAAGCTGCAGTGGTCTGCCGTGAAAATTGGGAGAAATTTTGTAGATGGGAGGAAAATTCAACACGCGGCTGTGAAAGTCGGTGTTTGGGGGCTGGAATTGCAGCTAGGTAGCGGGGGCCCCAAAATTGGTATCCCAACATGGGGTCACGATTCGGCTTGCGCGCTCGCGAGTCGCTGCTGTCGCGTCAACTATCGAATAATCGAATCTCCCAAGTCGAAGTACCGATATGGGGGATTCGTCACTCGCCTTCAACACGCGTGGGCGTATCAAATCACTGTCATTCATAAATCAGGACGATCTGGACAACTACGGCAATAAGATGATTTCAAGAAATTTCTGAATATCGCGCGCATCCAGACGGTCGTCCTCATTCACATCTGCCGCGCAAAAGGCGGCATCTGATACGTTGGCTGGCTGCGTCAATACGCTGGCAAACGCCGCGACATCGGAAACGTCAACCGCACCGCTCTCATCAACATCGCCAAGGAGCGGGCTGATGCACTCAATTTCGCAACCATCCGGAATGCCGTCACCATCGGTGTCGATATTATCATCTCCGCCGTTGCAAATATCGCACACATTTGGGATTCCGTCGCCATCGTCGTCGGTCTGGCATTCGTCGGGCGTGCCGTTACTATCGCAGTCATTACTCGATTGATTGTCTAGGTCGCAAACGTCCGGCGATCCATTGCCGTTGCAATCATCGGCGCGTTGGCACTCGTCGGGGATACCATTGCCGTCACAGTCGCTACTAGACTGCGACGTGATATCGCAATCATCCGGCACAGCATTACCGTTGCAATCACCATCTATATGCCGCAAAAACGAGATCGTGCTGAGATTCACGTTTGCTACGACAAGATCGGTGTCGTGGTCGCCATCAAAGTCGGCACCAACCACAAAGTTAGGGCTATCTCCTTGGTAGATACGAAACTCCGGCGCGAATGTGCCATCACCGCTATTAAGCAGGATCGATAGACTGCTGGAATATCGGTTCGTAATGCACAAGTCCGCATTGCCATCTCCGTCGATGTCTGCAATCGCGACGGACGAAGTGAAATCTCCAGCTGTGAGCGACGTGATGCCGGAAAATAGACCATTCCCGTTGTTGAATAATACGGTAGCAGAATCCCAGTATCCATGTACAACGGCTAAGTCAGAATCGCCATCATTATCCAAATCACCTGTCGTTAGATGAAAAATCTGTGTGCCAATGTTGTATATCGAGGTAGTCGTAAATACCCCAGTGCCATCGTTTGACATAATAACTACTTTGCGATCCGAGCCGCCCATCGCAATATCAAGATCATTGTCGCCGTCAAAATCGTAAATTGCTAAAGTAAGGGCGTCGGCAGAAACGCTGTACGAGACGCCGGCTGAAAACGTGGCGTTTCCGTTGTTGAAGAAAATCGAAACCGGATGGTCAGAGTCCCCCTCATTAGCTACTGCGACGTCCAAGTCGCCGTCGCCGTCCAAATCGCCCAACGCGATGCCGGTAGGTCTAAGTTCGGTGCTATACGAACCGCCCGGTGAAAAAATTCCGTTGCCTAGATTGATAAACACGAGAATATTGCGACTATATTCATTCGGAACGACTAGATCGAGATCGCCATCACCGTCCAAATCACCAATCGCTACCGAACGGGCGTAAGAATTTGTTTCGTACGTCACAGAAGGAGCAAATGTGGCATCGCCGTTTTTCATGAGAGTCGAAATGTAGCTATTGCGATTGGCCAAAACTAAATCCGGATGACCGTCGTTGTTTAGGTCGCCAACGGCAATGTATTCTGTGCCTGCGACGACACTATACGTTTCTACATCGTCAAACATCAGGACGCCAGTGAGGGCCTCGCACTCGTCGGGAACGGTGTTGCTGTTGCAATCGTCACTACTTCCTTGGGCTACTTCACACTCATCCAGAAATCCGTTGCCGTTGCAGTCTAGTGCAAGGCCGCTCGCGATATCACAGTCATCGGGAATGGCATTACCGTTGCAATCCTGTGCAGTTCCACCGTTTAGCTCGCATTGATCCAGCACCCCATTGGCATTGCAGTCCGTATTCGCGGGTGTCTGTTCATCGCAATCATCGGGAATGCCGTTGCCGTTGCAGTCGAGGGCGGTCAGCGCGCTGAGTTCGCAACTGTCGGCAAGGCCATTGCCGTTGCAGTCGTTTAATAGGGCAGCTGCGATATCGCAAACATCGATGACACCATTACTATTGCAGTCGTCTTCGATGCCGGTCGCTAACTGGCAGCTATCCGGTACCCCGTTGCCGTCGCAGTCGCTGCTGATTCCGTCAGCGATATCGCAGTCATCGGGAATATTGTTGCCGTTACAATCGCCATCATTTCGTTTGACGACGAAATATTCTCCTGCAGAGGCCACACAGAGAATGTCGAGATCGCCATCACCGACGAGCGGACCGACCGCCATTGCTTGCGGAAAAGTCGGTGGCAATGGAGGCAACGTTTGTATTCCCACCAGATGAGGCGATCCAAGTACCCCGAGTCCCAAATTATAAAGGACAGCAATATCCCCGCCCGTAAAACCGCCAATGTTGGAGTATGCCAGAACAATATCGGCCTTGCCGTCACCATTCATATCCGCGATGGCGATGTCTTCGGCGTCATCGCCGGCAGCTGCATACGACTGATGAGGTCCAAACGTTGCGTCACCGTTATTTAGGAATATGTAGAGGCTACTGTCATCATTCTCATTTGAAAACGTCACATCTTGCGAGACCGCCACATCTCGATCACCATCCCCGTCGATATCCCCGATAGCAATTTCCGTTGGAAAGTCTCCCGTCGTCAATGACGGGCCCGTTGTAAAGGTGCCATTGCCGCTATTCAGGAGAATGTCGAGCCGGTTGATAGCGGACAGCATTATCACCAGATCGAGATCTCGGTCGCCGTCTAAATCACCGAACGCAATTTAGGAGGGTGATTCGCCGCCGAACGGATACATAACAGGATCTGCAAATATTCCGCCACCTTCGTTTAGCATAATCGCAAACCCGCCATCATCGTCGTTTCGCATAAAAAGATCGCGATGCTTGTCGCCGTTCACGTCTGCGACGACAATCTGCCCAGGGCGAAATTCGAGGTTTCTGAACATTGCCGGTGTGACGAAAAAGCCAGTGCCGTCGTTTAAGTAAATTCGCAGGGATCGCAGAGTTCGATGGGGGACGATGACGTCCGGTTTGCCGTCGTTATTGATATCACCAATGTCGCCTAATTTGGCAGAATTGGATTCCGTCTGGTAATTGTGCGCCGAGGTTACGAAGTCTCCATTTCCATCGTTAAACCGAACGGCGAAATAGCCATTCCCAAACATACAGGCATCGACATCGCCGTCACCATCGAAGTCGTCTAGCTTGGTCTCTCTGATGTCAAAAAAAGGATATTTAATCGGGGCGGCAAATTGATTCGTTACCGAAGGGACTTCATCGATATCCGGAACGCCGTTGTTATTTCAATCCTGAGCCCGAGCCAACGACGGAAAAGCAAAGCAACTCACGACTGACAAAACAAGTAGGTACAACGCAACCCTTGGCTCTTTAATATTACGGGAGATGCCATCGATTACGCATTGGTCAGATGGGAGAACGGCCATGAAATTCCTTTCCTTCAGTTGTTTATTTGCGTTCATCCGATCGTGGCAAAAAAGAAGTGCGAATTGATGAGACGCCAGCTGGTGATGATAAATATAACATTAGGTTGGTGTAAAGAGTTTCTTCCTAGTTCAACTTAAATGTCCTATGAAATTTCGCGATGCAATCTGTCGCTTATGGCGTTTATCTCGCGATTTGACTGGAATCTACGCGATTTGAAACCCAATTAGGGACGCCTGGGGGCTAGTTGATCAATCGTGGAAGATAGACGTCGGCGATACTCCCGAAATTTCTGCGGGTGTCCAGTGTTGGTCCGTCATCGTGGAGGCGCGATTCGACATCCGTGTCGGCGGGTGTTCCGTGTAGGTACTCCAACGTGGGATCTCGATTCGGCTTGCGTGTTCGTGTGAATTACCCGTCTTCGTTATACACAATTAATCGAATCCCCCAAGTCGGAGTACCAACTTGGGCCACCCCGCTAAGACTGGTGAAAAATAATCGAATCCTGCATTATGTACTACCGATTCATGGCGTCCGCGCTCTTTAGCCGCATGGAATTGATCGCTTTAAAACATACGCTGCAGGTGAACACGATCAGTAATGCCAAAAATAGGCGGGCAACTCCGGTGCTTAGCTCATTGCCAAAACTGTTGATGAGATAAGCCAATATCAACAGGGTCGGCGCCGTCAATCCTACGGTCCAGCGGAACGTCGCACTTTGTTTGGTCATTGCGAATATCACTAGAGGTGAAATCACAAATGCATATACGGTCGCCATGCGGAAGATGGCACCCACGGCTGCTTGTGGCGCATCAATTCCAAGAAAAAGCAAAAACGTGGCAACCAGAAGAAACGAGAATAGGCCACCGGCCCAGATGGAAGCGATCAAACTTTGCTTCGAAAACATAAAGCACCTCAGCAATCTAATTTTTAAATTCTACTTTGATTCGTGTTCTTTGCTTTCAAAATAATGACTCAATTTATCATGAGCAGGGTGCACCCATGTTTTTAGTCCAACGTGGGGTCGCGAGTCGGATTGCGCGTTCGCGTGTACCAACGGTCGTATTAACTATTGAACAATCGAATCCCCTAAGTCGGGGTACCGACTTGGGCTATTGCGCCCGGTCGCCTATTTTCTACCAGCTAAGCCTACCGTCGCTCATCAATGCAAACTCTTTTGCCTTCTCCCAACCCGCTGCTGAAATCGAGAGTCTGAGGAAATCACCGCGATCCTCTACTGCGGTCAGATGAATCGATTTGGCTCTAAATCGCTCAAATATTATTTCAAAATGACATCTGATTTGCTCAACGGCGTCGAATCCATGGTCATCCGCCCAGGCATCGATAGCCTTCTTTAGTTTGAGGTCTTCATAGGTGATCGTGATGTCCATTCTATGCATACCAGAAATCGCGAGAACGGATTTGTTGCCGCGAATGCCACATGTTCGTACTCCAACATGGGGTCTTAATTCGGCGCTAGCGTCGGCGTGAACTATCAGTCTCGTTCTATTTCAAAATTAGTCGAATCCCCCAAGTCGGAGCACCGACTTGGGCCACCCCGGCGACTCGGGCTACCCATGCAGATTAAACCAACCGCAAGATCGAAGCGTCACCGGCATGACGGTCCGCGATGCGGACCCTACGAGTTGCTTAGCGCCCTTCGCCCAGCCCTGCAAAGTTACTACGAATGCGCCGCTTTACATTCATCACCCCGTTGGCACTGAGGGTGGCGACAAACGGTCCGCGAATGCGGCAGGGGCCGAGCACGGCGACGGACTCGTCGGTTGCGCCGGCGGGGTAAAGCGTGGCCGATTCGATTTCGCCGACGATGGTGCGACCGTCATCTTCGAGTGTGAAGTAAACAAAGCCGGCGCCTTCGTAGCGTGCTCGGTCGGCGCCGCGCTGTAGGCAATAGGTAATGCCCGCGTCTGTTTGGGTGCGTTCGGCGTAAGTCTTGCCGGGGCGCGGCTGCCAGAGCATTTCGACGTGCAACAGCTGGGCGATATAGACCTGCTCTTCGATCATGGGGATCGCGTCGTCGTCGTTGGCGTCGTCATCGTTCGCTTCGACGACGGTCGGCTCGTCGTTGGCTTCAGTGGTTTCGTCGGTCGGCGTGTTGGCGCGAACAACGACATCACCGGCGGTTAGCGTGTCGTTCTCGTTGGCAATGGTAGATTCGTCCGCGCGCTTCAACGCCGCTAGTTCGGCCGCAGTGGCGGGGCGTTCGATGGTGACCAGAGTGGGCGGAATTTCAAACGTGATGTTGACGTTCTGGTAGGCGTCGCGCGCGTAATTGCCGTCTGGGAATGACTCGACAAATTGCTCGGCACCGAGGCCTTCTTGTTCGAACGAGACGATCTCGATTTGGGTGACGGGTTTTTCGCAGCCGAGGGTGAAGAGGCTGATGGTCGTTAAGATAATGGCGATGATCGCGCCGCGTCTGGCGTGTCGAAAGTCCCCCAGCCCCAGAGGGGCAGGGGCACCCGTCCGAGGCTTTCCCAGATATTGAACGGTACGGGCACCTACGGTGGGTTGAGTACAACCCACCCTACGGTCGGCGGTGATGTCATTGCTGGTATTGAAAACTCTTCTTGTAGCAACATTCATCACAGCAGTTTACCGCGCTTAGGCGTCGTCGCTAAGGATGGCGTTGCCGTTGGTTGGTTCGGTATGGGCGAGGCCGTTCGACTCGAGGCCGAGCAGTTCCAACGTATCGCGCTCGACGATACCAGCCAAATATTGACGCGGAATGGTCGGTAGGTTGGTGCCGGTGACCAATTGATTCAATCGATAAATCGATTCGATCGCCTTGGCGGCATGCGTGAAGGGGAAGTCGCTACCAAACAGTAGCTTATCCATTACGCCATATTGATAGGCGGAAAGCAGCGCGTTGTAGGCGTGCCAAGGTCGATGAATCAGACCGCTGATATCGGCGTACACATGTTCGTGTTTGCCCAGCATCACAATACACTCGTCGATCCAGGGAAATCCCATATGGGCGACGACGATCTTGAGTTGCGGCAACTCGCGCGCGACTTCGTCCAAGTGTGTGGGGCGCGCGAATTCCATTTTGCTGGCGGCGGCAAAGCGAAGGCCCTGATGAATAAAGACGGGGAACTTGCGTTTGTGCGCTTCAGAGAAGACCTGCATCGCGCGGCTGTCGGCGGGGTGAAAGTCTTGCGCCGAGGGCGAAACGGTAATACCCTTCATGCCGTAGGTGCCGGCGGCTTTTTCTAAGTCTTCCAGCGCCTCGTCGAGATTGGTCGGGTCGATGCCGGCGACGCCGATCATCTTCTCGGGTTGCTGCCGCACGTATTCGCGAATCAGATCGTTGGGAATTTCCGCACCGACATGGCGGCTCTTGAAGCCGAATACGAACGCCCGGCTTACCGGCTCGCTGCTGCGCAGGTGAGCCTCGGCGGAGGCCCCCGGCCATTTGTCGTTGTCGCCTTCCATACCGCGGCGGACTCGACCGGGTCGGTCGGCGGCGGGGCCGAGTTGGCCGACGTCGCTCCAGATATGCGTGTGGCAGTCGATGATCACGAGAATAATGCCCCCAATAGAGACGCCCGCTCGAATAAGTCAGGGTATCTGGCAAATTTCGCCGTCCCAGCGTCTATTTGCAATCGCCCGAGCCTAGCCGAGGCAGATTTGGCAGGTCAAGGGCGGCTGAAGCGACATGGTAGACCACGTTCTATTCGCTTGGCCAGATTCCGGCATTCCGCAGCTTCAGCCCGTCCGAGATTGCTCCGAAGATGATCTTGATGGAACCGCGTAACGTGCGATATAGTGCCGCCTCTGGGGACGCCTCGGCGGATTTTGCCGATTTCACCCAGTTTCGACCTTCAGCTGCGACGGGTGAGCGAGTGGCCCGTCGCGCGCGATATCGCAACAAGCATGGCGCAGGCGCGAATCGCGGTTTTCAATACGACAGAGTTCAACGGCGCGCGAGCTTTCGGGCTCGTTGCGCATGCAAGAAAAATTTGGGTTGATGTTTCGCGGCAAGGGTTCGTGAAATTCATCACAAAGTCGGCGGGCAAGTGGAAGAAGACGGCGCGCCGCAAACAGGACGAACGAATGACACCCCGAACGACCAGACGAGGAGACAGCGGAGTGACGAACGCAGGGTTATTCAAACAAAACGGCAAGTTGGCGCGGCTATTGATGCTTGCGTTAACGATGGTGCTCGTCGGTACGGGCGTGGCGATGGCGCAAGGCGAGTCGGACTCGGCTGCCGGCGCGGCTGCTAATGCAGGCGGAGGCGTCGGCTTTGGTCTGTGGATGTGGTGGTTGCTGGCGGTGGTTGCCGCAGCCTTCGCACTTTACAAGGCACGCGAGTTCTTCGGCGATGTGATGGCATCCGACGAAGGTGACGACCGCATGCAAGAGATTGCTACATACGTGCGCGAAGGCGCGATGGCATATCTCTACCAACAATATCGCGTGGTCGCGCTCGTGTTCGTGGCGTTGTTCATTGTTCTTGGCGTCATGGCCTGGGGCATGCACGCACAACACTGGATTGTTCCGTTTGCATTCCTTACCGGTGGTTTCTTCAGTGGCTTGTGCGGCTTCTTCGGTATGAAGACGGCAACCTATGCCGCACACCGTACCACTGCTGGTGCTCGCGCCAGCTTGAACGACGGTCTCCGTGTCGCGTTCCGCGCCGGTGCCGTTATGGGGTTGGTGGTTGTCGGTTTTGGTCTGATTGACATCACGGCATGGTTCCTCGTTTTGCGAGGATTCATGGGTATGCCGCTGCACGAAGTGACCGTTGTTATGTTGACGTTTGGTATGGGTGCTTCGACGCAGGCGTTGTTCGCCCGTGTCGGTGGTGGTATCTACACCAAGGCTGCCGACGTTGGTGCTGACCTTGTGGGTAAGGTTGAGGCAGGCATTCCGGAAGACGATCCTCGAAACCCGGCTGCCATTGCGGATAACGTCGGTGATAACGTCGGTGACGTCGCTGGTATGGGTGCCGACCTTTACGAGTCGTACTGCGGTTCGATTCTGGCGACGATGGCGTTGGGTGTGGCTGCTGCGGCCTCGTTGTACGACGCCACGACATTCGGTGCTGCCGGCCTTTCCGCCGATCAGGCTGCGTTTAAGTTCATTATGGTGCCGATGGTGCTGGCCGCCGTTGGTATCTTCCTTTCGGTCGTCGGTATCGGCTTCGTCAAGACCGACTCGGGTGCGAGCATGAGCGCGATTATGAAAGCGCTCGAAAAGGGTATTAATGGTTCGTCTGCGTTGATCGCGGTCGCCGCCTACATCGTTTGTTGGTTCGTTCTGGGTGGTATCCCCGGTATTTCGCCGATGGGTATCGCGTCTGCCGTTGTCGTCGGTCTCGGTTCGGGTGTGTTGATCGGAAAGTTCACCGAGTATTACACCAGTTACGAATACGGCCCGACCAAAGAAATCTCCAAGCAAGCCGAAACCGGCCCCGCGACGGTTATCATCGCCGGTGTGGCCGAAGGTATGAAGTCCACTTGGGCTTCGCTCGCCATCATCATCGTGGCGATCATGTTGTCGTTTATTCTGGCTGGTGGCGGCACCGAGTTTATGCTCGGCCTCTACGGCATCGGTCTGGCTGCTGTCGGTATGCTTGCAACCCTCGGTATTACGCTTGCCACAGACGCGTATGGCCCAATTGCCGACAACGCCGGTGGTAACGCCGAAATGTCGGAACAGAAGCCGGAAGTTCGCGAGCGCACCGACGCTCTTGACGCTGCTGGTAACACCACGGCTGCGACGGGTAAGGGTTTTGCCATCGGTTCGGCCGCATTGACGGCGTTGGCGCTGTTGGCCGCTTACGTTGAAGAAGTGCGTGTCGGTCAGGTACGTGAAGCCAAGTCGTTTATTGAGATGAAGATTGGCGCGTCTGCAGATGCAGGCAAGCTGTATTACATGGATCATGGCAAGGCCGCGATGAAGTTGGTTGAAGGCAGCGATGCCGAGAGCAACTATCGTGCCTACATGATTCTCAACCAATCTGAGGTTGGTGATAAAGTGTTTGGCATTGGCGAAGACATGATCAGTGTCGGTAAGCCAATTCCAGATGTTTCCCCTGATAGCGCTCGCACCAAGGACGGCGCGTGGCTGCAGACGGCGAAGGTGCCTGTGGAAGGCGTATCGCACACGCTTGAGATGGTGGCGACCGACAAGGCCTCGCTTAAGCAGTACATGACATTCTATGACGTTACGCTGATGAACCCGCGCGTGTTGTGCGGTATGTTCGCCGGTGTGTTGTTGGCGTTCTTATTCTGTGCGTTGACGATGAAAGCCGTCGGTCGCGCTGCCTTCGCGATGATGCTCGAATGTCGCGATCAGTTCGACAAGATGAAGCGTTACTTGAAGAGTCAGGGCAAGAGCGACGAAGAAGCCAACGACTGCGAAAACTGGCCGCGACGCCAGGTCGATTTCGAAGGCGGCAAGTTGCCCGACTACGCCAACTGTGTGCAAATCTCCACGCTGGGTGCTCAGAAAGAAATGGTTGTGCCGTCGTTGTTGGCGATCGTTATTCCGATCGGCGTCGGTTTGTTCTTCGGTGTGCCGGGCGTCATGGGCCTCTTGGCTGGTGGTTTGACCAGCGGTTTCGCCGTCGCCATCTTCATGGCCAACGCCGGTGGTGCCTGGGATAACGCCAAGAAGTGGATCGAAGTCGGTAACCACGGCGGTAAGGGCAGCGATGCTCATAAGGCCGGCGTCGTTGGCGATACGGTGGGTGACCCCTTCAAGGATACGTCGGGTCCGTCGCTCAACATTCTCATTAAGCTGATGAGTATGGTCTCGGTGGTGTTTGCTGGTCTGGTCGTGAAATACGCCCCGGCGATTAGCTCGGCCATCGGCCTGTAAGCGAGATTGAACTGCATTGCCGATCGGACGGTCGGCATGCGGCATTCGCGTTAAGCAAGTTTTTTGGAAGGGCGACCCGGCAACGGGTCGCCCTTTTTTTGTGAAATCTTGAAATGCGGCGGATTTGAAGTATTCTATTGAATTTGATTCGTTTCAAAGGAGATGCGTCAAGCGGATAGATGATAGCAGCAGGCAGATTGACCCCGCGCGAATCTCATCTGCGAGACGCGTGGGTTTTTTGTTGGCAACGAAGATTGAGATAGTAATGAGAAATAAAGACGATTTATTGAAACATGCCGAGTCGTTGGGCGTACAGCCCGCAGCCGTGGATGCAAGCGACGAAACGCTGCCCGAGCGCAAGCGTCCGCAGATGACCAGCGACGCCGCGCGCGAATTTGCAATCGAAACCGCCCGCCTACTCGACGACGACAAGTGCGAAGACATCGTGATCTTCGACCTGCGCGGTGTGAGCCCCGTGTGCGACTTCTTCGTAATCTGTACGGGTACGTCGGATCGCCAAATGCGCGCTGTGGCCGACCACGTTAAGCAAATGGCCAAGGAGCGCGGCGAGACGCCGTACAGCATCAGCGGCGTCGACGACGCGTCGTGGATTGTGGCCGACTATGTCGATGTGGTGATTCACCTTTTCGCGGAAGAGCAGCGCGGGTACTACGATTTGGATTCACTGTGGGGTGATAGCCCGCATGTGGAGTGGCAGCGGGCGTAATTCTGATTCAACCGGCTCAATCGTCACGCTTCCGGCGTTGGGTGACTTGTTCTTCTAAGTTGATGCGTACCTCATGGCGTTTTGCTTGAAAAAGCCATTCGGTCTGCCGTTCGATTAATGTTCGAAGCCTCTCAGTTGCGTTTGAATCTTGCCAATTAATCGTGAACTTGCCTTCAACGGTTGGCCGCACCAATGCTTCGTGAGTACCAAAGGCAATCACGATCGGCCCACCAAATAATTGTCGAATGGCGAAAAACACGCCATAAGATAGGGCCAAGGCGAGAAGCAAAAAGAAAAAGCTGAAATATGGAAGTGGTTTATCAATAACGTACCAGGCAAGGCTGAACATTAGCATGCCGGGTATAAAAAAGAAGATGGCGGCGAGCAGGTAGCGTCTCCAATGGCGAAATACGAAGACCGCCGAAAGCTCGTCGAACGCCCAGCCGCACTCGGAGCATTTTCCATTCGTCGGCTCGCGCAATCGAAGCAAGTAGTTGCAATTGGGGCAATGCTCGATCCAAAATTGTTCGTTGCTCGGTGCAATCATCACCGTCGCCCATACCGTTTGATGCCATCCTCAACACATACGGCAAACGCGCAACCGTCGGAAAAACTGCTCAGCGCCTTCTTCACGTTGATGCGCTGCGCTCGGTTCTTGCCGTGCACCTTAAACGTCGGCATGCGATAAGCGGACGCCTCGGCGAACACCACATGGCCCCACGGTATCACGCGCGTTTTGTGCGAGCGAATGCGACATACCACGCCGCGCGGTGTCGTTGCGATAAAGCGACCATCCTGCGCGATCAACATGTCGTACACGGCAAAGGCGGTCAGCCCGATCAGCCCTAATGCAACCAATACAACCACCCACCATGGCGGTGCCAACACAATCATCGCGCCGACACTTATGGCCGTCGCAAAGATTGGCCCACCGATGTTGCCGCCGCGCTTACCGCGCCAGGCGCGCGTGTGCTCGTCGTACACAAGGGCGCAATCGGGGCACCTACCGCGCCGTGGCAGGCCGATCCAGGTGACGTCACAGTCGGGGCAACTCGTCGGTTGCCGACCGGGCAACGGCGAGCGCGGCTTCTTGTGTTGCTGCTGATAGCGAATTTTCTCGTGCATCCGCTGCAGGGTGCGCGGCGGCGCAACAGGGGCTTCGACGATGGCGTCGTCGGCGGTGATGAGGTCGGTGGTGGGGGATTCGTATTCGAACATTCGATTGGATATTTTAATGAAAACGTTGTTGTTGCGAGACCTTATTATTGATCGCGATCGTGTGATTTATCTTGAGGCTGAGGTAGATTCCCCCGATTCGTGTTCGTTACTTGTCTCTCCGCCGGTCAATAAGACGCATATCGGCGACTTGGTTAACGCAACACCCAAAAGTTGGCCTAGGGCTCACCATTTATGCGAAGCCGCCGATGGTGTTCGACCGTTTCCAGAAAACGACGATCGATGTGCTCGCACTTCTCCAGTTCGTAGAGATTGATCTTAAATTTCTTTCCCAGCCGGGTGGGAAAGAACATCCGCTGCAATCGACTCGGGTTTAGGTTTGCGATTCGTACGTCAGACCACTGAATAAACATGCGTTTTTCCGCCCGATCGGTGGAAGATGTCTGAATAATTCCCGATGGCGTTAGAGCGATCCTGTGGGACTTAGGGCCTTGCCAATGCGAGTAAACGAAAGCCCCGACTAGAAATGCCGACGTAAGGAAATTAAATAGAGGCAGTATGGTATTGGAGATTGACGGGGCGGGGTTGATTGCGCAGTTAAGATTTAGCGCCAAAAATATCCCGCCAATGATGCAATCCTTGTTTCGCTCTTTCTTCGATTCCGTGTTTTGCCATACCTTTGTGTTTAGGTCATACGGAGAGCCACACTCCGGACATTGGTGTTCGACTGGTAATCCCGTCAAATCGTAATCGCACTGTGGGCACACCGTGCTGCCCGACGGTTGAAAGCCCGTAAAGCTATCTGCGTGGTTATCTTTAATTGGGGCCGTCATATATTTCGTGTCACCTTAGCCAAGCAGTACCCGCGGATGTTGATTGATCACCATCAAAACTGCATCCATCTCAGCCGCATCACCGCCGGGTATTGAGATACCTCGGATGCGTACGCGTCCGCGCTTATTCGGAGGGCGATAGTATACCGAGATGGGTTTGAACGTGTCGATCAAGCTTGATCGTTGCGCTTTAATGACTTGATTCATGGGTATCTCTTTACGTCGGTTCCACCAGCGGCTTTGAATCAGCACGTCCGGCATAACGGCTAGTACCTTGCGATACGAACGATTGTTGATGTACCAATCTGCCGAGCCGAGGCCAGACAATGCCACAAGCATTAGCAGCGTTGAGTAACTCACTTGGTACAATACTGGTTGTCCGAAAATCCTGGCATGAGCGTCATCAAAGAAGCCGGGTATGTAGATAATTCCGATTAAGAAAGCGGTCTGAGCTAATGTATTTTTGAAGACCGTCCAAAACGGGAAGACTCCCATTTGTTGGCGTTTTTCCCAAACGCGTGAATTCGTATCATAACGCAGCCCACACTCAGGACAGGCACCGACGGTTGGTAAGCCTTCAAGTTCATAATCGCAGCGTGGACACATCGTGCTGCCCGACGGTAGAAAACCTTGAAATGCGTGAACCACTTCGTCCGTCATGTGTCATCGCTTTTCTTCATGTGTTGCTGCCGCCGCGTTTCAATCAGCTCATATAGTTTGATAATTTCGTCACGGTTACTTGTGAATGCCTTGATATCGATGACTGCGATACCAACAGCGACGACTGCTGCCCCAAGAAGAAACATCGAGAACTGCAGTTTGTAGAGGTCGATCGGATTGATTTTTTCCCAAGGGGCAAATTGTGTTCGCGCCTGTCTCATGGTTCGAAAGACCAGCCCCCTCGGCGTGACGCCGAGTATCTGATGTTTCATGCGGCGAAATCTGAAGACGCAAGAGAGGAAGAGGTAAGAAGTTCCGGCCATGTATAAGAGATTTTTGGGATCGCCAATCAGAAGAAATGTTAGCCCGAACGTAGCAAATGGAAAGCCGCTAAGCAGCAACATCACCGCGGTCGGCCATCGTGAGGGTGAGGCGCGTCGCACCCAGGTTTTTTCGTCGTAGGCCAAGCCGCATTCGGGGCATTCGTGTGCAGGCGGCATGTTTCGCAGGTCATAGTCGCACTGCGGGCACAGCGTATCGCCAAAGGGCGCGAAGCCGGGGAATGTCGCCGTGTTATTCGCGGTCAATCGGGTGTTACCTCAGCTGCATGGCGCTGTCGAATTTCTTCTATGGTGGCCATAAGTTCAAGGTGTTCGTTTCGCCAGATGCCAAATGGTCGAATATCGAGAAATCCCTTCGGGCGAAACATGATGCAGTATTTTGACGAGGCCCAGCGGAACCACTTCGCATCGGGTCGGATAGGTTCGACATCGCTCCAGCGTTTAAATTCGCGTTCGGCGTCGCCAGCTCCTTCATAAAAAAGTCCGCTTTGTGTTGCAGTAAGGCGCAACGGTGTTGATTTTCTCCTGCGATAAAGTGGAATAAAGCGAACACACAAAGCGACCCAAATGATTGCGAAAATGAGGCGAAAATGCTCGTCAATCATGCCGGCCGATGAAACGTAAAACGAGAAACCCAAAAATGTCTGGAAGACGAAGTGGATTAAGAGATCGCGACGCGGCGAAGGTGCCGACCAGTCTCTTACGTCAGGATCGTAGTCGAGCCCACACTCGGGGCATGTGTACGTTTCGGGCAATCCGGACAATTCGTAATCGCACCGTGGGCAGAGCCTGCTGCCCGAGGGTGCAAAGCCTGCGAATGTTGGTGTTGAGGGAAGCGCATCGGTTGATGTCAGCGAGTTCAGTAATGTTCGTCGCGCCTCGTATCGTGGGCGTTGCTCACGAATCGACTGTAGTAGTGCGATTCCTTCCTCATCGGTTTCGGTCCAGTTTGACAGAAACATCGTTCGCAGCTTGGTAATGCGTACCGCAAAGTACTTGCGCATGAACCGGCTCGGTGGACGTCTATCAAGATCGACCTTTTCCCATGGAATATGGAGTCGGAGATAGGGACCGTTCTTGCGAGTTCCGAAGAACAGCCCTTCGGATGTAATTGCAAAAAACCTCTCGCGAGATCCACGAAGATAGTAATACACAAGCACCATGCCGATCGATCCAGCCATTGCCGCAAAAAGAATCGTCGGGGGTAAGCGCACCCAGAGCGCAAAGAGAAGCATGCCGAAAAATGGAATCGCCGCAATGATCGTGAAGCCTAATGTGAATCTGAATAGGCCTTCGGAAATTCTGCCATTCCAAACTTCCGTTGTGTGATTATAAGGTAGGTCACATTCAGGGCATCGATAATCGGCAGGGAGCGTTGTCAAATCGTAATCACAACGTGGACACAACATACTGCCCGACGGCGGAAAGCCGGTGAAGCGCATTACGTTCGATTCGTCATTCAGCTCGGACATTGCAGTCTCTCTCGGCCACTCACTCGGTATATTGAGCGTGCATGCTCTTAATATAACGCAACAACTCGAGCTGTTCCTCGCGCTGCTCGGCCAACGACGGCAGATGGATATAGAACATCTTCCCTGCCCGAACCAACCAGTATTTTCGTCGCCATTCGCCGGGCTCATCAATGCTAATGCTGGCCTTGTGCCACGGTAAGAAGCGTCGGATCTTCACGCCGCGCTTGCGCGTTCCGGCGAAGAGGCCTTCCGCTGTGACGGCGAAGAACTGCTCTGGGATGCCGCGCGAATAGTTAAGCAGGAATAGGATCGACATTAGGATGACTGCCAATCCGTTGATCATCCAAACGCGTGAACCATTGATAAGCCCGAATATAAAGAATCCTAAATTGAGCATGCCCGCGAAAGCAAAGCTGCCGTATGTGAAGCGGCGTACGCGCCGCGACACTTTGATTTCCCATACCCGCGTGCGCTCGTCATACGCCAAGCCGCATTCGGGGCATTGGTGTACTGCGGGCAGACTCGTCAGGTCGTAATCGCACTTGGGACAGAGCGTGCTGCCCGAAGGTGCAAAGCCCGCGAATGTGTCGGCTGCATGCGATTCATGTTGTGAGGCATTGCCAGCCATTACACGTCACTCGATTTCGATGGATGTTCTTTCAACAGCGCGAGTCGCCGATTGCCCTCTTGTACAAGCTGTTGTAAATCGTGCCTGGCGCAACCGACCAGCGTGACTTTGGTGCGCTTGGGCGGTGTCATTTGATTCTTCGCAATCGGCTTATGAACAATTTGAACGGTGCCGATGCGCGTATCGGTGCTGCCCGGTTCAAATTCGGTGTCCGAGCCGAAGTACAAACGTTCGATCTCTTCGTAATCGAGCCATTTCGGTCGACGCACCATGAAGCGCACCAAAACACCATCTGGCAGTACGGCGATTAATGGGCGCTTGATCCGCTTGCGTCGCTTGCTGGTAATAAGCGAAATCACGATCACAACAAGCACGCAGAGCGCCATGTAAATCAAAATTGGCGAAGATGTTGTGATTCCGGTCAAGATTAATAACAGTTGGATGAAAAAATTGAGCGGCAACGCGACATAAGTTGAAAACCAATCGCTTCGTGCCGTGGTTTGTTCGACGACCATCGACGTATCATCGTAATGGCAACCACATTCCGGACATGCACCGGCAGGCGGCAGGCCGAGCAACAGGTAATCGCATTGTGGACAGAGGACGTCGCCGCCGGGGCCAAAACCGGTAAACTTCGTTTCCGATTGATGGCTTGCCGATACTGCGGAATCGTCTGATTGGTCCTTTATCGCCGTTTTGCGAAAGGCGCTGCAACGTTGGTTGGCATAGGCAGCGATTTCCTCAAGTAGCGCAGGCGGATAGCCGCGCGTCGGCAGGAAGGTAGGGCGACGACGTGGCACATTCACCGGCAGGTGTTCGACGACGAGTTGATTGCGAAGCTTGCCGCGACGAACCTGCACCGATTCCAATTGCGTAAACGGAATAATCACCGGCGCACCGCTCATGTCGATCGCAACCAGACAATCGCCGGTCACCGCCACTATCTGCCGCGCCCCTAGCGCGATTCCGAACAAAGCGAAACTGCCCAAAATGGTGAAGGGCAAGCCGAGCATGAAAATCAAGGCAATATCGAAGAATTGCGCTCCACGAAACTCGACGTAAGTCAGCCAGCCCAGAATAACGGTAAGCAGCGGCAGCACGACGCAAAGCAGCTTGCCGATCGGGCCTGCCAAAGGTGAGCGGGACCAAACGCGCGTCTCTTGGTCATACGTCATACCGCATTGTGGGCAACGACCCGACAGCGCTTGACCAGCCAAGTCAACATGGCAACGCGGGCATAGCTTTGAGCCTGACGGTGGAAACCCTTGAAATGCGCCGGCCTCTGGTTCGCTCATTTCTCTAACGGCTCCAATCCCAGGCGTTTGCGTCGATGATCTTCGACGATAGCCAGCAATTCATATCCTCCGTCGAGTGAATCTGCAAAGGGCATAATATAAATGCTCTTCAGATGGAAATATGTGATCCTAAACTGATAGGTTGTCAGACCGTGCCGTTTCACGTCTTGTTCGATTTCGTGAAGACGATCCCATTTAATATGTGTTCGATTTGTAGTTCCGTCTGCGGAATGAATAATGACCTCTGGGGTAATAGCGAGTATCGGTCGCTTATTTTTTTGTCGGATGATTTTCACCGCCCCGAGTATCGCGCCAATTACACAGATTGCTATCATTAACATGCCGAGCCATTCAAGATACCCCCGACCGTTTAAGGCGAGAAACACAAATTGGGCCAGTAAAGCCAGGCACGATAAGAGCAAAGCGTAGCTTTGTCTGTTGGGTTGCCCGATCCAGACCATGGTATCACGATCGTACGTCAAGCCGCACTCCGGACAGTTATATTCCGTCGGCAATCCGCGCAAATCGTAATCGCAGCCGGGGCACAACGTGCTGCCGGATGGTTGAAATCCCTGAAACTCGCGAGTCGCCGGTTCGCTCATTATTCTCTCGGCTCCAATCCAAGGCATTCGCGCCGGCGCTCTTCAATCGTCTCCATCAGCTTGATCCGATCGTATTGCGTTCTCGCAAATGGTCGAATATCGATCGACCTTAGTGAATAGATGATTTGAAATCTGTCTCCCGACAAGATGCGACGCTGGGAATCGATATTGATGGGGTCGATATCTTCGAACGCGATTCGCAACCGATGCAGTTTGCTGCCGTCGCAAATTATTTCGTTTCCCGCTAACGCGAAAAATGAGCGCTGCGTCGATTTCCGATGAATAATCCAGCCGTAGAAGATGATCACGGCGACGTAGGTCAACGCCATCAGCCTCCACTGCAATGAACCGAATGCGGCGCCCGAAACGAGCATGACCGTTAGACCGCACACGGCAATGCCGCCCGCAATTATGATTTGTGCTCTGTTGGTCCGACCTGTCCACACTAGTGTCTCTCTGTCGTACGTTAGCCCACATTCAGGGCACTCGTGCTCCGTCGGCAATCCGCGCAAATCGTAATCGCAGCCGGGGCACAACGTGCTACGGGATGGTTGAAACCCCTCGAACTCTCCAGCCTTGTGGTTGTTCATGACTTCCTCGGCTTCAACCCCAGGCGCTTACGCCGGTGATCTTCGACGATACTCATCAGCTCGTAGCGTTTCTCGCGCGACTTTTCAAACGGCGTGATGTCGATGCTTTGCAGTGTCGGATAGGTAATCGCAAATTTGTTCAGCGCCAGACCGTGCCGTTTGGCTTGCACGTCGATCGCGTCGATCTCTGACCAGTCGATTCGCTTGGTATGAAGGTGCGTTTTCCCGTTGCAAATTAGCCCTGCGGGAGTCAATGCCAGACGACCCACGTGACGATATTTCCGTACGAGCATCCACAGATGCCCAATCACTAACAGTAAATAAAGGCCAATCATAAACCACCATGCAACGGGCCATTTCAAACCTCGCGACATGAGGTGCATTAGAAAATAAGCGCTAAATGCAATAATCATCAATATATGATGTGCGAGCGGAACGCGGCATGTCCAAACCATCGTGTCCAGATCGTACTCCAGCCCACACTCCGGACACTTATATTCCGCCGGCAAACCGCGCAAGTCATAATCGCAACCGGGGCAAAGCGTACTACCTGACGGCGCAAAGCCTTGAAACGACGCACTGAATTGTTCACTACTGTGCGCATTCATGATGACGGTTCATTCGTCTGCCAATGTTGCCAGCAATCTACGCACCGCGTGATGATCGCATCGACCTGAGGCCGGGTGTATTGATGGCAACGTATCTGAATCGTCTTCGACGGTTGATTCGGTTGTTGCGGCGTTAACTCAACGACGAGGTTCGGAATTATCGGGTGTTCGGGCGCGCGAATCGCGGCGATCTGATCGTAGGGAATATACCGCGGGCGTTGCCACGGACGCCTTACCAGCAATCCCTCCGCACATGCAGCCAACACGTAGCGATGCCCCAGCCAAATCGGCAATAACGCCGCCGCGAATCCGAACAACACCCCCGCGAGCAGCAGGCCCTGCACCGTCATCTCCCACGTGTCACGCGTGGTGGCCAAGCGATATCCCTGCACGCCGGTGATGATTAGTGCGAGGACGAGGATCGGTCCGCGCAGTCGTGCCAGTGCTAGTGGTGTTTCCCAGCCACACGATCGCTCATTAAAGCGCAGCCCACACTCGGGGCATCGACCCGCGCGCGGCAGGCCGCGCAAATCGTAATCGCAGCGCGGACACAAGACGCCGACCTCTATAGCGGTGTTCGCATTATTGTCGGTCGTCACGATCTACCTCCGTCGGCTGCGTTTGGGTAGCGCGCCATCGTTCCAATGATGCCGTCGCCGCTTTTACAAAGCGCTTCACGTCGCTTAATTCCTGCGTTGGCAGTTGGATACCAGTGACCTTCGACAAACCCTGCTTAGAGCCGCGCCGCCGATGCCGCACGGCAATGTGTTTGAGCGTGTGCAGTCGATCCGATTCTTTGACCCAACGAACATCGCGATAGTGAATCACGCGCACGCGACGCATCGGTTTTCGATCGATCAAGCGATCGGCGGCCACGGCCACGCGCGTGTTGAAAAACCACCGACCGTAGCGCGAGGCGGCGTATAACGCAAAGAAAATCGACGGCAAGCCCACCATCGGCAGCCAACGCCCCGGCCCCACAGAGAAGATCCATTGAAACAGGTAAATCGAAAACCAAACGAGCCCCTGAATTAGCATCGTCATTTCAAAAGCGCGCTGGCCCTTGGCATCGACGACCCAGACCAGCGTATCGTCGTCATACTGCAAGCCGCACTCGGGGCATCGATGCGCGGCGGGCAAGTGTTGCAAATCGTAGTCACACTGCGGGCACAACGTGCTGCCGGTAGGGGCGAAGCCGGTGAAGGAAGGCGTGCTGTGGGTCTCGGCGGCGTTCATCTCAATCAGAATCGGAATTATTTTGTTCGTTAAACGCTGTCAAATACTCATTCGCTCGATCAATGAACAAGTCGACGTACTTTTCGCCGTCTTCCTTGCTATCGAGCAGAAACATATCGTTCCAGGCGCGGTCGGGCGTTTTGTCGCGATGGAGCATCAGCTCAATGCCACGCAAACCCATGTCCTTTTTGATGCGAATCACCTTGATGTGTTCGTAGGGGCGGATTTTTTTGCGTGAGAAGGATTGACGCAAGACCAAGCCGGTGGGACCAATCGCCAACAGAAATCGCTTGCCAAAGTACTTTATCATGCGTCGTAGCGCCTCCAATGCCCCAAACAACAGCAGCATGGTCCAGCGCATCTTTGGACCGAACACAAAGATCATTTGATACCCGATGCTAATTAACACAATTATTTTGATAAATTGGTCGAATGTCGACGGTTTGGAACGGGGCAAGGGCGATCGCTCGGTTTCATAAACCAATGTTCGTTCATCATATGACCATCCACATTCCGGACACCGATAAACACTGGGCAAGCCCTGCAAATCATAATCGCATTCAGCGCACAACTTGGTGCCGGAGGGCGAGAACCCGGTGATGGTTGTGCCATCTACATCGGTTGCTGTCGTCGATTGAGCCTTAGTCATTCTGTGCATTCCGATATCTTTGCACGTTACGATTCGCCAAATGCACAAAGCGCCGCAGCATCTTATCACCTGCACCTAACAGCAAATACGTCTTGTTGTCCGTCGATTGATCTTGCGGGTCAATCAAAACTACATCGATCATTTCGCGATCGTAAACCGTCGATTTATTCGGTCGCCAATCATCGCGAGGGCTTATGGGGCTGGAGTAACCCTTGCCGGTGCGCACAAAACGAACAACGTGAGCTAAGGGAATGTTCAGCGACTTCCCGAATACTTTGCGGATGACCAATGCTTCGCTGGTCACAGCCACATAGCGCACATTCCCGCGCCTGATCAGAATAAATCCAACGATAAACAACGGGACACCGAAGACGGGGTAGCGCCATGGATAGCTGTCGATGCCAACTGGTGCTTGCGACTTGACTTCATCGTAAAAGCCCAAGATAAAGACCAAGGTAACGATGACGGCCATTAGCAAATGGATAACCCACTTGCGCTTGCTCGGACGCCAAACGATGGTCGCTGCGTCGTATTCGAAGTCGCATTCCGGACAGCGATGGGTGGCGGGCAGACCGTGCAGGTCGTAGCGGCACTGCGGGCAGCGCGTGGTGTAGGTCGGTGGAAAGCCCTTGAATAGCGGCTCGTTTTGCACCCGACTTGGATGGCTCGCCTGCTTCGTCACGATGATACCCGTCGATATCGTTCCAAATTTTGGTTCGCACATTCGACAAGTGCCTTCACCATCGCCTCCGACGCGCCGGGCAACGCGAGACCTTTACGCTTGCCGGGTTCGTTCGGAAGCGCGGTTTGTCGCATTTCAATGGCAAAGCGACCGGCCCCGTGGTTTTCTCGGTACCGCAGAAATGTTTCAATCTGATCAAAATGAAGGGTGCGTCGAAATCCAAAGCCACTGCGTGTTTCCATATGGTCATGCCGAATGATAACACCGGCGCGGCTTCCGAAGATGATGCGCGTGAAGAGCAACGACGATACAGCCGTTAATACAACAGCCTTCCACCCTATCTCAATCGAAGATCTGCTGGCGTAATTCAAGATCACATCGATTAGGTGTGCCGTGATATAGACAACGCCGATGAAGGTGTACAGCAGCGTCTTCTTACGAGTCCGCACTGGATCGGGCTTCCACACGATGGTGTCGAGGTGGTATTCAAAACCACACTCCGGGCAACGGTGCGGCACGGGTAAGCCGTTCAGGTCATACTGACAGTCCGGGCACAACGTACTGCCCGAGGGTGGGAAGCCCTGAAAATCTGTCGATTGGGAAATAGACGTCGCAGCATCCATCAAGCGCTTCTCCGGCGTTGTTCGTCAACCTCAACGTAGTGCCTCAAAACCCCTTCACAGTCTTCACGATTGATGAACAAGTCTTCGACGTTGAATGCACTCGTCTCTTTTCGCTTGTTGTCGAGCAACTGCACCATCCACTGCCGCCCATCGAACTTGATGATGGCGTCGTCGATCTTGGCCCAAGGGGTGCATCGTAGCGGCCAAAGCGGACGGCGACGCAATATTCCAGCGGGCGTGACTGCGATGGTATGAGGCGGATTCAGGACGGTCACGACAATGCCACCAAATGCGGCCTGAAAAAAGAGCATGACACCGAGGCCCGCGCTGCCCGCCCAAAACTGCTGCAAGCTGCCAAATAACAAAAGCAGCCCTAGCCCGAAAAACACGATGTTCACGCCGCGTTTGAGTCGCTGTTTCCAACGCACATCGCGCCAGACGCGCGTATATGAATCGTATTCAAAACCGCACTCGGGGCAGGCGTGGGAAGCGGGTAAACCCTGTAGGTCGTAATCGCATTTCGGGCACAACGTACTACCCGACGGCGGAAAACCGGCGAATCGATTCGATGAAGGCTCATCGTCGTTGTTGAGGAGTGGATTTTCCCTATCGAGTGTCGCCATCGGTTGTCTTTCGTGATTCTATTTCGTTCAGGTATTGATTGGCAGTCTCTACAAAGTCGATCCTGTCCTGGTAGCGCTTCGCTACATAATCCGGATGTACGCCCACTTCTCCTTCTTCATACTCGATATCGATACTGGGTTTGAAAACACCCGCAGTTAGAAATACCCGATTGATATCCTTCCATAGAATCAATTTTCCACCTCGAAAACGTCGCTTGCCGCGCAGAATGATGCCCTCAGGAAGGATCGCGGCAGTGGCCTGACGACAACATTGCATTAGGGTCGTCGCACCAATCGCAAGCATCAAGATAAGGAGCAAGACGTCGGGGAAAAGTTTCTTTAGATTCATTTGCCCGCTAAACCAAAACTCCAACAATAGGGCCGCTATCAGAATGGTATTGATTAGCGGTAAGATAAACTGCCCGCGCCACACGCGAGTTGCTTTGTCGTATTTGAGCCCACACTCCGGGCATTGATATTCAAGCGGTAAGCCGCGCAAATCGTAATCGCACTGTGGGCACAACGTACTACCCGACGGTGGAAACCCTGAAAACACAATTTCATCAGTTGCCCTCATCCCGGTCTCCGCTACCCTTCCGATTCGCGTACGATGATCTCACTTGCATAGTACGCGATCAAACTCTTTAGCTCCGCCGCGTTCGCACAGGTCTTACACAACTGTTCCGCCCAGACGGTCTTGTTGTTGACGAGGCGCAATTCCAACGGTCGCGCCAATTCGTATTCGTGTAAATAAATCGATCGGATTTGAGACCATTCGATCAGGTGTGGGCGGCGAAACGTATCGGCATAGACGATACCCGCTGGTCCGAGCGCCGCCCGCGCCACGCGCCGCCGCGCCATGAAATAAACCATCCACGTCGGCAAGGTCGTCACCATTGCGATGGAGGGAAGCCATTCAATTTGCCCAGAATAGACGGTGTATAGCAATATCCCGACAATCGTTAGGAGCGAGACGGCACTAAACCAGCCCACACGCAGTCTGCCCGCTTCCTTAGTTTTCGCTTCGCGCCAAAGCTTGCTCCGTCGATCGTACGCGAGCCCGCATTCGGGACATTGATAGTCGAGCGGCAACCCTTGCAAGTCATATTCGCAGCGCGGACACAGCGTGCTACCCGACGGCGGAAAACCGGTGAACGGCTCGCGCTGCGAATTGTCTTGCACGTTGTTCAATACCATTCCGACTCACGTACGGTGGTTTGACTGGAGTAGTACTCGACCAAGCGCTTGAGGTCCTCGGCGTCTTCGTATGTCTTTCGAAGCATCTCTGCCTTTACAGAGCGATGATTTGTCAGTCGCAACTCCAACGGATAGGCAAGTTCGTTTTCATGAAGAAAGATACAACGAATACGTTCCCATGGGATTAAACGAATGCGTCCGAGGCCGACGGAATACACGATACCCTCCGGGCCGATGCTCGTGCGCTGCGTGCGATTGCGTGAAAAGAAGTAAATGATGACGGTCGGGATCGCGGAAGCGAGTAAGAGTATTGCCATCCATCTTATCGTGCCGAGTCTGCTACTTGGCAAGAGACTGCCGAACATCACGGTGAAGCCAACCAACATAAGCGAAATACTCAGGGCGCGTCGAATGCTTGACCGGCCACGATCTTGATCGTCTTCTTCACGCCACACCCTCGAATAGCGATCGTAGGCTAGCCCACATTCAGGGCATCGATTGTCTAAAGGCAATCCTTGTAGGTCATAATCACAACGCGGACACAGAGTACTGTCCGACGGCCAAAAGCCCGTGAGTACGCCTTCGGTTTGATCGATATCGGTGTCGTTCATGATACGTCACCGTCACTTACTACGGGCACCTTCCCATATCGCCGTAACGTATCCTTGGCGTCCTGTTGATGCGAAAACAGATCGCGCAAATTGACTTCCAGTACGGTGCGCCGATCACGATCAAGTATTGTTAACGTGTCGAATTTGCGGCCTCGCTCGACAACTGCGCCGGCGATTTTGCTCCACGGCGTCCAGCGGTGACGACCGGCAAGGCGGCGTTGAAAGATACCGTCGGGTGTGATGGCCAGCACCAGTCTCGGTCGAACCGTGTAGAGCGTGGCGATGAGGCCCAGCGTGCTAATGGTTGCGATGATGACGGTCCATGTTGTTAGCCGTTGATTGCTGCCGATGCCGTAACGGGCGAGCGCACTGAAAACGAGTATGATCGCAAGTATAAAAAAGCAGACGCGTTGTCGAAGATGACTGCTCGAAAGCCGCCAGCTATGGGTGTATCGATCGTAAGCAAAATCGCATTCCGGACAGCGATATTCGATCGGCAAACCGCTTAGGTCATAGTCACAATGCGGACACAGCGTGTTGCCCGACGGAGGAAAGCCGGTGAACGACTCGGAGGGAGTCGCCTCGACCGCCGTTGCCTCTGCGTGCTCTGTTGCGTCATCCATCCCCATACCTCATATTGCGGGTTGCCCGATCTCATCGAGGGATATGTTATGTGGCCCCGAGTGGTCGTGCGATTACAATCCCCGGCGTCGATTATACGAGTTGGCACGGAAGGCCACGGAAACCCATGAAATCACTCCTGCAAACCATACGCAACGAAGTCACCACAGCCCTGACGAGCGCGCTCGGCGATGCCGCTGCTGGTGTTGACCCACTGGTCAAGGCCGCCGGCGATCCGAAGTTTGGCGACTATCAAAGCAACGTCGCCATGAGCCTCGGCAAGAAGCTAGGCCAAAAACCGCGCGACATCGCTCAGCAAGTGGCCGATGCGTTGCAGAACTCGGAATGGCTCGAATCGCCCGAGGTCGCCGGTCCGGGCTTTATCAACTTGCGCGTTAAGACGACAAGGCTCGCTGCCCAACTCGAAGCAGTCCCGCCCGCTGTCGATGAAGACGATCGTTTGGATGTCGAGCGCGTTACTGAGGATCAGCGGCAATACGTACTTGTCGATTATTCCTCGCCCAACGTTGCCAAGGAAATGCACATCGGCCACATCCGCAGCACGGCCATTGGCGACACGATCGCGCGCGTGATTGAGTTTCAGGGCCATCGCGTGATTCGGCAGAACCACCTGGGCGATTGGGGCACGCAGTTTGGCATGGTCATCCTCGCGCTGTGGCATTTGTGTATGCGCAAGTATCAGGGCGAGTCGATCGAAGACTTTATCGCGCTGACGGACAAGCTCTCCAGCGATGATTTCCCCAAAGATGAAAAGCTGCTCTTACTCAAGCAGCGCGTCGCCATCGTGCAGGAGAATCTCGATCGCGACGCGACGGGCGAGACGGATTTTCAACCATTCCTTGAAGCGTTGGAGCCGAGCTTCGATACGCTCTTGCCGCTGTATAAGTATGTGAACGCGCTGGAGAAAGCGGCCAAGGGGATTGACGACCCGGCATTACAAGTCAAGCACGCCGACACGGGCACCACGCGGCACATTTCCGAATCGTCGCGTTACGTTGCGGCAATGTTGCAAGGCAAGACCGATCGGGCCAACGATCAGGAAATCGCCGCGTGGAAAAAATCGATCGCGGCGACGTTGCGCGAATGTAATGTTATCTATCAGAAGCTTGGCGTGTCGCTTACCGACGACCACGTGCGCGGCGAGAGTTTCTATCAACCGCTGTTGCACGAAATCGACGCCCAAGGCGCACGCTTGCCCGGCGTCGTCGATGAAATCAAGCAAGTCTTGGCACCACCCGGTAAAGAGGGTGGCGGCTTGCGCGTGGAATGTCGCATCGATCAGGGCGCTGTCTGCGTCTTTTTCGAAAAGCCCGACGGCAAGCCCGCGTTCAAAGGTCCCGAGGGCGAATCATTACCGATGCTGATCGAAAAGTCTGACGGCGCCTCGATGTATGGCACCACGGATATCGCGGCAGTCTTGTTTCGCGTGGCGCATTCCGAGCGTAACCCGGTGCAACTGCAAACGTCGCGCTTACGAGAGCGACTGGACGAACTCGGCGGTGGTCTCGGTACCGATCGCGCGATTTACGTCGTCGGCGCGCCGCAGAAGCTGCACTTTGAAATGCTCTTTCCCACCGTGCATGCGGCTGGTTGGACCAAACGCCCCGACGGAAGCCAGGCGCGGCTGGAACATGTCGCGTTCGGTTCGATTCTGGGTGACAACCGCAAGATGTTGAAAACGCGCTCGGGCGATACGGTCCGATTGAAAGACGTTCTGAACGAAGCGATTCAACGGGCGACCGAACAGGTGCAAAAGCAACAAGCGGAAAACGAGCGCGGAGATAAGCTCAGCGACGACGAATTGTCGCGCATCGGAGAGACCGTCGGCATCGCGGCCGTTAAGTACGCCGAGTTGAGCCAGAATCGCAATACCGATTATGTGTTTAACTGGGATAAGATGTTGGCACTGCAGGGTAATACCGCACCGTACATGTTGTATGCGTACGCGCGCATCCGATCGATCTATCGCAAAGGCGCGGATGAGGCACCGTTCGATGCGGCTGTCGAATCGGCCCCGTTGCAGCTAGGTGATAGCAAGGAACGCGAACTGGCGTTGGCGATATTGCGCCTGCCCGATGTGATCAATAGCGTGGGCGAGCAGTTACTACCAAACTACCTGTGCGAATATCTGTACGATCTCGCAGGCAAGTTCATGGCGTTCTATGAGAACTGCCCGGTCTTAAAAGCACCCGACGCCGCAACGTATGCATCGCGCATGAGGTTATCCGATCTGACGGCGCGTGCCCTAAAGTTGGGGCTGAGTTTATTGGGTATCGAAACGCTCGAGCGCATGTAGGCAGAGCCGCGGCCTTTGGCCGCATGATTTATTCAGCAGCCTGCATGTCTAAGGAAGCTACGCTCCCGCACCCACGCTTTGCATTACCGGGTCGGGGGTGCCTGCCTCGATAAACCCGCGATTGCGCGTGGCGCAACCGATGCAGCCGCCACAAGGTTCTTCGGCCATGCTCAAACAAGACCACGTCCACTCGAACGGCACATTTAGACGTTTACCTAACTTCACGATCTCGGTGCGGTTCAAATCGATCAGCGGCGCCTCTACGGTGAATTGAAGTTCCGGAGAAGCGATTTCGTAGGCTTGTTTGGCCAATTCGATAAACTCGCAGGAATAATCGGGATAGATCGTCGCTAAGCGTGGTGCCGGCGGCCCGAGTTCTTCGACAACACCCACCAAGATGCGCGACGCGCCGATCGTGTGCGCCCAGTTATAAGCCGTACCAATGAAGGTGCCGATCATACCGGGCACGTGGGCGTTGGAGCGCGCGTCTCCGATGGCCATGGCATCTTCTATTTGCATCTTGCGCGAGACGCGTGCATTGCCGCCGATCTGCTCGAAGTGCGGCATATCCACGGCCAACCACTTGTCCGGTGTGAGGGCTTTCACCTGCTCTTCGAAGCACTGGGCTTCGCGCTTCGCCGAACGATGCGGGAAATTCACGTGCAACAGCGCCAGATTGAACTCTTGCGCCGCGGCGTGCGCCACCACGGTGCTGGTCAGACCACCCGAACACAAAACGACTGCGGTTTCTTTGGCCATAGCAAGTACTCCGCAGGTGTTATCGGTGATTTTGGGGCGTGGCTGAGGCTGTTTCGGGGGGGGGCTCTCTCTCCCTTCTAGGGAGAGGGCAGGGGTGAGGGTTCTTTTCTCCGGACTGTGTTCAAGGAGTGTCACACCGCGCTGTTGTCCCCCAGCCCCAGAGGGGCAGGGGCACCCGTTGTGATTATCAACTCGCGCCGCTGATTCCGGCGACCAATGCAAACCGACCGGCAGCTTTTGCCTGTCGCCGATGCGACCAAAAGCGCTCGTCGGTGATGGTCGACACATCGGCGACCTCGATGCGTTCGAGATTCACGCCTGCCGCTTTGAGTTGCGCAAGATTTGCCGACCGCATATCAAAATATAGACGTTCGTCGCGATTTAAGAAGAAACGCGCGGCATCCTCCCCGTGGCGGGCCCGCGCGATGCGCGGCACTTCCTCGCCCACTTCGTATTCCGCCGGCCCGGCGCAGGGGCAGATGCCCCCCGATAAATTGGATGGCTCAACATCAAACGCTTGCACCAACTGCTTTACCAATTCCGTTGTGATACCTGCCACCGTGCCGCGCCAACTGGCGTGGGCCATGCCGAAGACGAGCGGGTCCGGATTGACCAAGACGACCAAGGGGCAGTCCGCCGAAAACTGCATCACCGGCACGTCGGCGATGTTACACACGAGGCCGTCCAGAAACGGCAGGGCGGTGTCCGGTCCGTGGCGACCGCGGCCGATGTCGCCCGTATCGATGCGCAGCACGTGATTGCTATGTATTTGATTCACCGTCGTAAGCCGATCGAACGACATGCCGAGGAATTCGCAGACAGTGCGGCGATGATGTTCGGCCTGCTCGCATCCCGGTCCGACATGTGCGGACATGTTCCACGGCGCGGCCGTGATCGCATGACGGAAGCTAGCCAACCCGGCCAGCGACGGCAATTGATATAGACAACCGTCTGAAACGGGTGTTTCAAGCAGGTCGACCAGCGGCATTAGGTCGTCCCCGGCGGGGTAAGCAGCACTTTGATCGTATCCGCTGCGGCGGCGTGGTCGAAGGCGGCGGGGGCCTCAGTTAACGGCATGCGCGCAGAGATTAATTCCGTTACGTCAAATTCTTGTCGTGCCAATGCCCGCAGCGCCTCCGAAAAAGGCCCGCAGCGGCTGCCTACGACCGTGATTTCGTTAACGACGAGGTTCATCAGATTTACTTGATGTCGATCGGCACATGTCGTTTTCATCACAAGCGTGCCGCGCGGCCGCACGAGCTCGATCGCTTTTTCTAATCCGGCTGCGCTTCCCGTCGCATCGACGACCACATCGAACGAAGCGCGCGTGTCCAACTCATCGACGCGCGCCGTGCGAATACCGCGCCGATCCAACAGGCTTAGCGTTTTGTCGTTGCGCCCCACAGCCGTGAGCCCGCAGCCCGTTTTTGAAAGCACGAATGCTATTAGCAAACCCAGGCGGCCCGTTCCGAGCACGGCGACCTGATCGCGCGCTTCCAGTTTAACTTGTTGCGTAATTTGATAGGCTGCCGCCAACGGCTCGGTGAAGACGGCCGCGTCGTCGGGAATGGAATCGGCTACGGCGTGTAAGTTGATGATGGGTAACGTAAATCGTTCGGCGAAACATCCGTCGCGATTGACGATGCCCAGCACGGTGCGTCGTCTACAATGATTGCTGAGGCCACTGGTGCACATATCGCAGCGCTTACACACGCAGTTGATCTCGCCGACGACACGTTTGCCGCGCCAATCGTCCGGCCCGTCTTCGACGACGCCGACGAATTCGTGCCCCAGCGTTCCATTGAAGCCGCCGTAGCCCTTGATCAACTCAAGGTCGGTCGAGCAGACGCCGAGCAGCGTCGGGCGAATGACGACCTCATCTTCGAGAGGCGTCGGGACGGCAACGTCTGCAACGCTTAGCTTCCCGTTTTCAATGCGAATGGCTTTCACGAATGTATCTTGCCTTTGCGTTTTCGAATTAATCGTGCAATCCGGCACCGAATCTAACGCCGGTTGCCCCGCGCTGCCACACGCAGCGCCCCAGGCCATTGGCCATGAGGCTAAATCACACGGCAATCTTTCAAATTGCTATCAACTGATCATTGAATTGAACCACCACACTTAGCCCCCCGGCCAATGGCCGGGGGCTAACTTGTATGACCAGAACGCGTAAATACGGCGCATAATTTCTCTCGTCCGCGCGCATGAAAAAGCCGCGTCGGTCGTCCGCCGCGGCATGCGAAAAAGTATGATTGCGAAAAAAGGGCCGCCAGTCGTCGAATGTGCCAGACAGCAGGGCTGGGATCGGAGTCAGTCCTGACCGAAGTCGCGGGTCCGCCGTGACCCACCGCTCCGCTCGCGCCTGGCCTTCGGCAAGCTTGCAGATCCGTCTGCCTTCACGGCCTTGTAACCTTCTTATCGGTCAGTATGTCGGTAAAGTTGAGCCCAACGCACTTAATTTCCTGTCAGAGCGAAACTTGGCGTCGATTTCGCCCCGCCAATACTGAAAACTTTGCCGACGACCGCCGCTGTGCTAGCATTTTTTGCATGCAAACTACCGTCTCCAATCAAATCGCTGTCGTTGCCGTCGTCGTCTCCGCTTTTTTGATGCCTGCTCAGGCGCCTGCCAAGGAGGTTTATCTTGAGCAAGTGCGCACCGCACTCATGTTGCGCGCGTCGCGTTGCACGACGTGTCACATCAAAAGAGATCAGGTCCTTTGGCAGGATGGAGGCCTAAATTATTACGGCCAGCGGCTGAAAGATTTTGAGGGTGGTTCATCCGAGCCGTTAACCAATCGCATGCTGCTGCTCGATCGACCGCCTGAGGACTCCGACGATCCCAACGCCACCATCGCGCTGCCGCCGGTTGGCGATGATGGTGTACAGTTGGGCCCGAACTTAGACGTCGATGGCGACGGTATCGAGAATTGGGTGGAGATTCTGGCCGAGGCCAACCCCGGCGACCCGGATGATAGACCCAGCGAAAGCCGCATAAAACGCGTGCGCTTCGTGATGAGCTGCAAGATTTGCCACAGCGGCAACAACCTACCCGGAAAATTCGGTCGCGAGGCCAACCCGCATAACGAATTCGGCGAACTATTGGCAGTGACCGACGACCCGACGGATCGCAAAAGACGCGTAAAGCCTTCGGAGCGTCGCAGTGCCGCCGAACGCGTTCCGATCTTACGTCGCATCGCCCTTAATGAGCACGTCAAGCCGGACGGCGAGCGCGCGACTTATTGGGAGCGACTGCGGCTGATGTATCTCCCCGTCGATCCGGAACGCAAGACCAACAAGAAGAGGTTATTGAAATTCCGCAAACACGTGATCGCCCAAAAAAGCGAACGACGGCGCGACCCTACGTTGGGAGTGCCAAAGGAAGGGCACGACATCGGATTCGTGGAAGCGGCGAAGGAGTTGGACTAGGCCAACGGGAAGTCCGAATTAATAGAGAATCGTCAACACCAAATGCGATTCCTTCGCCTTACCCTCAAACACACCAATAGATGACGTCGACTGCTTGATGTAAATATCCGGATTGGCGTCCAGCCATTCGTTCACCAGATCATCCATATGCGCCAGGCCTGCTGCTGTGAGTTTGCCATGAAAGGTGCGTACGCGTGTGGCGGGTTCGGCTAACGCCGCCAGTGGTCTTTGCAGATTGGCATCATTGTGGGCACCGCCCAGCGTGCTGCCTTCCGAAAACGATCGGATTTTTGGCGCTTCACGTTTCTGAATGCCCGGTTCTTCTTCGATCAGCGAAACGGGTTCGTCAGAAATATCGCGCACGCCTTCCTGCACGGAGGGCATATAGACGCCGCCGGTAGAGGTGCCTACCTCGCGTGCTTGATGGTGGGTTGGTAAGGGCGCGTCATCTGTTGCGTGTAAAGGGTCGGATGATGCAAACGGATCGTCCTCAAAGCGCGGCGCGTTGAGTGACTGATTTACCGGCGGTGCGGCTTGAGTCGCTTGTTGCTGCGCCTGCATTGCTTCTTGTTGCGCGATGATTTCCTGGCGCTTCTTCTCGACGCAGGCGGCACACAACAGCACGCCACCTACCAGACCGGCTCGGCGATGAATGATATCTTCATTTTGAATACCGGTGTTACAGCCTTCGCAATGGCGGGTATTGGTGGTCTGCGTCATGATGGGCGCTCCTGTTTTTTGTACGCGGCCCGCAAATCCTTAGATAGGTTGGCGAAGTGGCAAGGCGCGCGCTCTTTGGCGTGCTGAACTGCACGCCTTTGAAGTATCAAAATTGTACTTGTTGGTGCGGATAATATGCAAGGATCATCCGTCGGAAAGCAACGCTAAATTGCGGCCAAGAGCGGAATGGTGCGGTTTATCGTCGGCGCAATGATCAAAATCAGCGCCGTTAGCACCGCCAAACACGCAATTACTGCGACCGTCGGTTCGGAGCTGTCATTGATCCACAGCATCAGGCCTGCGGCCATCACCAGCGCCCCGATACATGCAAACGGGGCCATCCAGGCGGCGATATCCACGATGGCCAGCACGACCAACAGCCCGATCGGCAGGAATCGCAAACCCTTATGCAACACGCGCATGAAGCGCGTCGACGCAAACAGCAAGCCAAAAATGATGATTCCCGCCAGCAGCGCGTAATGCAGTTCCCAAGGATGCGTATCGTGAAAGCGCAGCATGATCACGTGGTAAACCAGCGCAAGGCCGGCGAATACCTTCAGCGATTGACGCGCTATCGTGAAGCGGTTTTGCACCAGGCGCGCAAGCGGTGAATCCGAATGATGCAGTCGCGCGACTTCACCATCGGGTAAGACGGCAGCGAAGTCCTCCTCTTCGTCGGACGTGCCACCACTGGCTGTGCCCAAAGATGATCTGAAGTCAAGTCGAAATCGATACTCACCAATACGAAACCACTCACCGGCGCGCAGCTTACCTTTGGCGATGCGCGCCCCGCCCACCCACGTGCCGGACTGCGTCTCCAAGTCTTCAATAACGATGTATCCCTTGCTCGACACGCGCAGGCTGCAATGCCGCTCGGCCAGGTCACCGCTCTCAAGGCTTAGCCAGATGCCACTACCGGTTCCGACCGTCAGGCTTTCACCGATCGGCACAATGAATTTTTCACCGACCCAAGCGGGCTCGGATGCCTCCAGCACGGTGAGTACCGGTCGCTGATAGCGCCCCGTGGCAACCTCAAGCTCCAGATTGAGCATGCGCTGACAGCGCGGACACTCGGCTTCGACGATGAGATCGATGTTCTCTGCGTCAATCGGTGTTCCACAAGGGCAGCAAAGTAGTAATGCCATCGATTCAGGCGTCCTCTTTCAATCGAAGCGCTTGGTCGGCGCGTGGTTAGATTTCGATGTAGGCCGACCCGACAGGCGACGCGCCCGTCGGCATCGCCTTTCAAATGTGTATTAGAATGATCATGCCGTTTTTGTGCAAGATTTGCGCATCGGGCTCTCTGCGGCGGATTTGCCGGTGACGCCGATAAAAGGAGGTTGAGATCGGGATTTCTTAGACCACCTCACCGAGATTGCGCGCCGCAGACGAATGATCTACCTTGCCGCCGCCATTTGGATAAACGTCATCGTATTGATGGCCTGGGGTATTGATTACCTCTGGACGCGCATGGTCAAGCCGCGCTACTTCAATGCGGCGCTGCTGCCCGGCACGATGGTCGCAACGCTCGGGCGTATCGTGGGGCTGTTGATCACCGGTGCGAAGGTCAACAACACCGCCCTTATGAGCGACGACGACCAAGGCGCCCCGCAAACCGACCTGCAATACGAGCCCAAGATTCCATTCTTTGGCCCGATGCTGGTCGGCTTTATCCCGCTGGTGGCGATCGGCACCGCGATCTATTTGCTCGTGATGTACTTGTACGAGCCGCTCGCGCAACAATTGCCGGTCGAAAAGATTTCGGCAGAGCTACCGGTAAGTGGGGCTGCGTTTTGGGATCAACTGCGTCATCTCATCGATTTAACCGAGGCCACCTACATCACGCTGATCAAAGCGGATTACGACAACTGGCAGGTGTGCGCCGCGATTTATTTGATGATCTGCCTGGCCATTCGTTCGGCACCGTACCGCGGCAATGAGCGCGGTCATTTTGGTGCCATTGCCACCACGGCGGCGATCGTGGCGCTGGCAGGCACCGTCACCACGCGCCCGGCCGAATTGATCGAACAATCCTGGCCGATTCTGGTCGTAACGGTTGGCTGGTTGTCGCTACTGCTTATGGGCAGCCTCGTTGCACGCGGTATCGTCGCTATTGTGCGCGGTTTGGCGAAAGGCGGCGGATGAATACCAATGCATTTGACAGCATGCGCCCCAATCGGCCGTCAGTCAGTCATGGCGATTTTCGTCGAAAAATTGTCTCGGCAGCTCATTTAGCGCACGGTCTCGATACGCTGAGAAGAAACGAATCGGAACCCGCGCCACAAGTCGTGCACTGCCACGGGTGTTTCGACATCGTGCATCCGGGACATATTCGCTACCTACAGTTTGCGCGGTCGTTGGGTGATATTCTCGTTGTGTCGATGACGGGCGATGCGCGCATCGATAAACAACCGCAGCGGCCGTACATTCCTGAAGAGTTGCGCGCGGAAAACCTAGCGGCGTTGGAGTTTGTGGATTGGGTGGTGATCGATTCGCACCCGACGGCGCGCGACGTGCTTTCGGTGATCAAGCCGGATATCTACGTCAAAGGCCGCGAGTATGCCGACAATGACGATCCGCGCTTTCTCGAAGAGAAACGCGTGGTGGAAGCACACGGCGGTCGCGTCGTGTTTTCCAGCGGCGAAGTCGTGTTCAGTTCATCGCGGCTGATCGAATCCATCACGCCCAGCGAAGATATCGAACGCCGTCGATTGGAAGTGCTTTGTCAGCGGCACGATATTTCTCTTCCGCGCGTGCATCAGTCGCTCAACAGCATCTACGAAAAACGCATCTTGGTCGTCGGTGATGCCATCATCGAACGCTATGTTTATTGCGATGCAAAACGCGTTGCCAACGAATCACCGATGATGTCGCTGCGCGAATTGCAGGATAAACAATTTGCCGGCGGGGCGGCGTTGGTTGCGTTGCAACTGGCGGCGTTGGGGGCGCAGGCTACGTTGGTAACCGGCGTTGCTGACGGGCAAGATTCCGCTTGGTTGGCGGACGTTTTGCAACAACATGGTGTCGAACTCGTACCGGTGCGTCGAACCGTCGAGCTGCCGGTTCGCACGCGCTTTATCGTTGACGATCAGAAGTTAATGCTGGTCGAGCGTAACGAACCACACCCGGTCGAGGCCGAACGCAGTCAACAGTTACGTGAAGTATTGATGCCACTGACGCAGCGTGCCGATGCCTTGGTCGCGTTTGACGCCGATGGGGGGCTGCTTACCGAGAGTGCGCTACCGGATTTAATGCAGCTGAATGGGAAGTTATTGCGGGTAGGCGGTTCGGCTGTCGCGCCGTCACGGTTGCTGGCGATGGCCGATACCGATTTGCTGATTACATCCGAACGCAAACTGCGTTTGGAGATGAACGACCTCGAAAGCGGTTTGTCCGCGCTGGTTTATCGCACGATGCAACGCACCAGCGCCGCCGCCATGGTCGTCTCGTTGGGCAAGCGCGGGCTCGTGACGTTTCAGCGTCCGACCGACGACCCGGAGACGCCGGAATGGAAGGGTCGCCTTCTATCTGAGCACCTGCCCGCCTTTGGCGAATTTGCGACCGATCATTTCGGCTGCGGTGAGGTGCTGTTGGCGACGATGCTGGCATCTCGTGCCGCGGGTGATTCGTTAATGCTCGCAGCCTATCTGGCTTCGACTGCTGCGGGGCTGGCAGCGACCAAGGCCGGGCCTTTACCCGTCGACCATGACGCATTGCGCCGCACCTGTTTGCGACGACCGGAGTTACAGGTAGGGCACGAAGCACAAGCGGCAGGCCGCGTTGCATGATAAATAAACACCTCGACGATCCGCGACTCAGCATCGTGATACCCACGCGCAACCGCTGTCAGCGCTTAGCGCAAACGCTCGAACAGCTGCACGGCTTGCCAGATCGTTCTTTCGAAATCATCGTTGTCGATAACGCTTCCACCGATCAAACGGCTGCCTTGGCCGAGCGCTTTCCAAGCGTTGTTTGGTGTAATGAAACACGCAATCACGGTGCCGCCGCGCGCAATCTGGGCGTGCGACAGGCACGCGGTGATGTGATTCTGATGCTCGACGATGACAGTTGGCCGGTGCCGGGCGTCATCGATCGATTGAAAGATGCATTCGAACGCGATCAGGGTTTGGGGGCCGTGGTTTGTCGGGTGTTAATGTCCGACGATCCGCAACGCCACGATGCGGGCGGTGCGGCAGGCGTTATCGTCAATTGCGGTGGGGCGGTGCGTCGCTCCGCATTCATCGATGCAGGTGGTTATCCTGCAGCGTTCGATTATTACGTCGAAGAGTACGATTTGTGTTGTAAATTACTTCATGCAGGTTGGCGCATCGAGATGGCAGGCGATCTGGTCGTGCACCATCAGCGCACAGCGCAGAATCGCGATCCCGCCGGAATGATCTATCGATTGGTGCGGAATAACATTGAGCTTTGGTCGCGCTACGCGCCGGTGGACCGCCGCGATGTGTTGATAGCCATGGATGTTGAACGGTATCGTCGTATTTCGCGACAGTTAAACGCAACCGATGCGTTTCAACGCGGCCTGCGCGATGGCGTTGAGCGCGCCGCCACGGTATCGAACGCTTCGTCGTTGCGCGACGTACAATTTGAGAAGTTGTTTCGCCTCGACCGTGCGCGGCAATTGTTGCGCAACTGGGCCGATAAGCACGCTATCGAAACGGTCGCGCTCTGGTCGCGCGGCAAAGGTTGCGAGTTGTTGATCGAAGCAGCCTTTTGCGCTGGCGTTCGTCCGATTGCCGTGTATGATTCGAAGTTCGCCGAAGAGGAAACGTCCGCGCTACAACACTGGCACGGTATCCCATTGCATGACGCAGCCAACGTTGATCATATCGATGCGCACGGCTTGGTGCTGGGCACGCTTTCACCGGGTGTTGCAGCCAATTTCGAGCGAGACCTTCGGGATACCGCGTGGTCGCGCCCGATCCTTAACCCGGTGCCTTGGTCGAATCTGTTTGACAAGGCTCCGCTCGAGCGCCGCGCGCCTGCTGCGGATAAAGTGGCTGAAGCGATTGTCGAAAGCCGAAAAGTCATTGCGAACACATAGCCGTCGTTTTTTCGGCTCCTATCATTGGGCTCAGCCGATTCATCGCGGCACAGGTAGCAAAACTCACCAAGTCGAAAAAATAAATCGTGTCGTGAATGGTTGGTTTGCCAATAGCAGCTCGACAGCTGATGCAAGAGTACGCTCTCGTTGGTTGAGAGCTGCGTCCTATTCGCAACGTCCAAGTTGTCCGCGTGTATGTTCGGCGCAACTCAGCGCGGGTTCCATCATTACCGATCAAGTTCGGTCAGTCGTATCATATTTCGTGCCCAGTTCTACTCCTAGGCAGATCGCAGCATGAGTCGCAGATCAGATCGAGACCGTCCACTTCTTGCCGGCCGCGTGAAACCCACGCGCACGCCGCCGCGCAAATCAGTCGGGCCGATTCTGCGCCTCTCGCATCACGATGCGACAGCGACGAGGGTGGATCAAACTGTGCCGTCGCTCGGATCGGCACTCTCAACCGCCGTTTATGCAGGTACGTCCCTGCACCGAGCACTAACGCAGTTCGCTGGCATGATTGCCCGTTTGGAGTTGACCGAGGTCGAAGTCGGTCGCCAATTCGAACAATATCCGGTTGATCTTTGCCAGCGGCGCATCGACGCACTCATGCAAGAGTTATCCACGCTGTGCGAAAGCAAGGCCAAAGACGGCCGCTGCCTGTTCGATGGCAGTTGGGCGCTGCCGGTGTTCGATTATTCCGGCAAAGTCGTTGACACCGTGTCTTTGCCACAGGTCTCGCTGACCACACTTGGTAGCGATGGGATTGGCGGTCGTTTAGATTCGATTCTTTCAGAGCGCGACAATTGTCTTGAATACGTTGGCCCGGCAACCGTTTTGGCGTTGCTGCGTTCGGCCATTCTTTGGATCGCGGCGGAGCGCGAGCGTGTTTTTCGCGTATTGGCAGAGGTGATCGAACCGCTGATTGCCGAGCTGGAGGTCGTCGAAGCCAACGCATCGGCACTACAAGACAGCGCCGATTCAGATTTTTGCGCCTCGTTGGCAGAAATTTCCAGGCTCACCGTCCTCGCTCAGCAGCCTGCCGATGTTACATCGTCGCCCACCGCCTCATCCCCGCGCGGTCTGCGTTTATCCCATTCAGACGACGAGTAAACGCGTCATTATCTGACGTTGTTGCATCGCAGGCGATTCTCGCCGGCGCGGTTCTGTTTTTCCGATCTATATCAGGTGTTTTGGTGACGAAAAATTCGTCGTTTGAAAGCACACATTTTTGTGGACTAACGAAAGTCCCATCTGCGACCGCCCGATACGACGAGCAGACCGCGACAAAGGCTCACGGTTACGCTTTCAGCGGCAATGGATATCAAAATGGTATCCGCCCACCGAAGGCTGCTCGACGATTCACGGATTGGATGACGTTGAGGCCGATCGGTATGAAGGAAGCGACAGCGTAAGACAACGCATTGAGTAACGTGGTACGCAGGTAGGCGTACCAGGCCACGCGCAACCAAACGAAACAGCGTGGGCGTTCAGGGAGGAACCGATGACTCGTATCAACACGAATGTTCCGGCACTTACGGCGGTGAATAACCTTACCGCCAACAACCAGTCGCTGACCCGAAGTCTGGAGCGGCTGAGCTCGGGGCTTCGCATCAATCGCGGCGCCGACGATCCAGCCGGTCTCATTGCATCGGAATCCCTCCGATCCGAGATCCGCGGCATCAGCACGGCGATTAGCAACTCCGAACGAGCCATCAACGTCATCTCGACTGCCGATGCCGCTCTCGGAGAAGTTTCCAGCCTCCTGCTCGAACTCAAAGAGCTGGTGGTGGAAACCGCTAACGATGCGGGTCTATCCAACGACGAAATCGAAGCCAACCAGCAACAGGTCGACTCGTTGCTGGTCGCCATCGATCGTATCGCCAACTCGACACAGTTTAACGGCAAACGCCTGTTGGACGGTCAGTTGGGCTATACCGTCAGCGGACAAGACACCAGTAATCTACCGCGCTTGCAGATCTTCGGTGCACGCGTACCGGAGAACTCCAATCTAACAGTAGATGTAAACGTCACCCAATCGGCGCAGACGGCACAGCTCACCATCGGCACCGGCGGTTCGACCGGTGTGGATGGAACCGGTGCACTGTCGGCCGGTAACGGTGTGACGCTCGAAATTCGCGGCAATCAGGGCACCACGCTACTGAGCTTTGCAAGTGGTACAACGCTTTCTGCAATTGCCGCAGCCGTTACTAACAATGCGACGCTTACCGGCGTTTCGGCAGTCGGCAGTGCCGGCGGTATCAGCTTTAACAGCACCGAATTTGGTAGCGATCAATTCGTTTCCGTTCGCGCGATCAGCGGTACGTTTGGTGTCACTGCTGGTGATCAGGGTGACAACGAAGACCGTGGCCGCGACGCACAAGTATTCATCAACGGCCAAGCTGCTTCGGTAGATGGTCTGACGGCCAGCATCCGAACCTCCGGTCTCGACCTCGTCGCCGAGCTCGGTGAAGCATTTGGTACCGCAGTGGGTACCGATAGCTTCGATGTGACCGGCGGTGGTGCCAACTTCCAGATTGGCCCGAACGTCAATGCCCAAGGTCGCGTGAGTGTCGGTATTGAATCGATCACCTCGGCCAACTTGGGTAGCGTGACCAACGGTTTCCTATCGCAATTACGCACCGGCGGGGCCTCGGATTTAGTAAATCCGTCTAACCTGCCGCAGGCCGAACGCATCGTTGCCGATGCGATTACACAAGTATCCACGTTGAGCGGACGATTGGGTGGATTCCAATCCAACCAGATCGAAACCAACCTCAACAGCTTGCGAGTGGCCCTCGAAAACGTCACCGCATCGGAATCGGCCATTCGCGATACCGATTACTCGCTCGAGGTTTCCAACCTGACGCGGTCACAGATTCTGCAGCAGTCCACGACGCAGTCGTTGGGCATCGCGAATCAGTTACCGCAGACGGTGCTTTCACTACTGGGATAATCGTTGCCTCAGCCGCCGGTTGAATCGGCGCTACGTACGGCAACTTTTGCAACAACGGAATAAGAGGCGTGTGGCATGGTGGAGGATCGACCGGCCCACGCCTCGTTCCATTTTGTTGCCGCATTTTTCCGATGAATACAAGGGTACGCGGCCACTACGGCCAGCACACCCGTCCCCGTCGCCAAGTGGGAGATGCGTCTCGATGAAATACCCTTCCCCAAGTGCCCCGCGCTGTCGCAAGGTGGGTTACGTGCTTTCCTGTCGGGTTAACGGTCGCAAGAAATTCAAGGCGTTGGGGCAGGTTGATACTGCGGCACCCACGTTGTGTGCAGATGACCTCGCGACCGGCCAGCGTATGCAACGCATCGTCGCGCCAACGCCGTTGGAAGTGGAAAAGCCTCACTAGGCTCTCCGGCAACTTCTCCGCGCTCCTCGCATGCACTTGTCATAAACGAATCACGAACGGTTCTTCCATATGTCTGCTATTGGTTCCAACATCGGGCTTGTATCCGGCTTGCCGGTCAACGATATCATCGATTCGCTTATCGGTGCGCAAACGGGGCCGCTGCGCCAGTTACAATTGCGTGCTCAGAACATCAGCGCCAGCCGCACGGCGTTTGTCCAGCTCTCGGCGCAATTGCTCAGCGTGCGCAATGCCGCAAGCTCATTGAAGTTGCCCACGCTCTTCAACGGTACGTCCGCAACCTCAAGCAATGAATCGGTGCTGCTGGCGCAATCATCCCCCGGTACGCCTACTGGTGAGTTCACGTTTGCCGTGCGCAATCTGGCGACATCGCAGCAGTTGATCTCTTCTGGCTTTACCAGCGCCAACAACACGCCGGTTGGGCTTGGCACGATTACGCTAGAGCGCGCGGCGGGCCAATTGAATCAAGCCACGCGTCTTTCCGCGCTCAACGGTGGTGCGGGCGTGCGTGCGGGTGAAATTCGCATCACGGATAAGTCGGGCAACGTCGCTGAGATTGACATTGTTACCGCCAAAACCATTGACGATGTGGTTGCCGCGATCAACAACGAACCCGCCGTCAATGTGCGGGCCGAAGTTCGCAACAATCAGCTTGTCATCGAAGATCTCTCCGGCGGCACAAGTTCGCTTGTCATCGCCGACGTTGGTGCCGGACAAACAGCGACCGATCTTGGCATCGTCGGATCGAGTAGCGGTACCTCGATCGACGGTCGCGGTCTTGTGTTTTTGTCCGAAACGACGCGGTTGTCAGTCTTGAATGACGGTAACGGTGTCCGTACCAGACCCGTCGGCGGTGAAGATATTCGCTTCAACCTTTCCGATGGCAGCAGCTTTGATGTAAAGCTCGCGCCCGACTTGGAAGCATCGACGCCATTGGCTTTGCTGAACCAAGGCAACGGCATCGGTGAAGGCACGATTCGCATCACCAACCGCCGCGGTGAATCCGCCGACATTGACATCAGCGGCTTGCAAACCATCGGCGATGTGACGGCGGCGATCAATGCCGAGACGGACTTAAACGTCAGAGCTACTGTTGGAGCTGGTCGCATTACGCTTGCGGATGAGTCGCTCGACGGCCTCAGTGCGGAAGAATTGGAAGCACTCGAAACCAGCGAATTCATCGTGGAAGACGTCGAAGGAACCGTGGGCGATGCGCTCGGTATCATTCGCGAAACCGGTGGTTCCGAAATCGTCGGTACCGACATCTTTCAAATCGATACCGTCGGCGATTTGCTCAACGTCATCAATCTCGATCCAGATAACCAAGGCCGCATTGTCGCATCGATCGCCGAAAATGGCCTCGGTATTCAGATTACCGATACCAGCGGCGGGGCGGTCGCGATCGAAGCACTGGGCGGCTCGCGCGCCGCGGAAGACCTCGGCCTAACGCGCGGCACAGTTAATGGCAGCGAGCTAGAAGGTGCGGATTTGCTATCCGGATTGAATACCGTGTTCATTCGCACGCTTAACGGTGGGCAAGGCGTCGATCGTAGTGACCTGCGCATAACGGACGCCGACGGTAACACAGCAGCGATCGATCTCAGCAGTGCCAACACGTTGACGGATATCATCGATGCCATCAACAACGCCGGTCTCGGCGTGGAGGCGGCAGTCTCGTCTTCAGGCTTGGGGCTTGCGTTGCGCGATACCACGACGGCAACCGGTACTGCCAATTTCAGCGTCGAAGGCATCACGGCGATTTCGCTTGGCATCGAGGGTACCTCGCAAGGTGGTTCGCTACGCGGTGAAAACCTGCAACGCAAGTACATCAGCGAGGCGACGCGCCTTGAAGACTTCAACGCTGGTCGGGGCGTGCCGCGCGGTCGCTTCCGCATTACCAACAGCTTGGGCACCAGTGCCGTCATCGATCTCACGCAAGGTGATGAGCGTACGATTCAGGATGTGATCGACGAAATCAACTCGCGCGGTCTCGATGTGGAAGCGCGCATTAACGATACCGGCGACGGCCTTGCGTTGATTGATAATGCCGGCGGCACGTTGCAATTGAAAGTCGAAGAAGACGGCAGCACGGTCGCGCGCGCGCTAAACATCTTGGGCACCGCTGAAGATGGCTTCGATTACATCGATGGCACGTTTGAGCGGCGCATCGAAACGTCGGCGGCTGACAGTTTGGAAGATGTGGCACGTAAGATTCGCGAGAGCGGGGCGGATGTGGCCGTCTCGGTGGTAAACGACGGTTCCGGCAGTCAACCGTTCCGATTGAGCATCACTGGTCAACGCAGTGGCCTGGCTGGCGCGATTGCCATTGATGGCGGCCAGACGCGTCTGGGTTTCGACACGATTGTGCAAGCGCGCGACGCCACGGTGATCTTCGGCCCTGCCGGTGGTGATAGCCCGTTTGTGATCAGTTCGGCCACCAACACGCTGAACAACGCGGTCGAAGGATTAAGCATCGACCTGGTGCAAGCATCCAGTGAACCGGTCACCATCGCCGTCAGCGAAGATCGCGAATCAATCGTTGAAGACGTGCGCAGTTTTGTGGATGCCTACAACAACGTCATCGGCTTCCTCGACGACGTGACGGATTTCAATCCCGAAACCACGGAACGTGGCATTCTGCAAGCCGATGGCACGGCCCGGCGTGTACGGAGTACGCTGACGGGGCTCTTCGGTCCGACCGTCAGCGGCCTTAGCAGCAACGTCGATAGTTTCGCCGATGTCGGTATTCGCATCGGCCCCGGCAGTCAGCTTATTCTCGACGAAGCGCGCCTGGCTGAGGCGATTGAAAACGACCCCGAAGGCGTTGCGGAATTGTTTACGTTGGAAGAGACCGACGACGACGGCAACGTCGTACGCCGCGGATTAGCAAGCCGCATTCAGGCTGAGATCGACAGCCTGACCGACCCCGACAACGGTGCCATCTCATTGCGCGATCAATCGTTGCAAAACAATGAAGAACAGCTCAATGATCGCATCAGTGATTTTGAGGCACTGCTCAACGGTCGCCGTACGCGCCTAGAAGCCGAGTTTGCCAATCTCGAATCGGTCATCGCCCAATTGCAAAGCCAACAAACTGCACTGGCCGGCTTGCAACAACTGCAGTTCACTGGGTTGTAGCCGATCGAAGGCGTAGCGACCTAGGTTATCAAACCTAATCGCATAGCAGCATGATGCGCGATTGGATTCCCGGTTCATGGCGCAACAAACGCCGCCGTTGCGCAAAAATCTTCCGCAAACGACTGTTAAACCGCTGATCGATCCAACCGATGACAGGTACGGTGTGATGTACCCGGCAGTCGTTGCCTGTATCGCGCGCCTTCGCAACAACAGCTAACATCAAACGTCGGTGGATCTGTTCGAATGACCAACGATGCTTCCAATGAATATCTCAAGAACGCGGTGATGTCCGCATCGCCGGCGCAGCTTACGATGATGCTTTATGACGGCGCGATTCGCTTTGCCCAGCAGGCGAAAGACGCGCTTAAGGTCGGCAATATTGAAGAGAGCTGCGAAAAGCTGATTCGTGCGCAAAAGATCATCCTCGAATTGCGCAATGGCCTGCGGCACGAATACAACCCGCAACTGTGCGAGCAGATGGCCGGGCTGTACGACTTCATTTACAACCGCCTGGTCGACGCCAATCTCAAACGCAGCATGTCACTCGTGGATGAAGCGCTAAAGGTGTTGCATCATCAACGCGAAACCTGGCAATTGTTGATGGATAAGCTGCGAACCGAACAGACCAACCGCAGCGCCATCGACGACGCCGGTGAAATCAGCGCTTCCCTCAGCTTCCATGCTTAAGTCGTTCCTCACGTTCGCATTCGAGAAAACGGCTCTACAGTCAAAATTACCTGCAAATCGCTTAAGCTGATTCACGGCGGAATTTGCCGGTCTGGCCCCCGAATAATCGCTATTTTCCGACCGTTATTAGGTTGGGCTGCCGCCTTTTTGGGACGATAATCTCGACGAAGGTACAGTTTTTCCGTCTCTAGGGCAGTCGGCGAACCGGTTGGTCCGCTCGTCGTACAGCGCCTTATCGAGTAATCAAAAATCAGACTGACCAGCATTCGGTGTAAGTCAACGGTTCGATCGAACGCACGGCAGCCGAAGCGAATTTTCCGAGGTACGCACATGTTTGGACGTACAACTCTCATATTCACGCTCATGCTTCTTGCAGTGGCATTTTCCAACTCTGCGGCTCAAACGTCGCCGGGTGGTACCGGGGTCGGTGCTCCGATCGTGATGGTCGAACGCGCTTTGGAATTGATCGATGCGGGGGACTACGGCAACGCGCAGAAGCTGTTGCAGGAAGCCGAAGTGGTCAATCCGGATTTGGAGTTGCTACTTTTAGGCAAAGGTAAGCTGATGATGGTGTCGGGAAATGACCTGAAGGCCATCAGCTTCCTTGAAAAATACAACATCGCGGGCGGTCGTTCTGACTACCGCGGATTTGCGGCCGTCGGAGAAATTTATGTACGCAATCGACGATACAGCCTTGCTAAGGAATCGCTCCAAAAAGCGCGCGAGTTGGCACCATTAGAAGAAGACGACCGCGCCGTGCGCTCGCAAATCACGACCCGACTGGCAGAAGCATTGGTCCGTCTCGATCAACCGCGCTTGGCGATTCGGCAGCTAAAAGAGGCCCAAGCCGCATCAGTTGACGATCCGGCGACCCAGTTGATGATCTGTCAACTTGCCTCGCGCGTGAAGGAGCCTGCGCTGGCCAATGAAGCGGCGGACAATGCCATCAACGGTTTCAATCAGGAACTTCGGCTTTCTCCGTTTCGGCGGGCGACGTATCAGCAGTTGACCGCATGTTTTGAGGTTCTGATCGAACTGGCTGCGAGCGAGATAACAGATAATCGCAATGACGCGCAGGCGATCATGCGGACTGCACGACTGATGCGCGAACTGGGCACGCTTCGAAGGCGTTTGAATCTTATCGATGCGCGTGACTTGGTCTTACAAGCTATCGAAGTCGGCGGGGCATCGACGGACAAATTGCTGCTGGCAGCGGAGCTGGAAGCGGAACTCGGTGGAATCGAACAGGCCCGCGCCCGCCTCGACGAAATTTTGCAACAAGACGCCGAAAATGCCCGCGCCCTGCAACTTAAGAATTCGCTCGGACAGCTCGGCGCATCTTCTGCGTTTGGTCGCTAAGTACGATCAACTGCAAAGCCCATAGACAACAGCTATTTAACATCGACCGCGCCGTACTTGCGCGGTCGTGTCAATTTTTGCCTGGCGAGAACGGCAAGGATTGTGCGTCGAAATTTGCGCCAACTCTCTATTGTAAAGTATTTATACGTTTTATGGCGTTTCAAGGGTCGTACCGAATGCGTCGATACACATTCACCGGCTTATCGGAACTCGAAGTTTGATCGTTACTAAGTGATTTGCCGTCGTAGTCCAGCCGATAACGTTGACGACGCGCGCTAAGGAGCGCGTGCAATTCGCCTACTTCGCAATTCTGGTGAGCCTTATGCGACGTCAACATTTCCCATTGGTTGCGCTGGTAAAGCGGCGGCATTGTTGGATCTTGCTCGTGCCCTGTCTGGTTTTGGCATCTTGTTCGAAGATGAATTGGCCGCCGCGTATCGGCGGTAGTTCGTTGGTTGCGGGCGATTCACAGACTGAGGTCGTCGCCAACCAACCGAGCGTTTCCTCCGCTTCGATCGAAACGGGCCCCGAAGGCTTGATGCGTGCACCCGCTATGCCTGACGTGCGCTTCACTGGCTTGGCCGGTGGCGATTTACGTCAGCACAGCGCGCCGAGTGAGGGTACCGATTTCGACCCCGATGTGGACGCCGCCGGACAGTCGTTGGCGTTCGCATCGACACGACACAGCAAGTTCAGCCATTTGTATATCAAGTCGGTGACGGGCGCGACCCTCACCCAAATCACCGATGGCCCGTTCAACGATACGCAGCCATGTTTCGACCCGACCGGTCAGCGGCTCGCGTTCGCTTCCGATCGCGGCGGTAACTGGGATATCTGGGTGATCGATATTGATGGTCGCAATCCGATTCAGATTACGCGCACGCCGGCGGCGGAATTGCATCCGAGTTGGTCGCCCGACGGCAGTCGCTTGGCGTATTGTCGCATCGACGCTGCCGGTGATCGCAACACCATCTGGCTGGCCGATTTGCAGCAGCCCGGTTTAAAGAAGCTGGTCGGCGAGGGCAGCTTTCCGGCGTGGTCACCGCAAGGTGATAAGCTCGCGTTTCAACGCGCCCGCGCCCGCGGCAGTCGCTGGTTCAGCATCTGGACGATGGACCTGAATTTAGACGAAGCGCTTTATCCGACGGAGATCGCTTCGCAGAACAATGCGGCCCTGATTTCACCTTCCTGGTCACCGGACGGACAATTTTTGACTTTTTCAATCGTTGCTGAAGACAGCGCGAAAATCGTGCCTAACGCGGAAATAGGGCTGATCGGTGTTGATGGATTGGGGATGCGCCGGCTCTCCACGGGTGAAGGTGATAAATATTCTCCCGTCTGGGGCGGTGATGGACGCATATACTTCAGTAACCGCACGACTGCGGCGGAGACGATTTGGAGCGTGAAGCCGCATCTCGGTGGATCGTACAAGTCCTCGCCGTCGGCTGTTTCCCCCCAAACGCGCCGAGCAGTTCTCCTGGAAGACAAGGATGTCGATGAGTAAATTCCGCGCCCAATAGGCGCGCCGAACTTGGAGAATCACGCCTAGAGGTAGGCAAGGCCGCAAAGTAAAAACACGCGCGGCTACGAGCAAGAATGAGACAAATGACTTTTTCCCACCAACCATCCCGACTGCAACTGGCCGCCACCATGCTATGTGCGGCGGGCATGATCGCTTTGGTGATGGGGGGCTGTCAAAAACCGAATATCTCGACGCGCATGGCGCCGGGCTTCGAACAGCCGGTGGTAATTGCCGTCGCGCCGATTCTGAATTTCTCAGGTGAATTTCAATTCGACCCGGTACGCGCCGCGGATTTGCTGGCGTCGGAATTAACCTTCGTCGATGGCGTCACGGTTTTACCCGTTAATCGTGTTATGGCCGTCTTGGCATCGCAAGGTAAGTATCAAGTCGAATCACCCGAACATGCCGTCGAGATTGCCGACACCGCCGGTGCTGATGCCATCCTCGTCGCAGGCGTTACCGAGTATGACGCCTACACGCCGACGGTCGGATTGGTCATGCAGCTTTATGGTGGCAAGGTGCGCTCGGTCGTGTCGACGGTCTCGGCGACGTCGGTGGCGCGACAACCGCGTCCGACGTTGAATGGCTTGGATGGTGGCGACGCCACGCAGCCAACGTCACAGGTGCAGTTGGTATTGAACGGATCGCACGAGCGGGTCCGGAAAATGGTGGAAGAATACGCCGAGCCGCGCACCAGCGACGAGATTCACCTCGGATGGCGGCAATACCTGAAAGTGCAAACCCTGTATCTCCGATTCTGTTGGCATAAGGCAATTGCCGACCTGATGGAACAGGAGCGGGCGCTGCGCAATCTCTCGCTTGCAGCGCGGGCCACGGAGGCGCAACCAAGGTGATAGAAACCATTCGACAACTTTCGCTCGTGAAGGGCGATCAAAAGTATTACTTCCGATATCGCGCCGGCAACGAAGCCGACATGATCGGTGCATTTGCGTCGCTCGCCAGCGATGTGGAAGCCGATTTTGACTGGTTCGATGCCGCGGTATTGAGCTATCAGATGGGGCGTCGCCTCGAAGTAGAAATAGACGAAGCGCAAAATGCATAATTCTCCTATTTCTTATCAGAAATTAGATAAGCAACCCTCGGGATCGGCCCGATACGGTTGCTGGAGCCTGCGAACGGAGCAGTTCGCAGCGTGCGGGACGGTTAGACCACCGACTCGCCGTAACCTGGGCTCGGGTTGGGAAGACTGCGGAGCAGGTCTTAGCCAGGTTGAAGTCGTAAACCAAGATTGTCGCCGAAGAAGAGTGTCGCGATCATGAGCCAAGAACATCCTCTGGTCACAGAATTCCTTAACTATCTGCGTTTCGAGCGGCACTTTTCTCCGCATACCGGAAAGTGCTACGCGGCCGACCTGCATCAGTTCTCCCAGTTTCTACTGGGCGGCCCCGATGCGGCGATGGATGCCTCGGCACCGGCAGCACGCACGCACAGTGCACCGATGCCCAATGCCGGCGCGAGCGTCGGCGGCTCGGACGCCAACGTTGCCGTTGCCACTGGCACGACGACGCAGGCCGATGTGTTGCGTCAAAAGCTGCTGGCAGTTGACGCGGCCCAGATTCGCTCGTTTCTCTCATTCCTGAGCGAACGCGAGTACTCGAAGGCGACGGCGGCGCGCAAGCTTGCCACGCTGCGGAGCTTCTTTAAGTTCTGCATGCGACGCGGCTACATCCAGAACAGCCCCGTCGAAACCATTAAAACACCGAAGCAGGAAAAGCGTCTGCCACGCTTCCTGGATATCTCGCAAATCCAGAAGCTGCTGACTACGCCCGACGATACCACGCTGCTCGGCGCGCGCGACCGTGCGATGCTCGAAACGCTGTACTCGACCGGCGTACGCGTAAGTGAATTGGTGGGCCTCAACATCGACGATCTCGATCCGGTCAATGGCCAACTGCGCGTTCGCGGTAAGGGTCGCAAGGAACGCATCACCCCCATCGGTCCGACGGCGGTGACGGCGATTCGACGCTACCTCGATATGCGTAACAAAGATCCGCGCAGTGCCACGTTTGATCCGAACTCGATGTTCGTGAACAAGCACGGCCAACGCCTGAGCACGCGTAGCGTTCGTCGCAAGCTCGACAAATACTTGTCGGAAGCCGGCCTCGATCCGTCGATCAGCCCGCACACGTTGCGACACACGTTTGCCACCCACATGCTCAACAACGGTGCGGATCTGCGTAGCGTACAAGAGCTTCTGGGTCACCAGTCGCTGAGCACCACGCAGGTTTACACGCACGTGACGACCTCGCAGCTCAAGAAAGATTACGACGACAGTCACCCGCGGGCCTAAGCTCGCACGATTGCTCCTGCGGCATTGCCGCGGGCAGACATCTCTTTCGCGACACACTCAACGCCGCGTTTCGCAAGTGCGAATCGCGGCGTTTTTCATTTGACGAAATGTCTTTTCCCGTCTCGACCACGACTGCGATGCCGCGAAGCGCGAGGGTTCATCCGGATCCGCTCTCTGAAAACGCTTCACCCAGAAGCGCTGCTTAAAAAAATATTGACATATCGTGATATGACGATATGATGGGATGTATGCCAAGGACGAAAGCGCTCAAATTGATCCCACTCGAAGCGTTGGAGGGGGCCGCCGAGTGCTTACGCACGCTGGCCCATCCGCATCGGCTGCGAATAGTGCAGATGCTGTTGCAGCAAGAGCATACGGTAGGGGATTTGGCCGTCGCTTGCGACATTCAACCGCACATGGCGTCAGAGCATTTGCGGCTTATGAAAGATCGTGGCTTGCTGGCCAGTCGACGCGAAGGACGCCATACCTTCTACCGGATTGAAGAAGCAGGCTTGCAGAGCATCATGGCTTGTGTGGAAAAACGCTTTGGGTAATTGCGCTTTGTAAGGCTTGGCTTGACCAAAGCCAGATTGCGTGATGCGAAGAGGAATAATGTGGCTACGGTCTTGCCGCTTCTTTTTTTTTTGAAACCTAAATATCGTAATAACGCGATATTACGATATGTCATGCCGCTAATGCGATCGGTTTAGAGACCGAATGGTTGCACGTTGCGGCGAGGAGAACAGCAATGTCAGTAAACACCGTCATGCCGAAAGATGCTTTTGAAGATTTGCAGGCTGATAGCGAGGCCTGTTTGGTGGATGTACGCACGCCCGCTGAATTTGATGAAATTCATGCGGATGGCGCGCGACTTATTCCACTCGATCGAATTTCCGTCGACCGGCTCAGAGGGGAAGTGGGGGTAACCGCCGGTCGGCGGATCTATTTTATTTGCCGTTCGGGCCAACGTGCTTCGCAAGCGGCTAAGCAACTTGCGGCAACCGGCATCGATGATGCGCGCGTCATCATTGGCGGCACCATGGCGTGGGAAAACGAAGGGTTACCCGTGACGCGTGGGCGTGCGGCCATGTCACTCGAACGGCAAGTACGAATTGCGGCGGGCTCGATGGTACTGTTGGGAGTATTTCTGGCGTGGGTATTGCATCCGTGGTTCATTGGTCTGTCGGCATTTGTCGGTGCGGGCTTGGTGTTTGCAGGCCTCACCGATACCTGCGGCATGGGCATGTTGCTGGCGAAGATGCCTTGGAATCAAAGACGTGCTGCTGCACAACCGCAGGCCTGCACTATTCAGTTAACCTAGCGCAACTGACACAGTCTTTCGGATAATCAACGACGACAGACGGTGTGCAGTTCGTTAGCCGAAAGTTCAATAGCGAGAAACTGCGACCCTTGCGACATTTGCCAGTTGGCTTGCTCGCCTCACCGGCCAGACCAAGCGCATTTGCCGTACAACATCTGCATCAGACGACATTGAAGCTTGCAATTTCACCACACATGCGAGTGAATATCGGTGATGACCATACGGGTGCTTCATCTTGCCGACAGTCACATCGGGGCGGATTTGCCGTGTCGGCGACGGCACGCGCGGCCGAGGCGCGGGGATGATTTCATTGCGAGTTACCAGCGGGTATTGCGGTTGGCGTACGAGCATCGGGTCGACGCCGTCATTCACGCGGGGGACGTATTCGACTCACCCAGACCAACGACCGACGCCGTTTGGGCTGCGACCGTACCGTTGCGTAAGTTAGCCGAAGATGGCATCCCGGTGGTGGTGATCCCCGGCAATCACGAACGCTCGGTGTTGCCGGAAGCATTACTGTTGCATCACCCTTTAATTTCCGTGTTGGAGCGCCCCCGTACCGTGCAGATTAAAACAGGCAAGGGTTGTCTCGCCGTTTCGGGCTTTCCATATCTGCGACGGCCAAGCGTTGCCGACTTTAAGAATGCGATTGACGCGACGGGCTGGCGCGACTGCCGCGCCGATGCACGTATTTTGGTGACACATCAGGCATTCGATACTGCAATTTGCGGACCTCAGCATTATCGATTTCGTAAAGGTGGCGATGACGTGGTTGCACGTTGTGATGTGCCCTGCGAGTTTGACTATGTCGCGGCGGGGCATATTCATCGGCAACAGCGGCTAAAGCCATCGAAACGGCTGCGGCCCGAGACTGTCTATGCGGGTGCGCCTGACCGCATTACGTTTGCGGAGATCAACGAACCAAAAGGCGCGGTATTAATCTCATTCGACGGCGGGCATCCGCAGCATCGCTTTATCGAGCACGAGGTGCGATCAATGGTGATACAACCCTTGGCTGTGAGCGGTTGGTCACGTGTGCAGTTGCTGGATACAGTCGAGGCGACGGTGCGCGAGTTACCCGATGGTGCCGTGGCGCAGATTCGTTTAACTGGCGTAACCGATTCGCAGGCGCTGGCGCGCTTGGATTTACCTGCGCGAGCCTTTGAATGGCGCGAGGACGTGATATTTTCATACACGGTGCGAGGGGTCGAGCTGATACCAACTGGCGATCGACGTGTCGACACGGCGCAAGCTTCAGGGAATGATGGTAACGGCCCGGCGCATACAGAAGTTGCCGAGCGTTACTTTGAGTCGATGTCGATCGAGATTGAAGACCTGCGGCGCACGCCATCCGGATCAAGCGGTTTGGGCTTGCTCCGCGCGACACCGGCGACTTCGCGGCGCCTGCCCGTTACCTGCGGTGTGTATTTGTTTTACGATGAAAGCGATCGCTTGGTATACGTCGGCAAGGCAAACAACCTGCGTTCGCGCGTGCAGTCGCATTTTCGAGATTCGGCAGGCAATTTTTTTGCCCACTGGACGCGTCAGGTAAGGTCGATTCGAGCGCTGCAGTTGCCGAACGAGCAGGCCGCTTTGGAAGTCGAGTCACACATCATCGAAAACGCCCGACCGGCGTTTAATATCGCGGGACGGATTCCGCCCGGCGGCGGATTGGCGTAACGGTTGATCGCGACCAGTCATTGGCTGGCAGATTGGCAGATTCCATTTATATTGGCGTGATTCGAGCGGGCTTGTAGCTCAATTGGTTAGAGCAAGGGACTCATAATCTCTTGGTTCCCGGTTCGAGTCCGGGCAAGCCCAGTGAATGGTCTTTGCACCTACCCGCACCCCCATGCATATCGCCGTTTCCAGCCTCGGAACAAGGATTCTGCTTGCCCGTGCGAGGCTCGGTGCGGTCGAGTGCGGGCGGGTGCTGCAAGATATATGCAAGTTTCGGCGGCGTGACTGCCTTGCGGTAGTCGTCGGCAGTCGTCTGACGATAGTAGCGGTCGGCCACTTCTTCGGTGTGACCTAGCCAATCGTTCACTGAGTGCTTGGTGTGCTCACGGAACAATTCGGTTGCACGAGTGGACCGCAAATTCTGAAACAGCTTTGGCCACGGTTTTAGCCCCGCACGTTTTATTATTCGCGTTAGCTGCTGGCGAAGATTGACTGATGACTGGCGATACCGAGTTATGACATACGCCGTCCCGGGCTCAGCCAACTCGTACGCGTCGCGAAGGTAGGGGGCCAACTCCCAAAATAACGGACAAACCCGCTGGGCCTTGTTTACATCGCGCTCGGTCTTGGGGCTGTGGACCACAAAAGTCTCTTTATCCCAGTTGATGTCAGCCCATTTCAGCGCGAGCAACTCGGAAGGGCACCGAAGCCCACCGTACCGGGCGAGTGCGAATATCAGACGCCACTCGGCATCCGGACAGGCTTCTAGCACCTGCTCGGCTTCTTCACGGGCAACGAAATACGCTCGGGTATGATTCGGTCGAGTCGTTGAGACCAACTCCTGAAATGGATTGTTGGCGATTACGCGGTCATCAACTGCGGCGCGAAAAAACAGCTTTGCTGTCCGACACCGAAGCCGTACCGTGTTGTCCGCAAGGTCGGTTCCCAGTGACCTCGACCACTTCTTGGCGTCCAGCTTTGTAATATCCGTTAGACGCTTGTCTGGGCCGAAGAAATCGACGAGATTGCGGCGGGCGTTGTTGTAAGTTATCAACGTACTCGGCTTTACATCCGTGCGACTCTCAATGTATGAGTCGATGAATTCCGCCAGCGTCGAAGATGTGCTACGCTCAACCAACCCGACCTTAGCGAGCTTTTTGAGCAACCCGTCACCGCAGCCAGCTATCCAATTTACGGTTTCCGGCTTCGGTGTGCATCCAGTGATAGATGCGGCGACCAAATCCTCGACTCGGTTTTTTAGTACGGCTGCATCTTTCTTGTTGATTACACCGGGACATACACTCTGACGATTGCCGTCTTTGTCCTTGAATTGAATGAGTGCGCTTTTGCCTTGCCAACTTAATGATGCCATCGCTGTTATCCTCCTTGATAACAATAGCACGTATTTCAGCGTATACAAGTTTTTCGTTGAAAAAACTTCGACACTTGTATACATTCACTTGAGGCGTTTTTATCCACGCCCGCTTGCCTTTTCGCACACTTCGCCGCAACCCGCCGCGAGTCTTGCCCGCCACCGCTTTGTAGTGAGCGGAGCGGGCGTAACGCATGACGAGTGCGGGCCAACCGAGTGCGAGCAAGTCGCTTTTCACTTATTCATCAATGAGCCTTTCGTTCGTTATTTGATTCGTTGCCGGGTTGTAGTCGCCGATGTATGTCGGGCCATCTGGTGTTTTCTTAAACCGTCGCTGCACCGGTCTTGCCGCCTCACTGGCGACTGGTTGCTCATCGACGAACTTCTCGCCGTCAAACGTTGCCACGTATTTACTTCCATCCCGCTTCTTAATTTCGTATCTATGGCCTGCCGTGAGTTCATCCCTCGATGGTGGCACTACTTGCCACTTTGTCTTACCGTTCTCCATCCCGAGATAGGTTGCAAACCTTCCGTCACCCGAGCGATAGGTCTCGCCAACCTGCAAGTTGTCGGTGGGAATTGTCCCGCTCGATGCTGCTTCCGTAAGTTGCAAATATTCTCCCGCAATCTCGGCAGGCACTTGCGACTCGTCGATTATCCCAGCGTCCACCATGTTCTTGGCCAACTCAGCACGGCGAGTTGACGACCACACACCAGTGGCGTCACCAACCTGGTATGACCCCTTCAACACGGTCATCGGGTCAACGTGATGCTCGGGCGGTAGATTCCCATTAACGGATTGCATCTCGGAATGGATAGCGGCCTTAGCGCGCAAGACATCGCGCGGCTGTTGAGTGCTGTTGACGCTGCCAAACCGAGAGTTGCGAAGCAACGCTTTTTGGTCGGCGTAAATTTGGCGTTCTTTCAAGGTCGCTTCACGCTTAGCCACTTTGCCATCGCCGTCCAAGCCGACTACCTGCGGTGCATTGTCAAAGTCTTTCGACCACTGACTCTCCGCGTCATCGAACTTGGCGTTGCCCGCAGTCTTGGCGGTTGATGCATCGCTCAGCCGCTCAATTTCGCCAAAGCGATTCCGGGTGAAGACACCGCCACCGTCCGTCCACATCTCGCCCAGCCCTTTGCCCTGTGGCCATTCAACGGATTGGGTAGCTTCTATTCGGTCTAGGCGGCGCTGTAACTTTCCATCCTGCATCCACACAGTTTCAAGCGACCCGCTTGGTAGCTCGCGCTGCGCATATACGGGGGAAGACGCGATAACGCGCCCCAACGCCGGGTCAGGCGGCCCGCCGTCTTGCGGCACCCATCCCGCTATTTGCGCCAACGTAGGTGGCGATTCGTCATAACCAATCGGCGTGTTAATTTGGGCAAGTTGTGCGCGAAGGCGCGCTTCTGCACGCACGCCGAGTGGTGTAGGCGTTCCAGTGCCTTGGTCGTAGAAACGGTCGTCGAAGCGCAGGTTGGCTAGCCCTTCCTCTAGACCTTTGATTTGGGTTTGTTGCGCCTTCGAATAACGCGGCCTCTTGCCTGCGTTTCGTGCGGCATACGTTTGGCGCGCTTGGTCAACCGCGATGTTGCGATTGCGAACCAAGTTGCCGTTCTGCACCGCTTGCATGCCGAGGCCGCGAATCTGTTCGTCGCTAAAGTTTGCAACGTTCTCACCGCGAGCCTCGATAACCGCTACACCCGCGTCATACACGCCCGCCGGTGTGGTGCCCAATCTTGCGGCGGACTGAGCGGGTATCTGTTCATCAAGTAAGAAATTTTGACTGGCAGTACGTTCGCTAGTGCGGTAACGCTGGCGGGCCTCACGTTCGGTTGTCTGGAAGTTACGGTCAAGCTGACGTTCACTGGATTGGAAATCCTGCGCGTCATTCTGAATGGCTAGGCGGTTACGGAACTGCTCTTGATTAGCAATGTAGCCACTGGCGGCTTGTGGGCCACCCATGAAATACTGGGCGGCAAGTAGGTCGGTGTAGCCTGCGTTGATATTAGTGGGGTCAAGTGAACGGGCCGTCTGCGCTTGGTTAATCAAGTAACCGCTGGCTGCGGCAGAACCTAAGCTGCCCAAGCCACTAGCAATGGCATTGTTAAGGGCCGCGTCGTTTTGTGCGTCTATTTGCGCCTGTTGGTTCTCTGATTGCCGCTCTGCCACTTGCTGTGCGCCGCGATATGCGGCGAAGCCCTGCAACAGCGGTGGAGCGGAATAGGTAATCTCAAATCCCATTGTTGCTCCTTATAAGAATGAGCCGAACAGCGCAGCACTGCCAAGTTGCGTGCCTGCGTTGAGGTACGGTATTGCTGAGTTCTGCGAGTAATCCGGCGTTGATGCGCTACCCGCGCCTAGTTGGGAGTAGATACTTGGCGATGTCGGCTGATACGTGTTGGTGAACGAACCTAACAGGTTGACGAGATTTGCGGTCTGCTGTCCTTCAAAATCGTGTAGTCGTAGTGCGTTTGTCTCGTGCGTCCCCATCTGCTGGTTGAACGCATTTTGATAGACGTTGTGACCCGTCAAGCCAAGGCCTACGTTCTGACCAATCGCTTGTCCGCCAAGAGTAGAATCCACACCCACATATCGTTGCAGGTCGCGCTCGTGACTGCGGGCGAGAGCATCAGAGCGTTCGCGGGCATTGCCCCGTCTCATGCCACCGACGATTGTTGAACTACCCAATCCACGTTGCTTAGCGTTGGCGAGGGTCGTATTCAAGCTTGAATCGAAGGCGCGATTGATGTCCTTCTTTTCCTGTTTGCCGATTTGCGTAACACGGTCCATGTTGCGGCTGTGCAAGTCGCGATAGGCTTGCTGCGCTTGCGGGATAAGCCCGCCGCTGCCAACCGGGTTCTCCGCTTCGTACTTGACGGGGTCGATGCCTTGCGCCATCAACTCAGCGCGGCGTTGGTCAGTCATGGCTGGCTCGCCGAACAACATGCGGTGCGTGGTCTCGGCGTTCTGGCCGTAGGCGCTGTTCAACGTTTGGCCGAGGAAGCCAAGCTCGTTCCTGCCCTGATTCCAATAGTCGTTTAGCGCCCCCATCGCTTGGTTGCGATTTCCAAGGTTTGCGATGTTCGCACCGAGCTGGCCGAGGGTGTCGCCGATTCCAAGTCCGGCGGTTGTCAGAAAATTCAGAAAATTATCCATTGCTGCGTTGTCCTTTCCTGTGAATTGCCCGAGAGGGTTTTGGTAAGATAGGTAATCTGCGCTGCCGTTCTAGGCGGTTGCGGCAGCGAAAGTGTCGGGTTGTCGGGTGTCGGGTCGAACTTTGCAACTGAATTTGTGGCCATCGAAAGCACCTGCGCCGCTGTTCGCGGCAAGTTGCATGAGTTCGCGAACCTCGGCTGATGTCGTACAGCCGCCCACGTTGTGCTTTTGTGCTTCGCGGATGGTCAACTCCCCACCCTTCCGGGCCACATACTCCGCTAGCCTTCTAACTTTCCGCTGATCGGCGGACTCGTTAAAGGTCGCATAGATGCGCCTCGCTTCGCGCCCGAACCAGTCAACGATGTGAATTGCGGCCTTGGCGCTGTCGGCGTCCGCTGCAAGTTCGTGTAATGGCCGATCTGCATCGCCAGCGCATCGCAGGCAGTGAATAAGCAATGTGAATCTCAGTGCGTAGTTTCGCAACTTAACCCACGCCGCGCGAACGCCGCCCGTCAGCTCTAGCTGCTCTCGTTTGCTGCGATTGATGTATTGAACCAGTACCGCCTTCGCCTCGTCCGTCAACGTCACAAGTTCAGGCGTGCCGTCATCAAACTTAGCGGCAAGTTCAAACAGCCGGTCAAACACCGTCATCATGGTTTGAACTTCGCATGACGCCTTTGGTTCGGTGTATTCCTCTAATCGCTCGGGCGGGAAGCTGTAGAGAAATCGGGCAGCCATGCCGTTTTCGGTGTTTTGTCCACTGATAACGCGCTCAAGTATCGCGGGCTGAATGCCACCAACCACAGATACATAGGCACGCGGAACGTGAATCGGCCCTTTTCGTCGGTCGCGACCTTTGCGGTCAACGGTAACGGGCGCGCCGTCAAACATCTTCAGCCAATAGGCGGCGTCGGAGCTGGCCACACCGCCACCGCCCTTATAGCGGTCGAAGCTACCGAACCACCCTGAAAGCTCATCGTTGGCAAGCAGAACGCCCTCGGGGTTTTCTTCCAGCGTCACGCACAACGCTTCTAGTGTCGTGTCGTCAACCAGGCACCGATCTGGCGTCAACACAATCGGCTTGGTAGGTGGCTCACCGTCGCAGCCATTACGCTTCCACTCTGCGATACTTGCTGCATATCGCATATCTTCGACTTCTGCCTGATCTGCTTGTTGGCGAAACTCTCGCATCGCTTCATCGTGACGGTGCTGAGTAAAACGCAGAGCCTTCGCTAGCGCGGGGCTTTTGCTGGTGCCTGATTCGCCCACGATAAGAGTCCAGAAGATTGGTGGCTGCTTCCACTCGGCATCCATTGCAATCTCTCGTGAACTGCCGATGGCCGCACCAGCAGCGCCGATCAGCGGCAACGCAACGAATGCGGGGTCGCAACCGATACCATCAGCAGTCTCGGCAACGTATCGACCCACTGGGTCAGGTAGCGCTTCAACTGGAAACGGTTTGTAGGCAAGGTTGTTGGGCAGCGCGGCATGGTTAAGCGCTGCCCTATCCGCCAGTGCAGTCAGCATCGCCCCGCGTTCTTCGGCTGTGGCATCTTCTGCTTGTCGCTGTTCGTTCCATTGTTCAATGTCGCCCTTATGCGGAAGTTGCGGCAGCTCAACGATTCGCCACCGTGTACCCGGCATGTTGTCCAAGATACCCACGATGCTGGTCGCAGCCTTGCGGCCGACTTCGTCATTGTCGGGCAGTATGACGATTTCTTTGCCACACAACGGCGACCAGTCCGTCTTATCCACGGAAATGACGCCACCCTGCCATGTCGTTGCCGCCAACCCCAAGGTCTTAACAATCTCTGCACACTTCTCGCCTTCGGTTAAGTAAACCCGATCAGTGCTTATCAGATTGTGTATGTCATATAGGGGGCGAGGCGATTGGTTCGTCTGTTGCCAGCTATGGCCGATCAGCGACACGGGCCGCATCGACTTCTTGCCGTTTGGCATGTTCCATCGCAACACCACCGAGACTATCTCGCCCTGAGTGTTGTGATATTCCCATCGCTGGGCGTGCGTGCCGTACTTGCGTTCATAGTCCGCGATAGCGGCAGCGAGGCTGTCAAAGGTAGCCAATTTTCTTTGCGCGTTTGTCGTACCCGACACCCGACAACCCGACACCACCGGCCTTTTCGACCTTTTGCGCGGGGTAGATGATGAATCTGGAAACAGATCGGCCTCGCAGGCACCAACGGCAGCAACGATGTTCTGATGCGAACAACCAGCGAAGCAATGGAGTAGTAGCCTACCGTCTTCCGCGACGGTCACGCTCAGACTGGGGTGCGTGTCGTCGTGCGCCGGGCATCGAGTCATGAAGTGGTTCGGTTTGCCGTTGCGTTTCGCATCGGGGAACCAATCGAAAACGCGTTCGATAGTGGTGGTGCCAGTCATAGCGCACCACCGTTCTCGACGATGCTCGCGGCCACCATCGCGCGCTTGGCGGCTTCCTGCGGCTGACCGCGATTGATAGCATCGTGTACGTGCTGCTTTGCGGTGTTCAACACGGCGCGGTCGGCAGCGGACAAGTGAATGTCGCGCCGCTGGGCGTAGGGATTTTCCGAAATTTTGTGATTTAAGGCTTGAGGGGATGCGCTGGGCTTGCTATTCTGATGGGTGTCTAAGTCATCAGGAGCAAGGCTCGCCGATCCGTCGTGCGGGCCTTCTTCATAACTCCTTTGCATTGTCGCTGGCGACTCCTTTCGCTTCTCTTTCCTTCAACCACTTTTTGAGCGACTCTGGCCGGTAAAGAACCGCGCGCCCAATTCGTACACACGGGATTTCCCCCTCGCTCGTCAGTGAATAAAGCACCCTTTCGGAAATGCGGGTCAAAACAGCTGCTTCGCGTGCCTTTAGGGCAAACGGCTCGATTGGCTGTTCGATGGCCTGCTTAGCCAACATTCGACGCCTCCACTTTATGGAGCAGCGCAGCCTGCACCGCTGACGGGTCGAACCGAATTACCTTCGGCGTCAGCCGGACGCGCGGGATGAGCCCCTGCCTCGCCCAGATTTTGATAGTCTCGGGCGTGACACGGAGTTGGTCCGCAAGTTCATTCGCTGTAATCAGGTTGGGTGTCGTTTCGCGCATATGCAGTTCCTTCAGCTAGTAATACCGAGGGAGAACCGCCTCCCCCAATTACTGGCCGATATGCGCAGAAACGCGCGCATAATGGGTGCATATCGTTGAAAACTATAAGCTTAGGCGATGCATAATCGGGCTAGAAATTGTCGTCGTAATGCCTGTCACGCTGGCGGGCCGTCAGCCCATCAACGCGAGGCCCCATATCGAGAATCGCAGGTGAGACTTGAATAACGGCGGGAAACTCTTGCGGCTTGAGGCTCTCCGCAAAAAGGCTGATGCCCATTGCGGCCATCAATGGCCTCGCCCTCTGCACCGCACGACAAACATTGTGTTGCTGGTAAGAAATCACCTCTGGATTGGACTGCGATTGAGCAGCTTCTACAACCATACTAGCAACTTCAGTCTGAGTTGGTTTTTTCCCAAGCAGTTCTGGTTGAATCAAATAAAGGTATATTGCCCATCGGTCATATTTGGAGAGATTTAGTTCTTGAACCTTGTGCGCTGGTAGCTCTAGACTTGCGGGCATGCGCTGGTCCAGCTTGTCGGAGTCAACGCGGTCAGACGCGAGCTTGATGAGTTCGTTAAGGTAGTGCTCGGGAGCGAAAGTACCTTCGTCAACATCAACGGGTGACAGGTGTGGTTCCGGTGCAACTTCGCGCCCACCAACCTTGATAGACAAGCAATCGAAACATTTAGTCAGTGCTGCGGCGTTGCCGTCAATACGCTTAAGGAATTCGGAATCGATATCCTTAATACTCGCGGCGTGGTCAATCCGAAGTTTCCATAGTTCATCGCGTTCCCGAATAGCAGCCTTGAGTTCCATAGCCGGTTCGACGTCTACGCCAAAATAGTGGAACAAACGAGCGAGCTTATCGCAATTCGAACGAATATAGTCGTAAAAGTAGTCCGGATATTGCTCGAACGGGAATGAGTCCTTGAGTCCGCAATCACTAATGAAGTCGTAAGCGGTAATGAAGTTGCGGTCGTCAACGAGCACTGCACATACCTCACGAAACGAATCCGTGAAGTCTCTCGTGATGCATTGCACCGCGAACTCCGCCGACTTGTCTAGTGCTTCATTGCGTCGCCGTGCTTGCTCTCTGCGGGTTCGCTGCTTTTTTGTAAGTACGACCGTCTGCTGATCTGTCATTGTTCACCGTCCCTGGCGTTGTGGTTCGCACAGCGGCAGCCGGACGGTGGTGGCCACCGCTGCACGAACCGGTCTTCATTGCGGGAGCGACCCGCTCGCTCATTGTACGCCAGACGGGCGAATCTGTGTTCGCAAAAACTTCTCCTGTGAATTCACTAATTCCGCCGCGTAGGTAATCAGGTAGCCCAATTATCGGGTCGACACTCTCGGTCAACCCCTTGCTTGCCGTCGACGCGGGAGGGTAGACTTTCCACGTTGACGAAGCCGCCTCGGGCCAATCACTTTATCACAGGAGCAAGCAATGAAGATGAATCTGTCGACCACCGTTCTGTCGACCGCGTTAACACTCATCGTGTTAGCAGGTGCTGATTGCGGCATGCCTATCGCAGGGAACATAGTGCCACTAACAAATGGTTGCGGTACGCGTGTCGCAGCAGGTGGACGGACCCTCATCATCCCCTGTAACTGGACACAGACGAACGAGTTCACACCCTCTGGCCTTGCTGAGTTTGAAGCGTTGTTCCTCTACGACTTCAACAACATTAGGCGAGCTCAGGTCGTTGTTGCTGATATGACTGATGGCGACCCGCTAGTGCCATCCGGGACAAGTATTGGCAATGAGCAGATGTTCACTAACAGCTTTGGCGTCGACCTAAGCATCGGCAGTGCGTCAATCAACAATGTGCTAGCATGGTTGGTGTTCGTGGAAATCGAGAACAACCAATTTCTTGGCGTACTGGTTCTTGGGTTGCCCGAGGATTCGGCTGCGAATGAGTTGGTTGCGTTTTCGATAGCCAACAGCATTCGGCCAGCGGGATAATTAGGGGTAATTCTGGAGGGTTGGTTGCCCGCGATGTTTTCGTGGGGATAAAACAATCCCCTCGTCGATATCCCCACTGCCGCATTCCAACCCCATCGCATTACCCGCCGCCAATCACGCCAACTCCGAGAAACAGCCGGATACCCCCGCGAATAAGGCCTTTTGACGGCCTGCCGCGAGGATGGGATACCGCAGCTGTTCAATCCTTGCGGGGGAATTCGTTAGGCTGGGATGGCGATTGCTAGCCCCTGATTGAGGGGGTATTCGATACCTAGCAAGGGGTAATAGACAGCGCCCAGAGAGAAACCAATGGCAAAATACAATCGCTTAACCTGCACCATCACCGAAGCTGCTGAGATGTTAGGCGTGTGTCGTGCCGAAGTTCGCCGCATGATTAAGCGAGGCATTCTGGCTGAGTTCCCTACCACTGGGCGGGGGCGGGTGATGGTCAGTCTTCTTTCGATTTTGGAAGCGCTGGAATATCCACCCGCCATCATTCGCGACATCGCATTGCAGCTATCTCTGCCGCAAGAATCGACGGGCGAACCAACAGCCAGTGTAACGGACGCCACTCATTTACCACCGCGCCACCCAAGCACACTCCCAGGTTTCTCGACGCTATCGCCACCGCCGCCGAAGGGTGGCGCTAAAGCCGGTATGCATGGCGTGCCTGCCGCTGCAAACCGGAAAGTAGCGGCTTCTCGTGCGCTGTTTGACCGCATCTTGTCTGAAGGAAGGGAAGGCGGCAAGAAGGCCAAGAAGAAGCGAAAGACCAAGACGAAGAAGAAGTAGAAGAAGAGCGTAAGCGAGAATGGCAGGCCGACCAGTACGAGGATGAAGGCCGATGAAGGTCCGTGTCGACGCCGAATTCCGCGAACTTATCCCGCCTTTGTCGGGCGACGAGCGGGCGCAGCTTGAAGCGAACTTGAAACGCGACGGTTGCCGTGACCCGTTGGTGACTTGGAATGGCACACTGCTTGATGGCCATAACCGCTACCAGTTCTGCACCTCCGAGCGAATCAAGTTTAGCACGGTTGAGGTGAGCGGTATCAACGACCGTGACGACGCCAAATGCTGGATTATCCGCAACCAGTTTGGTCGCCGAAATCTTGAGCCATTTGTCCGTTGCGAACTCTCATTTGGTCTTGACGAAATCGAAAAGGCCAAGGCGAAAGAAAGGCAAAAAACATCGACAGGTGGAAAGAGGCCTCAGCTTGTACTGAATTCAGACCAAGCTGGTGGAAAGGGCCGCACCAACATGAAGCTCGCAAAAATCGCAGGCGTAGGGCACGACACTATACATAAGGCCCGCATCATCAAGAACGAGGCGAGCGAAGATGTAAAAGAAAAGTTGCGGCGGGGTGAAACAAGCATAAATGCCGAACACAAAAAGCTCCGCCCAACGGGACGAGAGCCGGGAAAGAAGCCTCGAAAGGATGCGGGCAAAAAGAAGTCCGTCACCTACTCAGCCACATCAAAACAACTTGAAGAAATCGCAAACCGAGTCGAGGAACTCAAAAAACTCACTAAAGGCTCCTCTAACTTTTGGGACGCGATTGGTGTGCAACTGAAGTGAAGGCGTTGTGCGATAAAAATCTTGGAATTACGTTGACCGCGCGCCCGAGATGAGTTACTAATTATTTGTCGGCCCTTGACGGGGCTGGCAAGCGTCCACTGTAAGGACAGATACTACTTCCAACCGGCCACTGAAAGGCCAGAAAGGACATGGTTCTCATGTCTACAGTTAACATTCCTGAACAAGTTGAAAAAATGCTCCTCCTACGAGCGAAACTCAACAAGGCCGCAGAAACCTGTAACGCTGAAATGAGTAAGCTTCAGGAGGTACTCGCGAAACTATCCTTGGGGGTCGAGGCGATGGTCGCGTTTGATGACGGGGTCACGGCATATCAACTGGACTATTCACGTCGCAGGGGTTCAAAGAAGGGGTGGACCTTTCATATCGCTAGAGGCAGAAATATGGGTACGGGCGGGACGCCTAGTGATGTTGAGGTCTTTGAATTTTTGGAAGCGCCTCGAAACGTTCGCGTAAAGGCTTTCCTACACGTACCTGCGTTAATACAAGAGATTGCCAATAACGCAGAGGGCGAAGTGGCGAGCGTCGAATATGAGTCGGCACGAGTAAATGAGATAGCACAGTCGCTTTTGAGGCTATCAGAAATTCTGGACTAAGGCTCAAGATATTAGAACTTTGAAAAGAAGCCCCGCATCGATTTGACGCGGGGCTTTCTTTTTGGATTTGTATGACACGGTTGCCGTCCGTTTGAGGTGGCGTGATGCCGCAGATATTTAACTAGGTACTGTCTATCCTGCAGTATCTAGCCGTCAGTCTCAATATGGAAGAGTCGTTGAATCAATGTCTTTTCAGAGTTGAGCTGCTCAATCGCTTCTTGACTCTTCTTCCTTGATTTGATTAAACGGTTCCGAAGTTCCCGGACCGTGAGTGGTTTTGCCGCCGTCCAGACGCTCTTTTTCGGCTGCTGCTTTTTGTCGACCGCTGATTGCATAATAGCCTCCAGTTCCATTATACCACACAAAAGCTAGTGCGACGAAGAAAATCCCAGCCACAAGCCATGACTGGCCCTTGTTTATCTGTTTAGCAACCCTTTTGTTTCGGTTTCTGAGTTCGTCTGCAGCCTCTGACAAATTCAAGTAGACCATCGTTCTCAGTTTAGAGTCCTCTAGGAAGTAGGCAAATTGGTCACTTAACGGCAGATGGCCGCTCGCAGATATAGATGTCGAGCCATCAGGCTTACCGGTGGTAGTCCCGGCCTTCTCTCTTCGGATAACCATGTGCCAGATTGCGGCGACAAATGCAAAAATAGATAGCGTAACAAGAACAAGTAATACCCAGAAAACCCACTCCGGTCCCGTGTCAACCTTCGACACCCAATCGGACTTGAATAAACCAAAACCAAAAACTGCAAATACAATTGAGAGTGAAACGTTGCGTTTTTTAGCGTACCTCTCCGCGTTTTCACACTCTGCCTCCCAGCATCGTACAGCGTGCTCGACTGCAATCTCTGAAACCTCTGCGAGGTCATCGTTGTCAAGTTGCGCCCAAGCATCTTTTTGCTCTTGAGACCATTCGGGATTTTCTTCCATCGGTAGCTCGCATTCATCGCCTAAGGTCAAATCATTGCAGTTGTAGATTGTAATGCTAGAGTCACAGGAATGAAGGTCTTTTTGTTTTGACTCCTACGCCTCACCAATAAATCACCCACATGCCCACCCTCCAACACTACATAGACGCCACCAACACCTTCTGCTCCCTCACCCCACGCGAGCGTAGGCGACAGTTGCCGCAGATAGAGGCGACCATCGCTGAGTTGATGGACCTCACTTTCGAGGCTGACGATGGTGATACTAAGCAATTATTGGCGTCGCTGGAGTTGCGGTTGCGGGCGTTGCGGGAGGCAGTGTTGAGGGTGGAGGGGAATAGGGTGGATTGCAATTTGAATGCTAGTTTCGTTATATGTGCATTGAGCACCCTTTATCTATTGCTATTTATTTTGCCTCGCGTTTTCGTAAATTGCTCCAAGAATTGGCGTCCGGCGTCGGGTATCGCCGGAACATCGTCTTGCTTTAGATACGAAGCCAGTTCAACAAAAGGTACGCCGCAGCGCAATCGGACCTGAGACGCATCCGCATTGCTACAACTGGCGGAAGCGAAAGCGTCAAGCAAACCTTGCCTAGACCAGTTTAGGTGAGCAGTTTCAATGTTCCCGTTTTCTTTGATGACAATTAGCAGAGGGCTACGAAGACGGAAGGTCTTTCGTTCGCCGAGTGCCTCTACCGTTAATCGTGTTACACGCCCAGCTACTGGATTACTGCTAGTTTGAGCAAATAGGCCAACGTGTTTACGTTCAACCTCAGAGAGAATCAATGCTCCGGGCCGGTCATCACTTGTGCCAATGGCTAAAAAGCCGCCAGCGTAACGTGGCGTGTCTACGATTTCATCTATAGCAGCCGTCGTTCCGATGCGGTGATATGTACCGTAGGCAAAAAGCAAGATGACGCTGACGAAGATAAAGACATGAATGCCGGTACGTTTCGCCAGTCTTTTTTCTGCGATTGGTGAAACTGTAGAGCGGCTGGAGCTTGTAGTCGGCAACGGGTCTTGCATAGCAGTCATCAAGTACGAACAAAGGGTCGATGCAGATTCTTATTCGATAAGCGGTTCTGATGCTTGCATCACTATGGTGCGTTAGTATTTAGCATTGTCCTCGATTTAAATCCACACTCCGAACAAACATCCGATTCATTCCCCGTCAAATCATACCCACAGCCTACACAGCATCCAGTCAACTCACGCCTACGCCGTTTGCGGTACGCCCGATTGAGTAGGAGCCACGGTGGCAGCATCACTAAGAACATCATCCAAAAGGGTACATTGACGCCATTCTCATCAATCTCCGGCAGTGGAAACCACTCAAACGGGTGTGTACGTCGAACGGTGAATCCCGGCCCCTCCCCCATCCGCATGATGGTATTGGCGAGTTGGGCGTCGTAAATGAGCCACACGTCACCTTGGCCCACTGTGACTGCGAAATTGGGGTGGGAGTATTCGATGATGATGAACTCGGTGACGAACCACACGGCCAACGTGGCGAGTAAGGCGTAGACGAGTAGGCGGCGAGCGGTGTTCATCTACTTCGTCGCCTCGGCTTGCGCCGCGACATTGGCATTGCATTCAGGACAGACGCCAGTGGTATTGCCGGTTAAGTCGTAACCGCAGCCTTGGCAGTGGCCCTTGGGATGCTTGCGGCTCTTGCGCCACAGGATGAAGAACAGCGACCATGTGATGAGGTTGGTGAGCCAGTGGGGAATGACAATAATATGAAATCCTATCCTGCCATCATCATCTCCTGGCGTAAATTCGTAGGACGGAAAACGCAACACCGCACCACCTGGTTGCCACAGTGTCACGAATTTACGAGCACTGACGCCAGACAAACTTCTGTCTTCGACGCGATTTGGAATCTCCAACCTCTCGTGCTGAATCTCATCGAAGCCAAACAGGACGCACCCGCGCGTGAGAAATATAGACGAACCAACTGGCGGTGCAATTAAAGCCGAAAATACAAATGCGGAAACCCAAACGACCGACACCAAGATGGAGGCCACCAGAACGATGTAAGGCAGTATTCTCACGCCGTCACCTCCACCGCTTCGCCACACTCCGGACACACACCGCTCTCATTCCCCTGCAAGTCATACCCACATTGACCGCACGGTTGCAACGCTTGGCGATGTACGCGACGGCGACGGTAGGTGCGGATAAAGAAGATGGCGGGATAGATGGCGGTGAAGATGGCGAAAACGAGATAGTCAATTTCGAGTTTTATTACGTCAAACGGCAAATTGGTATTTCGAGTTCGTTTGTGGCTCAAATGGAAACCGGGTATGTCAATCTCGAATGAGTCTTGAAAAATGGGCTGGCTCTCATCTCTAAAGCCCAACCAATCTATGCTACCGAGATTCAAATCCAGCCAGCCAGTAAAGCCGAAAATGCCATCCGTGAGATAACGTGCACGTAATACAGACTTTGGACCGACTTCATCTCCAAGATACTGAAGCGCAGGGTTCCATCCCAAACGGCTTATTACCAATGCGGATGTTGCCAGAAGCAGAAACACAACCACTCCCAGATGCAACCACTTCCACATTAGCCCGCGACCTCCGTCTTGCTAGGTGGTGCGATAGCCGTGCCGCATTCAGGGCAGGTGCCGGACTCATTGCCGGTGAGGTCGTAATGGCACGCAAGGCATGCGTTTGGGTTGGATGGTGGGAGTGGGCGGAAGTAGCGGTAGGCCCCCATCACAATCACTGATAGAAAGATGCTATAAAGGACATGGACTGCCGAAAATGTTTCTTTTGACCAGTTTACGTCAAAGAGCTTGTCGATAACCCAGAGTTCGTGAAGTAGCGTCAGTAAAATTGCCCTCTCGATACCGGAGGAGGGCCAGTCGATGTTAACTGCATAGACAATCACTGCGATACCAACGACGAGCCCGACAACGGCGGCAATTGCAAAATCACGCATCTTCGACTTGCCCATACTCGCCATCCTACCCCAACTCCGCTGCCATCGCCGTGGGCCAGAACACAGAATCGAATACGTAGCGGGTGGGCGTATCGCGGCGATAGATGACTTGCGCCAACGCACGATGCGTTAAGTGGCAGAACGCCACGTAGTGACACCGTGCCGCTGGTGGCGTCAGCTTCGTCCGTATGCCATCCAATGGGCCTTCGACGAGCAGGACTACAGGCCAGCCGCGACCGGCGTTGAGGGCGGTACGGCGTTTGACGTGAGCGCGTAGGGATGCGGTGTCGGCGGGCGTGAGTTCCACGCGCTAAGACTTGCTCAGCGCTATTAATAACCAAATCTTAATATATGAGGGGGTGATTTGCGGATAGAGGTTTCGCTAGACTGAACGCACCACCCAAGCTCTCTTTCTCTTTTTTACCTTTGGGAAAGAAGCTTGCCCGGCCACCTTTAAAGGGTGGACCGGGCTTTTTATTTGCCCTTGTTGTGGCCTCGCACTCCCTGGCTCACTCAGTGGGAGAATCGACTACCTCAAAACCCATGATGAACATGTCATTGCGAGTTGGTTTCACCCAACGAACTTCGGCGTAATAAGTGCGAGTTTCTGGTAATCCATCACGGAGCGCGACTGTACATTTGTCGGCTGCTTGAAGTGGGATATCGCAAGTAATACAGAACCCGCCTCCGGAGATATTGCGGACCGAAACCTGCATATTGACCTCGCCAATAGTTAGCGTTGCGTCAAGGTTGGCCACTAAGAACCGGTTGCGGTCGTCGATGGTGTCGAGGGGACCGGTGCCGAAGTCCGCTACGACCTGCACAAAACGTCGAACCCAGTCACTTCGCTTGCCTACCTTTCCTTCGGGCAATTGAATAACCCACCCTTCATAAATATATCCAGCCGCTTACCACGCAGCTCGGATAAGAAGCATGCATTGATAGCGGCTAGGGGGTACCAAATTGTGAGGCGATGCTCACGCCTATAAGGGTAAACGCCACTGCTCGGATGCGCGCTCATTAAATTTTGTAATTTTATTGAACTCGCTTAATGGAGTTGCCAGACATATGGAATTGCCGACCTTGTGTGGCGAGAATCGTCATGATGAGCTGGCGAAACGCGACGTTGTTGCAGTGTCCTGCTCATGCCGTCGACGTCGCGAAAGAGACACGCCCCATCAACATGTCCATCGTCTGGATTATCCGCGTGAAGTAATTCAGATTTGCGACTGTACCGCAGAGATGCCCGGCCACGTGTTAAGGGTGGTCGGGCTTTTTATTTGTCGGGCGCTTTCGTGGTGCAAAGATGCTCGTTTGGTGAACAGGATATACGTTACTACTTCCGCTACATCGGGGTGGGGGGAGCTTTTGAAAACCGTATCCGCCAACCGTTGCGTCTAGGGAAGTTATCGACAAACGTATAAATTTATCACGTCTACGCAAAATTTCTTTAAGAAAGTTTTTGCCTTTGTCGATTCACGTGCTATGTTTATTGAGTCGACTAATTCAAAGTGAGTTGGTCAAGAAACAAATTGAGCCCGCGCGAACTGACCTCGCCGGGCTCGTGTTCTCAACCTTCTTAGGAGGCCAAGACAATGTCAGATGCTACTACACTTCCTGCCAACACCAAAGACTTTTGCGACATCGAATCCAAGACGAGCGACTTTCTCGCAGTCGTGCGCGGCCATGAACTGACTGACGCCGAGCGGGCGCAGTTCGACCATTTGGATTGGTCGTTCGATGGCGAAGGTTGGCACGGGCGCTATGTGCGGTTCTGCGGTATCGTCTATCGCTTAGACATTGTCAAACCGCTACCCGCAAGCTTGCCAGAATGGTTCGGCGACAGCTACGAAGGCGTTGTATCAAGCCCGAATGGCCCGGACATCGCTATCTGCTGGGCACCCGATGACAACATCGAAGATGATTACACCCGCGTCCGCGTGGGCGTGTTGGTAGCCGCCCCCATCGCTAAGCCCACCAATGGCAATGGAAAGCATGGCCCACGTGGCAATGGCCAGTCGCACGATGCAACCGAACGGGTAATGGCAAACATCGCGAATCGCCCGCCGGTGTTTCGCGAGATGCTGGCGGACATGCTGGAGTTTCCGGCGAATCGCACGTGTAGCACGCCGTATTCAATGCGAAAGCCTGAGTAGCATTAATTGAAATCATGCCGCAAGCTTCGCCCGCCACGTGCGGGCTTTTTTATTGCCCGCCGTTGGCTTGTCGCTCGGCCATTGCGCCTTCGTAGAAGCCTTCGGAGCGTTGCTGTAAGCCGTGCAGGATGGCGAACATCCCAAGCCGCTGTAACGGCGTCAGACAGGCGTGGAGCGACGCTAGTTCGGCTTCTTCGTCTGTCTCAGGGCGAATGACGCCAGGCGTGTGCGATGCCAATCCGGGCAAGCTGAAGCCGTTCTCGACGATGTCGGCGAGGAATCGCAGCATGGTCTGACGATGGGCGGGGCTGCGGGTGAGGCGCATAGCGGCCATGGCTTCTTCGGTGCTGGCGATTGTTTCGATGAGTTGCTCGTCGGTCACTTACCCGAGCCCTCCCACATGATTAAGAGCATGTCCTGTTTTGTTCGCTCGGGGAGTTCGTGCCAGCAGCGGATAATGTCGGCTAAATCGGGGTCGATTTCAGACGAATCGCCTTGCTGTGCAAGATATGTGCAAGTCACAGAATCGGTATCGGTTTGTAAGTCGTTGTTATTGTTGCCCTTAGTTTGATTTGCACTCAGTCCGGGCAAGCCCAATTTCACTATTAGCGACTATTCAGCACACCTTGCCCCCATCGTTCTTTTTTGTTACCGATTCGAAGATTTTTCCTTTCTCAGACCGAGGTTGCCGTCAACCGATTTCGAGCTTCGATTCAGTCGTGATTCGAGTTGGGGGGTAGTCTGCGCGTCTTTTTCGCATCTCGATAAAAATCGCGTCCGGCGCATAAGAAAGGCCCGCGACGACAAGCGTCGCGGGCCGGTATTGGTCGAGTTGAATTGGAGTTGCCGCTGAAGCCAGCGGCTCACCAATCGGCTTAGTTCAACAGATCGGCGACGAAGTCATTCACATCGCCGAGGTCGGACAGGCCGCTCATGTCATAGTCAAGACAATCGCACTGACCGCCCATGGCACCCATCGACACGATGCAGTCGATTGCACCTTGAATGTCGGCACCATCTGCGTCACCGTCGCCGTCGATATCACCCGGAATGGTGGCGCAACCTGCGACGAGCAGATCCGAGACGTCGAGCGTCATGAACGCTTCACCACCCGAACCGAACGTACCGAGGTCGTTACCTTCGGCATCGCGGATGGGCGAGATGAAGTAGATCAGGCCGTCGTCGGTCAGGGCGACATCGTCAAACGAGAACGCCGTGCTGGTCGAAGTGCCACGACCGATGAAGACGTTGTCGTCGAACATGCCGTTTCCGTCGAGATCGACCGGGTCGCCTTCGCGGGCTACGACGGTCTCGCCGTTCAACACCATAACGGTATCGAACTCGGTGTCCGGCTCACTGGTGTTACCGATGACGACGTAGTCGCCGTTGGCATTACCAGTGGCGGCGATCATGATGGCACCCCACAGTTCCGAGCTGCCAGGTGTGATAGGCTCGCCCGTGCGGGCAATTACGGCACCATTTGAGATGATGTAGTCATCACTCAACAAGTCATCGCCACGCACGTACCAATCGCCGTTGGCAATCATGCGTACGTCTAAGATGGTGTCGATGTCGATGCCCATGAAGTTGGTGTTTTGTCGTAGGACAACGACATCGTTGACCACGACGGCTTCTTCATCGCTAATGAAGTCAGGTCCGAGACCGATTTCCGCGATGTAGTTGAGTCCGTCCGGCGAGGTGCGGAAGTGTTCAGCCGTGAAGGCCGCCACGTTCTCACCGCCGAATGACGAAACACCTTCCTGTAGAAACGCCGTCGCTAAACCGAACTGCGAGTAGAAGAGGGCAGTATCTTCGTTGCTGCTTACGATATTCTGAATGTTGGCTGCGTAGAAACCGAAGCTGTTGTCATCCAGAAGGTGTGCAGTACTGACAGAGTTGCCCAACGTTTCATCGCCAGCCACGCCGGCGGTATCAACCAGCCCGAACGCTCCATCGCTTTCGCGTGCTGCGGTTGTTTGAACGCCACCGATACGGGTGAAGAGCAGGTCCTCAGTCGTCGTGCCACGTGCGCGGGCACCCCAAGCGAAGTCGTTGTTGTTATTGAAGCCGAAGTCGTCGTCAAAGAAGTCGTACAGCGTACCCGCAGCTTCGCCGGGGATTTGCTGACCTTCCTGTGCGAACGACGTACCGACAGTGCCGGAGCCCAACACGGCCGAATTGACTTCGTTCGAGCTCAACTCATTTTGACCTGACACGACCCAAGTCGAACCGTCCGGGCTGACTGCGAGTTCTTCGATCGACTTCCATTCGGTTACTACGGGCATACCGGCGAGATCGAGTGCACCCGGAACAATGGCGGTCGGATGACCGTCGATTTCCGAGTAAATCACGTTGATCTGGCGGAAATCGCCCACGCGGGTAGTGACGAAAGCCGTGTTGTTGGCCGGATCGGGATCGATCTCATCAGCGGTTACATCCACCATGTTGGTGAAGGAACCGGTCATGGTCGGCGTTACCGTTAGTGTTACCGATTCGGTCGTCGTCGCCGCGATAGTGCTGAAGCTCAACTCCAACACACCAGGAACGATTTCGTTAAACGGCACCGAGACCGCGACGAGGTTAACACCGGCAGGCAAGGTTTCCGTCACAATGACGTTGTTGGCCGGGCCGGGGCCGAGGTTTTCGATGTTGATGGTGTAATTGATGTCGTTACCAAAACCGACCAATCCTTCGTCGGCCTTGCTGATGGACATGTCGGCCACATCCCCGTTGATGGTTTCCAACACAAACGAGTCGTTCGCGGGGTTCAGGTCCACCTGATCCAACGAGAGAATCGAAATGTTGTTGGTGACCAACGCCTGGAAGGTCGGCGTGACGGTGATGTCGTACATCACCGAACCACCGGCAGGAATGCTGGCGATGGTGACGTCGATATCCTGACCGTTCTGCACGAAAGGCAGCGAGGCCGTCACAAAGGTAACCTCGGCCGGTAGCGAGTCGCGTACCAACACGTTGGTTGCAACCGACGGACCGTCGTTCGTCACCGTAACCGTGTAGTTGTAGTTCATGCCGACCGGAGCGCCACCGTTGTCGATCTTGCTTACGCCGACATCGGCGCGGGCTTCGATCAGGGTGCTGGCCGAGGCCGAATTATTACCCGGATTCGGATCGGCTTCGGTCGCGCTGACCGTCACGTTGTTAACTGCCGTACCATTGGCATCAGCGGTTACCGTGATGGTGGCCGAGGTGCTGGTGAAGGCTTCCACCGTGCCGAGGTTGATGGTGACCACACCCATCGATTCCATCGCGCCATTGCTGCCTTCGGAGAAGGTCGTTTCAGCGGCCAACGTGTCATTGATCACCACGTTGGTGGCGTCTTCGGGGCCTACGTTGCAAACGGTGATGGTGTAGGTGATCGGATCACCCAACGCTTCAACAACGTCGGTGCTGGCCGACTTGAGTACTACAAGATCGGCCCCCATACCAATTGGCGAGGTGGCAGCCGAAACGTCAACAGCCACCACTGCATCACCGATGTCGCTGCCGGTGTTATCAACCAACTGCGTGGTGAAGTACAGCGTGCCGTCGTCGGTGAGTACCAACTCATCGGCTTCCGGCGTTCCGACAAATGCGTTGTCGTCAAACAAGCCATCGTTATCGAGCGCGACCGGATCGCCTTCGCGGATGACTTCGGTTGTGCCATTAATGACCACGACGTAAGCCTTATCTGGGTCGGCATTATCCGTTGTACCCAATACGGCGTAGTCACCTTGGTTGTTACCAGCGACGCCGCGGAAGGTCGGGGACCAGCCTTGACCGTCATCCCAGATTTCACCGGCACCGGGGAAGATCTCATCGCCGCGTTGTGCAATAAGTGTGAACGTCGAACCGTTGCCCTTTACTGCCCAGTCTTCGTCGGCGTCGGACGTGGTGCCGTGTGCGACCCAGTCACCGTTCGAGAGCATTTCGGCCCAAATGATACTGGCGGTGGTGCTGGGCGAACCGAGCGTGCCCAAAAGGCCGGTACCGGCGAGTACTTCGCCTTCTTGCATAACGACTTCACCGTTGACGACAAGCACGTCATCACCGCTCGTGCCCTTGAGGTCACCGAAAAGCAGCGTTTGGCACAAGGCGCCATCCGTCCATTGATCGCCATCGTCAAAATTTTCCCATGCTTCGGTTGCGCCGCCAGCCTGTCCGGTCGGCGTGGTGTTGTCTTCCCATGCGACAATCTCGGAGATATTGCCGAATTCATCAGAGCGGAAGACTGCGGTATTCTCAGACGACGAGATGCCGCCGCCCATGAACTCATTGCAGTAGATCGCGTCGCGATTGCCGTTGATATTGGCCGAGTGCAACGTTGAACCGTAGTCCCAACCATTTTCCTGGAAGGGCGAGAACGGAATGACCGTGTCTTCGCGGGCGAAGGCCGTGCGCGTCGCGCCGTCGAGAGCGATCACAACGAATTCATCATCGGTGCCGGTCGTATCGGCGACGTATCCCACATAACCGGCGTTGTTGACGCTCAATTTTTCGTTAAAGAGATCGTCAAGAACCGGACCGACGGCTGTGGTGTTTTCCTGCGCGATCACAGTCGGCACGCCGCCTGTGTACCGCACAATGACGTCGTCAGCCGTCGTGCTGCCGCCAAAGGCAGTGCTGGCTTCGAATGCAATGCTCAGTCCATCCGGACTACGATTCGGGCGACCCAATCCGCTATCGTATTCGGTCATGATTGGGCTGAGGAACGCAGACGAGGTTCCGGTGACGGTCGAAGCTAGCGCGCTGGCGGCCGGAAAGACGCGCACATTGTGCGAAAACGTTTCGGTGTTGTTCGGATCGTAAGCATCGTCGTCGTCCACCGGGTTGAAGGTGGCCGTGACAATGATCTCGCCTTCGGTCGCCGTCGTGACCGTGATCGTCACATTTTCAACGTCACCGGGCATCACGTTGGCTAACATGGCGGAAACTTCAACATCAGGAGTGGTTTCCATCGCCAAGCCGCTATCCGAAACAACGCTGTCGATGGTGGCACCAACGGCGCCCGGGCCAGACAGGGTAATGGTGTAAGTACCGCCGGTGACGGCCGTTTCGTTACCACAGTTCTGATTGCGGATCATGTAGGTGATGGAATCGCCGACTGCTACGTCGCTGCCTTCGGCAGGCATCGCAGAGGTAACCAAACAAAAGTTCGGTCCAGGCGTTGGCGTAAGCGCGTTGGGACCCCAACCGGCACCTGACGAGGAGGTCGACGCGCTGTAAGGCGTTAAACCGAGATCAGGCAGAAACGTGTCGGTGGCCAAGTCAGCTACGCGAATGGGGTCGGCCGTGTCGTCGGGAACCAAGTAGGCGAGATTATCACAAGGCCCCGGGTTGCCCGGACCACAATCTCCGTTGGAAACCGCCAAACCCTCTTCATTGGAAACCAACGCCAACGACACGATATCGGTACGTGCTGATGCGGCGGGTTGACTTAGGTCAATGCGATTTAAGAAACGAAAACTAAAGTCGAGGTTGTTGGCATATAGGAAGCCATCAATAGGGTTGAAATCGAGACCCGACAATTCGACATCGCCCGATTCAAAATCAAAGTCGAGCAATAACGTCATAGCGCCGGTGCTCAAGTCGACTTCATAAACGCCTTCAGGAACTGCTGAAAGACCGAACTGATAGCTAGTGAGCAGGCGGTTACCGATCGAATCCCATGCGAGGCCGGTCACGCGGGGCACTTCACCTGCAAATCCCAGTTCCGCAACGCGGCGCACGCGCAGACGACCCGGAAAGTCCGGATCGGGATCATCATAGTGAGCGCTAAAGACAAACGTGCCGACGGAACTCGTTCCCGTCGTAAAGTAAATCGTGCGACCGACGTCATCGACCGTCAGGCCTTCGATACCGGCGAAGTCCACGCCGTTGTCAGCGGGAACGAACAAAGGTGTCGCTGTCAGCGTGACCGTATCGATGTGATAGACCGGCTCAAACTCATTTTCCTGGCCGACAATCAACTGCGCGCTGGCCGTTGATTGAAGTGCGAGTAGCGCGACACACGCGGTGCACGCCAGGCTCAAATTTCGTCGAAACATCTGCTGCCTCCGTAAAAGAATGGGTGGATTAGCCGCGCCAGGATGCGCACCATTGCACAACGACCTCCCGAATCGCAATTACAGCGAACCGGGGGCGCGACCGGATAGGTAAATTGGGTGTTTTTTGTATCAAGCGTTGTCGAAGCTTCTTTAACGCACAAGCTGCCAAACAGGGCAGCGGGTGCAAACGACTTAAGATTTCGGATCGAGTTGGATCGCAATTGTGATTTAAGCGGCGGAATAATCTGCCAATATTGGTTTTGCGAGCCAAGGCATCCGAGCGGAGTTCGACTCCGCAAACGGCCACTTTCTAACCTGAAAACGTACCTATCTCGATTTTCCATGTCAAGGATTTGGGCGATTCCTGTCGGTGCTTTTGGTCTGACAGGTGGGCGAAGGTATAATTCCGAAAACCCTGGTAGGGCTGCGCGCTTGTTATTCGCAAGCCCCGCCCCCGGAGCGAGCGGCTGGGTAGGCGTGCGATGTTTGCGAATGGTGAACACCTCCCCACAGTTCGCCGTTTTTGTGATATACGGCTACCCAATTACCCAAGTTTCATTCCTCAGATGGAGATCCACCCATGTCCCTATCGCAATCCCGCGGAATTCGCCCGTTGGCATATTTCGCCGTGCTTGGCCTGCAGGCAATCGCCTTCGGTCAAGCTAGCAATCCAACGCTTTTTGTGACGGATCACATTCCCACGAATCCTCAATTCGGAAACTTCGGCACCGTAACGGCGCTGCAGGTTAATGGGGATGGCACGCTGACCGAACTCAGCTCGGCGTTCACCAACGACTTACCTTACGAGTTGGCTTTGTCACCTAATGGTCGTTGGCTGGCAGTCGGGCATGCGAGTGCCTTACTCGATGAAGATTTGATCATCTACCGCGTCAATGCGGACGCCACGTTAGAGATGTGGGCGGTGGAAACCGTCCGCAGCTCACCGTTTGAAATTGTCTGGCGCGACAACGAAACGCTGATCATGCTGGAAACGGAGAACGGCGACAGCGGCGTGGCGACTTATCACTTTGATCCGAACGCGCCGCTGATTTCCCGCATCGAGCAGATCGATGCGATTGGTACGGGAATCTTCTCTTCGCATTTGGTGTTGCATCCCAATAAACGTTGGCTCTACGTGCCGGATTCTCCGTTGTTCGGCACCAGCTCAATTCGTTTTATCGATGTTGCGGACGATGGGACGCTCACCGAGCAGCAGACGTTGGTAACGGTTCCGTTCGCATTGGACGTGAAGATCACGCCCAATGGACGTAACCTGTACATGGTCACAGGGGCGGGTGATGAGTCGATTGCCGGATTTAACATCGACCCTTTTAGCGGAACGCTGTCAGAGCAGACGTTTAGCCCTTACGCGGTCAGTGCCGGCGCACCTAGCGCGCTGGACATTTCTGACGACGGGTTGTTGTTGGTTGCATTTCACGGAGCAACCGAGACGCTGACATCCTATTCCATCAGTATTGATGATGGGTTTTTGCAAGATACGCTCAACTCATTCAACATTGGTGGAAACGGAATCTTTGAGGCAATCGAACTACTCGGCAATACACTTTATGTGACCAAGAATGCTAACGGTGACGAGGATGCTGCGATACTGACGTTTAATGTGGACAGCCAATTCGGCTCGTTTCTACCGCTCGGCGGCCCGGTCGCATTCGGGACGCGACCCTATTTCATGGAAGCATGGGTTCCGCTTCCGATCGTTCTGGGTGATTTAAATAGCGATCAGTTGGTCAACCAGCTCGATATCCCTCCGTTTGTTGCGACGTTGTTGGGCGAACCCGCCGAACCCGATCACCCGCAGCGGGCGGATATGAATCAGGATGGCAATGCTGATGGGCTTGACATCGACTTATTCATACAAACCGTGCTTTTCGTACCGACATTGGGTGGGTGTTGTTTAGACAGCTTCCAATGTGTTGCCGTGACTGCGGCGGAATGCGCGGATTTAAACGGGCAATATCAGGGCGACGACACCACGTGCGATGGCTGTCCGCAGCCACCGCCACCGGAACTGATCAACCTTACGGTGTTTCCTTCAACCGGACCTCCATTCTGCAATACCAACCCGCCTCTGATCAATCTGTTTATAGACGGGCTTAACTTCCTCTCAAGCACGGAAGTGACGCTTGAGTTTGACAATGGGCTTAGTCTTACGGGCATCGATGAAGTGATTTTCCCGCCGAACTTCATCACGTTGAACTTTGATGTGAGTGGGATTCAGCCGGGAACGTTCCGAGTTCGAATTACCAACCCTGATGGGCAGTTTGTTGAGTCAGTCGAGACCTTCGATGTGATCGATTGTCAGTAACACGAAAGAACTGAGTCAAAAGCTAAATATCGCCGAGCCCCATGTGCGGGGTTCGGCGATGTTTTTTGTTGATGACCGATCGGTCGCGGTTGGGTGATTACTCGCAGCGGGCGAACCGTAAACGAGCGACAACCGAGTTTTGCTACGGGCAGTTGCCGGTTAACAGGCAATCAACCAGCATCGGTAGATCGTCGGCAACGGTAAGCGAACCATCCGCGTTTAAATCGGCAGTGCAGAATTCCGGCGATCCCGTCGGGGGTGGTGCGATTAACGCAGAAGCAAAACCGCCGAGATCGCGACCATCGCGAATGAAGTTGCCGTCGACGTCGCCCGCCAAACACGTGCTGGTGCATCCCGCGTCATAGAATGCCACCGCGTCGATGGCTGCTTCCGTACGGGAATCATTGGGATTATCCGTCACAGAGAAGCGTACCCGCACGATGCCGGGCACAGGGACGAAATCCTTGACAAAAAACGTCATCTCTTCCCAGCCATCGGTGCCGGTTAGCGTTGCCACTGGAACAAAATTATTGGGGCTGTTGTTGGTAATTTCGACGAGCAACGCATCGGTTTCCGGCACAGAGCAATACATCCACGCAGCAAAAGAGACCACCGGGTTTTCCATACCCGAGAGATTTAGGAACGGCGTTTGCAGTTGGGTTGGGCCGCCGTCCAGATCCTGAATGGCAGCATTGTTGCCGGTGAGCCAGCACGATCCGGAGCCATCGTAATCGGTCGCCGGTTCGTTAAAACTACCGCTACCAACCGGGATACCGCGTTCCCAGCCGCCGTCAGCAACGCCGCTGTTGGTGATGAACCAACCGGCATCTGATTCGCCGTCATAAGCGGCGATGGTGGTTAGGTTGTCCGATACGATAGCCTCAAGCGGCTCCAACTCACCTGCAAGCGGCGTATTCGAACGAAACCCATCGGTCGTGGCGAAACTCACGAAATACGAGAGCAGCGTATCACATGGCACCGGTGGAAACACGATATCCCACATACCAGATCCTTGCGGATCTAACGGAACGGTTTGAAAACCATTGCCAAAGTCGTAATGCAGCAGGCCGCCATCTGCTGACAGGATATGGCCGTTGCGACCTTGGGCGGCGATCCGCACGCGTTGGCCCCCGGCAGGATCGACGGCGACGGGGCGCTCGTCGATGAACGTCAGGTCGTAATAGTTCGGAATGCAAATGCCGGTTGGATTGGCCAGCGCGTTTTGCAGGTCGGTGTTATTCAGACCACAGGCGGAATTGGTGCCGGTCGATGCACAACCGCCGTTGGTATGGATGCAAAACGCGATATCGGTGCCTTCGTAGAATACTGGTGACCCAGAATCGCCACCCGAGCTGTCCAATTCAAATCTGAGAATCGTGCCATTCAAGCTGACGTATGCACCGGTGGTCGTTTTCGTGGCTTGATTGTGCGTACCCGGCACCTGAGCGCCGGTGGTTCCGCAGCCCGTTTTGCGCAAGATTTCCCCGTTGGCTGGTTGCGGCAATTCCAATCGAAAGCGGTCGTTTTGAGCCTCGTACGGATACAGCCCGGTGGTGGAGTTGGGAAATACGCCGTAATAAGCCCAGTCATTACCCAATACGATCGGGCCGATGTTGATCTGCAGCGAGTCAGGATCCATCACATACTGATCCGATGGGGGCGGGTGATTTAGCGACCCATTCTCGTTTGACGGGGGAACGTTGAACTGCACCACGTCCAGATCGTTCGATGATGTGCAGTGCCCGGCGGTTAGCATGCAGGTGTTGGCGTCGTCTATGAGCCAGCCCGTACAGCCAACGGGTAGCAATCGTGCGATACGAGCATCCGTCGCAAGGGTGCGGTCGTCGGTGCTGTCGCAGAGGTTGCGTACGCCGCTCAACACCGCGACTGAGGCTGTGGTGGTCTCCAACGCCAAGCGCGACGGGCCGCTGCCCGGCGGCGCGATCAACTCGATCCGAACCGCATCACCATTGAAATACGCGGACGTCATATGCCACTGTCGCGCACCAGCAGGGGTGAGGATTTGCTGCGCGCCGTCGAGTTCCGAGGTGATACGCAAATAAGCGGTCTCATCTGAGTGCGGCACCGCACCAAGCTTCAATTCCGAGAAGGACAGCCGCAGCCATCGCGCTCGTTCGATCTCCACCATATGATCGACGAGAACCTGGCCGTCGTCAGTGGCGTTAGACAGCCAGCCGCTATCGAACGGCGTCGCGACAGTCGTTTGTTGCAACGGAGCCGTAATGGTCTCTGCTTGTAACGCCACCGTAGTTAAGAGAATTGAGCAAACGAGCAATCGATGAATCACAGGCGCACTCCGTTATTTCGAATTCTGAATTGGGTTTAAGAAACTGGGCCGGGCAAAGCTTGCCCGGCCCAATTGTGATTCTCCGCTGAGAATATAGGCGATAACGCTGCGCAAGACCTACGGGCAAACGCCGTTCACGAGGCAATCCACAAACGCGCTGAGATCATCGCCAGTATCCAGATTGCTGTCGTTATCGAAGTCGGCCGCGCAGAATTCCAACGTGCCGGGTCCGTTATTGCCGAGCAGGGTTCCGACAAAACCGGACACATCCGCACCATTGATCAGGCCATCCTGATTGACGTCGCCTTTGGTACAGACCACCGCGCCGTCGCACTCGTAGTCGATCAGTTCGAACGCATCGATGGCGACTTCGGTGCGCGAATTGTTAGGCGTATCGCTGACTTGCAGCCGGAACCGCGTGGATGTGTTGGGCGTGACCAGATCCCTCAGACGGAATCGTTGCACGACCCATTGCGGCCCGCTATCGCCGAAGATCGCGACGTTATCCCAGAAGAGTCCGCCGGATGTCGAGATTTGCAAAAACAGTTGATCGTCACCATCGTCGTTGTTCATCCAGGTCGCAAAGGAGATAAACGGCTCGTTTGAATCTGAGAGGTTCAACGTTGGCGAGCGTAATCGCGTGGGGCCACCATCCAAATCGTCATCTTCCATGGGTCCGGTCAATACGCACTGGCCGGAGCCATCAAAATCTTCCGTCGGAGCGCCATCGCTGCCGTTGCCCGTAGGCGTCGCGATTTCGAAACTACCGGAGGTAACGTTGACGTTCGAGATATCCCAGCCGCTGAGCCCCTCAAAGTTGTTGGCAAGCACCGTGGTTGTGCCCGTGGCATAGACGGCCCGGGTCGTCGTCACCGGATTCGGCAACTGATCGGGGAAGCGCACGCCTGAATCGGTCGTCACGCTAAAGTAGAAATCTACGAATGTGCCGCATGCGGCAAGCGGGAAAGTGGCTTCGTAGAGATTGAAACCAACCGGGTTCATCGAAACCGACTCAAAAGGGCCGCCAGTCGAGTAGTGAAAAACCCCCGTATCTGCTACCGGGTTGGTGCCATTCGAGCCTGAAAACAAGACTGTCACCGTCGTGCTACCATTCGGGTTGACCAAAGCGGGCAGGCCATTCGGAAACGAAATATCGATCGGCACGCATACACCCAGCGGTGCGGTTAGTGCTTTGCGCAATTCTTCGTTGGTAACAGCGGTTGCAATATTGCCGCCGACGAATTCTTCGCAGCCGTCGTTTGTTAGGATGCCGATAAGCGCATCGGTCGCACCATCGGTTATCCCCATACCCGAGTCGCCCGCTGTCGCGTCAACCCGAATACTTAACGCGCCATCCTCAAAGCCTTCAAACGTGCCGTCTGTTTCTTTGGGTACGAAGCTCCACGTGCGAAACACCGGAGGTTCTGTGGCACCATTGCCGTAGCCTCGCACGGGGTCGTCGATCGCTAGATCGACTTCTTCCGCCAATTCAAAGCTGACGCCTTGTGTTGCGCGTGGCGACAAACCGCTGGTGCTGTTGGTAAAGCAGCCGAAGTATCCCCAATCGGCACCATCGCCTGCAGTCTGGTTTTGCACAGAACTCAGATCGGGAACGTATTGATCGGAAGGGAGCGGGTGAATGAGCGTTTCGCCATTGGGTAATGTCAAAGGCGGATTGAATTCGATCACAGTGTCGGCATCCATCGCGCCCGCGCAGCCACCGCTGGTGAGAAAGCAGCCGTTGGCATCATTTATCAAGGTGGCTGTGCAAACCAAGGTGGGGTCAGCCTCGGAAATGATGACACGTGCCACGCGCCCAACATTCGTTAGCAAGCGGTTGTCGTCGAGACCACAGAGCGATCGCGGCGCGCCGCTATTGTCACGACCGTCACCATCGGATTTGACGGTGAGAATTTCGATGATGGCGTCGTTATCTTCAGCAGTTGACCATGCCTCAAGTAGGACTGCATCACCGTTGAAATAGGCGCTACGTTGATGCCACTGCTGATACGATTCATAGTCGAGAATTTGCACGCCACCGTCTAACAAACTGGTCATGCGTAGATAGCCATTTCCGTTTGGCGCGAAGCCACGAAATTGAACCTCGGCAAAATGCAGGCGAATCCAGTTGGCAGTGGGGCTTTCAACGATTTCGGAATGAACCAAGACATCGTCAGCGGTGACGGTCAGGTTCGCGTTTGATTCCGGAAACGTCGCTGTCGTGCGATTGCTGATCTGCGAAAAAGGTCTGACGTCTTCTGCGGTGACGCTCTGCACTGTGAGCATCAGCAGCAGGCATGCGATCGGCAGAATGCGACCGTCATACATGTAGCAAGGGGTGGAACGCGTCATGGGTGGTGGCCTCCAGGGTAGCCAATTGGTTCATACTCGCGGCAGGGCGTGCATCAACCGCAATCAAATGGGTGTGGGTTGGAGCGCGCGGGGGGGCCGCAGAACACTCCTCGTCTGGCAAATCGCCCTGATTATATCAAAACCCATCTGGCGAGCCCAACAATCTGGCGCGCCGGAACTTTTGTCTCTGTAGGGACTTAACGACCTGCACTGCCTCGGGGCCGCTGGATTGTTGTTCTCAAAATGGTGAAGTCGGGCCAAGCCCTGACTCTCGCGCTTTCGGCAAATGTAGGATATTCCACGACGTTGCGGTGGTCGGCAACGGTCATTCGACTGCCGCGCGACGAATCGCAACGGGTGCTGATTGATCTTTTGGAATGACCGCGGTCGCCTCGTGCGGCGTAAGAAATCCCCGCAATTCGATCTTGGATGGCGTATTCTGCAACACGATCATTCGATTGATTGCGGCATTAAACCCGCGCCAGTTGATCGTCATTGGATTAGCGGCTTCCACTGTCGGTAGTTCGAGGGTGTAACGAACGCGTGATGTAACGGTCGCAATCTGCTCGACGGTTCCCGCTTCTATTTCACGCCCTTGCGGGTCGATCAATGAAATCCGGCCTGCGGACTTGCCTGGTTTGGTCTCGGTACCGGTTTGAGGCATGGATACGGATACATTCGCTTCGGCCCATTTGGAAAGTGCAGGTCGCAAAGCGTCGAACTCAGCCAATGAAATCGTGGGCTTGTCGAATGTCCTCATCTCAGACCAGGTAGCGAGCAACCGGCACGGATAGTCGATTTGTAGCGACCGACCGTCAGTGCTCCGGTTAACTTGCATTACTGGTTCAACAAATGGATCGACCCCAGTCGGGCCATTGATCATTTGTCCGCGCAACACAACGGCATGATTACCGCGCGATGTCAGGCGTAAATGCCGTGCAATGGTGCCGTCTTTGTCTTTTAGGCCAAGCTGGATTTGACGCGCCAAGGGGGCCAATTCTCGTTGATCGGATTGGTGGGTCAGCGCGACGGCGCTTACCGATTGCGGCACGTTGTAGAAGCACTTCACGCCCGCCGAGCTACTAATCGACTCGATGCGGTCGATCGAGATGGGCCCCGATTCGTGACCTACCACCATGATGCTGTTGGCAAGGCGCATTAGCATCTGCGTTTCCGATAGCTGTGCGCGCAGAGCCTTGATTTCATGTTGCAGCACATGCCCATCGGCATCTAGCTGAATACACAGCGTGCCACCTTCCCATTGCACGGTGCCGGAATGCACCACGATTGAATGCGCACGAGCATTTGCCGCACTGAACATTAGCGCGAGCGCGGCTGCGAATCGAAATGTCATGCTGTGGGCTGCTTTCATTCCGCAAAGTCCATGTCGATTTCGGTGAAGAACGTGCCGTGGCCCATGTCCTCGCAAACCCACAGCAGGTGGCGATAGGGGCCCATCGGGCGATCGCCGCGTTCGATGCGGGTGGCATGGACACCGCCATCCCCGAGCGCGCGTGTATCGACGATGGCGATCAACTCCCATCGGTCACCCTGGCCGCCAGCTTTGAAGTCGGCGGGGGGCATGTTTTCTTGATAGCTGCCCCAGACGGAGAAATATTGTGGGGCGCGATCGGAAACGTGCCACGAATAGGTGTCGATGCGTTGAATCTTGCGTCGCTGCTGCAAACCGAGCGTGAAGCGACCTTCGTTGTCGTACCAAATGCTGCGGCGGGTGTCGTCGTTGTTTTGCGACACCTCGCCGTCATTGAGACGCGTGATGGTTCCGTCGACGACGCCCGATTGATGGTGGATTTCCAAATCGGGTATGGGAGCGAAGACTTTGAAATTAAATCGGTCGCCTGTCGAGGCGTCGATGTCGTCGTCGTTGCGCGGTCTCATGGTCGTTAGCTTGGCGAACGACTGTGCGCGGGCGATGGCGACATGTTCGTTGGGATTGCGCTCACCGAATACGGGCAACTGATCTTCGGCGTATCGATGGCGGACGGTGATCGGCTTGCTGCCGGTAAAGTCATCGTAAAGCGGCGCAGCAGCCGTCACGTGGCTACCATCCGCGATGGTGAGCGCAAACACGCGCACCCGCTCGTCATAAGGTAAGACGATTTCGTTGGCGGTGCACCGCGGCAGAACGTAGTGGTATAGATAGCTAAACCGATAAGATTCGTTGCCGTTGGCCGGATGATGCCGATGCGTGGCAAACCAAGCGATCGGATCGCGCTTGATAAAGGCGGGCAGAATCGACACCACCTTACCGTCACAATGATGATCGTTCTCGCCAAACGTGCGGTCGAACACGCGGTCATACCACTGGCCGACAAAGCCCGTCCACGCTTGTATGCCTAGCCGGTGCGGTCGTTCGCCGATGGTAAATGTCGTCGTGACGTCTTCGGTAGCCGCAACGAGCAAATGGATTTCGTTGCCCTTGGCATTTTTCAGGTCGATGCGTTGGCCCTTGCATGTTAGTACTTGCTTCTCACCCGGCTGCGTCGAACCCAACTGAAACGTAATGCCGTTATCCGTCAGTTGGGATGGAAACATCTCTGCCGGATAAGAGCGGCCATGGCCATCCATATCGCCATCGGCTCGATCAGCGTCAGTTGATACGACGTCAGCATTGTATTCGAGAGCGATCGGCTGCCCGGCGCATTCGTTGGAAGTCGAACCGGAACCTCTTTCAAGCTCGAACGCAAAAGACCGCATCCCGTAAGCACCGATATCAAATTGGAATGTCTTTCCGCTGCCAGCAAGCGACGCGAGTTTGCGTTCTTGCCCATCAACCTCATCAACCGTTGTGATGGCAAACGGGAATTCAATTGCAACTTTTTTGGCTGGTTTGCCCATTAACTCTTGCACGCGTACGACGAGGCGGTCGCTCTCCTCAGCGCATTTGATAGCGCGAATGTCGACTTGCGGCGTATTACTGGTTGCGAAGGCAAACGTACGGCCCAACCTGCCGCTGTGCTTGTCGCACCAAAAACCCCGCAAAGCTTGATTAAAGCGCCGGCCACGCCATTCAACTTGTGCCGCGCGCCAATCGCCAACGTGACCGAAGATCGCGTAGCGCATCTCGTGCACACCCCAATCCTGACTGTGCTGGTCCATGTACGAGCCGCGCACGCCGGGCGTGTACAGCAGTGTGAGGCGCACCTCGTTGTCGGTCGGTTTGTCCGAACCAAATTTGGAGTCTTCGAGAATGGAGACACCGTAATCGCCGGAGCGATCGGTCAAGTCAAACCACTCGTGCGAGGGTACTTCATACTTCTTGGGTTCGTTGTTGCCGCGCTCGATCGTGCCCATACCCCAGTTGTACGTCGCGTTCTGGTTGCTCACGCTTAGCGGAAATGCAGCTTTCAACGCGCATTGAGTCGATTGCCAGTCGATCTCAGCGGCGACTTCCACTAGATCGCCGGATTCGCCGCGCAACAGTTGGATGAATTGCGTGACTTTCGAATCGCGCGCCCACCGCGTGACGGCGATGGTTGCGCGGACCGGCCCGTTTTCCACAACGCGAAAGGATGGCGTGCCATCAACTTGACCGACAGGCGGATTTTGTCGATCGGTCCAATCCATATTCCACGCCGGAAAGCTGCGCGGCCGCTCGTAAGTGAATTGCAACGTCGCCGGTTTGGACAACACATTCCGGTTGTGCCGCTTATCGAAAACTTCGGCAATATCGCCCGCCTCATTCAAACGCACGCGGTAACGCTCGTTCTCGAGCCCGCGTTCCGAAACGCGCGGCCCGCGCTCGTCGCTGAACCCCTTGTCAGCAGGGCGCACGTCATAAACGGCAAAGCTGTTGGCCGGCATCGATGCTAAAAAGATGAAGTGCAAGCCACCGCCATCGCGCGCAACAATCTGCGACGGCACCTCGCGGCCTTGATCGTCGAACACGCGCACGGATGCGCTATCTGCATTGGGAAGTGTCGCTTCCACCACATCGATCCGCTCGATATCGAGGGGATTGAATACGACAAGCGGTCGGCCTTCGACTTGCGTATCGAGTTGCGACGACACGCGCCCAACGGCATGGGTAAGCACATCGGCAAACAAGTTGAGCGCGATGACATCGTCATTCCATGAGTATCGATACGCGCGCGGGATGCTGGTGCCCGGCAGAATATCGTGCATCTGATTGGCCAACAGCCGTACCCAAGCGCGCTCGAGTTTTTCGCGCGGGTAGTCCATTTGACCGAGGGCGTAGCCAATGCTCGCTGCACGTTCGGCGGCATCGGCAAGTTGCTCGGCCTTGCGGTTCCAACGCTTCATGTAGCTTTGCGAAGTAAGCGTGCCGGCGGAATGCTCGGTCAACAGCATATCGCCTTTAAAACGCGGCAGTTTCGACCGAATTCCGGGCGTGATGTCGTGGAACAGTTGCTCGGACGTAGCGAGTGCGACATCCATCTTGCGGTCGCTAGCTTTGCCGCTGGCGATGTAGTTTTGCACATCTTTCTCGCGCGGGGCGCCGCCGATATCACCGACGCCGTAATAGTGATAGTCGGCCCACATGCCATAAAGTTTGCCGTGCCGGTCGACGCGGCCCAACCAATCGGCGTTTTGGTCGACGCGGCCTTTGATCGCTCCGACGTATGGCCCCGGGTCGAGCGCGGCCAGCACGCTGTTGCCATCCGGCCCTTCCCACACGCCAACTGGGAAAGGGATGCCGACGGCGGAGCCCCACGTGAGTTTTTGGGTGGAAAAGCCCAACAGCCCGCAGTGCGCCCAGAGCGACGGCATCGACGCCGGAAAGCCAAAGCAATCGGGCAACATATAGTCGTTGCTGACTTTGCCGAACTCGCGCTTGAAATACAGATTACCGTACAGCACTTGTCGAATGATCGATTCCGGCGAGGGCACGTTGACGTCACCTTCATCTACGCTGGAACCCGAGACATACCAGCGTCCATCGGCAATGTATTGCTTTAACCGTTGGAAGCGCTGAGGGTAATACTCCTTCATCATCTCATAGCGCACCGAGCCGGTGAAGTTGAAAATGTACTCCGGGTATTTCTCGAACAGCGCGAAGTTTTCGTCGAGCGTGTTGCGCACGTAATCGTCGATGGTCTTCACAAAGTCCCAACGCCACTGCGTATCGAGATGAGCGTAGCCGACGCAGTAGAGCGCTTTGTTGTCGGCGTTGCCGATATCGCGACCGGGTGGATCCTGGCGCGACAGAAGTTGAGCGGCATTCTCGTCGCCGGCACCGTAGGCCGAGGGTAGCCAAATCAAGCCAAGCAAGAGGGCGGCAAGAGCGAGACGATTCACAAGCATGGGGTGACGCCTTGTTGTTGAGCGTGGACGAGCAGGATCCACGGCGATTGGAGAACGTGCCATTTTTTGAGGGTCGCTCGTGTTCGATTGGGCGGGCGACCGCGGCGGATTGAACCGGATTTTGGCTGTCTGAAACCGGCAAGGCAAACCACCCGGGGCGATTCGATCGTGAATGGTGGAATTTGGAAATGAATGATGCAATTTGCCAATGACTGTTGATCGAGGTCTTCCCAATCGCCTCCGCGCGCAACAGTTTGGCGACTCGCGGCCGGTCGACGCATCGCAAGAAACCAAAATCACACCGACCGCAAAGCGCGTGGCGCGCGAATTGCAATTCCTGTCTGGTAGCCCATGGCCACCAAACCGACCGACCAATTCGTGCTCGCTGTGCTACCGATCAGGGAGCCTCCGCAGCCACCTTCAAAACCGCCCGTGGGCAGCGTTGAACCCCATTTCTCCGCTTATAATCGCGATATGAACGCTTCCAGCTTCAAAGACATGCAACGATACGTCGACTTCTCGACGGCAGACGCCCGCCTGCTGGCCGAACTTGCAGAACCGATGGCAGAGCGAATTCCGTCGCTGGTTGCGGAATTTTACGCCATTTTGCAGGATGACCCGCGTGCGCTGGCCGTCTTCGGTGGAGATACCGCTCAGATCGACCGTTTAAAGCGATCGCTGGCGGCTTGGTTCGCACGGCTGTTCGGCGGCGAATACGGTGAGGTCTACTACCAGCAGAGTCTCAACATCGGTCATACGCATGTGCGGGTCAATCTCCCTCAGTATCTGATGTTCACGGCGATGAATGTCGTGCGACGTTCGCTAATGCGCGAAGTCGATGCACTTGATTTACCGGATCGCGATGCGCGCCGGGCGGCGATCGAAAAAATCCTCGATCTCGAATTGGCGCTCATGAACCAATCGTATCATGAGGATTTGATGGATCGCCTGCGCACGCTGGAATCGGTTCGATTCGAAAAACGGCTCGATGAGGCTCGGCACTTAGCGAGTTTGGGGGAGTTGGCCGCGTCGGTCGCGCACGAAATCAAGAATCCGTTGGCGGGTATCAGCGGGGCGTTACAAGTAATTCGACACGGGCTAGACCAAGCGCATCCCCATCGCGAAGTCATGGACGAGGCGCTCAAGCAAATCAATCGCCTCGACGCCGCCGTTAAGGACCTACTGATTTACGCTCGACCCAAGCCGCCCAACCGCGGGCGGCTCGATCTGGTGAGTCTGGTACAACGCGTCATCATGATTATTCAACGCGAGTCGCGTCTAAGCGGCGTCAAGATAACCGTCGAGGCTGAACACGACTCGATCGAGATGGTTGGCGACGAAGCACAGCTGCAACAGGTGTTGATGAATGTCATCATCAACGCCGCTCATGCCTGTGGGCGCAAGGGTACCGTGTTGTGTCGCATGCGGCGGCTTGGCGGCGGCGCGCGGCTGGAGATAATCGACGACGGTGTAGGTATCGATCCGGAAGTCTTACCGCGCGTCTGGGAACCGTTCTTTACCACCAAAGCCAAAGGGACGGGCCTTGGGCTCTCAATTTGTCATCGCATCATCACGGCTCACGGCGGCACGATTGCGCTGGCGAGTAAACCAAATGAAGGAACGCACGTAACGATTGAATTTGGCGACCGCAGCAGCGGCGCTGTCGATCCCGAAAAGGCAAAACCATGAGCACGCCACGCATTCTCATCATCGAAGATGAAAAACTCATTCGCTGGTCGCTACGGCAGCGCTTTGAAGAAGAAGGCTATCGCGTCGACGAGGCCGAGAACGGTCCCGAGGGTTTGGAAAAACTCGAATCGGCCGTGTTCGACCTCGTCATGCTTGACTACAAGTTGCCGGGCATGACCGGCCTGGAAGTGCTACGTCAGATTCGCACCGACGACGAAGATATCGTCGTCCTGATGATGACGGCATACAGCAACGTAGAGGACGCGGTAGAAGCAATGCGGCTGGGCGCGTTCGACTACGTTAGCAAGCCGTTCAACATGGACGAGCTGATGCTAACCGTGGCAAAGGCGCTGGAAACCACGCGGCTGAAACGCGAAGTGCGCGACTTTCGCGCGCAGATGAAGAAGGAATTCGGTTTCGATCGCATCCTCGGCACGTGTCCGCAGATTGTTCGCTTGTTCGGCATGATTCGGGATGTGGCCGAGAGTGGGGCGTCCACTGTGTTCCTGCGCGGTGAGAGTGGTACGGGGAAAGACTTGGTGGCCAAGGCCATCCATTACAACTCGGATCGTGCCAATCGTCCGTTTATGAATATCACCTGTACGGCGATTAGCGAAGCACTGCTCGAAAGCGAACTGTTCGGACACGAACGCGGTGCGTTTACCGACGCCAAGCAGCAGAAGAAAGGGCTGTTTGAACTGGCCGATCACGGCACGGTCTTTCTCGACGAAGTCGGTGATATGCCGCTGAACTTGCAGGCAAAGCTGTTGCGTTTTCTCGAAGAGAAAACGTTTCGACGCGTGGGCGGCGTGAAAGACATTGCGGTGGACGTGCGCATCATCGCCGCCACCAATCGTGACTTGGAAAAGCTGATCGCCGACGGGCAATTCCGCGAAGACCTGTACTATCGCATCAACATTATCCCGATCGAATTGCCCCCGCTACGCGAACGCGGCGACGATATCCGCATCATTGCGGAGTTTTTCGTGGACCAGTTCGCGACGGAGTTTCGCCGCGGGGCGCGGCAGATTTCTGAAGCGGGTGTGCAAAAGCTCAAAGAGTACGCATGGCCCGGCAATGTGCGCGAACTGCGCAATACGATCGAACGCGCCGTGCTGTTTTGCAAGAACGGCACCATCGAAGCGGCCGACCTTACGATCGGCCCGACGGTGGCGGCGCGGCCGACGTTGGTCCCCACGGATATCCCGTCCGACGGTATCAGCATTCAGGACATCGAAGAACGCCTGGTGCGCAAGGCCTTGGAACAAACCGAAAACAACCAAACCCGCGCCGCCAAGTTGCTACGCCTCTCGCGCGATCAACTGCGCTATCGCATGGAGCGCTACGGTATGCTCTGAAGGGCAGGGAAGGGGAAGGGTGATGGCGTGGTGAGCTAGGCCTGTTTTTATGGTGAGAACCCAAGCGATGATGTTGTGACGGATCTCGGGTGCTGGGTGTCGGATTTTGGTTGCCACGCTTGCCCTTCAAGGCAAGCGTGCGGGATGCTTGATGATACTATTTTGAGGATGCGATTCGAATTATCGCGCACCAATCGGCCTGCTCACTTTCGGGGATGAATATGCTACGGATTAGGGACCCTCGATTACCCATGTTCTTCGGGAACCAATTGCTTGAGTATCTCCTTCTCAACTATCGATATTCCAGTCGGCGAAATGAGTACGGCGTCGGTGTCTCTGTCCCATTCGACAAGACGGCTCTTGTGCAGTGGACCAATGACGTTTCGCTTGTAGTTGTCCATGCGAGAGTATTCCGTCCACTCGAACAGATCCTCAACCAGCACGGCTTCGTTCATTGTCGAATATAGCAACATTAGCGTCTGAGCCTTGTATTCAAGCCCTGCCTTGAGTACTCGCTTCTTTCCAGCCACATCCCACACATCAGGCACTTCCTTTGCCGAGATTGCGTTGACTAGCATTTGGGCGTCTTCAAGCGGGAGATTGTGCACAACGCGGATCAACTCGCACAGACACCAGTCTGCAACACGGACGCAGGTGATTGCATCTACTGGATCGGAATCCAGATCGCCCCCGACATGGGCAAAGCCCCTCTTGTTCCGCAGCGTGTAGAGAAAGCATAGGGCTCTTGGGATGAAGATACGAAATGGTTCGGGTCCAGTTGTCTTCGGTAGGTTCTCAAGACGGCGGGCTTCAACGTAAAGATTGAGCTGCTCGCCAAATTTCGTGTATTTGCCTTCCAACTGCTGTTGGACACAGCGGATCAGCGTTTCACTGAACTTGCCTGCACGGGCGCCGCACGCGTCGAGATCGCCTCGCACATACGCTTGCTTCAGTTGCTGGTAGTACTTTATTAACCTGCTGCGAAATGTCGTCGGCACATTCCTAAGAGCTGACTCAATATTGATGGTGTCACGCATTCTTGTACTCGTACTGGTTGTCTGAGTTCTTGGTGCGAGTCAGAACCTTGTCTCGCAAGAGGCGTAGCAAGGGCGTCGACATCTCGTTTGGTTTGAGGGTTCTTCCATACTTGTGCTTGAGTTCGTCAATGATTTGCGGAAGCGTCTTTGGTTTATTGAAGAAACCGTCCTTAATCAGTTCCAAGAGAAGAGCCTTCTGTCCTGGAGATTTGGACTTTTTCTTACTGCTCTTCTTGGCACCCTTGGGTTTCGCATTCGTCTTATTTTTTGATGTTCCGCCGAAAGGTGATGTTGACCCCGCATCTACCTTGGTCGCCATCGCCTTCTTGGCGGACTTCGACTTCTTTTTCGTCGACTTGGCTGGTCCGGGGGCTGTGCCCGAGTCAAGTTCGGAGAGGTAATGCTCACCACCAGACATGATCTTGAAGATGACAGAGACGCCTTCTTTGTGGCGGTTCACGAATCGGCCTGCACCATTGAGGGCAAGTGAAACGGCTCGTCGCGTAATTCTGCAACGGAACTTGTCGGTCAACACGTGAGCGATTTCGGGTGCCGAGAGCCCATCGATACCCAAATCGTCGTGAGCGGCTTGCAGCACCCGGAGGGAGTTTGCAAGTGCAGTCGCATTCTGATTGATCTTTGGATGTGATGTCCTATCCAACTGATCGAGTTGAGATCGATTAGTGTCACTACTCGCCTGGGGCGTCTGTCGCTTGTGGCCGGGGCCCGTCGAACGATGGCCCTTTTTGGCCGGTGGGGGGGCTGGCAATCCACCGCCGCTCTGCACTCCAGCCAAAGCATCAAATGCCTTCTGAAAGGCAACTGCTCTGAGATCGTCTGGAACGTTCGTGACTGCCTCGGTTGCTTCTTTGATCAATTGTGCTACGTCCTTAGCCATCAAGTTCGTCCTTGAGATAGGTAGTCGGATGCCATGTGCCATGCCGACGCTAAAGGCCTACTTGCTCACCAGTACCGTCAGACTAGCCAATCAGTGAGGTTTGGAAGTGGGCCGTAAACACACGTAATCGCTCAGGCATATCGAACCGCCAGCGATACTCATTTGCCGGCCCTTAACATTTTCCGCTAAGCACCGAAGAGGTGTAGAACCTAAACACTCTGAGCGGCATTCATCACACAGGTAACGAAATACTGCCCGAGCAGCAACTACGAGAGCCGCATTTTCCACTGGAACCATAGCCTCGTAATAAAGAAATTATAGAATAATTACATGCCCTGTCCAAGTGGGTTCCGTGGGTCGAGTACGACCCACCCTACACCTTCGTTTTTCGCCTTAACAATGCTTGCCGCGGTCAGTCTCTATTTCCAGCCGCGCATCACCGCGCTACACATACTGCTGCAGCGTCTTCATATAATTCGCCCGTTCGAAGGCGGCCGGGTCGGGGCAGGCGCGTTGGCTGAGGCTGCCTTTCATTTGTTCGATGGATTCGTATTCGTTTTCGTCCATCCATTCGCGCAGGTCGGTCAGTACGTCATGCACCACGCGGCAGCCGCCCCTGAGCAGCGCCGAACACATCTGCGTAATATCCGCGCCCGCCATCACCAGTTTCAATACATCGGCTGCCGTATGCACGCCCGATGTCGCGGCCAAGCTTAAGCCGAGGCGACCGTGCAGAATGGCAATCCAGCGCATCGGTAAGCGCGATTCGGGCGAGTCGGACAAGACGAGATTGGGCCCGACCGTCAAATCTTCGAGATTGATGTCGGGTTGATAGAATCGGTTAAACAGTACCAGCCCGTCGGCACCTTCTTCATCGAGCCGTTGGGCGAAGTGAGGCAGGGAGCTAAAGTAAGGGCCGATCTTCACGGCCAGTGGAATATTCACGGCCGACTTTACGGCGCGCAGGATATCAACATAACGCTGCTCGACTTGCGCGCTCGACGTATCGAACTCCGCCGCGACGTAATAGATGTTTAACTCCAGCGCATCGGCACCGGCGTGTTCGATTTCACGCGCGTACTGCGTCCAACCGCCCAAGGCCGCGCCGTTGAGGCTGGCGATGACCGGGATATCGATGGCGCGCTTGGCACTTTCGATATGGTGCAGGTAATCATCGGGCCCCAGACGAAAGTCGCCGACTTCAGGAAAGTAAGAAAGCGATTCGGCGAAGCTTTCCGTGCCGTGGTCGAGATGATGATCGAGTTCGAACGCGTCATGCCGCAGTTGCTCTTCAAAGAGCGAGGGCAACACGACCGCCGCGGCACCGGCGTCTTCCAGTTGACGCAGCGTGGTCAGGTCGGCGGTCATCGGCCCGGCCGACGGCACCAGCGGGTTCGCCAGATTCATTCCGAGATAGCGTGTGGATAGGTTCATCACGAGTTCCTTTACGTGGCGTTATACCGTCGCGGGTTCTTTGACAGGTTCGGCTTCCAAGATTTGTTGTTTGCTCATCCGCTCGTAATGTTCGAAGCGCTCGCGCGCATCTTGTTGACTGTCGCGCATCAACTGGGCGGCGCGTTGCGGCTGCGATTTGGTCAGCATCTTGAAGCGATTCTGACGATAGGCGAATTCCTTAAACGGCAGCCGTGGCGCCTTGGAATCCAACTGCAACGGTCGTTCGCCGCGACGCGGATCGAAGCGGAGCAGCGGGAAGTGACCCGAATCGACAGCGCGCTTCTGCAGATCGAGACCGGCCCGCATATTGATGCCATGAGCGATGCAGTGGCTGTAAGCGATGATGAGCGACGGCCCGTCGTACGATTCGGCCTCGATAAAGGCGCGAATCGTTTGGTTGTCGCTCGCGCCCATGGCAACCGTCGCGACGTACACGTGGCCGTAGCTCATCGCCATGCTGGGTAGGTCCTTCTTGCCCAACGGTTTACCGGCAGCGGCAAACTTTGCGACCGCCGCACGCGGCGTGGACTTGGAACATTGACCGCCGGTGTTGGAATAGACCTCGGTATCGAGCACGAGAATGTTGACGTTCTTGCCCGACGCCAACACGTGATCCAAACCGCCAAAGCCGATGTCGTAAGCCCAACCGTCACCGCCCATGATCCAGACACTCTTGTTGACGAACGTATCGGCCGCCGCGGCCAATTGCGCGGCGACGGGGTTATTGAGCGTGGCGAGTTTGGTACGCAGCTCGACGATGCGGGCGCGCTGATTCTCGATCTCGGCGGCGTTGGCCTGCGCGGTGTCGAGAATATCTGTCACCAAGCCCTCACCGACCTCGGTCTTCAGGCTGATGAGCCACTCGCGCGCTTGTTCGGTTTGCTTATCGATCGATAGTCGATAGCCGAGGCCGAATTCCGCATTGTCTTCAAACAGCGAGTTACACCAGGCCGGGCCGCGACCGTTGCGATCGACTGCCCACGGTGTGGTCGGCAGGTTACCTCCGTAGATCGACGAGCAGCCGGTGGCGTTGGCGACGATGGTGCGATCGCCAAAGAGTTGTGAAACGAGCTTCACATAAGGCGTTTCGCCACAACCCGAGCACGCTCCCGAGAATTCGAAGAGCGGATCGATGTATTGCGATCCCTTGACCGAATCGACCTTGAGCAAATTGCGATCGACTTCGGGTAGCGAGTCAAAGAAGCTGTAGCACTGCGCCTCGGTTTCGCGCAGCGGCGCTTGCGGTGCCATGTTGATGGCCTTCAGCCGCGCTTCGCTCTTGTTCTTGGCGGGGCAGGCTTCCACACAGATGCCGCAACCCGTGCAGTCTTCCGCGGCGACCTGCACGGTCATCATCATCGCGTCGAATTCCTTGCCGCGCGCCTTGACGGATTTGAAGGTTTCCGGCGCGCCGTTGAGGGCGGCCCCGTCATATGCTTTCAGGCGAATCGACGCGTGCGGGCAGACGAAAGCGCATTTACCGCATTGAATGCAAACTTCCGGATCCCAAACCGGGATTTCCGCCGCGATGCTGCGTTTTTCCCACTTGGCCGTCGCCGTTGGGAAGGTGCCATCGACGGGCAATGCGCTGACGGGCAATTCGTCACCGCGACCGGCGATCATGCTGCCGAGCACCTCGCGTACGAACTCGGGCGCATCACCTGCGATCGGTAGCGGCATACTGCGGGCACCGTCGGCAAATGCGGGCAGCTTGATTTCGTGCAGGTTGGCGATGGAAGCATCGACCGCTGCACAGTTCTTCTGAACGATCTCGGCGCCCTTGGCGCTGTAGCTTTTTTCAATCGACTGCTTGATGCGCGCGATGGCTTCATCGCGCGGCATGATGTTGGAGATGCCGAAGAAGCAGGTTTGCATAATGGTGTTGATGCGTCCGCCCATGCCGCATTCGCGCGCGACGCTGAGGGCATCAATCACGAACAAACGGATCTGTTTATCGATCATCTCCTGTTGCACCGAGCGCGGGATGCGACCCCACGTATCGTCGGGGCCGTAAGGACTGTTGATTAATACGGTCGCACCGTGAGCCGCGCGGCCCATGACGTCGTAGCGTTCGATGAACAACCATTGATGGCAACCGACAAAGTTGGCGCGATCGATTTGATAGGTCGAGCGAATCTCACGCGGGCCGAAGCGCAGATGAGAGACCGTGACCGAGCCGGACTTCTTACTGTCGTAAACGAAGTAGCCTTGTGCAAAACGCTCGGTAACGTCGCCGATGATCTTGATCGAGTTCTTATTCGCGCCGACCGTGCCATCGGAACCGAGACCGAAGAACACGCCGTTGAAAACGTCGGGATCGTCGGTCGTCCAAGTCGGTTCGAAGTCGAGACTGCGATGGGTAACGTCGTCGTTGATGCCCACAGTGAAGTGATTCTTGGGCTGTTCGACGGCCAGTTCGTCAAACACGCACTTGACCATCGTCGGCGTGAATTCTTTGGACGATAGTCCGTAACGACCGCCGATTACGCGCGGCAGGTGTTGGGTTTTGAGCGTCTTTTCGGTGTAGGCTTCGATGAGGGCGTTTTGCACATCTTTGTACAGCGGTTCGCCATCGGCACCGGGCTCTTTGGTGCGATCGAGTACTGCAATCGAGCGGGTCGATTCCGGCAGCACGGCGAGCAGATGTTTCGCCGAGAAGGGCCGGTAGAGCCGTACCTTGATCAGACCGACCTTTTGGCCGGCGGCATTAAGGGCGTCGACCGTTTCGTGAGCGGTTTCAGCGCCCGAGCCCATCATGATGATGACGCGTTCGGCATCGGGCGCGCCGATGTAGTCGAACAAGCGATATTGCCGACCGGTCAACTCGGCAAAGCGCGCCATCGCGGCTTCGACGATAGCTGGGCAGCGATCGTAGTAACCGTTGCAGGCTTCGCGCGCCTGGAAGAATACATCGGGATTCTGCGCCGTCCCGCGTAGGGCCGGTCGATTCGGATCGAGCGCGCGGCGGCGATGGGCTTCGACGTGTTCCAACGCCAGCATCGTGCGCACGTCTTCGGCGGTGAGCTGCTCGATGCGCATGATTTCATGCGAGGTGCGGAAACCGTCGAAGTAGTGCATGAACGGAATGCGCGCTTCGAGCGAGGCTGCTGTCGAGATCAGCGCGAAGTCCATTGTTTCTTGCACGCTGCCGGAACACAGCATGCCCCAACCGGTCGCGCGACATGCCATCACATCGCTATGGTCGCCGAAGATACTCAGCGCATGTGTCGCCACGGTGCGCGCCGCCACGTGAAAGACCGCCGGCGTGAGTTCACCGGCGATCTTGTACATGTTGGGAATCATTAGCAGCAGCCCCTGCGACGCGGTGAAGGTCGTCGTCAGCGAGCCGGTTTGCAGGGCACCGTGCACGGCACCGGCGGCACCGCCTTCGCTTTGCATTTCGGCGATGTGGGGCACCGTGCCCCAGGCGTTGGGGCGACCTTCCACGGCCCACTGGTCCGCCCATTCACCCATGGGCGAGGAGGGCGTGATCGGGTAAATCGCGATGACTTCGTTGGCGAGATAAGCCACATGAGCGGCTGCTTGGTTTCCGTCCACCATCACTTTTTGTCGCGGTTGCATGTGCTTGCTCTCCTGGGCGGGGCTGCCGACTCCATTTAAAGGATGCTTTGGTCTGGATCATTGTTCGCGAATACACGTGGCAAACGGCGGGCCAGTGGATAATCGGGCCTTGGAATGTGGAAGAGGGGAGTCGGCGCCGATTCGTTGCGGATTTGTGTGGATGAGGTCGCGGAATTCCCCGCAGTGATGGTCGAGGCTGCCGACAGAGCAGAGAGCAGCAGGGGGGCGACCACGATACGAGTTGGCCGTGCGGTGGATTCAACCGTCGGATTCGATTAGCGAAACTGAAATTTCTTACCAACCGCAGTCGGCGTGAATCCGATCACTACATCAAGCCTGAGTAAAACGTACCGAAAAGCCCCCAAATCTAATCGAGTTCGTTTCATCCTTCAGATGCCAAGTTCTTCGGGCTGACTGCAATATTGTGACGACACAGAAACTGAACAAATTGCAGCGCATCGCTCGGCCTGAATTTCGGCTGGAGCGATTCTCGATTATGCGTGAAGGTTGCACGGCGGTACCGGTTAATAGCCGGTGTAAGCCGACGAATCATCTACGGTCGCATTCAATCGTGACATGGTCTAATACGGATTGCAGTCTCAAACTGCGCTTAGGGCAGGGGGAAGTGAATGCCGCTGAGGTGCAAATGACTTATGGCGTTGCTGAACACTCGATTCCAATACATCGCAAAATGAAAATTGAATCGGAAAAATCGCGTTGTCTCGGTCGCCGATTAATTAGCGGCGACGGGTCGCCAATCGATTTAAAGCAATTTCACGCGAATAACGTAAATTGTTTTGATGCAAGAAGTCTTGTACGCCGAAGGCGTTCCGACCAATAGCCCAGGGTTGCCGCTTCAGCGGCTACCCTGGGTTAGATTTTGCTCGGCATATCAACTCTGAAGGAGTTGCGACTGCGCTCGAGCCGGTGCAGGCCGCAACCCCTACAGGCTTGAATCGCGTGTCCGCAACGTTGCTCGGACAGCGCGCAATTTCGATACGAGGTACGAAGATTAGCTGCGTTCGTCTGCAAATAGAATTTATGGGCGGCGACGCACGATCAGATCGAACAAGCCGGCAGGAACTACGCTATTTCGAGGCAGTATATTTCAACTACCGGTTCGCCGTCGCCGTTGACTCAATACGAACGAACCAATCGCAATTAAAAATATCGACGTTGGCTCTGGAACTACCTGAATAGAAGCGCGTTGGCCATCACCAGGTCCCCAAACAAACTCTTGTTCGATAACTTGCATCGAGCTGAGAGGCGCATTAATGAACATGGCCTGCCCTGAAATGAAGCCACTAGTGAAGTTTCTTGGAGTATAAATTGCCGTGAAATCCGAATCCACTCCAGAAACAAAACCGAAACTATCACCGGAAACCAGCATTTCTTCTTGGATGCTCGTACTGAAGAAGAAGTCGGAGTCGGTATCGAATAATGGGCGGCGCGTGTCGATACGATATGAGTCCGCTAACGTCGGCGTAATTCTGATCTCATCAAGATTGCCACGTTGGAGTTCTGCTCTTGGAGATCCGTACGAACCGAACTGTTGCTGTCCTGTGATGTCGAGAAAGCCGGAGGCTGTTAGTTTGGTACCACCCCCATCTTCTGTAGGCTGGAAAATAATGGTGAGTGCAGCAATTCCGCGATTAGTACAGAACACGAGGACTGATCCGATGATGAGAATAGAGTGAACCTTCTTAACTGGCATTGGAGGTCTCCTTCTAGCAGTTGCTCCATTTTCAAAAAACTATGAATAACACATATTGATTTTAGTGTGCGAAAATTTGCTATTCAATTAATTTATTGAGAAATGAGGCTTAAGAAACTGTAAAGATGCTCTCGTAACGCGTTAGAAGCTTGTCTTTTGCGAAAAGTGAGTTCGTACGTGAGAAGAACCGAAGTGACCTATCATTGGAACCATGTTGTAAATTATTCGATGATAAAGATTAGCGGATTCTTGGATTCACGATTTCCAATAGACCTACTGCTTACTTTCATTCTACCCCTCCTCCGGCTCCCGAAACAACACCAAGCTGCTAGTAAACCCATGGATAAACGTTTTGTTCCCCACCGGGCCGATTTCGCCCATGGCGAAGAAGCCCGCGACGGCGCAGTCGGTGGTGAAATCGTTGACGACGCTGATGTCGTGATGCGGACCTGGGAAAAAGTTCTGCCCGCGTCCGTTGCAACTGAAGAGCAGGGCACCCTTGGGTTGCGTGGGCAGCTTCTCCATGCGTTTTTCCATCAGGTTGCACATATCGGCATCGGCGCTGGCGGCGTCGCGCAGATGGAACTGAATCGTCTGGCCGGGTCGAATCAAGGCCGCGACGGCGATGGACGTTTCTTCTACCACGCCCATCAAATTGCGAATGAGAAAATCACCGGGGCCAAACTCGCCCTTGGTTTCGTCTACCACGCTGCCGATGTGCAGGCCACCTTGCTGGATCAGCTTCTTCTCGTCTTTGTCCGCCGCTTCGAAGACGGCCTTTAACACGTGCATGGCGGGCATGCCGCGCAGTTCCTGAATCACGTTGCTTTCCGCCTTGGTCACGACGAACGGTTCGCCGATGGGGCGGCAACCTTGGGAGACAACGGTGTCGAGTTGCACCGGGCCGACCAGCGAAACGCCCACCATGCCCTGACGCAGCACCTGATCGTTCATGAAGATGCGATTCTGCCCGGGTTGCGTCCCGCCCGAAGCGAGACCGCCGACGACCTTGCTGCCGGGGTATAGCTGATCGAAGACACCCAGCGAATGCTCCAGCGCGGGACCGAACGAAAACGGCTCGGGCAACACGATGAAGTCGGCGGCGGCGTCTTCATCAATACCGATGCGGTCACGCCATTGATCGGCAGTGTCGAACTGATTGACATCGTCGAGGTCGACCAAAAACGGAAAGACCTGTACGCCGTCGAACTTGGCCGTCCAAACGGCGATCGCGGGTGAGTTCTCGATCTCGTGATTGGGGCCAATGATGCTCTCACCGGTGCAGCCGATCAAATTGCGCGGTCGCACTGTATCGAGAATCTTTTCGAGCAGCGCCTCGTACTGATCTTCGTGATGGGGCGAAACGAAAATGGTGGCGAAATCCGGGCGCTCGGTTCCGAGGCCCTCGGAGAGTTCGCCGATGATGCGATCGAGATCGCGATGGGTGGTAATGGCGGAATGAAATTCCATGCGTCGTTGCTTTCCTCTTGTTGCGGGCAGTTCGCTCGCAATGTAACGCAGGCGGCGACTTGGCTCTACGCGCTACGAATCACAGGCGTTGTGGGGCGCTGCGGCAGGCCGCGATGCTTCGTTACGAAGCGTAGCAGGCTTTGGAAATGATAGAACCCGGCGGCGGAGAGTGCCTTGCGGCTGGCGCGTTGGTGGGCGTGGATACACTGGACGTCGGGGCAATAGGCCACGCGGCGACCGGCATGCCAGGTGCGATAACACAAATCGACGTCTTCAAAGTACATGAAAAACCGCTCATCAAACGGCCCGGTCGCAGGCCAATCGGCTCGGCGCAGAAACATGGCGGCACCGATGCCCCAGTCGACGTCGGCAGGGGCCGCGCGATCGATATCCTCATAAAGATACTCGCGGAAAAATCCGGGCGTGCGCCGAATGCCTCGAAAAGGCGAGCGCGCATATAGCACAACGGGCAATGTGTAGAAGCGACGCACGGAAGGTTGCAGCTCACCATCGGGATAACGGATTTGCGGTAGGACGATGCCGACGGATACGTCGCGCGCGAGTTGCTCGGTGGCACGGTCGAGCGATTCGGGCAGCACGCGCACATCAGGGTTGGCGATAAAGATGCTATCACCACGCGCCTGTTGGAATGCCAAGTTGATACCCGCACCGAAGCCGGGGTTGTCGGCCTCGATGATTTTGATGGTGACGTTGGCACACGTCGGCAGCGTCAGCGTCTCGTCTGGCGAGTTGTTGCACACGATCACTTCGATCTCATCACGGCGCGGATGATCGCACAGACTGGTGATCAAGCCTTTGAGTTCGTCGCCGCTGTGATAGTTGACGGTTAATACGCTGATCACGCGGCAGGCCCTCGCGGATCGGGTTCCAGCGCCGACGGTGCTTTGCGCACGTGCAGGGCGAACCAATCTTTGATAAGACGAGATTCAATTTCGTCATCACTGACGCGAGCGATGCGTTCGATCTGCGCACGTTTTTCTTCGATGTGCGCCCGCGCGGCCTTACCGGCTTTGCGACCGGCGGCGTAGGCACGCCAGACGCGCTGGCGCATTTTGTTCATGCCTTGCAGGGTTAAGAAAGCCCGGCGCGCTTGCGCATGCCGACGGCGCGAGCCGAGCGGAAGATTGGCTTGCCAGACGATTTCGGCATTGCGGGCGGAATTGAAATGATAATTCCAACCACGCGGTGAGTACGACGCGCTGAGATGGTGATAGCAGATCGACTGTGGCGCGAAGCGACAGGTATAGCCCGCCCACGCCATCCGCAAGCCGAGGTCGACATCTTCGTAATAGCTGGTGAAGGCTTCATCGAGCAGGCCGACTTCGTCGAGCGCCGTCCGGCGATAAAACGCTGACGCACCGCAGGCGGAGACACATGTGTTTGAAAGCTGCTCGGCAAACGCGCGAGGCTTACCGTGGCCGCGCTTTAAAGCGCCGCCGACGACGGAATAAACGTCACCCGCCGAGTCGATAACGTGCGGCGGTTCTGCTAACAACACCAGCGATGCGACGGAGCCGACCTTAGCATCATCAAAGCCGGTAATGGCCTGTGCAAACCAATCGGGCGCAACCGTGGTGTCATTGTTCAACAGCACAACGAACGGTCGCGTGCTTTGGCGAATACCGACGTTGCAGGTTCCTGCGAAACCGAGGTTGGATTCATTAACGTGCAGCGCCACTTCGGGGAAGTCGGCACGGATGATCTCGACGCCGTCATCAGTTGAGCCGTCATCGACGACGAGCACCTCCAAGCGGCGATCGGTTTGATCGCGCAGGCTTTGCAACAGCGGCGCGAGAAAGCGGGCACCGTTGTAGTTGGGGATGATGATGGTCGCCAAGACGTCGGACATGGGGTGGGCGGGCGATCCTTATCGTGGGCGAGTATGGCTTATTACGAGAACACGACTGTGGCACCGGCTAATAGCCGGTGTATTCAACCTGTTGGGCTCAACCACAGATTCTCAATTTGAGCCTGCGACTATAACCCGCAGTGCGGGCGCTGTCGCTTTTTCGTGCTACTATAGTCGGCAAGATGCATCAAACAAACGTCGAAATCGATCCGCGCGATGCGAATACGGCGACCCGAAAGAAGGCGGTTTATATTGCGATTGCCGCCAGCGTGTCGGTCGCCGTCGTGCAGCTCATTATCGGTTGGGTCTGGAACCTCGAGAGTTTGATCGCCGAAGGGATTCACACGTTTTTGGACGGTATCGATTCGGTCATCGTCCTGATCACAATTTTTCTGGCGGCCAAACCGGCCGATCGCGAGCATCAATTCGGACACGGCAAGTTTGAAGCGTTGGGGGCGGGCATCGAAGGGGTGTTCGTCTTGGGCGCGGGTATCGGCATTGCCTATCGCGCGGTCAATCGCCTGATCGAAGGGGCCTCGCCTGAAACCATTCGCATCGAATCGTGCGCGATCTTGTTGGTGATGTCGGTCTTTTATTACATCGTTTCGATTTACTTGAAGCGCATCGCGGAGGAAACCGGTTCGCCGGCCGTCTTTGCCGAGGCGATGCACCTGCGCACGCATATCTACATTAACGGCGGCTTGGCCGTGGGTTTGTTGGCCGGCGCGCTGGGCGATTGGCCCTTGGCGGACACGCTTCTGGCGTTGGGCGTAGCCGTGTGTTTGTTGGGCATTGCATGGCAAGTGTTGCGCGAAGTCTGGTCGCAAATGATGGACCTGTCGCTACCGCGCGCCGAGTTGGACGCTATTGGTGAGTTAGTCGAACCCTTCGGCAAACGCTTCATCGAAGTACATGGCCTGCGCACGCGCAAGGCGGGCGTGGAGCGACATATCGAGATGCATTTGGTCGTTGCGCCGGAAACCACGGTTGCGCGCGCCCATGAGTTGAGCCATGAGATTGAGAGCGTTATCGTGGATAAATGGCCCGCCGCCCACGTGACGGTGCACGTCGAGCCGCTCAATCAACAGCACGACGAACGCGGTAAGCATTTTGACGGTGAGCCAAAGGTGCGGACGGACGATGATTCGCCATTGGAGCGCGAGTTTTTGCATTAGATCGTGCCTGCGTCTCGCCCATGAATTCCTGATAAAATCGTGAATGGGGCCGCGATCGAATTCGTTTATAAGTGTATGCAAATGCTACGTATTTGGTCGGACCAAAAAGAACCCATGACCAAATTGGTTTTACCATGGTCTCGACATCCTCAAATAAGGTAACCAACTACCACCGACTAGCACGCGATCAGCGCATCTTGGCCTGGTTGACGGTCTTGTTCGCCGCCGCGCACGTGGCGTTGCTGTTTTCAGATACATCACCGGGGCGAATTGTTGTAGGAGCCATTTCGATCGCCGGCATGATCTGGGTGGGGCTCTATCTGGCATGTGCGGTCGCTGTTGGTGTGATCGCCAGTCAACTGCGGATGAAACCGGCCATCGTCCTGCTCATTGGCATTCTGGCGTTTGTTCCGTTTGTCAGTTTGCTGCCCATCATCGCCGTACAAGCGCGGTTGAACCGATTTTGGAAATCCGTCGGGTTGCGACCGACGGTTTTTGGTGTCGATCCGGCAATGGCCGAAGGCTTGCAACACGGCACGCGCTGTGCGGGGTGTGGGTATAACCTGCAAGGTAACGAGAGCGGTGTGTGTCCGGAGTGTGGGCGCGCGATCGGTTTGGCGGCGGAATGATCGAACAGCTCGATATCGTGGTCCGCTCCAATCTGCCGCGGCGGCATCGACGGCTGGCGCGGTGCATCGTGGCTTGGTTGGTCACGGTACTGATGATGTTAGCAGCGCACGGTTTGGCTGCGTGGGGCCGCGGCACGCTCCCCGACGGGTTGCTTATTTGGATGCTATGGTTCAGCCAATTCGGTTGGCTTTTTCTACTTTATCTCTACGGAGCCATATTCGTTTACGCGGGCTACTTACTGAAACATTGTGTCAGAAACAGCCTGCTTTCAATTGCCTTGGTGCTGTTGTGCTTCGTTCCCATTCTGCAAGTCGTGATCGGCCTCATGCTGTGTATTTGGATAGCGCGCGCTGCACGAGAACTGGACATCGAGGCAACCTGGCGCGGCCTGCCAGATTCTGCCGTCGCGCGTTTGGTTGGCGTGAACTATTGTCGAGGCTGCGGTTACGATCTGACAGGGAACAAGAGCGGCGTGTGTCCGGAGTGCGGACGAGACGTCTTGGCTAGGCAGCAATGAATCGAGACGAGTGGCTATCAAAACTGAAAGAAATCGCCCAGTCGCAGCGCGACGCGTCGTACTTGTTGTTGGTCGTAACGATTTCTACCGCGGTCAATTTCTTGTTCGGTTTCCTGATTCTGGCGGCGCCAATTTTGCCTTTGCCGACGATGCCGCGCATTCCGTTACAACCATTTTACGTCAACGCGATGGTAATGTACGTGCTCTGGATACCAGTGGCCTACTACGTTAACAAGCTCGCGCGCTACGGCACAGCAGCGCGTTCGTCGGATCGGGCGGTGATTCGCGTGTGCGGCTGTGTTCCCATGTTGCAACTCATCGCTGGCATCGGCTTGTGTCGGCGGCTGAATAAGCAATGGCGCAAGTTCGGATTGGATGCCGGTTGGGCTGGGCCGACTGAGCGGCTGTTGGAGGAAGCACCGCTTGATCCGATGTGCGCGCAGTGCGGTTACAACCTATTTGGTAATATCAGCGGCGTGTGTTCCGAATGCGGCAACTCTATCGGGGCGGCGGTATCGTGATCGAGCGCTTTAACATTCATGATCGACTATACATAGCCCAATGTCAGCGCCGGCTTACGACCGCGATAATCACGATGGTTGCGGGTGTAATGCTCATCGTTCTTCTTGAAATATTGCTAATTTTCTTCATTGGTAGCGCGGCCGCCCCGTTGGTGACGAGCCTGACATGGGCTGCGCAATGTTCACAATTTTCGCTTATCATTCCTGCTTTTGCGATCGTCGCTTATACGATAATTTTGGCAGTTCGATTGATCGAGAACCAAGCACTCTCCTTGTTAGTCGTTGTTGCTTGTCTGCACCCCTTAACCGCAATCGCAATCGCCTACATCTTTTGCCGAAGGTTGCGCGACGATTGGCGACGACATGGAATCAACGCAACATGGCGGGGTGTGTCCAGAGATGAGTTGGACAAGCTTGCCGATGTTAATTTTTGTCGTCGGTGCGGCTACAACTTAGAGGGCAACGTCTCCGGTGTCTGTCCGGAATGCGGCAACTCTATCGGGGCGGCAGCATCATGATCGAACGGCTGAATCGCACCGATCGCTGGATCATCGCCGAACGGCAGCGACGGTTGAGTTATGTGTTGGTGGCAACCGGGATTGTTTTGCTGTCAATGCTAGTCCTTTTCTTTATTGTCCTACGTGTTGATAAGAGCGTCCGGAATATCGACGTCATGCAAGCAGCAATGGCGTTTCCGGTCGTGCTTCCTTTTCTGTACTTACCGATCATCTACTACTTCATCGGGATTGCCGTGCGTTATCACATCGCAGCACAACCAGGCTGGTGGTTGGTCGTTGCTGTTGCGCTAACTCCTGTGTTGCAGTTCGTTGCGAGTGTGGTGCTCTGCGTGTTGCTGTTGCGAGACTGGCAACAACAGGGCTTGAACGTCCGCTGGTATGGCCCTACGACGGCGGCTTTGCGCGCGATGGAGGTTCGCCATTTGTGTCATCAGTGCGAATATGATCTGACCGGCAACGAAGGCGGCGTGTGTCCTGAGTGTGGGACGTCCGTGCGTGAGGTTTCAGTATGACGCTGTCAGCGGCAGGCGTTCAGCGCCGGCGCACGGCGCTACAACACCGTGCGTTAGCGCTTTGCCTGATACTGAATGTGCTAATCTGGGGCGTGCTCGCGTTTGTTCCGATTTTTAAGTTCGTGCCGACCGCCGGTGTGTCAAGTTCGATCTTGTTGCAGATCAGTACGGCGGGCACGGGACTGGGGGCCTTTACTTACTTCTTTACGGCCTCAAGTATGTTGCGCTTGGTGCCTGAGGTAACGCCGCGCCGCTCGCTGGTTCGAACACTTATGGTGTGCGCGGGGCTTATTCCGATTGTGCAAGTCATTCCGTCGATCATTGTTTGCAAACGAATGGTTGCCTACTGGCGCGAATTGGGGCTTTTCGTGAGGTGGCGGGGGCCGGCGTGGCGACAGCTCAAATGGCTCAAGCAAGACGGGCACTGCTTCGGCTGCGGTTACAACATGGAGGGTAATCGCTCGGGTATTTGCCCGGAGTGTGGCAGCGGCGTAAGGCAGGCGGCACCATAATCAACGACATAGAAGTGCGGCTCAATGAAGCGTTGGCCAAACGTCAACAGCGTGTATCGGGTTGGTTGTTGGTTTTGACGATCCTCTGCGCGTATTACTTGGTGGGAAATTTGTCGGTTCGATTCTTCTTTGATGGAACGGCGACGTTTCTGCGCGTCGCGCTCGCTTTTATCAATCAGGTCGTGCTGGCAATTCTAATCGGAATGCACATAGCCATGGTCTTTTTGTTGGGTGGCTTGATTAGGCAAGTTAAGTTGCCAGTGTTCAGCGAGATCATGTTGTCCACGCTGAGTTTGATACCGGGCCTGCAACTTTGTGTAGGCTGGGTCGTTTGTTTGCGCCTGGGGCAGTCATGGCGCGAACACGAGATCGACGCGACCTATCGCGGACCGACGGCGTCGGGGATCGAGGCCTTGCGCGCTGGCGTGCGCTGTGATGCGTGTGCTTATGACGTTCGTGGTGTCATGACCGGTGCGTGCCCGGAGTGCGGGGCGAAGATCAAGCGGCCTGCGGATCCAGAGAGAAGGGAATCCATGCAAGAGATAAACGTGTTTTGGCTCGAATTTATCGGGGTGCAGGATGCCCTGCGTCAAGCCCAATCCGCAGACGACGATGCGTACGAGCGACTGCTCCAACGTTTGCATAAAATCGACGATCGTCTTTATATCGAGTTCGCAACGGGTGAAGAGCCGGAATTGATCATTACCGCTCATGGTGATCGCGATTGTTTTGCGGTCGTCAATGAAGTCGTAGCCGCCGCTCCCGAAGATACCGGCTGGAAGATATTTGCGTTGAAGCCACGGCAAGGATTTCCGGAAGTCGCAGAATACGAGAGCTTCGAAGTGCGGTTGGCGGAGGTGCGCTTCGAACCACTGCGACGCGAAGGCAGTCAGGATCTGGGGTTGCGTGTGTACGTGCCGAACTGGCGCGCGGATCAGGCTGAGCAGGCGTTGCTGGCGATCATGAATGCGTGCGACCACGGCTTGGGTGAACGCATTTTCGCGAACCGGGTCCAGCATGTTGAAGTGCGGCCCTACGATGCAGATGCGGATTCGAGCGAGCTGATTCCCTTGGTTGAACTCGATAAATTTTTGGGACTTGGTTAGCCAGAAAATCAGGCACAATCTCCTGTATTTGAAAATTGTGGCTACGATCCCACTGCGGGCCAGTTTTGTTGCGAAGACATCGATTCAGCCCACCCCAATGAGCGAACCGTGCTAAAAGCCTTCTACACCGACATCTTCGAATTGCCGTTGCCGCCGGGGCATCGCTTTCCGATGGCGAAGTATCGCATGTTGCGCGAACGCGTCGAGGGATTAGCGATTGAAGGCTTGGCCGGGTTGCGCCTGCCGCGGGCGGCGGACGATGCCATGCTGCGCCGCGTACACGATGAAAGTTACCTTCAGCGCGTGAAGACGGGCACGTTGTCGGCAAGTGAGGTGCGCCAATTGGGCTTCCCGTGGAGCGACGGCCTTGTAGAGCGCTCGCGCCGTAGTGTCGGCGCCACCGTCGATGCGGCTCTGGCGGCCTTGGACGACGGCATCGGCGTGAATCTGGCGGGGGGCACGCATCATGCTTTTGCCGATCGTGGGCGGGGGTTCTGTGTATTCAACGATGCAGTAGTAGCGGCGCGGGCGTTGCAGGCCGAAGGTTGGGCGCGACGCGTGTTGATTCTCGATCTCGATGTGCATCAGGGCGACGGCACGGCGGCGCTCACGCGTGAAGACGAGCGTCTATTTAGCTGTTCATTGCATGGTGATAAGAATTACCCATTTCGCAAAGAAGTCGGCGATTTGGATGTTGCATTGCCGGATGGTACCGACGACGACAGTTATCTGCCGTTATTAGCGAACGCTTTGGACGAGAGCTTCGCGCGTTTCGAACCAGACTTGTGCATCTATTTGGCGGGCGCCGATCCCCATGAGGGCGATCGGTTGGGCCGCATGAAGTTAACGATGGCAGGTCTGCGCCAACGCGATGAGATGGTGTTCGAAACGTGCCGCCATCGCGGCTTACCGGTCGCCGTCGCAATGGCAGGCGGATACGGGCACGACATCGCGACAACGGTGGATGTGCATTTTCAGACGGTGCGCTTGGCGGCGCAAATGGTTCGGCGGAACAAAGTTGGCCACGTTTCAGCGGTCACGAGGGAATAGTCCCCCAGCCCCAGAGGGGCGGGGGCACCCGCACAGCGCTGTGGCACCGGTTTGTAACCGGTGTTCTTTTTGAGTAGAGGTTCGACGCCCCGTTTGTGTCACAGAAGGGATACGTCGCTAGAATTCAACATGTTCGACGAAGCCGAATATACCTGCGATGCCTGTGGGGAAACCATCGTCGTACCGCTCGATCCTTCCGCCGGACGCAGGCAGCAATACGTCGAGGATTGCCCGGTCTGTTGTCATCCCAACGTTATCGAAGTGGCGTTCGATGACGAAGGACATGCCGATCTGGACAGTCGCCCCGAATCAGATCGGTTTTAAGCGCTCACCGCATTTGTAACGTATCGCACAGTCGCATACCGCGCACAACCCAAAACAAAAAAACGCCGGCATCGAAATAGACTCGATGCCGGCGTTTGGTATTTACTTGCTAAGGTGTGCGAACGGCCTACTTGCGACCCGCCAAGATGGCCATAATGCCGAGCACGATCGAGACGAGAATCAACCCGCCGAATACCGATACGTGAATGATGCCATTGCTGATGACATCCATGATCGCGGAAGGCCAAACGCCTTGTAGCACCGACGCCGTTGCCAGACCGAGCATGGCCATCGCCAAAATGCCGAGCCCCATCATGATATTCATCGGCGTTGCACCGGGCATGGTGCCGACAGTTGCCGTGCGCGCCGCCATCGTGGGGGCCGCCGCGACGGCTGGGCCGCTGATGGCTTCTTCGTCTTCAAGCGTGGCAACGCCCACATCTTCAGTGATGGTGTCGGCTTCGAAAGAGTCGACTTCCATTTCCGTGTCGGCGGCTTCGGTCGGTGAAATCACGTCGAGCAGTTCGGCACCAAGGCTGGTGTCGTCGCTTTCTTGCGTCAGGTCGAGCAGGCCGCTACCACTACCCACGGCATCAAACTCGGCCAAGCCGGAAGAAATCTGCGTTTCGCCGAGCGGGTCGGATTCGATACCGAGCTCGTCTTCGTCGAAGACGCTAATGCCGCCGCCCAAGCCCGAATCTTCTTTCGGCTTCGCGGCTGTTACTTGCGTGTCTTCCTTAGCGGCGGGCAACGGAGCCGACTTATCGCCGGCGTCGTTCGGTTCGAGACTGATGATGCTGGAACCGGAAAGGCCAAGGTCAGGCATTTCATCGAGGTTAACCGGTTCGGCTTCCTCGGGTTCATCCTCTGCGGGTTGCAACGTCGGTGCCGCGCCGGTGTCGCCGCCGGTATCGCCCAGCAGGTCGATTTCGGAAGTGAACTCATCGGTATCGCCACCACTGGCAATGGTCGCACTGGCGTCATCCGCCGGAACGGCGGGCAGGTCTTCGGGAATATCGTCGAGCGTGAGTTCCGAACCCGTGTCGTCGGCAAAAGAAATCGAACCGCCGGTATCGTCGCCAGCGTCGCTGCCGAGTTCGGGCAAATCTTCGGCGGCGGGGCTTTCATCGATCGCACCCAATGCCATCGACGAGTCGGCCAGGCTCGACAGGGCAGAGGCGAATGATTCTTCGTTATCGTCGAGCGAGATTGCGTCGGGGCTATCGCCGGTGTCATCATCGGCGCTGAGGTCGACGATGCTGCTGCCTTCGCTGGCGGCGGCTTCGACTTCGTTGCGCTTCAGATAAATCTTGCCGGCGTCGCGGTATTCGCGAATCTTGCCATCGGCAACGAGATCCGAAATGCGACCTTCGGTGAGGCCGAATTCCGCCACTGCTTCTTCGATCGAAAGATATTCCTTGGCCATGGTTTGCGTGCTTTCGCTTGTGTTACCGCTACCGCACTGGGCGGCAGCCATCGGTTAGCCGGCCGGCGTCATACGCATGTCGCGCCGATCGGAGTCGTCGTTCTTCTTCCCACCATCTTCAAACAGCTCGACGGCACCGGGCACATCGGTGTAGATCACACCGCCGTTGTTGGCACCGGCAACGCCGCCGTTTTTCACGCGCGACTGAATGCGTCGTTGATCATCCAGCATGCGCTTAATTTCCTGCGGGCCGGGGGCCGCGTTCTTGTAGTCTTCCAGGTACCGGTCGTATAAGAACGACCGAGCAGCGACGAGTTTTAAGCGACTGTCGTTGGGCTGATACTGGTAAACCCAAACGTTGTTGCTATCCACGTCGAGCATGAATAACCCGTAGCTGTCTTCATCGAGTTGGCCGGTGAAGGCGAAAATCCCGCGGGCACCCACCATCGATGAATTTTGTGCGTTGGCCGGTTGGATCAGTGTGGAGCCGGGTTGTCCGACGATCAGTGCGGTAGCGATGATGGCCAGCAAAATCGCGATGATCCAAAAAACCGTTTGCTTACTCTGTGGAGCAGGCTGCGCAATCACAGCCGCCTTGGCGTGCGGTCGATGCATGGTAGGTCCCCGTGTTGTGGTGTGACGTCCTTCCCCCAAAGGTAAGCCAGCAACGTCTAATTATACGTTCGGCAGGTCCAAACTCAAGATTTACACAGGTTTGCGTCAGCCGTAGCGGGCGGTGGCGATGGTTTGCGGACCGACTATATTGCAGGCATGAGGCGCGGTCCGCAATCGCAATTATCCGGTCGCTGTGCGACGCTCTCGATCGCCGCTCCGGTCGATCTACGGGCGTTTCGACGTCGCTGGGCCGATTTGCGGGGGGCCGTGATGTTGGAGTCGGTCGCCGAGGATGCCTTTTTCGGGCGGTATTCGATCTATGCTGCCGAGCCGATAACGACCCTGAATTCTGAAGACTTGCGGACGCTGGGCGGATTCTCGGCGTGGGCGGATCGGTTGCGCGCTGGCCTACCATCCTCGGTAGATGCCGGTGACGAACTGCCATTTGTCGGCGGATGGATCGGCGCGCTGAGCTATGAGGCGGGCCAATGGATAGAGCCGACAGCCGATTGGCGGCACGGGCACCCGTGGTTGGCGCTGGGCGTGTGGCGGTTGTATGACGGGGCGGTGATTCACGATCATCAGCAGGATCGTTGGTGGGTGACGGCGATTGAGATGGAGGGGGCGGCGTCAGGCAGCTTGCAGCAGCGCGGCGAGGCCTTGGCGACACAAGTCGAGGCGTTGGGTGCTGGCGGGTTGAATGAAGACGTCAGGCCGAATGCCCCTGCAATCCTTTTGGATAACACTGCGAGCGCTTGGAACTACAGCGAGGCAGACTATCTGACCAAAGTCGCGCGGGTGATCGAATATCTGCACGCGGGCGACATCTACCAAGCCAATCTCTCGCGCCGCTTACGGATGAATATCGATCGCGCGCCCGGCGCTGTGTATCTAGACTTGTGTCGCGCAAACCCGGCAGCCTTTGCGGCGTTTGTGCGTTTGGATGATGACAAGGGCCCTGCACGGTCCGCTATTTTATCGTCGTCGCCGGAACTGTTGCTCGATGTTGCGGCGGACGGCCGTTTAATATCACGACCGATCAAAGGTACGCGACCGCGTACTGGCGATGAAGCGCTTGATGAACAAGCATCAATAGAATTGGACGCAAGCATCAAGGAACGGGCCGAACTCAATATGATTATCGACTTGGTGCGCAATGACTTGGGTCGCGTCGCGCAGTATGGTTCGGTCGTGGTGCGCGAAGCCGGTCGAATCGAATATCACCCGACGGTGATTCATCGTACGGCGACAGTAGCCGCGAAACTGCGCGACGATCTCGATGGCTTCGACGCATTGGCCGGCATGTTTCCGGGAGGTTCGGTGACCGGCGCGCCGAAGGTGCGGGCGATGCAGATCATTCACGAGTTGGAGCCCGACGCCCGTGGGGCGTACTGTGGCGCGATCGGTTTCGTCAATGTGGACGGTGCGATGCGGTTCAATTTACCCATTCGCACGATGATGATGCACGAAGGTAGCGTTGAGTTAAGCGTGGGGAGTGGAATCGTCGCGGATTCAACGCCCGAGAGTGAATTTGAAGAGTTGTATGCCAAGGCGCGCGGGATGTTGCGGGCGCTGGGGATTGATGCGAGTGCGCGCGTTGAGGCGTGATGCGGGTGGGACGTTTGGTCCCCCAGCCCCAGAGGGGCAGGGGCACCCTCCAGAGGAGCAGGGGCACTTCGCGCCGTATGGCGTGCGCTGTGGCATCGGTTTGCAACCGGTGAATCTGCTGCGCTGTGGCACCGGTTTGTAACCGGTGTACTACGATGGTAGCAGGAGCCTTACCTGCATGGTTACGAGCCCGTAACAACGGACGGTGACCGCTTCCTTACGACCGCGGCTCTGATGTGGCACCGGTTTGTAACCGGTGGATTCCTGAACGGTGAATTTGAATTATGTCGAAATTTGTATGGCTAAACGGTGAACTGATCGCAGCGGCCGATGCGCGGGTAAGCGTGCACGACGCGGGCTTTACCCACGCGGCGGGTTTGTTCGAAACGATGCGCGCGAAGAACGCCCGCGTGTTATACCTCGGCGAACATCTCGAACGGTTGCAAACCTCGGCCAATGCGTTGGGCTTGGGCGTGCAGGTCGATGCGGATGCCATTGCCGGAGGAATCGAGGCGTTGCTCACGGCTAATGAACTCACGGAAGCACGGTTGCGCTTGGTAGCCACGCCGGGGCACATTCCACGACCTGGTGCCGACGAGGCGGCGGAATTAACGCCGACGTGTTTGATCACCGCCGGACCGTTGGCGGCGTATCCGCCCGAGTTGTATCAAAACGGCATGCGCGTGTGCATCTGCCCGTATCGCCAAAACGCCAAGGACCCGCTGGCGGGGCACAAAACACTGGCGTATTTGCCGCGGTTGTTGTCAATGAAGGCGGCCGCGGAACGACGATGTAACGAAGCGCTTTGGTTTAACACCGACCTGCGCTTGGCCGAGGGTTCGGTCTGCAACGTGTTTATTGTCGAAAACGAGACGCTGATCACACCACCGCTCACGACGCCCGTCTTGCCGGGTGTAACGCGTGCGAAGGTGATTGAGATTGCAAAAGCGCATGATGTCGAAGTGCTTGAAGACGAGATCATCATCGAACGATTATTGGCGGCGACGGAAGTGTTCCTGACGGGCAGCGTGCTACAAGTGATGCCAGTCACGGCCATCGAAAAGCACATGGTGGCTAAGGGGACGCCGGGCGGATTAACGAAACAGCTGGCAGATTGGTACCAAGCGGAAATCGAACGCGAAAGCGCTGGGCATGGCGAAACAGACTAAGCGAAAAAAAAATCAAACATACACGATCGCGGATTTGAACGCGGCAATGGAAGCCATCGCGCCGACTTGGACAGCCGCCGATTGGGATAACGTCGGCTTACTCATTGGCAGCGCCGCTTGGCCATTAACGCGGTTAATGTTAACGATCGACATGACGGCTGCCGTTTTGGATGAGGCGTTGAAAAGTAAGGTCGACGCCATTGTCTGCTATCACCCGGTGGTCTTTAAGGCGACCAAGCGCTTGCTTGTCAGCGATCAAAGTCAGGAAGGCATGGCCGCCGCGCTGTTGAGCGAGCGCATAGCCGTGTATTCGCCCCACACGGCGCTCGATGCGGCACCGGGCGGCACCAATGAAACGTTAGCGACGTTGGCTGGTGCAAAAAATCTGCGACCGTTCAACACCGCCTTAAAGCCGGCGCGCGAATGCAAACTCGTTACGTTTGTGCCGCAAGATCAACTCGATACCGTCTCGGAAGCGATGTTTGCGGCGGGCGCGGGACGGATCGGTGATTATGAAAAGTGCAGCTATCGACTCGATGGCAACGGCACGTTTTTCGGCACCGATAGCACCCACCCCGTCGTCGGCCGGCGCGGTCAACTTGAGACCGTTGCCGAAACGCGCTTGGAAGTGGTGGTACCGCAGCGCGCCTTGTTGCAAGTGGTGTCGGCACTGATCGCGGCGCACCCTTATGAGGAACCGGCTTACGATGTATATCCGCTGCAGGCCACGCCGCAACTAGGCGTGGGGCAAGGTCGTATCGGTGACTTCCCGCCCAAGACCACAGCGGGCGCCGTGTATGACGCGCTCGCGCAGAAGTTGAAAGCACCGCACGCGCTGTTGGTTGGCAATGCGCGACAGAAGGTGCGCCGCGCGTTCGTCTGTGTTGGTTCGGCGGGCACGATGCCGTTGGCGACGGACGAGGGCGGTTGTGGCATCGGTGATTTGGTTATCACGGGGGAGATTCGGCATCACGATGCGCTGGCCTACCAGCGCCGCGGGGCGATGGCGATCGCACTGGGGCATTGGACGAGCGAACGACCGGCGCTCAGGCCGTTGGAGACGAACATCAAGAAATCGCTACCGGGCTTAACGACGATGTTGTCGAAGAAGGATGCGGAGCCGTTCGCGTTGGGCGGATAGACGGGCACGGCGAGGCAAAAGTCTCGCAGCCCTGGAAGGGCAGGGGCGCCCCGCGCTGTAGCACCGGTTTGCAACCGGTGAGTCTGTCGCTTTGTGGCGTCGGGTTTGTAACCGGTGTGTGTCGCGCTGTGGCACCGGTTTGTAACCGGTGTGTACGTGAGAAACGCGCAACCTTGCACTTTCGATCATGATCCGAAATTGGATAGTCCCCCAGCCCCAGAGGGGCAGGGGCACTCGTGCCGTGGCATCCGCTCCGGCGAGTAGAAAAAAGACACGTGACGTTTTTCCAACAAGCCAACTACTGGGAAGCCGCGCTGTGGGTGTTGATTGCCCTGGCATTTGTTGTTGCCGCGCTGTGGCGACCACAAGCACGCGAGCGCTGCCTTATTCTCGCATTTTTCTTCGCCGCGTTTGGCGGGTCGGACGTGGTGGAAGCACAATACGGCCAATGGTGGAGTCCGTGGTGGTTATTCGCGTGGAAAGCTACGTGCGTGATCTACTTCGCCTACGCCTTATGGCGGTATTGGCACCAGCAGCGCATTAGATCCGCAGAACAATCGACCGAAAAAGACGATCGACGCTCAGCGTAAAGGACAAATCATCGGCTTTGTATCACCCGCAGCAGTCCGGTCGTACATATGTGAGCCCACGGTTAGAATACCCGTATGGCTAGTGCCGATTCAGCAACGTTTCAGTCGCGTAACGCTTCGGAGAGTGGTGCCGACGAGTTCGCGCCGTTCGACGATCTCCGTCGTCACGCGCACGACGATTTGGTTCATCTCGCCGAAGACTTAGGGCTGCGACCGGACGACAACGCATCTTCTGATGCTTTGCGGGCATTGATTGCGGCCCGCATTGAGATTCTGCGTGAAACACCGATTGAGGTCTTGCGAGAATTGGTGGTTTGGGGCAACCGCCCGGCACCGACCGAGGCGACGCGCATGAGTTTGGCCCGCGAAATTCGCGCGTTGCGCCGTTTTGATTACGACACACTCTCGCACGATGCCTTGGTTGCTTTCGCACGCTTGCGTGGTATCGAAGTCGATCCCAAAGATCATGCCGAAAAGATCATCAATCGCCTCAACGAGGCGGGCGGTTTCTGGGGCAAGGTCGATCGGCAACGCCGCAAAGTGATCGGTCGTTTCTTAGAGAAAATTATCGATGGCGTGGATGACGAAGATGCCCAGGTCGCGCGGGCCCAAGCCGAATCGGCAGCGGCGCGCGAAAAGCGCTTGCGACGGGAAATCGAATCGCACGGCGTCGTGGGCGGCATTGCCAATCGTTTACGCGGAGCGGCGGATTCATACATCGAAACGAAGCTCGACGAAATCGAACTCCGCATCGATGCCAAGCTGGCGGAGATCGATCGTCGTCTGGCAGAGTGGCGCGATCGCGAGATTGCTAACCGCCTAAAGATTTTGCGGTTAACGCTCGCCTTCACGTTGGTTGTAGCGCTACTCAGCCTCGGATATAACTATTTGAAACCCGAGGCGCAGTCGCCGCGCGATGGCATTGATGGCAATGTCGCGCAGAAAGTTCGTGACAGCGGCGACTGACCTTGCGGTGCACTTGCTAGGGTGGTTTGTAAGCCCTGCGTGATGAAACAACTTGCAACCGTATGTTGCTTGCAAGATAGATTAAAGAGATACGGCGCTCGCATCATGTTTGAAAAACTCACGCCCCGGATGGAGAAGATCATTCGCATGTCGCAGGAGATCGCGCGCGAATACGATCAGGAACACGTCGGCACCGAACACCTGCTGCTGGCGATCTTGCGCGAGGGCTCATCGATGGGCGCCGAAATCCTGCAGGATGCCGGTGTGGACATCGTCAAAACCAAGGCAGCCATCGATCGATTCATTCAAGCAAGTATGGAAGACACCTGGGTGTTCGGTCGCCTGCCCGGCACGCCGCACTTTCGCAACGTGATGGCCACAGCCATCGAAGAAGCCCGCCAACTCGAAAGCAAGTATGTCTGTGCCGAGCACTTGCTGTTGGCATTGGCACGCGAAGAGGGCAGCGTGGCGTCGACGGCAATGGCCGAGCTAGGCTTACGCGCCGGGGCGATTCGGGCAAGCATCAGCAAACGCATGACGGAAGGTTCGTCGGAAGCCTGAGGCGGCGGCATGCTGAGAAATGAGTGACGCCACGATTACGGCGAAGCAGCTCATTGGCAAGGGACGCGTAGGTCGGGTCATCGACCCGACGAAGCACGAGTGATCACCAAACCCCTCGTCTGCTCAAATCAACGAGTCTCGTCATGTTTTGGAAGAATAGAAATGCGCGCGACGCCGCGTCGGGTCGATGACCCGACCTACGGTAGCGAGCATCGCCGATGCATACGAATCTCATTGGCAGGCGGCTCAGCGTGAATCAACGGTCCAATTTTCGTTTCTATTAGGCGAGGTCCATCCATGCCAACGCCCCATTGCGGACATTGCCAATACAACCTCACCGGCATCGAAGACAATCGCTGCCCGGAATGCGGATGGTTGTTTATCGAGGCGGGGGTGAAGATCGTCGGCGCGCAGCGCCGCGACCGACGCAAGCATATTTGGCTGGCCGCAATCCTTGGCGGTTTTTTGTTAGCAGGTATCTCTGTTTCTTACATAATGATGACGCGAGCGCGCATGCAGGCGGCGTTGGCTCAGCAGCAAGCTGCGATCGCGCGGCAGCAGGCTACTCTAGCGATGGAGCAAATACGTTTGGATAGCTCGCAAGAATTCAATCTAGTCGAGCTAGTGAGAACGGTGTTGTCCCGTCCCAAAGAATTAACGCAGTTGAATGAAGACCTGCTACAAATTTTCGATTCGCTTCCGGATGGCGAGAAAGACAAGCTATTTCAACTTCGCAAGAAATACGAAGCCCATTTGCTGCGACGGCGGGCCGACCGGGAAACGGGCCACGGCGATGTCCCTGATGCAGATTAGATCGGCTCCTAAGTCACTCCTGCTAAGTGGACAGGCAAAAAGAATCATTGACTGTGGCACAGGCGTCTCGCCTGCTTTCACCGCCGAGAGGGCGGTGCCACAACGATACATTTTGCAGAAGGACTTAGGATCAAAATAGATGATTCGGTCATCAAAAATCAATGCCCTGCGGCGTGCTGGTGTCCTCGTGTGTGGTGACGATGAATTTGTCTTTTACAAGTGCCGTAATTGTGATGCGATCTCGTTGATGAATGAAGAACTTCTTCAGCTCTACTTAAATCCGGCGGATCTCTCTGAAGGAGTTCTTTGGGCCACCGATGAGCTGCCTGTACAATGCCCAACCTGTCATGCCTTCGACGACTTCGTACCACTCGAAGATGACGAGCGCGTTCTAGTCTTGAAATCTGATTGGGGTAGGTTCTTGTGAGCTATCCAATTTACAAATTACTGTGACTTTGGCTGATTCGTTGGCATACACCGGCTATTAGTCGGTGCCACAGCGCAACCGTCCCTCATAATCGTGATCAAGTCTGGCCGCCTGTTGCGTCCGCTCTCAACGGTCGTTTCCTTAGCCAGCTCTTGTCGCAGCTAGGTGAATGATTCCCTTGAAACCAGATCTAGGACTGTGCACACGATTTACCAAACGGAATGATCCTCCAGCGCTAGACTTCCCTTGACCGGTCGGGTTGTTATTCCCGATCTAGAATTTCTCTCGATAGTGCCGGTGTATGCCAACCCAACTCGTCTGGTTCAAACGCGATTTACGCCTACGCGACCATAAGCCGTTGACGGAAGCGCTGCGGTGCGGGTCGTGTTTGTGCGTGTACGTGTATGAGCCGGAGTTGATCCATTCCCCCGAATACGACGGTTCGCATCACGTGTTCATAAATGAATCGTTGCGCGAACTCGAAGCTGATCTGCGCGCCCGGGGCGGCATGCTTACGCTTTTGCATGGTCGCATTCCGGATGTGTTCGCCGAACTGCATCGGGTGCGTCCTTTCGAAGCGATTTGGGCGCACGAAGAGACTGGCAATAAGCTTACCTTTGATCGTGACCTGCGCGTACACGAGTGGTGTCGGTCGCAGGGTGTGAGCTTCCACGAGTTATCGCAAAACGGCGTGATTCGCCGCCTGAAGGATCGCGATGGTTGGTCCGGAAAATGGCAACAGCGCATGCGCGGCGAACCCCTACCTGCACCCGAGCGCATCATGTCCATACCAGACGTGAAGCGCGGTCGCATTCTTGGCGAAAATGAAGTCGGCATCGAACCGAGCACTAAGTTGAATGTGCAACAGGGCGGCGAATCACACGCGTTCAACGTCATGAGATCTTTCTTGCAAGAGCGCGGCGCAAACTACCGTAAAGACATGTCTAGCCCGGTGAGCGGTTGGGATGGATGCAGTCGCCTCAGCCCCTATCTGGCGTGGGGCAATATCTCGATTCGTACCGTGCATCGAGCGGCGGCCGAGCGGGCGCGCGACCTACGCGCGCAACGCAAGGCGGGTGAGAAGATCAACGGTCCGTGGTTGTCGTCGTTAACGTCATTCCAGGGGCGCTTGCGCTGGCACTGCCATTTCATGCAAAAGCTGGAAGACGAACCGCGCATCGAATTTGAGAACATGAATCGCGCCTACGACGGTTTGCGCGAGAACGATTTCAATGAAGCTTACTTTGAAGCCTGGTGTAGTGGGCAAACGGGCTACCCGATGGTCGATGCCTGCATGCGCTGTTTGCACCAAACCGGTTGGATTAACTTTCGAATGCGCGCGATGCTGGCGTCGTTTGCGGCGTATCATCTCTGGTTACATTGGCGCCGACCGGCAGTGTTCTTGGCGCGACACTTCCTGGATTTCGAACCGGGCATTCATTTCAGCCAGTTTCAAATGCAATCGGGCGTGACAGGTATCAACACGGTGCGCATCTATTCACCGATCAAGCAGGTGAAAGATCAGGATCCGCAGGGCGTATTCATCAAGCAGTATTGCCCGGAACTGGAAGGGGTACCCGACGAATATTTACCCGAGCCGCATACCATGCCCGAAATGGTGCAACAATGGTCCGGCTGTGTGATCGGCAAGGATTATCCGGCACCGATCGTCGATCATAAAACGGCCTATCAGGCGGCACGCGATCGGGTTTATGCCTTCAAACGCAAGCCAGAGGTGCGGGCTGCAGCGGCGAAGGTTTATCAAGTGCATGGCAGTCGTCGCCGACCGATGAGCCGTCGCGCATGAGCCAGCCGAAACCCGCTAGCAAAACCTGCGTCGCGTGTGGTCGCACCATCGAATGGCGCAAGAAATGGGAACGCGATTGGGACAACGTCAAATACTGCTCGCAGCGGTGCCGCCGCGCGGGAGTAACGGATGTGGACCATGATTTGGAACAGGCGATTCTGAAGTTACTCGCAGAGCGGCAGGCCGGCGCAACCATCTGCCCCAGCGAAGCGGCCCGCCAAGTTGGCAATGCCCGGCAGATTGATTGGCGGACGTTGATGGAGCCAACGCGTCAGGCTGCCCGACGATTGGTGGCCGCCGACAAGATCGAGATGACGCAAAAAGGGCGGGTTGTTGCCCCATCAACGGCCAAGGGTCCGATTCGATTGCGACGACGCTAGCGCACCGCGCCATTTCATGCGCGCGAAATCGTCGTTTTCAAGTATGATGATCACACGCGACAGAGAATGCGGGCTAGACCGATTAACGATTTAGAGCGAAGCCCGCACTGAGGCACCGGCTAATAGCCGGTGCGTGCAAACGAATCGCTTGTAGTCGCATTCAATTGTGAAGTGGTCTAGTCGCCGCTGGGCGCGGCCCCGCTTAGCAAGACAAAATGGAGAACCACCGATGGACGCCGTTATCCCGTTTATTCCGTTACTGCCGTTTCCCGTGTTTGGTATCAGCCTCTGCGGCAGTGGCATGTTGATGATGTTGCCGCTGATGATGATCGGCAGTCGCGGCATTGCGAAACGTTATCGCCGACGCAGTCGACGATAACGTTCGCAATCTCGGTAAATGTCTAGCCGTGATAAAAGGTCTCTCGGACGACTTTGCCGTCTTTCCATTTCTGCAAGGCGACTTGCTTCTGCTGCACCCGTTCGCCACCCTTAGGCGTAAGGTCGAAGGTCCATTCCACAGCGGAATGATCGCCGTCGACGACTACGGCGCCGACCGTCGCGCCGTGGAATTCAACGCCGTTAACGAAGGCTTCCTCGTATTCGCGATTGGCAGCTTTACCGACGCGTTCGTCCATGCCGTTTTCACTCATGACGACGTCGTCAGCGTAGTATTGGTCGAATGTTTCGAGAATCTTACCGGCTAAGACTCCGTCGATGATGGATTGCACGTGGGGGCGAATGTCCATGAAAAACTCCTCTTATGGCTTTCCGCGTTCGTTGTGAAAGTGCCGTCGGGTACGCGACCCGGTTAATGTGAAAAACCTGACTCCGTGTCCGCATGCCAACGCGACATGCGTCCTTTGTTACGATTCCTGTTTAAGATTCCGCAGGCAAATCGCAGTTGCCTGCGCGATAAACTGACTCACGGCATCGTGTTGTTCATTCTTTCCGGCAACATCGGTGACGGGCAGCAAAGCCATCGGCACCGATCCCTCGCGGTCGATCCACGCACCGACTGGCAGTTCATCCCAATTTAGCCCGTCAGTTGCGGATTGTTTCTGCCACGGGCTGACGTACCAATATCCCGTGCTATTCAAGCCATCGGGCGGCGTGATGCCGATGCCGATGGTGGCCGTCATCGCGCCGGTGTCGTCGGTCGTTACCACGCTCAACAGCGCATGATCAAAATGGTGCGGCCACGTGCGGGCATCGCTCGCATTGGGCAAATTTTGTCGTAGTGCTTGCAACATGGCGTCGGTATTAGCGTAGAGCCGCGCGAGCCCATTGAAGGACGCGGAGTCTTGACAGTCAAACGTCGCACCGTTGGCAATCGGATGATCCGGCAAATCGGGCGCGGGCACAGAGGGTTGTAGGCGCGGTCCGCCAATCTGGCTGGCTTCGGTTTCGATCCATGCCAATCCGTCGGCAAGGGTTTTCCCTGTCAGGGCGAGGGTTTTCACGACTCCTTCACCATCAGTCACCAAGTCAAGATTTAGGTTTTGAGCGTGCAACCGAGCTTTGAAGTGTGGTGTCGTTTTGGATAGCACCGACTCGAATCCGCCTTCAGATGGCGACCCGAACCAACCGAGATTGGTATGGCTATCGTCGGGCTGCGGTGCACTCCAGCTCTTGCCGATTTCGCTGACAATCTGGGCCGCGTAATGCAGCTGTCGCCATGCGTCGATGTAACTGCCGGGTAGCGAAGCGGGTTGCCAGTCGATAGTTGAAATAGCCGCATGAAGCGTGGCTGCATCGGACATAAATCGCCTTTGTGATGGTCGGTGGGGCTGGTTGGTCGCTAATCGAAATAGCACCACAGCATGCGTTTGGTGTCAATATCCAAGAGGGTGCGTTGACTTGGATGGCGCGGCACCAGATGTTTTTAAGTACCGGTTTTTGTTGCAACGACTATCATCCCCGGAGATCGAAATTCGATAAAGGCGAATTGAATTAGGGAGACGACCTTGCAACGCGGTTTGATGTGGTTTCGGCGAGATTTGCGTTTACACGATAATCGTGCACTGGCAGAAGCGGCGCGCGCCTGCGACGAAATTTATCTCGTATTCTGTTTCGACAAAGAGATTCTGGATAAGTTGCAAGATAAAGAAGATCGACGCGTGGACTTTATTCACCAGTCGATCACCGAGATGCAGAAGTCGCTGAGCCGCAACAAGGCCGAGTTGATTGTTAAGTATGGCGTCGCGCGCGAGAAGATTCCAGAACTGGCGCGAGAGCTAAAAGTCAAATCCGTCTTCACCAATCACGACTACGAACCCAAGGCACTGCAGCGTGACGCGACGGTTGCCAAAGCGCTACAAAAAGACGATATCGCATTTTGTTCGTTCAAGGATCACGTTGTCTTCGAAAAGGACGAAGTGCTAACCGGCAGCGGCGGGCCGTATAAGGTGTACACGCCTTACAGCCGCGCTTGGCGCAAGCGGCTAGCGGCCGACGACTACGAAGATCTGACGGTCGATATCAAGGCCGACCAATTCCCTGCACTACCGAAGAGCATTAAGTGCGATGATTGGTCGCTGAAGGCGATGGGATTCAAAGAGACGGACCTGCAATGGCAGGGCGGCACATCCCACGGTCGCAAGATGCTCGATGATTTTCTGGAACGCATCGACGCATACAAAGACAAGCGCGACTTACCCGCCGTGAAAGGAACCAGTCGTTTGTCGGTGCATCTGCGGTTTGGCACGCTCAGCATTCGCGAATGTGTGCGGGCGGCGATCGACAACAAAAGCGAGGGCGCTCAAACTTGGGTCAACGAACTCATCTGGCGCGAGTTTTATAATATGATTTTGCATCACTTCCCCCATACCGAAGAGGATGCGTTCAATGAAAACTTTAACGACCTGCCCTGGCGCGAAAGCGATGACGATTTGCAGGCATGGTGCGAGGGGCGCACGGGCTATCCGATCGTCGATGCCGGCATGCGCGAACTCAATACCACAGGCTACATGCACAATCGCGTGCGGATGATTGTCGCATCGTTCTTGACCAAAGATTTGCGCATTCATTGGAAGCATGGCGAACGCTATTTCGCACGCAAACTGTTAGACTTCGACTTGTCGCAAAACCTGGGCGGTTGGCAATGGGCGGCCAGCACCGGCACCGATGCGCAGCCATACTTCCGCATTTTCAATCCGGTGCGACAGTCGGAACGTTTCGACCCCGATGGTGAGTATATCCGCCGCTTCGTGCCGGAGCTAAAGAATGTGAAGGGCAAGGCGATCCACGCGCCGTGGGAGAAACCGTCATTATTCAAAGAACAAACCGGCGATCAGATTGGCGACGAGTATCCTGAACCGATTGTGGATCATTCGGAAGCGCGCGATGCGGCTTTGAAAATGTTTAAGGACGCGAAGGGGTAATGTATCGTAGCGTTAGCCAGTGAAGAAAAGAAGCGCGGGACTTCGGGTGTCAAGTGTGCGAGCCAACAGAGCCGCGCCCGTTAGGAAGCGGTCACGCTAAGAACACTCAAGATTCTGCGGCAATACAAGTCGGTCTAAGATTCGCGTTTGAGATACGTATCGTTGCTCTCGCAACGATTTCCCGAAGTGCCAAGAGAATATCCCTGCGTATCTGTCGGCCCGCGACAACTGGCGCGCACCGCTTCCTAACGGGCGCGGCTCTGATCGGTCACGCAACGCTCTGCGTCTACTGTCGCAATGTTGATTTTGCGCAGATCCCTGAGAGTGTTGGACCGTGAGACATTCGAAACCGAAATGAATGTTCATTCCAAATTCAAGTCATGTTCACGACAAAAACGTTTTCCCAATCTCGCAGGCGATGTCCGTTAATTCGGCGATCTCTTCATCCGTGAATTCATATTCCTCAGGCTTGGCTACGCCGAGCACGCCAACCAGTTGATCGTCGATGATCATCGGCACGGCGATGCTACCCTTCATTTGCGTGAGTTTGGCACCGGGTTTGGCGTCGCCGGAGGTATCGGTTTGCAGGTTACACATTTGCACCGGTTCGCGCCGCTCGGCGGCCAATCCGGCCATGCCTTTGCCGACGGGAATGACACGCACGCGATCTATGATGGCCTCTGGAATGCCGCGTTGAGCGACGAGATGCAGCAAGCCATCCGCTTCGAGTCGATGTAGAGTGCCCGTGAGACAGCCATAATAAGACAACAGGCTCTGCAGCACTGTTTCGAAGTCAATCGCTTCGTGAGATTTGCCGGTAAGCTGCGTTAGTACAACTGCTCGAATATCGTCTATGTTCGACATACACTACTCTCAATACTCAAGGGATTCACACGTATCAATAGACAGCTAGCAGGTGCTTATGTTTCCAAAGAATTTCTTGCTCCCGATGGCGGCGACGGTTTGGTTCGTCGCTTATCCAGTAAATGCGAATGATGGTCCCGTATCACCTCAGACATCGCGCGATACTGCCAACGCCGTGGATTGGCCGCGCCGCCTCGGCCCTAACCATAACGCAACCGTCGCGGCGCCGAAACTGATCGAGAAGTTTCCCGATGATGGGCCGAAGATCGTTTGGGAAACGGAAGCAGGCGAGGGCTATGCCGCGCCCGTCATCGTCGGCGACCGGTTGGTCTTGTTTCATCGCTTGGACAATCGCGCCACGATTGATTGCTTAAACGCCAAGACCGGCAAACGCATCTGGCGGCAACAATATGAAACGAACTATTCCGATCGATACGGATTCAGCGGTGGTCCGCGTTGTAGCCCGTTGATCGACGGCGACCGAGTTTATATTTGTGGCGTTGAGGGTGAACTTCGCTGTATGAAATTGACCGACGGCACGACCATTTGGCGCACCAACACGCTCGAGCAATTTGGTGGCAAGCAAGAATACTTCGGTGCCGGCGCGGGGCCACTTGTCGAAGGTGAGCTGCTAATCCTAAACGTTGGTGCACCGAAAAAGAACGCTGCCGTCGTCGCGTTTAACAAGCTTACCGGCGCGGTCGTTTGGAAGGTCGGCGATCAATGGGGCGCAAGCTACGCCGCCGCGGTGCCGACGACGATCAATGGTCGTCGTGTCGTGTTGATTTTCGCCGGTGGCGACAGTCGACCGCCGACGGGTGGGTTGCTGGTGATCGATCCCAAAGATGGCAAGTTGCTCAGTCGCTATCCGTTCCGCAGCACAAAGTACGAATCGGTGAACGCCTCATCGCCGGTGATTTGGAATGAAAAGGTCTTCATCTCTACCTCCTACAACACCGGCGGCGTGCTGCTCGAATTCGACGGGCAGTTCAACGCCAAGCCGGTCTGGACGACGACCGACTGCGGCTCCCACTTTATGACGCCGGTCGTCGACGGCGATCATATGTATGCCATCGACGGTATGAATCGTCGCACCATCGCGCTGACCTGCATCGATCTCAAGACGGGTAAATCGACCTGGAGCTGGTCACCGGTGTTCGATGAAGAAATCGAAATCAACCGCGATAAACGCACCGCCAGTTTCGGAATCGGCCTCGGCAGCTTGCTGAAGGTGGGGGGGCGGTATCTGCTCTTAACGGAAAATGGGCACCTGCTACTAATGAAGCTGACGGCGGACAAGCACGAGACCCTCACGCGGGCGTGGCTGTTCGGCGCACAAGAAACCTGGGCCCTGCCGCCATTGGTGGACGGATTGCTGTACGTCAATCAAAATCAGCGCGATTCGATAAGCAAGACGAACCCCCGGCTGATCTGTTATGATCTGCGGCAGGAGACCAAACCATGAGCACACTCGACGCAGGTTGCCGCGCGGACGCCGCGCATTGGACGGACTTGGGCGACGTCATCTTCACGCAGGAGCGGATGGACGGTGCCGCCGACGAAGTCAACAAAGTGATGGAACTGCTCGACATTACTGCGGGCTGCAAAATTCTCGATATGCCCTGCGGCCCCGGTCGGCACAGTGCCGAGCTGGCGGGTCACGGGCTGGAAGTGACCGGCATCGACGCCACGCCGGCGTTCGTAGACGCGGCCAAGGCGCGCTGTAAAGAGCGGAAGTTAAAGGCCGAATTTGATGTGGGCGATATGCGCACATTTTGTCGGCCCGAGGGCTTCGATATCGTCTTAAACCTGTTCACCTCGTTCGGATACTTTCACGACGACGCCGAAAATCTGGCTGTGGCCAAGAACTTCTTTAACAACCTGCGCCCCGGCGGCGAAGTGTTGATCGACATGATGGGCAAAGAGAACTTAGCCCGCATCTTCCAACCGCGCGATTGGCGACAAACCGACGACGGCACGTATATCCTTGAAGAACGACAGATCAGCGAAGACTGGAATTGGATCGACGTCACTTGGACGATCATCGCCGACGGCAAGCAGCGCCAAGTCAGTTGCGGTCATCGCATTTATTCGGCGTCGGAACTCAAACGCACGCTGACAGATGCGGGCTTTATCGAAGTGAGCGTCTACGGCAATCTGGACGGTGCCGATTACGATTTGAATGCCGAGCGGCTGGTGGTGACGGCGCTGAAGCCCTAAGTACTCTCGCCCAAGTCGATCACGTTCTTGATCGGCCCGCGCTGTGGTACCGGTTTGTAACCAGTGTGCGTTGTGACACCGGTTTGCAACCGGTGTTTTTTTCTGCGCGCGCTACCATCCCCGCATGCAAAAGAAAGACCGCATCGAACCCGGTCCGGGGCAGGAATCTGTCTGGGATTACCCACGACCGCCGGCGTTGGAAGCTTGCTCGGCGAAGATAGAGATCGTGTTTAATCGTTCGACGATACTCACGACGACACAGTCATTTCGTATTATAGAGACGTCGCATCCGCCGACATTTTATTTGCCGGTGGAAGAATTTACGCCCGGCGTGTTGGTGCCCAGCTTGCGTCGTAGTTTCTGCGAATGGAAGGGACAAGCCGCGTACTTCGATATCGTGGTTGACGACCGACGGGCGTCCGAGGCTGCATGGGGCTACCCCAAACCGGTCGAGCGGTTCGCCGCATTAAAAGACCATGTGGCGGTCTATGCCCATCTTATGGACGCCTGTTACGTGGATGGCGAACAGGTGCGTGCCCAGGATGGTGACTTTTATGGTGGTTGGATCACTAGCAAGGTGGTCGGTCCGTTCAAAGGACCGGCAGGCACGCAGTTTTGGTAATGAGCGATGATACGATCGATGTAGGTTGAATTCTCTTATGGCAACAGTCGGATCTGCACGTTCACAAACTCAAAGTCGTCCAAATCACCGCCACAACTGCGGGCGCGAATCTTAAAGCGGTTCTTGCCTTCCACCAGCCAGTCGGGCGAAAACGCGGCACGATATTCACCGAAGCTGCCGTCGCGCGGTGAAGATGAGAGCCAATCGTCTACGAGCCGTGAGTTAATGCGCACCTGATGCGGACATTGCACACCCTTCACCAGCATCACGATTTCCGCGCGCGAAAAGTTGGGCGGCAATTGCGATCGTTTGATATCAAAAGACGCGCGATAAGTGCGACCTTCGGAACGTTTCTGAAACTGGCTGTTGATGCGCCCCTCGAAGCGATCGTTTCCCAAGTGATGCACGTCGGGTTCGTCTTCCAAGGCGATCACCAATTCGGTCACGCGCGACAGGGCAAAGTTGACGGTTAACGTCTGCCCTTGCACGCGCCGGCGCGGAATGTTAACCGATTCCGGCACAAACCCCTCGGCACTGGCGCTCAGTGCGAAGTGGTCGGGTACACCCTCGGGCACATCGAGCGTATAGCCGCCCGTGTCGTCGGCTTCGACGACTACCGAGGCATCTTCGGGCAGGGTAAGACGAACCTGCGCACGAGCCATGCCGCTACCATCTTCTGCATCTACCACGCGCCCGGTGATGCGGCCTAACCCTTGTAGGTCCGCTTGCCTGTCGGTCTCGTCATTCGGCATACTCAAAGCCAATGCCAACGTGGTCGCAGGGAGTGCCTTCTCTGTGGCGGGCTTATTCACATCTGTTTGAAGGCTATCTTGATCGACAGTGGATACGCCGGCTTCGGTTGGTGAGGAATTTTCGGTGACCCAACTGCCGTCGGCGTTCGGTTCGATTTCCTGCAATCTCGTCCAACCATCTTGAAACTCGACAGACAAATCGGCGAATGCTGGTAGCGCGGAAGGTGCTTGGCGAAGCGACGTATCAGCAACCGCGAGCGCGGGTTCATCGCTCGTGTTGTCTGCATCATTCTGCAACGAGGCGCCCGGCAGCTTGATATCGGTGAGGTCGAACGAGTTCGCTGCGATTGGCGTCGTCATCGCGCGACCCGATTGCGGTATGACCAAGGTGTTGATCTCCTGATGTTCAGACACGAACGGATCAACATCGATGGTCGCTGTTTCGTCAATTGCGGCCTTGCGCTGGTCGATCTCCGATTCCACCAATTTCCATTCGGATGAATTGGCTTTTGGCATGGCGGGTAACGCCAGATCGGTGGGCATGGCATGGGCAATAACAACAGCGGCATCCGCGTCGCTCGTCGTTGAATCGCCAGCCGGATCATTTGCGGGTAACGCGATATCGGCAATCGCAAACGTCGTGGTTGTAGGTGGATTCGGCATCGTTTCTTGCGATGACGCTACAGATGGCTGAGAGAGGTCAGTCGCCGAAGGGCTTTTAACATCGACGGTCTGAATCGGCGCTTGATTCGTCGCGAAAACTTCGGTAACCGAAGACGATACAGCGGGCTCGATGCGTGAAATCGACGTATCGATGTCAGTCGCGTTTGATGCGAAGGTGGGGGCGGGTGCGCTCATCGTGTCAGAATCAGGCGCGGCCAGTGTCGGTTCAAGTAAGGCCTCCGCGATATTGGTTGCTAGCTGCACGGTAGGCGTTTGGATATCGAGTGCCATTGCCATGTTGGTCATTGTTTGCGGCATTGGCATGACTGGGTCACTGGGTGCTGGACGACTGTCCGCAACATCAGACGAAACAGTGGTAGTAACCATCTCGAAGTCGGCGACAAGTTGCGACGATTCATTTGGCTGCGCGCTCGATTCCGCTGGCGTAAATTCCCGGCATTCGGGCAGCGCCACTTCGACCGATGCAAGTTGCGGTGCCGCTTCGGTCGGCATCTCAAATTCGAACGTCGGCGTTTCGACAAAAGCACCGCGCACTTGCTGCCCGATTTCGCCGGCGTTGGCGGTGGACGTCAGCGTCACATGCATACCGCTTTGCTTTCCGAGGGACGATGCCAGCGTGGTGGTGACCTTCAATAGATTAAACGCCAGCATCAACAGCAGATGCACGAACAACGACAACGCCAAGCAGCGTGCCAATAAACTCACCTGCCGATCGCGAAAGTCGCGAATCAACGCGAGAAACAGAAGCGACAGCAACAAGGCAAACGCGGCCCAGAGCAGGTTGGGACCGATCTGCCGCCACAGGGCCGCCCAGTCAATCGTGCCGCGTTCGAAAGTAACATCTCGAAATACTTCGCGGGAGACGGCTCGGTATAATTTGGCTTTGGCGACAGCGTCATCGGCGCCATCCATCGACCGATACGTCAACTCGAAACCCGCAAGGCCGAGATGGGGATCGAGTTCATTACTCGAGCTATTGATCGTGTCATCGAGCGGCTCAACGACACCAAACCCGTCGACGAGAATGCGCATTCGATAGATGTCAAAGCCACCCAAACCCGTATCACGATCAGAAGCGAAGTAAAGAAAATCGCCGACCGGGCTAAGGCAAGGGCCGAGTTCGGAAGCAGTGGAGTTCGCATCTTCGATCGCCACAGCTGGTGTGGTCGATTTCAGCGTCGTTACGTAAAGATCGAACGACGGAAGCGATGTAACCGGACTGGGTTTCTCATTCGCAACTGTCTTGTTCGCATCGCCGCGCGAATCCGTTCGATCCTCGACGGTCCCTCTACGATTCGAAGAAAAATAAACCCTGTTGTTAATCGCGAGCGTCGGGCTCAGGTCGTCGGCATCGGAGTTTGCATGTGCCAGCAATTCCGGTTCAAGCCAACGATCGCCATCGCGCCTGCAAACAAATAGATCAAACCCACCCAACACGCCTGGACGATCAGAAGCAAACAGGAGTGTCTTACCATCAGGCGATAGGGCTACATCGCGCTCGATATGTGTGCTATTGACGGTATCGAGCTTGATAGGCTTGCTCCAATCATTGCCGCTACGCAGTCTTTGGTAGATGTCGGCGTCTGTACCCGTTCCTTGCACGTACACAAGTCGCTGCCGGTCGGCATCGAACGCGTAGTCCGTTGCGCCGTGGGTTAGTGCAAGCAATTCATCCGCGGCGACCGGTTCATCCCAAAGGATGTCGCGCACCTGCACGGTCTCGGCAGGGCGTCGTATGTTGCGCGCATCGGTGATGTAGTTACGCTCGCGCGGCCATAGCCGCCACGCCAGCACGCCGCCACCGCCGATCAGCAGTGTGATGCTTATCACCATCAGCCATTGCCAACGACGCTTTGTCATCCGCCGTTTCCTACCAGCACGGTGTCGAGATACGGCTCCTGAATGCCGGCCTGCTTGCAAATATCGAGCGGTTGCACGATATGTTCGTAGCGTGCCTGACGGTCGCCGCGAATGGTAATTTTCTGTTCGGGGTTGTCCTTCAAGGCATCGTCGATCAGCGTGGTAAGCTGCGCGGCGTCATGGGCTTGACCACCGACGATCATGGTCCCGTCGGCAGTGACATTGATAATGATCTCACGCAGCGCACCCGAGATAGGGCCGGCCGCCGCGGCTTGTGGTAACGCGATTTGCAATTCGCGTTCTTCTTCCTGAAACGTCGTTGCGACGAGAAAAAAGATGAGCAACAGGAAGACCATGTCGATCATCGGCGTCAGTTCGATGGATGGCGACGCGTTGGCATCGGCACGTTTGATCAACATTACGCGCCTCCGGCAAGTTCGGCGGTACTACTTGCTGCCATCGTATTGTGCCCGTTGCCACCCTCGGTACCGGAAGCCTTTGCGGTTGACGCTGTTAATTGACCGGCGCGGGTCGCGACGGGCGACTGAATCCGTTGATAAGCATGTTCATCCAGAAAATCGACGGTTAACTGGTCCATCTCCGTGACGAGCCCATCGATGCGTGCGGACAAGTAGTGATAGCCGATCAGCACGGGGATCGCGACGAGCAATCCGGCCGCCGTCGTAATCATGGCTTCGTAAATGCCCTCTGCGAGCAGTTCGGTTTTGCCCAACGCCTCACCGGAAATCGCCACCGTCTGAAACGCATCGATCATGCCGAAGATAGTTCCGAGTAGCCCCAGTAACGGACAGATCGATGCGATGACGGTCAGCACGCGCACGTTCTTGCGCAGCGTTAATAATGATCGATCGCCAGCATCCTGCACGTGTTTTTCCATCAGCTCGGGTGTTGCATCGAGCCGTTTGATACCGGCGGCAAGTATCGGCCCGAGCGGTGATTTGGAATCGTAACAGTACGCCAAGGCGGCGCTGCGATCGCGCGTGGGGCTCCGCATGATCTCATGAAGGCCGTCGAGAAAATCGGGCGGGATGATGGTGGTCTTGCCGAGGCTACTAAGCCGCTCGACAAACACACCAAATGCGAATAGCGAACAGATGAAGATTGGGATCATCATCGGGCCGCCTTTGACGACGAAATCCCATATCGTGTTGATCGAAACGTCTGAACTGCCCGCGCCTGCCGCTTGCGCTAGCATCGGAGCGAGGTATAAGTCGTTAAACATGATCCAAGTATCCTTCTTTCGTCCACAACATCAGGTGTTGCATTGCAATGCTCGTATTCGTTGCGAAGTTGCCCCTACGAGCACGCCCTTTGGCGTCGCTGGTCAATCCAAACGATTAGCCGCCGGGAATACGCCGTTGTGTTAGCGCGGTCAAACGTTCCTGCGCGGGCGCGGCCCATTTGGATTGACCAAACCGCCGCGTGACGGCGGCAAACTGCTCGCGGGCTGCGCCGATACGTTGCAAACGCTCGAGACAACGACCTGCTTCGTACAGCGCCGCCGCGCTCCATTCAGGGTAGGCGTAGAGAATGTCGGTCTTTAATAACTCGCCGACCGCCGCTTCGTATTGTTGTTGGGCGAACAGGCATTGGCCGATCTGAAACTGCGCGCGGGCTGCCGTGGGGCCTTTATGGGTATTGGTGACGACACGGTAGTGCTTTAATGCTGCATCAGTCTTCCCCTGATTCTCTAATGACCAAGCCAAACCGAAGCGCGCCTGATATACCAGCGCATGTTCGGTATGGTCTGACAGAAAAGCGGTGAAATGATCGACCGCGTCGGGCCAACGCTGCAGTTGCAAATGGCAATCGGCCAGCCGCAGGCGCGCGGTACTCGCGAAGTCACCCTTGGGTGCAGCCGTTAGTGCGGCGTTGAAATGCCCGGCTGCCGCTTCCCATTGTTGCAAGGCATATGCGGATTCACCCGCAAGATACGCCGCACCATTGGCGTACGAACTCTCGGGAAATCGTTGCAACAACGTATCGAGCGTCTGACCGGCATCGGCAAACTGCTTCAACTCAAAATGTGCGCGGCTCTTCTGATAAAGCACTCGGTCGAATGCGATATCCGTCGGCAATTGCTCCGATGCTTCGGTCATTACTAGCAAGTTGAGATATGATAGTGAGCGCTTATAGTCGGCACGCCGACTTGCAAGATCTGCCAATGCCAGCAAGGCATGATGTTTAAGCGGATTTGCATCCGCCGTTTCGGCGACCTGCTGAAACACGCGCGCAGCGCGATCGTGATCTTCGAGTTGCTGAAGGCAAAAGGCGAAATCGAAAAGGGCCGCAAAGCGAAGGTTGCCATCAATCGAATCGATCTTGAGTTGCCCAAAAGCATCGACGGCTTGCTGATATCTTTCGGCACGGGTCAGGGCGATGACGCGATTGGCGTGCAGGTGACCGAGCGTTGCCGCGGGTAATTCGGCTGCGTCGTCGTCGATGGATTCCAGAAACGCATCGATGGAATTGGCGGCATCCTTGTATTGTTGCGCTTGCAAGAGCGCGTCGGATTGTCGACAGATGGCGACGGCACGTTGGTCGATACTGTCAGATTGTTGCGCGGCATCCGCGTAATAACGTGCGGCCAACTCGGGCTGTCCGAGTTTGAGTCCGAGAGCGGCGAGATGAGCGCGGGCGGGCTCATGTAAGCGCTTGGCCGCGCGGTTTTTTAACACGCTTTCGAACGATCGTGCGGCTTCCTCGAAGCGTTCTAAGGCGAGCAGGCATTGACCGCGCTCGAACATGGCTTGCGGCGCGTGCGGGCTATCGGCGTCGCGCGACAGCAGGGCGTTAAATCGCTCGATTGCGGTCTCAAATTCGGAACCACGCATGTGCGCCAGACCGAGTTTGATCAAACCGTCATCGATACCGTTCTTTGGTTTGCTGACAATGAAGCGGGTCAACCACTGTTGGGCGTTTTGCCAATCGCGCTGTGCAAAGTAGATATCACCAACGGCGAAGATCGATGCGGACGTATGAGCCGCTTCTCCCAATTTTGTTAGTTCGGCCAAGGCGCGTTGAAATTGTTGCAGACGATAATGGGCCAAGCCCAGGCGACGCCGCCCCGCAGCCGCACGGTCGTCCGTCGCATGCGTTGATAGGAATGTGCGATAGGCAGCGGCGGCATTGGCAAAGTTCTCCGTAAGAAAAGCGTTTTCAGCCTGAATGAATATCAAATCGGCAGGCAGCTTTGCATCGACGGTCTGGGTCTCATCTTGCCATTGGGCGATGTAGTCGCTGCTGGCGTCATATTGCGACAAGCGATGGGTAACGATCGCGCACAGTCGCAGCGCTTCGGATGCGAACGCGTTTTCGTCGTGTTTAGCGAGTACTTCCTGCAGTGCCTTCAACGCGTCGTCAAAGCGCTCGAGTTGAACCAGACCAACGGCCCGATCGAAACGTAAGTCGCCGATTAGTTCGTTGTTCGGATGTTCTTCGATGGCAGCGTCAAGGATGTCTGAGGCGCGGTCGTATCGATCGAGGCGCGCCAGCGTCTTGGCGAGCCAATAGGCGTCCGTAGCGCTACGGTTGCGTGTGTTCTCATATAGCGTTTCAAAGTCGCGCAGAGCTTCAGCGTAAGACGACCGCTGAAAATGAATGCGTCCCCGCAAGTGTACCGCAAACGTTCGGTCGATAGCTTCAGGGTGTTTCAGCGCCAGGTCTATCGAACGCAGGGCGCTCGCCAAATCGTTCGCCTGCCATGCGAGCAATGCCAAGCCCTGATGCGCGCGAGCGGCAAGCGATGGCGCGGCATCCGCGAGTTCGGAAAAGGCTGCCCGCGCTTTTTCGGATTGACCCTGTCGCGAGAGTGCTTCGGCTAAGCTCAGGCGCACATGGGCGGCATGCGAAGCAGGCACGTCGAATCGTAGGGCGTTGTTGAGCGATTTAATCGCCGCGCGGTCTCTTCCCAAATTCGCTTGCGCCATGCCTGCAAAGGCGCAGACCAAGCCCGTCGAAGGTGACTGAGCGTAGCGTGCCACGAATGCCTCGGCGTTGTCGGCACATGCTTCAAAGTGGCCCGCGCGGTAAAGCGCTTCGATGCCCAGTGCGGCGGCATCGTCGGCCAGCGGGTGATCGGCAAAGGCCTCGCGATGATCGGCGATGATTTGTGCCGCGGCTTGGTAGTCGGCAGCGGCCAGCTTGCACTGCGCGAGCATAACGGCAACGTCGGCGCTGAATTCGAAATCATCAGCATCGATGAGCGTTGTTAGCAAGTCTGTCGCGGGCGCTAACTTTTCTTGTCGCATCAGGGCTACGGCAAGCCCGTATTGTGCTTGCTGGCGTCGCGCGCCGTCCGGCTTGGTAGCCAGTACTCGCCGATATTCGGCCTCGGCCAAATCGTATAGCTTGCGATTTAGCAGCCCGTTGGCGACCTTGATCGACGCTGTTGTGGGTTCATTGGCATAAAGTGCAGTGCTGAGCAATCCGGCAATGATGATCGACGGCAAGCCGAAACGGCGAAGTATCGTACTCATGATCGAAACCCAATCTGATTTATTACGAAACGAGAAGAGGCGTACTCGACGAAGCGAGGTGTTATCGAGGCTGTTCATCGGTGCCGGATTCCGCACACGTGCCATACGCAAGCGCGCAATGATCGACCTAGTTACGCCTGCGACGGCGTTGTGGTTCGCCTAAAGACCGATGCAAAACGACGATTTTACAATTTGAAAATTAGCAGGTGTGAGAACGCCGCAGGCCGTTCACATAATGTGGACGGCCTGCCATATCGTCGAAGATTTCGACAAGTTCAAAACTCACACGTGATAGACGTTACCTTAGCCGTCTGCGACTTCGTCCATCTCATCTTCGATTTCATCGATTTCGGCTTCGGCCTCGGCAGCTGCGTCGTAAAGCTCTTCAGCCTGTGCTTCGATATCGCGTTTGACCGCGAGAATCTCAGCCAGTCGGCGATCGAGTTCTGCAATTTTCCGATCTGAATTCGCCTGACGACGGACTGCTTTGAGCTCTTCGTATTGCGCTTGCAGCACTTCGGCGCGCGATTGCATTTGGTCGGCCTTGGCTTCCAATTCGTAGGCGCGTTTTTTGACTTGTTCGCGCGCTTTCCTGAGACCGGATCGTACTGCCGCATATTCTTGTGCGACCATCGCCTCGCGCCGCGCTCGTTCGGCAGCCTCTTTAGCGCGCAAGGCGTCTATTGCAGGTGCATTTTGATAAACGGAACCGAGAGCTTGAGGGGCGGTTGTTTGAATGGTAATGGGCTTCGTACCCTTTGGTGCGATCATCTCAACAAAATCTTTGAAGGTTTGTTGAATCAGCTCATTCCCGTGTACGGTGATTCGGTTCTTCTTCGGGCTCACCAAAACCGGCACATCATCGCGAATCATCAGGGCCTTCAGGTCTTCCATTTGTGCGCTGTCGATTTCATACGTCTTTTTGTGATCCATGCCTTTGCCGCCGAGCATGCGCACGAATCGTTCGAACACTTCCTGTTGTGCGGCGGTACCGATCAATTCGATGCCGTCGGGGCGGGGGCGCATCAAGACCGGCACGTCGCTGCGTCGCATCAAGTTGTTGAGTGCTTCGCGCTTGCCGGCCGGAATTTGATATCGGCGGACCATCGTTTGCTGTTGTCCGATCTTGCCGGGAACGAACGGCGCTGTCGGTTTCGGTACGCGGGCCATGTGTTGTTGCGGTAGCATGGAGGCGGCTTTCGGAGCGGGAGGTGGCATCAGTTGACGCGCCCGCTGATTGCTGAGCCGTTCGACCTGCTCGGCCAAGGCTGCGATTTGCGCTTCGAGGCGCGCTAAACGCTCGTCATCTGCATGCGGGGCATGATGGCGAGCATGAGCCCGACCGCTCCCACCGCCTGAATGCGCGTGACCGTGTTCGTGATCATGCGCATCGTGCCCGTCACCACTGGCGACGAGGACATGCGGCGCATCGGGAACGTCCGGCGCGTATATGACTTCGCCGGCACCCGAGCCGACGATAACTGCCGTTGGGCGTTCCGGGGCGGTCTCCGCAACAACGTACACTTCATCAGCGTCGTCGTTCGGCGCGACGGCAGTGGCCGTCTGAGAGTGCGCGGGCGCGGCAACCCAAGCCGCAAGCAGCAGCGCGGGCACGCATAAATATCCGATTGCCGATGAGCGTGGAGCGTTTCGATGCGTCATAATCATGGTTAACCTCCGCGCAATTCGCTGCGCTTGCGGGGACAGAATTCCCACGGCCGACGCGGGCGTGGGCGTGCATTCCTTGCTGCTAAGAAACTGTTGCGTTTGAATCAGGGCTGTGGCATAAGCGCGGCGCGACTTGGGCGCGAGCCAGGTCACCCACATGTCGCACGCGTTTTCAGCTTCGTCGGCGATGCGGCGGCGCATCCACCAAACCAGCGGGTGCCACCAATACAACGCGCCAAGCAGTGTATTGAGGCCGTGCGTCCAATGGTCGCGGCGCTTCAAGTGGGCGAGCTCGTGCAATATCACGACCCGGCGCGAATCGGCATCGAGTTCGGACCACAGTTCAACAGGGATAATCAATCGCGGACGCGGGTAGCAGATTATCAACGGTGAGACGCGTTGGCCCACCAGATGTGCGGTCGGGGCATTACGTAGCCCGATCAATTCAGCGCACTCGTTCACAAGTGCTTGCACAGCATGCGGCGCGGGACGCGCGCGTTTCAAGCTGAGTGAAAAACGAACGCTGGAAAGAACCCGCCACGAGACGATACCTAAGCTTAGCGTCAACCAAATTTGCCAAGGCAAGCGCGGCAGCGCAGCAAGCTGGCGCGACCATTTTTGCACCGTATTGGCCGCTGTACCGAAGCCGCTCTGGACCGCAAGCAACCAACCGAGCGAGTCGTCGCCATTCTGTGAGGCGAGATCGTTGGAGTGATCGTTTGAAGCCAACTCTGGGGAGTGCGTTGGCTGACCAAAATGTTTGACCACGTCGGTTTGTTCAGACAGTTTCACGGCGTCCGCTGCATGTTGTGCAACAATAGCCGACGAGAGATCGACCTTGCTAATCGGTGGTTCGTCACCGAAAGAGGCAACATCGAACGTACCGCAGTTATGGTTGAGAACTGTACGCGGGGATTGCGTAGTGGGTGACGATTGCCCGACCGGACCAACCACCGAAGAAGAGACATGCGACGGTTGGCGCGACGATCGGGCAATCGTCGGGGGTGGAGTGGGGTTTTGTGTCAGTTCGTTCGAAAGCGCGGCTTCGGAACGAACGTGAGTTTCGTTATCTCGCTCGACCGAATCAGTAATCGAGCGAAAAAGTTTAGGTTCTGCGAGCAAGGATTCGGATTGTTGCCAGTCGCGCTCCCAGCTTTTAACTGAAGGTGCAGCGAGGGAAATTGATCCGATCACACTTTCGCGGTCTTGCCAAGCAGGACTAGCCTGTTCAACGGGAGCGGGTATTTTGACTAACGAAGAATCTGAAAAAAATTCTCTCGGTTCGGACGTTACCAACTCTTCGCGATGCAATTCACTTTCTGAATCAACTGAGGCGGTCTGCAAGGGCGGCAAAAACAGCCCGATGACCAGCCAACTGAGCGCGCCCAACCAAATGACGTGACGGGTGGCGGGGCGTCGCGCGGTCAATTGAACGGCGAGCCAGGCGAGCAACGCGACCGGCACCAAAGCCAATCCGTTGCGCCATAAGGCATCAATCCACCATTCAAATGAAACGATCATTTTGAGAGTGCCTCTCTCCAAAAACTAGCGATGTCTTCAACGATTCATCGCTGCGGCATACATCCGATCGGGTATAGCTACGCGTTCAACATATGCGCTAATCTGCGTTCTCATCCAACTCGTCGATCAGCTTCTGCAACGCCTCAATATCGTCACGATTCAAGTGTTGCGACTTGAGCAATTGCAGCACCATCGGGCCCGCAGCGCCGTCGTACAATTCTTCGACGAGCGATTTGATGCGATCTTTCCGCACTCGGTTGCGCGTGACGGCGGCGCGATAAACGTAGGCCATGCCGGTCTTGTCGCTGCGCACCAAGCCTTTTTGTTCCATGCGCGTCATGAAGGTAAGCACCGTGGTATAGGCCCAGTCTTTGCCGCGTTCGGTCAACGCGTCGAGCACCTGTCGCACAGTGGCCGGACCGATGTCCCACATGACGCGCAACACTTCAAGTTCGGCGGGGCTGAGATCGAGGGGTTTCTTACCCACTGGCGTTTCCTCCACTACGGTTGTCGTAGGCTACTACATCTGTCGGAGGGTTGCAAGGATTTTCCCCGCTTTTTTCTGAACGACCAAGTTTGAGTAGCGAAAGGTCGGCGCGAACTTGTGGATACCTGCTAAAACGCAATTCTGCGCGGCATGTCACGAATTGGCATTCGCCGATTGCACAAAAATATTTCGCTCCGCCCTTGGATTTTCGTCGCGTGGCGGCCTTCCGTTTCAAAATAGGTAAGCTGTGCCGGTAGGGCTGGATGAATTTGCCGGATTTCGTTCAAATATGGGTATGAACGCGACATTGGCTACATCCGAAGCGGCAGGGGGCTGGGAGTTAACTCCTCAAAACATGTGGATTCCCTTTGCGATCATCGCCGTACCCCCCGTGATATTGATGATCTGGTTTTTCTGGGCCGACAAGCGCCTGCGTGAACGTCGAGCCCGACGATCCGCAAAATAACACGTAGGTCGATTGCGCGAGTTGGTGATGAGAACGCTTGGTTATGAAGGCGCCACCATTGCCGAGTTGATGCCGCTCTAGAATCGTACTCTCGTTACGCAACATCTCTGGAATACAAAATATGCAAATAGCATTTGACGGTGTATCCAAATCCTTCGGTAGTGGTACGCGCCGCGTGGTCGCCGTCAATGACGTTAGCTTCGATGCGGACGGGGGCACCGTGTTCGGCATTCTGGGGCCCAACGGTGCCGGCAAAACCACGATGATTCGTATGCTGCTAGACGTGTTTCGCCCCGATACGGGGCGCATCAGCACCGACGGCGTCGAGAACGGCAATCGGTCATTATCGTTTCGACAGCGCGTGGCTTACCTGCCCGAGGAACGCGGCCTCTATCAAAAACGCAAAATCGCGGATGTGATTCATTACATCGGCGCACTCCGCGGTATGGAGCGCGAGCAAATCCGCACGCGCATGATGCCGCTTCTCGAACGATTCGATCTCGTCGACTCCATCAAAAAGAAGGTGTCGACGCTTTCCAAAGGCATGTCGCAAAAGCTGCAGATTATTCTCAGCGTGATACACGACCCCGATATGCTGATATTCGATGAACCATTCAGTGGGCTCGATCCGGTCAATGTGCGGCTGGTGCGCGAACTCGTGCGCGAACATCGCGACCGTGGCAAGCTCGTGTGCCTTTCAACGCATATGATGGCTGAGGTCGAAGCGTTATGCGATCGCGTGATGATGATCGATCACGGTCGGCGTGTGTTATACGGCGCGCTGGATGAGGTTCGCCGCGCCAATACCGACTTCCAAGCCAGCGTCAATAAGGGATGTGATCCGTCGGGCCTACCCTGCGTCGTGCGTGTGGTGAACGATGTCGATATGAACCACGTGTACTTGAAAGACGGCGCAACGCTAAACGATCTGATGCGCGAGTTGGCGGCGGCCAAGCGACCGGTGCAACGATTGGTCGAGGGCATGCGGCCGATCGAGGATATCTTTATCTCAGTGGCGGGCAGCGCGGCCGAACGCGATGAGACGCCGCCGACCACGCCGATGGATGCGGCCGAGCAAACGCTATGACGCGCACGATTGCCAAATACGAGTTCCTTTTCACCATCAAGCGGCCGGGCTATTTGATTCTGACGTTTGGCTTGCCCGTTATTCTCGGTTTGTACGCGGGCTTCATATCGTTGATCTCCGTGGCCACTGCTGGCGCGATGGCGAGTGGCTTATCCGCTCAGATCGGTGTGGTTGACGAAACAGGTCTGATCGAAGCAGCCGAACAAGCGGCGGCCAATGCCGAAGAAACGCGCCGGGCCACCGAAGATGCTGCGGCAAGCGTCGGTGCCGATCCAGCGAACGGTAACCTCAAGTCGCAACTCGACGCTCTCGAAGCCATGGTGCGCGAGGTCATTCCCGATGCGCAACGCTACGACAGCATCGAGGCAGGCCGCGCCGCGTTGGAGGCCGGTGAGATCGACGGGCTGGTCATGGTCCCGCAGGACTTCCTTCAGCAACGATCGCTCGATTATTACACGCGCACTTGGCAAATGTTTAAGGGCCTCTCGGCACCGCAGCAGGTACGGCGCCAGTTATATGTCGGCGTGCTCGAACGTGCAGAGCTTACACGGGAGGAGCGGGCGCTCATCGAAAGCCGCAGCAAGGGAGAGGGCTTCACCGAAACAGCGTATTACGAATTGGGTCCCGATGGAAAATTTCTCAAGGTCGATACACTTTCGCGGACCGTCAGTTTTGTGTTGCCGGCTGCCGTGGCCGGTATCTTAATCGTCGCGCTGTTGATCAACGCTGGCTTTCTGCTGGCAGGTGTCGCAGAAGAAAAAGAGAACAAGGTCTTCGAAGTATTGTTCTCGATGGTGCGCGTCGACCATTTGCTAATGGGCAAGGTGCTGGGCCTCAGCGCTGCGGCGTTATTACAGCTCTTCATTTGGAGCGCGATGATTCTGCCGCTTCCGTTTTTGACCTTTCTCGTCATCGATCAGGTCATCGATTTCGAGTGGCACGTTAGCTCGCTGTTACAAGCGGCCTTGTTCTTTATTCTCGGCTTCCTGTTCTACGGCTCGTTGTTCGTCGGCATTGGTGCGTTGGGTAACAACGTCAAGGAATCGCAGCAGTATTCGACCATCATCGCTTTGCTGCCGGTGATTCCGATGGTCGCGTTTATGAGTCTGCTCAACAGCCCCAACGGCTGGGTGGCACGCGCGTTGGGTTGGTTCCCGCCAACCAGCGCGCCCGCCATGATGCTGCGGCTGGCCACGCGCGAGGTGCCGGTATGGGATGTGGCCCTGGCGGCGTTGTTGTTGATCGTGGGAATTTGGATATCGATCAAGATCGCGGCGCGCATGCTGCTCGTCGGCGGCATGATGCGCGGTCAGTCGCCCAATCCGCTGAAGATGTTACGGTTGCTGATCAATCGGTAATTGGTATTTCAGTCTCAGATGGGCCGATGATGAAAAAGAAAAAACGAAGTAAGAAGAGTATCGCCGACCATCCCGATGTGCAACGAATGTATGCACTCTCAGTCGAGTATTGCGAACTGTTGGAGAAGGGCACGCGCAGCCAACGCTATTTGTTGCGACACCTCGGTGACTTGTTGCCGCAACTGTTCGCGACGGCGATGGCACTGCCATACGCATCGTGTTCGCGCCGAATTCAGCGGGAGTTGTCGCATTGCTCTAGATACGTTTCAGGTTGGGACCAACCGCCAAGTAACCAACGCATTGCGAAAAATAGTCCGTACCTAGACACCGTTGTTTCTATAAAGCCTATTTTTAAGGTCACCTCTCGAATCCGCAATATCCTCGATGAGTATGACAAATATCGACACACGTTTGATCCCTACCACGATCAAGATCTCATGTCGTCTACGCTCAGCAACGATTTAGCTGATATATGGCATGATATAAGACAAGCCCGCCTACTATTTGAATTTGATGAAGACGCTGCGAAGAAACATGCGGTGTGGGATTGGTCGTTCCACGTACGAGTACACTGGGGAAGCAGTCACTACTGCGACGCGATGAAGGCGATCTTTTTTGCGATGAGCGATATTGGCGATGACGATTGGCAGTATCGAGCAATGACGGCAAAGCGCCTTCCGCGCGGTCAATACCGTCGGACCAAGCGCAGAAAAAAGGTATAACCCGCTCTGCAAGCATAGCAGGCTTCCAGCTTAACAGTGATTCCTACGCCACCCCAATCCGCTGCTTCACTTCCGGGTCGGTCTTGGCTTCGCGTACGTTGAAGTACCGCGCTTCGGGGTGATGCGCGACGATCGCACTGGTGCTTTGCTCGGGCTCAAGCTGATATTCTTCGCTCAGCGTAATGCCGATGCGCTCGGGTTCCAGCAGCGGCCAGAGTTTTTCCTGATCGCCCAGTTCCGGGCACGCCGGGTAGCCGAAGCTGTAGCGGCTGCCTCGATAGCCCTGTTGGAACAGCTTACGCATGTCGCGCGCATCGTCACCGGCAATGCCAAGTTCCATGCGGATTTGCTTGTGCATGTATTCGGCGAGTGCTTCCGCACATTCCACGCCCAAGCCGTGCAGGTGTAGGTAATCGCGATACTGATCGGCCTTGAACCACTCTTGCGCCACCTCGGTCGCCGCGCGGCCCACTGTCACGATTTGGAACGCCGCTACATCGACTTCGCCTGACGAGACCGGTCGCCAAAAGTCAGACAAACACCAGAACGGTTTTTTGTGTTGTCGCGGGAAGTTAAAGCGCATGATCTCACGACGCTCGAACGACTTGGCATCGATCGCGCCCGCCTCGGTCGGCGGTTCGTAAAGAATCAGATCGTCGCCTTCGCTATTGCAAGGCCAGTAACCGTACACCGCTTGTGGCTTTAGGATGTTCTCGGCACGGCAACGCGCCACCAACTCATTCAGAATCGGTCGCACTTCCTGCTTCACGTACGCTGCGTATTCTTCGGCGCTGCGGCGATTCTTCTTATATTGCCACTGCACCTGAAACAGCATGACCTCATTGATGTAACCCAGCACACTCTGCAAATCGATCCGCTCGATTACGCGCGAACCCCAGAAGGGCGGCGTGGGAATGGCATTGTCGATGGCCACATCGCTGCGCTCGGGTTTCTCTAGCGGCGCCCCGACAGCGCCGCCGTCACTCACTGGTCGCGCTGCTGCCTTCTTCTCTTGCCGCGGCGCTTCGACCAACGATTCACCGGCGGCGAGCTTGTCCATCAAACGCAAGCCGTCGAAGGCATCTTTGGCATAGGCCACGTCACCTTCGTAAAGCTCGCGCAAATCGTGTTCGACGTAATTACGCGTGAGCGCTGCACCACCCAGAATCACCGGTATTTTCAGGCCGCGTTCGTTGAGGACTTGCAAATCATCGCGCATCACCACCGTCGATTTCACCAACAACCCCGACAGTCCGACGGCGTCCGGCTTATACCGATCCCAAGCCTCGATGATATTGTTGATTGGTTGCTTGATACCGAGGTTGTACACCTTGTAACCGTTGTTGGTTAGGATGATATCGACCAGGTTCTTACCGATATCGTGTACGTCGCCCTTCACCGTGGCGAGTACGATGACGCCTTTTTCTTCGCCCTCAACGCGTTCCATGTGTGGCTCGAGATGCGCGACGGCAGCTTTCATGGTTTCCGCCGAGCTAAGCACAAACGGCAATTGCATCTTGCCCGCGCCGAACAAGTCGCCGACGACCTTCATACCATCGAGCAGAAACGTGTTGATGATGTGCAGCGGCTTATATTGCTGCATGGCTTCATCCAGATCTTCACCGATGCCGATGCGATTGCCGTCTATGATACGCTGCTTGAGACGCTCTTCGATCGGCAGATTTTCGATCGATTCTTTCTCGTCAAACTCGCTACTATCGCTAAAGAGCGACATAAAGTGCGTCAGCGGATCGAATCCATCGCGCCGTCGGTCGTAAATCAAATCGAGCGCGGCGTCCCAGCGTTCGTCGCTAATCTTGTTACGCGGTAGGATTTTGCTGACGTGCACAATCGCCGCCGTCAGTCCCCGGTCGCGCGCTTCGGACAAAAACACCGAGTTCAAGACGGCCCGCGCCGCCGGGTCGAGGCCGAAGCTGATATTGGAAAGCCCCAACAGCGAACCACACTTGGGGAATTCGGTCATGATCTTTTCGATACCGTCGAGCGTTTCCAAACCGAGGCGGCGATCGGCTTCATTACCCGTCGTGATCGGAAACGTCAGACAGTCGAAAAGGATGTCTTCTTCATCGATGCCAAATTTGTTGGTGAGCAGATCGTGCAGCCGCCGTGCGATTTCGATCTTGCGCTGGCCGGTCTTGGCCATCGCCTCCTCGGGGTCTTCGTCAATCGTGAGCGCCACGACCGCCGCGCCATACTTGCGTAGTAGGGGGCAAACCTGTTCGAGCTTGTCTTCGCCGTCTTCGAGGTTCACCGAGTTGACGATGTTCTTACCACCGGCAAGCTTCAGACCTGCTTCCAACACCGGCGGCTCGGTCGAGTCCAGCATCAACGGCACCGTCACATCTTTGGCATAGCGTGCCGCCAGCTTTTCCATGTCCGGTACGCCATCGCGGCCAACGTAGTCCACACACAAGTCCAGCACGTGCGAGCCTTCTTTGACCTGCTCGCGCCCCATGTCGACCAAACCGTCGACGTCGTCTTCGAGCAACAGACGCTTGAACTTGCGACTTCCGTTGGTGTTGCTGCGCTCGCCGACAATGAGAAAACTGTTGTCTTGTACCAGCGTGCAGTTTTGGTAGAGGCTCGACACGCTGGCCTGATGCATCGGCACGCGTTTCTTTGGCGTTATGTCTTTAACCGCTTCGTGAATCGCCTTGATATGCGCGGGCGTGGTACCACAGCAACCGCCGACGATGTTCACGCCATCGGACTCGACGAATTCGCGCGCCCATTTGGCCAACTCTTCAGGCGTCAGCGCGTAGTGCGTTTTGCCATCGACCAGCTCAGGCAAACCTGCATTGGGCACCACGCTGATGAAGCGATCGCAATAATGCCCCAAGTGCTGCACGTGCTCCGACATTTCCTGCGGGCCCGTCGCGCAGTTCATCCCGATGACCTGCACTTGCGGGAACGCTTCCAACGCCGTGATGGCCGCGCCGATCTCGGTGCCGACCAGCATCGTGCCAGTTACTTCGATGGTCACTTGTACGATGATGGGGCGGTTCGTGCCGCGCTCTTCCATCGCGATGGTCGCGCCATTGATCGCCGACTTGGCTTGCAAGATATCCTGACAGGTTTCGATGATGAACGCATCGACGCCGCCGTCGATCAGGCCGCGCGCTTGTTCAGCGTAGCTATCTTCGAGAACGTCGTAAGGCGCGTGTCCGAGAGAGGGCAGTTTGGTGCCGGGGCCCATCGATCCCAGCACGAAGCGCGGCTTTTCCGGCGTGGAATATTTGTCCGCCACGCGCCGCGCGAGTTCGGCAGATTGCTTGTTAAGCGAATAGGTTTTTTCGGTGAGGTCGAACTCGGCCAGCACGATTTTGTTGGCACCAAAGGTATTGGTCTCCAAACAATCCGCCCCGACTTTCATAAAGCTCGCGTGGATTTCCTCCATCACATCGGGCCGCGTTTCGGTGATGATCTCGGGACAATTCTCGCAGTTCCGATAATCCTCCTCGAGCGTCAGATCGTATTCGTAAACACTCGTCCCCATCGCGCCATCGATGATCAAAATGCGGTCGCGCAGGGCGTCGAGAAACGGGCTGTCAAAGCTGAAGTCGGGTTTGGCCAAGGCAAAAACTCCTTTAGGAGTATGGTACGGCAGAAAATCGCTTGATGGTAGCAAATCTCAACGGCCCGCTATCAAAAATCGATGGATAGGGCCGACTAGGGGGATGTTATATCCATTTATTCGGATTTACAAATGAATGGCGCGCGGATTCGAGGCGATCTCACAGTTTCGAGGGGCGGGCTCGATCAGGAAATTTCGAGGTCGAGGGGGGATGGCCGCGGTCACGGCGAGTGGAGAAGCGAGGTTATTGACCGTTCACCGCCAACCTCGGCTCCAAATGATGATGCACCTGCCTTGATCCGCGGCGGTTGCGAACGATGTGCTTATAGAGTTCCCCGCGCACGAAGCGGCGGGTGACGCAATCGGCGTGGCCGCCGGTCCAGCCGAGGCTGGCGTGTTGGCGGGTGCGACCGATGTTGACGACGCGCCCCGAATCGGAACCCGGACCGCGCAGGCCGACGAGGCCGGCCGAGTCGTCAAAGCTGCCATCGATGGTGCCTAGCGCGCGCACGGGCCCTTGCAAGACCGGGTCGCTGGAGGTGTGGTACACGTAAATCTTGCCCTTCATATTCTTCAGGGCTTTCCGCACGTCGTAACGGCTCGACAGGCTCGAACCGACCATGATGTAGTTGTTCACCTTGTGCGGCGGCTTCACGTTCTCGATGGCCCAAATGCCCACACCGGTGCCGGCAGACAAGGCGATGATGTTGGCATCGCGCTGGGGGTGCGTTTGCAGATAGCGGGTGATGTCGCGACCGAGTGACTGGCCTGAACCCCGAGCGATGAAACGCAGCGTCTGATCGAGCGCCGGGTTGAGCGTGAGCGACCAGCGATGGTTGCTAACGGCCCCTTGATAACCGCGATCTTCCAAGCCGGCGGGCACGCCGATAGCACCAAAGCCCCAGTTGCCCGCGCCGTCGATGTACCAAGTGCGACCGAATTCTTCTTTCGGATTGGAACAGCCTGTCGTGAACGCCGCGGTCCCGGCAAGGATTGCGACGAGGCAGATCAGGCGAACGAATTGGGCATGGCCAAGCGCGGTTGTTGCGCGGGTCGAGTCGATCAACATAAGACGTGCTTCTCTATATCTGGCGCCGAATTGGCTTCTGAAAACGCGTTGGACCGCTCCGCCGTCGGTCAACTGATAGGTGAAATGGTAGCAATTTTTGCCGATTCGTCCAGCAAGGTGGATTAGCTGGGGGGGCCTTCGGTATTGGTGATTCCCCAAACGTCGATGGGCGTGAAAGGACCGCGCACTCGGCAGACCGGTATGGCAGTAGTTGGCTTTGCCGTTTGGCCCTATTCCGCCGCCGTTTGATCCAATATTCGCTTCTTCAAACTCGCTAACACCTGTAAGGCTTCGATCGGCGTCGTTTCATCGATGCATACGTCTGCGAGTTCGTCGAGCAGCGCCTGCACTTGAGGATTCGCCTCGCTTGAATCAGCCGCAGGTTCCGCGCCGCCAAACAACAACATCTGATCCGGGTCATGATCGCCTGGATTGGCAGCGACGCCCGCGCGCTGTTCGAGTTGCGCCAGGATCGTTTCACTGCGCCGCGTTACGCTCTTCGGAAGGCCCGCCATCTCGGCCACGTGCACACCGTAGCTACGATTGGCTACGCCGGGAATGATCTTGTGCAGGAAGGCAATCTCGCGACCGCTACCGTCAGGTCGCAGAGCTTCGCTGACGGCCACGTTAAAGTTGCGCACATGCGGCAGCCGCTCGGCCAAGTCGGTCAGCTCGTGATAGTGCGTTGCAAACAAGGTGCGGCAGCCGATGCGCTTGGCGACATGCTCGGTAATGGCCCACGCAAGTGAAAGACCGTCGTATGTACTCGTGCCGCGCCCGATCTCATCGAGAATAACGAGCGACTGCGCCGTCGCGTTGTGCAGAATGCGCGCCGTCTCGACCATTTCGACCATAAACGTCGAATGACCCCGCGCCAGTTCATCGCTCGCGCCCACACGCGCAAAGATGCGATCCACAGGGCTGAGCCGCATCGATTGCGCCGGTACAAAGCTGCCGGTTTGGGCCAACAACGTGAGCAGCGCGACCTGACGAATGTACGTCGACTTACCTGCCATGTTAGGCCCGGTGAGTATCAACAACCGCGCATCATCGGCGGCGAGGGCGCAATCATTGGGCACAAAGCGCTCGGCCAACGTGCGATCCAGCACCGGGTGGCGGCCTTCGATGATGTCGAGCGTGAGATCGTTGTCGCTCTCGATCAACTCGGGCACAACGTAGCCGCGCTGCCGCGCCAGTTCGGCAAAGCCCGCCAACACATCGAGATTGGCCAACGCATCGGCGGCTTGCTGCAACGGGCCGAGTTGGGCGGTGGCCTCTTCGCGCAGGGCGGTGAACAAATCCTGCTCTCGCGCCTTCGCGCGATCGGCGGCAGTCAGCACTTCGTTTTCGTGATCTTTGAGTTCGCTAGTGATGTAGCGCTCAGCGTTACGGACGGTTTGCTTGCGCGTGTAACGATCGGGCACGCGCTCGCGATGTTGATGGGTGACTTCGATGTAATAGCCAAAGACCGAGTTGTATCCGATCTTGAGATTGGAAATGCCCGTCTTCTCGGCTTCGGCGGCTTGATATTCGGCCAACCAAGCCGCACCGTCACTTTCGATGCCGCGCAGCCGATCGAGTTCGGCATCGACGCCGCTGGTAATGTAGCCACCATCGCGTTGAATGGGCGGCGCTTCTTCGATCAGCGTGGCGCATATCGTCGCACCGATGTTTGCCATGCCGTCGAGTGACTGGCGGATCGTCTCTAAGAGGTCGGACTCATCCTGTTGCACGGGGGCGGCGATCGCGTCGCGCAGCGTGTCGAGCGCTTGCAGCGTATCACCCAGCGCCCGCAAATCGCGCGGTGACACGCGTCCGACACCGAGGCGACCGAGGATGCGCTCAACATCACCAAATTCTCGCAATAACGCGCGAATGCGCTTGAGCCGTTCGGGTTGATCGCGCAAATCGGCCACGGCGCGTTGTCGCGCGCGAATCGCTTCGACTTTCCGCAGCGGAAAGCACAACCATTCGCGCAAGCGCCGCGCGCCCATCGGGTTGGCCGTTTCATCGACGGCGGCGAGCAGCGTACCCTCGCGACTGCCATCGCGCAGAGCCGTTTCAACTTCCAGCGATCGCAGCGTGACCTGATCGAGCATCAAGCAATGGCTCGATTGTGCCGGTAGAATCTTGGCGATGTGTGCCAGGCTGCTACGTTGCGTCTCACCGAGATAGTCGAGCACCGCACCCGCCGCGCGGAGGGATGCATCGAAACTGTCGAAACCGAAACCGGCGAGTGAGCTAACACCGAAATGATCGGTCAGCGTTTTTTCGGCGTGGCGTTTTTCAAAGGTGTGGGCGGCGCGCGGCGACACGACGGTGCGCAAATGCGCTGCCAGTTCGGCGTCTAGCGGGCACGCCTGCGCATCATCGATTTCGGGGATCAATACTTCGGCAGCACCAATGCGGGCAAGATGGTCTTCAAGCGCAGCGCGTTCGATCATCTCCGCGGCAAAGCGACCGCTGGCGAGTTCGAGCGTGGCAATACCAAGTTGCCCGGCGTTCCAGCTAGCAGTACGCGGACAGAGTGCAACCAACACGTTCGCGCGGGTGGCTTGCAGTAGCGCATCGTCGGTAAGGGTCCCGGGCGTGATGATGCGCTGCACGGCGCGTTTAACGACACCCTTGGCAGTCTTGGGGTCTTCGATTTGCTCGCTGATGGCGACCTTGAAGCCCGCCTTTACGAGGCGTGCGACGTAACCTTCGGCGGCGTGATAGGGCACACCCGCCATCGGGATGGGGTCGTCGCCGCTCTTGTTGCGGGCGGTTAGCGTGAGGCCGAGCGCTTTGGCAACCACGGCGGCGTCGTCATAGAAGACCTCATAAAAATCGCCCATGCGAAAGAGCAGCAGGGCGTCGCCGACCTCGACCTTCTGGTCGAGATACTGCTGCATCGCGGGCGTAGGGCCGCCAGCCTTCTTCGCAGGTTTCTTGGCGGCCCGCGCGGGTTTGCTCGTGCGGTTGCTCTTGCTGGGTTTTTTCGTGGTGTCGGTGGCCAAAACTGCTCCGTAGCAGGGCGATGCCAATGGTCAAAATGCTGGCATTAAGACGACGTCGCTGCCCGATGCCGCAGCATTCAAGCCGCGTCTGCGTGTTACGTCGAGTGCTCTAATTTACCCCTGATCATATGCGAAGCCGAGGTTTTGTGGTTGAATGCGACTACAACATCATGAGGCAAAAATCACAGCATGAACATCAGCATTCTCAGTACCGGCGGCACCATAGAGAAGACGTATGACGAGACCGACGGCTCGATGCGCAACGTCAAGTCGGTGCTCGACGACATCTTGCTGAGGTTGCGCCTGTTCGACCTGAACATTCGCCATACCAATTTGATGTCGAAGGATTCGCTGCACCTGACCGATGAAGATCGCGGCATCATCTTGGCGGCGGTCAAGTATGCGATGGGGCAGGCCGACGCGATTATCGTCGTGCACGGCACCGATACGCTGAGTACGACCGGCGAACTGCTGGTGAGCGAGTTGCCCGATATCACCAAGCCGGTCATTTTGACGGGCGCGATGCGGCCTTATGAGTTTCGCGATACCGATGCGATTCAGAACTTGACCGAGGCGTTATTGGCCTGTCGCTTGGTATCACCCGGCGTTTACGTCGCGATGCACAATCGGGTGCTACGGTTCCCCGGTGTTACGAAAGACCGCAAGAGACTTACGTTCGTGAAGGGCGCAGATGATTGACGTGTTGGCATTCCCGCATGCCCAGATTGAGCATTAACGGGCAGACCCAGGCGTGAGCAATTTCGACGTTTCGACTTTTTGCCTTTTCCCATGATTGTATTGCAAAGTACCGCCGCCGTGATGAGCCAAGCCCGGCACGTGCGCATCAATGATGCCGCGATTCGTACGTGGGCGCGCACCACGCCCGATGTGCAGCCCGCCGCCGCCTTCAAACGCGAGTTGTTCGCCGAATTGCCACCGCAGCGCGACGCATTGGCGAACTTGATTCTGCTGATCTCCGCACTCAACTTCTCCTTTTGGGGCGATGAACCGCTCAGTATTCAGTGGCGCGGTCAAACCTACACCGGTTTCACGGCCATGTTGATCTCGATCATGATGGCAGCCAAGCATGATGCGTTGTGGTCCAAGCCGGAGTATTGGTTGTCGGCACCGCTCGACGAGTTAGAACAAGTCATTCAGGGTCGACATCAACTGCCGTTGATGGACAAGCGCATTCAGATCGTGCGCGAGACCGGCCAAACGTTGATCGATCGCTTCGACGGCAAGTTCACGTTTGCATTGGATTCGATTAACGAGCGCGCGTGGCCGTTGGCAGTCCTGTTGATGACGAACTTCGATTCGTTTCGCGATGTGGCATCGTATGGCAATACGCCGGTGTATTTTTTAAAGCGCGCCCAGATCTGCGCCTTGGATTTATCGCTGGCTTACGAGGCTAATGGCCACTCGGGCCTGGTCGGTGTTGAAACGCTGACGGCCTTTGCCGATTATCGTATTCCGCAGGCGCTGCGACATTTGGGCATACTCGAACTGGATGCCGACCTTGAAGCGCGCATTGAAGCCGGCGACGAAATCGCCAAGGACTGCACCGAAGAAATCGAGATTCGCGCCGCTAGCATCCGTGCGGTCGATATGATGCTGAGCGAACTCCATCACGTGGATCGCCGCGGTTGGACCTGGGAGATCGACGCGGCGTTGTGGGAATTGGCCCGCAGCGACGACGTAAGTGTTGCGCATCATCGCACGCGATCCGTTTTCTATTAACGGCTCGCTGTCTGACTCAATCAACCAATTTGCGATAACGAATCGACAGTCGTCTCATCTACAAAGTCATTCGGCATAAGGTATCGTTGTGGCACCGCCGTCTCGGCGGTGACAACAGGCGAGACGCCTGTGCCACAGTCAATGAATCTATTTTCCTGTCCACTTAGCTTGCGATCTGTATAGAATACTGGCCGTTGTCTCCCTTGGGGTTGCGTTTTCAACTAACCCACACACCGTTTATCATTCAAATCTTCGAAATTCCAAGGCCTTCGCGCGGATTTGGTCGAAATTATTAGGAACCGCAGAAAGGGAATTCATGAGATTTTCCAAAATCGTCATCGTGTACCTAATTGTCTTTTTGGCGTTCAATTTGAATGGTTGCGATCAATCCGGCAGCAAAGACGGGCAAACTCAAGAGAACGGCGCGGGCCCTGCTGCGACGGATACTCAGACAGACCCGCGTCAAACTGAAACAGCAGGTTCGCCGACGGATCGGCAGCGCGAAGAACCGGAAAAGGTTGACGATGCGGAAGCGGAAGATAATGACAGTGATGCGCCTGCGGCAATCTCCGGTGACTCGACCGATCCGGATCTGGCGCGGTTGACGCCACTGCATCGCCAACAGATCGAGAAAATTCGAGATTTGGTCGCGAAATCACCCGCGAGCGCGGAACTGAACGGTGAATTGGCGATGCACTACATGGCAATTGATGAAGCGCAAGCGGCGCTGCATTACTTGAATCGGGCCATCGAGCTAGTGCCGAATACGATGAATTACGTTTACTTGCGCGGCCTGGTGTATCGCGGAATCGATCGCCCAGACCTTGCAATAAAGGATTTTCGCCGTGCCATCGAACTCGACGATCGCTACGCTGCGGCGCACTTAAATCTGGCGCGGACCATACTTGACGATAACCCGACCGAAGCGGCGAAGATCTTCGCCAACGCGTCTGAGCTTCAGCCGGACAATGCCACTTCCTGGTTCGGTCGAGGACGCGCTGCTGAACTGCAGTCAGACCAGTCATCCGCACGCGAATATTATCAAAAGGCTCTCGCCTTGGCCGACGACTACGCCGATGCCCATGCCGGCATGGCGCGGCTTTATCTGCAAGCGGGAAAAAACGATCTGGCCAAACGTCACGAGCGTGCAGCCGCGCGCGGGCGGGGGCCTTCGATTCACGGCGATCCGCTGGCGATTGAAGTGTTTCGACGATCGGTCAATGAGGATCGGCTTGCCTTGGCGGCCGTGGAGATGGCCAAACGCGGGCAGTTCGCCCGCGCCGTGGAAATGCTTGAGAACGCGGTGGCTCAAGGCGCTGATACGGGCAGCGTTCACAACAGTCTGGGCGAGATTTATTTGCAAATGGGCCTTGGCGATGCGGCATTGGCTCAGTTTATGCGCGGGATCGACGTTGAGCCCGATTCTTTGACGCTACAGTCAAACCTCGCAAGAGCATTTCAGGCGATCGGTAACGCGCGTGAGGCTGAAAATCGCTTCCGCGCCATTCTGAAAGACCACCCCAAGCATGCAGCGACGCATAATCGGTTGGGCAAAATGTTGGGGGCGGGGGGCGTGCAGGCGGAAACGGAGAAACACTTGCGCGAAGCGGTTCGCCTAGAGCCGATGAATGGGCGATTTCGAGTGGATTTGGTGCAGTTCCTGATTGGTGTCGGCAATCTCGCTGACGCGGAAACCGAGTTGGCCAGTATCGATGTCGATTCACCTTTGGCGGCGCAGAAGTTATTTCTTGAAGGCTTGGTTTTGCAACGTCGCGGAAAAGCGGGGTTCCGCGCGAAATGGGAAGCCGCCATCGATGCCAATCCTACACTTGCAGCCCCGTATCTTGCCTTAACGCAAGACGCTGTCCAGAACGGTAAATTCGACAGCGCATTGGACGTACTGTTGTTGGGTGCCAGCAATGTTCCAAGCAATATCGATATGAAGAACAATGCCGCCTGGATCATGGCGACCAGTCAGAATCGAACGCTGAGAGACGGCAAGCGCGCGGTTGAGTTGGCGACCGAAGCCTGCGAGTTCAGCGGATTTAACAACCACAGCCTGTTGGGCACGTTGGCTGCCGCCTATGCGGAGACCGGTGATTTCGCCAAGGCGATGTATTACTCAGAACGCGCGGCGGAACTGGCGGGTATTCAGGACAATGATCAAGCGGCGAGCATCCATCGCGATCGCCGCGCCCAATACGAAGCAAAGCGCCCGTTACGAAAGTAGGCACGCGCAATAAAAAAAGGTGGCTCAGCAATGCTGAACCACCTTCTTCTTGTTTTACGCATGCGGCAGTACCTTACGTACTCCGCACAGGCTCAATCATTCGCATCCGCATTAGCGGCGGCGGCGAATCAGACCGACCGCACCAAAGGCCAAGAGGGCCAAGGTGGTGGGCTCGGGCGTGTAGATGATCGAGAAGTCGTTGGTGTCTCCACCGAAGCCATCGATAACGGCGTAGTAGGTGCCCGCAGCAGCGCCGGGGATGATGACCTGCTCGTCATCGCTTACGCTGGTGCTTGAGTCGATCGCATTGGCCGGCAGGCCGCTCGAGTCGAGGATGTGCAGATCGATATCACCCAAAGCGTTATCGAAGAAGATGTCGACCTGAAGGTCACCACCGGCGTGATTGATGGCGTAGGCCGTTTCGGTACCGGTGCTGGTGAAGAAAACGGTGCTGTAGTTGTTTGCACCTTCGCCGGCACCGACAGTGATGTTCGCATCCGGGTTCATCGGGTCAAAGGTGGTGGTACCATTTTGCTTGACGCCGAGGTCCAGCAAGTTGGTCGTGCCAGTGAAGTCGCCTGGGAAAGCGCCCGGCATCACAGGGGCAACACCGGTGAACAACGTCAGCGAGAGATTGCTCCAATCGGCATCCGAGCCCGCAAAGGCTTGACCGAAGAATAAATCAAGCGTGCCATCGACCGACGGGTCATAGGTATCGGCCAACGAACCAGTGAAGGTAAGGGTCGTGGGATCGCCGTTGCCCGCCGCACCAGCGGAAGCGCCGAAGAAGCCCGTCTGACCAGCAGCGGTCGAAGCCGATACTGCAGCTTCATTGGACCAGGGGTTACCACCGCCGGCGGTCCAATCGACCGTCAGCTCGTAATCGAAATAGTTGTCTGCGGTGACGCCGGCAGAGTTGATAGCGTCGTTGAAGTTCAGCGAAATCAAACCGGTGTCATCGACATTAATCGGGCCGGCGACGACCGGGAACGTAAAGTCCGCCATGGTCGACTGAGCCGAAAATGCCAATGCGGCAGCCAAACTTAAACCAAATAATCCTCTTCGAAAGCTCATGTGCCTTCTCCTCCAACTTCCTGCCCAGCGATAAGCAAGGGCAAACCAAAATGTTGGTCATCGGGGCTCTCACGTCACGCAAACGATGCGTGCGCAAACCGACGAACCCGAATTACACGTCTCTAGATTGGAGGCTAAATGCAATGGTCGAACGACCAAATTCGCGGCTTCAAATCCCCCGCAGACACATTTCCCCCAAAGACTAATGTCTAGATTAATCAAACGTTAACCGCGATACAAGCGAAATGACGCAAATCTGAGCTTTCTTCGTGACGTTTTCAGACCTAGCGTTAAATCTGTGAATTTTTCCGCTGAACGGTATGGGGCGGGGCTATTATCGGGACGATTCCAGGATGGGGCGGTCGTACCGGACCCTTTTAGAATCGGGGTACCGGAGTATTGGCGCTTCAGAAGGAGCGTCGGCCCTCGATCGCGTCCTGCAACACGGCTCGCGTCGCGTATTCGATTTGCGAACCGCTCGGTAACCCCCGCGCCAATCGCGTGACGCTCACACCCTCGATGCCTGCCAATTCGCTTTTGATATGCAGGGCTGTGCCTTCGCCTTCGATGGTCGGATTGGTGGCGATGATGACCTCATTCACACCACCGGCCCGCACGCGTTCGAGCAAGGCGGCAATGGTCAGATCACCCGGTTCAACGCCATCAAGCGGTGCGATGTGGCCCAGCAACACGTGATACACACCGCGAATCAGGCCCGTCGCTTCCAGCAGCAGCAGGTCTTTCGGTTGCTCGACAACGAACACCTTGCTGTGATCGCGGCGACTATCGGCGCAAATCGGGCAGGGGTCTTGCTCGGTCAGGTTAAAACACTTGCCGCAGTGCTTGACCATCGATTTAACGTCGCGAATGGCATCAGCCAGTGCCAACGCCACCTGCTTGTCGGATTTGAGAATATGAAAGGCCAAACGCTCCGCGCTACGCGGGCCAATCCCCGGCAGGCGAGCGAATTCTTCCATCAGGCGGTCGAGTGAGCGGGGCGTCATGGGGCTACAGGTGAGCGATGGAAAAGGGCCTTGGTCGACGTGTAACTTGGTTACTGAACCGTTTGCTCGTGTGAGTAACTGATCTGTTTGCTAACGAACTCATAAGGTGCGATTCGAGATTGGAGATTTCGAGTTCCAAATTTCACATTCCAAATTCAAAATTTCAAATTTTGAATATTAAATTTGAAACCTTAGATTTGGTTTGACGTCTCCAATCGTCAGAAGCGCGAGTGTTGGTGATCGGTCGCACGAGCAAATCGACGAACTCGCGACAATTGAAACATGCCGTCTCGATGATCTCTGGGTGTCGCCAAGCGTTTATCCGCAACTTTGCTTTTTGCACTCGCCACGTTCAAGTTGCTACCCGAGATGACAAGCAAACCAGCAAATCCCGATCCAAGCATCTCATGACCCAAGACCCAAGACGCAGGCCCCAAGCCCCAAGCCTCACTCCCGATCACCCTTGCCCGCCCAGCATCTTATCCAACCCCGGCGGCAATCCCATCTCGCCTGACATGTTCGTCAACTCTTCTTTCATCGCCTCTGCCGCTTTGGTCTGAGCGGCTACGAAGGCAGCTTTCACGAGGTCTTCGATCATTTCCACATCACCACCGGCGATGGTCTGCGGGTCGATCTTCACGCTCACGACTTCGAGCTTGCCATTGACCGTGGCGGTTACAGCACCGCCACCGCTTTCGGCATCGAAGCGCGTAGCAGCGACCTTCGCCTGCATCTCCTTCATCTTGGATTGCATTTCCTGAGCTTTTTTAAGCATGTTGGCCATGTCGCCGATTTTTCCAAACATTCGTCACTCCGTGGGGGATTTTGTTTCTTGGTCGCCGCGTAAATCAGCCGCAGGTGCATATCACTCCCGCACAATACGAACCAATCTCAACGCGACACGGAATTCTAATCATCGTCGTCGCCGTCGTCTGCGGGCGGCGTGCCAATCGGCTGCTCGCGCCGCACTTCGACAATCTGGCCGCCAAACAAATCGAGCGCAGCCCGCACTAGCGGTTCTTCCTCAGCCGCCCGAATATCATCGAGGGTGGTGCGCGGCACCGACACACTCCGCGCCGGCGTTTGACGTTCCCGATCATCTTTGCTGACCGACGATCCACCGTTCCGACCAGCTGCATCAGACGTGGCTCCGCCGTTTGGCGTACTACCGACCGCGTCGGCACCTTCCCGATCAGCGTTCTTTCCAGAAGCAGAGCCCGATGCCACCCCCGTCGCCGGACGACTCGCCGCCTCCGGCCTGGCCGGTTCGCGCCGCGAGGCCGCCGACGTACTAACGCTCTTAGCTACTTCGCTTGGCGGCGCGTTTTTTTTTGTAACCGGTGCGCTGGCAGAGGGCGGCGGCGTGGCAGGTCGTGCTGGCGCGGCGGGGGCGCCACCCTGCACAACGGCCAGCAACGATTCGATCGATGAGAAGTTCGACGCCTCGGCCAGGCGCACCACAGCGGCTTCCACCAGCGCCCGTCCACTTCCCGACGACTTCACCGCTCGGCGCAATTCTTCCAGCACCGTGATCATGTGCACCCATGCACCGCCATCGAACTGTTGCGCCTGTTCGAAAATCGTATCGCGCAAGCCCGCAGGCAAATCGATCAGCTCGGTTTCTTTGCCGCAGGTGCGCATGATCATCAGGTCCCGCACTTGGGCAATCATCAGGCTGCACCAACGGTCGGGCGTCACGCCTTCGGAAAAGATGTCGTCGATCACACGCAGAGCGTCGGCGGGATTGTTACTGGCGACGGCGTCGATCAACTCGGCATTGCGCTCGTCATGGGCCGCGGGGAAAATGCTGTCGACCAGATCGCCGGTAATGCCCTTATCGGATAGCGACATGACCTGATCGAGTAGGCTCAGCGCGTCGCGCATCGAACCGTTCGCCAACCGTGCCAAACGCTTGGCGGCGGCTTCGTCGATCTTGATCTTTTCGTCTTTGCAAATGGTGCGCAGTTGCTCAGCGATTTGCTCGGGGCGAATGCTCTTGAAATCAAACTGTTGCACGCGGCTGCGGATGGTCGCCGGCACCTTATGCGTTTCGGTGGTCGCGAAGATAAACTTCACATGGCTAGGCGGCTCTTCCAGCGTTTTGAGTAGCGCGTTAAACGCGCCGGTGCTCAGCATGTGCACTTCGTCGATGATATAAATCTTGAAGCGCGAGCGCGTGGGCCGGTAGATGGCGTTGTTGCGCAACTCGCGAATATCGTCCACGCCGGTGTTGCTGGCGGCGTCGATTTCGATCACATCGACATCATCACCCTTGGATACCGCCGCGCAGGAATCGCATTTGCCGCACGGCTTGACGGTCGGACCGTCGGACTGATGGCAGTTGAGCGCCTTGGCCAGAATGCGCGCCATGCTGGTCTTACCCACACCGCGCGTGCCGCAAAACAGATAACCATGGTGAATCCGGTCGTGCTCGATGGCGTTGCGCAGCGTTTGCGTAATGGCGTCCTGACCGACGACTTCGTCGAAATCGGCACTGCGGTATTTGCGGGCGAGGACGGTGTAGGACACGGGATCGAGGCTCCGGTCGGGGCGTTGATGTTCAAGCGATATTCTTGGATGGTCGCCACCGCATTATAAGGCGGCGACCAACCGTCACCAGAGAGGGCGCGGCGAATTACAATTCACAAGCGATTTGCTCTACGTTGCAAGCCTGTTTTGACAAAATCAAGCCGCGATGCCAAATCAGCGGCGTATGGGAAGTCAGATTGGTGCAAAGGATTAAAGCTCACGCGAAAAATCAAACGCACGCGACATCAGAGCCGCGCCCGTAAGGAAGCGGTCACCGTAAGCCGTCGCGGGAACCCTCGGCAAGACCATCAACCATCACATCGAGCGTCACGCATCCTCTTTTTCAACAAGCTCAATCGGAAAACCCGCTGCTGCCGAACGCCACCGCCGATGAGTTAATCTGCGGACAAAGTAAGCCGCGATAAGCAATGACAACCAATAGAAAACAACATTCGCGACGAACAGCGACATGCGCCGCGGATGACTACCATCGGCGGCGATGGGCACCGTGTAATTCTTAACAAATTGCGACCCGGATTCAGATGTGTAAATAGTCGAATCAAATACGTTGACTGTTTCAACCTGCTGCCACGACGAAAATGGCCATCCCGAGCGTTTGCTGTCGAGATACTCATTCAGCGATATGTCATATGTCGTATTTGCTTTTGTGACGTAGGGCTCGATTCGCTTAATCAGGTTTTTTTTTAAAGCGACGAAATTCTGGTAGCGACTCTTGATCTGACCAGACGCTGCTGATTTCTTCGTGCCGGATCGTCCCCTGAAAGTCGTCGGCCGTGTCGATATACATCCCGAAAGGGTAGATGATGGGATCACCGGCATTTGTTGCTCCGATTTGAGTAACAATATGCCGCTCGGCCTGATAGGCTATCCAAACCACCGGCGGTAATGCCAACAAAGCGACAAACCATGCAGCGTGTCCGGGTAGCTTCTTCGTACGTCTTAATCGGATCGTTGTGGCAGGAGCAACCGCCATGCCATGCTCCGGACGGGGAAAGGCTCGCCCATTCGGGCGTCAGCCGAATCCGGCCCGGCTGGCCACGCACACGGTCTGACGAGGGTGGGCTGCTTGGTTTCCCACCTGACCCGATGCCCATGCCCGAGCGTTGCATGGGGCCGAACCGGATTCGACTGACGCCGCGCGGGCGCCATTGCGGAACGCCGGAGTATAAGGGGAATGGGGGAAACGGGCTAGGTGATGGAATCGTGACGAATCGCTGGGTAAACGCTAGGGTGCGTCTCTCCATGCAGCGAAAATGTCGCAATAAATGTGCTGATCCTCAAGGCGAAGCCTCGGTTGAGGGTGTTCTCGCGATAACTAGATAAATCGATCGTAAAGGGAAGCCAATCGTGCGCACTGTATCTTCGTTGATCATATTTGTCGGCCTAATCGTCTGCGGTTGTGCTAAGCCGGAAAGGAAAACTCCTGCCGCATCGACCGCCGCGCCTACCTTCCCCGCCGACTGGCTCGGCACTTGGTCGGGCACCGCCACTGTCACGCTGCCGGATGGCAAGCAACCCTTCAAGACCGAGATGACGCTCACCATCGAGCCGCTGCTTGAGAGCGACGGCGTCTCGTGGGCCATCGATTACCATCAGGAAACCGGTGTCCGCGCATACGAGCTGTCGCCAATGGAGGCGCAACCCGGCCGCTACCAACTCGACGAGAGAAACGGCATCGTTATTCCCAACGCACTCGTCGGCGATACGCTTTACAGCAGCTTCACCGTAGGCAAGGCGCAACTGATCACGCGCACGCGGCGCATGGCAAATGAGACGCTGCTGTTTGACATCATGACCTTCCCGGCGGCGGATTCCGCAACGACCGGCAATCAGAATGGTGTACCCGCCGTTGGCACGCGCGCGCTGAAGTCGATACAAAGGGCTATGCTACGTCGTACGCCAGATGCGGTGTCCTCCTACGAGAAGTAATCTGCATCTACTCGCTCTGCTTCGCACACTGAGGGTAGGGATGAAGGTTTTCGGCAAAGCCTGCCCGTCAAACTCAAAAGAGATGCATACCAATTGATCTTTTGAAGAAACAACGACTCGGTGCGACGAAACGGCTGTTGCTCAGTCTGCAGAGCTAAGCCTCGGTCTGTCGCTAATCGGTCAAATTGAATCCTTACGCCGAAGGCGTTACACCACTTAGCACAGGGTTGACGCGCAGCGGCTACCCTGGGTTGGGTTGCTGCGTACCTACAATCAACTCTGAAAGAGTTGCGGCCTCGAGCGAAAGGTTGACGACGCAACCCCGTTGGGGTTGAACGTCGCGATGAATGCGATGCCCCCGGGTAGCCGCTGGTGCGGCAACCCGGGGCTAGCTGACGTAACGCCTTCGGCGTATTAGCTTCTTGCTTCTTGCGTTTCCTCTTCAACGTCGAGGTTATCTGAATTCAGGCAATCCACTTGAAGCAGCCAGAGTTCTTCTCGGAGCAGTTGGCTGGGCCACACTCACTCGTAATTTTATATAGAAGAGGGCTATCCGAGATCGATACGGTCAGAGTTTATGAAGCCGAGTTATGTCCGCGCTCCGCCAACGCCTCGGCCACCCATTCCAGCACATGTTTCGGATGACTCCCCGTATGGTGCTCGATCTGATGTCGACAACTAAAGCCCGTGACGGCGATGCGTGCTGCCGGCGCGGATTCGATGGCGGGGAACAAACGCTCACTGCCCATTGCGGCGGCAACGTCGTAGTGTTCGCGTTCGTGCCCAAACGCACCGGCCATGCCGCAGCAACTGCTGTTAATCTCTTCGGCGCGACCGTCGGCAATCATCTTCAGCAGCTGCACCGATGCATCGGTTTCGTGCATCGCCTTCTGGTGGCAATGACCGTGCAAAAGATAGCGTGTCTCGGCATCGTTCCCATGGTTCGCGTTCGCTGTATCGATAAGCGAAACGTCGCTATTGTCTAACTGCTCGACCAAAAACGCATCGACCGGCGTAATCAATTCAGCAATTTGCCGCGCTGCATCGTTATGTACCAATTGCGGCAACTCATCTTTCAAGGCCGACCAACAACTTGGTTCGCTCGCAATGATTGGAACACCATCGCTCACATACGGGCCCAGAATCTCGGCGACCTGAGTAAGCCGTCGTTGGGCGTCATCGAGCAGGCCTTGGCTAATGGCGGGGCGACCGCAACACATCGGCGGCGGCACGATCACCTGCCAGCCCAATCGTTCGAGGATCGTCACCAATGCCTTACCCACGTTGGGCGTAATGCAATCCGTCCACGTATCAACGAAGTACACCACGCGCCGATCCGCACCATCGCCATCGACTACAGGTCGATTCGCAAACCAACTCCGAAATGTCTGGCTAGCCAACCGTGGCGGCGGCACGCGCCGATCGATACCGACGAAGAAGTCCGCGAGTTGGCGACCGATGCCCATCTGCGCCAGCGCATTCGCCGCCCACGGCCAATGGGACGCGGCTCGCAGCAAATCGGGTGTCGCCGTGATCAATCTCGCGCGCAACGGCGCACCAACGCGTTGATATTTCTGAAATTGCCACTCGGCCTTGAGCCGCGCCATATCCACGCCTGTCGGGCATTCCGTCTTGCACGCCTTGCAACTGATGCACAGGTCCATCGCTTCATCGAGTACCGGGTCGCTCAAGTCCTTGATCAACCGGCTGTTGGTCAGCGCATGCCGCAGGGCATTAGCACGACCGCGCGTGGTGTGACGTTCATCGCGCGTGGCGATGTACGACGGACACATCACGCCCGCTTGCGATTGGCGGCATTGCCCCACACCGCTGCACATGCGCGTTAAGCCCAACATGCCGTCGTGCTTGGAAAAATCGAGCGTGGTTTCGCGCGGTGCTGGCATAGCCAATGTACCGTAGCCGCGCCGCAAGTTCCTGTTCATCCTTGGGGCGTTGACGATCTTGCCAGGGTTGAGAATACCGTGCGGATCGAAGGTACGTTTGATCTCGGCAAATGATGCCATCAATTCGGGGCCGTAGGTCTTAGCCAACCATTCGGAGCGCAGCCAACCATCGCCGTGTTCGCCCGTCATCGCGCCGCCGAATTCCAGCGTGAGCGAACTGACGCGATCCGCCACCCGATGCATGCGGTCCAGATCGCGCGGCTCGCCAAGGTTCAGCACCGGCCGCACGTGCAAGCAGCCCACGCTGGCATGCGCGTAATAGCCCGCCTGTTCCACACCTTCTTCACTCAGGATTTTGGCAAACCGCTCGATGTAATCGCGCAAGCGCGCGGGCGGCACCGCCGAATCTTCCACGAACGCATAAGACTGATTCGCGCCGGGTTTCGACATCAACAGACCCAATCCGGCGTTGCGCATGTTCCAGACGGTCGCCTGCTCGGCCTTGTCAGTCACGGTCGTGATATGAATCGCACGCGTATCTTGCCGGGCGGTTTGTGCAATCGCTGCCAAACGCTCTTGTAGCTGCCCATCGTCGGCGGTGCACTCGACTACCAAAAGGGCTTCTGTAGCGAGCGGCGCGAAATCGGCGTCGGTCTGAAACGCACTGCTTGAACGCGATGCATCAAGGATGAGCTTGTCGACCAATTCAACAGCGGCGGGTTGGTTTTCCAACAAGGCAGACACCGCCGCCAATGACGCGAGCAAGTCATCGAAGGCCAACACCACCAGCCCTTTACACGCCGGCAGCGGTAACAAATTCAACGTCGCCTTGGTCACAATGCCCAACGTGCCTTCGCTACCGCAGATCACGGCCTCGGTATTGATCGTTTCGCCGTGCTCTTTAAGTCGATCGAGACCGTAGCCGCCGTTACTGCGCAGCACCTTGGGGAAACGCTGGTCGATGAGTTTGCGCTGACGCTTAACCGTACGTTTGAGCAGATGCTCGGCTTGGGTTTGCAGTGGGTTTGCGGTTGCGCCGTTACGATGGGTGCCGAAGTGTGCCAGCTTTCCATCACCCAACACCACATCGAGGCCCAACACATGATCGACCGTTCGCCCCGTCGACACCGAATGAGCGCCGCAAGAATTATTCGCGATCATGCCGCCGATGGTGGCGCGACTGCTGGTAGCGACGTCGGGCGCAAAGTAAAGACCGTGCGGTGCCAATGCCGCATTTAAATGATCGAGCACCACGCCGGGCTCGACCACCGCAGTACGTCGTTCGGCGTCGATATCCAGGATGCGATTGAAATAGCGCGAGCAGTCTAGTTGCATCCCATGATTAACCGCGCCACCCGTCAGCCCGGTGCCGCCGCCGCGCGCCGTAATCGGCAAGCGCTGCTCGATGGCGACCTGCACCGCTTTGCGCACATCGCCTGCGGTCCGCGGCAATAAAACCAAGTCGGGCGCGCGTTCGTAGATACTGGCGTCGGTACTGTAGAGCGCGCGATTCAGACGATCGGCATGCACATCGCCGAGAAAACCGCCCTTTAGGGCAGTCAACACAGCGGTCACATCAAGGCCTTTAGCCCCGGTGGGGGCGGGTTGCATTTCGAGGTTCATAGCCCCGCAATTATAACGCCAACGCACTCGTGCGCCCGCGCGCAGTTTGGTCGTTGTTGGTTCGTTGTCCACCGCGCATGAATGTCGCTTGATGGCAGAGGATAATTTCAAAAACTGCGATCACTCACCGCGGTGGCCGGCGAATCGAACGGTTTCAGCGGCGGTGATCGCATCCCCGCAATGTGGGGTAAGATAAAAACCCAAGACAGACCGGCGTCTATTGTGCCGATCCCGTACTTCGCCAAGAATCTCGCGGGTGACCGCACCCAAGCCAGACAGACAATACCTCAACGCGCTCGACCGCCTCATGTTGGCGGTGCACGATGGGTTGGTGGCCGTGGGGCATTATGGCTTTGCGTGTCAAACGCACGTTTGGCTCAGCGGTCGCGTTGACATGCAAACTTTGCAACGTGCGCTGGTCAATCTCAACCAGCGCTACCCCGTCATAACAGCGAGGCTACGATCGCCCGTCTTCGGCAAGCCCTGTTGGCATTTTCGACCGGACACTGCGCCGTCGATCACCGAAACAGACCTGCCCGCCTCCGACCCCACCACAGTTTGGCAATTTGCCGAAGCGCTTTGCCATCAAGCGCTGCAGGTGCGCGAGGTCGATCCGCTGCAATTCCACCTACTGCACTTGCCCGACGGTCGCGACGTGTTGGTCATGCTATTCTCGCACGCGTTAATGGATGGCAAAGCGCCGGAGCATGTACTCAAGCAGTTGAATCAATGTGGGAATGACGAGACGTCGATTCCTGTTTCGATACCAGGCTCTCAGAACGACGAACTCACCGCCCATCTGCGCAAGGCACCGAAACTCAAGCGCGTGCGTTTGGCCTTTCGACGTTTGTTTCACGAAATCCGTTTTTCCCGCCGCGCGGCAACCCTCACGACATGCCCACGCAAATGGACCGGCGAGCGGTTTCGTATCTACGTCCACCAACTCGATGAATCACAGACTGCTGCCGCCGTACAACGCGTACGGCGTTTGTGCGGCTTTCCCAATCTTTCGCCGGCAGTGTTAGCGGCAGTCTTTCGCAGTCTCGATGCCCTAGGCCCCGGAGTGCGCGACAATAAACTTCGCTTTCGCACCGATATCCCCCTCAACCTGCGACCACCCGGCAGCAGCGAACCGTTGTTTCGCAACTTCATGAGCTTTATCAAGATGGGCTGCACGCGCGCGGATTTGAACGATGCCGACGAACTCGTGCGCAAACTTAACGCGAATATGCGCGATGAAATCCGGCGCGGTATCGATCTTGGTGGTCTGGAAATGATCGATGCCGTCGCGCCCTTTTCCTGGCTGGTAAAACCGACACTGCGCCGCAGCGCGGGCAAAGTGCCTTCGCTCGGCTTCGGATTTCTAGGGCCGGTTTTACCAGAATTAAGAACGCTGCTCGACGTCGAAATCGACTGGCTTTACACGATGAACATGGCCGTCAGTCCGCCTGGCATCACGCTGCAGGCTCATCAGTTCGGCCCGCGGCTCAATCTGGTCCTCACTTACATCGACGCTGCGGTAAATGAAGCCGAGGCGAGACAATTTTGCCAGCACGTCGCGGACGAATTGGTGGGGCATGACGATCCGGATCAAACCTGAGTAAGATGGTAAATTGAATGTGCGAGACCGTAACGAATGCGGTGTCCAGCGTGTCAATTCGGGTAACGCCTACTCTTTCATCGGGAAGGACGTACGCTCGTACGCCCCGAATAGGTGGCGGCCTGAGTGAGGGTTTTATCAACACCAGAAACGCCGACACCCTCAAAATAATTGTCGCCGTAAAGAGAAGAAGAGAATAATCTGCGACTGCGAGTTATTGGATGAGTTAACGGGCATCGTCGAAATCGAAAGTGCACGACTTTGAAAAGCGGGCGGTCAAAAAGATTACGCCAAGGGCGTTACACCCACTAGCCCCGGGTTGCCGCAACAGCGGCTACCCGGGGTACGCGGATTCATTATGATATTCAACCCCGACGGCGTTGCGTCGTTCTCCGCTCGTTTGATGTCGCAGCTCTTTCAGAGTTGAATGCATCAACGATATACCTGACCCAGGGTAGCCGCTTCGCGTCAACCCTGGGCTGAGTGTCGAAACGCCTTCGGCGTAGAAACCCGTGGCGAGCTAGCGAATAGCGGTGCTCTGCTTTTTAAGTGGATAGGCAAAAAGAATAATCGACTGTGGCACAGGCGTTTCACCTGCTTTCCCTGTCGAGACGGCAGCGCCATAACGATACTTTTTCCCGAACGGCTTTAGACTACCTGTCAGTCGGGTCTTCGCGAGAAGCAGAATCGCTAGATGGCTCAGAGATTGCGATCAACGATATTTTGACACCAAGAAACAAGCCATGTCTTACGACCTAACCGAACAGCAGCTCCAAATTCGCAAAGAGGCCGAAACATTCGCTGCCGAACACCTGGCCGCCACGGAATTCAATGCCACCTTCGACCGTAGTGGTTGGGATGCTTGCGCGCAATTCGGCGCGATGGGCGTCACCATACCAATCGAGTTCGGCGGTCGCGGCGCGGGTTTGGAAGAATTTGTCGCGCTTTTCGACGGCCTCGGTTACGCGGCGCCCCATCGCCTGGGGCTGTTCATCGCGATCAACGCCCATGTCTTCGGTAGCGTTGAAACACTCTTCAAGGCCGGAACCGACGAGCAGAAGCAGCGTTTCCTAAAAAAGCTGGCAACGGGGCAATGGGTCGCCGCGCATAGTGTGACTGAACCTGAGGGTGGTTCCGACATCGGCAACATGAAAACCATCGCCCGCGCGGTCGACGGCGGGTGGGTCATAAATGGCGTTAAGAAGTACACTACCTGCGGGGCCGGTGCCGATTTGCACATTGTGTACGCACGCATGGACGATCCAGAGCGCTATCGCCTCAGTTGCTTTATGATCGAGCCCGACACGCCGGGTATGACGGTGCGACCGTTGCCTGCGTCGGGTTTGGATGGCTCCGGTCTTTCGGAGGTGACCTACGACAACGTGCGCGTGCCGACGGAAAACCTGCTAGGCAAGGCCGGCGCCGGTGCCATGTTGTTTCAGGGTTCCATCGAACGAGAGCGTGCCTGCATATTCGGCTTTGTGATCGGCGCGATGCGTCGGCAAGTCGAGCTGGCAGCCGAGTATGCGCGGAAACGCGTGGTGAGCGGTAAGCCCATTGCCGCGTATCAGGCGATTTCGCATCGCATCGCCGAGATGCGCGTGCGGCTCGATGCGGCCCAGATGCTGCTCTATCGCGCCGCCGCGCTAAAAGCGGCGGGTAAGCGCGCCCCGGTCGAATCGGCCGTAGCCAAGCTCTACGTCAGCGAAGCGTTTCTCGAAAACAGTCTGGCGCTCAGTCGCGTGCACGGCGGCAACGGCTTTCTGAAAGAAAACGGCATCGAACGCTTCGTGCGCGACGCTCTCGGCACCATCATCTTCAGCGGCACCAGCGATATCCAACGCAACATCATCGCGGCCCAAATGGGCGTTCGAGAATAGGTCATTTGTTGTAATTCGGTCGATGCAGGCCTAGCGGTTATAATGTTGCCCCTATACACCGAAACGGTGAAAGGGAGAATGCATGAGCACCGAAGGTCCAGAACAGCCGACACCCAAACCGGAAGCCGACCAACCGGCAAACGCAAACAGCACGCCGGAATCGAAGCCCGAAGCGCAGGCCCAACCCGCGCCAACGCCGGCGAAAACCAGTGGTGATAAGCTCGCCAAGGATACCACCGCGTCCGACGCCTTCGGCACGCAAGCGGAGCCAAATAAAACAGCGACGGAAAAGAAGGTGGAGAACGAGACAGGTTGGCGCGAGATCGTCTCGAAAATATTCGGTGTCCTGCTGTGGCCCTTCATCTTCCTCTTTCGTCCGCTCATCTTTCGCGTGACTAAAGAGCACGGCAATCCCAAGGTGCACTTCACCAGTTTCTCGGCCTTGTTCTATCTATGGCCGGTGATGGTCGTCGGTTGGCTCGGTGTATTGCTCGATGACATCATTCGGCCCGAAGTGCTGGGCTGGGCATGGATCACCACGCTGCTCCTCGTCATGATCACCATCGCAACCGATATCGATCGCAACAAACTGATCGGCTTGGTGCTGATCGTCGGACTTTGTTGGGCAGTCGGATTCATCTTGCAAAGCAATCAGGATATTCCGGTCTTATCCGGCATCTACGGATTTTTCGCCAGCCAGGAAGTGCAATTCAACGCCGGCATGGCCAATGTCATCAGCATCATCATCCTCATCATTCTTATGGGGGTGATTGGCTACGCTTGGGTGGATGGGCGTTACGAAATCACCACGCGCGAAATCACCCATCGCAAGATGCTGCGCACGAGTGATTCGCTACCGCGCGCGGCCAAGCGCATCAAGCAAGATTGGCGCGATATTGCCGAGCTGATCATCGGCCTCGGCGCGGGGGATGTGATCGTGCTGGATACGCAGAAGAATATCATCATGCGCATTCCCAATGTGCCGTTCCTGTGGTTCTTCCGCCATGATGTGGATCACGTGCTCGAAGTCATTGCGACGACTGATGTGCACGAGATTGCCGCTGTGATCGAAGAAGAGGAGTTTTAGCGAACCCGCTGCTTCGGTGTGACGTTATTCATGGAAGACGAACAGGAGTAAGTGCCATGTCCGCCGCCGAGCGCATCTGTCAGGGTTGCCGTCATCACAATCGCCCGGCCGCGCAGTTTTGTGCCAACTGCGGTGCCGACTTGTCGTTGGCGGAAGTGGCAGATGCAGCCCAGCAGGCATCGACAGGCGCTACGGCATCTCAAGCAACGGAACACATGCCATCGTACGAGCGCAGGCCTAGCAACGCACGTAGTTGGCTTCTCTTGTGTATCTTCCTTATTGCTTCGGTTGTGATCGGTGGTGTCGTTTGGAATACACTGGGCGACAGCGTGCGGTCAGACAGATCTTATCGTCGTCCGACGATAGCAATAGAGCCGGATGATCCCATTCATCACACGCACCATAACCAGCACCATTCACACACCAGCGCAGGCGACGATCTAACCAATCGTTGGATTCGGCGCATCGCACAAGGCGCAAAAGACCCGTACACAGTTAAGCAAACCGTGCAACGCATGGTCGAGGCGGCCCGTCGCCAACCGGTTGAGAACGCCGCACAGGCACGGTTTGAGGTCCGCTACGAAGTGCCCGAAGCCAACGTACACGCGCTGCAGGTCGCGTTGAAGTCGATCGATGGCGAGCTAACGTTTTTCTATCGCGACAATCGCTTCACCGTCGAAGCCGCTGCCGACATTCATGCGGTGATTCGCCGCGTGGTTACGCTGCTCGATGGTTTCACCATTATGAAGCAAGTGCGTTACGATATGTATGAGTATTGAAGCACGCCCAATCATCTACCTGCGAACATGCTGCGTTACGTCGTTGGCGTCGCCTGCCGGCGATCGCAGATGTAAATCTGATGCCCCTGATGGCCCGGCAAGATGATAAGTTTGCCGCCCAAAGCGCCGACGAAATCCTCCAACAACCCGCGTACGCCGGTCCATTCCTCGCCTTCCATGCGGCAATCCTGAAAGTTGAACACGACAGTGCGCGGAAACGACGCATCCGCCGCTTGCCGCAAAAGCATGAGTAGCCCTGCGAGCGTGGCGATCGAACATCCTTTCCGGCGCGCGCGAAAGAGCAAATCGCCACCGACGGTAGCGCGAAAATCCCAGCGACACAGCAGGTACTCGCTTTCGGCCAAGGCGGCGCGCCGAGCAGCATTTATTGGTGCAGTTCGCGACTGCAGATGATAGTGTGGTTTCATAGCGTAGTTTGGTTTGGCATCGGGCGAGGCAGGGGTGCTCCGATTTAACGGCGCTGCAACGGGTGGGCAGAATTCAAGCAGATGCAAGAAGCTTGCCAATTACAAATCAATTGCGGCGGCGAGGAAATCAGTCCCACTAAAATCTAGCCAGCTAGCCGATGGTGAAGTTTGAGCTGACAAAGGAAGACAAACATGCAAAGCATGCAAGTGAATAATCGGACGATATCAAGACGCATTTGGGTAACTGTGCGCAAGGGATTCGCAATGAATCTTCCCAGCCCAATCAACGGTTCGGTGCGCTGGATCTTTACGGCGATTGTATTGACGTTGAACGGTTGCAACGGCACACCGTTATTTCAATTGCCCGATCCCGCAGTGCGCGTGATTGCGTTCGGTGACTCTTCGACCGACGGCCCGTCAGCGAAGCAATACACCGAGTTCCTACAGGAGAACCCCGCCATCGATGCCGCCGCCATCACCAACGTGGGCATGGGCGGAGAGACCACGACCGAAGGCTTGCCGCGTTTGCAACAATTGCTTGCTAGCGGTTTGTTTCCCAATGCCGAGGTCGTCATTATTTGGGAGGGTGGTAACGATCTGATCGACTTTATTCAGCAGCGCGATCCGTTCATCGCCGTTCCGCCAGATTCGCCATTGTTTATCTTTGGGCCGCAGTTGGACGAACTGCTTATGCAGGTGCGCACCAATTTATCGGAGATGATCGCCGCCGCGCGCGCCGCCGGCGCGACGCCGATCTTGGTAACCTATTACTTTATCCCGGAAGAACCCATCGACTGCCGCCTTACACCGCTGCCAACGTTACTACCGGCGCAAGCTATAACGGCGAACGGTTATGTCGAACGTTTGAATGTGTTGATTCGCGATCTAGGCACGAGCGAAGGTGTAAGCGTGATAGATGTGGCACTACTCGATGAATCACTGCGCGCCGACATAGCCAATTACTTCGATTGCAATCATCTGAGCCCAGCCGGTAATGCGCTCGCGGCGGCAGTATTGGCGGATGCCGTAATCGCTGAGTTGAACAACTAACGACCCTGGTTGCGCGACTTCTGCCCGAAGCCCGCGTTTTCGCGCAATAATTTGAAGAAACGGCTCAGGCGATGTTCGCGTTGATCGTCGATCTCTTGCCGCCCATACTGAGCCGCATAAAACCAGTCGGTATACTCGGGCAAGTCGCGCAAGTCGTCAGTTGTAGAGGCGACACGTTGGGCAAACTCGCGCGGCGTCGCGGAGTTCGCTTTCACGTGGCCTTTACTGGCCAGCAGCACCAAGAGCCGATCGTAGAACCGCGCCATCGGCTGGCGCGGCACCACGCGGTCGTGGGCGACCGGTTTTCCAAAACGTTCCCGCATCAGCAGCGATAGAATGATGATCACCCGCAAAAGCAGAACCAAACCCACCACAAAGAGCACCAACACCAACCAATAGCCCGCGCGTTGCCACCACGTCAGGCCGCTAGGGCCGTAAAAGAAGCTGGTGAACAACTCGCCAAAGCTGCGTGGGGCGGTTTCCTCTTGTGTGAAGTTTGCCAGCCACAGGCGAATCTCGTCGTATATCGTCTTGCGCGTATCGCGGTCGAACGACACGATCCATGTTGACCAGCGAAACTTCAGGAAGTCAATCGCACGAACGGTACGCGCCCAATAGGAATTATCGACGCCGCCCCTGCGTGTCGACGTTGCCGGTGTCGGATCGAAAATCGTCCAACCTTTTTCCGGTAGGAAAACCTCGACCCAGGCGTGTGCGTCCTTCTGCCGGAAACGGTAGTACTCGCCCGCAGCATTTAACTCTCCACCTTGATACCCGCTGACCAATCGTGCCGGAATATCCAAGGCCTGACACATCAGTACCATGGCCGATGCAAAGTACTCACAATGGCCGCGTTTGCTATCGAAGAGGAAGTAATCGACCCAATCGCGATTGCGCGGAACGCGTGCCGGGCGTAGCGTGTATTCAAAATCAGACGATCGCAGGTGCGACTCGATCGCACGGGCAATGCGCTCGTGTTGGTTGAAATCGGTCGGGTCGCCCACGCCGATGGCGAGATCGCGCGCGAAGCGCTTAACTGACTCGGTAAATCTCGATTCGCCGTCGCTGCGTTGCTTCTCGTATTCGCGCAACCATGCAGTCAATTCGGGGCTCGTTTCAACCGCTGATTGAACGATGTAATGGGCGGCGCCGCGCGAATTATCCGACTCGAGTATGAAGTCGCGTTTATCAAGTTTGACCACGCGCAGATCGTCGGAGCCGATATAGATCGGTGCGTACAACGCGTAGATTTTGCCGTTACCGCGCGTTTCGAGCCAAACCTTCTGCGTGATTAACTCGGTGCCCTCCGGTAGCGCTTTGCTAAAAAAGGACATAGGCCGTCTCAGCTTGGTGGGTGGCACAATTCGCGGCGACGTGATGGGCGTGCGCCGCCATTCACCGTTGTAGTAACGCGTAAACGTTTGCGCCCGCATATACGGCTCGAACGACTCATTGGCGACAAGTTCGCCACCGCGCTCGAACTGCACTTTCATGACTGGCGTTGGATCTTCGAAGATTCCCGTTTGATCGAGATCGACGACATCGCCGATGCCCGTCATGGTCCCCGGTACCAGATCGTGCATGCGACCAAAGATGCCACCGTACAGGCCGCGCGGCATCAGCACGAAGATGAACGCTGCAATCAGCAGCATGTATAACGCGTTGACCAGCACCACGCGCGACAGGCCGCGCCCCACCAGCCGCTTCACGGTAGCGGGTGCCGACGGTGCAGGGCCTATTGGGCTTGTGGAGGTGCGGCGCACGATACGTTGCTGGCGGTCGGCGACCTGCGCTTCCATCCGCGCGGTATGAAATACGATCAACCAGCCCAATCCAAAGGTAAGGTCGATCAAAATAACGATCGCGAACAGCAGGCTGGCGCTAACCAGTGCCCCTATAGCCATTAGCAGAAAGCCGATGACGGTGATTAAACCCGCATCGCGAAACGATGTGCATTCAAAAAACTTACAACAGGCCAACAGCGCGACAAAGTGCGCCAAGTCGATGATGTGTACCGACGCCTCCTCGTGCGGGCCGAACATTTCCCATAACAGAAATACGAGCGCGACCAACACGCCGATGTTGATTGCGACCGACGGCAGCGGCTTTCCACCTGACCGCGCAAACCAAATCAGGCTGCCGATAGCAAGGCAGCACGCGACCCCCATCAGGCCCCATGACTGCTCCACCTCCATCGTCGGCAGCATGTTCAATATCGCGAGACATACGAGCGTGATATGTAGGCCGCCTAACGGTTTCATAGCACTGCCGCCTTTACTGCGCCCGCAGCCTGTTTGACTGGAATATCAATGATTTCGCGTGGGCTGTTCAAATCCGGCAAGCGAATAAACTTCTCAAACGTATCGGAACCCGGAATCAACAATCGAACCGTACCCAAAGCCCGTTCGATGGCGGACACCGCTTCGCTTACGTTATCGTCGTTGCCACAGGCAAAATAAAAGCAGGCACCATGCCAGCGCGCCGGCCAGGGGTGGCTACGAATGTGCGAAGCCAATTCGTCGTGGTGATCGCTGTACCGTAGCGCCAACTCTCGTAACAGGCGCGGTCGATGCGAGCGACCCGCTCCCGGTGGCAAAATAATCAGCGGATCGCCGTTGCAAATCAGGCCGACACTGGCCCCTTGCTCCAGTACGGCGCACACAAAGGTTGCTGCGGCGGATAATACTTTTTCAAGCTGATCTGCCGCGCTGTCTTGATTGTCGATCTGACGCGAATCGACCACACACCAATATTGCTGCGTGGCAGTCGCGGCTGTTTCGCGAATCATCAATTGACCCGTTCGCGCGCTGCGACGCCAGTGAATTTTTCGCAGGCTGTCGCCGTGACGATATTCGCGAATGCCGAAGTATTCCTCTTCGCCGCGCTGACGACCGAGATTGCTAGAGTTACTCGACGTATCGAGCGCACGCGCGAACGTACGCGGATCGGCGCGCAAGCTTCCGAGCATTGGGTAGATCACCATCTCGCGTTCGTCTAACAAGCGGCGCCACTTCACCAACAGATTGAACGGAAAGCCGCTCATCACACGAAAGGATGAAAACGTCAGCCGACCGCGCAGATCGCACAGATAGGGAATATTGATGGTCCGGGTTTCACCCGGCGCGAGTGCCGTGATAAACCCCTGTGGGTTCGGAATGGTCGCACTGCTATACGCTTCATCTTCTATGATCAGCGCGCGTGCCGTGATCCAGCGATGTCTGTTGGTGACGACGTAGCGCAAATCGAATTGCTGCCCGACTACCGCCGCATCGGGCGCGATGCGACGAATATTGATAAATCGCAAGCAGCGCCAGCCCAACAGAAAGTTTACGAGAAATGCACCGACGCAGAGCCCAAACAGCATCAGCAACAGGTTGACGTCGGCATCGACCGCCGTCAGCCCGATGAGCGTCGTGCCTAATAAAAAGCCCAGCCCGCTTAGCGTGGGGCGAATGCCCGTCGTCATGCGAGTCGGTCGGGTTAGCCAGGCTTGAAGGCGTTGCAAGAGCATCATGATTGCGGAAGGTGGCTAACTGGGGGCAGGTGTCGATTCGAGGATTTCCAACAGCACCTGATCGCTCGATACCGCGCCGCCGTCGTGCAGATACGACTTACTCACGAGGCGATGCGAAAAACAGGGGAGCACCAGCGATTTGACATCATCGGGAATGGCATAGTCGCGCCCATCCAGCAGCGCCATCGCCCGCACGGCACGCAGCAAGGCCAACGCCCCGCGCGGTGAAACGCCCACCTGAATTGCGTCGTGATGACGTGTGGCGTGTACGACATCTTGCAGGTAATCGAGCAACACCTCATCCACACGCACCTGATCGGCCTGCTTTTGCAACTCGATGATATCGTTGCCATGCATGGTCGGCGTCAACGCTTCCAGCGATGTACGGTCGGGCTGTTCCAGCAGGATTTGCCGCTCGAACTCGCGCGATGGATAACCAATGTTGATCCGCAGAATGAATCGATCGAGCTGATTCTCAGGCAGGAAATAGGTGCCTTCAAACTCATGCGGATTTTGCGTGGCGATCACCATGAACGGCTTTTCCAACGGCCGCGTCTGGCCTTCCACGCTGACCTGGGTTTCGTTCATGGCCTCTAGTAGTGCCGACTGCGTGCGCGGGGTGGTGCGATTGATTTCATCGGCCAGCACGATATTGGCGAAGATCGGCCCCGGCTTAAATTCGAAGCTGCCGTTCTTATCGTTGTAAACGCTCACCCCGAGAATGTCGGACGGCAAAAGATCGGGCGTCATCTGAACGCGCGAAAACTGACAATCGATACTCCGCGCGACGGAGCGTGCCAAAACGGTCTTACCGACGCCCGGCACATCTTCCACCAGTACATGGCCGCGCGCCAGCAGGCCGATCAGCATCTGATCGATCGCATCGGACTTTCCAATGAAGACGGACGCGATACTCTCGCGCAGGGCGCGCAGTTTTTTCAACGGTTCGGTTTGGGTTGCGGCGGCAGTCGTCGTCATGGTCCTGTCTTCGACACTCGGTCGGTAAGGTGCCAATTTATTGCGGCGTAAGTCTATCCAGATGCTCCCCGGCTTGACGCATGCCCGTCTGATTCGGAAGACTGTTATGCGTCATGCACGTCTGTTCCAGCAGGAGCAAGCTCATCAATCTCGATTGTACCGGATTTCGCCTCGCCATGCCCGCGGTAGGAATGTGCGATTTTAATGCTGACTATCGTGCTAACTGGAATCTGCCGGACGCCATAGATCGAACATTACCCACAGAAGTTGTAAGCCAAAAGCGGCACCAAAAACAGCACCGCCCGCTAGCACCGAATATACGCCCAGGTCCGACGCCCGTGCCAACCACCAACCTCCGAAGTCGAGTACCAACGCCAGCATCGGCAACGGTAAAACAATATTTCGAAGCGTTTCCGGGCCGCGCACCCCGGCAAACAGCATCGCCACCATCAACGTAAACATCGGAATCGATAGCATGTGAATGTGCGAGATGAGAATCAGCCGCGGCATGTCGTATTGCGGCGCTAACACTTTGCGGCCTTTCTCCACTTTCGTGTCACTAGCCAGATAGGGCTTCATCGCCTCGTATTCAGGCGAGAACTCATCGGGGCCGAAGGGGGCCTCGCGCGCGATATCCGTTCCGGTGCTGACCGCATGGCAGCGCATACATTGCTTGATCAGCACGCGCCTTGGTGTTTTGCCGTTTGCGTGTTTCTGATCGAGGCCTTCTTCCGAGCCGCCATCCTTGAGCCACGCCTCCAGCGTCTCAAATTGTGCGTCGGTCTCGATGTACTGCCGCATGCTGGTACGCACTTGCGTCAACATGCGCGAAGGTAACACCGTTTCTTCGGTCACTTTGATGGTTAGGCCGGCATAGACGGCGCGAATATCGTCGACGGTGAGCCCTTCCTTACCGTCGGCGAGCTGATGCTTCTCGTAAAGGTTTGCCAACGCAACGAGATACCCCGTGCCGATGATGGCGAGAAAGGCCGTTAGCATCACGCGCACCGCCAGGGGCCAACCAGATGGCCGCCAGTGCGTCGCCGAATTAGCGTGCGATTCACTCATGACTCTTTTCGGGTCTTCACCTGCACAATTGCCGACATCGTGGTGGTGACCTGCTTGTAGGCTTCGTCGAGCGGCATAAACAGCTTCGCGCCGGCGGCCCGTTCATGACCGCCACCGCCGTACATCCGCGCCACCTCCGACACGTCGACACTGCGTTTGCTACGAAAACTCACGCGAATCGGCCCGTCGCCTTCGTAAGGTTCAACGAACAGTAGGGCGGCCACCACGCTGCCGATCCGCTGCGGTTCGTTGATCAACTCTTCCGTCATCTTGCCCGTCGCGCCGACACGTTTGAGCATCTCTCGGTCGATACGAATTGCCGCCAGCTTACCATCTGCCAGCAATTCAAAACTTCGTAAGACCTCCCCCAACAATCGCAGCCGTGGTGCCGGGTCGCTCATATACAACTCTTCGTACAACTCGTTGGGCTTCACGCCGCATGCCACCAACGCGCCGGCGGCTTCGTAACAGCGGGAATCGGCATTGGAGAATCGAAACCATCCCGTGTCGGTCGCCATACCGGCGTACAGCAGGTGGGCCAAGTCCTCATCAATGGGCCAGTCGCTCTCGTGACACAATCGGTAAATCATCTCGCAACACGCACCCGACGTATCGTCGACCCAGGCCTCGTGCACGATCCCTTCGCGCGTCTTGTGATGATCGATCGCCACTCGTGGTGTTGCGCTCGCCGTCCAAAACTCGGCAATAGCACCGATCTGAATCGCCGCACACGTATCGACGACCACCAATAGGTCGGCAGCCTGCATGACTTCGGCAGCCGTCTCCAGATCCCAAATTTTCAAGTCGCTCATATCCGGCAAAAAGCGATAGCGCGGCAGCACCGGCTCATGCAAATAGACATCCGCCTGTTTACCAAGGGCTTGCAACGCGCGCCGCAAGCCGGCGGCAGAGCCCAAGGCATCCCCATCGGCACGTGCGTGTGTCGTAATCACAATCCGCTCGGCAGCCTGCAATCGCGCCGCCGCTGCGCTCAACTCAATCCGCTTCGGTTCGTTCACCGGCCAGCCTTTCCGCTGTTATCGCTTCGCGCACCACTTCGATATCCACGCCGATTTGTGCTGTCAGGGCCTCGCGCGATTCGAATCGCCGCTGCGCCCGCACAAAGGTATGAAACTCCAACCGCACGCGCCGGTCATATAAATCGTCGGACTCATCCAACAAAAACGCTTCCACAACGAGTGACGTACCGCCCAGCGTCGGTCGCAAGCCCACGCTAATCGCCGCCGTGCGCCGGCGGTCGCCCAAATCCGCGACGCCCGCGTACACGCCCTCGCCGGGAATGATCTGCCCGCTCACATCGAGGTTAATCGTGGGGTAACCCAGTTTGCGCCCTTCGGCCGCACCGTGCACAACTTGCCCGAACATCGTGAACGGACGGCCCATACACTCATTGGCCAAGCGCACGTTGCCCGCCGTCAATGCCACGCGAATCGCACTGCTGCTGACCGTTAGATTGGCGTCGTCGGCGGTGCGTAGTTGATAAGGATCGACGACGGCCACCTGAAAGCCGCCCTTGGCGGAATGTTCGCGCAGCGTCTCGATGTTGCCCTCGCGCCCGCGACCAAAACCGAAGTCGGGGCCTTCCACGATGTAAGACGGGTGGATTTGTTTCACCAACACGTCGCGCACGAAATCATCCGCCGACAGCGTCAGCAGCGGCTTGTCAGTGGTCAATCGAATCACGCCATCGGCACCGCATGCTTGTAGCAGGCGTGCCTTCTCAGCGAAGGGCGTGATCAGCTTGGGGGCCGCATCGGGTCGTAAGAGCTTGAGCGGGTGCGGATCGAACGTCATCGCCAGCACCGCCGCGCTAGACACCCGCGCCAAGGCTCGTGCCTTGCGCAGAATGCGCTGATGCCCGCGATGCACGCCGTCGAAATTGCCGACCGTGAGCACCGCGCCGCGCCAATGATCGGCAACGGCGTCAACGCCTTCGATGATGTTGGGGTTCGCATCCGCCATATGGTGGGGGATGATAGTAGATTTGGCGGCGGGCGGCGACGAGCACGGACCCTCTATTGACGGCTAAGATCACAACTCGCAAATTTGCTTTCTCTTCAGCCTGATTGGTACCTGAATTACGGCTTGTCAATTAGAAGACGGGGGCAAAATACCCAATCGAAGAGCTAGCGTATCCTTTGAGACTTCGAGTTAAAATTTAGAAGGGCGCTTGTCAATAACGAATGCTCATTATTCCCGTATCTCTTGGATCTACAATCCTAGTATTGACGACAAGGGGTAACCATTGTTCCGTATTCGAATTAGGTGCAACGGGTAACGAGATATCTTCAAAAATCACACTGCCAGTTCGAGGATCCCGACCAAGAATGCGAAACAAAACAAATTTTGGAGCTTTATGGCCATGAAACTTAATCTCTGCTGCAATCTTCGAACCAAATTGGCTACGGGCAGTAACCTGTGGCGTTTTCGACGAAATTCTTTTTCTGAGTTGTTTTGGGGCCGAAACAAAAGAACTCTTCTCTATCTTAAATGTGATTGAGCTTTCCCACCGGTACCTCACGTGTTGCGGCCACTGTTGACGCGTCAACCATTGGCTACCCTTACCTGGGAATGGGTCGAAAATTCGAATTCGATCGACCTGGAGTTGCCCGAATGCATTCCTGTTGATTTCAGCGCCGTAGCAAACAACAACATGAGACTGCCCATTGACGCCAAGTAGAAAAGGGCGATTATTACTCAACTCTTCAATTACTTCGGTCGGCATCAGCTGTCGGTAGTGGGCTTTCGCGTTCATCTGCCAGTCCATACCGTCTCTGTTTGGAATGAGTACATTCAAGTTCTGTCGAATTTGTTCCCACGAGTAAGCAGGTAAGGCAGCAGGCACGCCATAGTTGCGAGTTACGATTTGAGTTTGATCGGTCGTTGTTCGATCCTTAGATACATGTTCGACTAACATTTCGACGCAAGCGGCCCAACACCATACAAGTGTTTGTTGGCTTGCTACAGATTTTTCAAACTCAGATATTTCGTACTGTTTTCCGTGGAGTTTAGCATTCGTTACTGAAACAGATAAAAACACAATGATAGTTATTGATCTGTACTTCATACAAATTCTCCCTTGAAATAATCTATTCAGTCGTCGAACAGGCACACTACGGTGTGATACTGGTGTTTGCTGTGGTAAAAGTCAAGTCTTTCGATCATACGAGTTGCTCAATTGCTTAGCTTTGTGATTTTCTAATTCTAAGTCCGAAATCTGTATATCAATGGGCCGCTTAGGACTGCTGCTCAAGATAGATTGGGAAATAGAAGTAATTTCGCGGGTCTGATTGTTATAGGGACTTTTACAGTAAAAAAAATTGTAAATGTATGGCAATTAATTTCGCATCCGCCATATGGTGGGGGATGATAGTAGATTTGGCGGCGGGCGGCGACGAGCACGGAGGCTGCGGAAGATTATCCCGAATTCGGCGTAATCTGATTCGTTTCGGTTATAATTCGCGGCATGGGTCGAGTCTTCTGGTACATCTTGGTGATTTTTTGCGGCTTGTTGCTTGCCGCGGTCATCACCTTTCACATCGGCAGCTATCGGCGGATGGCGAGCCTGCATTATCGTGATAAGGCGTTGGTGACGGTATCCGTATTTAAGGGTGAGTTATGGATTGAATCGACACAACGACCATTACCGCAAGGCATCTTTGCCTTGCGTTTCGATTCTTTCAAACCCTATCTACGCGTGGTCGATTTCAGTCGCAAAAATGAAAAAACCTTACAGCAGATGCTGGCTGGCACAGTTTGGGTGGGTATGCCGACCCGTATCCCGTTGTGGTGGTTTGAGCTTCCGCTCGGCGCGGCCTTTATCTGCTTGGTCGCCCGTGCCCGCTTTTGGACTAGCTACCAACGCCGTCGCAAGAGGCTGTGTCTGCGCTGTGGTTACAGTCTGCAGCAACTTTCAACAACCATATGCCCGGAATGTGGATTGGACTTCAAGTTCCAACGCTCGCCGCGGCGAATTTTGGTGGCTGGTGGTCTAATTGCGTCGCTTATCGTGAGTGTGTATCTATTGGCGTCATTGGGAATCACCACCCAGCTAGCGCGCAACGGTCCACATACCTACCGTCCGCCTATTACGGACCCGTTTGTCATTGAAAGCATGTTCGAATTTATTCCTGATGAGATTTCTGCTGAGAATCTTGCCGTCAAATCCATACAAATTTTAGACTCGAAGAAGTCAACGTGGCGAAGCACTCATATCTTCTTGTATCGTAGTCATCGCGATGACCGAAGAACCTTCTGGTCCAAACGATCCGAATCGTCGATGGAGATCACAGACGGCTCTTCAGAAACTGCATCTGTCGTGACAGTGCCGCTTGCAGATGGCACGCAACAGGTCGTTCGCGTGCGTGAGTCTTTGGATATTCTAAATCGTGTGCGTAAGCAAAGAGATGTAAACTTGAAGAATTTAGTCCCGCGCTATTCGAGTTTTCCGCCCGACATCGTCGTCGGCCCCGAGGAGAACCCGTTCGCCAATCGTAAATAGATGTGCGTTCTTATGACTACATTGCAAGTTAACGACTATAACGGTATCGGCATCTGGAGCGCCGACGAGATCAATCGTCGCTACCAATCCTACGCGCAACGATTCGGTATTGATCCGCCGCGCGACATCAAGCCAGATATTTCTGAGAGAGCCGGTCGTCGCTGGGTTTATCCCGTGATGAGCCAAATCATCGACGGTATTCGCGCGGGTGATATTGCCTGCGCCCAGATCGGCATCGAATTCATCTGCGAGGATCAGAGTTTTCCGTTTGGGTTAATCCTAAAGGCGGGCACCGCCCGCGCGTTGCGGCAATTTGACGGTTTGACGACTGAACAAGTCGCCACCATTCGCAAGCGTGTCGTCGACATGCTGACCACGGGCATCGTGCCGCGCGAGTTCGAATCGTATAAGCGTCTGCTCCGCAAGATCGGCGTCGGTCCGCACGCCGAGGCCATCAAGGCGGCCGTGCCGCGCAACTATTGGGCGTTGCGCGGCAAAAACTATTTTATAAATCACTGTCAGTTATGACGGCATTCCGCCGCCATTCGACCACCGAGTTGCCTTAAGCTAGCGCGCCGCCAATTGCCGGGCGAGATCCTCGGCTTGTTGCGTCGCGGCTGCTTTTGACTGCTCGTGACGCTCGTCTCCAAACTCCTGGAAATCGACGTGGATCAAGTGCGACGGCGCATCGGCTCCGAGAAAATGCTTGACCGAGTCAATATGGGTTTCCAAGTGATTCATGGGGGCGTTTCGTTCACCAGCACCGAAATAACCTTCTCCTCGCGCGCTGAGAATGACGAGGGTTTTGCCATGTAGCGTCGGCTCGATCGGCTGGTCGCCGCGTGCTAAATCAAACGAAAACGTTTGGTTGATGCGTATCACCTGATCGAACCAGGCCTTCAACGCGGCAGGCATGCCGTAGTTGTACATCGGCGTCGCCAACACAATGACATCTGCCGCCTTCACTTCTGCGATAAGTTCATCAGAAGCCGCCAGCACGGCACGCTGATGCTCATCGAGTTGGTCCGGTGTTCGTGAAAACGCCGCCGCGATCCAATCTTCGGTAACAAATGGCGGCGGGTGATCGAGCAGATCGCGCATGATGATGCGCGCCGTCGAATCCACTACATTAAACGTGTCGAGAAAGATCCGCGCTAGTTCTCGGGTGATGGAGCGCGTTTTTCGAGCGCTGGCTTGAACAGTTAGGATCGTTTTCATCGATTTATCCTTCATTGGTTGACGGCTCGTATGTTACTGACGTACTCAATTTGCAATATGTTTCGGAACACGCCTGTTGCGACAGAAGAAAATGCGTGTTTGTCAGTTAAACCGTTCTTGACGGTTATCCCCAGCGCGGTTGCGGATAGAGATAGTTGCCTGCGACGAAACTATGGTGAAAGCCAAGTGAGTGTTGCCAGATCGAATAAGGCTCGCGCGCTTCTCCCCGAATAGGAAAAGCACGCGAGCACATTATTAACGAAGGGCTTATTCAGCCTTCGATTTGCCAATCGCCTTCTCCAAACCCTGCACCGCCTCGTCAGTGGTTACCACGGCACTCGCGATATAGTAGAAGTTGGCCAACGCGGCCTGATACGCATCGCCCGCCGGCGTTTTCGCGCCAGCAGTTGCGTCTTTCACAACCGTCACGTCGAAACCTTGCTCGATCAATTCGCGCATATGCGATTCGGTGCACAGGTTCGCGGACATACCGGCGAGAATGACCTTGTCGATACCCTGCTTGCGCAATTGCAAGACCAGATCGTTGCTCTCCGGGCCGTAAACTTTGTGTGGGTTGGTCACAACAACGTTCTTACCGCGAATGTACGGCTTGTACTGTTCGAGCCAGTCGGCACCCGAACCTTCGAAGCCCTTCACATCCAGTGGTCCGCGGCGGTCGAACATCTTGATGTCGTGCATCAATTTCTCCAACGCGCCTTCGAACTTCCAATGATGGTCGTGCGGGAAGTAATAGTGGGGCGATACGAATAACGGAACGTCCAGACGCTGGGCTGCGGCGAACAGTTGACCCAAATGTTCGACAACGCCGTTCTCCGTCACGCTCTCGCCGACGACACCCCATGCGACCCCATTCGGACTGAGAAAATCATTCTGCGGATCGGTGATCACGATGGCGGTGCGCTGCGGATCGATCTTCATGCCGGGCTTGGGCAGGCCGATGTCGGCACTTGTGACCAAAGTTACGCCGACGGCTGTGTCCTTGGGTGTGCCGGTGGCGTTACTTGCAACGGTGCTGACAGCTGCTGCCGGCGCAGTAGTACCGACGCCTGCCGAGCTACGGTTAAGGTCAAACAGTGCTGCAGCAGTGATGGCCGCCAACACGAATGCGAATGCGGTCACGAATTGTTGTTGTTTTGATTTCATCTTCTTCTCCTTCAATCGTTGAAGGGTTTGCAATGCCGAGCGGTAACGAACACGCGCCGCAGCGCCTGGCATTAAGGATCAAGCGAAATGCAGTGGCGTCGATGCCGACGGTAGCGCGGCAGTTACGTCGCCTTTTCTCCTTTCCTGGAGAATACCTACTAGTAGGTAGATATCGTGTCGAAAAAAAATCAGCCCGAACTCAGCAGTCCTAACAGCCGATCATTTATCGTTTTCATTCGTTTTCGTCCTCCATCGCAACGCGCCATCAGCAAGCCACCCTCAAGCGTCGCCAACACCAAGTCGGCGGTTGCTGCGACAGTCTGGTTAGGCGCGAGCGAGCCATCTTCGATTCCCGCGTCGATCATCTTGCACACCTGTTGCACGTTGCTATGCAAGAAGTCGCGCACGTGCTGAATTCCTTGCTCATCAAGGCTTGCGATCTCCGCCATCAGCACGCCGCACACGCATACCTTATCGAGCTTGCTGCCTTCGAGAATGTTCACGAATAGATCCAAGTAACGTTTCAATCGAGTCCGCCCCGAAGCCGACCCATTTGCAATCTGGGCGACCGCTTGGTCGAACTGTGCGTTAAAGCGCTGGAGCAGGGCAGCAACCATATCGGACTTACTCGCGAAATGGTGATGCACGCTGGCCTTGCGAATTCCGACCGCATCGGCCAAATCCTGGTAGCTCATGCCATTGACGCCACGCCGCTGGATCAGGTCTTGTGCGACGTTCAGGATGTTTTCCTTCGTACTCATAGTTTTAATATACCTACTGATAGGTAGGTTGTCAAGTGCGAGTCTGAGATTTTTTCCTTGGGGTGCGTGCTTTCGCGATGGGGCGGTCCAAAAGCCTGTAATTCCCAACGAGATTCGAACTAAAAAGTGTAAACCGAAAGCCGCACGGGCCGCTTTTGATCCAATTATGGCGTGGCAACGTACATTCAGTTGTTGCCACGGAAGGGGACAAACGCCCAACAATGCAGGGAGGCTAGCATCCTGAAGAAGCAGAAGTTTTTCGTTTTGCAGATTCTGACGCATGGGGGCGGTTCGTGTACGAAGCGCCCACCATTTTTCGTATCTGTGCTCTGCGCCACACATGGCCACGTTTCTACCGAACGATTACCGCAAGCTTCGTCAAAAAATTTCTAGGTCGACTGCCGGTCTCAGGCCGTCACAGAGGTTTGGTTAAGATTTCGAAAATGTCGAAAGTCGGATTGAGATTGTCCACTCGGCCTGCCTAGTATCTCTCGTGGACGTTCGTCCGGTATTGAGTGAATTATCAGTGTTGGGTATCATAACAATTCACATCCGAGGCAAATGATCGTCGGCTACTGCATGGTGCAGCGGCGATTTTCAAACCATATTTACCCCAGAGGGAGTTAGAACATGAAACTCAGAGCCTTACCTTGTCTTGTGGCGGCGGTCACCGTCCTAACCGCAGCGTCGATTTCACAGGCCGTCGATCAGATGATCGTTGGTGTTCCCGGCAGCATTTACGTTGACAACATCAACGGCCCGGTCGGTCTTGATTTTGCCCCCGACGGTACGCTTTACGTTGGTCGCGACTTGACATTTTCCGGCGGCGATAGCACGACGCCAACGCGCATTCACAAGGTGGATATCGGCGGCGGCACGTTTGCCGAGTTTGGGGCCGTACTCGACGATCCCGATGAAGTGCTGGTAGATGTCAGCGGCCTCTACAGCGGCACGCCAGGCTCGGTGTTGGTCGCTGGTAAGGTCGGCCTTGCAGGCCCCGGCTTCATTCAGGCAATTGCCCCCGATGGCACCACCACGCTGGTCACGCAGACGGCCACCAACGATTTCAACATCAATGGTCTTGGCATTCTGAGTGACAACACCCTTGTCGCCGGCTCGAACGAAGGAAACTACTTCCAATACAACACCGGCACCAATATGCTCGATCCATTCTTCTTTATGGACATCACCACCGGCAGCGTGGCCGTCGACGATCAAGACAACATCTACTCGGTCGTCGGTCAGGCGATCTTCCAAGGCGGCATGCTCGTTCCCAGCGCCAACCCTGGCGACATTCTCCGCTACAACCAGGTCACCGGCATGGTGGAAAACTTTGCCGATTTGAACCTAGATGTTTCGTCGGGCAGCGCCCCATTGGCGTTCGGACCGGGCGATGCCTTCTGGGGCTCCGACCTTTACACCTTCAACCGTGGCACCGGTGAGTTCCTCCGCATCGACTCGATGGGTAACGCCACGGTCATCGGTAGCGGTTGGGATCAAGGCTTGGTCGCCGACCTTGAGTTCGGCCCTGATGGCGCTTTGTACGCCTCGCTGCTGCAGGACAACCAAGTGATTCGGTTCATCCCCGAACCGTCGAGCGTCTTGCTGCTCGGCCTCGGTGCTGTCGGCCTCATTCGTCGCCGCCGTGCATAATCCGGCTGTAACAAAAGCCGCATTAGTAATTCAATAACGAAATAAGCCCGGATCATGCTTGATCCGGGCTTCTTCTTTTTTTAGGTCTTGGCGTCATTCTCGAACCTATCCAACGTCGGCAATCCGAATTCGCGAACAAGTTCGAAAAGCGGATTTGCGTCTTCGATGCTTTTCCAATGTTCGTGGTTGCGCGCTGCAAGCCACTTGCTTTGATCTTCAACCAGCCAACGCATTCCCTTTGAATAGTACGAGTCGTGAATCGATGGATGCGTTTCTGGGAAATCGGCACGATTGATTTTGCCCAGAGTCATAACCGCGAATTGCTTGTGGTAGCGACAAGCGAAGATGACCGTGGTATGACCAAAATAGTTGTACCAATTCATGCATTTTCGATGGTAACCGCGTGGCAACAGCAGCCGATTCATCCCGCGAATAATTATTTGTTCGAAGGGCAGCATTTCCATATTCATCTATAACTCCAAAACCTCCACCGCCTTCTCCTTATAGCCCGACCCGATACTCATACACTCGATGCCACTTTTGCGGCAGCGCTTTTCGCGATGGATGTGGCCGCAGAACATATGGCTAACCTTCTCGAACTCGAGCAACACCTCACCTAACAGTTCGCTACCGTGAAAAGCCGTCGCAAATTCCCAATTGGGCAACACGCTATGCGGTACCAACTCCGCAAAGGGCAGATGATGCAAGACGGCCACGATCTGGTCAGCGCGCGTGCTGGCTTGTTGCAGATGATCGCGCAGCTTTTCGGCTAGCATGCTGGTGAAGGCCACATCGCTCATCGGCAAATTAACGCGCACACCATCCATCCAACGCGTAGTGATGGCACGGGCGTCGTCGGTCACATCTTCTTCGACAGTTAACAAACCGCCGTAGTTGCCCAATCGCGCCGCTGCGCCGGGTGCCACCTTCCGCTGATAAAATCTTAAAGGTATTTGCAGTGCCGACGGTCTAAAGCTGAAATCATACCACCCCATGTTGCCGACAAAGGCGATCTCGCCCAGATAGAAGGGCGCGGCATCGAGATAGTGCACGCCATTGCGCGCGAAGATATCGGCCAACTCCGTTCGATAGCGCTCCAGCGAATCGGCACCGCCCGTGGTCCAAATATCGTGATTGCCGGCTATTGCCAGCTTGTGCCCGTCAAAGCCGTCGAACAAGGAGAAAACTTCGTCGAAGTATTTGGGATCATCAGCGGCAATATCGCCGGCGAAAATGAGAACATCTCCACCGATATCACACACGTGCTCGGCCAGGGCCCGCGTCGGCTTGCGGCTACGCGCCACGTTGTAATGAAGATCCGAAGTAATCAGAATTCGCATGCGAGGCATCTTTCCCAAGCTTGCCGTCAAATCGGTAGCGCCGTCTTGGCAGTTGTCGTCAGAGTAACCGACAGCGGCGCGATCAATCAGTCGGCGTCAAATCTATCAAGTTGTTAGAGAGAATATATTCAGCAATTGCCTTCGCGGCCACTTGATTACCGTCGGCGTTGTAATGTAGATCATCCACAAAACACAGCGGTCGCTCGTCGGTCGCCTGAAAAACGGGCAGCAAATTGACTACGGTTAGACCGTCCGCAGCGCCACGGCGTGTCATTTCGTCAAAAAATGCAAATCGGAACGGTTCACTGCCGTCGTACTCCTGATTGATTCGACCGAGATCACGCGGCGCCTCATTCAGATCGTAATGAAACCCAAACGGCAACAGCACCAGTAGAAATTTTGATCCAATCGCCTCGCAGCGTTCGTTGATGGCCAGCAACTGACGCCACGTTTCGTCGTAATAGGGCTTGAGTCTTTCCGTTGTGTAACGCATAGGGAAGAAGTGACTGGTCTCGATCTTGCCGTCTATTTCAACCTTAAAGCCCTTATAGTCGTACCGTTGAATCTGCGTTTCGTCAGCCGTTTCGAGCCCAAGCGCATCTCCTAAAGATTGCAGCGGATGAAGAACGCGCGTGGCGCGTAGCAATTGCAAGCTAATCGACTGCTCCCACGGCTTTTGCTCTAACGTCGTCCACGACTCGGGGTAAGGAAAGTGCAGATCGTCCCAACTGCCTTTATTCTCCTGAACGTACTGATAGTTGTTGGCAATCTCGTTGGAATGAAGTGGCAGAATGGTTAGCTGCGGACGGTAGTGTTGCACAATATCTTCAAACTGTTGGCGTTCGATTAGAGGGGCATAACTCACCAGGCCGGCGTTTAGAACGGCAACCGACGATGGCCTTTCTGTCTGCTTGCGCAGCATAATTTCCAGATGGCCGGGAATACTGTCTTCTTCGTTCACCATAAAACCGAACGTGTAAGAATCGCCCAACACCGCGATGCGAGTATCTTTTTGCAAGAAGCCCGCTCGTGAGTACGGTGTGCGCAGACCGTCATTGTTGGTGCGAATCTTCACGTGGGAATAACGAGCGTGATCCCATACCATCTCGGTATCAGGTAACAACACATGATGCAGCTTTCTCGATGCCAGACCGCACTCGGGCAAAGTGGGTACATCTGCGCTGGGTAGCATCAATCTGCCGACGAGTTCAAGCATCACGAAAAACAGGACCGCGCTGATGCCACCGATTCCGAGCACCGACTTCCACAGACGCTTGAGATTTACCAGGAAATACACCACGCCGAGCCCGAAGCACCAGTACCCGAGATAGACGAGTCGCAACTGCGGGTCGGTGAATACCTCGCGCAAAAATCGAGATTTACCGGCAGGCGTGCGCCACAACCACATGGTAACGACGATCGCACCGACTAGCGTTAAACCCACATAACAAAGGAGCCATCGCGGGATGCGCCGCTGGCGACCCATAGATTGCGGTGACCGTGCAGATGCTTCAGTCGTCGTGTGTTCCTGGTCGGTGTTTTTTGCCGTCATGGCAAGCTCGAAAGCTGTAACGGTTGCTTTAGATAGCGGCGATGGCAAGCGGGACACAGATCGAATCGAAACGAGCGATACACCTGATCTTCGATATCATCGGGAGTGGCCCGCGCCAAGTCGCGCATGATAGATTGCATCTCCGCCCGATGGTCTTTTTGCAAGTCCTCTTTACTGAATTCGAGCGCACCCGCCGCCGCGAATGTTTCGATCTTGAGCACGAAATGATCGGACCCGTCCCGGCGCAGATCGCGCTGGCAACCATCGCAGCGGTATTTGATCATCGGAGGGCAACTCCTTTAACGCGTGCTTGTGACGTACCGTTGTGCGGCGCGCTTGAGCAGCCCATGTTCGCGCAGCAGTTGCAAAATCGCCTCGGCGGCAATGCGATGCCCCAATCTCGTCGGGTGCGTATCGTCCACAAATAGTTTGGCACCGTTTTCCTGGGTGCGCTCGTATTGATCGAAATACACGTCTGAAATATCGATGTAGGGCACATCGGTCGTCGCGAAGAACTCAGCCAGTCGACGCTGCGGGTCGAGCGTCGTCTCGGGAAAGGTAAACTGCTGCTGAATGGGAAACAGCACGACGGCAAGCGGTAACATCTGTTCTTTACAATATGCAATCATCTCGCGTTGCGTCTTGTATACGCGTTCCCAGGCATCTTCTATCGTCTTCGATGGCGACGCCTCAACCAAGCGCATCAGGTCCATATGTTGAATCGCCTCGGCAGCTTCCTGTTCGGTGGCGCCGCCGTACTTTCGCCGCCGCGCCCAATCAAAAACCAACCGCGCGATGGCCGACCAATGTGGATCGCGCGCCATGTAGCGATACTCGGGATATAGCTCTTCGTCGCGGCCGTGCCGGGCGTCGTATTGTTCGCTAATATCGTTAAAGCAAATCTGCTGCACGATAAGATCGGGTTTGAACTTCTCGTTCAGCTCGCGCAATTGATCGAGTGATTGCGCGATGTCATAGCCCGTGACGCCCGCATTTAAGGCATGAAACTTGGGCAATCCGTCAATTTCCTGCACTGCTTTGCTAAGTAAGCCGACGTAACACTTCTCCGCTTCAATCGCCAACCCGAACGTAAGCGAATCGCCGACAAACAAGATGCGCGGGCGCGGTGGAATTTTGCGATCCCACTCGTCTAGCGGAACGCGAAAGCCGTAGCGATCAATGTAAATATGCGACCCGAAGAACATTTCCGATTTGGGCAGCATGGCCCAACCGCGCGTTTCGTGCGGACGAAAGATGCCGCTGCGGCTCAAGGCCGGGGGAAAGAACACGTTAAGTATTCGGTCGGCACTAAACAGCAACACAAACGGCAATACGAATAAGAACAATTGCGGCGATATCAGGGGAAGGGGACCGCGGCGCAGCAAATAACCGCTAGCCAATGCAAGTAGGCCGACGATTCCGTGATAAACCGTGGATTGAAACAACGGGCCATAGTGATCGGCATTGAGCGTTATCAGCGAACCATTTAGAGACTCTGCAGAGGCCGAAATGGCACTGATACCTAAGCCATAGGCCCCCAGCAGTAGCAGAAGGGCGGCCAAGATTCGGCGCGGGGCGGGGGGCTTGCTGACAGGTGTGGTTGATGTCACGCGTTGGGTCTCGTTACCGGCGTGTTAAACATGGGTATGGCCGATTCTGACAGTGGCTAGTCATCGTCATTCCCTAAAGGAGAGGGTGGTGCGCCTTGTGCTTGCGCCGCAGGTTCGACCGATTGCCATAACAACTCGGCAATGTCCATTTGCCCGACATCGCTGGCATCCTTGGCGGCCAGCCCGTCGATAAGCATGCGCTGACAGAATGGGCAACTCGACGCTATGGTATCGGGTTTGGTTGCCAGCAATTGCTCGGTGCGGCGAATGTTTACCCGATCGCTGCCTTCTTCCTCCTCCTTAAACATTTGCGCGCCGCCTGCACCACAGCACATGCCGCGATCGCGCGTCTCGGCGGGTTCCAAAACTTTCAAGCCGGGGATCGAACGAAGCGTCTCGCGCGGCGGTTCGTACACATCGTTGTAACGACCGAGATAGCACGAATCGTGATAGGCAACCTTCTTGTTGATCGTGTTCTTCGGCTGCAGCTTGCCTTCTTTTACGAGCTTCGACAAAAAGACCGAGTGGTGCACCACGTCGAACTTGGCGTCGAAGTCGGGATATTCATGGGCCAGCGTGTTGAAGCAGTGCGGGCAGCTCGTCACGATGGTCTTGGGCTTATAGTTGTTGAGCGTTTCGGCGTTCATCTGCGCCAGCATTTGGAAAAGAAACTCGTTGCCCGCGCGCCGCGCCGGGTCGCCCGTGCATTGTTCTTCTTCACCGAGAATGGCGAAATTGACGCCGGCCTTTTTCAACAAGCTAGCCGTGGCGCGCGCGATCTTACGCGCTCGATCGTCATACGACGCCGAACAGCCGACCCAAAACAATACGTCTGCCTCAGGATTGTCCGCCATGAACGGCACATCGAGCCCATTGGCCCAAGCCGCGCGATCCGATGCCGGAAAACTCCACGGATTGCTGTTGGTTTCCAAGCCGCGAAACATGTTTTGTAATTCGGTGGGGAACTCGGCCTTTTCCTGCACCAAGTGACGGCGCATATCGACAATCTTGTCGACGTAAGAGATGAACACTGGGCATTCCTGCTCGCAGGCGCCGCATGTGGTACACGCCCACAAAACTTCGGGCTTGATCACACCGGGCACCAAATCGATCTCGTGCGCGTGACCGTTTCCGTTACCGTTTTCACCGTTACCGTTGGCAGCAGCATTACCGTTGCCGCCCGCGATTAGCGCATCCTGATGTTGATAGGCAAAGTCGCGCAGGTCCATCGTCAGTTGTTTAGGCGACAACAACTTACCCGTGCTATTGGCGGGGCATTGATCGGTGCAGCGACCGCACTCGGTGCACGTGTAAAAGTCCATCATGGCCTTGGCACCGAAGTGATCGATCTTGGCCGCGCCCAGCGGTTCTTCGCGCTCGAGGCGGCCTTCGATATCGTCGGTCGTCGGCAACTTCCCAATCGGCCCGATGTTGGAGAAGAAGACGTTCGGAAACGACGTGATCTCATGGAACTGCTTGCAGTAAGGCAGGTAATTCAGAAACAACAAGATTAACGTGATGTGACCAAAGAACCCGATCTGTTGCAGCGTAGCTAATTGGGCTTCACTTTGACCCTTTAATGCCGACGCTAGCCCACTACCGAGCGGCTCCCACACACTACCGTGACCGGCCAACGCCACTGACGCGCCGTCGTACAACACATCCGTCAACATCAGAAGCGTGATGATCGTAAGAACGAGATAGCCCTCAAATCCGAGCGTCATGCGCTTCATGCCGCCCTTAAGACGCACGTAGAAAAACGTGGCCACGCCCAGCAATACCGCGATCACGAGAATGTCTTTAACAAGCACATACGCGTTACCGAGCAGCGTCCCGTTCTCACCCTGATCGAAAATTACAAACCCGAAGTTCGGATCGTCGACGAAGCCGCGCGCGAACAGAATCAGTGCCCGCAGACCCATCACCACGCCGCCCACGTAAATGAGAATGTGGGCGATGCCGACCCAGCGATAGCGCGGCATGCGGCCTTGCCCGATGGCGAATTTAAGCATTTTGTTAAATCGTGCACCAATGTTGTCGGTCGGCAGATCGTTGCCGCCGATGAACATCAGCTTCCAGCGCTTGCGGGCCGAATAGATAAACGTGCCCACCAAAACAATCAGTAGAATCGCCGTTGCGATCGGATTCATACACGCCACCTCAATCGTTCGCGCCGATGAAAATCGTGCGAACGCATAAGTCCTGTCTTTCAATCGATTTGCATATGGTATCGGTGTCAAAAAAAGCCTGCAAACGAGCGCTCGATACCGCAGCGAGAATTCGGACGGGTTGCGCGGCGAATATTGCGTGAGGCCCACCTGCCGACGTTTTCAATCGAAACAAAAGTCGTGCGAAATGGCGTGTTGCTTGCTTACGAAACGCCCGCCGTCACAGTCGGATTCCCCATGCCGAGGCCGCGCATAACCGGCTCGTAGTAGATCCAGACGGCGACGACGGTACCAAGGATCGTCAGCGACAGCAGGGCCAGTTTGATGTAAAGAATCGACGTGTCGAAACGCCGCAAAGCGTCGACGTTATCCTTGAATCGATCCAACAAGTTACAGCGCGATTGGATACTACCATGGCGCCAGCTAAACGCATCCTTGGGGATGTTGTTTAATTCGGCAATACGCGTCAGAGTGTGCCCGAACAAGTTGGTGGCACCGATACATAGCCCCTCTCGTTGCTTCGCCCCATGTACCGGACAAAGACGAGCTTGGCATTGGCGAATATCCGGCGTGATGCAACGCACGCCGTATAGGTCGGCCTGCCGTTCGAAGCGCCGACTGAGCCAGCTAAATCCAAACAGCCACATCCCGAGCAACGTCACCAAGGCAATCAGTTGGATAATCGCTTGATCGATCTGCTCGCCGTTGGCTTGGAAGAATTTGGCGTGGACGATGCTTGCCAGGATCATCGCGCCGCCGGCGGCATACATTGAGACGATCGCAAAGATACCGAAAAACGGCAAATGCCAATGTCGCACGTGGCCCGCCTCGTGTCCGAAGACGGCCTCGATTTCTTCCTCTTTCATGCTTTCCAGCAATGCGTCGGAGACCAGAATGTAGCGAATCGGCGCGATAAAGCCCATCACTGCCGCGTTCACTGCCGTGCCGTGCGTGTGCCACAGCAAGATTTCGCGGTAGCGCAGACCGATGCGATCGCAGATGCGCTCGAAGCGTTTACGCAATGGGCCGTCCGGTAGCGGTTCCGTTGCCCAGATGTAACGCAGCATGACGGGCGCGAGTGCCAACACCAGGAACGAGACCGTTCCCAGCATACAACTCACGATAAGCATGCGCGTGGTTGGATCTTTGGGCAGCGGAATGAGACCGTCACCGGGGCCATCCGCGTAAGCGTATAAGAAATGCTTGGCCGTCACGATGACACACATCGGCACCGCCAGTATCAGCACTTGGTGCCGCATCTTATCAAAAAGATATGCAAAGAGACTCGTACCTTCCTCAGGTGGGCGTTTCTTGGCCGAACGGAGGGCCGACATCGCGTCGTTATCGCGTTGGGGAGGTACGTCACGCAGTTTTTCCGCTTCTGGCCCTTCAGGCTCGCGCGCAAAATCTTCGCGTAATGACTCTTCCGCGCGATAGGACATGGCCCAGCCGATGGTGATGCCCGCCATCATCGGTCCTAGCAAAACCAATTCGGGTAACAAAGGAAAGCGGTCCAGATTCCAGGTTTCACGCACCACCCGCGCCCATGGCGTGAAGATCATGCTCGTGACCAAAAATCCGGCCACTGTCACCATGCACATGTGTTGAAAAAAAGAAAGTTCGTCGGCAGCCGCGTTGTGTCCGCGATCGGTGCCGTCAATTCGATACATGGTGCGCGTCGCACCGATACCCGCCATGAGGGCGACCACCGGGATTTGCAGCAGCACGATTCCGAGCGTCGCGGCCACGGTATTGCCCGTCGCGAACGGGATCAGGCTAAAGCCTTCGGGTGGCAGCTTTTCGCTGAGCACCAGCGCGAACGCCATGATGATGACAAAATACATCGGACCTCACGGGCAAAGTTATTCGGACCTATCCTGCGCCAACGTATTCTAGAGCCGGATAGGGCCTTAACAACCGGTCGGGCAATATCGGCAGCCGACCAACGTTTCTCCCGCAAGGTATGTCGGATATCCTGCCAACCTGATGCAGCACGATCACCACGCCTCTACCGGGCGCATTCAAGATTATCAAGGAGCTTGCTCATGAAAACGAAACCCATGCTGACGCTGATGCTGGCGACCGTCTTCGGCTTTGGACCGGCCATCGATACGGTTAGCGCCCAGCCCGACAAGCCGGAAAAAAAGAGCCAACGCGACGAACGCCCGGACCGCAAACGCCGAGCACGGCGCGGTCGCGACCGGGCTCGGTATAAGACGCCCGCCGATCGCATGAAAATGCTCGAGTCAAAGCTCGAGCTGGACGAGAATCAGCGGGCGGAGATCGAAGAAATTTTGCGAGTCGGATATGAGAATGACCAACGCATGCGGCAAGAGATGCGGCCGACGGAAGAAGAATTGGAAGAGATGCGTGCGCTACGTGAGCAGATTCGTGATGCCCGCGATTCCGGAGATTCCGAAGCGATGGAAGCGGCACGCGCTGCACAGCGCGCCTTCACCGAACGTCGTAAGGATCGCATGGACGAGTTTCGCAAAAGGACCCGCGCCGATTCGGAAAGAATGGGCGACGAGATTAGATCCCATTTGCGCGAAGATCAGATAAAAGCATTTGATTCGGCATGGGCGGAGATCATCGAAAACTCGGGCCCGCGCGGGCCGCGCGATCGCGACGCCCGCGGCGTTGACGCCCGCCGCATGCGCCGCATCGTCGATGGATTGCCTGGTTTGGCGCCGACGCAAAAAAAGCAGATTGATGAGTTGTTTAGCGAGTATCGCGAAAAGCAGCGCAAGGCCGGTCGTGAAAAACGAGACCGCGAGCGTGAAGGTGACGGTGAAAAAGAGGCTGATGGCGATTCCAAGCGTGAATCCAAGCGCGGCAGGAATGGCCGTCGTCCAAAGGGCGACATCGATGGGTTAGCCGAAGCCGTGATGAAGGTGCTAGACGAGGAACAAGCTGCTCAGTTCCGAGCCGAACTCGACAAAGCAAGAGCCAAAAGCAATCGTCGCGCGGGCGATAAGCGCCCGGGCAAGGGTGGCCGTAAACGACGACCCACGCCGCCCACTGATCGCGACGAGTAGGGTTAAGTCGCTCTGCGGATGTTTGCGCGCGAATAATATGCTCACGCGCGGCTAACTCAATTCCTACACTATGTATCTGATTGCCTACCTCGGGGACTTGTCCGGTCTCCGGGGTTTTCTTTTGCGCTCCCAAGCACGCCTAGACCGATTAACGACATTGAGCGACGGCTGCAACGTGGCACCGGCTAATAGCCGGTGCATGCAAACGAGCCGCTTGTAGTCGCATTCAATCGTGAAGTGGTCTATTACCAATGGCATCGCTATCGGTCGTGGCTATTCGATGATTCCTTCGCTGGTGTTATGGGGGGGGATAACCTTTATGACTCAAAAGCGGAATCATCTGTAGCGACTGCTCGGTCGGTTCGATATCCATCCAAGCGGATGAAGGAAGGGACACGTTGGGAGTTGCCGCGTCTGCCATCGGCGCGTTGCAGGAGCACATCATGATCGCGAATGGCTACCTCGTTGACTGGCCGGATTCGTTTGAGCGACCCGAGTTCGTTGGCCCGCGTGCGCGGAACTCAAAATCGCTGCCGACCGCTGGACTGACGCCGCAAGACGGCACTGCTATCGGACAGGCACACATTCGGACTGAAATCATCCTGCCGCTGGCCAATTCAGTCACACGCGAGACGTCCGAAACCGTCGAGGCCTGAGGGGGCGAAGACGAGACCAGTCCGGGCGAGGCGAACACGATTTATTTGATATCGTCTTGACTGACTGACCAAGTTTCTCCGGACATTCTATTCCAGATATACATAACAAATCTCAATAAATCCGGGCCGCACCGTTACCGGGCATTGATTCGCAACGGCTCCGGATGATATCCTCTTATAGCGAAGGAACGCTGTGGACCGGGTCGGCCACTTACATAACATTGCCGATGGATTGGCGGGGGAAGATGATGTCACACACATCCGCCACGCGCCGGTGGGCCACCATGCTGGCTGCACCGTTCTATCTTGCGTTTCTCGCGCTGTCCGCAATCTTTGTCGGACTGTACACCTTGATCTGTGCCGCCGTTGTCGGTCGGTCGGAAAAAGATCCTGATGGCAACAGCGCGACGGACGCGCACGCGACATGGCTGCAGATGGCGCTCGATGGTGTGACGGTGGCACTTGCGTATCTCGCGGCGGATGTGTTGCGGGTGACGTTGCGGCAAAACACCGGCTGGCCCGAACAGTTGGAGGGTTACGGCAGTACGCTGACCACGCATTTGCTGGTATTGGGCGTGGTGACGGCGGCGTGGGTGATTATTTTGGGGCGTTTGGGTTGGTATCGCGCAACACTGCAGTCGTTACGCGTGCGATTGCGCACAATCTTGACAGCGACGGTGCTGTTAACGTTAACGCTGGCGACGACGGCCTTGCTCTTCGCGCGCGACGTTTATCCGCGGGCACAGATCGGGTTCTTCTTGGTGGTCTTGCCCGTGATGTCGGCTGCGATGCGTGGGCTCGTGGATTGGTGGCGGCATGGGCACGATGGTTCAACGTTGGAGCCGAAGCGCGCTTGGTGAGGAGTTCGTTGGTTACCGCATTAATTTTGCGTCCAAATCTGCACCAAGTGAGTTGGATATAGCTCGATTATTCGCCGATCAAGTGAAACCCGTTCTAATTACAATTTGATGCTTAACGTCGATTATTGTTTGGATTCAACGACATTCTTAATGTCATTCAAGTCTTGTTGAATCAACTTCTTCATCGCACCCTTGAACAAAATCCCCATCGACGCGGCAACAACTTTGGCGACCACTGTTTGCGCTTGGGTTTCATGCGACATCGTCAAGCGGCTGCCGCTACCCTCGTCGCTGACACGCATGGTGCTGACGTAATGACAGCCGCAGCTTTCGGCGTGGGCTTGGTAGTAGTCGTTCTCGACGGCCTCGGTGATCCACATCGTTTCCGTCGCTTCTTTACCGAACATCTTGCGCGTTTCTTTCCACTTGAATCCGACAAGACCGGCAGCGGGTCGATCGAGCACTTCGACTTTTTGAATGCCGTCGATGTTGGTCGCCGCGTTTTCGATATCGCAGATGGCTTTCCAAACCTCAGCTTTAGGGGCGTTGATGTCGACGTGTACTTGTAGTGCCATGATGGGATTCCTCTGGAGTTGATGCGTTCCGGGAATGATACCGAGTTTCCTTGTTGAAAAGCAATTGGTTGTATCTGGGTAGCTTTCTTGGATGATTTGGGCATTCGATAATTGACTTGGTTGCCGGCGAGGATGGCTTTGGCGACGGCCGCGTCTTGGCAGTGGTCTTTGATGAGTTTAAGGCATTCGTTGGGCGTTACGGCGTTTTGGGGGGGAGTTTGGTATTGCGCGGCAGGCGTTCGTCGCGGCGAATCTCTTCGCGGGACGTGACGGCGCTGCGGTAGGAATCTGCCAGGCGTTGGACGGCGCGGGGTGTGGGGGATTCGAAGGCGAGGGTTTCGAGTAGGCGCTGACCGAGGATGCGCGGCAGCAGCGCGGGGACGTCGGCCTCGGGCGGGAGGAGGGCACCGGCCATTTCGTAAGCGGCGGCTTCGGCGCGGATGCGGCGGGCGTAGCGATAGAAGGCGTGGTAGTTGATGCCGAGGCGGTCGAGTTGGAACTGTTGATGCACGCCGCGATAAGTCGGCGGCTGGCGGTCGATGATGGCGATGTTGATCTCACGACGCAGCGCGGCATCGAGGCGGCGGTAGATGATGCTGTTGGTGTCGTTGTCGTTTTTGAGGGGGGCGTTTTTGTTTTTCTTGTCTTTGTTTTTGTCCTTGTGCTTTTTATCTTTCATGGTGGCGGCTCTTCTTTGGTTGGGTAAATCACTTTTTGTTGGCGGAATTCTTTGTTTTGGGGCTGCTGCCTTTTGTTTGATTGATGATGGTCGTGGCCTTTTGGGTGCCGAATTTTTCTGAGTTTTGCTCCTTTGAGTGGGCGGTTTTCATGGGTTTGCGACTGACAGAAGCGCAAACGTGCGCAAACGCGCGCAAATTTGAATGCCGACGGCCTCGGTGGGCGGTTTTCGGCTTTTTGGTGGGCTTGCTCGGGGGACCGGGTGGGGTTTGGGATTTTGGGACTGGGGGAGGGGCTTTTTGACGCACCGATACGGGCTGGGTTGGCTGGTCGGGGGGATGTTTTCGATGCGCTCGGGGCACTGGCTGCAAGCGGGCCAGTGGCACCCGGCGCGCCATTAGCGCTCATATCTCGTTATCTAGCAATTCCCTACGCCGAAGACATTTGCGAATCGCTACTCACGCATCGATTACCGCGAACTCCAATCATAATAATATCGAGAGACGTCGAATGCCTCTAGGCCTTCGATTTCAAGAAGAATGTCGAAATTCGGGCGCTCTACATTAAGAAAGTCCGCAGCCCAGGCGGCAAGCTTTGGCATCATATATTTTACAGTATGCGTATCATTTCTCCGCGATTGTTGATTTTGAAGGGCGGCCCGGACAGGCTCAATCGAGCCAATCGTTGATTCGATTAGTAATTGCTCTTCCTTAGCTAGGGTCTTTTCAGAGGATAGACGATCTTTGTATGCTAAAAGAAGATTGTTAAAGAACTTCCCTATCTTGCATGAGGAGTCCAGAAACTTACATATTTCACTCGATACCATATCCGCTTTCGAATCTTCGCCATTGATTGGACATATCTCCCAATTACCGGAAGAACCGAAAAATTGGCTCAAGAGCGCCAGGGCGTTATTTATCTCGTCTTTATCCTTGATTTCAAGAATTTCAATTGCTGGCATGCCAAAGGTTCCCAAAAAATTAGCCTGCTCTTTAGAACTCATTCGCCAAACTTCGAGGGTTGAAAACACTGAGGCACCCTCCTGCCATTCCACAAGCGTCTCCTTGAATGCTTTGTTAAATTTGGCGGAAACGGGATAATGAGTTGCACGGATTGAAGGTCTGATTTTCGCCGCCTCGATTACAATAAGTTCTCTATCCTTATCAAGTCGCTCTGGTACTAGTGCCTTAATAAATTCAAAAATGCCGATTTCGCGCCTTAGATCACGGGAGATTGTGTTTAGGCTGTCAACAATCCGAGATTGAATTGTGTGGAACTTCTTGAGCTTAACAAACTCATTGTAGCTCACTAACTCGCGGGTAGCTCCTTCCTCATTTACTGGCGTCGCCCTTTCCAACACGATAGAAGGAACACTCCGGAATGACTCCTGCATTTTTTCCACTATGTCGGCATTGTCTGTTAACTCGAAGAGGGAATGAATCAACGATCTAGCGGCAAAGGATGCTTGTGACAGCGGGGTGCCGCGCGAATTTGCGATTTTATCTACTTCCTCTTGAAGGAATTCGATTAACATTCCAGCGCAAATCTCTGAAATGCGACCGTATTCGTCATCATGCTCAATTTCTGAACGAGATACGTTTGTACGAAATGCACGATTTCCACGCAGACTTAGTATACCAACAATCTGATCAGGCTTGAATCCAGGAATTACATTGTCCACATGAATCCCCTCGATACAAACGGTCGATTGGTCTGGAGATGACGGTTTTGTAATTCCGTTCCAAGTTGACCATTGTTCATGGACAAGGAAGGCTAGCTCGATTTTCTCATTTCCAATAACTCTCGAAATCTTCTTGACTCTCGATTCCAAGAATGCGAACGGATTTTGTGCTTGTACAGATGTTTTGATCGCATCTACTGCTTCCGTGATGCTCTGCTTACCTATTCCGTATCTATCGGTGTTGTCGTGGCTGTACACAATCTTGCAAGCAGGAACTATGATCCAATAATCGAGAATTTTGAGAATCAGTGACGAATCAATATCAACGCTTGGTCTAAAGCGCAAACGAACCACAGTGCCATTTTCCTTGATCTTGCGGAGTCGCTCATCGTTCTTATCTAGTTTTCTAAGAAGATAATTGGAGTGTACCGATGACATCTTAATGCTATGAGCGACGTTGCTTTTTTTTGTGACGATCTCTATATCGTCAGAAACCATAAAGCAAGTCAATACGCCAATCCCGAACCTCGATATCGCGGTAAAATCAGGATTCTTTGATTGGAATTGGGGTGTATCGTAATAGGAGGACCCGACGTTTAATAGATGATTCTTGATTGTATCAAGGTCCATCCCTGTGCCGTTATCAGTTATGCTCAGTTCACGTTTTTTTGAATCAAAGTCAATCTCGACAATAGCCGGAGAATCGTCTGAATTATCATTTAACCTGTCATTCCTGTGTTGCTCGAATCTTGTGGCGTCAATTGCGTTCTGTACAAGCTCTCTTATTACAACAGTTGGTTCATTGTAAATCGTGTGGCCGACCAATAGGTCCAGCAAGCGTCCACGGTCTAACTCAAAACGTATGGGTTCGGGTGCGACTCCTTGAACCTTAATAGCTTGCTTGATCCCGAGCCAAGGAAAATGGAAACCTTCGCCCGCTGCATCCGACTTCGATTTCTCAATCCATCTTCTAGACTGCCGTATTTGGTCGTTTGCATAACTGAGGTATTCTGTTAGAGAGAAGAATGAATTTTCGGATTCTAGATCGGCATTGACTCGAATGTAATGAGTATCGGGATCGCTAAGCTTTAAGACCTTAGAGACTGGGCCAACAGCAAATACACCCATCTGCTTTTTCCATTCCATGACGCTCGTTGGGTCACTGATCTTCATGACCTGAAAGGATCTCGACGGTGTCCGATCTTTTGTAATATGCAGGAGGTCTGCTGTTCTTAAAATCGTGGCACAATACTGGACATTGGCAGTAGCGCCCTTGGAATTGCCGTACAAAGAATGGAGTGGATATTTCTCGTTGTCATCAAGATCATCTAGATGATGGCTAGCACAACTTTTTGCGAGATCATCAATGAACCCACTATTGAGTGGATTGAGAGTCTTATGAATCTCTTTTTCAATTAAAGATATGTCATTTGGAGTGGCGAGTTGACTTTTCCCGCGAATCCACCGCTCTACTCGTTGAGCATGAGTCCGGCGGATGAATTCCTCGTATAAGAAAGCATCTCTCTTGTGCGGCTCAAGTTCTTCTACTTTTGCACGAAAATCAAATGAGTCTTGGCTCGTTCTTAGATCACTCAGATACTTTTTATATTCTTCATTTTGTGTTCGATTATCAAATTCTCCTTGGGTTACGACCATGCCAAAATCATGAAAGTATATGGAGAGCACCAGTAGTAGGTAGTCCGATGGTGTCATGATTGCCTTGGTCTCTGAAGGAATCAGCCAATCGGCAATATGCAGCATGGAGTCGATGTGCTTTTCATTATGAAGCGTATATCTAGAAAAAATTCCCTCGATTTTTCCGATTGTTGCTGTTAATTCGTTTACTAACTCACGAGTGCCTTTCAATGAGAATCCAATAAATTCTTGAATATCCTCTGCAGCCGTCGCGGATTTTTCTAGTTCATGCATATGTCACTCCGTTCTAGTATTGGGCTAGTCGTACAGTAAATGAAAAGAAGCCGTGCTGACACTTACCGCCAACCCAATCACACCCTCCTATCCAACTTCCGATACTGAATCGCCTCGGCCAAATGCTTCGCATCGATCTGCTTGGCACCGTCGAGGTCGGCGATGGTGCGGCTTAGGCGGAGGACTTTGTCGTGGGCGCGGGCGCTGAGGCCTAGTTCGGTCATGGCTTGTTTGAGCATTTGCTCACCGGCGGTGTCGAGGGGGCAGCACTGACGCACTTGGCGCGGGCCCATGCGACCGTTGAGGGTGTTGGTGCTGGGGCCGAAGCGTTCTTTTTGTATGTGGCGGGCGGTGACGACTTGTTCGCGCATGGTTTCGCTGGTGGTGCCGGCCTTTTGGGTGCGCAAGTCGCTGAACGGCACAGCTTGTACGGAAACGTGAATATCGATGCGGTCGATCAAAGGGCCGCTGATGCGATTGAAGTAGCGCTCGATCTGCGGTTGGCTGCACTTGCAAGGTGTGCGCGGGTCGGAAAAGTAACCGCAGGGGCAGGGGTTCATGGCGGCGACGAGCATGAACTCGGCGGGGAAGCACACGCTGCTGTGACTGCGCGCGATCGTCACGCGACCATCTTCGAGCGGTTGGCGCAAGGTTTCGAGAATGGTACGGGCGAACTCGGGGAATTCGTCTAGGAAGAGGACGCCGTGATGGGCGAGCGAGACTTCGCCGGCTTGGGGGACGCTACCGCCACCGACGAGGGCAGGGCCGCTGGCCGAGTGGTGCGGGCTGCGCACGGGGCGCGTGGCGAGCAGCGACGAGCCGGGCGGGAGTTTGCCGCTGGCCGACCAGATGCGCGTGGTTTCGAGAGATTCGTCGAGCGTAAGCGGCGGAAGGATGGTGGGCAGGCACTTGGCCATCAGCGTTTTGCCGCTGCCGGGCGGGCCGAGCATGAGGATGTTGTGACCACCCGCCGCGGCGACGGTGAGGGCGCGTTTGCAGAATTCCTGGCCGCGGACGTCGGAGAAGTCGACGTCGTATTTAGATGCTTGTGTAAATGTGCTGCTCAGGTCGCAAGCGGCGGGTTCGATTTCCAGTTCTTCGGTTAGAAAGCCAACGGCCTCGGTGAGCGACGCGACGGGGATGACGTCGATGTTGTCGACGACGGCGGCTTCGTTGACGTTGTCGCGCGGGGCGATGATGCCGGCGAGGCCTTTGTCGCGCGCGAGGATGGCCATGCTGAGCACGCCCTTGATGGGGCGAACGCGACCATCGAGGGCGAGTTCGCCGGCGATCATGTACTGCTGCGCGCGGTCGGGGATGGCGTTGTTGGCGCAGAAGATTTGACCGAGGGCGATGGGGAGGTCGAGCGCGGGGCCTTCCTTGCGCAGGTCGGCCGGGGCAAGGTTGATGAGGGTGCGATGAGCGGGCGGTTGATAGCCGCAGTTGTAAATGGCAGTGCGGATGCGCTCGCGACTTTCCTTAATGCCGGCGTCGGGCAGGCCGACGATTTGGGCCTCGGCGAACCCCATGCTGCCGACGTTGACTTCGACTTCGCAGGGCAGGGCTTCGATGCCGACGAGGGTGAAGCTGTGGAGGTGGGCGAGCATAGGGGGAATACTAAGTGAAAAATGCAAAGTGAAAAATAGGGAGAGTTTGATTTGGTGATTTTGTGATGTGGTGATTTGTGAAGTGGTGAAGTCGGGGGACTTGGGGCTTGGGGTGTGAGGCTTGGGTGATGGTGTTGGGAATGGGTATGGGAATTGAGTTTTGGGTGGTCGTGGCGTTTCTTTTTTGGGATGGGGCAGAAGGCGCGTGGGGATTCAACGTTGGGAGTTAAGTTGAGAGCGTGGATCAGCGCGTGCAAATGTGTGTTGCTTACGTTTCGTCTTCGGTGAGTTCGATCGTGGTGAGGGTGCCGTTGCCTTTGCAGGCGGGGCAGTCGCGTCGGTAGCCGACGGTCCAAATCACCCCAGCAAAGACAAATCCATACGCGGTGAGAATTGCTCCAGCCTCACTTGGTCGCGCGAGAATTGCGTATGTAATTCCCAAGACAATAGCGATTCCAGCCGCTCGAACGGCGCGATCCATCCACGGTTTGTTGCGACCCGAACCCCAGCAGACGTAACACTGGCTGATGATGGTTTTCTTCTTTCCCATGGCGGCATGTTAACGTGTTTATCGTTGCGGTACGAGCGCGAGGAAGTTCGTTCCGTGGTTCGACGCGCGCTTCCATAGCGCTGATCAGTAATTTTCATCAGGCAACCCGATTTTGATTTGAGACGGGGAATTTGTACTTGAATCGGTCGGAGGCACGCGCGAAGCGTCTGTCGTTGTTTGACTTGATCATCACGCGTCGCCGTCAACCCGCGCCCCTTCGGTGCCCAAAAAAATCATTGCGACGCTTCGCAAGAGTGAAGAACTAACGACAGTGGGTTTATTGCGCGGCTCCGTTGTTATGAGTCGGCTTTACGGTGGCGCATGATACGGAGCAGCGCAAGATGAACGCGCGAATAACTCAATGCAAGTTGAACGTCACCTTGACGCGGACCTTGATCGCGATGCGACCGGGGGCGAGGGGGGCTTGGTCACCGCCATCGCCGGGGCCGCTGCCGACTTCGACCATGGTGTTGGACAGGCTGCTACTCCAGGAATTCAACGGGCTTTGAATTTCCACGATGGCGATCGGCGAACCGACGCTGCCGTCGAGGGCGGCAGCCATGGCGTTGGCTTTGCGCTTGGCGGCCTTGAGGGCTTTTACGCGCGTATCGTTTTGTAACTCGATGCGATTGGAGACGTCGAGGGTGACGCGGTCGACACTGACGTGCTTCTTTTTGGCGAGACCGATCCAAAGATCGCGATATTTGCGGAAGTCGAGCACCTTGAACGAGATGTCGGTGGTCGCGAAGTACCCGTCGCGGACGCGTTCGCGATCCACCCAACGGTAATCTTCGTCGAAACGCATGTCTGCGGTTTGAATGTCATCGGTATCAACTTCGATGTCTTTGATGAACGTCAGCACATCACCGACAATCCGCGTGTGCTCGCGCGCGACCGTCTCGAGGTCAACCCCTTTGTTGCGAACGGTAATGGACCAACGGAGCGTGTCGGGTGTGACTTGTGAGACGGCGGTGCCGTACACGGTGATGTGGGGTTGGGTGATTTCGGATTGTTGGGCCATTACCGGTGCGGTTGCGAGCAAAAGAAGTGCGATCATTCTGGGCGTGGTTACGGGCATCATTTGAGGGTTCCTTTCATTGTTTTGACGGTATGTCTTTTTCAGGTTTAGGCCGGATTGAATGTGTTGAGTCAATTTAGCACAGTTAGCGTGGCTGAATTCGGGGTTTGTTGGCACGGTAATCAGCCGCAGCCTTCAGTTGTTTAAACGATATCGCTCTCGATATGTTTCAAAAAGCCTATTTGGGGTTTGATTCGAGCCTCAAACGCCTGACTGCTTCGTTAGGGCGTGTTTCGAGCATTCGAAGCGTATGGTGAGCGTATTCGAATGAACAAATCGAGCCTCGCTTACTTGGTCGAATTCCTCAAACGGCTCCTTCTGAGGCTGGCCCGCTTACGATCAAATCGATAAGCAGAAGGCGTTACGATATCGAGTCCGTGGTTGCCGCGTCTGGACTACCTCGCGTATCGTTTGTACCACGCATCTCAACCCCTGGAGGGTTGTGGCCTGCAAGCGTCGCGCGCTGTCGCAACTCTTTCAGAGTTGAATCGATGAAGAATCTCCGCACCCAGGGTAGCCGCCAACGCGGCAACCCTGGGCTAACAGACGGAACGCCTTCGGCGTAATAGGTGGATACGCAGAGGGACTTATTGGCTGTGGCAGAGGGCTCCGGCTTGTATCTACCGCCGAGACGGCGGTGCCACAACGATACTCTGTGCCACAACGATACTCTCGGCCACAATGATTCTCTGTGTCACAACGGTACCTTCGACCGAAGGACTCAAGTGCGCGTGACGGGGCTCACATTCTTATCAAACGATGCAATAGCCGGGCGTCGGCGTCGTTTAGAATTGCATCGAGTTCGATTGGTCCGGGATTTCCATTGCAGGAGCGTAAGGAATGTATCCGTTTTCACGATGGCTAATCCCCATCATATTAATCGGGCTTTCACCTTTGATGGGCGGCGGCGCCGCTTGCGGTCAGTTGCCAGAGGAATTGAACGGCATCGATGTGATTTTGAACGACGCACAGGCCGATTTGGGGTTGACGGGATATAGCTTGTTGGTGGTTCGCGATCGGCGGATCGTTTACGAACGTAGCTTTGGCGATATTGCGCCCGATACCGTCATTCAAATTGCTTCGGGCACGAAATGGTTGTCGGGCGCGACGGTGATGGCGTTGGTTGATAACGGCGCCATCACGCTGGACGACACGACGGGGCAATGGTTGGGTTGGGCTGGAATCAAAGGCACGATCACGGTGCGGCAGTTGTTCAGTCATACGTCGGGCATCACGTCCGACAATGTGGCGTGCTTGTCAGCAGGTAATGCACAATTGCAAGGGTGTGCGGCGTTAATCGGCACGCTTGATTTGATCGCGGCACCGGGTAGCGAGGTGAACTACGGTGGGGCGTCGATGCAAGTGGCGGGTGCCTTGTGCGAGTCGGCGACTGCAACGCCTTGGGTCGATCTGTTTGCGGCTGAATTGACGACGCCGCTGGGCATGTCGGATACCTTTTTCGCCAGCGCAACCAATCCGAGAGTTGCCGGGGGCATGTTCTCTACGGTCGACGACTACGCGCTCTTTTTGCAGATGTTGTTAGACGGCGGGCAAGCGGACGGCGGACAGGTGCTGTCACCTTCGGCCGTTGATGCTCTGCTGGCGGATCAAACAGCAGGGGCGGTTGCCGGAGACTTGCCACCGACCATTCAGGATTCGTTTGCCGGTTATGGGATCGGCAATTTTGTCTTGGGCACCGATGATGCAGGGGCGGTGGCGGCGTCGACCAGTCCGGGGCTGCTGGGTTTTTCGCCATGGATCGATCGCGAGCGGGATTACTACGCGATATTCGCCGTCGAAGATCTCAATACGCGAACCGACCCGTATGTGCGGTTGTTGCGGGATGAAGTAAACGCATTGCTCGATGCCGGTGATTTGAATTGCGACGGGCGGTGGACGCTGGATGATGCGGCGTCGTTGGTGAGTCGGTTGGTCGATGACGTCGTTGATCCGTCGTGCGCGATGGGCAATGCCGATGTGAATCGCGATGGCTCGGTTGACGGTCGTGATGTTTCGTCGATGGTGGCGCGCTTGTTGCCGATGTAGGTGGGTTTGCGGGTGCGAGCTGTATCGGAGTTGTGATGTTCCAAAATCATGCTCCGCGGCACGCGCGAGGTCATGTGCGAACCCTTCGGCCACTTCACGAATAGCTGCGACGGTAGATGATTTGTCAGCATACGCCGGATATTGGGCGGGGCCGCAGCGCAACCGTCGCCCTCAATATTTGACAACCTGAAGAAAAGCTGCTCCAGAATCTAGTTGTGCTATTTTGCGTGCTCAGGAATTTTTAGATTTCCCTCGAGAATGCAACCCTCCCGGATCCCCCCCTGTAAGGAATCTGTATTTGCGGGATATGTTTAAGCGTCATTGACGATTCGGTCTGACGCGGTCAAAGCAAAAAATCCATAGCGACAGGCCGCGAAGAATAATTTAGTATACGCACGGATCCGTGGGGGATTACGAGTTTCATAGCTATGAGTCTATCCGCTGGCGGCAGTCTGATTCTCGAAGACGGAACGCGGTTCGACGGGCATTTGATCGGCCATCGCGCCGCCTGTCATGGTGAGGTCGTTTTTTCGACCGGCATGGTGGGCTATGCCGAATCGCTGACCGATCCGTCTTATCGCGGGCAAATTCTCACGTTTACATTCCCTAGCATTGGCAACTATGGCGTTCCCGACCCTGGGCGCGACGAGTGGGGCTTAAACGACGCATTTGAATCCAATCGTATCCATGCGGCGGCAGTGGTGGTGGCGGCGCATGCCGATGATGCCACGCATTGGTCGGCAGGGCGTTCGTTTAGTAAATGGTTACAAGCCAAGGAGGTGCCGGGCATTGCCGGCGTCGATACGCGGGCGTTAACGCAGCACCTGCGCGATAAGGGATCGATGCGGGCGGCCTTGGTCGCGGATGGCGAAACGCCTGTCTTCAAGGATGACAAGCCGCGCGACTTGGTCGCAGAGGTCAGCCTGCCCGAGCCGCGCGAATACGGCAACGACGGGCCGCGCTTGGTGCTGCTCGATACGGGCGTGAAAGAAAATATCATCCGCTCGTTGGTGTTGGCGGGGGCACGCGTGTTGCGGGTGCCGCACAACTTTGATTTTTTCGGTGAGGATTTTGACGGCGTGTTTCTCGCCAACGGGCCGGGTGATCCGCAGGATGCCATGGCGAGCATCGCGTTGGTGCGGCGGGCGTTGCAGGAGCGCATTCCATTATTCGGGATTTGCCTTGGTCATCAGTTGTTATCGATCGCTGCCGGGGCGCAAACCTATAAGTTGAAGTTCGGCCATCGTGGGCATAATCAACCTTGCGTGGAAGTCGGCACGCGCCGCTGTTTTATCACCTCGCAGAATCATGGCTACGCGGTGGACGGTCGCACGTTGCCCGATGGATGGCGCGAGTGGTTCGTTAACGCCAACGACGGATCGAACGAAGGTATACGTCACGATTATCTACCCGTACGCAGCGTGCAGTTTCACCCTGAGGCTGCACCCGGCCCGCGCGACACGATGCATCTATTTCGATTATTTGTGGAGATGGTGCGATGACGGGAAGCGGCACGATATCCACGACGACGGCGCACGGCGGCGCGGCACCGATCAAGGTGCAGTCGGCGTTGATACTGGGCAGTAGCGCGCTGACGATCGGTCAGGCGGGCGAGTTTGACTATTCCGGCTCACAGGCAATCAAGGCGCTGCGCGAAGAAGGCATCCGCACGGTTTTGATCAACCCCAACATCGCTACGGTGCAAACGTCCGACGGTCTGGCCGACGAGGTTTACTTTCTGCCCGTCACGCCGGAATACGTCGAGCGCGTGATCGAAAAGGAGAAGCCTAATGCAATCTTGTTGAGCTTTGGCGGTCAGACGGCGCTCAACTGCGGCTTGGCGTTACAAGATAGCGGCGTATTGGCGAGGCATGGTGTGCGCGTGTTGGGCACCAATACCGAAGCGATTCGCACGACGGAAGATCGTGGAATTTTTCGCGATGCGATGACCGACATGGGTTTGAAGGTCGCTGCCAGCATCACAGCGACGAGTGTGAAGGAAGGTTTGCGGGCCGCGGAAGAAATTGGTTACCCGGTGATGATGCGCTCGGCGTTTTCGCTGGGCGGACTCGGTTCGGGCTATTGCGCCGATGAGAAGCAACTAGGCGAGCGCATGCGGGCGGCGTTTGCGCAAGTGCCGCAGGTCTTGATCGAAGAGTGGCTGGGCGGTTGGAAGGAAGTCGAGTACGAAGTGGTGCGCGACAGCGCCGACAACTGTATTACTGTTTGCAATATGGAGAATCTCGACGCCCTCGGGATTCACACGGGCGAGTCTTTCGTCGTGGCGCCGTCGCAAACTTTAAGCGATGTGCAGTACCACGAGTTGCGCACGATTGCGATTAAGGCGGTGCGTGGCTTGGGCATCGTGGGGGAGTGCAATATTCAATATGCGCTCGATCCGCATTCGAATGACTATCGCATTATCGAGATCAACGCGCGCTTGTCGCGCAGTTCGGCGCTGGCCAGTAAGGCAACGGGTTATCCGTTGGCGTTTGTCGCGGCCAAGCTGGCGTTGGGTTACGCCTTGCCGGAGATTCCCAACAAGATTACCGGCGTGACAGGCGCGTGTTTTGAGCCGGCTCTGGATTACTTTGTGATCAAAGCGCCGCGTTGGGATTTTCAGAAGTTTCAGGGCGTCTCGACGCGACTTGGCTCGGGCATGAAGTCGGTCGGTGAAGTGATGGCGATCGGACGCGGCTTCGAAGAAACGCTGCAGAAAGCCATTCGCATGCAGGATGTGGGCGAATGGGGGATTTTGCCGCGCGCGGATAGCACATTCGGTGAGTTGGACGACGAGTTGTCGATTGCCAGCGACCGGCGCATGTTGGCGATCGGGCGCGCGTTTCAGGAAGGCTATACCGTGCAGCGGGTGGCCGATCTGACGCATATCGATCAGTGGTTTCTCAAGCGTATGAAGGGCTTGGTCTCGGTGCAGCGGGAGTTGGAGAGTGTTCCCGCGAGCGAATCGCTTACGCCAGAGGTTTTATCGAAAGCGAAGCGCCTCGGCTTTTGCGATGCGCAGATTGCGGCGTTTACGGGCCGCGATGAAGACGACATTCGTCTAAATCGGCGCGAGCACGGCATTCGACCGGTGGTGAAGCAGATCGATACATTGGCGGCGGAGTATCCGGCGCAGACCAATTATTTGTATCTGACGTATCACGGCAGTGTCGATGACGTCGAATACGGTAAGGGCCCGGCCCCCGTGTTGGTGTTGGGCTCGGGGGCGTATCGCATCGGTAGTTCGGTCGAGTTCGATTGGTGTTGTGTAACAGCGGTGCGCATGTTGCGGCAGCGCGGCTTGACGACGTTGATGCTCAATTGCAATCCGGAAACCGTCAGCACCGATTATGACGAATGCGATCGGTTGTATTTCGATGAGATCTCTTATGAGACAGTGCTGGAGCTGGCGAATTTAGAGCGCTTGCGCGGCGTGGTTGTCTCGTTTGGTGGGCAAACGCCGAATTCGTTGGTGCCCAAGTTGCACAAGGCGGGCCTCCCGATCATGGGCACACCGGCAGAGTCGATCGATTGCGCTGAAAGCCGCGATCGCTTTTCGGCGCTGTGTGACGAACTGGGTATTAAGCAGCCCGCTTGGTGCGAGGCGTCGTCGCTTGAGAATGCGATGGCGTTTGCCGATCGGGCGGGGTATCCGGTGTTGGTGCGACCGAGTTATGTGCTGTCGGGGGCGGCGATGGCGGTCGTGCAAGATCACGATGCGCTGCAGAATGTGTTACAAAAAGCGGCGGCTTTGTCGCCGGATCATCCGGTGGTCATCAGCAAATTTGTCGAAGGCGCGAAAGAGATCGAGATCGACGGCGTCGCAGCCGACGGTGAGATCGTGGCGTATGCAATTAGCGAACACGTTGAAAACGCGGGCGTGCATTCGGGCGATGCCACGTTGGTCTTGCCGCCGCAGCGGACGTATGTGGCGACGATTCGCCGCGCACGCATGATCGCGCGACGTTTAGCGGCGGCGTTGAAGATTTCCGGGCCGTTTAACTTACAGTTGTTGGCGAAAAACAATCGCTTGATGGTGATTGAATGCAACGTGCGCTCGTCGCGGTCGTTTCCGTTTGCATCGAAGGTGTTGGACATCAATCTCGTCGAGCTGGCGACGCGGGCGATCCTGGGCGAGCGGGTGTCGGTGCAGGTGCCGTCGGTCCTGGAACTCGATTACGTGGGCGTGAAAGCGCCGCAGTTTTCGTTTAGTCGATTAAAAGGCGTCGATCCGATCCTGGGGATCGAGATGGCGAGCACCGGTGAGGTCGGTTGCATCGGCGACGATATGGACGACGCGCTGTTGAAGGCGATGCTCTCGGTCGGCTTTCGCGCGCCGGTGCGAGGGGCGCTGTTAAGCACCGGCACGATCGACCAGAAGGCCGAGTTTCTCGACGAAGCGCGACTATTGTCTAAATTGGGCGTGCAGCTTTTTGCGACGGGCGGCACGGCGGCATTTTTGGAAAAAGCGGGCATCGCGGCGACCGAAGTCGCGTGGCCGTTGGACGAGGGCGCGCACAACGCGACAGACCTGATTCAGGGCGGCACGCTCGATTTGGTGGTGAACATTCCGAAAGATGCCAGCGAACGCGAGCTGGAGAACGACTATCGCATTCGCCGCGCGGCCATCGATTGCGGCGTACCGCTGATCACGAACATTCAGCTCGCGCGGCAGTTTGTGCGGAGCCTGGCCGCGTTTGGTGAGCGGGGGTTGCCGATCAAGAGTTGGCGCGAATACCGCGGCGGCGGGGCGAAGGCGGTGGATGAGACGCCGTTGTTGTTTTGATGGTGGGTAATGCAATCGGTGTGCAAGGTTCATACTTCTTTTTTTAGGTGGCGTGTCGAGTTGATAATCTGTCTGTTAGCCGATTTGGTATAATGAAAGTAAAGCGTCGTAAGCATCGAGGACATCATGACAAAGGTATCGTTTGAAATCTCAGATAGCGATCACGAACGATTGGTTCGCCTTGCCGAAGGCGAGGGCAAATCCGTTAGCGAATTTGTATTGGATCGACTGATGGTCGCACTGACGGAACGTTCTGAGGCGAATGACCTGAGGCAACTGGAGGCGATTTTGGATAGCCGATTGCGACAGGCACAGTCAAGCGAGGCCAGTGAACGGCGTGTTTCTGATGTCTTTTCAGATGCACGACTGAAGACCGATGGCTGAGTATCTTCTCACCGCCGACGCGGAGGACGATTTATTTGCAATCGCTGCATACACATTGAAGAAATGGGGGCCGGACCAACTCGATCGATACGAAAAAAGCCTCGAAACACATCTGCGAGCGATTGCGTCGGGCGACACTCCATGCCGAACGGTGTTCGAACATCGAAGCGACATATTTGTTTCCCGATGCGAGCATCATTATGTGTTTCACGTTGTGCGGCAGGACGGAAAGCCTTTAATCCTCGCGGTATTTCATGAGAATATGGATTTGATGAGACGGCTGCAGGATCGGCTCAATCGGTAATAACAATGGCATTTTGCGCGTTTCGATCGGGCAGCAAACGCATGAAAAAAAGTTGCTTCGTCTACAACAACCCCTTCAACGTCGCCACCACGTAATCCACCTCGTCCTCCGTCAGCGCATTATGAAACGGTAGCGCGATTGTGCGCGCCGCAACGCGTTCGCACACGGGGAAGTCGCCTTCTTTGTAGCCAAACATCTCTTTGTAAAACGGTTGCACATGGATCGGTGCGAAGTAGTTGCTGCAACCGACGCCTTTTTCGCGCAGATTCATGATGATGTCGTTGCGCTGGTCTTCGGTGTAGTCGTCGGTGAGTTTGATGACGAAGACAAACCAACTGCGTGCGCCGGCTTCGTCGTGGCGTTGGACTTCGATGCGCGGTTCGTCTTTTAAGCGTTCGAGATACATCACGGCCACGCGGTCGCGCTTGGCGAGGATCTCGTCGACGCGGCGCACTTGTTCGACGCCGATGGCGGCGGCGATGTCGCTGAGGCGATAGTTGTAGCCGAGGCGCTCGTGCGAGAGCCAACCCATGCCGGTGTCGCGGCCTTGATTGCGCATTGAAGTACACAGGCGCGCGATGTCGTCGTCGTCGGTGACGATCATGCCGCCTTCGCCAGTGGTGATCTGCTTGTTGGGGTAGAAGCCGAAAATGCCGGCGTCACCGAAGGCGCCGGCATTGCGGCCATTGCGCGTACTGCCGAGCGCTTCGCAACAATCTTCGATAATGCGCAGGTTGTGTTTCTTTGCGATGGTCTCGAATTGTTCCATTTCGGCGACTTCGCCGAAGACATCCACGGGGATGATCATGCGCGATTTCGAGGTAACGGCCGCTTCGGTGGCGGCGGGGTCGAGATTCCAGGTGTGCGGGTCGATGTCGACGAGCACTGGCTTGGCGTTTTCAAAAATGGCGCAATTGGTGGAAGCAATGAAAGAGAAGGGGGTGCTGATGACTTCGTCGCCCGCTTGCACGCCCATGGCCCGCACGAGCAAATGCAGGCCGCAGGTGCCGCTCGAGACGGCGACGCCGTGCTTTACGCCGACATAATCGGCCATGGCCTGCTCAAATTCCTCGATTTTCGGCCCCAGAGAGAGCCTGCCCGACTGTAATACCTCGGTTACGGCGTTAATTTCAGCCTGTGAAATGTCGGGTCCTGACAACGAAACCTGCATGCTGATACCTCTGCGGTCGGCAGGTGCGAAAATTCGCGCGGCGACCTTGCATCATTCATCGAATGCCGGAGTCACTTCCTCCACATTGACGAACATAATTCTCTTTTTGAAACCGTGTTAGAAAAAATGAAGTTCCTTGACAGGGCAAAACCGCCCCGAAATAATCTCTTATGATTTCACCTTAATTTAGGTGAACTCTGGAAGATTCACCAGCCAGAGAAAACGGCGGCGTCTTGGCGACCGCCGAATTTTTGAGCCTGACATTGTGAAATACTTCACGAAGTCGCGAATCCCGAGGCAGGAATAGATTGTCGTCCGAACCTACGACCACGCCCGCACTCGATGCGGCGAATCCCGAACCAACGCCGGCACAGATGACGACGTCGTTGATGGCGCGGCTTTGGATTGTGCCCGCGATTGTGGTGGCCGTCATGATTGGCGTCGCGATGGTCGTGATTTTGTTTGGTGCGTCGTCGGTAAGCAAGAAGGCCTCGTTCAAAGAGTTATTGGCGCAGATTGAAAGCGATTCCGGCGCACGTTCGCTGAGTGGCGTGGTGTTGTCACCGCGTGCCAAGCAAACATGGCAAGCGGCACAGGAGCTTGCGGTTCGCATCAAGAACGGCGACCTATCGGCGGACGATCGCCAAGCGGCATTGGCCGGTCTCGGTAAGGTGGTACGTGGCTTGGATGGGGCGGGTGCGACGGCGGGCGGCGATCCGCGTGCCGTGGAAGCCAGCACGGCGCTGCGGCAGTTCTTGGTCATCGCGCTGGCACGACTGAAGGTGCCCGAAGCGATCGAACCCATCGCCGGACTGCTCGACGAAGAAGATTCTGATTTGCGCCGCATCGCGTTGCAGGGCCTGGCCGAGATGCACGAGGTCGAGGGCATTCAGGCACGACTGCCTGCGATGTATCCGTTGCTCGAACCGGGGCAACCGACGGAAGTGCGGATGGTTGCGGCGCTGGCAGTGGCGGCGGTCGCGCAGCGTTTCGATGAAGATGCGATCAAGCAATTGAATCGAATGTCTGCGGATGATGTGGAAATACGTCTTGCGAAAGCGACGGCATTGGCAGACCTTGGCAGCACCAGTTCAAAGCTGACGCTGCTGAATATGCTCGATCGTCAGTTTTGGCAGGGCTTGAGTGTTGACGTCGGGCAGGGTAGCGGAGCGACGCGTAAATTGTCGGAGCGGGAAATTGCGCAGCGATTATGCGGAATCGCTCCGGTTGCGGCGCGGTTGCAACATCCTGATATTGACGCGATGCTTGAAACGCTGGCCGCTAACGATCCTTCGGTGCAGGTGCGCGAAACCGTGCGGCAGGCGCTCGATGATGCGGCAGCGGCCGACGAAGGTATGGTAGGGCACGTGGGGTAGTCGCACCGGCGGGCGGTTGCCCCTAGACTGCTGACGCGTGATAGTTCGGGCTTTGTCCCGGGTGGATGAAAAGGTAGCAATATGCCAACCAAAGAAGTCGTCACCAAAGTATGGATCGACCCGGGTTGTATCGTGTGCGACGCATGCGAAACGACCAGCCCGGACGTGTTCGAAGTGCAGCACGAAAACGATACATGCATCATTCGCCCGGCGGCGCTCGACGCTGAATTCACCAAGCCGCGCACGGGCGAAATTATCGAAGCCGCCGAAGAATGCCCGGTGGATGTCATCAAGTACGACGTCGTACAGGTTGAGATGACGGAAGAAGAAGCTGCCGCAGCAGAGAAGGCAGCAGCCGGTGGCGGCGATGCCGGCGGTGCCAGCACGGCAACCGGTGATGCGCCGGCAAAGAAAGACCCGCCCAAGCCCAAAGAAGTCGATCCGGCAATCCAAGCGTTACTCGCCGCGACCACGGTGCGCGGTGGTCATGTCGTGATGAATCGCGGTACCGAGGGTTTGCCCGAGAACTTGCAGGGCCAAGCGACGATGTCGGCGGATGCTGCTTCGTTGCCGCCCGATGCGCGTCATACCAAGGTGATGGATAAGGCGCGGCCGGATAAGAAGCAGAAAAGCGATGATATGTCGCGTCGCGATGTGATGTTGATTGCAGGTTGGGGCTCGTTGGGATTTGTGACGTTGGCTGGTGGGCCGTTGGCGTTCGCGCGCTTTATGGCCCCCAACGTTCTAGAAGTTGAAGACCCCAAGGTGCGCTGCGGTCCGTTGAGTAAATACGTCGCGATGGCGCCGGGCGAAGTTAACGAAGACTATAAGCCTGTGAAGCCGAGCGGCTTTTGGATTATCCGTCAGGAAGACCGCATCGCGGCCTTGTCGATCATTTGCACCCACCTCGGTTGTATTCCGTCGTGGTTGCCCAACGATCGCAAATTCAAGTGCCCCTGTCACGGTAGCGGCTTCAAGGATAACGGTGTTAACTTTGAAGGTCCGGCACCGCGACCGTTGGAGCGATTCAAGATATACCTCGACGGTGATGAAGTCGTGGTGGATCGATCCAAGAAATTCCTGGCAATGGGTCCGACGGATACAGCGGTATGGGGTGACCCGGAAGCGTACATCCCGATTTAGTGAGATCGAACGAAATCAACGAGGCCGCTTTTGATGTCATGCGGCCTCGATGCACATAGCGAAAGCGATAACGAGCGAATTCATGAGCGTATTCGGAAACATCGGTAAGTACATCACCGAGAGCCAGGTTTGGGGCTCGGTGTTTCGGCACGGCATGCCGCGCGATCGACGCACGCGCGCGATGGCGGTGTTGAGCAACGTCTTTTTGCACTTGCACCCGGTCGCGGTGCGCAAGAGCGGCATTCGCTTGTCGTTCACATGGTGTATGGGCGGCTTAACATTCTTCCTGTTTCTCGCTGAGACGATCACCGGCGTATTGCTGATGTTCTACTACCGACCGGTGGTGGAATATGCCTATGGCGACATCATCAGTTTGCGTTCACACGTGACGCTGGGGCTGTTGCGCGAGATTCATCGCTGGGGCGCTCACGCGATGGTGATTGCGATTTGGCTGCACATGCTGCGCGTGTTCTTGACCGGCAGTTATAAGCCGCCGCGCGAGTTCAACTGGGGCGTGGGCGTGATTTTGCTCGTGCTGACCTTGTTGTTGTCGTTTACTGGCTATCTGTTGCCGTGGGACCAGTTGGCGATTTGGGCCATTACCGTCGGTTCCAACATGGCGCGTGCGACGCCTTTCCTGGGGCATGAGGGTCCGGGGGCGGCGATGCTTAAGATCGGCGATGTGCCGCTGATGCATGCGGGGTCGGACGCCCGTTTCTTGTTATTGGCAGGAACCTCGGTCGGGCCCAACGCGTTGTTGCGATTCTACGTGCTGCACTGCATTTTTATTCCGCTGGTGGTGTTGGTGTTGATTGCCGTGCACTTCTGGCGCATTCGCAAGGACGGCGGTATTTCAGGTCCGCTGTAAGCGGCATGCGGACGTGCTTTTGAAAGCTGTGAAACCAAGATCGGTAGTGGGGTGGACTTCACTACCATATCGATAGGCGATGAAAAACATGATGTTGGACATGCTGTCATCCGGAGGCGGCGGCTCGAGCTCAGGCTTAAGCGGCATGATTAAGGGTGCACTCAACGCGGGTAGCGTTCCCGAGATATTTGTGCCGGTCATGACGATCCTGATGATCGTCGTGCTGGTTACGTATCGTTCGTGGACCAAGCCCAAGGTTGCCGCTGGTCTCGGGCTGCTGTTTGTGGTCTTCTACATTTGGTCTGCGACCGACCCGAACTTCCTGAAAATCATCGTTAAGCCGGACAACGTGCCCATCACCATCATGTTGGTGGCAACCGCCCTGGTCACATGGGTAGCATTTCGGCAAGCCGCCATCAACGACGCGCGGTTGGAGCGCGGCGAACCGTTGATCGAAAGCGGTGCCGATGACAAGGTGCTGGTATGGCCCGACTTGGTCTATACCGAATTGATCTGCTTGGTCTTGTGCTCGGTGGCGTTGGTGGTGTGGGCGATTTTGTTGAAGGCCCCGCTGGAACCGCCGGCCAACCCGACCAATATTCCCAATCCGTCGAAAGCGCCGTGGTACTTCCTCGGTTTGCAGGAATTGTTGGTGTATTTCGACCCGTGGATCGCCGGTGTGTTGTTGCCGACGTTCATTGTGATCGGCCTGCTGGCGTTGCCCTATCTCGATAAGAATCCGCTCGGTAACGGCTATTACACATTCAAGCAGCGCAAGTTCGTTATCTGGATGTACATGTTCGGCTGGGTCGTGCTTTGGCTGGTGTTGATCGTGCTTGGCACCTTCTTGCGCGGCCCCAACTGGAACATCTTCGGTCCTTACGAACCGTGGGATCCGCACCGTCCGGCGGCGTTGTTGAATATCAACGTTTCGGATGTGTTCTGGGTGGTGCTGCCCGAAAAGACGGGTCTTTGGAAACCGGGTTTGCCGACGGAGGGCATCGGCCCGATTCCTGCGTATCTGATTCGCGAAGCGCCGGGCTTGGCGTTGTTGGGTGGCTACTTCTTCGTCTTGCCGGTGGTTTTGGCAAGTACGATTTTCCGCAAGATCTATCGCGATATCGGTTTCATTCGCTACGTCATCTTCTGGTCGATTATGAGCTGGATGTTCATCGTGCCGGTGAAGATGGTCTTGCGCTGGCTGTTTAACCTGAAGTATTTCGTTTCGATCACGGAATTGTTCCTGAATATCTGATCGTGCAGGTTGGCTCTTTTCAGGGCCGATCGCGCGGCAAGCAACTGGAAGCATTATGCCGGTTACTGAAAACACGTTGTGGAACATGCGGCGGCTGAACCTGGTCTTCGGCGTTTCGGCGCTGCTGGGGTTGATTTCGTTCTTCTGGATGATGAAGCACGATATCGAGCGGCCTTGGCGCGGCATGCAAACGCAGTTCTTCAATGCGCGCTCGTCGCTGTATCACCTGACGGCGGTCACATATGAAACGCCGGAGAAGCAGGCCGAGTATCAAAAGCTCAAGGACGACGTCGAGCAGGCCAAAGCGGCGCTGGAGCAAGATGCTGTCGCCGACGAGTTGGTCGCGCTTAATAAGCAGCTCAATACGCTTGAGGGCGAGCTGCAGGGTGTGTCCCTCTCCTTCGGTAATACCAATGCCAAGCTGGGTGTGCAGATTTTTCACCTGCAAGAGGCCACGGGTATTCAGGGCAAATCGGGTGCAGCGCTGGCGGCTGTTCAGGAAGAATACGACCAGTTAGAAGCGCGCGTCGAAGAGTTGAAGGTCAAGAAACAAGACCTGGAAGATTCGATCAAGGCTATCAAGGGGCAGATTAAAGATATTCGCGCTCCATTGGTTTCCGCGCAGCGCAACTTGCAGGACTTTGAAAAGGGCTTGAATGACGCCCGCGGCGCGGCGCAACGGTTCGGTCCGGGCGTGGTTCGAACGCTGCTCAATGCTCCGATTCTCGATTATGCGCCGCCGAAGGGCGTGCCCGGTCGTCAGGAAGTGAAGAATCTGTTTATGAAGGATCTTCGCTTCGATATGAACTTCACGGACACGTATTTGATTGATCGCTGCACGACGTGTCATATTGCGATCGATAAGCCCGAGTTCACGCGCGACAACCTCGTCGATCAGGCGCAGCAGGCGATGATGGTCGAAAAGGTTGCCGAAGTGATCAAACGCGAGAACGAGAAACTGCTGCAGCAACTCGATCGCGAACTGGCTGAGGTCGATGCCAGCATCAACGATGGCAAGCAGAAGTTTATCAACGCATTCGTACACGCCACCAATAAGTGGTTAAAGGCTGCCAACCGGCCCACGATTCGAACCGAAAAGGTTCAGCGTGCATTTGAAGACGCCACACCTGACCGCGGCACGATTCAATCCGAAATCGAGAAGCAGGTGCGCGGTATTTTGGCCGCCGCTCCGCCGACCGTGGGTGATGATCGCCCGCTTAGTTGGGACGAAATGACCGAGGAAGAGCAGGAGCGATACTTTAAGTCGCTCATGGCGTCGATGAACTGCTACCTCGAAAATAACGACGAGCAGTCACGGCCCAAGATCGAATTCGGCAAGGTATTGGAAGCCCACCCGCGGCTCGATCTGTTTGTATCGCCAACGTCGCCGCACCCGATGAACAAGATGGGCTGCACGGTCTGTCACGAAGGTTCGGGCCAGGAAACCGACTTCATCATGTCGGTGCATACGCCCAACTCGAAGGAACAGCGAAAAGAGTGGGATGATAAATATGTCGTGAAGGAGTTTGGCATCCCGCTAACCGACTCGCATATTGCGGAAGAGTTTTGGGAACGGCCGATGCTCAAGTCGGAGCATGTCTCGGCCAGTTGCCGCAAGTGTCACGAGCAATTGTACGATCTGGAGAACTATAAAACGGCCTCGCTGCCGGAGGCGCACAACGTCGTCGAAGGTCGCGATCTTTATGCCAAGGTCGGCTGCATTAACTGTCATAACATCGATGGTATGAGCGACTATCGTAAGGTCGGCCCCGATCTGACGTACGTGGCCAGCAAGCTGGATACGCCGTTCCTCGAACGTTGGATTGAGTATCCGAATGAGTTTCGACCGTCCACGCGGATGCCGCACTTCTTCAAGCAAGAGAATAATTTGGTGCCGCCGTCGGTTGGTAGCGCCGCTGAGGCCGGTGCAGAGAGCTTTAACGAGTTCGACCCGACGCCGGTCTTGCGCACCGAAACGGAAATCCAGGCGATTACCGAGTATTTGGAAGTGTTCTCCAAATCGTGGGAGCCGGAACCGCTCCCTGAAGGTCTGGTAGCTGATGCCGAGCGTGGCGAGCAGTTGTTCACCCAGATCGGCTGTTTGGCCTGTCACGTGAACCTCGATGCGACGGATCCGCTCGATGATGATGGGCGCACCTTTGCGGAAAGCTGGCTCGTCAAAGACATCGCGATGGAAAAAGCGTGGTCCAAGATCGAGCAGATGCGCAAGGAAGGCGTCGCGCCAGAAGTCGATCAGTACGAAGAGATCATCGAAGCCGAGATGGAGCCGGCCAAGGCTGACTTTGAGGCGATGTCGAAGAACGATCGCGTGCGATATGCGGCGCGGCAGTTCACGCGCAATAAACGGCAGAAGGCTCTGTTGGAAAGCAAGACCGAAGCGTTTCTGGCGGAGAACGATCTAAAGCCAGGCGAGCATAGCGATGTGGCCGATCCGTTCAAGCTATACGTGCCACCGGAATTCACCCGGCAAGGCCCGGAGTTGTCGGGCATGGGCTCGAAGCTAATTCCGGAAGCCGGCGACGAGGCGCAGACGCAGCACGGGATGCGTTGGCTGTATAACTGGTTGAAGCATCCACGGCATTATGCCGAAGGCACGTTGATGCCGAAGATGTTCCGCGATAACTACTATCAGCTTGAATCGGCGGAGACGCAGGAACTTAAGAACGATCAGGATATGCTCGATGTGGCAGCGTATCTCTTGACGCTCCGCAACGATGAGTTCGATCAGACGCCGATTGCGGATGATGACGAGCATCGCGATATGCGCGAACGGCTCATTCGCGATCTGCTGGGCGGCCAAAACACCGCGACGGTCGTGGAAATGATCGTCAACGACGAAAAGCCGTCCGATGCGTCGCCGTATGGTCCGCTGACCGAGTCGATTGTGAACCAGACCTATCGCTCGTTCGGTGGTGGCGACGAAGGTCGTCAGCATGTAGCGGCGTTGCTTGATGAGAAGGCACCCACGCTGGAACAGCGACGCAAGTTGTTCCTCGGGATGAAGATGGTCAGCCACTATGGCTGCTATGCCTGTCATACGATTGCCGGGTTCGAGGATGCCTCTCGTCCCAGTATCGATATGTCGCAGTGGGCGCAGAAGTTCATCAGCCAGCTCGATTTCGCCTTCTTCTCGCCGATCTTTGAGTATGAGCGCGAACAAAAGCCGGAGGTGTTCGAACACCTTCATCGCGAAGACGATCCGGCATTTTCGCACCTGGTGCGAGATACGGCGCAGGAATCCGAAGACCTGATCGCTCATGCGAAGGAAGAGAATTCGTTCGCGGGCAATCCCGAGCAGCATATCCTGCATAACCACGCGACGTATGCGCATTACAAGATTCGCAATCCGCGCATCTGGGATCGCAACAAGCCGCGTAAGCCGTATGAGAAATCGAAGATGCCGAACTACTTCTTCACTGCCGAAGAAGCCGAGGCGTTAACGGCGTATATCCTGTCGCGGCGCGAAGCCAACGTGCGCGCCAGTGTGCAAGTAAAGTATGACGATACGCCGATCGGGCGCGTAGCTCGCGGTCGCGAAGTGTCGCGGCAGCTCAACTGCATCGGTTGTCATACGATCGAAGGCAATGATGCTGCGACGATTCATCAGTATTATTCGACCGACACGTCGCTCTCGGATACCAATCCGATCAGTCAGCGGTTCAAGCCGCCGCTGCTCTGGGGTGAGGGAGCGAAGATTCAGAATGATTGGTTGTTCACGTTCTTCAACAATGTAGAGATGTTGCGGCCTTGGTTGAACGTGCGCATGCCGAGTTTCTATCTCAGCAACGAAGACACGACGGCCTTGGTTGAATACTTCGCGGGGCTGGCGCAGATCGAGTCGGAGCACTTAGACGATGCGATGCTGCCGGTGGTGAAATACATGCAGCAGGTGCACGCGGGTGAAATGCCCGATGCCGATCCGCATTGGTTCTTCCGCGATAATCTCGAAGATCAGGCTGATTTCCTGAAGGAATACGCCCTGCGTCACGAGCAAACAACGCGTTATGACTTCGATGATTCGCAAGCTGAGAATCGCGAAGAGCGGGCCGAGGCGCTGAGCTTCGGCTTTGAGAAAGCTGTGGATCGTGCCGACTTCTTGCGCGATGTGTACGACATTCCCTATCCGTTCACAGATAAGGAAACGCACACGATTAGCGACGAGGATACCTACAAGCTGGGCGAGCAGTTCTTTTATGACCTCAAGTGTTTGGCATGTCACGTGGCGGGTGATCCGTCGGTGCCGGGCACGACGACGGAAATTAAGGCACCCAACTTTGCACTGACGTTCAAGCGGTTGCGCTATGAGTGGGTGCAGAAGTGGCTCTATAACCCCAAAGCGTTGCAACCGGGCACCAACATGCCGCAGATTTTCCCGGGTGGTAACTCGTTCTTCCAGGATTATCCGGAAGAGACTCGCGAAGAAAAAGAAACCGCATACGGGGCGACGGCTGCGGAACAAGCCAAGTTGCTGGTGGATTATCTGTTTACGTTGGGAGTGCGGGGTGACACGGCCATTCAACCGGGTGCGGTAGAAGCCCAGCAGAAAGCCAAAGAGGCTGCCGAGCAGGAAGACGATCTGGAGATCGACTTCGGCGGCGGCGGTGATGAGGAAGAATCGCTCGACGATATCGATTTTTAGCGGCCTGAGATCGGCTCGCGAACCGCTAACAGTTGTGCCACAATGGTGTCCATTACGGATAGGAGATGCTATTGCCGCACGCGGAAATAGCATACGGGTAAACATGCGTCGAGAGGGCAACAGCCCTGTGGTGCAGGACATCAAGTATTAAACGAGGAGATTGTGATGCTCAAATCTATTAAGCACATCGCCGTGACGATGTTGACGGTCGCGTTGATCAGCAATGTGGCGTTGGCCGAGGGCAAGAAGGGCACGGCAACGATCAAGGGTAAGGTCACGAGTAGTAAGGCACTCAAGATGGCCAAGATCAAGATGAATGCCGATCCGACCTGCAACAAGTTGAATGAGAAGAAGAGTCCGCCGGTTCTCGATCCGGGCAAGCTGATCTACAAGAAGCAAGGCAACGCAGTTCCGGATGTGTTCGTGTGGATCAGCAAGGGTGCTGAAAAATTCGATCCGCCGGAAGAGGCTCTCGTGATCGACCAAGTCGACTGCATGTACGTGCCGCACGTAACGGGCATGATTGCCGGTCAGAAGATGGACATCAAGAACAGCGATCCGCTCAACCATAACGTGCACTCGCTGGCGAAGAAGAATCCGCAGTTCAACTTCGCTCAGGCCCAGCCGATGACCAAGACGCTCGAAGGAAATGACACCTTCACGCGCACCGAAGAGGCGATCAAGATCAAATGCGACGTGCACAGTTGGATGTCGTGCTACGTATTCGTATTGAATCATCCGTTTTTCGATACGACGAAGGGGCATTTGAATGCCAAAGACAACGGCACGTTCGGCACCTACGAAATCAAGGAAGTACCTGCCGGTAAGTACACCGTCTCGATCTGGCACGAAGAGCTGGGTGAGATGAACCAGAAGGTCGAGGTCAAGGACGGCGAAGCATTGGAACTGAACTTCGAATTCGGCAAAAAGGCACAGGCCCCACGCGAATTCAAGGAAGTCACGTTTGCCCGCAAGATCGACACGGCGCCGATGACGGAAGCTCCGGCCAAGTCGTGCTGTGCCAAAACAGGTGACGCCGCTTCGGCCCAGTAAGTTTGTTTGATGCTACCTCGATCGATCGGTGACGATGCGGTCGAGATTTCTGAGATACTTGCACCGGTCGCGCGTTCGAAGTGAGCGCGCGGCTCGGTGCACGCTTAGCTTCTGAATCGTTGGGAGATTGCAAGCATGCAATTGTTGGCACAGGCGACGGAAATCGCGCCTTACGCAAGCTGGATGCCGCCGATGCTGTCGGAGCATGGCGGGCAGATCGATAACCTGATTTCGATTCTGCATTACTTCATGGCGATCTTGTTCGTCGCCTGGGGTATCTTTTTGACCTATACGGTACTGCGATTCCGCGCTCGCGCCGGGCACAAGGCCGAATACCACCCGGTCAAAGGTAAGGCATCCAAATATGCTGAGATCGGCATCGCGGCTTTCGAAGCGTTCCTGCTGCTGGGCCTGTCGATGCCGGTTTGGGCGGACTACAAAAACAATCCGCCCAAAGCCGAAGAACGCGTCGAAGTTCGCGCCATCGGCGAGCAGTTCCAATGGAACTTTCATTACCCTGGGCCCGATGGTGTGTTTGGTCGCACCAACGCCAAATTCATCGATGCGGCGAGTAACACCATTGGCCTCGATCCTGACGATCCGGCCGGTGCCGACGACATCCAGACCATTGGTGAGATGCATTTGCCGGTGGGCAAGCCAATTTACGTGCGCGTCAGCTCGAAAGACGTCATCCATTCGTTTGCGATTCCGACGATGCGCGTGAAGCAAGATTGCATCCCGGGAATGGAAATCCCGATCTGGTTCACGGTGAAAGAAGACGCCACGACGGAGCGCGTCAAAAAAGAGATGATCCAGGAATTCCCGGTGGCCAAAGTCAACTGGTATCGCCTGCGGCATCATGTGGCCGTCGAAGATTATCAGGACGAGAGCGGTCAGATCGTATTGAAGAAGGGCGAAGGGATTGGTCTTTCGCGCGAAGCAGGCGAAAAGACGTTGAAAGTGCTGCGCGACGTCACGGACACGATCAAGATGCAGCCGCGCAATCCACTGGAAATCATTTGCGCTCAATTATGCGGTAATAGCCACTTCAAGATGAAGGCGCAGGTCTTTACCTATGATGACGCCGGCTATCAGGAGTGGATGGACAATGCCGCCCCTGAAGAAGTTGAAATTGACTTCAGCGACTTCTAATTCGTGGAATAGACGCGAGAGTGGATTCATCCCGTCGGGCACGGCGTCCGACGGTCAAGATTTGATAGATTCGGAATGCGACGGCAAGTCGGTGTTAGTGCCTGCCCAGCATTCAACCTCAGGACCTAACGGATTATGAGTGATCACAGTCACGATCTTCCTTTCTGGAAAAAGTACATCTTCTCCGTCGATCACAAGGTGATCGGTATTCAATACACCGTGACGGCGTTGGTGTTTCTTGCCATCGGCTTCGGCATGATGTTGGTGATGCGCTATCAGTTGGCGTATCCGAACCAGCCGATTCCTGTGATTGGGCAGTTCCTCGGCGAGCCGATCGTGGCATCGATCGAGAACGCCGATACCGGCGAGACGGGCTACGTGCTCACGGGTGATGGCTACAACGCATTCGGCGCGATGCACGGAACGATTATGGTCTTCCTTGCAATTGTGCCATTGGCCGTGGGAGGCTTTGGTAACTTCGTGTTACCGTTGCAATGTGGCGCGCCCGATATGGCGTTTCCCAAGCTGAATATGGCGAGCTACTGGACGTACCTGCCCGGCGGCATCTTTATGATGTTTGGCTTCTTTGTGAAAGGGGGGGCGGCCAATAGTGGATGGACGTCGTATCCACCATTGGCGAGTATTGCTACCACGGGCCAGACGATTTGGCTATTAGGTATGGTGATTCTGATCACCTCGTCGCTGCTCGGCTCGGTCAACTTCATCGTGACGGCGGTGCAATTGCGAGCAAAGGGGCTGTCGTTTTTCCGCTTGCCGTTCTTTGCGTGGGCACAGTTGGTGACGGCTTTCTTGTTGCTGCTGGCATTCCCACCGTTGGAAGCCGCTGGCATCTTGCAATTGATGGATCGCGTTGCCGGTACGTCGTTCTTTGATCCGGGCGGTCTGATCGTTTCGGGTGTGGAGCAGAACACCGCTGGTGGTGGTAGCCCGCTCTTGTGGCAGCACTTGTTCTGGTTCTTGGCACACCCCGAAGTGTACGTTCTGATCTTGCCGGGCCTCGGCATCATCTCGGAAGTGATCGCCAATAACACCCGCAAGCCGCTTTGGGGCTATAAGTCGTTGGTGTATTCGGCCATCTTCCTCGGCTTCATGTCGTTTATCGTGTGGGCGCACCACATGTTTATGACGGGCATGGGCACCACGCTCAGTACGTTTTTCCAAGCGACGACGATGATCATCTCGGTGCCGTCAGTCATTATTCTGACGTGTCTGATCATCAGCCTGTGGGGTGCGTCGATTCGCTTTACCGTGCCGATGCTATTTGCGTTGGCGTTTCTGCCGATGTTCGGTATCGGTGGTCTGACGGGCCTGCCGCTCGGCCTTACCGCTTCGGATATTCACCTGCACGATACGTATTACGTAATTGGGCACTTCCACTATGTGGTGGCGCCGGGCACGATCTTTGCGATGTTCGCAGGGATTTATTACTGGTTCCCGAAGGCGACGGGGCGCAAGATGAATGAATGGCTCGGTCGTATTCACTTTGCTGGTTCATTCGTGTTTATCAACGCCGTCTTTATGCCGTTCTTCTTCATGGGGATGGCGTCGGTGTTGCGTCGTCAATTTGACCAAACCGAGACATTGCACGGTGCCGCCGTGCAGGGGCTGAGCGTGATGTCGACGTGGGGCGCTTTTGGTCTGGCCGCGTTCCAATTGCCGTTCGTGTTCAACTTCTTCTGGAGCATGTTTGCCGGTGAGCGTGTGGGCGCGAACCCATGGAATGCGACCACCTTGGAATGGTCGGCACCATCGCCGCCGCCGCACGGGAACTTCCTGAGCGAGCCGGTAGTGGCTTGCGGACCATACGAATATAGCGTGCCGGGTGAGGCGGAAGACTACACGATGCAGTCGCCGCCTCCGGCAACGGCATAGCGATTCAACTGTCGCAGCGAGTGTGAAGAAACTGCCCCCTGCATGGGGGCGTTCGGGATCGACGCGAAACGACTGCGATCGATCCAGCGGAACAACCTTGAGGAGAATGCAACTTGTCCGCCGCAGCAACTGAAATTCCTTACGATATGGAGCCGCATCCGCTAACGCAGATGTATAACGGCAAGTTCGGGATATGGCTGTTTTTGGCCTCCGAAATCATGCTGTTCGGCGCGTTGTTTTCCTCGTATGTGTTATTGCGTGTGGGGGCACCGGCGGGCACGTGGCCGATTCTCGGCGCGCCGACCGAGCTGGGGCATGAGATTTTGAATGTGCCGCTGGCTGCGTTGAATACGGTGATTCTGATTACCTCGTCGGTCACGATGCTGCTTTCTTGGTATCACCTCAAATTAAAGGAGTTCGGCAAGGGCCAACGGTACCTGCTGATTACGGTCCTGCTGAGTTGCAGCTTTTTGGTCGTCAAGTATTTCGAGTACAACGCCAAACTGCACCATTACATGGTTGAGTTTGATGCACCGTTGGTGGTTGATGGTGAAGAGGTTTCTTACAGCCGCACCTACGCGACAGCCGAAGGCGATCGCACTGTGCATTACCTGCACGGCCACATCGAAGAGACGGTGAAGGATGAAGACGGGTACGTCGAGTATCACAAATTTGCGCTGGATCCGAGAAAGCCCGACTTCGGCCATGAGGCCGGCGGCGAGCATGCGGCGGATCACAGCGGCGATCATCCCGTCATCGATCTGCGTCCGGAAGATTATCGACGGATGTCGAATTGGGGCCCGGCGGCCAGTACGTTCACGGGAATCTACTTCACACTCACCGGTCTGCACGGGTTGCACATTATTGGTGGCGTAGTGGTGATGGTGTATTTCCTGCTAACCGGCGGTTCGATGTGGAAGAAGCTGCCCGAGAAATACACCAATCGTATCGAGTGTACCGGCCTGTATTGGCACTTTGTTGACCTTGTCTGGATCTTTCTGTTTCCGGTCCTGTACCTGCTTTAAAGGAGCAATCGATGGCTGCAACTGCGGAAGCACTGCGATCCGAATTGAAAAAGTACATCATGGTCTTCGTCGCCTTGTTGGTTTTGACGGGGATCACGGTAGGCGTGTCCTATATCCCGTACCTCACGGCCAATCCTGTGATGGGGATCGCGGTTGCGCTATTCGTCGCCGGCATCAAGGGTTCGCTGGTCGCGTGCTATTTCATGCACTTGCTTGACGAACGCGGCATGATTCTTTGGATTTTGGCTTTGTGCGTCCTATTCTTTATCACGCTGTTGTTGATTCCCGTCGTCACCTCATCGGAAGTGGTGGCAGGGGAAGCAGATCGAATGTTCGGCGTAGGACGGTAGGAACATGTCACTAAAGGCTTTTCATCTGGTGTTTGTTGTTGTTGTGACACTGATTTCGCTGGGCGTGGGTGCCTGGGGTGTCCGCGTGCAACAACTCGACGGTCAGGGATGGCCTTTGCAATTAGGGATTGCTGCTTTTGTGTTGGCGGCAGTGACGGCTGTATACGGAGTCTGGTTTTTGAAAAAACTGAAGAACGTGAGCTATGTATAGAGCCATGAAAATGTTGAAGCCTCTGATGAGCCGTGTTGCATTGGTAATAGTAGGTGCCGCGTTGATGTCCGCGCCTAAGGCCGCGCACGCGTGTTCCGTCTGTCAGGGCGATCCGAACAATCAGATGGTGCAGGGCGCGCAAGCCGGTGTGCTCTTCATGGTGATCACGACGTATGTCCTGCTGCTCGGGATGGCGGCGCTCGTGGCAAGTTGGTTCATCCGTCAGAATCGTCGCCTGCGACGCGTACAACTTGAAAGTGGCACCGCGAACGTGGATGGCGACACATCGCAAGATACACCCCACGCCTGATGGTTTTCTTCCGGTCGTTTGCTGCAAAACAAAATGTCTGCCGTTGAACTGAATTACGCTTCTCAACTACCGCGTCGGCAAGAACCTTCGCGGTGGCTTTACTTTTACGCCTGTTTCATGGTGGCGGCGACGCTCGGGCTGATTGCGGCCGGCGGTATGATCACCAGCACCGGCAGTGGCTTGTCGGTGCCGGATTGGCCGACGACCTACGGCGAGAACATGTTTACGTTCCCGTTCAGTAAATGGACCGGCGGCATTTTCTACGAACACAGCCACCGACTGATCGCTTCCACGGTCGGTTTCCTCACCATTATTCTGGCCATCTGGTTGCACATTGCGCGACCGTCGCGTTTCCTTAAGGTGCTCGGCTGGTGTGCGTTGGCGGCGGTGATCGTACAGGGCGTGCTCGGCGGCTTGACGGTGATCTATCTGTTGCCGACTTGGATATCGGTGATGCACGGCTGCGTAGCACAGTCGTTCTTATGTATTTTGGTAACGATCGCGGTGAAATTGGGCATCATGCGACGTGCTGATTCTGTTGGAGGACGTGCGGGTTCACCGTTCGCGCCAAGCGGATCTACCTCGCCGCGGTTGGCACTTCTGTTGGCAATGGTTGTATTCGGTCAGCTGATTGCCGGTGCGATCATGCGTCATACGGAATCCGGTTTGGCAATTCCCGACTTTCCGGCGATGTACGGTAGTTACACGCCAAGCCTCTCTGCAGACGCGCTGGCGCGTTACAACGAAAGCCGCGCGTTTGATTACGGGTTGGAACCTGTCACGCGAACGCAAGTGATGTTTCATCTGGCACATCGCGGCGGTGCGGTGTTGGTGGTTGCATTGATGTTGATCGCCGCTTGGCGGTTTCGCACCAAGGCAACTGGCGATTTTCGTTTGGGGCGTGCCGTAGGTTTGATTGCTGTGTTGGTGTTGGTGCAGGCGGGGCTCGGGATTGCGACGGTTCTACTGCGTAAGCCGCCGTTGATTGCTACGGCGCATGTGGTGGTGGGCGCGGCGACGCTGGCGGCATGTTGGCGGTTGTTTTTGTATGCACAATGGCTGCCCGTTCGAAGTACGGTCATTTCAGCCTCGTCCGTCATGGCGACAGGACCATCGGCTGCGCCGACCAATCCAAAGCCGCGAATCGCTAACGATCATCTGGCGGGAGCCGCTGGCTAATGAGTACTGCACCTGCAAATTCAACTTCCTTGGTGCCGGTGGCGGGTAACGCATTCGTCGCGCGCATTCAGGACTATAAAGAACTCACCAAGCTGCGGCTCAGCTTGTTGGTGTTGGTGGTGACGGCCGCGGGCTATGCCTTGGGGGCTGACGGCAGCGCTTCGGCTTGGGGCATGCTACATGCGGTTGCCGGTACGGCGTTGGTGGCGTTTGCCGCGAACGCACTCAACCAAGTGATCGAGCGACGCTTTGACTTGCTGATGCCGCGTACACAGAACCGACCGGTGGCGGCGGGGCGGATCGGCGTTGCTGAGGCAACGCTGTTCAGTTGGGCCTGTGCCATTATCGGTACGGTATATTTGGTATTGGCAGCCAACGCGTTAGCTGCGGCCTTGGCGGCGCTGACCTTTCTTATTTATATATTTGTCTATACGCCCATGAAGCGGCGCACGTGGATGAACACGCTCGTAGGGGCCATTCCCGGCGCGTTGCCGCCGGTGATCGGTTACGTCGCGGCGGGGGGCCAATCGTGGCTGATCGCCGGAACGTTATTTGCAATCCTCTATCTGTGGCAGATGCCGCACTTTTATGCCATTGCCTGGATGTATCGCGAAGATTATGCCGCCGGTGGTTATCGTATGCTTTCCACGGTCGATCCTTCAGGGCGAGCGATTGCACGGCAGTCGGTGTATTATGTCTTGGCGTTGATGGTGGCCGCCGCGTTTCCAGTGGCGTTCGTCGGCAATCCCAATCTCTTCGTGCTGATCTCATCGTCGTTGGCCGTGTGTTTCGTGACGTGCGTGCTGCAGTTTGCCTCGAAACCCGAACGTAAATCGGCGCGACACACGTTGCTGGCGTCGATCGCCTATCTTGCCGCCCTCATGGTGGCACTGCTCGTTACTTTTTGATCATGTCTGAGATCGTCGCCGTTAACGGTCTGTCGTTCCGCTACGGTGATCGGCTCGCGCTCGACGGTGTGTCTCTTTCAGTGGCACGTGGTTCGATGTTTGCGCTGCTGGGACCGAACGGAAGCGGTAAAACCACATTCTTCCGTATTCTCGCGACATTGCTGCAGCCGCAAGACGGAACTGCTCTCATCGATGGGTTCGATGTCGTGCGAGATTGCGCCGCCGTTCGGCGGCGGATTGGCATCGTCTTTCAATCGCCCAGCCTCGATATTCACCTAAGCGTGGAAGAGAATCTGCGGCACTCGGGGCATTTGTACGGTTTGCGTGGCAGCGAGTTGCATGAGCGCATCGACGCCGCGTTACAAGCGGTTACCTTGAGCGACCGGCGCGACGAGCGCGTTAAAGCGCTGTCCGGCGGTATGCGGCGGCGCGCCGAGATCGCGCGGGTGTTGTTGCATCGTCCGCAGGTGTTGATACTCGACGAGCCCAGTACCGGCCTCGACCCGGCGGCGCGGGCGGATTTGTGGCGACATTTAGTACGCGTGCGGGCGGACAGCGATGCGACGATTTTGGTGACAACGCACTTGATGGATGAGGCGGAGCGCTGCGATCGCGTGGCGATCTTCGATCGGGGCAAGTTGGTTATCACCGGCACGCCCGACGAACTCAAATCGCGCATCGGCGGCGATTGCGTGACGATTCGGGGTGCGGACCTGCATCAGTTGGCGACGGATATCGACCTGGCGAATCTGGGGCCAGCGCGCGAGTTGGATCAGGCGTTGCGCATCGAAACGACATCGGCAACGAAGTTGGCGGCGGATTTGATGCAGCGCTTTGGCGAACGCATTAGCGAACTCACCATTGGCCGGCCAACGCTCGACGACGTATTTATCCACGAGACGGGGCACGTGTTCGAGACGTCGACGGATGATCCGCCCGAGGTATTAAACAAAGGAGGGCGTCGCTGATGGATGGGAATCAATCGAGCCCGCCTGCGACCGACCTGCTTTGGTTACCGGCTTGGACGTTGGCCAAACGCGAGATCACACGATTTTTACGGCAACGCGGCCGCATCATCGGTGCGGTCGGTACGCCGTTGATTTTTTGGCTGATGTTTGGCGGCGGCTTGTATAAGTCCTTCCAGCTCGACGGCGTGGAAGGCTCGTATCTGGAATTTACCTTCCCCGGTGCAGTGGCGGCGATTCTGTTGTTCACCGCCATCTTTTCGATGATCACGGTGATCGACGATCGCGATAACGGATTTATGCAAGGCGTGCTGGTGGCACCGGTCGCGCGTGCGGCGATTGTCTTGGGCAAGGTGATGGGGGCGTCGGTGCTGGCCGTGGGGCAGGCGGCTTTGTTTTTGTTGTTTGCGCCGTTGGCGGGGTTGCGACCGGGCGTAGTGGATGTGTTTGTCACCATTGGTGCGATGGTGGTGTTGGCCGTGGGCGTGTGTGGGCTGGGGTTCTGGATCGCCTGGCGCATGGAGACGACGCAGGGGTTTCACGCGATTATGAACCTCGTGCTGATGCCGATGTTGGCCCTAAGCGGGGCGTTTTTCCCGATAACGGGTGCCGCCCGGATCGTCGGATGGCTGATGACTATAAACCCTATGACGTACGGCGTGGCGCTGCTGCGTTGTTCGTTCGGCGGGGTGGCCGAAGATACGGCCAGTAAGATTCATTGGACCTTGGCTTTGGGAATCTCGGTCGGCTTCGCCGTATTGATGGTGGTATTGTCGCTGATGACGGCGCGGCGCGAAGCGCGGCAAGCGGCGGTCTAAAACGGAAACAGTATCATGACAGTATCAAATACAACAAACACAGAGCCAGCGATCGAACGAGCGAAATCGGTGCACGACGAACTGCAGCCGAGCCGTTGGTTTTGGTTGCTGATGTTCGGCACGATGGTCTTTGTGGGCGGGTTGGCGTATTTGCAATATTCGCGGGTCGATGCGGCGCGCAATCGCGTGGGGACGCCGGTTGGTACATTGCCGGTGATTTCAGAGATACCCAGCTTCAAGCTGACCAATCAACACGGTCAAGCGACGACGCTCGACGATTTGACCGGCGATGTGTGGGTGGCGGATTTCATCTTCACCGAGTGCGGTGGGCCGTGCCCTTTGATGACCGACCGTATGCGCGAGTTGAATGAGGAGTTCGTGAAGCGCAACATTCCGCGCGTGCGGACGGTGAGTTTTTCGGTCGATCCAACGACGGATACGCCGCAGGTATTAACCGAATATGCCAAATTCAAACGAGCCGATGCCTACGACGATTGGTTGTTCCTGACGGGCGAAGGTGCGGTGATTTACGAACTTTGCCAGGAGGCGTTTAAGCTGGCGGTACGCGAGGGTGATGAGGATCACAGCGTCGAGCATTCACCGCGCTTTGTGTTGGTCGATCAGAAAGGTCGCGTACGCGGTTACTACGAAGCGGTGACCGACGACGAGATATTGGCGCGATTTAACGGACAAATCGTTGACGCTCCGATGAATCCCGACGAGATGGAGAAACTGCTCAAAGACATCATGACGCTATTGCGCGAGGAGACGCGCCGTCGATGAGTGTGCAGGATTTGCCCCATCTGAACGCCGCCCTAAACACGCTGGCGGCCATGCTCATCTTTATGGGTTGGGTGTTTATTAGGAACGATCAGAAAACGGCCCATCGCAACGCGATGATTTTGGCGGTATTGGTGTCGGCGGCGTTTCTCACGAGCTATCTGATTTTTCATTACCACGTCGGTTCGGTGAAGTACACCGGCACGGGTCTGGTCAAATATGTTTATTACACCGTACTGTTAACGCACGTCGTGCTGGCTGCGGCGGTGCCGGTATTGGTGATCATCACGGTTTACCGCGCGGCCCGGAAGCAGTTCGACAAGCACAAGCGCATCGCACGTTGGACATTGCCGATTTGGATGTACGTCTCGGTGACGGGCGTGGCGGTGTATTTGATGCTGCGCAGTGTGAATGCGTATGGTTAGGACAGCAGCCTACCCTTAATATCATTTGAGTTGATATTCTCCTGTCAGATTGATTGCGATGCTGGTCATCCGGTTGGTCATCGGCCTAAGATCGGTATGTCGTCAAAGTCGCCAAAGGTTGAGCCATCGTGGCTGGTATCAGCCGTATGTAGGCGATGTCGATATCGGCTTACCCAACTTGCAAGGCAGCGTTGTCCCGAATGCGGTTTGCAATTCTCGTGGCACGATCCCTCCTCAGTCCGACTGCAAAGTCGCCGTTTACGGTTTTTGCTGCCATTTCTGAATCAACCCGGCCGGTACTTTGAATGGTTGGGCTGGTTGATGTTAATAATGGCGTTTCTCTGTTTGCCTTATCCGCGCCGTTATCCTCCCCGCGTATTAGAAGACTTGGCCGTATTCGCCTGCTGGATGGTATTCATTTGGGGCGTGCGCTTGTTCATGTTTGTCGTCGCGCGGGCGGTCGTGCGGACAAAACTCGAGCACGATCAACCCATCGAGATACGGCGCTGGTTATCGCCGCCGATTTTGGCCGCAGCATGTTTCATCATTGGCAGCCAAAGTGTGCTGGTGCCAGCGGGGTTTGCCTTCGCTCGAAATGATCTTGCTGTCTTGGTGGACGAAGTTCGCAGCGGACAGAGCGTTAGCTTGCCTCTGAGGATCGGAATCTATCGAGTCGAACGGATTCAGTATATTGAAGATGTGGCAGTCTGGTTCGTAACTCATTCAATCAGTGATGATGTCAATTGGAGTAAGGCAGGCTTTGTCTATTGGATAGATGGTGCCAATCATCCCGAGATTTACCACCATCTGACTGGCAGATGGTATTACTTCAGCGATTAGCCCTTGTTGGGTTTCGGGATAATTATGCAATTCTGAAGGGAAGGCGAGTCCTTGTCGTCACTTCTAAAATGGCGCAACTCTTTCAGAGTTGAATAGGTGGGGGGCTGCAATACCCAGGGTAGCCGCAGGTGCGGCAACCCTGGGCTAGGTGATGTAACGCCTTCGGCGTATTGAGCATCTCTTTCGTCGTAGGTCGGGGGATAAGCATTGACGTGAATGACACTGACGGCGGACCATGCGGCTTTGAGTGAGATCTATGTGCGTCCGTCGGCATCGATTCACTGAATCGTTAAGCATTTGATTGAATCTAAAAATGTTCTCTATTTGTTGACTACACCCACTGGCTGCGGTTATCGATCATCGACCATCAGCGGCGCTTCGATTTTCCTCTGCGCTTACTTTTCTTCTTTTTGCCAGCCTTCGCGTTTGTCTTTTTGTTATGCTCAAACGCAGACGGGCATAACTCTGTTAGCGTACAATGATCGCACAGCGGCTTGCGGGCGTTGCAGATGGCGCGGCCGTGTAGGATGAACATGTGGCCGACGTCGGTCCAGCGGTCTTGCGGGAAAACTTGCATCAGGTCGCGTTCGATCTTGACGGCGTCTTTGCTGTCGCGCGAGGTCCAGGTCAGGTCGAAACGATGGGCGAGCCGGCCGATGTGCGTGTCGACGACGAAGCCTTCATTCTTTTCAAACCAAGTGCCCAGGATGACGTTGGCGGTCTTGCGTGCCACACCGGGTAGCGTTAGCAGGTCGTCCATGTTGTCGGGTACGTTGCCGTCAAAATCGCGGACCAGCACTTGACCGGCACCGATGATGTTTTTGGCTTTGTTGCGATAGAAGCCGGTCGATTGGATGAGCGCTTCCAGCTCGGCGGGTTGGGCGTCGGCAAAGGCATCGGCGCTGTTATAGCGATCGAACAGTGCGGGCGTGACCATGTTGACGCGTTCGTCGGTGCATTGGGCCGAGAGGATGGTGGCGACGAGTAGTTGCAGGGCCGAGTTGTGGTCTAAGGCGCATTCGGGATTAGGGTAAAGCATCTCCAACTCATTGAGAATTGTTAATGCGCGGTCTTTTTTCTTGGTGAGGGATTCTCTCGGTTTGCGCGCGCCGTTTTTTTTCGTTCCGGTTTTCTTCTTTTTGACTTTTTTCGATGACGGCATGTTGGGCTGCGCTATTCGATATCAAATCAAGAGTTGAATTTCACTTGTGTGTGTAATCGCTGGTGGCTACACCGGTTGCAAACCGGTGCCACAGCGCTTTGCTGCGCAAAGCTACTTGAAGACAAGCATCAATTGGATGCGGGTGGTGTTGGGTTCGCGCTGGTTGGTAGGGTGTCTGCGTCATTGTTCGCGACGGTTTCGCGCAGGGGGCCGGTCCAGGCGAGGCCGATTAGGGTAAAGGTCACAAGGGCAAGGTTGACTTTGGAAACAAATACGGCGCTTTCGTGAAACTCATCGAAGGCGGCGCGAATTTCGCTATCCGATTTGGCACCGGCCACATCATCTTGCATGGCAAAAATTTTCGGAGACAAAAACTGTACGCTGTAGATAAGAAATCCCGTTGCGATGCCGGCTGCCAACAGTCGTAGCACCGGCCCGAGTTTGCGTTTTGCTAACGCTGCGATCGCGCCAGTGCCAATCAACAATACAACGGCGCAGATCAATTGCACCTTATCAAACTTGCTGAACGTGGGTGCCATGACCCGACCGGCGACGGCGTTGGGTTGGGCCAGATTTTCTTCGGCGTTTAAAACGCTAAACGTGCTTTGGGCCGCGATGGCGACGAGAATCATGCCGCCAAGCCAAACGCCGGCGGCCAGCACGGATAGGGTATGCAGCAAGCGCGTCATATCGAGTTATGCCCCCAGGTTTTCTGACCGTCGGACCAAATCTCTTTTTTCCAAATGGGCACATCGACCTTGAGCGTGTCGATGATGTAGCGCACGGCATCGAGCCCGTCCTTACGGTGAGCGCTGACAACGACCACGCTGACGGAGGGTTCGCCGATCGGCACGCGTCCGAGGCGATGCACAATGGCCGCGTCGACAATGTCGTATTTTTCACCCGCACGGCGGCGGATAGCGGCCATCTGTTCGAGGGCCATATCGTCGTATGCTTCGTAGTCTAGCGCGCTGAGGTTGCGACCCTCAGAGGTTTCGGCGCGCACCACGCCGTCGAAGGTGCTGACGGCGCCGCAGCCATCGGTGCGCATCTCGACCATGAGCGGGCTGATGTCGATGGGTTCGCGCACCAGTTGCACGCGCGGCAGATTGCCGCCACCCGAGACCGGCGGAATCACGGCGACTTCGTCGTTTTCGCGCAGGGGGCGGTCGAGGGCGCAGTATTCCTTGTTGACGGCCAACCGAATGCCGAGCGCGTCGCCCAACTGTGGATAGTTCTCCGCCAGAATTCCGGCCACACCACCGACGGTAATGTTACGCGGCACTTCAAGCGACAGCTCGGTTTCGCCCGCTAATTCGCGTGCGGGCCCGAAGAATTTGATGTTGATGCGCGGCATGTTGCTGCTCGGTGTTCGACGTTGAGGGCGTACCAAAGTTTCGTGTTTATTGGCAGCATAGGGACGGGGTTATGAGCCCGCAAGGGTGGGACACGACGGCGAAGGCTTGGGCGAATCAAGGCGGTCAAGAGGTTGCACAACGCGCTTCGGAACTAAAACCGACTGGGTCTAGATTGTGAAGCTGGTTAACGGAGCAATACGAAGACTCGTTAATTATTTATCCCGGAGGGATCAGCTGAAAATAGCCCCCCACATCCTGTGGGGGGTATCAGGTGGATGAATTCGCTCCTCATCCCGGAGGGATCGAAGGAACTTATGCTGGAAATCCCATCGTCCTTACCAGGACGAAACCACCAACGTCGAAACACTTCAACCACCCTTGAAAAGGGTGGGCTATTTTTCGTCGGTGCCTACCGGCACGTAGCCCCGACACAACTTAATCTGCATGCATAAATTGGCCGTACAGAGAGTATGTGGGATCGGTGCCCGTCGCATGAAATATTAACTGGTTGAGGTGCGCCAGTTAAATATTCTCGCGTTCATATGCGTCGGACCGCGCGGCAACAAACGAGTTGCCTGAAGCATTGCTCGAATTCGCCGGTAGCGCGCATGAAAAAAGGCAACGCCACCGCGGCGCTGCCTTAGTTATTGAAAATTGATGAGCGGGTCGCTCTACGCGCCGAATACGTTCAGGTTGTTGAAGAAATCGGCCAAGCCGCCAAAGACGGCGGTCAGCAGACCATTCACAAAACCGAACAGCGAATCGACGAAATTGGTGAAGCTTCCACCGAGATTCAACATGCGTCTTGTCTCCTGCAAATAGCGAGGTTCACGTCATGTCGAGCCGTTGTCGCCGGGCGGCGGATTGCCGCTAGCCAGCGCGACGGACTCGACATCTCCATCAGGGAATATCGGTTCGCGGCGCCGGGCAACGTTGACGGTGGTTCGGCTTCTCGGACGCTGTTAGCCGGCGACCTTCTTAGCGGCCTCAATAACGGCATCGTAGTTAGGCTCTTCGGCGATTTCGGGGACGTATTCAACGTGGGCAATCTTGTCATCGGGGCCGACGACGAAGACGGCGCGGCAACTGATGCGGTGGTCGGGGATGAGCGTGCCGTACTTTTCGGCAAACTCGCCCAGCTTGGCATCGCTGAGCGTCATCATGCGATCGCCGATGCCTTCGGCACCGCAGAAGCGCTTCTGGGCGACGGGCAGGTCGAAGCTGATGGTGAAGAAATTGACGTTGGTCAGATCGGCGGCCTGCTCGTTGAACTTCTTGGTCTGCGTGGCGCAGACGGGCGTGTCGAGCGAGGGCACCACGCTGTAGATGCGAGGCTTACCAGCATGCTCGGAGAGCTTGTAATCGCTGACGAGGTCTTTGCGCAGCGTGGCGTCAGGGGCGGCATCGCCGACTTTGAGTTCGGGGCCGGCGAGGGCTTGCGGATTGCCTTTGAGGGTACATTGGCGGCTCATGTGTTTGCTCCTTTGTCTTTGGGTGACAGGTCAAGGTGTAAATTCAAGGATTTCCCGTCATGCTAATGTTGATGGGGGCGGGGTCAATGGACACCGCGTGGGGTTATAGCCGTGGAGAATCGGTCTGGTCGTAGCGGCGTCGCGTTGGGTATTTGTGGGTCGGCAATACAACTTTCCGAAGCGAATTTGATGCCTTTCCCATGTCAGCATTCGTAAAGCGGACGCTTTTTTGACTTCGGTGTCGGGCAGTTCTAGAATCCGCCCGCGAATCGGGAGCCGGGGCCTGACCAGGGCCCGCCCGGGGCGTGCGAGGTTGCCGTAAGGCGCGATTTGACGGAGGTTTGTGACATGGCTGGTGCGGATACACTCGAATTTACGGATGCCAATTTTGAGTCGGAAGTACTGGGTTCCGATCAGCCGGTGTTGGTCGATTTCTGGGCCGATTGGTGCATGCCCTGTCGGGCGTTGGCACCGACCATCGACGAGCTGGCGACGGATTACAACGGCAAGGCCAAGGTGGGCAAGCTGAACACCGAAAACAACCAGGACACGGCCGTGAAGTACGGCATTCAGTCGATTCCGACGGTGCTGGTCTTCAAGGGTGGTGAAGTGGTGCAGAAGTTCGTGGGCATCACGCCCAAGGACGAGTTCGCCGCCGCCCTCGATGGGGCTGCGGGCTAAGCGGTCGAGCAATTTTGAGCACGCAAAAGCCGTCGCTGCGGAAGGCAGGGCGGCTTTTTTATTTGTGATAATCGCCCCCACGCGGGCGAGGGATGAACCGGTACACTCTGGGAATGCCTGCGATTGATCTGGCCAATCAGATAACTCTGGCGGTGGGCCTGCTGATGTTGGCCGTCGCCGGAGTGCGCGTACTGCGCCAGCAGCAGTGGACGGACGCGATCGCGCTGCCGCAGTGCAAGCTGGAAGGGTTGCAAGGTCTCGATGCGGCGTTGGTGGCCTGGCTTTTTATGTTTTTCCCGACGGTCGTGGTGTCGGTGCTGGGAAGTATCGATCTAGCGGCGCTGACGGGCGACGTGCCGGAGGGGCAACGCACGGCGGTGGTCTCGGCGCTGGCAATTGCGATTGCGGGAACCATCAACCTATGTGCGATTGTGTTCATCGGTCGCACCAAGATTAAGGGTGGCTTGCAGGCGTGGGGATTGATCGGACAACCGTTGCTGAAGCAAACCGGTCGGGCGGTCGTGATCGTGTTTATGATCTGCCCATTACTGTTCGGGCTGATGTATCTGGTGATTTTGGTTTACGCATTGTTGTCGGGGACCGAGTTGCCCGAGCATGAGGCCCTGACGATTCTACGCGAGCCGTCTACGCCGATGTGGTTGATCTTGCTGACGGTATTCAACGCGGTGGTCATCGCTCCGCTGGTAGAAGAGTTGGTCTTGCGCGGCATCTTGCTGCCGGTGGTCGCCAAGCATCTGAGGTCGTCGTGGCAGGGTATTCTGGTGACTGCGCTGCTGTTCGGTATGATTCATTACAGCGTGCCGCAGACGGTGCCGTCGTTGACGCTATTTGGAATTATTCTGGGCTATGCCTATATCAAGTCGGGTTCTTTGTTGTTACCGATCTTGATTCATGCGATTTTTAATTTGCGTACGGTGCTGTTTACGTTGCTGGGTGCGGGTGAAATGTAACGGCGCTTCATTTCAGATTCACGAACTCTCCCAATCCTTTCGTCGCGTGGGGATAATCGGCCCCATTTGGCGGATCTTCGTTAACTACCCAATCTGCTGCGGAAACATCGGCAGGCATGCGTGGAAATGCCCGCAGTGTGCGTCCGCTATCGGGCTGGAATCGGCGTTCATCGGGCCACAACCGCAAGAATTCGCGTTGATACCGGCACCCACGCGTGGCACGACACGTGCATCAGAATCATTCCAGTGGCGGTGTATCAACCGTTTCGCACGGAGGAATTGACCATGATGCTCGGCAACCTTGCACAACCCTACGTGATCTCAATCGGCCCGGACGATTCGCTCGACAAGGCCATTTCATTGATGGAAGAACACGAGATTCGCCATCTGCCGGTGATCGAAGCCGGTCGGGCCGTGGGCATGGTTTCCGACCGGGACGTGTTGTTGGCGGTCGGATGGAAGTTGGAGGTCGAGCGCGAAGCCGCGACGGATCACGAAGTCGTCGGTCCGCGGACGGTGCGCGAGATCATGTCGAGCCCGGCGTTATATCTCGACCCGAAGGCTTCGCCCGCCGATGCGGCGCGCATGATGGTGGAAGGCAGCTTTCACGCGCTGTTGGTGATTCGCGATTCGACGGTACTAGGCGTGGTGACGAGTACCGACCTGTTGCGGTTGTTCTCGTCTTACGATCACGAGCTGTTGGATGGCCCCATCACCGAGCGTATGCGGGCCAATGTGAAGACGATCGCTCCGGGAGATGCGCTGTTTGAGGCGTCGCGGCTTTTCAAAGATTCGGCGATTCACCATCTGCCGGTGGTGGCGGGCGATCAACTGCTGGGCATTCTTACCGATCGGGATTTACGGCGCGCATGTGGTGAGGATTCCGTGAGCGACGAATTGGCCGAACACGACGGGCAGGTTTATTTCGGCACGACCAAGGTGCTGGAAGTGATGTCGCATGAGGTGAAAACGCTTGAGGAATCTGCATCGATGCGGGATGCGTGTCGACTGATGTCCACCCATCACATCGGCTGTGTGCCAATCGTCGATCGCGACCGGCTCGTCGGTATTGTGACGGATACCGACTGCTTGCGAATGGCGACGGAGATCGAGCGTTCGACGAACATATGAAACGACAAGGCCCACAGCGATGAGGCACGACCGACAGCATTGGGAAATGGCGCGGCGGTCGTGTCTTTTTCATTTACTTAGACAAGATCGAGTAGGCTTTCTTGTGTGAACGTTTTGGGCGCGATCACACTGCGGATTCCTTCGCATCGAGGCCAAAAATTTCGCCAATGCGAGTAAGCGGTATTCGCTGCCGTCGATTCACGGACGAATGGGGGTGTCGTCGGCGCGGCACGCAAATTGCGACACAGTGATGGCAGTTGGCGAATGCGAAAAACGCCGCATGAACTTGGATGACTGACCGTTAGGTGGCGACCGGTGGACCTGGACTTGATGGGCAGATTGCGTTTTGTTCAACGCGATTTCGCCTTAAAATTTGCGTCTGTCGATCCCGCAATCGGCGCAGTCAATCGACTGCAGCAACTGAGTAGCAGAGGGAATTGATGATTCACCAACATACCGCTTCGCCAGTGTTCGAAGCCGAAGTTGACCCGATACCGCTCAACGATGGGGCTGCGCACGTGGTGGCCTCGAAGGAGCCTGCTGTTCAGGACGAGGGCAAGCGGCAGTCGCAGGGGCGTCGTCATCCGCTGATTCGCCTGTTTGGTAGCGTTCGCTTCGGTATCGCCATGATGTCAATCATTTTGGTGTATGCCTCGTTGGCGTCGGCGTTGCCGCAGGTGCGCGGCGCGCTCGAAATGACCGAGATGCAGATCTTTCGCCATTGGATCTTCGTGGCGCTGTGCGTGCTATTAGCAATATCGCTGACGGTTGCCACAATCACGCGCATCAAGTTCAACATGATCAATGCAGGCGTTTTGACCGTTCATACGGGCTTGTTGCTGCTGATCGGTGGTTCGATTTATTACTTCGGTACCAAGATCGAAGGCGATGTGGTGCTGCGGTCACCGCGTATCGAACTGATCGCCAACGTCGCGGGCGAGGAGCGCGTGATTGCCACGATTCTGGCGGACGAAGCGTCGACCTGGGAGACGTTTATGCCAGCCTTTGGTGGCGATGTATCGCTGACGGTCACAAGTGCCGAGCACGACGACACTGGTGCGTTGCAGCGTTGCGTAGTCGAAGCGCGTATGGGAAATGGCACTGTCGAGCCGATCGAGTTGACGGCGAACGGCGCCGCAGCGTCCTTCGGTAGCGAGCGCTTGCAGGCGCGGTTGATTTCGTATCCGGCGGTGACGGAGTTTTACGATAACGAAACGCCGACGCTGTATGTGCGCGAAGCCGGTGCGGCCGAGTCGGTTGATTTGCCGGTGGAAGGGTTGCCGATTTACCGCGAACGATATTTGGATAAAGGGTACGTGTTGCAGGATCGCGATGGCAATGCAATGCCGTCGAAGCGAAGTAGCCCACACGTTGCGTTGGCCGGTATCGATATTCCGACGAAGGGGCTCGAGCATTGGCGTTTGCCGATCAAGCTAAGCGATGAGCGATTGCCGTTTGACATGACGATCACCGGCTTTGTGCCGTACATCGCCGACATGAAAAAGGTTGCGGTGGGCGGCGGAAGTGAAGAGAACCCCGCGATCAATCTGGAACTTTCCGCCGGCAGCATGAGCCGCACGTTCTCGTTGTTTGCCAATAGCCCGAAGGATTCGCTGATACCGGCGTCGATTCCGATCGAATTTCGTGTGGTCGATAGCGTGGCCGAGCGCGAAGCGCTTTTCACCAATTTGATGGGACCGCATGAACTGACTGTTGAAGTGAAGGAGCCACCTGCCAAAGCGACGTTTGCCATTCGCGCGGGCGACGTGATTCCGATTGAGGGGACGCCGTACCAGCTCACGATCAAAAACGTGATGCCCAGTTGGCCGCTCATGACCCCGGGGTTTGAAAATGCCGTCTCTCCGATGGCGTCGGTCGATGTGACCAACGGTGAGCTAAGTTACAACCGCACGGTGATTCAACGCTTCCCGCATCTGTCGCAGGATATTGACGAAGAAGGCGTGCGGCATCGCGAGGGGCCTTACGATCCCAATTTGGTCTTGAATTATCGTTCATCGGCCAATGGTTGGATGATGCTGGTGGCGGTGCCCAATGAGCCGATGCTACTAGGTGTTTTCGATGCCACCGGCCGCGTGCATCGCTTCGAGTTGCCGGTGGGGCAAACGCAAACCATCACGGTGGGGCGTACGCATCTGGACTTAACATTGGCGGACTATTTTCCGCACGGTCGCTATATGCACACGCCAGTGATCGAACCGTTGGATCGGCGGCGACCAAACATCGCGGCACGCTCGATGTCTTCGATTCGCGTTGAGTTTACCGGTAACGGCGAACTCGATGGTTGGCAAGACACGCGCTGGTGTTTGTTCAGCCAGTATCCGCATGTGGACGCGCGACCGTTGAGTTTTGCGACGCCCGACGGCCGCGATTGGGAATTGATCTATTCACGATTGGCGCACGAGTTGGGAGTGGATATCGCGGCGCGTAAGTTGAGTGTGACGTACTTTCCCGGTCGACAGAACGTCGAAAGTTGGCGCAGCGATTTTGTCGTGGTTGACGGTGCGGATGCGCAGCCCGGCATGGTGTACACCAACGAGACCTGCAAGGCGGGTGCGTGGACGCTATTTCAGAGCGGGGCCGCGAAAGATAACTGGAGTTACACCATTCTGGGCGTCGGCAACCGCAACGGCATTATTCCGATGGTGTTGGGATGCGTGCTGATCACGATCGGCTGTTGGTACGCGTTCTACGTGAAGCCGATTCTGAAAAAGCGTCGGCAAGCTGCCGCCTGATTTGCAACTTGGTGTATTGAAGTTTGGAAGTTCGATAGATTCACGATCCTAAGAGACGAATTACGATGGTCCAAAAATGCTTAATCGTCGCAATGATATTCACGCTGGCTGCCCCCGGTCTGTTGATCGCCGAAGAAGATCAGCCCTTTGCCGCATCGCAACAGGCGGTTGAGTTGGACGGCCAGATCGATTGGCAGCAAGCCCGATTGATCGCCGTGCAGGATGGCGGTCGTTACAAGACGCTGGATTCGTTCGCGCGCGAATCGATGACGGCGATGTACGGCAAAGAGCATCTGCCCGGCCTTTCACCGATGGCGTCGTTGATGGAATGGCTCTTCAATCGCGCGGCCTACGCCGATACGCCGGTAATCCGTCTGAAAGACAAGGGCGCGCGCATACACCTGTCGGCCCATATGACAGAAGTGCGCCGGCAGCGCATCCAGAAAACGGGTTATATGACACCGCGCGAACTGCGCGATCCGACGGTCGAAGATCGCATCGCCGAACTCGAACCGCGTGCCGTGATGGTGACGGCGATGCGCCGCGTGCGCAATGCCGAAGCAGTGGCGAAGTTTCTCGATCGCATTATGCGCATCGTGCCGCAGCCGGGCGGCGATGCGTCGGCACCGTGGTACACGACGGACGAGTTGAAGGCCAATTTGCCGCCCGAGTATGTCGATGCTGCAACGCTGCGGCGACAAGCCCGGTCGATTAAAGGCATTTCAACGGAGCAGGCGTTGGCAGTGATGAAGCCGTGGGCGCGTTTGGGCTTGGGCTGGCAAAATGGCAATGCGGCGCAGGTGCAAGCCGGTATCAACGACTTGGCGGCGGCGCTGCCGACGTTGGCGGATGCGGGCGTGTATCCGAGTGCGGCGCAACGCGCTGCCGAAGCGCAATACTATGCGTGGGGCAAGTTCACGTGGGGCTATTGGTTCTATCTGCTGGGCGCGCTGATTGGTGTGATGGCGTTCGTGACCAAGTGGCGCTGGCCGTGGGTGGCGTCGATGATGTTACTGATCGTGGCCATGGGCGTGCACGGATACGGCATCGGCTTGCGTTGGCAAATTCTCGGGCGCATCCCGGTGGCCAATATGTTCGAAGCGGTGGTGGGGGCCGCTTGGATCGGAATAGCCGTCGGATTCTTGGCAGAACTTCGATACAAATCGAGGTTGTTTATGATTGGCTGTCACGTGACCGGCTTTAAAGCGCTTATTCTTGCGGGTTATGTCATCCCAGGTGGCGGCACGCTGACCAGCATCATGGGCATTCTCGATGATGTGATGCTGCGCATTCACACCGTATTAATCATTGCGAGCTACGCACTCATCTTTAAAGCATCGGTCATCGCCGTAATATATTTATTCTGCTATTACTTTACCCAGACACCCGCGCGTTCGGCGGAAGCGGGGCTGATCGTGACGACCGGCGGCGTGGTGTTGTGGTTGCTGGCGAGTTTTGCGTTTGAAACCAACGCCGCGGCTGAGATCACCAAGCGCGCCTTCATTGGGCCGTCATTTGCATACGCGGCGGGGGCGGCAGTGCTGCTGTTGTTGTTCTTGATGCGCCGCAGCGCCGGCGGCATCGCGCTAACGGCCGTTTCGGTGGCGACGCTGGTGTTCACCACCGTCGCAATTGGAAATCAGGGGTTTGTCCGCGGTATGAGTTTGGCCTTCACCTTCGGCGGGGCGCTGTGGGTGATGGCGACGGGCATCGGTTTGGTGATTCAGCGGCGCGGTTTGTTTGCGGCCACGCCGGCGTTGGCGCTGGCCGGCGGTGGGGCGGCGGCGCTCACGGGGCCATCGTTACGGTCACATCGACCGATCCTGGCGGGCGGCATGCCGGGTGATGAATCGTCGTCGAAGAAATTGCCCGCGTGGCTGCATCAGATCGACTGGAGCCATCTGATCATTCTCAACATAGTGTTCGTGATTCTGTTCGTGGGCGTGATTCTTGGGGCTGTCTGGGCCGACTATTCCTGGGGCCGCCCTTGGGGATGGGACCCGAAAGAAGTCTTCGCGCTCAACACGTGGATCATTTATGCCATTCTGATTCACGCGCGTTTTGTGACGAAGCAGCGCGGTCTCTGGACGGCGTGGCTCTCGGTGCTGGGTTGCTTGATGATGGCGTTTAACTGGGCGTTTGTGAACTTTTATATCGTGGGTTTGCACAGTTACGCATAAGGCAATCAAGGCGTGCCATACGTGAAGTTCACGTGCGCGACGCCATGGCACGTTAGCGTACAACTGCCACTTTGGGTGCCCGTGTCGTTAAACAAGCGCGCGCCGCTGACAATCGAGATATCGAAGTTAATCAGATTGCTGTGTTGTGAGCGGCTGCCGCTGACGCCGTGCGGATCGTGACAGGAGCTGCATGGCGAACGACCATCGACGATGTGCAGGCGATGAAACTCGAAGCTTTCGTCGCTAAGGATCGACGCGCGATCGTGGCAGCGATAGCACAACGCATATGATTGCGGTGATTCCATCGTGAAGTCCTGCGTTTCATAATTTTCCGACAACAGAAAATCGAAGCGTGATCCGTGGGGACCGTTGGGCCCTGCACCGCCGAGTTGGCGGGCATCGGGATTGTTGTGGCATTCCTGACACGAGATGGTCGTGAGGTTGCGAAACTCGGGTAGCAGGCTGGGTGTTTCGTTCAAATTGCGCGGGGCGATGGCGATCGGATGGGCGGAAGCCGTGGTCGGCAGAATGTCGCGCCGAATGTTGCCCGCATTATCGCGCTGGCGAATGATGCGATTGCGCAAAGGCGCGGGGTTATCCGCGTGGCAGCGCAGGCACACTTCATAATAAAAGTTGGCTCGGTCGGTGACGGTGCCGCCTAGTGTGACGCCTTGTACAAATTCCATCGCGGGCGGCACGCGCGGCGAACCATCGGCGAGTGGCGAAACCAGCGCCGCCGGATTGTCGCGCACCGCATGGGGGTTGTGGCAATCGACACATTCAACGTGTGGTCGCATCGTCAGCGGGTTTTCCGCCGGATCGTGGACATCGATAAAGCGTCGCGCTCTGTGGCCGCTACGTTGGTTGAGGACGCTTTGAATATCGCGCCCTGAGATGCCGTCGTGACAGCGAATGCACAAATCGAACGAGCGGGCGCGCAGCAATCGTTCGGGTTGCAGCGCGTTATGTGAAACGTGACAGGCGCCGCAGGCGACGTCGGACATGGTCTGCCATTGCGGCACTTCGCCGTTGAAGAGGGTTGCGGGCACGGTCTTGGAACTGCGCGCATGGCTGCTCGATGTCCAACCGTCGAGGTTGTGGCAGGTGTTGCACAACGCTCCTTGACGCTCGGTGATGCGCAGAAAGTTACCGAGTTCATTGTTGTGGGCATCGTGGCAGGCGGTGCATTCCATTTCGCCGCGATCGCCGAGTTTGATTTCGCGGCTGACGAGATCGGGCAAGCGCAATTGGCGATCGCGATTGGTGAGTTGGCGATCGAAGCGAAAACCGATGGGATGATCGTCGGACAGATCGTTGGTGAGATTGCTACGGCCCGACGGCATGAACGGATGATTGAGCGGAATGGGTTCGTCGCGATTGAGCACGAGGCCCATCGCCACGCTACCGTCGTGACAACTGAGACACATCTTGCTGTCGCCGCCGGGTTGATCGATGCGGGCGTCGGTGGTGCTGCTGTTGTAGATGCGATAGTACGTCGTGGGATTGTGACGATTCCAGAGCGGCGCCTGCGGGCTGGCGTTGTGCGGTGTGTGGCAAAAGATGCAGACGCGATCTTCGTTGAGCGCGCGAATCGTGCCGGGGCCGCTGGCGGAAAGGTTGTGTTTGGAGATCACGACCGACTCGTCGGCCAAGGCACCCGTCAAGGTGAGAATGCATCCGGCCAGCGCCACGGCGGCGCAGCATAATGCCCGCACCCAGATGCTCTGGTCGTTAGCTGTATCGTCGACTCGCGGTTTATTCTGCGGCGTTTGTTTCATTATTGACCTTCGTGACGTCGCGTTGGGAAAGGTACTGAAACACCTGCACGCGGCGATTGTATGCGTCGGCGATCCAGATGCGATCGCGCTCGTCGATGGTAATGCCGGCGGGCAGATAAAACTCTCCGGGTCGTTGCCCCTCGCCGCCGAATGCCATCAGTAATTGACCGGCGCGATTGAAGATTTGCACGTTTTCGAATTGGTTGTCGAGCACGTAGATATTGCCATCCGAATCGACAGCCACATCGCGCGGCATGGCGAAATCGCCGGCGGCGTCGCCTTTCTTGCCGAAGACCGTCTCGGCGCTGCCGCTGTTATCGATCAATTGCACGCGAAAGTTCATCGAATCGGCCACGGCGATGCCGGTGCCGCGCCGCCAACCGATGCCAGCGGGGAAGTTAAATTTACCGGGATCCACACCGCGCCCACCGACTTTGCGTAATTGCCGACCGTTGGCGTCAAACACCACGCAGGCGTGCGCGCCGGCGTCCAATACCCATAGTTCGTTGGCGGCGTTGTCCCAAGTAAGTGCGCAGGGGCGTTGCAGGCCGCCTTTGCCGAATGCACGCTGAAAAGTGCCGTTGGCATCGAACATGAAAACGGCGGCGCGGCGGCTGTCGCAGACGGCGAAGCCGCTATCGAGCGCGACCACATCGATCGGCCAGGCGAAGGGTTCACCGGCGGCCTCGCGTACTGCCGTGACGGCGCGGCGTTGTAGGTCGCAGAGAAAGACGGCACCGCCTTGGGCGTCTGCCACGATGGCGCGCTCACCGTTGACGGCGACGGCCATGGGCGTGGTGAAGCGCAACGCGGGTGCGGGGCCGGTGAAGATTTCGCCGAGGGATTTGATCCTACCACCGCGACCGAAGCTGGCTTCACCAACGATCTCGCCGACGAAGCGAATGCGCGGCGTGTCGGGCGTAGGGGGCCAAACGCGGGTGAAGCCGCGCGCGGGAAATTGGGGCACGCGTTGGGGTTGTTGGCAGCCCACGTTTCCACTCGCCAACATCATTAGCGCAGCAATAGGAGCGATTCCGCCAAATTTGCTTAAACGGTTACCAACGGAAATGGGCATATTGTATCGCATTCTATCGGTCATCGTCGCGCCTCCCCGATGATTGGAATGTCGCGGCGGAACTTGAGCCAAACGGCGGCGGTGTTGTCCGTTGACGATGGCAAATCGAGCGCATCGTATTCGACTTCCAACAACACCGAAAACAGGCCGATCTTGTAAGCCAGCCCAGCGGTTAGGTCGACACCGTTGGTTTCGCCGAAGAGCGTATCACTTTCGTAGCGATAGCTGGCGGTCGCGTTGGCTTCCAAATCCTGATTGAACAAATAGCGATACTGCAGGCCAACATCGACGAGATTGGTCTGACGCGGTCGGAAAAAGTCTTGCCCTTCGAAGCGGAAGAACGAATAGGTGCCGCGTGCATTGAGTTGATGATGCGCATCTTGCAAGATCGATACGTCGCCATTGGTGTGCACGGCCATAAACGGATCGATCGAATCGTCGTTGTATTCGAGTTCGAGCCCTGCGCTCCAACGCTCTTTGCGATACACGGTACCGAGGCGATGGCGGTTGATGTTGCGTTCCTGAAACACCAGAAAATTGCTGCGATCGATGTCTTCGTCTTGCAACGACAAGGCGTAATACACATCGAAGCCGTTGTCGAATTGCTGTTGGATGCGCCAATCGAGCCGATCGCGGCTGACGTGAAAGTCGTTGAACGTGCGATAGGTGTAACTCACGAGCACCGTCTCGCGGTCGGCGATGCGACCGTTCCGTACGCGTACCAGTGACGTCACGCCGCCGATGGGCAGAACCAAGAAGTCGCGCCCGGGGATATAAACGCGCGTGCGGTTGGCACTCCAGACGACGATGCTGTTGAGGTCGACGTTCAGTTGGGCCAACTGCGAGGGCAGCGGATCGCGAAAGGTGACGGACTCGAAGGTGACGACCCCGCCGCGCCCGCCGTCGTTAGTTTGGGTATCAGAATGTAAGTACGAAAGGCTCGACGAGAAACGACCGAGGCGATTCTCTTTGGTATAGGCGAAGTTGGCGTTGACGCCCCATTCGGTGGTGTCGGCGTTGAGATTGGTGTCTTGTCGAAGGCCGTAAACGCCGAAGGTGCTGGTGAGGCCATCGTCGTGTTGATGCGTGATGTTCCAATCGCCGCGCAGCGTATCGGTATCGAGGTTAAAGAACGACTGCTTGAGATACTGCGCTCGGTAGCTGGTGAACAGGTGGTCGTTGTGTTGCAGCCGCAGGCTGGGGGCAAACTCAAGTGCATCGCGCGGCAGGTCGCCGCTTTCTTCTTCGATGCGGAAGATGGTGTCGAGGCGGTTGCGATGTTGATCGCCAAACTGCAGGGCGTGATTCAATATCAGGTAATTGCGTTCGGTATTGAAGGTATTGCGCGTGCCGGAGTATTGCTCGGTACGGCGTTCGTATTCGTATTGCAGGTTGAGCGAGTGATGTTGCGTCGGTTGCCAGGTCAGTTCGTAGCGCAGCGTGTCTTCGGCGCGCTCTTCATCATCGAGCAAAAAACGCGAATTGCTCGTTAAGTCGTCGAACGTGTGTTCGTAGGTCAACTGCATCGGTAACTTGGGATCGTGATAAAACAATCCTATGCCGTAGCGTTCGGCTCGTCGATCCAGGCTGGGCAGAAACGGGCGCTGAATGCGATCCTGCAGTTTTGATGCAAAGGCAGTAGCGGAGAGTTTTCCGGCTGGAAACAGCTCAAGGTTGATGTCGTACTGCAGCAAAGTGCTGTCGGGGCTGGTTTCGAGATTACCGGCGGGTGAGTTTTCCACGTAACGCTCGTGCGACAGACCAAACCGGAATTCGGTGTCGTAACGCAGCCAACGCCGTTCGCGCCCGACTTCGCCGCCGGCCTGTAAGCCCATCGTTTCCTGAATGCGGTAGAAGCGGTTGTTTTGAGCGAAATTGGGTAGACCGAAGCCTTGGCCGTCCGTCCGAACGGTGCGACGCTCGGCCTGTGCTTCTAGTTGTAAGTCGAGCGCGAAGTATTCGAGGCTAAGGGGGCTGGGCTTGGTGTCTTGGGGCTCGGCGTAATAGTCGTCGTAGTTGTATTCACTCGACGCTGATTCGGCATTGGTATCGGGTTGCGTTGCGTTATCTTCCGCAATGGCGCTGAAACTCGCGCAGCAGAATCCGCAGATCGCGGTCACTAGGATGGTGCGCGGTCGATCGTTACGCAAACGACACGGGTCCTATTCACTTCATTTACACGTCGTGCAATTCCCGAACGTAAACACAGCAAGTTCTCTGCCAAGCGTTCGCGACTTTGGTTTAAAGTCGACCGCGCCATTCGATCGAGCAGGTTGCGGTGTTTTCGATCTTGTATTCGCGCCGAACACGAATTGCCTTACCATACCAAACGAAATCTATCGAGCGAATCTGCTATGAGCACATTGTCCACCACATCCAACATCCATCGCATCGCGCTACCACTCGTGCTAACCGTGGCGACGGCGGTGTTGCTGTTGGTCGCCTGTACCGACGAAACGACCGGCGTTGATAATGCTCAGCTAAGCGATGCGCGGCCAAGCCCGAATAAACTCGGCGATGTTGAATCGATCGAGTCTTTCCTCGCTGCGGGTATCATCGGTAGCGCTCACGACTTCACGCAGGATGGTGCGCATCCGCGCGACCTGTGTACACCTTGTCATACGCCGCACATCGCCGATGCCAAGGCACCGTTGCTCGATAAACGACCGGCGGCGAGCGATCGCTTGCGACCTTACGAAGCCGTGGGTATCGAGCTGGACGGGCCGTCGCTGTTGTGTCTCAGTTGTCACGATGGCGTGATTGCGTCCGATGTTTACACCGCTTCGCATGCCACCGGGCTAGCGCGGCAATTGGGTTCTTCTCAATTGGGTATCGGCGGTTTGACCGGTCATCCCATTGGGGTGGCCTATCCGGTTGCCGATCCGCACTATCAGCCGGCTGCCAGCTTCACGACCGGCGAAGATGCCATCCCTTTGCCGGATGGGCGCGTGCAATGCATATCCTGTCACGATCCGCATAACACCGGGCGTCATCCCGGCATGCTGGTCAGATCAAACCGCGGTAGCCAACTGTGCCTCGCATGTCATCGACTTTAAACGACAACCGCCTATCTTCGCCTGCGCAAAATGACGCGAATGGCCGCGAAAGTTTCCGATTTGTGCGCGGTAATCAACTTGGAATTGGCACCACGTTGGTACTCTTAACGGCAATGCTGCTGGCGGTGCTGAGCTGTCGGCATGGTGCGGATACCGATCGCGCCGAGATTCGACGAAGGCAAGCGGCACTGGCCGGTCGTGCCGAGTATGTGGTGCCGTTGGGGAATTTATCGTCGCGGCGAAGGCTTTCTGAGACCGAGGCCAAGCTGAGCGAGTTCTTCTTTGGCACGGTGCCGGAGCCGCCGTTGGGGTTGGTGAAACCCGTAGCGCTGGCGGCGCGTGGCGACGAACTGCTGATTTGCGATTCGGCATTGAACGCCGTGTTCACGTTTGCGGGCGGCAAGTTGTCGCAATTGCCGTTGCGACCGGTGCCGCAAAAGCCGGTGGGTATTGCGGTCGCGAACGATGGCCGCATGGCAGTGGCCGATGCAGGGTCTTCATCTGTGCATGTTTATAAGGCCGACGGCTCGTCGCAGGCCACGCTTCGATTGGAAGAAAATTTCCGACCGGCGGATGCCGTGTTTGTCGGTGGTGATGTATGGGTGAGTAATGCCGCCGGTAATTGTGTAGAGCTATTCGAGGCCGCATCGGGCACGCATCGACGCACGATTGGCGCGCGCGGCAATCAGCGCGGTCAGTTTGGTGTGCCGTTGGGCATGGCGGTGGGGCCGAGCAGCGCCGTGTCTGTGGTTGATATGTTAAACATCCGCGTGCAAGTGTTCGATGCGGATGGCGCTTGGCAGCAGATGATCGGGCGCTCCGGCGATCGCGTGGGAAGTTTTGGGCGACCTAAGGATGTTGCCATCGGGCCGGACGGCACGGTCTTCGTTGTCGATGCGGCGTCGCAGCGGGTGCATGCATTCACGCCCGACGGTAAGGCCCTACTCGGCTTTGGTGAGCCCGAAAGTGGTGCGGGGGCGGCGCTCTCGATGCCGGCTGGTATATGTGTGGCACCGTTGGAGATCGTTGAAGCGGGGCGACTGCCGACCGGCGTGCGCGCCGATTATTTGGTGGCCGTTGCAGAGCAGCTCGATCAACCCGGCGTGCGGCTATATGCGTGGTGTTCGACGGCGGCGAATGAGGCGGTGCGGTTGGCGTCGCAAAGACGCCCAAGTAATACGCGGGTCGCCGGGGCTTCGGTGCGCAATCCGCATTGGGATGCCGGTCGCTGTAATGATTGTCATCAGATGCAAGGGCCGCGCGTGTTGCCCATCGCCGCCAGCGACGTGGACAAGAATTGCCTAAGTTGTCACGACGGTAAGAAGGCGAGTTTGGAACCGCATCCGATTGGGCGGCGGGCGCAGCACGATGATATCAAGACGCCGACCGATTGGCCGCTGAATGATGGGCTCTTGTCGTGTATCACGTGTCACGATATTCAGCGGCACTGCAACACCAACGCGCAGCGCCCGGCGGTGAACCCGGCGCTGTTGCGCTATCACGATCCGGAGCAACCGATGGCGTTGTGTACGCAATGCCATGTGCCAACGGATGATTGGCGGCTGAGCCCGCACGATCAGATTGCTGACGATGGCAGCGTGCGCACCAATACATGCACATTCTGTCATGTCGGTGAGCCGAGCAGCGATCGATCGGGGCGACGGATGGGCATTGCCGAATTGCGGGGTGATGCGTCCGAGGTTTGTCTGACCTGCCATACCAAGCACTGGGATTATTCGCCCGAAGGTCATGTTGACCGGTTAACGACGTCTGCGATTCGCGCGCGAATGGCAGAACGGGCTGGCGGTGTATCCGCAAATGCGGTGCAGGGTTATCAAAACAGCGTGTTACCGTTGACCGATCAGAAAGTGACGTGTTATTCGTGCCATAACCCGCATGCGCCGGGGCTATTTCCGGCCGGCTCGCAATTGGGTAGCTATGCGAATGATGCGGCGGATTGCGCGATCGATCTGCGGCTCGATCGCGACGAGCTTTGTTTGTCTTGTCATTTGAAATAGCAACGTGCGGCGTCCGTACCTATTTTGCGAATACGGAATCGTCGGGCTTTGCTGAATACCCTCGCCCCGTCCCTCTCCCTTCGAGGGAGAGGGAGTTAATGTCGCCCATCATGGGAAAAGACGTCACTCGATTATGCGAATGTGTTTGATGTATCAAACTGCAAACTGCGTGCAGTACTAAGGCGCGACGTCCTCGTCATCCGATGCTAAGTTGCCATGCATGCGCACGGCTACGCCGGATAAACCTTCCAAGCTGATGTTGAATGCTCCGATACCGTTGTGGCAGCGGGCGCAGACGAAATCGAGGGTGACGGCGGCGCGATCCAACTCGTCGCGCGCTACTTCATCGCCGGCTTCGTTAAACATCGATTCGAATGTCGCCTCGTCGGTATTGATGCGGAAGATGTGCGATCGCGTATCGCCCATGCGGCCCAAGTCGCCTACGACGGATGCGTCGGCTGATGAAAAACGCTTACCGGCGAACGGCATGTGACAACTCTCGCACGACAGCTCTTCAACATAATCGCCATTGGTAAAGACCATACCGTCGTGCAGCGCCATGTTGATATCAGTATGACAAGCCGTGCATTCGTTGCGGATGGCGTTGGGGCGATCGTAGGTCGTTGAGACGTGCGGGTCGTGGCAGAACGTACAGCGAAAATCGGCATGACCGCCGCTGGCACGCATCTCAGCGTATTGCGACTGGGGCAGAATGAAGCCGTCGGCGGCGGGAATGATAGCGCCGTCGGAACCAAAGGGCTGTACGTGGCAGGTGTTGCACGAACTGGCCCCGGTGGGGTCGACGAATAAGTCGCGCGCGCTCGGAATGGGGGCATGGTTGGAACCGGGGCCATGGCAGGCTTCGCATTGCACACCCGCTTCGACAAACGTACCCGCCATGCCGGGGCGATTGTCTTGGAAGCTCGGGGCTTCCGCGTTTTGTTCCTGTGCGCCAGTGGTAAACGCCGCGAATTGGGCGAAATCGAAGGGTAGCGGGTCTGCTTGGTCGGCGGCGAAGTCGACGAAATCAGCCGTGGTGCCGTTGGCAAGGAAGTCGAGGTTCCATTGCGTGAGCGCACCCGTCGCGCCCGTGGTTAGTAGGAAGCCATCGGTGTCGACAAACAAGGCACCTTTGCTGTGACCGCCGATGACATAGGCGATGTCGTTGTAATCGAAGCCTTCCGGTGCTGCTGGCACTCCTGCTTGGGTTGCATCAGTTGGATAGGTCGGCGGTTGACCCTCGATGCGCGACAGGGCGGACGCGTGGCCGTGCAGCAAGTGGTCTTCGGCGTAACCCGGATGACAAGCGTTGCACGCGGCGGAACCGATGTAGGCGGCACCGTCATTGGTCGGGTCGGACGAATTGAAGTAAATCCCGAACGAGCCAGTGGGAGAGAAGCGATCGCACTGGGCACCGGTCAGCGCGAAGCCGCAGAACAGGCAAACGACGATTGAGGCGACGGCACTGGCCCAAACGCGCCGTCGCACGAAACCGGTGAGTCGAATGGGTTCGTTGTTATCGTCGGTCTTTTTGTTCATCGTCGGCATAAGAGTATAACAAAAAAAGAAGCGCGTTTTCATTGAAAACGCGCTTCGAGAAATCGGGGTTACCGGTTCGTGCCCGTCGGTCGTCGCTTAGAGCGACTCTTCATCGAGCAGGTCTTCGGCTTCGTCGAGGATGCGGCGGGTGTAATCCGGATTGTGGATACCTAAGCTCCCGTCGGCTTCGACGTACTTCAGGAAGAAGCGAATCTTCTTGATGTTGTCAGGCAACTCATCTTGATCCGCTTCCGAAGGGCCACCACCGGAAGTGTATTCCCAAGCATCGGCACCGCTCAATGCACCGCCTTCGGTAAAGGTCATTGAGAATCCGTTCAAGCGCGTTGTGATGTCTTCTAGCCGATCAGTGATCTCGGTTTGCAATGTTGCTTGTGCGGCAACTGCAGCTTCGATCGTTGGGTGACAGCCGCTGGCGGCACAACCGCCGTTGTTGACTTCCATACTGTGGCCCGCGATCGCCGGAGCGAATTCATCCTGGAAGTCTTGACGGAACATATGGCAGGACGCGCACTGTTCGGTGGCCAACGCGTGGACCGAGAAGGTGCTCGGGATGAGCGGTGACCGATTTTCATCGGCATCAGGCAGGGCCATTTCGCCCACGTACATATTGGATTGCACGCTGTGGTGCGGACCGCGGCTGGTAGCTTCCCAAGTACGACCGCGACCGTGGTGACACTGACCGCAGATGTTGAAGCGATCGGGGTTGGTGGTGGCGTCGATGGTATTGGTCGGGATCGGGCTGGCGACTTCGGGGAAGCGCAGTTGATAGTCGCGTCCGTCTTCCGGTTCGACGGCGAAGTTGCCCGTGCGAGCGTGCGGGTCGTGACAGACGGCACAGGTGATACCGTTCTGATCGGCAACGGCAACGCCCATCAACGCGTCATTCTCAACGGTCTGGCCTTCAAGGATGGCCATGTAGTAGAAATCACCTGAGTGACACTTACCGCAGGCGTTGAGATAGAAGCCGCCAGCTTCAAAGCGATCGGAGATACTCTTGGCAGCGTGACCCGACATTTCCCATTCTTCGAAGTTGGGATGGCGCTCGCCGGTGTGACAGTCACCGCAAATATTGGCCGCGATGTTGGTCGGCGGTCGCAGGCTTTCATCGTTTACGTTGCTGGCGTGATCGCCCGAAGGGCCGTGGCACGATTCGCAACCGACGCCAGCCAAAGAGTTGGTAGTGGCGCGATCGACGAAACCACCTTCTTCACCGAAGCCGACCGTGTGGCAAGCCAAACACGTATCGTTTTCACCTTGACCGATGGCTTCCAACGTTTCGAGCGCGCCGGCGTGCAACGTCGACATCCAATTGTCGTGTACGTTTGAGTGACACTCAGCGCAGCGTTCGGAACCGACGAAGCGACCCGTCAAGCCGCTGTCGCCCGTGGGCGTCGGCATGTTAGGGCCGAGCGGGCACTCAGCACCAATCATTCCGAAGGTGACGACGAATACTCCGAGTAGTGCGAAGGCTGTTGCGTGTTTTGATAAGAATGTCTTCCGTGAAGTGTTCATAACTACCTCCACCAATCCTTTCGGTGCGCGTTGAGCGCGACTGCATGCGTTTTGAAACGCGAATGAGATGTGTTGTTGTTAGCCGAACGAAACATTGCGTTGATCGCTTTCGATACAACTTCATTTCAACAATTTTAATGCGACTTGACAAGTGTGATTCCGATTTTGTTACGCAAATTTTGATTGCGTTTTTATTCGCATATGAATGGTACGACATGGCTTACACCTTTACTTCGAGTGTGCATTTTTCGTTGGTGCAAAATCCATGCCGCAGAACTGGTTGGCTCACGGTTTAGAAGCAAAGCGATCGATGAATTAGACGTAAGGTTTGTCGGTGTTGCGGGAAAATGCTCTGCGGAAGAAATTTTTCCACACACGTTTATCTATAGGTAGCCGAGCCGCTTGTGCGCATCGCTTGGCTTCAAGTCGTTTGGTCGAATTGAACGCTTATGTTTGGGGTGGTTGCGAAAGATTCCAACGCAGGTCTTGAGGATCACACAGCATGCGGCATGTTGATTCGGATGGTGTGGTCAAGAAAAGTTTTCCGATTCCTGCGATGCGCCGTGCCATACCAAATGCCTGAGCGCGTTATTCCACGCTATTCGCGACAATATCCGCGGCGCTTGTGGTTAGGCAGTTGGTCGCAAAGGCGATAGAATCGCGGTCGCGGCGAGAAAAAAATTCTTCCGATGACCCACTCATGACTGATTGCAGCACGATGATTCGTAAAACCGGAGCGCCTCAAAAGCGAATTCGCTACCTTGTGCGCACCCTTTACACTTTGGCCGCGACTTTATTACCACTGCGCAATCTGCCGGCGCTGTCTTTGATAGCTTTGTTTTTTTGCGTGGCGTCAGCTTATGCCGACGACCCCGACAACTGCCTGATGTGTCACCAATATCGCGGGCTGGGGCGGGTCGATCAGGAGACTGACGAATTCAAGCTGTACTTCGTCGATCCGGAGTATGGCCACCATGCCAAAGGCCCGCACGCGCGACTGGCGTGTACCGATTGTCATATCGCCTCGGAAGTCAGCGTGGTGCCGCACCAGCCAACGACGCCGGTGAACTGTACGCAAACCTGCCACCTGAGCGACCCGGGTGGGCTAGAGCGCATCTTCAGCCACGAAGCCTCTGCCCGTTGGCTGGATGACAGCGCGCACGCTTCTGAAGTATTAAGTCAACTCAACTTCACGGGTGGGCCGCTACTACACGAAGGGCAATCGAATTGTCTTTATTGCCATGATGAGCCGTTGTTTCGTGACCCGGTCGCAGTCATCCCCGAGATGTCGCGGCTAAACGAGCGCACCTTCGATCGCTGCGATAGTTGTCACGCTCAATCAGTGCCGGTCGATGTGCGCTACTACGTCAATCACATCGCTTCGCGCTTACAGCCGGCGCGCGGTTCGCTCGACATGGCGCAGGTGTGTGCGGTGTGTCATAGCGATCCGCTGGTTAACGAACAGCACGACATGTCGGATGCGGTGGCGAGTTTTGTGCGCAGCTTTCACGGTAAGGCGGCGCTGCTCGGTGATAACTCGACGGCCGATTGTTTATCGTGCCACGTGATGCCCGGCGAAAACGCACACCTGATGTTGGGGCCGGACAATCCCAACTCGTCGGTCAATGTGGCGCACGTCGCTGATTCGTGTCGTAGCGTGCAATGCCATCCGGGGGCGGATTTGCAAATCGCGTCGACGGCGGTGCATCTCGATATCCCCACGGCGGGTGGCTCTGCCGAGTTCCTGCTGGCGGCGTTCTTTATCATTGCGACACTGTTGACTTTCGGACCAGCGGCGTTGTTGGTCTTGCTCGATTTGGTGCAAATCATCATTGGCCGCGGTCACCACGATGCCGACGAGGAGAAAGCGCTCGCGCGGCGCGTATTGGCCACGCCGGAAGGACGACGCAAACTTACCCGCTTTACGGTGAAGCAGCGCATCGAGCATTGGCTGCTGGCGATATCGTTTACGCTCTTGGTATTAACTGGTTTCCCGATGAAGTTTGCCGATCGCGATTGGGCCTCGGCGTTAATTAACATGTTTGGCGGGCTCAGTCTTGCCCGGCACATTCACCATTGGAGCGGTGTGGTGCTGATCGTGGGCTTTGCCCAGCACGTGGTCGTGGTGTTGATCGATTTCTGGCGCAAATGGCGCACACCACGGGCAGACGGCACGCGGCCCGGCGCATGGCAAACTTGGAACGACATGCCGATGTGGATCACGGTCGAAGATGCCAAAAAGACGCTGCACTTGTTGCTGTACTTGCTGTTTCTTAAGAAAGAACGTCCCACGTTTGGCCGCTTTAGCCCGACGGAGAAGTTCGAGTATTTGGGGGTGTTTTGGGGAACGGTGTTGCTCGGTATCACCGGCATCCTGTTGTGGGGCATGCAACTCAGTTCGCAGTTCTTTAGCGGTCGTGCATTGAATCTCGCAACCATCGCTCACACGTATGAAGCGTTTCTGGCGGTGATTCATGTGGGTATCTTGCACATCTATAACGTGGTCTTTGCGCCGAAGGTGTTCCCGCTGTCGCGTGCCACGCTAAGTGGCGAAACGCCGGTGGATAAACTGGCGGAAGAACACAGTGACCTGGTCAATGAAGCGGCGGCCGAGTTGGGCCTGACCAAGACGGCAACCTAATTGCTTATGACCAAATCGAAATTCTCCATTCTTTCGTTATTGCATTTGATCGGTCGCGGTCTGCGCGGCACGGCGCGGATGATCCGTCATGCGATTCCGCGGTTGTACGGTCTGGCTTTGCTACTGTTTATTTGCTGGTTGACGTTTTTGTCGATTCGATACCTCGTGCGCTCACTATTGGTTCCCTCGCAAACGCCGGAGCAGATCGTCGGGATTCCGAGGCGTATGGAGCCCGAACTGTTGACGACCGAGCGCGCCGATTGGAAGGCGATTACTGCTGCCGAAACACCGCGCATGCCGCCGGCGCACTACCATCGCGTTGACAGTTGGATTGATCCCGATCGCTTTAATGACTGTTCGCGCAGCGGTTGTCATGGACCTTTGCCGCACGCAAAGAACAAGGCCGTGCGCGCGTTTCTCAATATGCATGCCACCAGCATGCATTGCGGCGTGTGTCATATGGAAACGGACGATCATCCGCTCAGCATGACGTGGTATGACTTGGAAACCGGTTCGGCGCAACAACCGCCGGCGATTTTGACGCTATACGAGCGTCTGCACAATATCAAATCGGATGAAGAAGATGCAGACCTCTTGAAGCAGCGGCATCAGGAACTGGTTGTGCTGATGCAGCGCACCGCCAAAGATATGCCCGAGGCCAGGGCCCTGCGACAACTGGTCGAACACTTCGAGGCGGTGCGCCCCGGCAGTCGTACTTATGAGCGCTTGCTCGAGGAGACGCGGGCGATTATTCCCCGTTATTTCCGCGGCGAATATGGTGCGAAGTTGGCCCTCAAATCCGACGAAGGTACGGCGATACTGGGCCATCCCGATACGTCGAAGGCCGTGGCGAAATTTCTAGCGGAGGGGGAACAACTCGCGCCCGACGATCGTGAACAATTGTTGACGAAGGTGCATCCGCTGCGCCGCGCGAATGCCTACACATGTACCGAGTGCCATCGCGCCGAGGCGTCGTTGGTACCGTTGGCGCAATTGGGATACCCGCCGGCCCGCATCGAAGCGCTGAGCGATCCGATCGTTTTCGAGATGATCGAGAATATCGATGCGGGTCGTTCGTTCGAGATGCCTCAATTTCTCGCACCCAAATCCGATGATTGATCGATGATGCCGCGCCTTCTGACTTTGCTCATTCTGATCGCCTGCCCGGTCGCGACCGCCCAGCCGCAGGATGTGCCATTTGTGGGCAAGGCAACGACAGAATACCAGCAGGGTGTGCCGAAGCCGTTGCGGATGCCGACCGATGTGGCCGTGGGCGCGGATGGCAAGGTGTTTATCGCCGATGGTGTTAACGACCGTGTGGTTGTGTTCGATGCTGCCGGCAACTTTATCGAATCGATCGAACTGATCGGCATGAAGCGTTTGTCGCGCCCCGTCGGGGTGGCGATTGGGCCATCCGGCGCGCTGTGGATCGCGGATACCGGTAATGGTCGCGTAATACAACGCAAAGCCGATGGATCGCTGGGTGCTGTTCTGGCGCCGACGCCTGCCAGTAATGAGACATCTGTCGATATCACCGATGTAGTGATCGATGCGGGCGCACGCAACGCCTGGCTCATCGATAACGATCATCATCGCGTGGTACGAATCGATTTGGCGTCCCAAGCGCAGACGGTGGTCGGGCGTTACGGCGAATCGGTTGGGCAACTCAACTATCCTCTGACATTGGTGTTCGATGAGCGTGGCGATGCGTATGTGCTCGAGTCGATCAATGCACGCATTAGCATTTTCTCGTCAGACGGGGCACCGCGCCGCACGATTTCGCGTTATGGCATAGAAATGGGCGAATTGTATCGACCGACGGGGATCGCCATCGATCGAGAAGGCCTGCTGTGGGTAACCGATGCCACTATGGGGGCGATTCAGGTTTTCCGCACTGACGGTCGCTTGCTCGATACCCTGCGCAACGCCGACGGTAGCGTGATGCGGTTCGAGCATTGCATGGGCATCGCGTTCGATTCCAATGGGCATCTATACGTGACCGAGTTGCAAGCCGATCGTGTGCGTAAGGTTGAAATTACGCGCAGTGCCGAGCCTGCGCCGGTACGCGCACCTCAGATGGGCAGACGTCCGCAATTGGTCGGTCGTCGGGCACGTAGTTGTACCATCTGTCATATCGAATGGTTCGAGAATTACAACGATACAGCGAACCAAACGTTGGTCGAACCGTTACCCGAGATGGCGAATGACCCCATCGTCAGTCGCAGCAAGATGTGTTTGAGTTGTCACGACGGCAGCGTCGGTGATTCGCGTGCCCGCGTGTGGCATGATCATGGTCATCGAACCGGCATTGTGCCGCCGAGCGACATGAAGGTGCCCGATGCGCTGCCTTTAGTAAATGGCGAGATTAAGTGTCGCACCTGCCACTCGGCGCATACTTCGGGCCAATTCAACGCCGATTTTGCCAAGGCGATTTTTCTGCGTACCGATCAGTCGGTGGGGTCGCTATGTATCAGTTGCCACACACCGAGCCACGCCGGGATGGAGCACGGCTCGCACCCCATGGGGTCAATGAAAATTGAGGTGCCGGTTGAGTTGGTGACGGCCGGCGCGCGGGTGGAGCGTGATGCAACGCAGATCACCTGCGTCGTCTGTCATACGTCGCACGGTTCGCCATACGACAACCTGCTCGTGCTGCCCGCTACTGAGAACACGTTGTGTACCTCATGTCATGCGGCGCTCAAGCCGGAATCTTTTGCAGCTGGCATGCATGCTTCGCATCCACTCACGCCAAACCTTAATCCGCAGCATCAACAAGCCGTCGCTAACCTCGGGATGCGCTTGGGTGAAAACGAACAACTGATCTGCCTGTCTTGCCACGACATGCATCATGCCAAAGGCAAGCAACACCTGCTTCCGCTGGATATGGCCAATGGCGAGCTATGCCTCGGATGTCATACCGACATGCGAAGCGTGACCCAAACGACCCACGACCTGCGGCGCTCGCGGCCGGAGGTGGCGAATCGTGCGGGCGTGACTCCAACGAGCGGCGGGCCGTGCAGCAGTTGCCATATGTTTCATCAAGCCGCGCGCACGCCGGAAACATTCGCGTTCGACAAAGCGGGGCAGTGCATCACCTGTCATCAGGCCGACCGCTGCGCGAGTAATAAGTTGCTGGGCGAACGCAACCATCCGGGTGTGTCTTGCCTCGATTGTCACGATCCGCATACTAACGCGTTCGATCATTTCATGCGCGGCCGACCGACCGAAGTTTGTTCGAGTTGTCATGCCGATCAGGCGCAGTTGGTCGGTGGTGGCCACGACGCCGCGCGCCAACGCAGCGCGTGGCCTGAAGTTGCGGCCATGACGGAGGACCGCTGTCTGGCTTGCCATCGACCCCACAGCACCAGCAAGCAGCGCGGCATGCGGGTGGAGCCATGCGGGCGTTCCGGCCCGATGGGCGATGATGTGTGTATTGCCTGTCATACCGATGCCGACTGGGATGCGACGAGTCATGTGGCGATGATGCATCCGCGCAGCGTGTCGGTGCAGCAAGTGTCTCACGGGTTACCCACGGCGCGCGAGGGTACCGGCGAAACGTTGGGTTGTCGCACCTGCCACAATCCGCACGCGCCGCCCAGCCGCGCAGGGGCGCTGTTGCGGGTGGATGCCAACGCCACGGCAACGAGTTTGTGTTTCAAATGTCATACCGATATGAGCGGCGTGGCCTACACCGGGCATGGAGCGGAGGCGCTCACGCACGCCGGGCTTGATGCCGATTCGTGCTTGCCGTGCCATTCGGTGCATGCCAACCCGGCGCTGGTGGACGAGCGGCTGATGGCACCGCGCGCGTGGTGGGCAACGACGACGGTGAACGATCCGACGACGATGTCGGGCGACGACGCCCGTTGTTCCGGTTGCCATCGCAGCGGGGGATCGGCAGCACCCGCGCGCATCGCAACGCACCCGGTGGTGCCGATGCGGCAGGTGAATCGGCCCGATTCCGCCGCGTTCTTGCCGCTGTTCGATGCGCAGGGCGAGCGCTCGGAAACCGGCGCAATAACCTGTCGCACATGCCACGCGCCGCACGGGCAGATCCCGGCGGATGGCACGCAGAAGCTGGCGGGATTGACCGACGCCGAACGGCGGGCGCAGCGCTTGATGTTACGACCCTTTAACGCCCCCAATCTTTGTTCGACCTGTCATGGCATGGACGCGTTGCGCCGCTTCCTATACTTTCACGACTCCGACAAACGCGGCGGTTCATTGGCGAGCCGACGGCTTGGAAGCAACGGGACCTCGCCCTAGTTGCCGTTGCTGCATCGAATCCGTACGACAGTGGTACGTTCCGGTTGATTAGGAAAGCGCAAACCACTCGCATCAAAAACGGACAAAAGTCTATTTGCAACGATCTCTGAAAGGATGTATCCAATGACGGCTAATCGGTTCCTCATGAGTCTTATGCTTTGCAGTGCAATGATCGCGACAGCTTGTCGCGAAGAGAGCCCAAAGCCGGCACCCTCCGGTACGCCGGGTTCGGACGCGCAGAAGTCCACCACCGCTGCCAAGTCGAATCGGGCGGATGATGATGAAGCGCTAAAGGAGTTTCTCAGCGGCAACAAGAAGGCGACCGCGCCGGCGTCGAACGCCAACGACGTGTTGCCGCCCGGTCATCCGCCCATCGATCAAGGTCGCGGGGCGCGTGTTGCGCAAGGCAATCAGGGCTTACCACCCGGTCATCCGACCACGCCCGCCGGTCGTCAGCCGAAAAAAGCAAATCTTCCGCCCTTGGAGTATGAGGCCCCCTCGGGTTGGACGGAGAACCCGCCGTCGCGCATGTTTCGCGCCGCCGAGTTCGTCATTCCAAGCGCCAAAGAAGGCGGCGACGACGCGCAGATGATCGTCTATTACTTCGGACCCGGTCAGGGCGGCGGCGTGGAAGACAATCTCGCGCGCTGGAAAGGAATGTTCACCAACGAAGACGGCCAACCGGTCGGCGACGATGCCGTTGCGATCGAGAAGATGGAAACCAACGGCCTGACCGTGACGACCATCGACGTGACGGGGCGCTACTCCGATATGATGTCGCGCCCGAATCAGGCTGGTCCGACGAGCGAAGCGTATCGTCTGCTCGGTGCGATTGTTGAAACGCAGGATGGTAAGTGGTTCTTCAAGGGCGTAGGCCCGGCACCGACGATGGACGCGAATCACGATGCGTTTATGGCGATGCTCAAGACGATGAAGCGGCCATAACGTGTGTTACATTAAACCAGTTCACGCTTGATGATGACACCTGCGCTGTGGCACCGGCTAATAGCCGGTGTATGCCAAGAACTCGTGTATAGTCGTCATCATTCGTAAAGTGGTATTTATATCCCCAAGTGATGCACACGGGGACGGCCGACGAGACATCACAGACAGTTGGTATCAAAAAAAGAGCGGCGTCGCGCAGACGCCGCTTTTTTATTTTTCAATTCCTACGCGAAGGCGAAGACAATCACGTATGCGCTATTGCGCTTGTGCGAGTTTGTAGTCCGCATTCGGATTGCGCAGCGCCGGATCGAGATCGAAGCGATCGAGGTTCATCACCTTGGTCCAGGCGGCGACGAAATCGTTAACGAACTTCTTGTCGGCATCGGCCGAGGCATACACTTCGGCAAGGGCGCGCAACTGCGAGTTTGATCCAAAGATCAAGTCCACACGCGTGGCCGTCCATTTCTTCGCGCCCGTTTTGCGATCGTGACCATTAAACACCATGCGGTCGTCGGAAACCGGCTTCCATTCGACGCCCATGTCGAGCAGATTAACGAAGAAGTCGTTGCTCAACGTGCGGGGCTTATCGGTTAAGACGCCGTGCGCGGCGTTTTGATGGTTGGCATTTAATACCCGCAAGCCGCCGACCAACACCGTCATTTCCGGTGCCGTTAGCTCCAACAGTTGAGCGCGATCGATGAGTTTTTCTTCCGGGCGTCGCTGGTCGTAGCTGCTGCCCTCATAGTTGCGGAAGCCGTCGGAGGTGGGTTCGAGATGCGCGACAGACGCAACCTCTGTCATCTCTTGCGTGGCGTCGGTGCGTCCGGGCGAGAAGGGTACGCTAACGGTATGGCCCGCCTGCTTGGCCGCATCTTCGACTGCGGCGCATCCGCCCAGCACGATCAGATCAGCCAGCGAAACTTTCTTGCCGCCGGTTTGACCACCATTGAAATCACGCTGAATGTTCTCCAGCGCTGCCAAGACCTTCTTAAGCTGCGCCGGCTCGTTCACGGCCCAGTCTTTCATCGGTGCCAAGCGAATGCGGGCACCGTTGGCACCGCCGCGCTTGTCGGAACCGCGATAGGTCGAGGCCGACGCCCAAGCGGTCTTGACGAGTTCGGGAATCGTCAAACCCGAGGCAAGAATCTTCTTCTTCAGATTCGCGATGTCGTTAGCGTTAATCAACGAATGATCGACAGCAGGCACGGGGTCTTGCCAGATGCGCGGCTCGGGTACTTCCGGGCCAAGGCAGCGCGAGTAAGGGCCCATGTCGCGATGAGTCAGCTTATACCAGGCTTCGGCGAACGCCTTCTCAAATTCCTTGGGGTTGTCGCGGAAGCGTCGAGAAATCTTGGCGTATTCGGGGTCCATCTTGAGCGAGAGATCCGTCGTAAACATCATGGGCGGATGCGTCTTAAGTTCGTCATGAGCGTCGGGAATCAGATTACCCGCCGACGGGTCTTTGGGCTTCCACTGATGGGCACCGGCAGGGCTCTTCGTGAGTTCCCACTCGTAGTCGAATAGATTCTTGAAGTACTCGTGCGACCAGCGCGTTGGCGTCGTTGTCCACGCACCTTCTAGACCGCTGGTAATCGTATCGCCGCCTTTGCCGCTGCCGTGGGCATTCTTCCAACCCAAGCCTTGTAGTTCGATCGGCGCGCCTTCGGGTTCGGCACCGACGTTCGTGGCTGCCGCCGCGCCGTGCGCTTTGCCGAAGGTATGACCACCGGCAATCAGAGCAACCGTTTCTTCGTCGTTCATAGCCATCCGACCGAAAGTCGTGCGAATGTCGTGGGCGGCGGCCAACGGGTCGGGTTCGCCGTTGGGGCCTTCGGGATTGACGTAAATCAGGCCCATTTGCACGGCGGCCAACGGATTGGCCAAGTCGCGCTCGCCGCTGTAGCGCTGGTCGGCAAGCCATTCGTTCTCCGGGCCCCAGTAGATATCGTTCTGCGGTTCCCAGACGTCTTCGCGGCCACCGGCAAAGCCGACGGTTTCGAAGCCCATCTGTTCAAGAGCGCAGTTGCCCGTAAGCACCATCAGGTCGGCCCAGGAAATCTTGTTGCCATATTTTTGCTTGATGGGCCAAAGCAAGCGGCGGGCCTTGTCGAGGTTGGCGTTGTCCGGCCAGCTATTGAGCGGGGCGAAACGCTGCGTTCCGTCGGAAGCGCCGCCGCGACCATCGGAAACGCGATAGGTGCCGGCGCTGTGCCAGGCCATGCGAATGAACAGCGGGCCGTAGTTACCGAAGTCAGCCGGCCACCAATCCTGGGAGTCGGTGAGTAGTGATTTGATATCTTTCTTGACCGCGTTGAGATCGAGCTTTTTGAATTCTTCGGCATAGTTGAATTCGGCACCCATCGGGTTGGCCTTGGCCGAGTTCTGATGCAGGATCGACAGGTTGAGCATCTCCGGCCACCAGTCGGTGGCCATCATCGCGCCGGCTGACGTCGGCTTCATCGCCGAACTCGCGCCGGTGACCGGGCACTTGCCCGTCATCGGGTTGCCATTGTCATTCATTTCGTAGCTGGGGCCCTTGTCGGCAAAGACCGCTGTCGTACTTATCAATACGGTTGCCAGCGTGAGCCGTAAATTTGAATTGTTTATCCTCATCTTGGTATTCCTCCTAGCAAATGGGTTTTCGCAACGATGCCTCAAGCATCGCCGTTTGATTGAAACTGTTTCGCAAAAGTGGTTTGGGCGCAGAAAAAGATCACGCGCCACCCGAAATGAATTCTAGCGCGGGAGTGCGTAGCGGCAATATGACTAAGCCTGTTGATAAATGGGGATTGCGATCTGCCAGGGCAGTAGGATTCAGAGGGGGGCGTCGAAGCTGCTTAAGCTGGGGCCGTCAAATGGTCGTTTTCGGTTGTGAGCGACAGATGGATTTACACCGGCTAGTAGCCGGTGCCACAGTGTGCTTTGTTTACATCGGCGACTAGCTGGTGCCGTAGCGCGACAGTCCACAGGTCAACTTTGGACATACCCGCGAGTCGGATTACTGACCTGCCTTCAGTAATTGAAGACCAAAGTAACCCACCGCGATGCCAAGGACGAATCCTAATGCCCCAAGCCGGGCCAGACGACCGCGCGAGACGCAGCAGCGTTTGGTTGAAACGGAAGAATCAGACACTGTCGCCGGATCGTTAAAGTAAGGGTTCATACCGCTTCAAAACGACGCGGTATGGTTACCCTCACGCAACCTCTTAGGTTAGCCCCAATAGATCAACCCGGTATCGAACCGATGCGACAGGTCGCCATTTTTCGGCAGTACGCGGACGGCGTACCCGTGACGACCGCTGCGTTCGCAGGGCAGCGCGCCTTCGTACCAGAAGCCCTGACCGTCGGCGGGCTGATCGCAGGTCATCACGCGACTGCGTCCTTCGACCAAGTCACCGTGTGGTCCGAGCGGGCCACCGTATAGTTCGACCGACACGCTATCGGCATTGATATCGCCCAAGTTTACCCGCGCGCGAATCGCAATCTGGCTGCCCACGCGCACTTCGTCGTCAGCGCGCTTTTGTACTTCTTCCACGCGCACGGCGTTCCACTTTTGCGATAGATCGCGCTTCCAGTGAGACAACCGCTTAGCACGCTCGTACTTATTTTCATGCAGCGCGCGGCGACGCTCGGCTGTCGGTACGTACAGCAGCTTGGCATACTCCTTCAGCATCCGAGCCGTTGAAAAGCGCGGTGAAATCGTGGCCATCGAACTTTTCATGCGACCGATCCAACGGCGCGGCAGTTGATCGGCACCGCGATCATAAAACAGCGGCACGATTTCCTTCTCCAACATTTCGTAGATGGTTTCGCCGGTCAGATGATCGCGGAAACCGGGGTCGTCGTAGGGCGGTTCATCAATGGCCCAGCCGTTTTCACCGTCATAGGCTTCCGGCCACCAACCATCGAGCACCGAGAAGTTCAAGCCGCCATTGGGGCAAACTTTCATGCCGCTGGTGCCCGATGCTTCGCGTGGCTTGATGGGATTGTTGAGCCAAACGTCGACACCTTGTACCAACATGCGTCCGACCGTCATGTCGTAGTTTTCGATGAAGACGATGCGGCGTCGAAACTCGGGGCGATTCACGTAACTGAGAATGTTCTTGATGATCTCTTTACCATTATCGTCGCGCGGGTGCGCTTTACCGGAAAAGACGATCTGCACCGGTCGATCAGTGCTACCGAGAATCTTCAATAACCGCGTTGGGTCGCGGAAAATCAGGTCGCCGCGTTTGTAGGGTGCGAAGCGACGGGCAAAACCGATCGTTAGCGCTTCGGGGTCGAGACATTCTTCGGCGGCCTTGATCTCTGCCGGCGGGGCGGCACGGCGCCGCAATTGATCGCGCAACCGTCGGCGCGCGAAAGCCACCAATGCCAATCGCCGTCGTTCGTGCACGCGCCACAGTTCAACGTCGGGAATCTCGTCTACACGCGCCCACGTATTCGGATTATCCACGCTGTCGGCGCGGCCAGTGCCGAGATAGCTATCCAGCAAGTGAGCCATTTCCGGCGCGATCCAAGTTTCGGTATGGATACCGTTGGTCACGCTGGCGATCGGTACTTCTTCTTTTGGCGCGCCCGGCCATACGTTGTGCCACATCTTGCGCGAGACGTAGCCATGTAGGGCGCTCACACCGTTGGCGGTACCAGCCAAACGCAAGGCCAAGACGGCCATCGAGAATTTTTCCGCCGGGTTATCCGCCTGAATCTTACCCAGTGCTTCGAACTCATCCATGGAAAGATGCAAGCCGCGAACATAGGGTTCGATGTATTTTTCCAGCAGCGGTCGGGGGAAGTGATCGATACCAGCGGGCACCGGCGTGTGGGTGGTGAAGACGTTGCTGGTCATCACAGCTTCGCGCGCTTCGCCGAAATCGAGCTTGTGTTCTGTCATGACCTGCCGAATGCGTTCGACGGCCAGGAATGCGGCGTGACCTTCGTTCATGTGACAGACGTTCGGTCGCATATTGATAGCATCCAGCGCGCGGATGCCGCCAATACCGAGAAGGATCTCCTGCCGAATGCGCATCTCTTCGTCACCGGCATATAGGCGCGAGGTGAGCGCACGATCGTCGGGCGTGTTCTCCGGCAAATCGGCATCGAGCAGATACAGCGGCACGCGGCCGACCTGAGCACGCCAGATCTGAGCCTTAACGTTACGGCTACCCACTTGCACTTCGATGGTGGGTTGTTGGCCCTCCGGGCCGATTTCCTGATGCAGCGGTGCCTGAAAAAAGTCCAGCGCGGGGTAATCTTCGAGTTGCCAACCGTCGGACGCCAAGCGCTGTTGGAAGTAACCATCGCGATACAGCAGACCGACACCGACCAAAGGGATGCCCAAGTCGCTGGCGCTCTTGAGGTGATCGCCCGCCAGAATGCCGAGACCGCCCGAGTAAATCGGCAAGGCCTCGTGCAGGCCGTACTCCATCGAAAAGTAGGCGATGCGTTCGTCTTTCAAGCCTGCGAACTTGGCATCGAACCAACTTTCACGCGTCATGTAATGGTTGAACAATTCCATGGTGCGCCCGAGCGCCGCCAGATAGCCCGAGTCGCGCGCCGCCTGATCCAAACGCGATTGCGAAACATGGGCCAACAGCCGTACCGGATTGCCGGTCACGTCGTCCCACAGGTCTGGGTCGAGCCGTCGGAACAACTCGCGCGCAGGTTCGTTCCAGCTATACCACAGGTTATGAGCCAACTCGCGCAACGGGGCGAGGGCGTCTGGAATGGCAGGCACAACGGTATAGGTACGCAGTTTCAACATCGGGGGGTTATGCTCCGCGCTGGGTGTACCAGCGAATGGTTTGACTGAGGCCTTCTTCGATGCTCACGTTGGGTTCGTACCCGATGAGCGCTTTCGCTTTGGATATATCGGCAAGCGAGTGTTTGATATCGCCGGCGCGCTGCGGCACGTATTCGGGTTGCACGTTCTTGCCCAACGTCTCATTGATCATCGCGATGATGCGATTGACGCTGATGGCACCGCCGCACGCGATGTTCATGACCTGCCCCGACGCGTCGTCACCGGCAGTCGCTGCTTTCAGGTTGGCGTGCACCACGTTCTTGATAAAGGTGAAGTCGCGCGTTTGCTCGCCATCGCCATACACAGTCGGCGGTCGATCTTCGTGGATGGCCGTGATGAACGCGGGAATGGCAGCGGCGTATTGACTTTTCGGGTTTTGTCGGGGGCCGAAGACGTTGAAATAACGCAAGGCTACCGTCGATAAACCGAAGCAGGTCGCGAACACGTTGCAGTAGTGTTCGCCGGTGAGTTTTTGCACGGCATACGGGCTCAACGGTTGGCTGGCCATGGTCTCGATTTTCGGTTGCACCTTGGTTTCGCCATAGGCGGAACTGCTAGCGGCGTAGACAACGCGACGAACACCGGCGTCGCGCGCGGCCATTAGCAGGCCGAAGGTACCGTCGATATTGGCGGCATGGCTGGGCAGCGGTTGATCGATCGAGCGCGGCACCGAGGGCACGGCGGCTTGGTGGAAGATGACATCAACGCCTTGGCAAACGCGTTGGCACGTGTCGGCGTCGATGATGCTGCCTTCGACGATTTCGATCTTGTCACCATGATGGGCGAGATTGGCGCGATTGCCGGAGCTGAAGTCGTCAATGACGCGCACGGCATAGCCTGCTTCGAGCAAGCCATCGACGAGATGGGAACCAATAAATCCGGCGCCGCCGGTGACCAAAGCGAGTTTCATACAGCGCCTCCTGCGCGTGCTGGGCAAAAACTGGGGAATGCGGCGTCGCTCCGATAATCTAGGAGAGCGGCACTCCCATGGCATAACAGTTCCCGTGATATATGTCGTCTTGCCGGTGGATGAGGCTCACCTGTGATTTGCCGACATCACCGCCGAACATCATATTCGGACGAAGCGAGACGTCACGGCCTGGATAATCGCAATGGTCGCTGAAACAGTTGCAGATGACTGAGTCGCAGCGCGGCGGCTCTGATTAGGGCGTCGCTACCTCAACGCCGACGATGGGAATGCCGCTGGATTTGGCGAGTTGCAGAGTTTTCTCACGCTCGATGATCAGCGTCTTACCGGCTTCGACGGCGAGACCGCCCGCTTTGTGCTTGGCCAATTTTTCGATGGTGTTGGGGCCGATGGTGGGAACGTCGAAGCGCATGTCCTGATTGGGTTTGCCCAGTTTGATGAGTAACCAGCCGCCGCCGGGGCAAAGGTCGCCTGCTCGTTCGATCATGCGGTCGGTGCCTTCGATGGCTTCAACGGCGATAATGTCTTTATCCTTCACGGCGATCGCTTGGCCGATGTCGAGGCGACCGAGTTCGCGCACCAGCGGCAGACCAAAGGCAAGGTCGGCCTCGCCGCGCGGCGACAGTCGGTTGGGCGTGAGCGTGCCGACGTCGGCCATGGCTTCCGGGCAATACTGAGTTGAATCCACGAAGTTGATCCCTCGTTCGCGCATGTGTTCGACGACAGCCAGAAACAAGCTGTCGTTGCGCCGGTCGCGCGCCTTTTTGAACCACACGCGCAGGCTAGCCCAATCGGGGCGATAGGCCAACATCAATCCCAGGCGCGACATGCCCATCGGTCGACTTTTGCGTACGCGCCCAGCCATGACAACTTCGCGGACGCCCGCGCGCGACAGGCAACGCGTCCAACGACCCAAGCGTGCGACACCGGCCTCGAAAAATTGGTCGGCAATATCTTTCAGGATGGGGTCGTAATTGTGTTTGAGGCCGACGACGACCACCTCGCGACCCGCCCGTTTGGCCCCGCGCGCGACCATGATGGGGAACTGGCCTTCACCGGCGATGAGGCCGAGGGGGGCGGTCGAGGTGATTGGGGCATCGGTCATTTGATGAGATTGTACTTTGGTGAGCGGCGATGCGAAGGGGGAGGGAATTGTGAATAGCGAAGGGCGAATAGCGAATAGGGAACAAGGAATTTTGAAGGGTGAATAATGAAAGGCAGAATGCAAATATTTAAGTGCGGCGTGATAATGCCGGTGGCAAGTTCGGAGATGAATCACGAGTTTGTCTAGTGCGGATTAGTGTAGATTGAGAGTCGTGAAGCATCGTATGCGGTAGGCGATCTGCCAATCAAAATTTCAAATTTGAGATTACAGAGGCGGTAGTGTGATGTGTGAGTTAGAGATTGAGATAAATATCATCCATCATTCATCATCCATAAACCCATGTGATATGAGGTAAGAGGTAAGAGGTAAGAGGTAAGAGGTAAGAGGTAAGACGTAAAGACGTAGAAGGTAAGACGTCAGACGAAAGAGACAGAACGTAGAAGCGGTCGAGGTTTTATCGATGGGTGCGACTTTGGAGGTAGGGTGTTGCGCGTATCCCGAGTCTTGGGGAGACGCTGCAGAGCTGTGGCCTGTGGCCACAAGATTGACGGTGCGAAACCACGCGCCCTTTTAATTGCCCTGTCGTGCAAACGTCTCTTACGACTTTGGGCGCATTCTCCAAATGGTACATTACCAAGTTCTCCCTTACATTCCCGAACATGCCTGAGCACGTGAATCAACTTCCCCTGTCCGCGCCCCGTTATTGCGATGTACCGTTCGCACCATACCGTTTCGTGCCCGGTAAGCATCCGCATCCAACGGCGCACCGGGAGGGGCATAGCTATCTGCCGCCCGGTGAGAGCGAGCCGCCGGTGCCGTTTGTGCCGCCGGAAAAATGGTATGAGAGCGAGGCGTATCTGGAAGGTGTTGATTGTTATAACCACGGCTTTTGGTGGGAAGCGCACGAAGCGTGGGAAGGACTGTGGCACGTGGTGCCCAATCCGTCGTCGCAGCGGAGTTTTCTGCAAGGTTCAATTCAGGTGGCGGCGCTGCATCTGCAGGCGTTTCTGGGCAAGCGCAATGGGATTTTGCGGTTACGCGAAAGCAGCCAGCGGCATTTTGCCAATGTCGAGGTGCCGGCCGACGGCCTGTATATGGGAGTGAATTTAGACGAATGGCTAAAAAATGTGGCCGCCTACACTGAAATCATGCTGAGTCGCGGAATTATCGCCCACCTGCCCGAGCAATATCCATATTTGAAATTGCACATGCTTGACGATGCAAGCACTTCACATTGACGCCAACCTACGTGTCGGCTATTCATCTTCGGCTGCGGGTGCCGTGGTGGGGACAGGCACGGGCTCGATCGTGCCGATGCGAATGTTCCTTTCCGTTTGAGCGGTAACGAAAACATCCAGCCCGTTGGGCAAGCGCGCGAATCCTTCCAGTTCATCGGTAAATTCGAAAGTGATTTGATCGACGAACGCATCCTCGGGATAGGCGCGCCCGGCCTTCACGGCTTTCTGCAAATCGATCGCCGTTAAGCGCCAGCCGCGACCGGCAACGACGTTCTGCACCGCGACCAACTGCTTGCTTGATTCGTCCCATAAAAGGTTCTGCGTGTAAGGCGTGGTCAGAAACGTGTGTTTTATGGCGCCGGGTTTACTGGTGCGACCGTGTTCGAGCATTCGCGCCACATCGTAAATCCGCACACTCGGTCGCACATCGCCGTAGTCGCTGGTCGCAAGTAACACCTGTTCTTCGATCGAAACGAACTGGGGCCGGCAGCCGTTGACTGCTGCGTCATCTTCTATCCGCTTGAAGATCGCGTTCCGCAAATGACCATCGATGAGCGCCCGCGGCCAATCCACCTGCAGAATGATTGCGGTCGATTCGCGCCAATTTCCCGCCGGTTGCTTCGCGGTAAACCCCAGAAAACAACCGTGCCGATCACTCCAGGTTAACCCGGTGGGGTGGTTAAACGGTGCCGGGCCGCAGTCGATTTCCCGACCGGTGAAGTCGCCTTTAAGGGTGTATTCCCGAATAACGCCGCGGCGCGGGGTGGGTTTGTAACGGTCGCCATAAATGTAGAGCTTGCCATCGTGATAGGCGACGCCCTGTGCTGCACCCAGTGCTGGGTCGCTTACCGTCGTCATCAGGTTAAGCCGTGCCGTGACGACCTCGGGGCCGGTCCACTGGTCGGCTGGTGCGATCGCACTGGGTTCATTGGCTGACAGGGGGCCAGCCACCGCAAGAAGCGCGATGATTTGGAAAATTCCGGCAGTTATTGTGTTCATGATTCCCAAGCACGAAAAATAGTGGTTTCGAAACGATTTTAGGATTTATGAGGTTCTTGTCTAAATCAAAATTCCCTCAATTGTGTTAAGAAAATATTTGACCGACCAAATGGCGGTTCGGTAAAATATGCTAAGTTTAGGTCGTGCAATCGTACGACGTGTGATGACTGGCTTTCAACGCTCATGATTATCATCGAATTCTCTCCAGCTTCCGTGACCAAGTTTTTGCCGCTCGTTGAACGGCGCGAAAAACAGTCCATCGGTTGCTGCGCTTTCATGTCAAAAGTCTTCAACGAGTGAGGCGGCATTCTCGTCCGTCTCGGTCGCGCATGCGCTTTAACGCACGCCGGCCTTTTCCCGCGATGAACCACTTTCTGGGGGCCGTGATGGCCAAAAACACCCGGTTGTCGCGGAACCGATTGGTCCTCATACGCGAATGCTGTTTCGCCGATGAACTCGATGATCGATCGTTTACTTGGCTCGTTTGAAACTTGGAGTAAATAACGACTATGACGTCTCATCTTGCCGAACCCGTCCGAATTGATCCGACGGTCGTTCTGGACGAACTCAAAAAGCATATTCTGGTCGATGGTTTCGAGATCGTGATCGACATCGAGCGTAGCAAAGGCTGCACGCTTTACGATGCCCACGGCGATCGCGAAATCATCGATATGTACAGCTTCTACGCGTCGATGCCGATCGGCTTCAACCATCCGTACTTCGAAAAAGAAGAGGTGCGCAACGAGTTGGCCGAAGCGTCGATGATCAAGATTGCAAACTCCGACGTGTACTCGGTACAGATGGCGGAGTTTGTTAAAACCTTTGATCGTGTGATGGGCATGCCGCAGTTGCCGCGCTACTTCTTTATCGAAGGCGGCGCGCTGGCGGTCGAAAATGCCATGAAGGCCGCGATGGACTGGAAAGTGCGCAAGAACATTGCCGCCGGTCGCGGTGAGATTGGCACCGAGATCCTTCACTTTGAAAACGCGTTCCACGGTCGCACCGGTTACACCATGTCGGTAACCAATACCGATCCGAACAAGGTGAAGTATTTCGCCAAGTTCGATTGGCCGCGCGTAAGCACGCCAAACATCGATTTCTCGCTGGATGAACCCGAGCGCACCAAGGCCGCCGAAGCCGCTGAAGAGAAGGCCGAAGCGGAGATCATGAAGGCGTTGGAAGAACGCCCGCATCGCATCTGCGCGATCTTGCTCGAACCGGTTCAGGGTGAAGGCGGCGACCGTCACTTCCGTCATGAATGGATGCAAACCCTGCGCCGCATTTGTGATGAGAACGAATTGTTGTTGATTCTCGACGAAGTGCAATGCGGTATGGGCGTGACCGGCTCTCGCTGGGCGTTTGAAACGCTGTGCACCATTCCGGATATGGTCTGTTTTGGTAAGAAGGCACAGGTATGCGGCGTAATGGCGGGGCCCAAGCTCGACGAAGTGCCCGACAACGTTTTCCGCACACCGAGCCGTATCAACAGCACGTGGGGTGGCAACTACACCGACATGGTGCGCTCCAAGCATTATCTAAACATTATCGAGCAGGAAAACCTGATCGAGAACGCCAAGGTTGTGGGTGAGTATTTCGGCGAGCAACTCAAGAAGTTGCACGAAGAAGAGCCCATGATCGAAGAAACGCGCGGCTCCGGGTTGTTGCAGGCCTTTAGCCTAAAAGACGGTAAGTTTCGCGATCATTTCTGGAAGGGCTGTTTTGAGGTCGGCCTGCTAGTGGTGCGCAGCGGCCCGCGGTCGATTCGATTCCGACCGGTGCTTGATACGAGCAAGGAAGTGATCGACGAAGTCATGCGGCTGATGCGCGAGCAAATTCGCCGCGTGCATGCGGAAGGGTATTGAGGAACGCAAACCTTGGAGGAGGGGGTAGATCACGCGCCCAATAAGATTGGAATTATCCCATCGTGACGGGGCGTATGTGATCAACAAAATGGGGTGAACTGCCATCAATGGGTGGGGCGGTTTGCCTCAGGCGGCGTGCGCTGACCTGGCTTCGGCTCGGGGGGGCACGCCGCCTCTTTTTTTACCGAATGTCGGGCTGTCGCGCGGGATTGCAACCAGTGATTCCGCCCGCCGTTGCCAACTACTCACCGATACCCGAACATACCGACGAGACGGATGTCGATCGTTCGACAACAGGCAGACCCGGCGATTATTCCCATTGGGTCACGCTACGAACGACGCCCTCGCGTCTAACCGAACCAGCATCAAACTATCACGCGCTCGAAAACGCGCGCAACCATACGCAGGAGCAGCACGATGTCAGAAACGCAGGCAATTCTCGATCGCTTGGGCATTGAAAAGGTCAATCCCGGCGTCTTTAACGGCGAATGGATGGGCAGCGATAAGCAACTCGATTCGTTCAGCCCCATCGACGGCGAACTGATCGCGTCCGTCACGCAAGCGACCGAGGCCGAATACGATCAAACGATGGCTGCTGCCCAACGCGCCTTCGAAAACTGGCGCACCGTGCCTGCACCCAAGCGCGGTGAAGTGGTGCGACAACTCGGTAACGCCCTACGCGAACACAAGGCCGATCTCGGCGCGCTCGTGACGATGGAGATGGGTAAGATTCGCGCCGAAGGCGAAGGCGAAGTGCAGGAGATGATCGACATCTGCGATTTCGCCGTGGGTTTGTCGCGTCAACTTTATGGTCTGACGATGCACTCCGAGCGACCTTCACACCGTATGTATGAACAGTGGCATCCGCTCGGCGTGGTGGGTGTGATCAGCGCGTTTAACTTCCCCGTGGCCGTTTGGTCGTGGAACTCGGCGCTGGCGGCGGTTTGCGGTAACGCCACGCTCTGGAAGCCGTCGAGCAAGACACCGCTAACGGCCGTCGCGACGACGAAGATCGCTCAGAAAGTATGTAAAGCCAACGGTGTCGATCCGGCGATCTTCAGCCTCGTCATCGGGCGCGGTTCGACGATTGGTGAGAAGCTGATTAACGATCGCAGCATTCCGTTGGTCTCGGCGACGGGTTCGTGTCGCATGGGCTATCGCATCGGTGAAGTGGTGCACCAACGCCTGGGTAAGACGATTCTCGAATTGGGCGGTAACAACGCCATCATCGTCACGTCTTACGCGGATATGGACATGGCGATTCGCGCGATTCTGTTCGGTGCTGTGGGCACGGCCGGTCAGCGTTGCACCAGTACCCGCCGCATCATCGCGCACGAGTCGATTCGCAAGGAACTGACCGACCGATTGGTGAAGGCGTATGGCCACGTGAAAATTGGCGACCCGCTTAAAGAAGGCACGTTGATGGGACCATTGATCGACGAAGGCGCGGTCAAAGATTTCCAGAACGCGATCGAGGCCGTGAAGAAAGCTGGCGGCGAAGTTTTATGTGGCGGCGAAGTGCTCAGCGGCGGCGACTATCCCGGTGGTTGCTACGTGACGCCGTGTATTGCCAACGCCAAGAACGAATATCAGATCGTGCAGGACGAAACTTTCGCGCCGATTCTTTACATGATGGGCTACGGTAGCAGCAGCAAACCCGCCGACGCCGCTACGCTCGAAAAAGAAACGAAGGAAGCGATCGCCATTCACAACGGCGTGCCGCAAGGCCTCAGCAGCGCCATCTTCAGCCATCACGTGATCGAAGCCGAGATGTTCCTCTCGGCAGCGGGCAGCGACTGTGGCATTGCCAACGTTAACATCGGCACCAGCGGCGCCGAGATCGGCGGTGCTTTCGGCGGCGAAAAAGAAACCGGCGGCGGTCGTGAGTCGGGCAGCGACGCGTGGAAGGCCTACATGCGCCGACAGACGAACACGATCAACTGGGGTACGGAGCTGCCGTTGGCGCAGGGGATTAAGTTTGGAGATTAAGCGGAGAATTAGGAATTGCGAATGTCGAAGTTCGAAATGCGAATGGCGAATTGAGAAAGGGCGCGGCAGATTGACGCCGCGCTCTGATCAGAGCCGCGCCCGTAAGGAAGCGGTGCATGTTATGAGCGCGTGGTTGATGGATTCGGTTGCAGGATATCAGCCGGTGCGTTCGCGAGTAATCGCCCCCTTCATTTCGCGCTAATGGTCTTGTGAAGAATGACAACGCTCAGCAACGTCATGGCCGAACTTAAGAAGAAAGGCAATCCACTACGGATCAAGGCCTTCGCTCCGCACGGCGCGCCGGATAACCTATTCGGCGTCAGCGTCGCTGACATGAAGGTGATCGCCAAGAAGATCAAGGGCGAACAGGAACTCGCGTATGCCCTGTATGAAACAGGCAATGGCGACGCGATGTACCTGGCGGGGATGGTTGCAGACGGCGCGCAAATGACCAAGAGCCGCCTGGATACTTGGGCGAAGAAGGCTTCTTGGCCGATGGTTTCGGAATATACTGTGCCGCGCGTGGCGACGGAGAGTAAGCACGCTCGCGCCCTCGCCCTGAAGTGGATCGACTCCAAGCGCGAGTCCATTGCGTCCACTGGTTGGAACACATATGCGGGAGTCGTAACAGTCAAGCCGGATGACGAGCTTGATCTGCCTGAGATAAAAGCCCTGTTGAAAAAGGTTGAGACAGAAATCGACAACGCCCCCAATCGGGTGCGTTACACGATGAACGGTTTCGTAATCGCCGTCGGCTCGTTTGTGCAGCCGTTGTTGAAACAAGCCAAGTCCACTGCCAAAAAGCTCGGTAAAGTCGACGTCGATATGCACGGCACCACGTGCAAGGTACCACTCGCGACCGAGTGCATCGCCAAGGTCGAAAAGTCCGGAAATATCGGCAAGAAGCGCAAGTCGATCAAATGCTGAGTCGCGCGACGCCGGTGTTGGGGTTCAATGCTTGGCTCGGATCAAACGATAGCGGTTGATGCATCTACCTGTCCGTCACGAATGCTCGATTCCGATATCAATATCGAGCCCCAAGACACATTTTTTGTCCCTATCGGCCCTGTCTTACGCGTTTAATCTCATACGATCAGTAGCCTGTGCCGCATTTTTGTCGTGGTGTCTGGCTCGCATTACGCCTCAGTTGGGGTCACCTGTTCGGAAGGAAACTCATGACGATCCACACAAAATGCTTGCAGTCTTCCGACATTTTTAGTTGCCGCTCGTTGATCGCGTATTGTCTCGTCATCTTTTCGCTGCATACGACCGTTCACGCTGAGGTGTTTGACATCGCCGACAGTGATGAAGCCGCCCTGATTGCCGCCATCGATACCGCCAACGGTAACGGCGAGGCGGACGTGATCAATCTTGCGGCCAACGGCGTATATACCCTTGACATGGAAAACAACACCACTACGGGTGCCAACGGCCTGCCGGTTATTTCTACGGAGTTGACCATTTACGGTAATGGTTCGGTCTTGCGAAGAACTGCGAACCCAGCGGCGAGTCAATTTCGTCTGATCTACGTTTCCGCCACGGGTAACTTAACGGTCAAAGATCTCGTTCTACGAAATGGTCGCGCGATCGATAGCGAAAACTTGCTCGATCGGTTTGGCGGTGGGTTGGTGAACAGCCTCGGCACGGTGGCGTTAAACAATTGCACGATTGAAGAATGCCGGGCGGGGGATGCAGAGGGACCAGTTGCAACCGTCGGGCCGCATGGCGGGTCAGGGGGAGCCATCTTCAATGGTGGATCCATGACCATTTTGGGTTGCGTGTTGCAAAGAAATCGAGCGGGCAATGGTAACACGGGTGCGACCAATGGCGGTAACGGCGGAGCTGGTGGCGCGATTTATAACACCAATATGTTAACGATTGAGTCGACCACGATTTCGACCAATGCGGCGGGCAATGCCGCCAATGCTAGCACATCGGGCGGCTTCGGTGGGAATGGTGGAGGGATTCGCAATGAAGGTACGATGAGCATTTCCGATTCCAGCCTTGTCAATAATCAGGCAGGTAATGGAGGCTTTGGTAATACCAGCGGCGGCAAGGGTGGTGACGGTGGCGGCATCAGTAACGCCGGCCCGTCCATGATGTTGATACGTTCTACCTTGAAAGACAATCAAACGGGTGTCGCGGGTGCGGGAGGGACGGGACCAGGTGCCGATGGGGACGGTGCGGGTATCAACAATCGATCCAATGGCGACGTCATGATCATCGGCAGCACCATCAGTAACAACGCCGCGGAAAACCTAGGCGGCGGCATCTTCAACGCCGGCGAGATGCGCATCACCAGCAGCACGATCGCGGAGAATATGGCCACGGCTGGCGGCGGTATCTTCAACTTGGCCGATTTGGACATCAGCAATTCTCTGATCGCGATTAACACCTTGGGTGGGAATTGTGTGGTGCCCACGGCGATTGCGTCGCTCGGCAACAACCTCGATAGCGATGGCTCATGCGGTTTGGTGGAGGCGACCGACATTAGCGACGTCGACGCCCGTTTGCGTCCCATTGATCACTACGGCGGCAGCACAGAAACGCACGCTCTATTAGGTGACAGCCCCGCGATCGACGCCGGTGGCACTGACGCGACCGCGACCGATCAACGCGGCTATACACGGTCCTTTGACGGTGACGGCGATGGTAACGTGCTACCCGATATCGGTGCCGTCGAGTTTTTCGATTGTGATGGTGATCGCGATGATGATGCCGACCCAGTCGATGCCGATGGCGATACCGTGCCCGATGGTTGTGATGTTTGCCCAGGAAGCGACGATCTGATTGACACCGACGCCGACACGGTGCCAGACGGCTGCGACCAATGCGCGGGAGACGATGATCTGCTGGATTCCGATGGCGATGGCGTGGCCGATTGTCAGGATGCCTGTCCGAATGATGCGAATGATGATTCGGATGGGGACGGCGTATGTGATAGCGCTGATCCGTGTCCGCAAGATGCCAACGATGACTCGGACAGTGATGGCGTTTGCGACCGCGACGACGTTTGTCCGGATGCGGACGACGGTGCCGATGCCGACGGCGACGGTATCCCCGACGGCTGCGATGACACATCCACGCCGCAAGAGACTCCGACGGCGGCAGATTGCTGCGGCGGTGGCCTGCCGGCGATGATGCCGCTGATGTTGTTAGGTTGGAAACGGCGGCGGCGAATGCACCTTCGAAAGTAACAACTCACAAAACGGGGCGATTGAATTGCAATTCAGTAAGTCAGGTCGATGAGATCAAATCCTATCGTCGTACCAACCGTCTGACCAAGTCGCCGGTCATGACCGATGTAGAACATGACGGGTTGCGGTGATAGGATCTCTCTACATGATCCAATTCGCCCAAGAAAAGACCGAAGCCAAAAACGTCCTCGGCGGCCCGCTCGCCGTTTGCGGGACCGATCCGATGACCGGCTACTTCCGCGATGGCTGTTGCAAGACCGACGCGGGGGACATTGGCTCGCATACCGTATGCGCCAAGGTGACCGCCGAGTTTCTCGAATTCAGCGCGGCGCGTGGTAACGATTTGTCAACGCCCAACCCGATGTATGGCTTTGCCGGTCTCAAACCCGGCGATCGTTGGTGCCTGTGCGCTGCGCGCTGGTTGGAAGCGTTCGAGGCAGGCGTCGCGCCGTCGGTCGTGTTGGAAGCGACGCACGAGAAGGCGTTGGAGATCATTGACTTGGAAGACCTTCAACAATATGCAATTGCAGGTTGACGAAGGGCGATGACATTTTCGGGTTGGAGAGAATAAATGTTCAATGTCGGTATTGTTCAGTCACGACGGTTGGTAGTGTTTTGCGCTAACTTAATCTTCGTCACATTCTTTGCGACGCTGGTCGGATGCAGCCAGGCGACAACCGATCCAAATGTGATGATCATGCAGGTGCATGAACTCGAAGAGCAAGCGCCGACTGTAGAGATGATGGCGACCTATCTCAATCTTAGTGAGCATCGATTCAAGATTAAGTCTGTGGGTGCTGAGTCTCGGTTGCGATTTACGTACAAGGTATTCGTGGATGGAGAGGTCGCAGAGACTCATTGTTATGAGAATGCAACAACGAACCTGAAGGATGATGAAGAGCTACCGATTCGATTGGGCACCGCGAATGGTATTCCAGCCGACTATCGCCGTCAGTGGTGGTTTGCTAAGAGCGATCGTTGGGGTTTTGGGCATTTCTGGGTTGATCCGGAATCGATAAACGCAAGCTTGACGAGCATGTCGGGGCATGGCCCCGTTGGCTTGGGCGAAACCTCAATGATCTATGGCAGGGCTTACTTCAAATCCGGCTTCCAAGTAAACGAAGATTCGTTCTTTGACAGTTGCCTATTTGGCGTGGGCTTTTTTGTGACGGTTGAATGTCTCGATGGTGTTGAATCCCGTCTGGATTGCTTCTTCGACGATCCGGACCAATTACGACAATTCCCTCGAAAATCAGCTCCTGCCGAACTGCATCAATTCCCCTTTGATATCGCGATTCACAACCCAGTTGCTTGATTCCATCTAGGATTAAACTAAGGTATTCGCCAGCGGGGGAAATCCGCATGGAGTAATATCGCATGAACGTTTGTGTCATCGGCACCGGCTACGTCGGGTTGGTTGCGGGCACGTGTTTTGCCGACGGTGGCAATCACGTGATCTGCGTGGACAAGGATGCGTCCAAAGTCGAGCGACTGAAGAAGGGCGAAGTACCCATCTATGAGCCCGGCCTCGCCGAGGTGATTCAACGCAGCGTTAAGGCGGGGCGGTTGGAATTCACCACCGACCTCGACGAGTCGGTGCGCAAGTCGCTGGTCGTCTTCATCGCCGTCGGCACGCCGCAGGATGACGACGGCAGCGCCGATCTCTCCGCCGTGATCGCCGTCGCCGGTGCCATCGGCAAGGCCATGGACGGCTATCGCATCGTCGTCACCAAAAGCACCGTGCCCGTGGGCACGCACAAAAAGGTGGAAGCTGCGATCACCGCCGTGACCGATCATCCTGTCGATGTGGTCAGCAATCCCGAGTTTATGAAGGAAGGCGCGGCAGTCGAAGATTTCACCAAACCCGATCGCGTGGTGATTGGCACGAATAATCCCGCTGTTGTCGAGATTATCAAACAGCTTTATTCGCCGTTTATGCGGAAGCGCGAGCGCTTATTGGTGATGGACCCGGCCAGCGCCGAGATGACCAAGTACGCGGCCAATACCTTGTTGGCGACCAAAGTGTCGTTCATGAACGAAGTCGCCACGCTCTGCGAGAAATATGGCGCCGATGTTGAGACGGTGCGCATCGGTGTGGGTAGCGATTCGCGCATTGGGCATCCGTTCTTGTTTCCCGGCGTGGGCTACGGCGGTTCGTGTTTTCCGAAAGACGTTTCGGCGTTTGTGTACATGGGCCGCGAAGTCGGCGCGCCGGCCGTGGTGGCCGAAGCCGTGCAGGAACGCAATCGCATGCAGCGCAAGGGCTTTGCCGAACGCATCGTCGAGTATTACGGCGATAAATTGCAGGGCAAGACGATTGCGGCGTGGGGCTTGGCGTTTAAGGGCCGCACCGATGATATCCGTGAAGCGCCCGCCATCGATGTGATTCGCTTGTTACTAGAAAAAGGTGCAACGATTCGCGCCCACGACCCCGAAGCCATGCCCAACACCAAGGCCGAGTTGGGTGAAAAGGGCATCAGCTATCACGATAACGCATACGACGCTCTGCAAGGGGCTGACATGCTGGTGGTGTTTACCGACTGGCCCGAGTTTCGCACGCCCAGCTTCGACAAGATCAAGGCCGGCTTGGCCAAGCCCGTCATTTTTGACGGTCGCAACCTTTACGATCCGCCGTTTGTGGCCAAGCAGGGCATCGAATACCACAGCGTGGGCCGACCGTCGGTAAAACCGCAATGAGCGGCGCGCGACCGCGAACCATTTTCGTCACGGGTGGCGCCGGTTTCATCGGTTCGCACCTATGCGAGGCGCTGTTGGAGCGCGGCGATGCCGTGATTGCCTACGATAGTTTCGATCCGTTTTACGACGAGGCCGTCAAGCGGCGGAATATTGACGCGTGTCTAAAAAATGAGAATTATCGCCTCGTCGAAGGGGATATCCGCGATGCCGCCATGGTGAAGGCGGCGCTACCGCAGGAATGTGACGCCGTGGTGCACTTGGCGGCGCGGGCGGGCGTGCGACCATCGATTGCCGATCCGCTGTTGTATCAGGATGTCAACGTCAACGGCACCAACGTGATGCTGGAGGCCGCGCGCGAGCGCGACGTGCGGTCGTTTATCTTCGCCAGCAGTTCTAGTGTTTACGGCAACAATGAAAAGGTGCCGTTTTCAGAAAGCGATGTGGTCGATCATCCGATTTCACCTTACGCCGCCACCAAGAAGGCGGGCGAGCTGATTTGCCATACGTATCATCATCTGTTCAAGATGAACATTACGTGCTTGCGGTTCTTCACTGTGTACGGCGCTCGGCAACGGCCCGATTTGGCGATTCACAAGTTCACGCGTTTGATCGAAGAAGGTAAGCCGATCCCGGTCTTCGGCGACGGCAGCATGATGCGCGATCATACGTATATCGAAGACATCATTCGCGGCGTCGTGGCGTCGATCGATCGTTGCGAGGGATACGCGATTTACAACCTCGGCGAATCCGAGCCGGTCTCGCTCAGCGATTTGATTTCGTCGATCGAGGCGGCGCTGGGTAAGAAGGCGATCATCGACCGCAAGCCGGTACCGCCGGGCGATGTGAACAAGACGTACGCCGACGTATCACTGGCGCGTGCAGAATTGGGTTACGAACCTTCGACGCATCTGGCGGAGGGGTTGGAACGGTTTGTGGCGTGGTATCGAGGGCAATGTTGATGCGGCGACGGCCCGTACCGTATTGAAATTTTGTCGCGTGCATTGATCGATGCGAAGTGAATGTCGCGCCGATTAACACGTGATGACAGAGCCGCGGCCTGTGGCCGCATGATGCCACGGCATCGCAAATTCACGTCGACCAACAAACTTTGGTAATATCAGCGAATCTTCGGGGCTTCTTTGGTGCGAAAGCGACTTCGAAAGAAAAAGTTTCTCGGCGAATTTCGAATTTATGGCGCAAACGTACGATGCGACCTCGTCGATACCACGCGCGATGCTTGGTTAGATTCGTTTATTGATTGTATCGAGGCGAACGGCTGCTTCGTTGGCGGTGGCTGCTCAAATGAAGATTTTGAGGGATTCGTTGCACTCGGTATGGGGGCCGAGCGAGCGAAGCGCCGATTGGATGCGATTAACCATTGGCTCGAGCAGTCGGCTAATGTTAGAAATTTCAGAATTGGAATTAATGTGGATGCGAAATACGGTGACTTTGACGATTGAGTGAATGATGTTGCGTCGAGGGACGCGACCTACAGTTTCTTATCCGTGATAGCCTTGAATTACTGCGTTCAAATGGCCAAGTTTGAGATTCCGTCCGATGTCAGAACGCCGCCTCTCGGAGAGTTTATAACCGAACTCGCGTATATGATTGAGCGCGAATTCGGCGTGTTATCCGAAACCCAGGGTGAGCTCCTCACCGTACTGAAAAGAACGGACGAGTATTGTGAGCGTACTGATTTAAACATGTGGGATGCCGATGTTACGGCCCATCGTACTGATTTTCCAAAAATCGGCACCGTCGAGGAATTGCTGCATGAGATTGTGGAGTTAGGTATGGGCGAACTTTACAGCGCCTTTGGCAGGCAGCGCGTGTACGAACACATTCAAAAGATTAGAACACTGTTTGAAAAATTGGGAAAACAGCAACCAGAAGATGCTGCACCGAAACGCTGGGGTAAACCGAAATATCAAATGCCAGATTGAGTTCCCTGAATAAGGCGTGATGAAAAAACCATGCTCGACCTAACCCAACAACGCATTCTCGTCACCGGCGGCGCAGGCTTCCTCGGTCGCGTCGTGTGTGCGCAACTGCGCGCGGCGGGCGTGCCGGATGGGAACATTCTCGTACCGCGCCGCCAAGACTACGACCTCACCAGTGAAGCCGCCGTCGTGCGTCTATACGCCGAGTTGCAGCCGACCGTTGTCATTCATCTTGCCGCAGAAGTCGGCGGCATCGGCGCCAATCGCGTGAACCCCGGTCGCTTCTTTTATGCAAACATGGCAATGGGCTTGCACCTTATCGAACACGCGCGACGCAGTAACATTAGCAAGTTTGTGCAGGTCGGTACCGTTTGTTCCTATCCGAAACACACGCCGGTGCCGTTTAAAGAAGATGATCTTTGGTTGGGCTATCCCGAAGAAACCAACGCGCCCTACGGCGTGGCGAAAAAAGCGTTGCTGGTGATGCTGCAATCGTATCGTGCGCAATATGGGCTAAACGGAATCTACTTATTACCCGCCAACCTTTACGGCCCCGGCGATAATTTCGATGAAGCCACAAGCCATGTGATCCCCGCGCTGATTCGCCGCTTTATCGAAGCCAAGCGCGACAACCTGCCCAGCGTGACCGTATGGGGCACGGGCAAGGCCAGCCGCGAATTTCTTTACGTGGAAGACTGCGCCCGCGCGATTGTGGCCGCTACGCAGAGCTATAACGATCCCGATCCCGTCAACATCGGTACCGGCGAGGAAATCACGATCGCCGACTTGGTCGAGAAGATAAAGGCGCTTACGGGTTATGCTGGCGCAATTGAATGGGATACCACCAAGCCCGACGGCCAACCGCGGCGCGTGCTGGATACCAGCCGCGCGCGGGCGGCATTTGGTTTTGCAGCGACCGTAGATTTAGACGACGGGCTGCGCCGCACGGTGGATAGCTTCAACCAAATCAAGAGTAACGGATCCTGATTGGATTGAACGAGTTGAGGCTGAGTTGGCGATTAAAAAGCGTCAATTCAGCATGGCTATTGCACGCCGAGACGCGATACTCCCTTAAATGTTGTTTTTAGCGGTGCTTGTCGTTTAGAATTCCACAACTGGGAAGTCTCGTATTATTGCGCGACCAATCCCCCCAACATAAGTAAACATAAAACTACTCAATATCGAAATTGGGCAATTTCATGATTAAAAGTCGAAACAAAGCAGTTCACCGCGCCAACAGATGTGTCGTGGGCGCTGTCTCGTTGTTTGCCATCACATCCTTGGTTTGGCCGGCGGCGACCGTCCGCAGTGAAGTCTTCACCTGGTCACCCCAATGCCCCAATCCGACCTGGTTCGGGGTTTGCGATGGGGAGATTTGCGACATCGAGAACAACACGCCGCTGTCGCTGAACAACTGGGGCCGCAGCGATTGTGGAATCGTGGCGTTTCCCGGCGTTGATGACGATGTGATTATTTCCATGGGAACGGTCGATCAGGTGGCGACTCAGATCAACTCAATGTTGGTCGAACCAACCGGAACGTTTCGTTTTGTTGGAGAAAACATCTCGTGCCCCATGCTCACGAATAATGGTCGCATCGAGGTTGCATCAGCCCAAACCATCTCAACCCTGAATGGTGGTGCGCAGGTTGAAAATGGGGGCGTTATAGAATTTATCCCCTCGGGTGGTTCTTTGCGTTTTTTCGCGGCCACGATCAACAACTCGGGTACGATTGAGCTAAACGGTCAATTGATCGACGGTAACGATCAAAGTGATGTCTTCAATTCCGGAACGATTCGAAGCCAAGGGGCCAGCGAAATTGACTCTCTAAACAACACCGGCATCCTCGATGTGCAGTCGGGGCGATTGTCGTTGCGTAGGCGTATTACCAACTCAGGTCAGATCATCCAGTCGTCTTCTGATGCGGAGCTAGAATTTGGAACTCAAGCCGAAAGCGCGTCAATTGTCGGCGAATTTAATGTTGACGTTCTCGGGCAGGCATTTTGCGGTCCTGATTCAATCTTTATTCCTGGAGGAGCGAATCGGCTTGATATTCGGTCGCCAGGCGCGATATTCAATTTCTCAGGAAATGGCTTCGAGCTACGCCAAGCCACAATGTCGTGTTTTCCCGGAGCCCAGTTTACCAATGGGCCCGAGGGGGTCTTTAAAAACCAATCCAACTACCAAATCCGTTGTCCAATCCTTAACGAAGGTCACTTTATCGACGAGCTCAGCGGCAATAACCGCGATTACCAATCAACCTTTGAGAATGTCGGAGACTATGAGGTCACCGGTTCTGGTACTGTAACCACCTTGGGATTTTCGAATTTCGGATTGCTGCGGAAGACGTCCGTCGGTACCGCGACGGTTATTGGCCCGTGGCTAAATACGGGCGTAGTGTCGGTCGCAGCGGGCGAACTTGAGTTAGGTACGACGCAGTCTGATTTGACATTATCTGGTAGTTACGAAATCGCTCCGGGTGCCAAATTGACTATTCGGCCGTCGACGATGACGGGAGTGTTGTCGCTCGACAATCAGGGCGAACTTAGGATTGGTCGATTCACGACGAACTTTAATCCCACTGAAGCGGGTCTCCTGATCGATGTAACAGGAAATCCAGTCGATTTTGCGATAGCGAGTACCGCCGCCGATGCAACCGGGAATGTCATCGTTGGCGACGCGACTCATCTTCGCATTGGTGATTTTGATTCGCCGAATAGTTTGTTGAGAATTGGGTTGATCAATCAGGGCTTGCTGGAATTGCGTAATGACACGATATGGGTCAATCGGCTTGTAAATCAAAATCAGCTGCGAATCAACGGTGCCGATCTTAGCAGTCCGATCTCATTCCTCGATGATCTTATTCGAAACGAAGCGGACATGCGGGTCGTCGGTGATCAACTCGCTACCGTCGATGGCACATTTGAGCAGGCCGGGAATGTCCTCGTCGAATCGGGCGGCTTGCGCGTGGAAAGGCAGCTTACTGTCGAACCCGGCTCGTCGCTCCATGTCGCTGATGGGGCCGAGTTTCAATTAGGCACAGTTGAGTTGTCCGGAGACTTGGTCGTCTCCGGTAAGGGCGCGAAGTCTTCAGGACCTGAAAATGATTTCGTTTCGTGGTCGGTGGGGCCCGCTGGTGCATCGTTGTTCTTCGATGGCGATGGCATGACGGCTGAGTTGCTGAGTATCTCCGTTGCGCCCGGCGCGCAACTGGAGCATCGCGAGAGCAGTTTCCTAAGGATGAACCGGAAGTTTGATACCACAATTGAAGGAGTGATTGTCAACAACGGGGTGATTGAAATTGAAGATGTATTCGGATCGATCGGCCTCCAGGACGACACGGTCCTTGTAAATAACGGTACGATTCGGCATCTGGGAGACTGTCGGTTTCTTAATGAAGGCAGCGGACTCACCTCGATAAAAAATAGTGGAACGTTCATTGCGGACAATGGCGCAACCTCACTTTGGCAACCATTTGTGGAAAACAAAGGTCAGCTTTTTCTTGGATCGAACGACCAGCGGTTTTTAAGTGGATTATCAAACTTTGGCGGGCGGTTATCGACGGGTGGTAATATTTATCTTCAATCGACAGGAATGCCCAATGGTCTGCTAATGCTTGGTGGCGGTATCTTTCAAGTGGAGAGCTTACTCGGAGACCAGCGACTCATTTTTGGTGATGTGGACTTTTCCGGCGGCACATTGGTGAATGGTTCGGAGATAGGACGGCTTCGACTTGAAGGCGACTTAAGATTGAAGGGCTCGGGCAAGAGGGGTTTCACCGTCGATATTGCAGGCCCTCCGGGGGTTTTTAGTCATGACTCCATCACGGTTACCGGCACTGTTACAACACCAGAAGTAACACCGCTGAATTATGGAACATTACGAGTAACATCGCTCGATAACTATATTCCGGATATCGGCGACTCGTATGCCATACTGACTTGTTTTAGCGGTGTGCCAGCCGGCTATTTCGAGAACATTATAACAGTTGGGTTCCCACCGAACCTCACTGTCGAACCGGCATTTGAATCGAATCGAATACGGCTCGATATCGCATTCCGTGAAACTCCTACCATTCCCGGCGACATGAATTGCGATGGTACTGTGGATACCGCTGACATCATCGGTTTCGCCACGGCGCTTACGGATCGCGAGGCGTATGCGTTCGAAATTCCCATTTGCGACGTAGATCGCGCGGATATGAATGAGGATGGTGTGTTGAACGGTGCGGATATTCCGGTGTTTATCCACGCGCTAGCACCCTAGGCCTGTTGGTGATTTAAACGAACTGACGTGTAACAAGATTCACTGCAAAATTGAATCGATACAAGAACGACGCAACAAGACTGAAAGGCAGTCTTAGCCATGAATTCGTCTCGCCCACCGATCTTCAACATGGTAAGGCCATGCGCGTTAATCATGACTATATTATTTGCCGGCGCGACGACGGGATTTGCCGAAGTCTTCATCTGGTCACCCCAATGTCCGAATCCGACCTGGTTCGGGGTTTGCGATGGGGAGATTTGCGATGTCGACAACAACACGCCGCTGTCGCTGAACAACTGGGGCCGCAGCGGTTGTGGAAGCGTGGCGTTTCCCGGCGTTGATGACGATGTTGAAATCAACGATGGCTCGGTCTCATTGGTTGATACGGCTGTGGGCACACTGTCGATCGGGATTGACGGTGTTGTGGATCAACCGATCGGAACGCAGTTTGGATTCACGCAATTCAATAACGGCGGGCAACTCTTGTTGAGAGATAACTTAAATATTTCGCCGACGACGGGCGATTACCCGGACATTTCCAACAGCGGTCTGATTCGCTGCATCGGTGATGTCGCAATCGGCGACCTGACGCACACCGGGCATATCGATGTGGAGCAGGGCTCTTTCACGTTGACGGGCGATCTAAGTGTGAACGGCGGGACGGTGCAGGTTGCGTCGGACACCACCGCCTCCTTCTTTGCATCCACGCGCTTTACGGGCGATTTCGTCGCCGAGGTTGCGGGCAGCTTTCAGTTTCAAGATCCCAACACGACGTTTCCCACCGCCATGACCATTCAGGCACCCGGCGGTAGTTTCGATTTTCGCGGTAACGGCCTGGAATTAAAGGGCGGGCTTATTGCAATTCCGGAACCGTTAACACTGGTGAATAAGCCGACGAGCACCATGCGCAACACCGAAGATGGCGGTGTGTTGCTCGGCCAGTTTATCAATGAGGGGCTATTTATCGATGACTCCTTCCGCAACAGCCCCGCCCAGCGTAGCGACTTTGAAAATCGTGGCGAGTATCGCATCGTGCAGGGGATGATCGACGGAGATCTCACGCGCAACCGTGGGCTGATGCGTAAAGTATCGCCATCGTCAGTGACGCTTAATTCCGATCTGGACTTGCCCGAAGGTGAATTGCGGATCGAGGAAGGCACCTTGGTGGTGAATGGGGGGCTATCGGCGCTCGATGCTGCGACGACGAGTATTAGCCCGGGCGCATCCCTCGAAGTATTCCCATCTTCGCTAAGCGGTCGGTTGAATATCGATAACGAAGGAGTGCTTAGCTTCGCGCCGTTTACTACGATGATCGGATCAGGCGGATTTACTCTAAACGCAACCGGCAACGGCGCGTCAGTTAGTTTCTTCCAAGTCGTAGGAGTAAATGCAACAACCTACGTGGAGAATGCCCCGTCGAGTAAGTGGATTCAACTTCCAAATACATCCGTAAGATTTTTGACCGATGTCTTCAATCGTGGAGAGTTCATTCAAAGCGGCGGCAGCATGCAGGTAGGGTTTGGCACGCCACCCAGCCAACGCTTCTTAAACACAGGCATTTATCGAATGGAGGCGACCGATTCCGAGCCGGAACTATTGAACATTGATAACGCCGGTAGCCTGATCAAATCCGGCGATCTTGTCGGCAGGGTAACTTGGCTCAACAACTCCGGCTTGTTGACGGTCGAGGAGGGGGCTTTCGAGGTGACGCGCGAAATAGTCGGCACGGAATCTGGTTTTATTGATGTAAGGCCCAACACCACCTTTTTGCTCGGCAACACTACGCCTAACGAGCCTGGGTCGGTGAGATCCAAGGGAACGATCAACGGCTTCGTTGCACCCGGCGGGCAATTTCTGGTGCAGGCAGGGCAACCGATTCTTCTTGATTTCGAGAAACTCACCCTCAACATCGGCGGCGAAGGCATCATTTGGGAGCTAAGCGGCGGCGGCGTCTTATATGCCGGTTTCGCGACGTCAATCGAAAACGGCGAGTCTGGCAAGATCACGATTGTCGGTTCCACAGTCGGCACTTTTCCGCCAAACGCAATCATTCGTTCGACGTTTATAAACCACGGTCTAATCGTTAATACCGGTCGAATTGCATACGTAACCAGCGGCATCGCCAGACTTGAGAATCGAGGCGAATTCGTGCTTAGCGGTGAGGATTCAGTGCTAAGTGTTACCACTACCAACTTCGGACGGTTGATTTGTCGGACAACGGGTCTGACTGGGCTCAGCTCGATTCAGAACATGGGCAGAGTTTTAGTCGAAACCGGCAATCCATCCTTCTTTGGAGCGCAACTTATTAGCGGTCAATTTGAAGTGGCGGAAGGTGCCGAGGTGACCTTTGTTAATAGTCATCCCTCAGATCCGACTCTTGATCTCGAAGTGGTCGGCGGCACTTTGGGGGGCGGCGGCACGATTAATGGGGCCATCGTAAACGACAACGGCGTCATCACGCCCGGCTCGCCTATCGGCGAACTGACGGTCAACGGTTACCTGGGCAACATGCCGGGTACCACGGCCGGTTTTGAGATCGAATTGGCCGGCCCACCGGAAAGCGGCAACTTCGATCGGGTTACCATCAATGGCGAGTTTGGAATCTTTGGGGGTGGCGGGCTTCAGAATTGGGGCGCGTTGCGGGTGGTCATCAGCGACGGGTTTGTGCCGCAACCGGGGATGACCTATGAGATTTTGAACGTCTCGCTAAGTTCGGCGGAAGGTCGCTTTAATAACGTCGTGCTGGTCAACTTCCCGCCCGGTCTCACCATCGAACAAAGCTCGACACTAACTACCCATTCGATCACCATCGTCGAAGGCGACGCCCCCGGAAGGATGGGCGATATGAACTGCGACCGTCGAGTGGACACCGACGACATCATCGGCTTCGCCACAGCGCTGACCGACAGCGACGCGTATGCGTTTGAGATACCGATTTGCGATGCGAATCGTGCGGATATGAATCAGGATGGATCGTTAAACGGAGCAGATATTCCGCTGTTCATGCAATTGCTGTTGGAATGATCGTCGTCGCAGTTTGGAGATCGCCTATGTGGCTGGGGCTGAATCGATGACGTACACCGGCATTAGAGCGGTTCACGTTTGAGAGCGACGGCTGCGCTGTGGCACTGGCTAAGAGCCGGTGTATGCTGACAAATAGTCTACAGTCGCTGTCATTCGTGAAGTGGTCTAGCCGGTGCCACAGTCCACCATCTTTTCTTTGGTGGAACGCCAGCGAACCATGCGTTGTTTGTGTTAATCGCGAAAAATTCGGTGCCGGTGGGCGAAGGTAGTGGTATCAATTGGGGAGCATCGCCGTCGCGGCGGTGCATAATCGTATTTCTCTCCGGCGAGACGCCGATGCTACCCGTTGGAGAATTCAAACGACACCGGTATCTGGGCGCAGTTGTATCTTGCAGTCGGCGACATTGCTGTTTTCGGAACTTTGTATAAACGTAAAAAAGAAAACGCGACGCGGTTCAAATGAATCGCGTCGCGTTCTCAATTTATGTAATCGTCGCCGCTGCTTTGTGCGCGACGAACGTGGACTTCTCGTTCTGGCTCCGCGTCAAGTCTTGGCCACGCGCTAGATCTAACGGTGACCGCTTCCTGACGGGCGCGGCTCTGACAGATGCCGGTTGATTCGGCACCGACAGAGGGCTTACATGCCCATGCCGCCCATACCGCCCGGCATACCGCCGCCGGCAGGGCCACCCTTCTTGTCTTCCTTGATCTCGCTGACGGCACAGTCGGTCGTCAACAACAAGGCAGCGATTGAAGCGGCGTTTTGCAGAGCGACGCGCTCGACCTTGGCCGGCACAATGACACCCATATCGATCATGTCGCCGTATTCGTTGGTGAGTGCGTTAAAGCCGAAGGTCGCCTTCTTGTCTTCGAAGACTTTCTGAGCGACAACGCTGCCGTCGAGGCCGGCGTTTTCGGCGATCACCTTCACCGGTGCCCACAATGCGCGACGCACGATATCGACGCCGGTCTTCTGGTCACCCTTGAGCTTCTTCTCTTCCTTATCGAGCACCGACGCGAGGGCACGCAGCGGAGCAACACCGCCACCGGGCAGAATGCCTTCTTCGACGGCGGCGCGACACGCGTGCAGCGCGTCTTCGACGCGGGCCTTCTTTTCCTTCATCTCAACTTCGGTCGCGGCACCCACGCGCAGGATGGCGACGCCACCGGCCAACTTGGCGAGGCGCTCTTCGAGCTTTTCGCGATCATAGTCGCTGGTGGTGCGATCGGCTTCGACCTTGATCTGCTCGATGCGTGCCTTGATGTCGGCAGCCTTACCGGCACCTTGGATGATCGTGGTGTTGTCTTTGTCGATCACGATGCGCTTGGCTTGGCCGAGGTCGTTCACATCGATGCCTTCGAGCGTGACGCCGGTTTCTTCGAAGATCGGCGTGGCGCCGGTCATAATGGCGAGGTCTTGCAACATGGCCTTGCGGCGATCGCCAAAGCCGGGGGCCTTGACGGCGGCAACTTGCAACATGCCGCGCAGCTTGTTGATGACGAGCGTGGCGAGGGCTTCGCCTTCGACGTCTTCGGCGATGATGAGCAGCGGGCGGCCAGCCTTGGCGACCTTCTCAAGGATCGGCACCATGTCTTTCACCGACGAGATCTTCTTCTCATGGATGAGGATGAAGGGCTTGTCGAGCTGAACTTCCATCTCGGCCGTGTCGGTAACGAAGTGCGGCGAGAGGTAACCCTTATCGAATTGCATACCTTCAACGAGATCGACGATGGTTTCGAGCGTTTGGCCTTCTTCGACCGTAATGACGCCGTCTTTGCCGACCTTGTCCATGGCTTCGGCGATCTTCTTGCCGATTTCGGCGTCGTGGTTGGCGGCGCAGGTGCCGACTTGGGCGATCTGCTTGCTTTCCTTCACGGGCTTGGCCATGCGGCTGTATTCTTCGACGATGGCTTCCACACCGGCATCGATGCCGCGCTTGAGTTCCATCGGGTTGGCGCCCGCGGCGACGTTCTTCAGGCCTTCGCTGAAGATCGACTCAACGTACACCGTGGCGGTGGTGGTGCCGTCTCCCGCGTCGTTGGACGTCTTGCTGGCGACTTCTTTCACCATCTGCGCGCCCATATCTTCGTAGGCGTCGTCGAGTTCGATTTCCTTGGCGACGGTCACGCCGTCTTTGGTAACCGTCGGGCTGCCGAACGATTTTTCGATTACGACGTTGCGACCGCAGGGGCCCATGGTGACTTTGACGGCGCGGGCCAGTTGATTGACGCCGTTGCGGATGGCCTCGCGGGCCTCCATATCGAATGCGATTTTCTTAGCTGCCATTGGATGCTTATCTCCTGATGATTCTTTGTTTATTCGTTGCAGGCTTACGCAGGGAAGTCGTCATCACCGATGCCTTCGAAGGCATCTTCCTGCCAGACCTTGCCTTTTTCTTTGACTTGCAATTCGGCCGTCTCGATCGCGCCGGCATCGACGAACAACATGTCGTCGACCAAGTCCGCCGCGATGATGTCGGAGGTACGAATCTCTATGCGAAAGCCGCTATCTTCGATGCGCGTGTACGCCAGCGGATAGATATGCAGGGCGTCTTCGTTGCCGGGAAACGTCAGCACCAAGCGGGCGGACGATCCGAAACGAATGGCTTCATCGAGAGCGGTCGCAAAGAGAGACGGTTTCATGCAAGGCCTTTCGGTGTGAACGACTATTGCGGGCGGTGCGATGGTAGGGCATTTGCCCGTTTCGATTGCACCGCGAATTTGCGCTGGGCCTTGTTTAGCCGACGATGGCGAGAATGTCCGACTCATCCATGATGAGGAACTCTTCGCCGTCGATCTTGACTTCGGTGCCGGCATAGCTGGTGAAGAGCACTTCATCACCTTTGCTAACTTGCATCGAGGAGCGCTCGCCGCTGGAAAGCAGGCGACCTTCACCGATGGCTTCGATCTTGCCGCGCTTCGGCTTTTCCTTGGCGCTTTCGGGCAACACGATTCCGCCGGCAGTCACGTCGTCGGCTTCGATGCGCTTCACAACCACTTTGTCACCAATCGGGCGAATCTTGACGCGGCTCTTGGTAGCTGGCATTTGCAAACTCCTTTAACGGTTACGTTTTGTTTTTGCGTCGTTTCATAGACCGACGCGGTTTGTTGGTTCCAATCACACCGTCAACCCGACGGTGCAAACGAATGTTCGATCATTGCGACGCCTAGTTACGATTTCCGGCGTCGGGTAATTCCATTTGGTAAACGCGCTGTGCGATTTGCGCGATCATTTCGGGCAACAGGTCCTGCCCCTGGTCGGTCTCGATCACGCTGAACACATCCAGTTTCATCGCGTCGGTCAACAATCGCGGTTGCGATTCTTCGCAGACGTAGAGGCAGGGCACCATCATGCCCATGCGTCGCAAACGCCGCAGCGTATCGAGCCCGCCCGCCACCGGCAGCGCGTCGTCGAGCACCATCACGTGAATCGAATCCCGCGCCGTCAGCCCCACGACTTGCTCGTCGTTTTCCGACCAGTGCAAGGCCAGCGGCCACGGCGACAGGCGCTCGGGCAACGCGTTGGCCCATTCGCTGGCAGGGTTCCGCGCGATGAGCAGATTCAGATGGCTGCGGGCAAAGGTCACGATGGAACCACTCCAAGCGAAACCGGCACGCCGTGCCGACCGGGCAGGCGCACACTCTTCGACGCTTCGAGTATGCAACGTTCGTGCCAATCAGATGAATTCGACGAGGCTGGTGGAAGGCCGTTTGTAACTATTTGCTAATACTTGAGATAAGTGATTTTCTCTGTCGTGCCTCGGGGCTTTGGCCTCGATGAGTATCGCTGCCTTGATGGCATTGCCAGCGGCATCCGAGCCATCGGAATGACAGATTGGCACGGGCGGGCGACGCGGGTTCCGCTATCATGCCCGGTAGCCAGTCACACCATCTCAACTGGGGCCAATTTTCGCTTCCGGGCCGAGCGCCGTTACCCCATCTTCAGGAGCCTGCCGCTGTGAAAGCTTCCAATTTGTTTGTGAAATGTCTCGAAGCCGAGGGCGTCGAATATATCTTCGGCGTACCGGGCGAAGAAAACGCCGACATGATGATCTCGTTGGCCGATTCCGACATCAAGTTCATCCTCTGCCGTCACGAGCAGGCTGCCGCCTTCATGGCCGACGTCTACGGTCGGCTGACCGGTCGCGCGGGCGTCTGTTTGGCGACGCTCGGACCCGGCGCGACCAACCTCGTGACCGGCGTCGGCAACGGCAACATGGATCGCTCGCCGATGGTGGTGCTCACCGGTCAGGGTAGTACGCAACGACTGCACAAAGAATCGCACCAGGCGATGAACGTGGTCGACATGTATAAGCCGCTGACCAAATGGGCCGAGACGGTGCAGCACCCCGACAACATTCCCGAGATGGTGCGCAAGGCGTTTAAGTTGGCCGAGTTCGAGAAGCCCGGCGCATGTTTGGTTGAGTTGCCGGAAGACATCGCCAGCGCCACGACCGACAAGACGCCGATCGCGCCCACGCCCACGCGCCGACCCGGCCCCGACCCGAAGGCCCTGGTCGACGCGGTCGAGTTGATCGAAGCAGCCAAGAAGCCGGTGGTGCTGGCGGGTAATGGTTGCGTGCGCAAACGCAGCGCTGAACAGTTGTGCCGGTTCGTCACGCGAATGGGCATCGGCGTGGTGAACACGTTTATGGGCAAAGGGGCGGTGCCGCGCAGCAGCGAGCATTGCTTGTTCACCATTGGCTTGCAATCGCGCGATCATGTTTCGTGCATCATGGACGAAGCCGACTTGGTGATTGCGATCGGTTATGACCTCGTCGAGTACGATCCGATGCGCTGGAACCAAGGCAACGCCAAGAAGATTCTGCATATCGACTTCCTGCCGGCGGAAGTGGATGAGAATTATCGCGTGGCAGTTGAGTTGGTAGGCGACATCGCCAATTGTTTGCACGGCTTGCTCGAATCGCTTGGCGCTACGGATACGCCGCGCTTCGAAATCGGTAAGCACCAACGCCGTCGTGAAGAGATGCTGGCCGATTTCTCGGCACACGATGATGACGACACCAAGGGCATCATCAAACCGCAAAAAGCGCTCGCCGATTGTCGGGCGGTATTGGCACCTTGCGATATTCTGCTGTCGGATGTCGGTGCCCATAAGATGTGGGTCGCGCGGCATTACCATTGCGACGAACCGAACACATGCCTGATACCGAACGGTTTCTGCTCGATGGGCTTCGCGCTGCCGGGGGCGCTGGCGGCGAAGTTGGTCTATCCCGACAGACGCGTGATCGCCGTCTGTGGTGACGCCGGATTCCTGATGAACATTCAAGACTTCGAAACGGCGGTGCGGTACGACCTGCCGTTTGTGTGTTTGGTGTGGGAAGATAAGGAATACGGGCTGATCTCGTGGAAGCAAGAGACGCACTTCGGCAAACATACCGATCTGGCGTTTAACAATCCCGATTTCGTGAAGCTCGCCGAAAGCTTCGGTGGCTATGGCGCGCGCGTGGATAACTCGGGCGACTTGAAACCGGCGTTAGAAGCGGCCTTTGATAGCGGTAAGCCGTCCATCGTCGCCATGCCGGTGGATTACTCTGAGAATATGAAGCTGACGAAGCGGTTGGGGGAGTTGACGTGTACGTTGTAGCGGGAATATCGAATGGCGAAGGCCGAATGAAGAGAACGTAGAGTGCAAAATGCCAAATTTGAAATGCAAAATGCAGAAGAAGTCGATTTGATTGCGAAGTGTGACAATCACGGCGATCACAGTCATGTGAGTGTTCGTTCGAGCGTCACGTGTAATATTCAGAGCCGCGGCCTGTGGCCGCATGAAATCCAAAGCGCATTAACTCTGCGACGATGCAAGTAGAAGTAATACGTTATTGAAGATTGAGGCAAGGTAGCTATTCTGAAATTCTCGACACATCCTGCGTCGCGTTCTCTGTTGGCCAAAGAGATCGCCATTGCGCTGTGGTCGATTGGCTGGGGATTTCTTTTCGGCATGTCCTTCGGGCGACTGGGGTATGGCGACATTTTTCCCGATGTGATTGCAATTGTTGCTTGGCATTTGATCGGCGTTGCGTTTCTTGGAAGACCTTTCCGAACCAAGGGCGAACGGATGCTGCTGACAGGTGTTGGGGCCTTATGTGTCATGCCTGTGTATCTCGTTTGCTATGCCTATTTTGGTCGTAGATTCAATTTTGAACCGTGGCCGACGTTCTTAACAATTTGTTGTGCGGCCACCGTCGGATACTGGTTGATGGCTTTGGCATTATTCATGGGGTGGGAAACTGCATGGCAAAAACTGGGGGAGATTGAATACGATCGGCGTTGCCACAAGTGCGGAAATGATATGAACGGCAACCCCGCAAGCGCTTGCCCAAAGTGTGGCACACTGGTGCGGTTCGATCAAAACGTGGAATCGAAAGAAACGAAACCAGTCAACGTGGTGCCGATTGATGCGGATTCAAATTCATAGTTGATAATGAGTTGCGAGATGATGACTTAGATTGGCGCCAGTCGCGTAACATTCAGCCGCGGTCTGTGGCCGCATGGATGACTTGAACGCATATTAGCACGATCCGCAAGCTACAGTTCGATCAGAATAGACGAGCAAGGAAGCGATCAACAAGATGAAGCAAAGACGCAAATACTGGAAACTCTTCTTGGTCATTTTTTTTCTGCTTGGTTGGGCACTTAGTGCTTTCTGGATGTTCGGGTTCCAAATCAAGAGCGTCGCGGTGTATGCATGTACCGGCAGCATCGTGCTTGAGATTCCGCTGAAGGGAAAGTACTTTGAAGCATACGATCTACTCTGGTTTCCGGTGCGGGCGAGTCCCGATGAAGTGATCTCCTTTCAAGAGCAATGGGGGCTAACGCTTCCGTATTTCATGTCGGATTTATCACGGCAGACGAATATTTTTTGGTTGCCGTTATGGATGGTGCTGTTCATCGGCGCCGTGGCGTATGTCGTCGGGCGCAATATTCGACGGGTATCGAAAGAGAAAAATTCATCACGCCTGGCACAGAAGCTTGGTTTGATTTCGATATGGACCGTCATCGCATCGATCGTGCTGCCAGTTAATCCGACGGCGTCATCTTATGTTATGCCGGCGCTCACCTTTGTGGTCTTCATGTTCTTGTTGCTGGCCGGAATTCTCTTGGTGTTTCGACCGTTACCGCGTGCGGGCGAGGGATGGCTGGCATGTTTCGTCGTCACGATGGTGTTCACAATGACCCGTATGTTGATGATCATTCTTCAACAAGTGCCCCTGGTTTGGAATTTCCCCGCATTAGCCGGCATGCTGCTAATGATGGTCGTAATCTGGGGCATCTTGATGGCGATGCTGTTGCTGTATCGCTTTCTGCACAGAAGATGGTCGCATGTACCGTATCTAGGTAAGTGTCTCAAATGCGCGTACGACCTGCAGGGCAACCAGTCCGCAACTTGCCCCGAGTGCGGTACTACGATTCATGAGGATCAAATGCGATATCTTGCCCATGTTGCAACAAATGAAGATGACATAGCAAAGGCCAACAACCATGCTTAACCCAACCTACCCCTACTACCTCGCCAACCAACCCATCGCTGCCAATACCGATTTGGAGGTGACCAACAAATACACTGGCGAAGTCGCCACACGTGTGGCCATGGCCGATGCCGCGACCATCGATAAGGCGATCGGCGCGGCGCACGACGCGCGGCATGCCTTGCGCAAGATGCCATCCTACGCGCGGGCCGATGTGTTGCGGCATCTTGCCCAGCGCATGGAGGAACGTCACGAAGAATTGGCCAAAGCGCTCTGCATCGAAGCGGGTAAGCCCATCAAAGATTCGCGCGGCGAAGTGACGCGCGGCATCGACACCTTCAACATCGCCGCCGAAGAAGCCGTGCGCATCTACGGTGAATATCAACCGTTGGATATTTCCAAGCGCGCCGAAGGTTACGAGGGCATCTGGAAGCGCGTGCCCATCGGCGTGTGTTCGTTTATCTCGCCGTTTAACTTTCCGATCAACCTGGCGGCGCACAAGATCGCGCCGGCCATCGCGGCTGGCTGCCCCTTCGTCTTAAAGCCGGCCAGTAAGACGCCCATCGGCGCGTTAATCATGGGCGAGATACTCGCTGAAACGGATTTACCGAAAGGGGCGTTCAGCATTCTGCCATGCCGCCGCGACGGTGCCGATCTGTTTACCACTGACGAACGGTTCAAGCTGCTCTCGTTCACGGGCTCGCCCGATGTGGGCTGGGCGCTGAAGGCCAAGGCGGGCAAGAAGCCGGTGGTGCTGGAGCTGGGCGGTAACGCCGCGTGCGTGGTCGATAAAGATGCCGATCAGGACTTCGCCGTCGAGCGCATGATGATCGGCGCGTTTTATCAGTCGGGCCAGTCCTGCATCGGCGTGCAACGCGTGTTGATTCACGAGAGCATTTATGAATCGTTTAAGGAGAAGCTCGTCGCGGCTGCTGAAAAGTTGAAGGTCGGCGACCCTCTCGATGAAGACACGTTCATCGGCCCGTTGATCGATGAGAAAGAAGCTAAGCGCTTAGAAGAATGGACCAACGCGGCCGTAAAGGGTGGCGCCAAGGTCTTGTGCGGCGGCAAGCGCGACGGTGCGTTCTACGACGCCACGTTTATCGAAAACGCGCCCAAAGATGCGGCGGTAACGTGTGAAGAAGCCTTCGGCCCCGTTGCCACTGTCGAGCCGTTTAGCAGCTTCAAACAAGCTTGCGATATTGTGAACGATAGCGTCTTTGGGCTGCAGGCGGGCGTGTTCACCAACAACATGCAAAACGCCTTCTACGCCTTTAACGAACTGGAAGTCGGCGGCGTGGTGATCAACGATATTCCATCATTCCGCGTCGACAGCATGCCCTATGGTGGCGTCAAAGACAGCGGCCTCGGCCGCGAGGGCATTCGCTTCGCAATCGAGGATATGACCGAGTTGCGCTTGATGGTGATGAATCGAATCGGGCAGTCGCCAGAGTAAACGTCGAAAAATCAAAACGTCGAAACGTCAAAACGCGCGGTAGGTCAGGTGAGAACCTGACATCTTTCGTGCGGTAGGTCAGGTGAGCACCTGGCTTTTGGCGGGCGAACAAGAGTAGATCGAATGCGATAAACGTCGCCGCTTTGCCTCGGCAACAAGATTAGGTGAACCAAATAACTGGTGATGGCGGCGGCCAGGCACCGAGCTTATAAAAAATGTTGCTGACTCGATACTATGCGACCTTTTAGGAGCTTTATGTGTCCGGAAGATCTAATCAAAGAGGTAAGAAGAAAGAAGGCTCCCGTGTAGATGTCGTTCAGCTTCTTTTTTCTGAGAAGTATCGCTGTGTACTGATCGGCGGAGTTTTTGGCTTTTTCGTCATGTTGGTCGTTCAGATATTGGTCGACGTGTTCGGATTAGATGTGACCAAAAGTGATCTTTCTTTGTGGACTCTTATTGTTATCACGCCGACATCGTACTTCATTGATACCTACGCTGCGCGAAGCATCTTCAGTAGGGTATTGGTAGGAATATTCTGGTTCTATGTAGCAAGCATATTCTACTATGCCTTACTGTTTCAAACGGTCGCATCGATCAAGAGGTTCATTCTAGGGCATCGTGAGTCAGATGAACTCAACTGCGAAAAATGTGGATACAGTTTGAAGGGTAACAAGAGCGAGGTGTGTCCTGAATGCGGCACTGTCGGTGAGCATCTGCAATCGCAACAATCGCGGTAGGCAAGCTCATACTCTGATGATCGATTTTGTGAATGAAAAGATAATCGATGGTTGACCGTGAACGTTCGGTGTTTGAATCTGGTCACCAGCGTTATCGAATCGCCGGTGGCACCGTCAGGCTATCGCCTGACCTACAACTAAATCAACCACACAACGAGGTGTTAACCCACCGTCATCGGCTGCCGCTTCACGCGATATAACCCCACGGCCATAACGCCCACAAAGAACAACGGTATCGGTCCGCACGGAAACGCTAGCAGTGTGTTCGGGTCGGGTTCGATCTCGTCGGCCGCGCTGGTTTCTAACGCGGCGCTCACAAAGCGACCGTTGCGGGCGAAGGTGGCGTCCACGCCGAGAAACCCCAGCGCTGTCGCCGCCACATCCATCGGTCGCAAGCGCGCGTCGAGTTCGCGACCGACGGCCACTTGCGGACCACACAATATGAACGGCACTTGCTGATCGGTCGAAATTGGGAAGGCATGGGTGAAGCCGGTGCCGCCATGATCGGCCGTCACGATGATGAGTGTTTCATCGCGCACGCCGCTGTTATCGAGAGCGGTTAACACCCGCGCGAAGGCTGCGTCGGTGCTGGTCACTTTCTCAAGATAGGGTTCGCTCATCCAACCGTGGGCGTGGCCGGTACCATCGGGTTCGCCGAAGTGCAGAAACACCAAGTCGAACGGTGCATCTGCAATAGCGGCAGCAGCAATGTCAGCCATCGTGTCGACGTCGCTCTCGATATCCCACGCGTCGGTCTCGCCTTCGTTGCACAGGTAGGCCAGCTTACTTTTGGTTGCAAAGAAGGCGGTGCGCAACCCGGCGGCCTCGGAGGCGTCGAAGATTGTTGTGTGTTCCGTGCGACCGGGCAAATCGAAGTTGGCCAACACGCCGTGATTAAGAATCGTTAAACCCGTCACCATGCAAAGATGGTTGGGCAGCGTGACAGCAGGAATCTCCGCCAACGCCGCCGCGTCATAGGCACCGGCGGCGATCAGATCGGTAAGCGTGGGGGCCGTGGCAGCGGTGATGGCGTCGGGGCGCAGGCCGTCAAAGCTGACGATCAATACGCGCGGGTGGTCGACGTTGGGAAAGCCGTCGGGCGTCGTGGCGCGGGCGGTCGGTGACCAACTGGTGGCTACGCTGATCAACGTTAAAACGATGAATATGCGAAATAATTGAAATGGCATCATGGTAGGGGAGTTTAGCATGAAGCGGGGCGGCGGGCTTGGTATGTTTTGAATGGAGTTGTGTATCGACGCACCAGTCCATTTTTCACGGGCGTTGGAGATTGGGTACCCCACTCAATTTATCCCATGAAGAAAAGCAGGATGGCCCAACCTTTTTAAGCGACGATTGGTGAACGCGAGAGGATATGATTCGCTTTACGTTCGTTAGGACGTTATGCTGGGGTTGGCGACCGATGAGAGAAACGGCGGGGATTCTTGTCCCCCTATCGTCCGGACAAAACCTATGAGAAAGAATAAATCTAGGGGCACGAAGTTGATCGAACTGTTCGCATTCTGTATATGCATAGTTGCAGTTTGTGTGCTGATCGGTTGCAAGAGTAAACCATCCAAGCCTGTCGACCCACCGGTAAACCTGAACGAGAATGTCACCAATCCGGATTTAGTAGCCGCAATGGACGCCCTTTCGAAGTCTGCTTCCGACAAGAATCTTGACGCCTTAATTACCGAGTTGTGTAAGGCGAATTTTCTTGCGGCCGCCGTGGACGGGATGCCTGTTTCTGAGCGGAGTGATAGAGAGGGTCAGGCGACGCTGAAGAAGGGCGCTAACATTGCGCTGATGATGGTTGAACTCGAAGACGGTCAGGATGCACTTTGTTTGTTTACGGATTGGGACGAGATTGCCAAGCATACTGATCGACAAGTTTCGGGATTGGTGTTGCCGAGCTGGCAAGCGTGGAAGCTGGTCTTAAAAAACGATCAACTCGCAATCGTCAACCCGAGTGGTTCGGCGTTGCCCCTAGACCGAGAGCAAATCATGGACTTGGCCAAAATGAGCGAAGCATTTAAGCCTGATTAATCCTGAATACCTTCATTACCCCGCAAACTCTCCAACAACTTCCCATGCAACGGCTCCGCCGCCGCCAGTAGCGTCAGATTCTCATTTTGATAATCTGCAATATCGACCGGCCACAAAGCCGACCCAGTCTCCGTCGTAATCCGGCGACCCGCTTCTTCGATCATCAGCGCGCCGGCGGCGATATCCCAGAGTTTGCTCTCTGCGGCATAAGCGGCGTCGGCCAAACCGGCAGCAACCCATGCCAGGTGCAGTGCCAGCGACCCCTGATTGCGAAAGAGGTAGGTGTCCATCCACTCGCGCACGGCCGGCGGCGATTTGCGTTGGCGAAATGAAGAGATTAACACGGTCGCGTCCGCAGTTTCATCGTAAAGGTGCGACTGCCAGCGCACGTTGTCACAGTACATGCCCGCGTCGCGCCCGGCGGAATACACGCGCGTCGTCGATGCGTCATAGATCGCTCCGGCGATAGGGCTCCCGTCGTGCATTAGCGCTACCGAGCAGGCATACATCGGGATGCCTTTGGCAAAGTTGCGTGTGCCATCGACCGGATCGATCACCCAGCAGAACTCTGCGTCACGCGCATCGGCGTGTCGTTCCGGTTGGACAATCTTCTCTTCGCAGATAACGGCATGTTGCGGAAAACGCGCGGCAATCGATTCCAAAACTGCAGCTTGAGCGGCATGATCGGCCTGCGTGACGGGCGTGTCGTCGGCCTTTTGCATCGGCGTTACGTTGCCAAAAAAAGGCTGCGCCGCCAGCCCGCCCAGCCGTGCATAGTCGCAAGCAGCCGAACGAAATATTTCAATGTCTGAGGCGGATACGCTCATGCTAACGAGACCTTTCCGGCGGTGCGTTCAACTGATTGTTGAGGCAGCACCAGAGATAATCCAATGAAGACCAAGTTGAGTGTAATCGATCTCGGCGCTGAGCGTATTGGGCGTCTGATGATTGGCGCACCGACATGAATAACTCTCTTGGAAGTCAATCTACGAGTTTGTGTGAACGGTGTCCGGTGGCATTGGCTAATAGCCGGTGCGTGTCATAAATTTTCTGATTGTCGCATTCGTTCGGTACCAGTTTTAGATAGATGTGTGCATTAGTGAATAAATAGGTGACATCCAGTCAATGGTCAAGACTTTAAAGTCAACCCGCCAGCTCAAATATCGAAGCTCTGATTCGATTTCGGCGTACGGTCCGGTTCGAGAATGGTGATACGATTCTTACCGCCCGACTTGGCGAGATACAAAGCCTCATCTGCGAGTTGCACCAGATCCATCGGCTTACCCGGCGCGGGTCCGGCCTGATTGGCAAGGCCGATACTGAGCGTGGCGATCGACGCTTCTGGCATGTCGGCTTCGATATCGCTGATAAAGCGTGTGAGAATGCGCTCGGCGCTGGAGCGTGCTTCCTTCGTGGTCGTTTGCGGCATCAGGACGACAAATTCGTCACCGCCGTAGCGCACGGCAACATCGGCTTCGCGAATCGATCGCTCGATGACGGATGCCGTCAGGCGCAGCAGCTCATCGCCCGCTTTATGACCGAGCGAATCATTCACCTGCTTAAAGTTGTCGAGATCGATCATCATGCAGGTGAGCGTGCCGCCGTAGCGTTCGACCTCTGAAAACAGTTGACCAAGAAAGTCATTAAAGTGTCGGCGGTTGTAAAGGCCGGTCAGCGAATCGCGCGCGGCCATGTCGCGCAGCCGCTCGTTGGCTTCTTCCAATGCTTCGGTGCGTTGCCGCACGCGTTCTTCCAGGTCTTCGTTTAGCCCCACAAGCTTATCGTGCGCGTCTTGCACATGATCGGCCATCAAATCGAAGGTTCGCGCCAATTCGCCGATCTCATCGCGGCGGGTCAAACGCACCCGCGCTGTCAGGTTACCTTCAGCGACTTCGCGTGTGGCAAGGTTCAACTTCTGAATCGGTTGTACTACGTTGCGCACTACCTGATAGCCCAGCGGCAACATTAGCAGGGCGATGGCTGCCGAGAAGCCCATGATCGAATAAGTCAAAAATGCCAGTCGCGCTTCGTAACTGGTTGCATCCAGCCCGACACGAATGTAACCCACCGTCGGCCGGGTACCGTTCTGATCAGATACGCGCAAGGGTCGAACCGGGTAAACAATGTCGACACGCGTACCGTATTCGTGGTGAATCGATAACTTGGGGCTGTCGATCGGCTCGACGGAGATTTGCCCATCGGCACCCATCAACAGATGGTTGATATTGCCGGCACCGCGTTGATAACTGGTGATGAGTTGGCCGGTCACATCGGTGAACAGCACGTAGCACAGTTCACTCTCAGTCAGCATCTCTTCCGCAACGGCCAGCAGGCTGGTGCCGTCTCGATTCTCCACGGCTTCGGCCGAAGACCAAGCTAATGCGCGCGCAACATCGCGCGCTTTTGAGCGCGTCTGATCGAGCAACATCTTGGACGTCATGCGCACAAAAATCGCGCCACTGATACCAGTGGCGGCCAGTACGACTGCCAACAGAAACAGCGTGGTGCGCCCTTGCAGGCCGGACACCAATCTTTTTCCGGATTCGAGAAATGCCATCTACAGGCGACCTCGAGCTAGACGTTGTCGTGCACCACCACTTCAGAAATGGCGCAAAGAACCTGTGGTGCTATCGGTTGATCCGGTCGGGTGAATAAGCAGTTTCAGGTGCCGCAAGCAGAGCCAGGGCTTGGATTTGCTTGCGAATAGGGCAGGGTTGCTGCTTGCCAGTTTAATCGAGTCGCGATACGCTACTGGGTCCAAAACATAGGGAGTGGCCGGTAATCTGGCCCTCCCGTGCCTACGGTGGGTGTAGCTCAGTTGGTTAGAGCACTAGATTGTGATTCTAGGGGCCGCGGGTTCGAATCCCGTCATCCACCCGTTTTTAATCTTTAAACGATATTTGGCGTGGTCGCCGAATCAGCGCACGACCTTCTTCCGGTTACCCCCTCAACTTTTTGCGGACCCTCTTTCTTTCCGCGCGGCTGATAATCGTGCATTGGCTCCGGTTTCGTCGCTCGCAATAGCGGTATGCCGGAATCCTCGACCCAACCGAATTCTGAGACGCTGAACCGGGCCGAAAATTGGCTGGGCCAGTATGGTGACGTTCTTTTCGCATACGCCATGCGACGATTGTCCGATGCCGACGATGCCGAGGATGCGGTGCAAAATACGCTAATCGCGGCCATGCGTGCGGCGCATTCATTTCGAGGCGATTCGACCGAAAAAACCTGGCTGATCGGGATTCTTCGCCATAAGGTACTCGATGTGTTACGGCGGCGAAGTGTGGCCAGGCCGATTTCATTTGCCAATGACGACGAACGGGTCGGTCAATTTCAAGACGGCTATTGGGTCAATCGCCCTGTAAAATGGCCAGCACTGCCGGACGAGCGTCTGCGCCGCGACGAACTGCGGGCGGCTCTCGATCGCGCCATTGATGCGTTGCCGCCGGCCATGAGAACCGCTTTCTGCCTGAAAGAAATCGACGGCGTCGAATCCAAAGAGATATGCAAGGTCATGAACATTACGCCGACCAATTTATGGACGCTGCTCCATCGTGCCCGCCTGAGATTGCGGGAGTTGTTGACAGACGAATGGATCGAGAAGGATAGGGCGTGATTTCTCGCTGCTTGAAAACCCTCTGGTATTTGCTGACGCTACGCTGCGAAGAGGCGGATCGCATCCGCTCGCTGGCTCAGACGGCCAACCCGACGCGCGCCGAGCGGTTCGGGGCCTGGTCGCACGCGCTGGTGTGCCGCGGTTGTTGGATCGCCCGAAAACAAACCGACAAGTTGGAGAAACTGGTCGGCGAATTGCGCGGGGGCGACCAAACGCCGGAAGTATCCCTCGGTGGGGGCCTCTCCACCGAACGCCGCAATCGCCTTGCAAAGGCTCTGGAAGCGGCGGCTGACGAAAACGAAAAATAATTTTTGCTCCGATGCAAGGATGTGGCGGTGGCGGCGACTCATTGGAAACGAGTTTCCATAACCACCAAAAAAGGAGCAAAAAGAATGAAGTTTCCAACACAGTTGGCCCTCGCGCTTATCGTCTCAATTGCGACGACGGCGACCGCTAGCGCATCGGAAATCACCCTCGAAATCGAGAATCTGCAAGGCGACGGTGGCTTCGCCTTTACCCCCTTCTGGGTCGGTGTTCACGACGGCAGTTTTGATGTCTTCGAATCGGGCGGGGATTCGAGTTTGCTGGCCGGAATCACCGAAATCGCCGAGTTAGGCGACACCAGCGTTATTGCTCAGCGCTTCCTCAACGAAGTCATGAACGGCACGGACATGACGTTTGCCGAGCCCAACGGTCCGCCGGTCTTCAGCCCCGGTGAGTCGGCATCAACCACCATCAACGTCGGTGACGCGACGACCAATCGATTTCTCAATTACGCATCGATGATCGTTCCTTCCAATGACTTGTTTGTCGGCAACGATAACGCCATTGAGGTGTTCGACGCCGCCGGCAATTTCAACGGCCCGATCGTGATCAATATCTTTGGATCGAGTGTTTACGACAACGGCTCGGAAGTGAATGACATCGCCAACGGCCCGGCATTCGTCGCAGGTATTGATGCTACCGGCGGGGCCGCCGAAGGTGGATTGGTTCGTCCGTTCTTTACCGTCCAACCGGCGGATAGCGACTATCTCAGCTCCATCATCGGTACCCAAACGGCACCGGGGCCGATCGTGACGCAGGCGTTTGGTGCCGGCGATCAAATCGGTCGAATCACGATTACGCCCGAGCCGGCCAGTGCCGCGTTGCTGATGGCGGCAGGCGTGGTGGCATTGCGTCGCCGTCGGTAATTCGACTCGGATTTCAATGGCCTGTTATTTGTTGGTTCGATGACAAACTGTGCGCGTTGACCACACCGGTGATAAGTCGATGTAGTGACGCTGCTTATGACTGTCTTGGCCCAACGCCCGATAACGAAGTGCTAGGCCTTTCCCGAAATTAACAGGTTTCAAACAAGACGGGGCGGTTGCCATCGGTCATACTAAAGATCGATGTCGCAGCCTCGGAGGGGAATGCGGCAACGTCATCTTGCTGGTCGGTCATTTCTACCGCGCCCACGACCGACCACATTTATTTTGCCGCGACCGCCGCAGTCCCACCTGCGGCGGTCGTTGTTTTTACAGCCGAAATGTTCGACTAAGAGACTGCGACATGCCAACTGTTATAGAGCGTTGCCGGCAATATGTGCGCGTGGCGGAACGGGATAGACCTATCAACCAATCACTCTCATCGCCGCTGAAATCGATAGCGACGGGTTCAATTCAATTAAATGAGCGGTTGCGCGATGGCTATTACCTATGGTTGCAACTCAACAAATGCCCGCTCTGTGCGTTTTGGCGAAGTCGGGTTGGGGGTGTACTTCCTCTCAAGTGCCGAAGCCCCATAACGCCCTTTACAAATCGATACTCTCACCGATGCCGAATCGGCGGATCGTCCAAACAAAGGATTGCCAACCCGTTAACGGCATGTGTCCGACTATGATGTTGAGGAATCCGGCATAATTTTGCGGATTTTCTTAACAGTTCGTGAGCGACGGCTGTCTAAAACGCATAAGTGTTGGGCACGTGTGACAGCAGTGATCGGTGATCACGAAGGATTTGGCTTACAGGCGTATTGGCAGTGGCGACTATGCAGCGGACAATCGATATAGAAATGAAAACCGACTTGCATTCCCAGCCAACCGATCCGCCGCCGCACGCCCTTAACTATGCGGCACCTCACGCCGACGAAACGCCGTTGGCCGATCCTCAGCGTCCGCCGCCCGCCACTTGGCAGCGTATTTTCGTATCTGCGATCGTCGTCATTGCATTGCTATTTGCGGCCGGTGGCGTTTTCAAATTCTTGAAGTCCACCAAGCCCACCGCCGTCAAAACCTCTGCTGCGGCACTTCCGCCGTTGGTTGAAGTGCTGCAAGTCGATCCGCAAACCGTGCGCGAGGAATATCTGGGCTACGGCACTGCCCGGGCAGAGCGGCAAGCGATGGTCGCCGCAGAGGTAATGGGCCGAATCGTCGAGGTGCCGGACGGCATCGATGATGGCAACTTTGTCGAAGCGGGAACCGTGCTGGCAGAGGTGGACAAGCGCGATTATCAAAACGCGCTCGATCAGGCCCAGGCACAGCTTGCCGATATCCAAGCTCGCCTCGAAACGCTCGACGTTGAAAAGACCAATACCGAACGGTTAATCAACATCGCCGAGCGCGAGCTAAAGGTGAATGAGGAAGAATTCCAGCGCATTCAAAACCTGCGCGAGCGGGGCAATGCCTCCAAGAAAGAGTTGGATTTCGCGCGGTTAGCGGCAGAGCAATCCCGCCGTCAGTTGCAAACGCTGCAAAATACGTTGGCGCTGATTCCGGTGCGGCGTGCCGAACTCATCGCCACGCAGCGCACGCGCGAAGTCGACGTCGAACGCGCCCGCATCAATCTCGATAAGGCGACGATTCGCGCTCCATTGAGTGGTCAGCTTGAACAAGTCTTCGTCGATCGCGGCGATATGACGATGCAAGGCGCGCAAATCGCCCGCGTCATCGATACCGATCTGATCGAGATACCGGTGGAATTGCCACTTGCGGCGCGGCAAAAGGTGAAGATCGGTGCCGACGTCAAAATCGAGATGGACAGTGCGTCGGGCGCAGCTTGGACGGCACAGGTCGTGCGGCTGGCACCCGTCGCAGATCAAAACAGCCGCACCTTCCTGGCATACGTCGAAGTCGATAATCGCAAACAGGCCGTACCGTTGGTGTGCGGTTCGTTTGTCACGGCGCGCGTGCAAGGCAAGCGAATCGATAATGCGTTGGTGATTCCGCGCGGCGTGATCGTCGGCGACGACGTATTCGTTGCCAAGGACGAACGCGTGATACGCAAGCAAGTCGTCATCGAGTCGCTCATTGGTGATAAGGCCGTGGTCACCGGTGAGATCGAGCCGGGCGATCGCGTGATTACGACCAATTTGGATATTCTGTTTGCCGGTTCGGCAGTGCGGGTGGCGGGCGACGAAGCAGCGCCGGTGTCTGGTGATAATGATCCCGAAGTGCCAGCCGCGCCGGACACCGAGGGCGATCCGTCATGACGTCGCTTCCTCGGTTCAGCGTTAACAATCCCGTCATCGTGAACCTGATGATGATCGCGCTGATCGTCGCCGGCGTGTATTCATCGATCGCGCTGGTGCGCGAGATGTTTCCCGAATCCAATCCTAACCAGGTATTGGTTTCCACGATCTATCCCGGTGCCACGCCCAGCGAAATCGAAAAGGGTATCTCCACCAAGATCGAAGAAGTCATCAAAGACATCGATGGTGTGGAAGAACTGCGCACCACCAACGCCGAAGGCATGAGCACGATCAGTGCCGTGCTGTTCAACGAAGTCGATGATGTCGATCAGGTCGTTACCGACATCAAGGCCGCCATCGACACGATTCCGCGCGACGAATTTCCCGACGACGCGGAAGAAACGCAAGTCGTCAAGTTCGAACCCCAACTGCCGGTCATTAACGTTTCGTTTTTTGGCGACTTTGACGATCAAACGCTAAAAGCGCTCGGCAAACAACTGCGCGACGATATTCTGGCGATCCCCGGCGTCACCAAAACAGCCCTGCGCGGCACGCGCAAGGATGAACTCAGCGTTGATGTGAAGCCAGAAAAGTTGATGGAGTACGGTATCTCGCTGCCTGAGATCGCCGATGCCATTCGCGCCGCCAATCTCGACTTGCCTGCCGGTCGCATCAAGACCGACGAAGCCAACGTGGCGGTGCGCACGCTGGGCGAAGAAGACGAAGCCGTGCCCGTTAGCGAAACGATCGTGCGGAGCGATGCGTCGGGCAAGGTCATTCGCCTTTCCGACATTGCCGATGTGCGGGATACGTTTGAAGACGTCGACGTGATCTCCCGCTTTGACGCCAAACCTGCAGTCACGGTAACGGCCTACAAAACGCCGTCGCAAGATGCGATTGAAATTTCGCGCAAGATCAAGGCGCTGGTGGCCGGCAAGATGCAAGAGCCGCTGGAAAGCTCGTGGGTGGACAACCTGAAATACGCGTTGAACTTTCCCGATGAACGCGAGCGCGTGGAAGTTTATCGACAGGCTTATAACAGCCCGTATCCGGCAATCGGTCGTCTAAAGACGTCGACCAATCTGGCTCGTTTTATCGAAGGTCGTCTCGATCTGCTTACCCGCAATGGCTTTTGGGGCTTGGTTTGGGTCTTTCTGTCGCTGCTGGTCTTTTTGAATTGGCGCGTGGCGTTTTGGGTGATGGCCGGGTTGTCGATTTCCGTTTTGGGCACGTTGGTTGCCATGCAGGTGATGGGCTACACACTCAATCTCCTGAGCATGTTCGGTCTCATCATTGTGTTGGGGTTGTTGGTCGATGACGCGATCGTCGTTGGTGAAAACGTCTTCACCAAAATCGAAGAGGGCATGTCGCCCCATGACGCTGCGATCAAGGGCACCGAAGAAGTTACCTGGCCCGTCACGTGTGCCATCGCGACGACGATCGTTGCGTTTGCGCCGCTGATGTTCATCAAAGGGCGCATTGGCGATTTCATGCGCGTGTTGCCGATCATCGTGTTGATTTCGCTGATCGTGTCGCTCTTCGAAGCGCTTTCGATCTTGCCGTCGCACTTGGGTGAGTGGCTTAAGCCACACAAGGTGCACGACCCGCAAGCCATCTCAGAGCGCATGCGCGGTGGCCTCGCGCGTTTGCGTGGTTTGCAGGCTTATCTCATCAACAACGTCCTGTTGCGCGGTTACGACTGGCTGTTGCATATCTGCGTGCGTAATCGTTACGTCACGATGGCGACCATGTTGGCGGCTTTGATCGGCTGTATGGGCTTGGTCGTCGGCGGTCGCGTGCCGTTTGTCTTCTTTCCCAAGATGGACAGCGAAACCATCGTCGCCAACCTTCAAATGCCCGTCGGTACGCCCATCACTAAGACCGATGAAGCCATTCAAGTTATAGAAGCCGCCGTTATTAAGCTCCCCGAGCTAGATTCGCTCTACACCCTGCTCGGCAGTCAATACAACGAAGACGGTGCAGCCTCGGCATCGGCAACCCATATTGGTCAAGCCATTATTGAGCTGAAGCCGGTCGAATATCGTGACCGTACGAGTGAAGACATTATCCGCGAATTGCGCGCGGCTACGGCGGGGTTGTCGGGCATCAACTCGCTCAAGTATGCCAGTATGCAAGGGGGGCCGGCGGGTGCGCCGATTGAGATTCAGGTTCGCGGCGAACGTCTCGAAGACCTGATTGCGCTCTCGGATATTCTCAAAGACGAGTTGCGCAATTTTGACGGTGTATTTGATATTCAGGATGACTTTGACGCGGGTCGCCGCGAAATTCAGATCGAATTGTTGCCGTCCGCGCGGGCTCTGGGCATCACCACATCGTCTTTGGCAACGCAAGTGCGCGGTGCTTTCTACGGTCTTGAAGCACGCACGCTGCAACGCGATCGTGAAGACGTAAAGATCATGGTGCGCTACCCGGAAGACTATCGGCGGCGCATTTACGATTTGGAATCGATGCGGATTGCCACGCCCACGGGCGCGATGGTGCCGTTCAGTGAAGTGGCACGCTTCGACGAAGGACGTGGTTACGCCACCATACGACGCAAAGACCAAAAGCGCACCGTGACGGTGTCGGCAGACGTCGATGAATTGGTTGCCAACGCATCCATTATTAATGCCGAGTTGCAGGGCCGCTTTGGCGAGTTTGAGCGACGCTACCCTGGTGTGCGACTCGATGTGGGCGGTCAACAAGAAGAACGAGCCAAGTCGTTCAGTTCGCTCAAGCCCAATTCTGTCGCGGCGATTCTGGTGATTTATGCGATTCTGGCGGCGCTGTTCCGCAGTTACGTGCAGCCCTTGATCGTGATGTCGGCGATTCCGTTCGGTGTGATCGGTGTGGTCTTGGGGCACTTGGCCTTGGGTTATCCGATCACGTTCTTTTCATTAATCGGCCTCGTCGCGCTAACCGGCATCGTCGTGAATGACTCGCTCATTTTGATGACGTTTATCAATCGCAAACGCTTCGAAGAAGGGGCGTTGCCGTTTGTTGCCGTCATCGAAGGTGGCCGCGGTCGTTTGCGCGCGATCATGTTGACGTCGATTACGACGATTTTGGGGCTAGGGCCGTTGCTGACCGAGACCAGTTTTCAGGCGAAGTTCCTGATCCCGATGGGGATTTCGATCGCGGGCGGGCTCTTGTTCGCAACGGTGTTAACGCTACTCGGCATTCCGTCGCTTTATATGATCTATGTGGATGTCTCACGACTGGCGGCGCGGGCCAAGGCGTTTATGTTGGGGCACCCGCGACCGGCGTGGACCTAGGAAACGTCTAAACGTCAAAAAATCGAAATGTCAAAAAGAAGCAAGTTCTAAGCGGGCCAAACTTCTACTGCGCCGAGGCGCTCGCGTTGTTGGGCACTGCTTGCGGCGGAAGACGGAACTCGAAGACGTAATCGTCAAACAATCGATCAGCACCCGGCGCTTCAAAGCTGGCGGCCAGCACATACTTGCGATCGATAGGCAACGGTTCGCCTTCCCAGCTCAATTGAAATTCATAGGTGGACGTTACGCGTTCCCAAAAGGTGCGTTGTTCGTCGAGCGTGTGAATCGTCTGGCGCCATGCCTGCAAGCGACGACCACGACGATCGGCAGTTGCTTGGCGATATTCGTAGAGTTCGAATAAGAACGAACCGTAAGCCTTGACCGGGTCGCCCGCGCCATCGAGCGGTCGCAATGAGACGGCGACGCCATCGGGAATCAGGTCTTCATCGAAACTACGAATCTTGGTGAAGGGCAACAGGCGGATTTGCGTGGGGCTGTAGTAGCCGACCAACTCGTCGGTCGTGGGGCCGCCGACCTGATCGTCGATCTCACCACGCTGACAGCCGAGTTGTGTAGCTGCTGTGATGGCAAGCGTTGCAATGAAGAAGGGCAACTTTGACGAATGACGAGATGAGGCGGACATGGGGGCGACTCCTGCGCGGCGATACGACGATCATCCTTGACGAATCGCGATTATAGATGGCCACCCAGACGGGTCAAAGTCAAAATCGCGGGCGGTGCGATTCGATCAGCCCTGTAATTTGGGGCCTTCGAAGCGGCCGGCCTTTTGATCGCGAATATACTGTCGCCGCAGATCTTCCTGCTCGATCTCGATCTTGGCCGCATCGAGAATCTGTCGCCCAAGTTTTTCCATTTCCGCGGTTACCAGCCGCCGCTGTAAACGTCTCTCGATATCCTGCCGACCATCGCCCAACGCACCGCCGGTTGCTTCGATTTTTCGTTCGAGCTTGATCAGGTGGTAGCTACCTTCGGCCTCGAACAACGGTGAAATCTCACCCGGCTTTAGCGCGAAGGCGACCTCGGCAAAGCGCTCGGGCACCGTACGGTCGTTGCGCGTAAACGGCGGCAACAGGCCACCGCTGGCTTTCGAGATTGCGTTGATGCTGTATTCGTGTACGAGATTGATGAAGGGTTCATCACGACCGAGCCGGCTTTTGATGCGCGCGTACGACCGTCGCGACGGTAGCTGTAAGTGACGCACCTCGACCTTGGCGCCGTTGATACGATTGAATTCTTCTTCAACCAAGGCTCCGGTTACGCGGATTTTGCGTTTGGCCATCTGACGCAACAGCGCTTGGCGCTGCATGGCGATGCGCAGCTCGGTGCGGGGGATGCCGCGCCGATCGCACCAGGAATCGATCAGCGCTTCGCGTTCCTTTGGTGTGAGTTTTTTCTCGTTACCGTCCGCCGCTTCGGCGAGGGTGAGATCGTACTCGCGTTCTACCAATGCTGGCGTGAGATTGATGCTCTCTTTCTCGGCCGCACCTTTCACGGCTTCGAGAAACAGCAGTTGCTGCAGCAGCGCGAGGCCGCGCGCTTCGATTAGCGTGGAGAGAAAGTCCTGACTGGCAATGGATTGACCATTTACAAAGGCGATGTCTTTTCGGTCGGCAACTGCCGCGGCAAAATCGCGCGTGGCGGTATTCGTCAGGTCGCGCTTGAAAGCCAAACGACGTGAGAGTTGTGGTGATTCATAGCTCGCGGGACGCGGCCCGGTGCAACCCAGCGTGATGGTCGTAGCGAGGAACGCCGCTAACAGATAGACGCGTTGATACGCGCAGTGATCGCGCATTCGCGCTTGGCGATTTCTGGGTCGCCCGAGATGGTCAGTTTGAAATCGGTTGCGTCGAGTCATGGCAGGGTCGTTGATAGGTTTTGTCATCAGCTATTTCGATACCCGTCTAAAGTCAACAGTATCATACCGACCACGCTGAAACCGGGCTGTAAATTTCAGTAATGAAACGACATTGCCTTAACCAAACAGCAAATAGCGACACCAACCGGCGGCTTCGTAGCAGAGGCGCGGCGCGACCAACAGTCGCTGTCGCCAACTGAGCTTGCCCGTCCCCCGCGCGACGCGCTGCCAACGCATTTCGCGCATGATCAGATGTTGATATCCGGCGTCTGCAAAGATGCGCCGGGCGCGTTTCATGTGTGTGTAGCTCGTCACGATGATGCACGTATCGCGACCGCGCTCGATGCCCGCCAATTCGGCCACCAAGTCCGGATGATCGACTGTGCGAGCGGATTGGTCCTCGATCAAGACGCGCTGCGGATCGGCTCCCCATTCGATGGCCTGTTGAGCCATGATGTTCGCCGCCGTGCCGCGATTGGTGACGATCAGCTTCGGCGCGTACCCGTCCTGCAACAGCCGGGCAGCCTCCAAAACCCGACCGCCGTCGCCGCCCAAACAGATGATCCAGTCGGCGCGCTCCAAGTCATCCTGACAATCCATGCCGAAATAGACGCGATCGGTTACCGGGGACAGCACGACCATTAACGCCAGCACAACAATAAGGCCGAAGAGGCCCAGTCCGCGGCGCAACCAACGCGCCAGCGTTGGGAACCGTCCGCGAGCAGCAGCAGGGGGCGACGCCGGTGACTCATCCGATAAAGTCGTGCCTTGCGACATCGCAACATTATGGTCGAGCCGCGCCCACCTGTCGCGGCGGTGTTTTTCAGTCTTGCTGGGGCTGCGGCTGAACGATAGGCTCGATGGAGCCGTACCCAAGAGGCAAATGCCGATCATCCATGCACGACCAGCGCAAAAGTGACAATCCGATAACGCCACCTAGCCCCGCTGAGCAATCCGCGGAGGTGGCCAAGCGCTGGTACATCGCGGAACCGCTACCGGTGCAGCGCGGTTGGCTCGTCTACACGCTGGATTTTGTCCTCGCTACTTTGCAGGGTTGTGTGGCCGAGCCTCACAAGGTTAAGCGCAGTGCGGGCTGGTTATTGTTGGGCGTGATCGTGCGCACGGTGATGGGCGCGTTTCAAGCGCTGATCATGTTGCTGGCTTATATTCCGATTATCTCGTCTTGGGTGGAGACCGTGGCGCGGGTGTACAGCCGCGATCCGTTCGGCTTTTTCCTGCGCGCGTGTTACTGGAAAGCCAAGCTCGGTTACCTCGGACAAGACACGATTATCGATCAAAACGTTGAGATCTGGGGCGGTCGATCGGTATCGATCGGTTCGCGTTGTCATATCGATACATCGGTGCGACTGGCCGCTGGCGAGCAGCGACACGGTCAACACGGCTACATTCGCGTTGGTAACTACGTGCATTTGGGGCCGGGCGTGCATATCGCCGGGCGCGGTGGGGTAACGATTCGCAACTTCGTCGGCGTGATGGCCAATGCACACCTATATAGCGCGACGGGCGTGATCGAAGATCCGTCCGATCCCGGCAAACTCATTAGTATGTCGCATATGGCACCGCCCGAGCTGCAACAGGTGGTCGAAGGGCCGATCGTTGTCGAAGACTATGCACTCTTGGGCATGGCGACGCTGATCATGCCGCGCGTGCGCATCGGACGCGGAGCGATTGTGCACGCACATGCTGAGGTCACGCGCAACGTTCCGGCATTCGCGAATTTCGGCGGCATTCCACGCGGTAAGCGCATCGGTTGGCGCGCACCCCGTCGGCAGAGCCCCCAATGGCACCCGCGCGAGCCGTTGGTCTATCATGCCGAAAAAGACGGACCGGTGATTCGTGAAGTGCTGGATGCCGGCGATCACGACACGATCGAAAGTGTGATGACGCTGCATTTTGATGCTTTCTCAGAAGGAATGACGACGCAACTCGGTCGAAGCTTTGTACACGACTACTACATTGCCATGGTCGCATCGCCAGCGTGTTCGCTTTGGGTCGCCGAGAAAGACGGTCAGGTTGTGGGCTTTCTCGGGTGTACGACCGACCGGCATCACTTCGAACAGTCGAATCGCTCGGGACGCATTCGTCTATTGGCACTGTGGCGCTTGCTCACGTTTCGTCTAAGTCCGATTGCCGTATTTCGTGCGATTCGCAAACAGAAACTCTCGCGCGCGTTTGGTGATGACGCTGAACTGTTGTCGATCGTGGTTGCCCCCAAAGGTCGTCGTTTGGGCTTGGGTAAGCGATTTCTTGATGTTTGGCTGGATAAGCTCGAACAGTCCGGTCAGTCTTCGTATATCGTGTTCACCGACAATCCCGAGGGCATCAGCTTTTACGAGAAATATGGCGGCGAAGAGCTGTTTAAATTTAATATGAGCGGACTATGGTCTGCATGTTATCGCTTTCGAATTGATGATGAAGCGTCGAAGCAGGCGGAGGCGCAATCGTGACGACTGCGCCCGAATCGCACGAACAAATGGTAGCGGCGCGAAGCGATCTAGAGCGCGTCGCCGCCGATCCGTCGGTGCTCAATCTGCTGACGCTTTATCGCCGTCGGGAAGAATTGGCCGCAACGCTAAATGCGCGGCCCGTTCGTCTGGCGATTCTTCCTTCGATGACGATTGAGCCTTTGATTCCAGCGCTGACGGTGCGCGGCTTACACGCCGGCATGGATATGGAAACTTGGATCGCGCCGTTCGATCAAATCTCATCGACGATGCTCGCGACTGAAGGCGATCTCACGGCGTTCAAGCCAGATGTGGTATTGTTAGCACTGCGTGTGCGCGATCAACTGCCGCAGTTATACGATGGAATCCCGACGGATCAGGCTGGTGCTGTTTTTGACGCCGCCGATCATTGGCTGGCCACGTTAAAGGGCGCGCTGCAGACATTTACGAGTCGCCATGCCGTACCAGTGTTGGTACAGAGCGTTCCCGCGCCCACATTCATTGCAGATGGGCCGGTCGACGCTCAACGGTCTGATGGTCAGGCCGCGCTGTATCGAAAAATTCGCCAAGGCTTGCACGCGATTAGCAACGAGATTGCGGCTGTGCAGGTTCTTGATATGCAATCCCTGATTGCACGCCACGGTACGCAACATTTGTTGGATGAACGCATGGACGCGTTCGGTCGATTGCCGCTGCATGCGAATCATTATTGGGATTACGCCGGGTTCATCGTGCGGCATATTCGACCATTGGTGGGGCTCACGAAAAAAGTCATCGTGGTGGATGCGGACAACACGCTATGGGGCGGCATCATCGGCGATGATGGCGCCGACGGCATACAAATCGGGCACGACTATCCCGGTAATGCGTTTCAGGCGTTTCAGCGGCGCTTGTTGGCGTTGCGCGATCGTGGTGTGATTCTTTGCGTGGCCAGTAAGAATGAGCCGGGAGCCGTCGAAGCGGTGCTCGATCATCATCCCGATATGATTCTGCGGCGCGAGCACTTTTCGGCGTTGGCCGTCAATTGGCAGCCCAAGCCTGAGAATGTGCGCGCGATGGCCAACACGCTCAATCTCGGCTTGGATAGTTTTGTGTTTATCGACGACAGCGAAGTCGAATGCGAACTGATGCGTACGAGTCTGCCACAGGTCACGACGATTCAATTATCAAAGGAGCCGGCAGCGCATGCGGGCGTGCTGGAAGCGCTCGATTGCTTCGATCAATTCGCACTTTCGAATGAAGATCGTCAGCGCGCCGATCTCTATCGCGCCGAGGGCGAACGTCGTACATTGCAAGCGCAAACACTCGATATGGAATCGTTCTATCACAGTTTGCAAATGCGGCTCACGATCAACGTCAATGAGATAACCTCAGTTACCCGCGCCGCGCAGATGACCAATCGCACCAATCAATTTAACATGATGACGGTACGCTGCGACGAAGCCCAAGTGCGCGCGTTGATGGAAGAAGCGGGTGTGCAAGTGTTCACGGCGCGCCTGCACGATCGTTTCGGTGATAACGGCCTGGTTGGGCTTGCCGTCGTACGGCAGGAAGACAAAGCGGCTGTGATCGAGCAATTTCTGTTTAGCTGTCGCGTGCTGGGGCGCACAGTGGAAAAGAACTTTCTGGCATGGATCGCGGGGCAGTCTCAACGAAATGGTGCTACACACCTGATCGGGTGTTATCGCCCAACGGCAAAGAATAAGCCGTTTGGCAATTTCTACGCCGAAATGGGGTTTGCGCGACACGACGATTCGGACGATGTAAGTAGGTGGCGGCTGAGCCTGTATGAGGGGGGCTTGCCGATCGACGATTGGATCAGCATCGAGGGTGCAACGGGCGAGTAAACCGGTGAGCAGCAACGAAAAACTACAGAACATTCTCGCGACGATTTTGCAACTGGGGCCGGATACGATCCGCGACGATCTGACCTCCGAAGACGTCGACACCTGGGATTCGCTCAACCATATTGCGTTGATGGGCGCGTTGGAACAGGAATTCGACGTGCGTATCGATATTGACCGGGTGGAAGATTCGCATTCGGTCGGTGCGTTGAAAGCGATCCTCACCGATTTGGGAATATCCTTCGCCGACGATGGCACCCCTAGCTGATATGCAGTCCGTTCCCGACGAGCGCCCCGTGGAGGCGATTGCTACGTCCCAACCCAAATCCAATCTTCTCATTTGGTTGCTTACCTTTCTCTTCGCGTTCGTCCTCTACACGCTAACGGCCAACAAGGGCCCCCAATGGCAAGACTCGGGCGAGCAACAAATCCGCATGATGGAAGGCCGCATCGAGCACATGCACGGCATTGCGCTGATGCATCCGGTGCACTTTTATCTCGGGCGTTGGGCCTATCTTTTCTTGCCTTTGGAAGCCGGGTTTGCGATTACGTTGGTCAGCGCTTGCGCGGCCGCTGTGGCGCTGGCGAATCTTGCTGTCTTGCTCGGTTGGTGCAACGTCAGCTTGCTCGCGCGCTGTACTGCCGTTGGTGGGTTGATGTTGGCGCACACGTTCGTCGAACATGCCACCCATACCGAAAGCTACATGTTGGTGGCCGCGTTGTTGACGACCGAGTGGTTGCTGCTGTCGCGCTATTTTGCAACGCGTAGTGGATGGTGGTTGGTAGCGTTGTTTTTCGTGAACGGTGTAGCGATTGCTAACCATATGCTGGCGGCTCTGGCGGGGCCGGTGTACGCGGTGGTGCTCCTGTTGTATCTGCTCGGAAACGATGCAGAAAAGCTGACACCCAAACGGATGATGACGGCACTAACGGTACCGGTTGCATGGCTGGTTGGCCTGACGCCCTTGTTGCTCGTCATGTATGACGACTATCAGGTGGGTCACGATCTCGTGGCAACCTTGAAGTCCACGGCTTTCGGAACGTATGCCAATGATGTTGCAAACACCAGCCTTTCGGCGAAAGGCTTCGCGCTGTCGCTCGGTTTCTGTGCGTACAACTTTCCCAATCTGTTGTTGCCGTTGATACCTTGGGGGATGTGGAAAGGGCGACAGACTGTTCCGCGGGGCGTGTGGCTTTGCTTATTCGCTCAATTTATCATCTACGGCTTATTCGTTGTCCGTTATTCCATCGCAGATCAATACAGCTACTTCTTCATCGTATATGTGTTCTTTGCATTCTTTGCCGGGCTGGGGCTTGACCATCTACTAAATGCGCTCAACGAACAACGCGCGCGTTGGATTTCAGGACTGGTGATCTTTTCCGTTGCCGTGACGCCGGCGATTTATGCGAGGACGGCCTTCGAGTTGGAAAAACGCGGCATCTTGCGTGGTATGGTCGGCAACAAACCTTACCGTAATGGTTACCAAGCGTTTTTCGTGCCATGGGGTTCGGGCGATACGTATGCGCAACAGCTTAATAGTGCCGTCAAAGAAGTCGCCGGTGAAAACGGCGTCGTGCTATTCACCGAACGCATGACGTCGTTTGCCGTACGTTACGAACAAATTGAAGGCCGGCTACCCGATGATGTTCAGCTAAGAATCATCGGTGCCGGCCCGTATGACGATGAACTGCTCGACGAGATACGAGCGCATCTCAACAATGACCGCCGGGTGATATTGGTGCCGCGCGATCGAGATCATCCACCGCCGTTGCCCGGCTTCGAACTGGAACGCTACGAACGAACTTACGTCGAAGACATCTATTGGGTGCTGTTACCCCGTTGATGTCGGTCGTTCTATGAACGCTTCGCGCGTGATCTCATAGCGCACCACATCTTCTTCACCAGAAAACCCGGTGGCCGCATCGGCTACGCGCCGCATGCCGACCTTTTCCATGACGCCCATCGACGGGATCAGATCGGGCAGCGTTTCGCCCACCACCCGTTCGACGCGCGCATCGTTGAACGCAATCTCGATCAACGCCGCCACTGCCTCGCTGGCATATCCGCGTCGTTGGTGCGATGCCACGACGGTATATCCAATGTCAACGCGCCCATTTTGCGGCGCGGCTTTGAACCCGACGGTACCGATCGCCACCCGCGGTGCACGCGTCACGATCCAATACATCGACCATGGCGCTTCGGCCTGACCGGTTGCAAGCATGTCGGCGATGGGTGCGAATGCATCTTGCATCAGATCGGGCGGCCAATCGGCGGCGACTTCTGCGCTGAGCAAATCGCCGAGCAGGCCGATGGACTTTGCCGCCGCCGCTTGGAGTTCGGCGACAGCGGCGGGGCGGAGACACAAGCGCGCCGTTTGAACTTCCGTTTGCGGGCCGCTCATCGCTGCACCTCGCTTTCCGTTGCAGTGGATTCCACGATTGGCCCGGACAGCGGCAATTCTGCATCGGGCTGCAGGGCGGCGTAGACCGGCGGCTTGGGGCATTCGGCGATCCGCTCGTCGATAGCGTGATTGTCCGATTCGCGTGTATCCGATGCCGCCGTCTGGCCGTCGGCCTCAAACAACTTGATGTGCTGCCACTTACCGCCTTCGAACCGTCGCCATAGCACCATGCTGAGCGTGGCGATGTAGATTGTGCACATCAACCAAGGCCCGTCGATGCCGAACTCGGGAAAGTAGCGACTGGCAACAAATCCGCCACCGACAAAGATGATCCAACAGTGAGCAATCACCGCAATCGCAGACCAAAACGTATCACCCGCCGCGCGCAACGCGAACGAATAGGTAATGCCGAACGCATCGAACAATTGATACGTCGCCGCCCAAAAGAGCACGACGCCGGCCAAACGCACGACTTCCGGGTCGTTGTCGGTGTTGAAAAACGTCGGTAGCCAGTAGCGACCGAAGAAGAACAGCAAACCGATACAGCCCATGAAGCAGGCGTTCACGCCCACGCCGATGCGCGCTCGGTATGCCGCCAATCGATGGCGCGATTCACCGATCGCGTGACCGATCAGCGAACTGGCAGCGATGCCGAAGCCGATCGCGGGCATGAACGACAGATGCAACAGTTGAAACCCGATATTACTGGCGGCCAATGCTGTCGTGCCGTAACTCGCGATGACGATGCTCATGAACACATTCCACGAACCCACATCGAGAACGAACTGCAAGGCAACCGGCCAGCCGATCTTCAGATAATCGCGCATCAGCGCGGGGTTGAAACGCCACGATTGCAACGCGTCATATTCTTCGCGAAATTCGCGCGTGAACACGAGCACGCCGACACATATGCTGGTGCGCACCATCCACGCAATCACGGTCGCATAGGCCGCACCTTTGATTCCCAGCGCCGGCATACCGAAGTTGCCGAAGATCAGCGCGTAGTTCACGACAATGTTGACGGCCAGTGCGATGATGGCGGACCAGAGCGCCACTGATGGCTTTTGTACGCCGTTGAAGAAGCCTTCGAGGCCAAAGGCAACGACGGAGAAGCCCATGCTCCAAAAGGCAATGCGACAGTAATCGATTGCCAAGGCGCCCACGCGCTCGTCAGTGTTGAAGAGCGACCACAGATCGTCGGCCAGCATCGACATCGGCAGTGACAGCGCCAGAAAAAACAAGCCGAGATAGATCGTTTGCCATGCATACGCGACGGCCTTTTTCTTTTCACCACGACCCAGACACTGGGCCGCGAACGTCTGCGCACTGGTGGCCGGCCCCATGCCGAGCACCATGATGTTGAAAACGAACAGGGTTGCCGGACCAATGGCCGCCGTGGCGTCGGTCCCGAGACGCGACACCATAGAGAAGTCGACGAAGCCCATCAACATGCGCGTGACCATCAAGGTAATGATGGGCAGCGCCAATACAAGCAGACGCTTCACCTCGCTACCGATAGCGGGCAAAGCCTCAGCTTGAGTTGAGGGCAATGTGGTTGAGTTGTTAGTAGACACTTCAGATTCTCTCACAAAAAAAGGCCCCGGAAACGAGCAACGCTTCCGGGGCCTTGGATCGGTTCAAAAAACGCAACAGGACCTTAGGGAAGGAAGCCTCCAAAATATGAAATGACGGCAGCTACCCGCTTCCGCGTCAGCGGATCGAACAATGGGCAGTTGTCATTCGTGAGAAGCTTCATCATGCACCTGTTGGTTGTGGGCGAGGCAAGTGATTTTACACCGCATGTCTCGCACCGGTTGCTAAGAATATGCCTGCGGGGTAGTGGATTGTCAACCAGCGCAAGCAAAAAGCCCGCATTACGGGCTTTCATGTCATCGAGAAATTTGGGGAGGCGTTCGGCCTAGTTCTGCGCCGGATCGACCGACACGCGGCGACCCTGAAAGACGACTTTGCCGTCACGCAGGGCGAACAGCGTGTCATCCTTACCGCGACCGACGTACATGCCGGGCTTAAACGGCGTGCCGCACTGGCGCACCAAAATCGTGCCGACCGTTACCTGTTGACCGTCGTAGCGTTTGATGCCACGGAATTGTGGCAAACTGTCGCGTCCGTTACGGGTCGAGCCCTGTCCTTTTTTATGAGCCATATCAATTCGCCTCGTTAAAGAGTTTCATTCTCACAAGCCCTCGCCATCGGCGGGGTGGTTATCGAATTCGCTTTAGCGCATCACCCATTCGGCCTGCAGCAAACGCGGCTTGGCAAACCGTCGCGTTTGGGCATCGCCGGCCAGAATGTAGGGCATTGCCCAAGTTTTGCGCAGTACAAACACGCGCGGGTTCGTTTCCTCATCGGCGGGCTTCTGCGGATCAAACAACGGATTGGGTCGGATGATCTGCTCGCCACTTAGGCCGGTGAAGTAGTACGTGAACCGTGCCACGCGCGGGTCCATTTCTTTGAAGACCGCAACGCTGGAAATTGCGTTATCACTGCCTTGTCGTAGCGTTGTGATCGCATCCACCGGGTGCATCAAAAAGGGATGCGTGGCTTTGTGTCGTTCTTTGATCGCCTCAAACACGCTCTTTTCGAGACCGACAATCGCCGGATCGACGGTAATGCTCGATGCTTCGCCGGGCTTCTGGCGTGCCTTATCTGCCGGCACTTCGCTCATGATCTGATTCACCCGTGCAATTTCCGGATGAAACGGTCGATCTTCGCCGGTGTTGTTCACCACCTTGTAAAGGAAGTACCAATAGGTCTGGCTCCCTTTTCGAGTCGAGGCCGTGATCCGGTAGGGGATCGTGGGCTTCATCTGAAATTCCCACGAAACCGGCGCGGGCGCGGGTTCGGGGGTGGCGAATGCGGGCACCATCACGGCAACCGCGAGCAAACAGGCCAAAGTTGTGCAGATACGGGAATGACTCACCATGCACCTCTTACCAACGCTCACGGCCACGCACGGCATCCCGTGCGCCCTCGCAAGCGAACCCTAAAGTGTCGTAGAAACGGCGATTTTGTCAACGCAGGCCTGTCGGCCGGGAGGAACTCTCTAGATTATCCCCGCATCAGGGCTGGTTCTCAATGGTTAAGGTCGAAACTTGCCAATATCGGGCAGAATTTCGTTACCGGACATGCGAAATCGCCATCTACTTGAGACCCGAAGCGGTGCTGCTGCCATTTCACGCGATTCGCCATACACTCGCCCGTAAGCATTTGGGGGCCGAAAAATAAGCACTTTTCCTCTGAAGGATCTTCGCCATGACGCGACGGATACTCATTCTGGCAATATTGGCACTCACGCTGGGGCAGTTGCCCATCGCCCGCGCTTGGGACGAGGACGGTCACGCCATCGTTACCTATCTGGCCCACGACGCCCTTGGTAAGGAGCTGCCCGACTGGGTGCGGTCGGAGAAATATCGGAAGCGGCTGGTGTATCTCTCCGCCGAGCCCGACCGATGGCGCGGTCAGCACAATGTGCATCTCGACCACGTCAACAATCCCGATCATTACCTCGACATCGAGTTGCTGTTGGATTTTGGGCTAACGCTCGAAACCATGCCGCCGCTGCGTCGGGCCTACACCGACCATATCGCTATGCACAAGGCGCATCACGCCGGTCTCAAGATGCCCAAGATCGAGGACAAAGACAAAGCTTATGTGCATCACGTGCCGGGGTTGCTCGCCCACGAAATCGCCGAGCTGCAATGGACGATTGCCGCCGGCTGGACGCAACTCAAGACGTTCGAAGCACATCCCGACCGCGTCTCGCAGGAGATGCTGGAGAACGCGCGCGAAAACATCATCTATCACATGGGCATTATCAGTCATTACGTCGGTGACGGTGCTCAACCATTACACCTGACCAAACACTTCAACGGCTGGGTGGGAGACAACCCGCAAGCATTCACGACCGACAAGTCGTTTCATGCGTTTATCGATGACGATGTGGTGCGCTTACACCAGATCAACTACGACGATCTGAAAGCACGTGTTTTGCCCGCGCGCACGGTCAACAACGAACATTACTGGCGTGAGATTTTGGGATACCTGCGCGAATCGAATGAATTGGTGGGGCCGCTGTACGAGTTGGAGAAATCCGGTCGCTTGCGACAGGCACGCGGCAAGCAGTTTATCGAAGGTCGTTTACTGGCCGCGGGGTCGATGCTGGCGGGAATCTGGAACGCGGCCTACGAAGGTGCCGTGATCGACGAGTTTCGCGTCAAGCGACTTAAGGAACGCTACCCGAAAGAGCCGGGGCGTAAGGCCAAGACCAACGATAAGGCCAAGACGATGGAAAAAAGTGAGTGACCGTCGTTGAGACGACTTGGTCGTCTATTAGGGCTTATCAAGTCCGACGACCGTGCTTTTCAGCTTAAAGCTGTCGAACATCGCGTCTTTTATCTCATCTTCGATCTCTTGCGCGCGACGTTGAGCCGTTGCGGCATGTTCGGTCTTGCCCGCCTTCGTCAGGTCCGTCGCCCAGGCGCGATATGCATCGGCGGTTAATCGTCGCGCGGCGGTATGGGCGTCGGTAAATGCAGGCCCGGCGCCCTTTGGCCAGATATGCGACACTTCGGTAATGCGCACTGCCAGCGCAACGGCAGCCACATGACGACCGGCGGCGGATAACGCCCGGCAGCGTTCGAATCGACCGTACAGATCAATGGTGCTGCGCGTGCCCGGCTTCAAGATCGGATGGAGAATCTTGAGGCTGCGCTCCGGCTTACCAGCGAGGCGGTAGGCGAGGCCTTGCCACAAGCGCGCGGCTTCGGCAATGTGCTTATCGGGATCGTCGACGTAAATCTCAAGTTCGATAGCGGCGTCGGTAAGCTTGGATCGGGCCGCGTCACTGCTATCAAGATTTGCGATGGCATCAAACACCGATGTCAGCGCACGAAGCAGGGCCGCGCGATTTCGGGTGGCAGCGCCATTTGTTTCTTTATCCGATTCGAAACGTATCAGTGCTTCATTAGCGGTCGTCACAATGTCGCGTAGCACCCGTTTGTCATCTTCCGTCGCGCGATTATTGAGAATATCGCTCAGCGGCTCGGCGGCTTTCTGAACGATCGCAAGGCGGGCTTCGTTCAGCGGGTCGGCCTTTGACGTTTTATCGTCCGCCGATACACGGTGCGCAAGACAGCCGAGAGTAACCGCCAGTGCGAGCGTCCAGCGCGTCGTTGCGTCGCTAGTTAAAACCATCATTCACCTTTCGATCGGTAGCAAAGCGTCCTCTTCTCATTGTATCAAATCTAGCGACAGGTGTTTTATCGGCTCCGCGACAGTTGCTCTTTCAACGCCTAAGCACGCAAACAGCCATGCCATTGTTGAAAAGTGCAGTGCCTCAGATGCCGTCATATCGCGCAGTGGAACCCAAATGATTCGCATGCGCACGCCAGCGGTTGCAACAGCAGGTGCCGATAAGGCGGTAACTGCCATATTAACGGTCGTTGCCTACCGGGTTTTCGGAAGCCGATCTAAAGGGAATAATCGAAGGGGTCCGACAACATCAGCGGATAGCGCGCCTGGAGCGCTGCCTCGCCTGAAAGGTACTGATAATGGCCAAATTGCTTCCATCCCGAATCGTAAATTCATTGCTGCTGCTCGCGATCTTGTCGATGCCCATGGGGTGCGGATTCGAGCGTTTCGAACCAGTGCCTTCCGAATTGGTGCCGGGGCTTACCCTGGATCAGTTGGAGGCGATTCAGATGGACGAAACGCTTACCGCAGACGAGCAGCGTGAAGCCATAGCCGAGGCCGTCGGTGCCACGGACGACGAGGAGGGAGATCGCCTCGTCGAGTTTCTGCTGACATTTGTGGTGCCTTAATGTCTGCGTGCGGTTCGCTCCGCACGTGATGATACGTCACATGTGGAAACCGGGGATGATCCTTGGGGGGAGTGAACAGCAATGTTGAACAATCGTATCAAGCTATCGGTCATGTTGGTTTGTGGTCTCGCCATCAGCAGCACGGGCTGCTTCTTTGGCGATAGCATTCTGTCGGCAGGTGCCAAGCTCGCCAGCGGTCAGATTTCGACGCTCACGGCGGGCGAATTGCAAATCCTGAATCAAACGATCGCCGGCGTATTGGCCGCCGACAACCCTGATGTGCAGCTCGAACCGTTAACCAACGATCAAGCGACCGCCGTTTCGAACTTCCTTGCTGCCAACGAACTGAACACCTTTGAAGATTTTGAAGCATTAGGCGAAACGGCACAGAACAATCCTGAGAGCTTGCAAGGTCTCGACGAACTTGCCGCCGCTTTCGAGGGTTCGAATACCGATTTCGATCCAGAAAACTTCAGCGAAGACGACCTCAATGAACTGTTGGGTACTATCTTTGGCGGCACAGATGGCGGTGCCTTGGAAGGCCTTCTTGGCGGTCTTGGCGGAAGTGGTGGCAATGGTGGTGGTGTTACGCCAACTACCGGCGGCTCGCAGACAAATAGTGGGGCGAACTAGACTATTTTTAGAATGACGGCGATGGTAGACCATTTGGCAGCATACACCGGCTATTAGCCGGTGCCACAGCGCAACCGTCGCCCTCAATCGTGAACCGCTCTAAATCGCGCCACTTGCTTCTGGCTCGGCTCGAAGCAGACACGCAGTAGTCAAAAATCAAAACGCCCATCTGCAGTCGCTGCGGGTGGGTGTTTTTTTGTCGATGCATCTTCATTTATTTTGGGCGCTGGGCGATTCTCACCGCAACCTCTACAATTTAACTTCTTATGTTTTCAGGGATCATCGACAAGATCGGGCACATCGACAGCGTCGCGCCCAACGCCGCCGGTCAGACGCTGCAAGTGAATGCTGACGGTGATTACTGGCAGGCTGTGCCGCTGGGGGCCAGCATCGCCATCGATGGCGTCTGTTTAACCGTCACCAAGATTGCCGGTGCCGTCGCCCACTTTGATGTGGTCGCGGAAACGTTGCGGCGTAGTACGCTCGGCGCGCTGCAGGCAGGCGACGGCGTGAACTTGCAAAAGTCGATGGTCGTTGGCGATCGTATCGATGGTCATTTTGTACAAGGCCATGTGGATGCCGTCGGAACTATCGACGAAATTGTGCCGGGCGACTTATCGGCCATGTGGTGGTTCAAGGCCGAGCCCGACGCCATGCGCATGATCGTTCCCAAGGGCTCGATTACCATAGACGGCATTTCGTTGACCGTGGCTGCGCGCGAAGCCGAACGTTTTGCGGTCGCACTGATTCCGACGACGCTGCGCGAAACGACCATTGGTGATAAACGCGTAGGTCAATCCGTCAACTTAGAAACTGATATTTTGGTACGCACGATCGCGCATCTGTTGCACGATGGTCAGACCGACGGCAAAGTCGGCGGCATCACGCTTTCGTACCTGCAAGCCAATGGTTTCGCCTAACACAACTGCACGAAAATGACTCGTCCGCACGATGCCAATTCGCTTCCCACCATCGGAATCACCATGGGAGATCCTGCGGGTATCGGGGCCGAGGTCGCTATTAAAGCCCTTGCCGATCACACCATTCGCGAGCGAGCGCACTTCGCCATCTACGGTCTCTCTGAGCAAATAGAATTGGCCGCCGATGCCGCCGAACTGCGTACGTTTTGGTCAACAACGCCGCGCGGTGCGTCCAATGGTCATGACTGGCAGCAACCCGTGTTGGTGCGCGATTTTGATGAATTCGCATTAACCGGTCGGCTGCGCCCCACGGCTTCCGTCGAAGGCGGTAAGGCATCGATGGCGTTTCTCGAAGACGCCATCGAAGACGCGGCGGCGGGGCGTATCGACGCGTTGGTAACCGGCCCGATTAACAAGACGGCGTGGACGATGGCGGGCTTCAAGCAATACCCCGGTCATACTGAACTTCTCGCGCACCGTTTTCACGCCAAACGGGTGACGATGATGTTCGCCGGCGGGCCGATCCGGGTAGCGTTGGCCAGTACGCATGAAGCGCTATTCGACTTGCGTAATCACTTCACTATCGGTTTGGTGTTTCAGCCGATCGATTTAATGAATCAAGCGCTGACGGAGTGGTTCGGCTTAACGCGACCGCGCATTGCAGTCGCGGGTTTAAATCCGCATGCCAGTGAAGACGGTCGTTTCGGCGATGAAGAAAAGCGCATCATCTCACCCGCAATCGAGATGGCGCAATTGCATGGCATCAATGCCAGCGGCCCATATCCGGCGGATACGGTCTTTCGTCGTGCGGCCACTGGCGAGTTTGATGGCGTCGTCGCGATGTATCACGATCAGGGTTTGATACCGGTGAAGCTGCTGGCGTTTGATGAGGCGGTCAATCTCACGCTGGGCCTGCCGATCATCCGCACCAGCGTGGACCATGGTACGGCGTATGACATTGCCGGTAAGAACCGTGCCGATGCGGGGTCGATGAAAGCGGCGCTGGGGTTGGCGATTGATTTGGCGCTGCAGCGTTGTCGGTCGCAGGAGTAGCCGGGCTTTGTCTGGAATTGTCCCCCAGCCCCAGAGGGGCAGGGGCACCCGGGCTATGAATTCACTTTGCCCTCGGCCAATGGCCGAGGGTTAGGCCACGACGACCAACGGTGGCAGGCCTTTCCCATTTACTTTGATTCCCCACCCTTCTCGAGCGCGAAGGATGGGGCACCCGTGCGCTGCAGCGTTGTCGGTCGCAGGAGTAGCTGGGCCTGGTCTGGAATTGTCCCACAGCCCCAGAGGGGCAGGGGCACCCGGCTAACTCATTTTGTCGATGAATTCTTCGTCAGCGGTCGAGCAACCGCTTGTCGACCAATTCCTTCAATTCATCGCGCAGGGCCGATTGCAGCATCTTGCTCAACCGCGGCGGGCGACCGATGGTTTCGCGCAGGTGGTAGTCGAGCAGCATAAATGCGCGCCCAACGGATCGCTTAGAAGCATCAATTAGCACATCCGCCGTCGCGCGACTCAGGCGGCGCTTTTCGATGGCGTGCGTTTCGCAGTCGCGACACAGCGCGCCGCCCTGATGCGAACTGAAGAATAATATCTCGTCTGCGGATGTATCTTTACCGCACGCGGCACAGTTGCGCATCTCGGGTTGCAATCCGACGTGGGTCAATAGCTCCCATTGAAACCGCGCGACGGAATCGAGATAGGGTGGCGCAGCAAGGTCGTTAAATAACGAATTGATACTATCAAACAACGGCGGATGAGCATCGTGCCGTTCGGTTAGTGAGAGCGTGACATCCGCCGCATATTCCGCACTATATAGCGCGCCGAGTGAATTGCGTAAATGTCGAAATCCATCGCGTTGACGCCAATCCGTCAGCGTGGCCATGCGATCTTCCTTGCCGGGTCGCAACGAAAAAACCGCATCGCCTTTTTCGAGCAGGTCGATACCGATGGAGGCACGCGTCTTGGTCGCGCGTTTCGCGCCTTTGTATAAAACGCTTTGTTGACCGTGATCGCGGGTGAAGATGGCGAGTACCTGCGAGGTTTCGCTGAAATCCAGCCGCCGCAGAACGAAGGCCTCGTCCTTGATCAGCGCCATAACAGCTTATTCCTCGGGTACGGCTTCTAAGCGGGTGATTTGTAAGCGGTTGATGCTGCGTTGGTCAGCATCGAGCACCTCGATGCGGATATCGCCTTCCACCAAGGCCTCGTGCTTAGCGGGTATGCGGCCGAGTTTGCTCAAGACGAATCCGCCCACAGTATCGTATGCGTCGTCATCGGGCAGATTCATATTGAGGTCTTCGTTGATCTCCTCAACCCGTACGCGCGCATCGATCTCATAGGTGCATGGATCAATCCGTTTGATTGACGATTCGGGTGGCCGCTCGTGTTCGTCGGCGATCTCGCCCACCAGTTCTTCCAAGATATCTTCGAACGTGACCAATCCCGCCGTGCCGCCGTATTCGTCCAGCACGATGGCAATATGCACCCGGTTGTTTTGAAATTCGCGCAGCAGAGACGCCAGGTCTTTGGTTTCGGGCACGAAGGTAACAGGCCGCATGACGGCTCGGGTCGAGAATTCTTCGCGCTCCGCATTGAGCATGTCTTTTGCGTACAGCATACCGACGACGTTGTCGAGCGAATCTTCGTACACCGGATACCGTGAATGACCATCGTCGCGAATCAGATCGCGCACCGAGTCGTAATCGGCTTCGACGTCGATGCCGGTGACGTCGGTGCGCGGTGTCATAATTTCGCCGACGCTGGTTTCATCCAGGAACATCACCGAGCGAATCATCTCGGTTTCTTGCGCCTGCACCGATCCGTGCGTTTCGCCTTGTCGTACGACATCTAAAATGCGCTCTTCAAAGCGATCGTCACCGTCTTCACCATTAATCGGCGCGCCTGTCAGGCGCCGCACGATCTCGGAAATCATGTCCTGCGCAATGAGTAGCGGACGCGACAAACCGCGTAGGATAAACAACAGCGGCAGGCTGCGACCGAGAAATTCTTCCCCGGCATGCTGCGCCCACGACGTCGGCAACGCGACGCCGACGACAACGAGCCATGGGATGCAAATCGCCCAAAAAGTCAGCCAACGGTTGAGTGTTTCAAGGTGGGCCACGCCCAAAAACAGCGTAAGTACAAACGTGACAATGGTCAGCTGTCGCAGGCCGACGCAGGTGCGCGCGATCTCATCCTGGGCTGCGAAGAATGCGTTTACACGTGTTTCAGCCGCATCGTTATCACCCAAAAGCATCGTCAGCCGCGTACGCGACGCGTAGCGCGCGGCGATGGTGGCGGTGCCGAAGAACACGGCGGCGATGGTCCAAATGATCAAGAAGAGTACGGTCACGATTTATTCTTTGCCGAGAGTTTCCTGTAAAATCGTTTTTGGTTCCGGGAGTGCGATCTCTGCCTGTAAGCCAGCGGCTTGTTTCGGCGGTGCGGACGCCAAGACGGACCCCGTTGCGTCTATTATGAAACTGTGGCCGGTTAGCTTGGGTTTTGCCGATTCGTCACTGCTGGTGCAATCGGCTAATACACATGGCACGCCAAAAGACTTCGCATGATTTGACACGGTGGCCTCAACATCCACATCCACCCCCGCGGGCCAACAGGTGGTGCCGATGACAAATTGTGCGCCGCCTTGAACGGCTGCCTGCCAGCAAGCCTCGGACAGCACATCATCACCAACCAGCAGGGCGAATTGCCCCAACAGACACTTGCCCACACGAACCTCTTGTGCCCCGGCTTCGAACGCTTTTTTCAGCGGATTGCTCGTTGGCGTCGTCATGCGTTGTAACAGCCGAATATCAGCATCACGGTCGAGCAGCATGCCGGTGAGGTGCGGTTTCTTACCGTTACTTTTCTCAGCCAGTCCCACAGTCAAAAACACGCCCCAACTCCGACCGCGCAGGCCGCAACTGGCGGTGACCATGCCCGGCGCCCGCTCGAAATTTGCGGATTGGCCACCTAGTGCAGCCAAGGCGTTTCCAAAAGCGGGTAGCGCAATGAGGTCGGGTGCCGGATCGAGATCGGCGGCGGCATCGATGGCTTTCATGGCTCGCTGTAGCGTTCGCGAACGCGAATTTGGATCGATGTCCAGTTGAATGGCGTGCACAATCATCTATGTATCGCTCCGGTCCGATTCCGTGTGTTCCTTAGCGTCGCCAAAAATCGGCTGCTTGCCGAGGGCCACCAAGATGGCATCTTCCTCGGTATGCATGCGTTCAAAATCGGCGTCGTCGTGATCGTCGTATCCGGCAAGATGCAGAAAGCCATGTAGCGCGTAAAGCAGTGCCTCGTCTTGCCAGGTATGACCGCGCGCTTGCGCTTGTTGCCGCGCGACGGGTTCGCAAATAATGATTTGCCCCTCGAGCACATCGGATGCGCTGGCATCGTCACGAAGGTCAAACGTTAACACATCCGTCGGTGACGGGTCGTTCATCCATTGCTGATGAAAGTCGCACATCTGCGCTTCGTCGACGATAGCAATCTCAAGCGCGACCTGAGGGATTTGATGTCGCGCTGCAGCGAAGTGGATGCCGGCACGTAACGCATCGGCAAGCTCACTATCCGCCCCTTCAATGTCGATAGAAATCGCCGGCTTAGAAGGAGGCTCCGAGTCGGGCTCGCGGTCGTCGTCGTGATGCGGTTGGATCATGCGGATTTGACCTTTGCCCTGTTCGATTCGGTGCTGTCTTTCGGATACGCAATGCGACCGTGATGGATCGCGCGCAGGCTCTTCACGAGGCTGCGTTCCACCAACGCCAACTCGCGCAGTGTAATATCACATTCATCGAACTGACCATCCATCAGGCGTGCCATCAGGATATCGTGTACCACGGTTTCGATGCGTCCCGGTGTGGGTTCGGGCAAAGACCGCACGGCACCTTCGACTCCGTCGCATAGCATCAGAATGGCCGACTCGCGCGTGCGCGGTCGCGGGCCGGGATAACGGAAGTCGGTATCGCTGACTTCGCGCATCTTCAGGCCGCTGGCTTTGGCTTCTTCCGATGCCATGTGATGGAAGTAGCGTACCACAGTCGTGCCGTGATGCTCGGCGATGAATTGATGCAGAATCGGTGGTACGCCGTGCTCGCGTGCTAAGGCAAGCCCGTCTTTCACGTGTGACAGAATGACTAACAGGCTCATGCTGGGCGCGAGGCCGCGGTGAGCGCTGATATTGGCGTCCTGATTCTCAATGAAGTAAGCAGGCTTACAGGTCTTGCCCACATCGTGGTAATACGCACCCACGCGCACCAATAAACCATTCGCACCGATCGCTTGCGCGGCGGTTTCGGCCATGCTTCCCAACAAGTGACTGTGCTGCCAAGTTCCGGGCGCTTTTTCAATCAACTCGCGCAACAGCGGTTTGCTGGTGTCAGCCCATTCCAACAGCGTGAGGCTGGTACTCACCCGGAACGACCGTTCGATTACCGGCAGCAATACAAAGACGATGCAAACGCCGATCAGCGCGGCCAGTGCCGCGAGGAACGCTTCGCTCAGCACTGGGCCACCTTCGGCAAACGCGGTAAATGCGGCGGCCAGCCAAGCCGCCGTGCCAGCCACAATGCCGACCCGTAGCATGTGCATACGTGTACGAATTTCGGAGAGCATTAGCACTGTCACAGTTGCGACAGTGAGTAGTAAGATCATTAACCCATACGGTGCATCGAGCGTAAGGACGGTCAGCAATGCCAACGCCGAGACGGTACCCAATGCGAATATCTGCGAATAGGTTATCGTGAGGATGGCCGCCGTCAGCGTGATGGTTGTGACGCTCCACATGGGCGATTTGCCCACGTTGAGCAAGACAAACCGATCGATGGCGAGCATGCCAATGAGTAAGCCTGCAATGCCAAGTGCACGAAGGGTTTTCTGCGCCACACGCGGCTGACTGCGTGCAGTAAAGATGACGAGGCCGATCGTCGTCAGGGCGATGATGCCCATCAGGCCGAAGCGTCGCTTACGCCATTCGTTAACCAAGCGGGGATTGGTTTGACGTTGTGAGAGAAACTCTTCGTGTTCGGCGCGCAATTTGGCGAATGTTTCTTCACCGATCACACCGTTGGTCGCAATCAGATCGCCGACTTTGAACGGGTCCATAACCGGCGGAATATTGTCGGCTTCGGCGATGTGCTTTCCGGTAAACTCGGCGTCGTATTTGTAAAGCGGCTCAAACCGGCCTTCTTCGGGCACGATGGTATTGCGTATGACCGCCGCCACAATCGCCTGCGTTTCACTCGGAAAAATGTTGCGTACTGCCAGATTGCTCAGGTTCGCAACATGATCTGAGTTGGCAGCGTAATCCAGTTGTTCCTGCGGCACCTTCTTAAACTGCCCCGGTGCTGTTTCAAGCATGGCATGGCCAGCAGTGCTGTCTACTTCACGCCCTACATCGAACTTCTCAACGAGCGGTTGTTCTTTCAGGTCTTTTTCAAGATTGCCGAGATCGCGTGCGAGCTTTTCGCTGTCTTGCGCGTTTTCCTTGAGTGCGACGAACGTCGTCGCATTGATTTCCCAACGCTTACCGTGCTTGGCGCGAAACTCTTCGATGGACTCTGCGGCCTTTGCAGCCGCGTGTAACTTTTGGATCTCGCCCTTCATTCGCTCGATAACGTCGCGATTAAATCGAAAGTAGTTGGGCACTTCCTGCCGCGCACGCCGTCGCGCTTGTTCGGTCTGAAATTCACTTACGCGCTCAAACGCGACGCGCGAATAAACCGGGCGCGTTAACTCGTCACCTACGTTGTAGGGGAGGGGTTCGTTACCCGTTGCGATGATGAGCGAGGCGAGCGCCCAGAATCCGACGGCAACCACCAACGGCCAGCCGAGCGCGGAACGATACCGTTCATGCCATGGGCGATCTTCGGAGAGAAGTTTTTTCCGCCCGTCGGCAGGACCTTGACGCAGCCAAGGAAAATCAAACATAAGCATCACGCCGGCTAGGCGTGCCTTGCGACCATCATTCACTGAGTACCCAGCGACTCAGCCGCCGGCAGCGAAAATGCGGCGGGTGTCAACACCACGCCGCCTCGACGAAAATAGTATCGCAAAAACGGGTGGCTGGCCTGATCAGCAAGTCCGCGATGAGCCAAGATTCCTCCATTTTTTCTCTAAGGCTATTTCTGGTAGGGGTTTACGATTTTGATCTTGGAATTGGCTCCGCTAACCTGCCAAGCCGATGGATTGAGGAGGGTGCAACGCGGTCATCAGGACGGCCAAACGTCCGGATAACTGTGCGTTTGCAGAAGCGATGTCGAATCATCGTGACGGATAGCCGTCGGAAACTTTCGGAGTAAGTTGGGCAACATGGCTGCGATCACGCTACTTACAGATTTCGGTCAGGCGGATCATTACGTCGCCTGCATGAAAGGCGTGATCCTGCAGCGCGCTCCGACCGCCCAGATTATCGATGTCACCCACATGATTCGACCGCAGGATGTGGTGCACGGCGCATTTGTTTTACGACAGGTTTTTGAATATTGTCCGCCGGGCACGATTCATATCGCCGTCATCGATCCCGGTGTCGGCTCACGGCGCCGCATCATGGCCGCGCGTTACGGTTCGCAAACGATTCTCGCGCCGGATAACGGATTGCTCACGTTTATCCATCGCGATTTTGTGTTGGAAGAACTGCGCGTCGTTGAGAACTCACGGCTTTACGAAAACGACGTCAGCAATACCTTCCACGGTCGCGATATCTTCGCGCCGGTGGCCGGTCACTTGTGGCAAGGCATGCTGATGGAAAAAGTCGGGCCGCTTGCACGCGAATTGGAACTGTTAAATATTGATCGGCCCCAATTGCTCGAACAGGGCGGCCTCGAAGGCAAGGTGCTATACATCGATCACTTCGGTAATCTCATAACCAATATTTCCGAAGGCGATCTGGGTAAGCTAAAGGGTGGCATTCAACGGCAAGGTGTATCGGTCGGACCCTTGCGCGTTGGCACCGTACGCACCACGTATTCAGATGTGCGGCAAGGTGAAATCGTCGCGTTAATCGGCTCGACAGGTATGCTCGAGGTGGCCGTCAATCAAGGAAGCGCCGCCAAACAACTGCAAGCATCGCCGGGCACTGTAATTCTGGTGCGCTAAACCGTTCGCGACCGAACCTAGCGTACTCAACCGTTTACGACCGAATCCGGCGCACCAAACCGTTCGTGACCGAACATGGCGTACGCAACCGTTCACGACGCACCAATCCGTTCGCGCCCCCCCAAAATCGGGGAGTGTGGGCGTCCCGCCCGCAAGACATCCCGCATCGCGCGGGCAAGACGTCCGCAAATTCTAGAAAAACAACGTCAGCACATCGGCCACGAACGCGTTAAACGGCAAGGTGATCGACGAAACGGCGACATTGATGCCGAAAAGCGCTACGTCATCGGTGCAGGTGCCGAATTGCATCACGGTGCCACACGCCAAACAGGCCATCATCAGTTTCTTGCGGTTGCGATAGTAACGTCGCGTCATGGGGACGGGCCTCGTTTCTTCGGTCCGGCGGTTTCGGTTGCTCGCCATCGAGCAAACGGATCGAATGCATTATGCTTCACACCGAACGAGTTCGCCAGCACGAAACCGAACCGTGGTATTTCAGGTATATCGACATGACTGTATTTCCCGTTGACTTTTCCAGTGACACCCAAACGCGCCCGTCACCAGCGATGCGACAGGCGATCGCCAATGCCGAAGTTGGCGACGAACAGAAGCGCGAAGACCCGTCGGTCAACAAGTTGCAACAGATGGTGGCCGAGTTATGCGGCAAAGAGGCGGCCCTGTTCTTGCCGACTGGCACCATGTGCAACCTCATCGCGCATTTCATTTATTGCCGCGCCGGCGATGAGATCATTTTGGAGGCGTCTTACCACCCTGTTAACTTCGAAGGCGGCGGCCCGGCGATCCATAGCCGCGCGAGCTTGCGCCTTATCGATTCTCCGACGGGCATCTTTGGACCGGACGATATCGTGCCGCTTATTCGACCCAACGATGCACACATGCCGCGCACGCGGATGGTGTGCGTTGAAAACACGTGTAACTTGCGTGGTGGGCGCGTCTGGTCGGTCGAACAAGTGAAGGCCGTTAGCGACTGCGCGCGGCAGCACAACTTGATCACGCATCTCGATGGTGCTCGGTTGATGAATGCGGTGGTCGCGGCGGGCGTGACGGCGCGCGATTACTGTAAGCACTTCGATAGCTGCTGGATCGACCTCAGCAAAGGGCTCGGTTGCCCCGTCGGTGGTGTGTTGGCCGGTACCCAGGCGTTTATTGATGAAGCCTGGCGCGCAAAACACTTCTTCGGCGGTGCCATGCGGCAGGCAGGTATGATCGCGGCAGCAGGTATCTATGCGTTTGAGAACAACGTCGAACGCTTGGCCGAAGATCACGATAAGGCCAAGCGACTCGCCATCGGCTTGGCCGAACTGCCGGGTATTTCCGTCGATGTCGACGCAGTCGAAAGCAATATCGTGGTCTTCGATGTTGCCGGTACAGGCAAAACGCCTAAGGAAATTCTCGCCGCCCTGCAACCGCACGGTGTGCGGTTTAGCCCGTTGCTAGACCCGACGGTGCTGCGCGCCGTGTCTCATCTGGATATTCCCGACGATGGTGTGGAACGGGCGCTGTCAGCGTTGAAGGATGTCTTATCCGAGTAGCATTGCGTTTCGCGCGACCTTCGAATCGAATCATCCTGCAATGAAAAAAGCCGCGGCCAGGCCGCGGCATACTTGGGAAACAGGAGGAGGAGATGAAGAAGAATATGGTGTTTGCCGCGACGGGGATCACCGGTAACAAACCGGTGCCAAATCAGAGCTGCGCCCGTTAGGAAGCGGTCAGCGTAAGTCGTCGCGGGCACATCGCCTTATACCGTTCGGCGACTATTTCTGGACCGTACGAACCTCTACTTGGGGACTTTAGTACTCGGGTGCCCCTGCCCCTCTGGGGCTGGGGGACATATTCCGATCGCGGAGTTACTTGTTTAACCTACGGCTTAACACTCACCTTCAAGCTGTGCCAACAACGGCGGCTTGCGGCGGCGGCGACGCTTCTTGGGTGCATCAACGGGTCGCACTTCGGCTTTGCGCGGGTCGGCCTTACCGGCAATCTGCAACGCTTCGGCGGCGGTTTCCGCAAAGAAGTCTGCCTTCACTTCGCGCCATAACCCTTGGGCTCGATTAAACACGCCGCCCGATACCAACACGTTCATCGTCGGGCATGAATTGATCTCGCGGATGTGATCGATCATCTGTCGCACTTCCGGCACGTCGGTCGGCTTGCTGCCGACAATCATCATCATTTCGGGTTGCAACTGACCGACCAGCGAACCCATCTCGTCACGCGGAATGCCGGCACCCAGGAAGTACACTTCCCAACCTTCGGCTTCGAATAAGTCAGCACACATCTGAGCGCTGATCTCTTCGGCTTCGCACTCGGTGCAGGTGATCAGAATGCGCTTGCCGTTCTTCGGCGAGCGGGGCAGACGCGATTGCAAATGATCGGCGACGGTGCGGTTAATGCGCGTGGCCATGTGTTCGGCGGCGATGTTAATGCGGTCTTCGCGGTAGAGGTTGTCCACCTGTGCCATCGCGGGCCAGACGACGTCTTGGTAAAGGCGCTGGGGCTCGATGCCGTTGTCGAGGGCTTCGGTGATGATGGTGCGGCAGATGCTGCGGCGGCCTTCGAGGAGCGGGGTGATGTACTGCTGGAAGATTTGCGTGGTGGCCAAGGCGGTGATCTCCGTGGGCTGGGCGGCATGTGCGGGCCGCGTGGGTGGGGCAGGTCGGTCGTCCATGGCCGCTTGCCGCCGTCGTGTGTCTCTTGGTCGTGTCCCGCTCCCGGGCACGGTGTGTTGCGTTCTGACAGCCCCGGATTCTTGTTCACCTGACTTGAGGTGTTAACTTAGGTAATTTAGGAATCTTGGGCAAGATAGGAATCGGCGCGAGGCGATTGAAAACTTGAGGGCGTCCGAAAAATTGGCAGGGCGGGTTAGCCAGCAGTGACCCGCAAGCCATCATCGCCCTAAAGCTATTTGAAATATGGATTTAGGAATGTTTGCTATTTAGGAGAACGGGTTGAACTGGGGGCTAATAGCGTTGAATTTGCCCCACATCGGCAATAAAGGCCAGATTTGCGTCCGATATCGCTCGAAAATTGTCGTGTGATCACCACGGGCGGGGCATCGCAGCTCTGCAGCATCGCCCACATTGCTGCCGCAGCGTCTCAACATAACTTCAAATGTCGAATAACCGGTACAGACCGAATCTCGCCTCGGGCACTTCAACGGTTTCATTCTGGCGGCGGGTCTTATCGCAACCAGCTTGCTTTTCAATGCCATGTTCCCGGCTGGCCCGTCACCTGCATCTTCTATCGGTGTTCGCAACAAACCCCGGAGGCGAATTCCTATGTTGAGGAACCGCAACAGCCCGCAACGAAAGACGAATCGAATTTCCAACCTGCTGCGCCGCACACTGATCCCGCGCTGCTGCTTTACGCTCATCACCATGCTGGGCCTGGCCGGCTGCGATATACCGTTCGGAACGGTCGCCTTGAATATCGACGGCCCGCCGACGAGCGAGACCGAGTTGCGCGTCAATCCCGAAAGTTACGCGCTGATCGGCGTAGGCCAATTGGAAGTTGTCGCGAAGCTGGGCGTGATTGCCAACGACATGACAGCCGAGGCAGTCGAACCCTACACCGGCCCTACGGATCAGGGTGGTATGATCGACCTCGCGGCCGATGGCAGTTTCTTCTACAGCGCGCCGAAGCAGTTTTTGGGAACGGATTACGTTGAGTATCGCGTTTATATGAATGGCATGGAAATGACCGGCCGCGCGGCGTTTAAGATTTACCCGCCGGAAGCGGTGCCGGTGCCTTGAGTTGCGACAAACTCGAATTGGAGGCTTCGATGCGATTCACCCGTATCTTTTTATGTATATTTTTTCTCCCTCTCATGCTTGCGTGTTCTTTATCGCGCGACCGTTCCCCGGTCGGACCATACATTCCATTTGATGAGCGATACGATGAATTCGTGCTTCCGGAATATCAGGGGATAACACCAATTGTCAGAACATATCGCCATGGGTTTCAAGGAAAAGAGCCGGCGATCCTTTACATCGATTTGTCGTTGGATGGTCGTCACTACCGTATCAATGTTGATTCGAATCATCTGATTATGGCAGAAGGGCATCATATCTTATTGAAGGATGAAGAAGTCGCCCCGCATTCAATTGAAGTTGCCCCGAGCGACATGCGGGCGGGGCGACCGGAGGCCACTATTACCGGTTGGCTAGATGTTTCCAATAAGAGATCGATCAACAAGTGAGTAGGTCGGGTCATCGACCCGACGCGGCATGTCGTGGACATGTCATTTCAGATACACACTTTTTCCGAGGAGACTCAGGCTTCTTGATGCGTAATGCTCGTTGGTGGAAATTTATTGAGTTGATGAACCGAGTTTTATTTTGATCAGGTGAAACGCATGGTCCAGCAGCTACAGATTTTTCGTATTATTCAAACTGATCAAAATCGATACTAGCAAAACCTGCGGCTAGTCTCACCCAGTCACTATTGTTGAATTGGATACTAAATTCAGTCAGCCTCGGAATATTATCACGCACGTCTGGTGGTAAAGCAGAAAGCGTCAGCGGAACTTCAGGTCTGCAAATCAAGTAATAGTTGAATGTTCCTGAAGTTCCGCGCATTGAAGTTTCGTGATCACATTCATCCTCGTGTGCGAAGTCAAAGGAGAAGAAACCCCGAGCAGCCCAATCTAGATAATCTGAAAAGTCAATCTGCCGATGGCGCGATTTTCTCTCGTAGGCGATGGAAGTCAGAGTCGCCTCATGTTTGGGTAGATACAAATTATGCAGTACGTCATGCCAGGTTTCGAGGAGTTTTTGGTTACGAAGGTAGAAGACAGGGATTGCGCCTTTAACGCAATTGGCGAAATGACCTAAGTTCCCGACCGAATCCACAGCCCACCAATCAATATCCGCTAATCCTAGATTTCGCATAAACGACCTCAAGTCATTACGCTCGAAGATTAATACTTGAATCTTGTGTATGACATATTAAACGCAGGGGCCCGGGGCTTGTATCCTAATCACCATGCGAGATTTTCTGCGAAGCTCTGATCAAACATGACCAGCCGCGTGCCCCGAGGTGGTATATTAAACTGGGGTCTCGATTATTTTTATCCCCTTAAGAACACGACACGCTCACGCCGCGAACAGTTCTTAATTCCACGTCTGAGTGAGTAGGTCGGGTCATCGACCCGACGCGGCATGTCGTGGGTGTCGGATTCAAGAGTACATTTTTTCAAATACCGCAGGTCTCTATATTCGAGGGAGTGTCGCTGGACTTCTGTCGGGTCGATGACCCGACCTACACGCCTAATTTGCATTCCTCGTGTTAATACCTTTGAATCACCTAAAGCATGTCTCGACCACGCTTTTTCAAATCACCGGCCGCCTTCCGCGCTTGGCTCAAAAAGAACCACAAGACCGCCGACGAACTTATCGTTGGCTATTACAAGAAAGGCACCGGAAAGGCTTCGATCACGTGGCCCGAGTCGGTCGCCGAGGCGCTGTGTTTCGGTTGGATCGACAGCATTCGTAAAACCATCGACGAAGAGAGCTATTCGGTTCGCTTCACGCCGCGGCGACCGAAGAGCCGCTGGAGTGCGGTCAACATTCGGATGGTGGCCGAGTTGGAAAAAGCCGGCAAGATGACGGCGGCGGGGCGCAAGGCGTTCAAGGCCCGGCCCAAGTCCGAAGAAAACGGCTATGCTGTCAAAGATTTTGATGGCGAACTCGATAAGAAACGCCTGAGTGCGTTTAAGAAAAACAAAAAGGCGTGGCAGTTTTTCGAGTCGCAGCCACCGGGCTATCAACGCATGGCCCGCCATTGGGTCATGAGCGCCAAACGCGAAGACACGCGCGACCGACGACTGGCGAAATTGATCGAAAGCTCGGCGGCGGGGGAAAGGGTGTATTGATTGGGGGCCTATTCGGAACGTCGCTTGTCCAGTGTTGGCGGGTGGCATGTTCACCCTTCAAAGTGACCATGTCTTTCCGCGCGCGGCGCTTAGGATTTGCGGGTTCAACATTGCCCGACGGTGCAATCGGCACGCTTGCCTTGGAGGGCAAGCGTGGCACCCTTCACGGTTATGAACGGATGGCTACCCACGCACCGATACGGTCCACCGTCACGCGGTGCGGTCAGATTGTCTCAGCGCTCGATGCACTGGCGGGCAAGCCGTCCAGTGGCACCCGGCGAATAGATTTTCTCAGCGCTCGGTGCACTAGCGGGCAAGCCGACTAGTGGCACGCCGCGAACAAATCGCAACCTGGCGGCGGAGTACTGACGCGGGCCAACCGGCTTCCCACTGGAATCGGATCAACCGTCATAGGCAGTCTTCGCTTGTGAGTACTGTTCATAGAACAGTGGCACACGTCCGTCTATATTTTGCTGATCAGGGTTACTCGCAGATATGAGAGATTTGAAGCGCTATATCGTTATGATAGATACAGGATTCCAGAGTGACACGCGCCCTTGTTCTACGGTGAAGCTCGGACTGGTTCATCTCGTATTCTGTGAAATGGTATTCAGTCTTTTGGATCCGCAATGAGATAAATCACAGAGGTGGCAGGCAAACACATGCCGGCAAAAATCCAGCGGCGGGTGCCAGGTCCGCGGGGGCTCGATTCATTTCGGGCAATGCGTCATTTCTTACAAGACCCGTTGGACTACCTTGTGAAGCTTCAACGGTACGGTGACGTGGTGCGGACTGGGATGGGGCCCGTCACGTTTCACACCATCTATAACCCCCTCGGCCTGCGCCGAGCATTTGTCGATCAACCGAACAACTACACCAAGCGCGGGGTGATCGACGACCTTGTTCCTGTATTGGGAGATGGTTTGCTGTCGTCTGAAGGTGCCGCATGGAAAAAGCGGCGTGCCGAGCTGTCGCCCGGCATGGCTCCGCGTGCGCTCGATGCGATGCTGTCAACTATCGATGAAACGGTTCAACAAACACTATTGGGCTGGTCTTCGGGCCAAGCCATTAATGCGTCAGAGGCCACGGCGCATCTGGCATTACAGATTGTTGGGCGAACGCTGTTCGATGTGGATTTGTCGAGCCGCGCGTCCGACGTGTCGTTGGCGGTTGAAAAGGTGTCGCGACTGGCGCTGCGTCGGAGCAAGGCGCTCGTAAAATTGCCCCTTGGCCTGCCGACGCCTGCGAATATAGGGTACCGCCGCGCGATCGATCTGTTGCGCAAACATACCGACGCGATCATCGCCGAGGCATCAACGCGCTCACCGTTCATGACCATGCTTAGCAACGCAACCGGTTCGGATACCGAAGCGTTGCGTAACGAAGTGATCACCTTTTTGCTTGCCGGCCACGAGACAACGGCCACCACCATGGCTTGGACGATTGGCCATCTTGCTCGCGATATAGCATTACAGGATCGTGCGCGCGAAGAAGCCCGGCAGTTTCTAGCGCAGAACGAGTTGACTATCGATGCGTACAGTTCGCTCGAATTAATCGACGCGATCATATCCGAAGCGTTGCGCCTGTACCCGCCGGGCTGGATGCTGCTGCGCCGGGCCGAGATGGATGATGAGGTAATGGGATACGTTGTGTCACGTAACTCATTTGTCGTTGCGCCGGTATATGCATTGCATCGAAATCCCGAATGCTGGCCCGAGCCGGAGCGATTTGATCCTAGCCGTTTTATTGGGCGCGATCAGCCACGGCGTGATCCTCTGATGTACGTCCCGTTCGGTCTCGGCCCGCGGCGCTGCATCGGTGAGCGGTTCGCCCGTTTAGAAATGTGTGTATTTCTCGCGCGGTTGGTCAGCAGATTCAGCATGACACCTATTGGTGAACTGCCATGCCCGGAAACGCTAACGACGCTACGACCGCGCGAGCCGGTTCGAGTGAGAATCGAGTAGAACTTTAGTGGGGTGTCGAGGAGTCAGTTTCTGTCTAGGGAGGATTTATTTACGGGTTTAGCGTTGCTCTATGTTGTAGCCCGCACGCTTGCCTTGCAGGGCAAGCGTGGCACGCGGGGGGGCTATCGACGCACCGATACGGCCCATCGTCACGCGGTGTGGTCAGATTCTCTCAGCGCTCGGGGCACTGGCGGACAAGCCGACCAGTGGCACCCGGCGTGCCGGCCACGGCAAAGAAACACCCGCAGCCAAAAGCATGATCAGGCAACGTCGAGAAAAAAACGCAATCTTCGCCGCATTCAGATACGAGCTGAATGACGGGGATTGATAGATGTCGCCTTAGTCTTTTTTTTCACGCATGCGAGTATCACCGAGAATCGGGCCAAAAGCTCCCCTTTCTATATTTACGATCACTTTCTCGGGATCTTTGCAGTAAATCTCAATCCTTGCGTCTCCTATTCGAGCATGAAACCGGTCTTTATCCAGCTGCTCGATATGAAGCCATTTCGCAATGACTACTTCATCAATAGTTCCTACGTTCTTGATTTCTATTGGCTTCCTACCGTGGTACGCTCTTAGTCTCCAAGACGGAGTCATTTGTTTTCTCCAGCACTAAATCCCAGTAAAATCTTTGTCGATGGGGTTATTCCATCTAATACCGATCACGTTTTAATTTCGCGCGGCTCTAGGTAGGGCGGCTGGTGGCACTGCAAGATGGTCGATTTTGCGTGCCACTGGCCAGCTCGCTGCCAGTGCTAACGGGCTTAGAGGACGCTTAAGATAATCGGTTAAGATAGGCCGGATCGCAGCTCTACCGTACCTTCCGCGGTAACGGCGCATCCTGAAGTCACGAACAGCACTGCACTGCGAGATTGGGTGGAGTATGAAAGCAGACGGATACGGTCCAACGGAAGACGCTCCGAGACCGTACCCTACTCCTCGTCCACATCCCCATCATCATCACCGCCGGCCATCATCTGTACGGCGGGTGGCACTGCAAGATGGTTGATATTGGGTGCCACTGGTCAGCTTGCTGCCAGTGCTAACGGGCGCAGAGGACGCTTAAGATAGTCGGTTAAGATGGGCCGGATCGCGGCTCTACCGTACTTCCGCTCTAACGGCACATCCTGAAGTCACGAACAGCACTGCATTGCGAGATTGGGTGGAGTTTGAAAGCAGACGGATACGGTCCAACGGAAGACGCTCCGAAACCGAACCTTACTCCTCGTCCACATCCCCGTCATCATCACCGCCGGCCATCATCTGTACGCTGGCGAGGCCGCTGGCGACGTTGTCGCAGAATTCGAAAATCTTATCGAGGCCGGTGACGAGGAAGATGCCCCAGACGCTGGTGGTAATGCCGCAGAGGCGCAGTTGGCTGGGTGGCGTTTCGGCGAGGGCGCGGCGCAGCTTCAACATCTTGGCGATGTTGGACGAGTTCATGTAATTCACTTCGGACAGATCGAGCACACAATGGCAACCGGGGCGCGATTCGACCATCTCGATCAGCAAGTTCATATCTTCGGTAAAGGAAGGATCATCCTGCAGCGTGGCAAGGATAACGTTGTCCGACCATTGTTCGACTGCCATAGCGATTCCTCGGCGAGTGCGTGTTGACTGACGCGCGAAAAACTAGCCGCCGCCTGACGGACTGTCAAATTCGACCGCAGTAGTGTTAGGAAGTCGCAAAGCGGGTTGAATTTTCTTCAGCATTCGCATGCCGATGCCATTGACGGGCAACAAGTCGGCGGGTCTTAAAAAAACGGGAACGCCATCGCCAAGTTGGCGGCGGCGCGTTTCGCGATAGGCTACGATGCGCTTGGCGACCGACTCGCCGAGACCGGGGAGCAAGGCCAACTCGGCCCAACCCGCTGTGTTCGGATCGACCCCGGCAATGAGGTGGCCGGAACGGGTATTGGCACGCCATGCACCGAGCGCCTGCCAACCGGCCAACAGTGCGACGACGGCCACTAGACCGACGGCGATCCAAAAGGCGCGCTGCGCGTGTTGCAAGCGGGCCGTCTCAAACGCCGCGCGGCGGGCTTCCGCATCGGGATTGGTAAGATGGGGCGCTGGGCGGTTGGAGTCCATCATCTCTTGTCACGTAAGGGAAGCGCGACGCAGCGGTACGGTCACCTTCGTCGCCAGTGGGCACTTTGAGAAATTCGTCACAATCCGCTACACCGCTCCGTTATTGACCTTAAGGGGCGGGCTGATCGAAATTGCTTGTCCGAATATAATGCAAAAGCGTTAACGCCGGGCGTTATTTTGCGTCTAAATCTCTGAACGAATGGTGCGAATCGCGCCTGCGCCACGAGATTTGCCGATGATGCCCTTGGTGACGAGTAAACCGTATAACCTGCCCCGAAGCAAAGGGGCCATGCATTCTGCCGTGGGCACTGTGAACGGAAACGCGCGCAAAAATCACTCACCGGAAATGACGACGGCCCGCTGGCTAGGCGGTGGCGTGTTGGTTTTGGTGGTGGTGTTGTTGGTCGTTTTCTGGCGGGTGCTGGGATTGGCGGCTGCCGGTGCGCAGGCAAGCGCCGACGCGCCGTGGCTCTGGTTGCTGGCAGCTTGGGGGGCAGTGACGACGGGGGCGTTTGCGTGGCGCGTGATGCTCTGGCGGCGTTATCGACCTCATCGGTTGGCGCGTGATGTTGAGCAGTGGCCGCGTATCTCGGTGGTGATCCCCGCGTTTAACGAATCTCAGGAGGTGGCTCGCGCGATCGAAAGTGTGGCCGGTGCCGATTATCCGCGCGCGCGGTTGCAAATCATCGCGGTAGACGACGGCAGTACCGACGATACGTGGTTGCACATGCGCCGCGCCGTGCAAGCCGCGCGCGATGCGGACGAGCGCCTCGATATTCAGGCGCTTCAACTGCAGCAAAACGGCGGCAAGCGCGAAGCGTTGTACGCCGGCATGCAACGGGCGACGGGGTCGGTGTTGGTGACCGTCGATAGCGACACGCGCATCGAGGCAAACGCCCTGCGCGAAGTCGTGGTGCCATTTATTAACGATCATGATGTTGCTTGCGTCGCGGGCAGCGTGCGTGTTGCTAATACGAACGCTTCGATCATCACGCGCTTCTTGCGGTGTTATTTTAGTTTGTCGTTTCGATATGTGCGTGCGTATCAGGATGCGTTTCGCGGCGTGTTTTGCGCGCCGGGCGCGTTGAGCGCGTATCGCATGAGTGTGATTCGACCGTACCTGGATGCGTGGCGGCAGCAGACGTTTCTTGGGCAGCGCTGTATTACGGGTGAGGATCGGGCGCTCACGAATATTGTATTGCGTGCGGGTGCGTTAACGGCGTATCAGGATACCGCCGTGGCATGGAGCGCGATGCCGACGACGTATATGGGCTTGGCGTTAATGTTTCTGCGTTGGGCGCGCAGCAATGTGCGCGAAACGCTGGTCTTGTGGTCGTTTTTAATGGGCGATTTGGGGCGGCGGCAAGGTTTAGCCGCGTTGCGTTTTAATATGCTATTGGTGGCGGCGTCGTTGTTGATGCCGTATGTGTTTATTGCGCATGCCGCGCTGGTGGTGATGGCTGCGCCGTTGGCGCTGCCCATGTATCTGGCGGCAGTCGTTGGTGGCGGGTTGGTCTCGGCAGCGATTTACTACGCCAATGAGCGCGATCACGGCTGGGTATGGCTGCCGGTGTATCAAGTGTATTGGTTGATTACGCTGTCGTGGGTGTTTCCGTTTGCGCTGCTGACGCCGCATCGGATGGGCTGGCTGACGCGGGGCGGCGGACAACCTGATTCAAGTCATGCTGACGAGCGAGCCGGTGCGTCGCTGGCGTCTGCTTAATAGCTTACGCCATTTCTTTTTTTCAAATTAAAACAATTCCCAAATCGGTCGCGCATCGGCCTCTTTCACAATGCGGAACGGTCGCTGGTCGGGTGAGTAGTTCGTTTGTTCGTAATCCACGCCGATGGCTTTGCAAATCGTCGCGTGCAAGTCGCCGACACGAATCGGTTTGTCTTTCACGGCGCGGCCTCCGTCGGATTCCCCCACCATTATACCCGTTTGCAGGCCACCACCGCCGAGCGCGACGCTCCAAACCTGCGGGAAATGATCGCGCCCCTGCGTGCCGTTGATGCGGGGGGTGCGACCGAACTCGCTGGCGAGAACAACGAGCGTGCGGTCGTAGATCTCTTTGTGTTTAAGGTCGTCGATCAAGGCTGACATAGCAACATCGAGTTCGAGGCTCTTGTCTTTGACGACGTCAAAGTTGTTTTGGTGGGTGTCCCAACCGCCCAGCGTGACTTCGACAAAGCGCACGCCTGCCTGTGCCAAGCGTCGAGCAAGCAAGCAGCCTTGGCCGAAGGCGGATTCGGTCCCGTAGCGTTCGCGCAGTGCCATCGGCTCATCGTCGAGATTAAATACGCGCGCCGTTTTGGGGCGCATCATGAGTAGAGCGGCGTCGTAATGCGCGCCGAATTCTTTGATGGCGTCGTTGCGCTTGTGCCGGTTCTTAAAGTTACGGTCGAACTTCTTGAGTAACGCCAAGCGGCGGCGGAAACGCTGACGACCGATGCCTTGCGGTGCGGCGAGATTGGCGTTGGCGTTGCGCGCGTTGCCCACGTAATACGGCGCGTACTTGGGGCCGAGATAACCGGCAGCCCAGTCTTGTCCGATCGTGACGTAGGGCGGCAGGCGATCGTCGCGTTCGCTGCGGCCCTTGTATTTGGCGACAATCGATCCGAGCGTGGAGTGTTGAATGCTGGCCAGCGGCGGATAGCCGGTATGCATCTGATACGAAGCACGGCTGTGATCGAACTCGTTGCCGGTCATGCTGCGGATGAGAGACAGTTGATCGAAACGATCGGCGATGCGCGGCAGATGTTCGCTGATGGAGATGCCTTCGGCAGCGGTTCGAATAGCGGAATAGGGGCCGCCATGATCGGTGCCCGGTGCAAGGTCGAGCGTATCGAGATGGCTCATACCGCCGGCCATCCACAGCAAGATGACGGTGTCGGCGGTGCGCTTTTCCGACGGTTCGGCGTAAAGCAGACGCGGATCGGCAAAGCCAAGGAAGCCCGCGCCGCCGATGAGGCCGGCGCTGGTGCGCAGCCATTGGCGACGGGTCATTTGGCGATAGCTGTCGCAGCCGGTGCAGGTGTGTTTGTTCATGGTCGTATCGCTTCTAATTGCGGGGCGGTCGGGTTTAATCGACGGTGTTTGTCTCTTGCTTGCGTCGGCGCGCCTGTTTGACGGTTACCGCTTCCTTACGGGCGCGGCTCTGATTGCCGCTTGCGCGGCAATGATTCTCGCTGCGGCAGCGGTGATTCTTCGCGTCGTGACAACTCATCAACGGATAAATTGAAACTCCCGCGTGTTGAACAGCGCCCATTGCAAATCTTCCCAGGCGCTGTCATCGCTGCCGTTGCCGATCATCTCGAGTGATTCTTTCAGTTCGTACTTGGTTGGTTTGCGTGTTAGCACCTGATAGAACGCGGCTTCGACCATTTGTTTCAGATTGTAGCCGCGCTCACGGCGCCAAATGCGAAACGGATGGTCGCGATGAAAGCGGACGGCACGATTGAGAAAGTCTCCATTCAGCAGCGTTAATGACTGTTGAATGCTGCCATTCTGCATGTGTTGCGGGATCGTCTCACGATCGGACGCGCCAAAGGTACGCAGAAAACTCTGCGGTCGCGGCGGATACGTCGTGAGGTACGACGGCTGATACCGACCGCCCAAGCCTTGGGGATAATGACCGGTCGCGGCGAGAATTGAGTCGTTGATTTGTTCGGCCGTCATGCGGCGGACGGGCATACCTTCGTACAGCGCGCCGGGCACGATATCGTTTTCGGCGTCGTCATCGTTGCGATTGCGCCGCAGCACGCTGGTAAACGACTTGAGCGAATCCGAACTGGTTTGTTGATAGGTGCGCGACAGCGCGATCAGCCGCAGGATGCGTTTGATGTTGTAACCCGAATCAATGAACTCCAGCGCGAGCCAGTCGAGCAATTCAGGATGTGACGGGGGATTGAGCGCGCTGAAGTTGCCAGTCGGGTTGACCAAGCCCACGCCCATCATCTTGGCCCACATGCGATTGACGGCGACGCGGGCAAAGTAGGGATTGTCGCGTGCGGTGACCAACTCGGCTAAGGCGTCGGGGCCGCGGCCCAACTCCGACGAAGCACCCGTGAGAAACTTTCCACCGGCCCGCCGCGCACCGTGCGTCACGCCGAGTAATAGACCGCGCACACCGCGGTCGTCATCGCGGCGAATGACTTGCCTGCGCGTACCGCCGTAAAACGCCGACATGCCCTGAAAGTCTTTCTGCGTCCACCAATCGAAGGGGTGATCGTGGCATTGCGCGCATTTGAGCGAGATGCCGAGAAACGCATCGGAAATCGCGACAGTCATCACATCCGGCTCGACGCGGTCTTGCAGAATGAAGGCCACGGCGGGTTCGTCTTCGGAAGAGCCTTCGGCGGCGATCAATTCACGAACCAATTGGTCGTAAGGTTTATTTTCGCGCAGCGATTCGTGTAGGAAGTCGCGCAGTGCGTTCATCGGTGCGCCGATCACACGGCCGCGCTCGCGCAATAAGTCGCCGAGTACGACGGTCCAGTGATCCGCAAACTGTCGTTGCTTGAGGAGCAGGTCGACCCACTTCTCGCGGCGCTCTTGCTTTTTCCAGCCGAAGTAGCGATCGAGATCTTCGACGGTGGGCGTGATGCCGACCAGATCGAGGCTGGCACGGCGGGCGAAGGTGGCGTCGTCGCAGAGGTTTTTCGGGCGGACGCGCTCTTCCTTGATGCGAGCCAATATAAAGCGGTCGATATCGTTGTACGGGCGAAAATTGCCGAAGCGGATATCAGGGGGATTGGGGCGACTTTCGGGTAATGGCGGGATGAGCCGTTGAGGACCCTGCGGTCGCGAATGGGTGAAATCGGGCACGCGATCAGCCGCCGATAGCGAGCGAAGTGGAAGTCCGCTGGCTGATATAGCGAGCGCTATCATGCAAGTGACGGGACGGCGTATCCAAGCTGTCGAAACTCGATTATGCATGGCAGGTAGGCGGGCAAGCGTGTGGTAAAGGCCTAACGCAGTATTTTATTCGCTATTGCCCTAGGAAAACAAATTATTCTCGGTACCGCCGCGTTGCCGAAAATGGCGGTTTGTGGTAATTAAATGACTTCGATTTCGCTGACGTAGCTCAGTTGGCAGAGCAAGGGATTCATAAGCCCTGGGTCGCAGGTTCAAGTCCTGCCGCCAGCATTTTTCACACCTTGCGGCACTCATAACGCCGTTTTTCCCACTTTTTGCTGCTCTCGCGCCGGGCGTGAACCGATATGGTTCATGCATAGGCGACCGTGCCCGATCTGGGTGGGGGCTTGCGTACGATCTTTTTTTGCCGGGAACCATCCAATGGCGAAGCAGCTTTCCAATATTCTGACCGAGGCGGGCACCAACGAAGTCGAGGTGCTGGTATTCCAGCTTAACGGCGGCTACTACGGGGTGAACGTCGCCAAGGTGCGCGAGATTATCACGATGATTCCGCTAACGAAGCTGCCGCATTCGCATGCTGCGGTGCGCGGCGCGTTTAACTTGCGCAATCAGGTTCATCCGCTGGTGGATCTACGGAAGTTCTTCGAAATGCCGGACGCGGATTGCGAAAAAGATGCCCGCGTAATCGTCACCGAGTTTAACAACGAGCGCATGGGATTCATGGTCGATCAGATCGATCGTATCCATCGCATCAGTTGGTCTGATATGGGCGAAGTGCCCAATATCAGTACCGAAGAAGACACGGCCATGACGGGTGTGCTGAAGCTCGACGGGCATCTGATTTTGATGCTCGATTTCGAGCGGATTGCCTTCCGAATTGCCGGTATCACCGATCTGGAGGCTGCACCGCCAGAAGCGGCGGGGGTGAATCGGTCGGAGATTAGTGTGTTGTTGGCCGACGACAGTGCCACGATGCGACGGATGTTGAGCAATTCGTTGACCAAGGCGGGTTTTAAGGAAACGTTTATCGCGCCCGATGGTGAAGCCGCGTGGAATAAACTGACGGAAATGATGAAGGCCGGACAAACGCCGGATGTTATCGTTACTGATATTGAGATGCCGCGCATGGACGGCTTGCATTTGACCAAGCGCATCAAAGATGAGCCGCAGCTTAAGGATATTCCGGTGATCGTGTTTAGTTCGCTGGTGAGTGATGACAACCTGAAGAAGTGTCAGGCCGTCGGTGCGAATCGCCAGTTGACCAAGCCGGAATTGCCGGGATTGGTCAGTATCATCGACGGCATCATGGCCGAGCGGCAGACGGCGATGGCGGGTGTCGCGAATTAACTCAATTCGGACCCATCGGGGATCGATAAAAACTCAGTTGATTAGATTGATCTGGCGAATGCTACCGGGGAGATTCCCGCTATGTCGCAGCAACTTTCGAATATTCTTACCGAAGCCGGCACCAACGAAGTCGAAGTGTTGGTGTTCCATCTGAACGGCGGCCTTTACGGCGTCAACGTCGCGAAGGTGCGCGAGATCATCACGATGGTGCCGCTGACGGCGCTACCTGATGCCGATCCGGCGGTGCGCGGTGTGTTTAGTCTGCGCGAGCACGTTCATCCGTTGGTGGACCTACGCAAGTTCTTCAGCATGCCCTCGTCGGACGATGAGTCGGATGCCCGCGTGATTGTGACCGAGTTCAACAATGAGCGTATGGGATTCATGGTCGATCAGATTGATCGTATCCATCGCGTGAGTTGGTCGGATATGGGCGAAGTGCCCAACGTGCGCAATCGCGATGAAGATACGGCGATGACGAGTGTGATTCGCATCGACGACAAGATTGTGTTGATGCTCGACTTTGAGCGGGTTTCATTCCGCATTGCGGGAATTACCGGCTTGGAAGACGCGGCACCCTGCGATCAGGGCGATCTGCGCGCGCGTACGCGCGTGATGCTTGCCGATGACTCGGCGATGATGCGGCGGATGTTGCAGATGGCCATGGAGAATGCGGGCTTCAAGGATGTGGCGATTGCGAATGATGGCGAGCAGGCTTGGTCGATGGTCAATCAGATGCTAGAAGCCGGCAATCTGCCCGATATTATTGTGACGGATATCGAGATGCCGAAGATGGATGGGCTGCATCTTACCAAGCGGATCAAAGACGATCCGCGCCTGAAGCAGATCCCGGTGATTGTTTTCAGTTCGCTTGTGAGCGATGACAATTTAAAGAAATGCAAGTCGGTAGGTGCCGATCGCCAGTTGACCAAACCCGAGTTGCCGGGGCTGGTGAAGATCATCGACGAGATGATCGGTGCGCAGGTGCCAGCTTAGTAACGCCCACGCAATCGCTCTCGACAAGTGGATGGTGCATTGGTTAGCGGGTTCTGGATACCGCAATTCGATAATTGGCTAAATATTGCCAACCCTTGGCCAATTCTATACTTACGCTTGGTTTTTAAAAAATCTGCTTGATTTGTCGGTTTCGTATCATTTATATTATCACCCTTATCTGGGTGTGAATTCTTCTTTTTTGAATTATCTCAAAACGTGAAAGGCAGCACTATGAAAACTGCGCAAGCCGCCGTCGCCAGTTTGTTGGTTGTTTTGGTTGGCACATCATTTGTTTACGCGCAAGGCCCCGACGTCGTCTTGTCGGATATTAACGGCATTACGGATTACGGCCCGGTGGGTGGCGTTCGCGCGTATTCCATCGGAAGCGATACTTGCAACATTGGTGATTCAGACTTGATTTGGGCCAACGATGGAACGCCCATGCTTTCGATGAACATGTATCGCCTGGCCAACGGACGCCTAGACCACATCGGGATGAGTTGGTTGAAGACCGCATGTTGCGCTGCTGAGAGTTCGAATCCGATGTGTGGAAATAGCTGCGATTCGGGCCCGGGCAGCAATACGCTGGGCGCCGGTTGTCTGGATGTTTACGGGGCAGGATACAATGCCAATCAAGGTAATATGGCCCAGCGATCCTCAGTCGATGGCTACTTCGGTACCGTCATAGGCCCGGTAGGAACCTCCGGCAGCGCCATTGATGCACGCCTTCAAGTTGCGGAGGCCGATATGAGTGCTGCGAATTATCCGGACGCACTTTACTTCGTCGAAGGGCACTACGTCGCTTCCGATGATGCAGCTGCTGGCAATCAGTTCAACAACGCCAGCTATGCTCGCATTAACGTTACGGCAGGTTTTGATATCAGTTTGGCCGAGCCACTCAATGTCGGCCTGCCTGCTATCTTCGCATGGCAAAACAATGGCCAAGGGGCGGGGGTTGCCGATCCGAGCGTGCGTATTGCAGCGATGGACGTTCCCGGTGAAGGTCGCTTTTATCTTTCGGCAAAAGCCGAAGACAATGGTGATGGCACTTACACCTACAACTACTCGATTTACAACTTCAATTCGGATCGTGCCGGCGGCAACTTCACCGTACCCGTGCCGGATGGCGTAACCGTAACGAACGCCGGTTTCCACGATGTGAATTATCATTCGGGCGATCCTTATGACAATACGGATTGGTCAACGACGATCAATGCGGACTCGGTCGTTTGGGAATGCCCGCAGCCATTCAACGTCAATCCCGATACGAACGCTTTGCGTTACTCGACGACTTACACATATTGGTTCACAACCGATACGGCACCGTCCATTGGCGTGGTTACTCTGGGTCTATTCAAACCGGGTGCCACGAATGAAGTCACGGCGTTCACAGTAGTGCCAAGCGCGGTTGAAGACTGTGCCACCGTTGCCGGCGATATCGATGGCAATAGTGCATTGAACGGTCTCGACTTGGATGGCTTCGTTTCCTGCTTGTTGGGCTCTGAGCCGGTCGGCGGCAATTGCGCTTGTGCAGATATGGATGACAGCGGTGACGCCGATGACGCCGATGTGGCGGGCTTTGTCGCTGCTGTTTTGGGCGCGTAGTTTACCCCGCACTTAGTCTTCGGAATTCGAGTAACCGACAGCCCGCGTGCCCGGCACGTGGGCTGTTTTGTTTCCAATTTTTGCAAAACGTTGACGCTGAGGGCAGGGCGGGCTAACTTCCACCAGATGGCGGACGAGTTGCCCTATTCCTATGAAAACAGTGCATTGCATGAGCGCCGCGAGCGGGTTTTCCTGATTCTCGCGGGGTTTTTTCTCGGGTCGATGGCGATGCTCAACATCGTGGGCATTACCCGGTTTGTGCATATTGGGCCGCTGGCGCTCGCGGTCGGCGTCTTGCCGTATCCGCTTACGTTTTTGTGTACCGATTTCATTAGCGAACTCTACGGTCGACGGCGTGCGAATTTTGTGGTGTGGGTGGGGCTCGCGCTGAATCTGTTTGTGATTGGGATTCTCTGGCTTGGGAATCAGTTGCCACCGATTTCAGAAGCGGCACGGCCCGCATGGTTGGGTGAAGAGGGGGCTTGGAACCCGCCACCTTGGCAGCAGATTCCGTTGGCTGACGGCGCTACGGTCTCGTTTCCGAATGGATTTCAAGCGACGGGCGAGTTGGTTCTTTTCAACGCCATTTTCGCCTGTGCTTCAGGTGCGGTATTGGCCTCTATGTTCGCCTACATGGCCGCCCAATTCTGTGACGTCGCAATGTTTCACTTTTGGAAGCGACTGACCAAGGGCAAGCACCTGTGGCTTCGCAACAATGGCAGCACCATGATCAGCCAGTTGGTTGATGCGACGATGGTGATCGTGATTACCTTCTGGGTCGATTTTTCCGAAGGTCGCAAGACCATCACGGCCATACTGATTCTGATTGGTAGCAATTATCTGTTTAAGGTAGTCATTGCTGCCATAGATACGCTACCCTTTTACGTTGGCGTACATTATTTGTCGCGCTACCTCAAACTCGATTCACACCGGGAGCATGCGTTGTGACGTCAGTGGAGAACGACACGACCGACATTCACGAAACCGTCGTTGACGATGCGTCGACCGACGCGGCAACGCCCGCATGTCAACTGAGCGGCATCTGGCGGGCGCCCGCGTTTTACATCACGGCAACGGCATCGGCGACTGCGCAAAATGCCGAAGCGCTACACGCGCTTTTAGGAGAGGTTACGCCCGACGGCCTCTTGGCATCTTCGGCGGAAGAGGCTGAGCTTGTCCTTAGCGACGGAATCGCGCCGGTGCCCGCGCTGCGCTTCGGCCCCGTTGATGCGGTGGATTTGTTGAGTGACTTACACGATCGGTCGCATGCACGGCTTGATCGCTCGTTGCGCTTTTGGTCATTGGCGGCGCGGTATTTGGTGTCGTTGATCGAGCGCGAGCAATTCGCGCCGGATATCTCGGTTACGGCGGAAAATACGTTCGAAGGGCGCTGGCGGTTATTTGTTGCCAGCGATATCGAGTCTGCTTGGTTGGAACGGTTGGCCGAAGCCATGCCCATCGGCGCGGGACTTGGCGCGGATAAACCGGTTCCCGGCGCCGAAGCGCTCGATACCTTTCTCACCATCTGCGGTGAAGCGATTATTCGACGCAGCCTCGATGCCGATGAGTTCTTTCACGATTTTCGCGAGCGCGTTGCCGACGAGGTGCACTGGGATCAGCGCTGGCTAGCGTCGCTCCTCGGCAACCGACTGCCGGTCGAACTCGATTTGGAGCCGGGCGAGTTGGATGCAATCGTCACCGAAGTGCGACAATGGTTGACTGGGCTTGAAACCCAACGCGCCGGCAATATGCCGAAGCTCTCGATTCGGTTGCACGAGCCCAAGCCCGCTTCTGAAGGTGACGCCGAGACGCCCGCGAGCGGTGGCTGGAAACTGGAGCTCGGTGCGATCGAACCGGTGACTGGCGCGATGTCCGATTGGCAATCGCTGTGGAATGAAGAGGGCGGAGAGCGCTCGATCATGCGTCGTCACCTTGTTGATCGGCGCGATCACATTCGTCGGCAACTGCGGCGCGCGGCCAATGCGTTTGAGCCGCTCGAACGCGTGTTGGATGGTAAACAGCCCAACGACTTGGTGCTCTCGGCGAGCGATGCGTTGCGCTTTATTCGAGAAGCCGCGCCGTTGATGGTGAAACAGAACATCGTTGTCGAATTGCCCGGTTGGGCGCAAGAGACCGAACATCGTGTAGGGCTGGCATTACAGGTCAATCCGCGTGGTCGCGGGCCGATGACCAAAGGTAGCGATCCATCGCTTGGGCATTTTGGGCTCAGCACCGTGGTCGATTTCAATTGGCGGATTGCCTTGGGCGATCGTCAATTGTCCCTGGATGAATTCTCAACACTCGTCGAGCGCAACGAGCCGCTTGTTAATGTCGGCGACGAATGGTTCGAGATGGACCAAGAGGCCGCGCGACAAGCGCTGAAGTTTTTGCAGCAACAACCGCAAGGCAGCATCAGCCTATTGGAAGCGATGCGTATCGCGGGTGGTGCGGAAGAACTCGACACGGGCTTGCCGATTACCGGCATGACTGGCAGCGGCTGGGTCGATCACTTTTTGGATGGCCTGCCCGATGCGCGCGTCGATATGGTCGATCAACCGGAGAACTTTGTTGGTGAGTTGCGACCGTATCAGCAGCGCGGGCTAAGTTGGCTGGCGTTCTTACAGAACCTCGGTATCGGCGGCTGCTTGGCCGACGACATGGGTTTGGGTAAGACGATTCAGTTGATCGCATTGTTATTGCACGAGCGCAAACTCGATCCGGAAATAGGGCCAACGCTTTTGTTCGTGCCCATGTCGGTGGTGGGTAACTGGTATCGTGAGATCAAGCGGTTTGGCCCGTCGCTCAAGCCGATGATCCATCACGGGCCGGAACGGCTGACCGGCGAGTTGTTTATCGACGAGGCCAATCGCCGCGACATCGTTATCACGACGTATGGCTTGGCCCATCGCGATTTGGACGTGCTGGCCGAAGTGCCGTGGCATCGCGTGGCGTTGGATGAAGCTCAGAAGATCAAGAACCCCAGCGCGGCGCAGACGGTCGCCGTCCGCAAACTTGGGGCACCGCACAAGCTGGCGCTGACGGGTACGCCGCTGGAAAACCACCTTTCCGAACTTTGGTCGATTATGGAAACGCTCAACCCCGGCTTGTTGGGCTCGGCGGCCAATTTCCGTAAGCGGTTTGCCGTACCGATCGAAAAGATGGGCGATCGCCAACGCGCGGGTGATTTGCGTCGATTGATTCGTCCATTCTTGTTGCGGCGCACGAAGAATGATCCGACGGTCGAATCGGATTTACCCGACAAGATGGAGATGCGGGTTTATTGCAATCTAACGACCGAGCAGGCGGCGCTGTATCAGAAGTCGGTGGACGGCATGTTGACCGAGATCGATACCGCCACGGGGATTCGCCGACGCGGTTTGATTTTGACGACGCTGACGCGGCTCAAGCAGATTTGCAATCACCCGGTGCACTTTGCCAGCGATGATAAGGGGCTCGATGGTCGTAGCGGGAAGTGCGAACGCTTAGTCGAGATGCTCGAAGAGGTGATCGAAGAAGCGGATGCGGCGTTGATCTTTACGCAATATCGCGAGATGGGCGAGTTGTTGGTGAAGCTGCTCAAATCGCGTCTCGATGTTGACGTGCCGTTTATGCACGGTGGCACCACGTCGAAGAAGCGCGACGAATTCGTCGATCGATTCCAATCGGGCGATAAGAATATGCCGCTGTTTCTACTCTCGCTGCGCGCCGGTGGTTTTGGTTTGAACCTTACGCGCGCGAATCACGTGTTTCACTTCGACCGATGGTGGAACCCGGCCGTCGAGGAACAGGCGACCGACCGAGCGCATCGCATCGGTCAGACGCGCCGCGTGCAAGTGCATAAGTTTGTGTGCATCGGTACGATTGAAGATCGTATCGATCAGTTGCTGATGGAAAAATCGGCGTTGTCGGATCAGATCGTGGGCAGCGGCGACGAATGGCTCACCGGTTTGTCGACGACCGAGCTGCGCGAATATCTCACGCTGAAGGACGACCAAGACGCATGAGTGAAACGAACCCGCCGTCATCTGATCCGCTCGATGTATTGAGTGAAATCCCGCGTGCCGAGGTCGAATCGGGCCTGAAGATATTGGGCGCGCCGAGCTTTGTGCGCAAGGGTTTTCCGTTGCTCGGCCTGCTGGCGACGGTGTATGAGCATGTGTCGACACGCGTTGGGCCTCCGCAGGATGATCCGGATGTGGTGGTCGATACGTCTGCAAGCGATGACGAAGAAGATTGAGTCGTCGATTGCGTGTCGATTGGCTCTAACCGATTATGGGTTTTTGTCTTACACCGGCTATTAGCCGGTGCCACAGCGCGCGGCTAGTGCCACAGCGTGCCTGTTTGCTGGTGCTGTAGCACACGTATTCGCCGGTATCACAACGCGAGTGTTTCGTGCATGCGTTAACCTTTAGGGCCGTTCGGGTAAGCCGCCATGACTACCGTCAACACTGAATATCGATCTGACGAAGCTTATGCATCCGAGATGGATGCACGCGATCCCTTGCGCGCTTATCGCGATAAGTTCTGTCTGCCCACGCGTGCGGACGGTACACCCGTTATTTACTTCTGTGGGAACTCTCTTGGCTTACAACCCAAAGCCACGCGCGAGTTGGTGAATGAAGAACTCGACGCTTGGGCGCAGCAAGCCGTCGATGCGCATTTCGATAGCAAGCGGCCATGGTATCCGTATCACGAGCTGTTTCGCGAGACCGGCGCGCGGTTGGTGGGGGCCAAGCCGGGCGAAGTTGTGATGATGAACAGCCTGACGGTCAATTTGCATTTGATGATGGTCAGCTTTTATCGCCCGGCGGCGCAGCGGCGCAAGATTTTGATCGACTTTCCCACCTTTCCGTCGGACATGTATGCGGTCAAGAGCCAACTGCACGCGCATGGGTTCGATCCGAACGAACATTTGATCGTTTGCAAGCCGCGCGACGGGGAAAACACGATTCGCACCGAAGATTTGACGGCGGCGATCGAGGATGCGGGCGAGTCGCTTGCGTTGGTGTTGCTGGCGGGCGTGAACTTCTTTACCGGCCAGTTTTACGAAATCGAACGCATCGGTGCGGCGGCGCACGGCGTCGGTGCGAACTTCGGCGTTGATTTGGCCCATGCGGCCGGCAACGTGCCACTGCGGTTGCATGACTGGAATGTCGACTTCGCCTGCTGGTGTAACTACAAATATCTAAATTCCGGCCCCGGTGCGATTGCGGGTTGTTTCGTGCACGAAAAGCACGGCAACAACGCCGAGCTGCCGCGTTTTGCCGGTTGGTGGGGTAACGACCCCGATGAGCGCTTTAAGATGCACCTGCTGCCCGAGTTCACGCCGCGCGCGGGGGCCGATGGTTGGCAACTGAGCAATCCGCCGATCATGGCGATGGCGCCATTAGTGGCGTCAATGAATATTTTTGATGAGGTCGGCATGGAGGCCCTGCGCCGCAAGAGCGAAGTGTTAACGGGTTACCTGGAATATCTGCTCGATGCGATTCCGGGTAAGAAGTTTGAAGTAATCACGCCACGCGATCCGGCGGCGCGCGGGGCACAGTTATCCATCCTGGCGCATGGCGAGCCGAAGCGGTTATTTAAGGCGCTGCAAGAGCGCGGCGTGGTGGGGGATTTCCGCGAGCCGAACGTGATCCGTGTCGCGCCCACACCGTTGTATAACACGTTTATGGATGTGTTTCGGTTTGCGGGGATTTTGGCGGAGATGGGGTAAGTATATTCCGGTTACGCCGATTCGCGCTCTTCAATCTGGTTGTACACGTAGGCCGTGCCGCATTCGGGGCAACGCTTGCTGCGATTGCCCGTCATGTCGTAGCCGCACTTCATGCAATAGCCTGCGATCGTGCTTTCGAGTTCGGGTTGATAGCAAAAGCGCCAGCGGATAAACAGCAGGATGATCGTGGCAGTCAACGCGTACAAGATGACACCCGCGCTGTCGTGTGAGATATATTCCCGCAGCTCAAGGTATAAGAAAACGAATGTGAAAGTGATGACTGGAACGAGATAGATAACGGCTGTGGGTGAAACCCGATTCAGGTGAACGGGAGATTTTAAGAGGGCGTTGCAGCGCGGGCATGGATAGCGCCGCCGCAAGCGATCCAAAAAATGCACCGGGTGCTGACAATTTGGGCACGACATCGCCATATCACAATTCTATTCACTGCGACGCCAAGATCTAAATCACCAAATTACAAAATCGCCCAATCACCAAATGATCACGCGTTAAGCTTCTCTTCCTGCTTGGCATCTGCCGCGTCGAACCCGTGCCTCAGCGTGTTTTCCGAAATCACACGGCTGGTGCAGAATTCTTGCAGGTAATCCGGGCCACCCAACTTAGGGCCGATGCCCGATTGACCGTGGCCGCCGAAGGGCTGGCGATCCACGCGCGAGAGCGTGATTTTGCGATTGACGTACAGCAGGCCGACATCGAGTTGGGCCTTGGCGGCGTCGATATGCGGCGGCATGCGCGAGAAGACGCCGCCGACCATGGCGTAGGGGCCGGCGTTGGCGATCTTGAGCGCATCGTCGAAGTCGCGCGCCTTGTGGACGCAAAGAATCGGCAACATCAATTCCGTTTGCGCGATCTCGGCGTCGGGCGCGACATCGGCGACGATGGCGGGCTTGACGAAGTACCCACCGGCGGAGTTGTCGGGCACGCCACCGGGTAAGACCAGTCGACCTTGTTTGCGGGCCAACTCGATCCAATGGCGATAGCGTTGCACGGCGGGTTCGTCGATCACGGGGCCGACGCCGGTGCCCGGCTTTTCGGGCGAGCCGGGCGTAATCGCGCCGGCGGCTTCGGTGATTTTGATGATGAAGGCGTCATACACGGCGTCGAGCACGATCACGCGGCTGCAACTTGTGCACTTTTGACCGCTGTACGAAAAGGCGGAATCGAGCACGGCGGTCACGGCATCATCGAGATCGGCATCGTCATCCACAATCACGGCGTTCTTGGCACCCATCGATGCCATGACATGCTTGAATTGATTGCGTCGGTTGACTTGACCGTGGGCGATTTGGGCGATGGCGCGGCCGATCGGTGTTGAGCCGGTGTACGCCACCATGTCGACGTCGCCGTGGCCGGCCAGGGCGGCACCGACAGCGTCGCCGCTACCGGTTAACACTTGCAACACGCTGCGGTCGATGCCGGCTTCGTGAAAAAGGGCAAAACACTGCAAGCTGCAAATAGACGCTTGTCGCGCCGGCTTTACGATGCAGGTGTTGCCAGTGACCAGCGCCGCTGAGACCATGCCCGTCACCAGCGACAGCGGAAAACAAAAGGGGCCGATCACGCTAACGACACCGCGCGGGGCGTATAGGTACTCGTTCGATTCACCGGGCCAGTCGCGGCGGCGATTGCGCTCGGTAAGGCGATGCATTTCGTAGGCGTGAAAGCGCACGATGTCGATGGCTTCGGTGACTTCGGCGAGGGCTTCGCGCCAATTCTTACCGATCTCGAACACCAACCAGGCGGCGAGGTCATAACGTGCTTCGCGCATGCGGTCGGCGGCGTTTTCGAGTAAATCGGCACGGGCATCGGCGGGTTGGGCGGCCCAATCGGCAATGCCATTGCGCGCTGCGGCGATGGTGGCGTCGACATCGTCCACCTTGCACGCGGCATAGCGACCAACGGTCTCGGAAGGGTCGGCAGGATGATGACTGGTACGCCATTGATCGGCATCGATGTTAATCTTACTCGCCAAGAGGGGGCGATGGTCTTTGTCAAATTGCGCCCGGATGCGTTCGAGTGCCGCTTGCATGGCGTTTTGCTCATCCGTGCGCGAGAGATCGATGATCGGTTCGGATTGGAACGGTGCCATGGGGTTTTCTCCCGGCGGATCGGCAAGGTAGGGTTGCGGCAAATCGGCAGGTAAATGACTGCGCGGGTCATTGGGGTTGCGCAAAAGCTTGTCCGAGGCGGCGCTGGCTTCGTAACTTTGACGCAGGAACGATTCGTTCGCCGTGTTTTCGATCAGGCGGCGAATCAGGTAGGCCATACCCGTCATCATGTCGCCGAAGGGGGCGTACACACGTACGCGCTGCTGCATGCTAGTGAGTGCGCGCCGCAACGGTTCACCCATGCCGGTGAGCATTTGCAATTCGAGCGTGCGCGGTGGCAAGCCAAGGGCTTGCTCGCGCGCGAGCATGGCGGCGATCGAGCGCACGTTATGGCTGGCAAAGGCGGGGCGAATGGCATCGGCGTTTTCAAGCAGCATGGCGCCAACGCGTTCGTAGTGCGCATCGGACTGCCACTTCTCGGTGAATAGCGGAATGGGCCAACCATTGCGAATGGCGTTGGCGGTTTCGCTATCCCAGTAGGCACCTTTCACCAAGCGTACCGTGATTGGGCAAGCACGGCGGCGCGCCCAGTCGATCAGTTCGCTCATGTCGCGCTCGGATTCGGGCATGTAGGCTTGAATGACGGTGCCAACGTTGGGCCAATCGCGAAACTCAGGTTCGGTTAAGACACGCTTGAAGATGTCGAGCGTGAGATCTTTGACTGCGTAGTGTTCCATGTCGACGTTAACGAACACGCCGGCGCGGCGTGCGGCGCGCAAGACGGGTCGCACGCGTTCGAGCACGGCTTCACTCACGCCTTCGGGATCGATCGGATCGAACTTGGTGACGATCGCAGATAGTTTGATGGATATGTTGACTTTGGGCAGCCCACCGAACGGTGCGCTGTCGATCAGCGGCAGGTCTTGCCATCCGGCGGCGTCATCGGCGATGGACTCGATCAGGTCGATGTATAGCTGCTGATGTTCGCGCGCCACGCGATCGGCCAGAATCGTTTCGCCCAAGACGTCGAGGGTGAAGGTGTTACCGCGCTGGCGTAATTGTTTGACGTAGCGAATGGCTTCGGCAGGCGTCGCGCCGGCGATAAACTGCTTGGCACCGGTGCCGGCGACCCAGCGTGCAAGCGGGCCGATGAGGTTGGCAGCTAACGCGCCGCTATGGGCGACTTGTGCGAGGCCCGTGAACAGGCGGGCGTAGAAATTGTCGCCCGTCATGCGACCGTCGCAGAGGTAAGCATGTAAGTGGTGAGCCAAGTCGCGGTTGGATTGTAGAATCGGCAGCACTTCGACAAAGCGAAAGAGCCGCAGCTTGAGCGACTCATCATCGGCGATGGCATTGGTGCCGAAGGTTTGCCAGTACTCCTGCGAGAAGATCGACGGGGCGGCGCGTTCGGCGCGACCGAAGATGGTGCGACCGATCCGCAGGATGTCGGGCTCTAGGCTGGCGGAATGAACGCGCGGGGCAGGCATACGATTGGGTACCTCTGGACGGGTTTTAGTCTACTGCTCGGGGCGGTCGGCAACAAGCAAGCGTGTTGTCAGGGGCTTGCAAACCGGTACACTCGTTGGAATGAAAGCGATGAAATTCTTAGTGTTAGTCGCGGTTGCGATGGCAGGTCTGATGACACAGGCCGGTTGTCAGGATAAGCGTCGTCATAAGGCGTCGGAGCAGGTGGAATTCGGCAAAGTCGATCTGGCGTTGGAAGATGAAGCCAAGCCAGAAGTCGTCGCGCGCGCGTTTCTCGAAACGGTTCAGGATATGCAACGCGTTCGGATCGAAGGGCTCGGCAAAGATGACAACGCCAAGCGCTACGACGACAACATGGCACGCCTGATGGCGCTGTCGGCGAGCAAGACGATTTACAAGAAGGTGAAACCGAGGAAAAACGCGGGTTCTCCCTTTGTGCCGGTGGATATTACCGAGGACGCGGCGGTGCGGCATATCGTTTCACTCTGGGTCTCGAAGATTGCCCACTACGCCGACGGTATGGATATGGGGACGTTGAAAAAAGGCAACGAGACGAAAAAGGCGGAGCAAACTTACTCCGTGATCGCGACCAATGCGCAAGAAAAAGAAAAGCTGGCGACGATAACGGCGGCGTTTGAGAAGAAGCGCACGGATGATACGCCCGCCAAGGGCAGCAAGGCATATTGGGCAGCGCTGCGTAAGCAAACGCTGCCGCAGGGTTTTAATGTGCCGATCGAAGCGCGCATCACAGTGGTGTTGCAAAAAGTCGGCCCGAGTTGGCGTGTATCGGATTTATTGCTGGGGCCGGCGAGGTAATCAATCGAATATCTTGCGTTTGGGTGGTGGGAAGCTTTCGAACTTCTGAATAGGCGCTTAGATAAAAGTCTCCTTAACGCGAAATTGACGCTTGCATTTTCATTTAATCCTTTCATCAGCCATAAGCACGGCGGCCTCGCATAAGAAAAGCCCCGCCGTGGCCACGGCGGGGCTTTTTCGAAATTCATAAAATCATTTCATCGCATTGATAGAGGCTAATCTCTCTAGCGTTCGATGCGAATTCCTGATCAGCTTATCGCACTCAAATTGCTTACGGCTCCTTACGCCGAAACGGCTACAGGCTTCTTCGTTTCAACGGGTTTCTTGGCAAACTCGCTGTTCCATACCTTCATAATTTCTTCGGCACCCTTAAGGCCATACGTACGCGGACGCGGTGAAATCAGGCTCATGTCCACATCTTCGTAGGTGAGTTTCGGGCCTTCGGGCGTGTGCTCGGCGATGGTCGATTTGAGCCATTTGTCGTTATTGGCCTGGAACTGCTTGCACCAGCGGCGCGCTTGTTCGGTCATGTCCTCGCCGCTGTCGGGGTCGAGGCCTTCGATTTGGAAGTCGGGTTTGTAATGCGCCCCGCGCGATTCATCGCGTTGCAATGCGCCGAGCGCGATCACCTTGGCCAAGACAATCATGTCGCCTAAGGCGCGGGTGAATGACAAGTTCTGGTTGGTCCACTGACCGTTGTCGGCCAGTGGGGCGCGCTTGAAGCGCTCGGCGATCTCATCGATCTTCGTCAGCGTTTCTTTGATCTTGTCGTTGTAGCGCACCACCGTGACGTTCTCGGTCATAGTGCGACCGAGTTCGTCGTGCAGTTTGTAGGCGTTTTCGTCGCCGGTGCGGCCCACCAGTTCATCCATGGCGTCTTTATGTTTACGCACGGCACCATCGAACAGGGCGGCGGGGGCGTCGGCGGCGCTCGACTTGAGCGAGTTGATGTAGTTCACGATCGACGGGCCAGTGATCAGTCCTTCAAAAATCGTCGAAAGCAACGAGTTGGCACCGAGGCGATTGGCACCGTGATAATGATATTCCGCTTCACCGATCGCATAGAGACCGGGAATGTTGGTCATGTGGTTGTTCGGTGCGCCGTGTTCGAGGCCGCCAGTGGTTTCGTCTTTGGTGTAGTCCACCCAAATGCCGCCCATCGAATAGTGAATGGCGGGGAAGATCTTCATCGGCACCTGACGGGGATTCACGCCTTGGAACTTCTGATAGATGTTCAGGATGCCATCGAGCTTCTTATGCGTTGTCGCCGGCAAGTGCGTTAGGTCGAGATACACACACAACCGTTCGGTCTCGACGCTAAGGCCTTGGTTGACGCAGACGTCGAAGATTTCGCGCGTGGCGATATCGCGTGGCACGAGGTTGCCGTAAGTGGGGTAGCGTTCTTCGAGGAAGTAGTAACGCTCGCCTTCCGGAATCGAACTCGGATCGCGCGAGTCGTGCGGCGTACGCGGCACCCAAACGCGGCCACCTTCGCCGCGGGCGCTTTCACTCATCAGGCGCAGCTTGTCGGCACCGGGCACGGCGGTGGGATGCACCTGCAGGAATTCACCGTTGCCATACTTCGCGCCTTCTTGATACACGCGCGAATTGGCGCCGCCGGTGCAAATCATCGACATGGTGCTCTTGCCAAAGATCAAGCCGCAGCCACCGGTGGCCATCACGACGGCATCGCCGGGCAACGCGCGGATTTCCATGCTGAACATGTCTTGCACAACGGCACCGCGACAGACGCCTTGGTCGTCGGTAATGGTGCCGAGAAACTCCCAGAACTCGAACTTGCGTACGAGATCTTCGGATTCCCAACGGCGGACCTGTTCGTCGAGGGCGTAAAGCAGTTGCTGGCCAGTGGTCGCGCCGGCAAAGGCGGTGCGCTTGTAAAGCGTGCCACCGAAGCGACGGCGATCGAGGTGACCTTCCTGTGTGCGGTTAAACGGCACGCCGAGGCGGTCGAGCAGATCGATGACCTTGGGGCCCCAATCGGCCATTTCTTTGACGGGCGGCTGGTGATTCAAGAACGCGCCGCCGTAGACGGTATCGTCGAAGTGCAACCACTCAGAATCACCAAGGGCGCGCGTGGTATCGTTGACGCTGTTGATGCCGCCCTGCGCGCAGACGCTGTGGGAGCGTTTGACGGGCACCATGCTGACGAGGTCAACATGCACACCCAGTTCCGCCAACTTCATGGTTCCGGCCAGGCCTGCCAGCCCGCCGCCGATCATAATGACGCGTTTTTCTGCCATGGTTGCTTTCGCTTCTTTTGCTTCGTCGCGAGCGTTATGCCTACGACGTCGAAATTGATCACGTTTAAGAATTCTATCGGGATCGTTCGTCGGTCATGGAGCCATCGCGTTAGTTTTCAGTTTTTTTAACGCGACGCTTTGCTGATGTTCGCTACGGGTCAGTGTTCGTCACCGTGATCCGCGCTGTCGCTGTGGTCCGAATCTTTCATGGGCGGACCATCGACCGGTTGGCTGTTGTTCACACGATTCCATTTACCGGGCAGTTGTGCTGGTTCGGCCTTGTAGAACGCGTATAGGCTCGATGTACCCCAGAGCAGCAACACGAAACCGATGGAGGCCGCGACGGCACCCATGCGTTTCTGGGCTTTTTCACCGACCGTGATGCCCCAGCTAATGCAGAACGTCCAGATGCCGTTGGAAAAGTGAAAAATCGAGGCGGCTAAACCAATGAAGTAGCCGAACATTGTGACGCCTGCTGGAATAGGGGATCCGAATAGGTGCCAGTCCATCAGGCCACGGCGCGTGATTTCAAACTTGTCCTTGATATCACCATCGAGAAATGGCACGCCGCCGAACCAGTGGGCAAAGCGGAATTTGAACAAGTGCACAACGATGAATAGCACGGCGATATACCCCGTCATGCGCTGCGCCGAGAATCGCACGTTATCCATGTATGGATAGTTGCCCGCGTTGCGCTTGGCTGTCATGGCGATGCGAATGCCGTAGCCCGCGTGAAACGCCAACGGCAGAAAGATGCCGAAGATTTCAAGCAGGGGCAGGTAAGGAAGGCTGTGTAGAAAGTGGACGTGATGGTTGAATTCAATCTTGCCACCGCCGGCACCGCCCGAAATTTCACCCCAAGCCGCCATGCTGTTGGTTAGCATGTGCTCGATGAGAAACACACCGACCGGAATGATGCCGGTTAGTGAATGCAGCTTGCGGAGGAAGAAGCGATTTTTTTCTTCAAACGTCAGGGCCGGTGCAGATGTGTCAGCCACGCCACGATCCTCGAACTTATCTTCCGGCGGCCATGTGGCACGCCAAAAGGGGTTATTGTGTTGGGTTCCACTCGCGAAGCCCTGTTTGCAGGGCCAGCGTAGCGTAAAACGCTGCTCGGCGCGCGTCAACGCGTGGTACGAGCGTAAGTTATGCGAATTTTCGCGCGTCGCTCATTGGAATCGTAGGGGGAACGGAGCAGCGGATGATGTGGTGATGATGGAAAGCGAAAAAACTGAAAGGTGAATGTTAGCCCGCCACGCGATGCCCTAGCGCAATGCCCATCCAGACGGCCAGCAGGCCGCCCACGACACTTAACGTCAGATAAATCGGACCATGCGAAGGCTGATCACTCTTCCAGAGCTGATAGACCTCGACGGCGAAGGTTGAGAAGGTGGTGTAAGCCCCCAGAAAGCCGACTGTGACGGCGAGCCGCAGGCCGTCGGAGACCTGTTTGTCTTTCATCCAGGTGAGCACCAGTGCGAGAAATAAGCAACCCGTGAGATTTACAACCAGCGTGCCGGCGGGCAGGGGTTTGATGATGGCTGGGAGGCTCTTCGCCGCAAATAGATTTACACCCGAGCTGACGCCGTAGCGCAGGATAGCACCGATGAATCCGGCCATTCCGACGAGACCCGCTTGTTGTAACCAGATGGGCATGAGGGGGTGTCCTGATGAATGCAATAGCAAGCGTAAATTAGGGGTCCGCGTAAGCCGTGTTTAATGCGATTTCTGAAAGTTTGGCGGTCACGCGACTTCCACACTGGCAGCAAGCTGACCAGTGGCACGCAGAATCGGTAACCCAAGCAAACCAGTAGCACTCGGTCACGGTGAACAAAGCTGACCAGAAGCACGCTGTCAGGTTGAACTAGCCTAACCCGTGACGCACAGTTCACCTACCAAAAGCTGACACGTCGCAAACATCAAATATGTGTCACGACGCCTGCGACGCACCCGTCGGCGCGAATTCGTAACCATCGGTGCGACGCTGCGACCAGATTGGCGTGCGCGGCGTAAAGTGCTTGTCGTTGGCGAGGCTCAGGTCGAGCGGCACGCGACCGTCGGCGTCCGATGGTAAGCAGTCACCGTTCGGATCGACGACGAGCTTCTCCTGATTGGCACCTGCGCTGACGATGAATATTCGATTCTCGACGGCGCGCGATCGCACCAATGCCAAGTCGGGCAACGGTCCGGTCAGCATTAACACTTGCGTGCCGCGTAATGCTGCTAAACGCGACTTGACGAATGACGCCAACTCGTTCGCACGCAGCGGCTCAACCTTGGCGTCGATACCGCGCAATTCGTTGGCGATGGCTTCGGCATCGTCGTTGACGCAAATCGTGACAGTTTGCCCGGCGGCTTTTTTCATGTTGACGGGCTTTAGGTTGAGCAGGTCGCGTTGTTCTTCGTCGCTCAACGTCACGCCCGGACCAACGGCGAATTCGACGTCGGCCATAATCGTGAAGTCGCCATCGTATGGCGCTTGGTTTAGCAAGTTCCCTTGGGCGTCGACGATCATGCTTTGACCGACGTAACCCATCTTGGGCGATTCCTGGCCGCTCTTACTACAGCAGGCAAACGGTACGCCGAATTCCAGTGCGCGGGCGCGAACCATGAACTCGACCTGTACGTTCTTCCACGGTTCGTTGGGCTTCGCGGCATTGACCCATGCCGTGGGTTGCACGATTAGGCCTGCACCACGGCTGGCAAGTGTGGCTGCGACTTCGGGCACGCGCAGGTCGGCACAGATGAGAATGCCGATGTTGCCAAACTCGGTGCTCAGCACGGCGCCGCCGTTGCCCGGTGTGAACCAAGCCTGATCGCAATCCCACATAACCTGTTTGCGGGCGACATCACACAACTGGCCGGTGCGATCGAACAACGCAGCACTGTTGTAAAGGTGGCCGTCTTCGGATTCTTCGACGAAGCCGGCCACGATCCAACTGGCGGCGCGGCGCGCGATATCCGAATAGCGACGCAGCACCGCATCGCTGCGTTCGACGTCTTCATCGAAGTAGCGTTCGCGCGAGACGAGGCTATAGGCCGGGTAGGAGATTTCCGGAAACACCAGCATATCCGCACCGCCCTCGGTGGCGATATCGGCCTGTTTTTGCAGGGCCGGCCAGACCATGGCGGAAGTTTCCATGGATTTGGCTTCGAGTTGACAGCAAGCGATGCGCATGGTGTGAGTAATCCTTCGATTTCAACAAGCATCCATTCTTGTATTCCGGTATTTCACCTTCAAGCATAGGTGCGTGTCAAATCGAATTTTGGGGCAACATCGATTCGTGTGCAGGCGTGTCGCGGATGTTGTTCGAATCGTATAATGCGCTGAAAAGGAATATTGCGTGTGCTGGCTATTACGCGAGTTTTTTGTAACTTGGGTGCCGCGTAGCGCGAATACCACTTGCAGTGCGATATATCAAAGTACGAATGGATGAATTAGCAAACTAATGAAGCGCGATTATTACGACGTATTGGGTATCTCTAAGAGCGCGAGCGCCGCGGATATCAAAAGTGCTTACCGTCGACTGGCAAAACAGTTTCATCCCGATCAAAACCCAGACAACAAGGAAGCGGAAGCGAAGTTTAAAGAGGCGCAAGAAGCCTACGCTGTTTTGTCGGATGAGAAAAAGCGCGCCGCCTACGATCGCTTCGGTCACGCGGCTGCATCGGGTGGCTTTCCGGGCGGAGGCGGGCCCGGTGGTCAAGGTTATCAATGGAAAACCGAAAGCGGCGAGCCGATCGATCTTGAGAATCTCGCCGACATGTTCGATTTTTCGTCGATGTTTGGTGGCGCGCCGCGGCAGGGCGGTGGTTCTCCGTTCGACGCATTCTTCGGTGGCGGAGGTCGTTCGGGGCGCGCGCGTCATACCCGGTCCGCGCCGCCACCTCCACCGGCCGATGTGGAATACCCCGTATCGCTCACGTTCGAGCGCGCCGTGCGCGGCACCAAGCTCGATCTCGATCTGAAAATCGGCGGGCGCGAGCCGCAGCGCATAACCGTCAAGATTCCGCCGGGCGTACGTCAGGGACAGAAGATTCGCGTGCGCGGCAAAGGCACGCCGGGGCGCAGCGGTCAGCGCGATGGCGATTTGTATGTGGTCGTGTCGGTGCAACCGCATCCGTACTTTGAGCGGGATGACGACAACATCTTGTTGACGGCACCGGTAACGATTGCAGAGGCCACGCTCGGTGCGAAGATTGACCTCCCCACGCTTGATGGCACACGCACGGTCACGATTCCGCCGGGCACGCCGAGTGGTGCTAAATTGCGATTGGCTGGGTTGGGTATCGAGCACGGTCCCAGCGGTAAGCGCGGCGATCAGCTTGTGGTCGTGAAGATCGTGCCGCCCAAGCGGCTGTCACCCGAGCAGAAGGAAGCGATCGAACGGTTTGCTAAGCAGGATTCGACGAATCCGCGGGCGGAGTTGTGGTAGGGGAGGCGTGGGACGTGAGGCTTGTGTCTTGTGTCTTGGGGCTTGGGACTTGGGGCGTGAGTCTTGGGGCCTGTGGCTTGGGGCTTGTGTCTTGGGATTTGGGGCTAGGGGCGTGAGATAAGCGGCCAGTGAGGGTTTCGTTGGGGCTAATGGCTTGTGTTCAGCGCCGTGACTAAATGGCCTCGCGCTTATGGCCTTTTATCTTTGGATATGCGTTTCTTCGGTTGAGGGGTGGGACTTTGCGTTTAGATTATTCTGATTTTTCTCAGGAATGTTCATTTGTGGCGATTGGTCAAATGCGTGTTGCGGCGGATACATCTGAAATCTCAAATTTGAGATTTGAAATACGGTAACTGATATTTGTGGGCTGCTGCGAACCATGAGACGACACTTCGTGAGGTCTAGTATTTCACGCGGACGGCATGTTTATATTTCACTCGGTACTCATCGTGATTGAGGCAGAGTTCATAGGTCTTTGCGGGGTTTGCTGGTCGTCGCAGAATTCGTGGGTCTTTGCGGGGTTTGTTGATTCTCGCGGGGTTTGTTGATCGTTGCGGGGTTTGTCGGTCGGTGCGTGGTTCTTAGGTCGTCGCAGGATTCGTCGGTCGTTGCGAGGCTCGTTGATCGGCACTGGTGTCGTTTGATTTTTGCCGCGGGGAGCATCGGCGTCTCGCTGGTTCGAAAGCCAAATAAACACCGTCGAGACGGCGATGCTTTTCCAATTGATACCACGACCCGTCGATCGACCTGATAGTGCATGGGGTTTGGGCGTGCGGTTTCGAAACGTGAAAGTCTGTCATTTCTTCTTGATGTCTTGCGCACTGCAGGTCGCCATCACGATTTCGACTGCCAACGCTTGCGCGCGAGCCGATGCAGGTGAAGCTGATTCCAAAATATGTTTCACCCGCATTGATAACATCAACGCATTTGGCGTTCGATCGATCTTGAGTACATGTGGCCACCTCGCGCAAATCGACGCGCCGGATTCGAATGCGACTGATATCAAGGATGACCCCCGCGTCAAACGATGGCGGCTGACGCTCTTGTACGGCGCTCTGCTTGTCGTCATATTCATCACGGCGGCGGCGGCGATCATCGTTTTTTCAAGGCGTTGGCGGCAGTGGATTCGTGGTGGACGTAAGACGGGGCCGACGGATGCGACAGATGTGTGGGCGATGCATCGGGATCCTGAAGTTGACGAGGATGATTCGTCTGACGAAGAAGCTTGTCGATAAGCTTATCGCTCTACTCGCAATTCCCATTATGCGGTCTGCGGTAACCGCGCCGCCTTTAACGTCTAAGAAAACCCGGCAGATTGACGAGTTAACGCACCTTGACCGTTGGCCAAGGTCCATATTTGCGTAGGCCCAATATCCCACTGCAACCTTTCGAAAATCCCCAATTAACCGCGAGTATTGCGCCGATACTGGCAGTGAGTGGTGCACGAGAGTTCTTCTTGCACTGCCCCGTTTTAACGACTTAAAAAAATTCCTGGGGCCGGGCCGGGTGGCCTGCTCATGACGAATTGTATCGTCGATGGGATGAGTCGGTCGCAATTTACCTGATGAAGGGGAGGACAGACGACCATGAAGAAGCGAATGCTTAGCTCGATGGTAGCGCTCGGCCTGGTAGCCGGCGTGGGTAACACTGGTTGCAATACGGACCTTACTGCGCTGGTACAAGAACTGGGTAACTTTGATTTTTCGGGCCTTTTGGGTGCTGTGGGTCAGCTTCAGTCGGTCGATCCGCGCGGCCCCGGCGTTATGTTGCCTGACGATCGCGAAGTCAATGTGACCGAAGGTGCGAACTTCATCACCGACTTTGAAAATCAGCTTGGACCGCAAGGCTTTGAAGATTCGGTGCTGGTCGGTTTTGAAAACACGTCCGATGCCGACATGTTTATCGAATATAACATCGGCGAGATGCCGCAGGCGTTGTTTGTATTCGATGGCGAAGCCCTCTTCTTCGAATACGACTGTGCCGATTCGATCTCGGTAACCCGCTTTGAAACGTATGACCCGGACACGTTTGACCTGCTCGACGAACAGGATCTGACGGATACGACGTTTGCTGCTGAGGATGACTTTGAATGCGGCGACGTGCTGTTCCTTGAATTCGACGGTACGGACGTCACGAAGATCGATGATCTCGATATCTTCATGCCGCCGCCGCCTCCGCCCCCCGGTGGTGGTGGACCGTTCGGCTTCTTCGGTGGCCCGGGCATGGTCGATCCTGATGATATGGACGACTTTGATGACATGGACAACGGCTTCGATATTGACGACAACGGTGACCTCTAAGCACACCGGATAGCTTGTCACAGTTCATTGGGGCGGCCGGCATCATGAGGGGGATGCCGGTCGCTTTTTTTGTGCGCATGCAAGCTGAGACGCTGCGTAAATTGACAGGGCAGCGACGGTTCTCTACGCTCGTTTCTCTTGGGATACGAGAAAGTCTTTACCCGAAGCGCGGCAAACACTGCCCGGTGAATCATGGCCACCGTCGCACTGCAAGACGTTTGCAAAACCTACCCCGGCAATGTGAAGGCCGTCGACGGCGTGTCGCTTTCCATTCAGGATCGCGAATTTGTGGTATTGGTGGGGCCTTCTGGTTGTGGCAAAAGCACCACGCTGCGGATGATTGCGGGCTTGGAGGCGATAACCGACGGTCAAATCTCTATCGATGGCCGCGTGGTAAACGAGGTTGCGCCGAAAGATCGCGACATTGCGATGGTGTTCCAAAATTACGCGCTTTATCCGCACATGACTGTTTATAAAAATATGGCGTTCAGTCTCAAGCTGCGCAAGCGCGAGTTGGGATTGAAGCGGGCGGATATCGATCGCAAGGTACGCGAAGCGGCCAAGGTTCTCGGAATCGAAGATCTACTTGACCGGCGTCCCAAAGCGCTTTCGGGTGGTCAACGACAACGTGTAGCCGTCGGTCGGGCGATTGTTCGTAACCCAAAGGTCTTTTTGTTTGATGAGCCGTTATCGAATCTCGATGCGAAACTGCGTGTCGAGATGAGGTCTGAGATCAAACGTCTACAGCGTCGATTGGAAACCACCACTATTTACGTGACCCACGATCAGGAAGAAGCGATGACGCTAGGCGATCGTGTGGTGGTTATGAAAGACGGCGTGATCCATCAGGTCGCGTCGCCGTTAGAGGTGTACCAGCATCCGGTGAATCGCTTTGTGGCATCATTCGTGGGCACACCGCCGATGAATTTTGTTGACGGTCAACTCATGGCGGACGGTGACGGTGCAACGTTTGTCTTCGGCGCACAGCGCATGCCGGTAGCGGTTTCGAATAAAGAAACAGCGCAACGATACCACCAGCAAAACATGGTGCTGGGCATTCGGCCGGACATCATCACCACACCAGAAGCAACCACGCCGCGCAGCGAGCACCTTGCCGCGCTGCTCGTAACGGTCGGTATCATCGAACCCTTGGGTGATCGCAAGGATGTGTACCTGTCGACGACCGATCGCCAGCAACTCGTCGCGCGGTTACCGGCTTCCGTGGCAATAACGGAAGGCGAACAGCGGAAAATGTACGTAGATATGGCTCGGGCGCATGTGTTTGAACCGGGCGAGACGGGTACCAACATCGCAGCGGGTACGACCGTGATGCAGGAGGGCGGGTAACCGCTTACTGCTCAAAAATTTTTTCTGCCGACCCTCAAAAATCGGCAATTATGCCCATTAGAACCCGCTAATGCCGCGATTTCTGGTCGTCGCGGGTCCAAAACTTGACGGGCCGATTCGAAATCAAATATCCTGTTATGCCTGAGAGATACGACGCCGGTGGACTACCGGCACGCGCGGGCGCTCTCCCGATGTTTGGTCGGGAACTTGTGACCCGCAATTTTTTGGATCCCTTAGTGAAACGTTTTACGGAGAGATTTCTGATGGGAATTGGGCGTAGTTGGCGACCGACGACGATGGTCGCAGGTGTTTTATCTTTCGCATTTGGAACTGTTGCACAGGCGGTACCCGGGTTTGTCACGCATACGCCCGGCAACGGTGTATTCAACCAACCCGTGGGCGTGACGCAGCGCGCGCCGCAAACGCCGCGTGAAGGCGAGGCGGTCGCGCTATGGATCAAGATCGGTCCGAGCTTTTCTTACGATCAGGTCGCCGTCTATTACACCACGGACGGCAGCGCGCCCAACGGTAGTCAGGGCACCGGCTTCGGCAACACCACGGCGTTGCGCAGCACCGGCCCCGGACCTGCAGTGAACTTTCAATACAACGAAGGTGGCGACGATTGGTGGCGCGCCGATATTCCGCTGGCGGCGCTGAATTACGGTGCCAACATTCGCTACAACATCGGTGCGTGGAGCAACGGCCAGCCCGGCGAGGTCTTCGCCGATGGCGGCACGGTGTACGACTTCTCGGTGAAGCTCGCATGGCCCGGTGCCGGTGTGAACTCACCCACGCCCAACGAAGGCTACCCGGCGGTCTCGCACTTTCTCGAAGAAGCCGTGGTCGGCAACAACTACATGAACGTGATGCTCGACCTGAACGGCACGGTGTATGACGTGTACTACCCGTCGGCGGGTTGCGTGCAAGGCATTAGCACCAAGAACGAAGGTTATATCGGCGGGGCGGATACCTTTCCGCCGCTCTTGCCGCCGGGTAACCGTGGCCAGATGCATATGAATCAAGGCATGGCCGGTATTCGTATCAACGGCTTTACCTATTGGATGAGCAACGAAAACGGTCTCGGTTATGAGAACGTCACGCAGTCGTACGTCGAAAACACCAACGTGGTACGCACTACGTCGGAGTTGATTCAATTCGCCGATATCACGATCGATCAATACGACTACTGCCCAAAGGATATTACCTTTCCGCTCAAGGATAACGGCGACGCCAATCGCGGCATCTATGTGAAGCGGTATATTCTGACGAACACGGGCGACGAAGCGGAAGAGTTTAACTTCTATTACTACGCCGACTTTGCCCTCAACGGTGGCGACAACTTCGACGGCATGTTCACCGACACCACGCGCGGCGCGATGGTCGCGTTCGACAACACCGGTCGGTTGACGTCGAACAGCGGTGAATACAACCCGACGACTTTCGGCGATTACGACAAGAGCGTCTCGATATACCTCGCCGTGGCGATGCGCACCAACGCGAGTGTTGGTGCCGCTTCGGGTTCGCCGGTGACGGAGTTCTGGAGCGATACCAGCGGTGATCAGGGCCAGGGCTGGCTCGGTACCAAGGTCACGCTGGCGCCGGGTGAGTCGAAGGAAATCGACGTTGCCTATATCGGCGGGTTCGACGACTTCGCCAATGCCAATGGTACGTATGATTTCCAAATGGATAACGCGGTCGATTGGTTCTTAAACAACGACCTCGTTGCTGCCCAAACGGCAACGGAAACGTATTGGCGCGACTGGCTCGACGATGGTGTACGGATCGACTTCCCCGATGATCGCTTCGACGAAACCTTCCGCCGCGGCCTGCTTGGCACGGCACTGCATATTGATGGTGCCAACGGCGGCATCATCGCCGGTATGCACAACGGCGCGTATCCGTTCGTGTGGCCGCGCGATGCTGCGTGGGCGGCGATCACGCTGGCGCGCGCCGGACACTTGCAAGAAGCCCAAGATGCCTTCGCGTTCTTGCGCGATATTGCCTTCCGCGATGTCGAAGGCTGGGGCCGCAAGGGCTTTTGGAAGCAGAAGTATTCGACCGATGGATTCACGATTTGGGGCACGCCGCAGGTTGATGAAACCTCTTGTTATCCATGGGCGATCAAATACATGTACGACGTTAGCGGCGATATCAACTTCCTCGCCGATCATTACGACGAAGTTTACGAAGCAGGTTTGGCCTCCAGTCAGGATAGCACGATCGATAATCGCTTGCGCTATGAAGAGTCGGTTGATCTCGTCTATTCGATGAATCTGTGGGAAGACTCGTTCGACGTGTTCAACTACTCCAACGCCTCTGTCATCCGGGGCTTGGAAGACGCCGCCAAGATCGCCGATGCGCTCGATCAGAATCTCTGTCCGGGGGGGCCAGGTCAATGCGGCTACCACACGGATAAGGCGTTGTTCGAGTCGCGCGCCAATGCCATTCGTGGCGGTCTCGATGCACGGCTCGACTGGAACGGCGAAAACACCGACATCTCGCAGTTAGGTATCACCTACCCGTTCGAGATTTACCCGGTGGGTCATCCGCGCGTCGAGTTGATCGTGGATCGCATCAACGGTGTGGCATCTGACGTGTTTGGTAACTTCCAACCGTTGGTGAACTTCAACGCCGAATGGATGGACCTGATCAATCGCTACTGGGGTGATAGCTATTGGAACAATCCCGGCGCGCCCAATCCGAATGCGAGCCCGTGGTTCCTGACCACGATGTGGTACGGCACTTATTATGCGTTCCGTCAGGACATTAACCCCGGCAAAGCGGATATCGATAACCATCGCTATCGTATCGAATTGTTGTTCGATCGCTTGGGGCCGATGGGCTTCGGTGCCGAGCAAATCTCGCCCAGCAACAGTCTGCAGTATCCAATCGCGCCCGACTTTGTCTTGCAAACAGCCTGGCCCAATGCGTGGGAATCGATGTCGTTCTTCGTGGACGTGATGATGCACTTCCTCGACTACACGCCCGACGCCCCGAACAATACGTTGCGCATCGAGCCCAAGCTGCCGACCGGCTGGGAGACGATGACGTTTATGGGCGTTGAGCTTGGCAGTCATAAGGTGGATATCACTTGCTCCGAAGCGCCCGGCCTGCATAGCAACGCGTTCACCAATATCAATGGTGGTGCATTTGATTACGACACGGCGATTCGCATTCCAGCCGGTGCGAACTTCCTCGGCGCTTACCAAGACGATACGTCGGGCTGTGCCGCGCTGGCGTCGGCCAACTACGACGCGGTGACCGGCCGCGTGACGGTGAACGGTGCCGTTGATCCGGCTCAAGGCGCGACGACGACGGTGAACGTGGTGTTTGGCTTGGCGGGTGACGTTGATAACAACGACTCGGTTGAATTGGCAGACATCGTGCCTTTCGTGGACGCCATCCTGAATGGTACGTCGAATTGTGAGACGTTACTGCGTGCCGATATGAACGGCGACGGTGTGTTGAACGGTGCCGATGTGCAGGGCTTTACGACGGCGTTGTTGCCGTAACGTATTGACGGTGACGTCGGACGCGGTCAGTTAGCACGTTGCTGACTGCGCTTGTTGCATACACTTCCAATTAATTTGGGGGGCAATCCTGTTCGCATCGAGTGATGCGGGCAGGATTTTTTATTGCGTAATCAGTGATTGCCGCTGCTTGCTACTGTTGCGTGCAATGGTCTCGATCAACGTTTCGATATCGATTGGTTTGGTGGCAAAGTCATCACAGCCCGCATCGATACACTTGCGTCGATCGCCTTCCATGGCATGAGCCGTGAGCGCGATGATGGGGATTTCGACGCCGTCTTCGCGCAGTCGGGTGGTGGCCGTGTAACCGTCCATCACCGGCATTTGCATGTCCATCAAGATGACGTCGAACGGTCTTTCGTCAGTGTTGGCTTTTGCAACAGCATCTACCGCCAGCTGGCCGTTCTCGGCGAGCGTTACCTGTGCGCCGGCCTTCTTCAGTAGGAATGTGATCAGACGCTGATTGTCCGGACCGTCTTCGGCGAGCAGGATGTTTAGGTCGAGCTGTTTGGTCGTGGCAGATTCTTTGCCGACCGATTTGGCGGTCGCCGATCCGGATTGAGAGGCATCATTGGATTCGATGCGGGGCGTGCTTTCGTCAACTTCGACCGCGATCGTAACGCGCATCGTGGTGCCGGTGCCTAGTTCGGTTCTTTCGATGGTTACATCGCCGCCCATCAGCTTGGCCAACTTCCGACTGATGGAAAGTCCGAGCCCGGTGCCACCGAACTTGCGTGTCGTCGAAGTATCCGCCTGTCGGAATGCCTCAAAACAGGCGCGTGCCTGTTCCGCGGTCATGCCAACTCCAGAATCGGCGACGTCGACCTGAATTTGCTGGGTTGCTTCGAGCCAACGTGCGGTGAGAGCGACTTGTCCTTCGTTGGTGAACTTGATCGCGTTGCCGACGAGGTTGATCAGAATTTGCTTGAAGCGTGTCGGGTCGCCGATCACATGCTTGGGAATCGGGTATTCCCATGCGTATTGAAGATCGATTTCTTTTTCTTCGGCCTTGTGTTGCGTGAGCTGTACGACGTCGTCGACGACGGCATGCGGCGAGAAGTCGATGTGCTCGAGATCGATCTTGTTCGCTTCGATCTTTGAGATGTCGAGAATGTCGTTAATCAATTGTAAGAGGTACGTTCCGTTGCGGTGGACGGTATTGATCGCGTCGTCGCGTTGCGTTTGTGAAAGCGTGTTGCCGTCGGCTTCGCGCAACATTTCGGAGTAACCGAGTATGGCGGTCATAGGCGTGCGAATTTCGTGGCTCATGTTGGCGAGGAAATCCGATTTGGCCTTGGTAGCGGTGACTGCCGCTTGATTGGCTTCTTCGAGGGCTTTGTTGGTCGATTCGATCACGTGGGCGTAGTCGATGGCTTCCTGGCGCGCCGCTTCGGCTTGTTCGTTGGCGTAATTCGCGTTGTCCAGTAAGACTTCGATGCGACCGGTATGTTCTTTGAATACCTGCGCGGCGGCGGCGAGTTTGCCGACTTCGTCTTTGCGTTCGAGTCCCGGAATCTTGTCGCATTGTTCGCCGGCGGCCAGGCGTTCAAGCGTATCCGTTACCTGATTGAGCGGCGGGGCGATCTGTCGCGCCACCCAACCCGCTGCGAGGATGCCGAGTAGAATCGTTAGTGCAGAGATGGCGTTGTTTAGCTGCTGGAAACCGCGCGACTCGAGCAGCATCTCATTCGATAATGCCGTCGCTTCGGTGATTTTATTGTGCTGGTACTCGTCCGTCAGTCGTTGAAATTCGACGGTTTCCCCGGCCATCACCACGTTGACCAAGTGCAGGTAGCCGCGCGTGGCTTGGACCATTTGCAAGAAGTTGGTTTCGTACTGATCCAAGGATGAGATGAGATGCCAGAGATCGGTTTGAATCGGCGAATCCTCAGACGGGTCGATTAACGCCGCCAACATACTTCGCCCTCTAGCGAGATCCCGTTTGTAAGCACGCACCTGACTCGAATCCGGGTCGTTGATGAACTCCAAGACACTGATCTGCGCCTTATTGACCGCGGCGGCGGCTTCGTTGATCGAATAATGGTCGATTGTGGGACCGGGTTCGCTCAGCTTCTCCAAAAGACTCGTAATCGAAACAATGGATGCCGTTAGCTCGGTTTGAACGTAGCGTTTGCGTTTACCGCGATCGGCGACTGTGGCTTCGAAAAGTTCTTCGTGACGTGCCAGATAAGCGCGAATGCTCTCCAGCTGATCTTGGGAGTCCGAATCCTGGTTCGGTAAGGCTCGTAACGCGGTCACCTGTTCGGCAAGAGACTGATATAGTTTGCGCGCCGATTTTTCGTGTGCCGGATGCCCGGTTTGGGTGAAGAGCAACACCCTTCGCTGTAGCGCATCGACGTCTTCGATAAACTGGGCCACTGCAACGGTTTCGCCGTGTAGTGCTTCAAAGCGTGCGAGTTTGCGGTCTGATTCGCGCAGCCCGTAATGCCCCATTACCGCAATCGTAAGGTGTAACGCCAAGACAACGGCAAAACCAATCGAGATCTTGGTCTTGACGCCCAGTGACGAGAATGGCTTTGCCAGCATGTTTTTCATGATCTCGTCATCCTTAAGCGGTTAGCAGCTCATACCAACGTTGCAGGCTGTATTCGTAGCTATCCATCACCGTGTTCCAGACCGCAATGTTGGCGAAACGCTTTTCGTAAGATCCGCCGTTGCGCGTTTCGCCAGCTTTGACGGAGATGCGACCATCGGTGCCGCGCAGGTCGCGTGCGGCGGGCTTGCCGGCATACCAGTAGTCCCATTCGGCGTCGGTCAGGAACGGTCGCGAGCGTTGCGGATTGGAGATGTAATATCCTTGCTTGGCGATGAAGGCACCGGCCCAACCGGACAGCCACCAGTTGATAAACGCGTAGGCTTTTTCCTCCGCCCGACCGGTGGTTTTGGAAGACAAACACATCACGCCGTGCCAGGCGCGGTAGCCTTCTTTGGGGGCGGCGTAGACGACCGGGATGCCCATGCCGTTAAGGCTGGCAACGCCCGGCGAGAACATGCTTTCGATCACGACGCGACCGGACTTCATAAAGTCAACCGACTGGGGCACCGAGTTCCAAATCCCGTTGAAGTGTCCGCGTTCTTTGTACTCCAACAAGATATCGAATAGCTGATCGACTTCGGTGCGGGTCATGGCACCGATGTTGTTGAATTGCATGAGACCCTGTGCTTGTGCAGCGAGGGCCGCATCGAAGATACCGATCGTCGGTTCGTTAACGAGTGCGACTTTGCCGCGGAAGCGCTCATCGAGTAGCCAGCCCCAACTTTCGGACTCGTATGCGGTACCGCGCGGGATATGTCGGGTGTCGTATCCGAAGGAATCGACGTTGTGCACGTAGGGCAGGAAACTGATGTAGTTGCTGGTTTTGTTGCTTAGCGTGCGGTCGTCTTGTACGTACAGCAGCTTGTATGGTGCATCGCCCGCACCCACGCGGGCTTCGGGCGTCAATTTGCCGGTCTTGGTCAGGTCGTTGACTTCATCCCAATGCTCGATGCGGCGGCGATCAATTCCCTGAATTGCGTTGGCGTGCCAGAGGATGTTGAGGCTATTCGACCATTGCTCGTAAAGATCGAACGATTCGGGCCGCGTGGATGCTTTTTGCAACACGCCCGCACTACCGCCCGGTTCGAATTGAATCTCGAAACCGAGATCATTCTGTGCCTTTTGTCGTAGCGTTTCTTGCAACGTGACGTGCGTGCCCAATACACGCAACGGTTTATCTCCGCCGCGTGTATGGACCGCTGGCGGCGTGTTGCCGAACGACAAGCGCGACAGCCCCAGCGATGCGCATGCGGTTCCGCCGGCGATCAGGAACTGACGACGATTCTTTGTGTTGGACGCTTGTTTTCGCGGCAATTTGGGATCTCCAACGGCAGGCAACGAAAGCGATCGAACCGCGCTTAGTCGCGTTTCGACCCGTGTCCTTATCGGTTTAGATAGAGGTAAACTTGGTTTGTGTGCGGGGCGTGCGGACGTTGGTACCGCCCATAATATCCGTCGTGGCATTAGCGCTGATTCGCGCCATAATGTCGCGCAATGACCGACCGAACCCAAGCCAGATTATGCCTCGTGGCCGCTGCGTTGCTGTTTTCGACCGGGGGCATGGTGATTAAGCAATGTTCGCTCAGTGCCGAGCAGATCGCGTCAGGGCGTTCGCTGGTGGCGGCGCTGTTCTTGTTCGTTTGCTTGCCGGCGGGACGGCGCAATTGGTCTGGTAAATCTGTGTTGGTAGCGCTTTTTTATGGGGCGACGATGGTCATCTTTGTGCTGGCCAACAAGCTCACCACTTCAGCCAATGCGATTTTTTTGCAGGACACGGCACCGTTATATGTTCTGCTAGTGAGCCCGTGGCTGTTGAAGGAACGGATACGACCTGCGGACTTCGGCATCATGGCGATCATTATGGTCGGGATGTCGCTGTTCTTCTTCGGAGATGAAGCGGCGCAAGCCACGGCGCCGAATCCGATGCTGGGCAACACGCTGGCGTCGATCTCGGGTCTCACGTGGGCGGGTACGATCATCGGTTTGCGTTACCTAAGAAGCGGTGGTGCTACGCGCGAAAACACGGCGGCACCGGCGATTGTGCTTGGCAATGTGATGGCTTTTTTGGCATGCGGGTATAGCTTGCTGAAGTTGAAGGGTATCAGTTTGGCCGATGCGGGCTTGCTCATTTACCTCGGCGTGGTGCAGATCGGGCTGGCATACATCTTGGTCACGCGTGCAGTGGTGCACATCTCCGCATTGGAAGCGTCAATCTTGTTGCTGCTTGAGCCGTTGATCAATCCGATGTGGAGTTTCGCGATTCACGGCGAACGACCGGGCCAATGGGCGCTGATGGGGGGCGTGGTGATTCTGGCGGCGACGACGATGAAGGCTGCGTTCGATTCCCGGCAGGCGCGACGCGAGAAGTTAAATAAAAATGCCTGAGTTATGGGATAAAGCGGCAATTTCTGCCGCCAAAATCGGCAATTACTGCCTGAAATCGTGCTCGCCACGGTTTTTTCAGTTGTGGTTGAACTAAAGAGCGATACGCTACCGCGAGTCATTGCCGGACAGGTAGATGTCGCCCTCGCCGTGGGCTTTTCTGCTCGACGATCAAACTGCTTGTAACGGAAGAGGTTTTTTCGCGTAGCCGTATTGCGCGAATCATGCTTGGATGAGACGTGCCTGCCGGTACGTTCGATTGCCGTCGCTTACTCGGAGTTTGTCAAACATGCGTCACCTATCTTCAAGTCGACATATCACATTGTTCGCGCAGGTCGTTGTCTGTGCGATGGCCGCGTTTGCGTTTACCGCAGATGCCCGAGCTCAGTTGGGGGCCTGCTGTTTTCCTAACGGTACCTGCGCGTCGGAAAGCGCGCTAAGTTGCGATATCGATGGCGGCACCTATCAGGGGGACGATGTGCTTTGCGCCGACGCGGGTTGCGCGCCGACGATTGTTATCAACGAGGTTGACTACGATCAACCCTCGCTGGGCATGGATGATCTCGAATTCATCGAGTTGAAGAACACCGGCAACGGTCCTTTAAGTCTCTCGGGGTTCTCGCTGGTGTTGGTGAATGGCAACGAAGGTCTCGCGGTAATCTACCAGACGATCAATTTGCCCGATGTGGATTTGGCGGCGGGCGATTACTTCGTGATTTGCGGCAACGCCGGCAACGTGAACAACTGCGACCTCGATGTTGATCCTGATATCAACCTCATTCAGGATGGTGACGCCTTTCCCGACGCTGTGGCGATTATGTACGACGGTATGGTCATCGACGCGTTGAGCTACGAAGGTTCTGGCGAAGGGGTTACCGGCTTTACCGAAGGCGGCAATATCGTTTCGCTGTCCGACCCGGCTATCTTTGAAGTCGGCCTGTCGCGCTTTCCCGATGGCGAAGATACCGACATGAACGCAATTGACTTCAGTCGCCGATGTTCCACTCCGGGGCAGATGAACATTGAACAAAACACCGATTGTGCGATCGATCGTGGGGCGTGCTGCGTTAACGATGTCTGCTCCGACAACGTCAAGGTCGGTGATTGCGCCGCGCAGGGCGGTTTGTTTGCCGGTGACGGTGTCGGATGCGACATGGTCGATTGCGCCGATGCCGGCGCGTGTTGTCGGAGCAACAACACGTGCGACGTGGCATTAGCCATTGCATGTAGCGGTGACGATACATACTTGGGTATGGGTACGGATTGTGCGGGCCTCGATTGTTCGATGGGTGCGTGTTGTTTGCCGAACGGCACGTGTGAATCGGCAACGGAAGCGAGTTGTTCCGTCGATGGTGGTGCCTATCAGGGACCAGCCAGCTTGTGTGTAGATGTTGAATGTCCGGCACCGACGGGAGCATGCTGCTATCCCGATGGCAGTTGTGCCGTCGATTCGTTCGATGGCTGTGACAGTGCTGGCGGCACTTTCCAAGGCATCGATTCAATCTGCGCTGATGTAAGTTGCCCGCAGCCTACGGGTGCGTGTTGTTTGCCCAACGGTAGTTGCGCATCGGAAACCGAAGCAAGTTGCAATGACGACGGTGGCACCTATCAAGGTGATGATACGTCGTGTGAAGGTGTCGACTGCCCGCAGCCTACGGGTGCCTGTTGCTATCCTGATGGGAGTTGTGCGACGGCGACGGCTGACGACTGCGCGACGGCAAATGGCACCTATCAAGGTGACGATTCGTTGTGCATCGATATCAGCTGCCCGCAGCCGACGGGTGCGTGTTGTTTACCGAACGGCAGTTGCGAATCGATCACGGAAACGAGTTGTGATGACGCTAAGGGCTCGTACCAAGGCGACGATGTCTTATGCGAAAACGCGATGTGTCCGCAACCCGTGGCGGCGTGTTGTTTGGGCGATGGAAGTTGTATCGACGCGACCGAGGCCGACTGTGCCGCAGCGAGTGGAACCCTGCAAGCACCCGGTAGCGAATGTGCAACATGGACTTGCCCGCAGCCGCCGACGGGGGCCTGCTGTGCCGCCAATGGTTCGTGTGCGGAGACGACTGAGGCCGCCTGCGATGGCGCCTATCAAGGTGATGACACGTTGTGCGAAGGCACCGACTGTCCGCAGCCGACCGGTGCGTGCGAATATGACGACGGTAGTTGTGCGATAACCACCGAAGCCGAGTGCGAGGGTACGTATCAAGGTGATGGCACTAGCTGTCCGCCGCCTGCCGATCCGACGGGTGCATGCTGTGCCGCCGATGGTTCGTGTAGCGAAACCACGCAGAGCGATTGTGTGGGTGCGTACCAAGGTGATAACACAACCTGTGCCGATGCGAATTGTCCGCAGCCTGATGAACCGACCGGCGCGTGTGTTGATGCCAGCGGTAACTGCACGATCACGACCGAGGCGGATTGTGACGGCACCTATCAAGGGGATGATTCGAGCTGTCCGGCACCTGCCGACCCGACTGGCGCGTGTGTTGCCGAAGACGGCAGTTGCAGCGTAACAACGCAAGCCGATTGCAACGGCTCATATCAGGGCGATGGTTCGGCGTGTCCGCCACCGGCTGGCCCGTCGGGGGCATGTTTGGCTGCCGATGGTTCTTGTTCAATCACGACGCAAGCCGATTGCGCGGGCACCTATCAGGGTGATGGCAGCAATTGCGAAGATGTCCCGCCCGCCGAACAAGGCGTACCGGGCTGCTTCCCGATCTTCTTCTTGTTCCAGTCGCTATTTGGTATTCCGCTTTGTGGACCGTGTGTGATTGTGAGTACGTTTGCCACGTTCGCAGGCATGATCTGTATGAAGCGGCGCGTGCGACGGCGTTATGGGCGACGTGCGCAACGTTGAGCATGAGGTGATGCAACCGGTTTGATTTTGCGGGTACCTCGCAGCATCACCGGTTGCAAACCGGTGCCACAGCGCTTATCAGAGCCGCGCCCCTCAGGAAGCGGTTAGCATCAGACGTCGCGGGGTGATTGCCTCAATGGGTCTTACAATCTGAGTCGCCCAGCGTAGCCCATTGCTTCGCCAATGCGTATTCACAAACACCCCGTCGCATGGATCGGATGCGACGGGGTGTTTTTCTGTCATAACTTCTCGATCGCGCCGGTCATGGGAACGAAGCGCACGGAAATCAGCATCTCGCGCTTCAGTTTACCACCCATCGTTTTGTGCCAACGAAAAATCGTTTGATGATCGCCGGAATCGGCATTGACGGGCGCGATTAGTCGACCGCCGATGGCGAGCTGTTCGAAGATAGCGTCGTGTATGCTGGGCACGGCGCAGGAAAAGATGATTGCATCGTACTGCGCGGCTGCCGGCCAACCATGGATGCCATCGGCTTCGTGATAATGAAGATTGGCAAGCTTGAACGTCGACAACAGTGGCAGGGCGCGCTCGGCAAGGTCGTGGACGATTTCTAATGCGTACACGTCGGCACCCATCGCAGCTATGACAGTCGCTTGGTAACCGCAGCCCGCGCCGATCTCCATGACGCGCTGGCCCGGTTCGATGCCGGCGACATCCGCCATATACGCGACCATGTACGGTTGCGAAATCGTCTGACCGGCACCGATGGGTAACGGTCGATCGGCGTAGGCTTCATCTTGGCGATCAGACGGCACGAAGACATGACGCGGCACTGTCGTCATGGCTGCCAGTACGCGCGGATTAGTGATCCCCCGGCGGGCGATTTGTTCGCGCACCATCTGCGCGCGTTCGTCATGACGTTCGTCTGATTGGAGAAAACCCAGCACAATAAGAGGGTAGCGTGGTGAACCTAAGCCGTCAGCAGGGCGGCGGCGTCCTGCTGATTTTCGACTGCCCGATCCGTTTCGATCACACCATCGCGAAACGCCAACACGCGGCGCGCGAAATCGGCGATTTCCGGTTCGTGCGTGACGAGAATGATCGTGATGCCGGCGCTGCGGTTGAGTTCCTGCAACAGCGCCATGATCTCGTTGCCGGTGCGGCTGTCGAGATTGCCCGTCGGTTCGTCGGCAAGCAGCAAGACCGGCTCGGTGACCAACGCTCGCGCGATGGCCACGCGCTGTTGCTGACCGCCGCTGAGTTGATTGCTGTGATGGCTTTTGCGATCGCCGAGGCCGACGCGGTCGAGCATCTCTGCGGCGCGCGCTCGGCGTTCGCGCCGCGGCACGCCTGCATAAGTCAGCGGCAGCGCGACGTTATCGAGCACTGTGGTGCGCGAGAGCAGGTTGAAACTTTGGAAGACGAAGCCGATCTTCTCGTTGCGCAGGTCGGCAAGGCGGCGTTTACTGAGCGTGGTGATTTCGATGCCGTCCAGCTTGTACGAACCGCGGTCGGCGCGGTCAAGCGCCCCCAGCACGTGCATCATGGTCGATTTACCCGAACCGCTGGGCCCCATGATGGCAGTGAGTTCGCCGCGTTGAATGTCGAAACTGATGCCGCGCACGGCGGGAACTTCGACTTCACCAATGTAATAGGTTTTGTATATCTCGCGCACGCTGATGAGGGATGCGCTGGGATTGTCGGGAGCGGTGGCGGCTGCCATGCGGTTAGCTCCGCCGTAGGCTGCGCGTGACGTCGCGTCGGCTTCCAGACTTGCCGAAGAAGTTGCGTTCGATGATGACCGCATCGCCTTCTTCAACTTCGCCACCCTTGAGTTCGGTAAACGAACCATCGCTCATACCGATTTCAACTTCGCGGGCCACGGGCTTGCCGTCGACGAGCATGTAAACCTTGGGCTTGCGGTAGCCGGGACCCTTTTGCGGCGGGCGACGAAATCCACCCATAGCGGGCGGGTTGGGATCGAAGCGCAGGGCGGCATTGGGAATGCGCACGACGTCCTGAGCGCGGGCGGTTTCGAACGTGACATTCGCCGTCATGCCCGGGCGCAGAGCGAGATCGTCATTGTTGACTTGGATCAGCGTGGTGTAGGTCACGATGCCATCGACATCGGTCGCGTTGTAACGAATCTGCGAGATCTGACCGTCAAAGGTGCGCGTGGGATAAGCGTCGACGCGAAATGTTGCAGGGCCGCCTTCACGTAACTGGCCGATATCGGCTTCGCTCACGTTGGCGTTGACCTGCATCTTCTTTAAGTCAGCCGCAATTACGTAGAGTTCGGGCGCTTGCATGGCAGCGGCGACGGTTTGGCCGTTTTCCACATTGCGAGCGATCACAACACCGTCGATGGGTGAGCGCACCAACGTGCGGTTGAGGTCGGCTTCGGCTTCGTTAAATGTCGCGCGGGCGGCCTCAATTTGCGCCTTGGCGGCGTCCCATGCGGCTTTGGAAGCGGAGGCCTCCATGTGTGCGACCAGCATTTCGTTTTCGCTGGCGTTGTTGATGCGATGCAGGCCCTCGATGCGCTTCTCTTCGCGGGCGGCGTCGTTGTAACGCACTTCCAGTTCGCGCGCCGATGCTTCCGCGATAGCCAACTGTGCGGCGGCACGGTCGCGGGCGGTTTGAAACAGATCGGGATTGATTTCGGCCAGCACCTCACCGGCTTTCACCGGCTGATTGAAATCGGCATGCCATTGGGTGATGTTGCCGCTAACTTCCGAGCCGACAATCGTTTTCACGATCGGCTCGATGGTGCCGGTGGCGGCGACGGTGCGCGTGATGTTGCCGCGTTCGAGGGCCTTGGTCAGAAACGCGGGAACATCGCTCTTGGCGTTATAGCGTTGATAGGCGTACCAACCACCGGCACCCAAACCGCCCAAGAGCGCGAGTGTGACGAGGGTTTTGACAAAACCGGTGCCGCGTTGTCGATGAGCTTGTGCCATTGGCCCCTTAGAATTGTTTATGAGTAACGAAAAGACGATAGCAGCTTAGAAATCAACTTGTGAACATCCTGAGACCACTTCGCGAATGACTGCGAAGGTAAACGATTTGTCAGCATACACCGGCTATTAGCCGGTGCCACAGCGCGACCTTCGTCCTCAATTGAGAGCTACTATAGTATAGCCGGACTGGAAAAATCCGACAAAAAAGGTCAGTGATTTTGATGGCTGTTGATCACTCTGCTTGGCACGACGCACGGGCGATTCGCAACGGTAGAACCAGTGGCATCATCATTGCCCAGTCGGCAACTCATGCTACCGGTCGATGGCACACCATCTTTGGTAGCGTCCGGCGGAGAAATCTCGATTGTTAACGTGGTATGTGGAACCAAATCACACATTGCCGCCGCGCGCGGGCTCGGATAATCTGAGTTGCTATGACGGTCATACTCGATGAAGCAGGCATCACCGGCGCGTTGCGGGAGATGGCGGACGCGATTGCCGCGGAGCTACCGCAGGGCGTGCCCATCGGCATTATCGGAATTCGCCAACGCGGTGACATTCTTGCGGAACGGCTGCGTCAACACCTTGAAAATAAGGGGTACGACGACATCGCGTTCGGCACGCTCGACATTACGCTCTATCGCGACGATCTGGCGGAGATTGGGCCGTCGGCGATTGTTCGAACGACGGAGATTCCGTTCGATGTCGAAGGGCGTTATTTGGTGCTGGTGGATGACGTGATTTACTCCGGGCGCTCGATTCGCTCGGCGTTGGCGGCCACTATCGATCTGGGCAGGCCCAAGGCGATCCGATTGGCGGTGCTCGTCAATCGCGGCGGTCGAGAGTTACCGATTCAACCCGACTATGTGGGCTTCGATGCCCGACAAGAAGCAAGACATATCGACGTAAAATTGCGTGAACGCGACGGCGCTGAAGGCGTGGAGGTGGGAGCTTGAGCGGCGTAGGCAATCCGGTCGAATCGGCGCGGCAAATGGCGGAAGCCGCCAAGCAACAGCCGGCGACTTGGAAGCATCGACATTTATTGACCCTCGAAGACCTGACGGCCGATGAGATCAGCCTGATTCTTGACACGGCCGAGGCATTCTCCGACGTATCCAAACGCAGTGTAAAGAAGGTGCCCGCCTTGCGCGGTCGTGTGGTGGCGAATCTTTTCTTTGAAGATTCGACTCGTACGCGCATCAGTTTCACCTTGGCGGCTCAACGCCTTAGCGCGGACGTTATCGACTTCACTGCCAAGAGCAGCAGCGTCAGCAAAGGCGAAACCCTGCGCGATACCGTGCGCAACATCGAAGCGATGGGCGTCGATATCATCATCTGTCGGCACGGTGCGGCGGGGGCCACGCACTTGGTGGCGCAAAACGTGAGCTGCAGTGTGGTGAATGCGGGTGACGGTCGACACGAACACCCGACGCAGGGTTTGCTCGACATTTACACAATGCGTCAAAACAAAGGTCGCGTTGATGGATTAAAGGTGGCGGTGGTCGGCGATATCAACAATTCGCGGGTGGCGCGGTCGAACCTGCACGGTTTGTTGAAGTTGGGGGCCGAGGTGACGTTCGTTGGGCCGACGACGTTGGTGTCGCGCGGGTTTGAAAAGCTCGGCGCGCGGGTGGTGCACGATTTCGACTCGGTTATCGGTGAGTTCGACGTGATCAACATGCTGCGTGTGCAGCGCGAGCGCATATCGTCGAACGTGTTTCCGAGCTTACAGGAATACAGCCGCCTGTTTGGGTTGACCAATGAGCGGCTCAATCGTGCGAAGAGTGATGTGCTGGTGATGCATCCGGGGCCGATCAATCGCGGCGTGGAAATGTCCGGCGAGGTTGCCGATGGTCAGAAAAGCGTGATCCTCGATCAGGTGACCAATGGCTTGGCGGTGCGCATGGCCGTGATGTTCTTGTGCAAACAGGCGGGGGAGGCGGATAGCTAATGGTCAATCTGGCGGGACGCAATCTGACCATCAAGGGCGGGCGCGTGATCGATCCGGCGCAGGGAATCGATCAAGTTGCCGATGTTGCGGTTGAAGACGGACGTGTTGTTGGCATCGATAAAACCGCCAAGGGTGGCGAGGTCATCGACGCCAAGGGACTGATCGTTTGCCCCGGCCTCATCGATATGCATGTGCATCTGCGCGAGCCAGGCAACGAAGAAGAAGAAACCATCGCTTCGGGCTCGGCGGCGGCGGTGGCGGGCGGCTTTACGTCGATCGCGTGTATGCCCAATACCGAGCCGGTGATCGATACCGAGGCGATGATTGAATTCATCTACCGTCAGGCAACACGGGCCGATTTGTGCCACGTCTATCCGATCGGTGCCGTCACCAAAGGGCGTGATGGTAAGGAACTCGCCGAAATGGGGCAGATGGTGCGCGCCGGGGCCGTTGCTTTCAGCGATGATGGTTGCGGCGTGGCCAGCCCGTCAGCCATGTTGCGGGCGCTGCAATATGTTCGCATGTTCGACAAGGTGATCATTCAGCATTGCGAAGACCCTGATCTGGCCGGCTCGGGTTGTATGAATGCGGGGGTGACGGCGACGCGTTTGGGGCTGCCCGGCATTCCCGCGATTGCCGAAGAAGCGATGATCGCGCGCGATTTGATGCTCGCCAAGAACGCCGACACGCGCTATCACGTGGCGCACATCTCCACGGCGGGGGCGGTGCAACTGGTGCGTGAAGCGAAAGGACGCGGCATCAAGGTGACGACCGAAGTGTGCCCGCATCATTTGTTGCTCACGGAAGAATCGGTCACGACGTACGACACCAATTACAAAATGAACCCGCCATTGCGCAGCCAGAAAGATGTAGACGCGTGTCTGGATGGCGTGGTCGATGGCACCATCGATTGCTTGATCACCGACCATGCGCCGCATGGGCGCGAAGAGAAGGAAGACGACTTCCAAAACGCGCCGATGGGCATCATCGGTTTGGAGATGGCGCTGGGCTTGTTTGCCAAAGCATTGGTGCATACGGGGCGGCTCGATTGGCCGGCGCTGATTCAAAAGATGACGGTCAACCCGGCCACGATTCTCGGCATACCACGCGGCAGCCTGCGCGAAGGCGCGTACGCCGATATCACCATCATCGATCCCGATTTGGAATGGACGGTTGATGTCGATAGCCTGAAATCCAAGAGCCGGAACTGCCCGTACCACGGTTGGCAACTTAAGGGGCGTGCCGTGACGACGATCGTCGATGGGGCGGTGAAGCACTCGCTGCTAGCGGCGACGGCGTAAGTAGTCGCGTTAGGAATTGCCAGGCTTTTCGTCGGTTAATCGCGCGATAGCAATCAACGTGTCATCCAAGAGTCCGCCATCGGAATAGGCTTGCACACCTGCTTCGATCTCACGTGCGAGGGCGCTGGGCTCCGTGTTGGCACTCTCCTGCAGGCGGCGAGTGAGTCCGGCAATCCCGAGGATTTGCTCTTGTCCGTTCATCGCTTCAACGGCACCGTCGGTGTAGAGCAATAAGCGATCGTCTGTGTCGATGGGTAGGGTGTGCTCGGTCGTGATAAACGCATCACCATCCAATATACCCAACATCGCGGCGTTGGCGTCGAATTTATGAATCGCTCCGTTTGCCCGACGCAGTAGCGGTGCCGGATGGCCTGCATTGCAAACTCGCAATAGCTTCTTCTCTGCGTCGAAATGCACCACCACACCAGTCGCATATAGATATTCATCCGAGAGCGTCAAAAACATGTAATGGTTGAGCGCGATAATGAACTCGCGCGGACCGGCATCGGGGTGTTCGGCCGTTACCCGCTTGATCTCGCCGTGCAGTCGATTGACCGCTAAAGCGGCTGCCACGCCATGCCCCGTGACGTCGATTAACGCAAGCGTAAGACCGCCATTGTCATTCTTGATGGCCGCAAGAAAATCGCCGCCGATTTCGCGGGCCGGGCGATAGCGATAGGCGAATTGCACCGGCCCGCTGGAAATCTCAGCGGGAAATAGCGCCTCGTGAATGCGTCGCGCAGCTTCCAAGTCTGTATAGATCGATTGATAACGACCAGTCAATGCGCGCAGTGCGATGCGATCGCGGATCTGACTTGATCGGAGCCAACTGATCAAGAGCCCCGGCGCGCCGGCGATCGCCAGATAGTACAAATGGGCTGGGCGCAGCCATTGATCCCGGCGATCGATCAACATGGCGATAACAAGAATCCCGAGTGCCGCGAGTAGTGGCCATAGCGCTTCGCGTAAATGCCACGGCACAGTCAACGCAGCGGCGGTATAAATCAGGCCGAGGATTAACATCAGGGGGCCGACCGGGCTAACCGTATGGTCGATGCCGGCGCGCGTGAGCACATCGGTGATGAGCTGCCCCAAGATGTCGGCCCCCGCGACTTGTGTGATGACGGCAAGGACAATCAGCACGCCCGCGCGCAACAAGATCTGTCGCTGATTGAGTTGATGTAGCCTGCGTTTGAACAGAAACGGCAACGTCAGGATGGCCAAGCCGAGCAGGATCTTGCCGACAAATACGATTTGTAGCGGAGCGGATAATTCAAGCTGGTTGATGTTAGCCAAGACCGCCACCAAAGCGGTCTTAACAATGACAAGCATGCCGACAATGCGCGCGAAAGTTGCAAACCGTCGACGCAAAAGCGGTAACCGGGCGGCGTCAAATTCACCGCGAGTGAGATCCCAGGTTGTGCCGCTGGTGTTCATCTTAAGTCACTCGATAACGGGAACCCCAGGCGATTATTGTCAGGGGGCGTTAGAACGAGTTTAAATGATCGGTGGGCTATTTCGAGTAGCGGCAATCAATTTTCGTGTAGGAAGGATTTGTTGGTCATAAGTTAGAAATTAGAGGTGCGATAATGGCGGTGACGTTTCGGACCGAAACAACAACTCGCTGGTAAAAATAAAAACCGCGCATGAGCCGATCCCATTTAACCCATACGCGGCTTGAGAGAGATAGAGGCAAATGCCCCTATTCAGTCCTTCCTCGTCGCCGAAGCGACTCTCGACTTTTTGTTAAGGCGATAAGCTAGGCCTTTCTCCATTTTCGCCGGATGTCGCGGCGACGGGACAAGTGATCTTTCACACGGCGCGCCATCCGATCGACGGCACGCGAGACGGCCGGTTCGTAATCGCTATCATCAACAGCGGCGTGCAGAGTGCCCGCCGCTCCGAGTTCGGCCGAAATGGCACAACGTTTATCGATGCCGCCTTTCGGTCCGTTTTCGTCGGTCAAGCGCACGTGCACCCGACTGAGCCGTCGTTCAAATCGCCCTAGGGCGAAACGAACCCGCTTCTCGATAAGGGTTTGCAGGTTTGCCGACGGCCTCTGTGGGCTCATCGCGATGTCGATCATCATGGGGCGTCTCCTTATTTGGTGATGGGGATCACCATGGCCTCATGGAGCGGTACCTTCCGCTCACATGAAATATATACGTCACCACAAGGCGTTGGAAAATTAGATAAATATGAATTTATAGATAGAAAAAACCTATGTATGATATAAGGGGCTGCGGCTAAATCGGGTGGCGGACATAACATGAAGTGGGAGCCCGCGGCTGGATCGATCTCGGCAGAGATAACGGCGATTTGGCCTGATCTTGCCACTTCGTAAATACTCGGGTCGCCCGGCGTTTTGCTCTGATTAAGGGTTCGGCAATGAATTGGCTCAATTACCATCATCTCTATTACTTTTGGTTGGTCGCCAAGGAAGGCACCGTCGCGGCCGCGTGCGAGCGTCTGCACCTTGCACAGCCGACGGTCTCCGCCCAGATCAAGCAACTGGAAAAATCGCTGTCCACGCAGTTATTTGAGCGTAGCGGGCGGCGCTTGGTCCTTACCGACATGGGGCGCACGGTGTTTCGATACGCCGATGAGATATTCACGCTCGGCGAAGAGTTGGTGTCGACCGTGAAAAATGACGATCATCGACCGCGTTCGCGGTTGTTGGTGGGCGTGGCCGATGTGTTATCGAAACTTATGACGGTGCGCATTTTGGGGCCGTTGCTTACCGATGAATCGGATATTCAGGTCACGTGTATCGAAGGTAAGCCGCCCGATTTATTGGCACGATTGGCAGTGCATGAATTAGATGTGGTGTTTAGCGATGCTCCGATTCCGCCCGATGTGAACGTGCGTGCGTACAGCCATCTTCTGGGCGAGTGTGGCATCACAGTTTTTGGCAAGGCCGATTTAGCGCGGCGCTTTCGCCGGGGCTTTCCGACTTCGTTGCATGGCGCGCCGATGTTGCTGCCCATTCCGACGACGATGCTGCGACGCAGCCTCGATCGCTGGTTCGAGGATTTGGATATCGCGCCGCGCTTGGTGGGGGAATTCGAAGACGCCGCCTTGATTAAAGCGTTTGGGCAGGCGGGTCGCGGATTGTTTGTGGTGCCGTCGACGATTGAGAAGGAAGTGAAGCGACAATATCAGGTGCAGGTGGTCGGACGTAGCGATGAAGTCAAAGAGCAATTCTTCGCAATATCGGTCGAGCGGCGCGTCCGGCATCCGGCCATTCGGTTGATTACGCAGACGGCGCGGGAAGTACTCGACAATGCCTGACCGGATTCGCCGATCCCGTTTTGGCTTTAATTCTGGCTGGGTAGTAATGGGTTAAATTACCCGAAGACGCTCATTTTGGACGTCCAAGCACCATCAGTAGCCGTGGCACGGGCCTTGCTCGTCTTCTGGGCGGAAACGCGACGCCCCAATTTGGGGCCAGACGCCCAACGGCTGCCACTTGAGGAGGTGCCCACCGATGACCCATCGCTCCCTGTTTGCTGCAATATTCTGTTTTGCGATTGGCGTGTTTTTGAGTTCGAGTGCGATCCTTGCCGCGCCACCACTCACGGTTATTGCGGTAACCAATGAACAGGCCCCTGGATTGGTACAGGGCGTGATGTTTGAGGCCTTCAACAGCCCCGTGATCAACGAAGACGGCGAAGTCGCTTTTGCGGCGGAGTATGTGTTGAATTTCGGCGGTGTCAGTGCGGCCAATGATGGTGCGTTGTGGTCTGATCGTGGCGGCGTGTTGATGCAAGAAGCGCGCGAAGGTCAGCAGGCCCCGGGGCTGCCCAATATGGTGACTTTTAGCACCTTTAGCTTTCCGCCCATTCTTAATCGGTCAGGCGCTCTTGCTATAGAGGTGAATGTGAAAGGACCGGGCATTACGCCGGACAACAACGAAGCGATCTTTTCAGATGCGATCGGCAATTCGTTGGGATTGGTGGCAACCGAGGGCGCACAGGCACCTGGAGTGGGAGCGGGCATTACGCACTCCGGTATTACCAACGTGCATTTCAATGGTGCGGGGCGCGTAATGTTCAGTGGTCAAGTCAAAGGGTCTGGGGTGGATTTCAGCAACAGCGCAGCCGTTTGGTCGGGTTTTAACGCACCAGGCAGTTATTCCCTCGTGGTACGGGAAAATAATCAAGCTCCGCATCTACCTGCCGGTGTACTGCTGGCCACGACATCGACGATCCAGCCGGTACTCGGTGGTGACGATTTGTGTGCTTTTCGATTTGCATTGAGTGGCACCGGCGTTATGACTGATAGCGACAATTGTATCTTTTCCGGACCGATTAGTTCTTTAGCGGCGACACGCGAAGGCACGGCCGCGCCGGGCGTTGCCGGTGCGATGTTGGGCAATTACTTAACTCCGGCTATCAATATCGATGGCGCGATTGCATTTATCAGCTTCTTGTCGGGGCTTGGTATCGATGCCACTAACGATCAGGCGTTGTATTCGTCGGGTCAAACGGGAAATCTCGAACTGATCGCCCGCGACGGCGACCCGAGCCCGGTGGCCAATACCATCTTTGACGCACTACAGTCGCCAATCGTCAGCGACGACGGCACTACATCGTTTATTGCAAGGTTGGCTGGCGCAGACGTAGGCGCGGAAAATGATGACGTTATCTGCGCCGATCATGGTGGAACACTCGCCGTCGTGGCGCGCGAGGGCGACGCCGCTCCGGGCTTGCCGGATGGTGTCGTCTTTGGGGATGCGGCAGGAACGTTTTCGAACTTGGCGGCAAATGCGCGCGGGCAGTTGCTTTTTCAAGCGAAGCTAGCCGGTGCCGGTGTCGACATGACCAACGAAGAAAGCTTGTGGCAATTTGATCCGATCCTCGGCCTGCAATTACTGATGCGGACGGGTGATCTCATTGAAGTAGCCGATGGCGATGAACGCGTCGTTACGAACTTTATTTTTAACTCGGCGACTGGCGGATCAGATGGCAAGGCACGCAGCCTGAACGATGTGGGGCAGGTAGTGCTGAGGCTGATTTTCGACGATGCATCGGAAGCGATCGTACGCACCAATGACACCGACGGCGACGGCACGGCGGATATCTTCGACAACTGTCCCGACACGGTGAACGCAGATCAGGCCGACGATGATGGCGACCACGTTGGCAATGCCTGCGACGATTGCCCCGACGACGTTAATAAGACGGCTGCGGGCGCTTGCGGTTGCGGCGTTTCCGATGCGGATGGTGACGGTGACGGCACGCCCGATTGTTTCGACGATTGCCCCAACGACGCCGACAAAATCGCACCGGGCGCGTGCGGTTGTGGTACGCCCGATACGGATTCCGATGGCGACCTGATTCCCGACTGTAACGATAGCGACCCGAGCGCTCCCAATCCTAACCAGCCAGCGCCTAACACGGGCGGCGATGACAACGACATGATGGCACCGACAACAGAAGAATGCTGTGGCGGCGGTATGCCGGCGATGATGCCGTTTATGTTGTTGGGCTGGCGCGGCGTGCGGCGGCGACGACGACAGGATTATTCAACCACGATTGAGGATGAGTTTGAGAAGTAAAAAGCCGCGAGAACCGAGCGTCGAGGGACCTTGATCTAGGATTCATTTTCGGCGTTCGGCTCGATCCGATGATACGCCAAAGGCGTTACTTCATTAGCCCAGGTTTGCCGCGTTAGCGGCTACCCTGGGTGAATTTTCATCTGCAATATTCAACTCTGAAAGAGTTGCGACAGCACGCGTGCAGGTGTCTGGCCGTAACGGTAGATTCGGATTTGCTGCTATGGCCTCTTATCAACTTTTGTTATTTCCCCTAGGCCGCTTCACGAATGAATGCGACCGTAGCAGTTTGGTAAGCTTGCACCGGCTAATAGCCGGTGCCACAGTGCAGCCGTCGCTCTCAATCGTAAACAGGTTTAATTGCGCGCCAGCGTCAAATTGATCGATTCACACAGTGCGAACATCAATAGAGTTGCCGAATCCGCCGGGGTTGCTAGGCTTGCACACAGATTGAATGCGATTCGCAAGCTAGCAACCCCGGCGGAGCAACCACGCCCATGAATATCGAACGATTACTCACCGAACGCACGCGCAAGATCGAATTCTCCGGCATTCGCAAATTCTTCGAGATGGCCGCCGGAATGGAAAACCCGTGCGATCTTTCCATCGGTCAGCCCGATTATGACGCACCCGAACCGGTACGCGCGGCGGCGATCAAGGCCATCGACGACGGCAACAATCGATACACGCCCAGCGCCGGCGTTCCGGTGTTACGCGAAAAGCTCGCAGCGACGGTCGAGCGCGATCATGGCGTGAAGACGGATATCCTCGTGACCTGCGGTGTGTCGGGCGGGTTAACGCTGGCGATGATGGCGCTGGTCGAGCCGGGTGACGAAGTGGTGTTTCTCGACCCGCACTTTGTGTCATATGGTCACCTCGTCAACATGGCGGGCGGCCGACCGGTTCTGGTCAACTCCTATCCTGATTTTCGATTTGATAAGGAACAGGTTGCCAAGGTCATCACCGACAAGACCAAGGCGATTTTGATCAACTCGCCCAGTAATCCGACGGGGCGCATGATGACGGCTCCGGAGGTAAAGGCTGCCGCCGAATTGGCGGTGGAGAACGATATCGTTCTCATCTCCGACGAAATATACGATCGACTATGTTATGACGGTGATAACCCGTGCCCGCTCGCCGATGCGCCGGAAAACACGTTGCTGCTGCGCGGGTTCGGCAAGACGTATGGCATGACAGGCTGGCGCATGGGTTATGCGGCAGGGCCGACGAAGCTAATCGGCGAGATGACGAAGATGCAGCAGTATACGTTTGTCTGCGCTCCTTCGATGGCACAGTTTGCGACGTTGACGGCGTTGGAAACCGATGTGAGTTCGTACCGCGACACGTATCGCGAGAAGCGCAATTTGATCTGCGACCTGTTGGCACCACACTTTGAATTTGAGCGTCCGACCGGCGGTTTTTATGTGTTTCCGAAAGCACCGGCGTCGTTTCCGAACGGGACGACATTTTGCGAGCGGGTGGCGCAGGACGGGGTGCTGGTTATCCCCGGTGGGATTTTCTCCAGCGTCGATACCCATTTCCGCATCAGTTATGCGACGACAGAGGCGAAGATCCGCCGGGGTTGCGAGACGTTGATTCGGATTGCGCAGGAAGGGCATCGCGGTTGATTGACTTGGGGCGGAAAAGCTCAAATGATCCATTGCCGTCGAATGCAATTTTAAGCCTCGCCGTCGATTCGCTCGCTCGTGAATAAATGCCTATGAATCCTACTCGCACAATCTTGGCTCATGCCTCATTGAATAGCTCGTTAAAGGGGGCTTTCCGTCACTCGAAGTTCTGGCTCTACGGTTTGGCCTTGCTGATAACGAGCAGTCAAATCGGCTGCATCGGTTCATCCGCGACGAGTGCAGAGCAAGGTCCCGTCGATACCACCGGCCGCGCAACACCACCGGCGCTCGATGGGTCAGACGACGATGCCGACCGCCGGTCCAACGATTCAGATTTTACCGACGACGACGCATACGATGACGAGCGCAACATCGGCATCTTTGCCAGCCAGCCAGAGAAGTTGGTCCTCGAATTTGAAGTGTTTCGCATCACGGCGGGGCCGGGCTCGTTCGATGAGACGTCACGGATATGGGAAATTGCCAGTGGCGTCTTGCCCAACGTCAATCGTAATCTGCGATTGAAGGCCAACGGGTTTCTGGTGGCGATCGGGCGCAAGAGCGATCGGGAGTTGCTGGTCGAATACATCGAGCAGATCGACGATCGCGAGGTGATTTCTGACCGCGTGGTGCCGGATGCCGCGCGGTTGCTCGATATCGAGTTGGCTCGTCGGAAGGGCACGTTTAGTTTGTTTCAATACGACGCCTCGGGCACACTGCGTGGCGTTGAGTTTAAGTCGCCGCTTCCGCGGCTTCGTTTGCGCACGCAATTTCGCTCCAGCAATCTGCGCAAGACTTGGTTGGAGTTGTTGCCGCAATTGGAAGAGCCCGACGGACCGTCGACGTGGGTGGTCGAAGAGGGGCAAACGCCGGTACTCAAACCTGAGAAGCGCCGTCACAATTTTGATGGCTTGGCGTTTGGTGTTGAGATTCCGAATGGTGGGTTTCTCATGGTCGGGCCGACTAGTGCGGTGCAGGATAGGCCACTCTTGGCGCGCGCCTTCTTTTTGGAGGGCGACGGTAAAGCTGGTGAGGGGCCCCAGCGCGAGAATGTATTCATCATTCGTCCGATCGTGCGGGCGGTGCCGATCGGTGGGCCCACCAAGCAGCCGCGCCGCGATGTTGATGATCGCGCGGATGAAGATGATGAGGCCATCGACGCCGAATATGAGGAAGATGACGTCGGCGAGGACGATGCGCTGGAGGAAGACGAAGACGATGGCTTCGACCCGGCGGGCGCATTTAGGCCGCGTGAGCGTGAACCGGAAGTGCCCGCCGAAGATGATCGGCTGGACTTACCTCCGGCCGACGAGCAAGAAGGCTTCGATCCGTCGGCGTAGCTCAATTTCGGCAACGACGCCTCAATTCTTATGGTTTCGCCTTGGGATGATTGCGTCGGTGGCGTATGATATGAAATCAGTCATCGTGTTCGCCGCCTTTTGAACAAAGACCATTGGTATGTCCACTCGGACCGACGCACAGTTTTTTGAACATCTCGTCGAACGGTTGGGTTTCATTTGCATTGCATTTGACGCCGACTGCCGCGTGGTATTTGCCAATTCCGAAGCGCTAACGGCGTATCCGCAGTTAGACGGTTTCGCCACCGTAAACGTCGACTTCGTTGAGTTGCTTCCGGACGCCAGTCGCAACAAGGCACGTGGTCTGATCGAGCAGGTGCTGCATTCGGGCTCGATGCGCGAGATGGAGGCGAAATACCCTCAGGATGACGGCAGCATCCTCACAATGGTGCTGATCTTTTCGCCGATCCTCGATGATGACGGTAAATGCAGGGCGGTTTCGGCGAGTATGCGCGATATCTCCGAGCGCAAACGGATGTCGCGCGAGCTAGCCGATAGTCGTCGCATCGCGGCCTTGGGGCGCATGGCGGCGGGGGTGGCGCATCATTTCAACAACATTTTGGGCGGCATGCTGACGAGCATCGACTACGTGCTGACCAGCGACAGTCCGCGCGAGTTGCGGCGGACGCTGCGACTGTTGGCTCAGGCGATTTCGCGAGCTACCCGTATCACCAATCAACTGGCGGTCTTTGCCGAATCGGAAAATGAGAAAACGGAATGGGCACCGTTGAATCAGATCTTGGATAGCTTTTTGCGCAAGATCGAAGCGCGAGCACGCGCGGCCGGTGTTTCGGTCGATGCAAAAATCGACAACATCGAGGGGGCGCGATTCGAATCGCAACGCCTGGCGCGCGTGTTGGAGAGTATCGCTCAGAATGCCATCGACGCCTTGGGCGTGGGCGGCGTGCTCACGGTGCAATTGAGTGCGCTAGACGAGCAAGCGGAAATCCTGATCGCCGACAACGGCTGCGGCATGCCGCCGGAAACGTTGGAGCGGGTCTTTGAGCCGTTTTTTACGACCAAGGGCGAGCTGCACGGTGGTGGTGAGAGCAACATCGGGCTGGGGCTTGCGGCTGTGCATGGCTACGTGGCAGAAATGGGTGGCACGATCCGAATTTCGTCGCAAGTCGGTGATGGAACAAGAGTTACGATTCGATTGCCGTTGCATCGGCCCGAATAGAGCCGGCGGGTTTGGTGCGTACGTGGCCCGTCGATTCGGGGCAGTTGGAACGGGCGGCACCGTCAATCGCGGCTAGCCTTAAATATTTTGAGCAGCGGAACTTGCGGTAATCTGGCTTTTCCCTTTATAATTCTTCGCTTGGTTTGAGAAGTTAGCGAAATCGGTCGGTAGCGGTGGGACGTCCGACCTGCAAGATGGCAACTTGCTCAAACGTTTTGTCCCTTTAATTCGGCGAAACCCTTTTTTCAGTTTCTGGTGATTATTCGAGTGCGTGGCTTTCTCGCTTTTGCGGCGAATCCAACCAGTACTCTCTGCTAACGCGACGGCCTTTCGGCGTTAGGCGACATATGTGCGCGCCTACGGTACGCCCGAACGTCCGCGTTTTGTTTTCGTGAAAGGACTCTGATGACGGCCCAACGCGATATCCGCAATTTTAAGAAGATCGGTGACGCGACTGATATTCCCAACCTGATTGAGATTCAGGTGGGGTCTTACTCGCGCTTTTTGCAAGAACACACGCCGATGCGCGAGCGCACGCCGACCGGCCTCGAAGGCTTGATGCGTGAAGTGTTCCCGATCCAAAGCTACGACGAGAACATCTCCGTCGAATATTTGGATTACTCGCTCGGTCGCCCGCGCTATACGCCGGATGAATGTCGGCAATTGCGCCTGACGTATGGCATGCCGCTGCGCGTGCGACTGCGTCTGCACCGGAAGGACAAAGACGAAGTCCTCGAAGATCGCGTGTATCTCGGTGAGTTGCCCATCATGATCGGCGGTGGTGAGTTCATCATCAACGGTGCCGAGCGTGTGATCGTGTCGCAGTTGCACCGGTCGCCGGGTGTCGACTTTATTAAGGATACGATCGAAGCGGATCGTCCGTTACATGCGTGCCGCATCATTCCCGAGCGCGGTAGCTGGATCGAAGTTAACATCACGCGCAAAGACGTGTTGGCGGTGCGCATCGACCAGTCGAGCAAGATTCCGGCGACCACGTTTTTGCGTGCGATGGACCCGAGCTTCGGCAGCGACGAGTCGATCATTCGCACCTTCTACAAAACCAAGTGGATCAAGACCACCCAACTGAAGCCCGATCATTACGTCGTTTCTGATTTCTGGGGCGAAGAAGACGAAGAAAACGAAGCCAGCGCTGAGCCGGTGGTTCGCGCCGGTTGTCAAATCGGTGATGCCCTCGGTCGCATGCAGGCGGCTTCGGCCAAGCAGTACGAAATCATCGACGATATGGTCGATCCGCTTGTGCTAAACACGCTGGCGGAAGACTCCAGCAGCAGCCACGAAGAAGCGTTGATGCGCATTTATAAGAGCCTGCGCCCGGGTAATCCGGCGCAGCTCGATAAGGCCGTCAAACTCTTCCACGAAAAGTTCTACGACGAAAATCGTTACCGTCTCGGCAAGGTCGGTCGCTTCCGCATCAATCGTAAGTTCGGTTTGTCGATTCCGACGGCGCTCAACAGCCTGACGGTTGCCGACTTTGTGGCATGTTTGCGCTACTTGCTCGATTTGCGCAGTCAGGAACGTGTGGGTTACTCGGTGCCGCAGCGTTTGCCGTTTGAATTGGCGGTGATTCGCTGGGCAAAGGACTTGGCGGCGCAGTTGGCATCCTACCGCACCGATCAGGCCGCGATTGTCGACCCCAAGCAGGGCTGCGAACTTGGAACGCTCGACAACATTCAGGACGGTCGCAAGAAGATCAAGCCCGAAGACGCGTTGGCCGAAATCAAACGACAATTGCAGTCGCTTTCGGATGCGCCGACCGAGTGGGTGCCGGTGGCCTCACTCGATATGGAGTTGGTCAAGAAGCTTCTGGGGCGTGTGCGGGTCGATCGCGAATCGGAACTGAACAAGATGTCGCGCGACTTCGTCGTCTCGATGATTCGCACGCGTGCTGCTCGTATTGTCGAAGGTATCGATCTTTATCACGAGCTGCTGGAAAAGGGTGAAGAGCCGATTGTTCAACTCGACTTCCTGAACTATTACCCGCGGCCCAACAAGATTTACTTGTTCAACGAAGCCGAAGCACAGAAGTTGGCCACTGCCGACGAAAAGGCCAATCGCGACGAATGGAACGGCCTCTTCGGTGCCGCTGCCAAGCACAGTGCATTCGAAACTGAGAAATCGATCGAGAAGTTGCTTGTTAAGAACGATGAAAGCGATTCGTTCACCGGCAACGTTTACGAATACGCGTGGAAGCAAACGCGCGTGATCGTCTCGGAAGACGATATCGATCACCTCGGTAACCGCCGCTTGCGCACGATTGACGAATTGGCTTGCGACGAAATCCGTAAGGGTTTCCTGAAGCTGCGTCGCACTGTGCAAGAGCGTATGAGTATGAAAGACCCCGATCAGTTGGGCAAGATTGCCGAGCTGGTCAACAGCAAGGCGGTAAGTGGTGCGATCGATTACTTCTTCGGTCGCGGCGAGCTTTCGCAAGTGGTTGACCAGACGAATCCGCTTAGCCAGCTCACGCACGAGCGCCGCTTGTCGGCGTTGGGGCCGGGTGGTCTAAACCGCAAGCGTGCCGGCTTTGAAGTGCGCGACGTACACATCTCGCACTACGGTCGCATCTGTCCGATTGAAACGCCGGAAGGTACCAACATCGGTCTGATCGCATCGCTGAGTATTTACTCGACGGTCGATGAGTTCGGCTTCCTGATTACACCGTATCGCAAAGTCGAAGACGGTGGCGTTAACGGACACTCGCAGTTTCTACGTGCCGACGAAGAGATGAAGGCCGTATTGGCACCGCCGGACGCGGTCAATCCGAAGAACAACAAGGTCGATGGCGATCACATCGTCGCGCGCTTGCGTGGCGATCTGTCGACGGTCAACGCCGAAGATGTCGAATACGTCGATATCTCACCCAAGCAAACTGTTGGTGTGTCGGCGTCGCTGATTCCGTTCCTCGAGCATGACGACGCCAACCGTGCGTTGATGGGCTCGAACATGCAGCGGCAGGCGGTGCCATTGTTGCGCACCGATCCGCCGGTGGTCGGTACGGGTATGGAAAAGGTCGTTGCCGCCAACAGCGGGATGGTCATTCGCGCTCGCGTGGATGGCAAGGTGACGAATGTCGATGCCACGCGCATCGTCATCAACGATACCGACGAATATGAGCTGCGGAAGTTCCAAGGCTTGAACGAACGCACGTGTTTGAACCAGGTGCCGCTCGTCAAGCTTGGTGAGAAGGTCGCTCAGGGGCAGATTATTGCCGACGGTCCCGCCTGTAAGAATGGCGAATTGGCCCTCGGTAAGAACCTGCTCGTCGGTTTCATGACGTTCGATGGTTACAACTTCGAGGATGCCATCCTCATCTCGGAACGCTTGGTGCAGGAAGATACCTTTACCAGCATTCACATCGAAGAGTACGACGTCGAAATTCGCGAAACCAAGCTGGGGCGCGAAGAGTTCACGCGTGATATTCCCAACGTTTCGGAAAAGGCGCTGCGCAACCTGGATGAACACGGCATCGTGTGTGTCGGTACCGAAGTCAAGCCGGGCGATATTCTCGTCGGTAAGGTCTCGCCTAAGAGTAAGAGCGAACTGAGCCCCGAAGAAAAACTGCTACACGCCATCTTCGGCCGCGCCGGTGAAGATGTGAAGAACGATTCGCTCGAAGTGCCCAGCGGTGCATCGGGTATCGTGATCGACACCAAGCGCTTCAGCCGTCGCACCGGCATGACGGACGAGCAGAAAGAGATGCTGCAGGGCCGCATCAACGATTATCGATCGCAGATCAATCAAAAAGCGATCGGCATGTTCCGAAAGATGATCGATGAGTTGGAGAAGGTCACCGAGGCGCCGATTGTTGACCCCAACACCAAACAGGTGGTCGGTCGCAGCGACATCGAAGAAGTCGTGATGGAGCAGATCGGTGAGCCGGGCAACTGGGCGTTTGACATCAAATGGGTCAAGCCCGCCGCCAAACGCAAAGAGTGCGAACCAGTGATGGATCGCTATTGGCCCACGATTGCCGGCATGATCGAAGAACGCGATCGCAAGATCGCCCAGCTCAAGCGCGGTGACGAACTGCCGTCGGGCGTGCTCGAAATGGTGAAGGTCTATATCGCCACCAAGCGACAGCTTTCGGTCGGTGACAAGATGGCCGGTCGCCACGGTAATAAGGGTGTGATCGCCAAGATTCTGCCCGTCGAAGATATGCCGTATCTCGATGATGGTACGCCGCTCGATATTCTGCTGAATCCGTTGGGCGTGCCGTCGCGTATGAACGTGGGGCAAATCCTGGAAACGCACCTCGGTTGGGCTGCCACGATCCTCGGCTTCCAAGCGGTGACGCCGGTGTTCGATGGCTGTACCGAAGATGAATTGCACGCAGCCGTTGATGAAGCCAACGCGTATGTCGAGAAGCTCAATCAGGACAACGAAGCGGTCGCTAACGCGGCTAAGGAAAAAACCATCCTTGCGAAGATGCCCTACGGCGGCAAGTTGATTCCGATTGATGGTCGCACCGGCGAGAAATTCCATCAGCCGGTCACCGTCGGCTACATCTACATGCTGAAACTGCATCACCTGGTGGATGACAAGATTCACGCGCGTGCCACAGGGCCGTACTCGCTCATTACGCAGCAGCCGTTGGGCGGTAAAGCCCGTACCGGCGGTCAGCGCTTCGGTGAGATGGAAGTGTGGGGCCTGGAGGCGTACGGCAGCGCGTACATCTTGCAGGAACTGCTAACCGTGAAGTCGGACGACGTAGAGGGCCGCACCAAGATTTACGAATCGATGGTGAAGGGCGAGAACTCGCTGGAAGCGGGAACGCCAGTGTCGTTTGATGTGTTGTGTAATGAAATCCGCGGGTTGGGTATGAACATTCAACTCGAAAAGAGCAACCTGATGTAATCGTGCGGCCCGTCCGCGTGGGTAAACCGATCGCCGGTGGAGTAACTACCGATGCCCGACAACGTGCACTACGACGTCGTAAAGAAAATCGACCTCGAAGAACTGCGCGCTTTCTATGAAAGCGTTGGGGCGGTCTTGCCACAGTCGGTCGATAAGCTCTCGCGGGTCGTGGATAACTCCGTCTGCTTTGTGACGGCGCGCGATGGTGATAAAGGCGAACGCCTGATCGGCATCGCCCGCGGCATTGCCGATGGCCTGCGCGGCTATCTGACCGAATGCAAGCTGGACCCGAGTTTTCAAGGCCCGGCCGCAGTCACGCAGGTCGATGGCCGCATCGAGCACGATCAACACGGTATCGCACGCGAAATGGCATCGCGGGTTATCAAGGTGCTTTCCGACATGGGGTGCGAGCGCATCGACGCCGCCGCCTACGGTACGGAAGTGGATTTCTGCCAGGAACTGGGATTTGAAAAGGCGCGCGGCATCGTTCCGATGTCGCTGAGCCCGGCAAAATAGCTGAACGTTGCGCAGCCGTCGCGCTCCGTCGCGACGCACGCTGCTTTTCGACTGGCCTCGAGGGTCCGTCGCTTATGATCTGAAAGGAAGGATCTGATGATCGAAAACATCTACGACCGAATCAACGACTACGGCTCGGTCAAGATTTCTCTGGCATCGCCCAACGACATTCGCTCGTGGTCTTACGGTGAAGTCCGCAAGCCGGAGACGATCAATTACCGTACTTACCGCGCCGAAAAAGATGGCTTGTTTTGCGAGCGCATCTTCGGCCCGGAGCGCGACTGGGAGTGCTTCTGCGGTAAGTACAAAGGTACCAAGCACAAGGGCATGATTTGCGACCGCTGTGGCGTGAAGGTTACGCACAGCCGCGTGCGGCGCAAGCGCATGGGCCATATCAATCTGGCCGCGCCGATCGTGCACATCTGGTTCTTCAAGGCGATGCCGTCACGCTTGGGCGCCTTGCTCGATATGAAGACGGGCGACTTGGAAAAAGTGATTTATTTCCAGGATAGCGTCGTCGTCGATCCGGGGGATACCCCGCTGAAAGAGCGCGAGATCCTTTCCGAAGAACGCCATCGCGAAGCGCTGGAGAAGTACGGCAGCAACTTCGAAGTCGGCATCGGAGCCGAAGCGATCAAGAAGCTGCTGCAGAAGATCGACTTGGCCAGCCTGAGCGTTGAGCTGCGCGAAGCAATCGGTAACACCAACAGCAAGCAAAAGATCAAAGACCTTTCCAAGCGATTGAAGATCGTCGAAAGCTTGCGCAACAGTAGCAACGATCCGACGTGGCTGGTGATGGATGTGATCCCGGTTATTCCGCCGGATTTGCGGCCGCTGGTTTTGCTGGAAAGCGGTAACTTCGCCACCAGCGACCTGAACGATCTTTACCGCCGCATCATCAACCGCAACAACCGCTTGAAGAAACTGATCGATCTGAATGCGCCGGAAGTCATTATCCGTAATGAAAAGCGCATGTTGCAGCAGGCCGTCGATGCGCTGTTTGATAATGGTCGTTGCCGTCGCCCGGTGCTCGGCTCCAGCAATCGCCCGCTCAAGTCGATGACCGACATGATCAAGGGTAAGCAGGGCCGCTTCCGCGAAAACCTGCTCGGTAAGCGCGTTGACTATTCCGCGCGTAGCGTGATCGTCATCGGCCCCGACCTGAAACTCAATCAGTGCGGTTTGCCCAAGCGCATCGCGCTCGAGTTGTATCAACCGTTCATTATCCGCAAGCTCAAAGAACGCGGTCTGGCCGACACGATTAAGTCCGCCAAAAAGATGCTCGAACGGCGCGATCAGGAAATTTGGGACATCCTCGAAGAGGTGATCCATCAGCATCCGGTCATGCTCAACCGCGCGCCGACGTTGCACCGTATGGGTATTCAGGCGTTTGAGCCGGTCTTGGTCGAAGGTAACGCCATTAAGATTCACCCGTTGGTCTGCCGCGGTTTTAACGCCGACTTTGACGGCGACCAGATGGCGGTGCACTTGCCGCTCTCGATTGAGGCGCAAACCGAAGCCCACGTGCTGATGTTGTCCACCAACAACATTTTCAGCCCGGCCAGTGGTGCGCCGATTATGTCGCCCTCGCAGGATATCGTTATGGGTATCTTTTACCTGACCTGCGATCACCATAAGAGCGTCAAGAAGCCGAAGGCCACGCGTTGCTTTTATTCCGAGTCGGAAGCCATCATGGCCTACGACACGGGCAAGCTCGGTATTCACGAGCCGATCAAGGTGCGCATCGCGCGCAACGTTGTTGTCGAAGGACAAAAGAAACTGCCGCGCGATCTCGAAGGCAAGCGCATCATCGAAACGACGGTCGGTCGTATCATCTTCAACGATATTTTGCACCCCAAGATGCCGTTCTTTAATTATCCGTTGAGCTCGAAGGGTTCGGCCCGCGTGATTGCGGATACGTACGAACTGCTCGGTCGCCGCGAAACGATCGATCTGCTCGACCGCATTAAGGAAATCGGCTTCCAGTGGTCCACGATCGCCGGTCTTTCGTTCGGTTTGACCGACATGCGTATTCCGGAGCGCAAGAAGCTGATCATCGAGGCCGCCCAAAAGCGCGTCGATCGCATCGTAAAGGCATACCAGCACGGTCAGATCACTGACCTCGAACGCTATAACGCGTTGATCGATATCTGGGTGCACGTGCGCGAGCAGGTGACGGAGGCAATGCTTGCCGAGTTTAAGAACGACTTCCGCGATCCGGAACGTCGCTACGCGAGTCCAGCAGATGAAGGTGCCTGGAAGTATCTCAATCCGATTTATTTGATGTCGGATTCCGGCGCTCGCGGTAGTGTTGATCAGATTCGTCAGCTGGCTGGTATGCGTGCACTGATGGCGAAGCCGTCGGGTGAAATTATCGAAACACCGATTAAGGCAAACTTCCGCGAAGGTTTGAGCGTGCTGGAATACTTCAGCTCGACGCACGGCGCGCGAAAGGGCTTGGCCGATACCGCATTGAAGACCGCCGACTCGGGTTACCTGACGCGTAAGCTGGCCGACGTCTCGCAAAACCTGATCGTTAGCGACATCGATTGTGGCACGATCAAGGGTGTGCAGAAGGGGGCCCAGTATAAGGGCGAAGAGGTCGACATCCCGTTGGCCGATTCGATCGTCGGTCGCAGTGCCCGCGATACCATCAAGCACCCGGTCACTGGCGATGTGGTTGTCAAAGAGAATGACATCATCACGACCGAGATCGCGCGTAAGATCGAAAGCTCACCCGCCGATGGCGGTTTGGGTCTCGATCGTATTCGCGTTCGCAGCCCGCTAACGTGCGAAGCGCCGGTCGGTATCTGCGCTCGCTGCTACGGTATGGATATGTCGTCGGGTCAGTTGGTCGAGCGCGGCATGGCCGTCGGTATCATCGCTGCCCAGTCGATCGGTGAACCCGGTACCCAGCTTACGATGCGGACGTTCCACACCGGCGGTGTGGCAACCACGAGCGCGATCGATAGCGACATTAAGTGTGTCAACGCCGGTAAGGCCGTCTTCCATAACATTACCGCCGTCGATTACAAAGATCCGGAATCGGGCGATAACGTCTTGCGTGTGCTGAAGCGCAACGGTGAGATCACCATCGAGTCCGAAGACGGGCGCGAATTGGAACGACATAAGATTCCGTACGGTGCCAGCATCATCATTCGAGATGGCGATCAGCTCGAGCGGCGCTCGGTGATGTGTACCTGGGATCCGCACCTAACGCCGATTCTTGCCGAAGCGTCCGGGCGCATTCGCTTCCAGGATATCGTCGAAGGTGAAACGGTTCGTATCGATTCCGAGTCGAAGGAAACCGAGAAATTTATCGTCGTCGAACACCGCGGCGATAAGAACCCGCAGGTCATCATCGAAGACGATGAAGGCAAGATCATCGAATACCACTACCTGCCGGCCAAGGCGCGTATCGAAGTGAAAGAAGGCGAAGCGATCAAGGCGGGTGCCTTGTTGGCGCGTCGTCCGCGCGAGTTGTCGGGTACGCAGGATATTACTGGTGGTCTGCCGCGTGTTACCGAACTCTTCGAAGCGCGCAAGCCCAAAGAGCCGGCGGTTATGGCCGAGATTTCGGGTACGGTCGAAATCCGCAGCGACAAACGTCGCGGTAAGATGACGATCACGATTCACCCGGATAGCAAGGATCTCGATTCGCGCGATCACCACGTGCCGCAGGATAAGCACCTGTTGGTTCACGCCAACGATCATGTCGAGGCAGGCGATCCATTGTGTGATGGTCCGTTGGTGCCGCACGATATTCTGGCCATTAAGGGTGAAGACGCATTACACGTGTATCTCATTAATGAGGTGCAGTCGGTCTATCGTTCACAGAACGTGGGTATCAACGACAAGCACATCGAAGTGATCCTGAGCCAGATGTTGCGCAAGGTGAAGGTCGAAACGCCCGGCGATTCTGAATTGCTGCCGGGTGAAGTGGCCGATCGCTTCAAGTTCCAGGCGATGAACATGGCCTTGGCCAAGAGCGTGAAGATTTCCGACCCCGGCGACTCCGATTACCGCGAGGGTCAGATCGTGTTGAAAGAAGAGCTCAACGCGGTCAACGAAAAGCTGGATGACGATGGCAAGGCCCCGGCCCGCGGTCGCAAGCCCAAGCCGGCGACGGCGGCTACGCAGTTGCTGGGTATCACCAAGGCAGCTCTGCAGAGCGAGTCGTTCATCTCGGCGGCGAGCTTCCAGGAAACGACCAAGGTTCTCACCGAGGCGGCGCTCGGCAGTGCGATCGACACGCTCAACGGCCTGAAGGAAAACGTGATTCTGGGCCACCTGATTCCGGCGGGCACGGCCTTCAAGCCGTTCTTCGAGATGCAGGTCGATCACTTGGGCGAGCCGATCGAAGAGGAAATTCACGAGGTCACGATGCCCGGCGGCCCCGAAATGGACCGCATCGTCGCGCCCGGTGCTGCGGCACCAGCGGGCACTGGCGGCGATTTGCCGCAATCGGTTCTGCGTGAGGCCTCGGCGGCGCTCGATAGCGGCACGCCCATCGGCCCGGCCCCCACGGAAGACGCGGCGAAGCGACCTTCCAGTGAGGTCGAAGCGGATTCGCAGGATTGACGAAAATCGCGAGTCCCGGTTAAATACGGGGCTCCGCGAATGATATTTGCTTGGCGGCGGGGCTTGGCTCGGTCGTCGAATGTTTGAGGACGTTATGCCTACGATTAACCAGCTTTGTCGCGAACCGCGGCAGATTGAAAAGAAGAAGTCCAAGTCGCGTGACTTGGATAACTGCCCGCAGCGACGCGGCGTGTGCCTCATCGTGAAAACGATGACGCCCAAGAAGCCGAACTCGGCCTTGCGAAAGGTCGCCCGCGTGCGGCTTTCCAACGGTCGCGAGGTCACGGCTTACATCGGCGGGATCGGCCATAACCTGCAGGAGCACTCGATCGTGCTCGTGCGCGGTGGTCGAGTTCGTGATTTGCCGGGTATTCGCTATCACGTGGTCCGCGGCGCGCTCGACTGCGCCCCGGTCGAACAGCAAGAGAAGTTTAACGTCCGCCGTGCCCGCGGTCGTAGTAAGTACGGCACCAAGAAGCCGAAGTAAGTTTCTTAACCCGCGCAGCGCGCGCTAAGGTGAGCAGATAGATGGGATATAAACGCTGGACCATGTCCAACGAGCAGTTGCGGCCCGACCCGAAGCATAATAGCAAGGTCGCCGCCAAGTTTGTGAACTGCATGATGAAGAACGGCAAGAAGACCGTGGCCTACAAGATCTTCTACGATGCCCTCGGCCTGATCGAGCGGCGCGTGAAGGATAAGGAAGCCATCGAAGTCTTCGAAAAGGCCGTGCAGAACGTGCGTCCGTCGGTGCAAATCCGCAGCAAACGCGTCGGTGGTAGTAACTACCAAGTGCCGATGCCCGTGAATCCGAAGCGCAGTCAAGCACTGGCTATCCGCTGGATTATCGACGCCGCTCGCGCCAAGAAGGGCCGGCCGATGAAGGAGCGCTTGGCTTCGGAACTGGTCGATGCATTCCAAGGTCAGGGCACGGCCATCACCACGCGCGAGAACGTGCACCGCATGGCTGAGGCCAACAAGGCGTTTGCACACTTCGCTCGCTAGGTGCGGCTTTCGAACACAATTCAAAAACCTCGCCTTTTGGCGAGGTTTTTTTATGCGCGGATGGTTGGTTGTGATTCGCGCGGGGATAGGACGGTCCTCGAATATACACGGTGAATGAATTGGGTGGCCTCACCATTTATGGTGGCCAAGGTGTCAATCGTGAGAGTGCTCCGCCCAATAAATCCGGAGGCAGAATAGTGATAGGTGAGCGGAGATTCGCTCTAACGAGACCTAAGAAAATTACATTACCATCGCGGGGCAGTCGGTATATTATTGAGTTGATTCATTCACGGAGGATCGTCAGATGAAAGCCATTCGCTTGTTCGTGCTGCTGTTGATTTGTCTCGTGTCGGTGGGCTGCACCACTTATTACCGCGTAACCGATCTCAATTCAGGAAAAAATTATTACACCACGCAGGTCGACCGCGAGCGGGGTGGTACGGTCGTGTTTAGGGACAGCCGCACGGGTAATGAGGTAACGCTGCCGTCGTCAGAGATTGCTGAGATCAATCAGGAACAGTACGAACACGGCGAAGAGTAGGCGTCAAGTTGCACAGGGTAGCGGCGTCTTATTCGAATACTGCTTGTGCTCTTGCAAGAAAGGGCGACCTTGCGAAATGTAACATTCCGCAAGGCCGACCATACCATCAAAACCCCGAAGTCACTCGATCAATCGATAAACGTCACGTGACGCATCGCGGGGGCCTCGCTCTCGGTGTTCATGAGCACCCGGTGCCAGCCATCCAGATAGATCGCCGCGTGGTCGGCGTGGCTTACTTGTCCACGCGCAAACACAGTGGGATTGCGCCGTTGAGCCTTCCACTTCCAGCTCCGCGCCGCCGGTTTTTGCTGTAACAACAGGCTGCGTTCCGCCTCGGTCAATGCAGTTGGATGCAGCCGATGCGTGTAGACCAGTTCGCCGTGCTGGCGAAACAGCTCTTGCACCATGTGCGGTTTGCCAAGACCGCGCCGAATCGGTTCGCGGTTCAAGATCAGATTCTCGGGCACGGTCTGTTCCGGCACCGGAACAAAAAACCACTCACCTTGGCGAAGGTAGGCAGCCGTCTTGCGACGTCGTCGCGCATCGTAGCCGATACCCAGCTCATCCTGCATTGATCTGACGAACGTTGGCTTTAAGGCTTCCATCGCCGTGTGAACACTGTACGCAGATGTCCCGGGAACGGCCGCGACGAACCAGGCGCGTTCGTCGTGGCCGCAAAGAAACTTTTCTTTCTTCCCGGTATCGGTGTCGCGCGAGATCAGCAAAAGGTGTCGCCAGTCACGCCGAATGTCTAACACTTCCAAGGCGATTTTCTCTCGATTGACTCGAATGTCAAAGAACTCGCCACGTTTATTGCGGGCGATATCGATGGTAAGTTCAGACGGCGTGTCGACACGCCACCGTCTGATTGTTTCAGGTGGGCGGATGGTTGCGCGCGCCCCCATCCGCGTAAACTTCTCGATCACCAAGGGGATCATCTATCGGTCCTTTCCGATCGCAATTTCTTTCGAACCCGTAACCGGTTCGATTCGATTTTCTTTGCGCGCACCCCGACCGTTCACAAACCCGGCTGAGGATTGCGCAGCGCATGCAACATCGTGTGCGTTATGCCGCGGGCGAGACGATCACGGCGCAATGCCGCTGCTGCCCCTGGCAGACACGCTAAGTTGCATCTATATCATCTGGTAAGTCGAAATCGACGTACCTAACGCCGTGCGTTCAGCGAACGCGGCGTCCGACGAGTGTGAAGTGAGAGATTTGTTTGAGAAAATTGCATGATACACCTCCGGCAATTGAGTTAGGTGCGGGATTAAACTAAATCACGATCTTGGTGTCAACAAAAAAAGACAGAAATGTTGATCCGTGCTTATTTATTTATGTACACGCGAGCTTGTGCTGTTGTGGGCGCCGTGATCGCTTGCGATTGATTTGAGCTGCATCGTGAATGTGGCGGCCATACCTAAACCAATTCGCGAAGAAATTGAAATCGCTTGGTTAACTCTCCGTTATATGCGATCACGGCGCGTGCTAGCTCTGCCGGTAGCCCGCAATCGTCTAACGTTTTCGTGAAGTCCGCCGCCATTAGGCCCGGGATGAATGGGCGAAGTGCTGTTCCGAAAGATAATGTCGCATCATACGGTACTTCGCACGGTAGAAAATCGACTGCTAGCACGACTGGTCCGTTGCCGGCAACGCCTTCATGCGTGTTGCCCGTATGCGGGTCGTAAACATATACCGGTGCGTCGGGCGTGGTCGCATGGGTGGTGCACGCGAGCGAGCCGTTTACATCGCAGGTAATATCGCCAATGATCCGCAGCCGCGGCGAATTATTGGCGTCAAAAAGATTCGCCAAATCGTCGCGGGTCACAAAACGCGGATAACGCTCATCCCAATAGATACAGTTAAGCAACACCGATAGATGCGGCAAGTGACGGGCGAAGATCGGCTCAAATAATTCGGGCTGCTGATAGTAATCTTCGAGGACGAACGCACTGCCGTCGCGTCGACGAACCAAATGCTCTTCGCGGAAGACGCAGCGATAGATCGTTTTCGAATCTCCATCTAGTGCAATCGACGGTAATTGGTCGGGCGCGATGTCTTCAACCGGCAAGCAATCCAGCATGCGATTGGCACCGCTCGCCACGCCGCCGTAACCCAAGACGCCGATGATCACGGGACCGACGGCTGACGGTACGCCGTCTTCCTGAATTTGTGCGCCTGCACGGCGCAGCGCAACTTCAGCGTCGGCGATAGTGGCGTATTGATGAGCCGGCGTGATCTCGTTAAATGGGGTGACAATACTCTCGTGTTCGAGCCGCTGCCCCAGTGACCAAAGCGTGTCGATCGCGCCCGCCACGCCGGCGAAGGGGCCGAACGCCACCAATCGCCGACCGGCATCGTCGGTAATCAGTTCGTAATCGATCAACGTGCATTCCAATTCCAGCAAGCGCTTGAGCGCGGGCATGTTGGCCGCTTGTCCTTTCATGGTGTGGGAAAAAAAGAGATAGGTGCGACCGGCGGCGAAGGCATCGAGCGGCATCTCTTTCACGCCGATGACGATGGATGCGTCGTTGGGCTCGTTCTGCAGCGTCGCGCCAGCGGCCGTGTATTCGTCATCGCCGAAGATGCGCGTATTGGAAGGTTGTACGCCAATCGTGCAGCTGGTCGCTTTGAGGATTTGCTCGATATGCACCGGCGCTAGCGGCGCGCGGCGTTCCCATGGGCTCTTGGTTTCGTGGCGAATGCAGAGTGTGTTCATAACGGGCGTTAGTATATCGCGCCGTGTTAGATTGGTGGCTATTGAGGCGGTGATATCCGTTTCGTTTCGCCGCTGAGTTGTCGCCACTGATCGTCGGCTTTGGCTGCCGATTGATCGTGATCGGTCTTTAGCCACATGGCGCGCGTATCGCCCCAGGCACCGTTGTAAAACAGGAATAGGCGATTGTCTTTCACGATAAACGACTCGGGGTTGGCCTCGGTCTTCCCGCCGTCGATCATGGCCCATGAACACCAACTACCGTGGGCGGGTTCGTAGCGTGCGGGGTTGTTCTTGAAGCGACTGAGATTTTCCAGAGTAGCAAATTGGTAACGCACGCCGCCATGTTTGAGTTGCAGGTCGGGTTTGCCGCGCAGTGGAACACCACCGCCTTCGGGGAAGTATGCCACCGGGTCGTAACCGTCGATGGCGAGGCGGCTACGCGTAGGGATATCCCATTCGGCGATGTTGCGATTGGGGCCGCCCTCGTTAATGGTGGGGTGTATGTCGCGCGCGCAACCGCTCATTACTAAGGGAATGAGCAGGACGCATATTAGCGCGAGAGGACCGACGTGTTTTTTCAAAAAATGTGTCAGCATAGCGATGGTCTCCACTCGTAAATCATGCGCGACACGGAATTTCATGCAACGTCTTAATTGATGCTGTTCGCGATTGAGAGCGACAGTAGCGTTGTGGCCCGGCATGTAGCTGATGTAGGCTGACAAATCGTTTCCGATCGCAGTCATTCGTGAAGTTTTTCTAAGAGGTTGCCACGAAGCAATCGAAACCCCAACGTTTACCTTGGTTGTATGCTAGGTGCCGCTAGTCGCATTTCATTTGGAATGCATTCGTCCGCAAGCACCTCCCTGTCAGGAACGTGGAACTGTAAGCACGGTTTTTGCGAGCTTGGCTTACTCTTTGTCTGGAGAATCCGGTAACTTTGCTTCCCATGCCAGCGCTTCATCGACCTGTCCTTGCCGCCGACACAGTTCGGCAAGCCAGCGGATTGCGTTCGTCGTTAGGTCGTTCTCCAGTCCGAGCACTTTCTCCAGTTTCTGCTGACCGCTGCGCAGGAGCGTTTCGGCCTCGGTAAGAGCACCGAGTTCCATCTGGCAGCGACCGAGCCGGGCTTCGTAGAGACCGACGTATTGATGGTCGGCGGGCAAGTAGCCGCGTCCATTTTTCAACGCCGATTGATGCATGGGGAGCGCCTTCTCAAACTCGCCCGCGCGGCTGTAGGTTTCGGCGAGATTGCTGGTGATCGTGACCATGATGGGCAAATCTGCTCGTCCTGCCTCGGTGCCGATGGCATAGGCCTGTTCCATAAGCTCGTTGGCCTTCTGTTTATTGCCGCGGCGCGATTGAAAGATGGCGTAGTTGTTGAATGTCACCAGCGTTTTCGGATGATCGTCGCCGAGGATGCGTCTTCGCGCCGTCAGCGCCTCATCATAGAGCGCCTCGGCACGCTCGTTTTTTCCGACGGCTGCCAGTAGCGTCGCGACGTTGGATACCGAAACATATAAACCGGGGTCGTTTTCATCGAGCATACGCCGCGCCGCTGCTAGCTCCGGCTCGGCAAGTTTGAGTGCTTCGTCGTAGCGCTGTTGAAACTGATACAGTAGCGCGAGATTGTTCATCGCTGTTAGCGTCTCGCGCTGTTCCGGCCCGAGAATACGCTTGCGCGTTTCCACACATTCGACCAGCAGGGCTTCGGCCTTTTCCAGCTCACCAATCCGGGCATATGTCCAGCCCAGATTACATTTTACGGTGATGGTTTCCTTATGATCTGCACCGAACTTTGCGCGCCGTATTGCCAGAATCTTCTCACCCAGATCAATCGATTCGGCTAATTCTCCGCGCGCTTCGTGTACGCGTGCCACATCGTTCAATACGGCAAGCGTGTTGTCATCTTCGGCGCCGTAGGCTTCCTCGAAACGTTGTGCACAATCTTGGAGATGTTTGAGTGCGCGTTTCAATTCGCCCAATTGCAAATACGTGTTACCCAGCGTGAAGTGAATATGGCCATCAACTTCGGCTTCCTGCGGCGGCCGCTTAGTGAGATTCTCCGCCGCACGATCTACGACGGCGCGCATGGTGACATCTTTTCCCATCTCGTCGGGCGCAACTGCGGATAGTAGGTCTTCATTGAGAAACGCAGACACGGCGGTGGCGATGCGCGCTTGGCGCTGCGCCTCATCGCGCGCAAGTTCGGCTTCCGTCGCGCGATTCTGTGCGTCCTGGCGAGCATCTTTTGCAATGCGCGCTTGGTGTTCGGCATCGTCGCGCGCCAGACGGACTTGACGGTTCGAGTAAGCCAAGACCAAGACCAAGGCCGATAGCAAGACGACAAAACCCGCCGCTACCGAGGCCGCCACCCGATGTCGACGTGCTGCTTTCTTGAGGAGATACCAATTGCTGTCGCGCTTGGCTTCGATGGCCTCGCCGTCGAGATACCGTTGAATATCTCGGGCGAAGTTGCCCGCCGTTTGGTAGCGCTCGTCGCGATCTTTGCGTAACGCTTTCAGGATAATTTGATCGATTTCGTCATTGCCCGCGTCGTTCAGTTGGCTCGGACGCGGCGGAGGCGTGTTACAGATATGTTCGATCGTTGTTCGAAAACCCGAGTCCACCGGGTATGGAAACTGTCCCGTCATGGCACCGAACAACATCACGCCTAGCGCATAGACGTCCGTACGAATATCCACGCCGCCTTCGAGGCCTTCGACCTGTTCGGGGCTGGCCCAGGGCAGCGATCCGACGAATTGTCCGGTCATCGTTTGAATGGTGGCAAATTCGTCGTGTTCGTCGATCTTTGCCAACCCAAAGTCGAGAATATGCGGTCGTCCGGCGCGGTCGACGCGAATGTTACTCGGTTTGAGATCGCGATGAATGACTCCGCGTAGGTGCGCAACGTTAACTGCCTCGCAGACGTTCACAAAAAGACGCAAGCGCTCGTCGATCGACATTGCATTGGTAAGCAAGAAATCGTCGAGGCTGAGGCCGTCGATAAAATCCATGATGTAATAGCGGTGGCCCATCGTGGTGCCGCTATCGATGATGCCGACAATATTCGGATGTTTGAGCCGACTGAGAATCTGCACTTCACGATCGAAGCGGGCCGTCGTGTTGCGCCCTTGGAGGGATTGGTCGCGAATGACCTTGATCGCGACGTTGCGATTCGTGTTCTTTTGCAACGCTTTAAAAACGACGCCTTGGCCACCTCGAACCACATCGCCTGCAATTTCGTAACCGGGTAGCGCAGCTTGGAGGGTAGCGCGTAACTCGTCATCGGCCGTTGTGCCAACAAAAGTGGGCGGCATGCCGTCGAAGGTTGTTCTTTGTCGCAGATCTTCCACTTCGGCACGGGCCGCGGCGATCCAAGAGAAATGTTCATTCGGGTTGGACGACGACGTCATTCAAACTTATCCCGGTGGATTGGCTCAGGCTTCTAAGCAGACGACGCGTACGGCACGGATGCTTGGCAATTTAGCCTAGGTAAAGCCACGATACGTCCAATGCCGTCGCTTGCACGAAAACGGATTCGCTATCCAGTCGTGCGACATCGAGATGGAAAGTTCACTCGCGCGTATCCAAATAATCGGACGACGAGCCCATGTGCTGCCGCAGTCGCTCGTGGGCCCGGGCACGCAGCATATGGATCGCGCCTGGTGACCGATCAAGCGCTTCGGCCACTTCCTGTATGGACTGGGCTTCCAAATCGTACCGACGAACCACCTCGCCGTAGCGATCTGGCAATAACCGAATCGCGGATTCGAGCACTTGGCAGGCCTCGTCGCGGCGTACCTGTTGGCTGGGCGTGCCGGATTCTGCTTCCAACATTTCGTAAAGGCCGACCAACGAATCCTGATGGTTGGCGGGGCGCACGCGATTGCGCGGTTGGGGTTGTTTCTGGCGTTCGAGGCCGCGAATGGCGTCGCGCAGATTGTTTTGCGCGATGCGGCGCAGCCACGCTTCGAAGGATGCGGCCCGGTCGGGATCGAACCCGCTAATGCGTAGGAAAGCTTCCAAATAAGTCACCTGCATCACGTCGGACTTCTCCAGCACCGGCTGCCAGACAGGGTTGATTTGCAAGGTGCGTTCGACAGTAGGCCCGAAATGATGCAACAGGCTCGTCAGGGCTTCGGTATCGCCAGCGACGGCGGCGGTAATCTTGGATTGGGCGGTGGTTTCGTCCACTGGGGCTCCCTTACGCGGTGACGCCGAGTATAGGCCGAAAAATCTTCAAAAAAAAGCGTGAAGGTGATTTGGTGGCTGTCGCAGTTATCTCAGCAGTCACCGAAGTGACCGCAATGAACGAGAACCACTCAATACAGCCGCCCATGACGGCGGCAAACAGCAAGGAGATGCACGATGCCCACCAAACCCCAACAACTGGCACTGATGATCGTGATGGTCAGCGGTATTTTTGTCGCGACCGGTATGACGTGTGAAGATCCGAATGTGCCGACGCCCGTGCCGACGCCCGGTGCCGAGCAACCCGACGACCCCAATACACCGACGCCTACGCCCGATGGTGAGCCGACGCCCGCGCCGTTTAGCATCGTGGGATCTTGGAAGCGCGTGTCGGGTGATTTCGCCCTCGCATCGGAATTAAACGGCGGCGACGTCGAGTATCTCATCTTGGGGGCCGATGGAAGCGCAAGCGTTACGATCCGCAACGAGCAAACGCAGGCGCTCATGTGCCGTGATGGTCTGTACTCCGACCTGACCGAACGGTCGATCTTGATGGACTTTGGGCTTGCCGGTCTTGTTGATGCCGGCTTCCAAGGCACCAGTTTGGCGATTCATAACATGCCGGACAACGACACGCTTGAGATAACCGAGAATGGCAGCGTCGACTCGGTGTTCGAACGCGTGGCGGAAGTACCGCTGGAAGACCGATGTCGACAACTTGCGATTGTCGATCTTATGACTGACTTTCCCGAGCCGGATTTCCCGACCGATCTTGTGTTGGTGAATAACATATTCATGTATGCCAACGATGACGTAAATCGAGAGCTCGTCCGCGTGAACAAGAACGACGGCACGATGCTGGCTCCGCTAGCGATTCAGTCAGGCGTCCATCAATACCCGCTGACCAGTCAGGGTGATGACCTGTGGAATCACTGTAACTGTGGCAATGACACGATCATCGAACGCATCACGCAGGCATCGATTTCGGCCGATCAAGTAACCAAGACCGAATTGGCTGTAGGCGATTTCGATATCGATACCGCCGCGTTTGATGAGCAAAGCAAGTTGCTTTACTTAACTGGGCGCGACTTTGACTTGGGGCGCAATCAGATTCTCAAAGTCAACGCTGAGGCCGCGCCCGATGTATTGGTGGGGGCATTCGATTTTGAGTTTCGCATCGAAGCGATGGCTTTCTCTGGTGCCGACTTGTTCGTTATTGCCGGATATCCTTACCACCTATATCGCGTCAATCCTGATACGATGAAAGTGGTCGAGTCGTTCAGCCTTCCGCTTAGTTTCAACAGCGAGCCCGCCGGGCTCGTGGTTGACGGCGATTCGTTCTATATGTTGCAAGAAAATTTCCGTAATCAACCGGACTCAGGTGAGATCGTGCAACTTCAACCTGTGGAATAGCACACGGCAATATTCGGATTCGTGGGTGTGGGTTTGGTGTGGGCGTGGTGCGGACAAGTCGTTCGCGCCGCGCCTTTTTTATGTCGTGCAGTCGTTGTCGGTAGTGGACAACAGCGTATCGACGAATACTGAAATATCGGCAAGGTCTACACCGCCACTTGCATCGGTATCGGCACAGGTACAATCAGTGCCGACGCCCAGTAGGCATGTCATAAACCCACCGATATCCAGTGCGTCGCGTGACGCATCGCCGTTGATATCAGCCAAGCAGTTACATCCATCGGCATTGGCCGCCCACAGGATACCGCCCAATAGGTGCGACTGAAACAGCGGGTCTTCAAATGTCTGCGAACGATGACCGAGCGCCGTGTACCAGGCGCGACCACCATCGAATTCGTGATACCAGGACATCGGATGATCGGTGCCCATGGCGTTGTTGCCGGGGTTGTATGAGGTTTCGTCAATGGTCAGCAACACGTTGACGGCAGGGCGAGGGTTGTTTTCAAAGTTGTACCATTCATCGCGAAACGTGAATGAGGCGGGCAGGTCTTCGGTGCTAATGTGGGTCGCGTCATCCACATCGAGCGTGGCATCTTGTATCGATGGATGCGAATTGAACCACGCATCGCCGCCGATGAGTTGACCGTACCAAGGCCAGTTGTACTCGCAGTCGGTCGCGGCATGAATTCCAACCCACGCACCACCCTGTTGGATGTAGGCCTCAAACTCGGCTTGTTGGGTATCATTCAGTACGTTGCCAGTGGTGCTGAGCCAGATAACCACTTCGTATTGCGTCAAGTTGGCAAGCGTGAAGTCGTCGGCGTCTTCTGTTAACGCGACGGTGAAACCGTTCTCAATACCCAGCGTTTGAATCAGCGCGATACCGTCGGAAATCGATCCATGTCGAAAGCCGCTGGTTTTGCTGAAGACGAGGACATCGAAGCCGCTGCCGGCCATGGCTGGCATGCAGGAAAGTGTGAACAGGCTGATACTTAGAGTTGGAAGGGATCGCTTTAACATTCCGGCTATTCTAGCAATAAGTCTCACCACTCCGATATAGTTGCCACTATTGAGTTACCTTATTTAAGACCCGGGAGGGCGAGAATCAGAATGCTTCGTTGATATTATGGACCTGAGGTTTTTTTGCCGGTGCGCCGCGTCGTAATTCACGCCGTCACGGTTAAGTCAATAAGGCACAGATCAATCACACACGGTCGCAGAATCGCCTTTTGTTTATGGTCGTATTGCGACGCTCTCGTTGCTCGTCTGCAGGCTTTTCAGCAAGGTGATTATCTCTGACTGCACGCTTGCATCATCCATATTCCCCAAGTGACCGCCGGTTTCGCGCACGATCAATCGATCGGATGGAATTGTCTTTTGCAACCACGCCATATCGTTTTCAGAGAGTAGGAAATCGTTGGCGTTGGTAAAGACGCCCACGCGCGGATCGCTTTGCAAATGGCTCGCGTAAAGGCGCAGATCGTTGGCAAGAAACATCGATTGGCCGTCACTTACCTGCTGCGCTTCATCGCGCAGGTAGGGGAGCATCACGCCGTATGCGTATTCGTTAAGCGAATAGTCGAGGATTTCTTGCGATGCACTGGCTTGATTGAGTTCGCTCCATTCCGTTTTGAGAAACGGTATCTCACGTTTGTGGCGGCATTCCCAGATCATGTCGTGCAGCAAGAAGCGGTAGCCCAGCCCCACGAGAAACTCGGCTTCCGTCGCGCCAAACTCGACGCCACCTCCGCCGGAAAACGCAAGACGGTTCGCTTTTTTTAAGGCGACAATGGCGCGCGTGTCGCGCTCTTCTGAAGGAAAGGTCATTAGCGCGTTGTAATAGTCATCAATCTGATCCGCGGCATGCCGCAGTTGCACCGGCGGACAGATCGCGAGATACGCATCGAAGTCGATCAGCTTTTGACCACCGGCATCGACAGGTTCGCGCGCAGCAATCATCAGCGTATGGAATGCGCCGAACGATGTACCGACCAAAGCGCGCTCCAATACCCTATTGCCATACTCAACTCGTAGCGCACGCCAGACGGCATCGAGAGCGGCGTGTACGTCGGCTGCATCATTCGGTCCAAACCCAGGGTAAGTGGTCGCGCCCGCATGGCGCATAAACTCGAAATTGGCGGCGCTACTAATGGTTGCGACTGAATAACCGGCGTTGAAGAATACTTCGGCCAGCGCGATGTTTTGTAACGTATGGCGATGTCCGCCGAAGCCCGGCAACAGGAAGACGACGGGGGCGGCCTCTTCTTGGATCCACGCGGTGAAGGGCAATTCGTCACGCGTCATTTTGATATAGGCTTTGCCTTCGATCGGCTCGTATGCAAAGAAGGGGTCGGAGGGCGCAAATCGCAAGTAGTTTAGCGTTTGCGATGCATCCGAATCGGTAGTCGGTTCAGTGAGTGGTGCGTCGAGGATTTCACGCTGAGCCAGATATAACCGTCGCATCGATTCGTAAGGATCGCGATTGGTCGTCAGCAGTCGTTTGGCATTGCCGGCTTGCTCGTTGCCGCGCACGAATCCTTTTCCGATCAGTACGGGGCGCATCCACCATGCGAACGGGTCGAGCGCCAGATCACCAAGGCCACCCAAGGCGTCGCGCAGCGTGCTGGGGCCGCCGATGGGTTCCACCAGAAACGCGCTGTCGCGCCAGCCGGCATGATTGAGTGTCATTCCCGTGTCCGTGCGCTGCGCCGTGATACCCTGTTCGGCGGCGGCATCTTTCACACCCAACACGCCGGCAGTCGTATTGATGCCGAAGCGCTCCAGGTTTGTTGCCGCCGCTTCGTTATTGCCTTGTAGCGCGTGATTGACCGAGTGTTGAATCACTTCAGAGTTATTGGCCATGTTTAACATGCCGGTGCGCGCTTCCTGCGGCACCACATAACGCCAACCGGTCGCTAGCGGGTCGATAAACAATATCAATGCGCCGGCGTTCAAGCCTTGGGTAAGTCGATTCACGGGTTCGAGTGGATCTTCGTGATAGGGCAGTGCGTATTCTTCGCGCTGAAAGTGCTCGGCACCGGGGCCTTCGTAACCGCTCCAGTCGTGTCGTTCGAGGGGTTTTTGACAGGCAAGCTGAGCTGCTATGGCAATCAAAAGGACGCCGCCAACGCACTTATGCTTGAAGGTCCACGATACGCAGTATTCAAGTTGAGAATCAGAGTCGACGAGCATGATAGTCGCTTTACCCTTCCGGAAATTCGGGGATCGGCAATTGATGCGCAGCGCGCATCACCGTGCGCTGTTATATCGTCGATTCTAGGTCGCTCGGGTAGTTTGGGCCGTGCGTCGCCGCAAAATCCGAGCAATTCGCGGTCAATAAGGCAACTCCTGCGCGACAGGATTTCGTCGGATGCGATTTGATGTCACCACGAAAAAAGGGCGCGTTCCAAGGAACGCGCCCCCTATAAGTTGTTATTGTCGCTCGAAGGCTTTCGCTACATCACGTGGATGATAGGGCGATGCTTCCGTGCGTCGGCTTTAGGCCGAGCGGCGTCGTCGATAGCGACGGCGGCAACCGGCAGCACTAACGAGCATGAACGGCGTCATCATCATCATGTCGGTTCCGTTACCGCAACCACACATGTTGGGGTTTTCCTGATCGCCGGGAGGGCCGTCACCCGGTCCGTCGCCAGGGCCATCACCAGGACCATCGCCGGGGCCGTCACCTGGCGGCGGCGGTGGCAATTCGCAGCCATCGGCATCGACCATGGCACCGGCAGGCGTGTCGGGGCAGATGTCGTCGCAGTTGCCCACGCCATCACCGTCACCATCCGGCTCGCTGCCCAACGGCGACGACGTATCTACCTGTCCGGTCGTACCGGCACCACCGAAGAAGTTTACTCGTGCATCGACCGGGTGGTCGGCGTCGCCGTTGGTGTTTTCGATGGCGTCATTGGTACATCCTGAGAAGTCGTTGCTTCGGAATGTGACGACTGCCGTTTCGAGGATGTCATTGATGATCGCGCCGTCGGCCATGCCGGTGAAGCAGTTGTCGCGAGCAAGGATTTCCGTTCCTTCGTCGCAGTCCACCGTCACGTCAATACCAGCGTTCGCTGAGTTACCGAAGAATTGGTTTTCCCTCACTTCGACTTTGCTGGCGTCCAGATAGTCGGTGAAATACAAGCCGGTATCGCCGAACCCTTCAAAGATGTTCTTTACGATGATGAGATTCGAGCCTCCGTCGAGGTAGCTATTCGTGAAGAAGCCGTAATCACCACCTTCGAAGATGTTGTCAACGAGATAGAGCCACGCACCGTAGCTCAGGTCGCCGTCCATATAGACAGCGGCGCGGGTATAACCGCTTGCCTGCGTGCGACGGATGTCTAGTTCCGAGCCATATTCGATGTAATCGGCGAGGTGTATGGCGTCCTCCATCGTTTCGTTACCGCCGATCGTGTTGTCGAGCATGTCCATGAACACGCCTTCGTAGAATTCATCGACTTGGATACCCGCACTACCGGCACCGGTGCCGATATTGTTGATAATGTTCCCACTGATCGAGTTGAAGAAGCAGCCGTACTCGATCGTCTCGGTCACAATGATGCCGTAGTTGGCACCCGCGTCCGTTCCGGTGATCGTGTTGTTGTCAACGACGAGGTTGCAGCCGTACTCGACATAATAGGCACGCACGCCCATATCATCGAAGTTAGCGATGGTATTGCCGGTACATTCGACGTCCGATCCTTCGTAAATGTAGTCGTCGAGAAACACACCATAAGATGACGGACCGGTCGGACCACCATCGAAAGTGTTATTGCGTACGTACAGGTTACTGCCGTACTCGACGTAGTCGTCGACGAACAGCCCCGCCTCGTTGTAGTCGGTGCAGTTGTTTCCTTCGACCGTCGCAGTCGAGCCATACCCGATGTAATACAGGTGAATCGCCGAGTAGTCGCTGTCGTTTAGGTCGATTGTGTTGTTCACAATTTCAACTGTGCTGCCGTATTGGACGCTGTCATCGAAGTAGATGCCGTAGGTAAGATTGGTACCGTTGTCGGCGGTGAAGACGTTGTCCGAAACCGTACACTCGGCACCGTATTCGATGTTATCTTCGAAGCGGAAACCACAATCCTGGAAACCGGAAACCTCGTTATTGGTTACAAGCAATTTGGCACCGTAATCCAGGAAGTAGAAGTAAATCCCGTTGCCTGTGCTTTCATTCATTTCGACGGTGTTACCCGAGATTTCCCCGTAGCCACCGCCGGATTCGATGTATTCCCAGTAGATACCATCGGCGCTGGTGCTGTTCGCGGCAGTAATGTTGTTTTCGCGTACGTAGCACTCGCCGCCTTCGTAAAGCTCGAGGATATATATACCGTGGCTATCGAATTCGGTAACGGTGTTATTCTCGATGTAGATTCGCGGTCCGTAGTAGAAATAGTCTGAGAAGTACATGCCTTCGCCGGTGCCGTCCCCTTCGAACGTGTTACCGGAGAAGTGATGCTCGCCGCCGGCCTCGATATAGTCATCGAAGTAAAGGCCGTAGTCGTCATACCCGCTAACTTCATTATTCAGCATCTCGAACAGCGATGCCTCGAAGTAGTAGAAGTATACGCCGTAGGTCGAGCTGTTTCCCTCGATGACGTTGTTATTGACCTGGCAAGAACGGCTTGGCGAACCCGAGTAGTAAATGTATTCCCAGTAGACAGCAGCCTCATCGAAGCCGGTAATGGTATTGCCGTTTACCTGGCCGGTACAACCTTCGTCAAACTCGTAGTGGTACACACCGTAATCCGAGCTACCGTCACCCGTAATGGTGTTGTTGTTGACGGTCGTGTCGCTGCCGTACTTGATATCGTAAATGTAGACGCCGTAGTCGGTGAATTCGGTGATCGTGTTGTTGTTCACGTTCAGCGTCGAGCCATTCTCTACGTGATCCTGGTAGAATCCGTAGCTGACGTTGTTAACATCATTGCCATTAAACGTCATCTCTGTGAAGTCGTAGAGGTAGCTACTGGAGTAGAACCCATACCCGCTACCACCGGCAACGCCGTTGAATTCATTGTTATCGATATGGATGGTTGACGAATAAGCGTCATCGGAGAAATAGACACACTCGCTATCAAATTCATATACGATATTGTTGAGGATATTGAGTGTGGTGGTATATAGCACCACGTTTCCGACACTGCCCACGGCCGTGTCGTTGAAGTACATGGCACTGCTGAATGCATATGCGCCGCCTCCGCTGCCGAAGATATTGTCGTTAATATTGACCGTTAATTCGGCAAGGGCACCGTCTGAATAAACACCCTGTGATACTTGGTTACCCAAGAAACGATTCGCGATTATGCTCAGTGGGTTGGCATTGTTTACGTTCGGGTAACCCACATTGGGGCTGTCGATGAACACGATATAACTCGCGTTGGCGTCGAGATGTTCTACCGTAAAGCCTTGCCCGGCGTCGCCAAACGTCGCGCCCGGAGCGCTGATCGTGACAATAGGATTGCCTGCACCGGGGCTATCTTCGATCGTCGTGGAATTGCGACCGTTAACGGAGAGTACCTGCAGATTAGGAACGTTGATATCAATAGTCTCCGTATAGGTGCCGTCTGACACCAAAATCGTGTCGCCATCGGCGGCATTGTCGATAGCCATTTGAATAGTCGGGTAGTCACCTGGCACCGTGAGGGTGGCGGCGTTGGCGATGGTCGTCAGCGCCAGTGTTGCGATCAGCGTCGCAACGTAGTTGAAATAGCCGGGTTTTTTGCGTTCGTTTGTGTTCATGTCTTCACTCCTCTTTTGGTAAGAGACATCGGTTTTAGGGCGGGAAGCGACGGTTATCGACCGGCGCACCCGTTGCGTTTCATAAGCGCAAGCGTACTGATGACGAACGAAATGGCCGCGCGGACCATAAAATTTCAGAGTTTTTTCAACCCGCAGATGGGGCGGGGAATTGGGCCGGAGAATTTGGATCACCGCATTATCTCCTGACGTCGGTCGTCTCGTGCGAATACGACCTGTTCACGAATCCATCGTGAACACACCTCGTCATGTCATTTGCGGTGACATTTCATTGGCGAGTTGTCCTTAAGGTCGACGATAGGGCGTGCGAAGCCAAATCGTCCAAGAACAACTCTCGAACACAAGATTTAATATGGCACCAAAATCACGAAGGGGCAAATTTTCTTAGAAAATTTCCCGATTTCGTGGTGCTCCAGTTTCTGTTCGGGCCATTTGATCGTCAGAAAAGACAACCAAAATGTTCACTGTGTTACACCGAATTAATGCACCGCAGACCTTCGCTAGTCAGCCTGCTACAAGGATGTGCGATAAGGGAGGAGCGGATTCACGCGCGGTGGGAAAATATTTTTCCAGCAAATGAGAGTTGTGCTGTCACTGAGTACGATCGAGGGTGAAGAGGTGCGAAGACAGCTACATTTGCGGCGTGGGGGTTAACCGAGCGCACCCGTTTCTTCCAAGATGATCTTGCCGATCGCGAGAGTTGCAGGCGAGGTGGTTAATTTATCCGTTTCAACATATGTCCAAAATTGCTCGAAGTCGCGGTCACGCAATTCGCACAAGATCGCCGCATAGGCGTATCCGCCCAGCACGATAGCCATCGCCTTCTTGTTTCCGTTTTTCTTGACGACTTTGCCCAGCGTCTTCTTCACACGCTCAAGCATGGTGGCAACCGATTCACCCTCGGGCGGCTCGATCGACAGCGGATCGTTGCGCCATTGCTTAAAGACTTTACCGAAGCGCTCCTTAAATGCGTCGACCGTCAGTCCTTCCCAATGACCGAGATCCATCTCGCGTAAACCGTCCGAAGGTTTCACTTTTACTTTGAGTTCGTTCCCTATGATGGCTGCTGTTTGTCGCGACGGCTCATCGCCACCGCAGTGCACCATCTGGGGACGTAGATCGACCATCGCCGCCGCATCATCGGCCGCCTGCTGATGACCTACCTCGTTAAGTCGCAAATCGGTATCGCCAACCAAGCGACCCTGCGCCTGCCAGTCGGTCTGTCCCGCTCGAATTAAAATCAGTTGACTCATATTGCTACCAAGGTGCGTTGCTGTGTTAAATCGGGCTCGTTACGCATCATCCAGAATCGCAATGGTTGCGAACGGCTTGCCTTCGAGAAACTCAAGGCTGGCGCCGCCGCCAGTCGAGATATGCGTCATCTTAGACGACAACCCCGCTTTTTCGACGGCCGCCGCCGAATCACCGCCGCCGATGATCGTCGTGGCACCATTTTCCGTGGCCTTGGCCAGCGCTTCGGCAACGGCGAGTGTGCCACGATCGAACGGTTGCGTTTCAAATACGCCCATCGGCCCGTTCCAGACGACGGTCTTGGCGTTGGCCAACGTTTCGGCGTATTCGGCGATACTGATCGGGCCAATGTCGAGGCCCATCCATCCCTCGTCGATGTCGCCTTTGCACGTTTTGGTTTCAACTTCGGCTTCTAGTTTTTGAGCGCACATGCTGTCCACTGGCAATTGAATTTTTCCGCCAGCTTGCTGCATCAGCTCGCGTGCCAAATCGAGCTTGTCGTTTTCGCACAGGCTCGCGCCGACGTCGACGCCTTGGGCCTTATGAAACGTGTACGCCATCGCGCCGCCGATCAGAATGCCGTCGACTTTGGGTAACAGGTTTTGAATTACGCCGATCTTGTCGCTGACCTTGGCACCGCCAAGGATCGCGAAGAACGGGCGCTGCGGCTCGGCCAAAGCGTCACCGAGGAATTTCAGTTCGCGCTCGACCAGATGGCCAACCACACGCTTGCCCGCCGCCATGCGTTTGGGTACGTCATACATGCTGACGTGTTCGCGATGGCAAGTGCCGAACGCGTTGTTGCAATAAATATCCGCGCGCCCTGCCAGCGCATCCGCAAACGCATCGATGGCGCCACGTTCATCGGCAGTTGGCGCTTCACCGCGTTTGGTGGCCTTATCGATCAAGTTCTCCGCCGCATGAAAACGCAGATTCTCGAGCAGCAGTACATCACCGTCTTTGAGTGCGTTGACTTTCTTCGTTGCCTCGCCACCCACGCAGTCGTCTGCAAACGCCACCGGCTTTTCGATCAGATGGCTCAAGCGCTCGGCCACCGGTCGCAACGAAAACGCCGGATCGGGCGTACCCTTTGGTCGCCCCAGATGGCTCATTAGTATCAGGCGACCACCGCGATCGATCACAGCGCGAATCGATTCCAACGCCATCACGATGCGGCGGTCATCTCCGATCTTGCCATCGCCGCTGATCGGCACATTGAAATCAACGCGCATGAGTACTCGCGCGCCCGCGACATCGATATCGCTAATCGTCTTTTTCAACGGAACTCCCTCGGGTAGTGGGTTGTTGGTCGTTCTTTTCCGCTAGTAGCTTGGCCACATCATCAATGAAGCCATCCGGGCCGGGGTCGTCGCTGCGTAGGTTATCGCCTAAGCCTGCCGGTGAATGATCGCCGAAATCACGATCGGGCCCAGCCGAGATAAACACCGGGCGCCCGTCGTTGGTGATCACCTTTGGATCGTCGGAATCCGGCCCCAAAAATCGCAGCGGCGTGCCCCACGGGTCCACCAAGGTGGCGTCGTTCGGGCCTTTTTTCAACAAGGCGGGAAACGCGTCGATCAATGACCGCGACTTAGGATGGTCAAGCAAGTGAACCACGGCAGAAATGCGCGAATCGTCACCGTAGCCGACCGGATATTGCCCGGTGTCGCGGCGATAGCGCACCAGCGCGACGTCGAGATCGCGCAGCATACGCACTGCCAAATCGCGGCGGGCATCCGAACGTAGCCCGGACATCCAACCGGACACCAAAAATAGCGTTACCCCGGTGAGACCGATGGTGAGCAATGTCTCTACGAGCGTGAGCCCAGATCGACGAGAACGGCGATGTCTCATAGCCAAAATGCTAAGAGCCACGGAGGAGCGGTCAACCCCATAACCCCCAGCTTCGCTGTCACCGATAAGCGGCAACTTCGGGCGTCAGCGAAACTTGCAATCACCTAGCGAGCCTTCAATAATCTGGTGAAAAGGGCAATTGTTCGACCCACCGCTATTTCGGACCTACGTCCGGGGTTTTCATGGCAATCATCGTTTCCTGTGACTGTGGTAAGCGCTTTAAAGCCAAGGATGAATTGGCAGGGAAGAAGGTGCGCTGTCCCGGATGCAAGAATCCGGTTGCGGTGGAGGGGAAGAAAGCCAAGGTCAAATCCGCGGCCAGCAAGGCCGATATCGAAGCGGCCATGGCCAAATATGAGGCCGCCCAGGCGGTGAAGACCAAGAGCGCCGAAGATGAGGCCCGCTTCAAAGAAGAGGCCAATAAGCTGATCGAAAGCTACGACGCTCTCGCCGGTAAAACAGAGAAAAACAGCACCAAAAAGAAGAAGGGCCAGCTTGCCGAGAGCGAGAAGCCCAAAAAACCGACGGTTGTCACGCATGCCGCCGACGCCGGTGGTACCGTCGCGCAGAATCCCTGGATTCGCTATCTGGTTATTGCGGGCTTGGTGTTTGGCACAGCAGCAGCGGCGCGTTACGGCGTGAGCTTGTTGGTTTCAGATATCTCTGCTCAAACAACACCGAATGTAAAGCCTGAAGAACGGATTAAAGAGCTCGAAAAAGAAGCGCGGGCGGCGATTATCGCAAAAGACTTTGCAAAGGCCGAAGCAGCGCTTGGCGAGATTTTGGAGATCGATCCCGCTCATAAGGATCATCGCAATTACAAGATGATCTCCGAGCAACTCGAACGCAAGCGCAGTAGCGATTCGTAGTTGCGGACGGCACCGAGCCACCTATCCCTTGATTCAATCCAAGATTTTCGTCCCAAGTTTATTTACGCCAGTACCGCTTCGGCGTCCGTCGGCAGCGATTGCTGTTCGGGTGCGCTGGTCGCTTTCGATGTTAGCGGACAGGTCTCCTTAATCCGCTTCTGTAATCCCGACATGATTACGAACATCGCAGGCACAAAGTAGAGCGCGATTAACGTACATCCTGCGACGCCGCCAGCGATGGCAACAGCCAAGGGCGGCCAGAACTGTCCACCGTCGATTAGCAGCGGTATGAAACCCGCAATCGTCGTTAGCGTTGTCGACAGCACGTGCCGCGTGGACTTTGTCACTTCTTTACGAATCGCCAGCGCATCGCCTTTGCGCGCCGCTTCATTCGCGCGCAAGCCCGCCAACACGACGATCGAGTCGTTCACGGCGATACCGACCAAGCCCATTGTTCCGACAATCGCCATAAAGCCGAATGGATATCCGAAGGTCCAGATCGATAGTAGGCCCAGGCCGATGGCAAGTATGCCGACGAAGCCGATGATGGCTGCCATGCGGAATGAGTTAAAGCTCAACACCAAGGTTGTGATCATGATGGCGACCAACAACGCGACGGACGCCATCAGATTGGAGATCGCGCGCTCGCGCTCGGCTGATTCGCCGCCCAACGACATGCGATAACCGGCGGGTAGGGCGAAGCCCTTCTCTTCCAGCGTTGCGTTGATGTCAGCGAGGACCGTCGAGGCCAACGCACCTGCACGCACGAACCCACGAATGGTATTCACGCGCGCACCGTCGCGCCTGGGTAGCGATGCCAACTCGGGCAGCACTTTCACGTTGCTTAGTGCCGTCAAGGGGATGTAGTCGAGCGGTTCGGTGTCGGCGTTTCCTTCTGCGCGGGCGACCAGATTGGTGGATTTGATGCGATCCAACTGACTGCGCGTGGTGTTTGCCATGCGCACGCGCACCGGCATTTCTTCGGTCGCTTCCAAAATCGAGCCGCCCACCGCGCCTTCGGTTTGGGCATCGAGCTGTTGCGCGATCTCAACATTGCGCAATCCTGCCATACGTGCTTGTTCGTCGTCGATGTCGATCCAGAGTTTGGGTTGTCCGTCTTGCAGCGTGGCTTCGGTCTGCACGACTTGTGCATGGTTGGCCATGATGGTGCGCACTTCGTCGCCAAGATCGCGCAGGCGATCGAGGTCGGGCCCGAACAGGCGAATCTCAATCGGTGCGTTAAAGGGTGGGCCTTGTTCAAGTTTGCGGGCGATGAACTGCGCCTCTGGTAATGCCTTCTCCAGCAAATCTTGGGCGTCGTTGACCGTTTGGGTATCGCCTTCGGCATCGCGCATCTGCACAAGGGCGTTGGCGTAGAAGGGTGAGCCCTCGCGACCACCAAGCAGGTTGTAATAAAACTTCGGCGCGCTGGTGCCGACAAACCAATGAACCGCGACGATGTCTTCGTGTTGCAACAGTTCGTTGCGCGCTAATTTGGTGATTTCAAGCGTGCGATTCAGCGATGTCTGCGGGGGTAAGCGCAGATCGAGTTGAAACTGATCGCGATCACCTTGAGGAAAGAATTGCTCGGGTAGTTCGCGTGCCTTGTAGAAGCCAAATGCCGGCAGCGCGATGGCAATCAGGATGCCGAGCACCGGGTAGCGCACGATCGTGTCCAACGACCAGCGATAAACCGGTGCCAGCGTACCGCCCGAGATGCCATTGCGAAGAAACCCGCCGCGATTGGTCGCGTCGAGGCGACCTTCGAAGAAGCCGGTCAGCGATGGAATAACGGTGAGGGCCAGCCCGAACGAACAGATTACGGCTAGGATGACCCCTAATCCGATGCTGCCAACAAATTCACCCGCATTGCCGGGCATCAACACGATCGGCGCGAACGCCAGCACCGTCGTCAACGTGGAACCGAAAAGCGGCGCAGCCAGATATCGCACCGTCGCCGAGATAGCTTTGGCGGGCGACATGCCTTCGCGCAAGTGCTGTTTGGTTTCGTCTACCGTGACGATGGCGTTATCGATCAACAAGCCCAGGGCGATGATCAGCCCGGTGACCGACATCTGATGCAACGGCAGCCCGATGAAGTTCATGATGGTCAGCACCATGAAACTTACGAGCGGCAGGGCGGAGCCAACGAGAATCGCCGCACGCCAGCCCATCATGAAGAAGATCACGCCGATCACGCACAACATGCCGAGTACCAAATTGATGGCAAGTCCTTCGAGGCGGGCGGTCACGTACGTGCTTTGATCGAAGATAATCGGTAGCGACACGCCGTCGGGCAGGGTGGCCGCAAATTTGTCGAGTTCGGCACGAATCTTGGGCGTCCATTTATCGATTTGTTGACCGTCTTCCATGCGCACGGCCAACGTGATGGCAGGCTTGCCATTGATGATCGATAAGCTGGTTGGTGGATCCTGAATAGCGCGATAGACGTGAGCCACGTCGCCCACGCGCAGTAGTGCATCGTCGCGGTTGTTGCGCAGCGGCACAGCAGCGATGTCATTGACGCGTTCTAACTCACCGGAGACTTCTAACAAGTAATCTGATGCTTCGCCGCGCAGAAGGCCCGCTGCAACTTTCGCATCGGCCTGTCTCAAGGCGTCAGCGACATCACTCACGGTAAGGTCGAGCGACGCCAAGCGAGCGGCGTCGATCTCTACGCGGATTTCTTCATCCGGATCACCGTAGAGGTCTACTTCCTTAGTGCCGGCAATGGCCTCCAATGAATCTTCGAGTTCTTCGGCAAGCCGTCGCAGAATGCGCAAGCTGGGTTCGTCGATGCGCTCCCATTGCAGAGCGGCGATCACGCTGTAGGCGGTAATGGTCCATTCATCGAATTCGGGCTTGCTAGTGCCGGGGGGGAGGAACGGCTCGGCGTCGGCAATCTTGTCGCGCACCCGCGACCAAACCGGGTCAGTTTCGTACACCGAATCCTGCAGCTCGATCGTCATGACCGAAATGCCGTTGCGCGAGTCCGAATCGATGTGCTTGATCTCTTCGACTTCGCGAATGGTTTCTTCGAGTTTCTCCGTCAGGAGCGTTTCGACGCGTTCGGCATCGGCCCCAGGGTAGCGCGTGATAACGCGGCCGATGCGCTCGCTGAGCGTCGGGTCTTCCGCCGTCGGCAACACCGTTAGCGCGGATAAACCGCCCACGAGAATCACACCGATGGCCAAGACCAACAGGCGTGGCTGGCGATAAAACAGATTGGTCATGCCGTTTGACATCGTGTGTGCTCGCTTAAGCGGGGTGTTCTATTTTGCAACCGGTGGTTAATGGAATAGAGGTTACTGCGTGGAAACAACTTGTCCGGGGCTGAGGCGATGCACTGCACTAATGACGATTCGATCACCATCGTTTAACAACCCCTCAACAAAAGCACGCTCGCCATCGCTGTAGATCAATTCCAAATCGCGTTTTTCAACAACTAAATTCGCTGCGTTGTCTTTCGAGATCACGGCATAACAGGCCCACAAGCCTCGCGAGGACCGCACCAAACTTTCGAGCGGCACCCAAAACCCATTTGCTTTTATCGTGCGTTGGCTGCGGAGAAAACCGACTTCACCGGACACGACCGAAGCAGCAGCGTCCGATGGAAGGGTGACCATCACCTTACGCGTGCGCGTACGATCATCGACTTCAGCGATGACCGAAAGAATCGTGCCCGTGTACGCTTGGTCGCGAATGATAACGGTTTGTTCGTCGCCACTTGCCAGCTCAGCTGCGATGTCGACAGGCACACCCACATGCAGTTCGAGTTGATCCGCTTCAACCAAGCGCGTTAGCACTTGCCCCGCGTTTACTACCGTGCCGTCGTCGATCAGGCGGCGGGTGATGCGGCCGGCAAACGGTGCATGCAGCGTGCTCTTATTTATACTGACGTCGATATTTTCCAGCTCCGCCGTCCATGCCGCGACGGTGGCGCGCTGGGCTGCGATTTGCTCTTTGCGTGTACCGGCTTCCAGTTCGGCTAGACGTTCGCGCGCCGCTTGCAACTCGGCGGCTGCTTGGGCGGCGTCGTTGCGGGCGTCGTTGCGTTCTTTGAGGGTGGCCACATCGCGTTCGTGCAAGCCGTCTTTTCGTTGCCGCTCTTCGTCAAAGCGTTGAAAGGCTGCTTCGGCCGCCGCCACCATGGCGCGGGCTTCGGCGATGTCTTCCACGCGCGGCCCAGCGATCATTTCATCGAGTAGTGCTTGTGCCTGAGCGAGCTGGGCTGCGGCTTTGGTGCGCTGCGTCTGCAGTAGGGCGGTATCGAGGCGGGCGATGACCTGACCGGCGCTTACCGCATCGCCTTCATCGACGGCGATCGATTCGACTTTGCCGTTGAGTTCGAAACTCAGGTCGGTGGTTCGCCGCGCTTCGATGCGACCGGTGAAGTCGACTTGCGTTTGGTAACGGTCGGCAGCCGCCACGGTCGTGGTTTCGACCAAGAGGGGACGACCGAGCGAATCCGATTTAGTTCCCGACTTGCCTTCACTACCGAACAATTGCTGCCGCTGCGTCCAAGTCAGGACGGCCAAAGCGACCAGCGCGACGGTGGCGACTCGGCGACGCGTCAAAAAATGACGAAGCGTCAATTTGTCGCCAAAAAAAGACGAACTAGGCGGTGATTGCGGCGCGTTCATCTGCGAATATCTCCTCAAGGATGCGATCTCTGGTCGTATCGTAGTCCCACTCGTGGGAAAGCGGTCGCCAATTCCAACCGTCTAAATAGGCCTGTTGCATCTGACGCAGGCTCGTCACGACATCTTCAATGCCCAATTGATCCATACAGGTCTGGGTCTTGCCCACAATGCGGCAGCCGAAGGTCATGCCCCAAATTCCGAACGCAATCTCGGATGCTTGGCGATGTGGGGGGATTTCCAAATCGCCGGCTTCGATCCCGCCCTTAATGGTGCCACAGACAGCGGCCACGCAGCGGCCATCGACCTGTTGCATCGCCTCTTGGTTGGCATCAGAGGCCTTACAAGCAATCGATTGCACGTATAGCACTTCTTCGGTGGCGATGTAGTCGGGGTAGCGGCGGGCGAAGATTTCGTCGGCGGCGCCGATGGCGGTCATACGTTCGCGCGGGCGACCCTCAAATGTCACGGCGCGTTCGAATAGCTCGACGCGTTTCATTTTGGTTTGGATGGCGAGCGCCGTCAGCAAATCTTCTTTGCAGCGGAAGTGCTGATATACGGTGCCCTTGGAATACTCGATTTCTTCGGCAATGCGATCCATGCTGAGGCCGAGATAGCCCTTATCGAGCAGCAAACGGCGGGCGACGTCGAGAATTAGCTGTTCCCGATCTCGAATTTCGCGTTGTTTGCGTGAAAGCGTTGCCATTGCGTCAAAATATAGCACACGAACCGTTTTTTGACAAACCGTCAAGAAATATTTTCGGCCAAATCGGTCGGAATCTGTAGCCAAGCGTGAATGAGGCGGTGGGGTTATCGGTCAAGAGCTTACGAGGCCCGTCCGTACATCGGGCGACCTTGGACCAAGCAGGTGGTTCTTGAGGCGAACCACAACCGCCAAATTCACCGCGTCGCGGCCCGTGCTTTTGAGATCCGATAGCGGGTACAATTGTGCGATCTACCTAAGGCCCGACCCCGTTTTTCATTTCCTCGCTCATGGGGTTGGGCCTGTTTTTTAATCGCGTTCGCCGAGCTTATACACCGCTCTTGCTTCATATGGTGACCTCGTTACTTTTAATCTAGTCGGGGAGTCTTGCGAATTTAATTTGCTTTCGGTTTACGTAGTTACGGTTGGAACGAAGGCAGATCGGCGATAGGGGGAATATTAATTTACGAAAGGGCTGGAGATGACATACAACCATTCACATGAAGCGTTTAGCCAAGCGGCACGCTGGCTGCAGTCTTCGCAGCGAATTGTCGCGTTCACGGGCGCGGGTATTAGTGCCGAAAGTGGCATTCCTACATTTCGCGATAGCGATGGGTTTTGGCGTGAGTTTCCGCCGGAGCAATTCGCACATTGGCGCGGTTTGATTCGAACGGCGTTTACGGATCCGGTGCGCCTCGCGGCATTCGTGCACGCTGTGATCGAACCCTTGGGAACGGCCAAACCGAACGCCGGTCATCAGGCTTTGCGCGTACTCGAACAACACCGTAAGCTCATCGTTGTCACGCAAAATATCGACGGCCTACATCAAGCTGCTGGTAATGAGTGCGTGCAAGAGATACATGGCAGCCTGACCGAGATCGCGCTTTTGTCCGGCAAGCGGCAACGTACGCTTGCGGCTGCGCAAGTCTCACAGATTGCTGCACGACTCGGTCACATCAAACGGCGACCCCTTGCACTGGTACGCATGTTATTTGCGATTCGACCGATGCTTGGTGCCGGGCTGCGCGGCGTCTGGCGCCCCAATGTGATACTCTTTGGGGAAGGCTTGGCCGAACCGGCATGGAGCAACGCCGTCACTGCCGCCGAGAATTGTGATTGCCTTTTGACGATCGGTACATCGGGAATGGTGTATCCGGCAGCGATGTTGCCCGCTAAGGCCGCAGCAAGTGGTGCCAAGGTGATTCATATCGACCCGACCGAAGGAGGCACTGGGCTGTGGCTCTGCGGCAAGGCTGGTGATGTGCTACCACCGTTGATCCGCGCGGCGTTTGATGACGACATGAAGGGAGCGAATTAGTGGAAAAAGAAAGCAACGGATTGCAATTCCTTAGCCAACTCGAACGACCGGCGCTGGTAGCGATGATCCACGTACAGGCATTACCGGGTACACCGCGCAGCGCGCTGAGGGTTAGCGATATTTGTCGGCAGGCCGTTAAAGAAGCGGCGTTGTATGAAAAAGCAGGTATCGATGCCATCGCGATCGAGAACATGCACGATGTGCCGTACCTGCGCCGTGACGTCGGCCCTGAGATCATCGCAAGCATGACGGCCGTCGCGCTGGCGGTGCGTGAGGCGACGACGTTGCCCTTGGGGGTGCAGATTTTGGCGGGTGCCAATCATGCGGCGTTGGCTGTCGCCCAAGCGGCGGGGGCGGAGTTCATTCGCTGCGAGGGCTTTGTGTTCGGGCACGTTGCCGACGAGGGGTTGATGGACGAAGCCGATGCCGGGCCGCTCTTGCGCTATCGCCGCGCGATCGGTGCTGAAGATATCGCTATCTTGGCGGACATCAAAAAGAAGCACGCCGCTCATACGCTGACGGGCGATGTTTCACTCGGCGAAACGGCCAAGGCCGCCGCGTATTTCGGCGCCGATGGCGTGATCGTGACGGGCAGCGCGACAGGGGCCGCCGCTGCGGTCGATGACCTAAAAAGTGCTGTGGCCGCCATTGATGAGCCGGTGTTCGTGGGCAGCGGTATTACTGTGGAAAATGTGGGACAGTTTGCGGAGGCAGATGGTTTGATTGTTGGCAGTTATTTGAAGCGCGATGGTGATTGGCGCAACGAGCCGGATGCGAAGCGGGTTGAGGCGCTTGTAAACGCGGTAGGGCAGTTGCGGCGTTGATAACAATTGTCGCGCACATTGGCGGGCGAGTATGCGTCACGCCTTTCAGACTTAGATACCAGTCTCAATTTCCCGCTTGCCAAACTCCGGCAACACCAACAGCAAACTGAACAACAAGCCCAGCACCAAAATCGGTCCGCGAATGACGGAGGCTTCAACGAAAAACGTCAGCCATGCCGCCGCGTAGAGCAATAGCCACATCCGCAATCGCGTTTTCCAGTGTTTATGCACCAAGCCCCCGATGATGCCGCAGAGCAGGGCGGGAATCATGGCCAGCAATGAAATGACGATGGGGCTCGACAGTGGCATGGGTCGTAATATAGCATGCTTGCCAATGCTTGAAAAAGTGAGTTGAAGGACACGTGTCGCAACGCATTACCTAATTGATGCGTGACGATTTGATCGACGGCAAATGCAAGATTCAATTTCTGTCGCCGGATTCGACACACGTAGCTTGAGATCAACGAGCGTCGAACCTTGCAAAGGAGAACTCAAAATGAAGATCAGCATCACCTACTGCGTGCAATGAAACTACAAACCTCAGGCGACCGGTCTGGTTGCCGAGTTAGAAGCGAAGTTCGGTGCCGACAAGATCGAGGCCGAGCTGATTGAAGGATCGGGCGGCCAATTCGAAATCGAGCTGGACGGCCACAAGATCTACAGCAAGAAAGAAACGGGTTCGTTTCCGCGGTATCAGGAAATCCCGACGACGATCGAGATGAAAGCGGCGGGGATGTAGGGGTTAACGCTTCTTAATCGGGGTAACGAGCTAAATCAGCCGTGCCCCGATTTTCCCAAGTAGTTCGATAAGTGCAGTCAGAATCTTATCTCCTAAACTGGGTCGATAAGCGGTTGATGCCAGCCATGCTTGGTAATGCGCCCTCTGGTCCTCGATTGAAGCGGGCTTTCCATTAACAATCGGATCGAAGATATTCTGCCGTAGCGTTTTGTCTTCGCGTTCGCCCAGGATGAAGCGACTCACGATATGGCCTCCAGACATGTGGTAGCTCATGGGAAGCGGCGACATATCCAGTTGCCCGCCTGCACAGCATATTAAAAATCCACGCGCCTCGAGTTTCTTTCGCAAGGAAAGCAGCGCATCCCAAATTGTAGTTTCTGAGCCGGAGACTATTTCCTCGGAATGAAACTTGATGATAAGTAACGTATTTGGGTGCTCTTCACGAACGGTCAATATGGCTGAAACGACCTCGCCATTCGCCGCTTGAAGCGCGAGATCAACGTCGTACTGCTCGGTTCCCTCATTAGATTTACCCGAGATTTCAGCCGTTGGAGTTTTCATCGCCACAAATATCGAGTTTCTACGCGTAGCTATGAAGCCCCACGATATAAAAGTTCACCACCCACCAGTTGAACTGCATCACGACGAACCCGATCACGCTTAAGACTGCCGTCCATAAGGCGCGACGCTTGGTGACGAAGCGCATGTGAATCAGGATGGCGTAAATCAGCCACGTGTTGAGCGCAAAGACCTCTTTCGGGTCCCATCCCCAAGGCCGGCCCCAGGAATAATCCGCCCAGACGGCCCCCAGCACGATACCGACAAACAAAGCGACCGTGGCGGTGTAGAGCAACACGCGTTGACACAGGTCGAAATCTTTTAGGATGCCCGCAATGCTGGTATCTGTGCGTTTGTCGAGGTCATCGGCGTTGTACGGATTGGTACCGCCACCGCTACCGGAGCGGACGGCTTCCAACGGTGCGCCCGCCGTGGCCAATTGCGGTTGCATTATGCCACCAGCGGCCCCGATACGTTTGGGCGTTGTTTTGCTCGCAACCAACGCGAACACCGACAGCCCCAATATTTTGCCCGCCGCCGTATAGCCCACCATTGCCGCAATGAATAACGCCGGGCCGGTTTCCTCAAAGAAGCCGAGCTTGGCACAAATCAAACACAGGGCAATACCGATTTGTGCACCGATCGTCGCCCGCGCCACCAGTGAACCTTTGCGATATGCCTCGACGAACAAGTAACAATTCGCCACCGCATACGCCAGCGTAATCACGGCATAGCTCGCGATGATCAGCACGGTATGAATGCGCAACATGGCGTCATCCAAAATCGGCATCATGGTTTGCAGATCGTTGTTAACCTTGTCGGGAATGACTTCCGGCAGGCTTAGCGCAAAGAAGCCGAGCAAGCCCCCGGCGAATAAAAACACGCGCTTGGGCCAGAATAGCTCCAACAAGAATGCCAACAGGGTGCCGCAGACCGTTGAAAAGACAATGGCCTCGTACATGTTGGCGACAGGGATGCGATCGAGCACATCCCAACGCATTTGGATATCCCACGAATGCAAACCGATGGCAACGGCCAACAGTGCTAGGCCGCTCCAGCGGGCCCAGCCATAGCGCGTGGCAACCGCAAAAATGCCGAGGAAGAACGTGAAGATGTACACGCCCCAGCTATAGCGAATCAAACCCATACGGCGATAGTTGAGTTCTGCCTCGCGCGTTTCCTGGGACGGATAAAAGCCCGCCGGGGCGAACGTCGGCAACACCTTGGCGATTTCGGCAACATGCTTGTTGATCGCTGCGGCATCGCGCTCGCGCCAGGCGGTCTTCAGGGCGAACAGCGGTACCACAAAGGCGCGGCCTTGTTCCTTGCTGATGCCTGCGGCCTCCACTTGGCCCGGCTCGGTCAGATCGACCGGCGACAGCCAAGGCGTTTCCTTATCGCCATTCGGAACCGGCACGACGGTGAATTCGTCACCCAATTTCGCGAAGGTAAAGCGTGCGGCGTTCATGCGATTCATCGCGGTATTCTTGCGCGTTTCGAATTGCAACGAATCGAGGCGATCGCGCACTTCGGGTTGGCTTAAAAATGCAAAGCTGACGCGCCGCTCGCTCAGCATGCGCTGGGCTTCCTCATCGCTCACTTGTATCGGATGCTTGGTGAGATCCTTTACGATCCCGCGATCCTTGATGTAAATGATGTTGCGATCGACGTAGGCATCGGCGTTAAACATGATCTCCAGCGCCGACACGACCGGGTCGAGGCCGAGCAAAGACTCCTTGCCGTACATCATGCGAATCGAACGCCGCGCCCAAGAATCGACAGTCGTGAAGCGCCATGCACGGTTATTGAGCATGCCGATACGACCGATGGCTTCGATATCAATGTCTTTCTCGATGGCTTTAAGTGATGCGATCGGATCGACTTGGTCGGATGAATCAGGGCTTTCTTGGGCATGCACGGACGCTTGACCGAGCGCGAGGCTGGTGATGAATGCGAGAATCAGAGAGCGCGTCGTGGCAGTCACCGGCGTCCGTCCTTTCTGCTTTTTGGTTTTCTTGCCGCGATGACCATTGTTGCCTTGGTCGGGCAATTGGCCGGCGGGTTGGGCCATGGCGGCGAATTTTTGCTTGCGGCGCTTGATGAGAATCGGCTTCACCGAAAAGGCGTAGGTCATGCCCAAACTGATCAAAGTACAGGCGATCAACATCGTCCACACGCCGTGCCGATTGCCGACGCCCAGACCGGTCCACGATTTACCATCCTGGGCGGCCGTGTTTTGGAAGAACGTCCAGCCGCCGATGCGAAACGTGTTATTCAGGAATGCGCGACCTTCACTTGGTCGCATCGTCTGTGGATCGATAAAACGGAAATGGCTCGTCCATTCGCGCGGTTGTTGACGACCGGGATAGTACTGCGTGTCCAGCCGTTCGAGCCGCATGCGGGTGGGCAGCGCTAACTCTTCGCGACCGAAAACCAATTGAAACTGCTTTCCGTTGGGCAGAAAGACCGATGTGGGATCGCGACCGTTCAAATCTGAATGTGCCCCGTTGTAGGCGTTGAACGGAATCCAACGTCGCTCTTCCCATTTACCTTCGATGTCACTGAAGCAAACACGCACAGCGGCGTTGCTTCGACCGACTTCCATCAAGGAGCGGCGATACTTTTCCGGTATCACGACCGGTCGCCGCACCATCTTGGGGCGTAGGACATAGCTATCGACGTTGAGCATCACGCCCTCTGCCGCTGCGATCGGCTTGCCGATTTCGAGTTGCTGCGCCGTGCGCTGACCGCCGGCGGCAGTGTGGATCAACAACGGTGCGATATTCTCACCGGCAGCGATCACAAAGCTGTCGCTGCTGGCGTTTGTGTAGCGAATTACGATGTTGTCGTCGATCAGGGGGCGCTCGGTGTTGATGAGGTTGCCTTCGCGATTGCGATCCTGATTGAGTTGCGGGAAGCGCTGCATGACCGAGCGCTGATACGCCTGTTTGCCGTTGTCGACCCAGACCAGCGCGATCGAGGTCCGTGCGTTCTCGAAGCCCTTTGTCATCAAGGGCCAATCGGGCTGTAGGTTTTCGATGGTCAGCTTGTAGTCGGTGCCATCGACGGCGACTGTTTGCCCTTTTTGCACATCGAATGTTTGTCGCACACCTGCGTCTTTGACTTCTACTTCCAACACGTGGCGACCGTTAACCGAACGCGTGAGTTGTTCGGGCAAGCGCTCGGCCTCGCCCAACCATTCGAACGTCACCGAGATGCCGTCGTCTCCGGACAGTTGTGTGCGGCTGGGGATGGTGCCAAACAAGTAGCCGCTGTGTGCGTGACCATTGTGATCGATCTGCACATCCATCACCGGCGCGAGCATCTCGCCGCCCGGCACCGGCACCGTTTCGAAGTCGCAGTAGGGCAGATAGCCGTCGATGCTGACGGTAAAGCCGAGGTCTTTGGCTGCCAGATCATTCGCGGCCAACACGTCAAACGGCATGCGCCAATTTTCAAGCCATTCGATGGCGTCGGTGCGGAATGACTTAACGAGTTGGCCGTCGAGATCGCGCACCGGCTCGTCTTCGAGCGCGACAAAACGCTCGCGATAGAGCGGTAACTCGGGCATGGCCAAGGGCAAGGGTGGCTCAGCATCGTTGGGGCCGGCCAGAATCAAACCCGTGGTATTGTTGTGATAGAAGCGGTCGACTTCATTGGCGGGTTCGTATCGCAACGTGATATCGTTAGTGATCTTGGCGAACTGTAGAAAGTCAGCGCGTTCGTCCGCACCGCCTTCGCGCGGCATGACGATTTCGGTTTGCTTGCCGTCGGATAGCGTTGCGAGGATACGCACGCGCGCGGCCGTTTCCAAACCGTGGTGCTCGACATCCGTAACTTCCAACCGAACGCGACCGCCGAGCATCGGCATGTTGCGATCCCAGACTTCGCCTTTTTCCGCGACCACCAAGCCGATGGTGGCGTCGTTCCAGTCGCGCATGTTTGCGCTGAGACGCGAATTGGCGATGATCCGCAGCGTGGGCGGACGTAATAAGAAGTCGCCTTCTATTTTCTTTCCAAAGTACAACACCGAGCCGGCGCACAGCATGAGCAAACCTGCATGCACCGTCAGCACGCCAAGGTTTATTAAGGTGAGCCGAATGCGTCGCACCGTCACGACAGTCAGGTTGATGCAGAACAGCAGGATAAGAAGGAAGAACAGCCAGTGATTGAAATATTGAAATTCGTTGAGTTCGAAGTATTGCCGGGCCTGTGGAATGGCAGAGCCAATGGCACTGTATACAAAAATCGCTACCAGCAGCCAGATGCCCAACCAAATGCTGTCGAACATTCTGAACAGTTTGACGAACGGGCGTAGTGGTAGGGGAGTGCTGTCTGTCATAAGTCCTAAGCGGGATCGCAAGCAGCCAAATTCGGACGGCGGCAAAGTTCATATATGCCGCTCGCCAGTAAGGTTGTCTTTTACGGGTATTGTAGAGCAAGACCGATCTCATGCCCGCTTCGGTGGCACAAGATCGGTCGATTTTTCAATGGGATTGAAAGATCGCGCTGCCCCATCAGGGCCAGCGCGAAAGTGCACAGCACGCCGAAAAAATCAGCGGGCGTATTCGACGGCCCGCACCTCGCGCAGCAGCGTGACCTTGATTTCGCCGGGATACGTCATATCGGCCTCGATTTTCTTGGCGACGTCGCGGGCGATTTTCATCGCGGTATCGTCGGAGACCTGATTGGCATCGACAATCACACGCACCTCGCGACCAGCCTGAATCGCGTAGGCCATCTTGACGCCGTTGAAGCCGGTGGCGATGTCTTCCAATTCGCGCAACCGCTTGATGTAGCGTTCTAGCGATTCGCGGCGGCTGCCTGGGCGGGCGGCGCTGATCGCGTCTGCTGCCATCACAATGGGCGTGTAGGGGCTGGTGGACGGCACATCGCCATGGTGACCTGCCACGGCGTTGAGCACTTCGGGCCGCTCGTTGAGCTTGCGGCAAATCTCTTCGCCGATCTGCGGGTGGGTGCCTTCGGTATCTTGCGGCACGGCCTTACCGATATCGTGCAGCAGTCCGCAGCGGCGCGCCAGCGTGCCGTTGAGGCCCAACTCGTCGGCCATGATTTGGCAGAGATAGGCGACTTCGATCGAATGCCGCAGCACATTTTGACCGTAGCTCGTGCGATAATGCAGCTTGCCGAGCAACTCGATCAGACGACGATGCAGCCCCTGTACATTGGCTTCCATCGCACCCTTTTTGCCGTATTCCATCACCTCTTTTTCCACGTTCTTGGTGATCTCTTCGACCACCTCTTCGATGCGCGTGGGATGGATGCGACCGTCGCTGATGAGCTTGGTTAACGCTTGGCGACCGATTTCTTTCCGCACCGGATCGAAGCAGGAAAGGATGATCACGCCGGGCGTGTCGTCGACGATGATGTCTACGCCGGTGGCTTTTTCAAAGGCACGAATGTTGCGACCTTCGCGACCGATCACGCGGCCCTTGAGTTCGTCGTTGGGAATCGGCACGGTGCCGACGGTCGCTTCGGAGGTATGTGAGGCGGCGTAACGCTGCACGGCGGTAATGACGATATCGCGCGACTTGGCTTCGGCCTCGTCTTGGGCTTCGGTAACGGCTTTGGAGACGATCTCGGAACATTCGTGTTCGAGTTCGTTTTCGAGCTTGGTGAAGAGCTGCCGCTTGGCATCGTCCATGTTAAGGTTGGTGATTTTGAGCAGCTCGTTTCGTTGCGTGATCAGCAGCTCGTCGACCTCGGCGCTCTTCTTCTCAATCTCAGCGGTTTGCTTTTTGATGCTGGCTTCGGCCTTTTCGATATTGGTCTCTTTCAGGCCCAGCATGTCGAGTTTTTGATCGAGTTGATCTTCGCGCTTCTTGAGGCGTTTTTCTTCTTCGCGCAACTCTGCTCGTTCGGCAGCGGCTTCTTTTTCGAACTTTTCCTGCCGCGCCAGGTATTCGGCCTTGGCTTCCACTTCCGCCGATTTGACGATTTCGTTTTTGCGGCTCTCGGCCTCTTTTATGATACTTTCGGCTTCGTTCTTGGCACCGGCACGCTTTTGGCCGTCGAGGAACGTCTTAACGAACCAACCACCGACCAGGCCCGCGACCAGTGCCCCGACCGCTGGGCCGATCCAGTTCGTGCCTTCCGCAATGATCCATGCAAGCATGATGAATCCACCTTTTGCCCATGCAGGCCTGATGACGGTGGGCAAGCGTGCGAAAAATTCCGCGACGGCTTGCGTTGCCGTGCAGCAGTGCGCTGCGTTGATCTATGTTGCACTTTCGAAACGCTGCGGAATGCAGCCAAGAGAGGGCGGGATCGAAAAGTCTTGCGTTGCTTCGCGTAATTCAGCGATTCTTGTGACGGCCTCGTTGCGCGTTTATTCGTCAATGGGCCAAGAGTTCCGCAGGGCCGACTCGCGGCGGCCATGACCGCCGCGGAGAATAGTTGCCCGGCGGTGCCGCTCGGCATGCAGAACCAAGAACCATGCCACATGCCGCCATCGGCGACCATGTGGTACCACTGATGCATAGAGGCGCCGCATTCATCGAGTGCGACCCGTACGCAACTGTCGCGCCCAAGCACATGGCCGCGACCAACAAAGGCATTAAAAGCAAGACGAAGCTCATACCCAGCCCGACCCATTCGTGGCTTGCGCCGCGATTCGAAAGTCGGCTCTATCCCAAGATGCGTTTGCCGATGGAGAGGTTCCCGCCAGCATTCAAAATGCCGCGTCGACTCTTGTTCGACCAACAACGTCCGGATTACATAACCTTAGCGGGAGCACACACTTACCCGCATTTCCCGAGTATAAATCGGCTTAAAGCGTCGTCAAGACAATATTTACGGAGAATTAACATTGATGCGCCTGAGCGGTGCTCGAATCATCGGCCAAAAATCACAACTGCGGACCAGCTGGGCGACAATTCGTCCGCAAATCTGATTCAAATCGTGAGCAACGCGTCCGGACGCCGGTTTTTGTCTATGATGTAGCCGTTTTCCTGCCCCACGCGTCGATAATTGAACCGTTGGGCTGCTTTTATCGAAGGATTTCACCGCATGCGAATGCAAAAGTCGATTCCGCTACTCGCTTTCTTGGCAGCCGCGCTGCTTACCGCTGCTGCTCCCGTTTTGGGGCAGGGCAATATGCCCAAGATTAAAGCCTCTGCCGTCGCCAGCAAGACGGCGGCGGTCGCCGGCGGCGATTTGAAGCTGCTGATCAGCCTTGAGATCCCGGACGATGTTCACATTTACTGGCGCAGCCCCGGCGGCACCGGCCTGCGAACGCAAATCGAGTGGGCTGGTCCTGACGGCGTAAGCTTCGGCCGAACGCAATTCCCGGCACCGGAATTGAAGTACGACAAGACGCTGAAAGAAAACTCATTCGTCATCACTGGCACGGCCATGTTCGTGACGCCGGTCACGATTGCGCAGAGCGTTAGCGGTGACGCGCTCAACCTGAAGGCGACGGTTAGTTGGCTCGCGTGTCGCAAGGGGCAGTGCGTGCCGGACGGTGCCGAGTTGACCGTCACGCTGCCGGTGGCGGCGTCTGCGAAAGCGGCGAATGACGAGGCATTCGACGAGGCCGATTGGAGCCTGCCAGTAGCGGCATCCAAAGCCGAGAACGCCAAGATCAGCGGCAAGGCCGACGCAAAAGCGCTCAAGCCCGGTGCCAAGTTCACGGCAACGCTGGTGGCCGATATCGAGAAGCACCATCACATGCAATCGCACAAGCCGCTGGAAGATTACCTGGTGCCGGCGATTGTATTTTTGGAACCGACGACTGGTTTTGAATTCGGTGAAGTCAATTACCCCAAAGGCAAGATTCGCAACGACAAGATGCTCGGCAAATTGAGCGAGTATGCGGGCAAAACAGAGTTCAAGATTCCGGTCACGGTCACCGACGAGTACGACGCTCAGAAATCGACCGCCGTGCGCGGTGTGTTGCAGTATCAGATTTGCAATGACTCGGGTACGTGCTTTCCACCGCAGGCGGTGGAGTTTGCGATAGGGGTGGGGGACGGCAAGGGAAGTAAGACGGCTGCGATGACGGGTGACAACTCGCCTGCGGCAGTCGCGCCAACAGAAACAGATGAAGCTGAGAAAACAACTTCCGAGGCTGATCAAAGTTCCGACGGCGAGAAAGCTGCGGTGACCGAAGACGATAGCGACGAGGGTTGGTTGGCTCGCAGCCAAAATTATCTCATTTCGTTCGGCTATTCCGGCGTCTTGGTGATGGCATTCATCGGTGGATTGATATTGAACCTAATGCCGTGCGTGCTGCCCGTTATCTCGTTGAAGGTGCTTTCATTCGTTAAGCAAGCGGGGGAAGATCGACGACGAATTTTGGCATTGGGTTTGTCGTACTGCACCGGAATCATGGTGTTCTTCAGCGTGCTCGCCGCACTTTACTACTACAACAGTCAGGGGTGGGGGCAGCTTTTTCAAAACCCAATCGTGGTGTTAATGCTTTCCGCAGTTGTCGCTGCTTTTGCACTGAGTCTATTCGGCGTATTTGCGGTCTTTACTCCAAAAGTCATCAACGAACTGGGCCAAAAGGCGGAAGAGCGCGAGGGATTGCCGTCAGCGTTCTTCACAGGCTTATTGGCAACATTTCTTGGGACGGCTTGCACGGCTCCTTTCCTGAGCGCCGCCGTCGGAGCCGCAAGTAAATATCCTGCATTTCAAGGAGCATCAATATTTATGGCCGTCGGTGTCGGCATGATGTTTCCGTTTTTGTTGCTCTCAGCGCAACCGGCATGGTTGAAGTTCGTACCAAAGCCGGGCAAATGGATGGGCACGTTTGAGGCGCTCATGGGCTTCTTGTTGCTCGGTACGGTCGTTTGGATCATCTACCCTCTACCGGCGCAACTTGGTGCCATTGGTCTGGTCTTGGGTCTTGTATTCGTATTGGCAGTGTGTATGGCCGCTTGGATTCGCGGTAAGGCTCAATTTTCGCCGTCGGGACAACGGAAGTGGATGTTAAATGGTCTATCGCTCGTAGTGATTGCGCTTGGCTGGTTAGTACCGTTTCAATGGTTGTTCACGATCGATGGATTGCGCGAAAAACAAAAACTTAAGGATGAGTTTTATAAAAAGGGTGTCGTCACGACCATTTATGAAAATGCAAAGGGTGGCAAACTTCAGTGGCCGATTCCTGGTATGGCCAAGGATGAAATATTTTGGGTGCCTTACGAGCAGGAACTCGTGAAAGAATTTGTCGCCGCAGGCTACACTGTGTTCGTGGACTTCACCGCCGAATGGTGTCTCAGTTGCAAAGCCAACAAGAGTGTCGCAATTGATGTGTCATCGACTAGGAAGCTCTTAGATAAAAATCGGATCGTGACCTTTAAGGCTGATTACACCAATCGCGACTACGAGCTTACCAAGATATTGCGAAATCACGGTCGCGATGGTGTACCGATGTACCTAATGTACGATCCATACGAAACGGAAGCCCCCCAGATCCTGCCGGAAATATTGACGCCGCCAATTATGGCGTCCGCAATTAGCAGTGCTGGGCCAAGTCGTCCCGGTACGGATCAAAGAAGTGTTGGCACAGCTTCCGCACAGCGATGATTGCTTATGGTGGCAAAGGTAGTTGATAACCGACGCGACCCCGACCAAAATCCCTTCCATGGCAACCGATTCCATTCCCGATCCCGCTGCCGGTCGTGGGCCGGACAAACTCCTGGCAATCGGCGTCTACGGTGAGACCGTGGCGGCGTATCGCTATGTGGTGATGTCGGAAAAGACCGACAACGCGGAGCATCGGCGCGAGTTTGAGGCAATGGCCGACGAGGAGCAGGAACACAAGGAAAGACTGCAAAAACTCGTTGAGCAGATGTATCCGGGCCAGCAGTTTGTGCTGACGCAGGAAGATAAGGATTTGGTCGTCACGGGCCCGCGCTTGCTCGATATCCGCAACGAACAGGATTTTCTCGAAGCGATGGAGATGGTGCTGAGCACCGAGCGTAAGACGGCGAAGTTCTACGCCAATTACGGCAAGTTTATGCCCGACGCCGGCGTGCAGGCGCTGTTCAAGGAATTGGCCGAAGAGGGCGTGGAGCATTACCAGCGGTTAAAAGCGCTGGCCCGTGAGGTGGGCGTGACGGAATTCGAGGCCTGAGGAACCGTCAAAACGTCAAAACGTCGAAATGTCAAAACGGCGATGGTTTTTGGCGTCGAGATGAAAAAGCCAAGATTCTTGTCGTCGCTGCTGCTGCATGTTGCGGCTTGTTTTTTGGGCTTGGCCTTCCGCATTGCGCGACCCGGCAGAGCTGCGGCCTGTGGCTGCATCGCGTCAATCGAGCACGCACCATTTGATTTGAATAAACTTTCTTGCGTTGATCGCGCTGCAATCCGCCCAATATCGTCCGAAATTCGGCCGGCGGCGACGGCCTGCCTTTTCATGCCCGTTCGGCTCGCTATATTCCCCGTAGAACGATTGAACAAACGGGCGGCGGAATCGTGACGCCCTGCAAGCTATGAGGTTGCTATGTCGCAAAATCAGATTTCCGCTACGCCGGGCATTGCCGAGAAACTGCCGGGTGTCAAAAACGTAATCGCCGTCGGTGCCGGCAAAGGCGGCGTCGGTAAGTCCACCATTTCGGTGCTGTCGGCCATGGGTTTGGCCAAGCAAGGAGCACGCGTGGGGCTGATGGATGCCGATGTTTACGGCCCGTCGATCCCCAAGATGATGGGCCTCGATGCCGAGAAACCCTCGGTACGTGACGATCGCATTCTACCGATCGAATCGCATGGCATCGGTGTGATGTCAATGGGCTTTATGGTTGAGCCGGAGCGCGCTGTGATCTGGCGCGGCCCCATGATTCACGGCGTAGTGAAGCAATTCCTCGAACAAGTCGAATGGGGCGAACTCGATTATCTCATCGTCGACCTACCGCCGGGTACGGGTGATGTGCCGTTGACATTGGCGCAGGCGTTACCGATGACGGGTGCCGTCATCGTGTGTACGCCTCAAGAGGTGGCGCTGCTCGATGCGGTCAAAGCGCTGCGTATGTACCAACAACTTAACGTCGATATTCTCGGCATTGTCGAAAACATGAGCTACTTTGTCGCGCCCGATACCGGCAATACGTATGATCTGTTTGGTCGCGGCGGGGCGGCCAAGGCGGCGCAACGGTTGGATGTGCCGCTGTTGGGTGAAATCCCGATCAATATATCCTTGCGCGAAAGCGGAGATCGCGGCACGCCGGCCGATGCGTTTGATAAGACCGACGACGGCACCAAGGCGGCGATTCTGCACTTTGCCGATCAATTGGCAGCGCAAATCGAAAAGAAAAATGGCGGTAGTTTGAATGATCTGGAGTTGCGGATTACGTAAGCGACGCGCAGTTTCCTGAAGAAGGCCTTCTTCCCCTAAGCCCCTCCCTGCAAAAGAGGGGGATTTTGGCGATAGCTTCTAGACCACTTCACGATTGAATGCAACTATAAGCGATTCGTTTGCATGCACCGGCTATTAGCCGGTGCCACAGCGCAGCCATCGCTCTAATGGTTAATCGGTCTAAGAGGCTGATCTTATCCAATCATCTACAGCATCGAGAATGTTCGCGGCTGCCTGTCCGTTGCCGTACGGATTAACCACCTGCTTCAACGCTTCACGAAAGCCGTCATCTTCCGCCCGCATGATCGCGCGGATGATTTCGTCAGCATCGAACGATACATCGATCACGTTGTCGGCACGCACGCGACCAGTCTGTCGATGGCCGATGTTTACGACGGGGCATTGCAAACTGGCAGCTTCGATAATGCCGCTGCTTGAATTGCCGATCAGGCAGCGGGTGCGATTTAGACATTCGTAGAAAACATCTGGCTTGACCGACGGCACAAGGCGCGTTGTCGCTCGTTCTTGTGCAAACGTCGCCAACCTATTCGCGATGACATCGCTACCGACATCACAATTCACGCCGAGAATCAAGAGGTTGCCGTCAAGCGCTTGCAATGCTGCAATCACGGTCTCGGCTTGTTCTGCCGCCGTCGTTTCCGAGCGCGTTTCGGGGTGAAACAAGACGGTGTAGAAATCTTCGTCGCGCCCCATCCCCGTGGCAGCTTCGAACTCGTCATCATTCGGCCTCTGTCGATTCGCAATTGCATCAAGCGCCAACGCGCCCACGGTTCGAATGCGATCCGCCGGTATTCCCATGCCTTCCAACCGTTGTGCATGCGCGGGTAACGCGGGCAGGTGATAATCGGCCAGTTGCGAAATCGCGGCGCGAAACTTGTCGTCGTATGCGCCGCGCGTTTCGTCGCCGCCATGAAGATGTGCAACGCAACGGTTTAGCATCACGGCCGCCATCGTTGCGGTCAGCATTTCGGCTCGATCCCCCAGCACAAAAAGCAAGTCCGTCGGGTGGTCGCGTAAGCCCTGAGCAAAGCGAACCAGCGTCCCGCCTGCGACGTCGAAACTCGATGCGTGATCGGTGTGCGGTGCTGTCAGGTCGACCACGGCGGCATTTCTAAGCGCTCGAAACGTCTCGATCGTATTGCCAAATTCTTCGGAACCGTGCGTGCCACCGACGAAACAGGTGATGGTGTGGCTGCGCTTGAGCGCTTCATCGATCAGCGGGTGATAGATTCCTGCGTCGGCGCGGGTGGTTGAAATGATGCCGAGATGGAGCGGTTTTGGCATGATGCGAGTCATACCAGCACGCTGCGAGATGAACAAGATGGCGCGCGGCGGCACCGGTCAATGAAATGGACGACTCCGAGGCGTTAATTTGATTCCGGTTGGATCCGTGCGGGCGTAGCACCCGGATTTTCGGCCAAGTCGCGCAAGCGTGGCAGTTGCTCTTTTAATACATCAGCCTGAGGCGATTCGGGGAAGTCGCGAATCAACTGCTCGGCCAGATCGACGGCTTCAACGTATCGACCTTGGCGGGCGTATTCCATAATTTGGCTTTCGAGCCGTAAGCGCAAGCTGATTTCGGAGTTCTTTTCCAGCGTCGGTAGCTGCATCCGCAGGGCTTCGGATTCTTCGCAATTGGGAAAGCGATCGATGAAGGTCTTGGCGGCGGCTAAGGCTTCTTCCCAGCGCTTGCGGGTGGCATAGCGCTGCGCTTCGGCGTACATCCTACGGCGTTGTTCGCCCTCGAATTGCTGATGCTCTTTTTCGATGCGAACAAGCAGTTGCCGTGCTTCGGGCGAATCCGGATGTCGATCGTGCAGTTGTTGAGCAACTTCTCGCGCGCGACCCCATGCCGAGATGGCAATCAGATCCGTGACTTGTTCGCGACAGGTCTCGACATCGTCGTGTTCGCGCTTTTCGCGCGATGACTCGACGAAATCAAGCAAGGCCACCGCCCTTGGCTCATCGGGAAAGCGCTGCGCCAACTGTTGCGCTGCTTCGCGCGCATGGGCGAAGTCGCCTGCATGCGTTAATTCCTGGATGCGGGATTCGCCGAGTCGGATTTCGGCATCCGTCAAGCGCGCTCTTTTCTCGATACGCTGCGCCTCAGTCAGCATCGACGTATCGCGAATGTCTTCGAGCAATGCGATTACTTCCCGCCATGGCCCATCGGAAATGCCACCATCACGCTGTGTTTCCGGGTTAGGAATTTCTAAAGGCGAACGGTCGAAGATCTGTGTACCGTCTAACTGACGCAGTGCTGGTAGCTCAACTTGCTCGTAGCGATGCTGCTCCAGACGTGAGATGGCTGCGTGCAGGTCGCGCAGGATGCGCAACAGTGCACTGAGTCCAACAAAAAGCCCGCCACATACGATCGCTGCGGCGATATACAAAATGAACAGACCAGTTCGCGTTAGCAATTCACCGTCTTGTGATGCTCGGCCCGCAATTTGTGCGCCACCGCCAAGCATGACCAGTACGAGCACCACGAGGCCCATCCAGCGCAATATCGTTGCGGTAGCGCTACGGCGGGGTGGTTGCGGCGGTTTCGTCGTCGAAGACGATTCAGGCATGCGTCAACTCGTCCAAAAGTGGTGATGGCATTCACTGGGTGGGTGGTGTGCTGTTCGCAAACAGCTTCCTTTATTATTGAACGCTTGCGCTGCTTATTCAAGCAATTTTCCCTGCTCCCCAAGCAAGATTTCACGCTGGGATGGTGCGGCCCAAACAACGGTCCGGTAGCATCTGATCGTATGGAACATCCAGACCCATTACGCCTGCCGCAGATGATGGAACCCCTCAACGCAGTCGTCGAGCTGCCTGGAAGTAAGTCGCTCACCAATCGGGTGTTGTTGCTAGCGGCCTTGGCCGATGGAACGTCGCGCTTCGATAACGTGCTCGTGGCTGATGATACCCGGCTGATGGTGCAGGCGCTGCGTTCCTTGGGCGTCAGCGTGCAGTGTGATGAACACCACGGCAAAGCCATCGTGCAAGGTTGTGCGGGGCTTTGGCCCAATGCCGAGGCCGTGCTGGATGCGGGCCACGCGGGGACGGTAGCGCGCTTTATCACGGCGGCGTGTTGTATTGGTCGGGGGCAATATCGGATCGACGGCAGCCCGCGGATGCGCGAGCGACCTTTGCGGCCATTGATCGCCGCGTTGCGCGAGTTGGGGGCCTATGTGAATTGCGAAGGGGCAGAGGGACACTTGCCATTAGCGGTTGCCGGGCGTGGCTTGCGCGGTAAGACGGTGACGATTCCCGGCGTGATTTCTAGCCAATTTATCTCGGCGTTGTTGTTGGTCGCGCCATTGGCGCAAGGTGATGTGTTGATGGCGTTGGAAGAACCGCCGCCGAGTAAGCCGTATATCGGGTTGACCCTTAAGGCGATGGAAGCCTTTGGCGTGGGCGTGGCCGAACACGACATGCAGAAGTTTATTGTGCCTGCACCGCAAGGGTATCGCGCCACCAAGATGGCGATCGAACCCGATGCATCGGCGGCATCTTACTTTTGGGGTGCGGCGGCGTTGGCGGGTGGTCGGGTCACGGTAAGGGGCTTAAGCAAGTCGAGTTGGCAAGGGGATGTTGGTTTTGCAGGCGTGTTGGCTGAGATGGGGTGCGGCGTTGAGTATCAAGACGATGGCATTGCGGTGACCGGGCCGGCGGATGGCGCGTTGCGCGGCGTGGATGTCGATTTGGAAGCGATGCCCGATGTCGCGCAGACGTTGGCCGTGATCGCCGCGTTTGCCGAGGGACCGACGGTGATGCGAAACATCGGTAATCTGCGCGTGAAAGAGACGGATCGACTTACGGCGTTGGTTAACGAACTTGCGAAGATGAATGTGACGGCGACGGTCGAAGATGAGCGCGATATGCGCGTGGTGCCGCCGAGTGATGGAGGGGTGCGGGCGGCGCGCATCGCAACCTATAACGATCATCGCATGGCGATGAGCTTTACGTTGGCGTCGGCACGCTTGGCGGGTATGGAGATTGAAGATCCGGGCTGCGTAAGCAAAACGCTGCCCGATTTTTTCGATCGATGGCAGCGCTTGTGGGATTCAAAATAAGACGCGTCGAGTGTCGAGGCGGCAACCCTACCGGTAGTTTTGCAATCGAAACATCGCAAGTGCACAGCATGGGTGCTCGTCAGTCAGGTTGCGGACCCCTCAAAAGAGGTGTTACTCCGCTTAGCGCCCCTTGCACTCGAAGCGTCTAAATTCAACGTACCTTATCTTTTGCGAAAAGCAAAAAGATTTTCTGTAATCGAGTAATTCGCGCAAAAATAACCGTAGCACGGGCGCGATGGCAAAGTCCTTGACTCGGCGTGGGCTATTCCATAGACCGAAGACGGTTTGCAAACAAAGGTGCCGATTAGCTATGACACAAGTAGACTTAAGGTGTGATCAAGGCATCGATAGCGGCTTGCTTTTCCTTTTCGCTCGCATCATCGGCGTAACCCGCCCAGTCGGGCTTTAGCTGCCGCGCCAATGCTACTAACAAAGCTTCATTGCGTGCAGGCAGGCTCGTCGCTTCCGGATTACCCGTCAAATAGATCTCGCTGAGAAGCTGGTGTACTTCTAACAGTACGTAGCGTTGATCGAAGTTCGCAAGCGGTTTGGAAAGTTCTTCGATCGATGCGGCATCCTCAATTAGGCCTTTGATAATGACAGAGCGGCGTGAATTGATTCGGTTGTCCAAATCTTTCAATGCCGGAATACCGCCATCGATACTTGACGCCAACGTTTGCAGCGTAGCGACCGCTTTTTCGATTGCAAAAAAAGTTTCCGTATCATTAATCGAGTCGACCGTTTCGAGGAGGCGAGGAATCAAGTTGGTCAGAATAGCGTCGGCGCGTGGGACGAGATTAGATGTTTGATTACCTTGTATGCGGAAGAGGTGCTCCATCGCATCCATCGGTCGATCGGTGGCAAACGCCAAGCCAATAATCTGCGTGTCTATCTCGGCAGCGGCGCCCGTATTGCCATCTTCAATCAAGTTGGCAGCTTCCAGGTAGGCATCGAGCGCTGCGCTGGCGTCGTTTTTTGCGAGTAACAATTCCGCCAAGTACATGGTTAGCTGAAATTTCTGAGCGTTGCTTAGCGCCTGCATTGACGCGCGCTGTGCTTTCAGTAAACGGATTAAGCCAATGCGACGAGTACGTGTGATGACGTCGTCGTGCGCTTCGTAGGTTGTTGTTAATGCCAATTGCCCGTCAACCGGCAAACGCTCGAAGATGCTCTTCGCCGCTGCCCAGGCGCTGTCTTGCAGAAGTGCGTTATCTTCTACGGTGGGGTCGGTGCGTCGCGCCAGGCGCGCAAAATCACCCTCCGTTGCGGCAATGCGGCCCAACCCCGTTATCGCCGCCGCACGCACTGCTTGATGGCTGTCTTGCAGGAGCGCTCGCAGTCGTTCCAATGTTGGCTCGCCGTCGAGATTCACCAATGCTGCTATGGCTTGCACGCGTACGGCTTCGTCGAAACTGGGCTCGGTCGCCTCAAGCAGCAGTGGTCGAAAAGTTGGTGAGGCGATGCGTGCCATGGCTTCCAATAAGGCAAGTTGGGTACTCACGGGCGCGTCATTCACGCCGGAATAGGTTGCAATGATGGCGTCGACGACTGCTTGGGTAGCTTCGTCCTCAAGATTGCCTCGTCGCGCCAACTGGCTTAACGCCGAAATCGCCGCTGACAAACTGCCATCCGGATCGCTCGCTACATAGTCGAGCAGCGGCGCGACTGCGGCCGGATCGTCAAGTCGCCCCAACGCGTTAATGATCGCATTGCGACACTTTAAGCTCTCTTCCGATGCCATCGCATCCAGCAAAACGGGCAGCGCTTGTTTGATACGAAGGTTACCGATGAGCGTGGCCGCGCGCGTGCGAACATTTTTCTGATCGTCACCAAGCCTGCGTAACAACTCTTCGCGTACCGGCACAGGCACTTCTTTCTGATCGATAACCATCGCATCGATCAAATCGAATCCCAAGAGCCGCAGTTCAAGCATCGGATCATTCAGTAAGTTCACCAGACGGGTGGCGCGCTCTTCTTCGTCCGCGGCGAGATAAAATTCGCGATGCGCGTTGACCAGCTTGGCCATTAACTCGGTATTGCGTTTTCTAGCGTTCTGGAGTTGATCTAGTCGTTTTCCGGCGACGGCGGACCACCATTGACTATCTGACAGACTCCGATGGCGGTTCCACCATTCGCGGGCGGCTTCGACATTCTTGAATCGCTGCGCGGCGAGTTGGCCTAATTGATGTACCGCTTCGGTGGCGAACTTGGCGTCCGAATGGTCGAGAAACTCGGCGACGACGGTTGCCGTTCCGATCGAACCATCGGTCTGTACCATTGCCCTCATGATCGCGCGTCGCCTTTCAACGGGACGCTCCGGATCATTGATCAGTCGTCGCGATTCCGAATGCAGCATTGCCAATGGGTAGCGTCTTAGGATGGCGATCAAGCCCGCATCGGATGCATCCTTGATGCCGGCAATGCCGGTAAGCAATCCGGGAAGCAACTCCGGCGGCACCGTTTGCGCACGATTTAGCACTGCGATGACTGCAGATCGGCCATGAATCTGTTCGCTATCGCCCAAGGCAGTTGAGAGCAGTGGATACCCGACGGCGGGTCCCATCTGTAATAACTGGTCCGCCGCTGCTTCGCGTTCGCCGGCTGTTGCTGCAGACTGCAACGTTTCCGCCAGCTTCACCGCCGATACGCGCGGTGGCTCTGAATCAATAAGGTCCGAGGCATTATCTTTGGACGCTGCTGGCGGTTCGGCGCTAGCAATCGCGCGACCCGCGAATAGGCCCAGACCGAACGCTAACGCGACTGCGATGGCTTGGTAGCGATGGCGGGGCAACAAGTTGGTTGTTCCTAAGTCCATGAAAATAATATATTTACGTCTATGCCGTGCTTGTGCGAAGAGATTCAATCGCACTAATCCGTACTTCGGCTGTTGCGACGCCACAAACGCCATAATGTAACGTGATATACAGACGCGTGCGGGGGCGCTGCGAATAAATCCTCGTCTGGCAGAAATTTACCAATCGTGACCCAACCGCTGAGATTTCCGAAATTAACCGCCAGAATCGTGGTTGACGTCATTTTGGGACGTGTAGAATTGAGTGTTGGTTGAGTTTGGCGGTTGCATAACTGGGCAATCCGCCAGTCGATATCCGATGGGTCCAATAGCGACCCATGTTGCCAACGTGCTAGTGTGGGGCTGCAACCCCTCGCCGCGGTGCGGGTAGCAATAACCAGAAACGGACGTTCGGACGCGGGCACCAATGGTGGGCTCGCCCCGACGAGGTGAATAACGCTATGACGCGAACAACTTACTTCAACGTGATTCAGCAGGCATGGATGCCGCGTTTGCTGCTTGCTGCCGCCATCACGGTTCTGGCTGCAGTTCCGAGCCAAGCTCAGGACAAAGACGGCAAGCAAAACAGCGACGGTACACCGGCAACGGCCCAAACGCATCCTGAGAGCCCGATGGCATGGGATACCGATGCCATGATGAACCAAGCGGTCGATCAGATTTCGCGCCGCTACAACCTGAACGATCAGCAGAAGGAATACACCCGCTTGCTGCTGGTGAGCCGCGTGCGCGCCTTCCTCGATCAACACGAGATGGAAGTGCGCGAGTTGTTGCAGGAGTCGATTGATATGCGGACGGGGAAGCGGCCGTCCGATGCCATCGCGCTGCAGGTATGGGCCAATCGCGCCTTGCCATTGTATCAGGAAGCATCCAAGGCGATCTTGGACGGCAACGAAGAGTGGGCCGTTATTCTCGACGACGAGCAGAAGGAAATTCACGATCGTGACATGGCGTTGATGCGACGCAGTTTCAAGAACGCCACGGAGACGATGGGCACGTGGCAAGAGGGTAAAGGCAAGTTGCCGACGGTCGCACAGGGTAAGAAGCCGCCACAGAACGTGAAGACGGTAAACGCCAATGAAAGTGATAAGACGGTAGGGGCGGTATCGACCGATCCACGGCCATCGCGCGTGGTCAAGCTGGAAGACAATTGGTTAGCTTATGTGAACGCCTTTATCAACACATATGCCCTCGAAGGGAAAGACGAGGTCAGCGCTCGCGACAAGATCTTAAAAGACATGTACGCCCAGGCCCGCAAGTATCGCGAGCTAAATAAGCAGCAATTTGAGAAGCTTGATAAGCGGCAAAAAAACGCTGCTAAGGATAGAACGGTTCGCATCCACGATGTGCTCAAGCAGAAAAAGCAGTTGGAATTGCCCATTCGCGAAATGTTCGTGAAACTCGATAAGCGCTTGCGTCGCCTTCCGACGGCTGAGCAATTCGCCAATGCCGATGCGGATGATAAGAAGAAACTCGAAGATTACTTCACGGCACTCGCCGGTGACGCCGCACCCGGCAGCAGGCGGAAGAAGCCCGCTGCGAAAGCTGGTGCATCTGATGCGCCGAAGAAAGATGCCGGTAAGGGTACTGAATCGGATAAAACGGAACCGAGCGCAGAACCTTCCAAGAAAGACGGGCCTGCACCCACTAAGGAAGGCAAAAAGCCAGTAGACGAAAAGGCATCGGATAAGCCTAATGCCGAAACTGGTGAGAAAAAAGCCGAGCCGAAGGCCGACGAATAATTAGCTTAGTATTATGGCTTTGATGCCGTGCCGGTATGGCGAAAAACGGGATCGAAATATCAAAGTTGCTTCACCAGCGCCCGCAACCTTGCGGGCGTTTTCATTTTATTGATGTTTAAAAAGCGCCTGCAGCTTTTGATTTAAGTTGGTAGCGATTAAACGCTGTTTCGCAACCGTGAGGATGCTCTACAAAAATCAGGTGCTCGGCTTCGTCAGATACTTATCAATCCGGTGATAGAACTCATGGGCCACGGCCTGTTCGGCCACGATGACTTCGTCGGCACCGTTCTGCATTGCTTTGAAGCCGCTCGATGTGTAGCGCGTGGACGCGATGATATGGATCGCGGGCCGCAGGCGATGGGCCACGGCAGATGCTTCGATCGCGTCGGCCTCGTTTGGTATCGATAGCGCCAGCACTTGCGCCGTCATTACACCGGCGGCGCGTAGCACCGCTTCATCGGTGACGGAACCGTGATAGATTTCCACGCCCAGCGCCGCCTGCGTTTCGCAGGTTTGCGGATTCATCTCAATCACGCAAAAGGGGAGCCCGCGTGGGGTGAGATATTCGGCAATGAATCGACCGCCGACGCCGAAGCCGGCGATAATGACATGATCCTGCACGGTATGCCTCCTGTATTGGTTTTCGAGGGTATGGTAGGGGCTCTACTCGAATCGGGTAAGCAGTGCATGGGGCAACGCTTTCAGCGTTGAAGATGCACGCGTGAATCTAATACTCGGAGTAGCAGCGCGTGGCTACCCGGGAATAGGGATAGTGGCGGACGTTGCGGCCCGGCCCTATCCCAATCCTTTAAGCTTATGTGGCACGAAGCGGTTCATTTGGATTGCGACTGCGGCCGCTTAAGCTTCTAGTGTTTACGCTACGATCATCACCAACCAAAATAACCCATCAATGTCAGACGCCCCTCGTTCATCTCGTCGTCGTGGTGGTCCACCGATTGTCTCGGGGATTGTCAATCTCTATAAGCCGCGCTGGGAGAGTTCGGCGCAATATGTGTACAAACTGCGCGGTGTATATGGCGAGCGCAAGGTAGGCCACGCGGGCACGCTCGATCCGTTTGCCGACGGTGTGGTGATCGGCTGCATCGGGCGCGGCACCAAGTTGGTCGAACAGATCATGACGCTGCCCAAGCGCTATCATACGACGCTGCACTTGGGGGTGACCAACAGCAGTTTCGATCCCGAACAGCCCTTCGAGCCGGTCGAGGGTGTGACGTCTTGCACGCGGGAAGACGTGGAAGCCGTCCTCACGGGTTTACGCGGCGAGATCGATCAGGCGCCACCGGCGTTTAGCGCGATCAAGATCGATGGGCGACCGTCGTATCGCATGGCGCGCAAAGGGGACGATGGCGATCGACCGACGAAGCGGGTGATGATTTATCGCAATGAGATCGTGCGTTTCGAATGGCCGCGTGTGGAGTTAGAGATTACCTGCGGTCGCGGTACGTACATCCGCGCGATTGCGCGCGATATCGGTAAAGCGCTGGGCTGTGGAGCCGTCTGCGAAACGCTCACGCGCACGGCGGTGGGGCCGTTTCGGATGGAAGAGTCGCTGCGGTTGAGGCAAACGCGAGAGGACGATGCAAGCAAGCCGGGACGCGTGTTTGGCGGAGTGGTGCGCGTAGTTGATGAGCAGAATCGCGACGAAAGAGATACGCAGGATGTGGCGAAGTTCTTATTAAGCGTGGAAGCGGCGAAGGAAAAGATGGCCGCATATCGCGTTGGTGGTGAGGACGTGTGAATCCATGCACGGCGGCGGAAGATTGAGATGCAATTCGACTCAAAAGCAAGATTTGGTCTCGCGAGCAACACGTCAGAGCTGCGACCTGTGGTCGCATAAGTTCCCTATGTATTGTTGAGATTGGAGAGGTCGTTGGCTTAGATGAGACTTTGCCCTGTAATATATGCGGCCACAGGCCGCGGCTCTGCGATTGCCTAATCGCGCGGTTCGTGGATCGCGCCCGTGCGGCGCGTGTAGCTGATTTGGGTTTCGCTAAACAACGCGCGGCCTTCGTCGCGCAGGCGCGGGGCGTGGTCGACCAGATAGGCATCGAGCGCCGCGCGCGAGGCGAATTCGTATTGCACTGAATACACCCGTGTGCCGTCGTCGGTATCGACCTGCACCAAGCGACCGCGCTCGGCACCGGCAGCGACGACGTCGGCGATGTGTTGATTGAGAATCCAATCGACCCAAGCTTGTTCGACGGCGGCGTCGTGAATGGTGGCGGTGACTTCGTAGAGGTGCATTGGCATACGTTAGTACCTCTCAATCACTTTGACTTTGAGGCTATCACCAAACTTGGTTTTAAAGTCCGTTTCAAAACGGCAAAGCGTGAAGAAATCCCAACTGATGAAACTTTCGAGGCGACCAAAGACATCCTCTGTCATTAAGAAGCCACCGGTCGACATCAGTGGGTTATCCGCGACCATCTCCTCGCTAAGTTTTCCTATGACCGCGGGCGCGATCCCAATACTTTGCGCCTCCGGATAGCGATCCACGATTTTGTGGCTCTCAGGAACTGATAGCTCAAAAAACCGATCATTATCAAGTCGCAAATCCCAGTCATCCGCGTGTTGCATCAAAAACCAATGCTCGTCCTTGTAACGAATCTCATCAAGATATTTGTTCCAAACGGGATCACTCACAAAATCGAAATTACCTACTTCCCATTCGCGTTCAAAGAGTCTGAAGAAATTCACAGAACGAAACGAAATATTCGGAACATTGTTGAGAACCTCTTGCACTGACTGACTGACAATTAAGCTCTTTTCAGCCGCAACCATTTGAGGGCAAAAGATGGGTGGGATGTTAGAGCCCTCACGAACGACCATTAGCGGCAAGTGGTGATTTTGAGCGTCTTCGTCATGAACAAAGTCCAGTCCGAATTCGCTCGGATTCGGTCGCCAGGCCGCCCCGTGGAACATTTTGGCATGATATTCCGCGACATGTTCTCGTTTCTCGTAGATCGGCAAAATTGAACAGAGAATCATCGTTAGCGCCTCCCCTTCCCCCGCGCCGCATACTCCCGCAGCGCCGCCAGCAAATCAATAAAATCCTGCGGGTACGGCGCTTCCAGTGTGATCGGCTCTTGCTTGATCGGATGCGTGAACGTCAATCGACAGGCGTGTAACATCTGCCGCTTCCAAATCAAATCCGGCGAATCGCTGGGCCGGCCCGTGACGTGTTGCATGCCGATGTTGCGACCGCCGTAGAACGGGTCGCCGACGATCGGGTGTTTGATGTGCGACATGTGAATGCGCAGTTGATGCGTGCGGCCGGTCTTGGGGTATAACTCGATGAGCGAGAAGCCGCTGAAGCGTTCGAGCACTTTGTAGCGCGTGACGGCGTTTCTGTGCAGGCGTTTTTCGAACTTGCTGCCCAAGCGCTCGGCAAAACCGGTGGCGATGTAACGATCATGGACCGTGGGGTGTTGGCCGATGGGCACATCGATAATGTCTTCGTCAAACTCGGGCGCGCCGTGCACGACGGCGTGATAAACCTTCTCGGTGGTGCGGTCTTCGAACTGTCGGCTGATGCGCCAATGGGCTTCGTCGGTCTTGGCGATCACCATCAGGCCCGTGGTGTTCTTATCGAGGCGATGAATAATGCCGGGGCGAAAGGGGTCGTCGGTCTGGGCCAACTCCTTGGAATAAAACGCGACCGCATTGGCGACGGTGCCGCCTTGGGTGCGATTGGCCGGGTGGGCGATCATATTGATGGGCTTGTTGATCGCGAGGATGTAATCGTCTTCGTACACGATATCGAGCGGGATATCTTCGGGCACGACATCGTAGGGTTCGGGCGGTTGAAACGTGATCTCGATCACATCGCCGCCTTCCATCTCGTAGCTGTTCTTGGTGGGCTTCCCGTTGACGAGTACTTCGCCGCTTTTGATCAGCTTTTGAATGATGCTGCGCGAGGCTTTCTTGAAGCGCGAGACTAGATATTTATCGAGCCGCGCCCCCGGCAACTTGCGCCGCACGGTAATGCGCGCCTTGCGCACGCCTTCGCCGTTGTCGAAGGTTTCGAGCACTTCGAGATCGTTCTCGGGCAGCGGATCGTGATGCGGTGGGCGTGCCATGCGGGTATGGTTTGGGGGAATGGTGGAATTGGCAAGGCGGGGGAGAATTGAGGGATTCGGTTGAGCGCTGATGAACGCATCGGCGCTGTTCGCATCGACGTTGTTCGTGTCGATGCAAGGGCGGCACGGAGGGTAGGGCAGGTGATAACCTGCCTCTGCCACCAGCGGTGTTAGAACTTGCGACCGCACTCGGGGCATGTCGAAGCACTGCCGCGCAAGTCGTAGCCGCACTCCAGACACTTGCCGGTTCTGGCCCGTCGGCGATAGCGGAACTCTTCAACGATGAATGCGGCGATGGGAATACCGAGAAACGGCCAAAGGGGGATGTGAAAGGCTAGACCAACGACGCTACTGTTACGTCCCGCATAAACCTTGAAGAATGGTACCAGCGATACCGCAGAAACGGCGAGCGAGTTGTCGTTCGGCATTAGTGTATCGAATCCAAAGTCCTGATGGCTAAATGCGAATCCATGTGCGTAGTGATAGAAGTACACATTTTTCATAGACGCCCATGTGCAGATGACACCGTGATGATACAAAATGTAACCTGATTCAAGGCGGATGTCCCAGGTTTTACCGTCGCCATAGCAAATCGGGACGACGGAATTTGTCAGCCAAATGGTGAGAGCAGCGATGGCGATGAGTAACCGAGCACGGCGGCCCTTCGAGATATCCGTTTTGCGTTTCAAAAAACGCCAATAGATCCAGATCGACGGCGGCAGCGCAATGGCGATGAAGAGGAGTCCGAGAAATAGTAGGTTGAGATGGTAAGCGGCGAGCATTGGGATGACCCATCGTCGTATGTAATTCATCTTAGGGATGACTATTTGTCCCATCAGCTGCATCGGCTTGTATGAGCCGCAGGTGTTGCGGTGGGCGATTTACCCGTGGTAGGCCTTTTGCAAGATTCTGCCACTTTCGAAGTCGATCCGACAAGTAAAGCCGACAAATGACTGTGCTACAATTGGTGTGCTAGCGACGAAGTTTACATAACATTCGGTCGATCTCGCGACTGGAAGTTCTGCGGTCCAGAGAAGTTGGCCTTCGGCTGAAAGGCAGACCAGGTTGTGAAACTGTCCGCACCGTTTTGACTCGGGCCGGAAAAGAATCAGGGCTCGGCCTTCGAGCAATTCTGCCTTCAGTATCGGGTAGGGCTGTTCAAACGATGTTGAGTTGATGAAGAGCAAATGGTCGTCGAAACTAATAGCCGGCATTGTGATGACCTCGATTTGGGCAGCATTGTCTAGCTGTGTCTTGGATGCTCCCTCGATTCCAGTCGCAATATCCAAGAATTCTTCACCGGCGTCCACGTTTGCCATCGCGCGCAGGCAGGTTTTCACCTGCCCTACGAACTCCGCTTCGACCTTGGCGCTTGGGCCACCTACAATCCCAGCATGCCAACCAGACCTTCCAGCCGGCGGCGGTACGAGCAGTATCGCCGCCAGATCAAACATCGACACGCCGAGGCGCGCAAGAAGCCCGAGAACGGCGACGGTATTGACGCACCCGCACGTGCCGATTCCGTGCAGACCGGCGAAGTGAAATCGACCCATCGCAGCCGCTCGTTTAACGAGTTGTTCAAGTGCTTCTGGGGCTATCTCGACGGTCATCATCGTACGGTGTATGCGTTTTTGTTTACCGTCAGCGTGTCGACGGTGCTGGGGCTGATTCCGCTCTATGGGACCAAGCTGGTGGTCGATAACGTGCTGGGAGAGCGGCCGTTGTCGGAAGAATGGTCGCAATGGATCACGTTGCCGAGCGATCGCAGCGGGCTGCTGGCGGCGATTGCGATTGGCATGGTAACGCTGTCGGCGGTTTCGTTGGGGATTAACTTGTGGGGGCGCTGGCAGGCGACGCGCGTGAGCAAGCGTGTGGCCGTCGATGCCCGGCGGCAGTTGTTCGATCACGTGGTGCGCTTGCCGTTACATCGCATCTATAAGATTAAGAGTGGTGGCGTGGCCAGCATTCTGCGCGAAGACGCGGGCGGCATCGGCGATCTTGTATTTTCGATGATGTACAACCCGTGGCGGGCGATCATTCAGTTATTCGGCTCGCTGTTTGTATTGATCTTCGTCGATTGGCGCATGTTGCTCGGTTCGCTGGCGCTGATTCCGATCGTGTGGTATACGCATCGCACGTGGGTGGGGCGCATTCGTCCCTTTTGGCGCGACATTCGTACCACGCGGCAATCGATCGATAGCCAAGCGGCCGAATCGTTTGGCGGTATTCGCGTGATTCGCGGTTTTGCGCGCGATCGAACCGAGACGTCGCGCTTTACCGGCGGCAACCACTTCATGGCGCGGCAGGAATTGTTCGCGTGGTGGTGGATGCGCGGCGTCGATGCGGCGTGGGGCATTTTGATTCCGTTGGCGACGGCGTTGCTATTGTGGTACGGCGGTTCGCGCGTGCTGTCGGATCAAGACTTGGTGAAGCAAGGGCTGCTGGCGGCGTCCAAGGCGTTCACGGTCGGTGACTTGGTCGTCTTTCTCGCATATCTGACGGCGTTGCTCGATCCGATTGCGACGTTGGCTCAAAGTGCGACCACATTGCAAAACGGTTTGGCCGGTCTGGATCGTACGCTCGATCTGATGGCCGAACCATTGGATATGGAGTCGAGTGACTCGACCAAGATGCTTGATCGGTCGCAGGTAAAGGGGCATATCACGTTGGAAAGTGTTTCCTTCACCTACCCGGCTGGCAAGTCGTCGGTCATTAAAGACGTTTGTCTGGATGTACCGCCGGGTAGTACCGTTGCGCTGGTCGGCCCGAGCGGTGCGGGCAAGACGACGCTCTGCAACCTGATCGCGCGCTTCTACGACCCACAGGAGGGAACCGTGCGGCTGGACGGCACCGATCTGCGCGATATCGATGCGGAAAGTTATCGTCGACTCTTGGGTATCGTCGAGCAGGATACGTTTTTGTTTGACGGCACCATCGGCGAAAATATCGGCTACGGTCGGCGCGATGCCACGGCTGCGGAAATCGAGAGCGCGGCGCGACAGGCCAATGCTCACGACTTCATCGTCGAACTCGAACAGGGTTACGACACGCTCATCGGCGAACGCGGCGTGCGGCTTAGTGGGGGGCAGCGTCAGCGTTTAACCATCGCGCGCGCGATTCTGGCCGATCCGAAGGTGTTGATTCTCGACGAGGCTACCAGCAATCTCGACTCGGAAAGCGAACGCATCATTCAAAACAGTTTGCACACATTGATGCAAGGTCGCACCAGTTTTGTGATCGCGCACCGGCTCAGCACGATTGCCGCGGCGGATCATATCGTCGTGATCGAAAACGGTGGCATCGTCGAGCAGGGCAGTCACGAAGAGTTGATGGCCAGCAGCGGTCGCTATCGATACATGGTGGACCTGCAAACGCGACCGGTGGAGGTCGAAGCGGAAGAAGCGACGGTGGGTGCGGAGTAGGAAGGCGACGGGTGCTCAATTCAAAGCAACGTGTCTTTTTTGGTGCCGCCATGTCATCCCGATTGAACGCCGAACGAACCTTGCAAGCCAAAGGAATCGAAAAATATAGCGATCACGACACTTAGCCACCGGCCAATGGCCGGTGGCCTTATAGCGTAGCTCGAATTCCAAGCGATTACATCGAAATATGATCGTTCTGGCCGATATCGCTCAGAATATAGACAAAATCCCACGTTCTTCTATCGACGGCGAACATTTTGCTTTCGAATTCAACCCAATTTGTTTAGGCTTGAGCGGGTTCGGTAATCGTCCGCAAATCGCGACAGGTGTGTGGGCGAAATTCTGTTCGGTCGCAATGGGCACGTCTTCCCGCCCTTGTGCCGAATGCACCTCGCCAATTGGAATCGTCAAATTTGAGGGATCGTTATGCGCTTGTTGTTTTGTTCCGCCGCGGCGCTGTCCATCGCGTCGGTGTCGGCGCTTGGTCAGTCATTCACGAACTGGGAAAACCCCCACGTTCATCCGCTCGATAAAACGCCCGACGGCAATCGACTGTTGGCGGTCAACTTGCCCGATGCGCAGCTCGAAGTCTTCGATATATCGAACGGTACGCCGACGCGGCAATTCTCCGTGCCGGTCGGCATCGATCCCGTCAGCGTGCGGGCACGCAGCAATACCGAAGCGTGGGTGGTGAATCATATCTCCGATTCGGTCAGCATCGTTGACCTGACGACGGGGCATGTGGTACGCACGTTGGATACCGACGACGAACCGACCGACGTGATTTTTTCCGAGACATCGGCCCGCGCATTCGTTTCGTGCTCGCAAACCAACACGGTGCTGGTTTGGGACTTGAATGCGCTCGATACGGCACCGCAACGGTTAAATATCATCGGCGAAGATCCGCGCGCGCTGGCCTATAGCGCCGAGCGCGACGAGGTTTATTTGGCCGTTTTCGAATCCGGTAATGACACCACGATCCTTGGTGGCGGTAGCCAGATGGGCGGCGGCTTTCCGCCCAACGTCGTCAATGACAATAGTGGGCCGTATAACGGCACCAATCCGCCGCCCAACGATGGCAATAACTTTAAGCCCGCGCAGAATCCGGCCAATCCCAATCCGCCTGCCGTTGGCATGATCGTCAAGAAGAACGATGCCGGTCAGTGGATGGACGACAATAATGGCGACTGGACCAATCTTGTCAGCGGCCCCAACGCCAACGCCTCGGGCAGACCCCAAGGCTGGGACTTATACGATCACGACCTTGCCATCATCGATGCGGGCACGTTAAACATTTCCTACGCGACCGGGCTGATGAATATCTGTATGTCGCTGGCGGTGCATCCGACGACTCAGGAAGTAACGGTCATCGGCACCGACGCAACGAATGAGGTGCGCTTCGAACCCGTATTGCGCGGTCGATTTTTACGCGTCAACATGGCGCGGGTAGCACCGGCGGGCGCGAGCACCTTGGGCGTGCAAGATTTGAATCAGCATCTTACGTATGGCACGACGGTGCCGTTCGTGCCGATCCCGCAGGAAGATCGCGATCGGTCGTTGGGCGACCCGCGCGCGATTGTGTGGATGGCCGACGGCACACGCGGTTATGTCGCGGGTATGGGTTCCAACAACGTGGTGATGATCGATAGCAGCGGCACGCGGTTGAACAAAACGCTCGACCCGCTGCAAACCACGATCGAAGTCGGCGAAGGCCCGACGGGATTGGCGCTCAACGAGCGCGACGGATTGCTCTATGTGTTGAATAAATTCTCGTCGACATTGTCGGTCGTTGACTTGGCGACGGAAACCGAGATGGACCAGATCGCGATTCACGATGCCACACCGACGGCGGTTAAAATCGGGCGCAAGCACTTGTACGACACGCATCGCAACTCGGGTCTCGGTCATATTGCGTGTGCATCGTGTCACGTCGATGCGCGGATGGATCGGCTCGCGTGGGATTTGGGCGCGCCCGACGCTGAGATGAAGGCGTTCGATCAGAACTGTCTCATCGGCAACAACTGTGAGGATTGGCACCCGATGAAGGGGCCGATGACCACGCAGACGATGCAGCACATCATTGGGATGGAGCCGTTGCACTGGCGCGGCGATCGCTTCGGTATCGAAGAATTCGCGGAGGCGTTTCTGGTGTTGCAAGGTGCTGACGAAGCGCTGCCCACCGAGGGACCGGTCGACGAGATGCAGGAGTTTGAAGATTTTCTCGCGTCGATTTACTTCCCGCCCAATCCGTATCGCAATTTTGATAACAGCTTGCCGACGGACCTACCGTTGCCCGGTCATTTCACGACCGGTCGCTTCGGCCCTGCGGGGCAACCGTTGCCGAATGGTAATGCGCAAGCGGGGTTGTTCGAGTATCGCACGGGTGGTTTGGATGGTGGCTTGCAATGCGTGACGTGTCACACCATGCCGACGGGTGCGGGTGCCGACGGTGCGTTGGTCGGTTTTCCGCCGACGTTTCAACCGTTGCCGCCGGGGCCTGAAGGTGAGCGGCATCTCACGATTGTCTCCATCGATGGATCGACCAATGTCAGCATGAAGACGCCGCATCTGCGCAATCAGTACGACAAGGTCGGTTTTGAAACCACTCAGCAAATGAACACGGCGGGCTTCGGCTTTTTGCACGATGGCAGCGTCGATTCGATCGCGCGCTTCGTGAATGAGCCGGTGTTTAGCCTGGCGTCGGATCAGGAAACGGCCGACATGGTTGCGTTCATGCTGGCCTTCGCCGGTTCCGATTTACCCGATGGTTCACCGACCAATCTGCTCGAACCGCCGGGGCCGCCCAGTCAGGACACGCATGCGGCCGTGGGTACCCAAACAACGCTGGTCGATATCGCGACCGCATCCGCAGCGCAAATTGCGTTGATGAATGACATGATGCTGGAAGCTGACCTCGGTCGCGTCGGCTTGATCGTAAAGGCGCGCGTGAACGGCGTGTCGCGCGGGGCGCGTTATGACGGTGCAGGCGTATTCCAATCCGATCGAAGTGCTGAAACGCTTACCGCCGCGGAACTGCAAGCCTTGGCGGCACCCGGTAGCGAACAAACCTGGACGGTCGTCGTCGCCGGTGCCGAAACGCGTTTGGGTATCGACCGCGATGAAGACAGTTTCTTCGATCGCGACGAAATCGACAATTGTAGCGATCCGGCTGATGCGCTCAGTGTGCCGGGTGCCAAAGGCGATCTGAATAGCGACAATGCCGTGGACATTGATGATATCGATGGCTTTGCCTTGGCTTTGTTAAGCGATAATCCCACCGCCTTCGAGCAGGATCGCGCCGATACCAATTGCGACGGCACGCTCAACGGTGCGGATATCGCATCGTTTATGGGCTTGTTGCTACAGTAAGACGACGCTCGGACCAAAAGCGATTGACGTAAAACACATATAGCCCCCGGCCAATGGCCGGGGGCTAATTTTGTTAATGCGTGAAATGATGTCTATTTGCGTGGTCTTCGAGAGACGCAGGTAGCAGCATGCCAATCCGGATGCGATTTGCTCCCCACGTGTCGTCGCCGCCATCAATGTCGAATTGACAGCGCCCATGTCGAGCCTTCCGGTCGTTGCAACCACAACCCACCCTTGCCGGCGGTGCTGGTGCCGAAGGTTGCCAGACCGCGATTACCGTCGTTGACGAAAAAGTTCTTGCCCCAGTAGTGCGCCGTATTGTCGTTCTGTTGCAAAAAGATATTGCGCGAACTGCTGCCGCGTTTGAACCACATTCCCGCCGCCCCGTTGCTGGAGCGTCCCAGTACGGCGATGTCGCGCTGGTAGTCGGCTTCGACGTTGTATTGGCTGCCCCAGAAATTGGCGGTGTTGTCTTTCAGTTGAATGACAGCGGGGTTCGACGTGTTACCGCGCTTGAGCCAGATGCCGGCGCGACCGTCGTTGGTGGTGCCCAGGGTCATTACTTCATTGCCGAAGTTGTCGACCATGGCGATGCGGTTGGCGGTGATGTTCTCACCGACGAGATTGGCGTTGGCCATCCCCATCGTGATCGAAAGCAGGCCACCGGCAGCGATCAGGCCGGCCACGGCGTAGCTGATGGCCATGCGACGTTCGAGTTTGTTGATGCGACGCTGAAGTGTCTGGATTTCGGACATTGGTTTTCTTCCCCCGGAGTTTCGTTTGGTGTGTTTGAGCGCGGTGACGCCCGTATTCATTTGTCGGTTACGGGCTATACGGCCTGAAGCCTACTTTGTTGGGCAGGGTAAGGGAGATTCAAACGATCCGCCATCGAAGGCCCAGCCCTCGAAATATGGGCCCTTTGCGGTTCAAATGCGGACATGCGTTGGGAAAAAGCTGCCGAAAAATTGATGTCGATGGACGACGCCGTCTGGCAACGCCACGCCAATCCGTGGAGTGTGTGGACGCGCGTCGCGCTGACGCCATTCTTGTTTATGGCTGTCTGGAGTTACGTGTGGATTGACTGGTGGGCGCTTGTACCGTGCGCGCTTGTTGCGCTGTTTACCTGGCTCAACCCGCGCATCTTTCCGGTGCCCAAGAGCACCAACAACTGGGCCAGCAAGGGCGTGATGGGGGAGCGCGTGTTTATCAACCGTAAGCGTGTGCCGATTCCGCGGCATCATGCCGTCGCTGCGCAAGTGTTAACGGCGCTGGCAGCCATATTTCTGGGCTCGTCGATCTATGGATTCGTCGTCGCCGATTTTTGGGCGGCATGTCTCGGATTCAACGCGGCGATTGTCTGCAAGATTTGGTTCGTCGATCGCATGGTCTGGTTGTTTGAGGATATGAAAGATCACGAGGCGTACGAGGGTTGGCTGCGGTGAGTGAGCGACCGACAGAGCCGCGCCCGTCAGGAAGCGGTGGGCGTGATTTGTAGAAGGAGAGATCGATGGAATTTTTGGAACAAAAGACGAAAAGCTATGTCATCTTGAATAAAATCCGGATTTCTGTATCGATTTACCTATGAGTAAGACAAAAGCCATTCAAATCTATGATCACGTAGCGTGGACCTATTGCGATTCGCACGATCTTGCGGTTGGGACAATGGTAGAGGTTGCTTCGAGGCGCGTGCAGGAGCCGTGGCTGATGGACGCGATTGATCATTGGCGCAATTGGGCGAGTATTCCCGATCTGGGTTTTGAGCTTCCCAAAGAAATGGATGACGGAAAGCACTCGATCATTCGCGAGATACTCATTGAGGCCATTAACCATGTTGAAGCACGCAATGAGGATTATCGAGATGACGAAGTTTGTCGGTGGTTCCTCATCCCTGATATCTCAATAGCAGGCGGCGGATTACGGCATGGTGCGACAGTGCCGAGATCTGCAGTCATTGATGTTCTATCGGGGTTCATGGAATGCATGGACTACGAACTTCCGGCGCTGCCTGAACGGACATGGTGGTTCTTCGGCGCATTCGACGGCCGAAGTCAAATAAGGGCGAGTGGATCAGAATAGCGAAATCGCCAGTCCGAATTCTTCGCCGCCCAGATTATCGAATGCGTCTCGTACAAGGCGCATGGCAGCTTGGGCGTCGCCTCTTGCAGTCGCTTCGGGTAAATCAAGCGAGTGTAACTGTGGCGAAAGTTTGCGGATTTCGGCTTGACTTGCCCAGCTAACAGCCTCGGGAAGGATGGTATCGCGCGATAAAGGTATTGGTCGTTCGCCGCGTGATAACTGTCTTCCATACACGAGGCAACGCCACCAGTCGCCCGCGAATTTATCGCATTGCTCTTCGATTGCGGGAAGACATCGCAGATAATGGCGCAATGGCAAATCTATAATCGTCGCATCCGTAATGACTTCCGGAAAAGGCTGAATCTCAGTGCGAGCATTATCGTAATCTAGTAAGAGGTCCGCTGCCGTCCTGTTGTCGAATGACGATTCCGATTGGAGTGCTACATTCGCGTCCTTTCGAATGGCAGAGATGAGTGCTTGAGTTGCCTCCGATTGCTGGTAGTGATGTCTTTTGGCTCGCAACTCGTGCCACTTCGAAAATTCCTCAATGGACTCGACCAGTTCGGTAACTAAGCCCATAGGGTGGCAAGGTTTGAACGAGATGTATATTCCCATAGAACTGATCCGAATAGATGTTAGATTACCCGCCAAAATCCACTTTGCCGAACGATTTCCCTCGCTTTTACAAACATCGCGGCCTTCGTTAGGCTAACCCGGAATTATAAACAAAAACGGCGAGTTGAATCTTCGCCGCTGACATCTGATTTTGGAGAGCCCGTCCCATGAAACTTTGCTACTTCTACGAGTCCGCTGAAACCCGCGAGCGCGATTTGCAACGACGCATGCCCGTGGAGGGGCGCATTGGCATTCTGATCGACGGTCAGATCGTCGACATCACCGAGAAGGCTGCCCACCATCACGATTTGCATGACCCGCAATATCTGGGCGTGCATACCGCCGCGATTGCGGGCCTGCCCGAGTGGGACGCGTTTCGCAAAGAATTGGCGGGCATGACCAATGAAGGCGGCGTCGATCCGGAGAGCGTGTTCTTCGGCCCCTGCGTGTTGCGACCGTCGCAGTATCTCGACTTCTATGCGTTTGAGCAGCATGTGATGACCATGCGCAAGAAGCGCGGTCTCGATTTCATCGTGCCCGAATGGTATGAGATGCCGTGCTATTACAACTCCAACGCGACGGCGTTTTCCGGCGACGGCATGAAGGTGTTCTTCCCCAAGGGTGAAGGCAAGATCGACTACGAATGCGAGATGGCGTGCATCATCGGTAAGCCCATCCGCAACGCCACGCCCGAACAAGCCGCCGATGCCATCGTGGGTTACACAGTGCTCAACGACCTATCCAGCCGCGAGCGACAAACCAAAGTGATGCCCGTGAACATGGGGCCGGCACCGGGCAAAGACTTCGGTAATGTCATGGGTAAGTATCTCGTCACCAAAGATGAGATTCCCAACCTCGACGAGTGCGGCATGCGCGCGTACGTCAACGGCGAGCAATGGACCGACGGCAAGTACGGCGGCGTGCAGCATCGCTTCGAAGCGATGGTCGCCTTCGCCAGCACCAGTCGCTGGTTCTACCCCGGCGATATCCTCGGCAGCGGCACCGTCGGCACCGGCTGCGGAGCGGAGTTGGGTAAGTTCCTCAACCCGGGCGATAAGATCAAGGTCGAGATCGATCATATGGATTTTGTCGAGAATGAGGTGGCGCACGATTCTTGAGGAAATTTAGAATTGGGAATTAGGAAGTGAGAAAGAGGAATAGCGAAGGGCAAAGAGCAAAGAGCAAAGAGCAAAGAGCGAAAGGCGCGTTGAGTTACGGAACAGATGATTCGCAAAGAGCCCCATCGCAAGTAACGCAGTAACGCTCACGAGGTTCAATCCCGCGCGCAAAGTTCGGAGCCGCGGCCTGTGGCCGCATTTTTTTCAAGAAACTGGTGTGAACCTGCATCACGTATTGGGATTGGGTTTAGATGAGTAGCTTGTGGACTTGGGAGATTATTTCAGTCTTGCTGGCCCTGCTCTTGACAGGTGCTTGGGCATGGATTTCTGGTCGGCGACGCAACCGCATGTCAGGAGTAATTTTCTGGGCAGTGACGCTTGGCTTGAGCGGAGCATTGGTAAGCTGTGGGATACTGCTCGACAACTGGTCGCGCTGGAAATCTAGAGATGATTCAATCGCGTCGTCCATTGCTGCGGCGCCACCAACGAACGTTAAGAGAATCGATAATGGCGACAAAATCATTTATGACATTAAAGACCCGTATCCGGGTGTCCTTAACTTGCGCATGGTCCGTCGCCCGTTTGAGATTGACTACTACCAGATCAACGGATTTTTTCACGGCTTGCTGATCAGCTTGGCCGCTTGCGTTATTCGATATGTAGCGATTCGAAGTTTGGGTAAGCGTGCCATAGAAGGCCACTGCTTTTCGTGCGGTTATGACCTGACAGGCAATGAGTCGGGTGTATGCACCGAATGCGGGGAACACATTCCCGACACGATTTAGCTCGTGTAATAATTTAAACGAGGTATATTCGACAGCCTGCTACAGCAATACCTTGCGACCGTTCATTTGATCAAAGGCACTGAGCGGCAACTTTTTGACCGTGTAATTTCAAATGCTCAGCCGTCTCACTCAACTCGCATTCCAACGCAAACACCCGATCCAACAATGCCGCTGCCGCTTCGTGGCCCTCGCCAAGCTGTCCGACGACAGCCACACACGGCACATGCGCTGCCTGTGCCGCGCGCGCGACGGCTCCTACGACCTTGCCCATCATCGATTGCCCATCGAGCCGACCCTCGCCCGTGATGATCAAGTCTGTATCCGTCGCATGTTCGTTGAGGCCTACCAAGCGCGCGACGACATCTACGCCCGGCACGAGCTCCGCATTGCAAAACGACAACAATGGCAGGGCCACGCCGCCCGCCGCGCCGGTGCCCGGTTGCTGCACCACGCCCAGTCCTGTCAGATGCTCCAGCTTACTCACCCAATGTTGCATGCCTTTTTCGAGTCGTTCGACGGCCGCCGCATCGGCACCCTTCTGCGGTCCGAACACGCGCGCTGCACCTTGTGGGCCAGTCGCCACGTTGAGCACATCGCAAAGAATCTCAATTGGCGTCGTTGCCAGTGCTTCGGGCGGATCGTGCCATTGCAACCGTTCGACATCGATCAGTTGTCCACCACCGACGCCTTCCGGCAGCACGTTGCCTTTGCAATCGACCAACTGCAAGCCCAGCGCCTGCATCATGCCCGCACCGCCATCGACAGTAGCGCTACCGCCAAGGCAAAGCATGATTTTTTCGACGCCGGCATCGAGCGCCGCACGCATGACTAGGCCCAGTCCGAACGTTGTGGCGCGCAAGGGGTCGCGTTCGTCATCGCTTAGCAACTGATAGCCCGAGACTTCCGCCAATTCGATCACGGCCGTGGTGGCGTCGTCGATCAAGCCGACCGTCACGTCGACTGGACGCCCGAGCGGGTCGGTCGCGCGCACCGTTCGCAACAGGCCCTCGCACTTGTCGACGATGATGGCACGCGTGCCCTCACCGCCGTCGGCCATCGGTAATGAAATCAAGTCTGCATCGGGCAAGGCGGCGCGCAAGCCCGTAGCCAGCGCATCGGCGGCTTCATTGGCGCTAAGGGCACCTTTAAAGCTATCCGGCGCGATGATGATGCGTGGTCCGCTCACTGCGCCCGCAGGCCCAGTTCGAACCGTACAAGACGATTGCGGCGTACGCGTAGGATTTGCACCGGAATGATATCTCCGGGATCGACCTGATCGACCAAATGGCCGAGGCCTTGCAGATCGGTCACTGCCCAGCCGCCAAATTGCGTGATGACGTCGCCGCTGACGAGCCGCTCGCGATCGGCCTCGCTGCCATTCTTTACGCCATCGATAATGAGCCCGACGGGGCGGCGGACGCCGAAGCGTTGCAGGTCAGCCTTATTCATAGGGCGAACCGTCATGCCGAAGAAGCGATCCATTTGGGCCACGGCATCGCCGACGGGGATTTCGCGCAGCGGTACTTCGACGCTCATCTTTTCGCCCGAATTACGACGAATGTCTAATTTTAGAGACTGCCCCGGTGGCGTGCGCGCCAAAAGGCTAAACGCTTCCACAAAGTTGGGCGTCGGTTGATTGTCAATCGCCGTGATGACATCGCCCGTTTGAATACCGGCCTGCGCTGCCGGTGTGCCGTTGTCGACACGCAAGATGCGTACACCTTCGTTAAGTGCGCCACGCACTTGCCCGTCAAAATGCAGGCCGAAGTCCACGCGCCGCACTCGTTCGATATCGAGCATTTGCGGCAACAGTTCGCGCAGTTGATTGACGGGAATGGCAAAGCCGATGTTTTGCGCATCGCCGCGAATCGCCGTGTTGATGCCGATCAACTCGCCGAGAATATTCAACATCGGCCCGCCCGAATTACCGGGGTTAATCGACGCATCGCTTTGAATCAATCCGCGATAGACGTGATCGGCATCGAATGCCAACTCGCGATCAACAGCACTCACCACGCCCGTCGTTACGGTATGTTGATACCCGAGCGGGTTACCGATCACGATAACAGGCTCGCCCTGCATCAAGTCATCGCTGCGGCCCAGCTTCAAATGCGGCAACGGTCGATTGGCGTTTACTTTCAGCACGGCCAGGTCGCGGCGTCGATCAATCGCTACTTCTTCCGCATCGAGTTCGGTGCCGTCGGCAAATGTTGCCTTTACTTCCGTTGCTCGGTCGACCACATGCGCATTGGTCACGATGTAGCCGTCGCTATGAATCAAAAAACCCGAGCCCACGCTGTGCGTACGATACTGTTGCGGTGCCGTCGGCATATCAAAGATTTCATCAAACAAGCTGCCAAAGCCGGCGCGCCGGCGCACGGTAACGACCTGCGTGGTGGATAAATTCACCACGGCGGGGCTGGCTTCACGAAACACGCGCACGACCGGCGTTACGCGCGCGGCCTGGCTCGTCGATATCGTGCCGATGCTGTCGTTGACGGGAACCATGCGGTCTTGGGCGATTGTCACAGAAGAAATGACGAGTGAAGCGAGCGTGCAGATGGCATATTTTGATGCGGTTAGTTTCATCTATGGTCCTCTATTCACAGTATCAGAAACGTCACCCAATTCAATCAAACGAAAAAATCAGCGATTGCATTCACGAGTCTATTCTAAGCGCGCGGCCGCGCTGCTGACAGTCAGCAGATAATTGGTGCCAAATCAGAGAGCAACGAGAAAGCACTCGAGTCGCAAGTCACCACGAGACGGCGAAGCTGTTACTATTATCACGAGTCCGATGCGAAACGGGTGTTTCCGTTCAGATATGACAGGAGTATGCAATGCGGGGTTTGTCTCAATTTTGTAAATTTGGAAACAGGAAGGCCCATATCGTGGCCTGGATTCTATTCTGCTGTCCGGCGGTCACTTACGCTCAAGCTGAAACGGGAGGCCGCTCGAATTCTGCCGAGGGCAAGAAACTCACTGTCGCCACCCGCCACGTACCACCTTTTGCCATCAAAGCCGACGACGACAGTTGGTCCGGCATCACGATTCAGTTGTGGGCCGACTTGGCGATGGAATTAAACATTGAATACGAACTACGCGAATCCGGCATCGCTGAAATGATCGAGGGCCTGCAGGATGGCACCTACGATGCGGCCGCCGCAGCGCTCACGATGACGGCGGAACGCGAAGAGCAAATCGATTTCACCCATCCTTACTTCAATGGCGGTTTGGGGATCGCCGTCTCGGCCGAGCCGGCAGGTTTTAGTGCCTTTCTTGGTCGCTTGTTTACGCTGCGTTTTGCACAGGCCGTGGCTGCGTTGGGTGTGTTACTGCTGGTTGTCGGCGTCTTGGTTTGGGTGGTCGAACGCAAACGCAACAAAGAAATGTTCGGCGGTGGCGTGGCGAAAGGTCTTGGTTCCGGCTTTTGGTGGTCGGCCGTGACCATGACGACTGTGGGCTACGGCGACAAAGCGCCGGTCACGCTTGCCGGTCGCTTGATCGGCCTCGTTTGGATGTTTGCCAGCATCATCGTGATCTCCAGCTTCACCGCGGCGATCGCTTCGGCATTGACGGTCTCGCAGCTCGAATCGAGCATCAATGGGCCGGAAGACTTGCCCGGTCGCACCGTGGCGACGGTCATCGATTCGACGGGGGCGGCGTATCTGAAAGAAAGTCGCATTCGTATGCGCGGGTATGAATCCCCCAAGGCGGCGCTGGAAGCGCTGGCGGCGGGCAAGGCCGATGCGGTCGTGTATGACGCGCCGATTCTTCGCTATCTGGTCAACAATGAACTCGACTTATCGCTGCGCGTGCTTGCTGGAGATTTTCAACCGGCGGGGTATGCGATTGCCCTGCCGAAGGAGAGTGAGCTGCGTGAGCCGCTCAATCAGGGCGTGCTGCGTGCCATCGCGGCTAAACCATGGCAAGATCTGATCTTTCGCTTTCTGGGTGAGTAGCTGCCGCCGCTAAATTCAACATAATCGCGGCATGGACTGGAAACTGCGTGCCAATCTGCTGCGCTGTCTCGCGACGATGCCGGGTGGTCATCGCTTGTATATGGCGTTGCAGCGGCGCTTTGGGCGGTTCCGCAATCCGACATACATCCGTGGCAAGTTCAAGAGGCAAGCGGAGCTGGCTCGGCTAGGTATCGAACACGGGGTGCAACTCGACGACGCACACGTCATGGAGCTCGGTACCGGCTGGTTGCCGGCGATGTCGATCGGGTTTTATTTGTGCGGGGCAGAGCACGTATCGACGTTTGATCTTAATCGCTATGTGCAACTCGAAGCGTTACAGTCCGTGATCGAACAACTCGATATTACATCGGGTAACCAAGATATATGGGCTGACATCGTTGATCTCAGCGTTTTAGTTGAGCGGATGAAGACCGCTACTTATTTAGGTTCTCCACCAAATTTAGGTAAGTCGAAACACGATCGGGTGCTTTCAAATTTCAAATCCTTCAATATCGATTACGTCGCGCCGGGCGATGCCAGAGACTCAGGTCTAGACACCGAATCCGTCGATATCCATTGTTCGACCAACACGTTCGAACATATTCCGCGCGAAGATTTACTCGCCATCTTGATCGAAGCCCGCCGTGTCCTTAAGCCGAGTGGTCTCGCTATCCATTACGTCGATCCCACCGACCACTTCGCCCACGCCGACAAGACCCAATCGCCGGTGCGATTTCTGAATCTAAGCGAGCGCGATATCGAGCGTTACTACCGCAATCGTTATGCGTATCAGAATTTGCTTTTCGACGATGACTATCGAGAATTATTCGATGAAGCGGGTTTGGAAATCGTCGATGTGAAGTTCAAAATCGAAGAACGTTCGCTTCGCGCGCTAGAAGCGAATGCGCCGACATTACCCGGTTTCGAAAATCGGGATATCGAAGAACTCAGTCGGCGCAACTTAATTTACATCGGACGAAGAAAGCGCGAGTAACTTAAGTCCTCGGTTCCAGTACTCACATCGGGAGCGGGTTAGGGTACTAACACATTTAGAAACACCTGCACGTCGAGTCCGTTTAGCAAGCCGTCGTTGTTCAAATCGCTCGCGGCCTGCCGGTTGCTATCCGTATCGATGCCCAGCAATACGTCCGCCAACAGTGCCGCATCCGTGGCATCAACATCACCGTCACCATCGATGTCGCCAAGAATGATGGTGTTCGGCGCGACTGTTGCGAATTGCGTTCCCGCCAGAGTTGCAAAGTTCGGCGTGGACCCGAGATTGGCAACACCGCCGCCGAGGCCCGGCAAGACCTGATTGCTGACGGCACCGCTGCCTTGCATGATGAAGGCGACGACCTTTAACGACGCATCATCCGCCATATTCAGATCGGCGTATGGCACCTTCATTTCAAATCCGTTGGTGGCCGTCGCGGCATCGGCAGCGCTGCTGTCGGTGACGCCCAAGGCATTGGTGTTGTTGAGTGCTACTTGCAATCCGTTCGGGTTGTTGCCGCCGCTGAGGAAACCGTCGCCATCGTTGACGGTACCGTTTCCGCGATAGACTTTAGTGGCGGCGGTGGCTGTCGGTAGCGAATATTGATCGACATAGATATTGCCGCTGAAGGTGTTGATAAACAGCATTTCGTCAGGCGCGAAGTCACTGTCAAACTGGGTGCCGGTCAATTGATCGGGGCCGGCTGGCGGTGGGTTGAGGCCGTTCATGTCGAGGACGTTCTGACCGCCGGGCGTCGTATCAAACAAGACAGCCAGACCGGTGCCGTCGGTCGCGAGGTTGCCCGTTAGCGCGAGGCGCAGCCCATCCGTTTCGTATTTCACGAACAGTTGATTGAGTTCCGAAATGTTATCTCCTAGCCCCGTGGCGTTGTCTTGCGTTGCCACCACATGGGTGGGGGAGAAGCGATTCTGAATCTCAAATCCGCTAAGCGCGTTCGCATCGGGTGCCGGCGGCTCAACATTGACGGCAAATATGCGATAACCGTAACCAGCAACCGTAACAGGGTAATTCGCCTTATTGGCATCATTTAGCTGCGGCAACGAGGCGCCCGAGAGAATATCGACAACTGTCGAATTGCCGCCGACCACTGTGACTTCGCCCATGTCGAGTGCCACATTGCGCGGCTGGCCACTCAGATTGATCGCTACCAGTACCGTTTCCTCGCTGGCCTCGTGTCGTAAGAAAGACCAAACTTGAGACGCGCTCGCAGGAACCGCGTAGTAGTCGCCGCGGCGCAGGGCGATGTGGTCGCGGCGCGCCGTAATCAGTTCCTTGTAGGATTCTAACAGCGAACCCGGCACGTTGTTTTGTTCTTCAACAGAGCGACCATCGTTGTCCGCTGAATACGGATTGTTGTAAGCCTGATTATTCAGCACCCAATAGTTGCTCATCGGTGGACCCGCGACGGCGTTCCATTTGAACGGCTCGCGAAATGGAATGTCGTTGGCATCGCTGCCGTAATTGGCCTTTACGCCGGTCATGCCGATTTCGTCACCGTGATAGATCATCGGTGTGAATGGTGCCGTCAACAGGACGGCGGCGGCGGCTTTGCCTTTGTTCAAGCTGGTACCGATCACCGAACTTAGACGGTCAACATCATGATCGCCGATGATGCCCATGAAGTTCTTACCTGCGGGCAGCGCGGCTAGCGTTGCCTGCGTTTGGCTATACAAATTGGATGCGTTTTCGAACTTCAACGCGTCGCGGGCCGCGAACTCCCACGGCTTCGTCATGCTGGCATCGAACGCGGGTAGCAAATTCGCGCCGGTCGAGCCCCAGTCGGCTTGTTCGGCGAAGATAAACACTTCTGGCTTCACGCTGCGCAGTGCATCGCGCCACGCAACCCACCAGTCGAGGTTATATCCCCATCCGTTCGGTCCGTTGGGGTATTGCGCCCACACATGATCGAGGCGATAGCCGTCGATACCGTCGGACGGATCGCCGTCGCCGTTGGGGTCGAGCCAGTATTGCGACCAAGTCGTGACGAGATCGCTGGCGTTTGGGTTGTCGAGGTTCCAATGAATGAAGCCGACAGAAGCACCGTTCCAACTGTTGTACACGCTGCCGAGGAAATTGGTGTTGAAGAAATTTTCGAACGCCAGCCAATTGTCGAATTGGCTGCTCGGATTGCCGGCAGCGCTTTGGTACCACGGCGTGTCGTGACTGATGCCGTACACCACAAAGTCGATAAACACCTTGATGCCCCGTTGGTGTGCCGCATCGACGAAATTGAGAAACTCCGCCTCGGTACCGAAGCGGTCATTCACCTGATCGCCGGGGCCATGTTGATAACCGTGGTACGCGGGCGACGGAAAGATCGGGTTCATCCAGACTGCCGTCACGCCCAGCTCTTCGAGATAATCGAGCGAAGCTGTCATGCCGTTGAAATCGCCGAAACGCTGCGTGTCATTATCAGAGTCGCGCCAGGCGATCGGCATGAAGTGATAGAAGACATCGTCTTCGATCGGGCGACCGTTAAGCGGTTGGGCGAAGGCAACTTCAACGATGCTTACGGTTACTGTGACGACCAACGTAAGCAGGATATTGTGGCGAAGCGTAGGGATTGATGACACGTGGTTGCTTTCATTTAGGCTAGTTAGCTTCTGCTAGTTGATGACGTCTCGACGACAGTCTGCCATTGTAGCAAAACGATTTACTAAATGAAAACGTAGCCGCCCGGTGGACTGTAGCGGTCGCACTGCTTTACCCCACAGAACGCAAAAAAAAGCGATCTAATTCATGCCTGACTAAAACAGCATTTACAGAAAAAGGGCTCACTCCTCCTTAAATGAGACCGCGAAGATCGCAAAATCGGTGCGAATGTAAGGCCTTTCATTCGCGTATGCCATCGGTGATTCGACGCGAATCTTACCGTCTGCGTTGTCGTAGAGTTTAAGTTCTGCCTCGGGCTGCCATCCATTACTGGAGACTTTGCCAACCTTCAGCACACCTTCGCGATCCGCCAGGGCTACGATGCGATTTCCCACTCGAATCGGGAAAGCATCTGTTTTTGATTTCCACGCCAACTCGCCATCTTTTATTGATAAACCCGCGAGTTTTCTGGTTTGCACCCCGATCAGCAGGTCATTGATGCGGGCCAATGGGCTGATCGTGCCGGCAATTCGGTCGGATTCCCACGCTTTCTTTACCGTCCATCCGTTGGCCGTCCGTGAAACTTCGAGAAGCAATGAGCGTTCAGCGGCGGAAATAAAAATTCGATCCTGATCAAGCGGCATCGGCGTCCATGAGCTAGTGGTGCCAACATTGATCGACCATAATTCTGTACCATTTTTGGGGCTCACGGAAAATATGCGATCGTCGCCTTGAATAATGACTTGAGGCACGCCCGCAAAGCTCCCGAAAGCAGGCGAGCGGTAATCATTCCCATCGCGAGCGACCTGCCACAACACGTCGCCTGTCTCAATATCTAGCGCGACTAGTGACCGACCGTCGCCCAGTACGCCTTTACCCCCGGCCTGAACGATCACGCGATCGTCCAAGAGAAGCGGGGATGTGGCAAAGCCGTAATGCGGAGTCTTGGAGCCGAAGTCCCAGGCCAGGTTGCGCGTCCAGACTTCCTTGCCATCGATGGTGTTAAGGCAAGCGAGTTTGCCATACGCGCTAATGGCAAAAACAAATCGATCATCAATGGCGGGCGTCGATAGCGGCCCATCGATTGACCCGTCATGTCCCTTATATTTTTTGCCAATTCGGGATCGCCAAATTTCTCTTCCGCTGTCGCCATCAATAAGGATGGCAACATCAGACGAGCCGCCATTCGTTAAGCAGGCAAGCTTCTTTCCGCGAATAGATGCCGCGGAGTAACCGCTCCCGATTTCGCGCTTCCATTCCAATCGTGGAACGAGCCGTTTGCTGGCAGGAATTACCCAATCTTCGCGCGCCGCGTTTTGACGCCCAGGACCACCTAACCATTGGTTCCAGTCATTGCCAGCAAATCCGATTTGTTGTGCTGCGACTAACGACCACAGGGTTACCTTGATTGAGTTGTTCAGGTTCACCAAAACCTCCTCGCCGTTCAGAATCGAGATTACACGCGGATAGAACCGATAAAGATGCGATCGAGGATTCGTTGCAGAGGGCGATTTAGATTCAGAATTAGGATGGAAATGGTGGTTTCCGCTCTTTAACTGGATTTAAAGCAATCATATTATCCAGACAGGAAACCACTGCGTTTAAAGTTTATTCCTGTCCGCTGTTTGGCCCGAAGAGTGAACGCGGTCGTCGTTCTCTGATATCTATCCCAGATTCAGGTTGATCCCGCGAATGCTGCATTCAAACGCCATTCGTCCATCGACAAACGCCTGTACGCCGCACGTGTAACACCGCAAGCGCGGGTCGGTGACTTTGGCGATTAGGATGACGCGATTGGGTGGAAAAACCGAATCCCGAAACTTGCCGTCATTGATCGCGCCAAAGCCCATCACGTCTTTGCAGTCTTTGTAGATCATCTTTTGAGAGAAGGCGCAAAGTTGGGCGGCGGATTCGATCATGAGCACGCCCGGAAAAATCGCACGCTCCGGCATATGACCCCGGCACCACCATTCGTCGTCGCGAATATCGCGAAACGCCGCAAAGATCTTGTTTTCCTCGTCGCACAGCGGGATACCGTCCAGCATCGCCATTTCATGTGCCTGCGGCAGCAATTGGTAAATGGCTTCGCGGGTGTAGGCCAACTCGTCGCAATTAATGGCTTGTGGGTCGCAATAGGCGGCGGGCGGCATGTAGAGGGCTCCAAGCGGGATCAGAGGCAAATGGGGTGTGTTGATTAGTCGGCGAACAAAAAAAGAAGGGCGGCAAAGGCCCGCCCTTGGCTAGCAATTTGGGTTGGGGGCATGCGCCAAACGCGTGCCCCCGTTGTCGTGATTTACGGCTGCGATGAACGCACCTCAAGAATGACCTTGCGGACCTCTTGAGCGGCGTTTTTGATGTCTTGCATCGCCTTGCGGACGCGGGTGCCGGCAGCTTTGTTGCCACCCTCAGCCTTGGCGACATCCTCTGCACAGGATTCGACCAAGCGCTTGAGTTGTTCGTAAGCCTCCATGGGTATCTCCTTGATATTGGGTAGGTCGGCCTCGTCACCCGAGCCGATCGGATTCTCTTACTTACGTCGGAAGTCTAGCAAAGGCCCTGAGAGCACGCAAACGGGGTTTTTTACAAAAATTCTTGTCCCAGCAAGAATTGCGCGAATTTGGGTGTCAGCCCGTCGGCTGCGGAGTTGCATTTTCGGGCTGATTTGTTAACTTATCCGATTCGAAAAAGCCCAGTGGAGCCCGAAGAATATGCATTACGCACACCGAATCAGCCATCGCAAACGTGCCCGCAAGCAGGGATTTCGCGCTCGCATGCGCCGTCCGGGCGGACGCAAGTTGATCGCCCGCAAGCGCCGTCGCGGTCGCCGCGTGAATGTAAAAGGTTTATAGATAAGGATTTAGCGGCGTCTGCTCAGCGCGTGTCTTAGCGTCGCGAGCGCAATTCTGCTTTATATTTCAAAACTTCGGTCGATCCACGATCGACGGAACCGGCCATTTTTCAAAAGCCTTCATCGGGTCGGCAAATCCGATCGGTCTTGGCACCGCATACAACTCGCCGTACGTGTAGCCGCACGAACCACCTTCAAAGCCCGCTAACGACCTGACATAGTGAATGACCCGTTCGAGCCGTTCGCCCGGAAACTGGGACCGATAACATGAGATCGCGGCGACTTTCTTATCGAACGTGGCTGTGATGTCGGCCACAAATTGGCTCGCAAAGCTCTCCATCTGGGCCGATCGCGAGATGGGGCGATAGATCAGATGATCGACCGGATGCGGCTCGGTGTCGTTGAAACGCTCATTCCACTTTGTCAGTTGCGAATAGAAGCGCGTGGCCTCGGTAATGAGCTGAGCCTGGTAATGATCGGGTGATGCGGCCACTGTGCGTCCAGCGATGCCGACCAAAACGCGCGGTCGATACTTGCGAATGACGCTGGCGAGAGCGTAACGCGGTTCGGGGCCGTCCATGAGTACCCGATTAGTGAGGCCGAGCATCTCGCAAACCTGCACGCCAAGCACATCTGCCGCTGCCAACATTTCTTTGTTGCGGGTTTCCGGATCGCCGTGGGGCGTGGGCTCGCCGTTGGTCATGTGCACCATACCGACGCGGTAACCCTGCTCGACCAGGCTGGCGATGAGCCCGCCGCAACCGATCTCCAGGTCGTCTGGGTGGGGGGCGGTAAAGATGATGTCGAGTGGATCGGTCCGTACCATGGCTTTTCCTTCGTCTTGAGAGCCAGCGTCGATGTTTTTGATGAATGAAGCCACATCAACGCTTCGAACTATAGATACGAGATGGCGGCACGACAAATATGGCTTTTCATTCACGTATTTCGTGCGGACCATACCCGAAAGAGGTGCGGCGCGGGATCAATGCCCTAGAATCCGCAATTCGATCGAGGCCATCTACGGTCGAACTTGAAATTAAGACGAGCAGGCAAGACTGAGGAGTAATATCAATGGCTAAAGCAATTTGGAATGGTCAGGTCCTGGCCGAGAGTGAACAGACCGTTGTGGTGGACAACAATCATTATTTCCCGCCCAACGCCATCAAAACCGAGTTCCTGAAGGACAGCGATACGACCTCGGTCTGCCCTTGGAAAGGGCAGGCGTCGTATTACAACATCGTGGTGGATGGCGAAGTGAACGTCGACGCGGCCTGGACCTATCCCGAGACCAAGCCCGAGGCGAAAAACATCGAGAAGCACGTTGCCTTCTGGAAAGGTGTGACCATCGAGGCCTAATGCGACAGTCCGGCCCCGCTTTACTACTGCCCCAAAATTGGCAGGAAATGACCTCCTGCATAGAATCGGTGCATGGCGTCGGGAAACCCAACTTCAACTCGCATACGCGTCTCGACGCACACGCGTTTGTTTTTTGTGATTTCGTCCGGACTGTATGGCTTGCTGCTGACAGGGTGCATCGAGCCACTGCCTGCCAGCAACCGGGCGCGCATCCAGCACCAAGAACCTTCGGTACGGATCAAGGCCATCGTCGAGGCGGGTCGGGATCGCGACGACAAAGCGGTGCCGCTGATCGTGGATCGCCTCGAAGACGAAGACGAGGGTGTGCGGTTATACGCCATCATCGCGTTGGAGAAGATCACTGGCGAGCGCTTGGGCTACGACTATGGCGATTCGATGGCCGAGCGGGCCGGTGCGGTGGAACGATGGCGTAATTTTGTTCGTCGCCGCGTGGCGCAGTCGACCGATCCGGGGATCAATGTGATTCCGCAGTCCGGCGGCAGTCCGGAAGGGCTACCGGGTTCACCGTAAACGCGGCATAATGCCGATTTAGAGTTGGCAGATGGCAAGCGACTACCCCATATCTCTGAACATCATGAGCAGCCCGCGCAGCTTGCCCGTGGTGCGCGCGGCTGTCGAACAGATGGCGGCGATGGAAGGCTTTTCGAAGAAGGATTGCCATGGGTTGGTGCTGGCCATCGATGAAGCGCTCGCCAACGTCATCAAACACGGCTACGAAAACCGCCACGATCAACCTATCACGATTAGTATGGAGCCGCAGACGGCACCCGATGGTCGCTGTGGGATTTCGATTGTCGTGCGCGATCGCGGCAAGCAGGTCGATCCGTCCGCTATTTCGGGGCGCGATCTCGATGATGTACGACCGGGTGGACTGGGTGTGCACCTAATCAAGGCGTTGATGGACGAGGCCGAATATAGCTGTCCGGCAGAGGGCGGTATGATGTTGCGCATGGTGAAGTACGCGACGCCCGAGTCACCAGAATCGTAATCGGGTTGTCAGGCAGAGGTTTTTTGCGGTATGGCGGATCGTTCCGGCGACAGTCTCGTGAAAGAAGTCAAACGCATCGACAAGAATGCAGTGGTCGTGTTGTCGGGCGAGGTTGACCTGCATCAGTCGCCAGCGTTGCATTCGGCGCTGCTCGATATTGCGAAGGACCGCCCGCCGAAGTTTATTCTCGATCTGAATGATGTTGGCTACATCGATTCTTCGGGCGTGGGCACGTTTGTCGATGTGTTTCGGCGCGTGAACAGCTACAAAGGGCAGATGATGCTCGTAGGCCTTAACGATCGCGTGCGCAGCGTATTCGAGATCACCAAGTTGGATCGGTTCTTCACGATCTGCGCTACCGAAGAAGACGCGTTGAACGGTTAAGCCGGACTATTCGCATTCATTTCTTAGAGGTCTATGTCCACCAGCCCCAGTCACACTTCGACGGCCAACCCGATCGAGCGCTTTATTCGCGGCATCGGTCAATTTGTGTTGGCGCGCTGGGCGGGTGTGTTGCAACTGATCCGTTTCTTTGGTGGGGCGGTCGGCCTTATCTTCGATACGTTTTCGTGGGCGCTGCGCGGTATCTACGCGCCCGAAGCCCGCATGAGTTGGGCGAATCTCACAACGCAGATGGTGCGGGTGGGTATTCTCAGTATTCCGATCGTCATGCTGGTGCAGGTCTTCATTGGAATCATCCTCGCGCTGCAAATGGCACCGACGCTGGAGAGCTACGGCCAAATCGAACGGGTGGCGGACATCGTGGTGATCGCGGTCTTTCGCGAGTTGGGGCCATTGCTAACCGGCGTGGTGCTTTCGGGTTTTGCTGGCGCGAGTATTGCTGCCGAGTTGGGCACCATGGTGGAAGGTGAGGAGATCAAGGCTCTCAAGGCAATCGCGTTGAATCCGATTCGCTTCCTGGTGGTGCCGCGCGTGATTGCAACGGTCGTCATGCTGACAATGCTGACGGTGCTTGCCGATGTGATCGGCGTGTTCGGCGGATTTCTTACGTCCGTTGGCATCTTGGGCATCGAGCCCGAAACTTACATCACATATACGACGGGCGCGGTGTTTCCGAAGGATTTCATCACGGGCTTGGTGAAAGCGTTGGTGTTCGGTTTGATGATCGCGATCATCGCGTGTTATGAGGGGTTGAATACGCGCGGCGGGGCGGAAGGCGTGGGCCGGGCGACGACGAACACGGTTTGGAAGAGCATCGTGGCGTTAATTTCGTCGGATGTTGTGTTTACGGCGTTGTTTTACTATTATGGGTTATAGGGCTGGTTGCGATTCCTTCAGTCCCTCCGGGACGTAAATCTGGTACTCAACATCATGCCCAGGAGTGAACTCCTGGGCTATTCTCAAAATGTACCTGCCGGTACAGGAAACTCTGGGCCAATTGAATATGCACGCGTCAAGATGAGCCTGTGCCGGTTATGATAGCGGTCTCGCTTCGCTAAACCACTTCACGAGTGGGTTGTGGCCGCGGATAACATTGTCAGCATCCACCGGCTATTAGCCGGTGCCACAGCGCAGCCACAGCAGCGTCGCCATCATAAATTGATCTGCGTCGATCTATATCTTAAAACATGATTTAGCAGTGCGGCGACGTGGCGCTTAAGCCACCAACTCCGCGGCATCTTCGTGGAAGCGGCGTCGCAGGCGGGCGATCACATCCTTGTGAATCTGGCTTACACGCGATTCGGACAAGTCCAACACCAAACCGATCTCGGCCATCGTCAGGCCTTCGGTGTAGTAGAGCACCAAGACAAGGCGCTCTTCATGATTGAGGCCCTTGGTGATGTAGTCGGTGAGCAGTTGGCGCGTGACGCGTTGCGACGGATCGGCGGCATGTTTGTCGGCGATATCCCAACCGCCGGGCGAGCCGCGATGTTGGCCATCGTCGTCATTTTGAACAGCCGAGAGGTGTACTTCGTGGCCGAGACGCGAGAGACGCGAGAGTTCGGAGTAGCGCTCGCGTGTCATGCCCATCTTCGTGGCGATCTCGTCTTCCGTCGGCGGGCGACCGAGCGACGAATCGAGCAATTCCTTCTTGTGCATACGCTGTTTTTCAAAGCTGCGCACGGTACGGCTTTGGCCGTCGAGCGTGCGCAACCAGTCCATCACGGCACCGTGAATGCGCTGCTGACAGAAGGTTTCAAACTTGGCTTTGTGCGACGGATCGTATGCCTGTACGGCTTCGAGCAGGCCGTCATAGCCGGCGGAGCAAATTTCATCGTAGCTAATTTGTGCGGGCAACTTCTGAGCGAGGCGCGCCGCCATCATGTGGACGACGGGGCGGTAGTGCTCGATGAGTTTATTGCGCAATTCAACCGGGTGGCCGCTGCTGAGGTACTTGGTCCAGAGCGCGGTTACGTCTTTGTTCGAGGCCGTGGTCTTCATGGAGGAACACTCCGTTGTTCCAGCAGACACCACCCGCACTCCGCGAGGAGGAGTCTCGTATATGAAGGAGGTCAGGCTTGACCGAAAATGTAGTGGGTAGGGGAATTCGAGCCAGGCTTCCATGCCTGCAAAAAACTGACCTCCGTGTAAGTTTTTGTTGCGGCTTCGGAGAATGCTAAACAAGCAATTGCGTTTTGCAAAGTAAAAAAGACACAAATTTTGCCGAAGCGCAACAATATTTTGATCGGCATGGTCGTTTTGATTGAATTAAGGAATGGTTCGGCAAGTTTTGCCGGTTTACTTGAACGCGAGCAACAACGCTAGCATTACGATCGCCACAAACTCGACCGCTGCGATGGCAATCAGCCAACCCGGTGTTGAAGACGTTGTGGTTGAGGTTGTCGAGTGATGACGCATCTGCGCCGGATGCGGCTCGTAATATTCACCTTCCGCCTGCGTGCCGTCGGCGAGGTTTTGCAGCACATCGTCGCGCAAGTTGGATCGCGCTTCGAGCGGCGGCTTACCATCGCGCACGCGCTGTAAGTCCGTAACCACATCTTTGCAGTTTTGATAGCGCTGCTTGCGATCCTTCGCCATCATGCGCTCGACAACTTCAGCAATGCCGGTCGAGATGTTCGGATTGATATGGTCCGGCGGCGTGATACCTTGCTTGAGGTGCTTTTGCATGATGGCCGTCGGCGTCGCGGCTTCGAAGGGCACTTTGCCGGCGAGCATGTGGTAGAGCGTGGCACCGAGCGAGTAGATATCGGCGCGGGCGTCCACATCGGTGACGCCGCGAATCTGCTCGGGCGAAATGTAGTAGGGCGTACCGAATGCACGGCCTTTTTCGGCTTCGGCGGCGGCGACGTCATCGGCTTGGCGCGCCAAACCCATATCCGCCAGTTTGGCTGTACCGTCTTTGGTGATCATCAGGTTCTTCGGCTTTACATCTCGGTGAATCAGACCGCGTTCGTGAGCGTGGTCGAGCGCTTTGGCAATTTGAATCATGACGTCGAGCGCTTCGTCTTCTTTATATTGTTTGGCTTTGACGAGATGATCGTAGACCGTCTGCCCGTCGACGAATTCCATAACGAAGTAGTGATAGCCGCCGTACTCGCCGACATCGATGGCCTGCACGATGTTGTTGTGGTTCATGCGGGCCGCAGCTTGACCCTCTTTATAGAAGCGTTCGACGAATTCGGCATCTTCGCTCAGGCGCTTAGGAAGTATCTTGATGGCGACGATGCGATCGAGCGAAAGTTGCTTGGCTTTGTAGACGCTCGCCATTGCGCCCGCGCCGACCTTTTGCATGATGCGGAAGCCGGGGATTTGCTGAATGCTGGGCGCGATCGAGTCGTCGCCCGAGGGAACCAACAAGCGCTTTAACTGCGAGCCGGTGATGACGCCCGCTTTGACCATGATCTTGCCGAGATCGTAGCGTTTGCCTTCTTTGATCAGTTCTTCGCGCTTTTTGATACAGGCTTGGACTTCGTCGGGGGTGGCCAACCGTGCGTCGACCGCGAGCCGCCCAATTTGCGTGCCAGCGGCCGATCCGGCGGCTGTGCCTGAGGCCGAGCCGCTTTTGGAGGCTGAACCGGTTTTGCTGGGATCTTTGTGCACGGGTTCTGCTGCCATTCTGGGGGCCCTGATCCTGTAGCGAGCGCTGCGTCGATGAGCGCCCGTCACCGAGGGCGCAAAAGTTGCGGGGCATTGTGGTCAGCTATTGCCAATCCAGCAACCGTGCATGGCGGTATGTGGGCCGACTAAGCACGAGATTTCAGAAACGGGTCTGCCCCTTCTTAACGATATGGCGTCACGGGGCCCGGAATCAATGATTTGACTGCGATATTGACGGGATTAGACATCTGTGAGTTAGGGATTGAGTGCCATTTTCGGACATCGGCGCTGAGCTAGGTCAGAATTCGAAGCGCTGCGGCTCGGTTAGTGCCCATCGGTTAATCAACACCGGATCGACGTCGATTCCGAGCCCATAACCCTCCAGCGCCCGCCATCTACCGCGCATTCCAAAGCGCAGCGGCTTCGAAACGACGTCCCCTTTGAGCAGCCAGCCGCCATAGTTGCCCTCGCAGCGCGTGATACCGGGCACGATTTGCAAAAATCGGCGCGCCGCCGCCGAGAGCAGGCTGGTCTCACCCACCATACAGCCGAGTTGGGTTTGAACACCGGCGCGGCGCGCTTGAATCGCGAGACGGATCGATGGTATCAGCCCGCCGTTCTTACTGAGCCGAATGTTGAACCATTGCGCCGCCTTGGCGTCGATAAGGGCAGCCGCGTCGGCTTCGGTGATCAGTGATTCATCCACCATCAACGGAATCGGGCAGTCGTGCGCCAGTGACGCCAGCGAGACCAGGTCTTTCGCCGCCAACGGTTGCTCCAGAGCGGTCAACGGTAAGTCGGCCCAGTTGCGGGCATGGTTCAGCGCTTCGTCGACGCGCCAGGCCGAATTGGCATCGAGCGTGAGCGTGCCGCGCTCTTTGGCGAGCAGGCGGCGCAGACAGACCATGATGGCTTGCACGCGTTTGGCTTCGCCCTCGTCACCAACCTTAAGTTTGAAATGTCGAAAGCCCATCAAGCGAAAGAAGCGCACCATGCGTTTGGTCTCGGCCGGTCCGACGGCGGGCACGACGCAGGCGAAGCGCGCCGTGTGCGTGCTGCCCGGTGGTTCGAGCCAGAGTTCTTCGAAGTAACCCGCCAGCGCCGCTAGGTCGGTGCCAAAGGCGCGCGAGTACGCGTCGAGGACGGCTAACTCAACGGCGGCCCGCGCGGCAGTGATGGGTTGTTGGCATTCATCGACGCATGGAAGCTCGGCGGCGAACTCGATGACTTCTCCGAAGCTGCTCGGTCGGAAATCGATCAACATCGGTAGGAAGATGTTTTCAATGGTCGCGCGTACTTGCGCGATCGATTCGCCCGTCACGTATTCGCGTGGCAAGGTTTCGCCATAGCCGATGGTGTGGTTGGCCAGCTCAAGCTGAAACACCAGCGGCTCGCTGCTCATCCGTTCGGACGCGGCATGGGCGACCTTCCGCTTGAGCGGAATCGCGAGATGGTGCAATGAGCAGCGTCGAGCTGGAAGGGTACCGGACATCGGCGGGTATGATGGGGGAAGGGCGGGGGAAAGGGAAGAAAGTTGACCTTCAGCAACAGCGGCACCGCGAATTTATGAAATCAGCACTCGAACTGGTATTATGGCACGGGTTTTTGAGGGCATTCCGGTTACCATGGTACTAAGCCTATCGCGGTATTGTGAAGGTAGCCGCGCAAGTTCTACTTACAACGCGTTGATTGCATTGCTACGCACTCGATCCAAACTTACGAGTGTCATCGTAGCGGCGTCTGGCAATTTGAAACTCAGTTGAACAGTTGGAGGAGCCGGGTTCGGTGCCTGAGCGATTGTTTCATGCAAAACGATGTAAAGTCCACGAACGACCGCTCGAACGGGATACGGTACCCGTGCGCATTGGACTCATCAGATTTCGTGCTGAGTATCGAGAGGCGGCAAGGGTCAGCTTTCCACACGCATCTAACTTCGTACTTGGCGGGTGCCGGATTGGATCCGCGACTGAAAAAGAAGTTCTTTTTTGCCCAGAATGCCGAGAAGCAGAGGCAAAATGGCGTGAGGACCATCCGGATTTTGATTGCCCGAATGATGTTTATCGTGTGGTGGCAGCCGCTTGCCGAGATTTACCAGATTCACTCGCAAAGCGGATTCTGAGGCAAGGCCTCTTAAGCAAACCCGAGAAAGCGGGCCGGTACTTGTGGATTGTCTGCCGGCTGAAGCTCACCGAGAGCGTCGCTTATGACGCTGAAAAAAGAAGATACCAATTTCCGTTCGGCAGTCAGCAATGCCAGTCTTACGGCAGTGTGTTAAAGTTAGCACGTGCAATAAATACGATGTATGAGTAGGCGGAGGCGTAGGGTGGGGTGCACTCAACCTACGATTTGATGTCCTGCTCCTCCCCTTTCCATGGGTTGAGTACAACTCATTCTGCCCGCTCTTTCGGCCGTTCTAAGTGCAATCCGTCGTCTGCGGCTTATTCATCGTCCGCCAGGCTATTGACTAACCGAAACCCGTCCGATTCCAGCGCTTCAACCAGTTCAATTCGATCAAGTGAGTTTGTGGGGCGATAGTGATAATGATGAAAGCCGCGCGCAATGGTTAGAAACGGGGCATGACGCTGGATTCCTAGCTCTTCAATGTTCCTAACAAACTCACTCAAATATTTCTTCGAATCAGAGTAAAACGCGATCGTCTTATGATCGTCGATCCGCAATGTACTTTTTTGCGGACGACAGTAAACGGCAATCTCAACGAACCCGCTGTAGAGAAGGTCCGTCTTACGCGTTGTCAAATAATCGATGACCGTTCTTTTGGAATTCCAATCAGGGCTAAGCCAAGTTCCGGTCCTTTTTGTATTATCCCAATGACCACAAATGCGAACCTCCAATGCGCTTGCTGCGGGAAGTTGCTCCACGAGGTTGAAAAATAGACCTTCGATGCGTCGGCGGTCGACGACGACTTCGACATCAAAGGGCTTCTCATCAATGTCAACCGAATAGGCCTCATGGATATCATCCGGGTCGGCATCGTCGCCGTTGTCGCTTGGGATAATACCGACCGGGTACTGAAATGGGTCGTTTCCCGGTTCGATCGGGTAGAGGTGCGATTGGTCAGAGCAACGAAGATTCGGCTTGAGTTGAACAGTATCGCTCGGCGCTTCGTCGACGATGGTGGCCTCGCATGCAACGGGATTAACGAGTTGTCTGGCATGGGCGGCGTTGACCGCCATTTCGATCGCGTGCCCTAAGTGATCGGCGGTGGCCCAATATGTCTGGATGCAGCCGTCTGCACCAAGTTGCCCGTCGATGAGAATCCTGAATGTTTGCGTGTGTTGTGGCATGAATGTGTTGGGCGGCTCGTATTTGCGATCAGCGGTTCATTTTATCCCCATGCAAGCCTACTCGCCTTCACCCGTCCATTACAAGGGCGCAGCGTGGGTTGAGTACAACCCACCCAACCCGTGGCTCGGCGATGAGACGGGATCTGGTAAGATTCGAAGATGGTGTCTTTGTTTTTTCCAGTGCTGTTGTTCGTAGGTGCCGTTTCGGCGTTCTTTTTGATCGACTTTTTCTATTCCTATTTTTGCAATGATATCAAGATAACGTTGGACCCGCGTTACTGTCGTGCGTGCGAGTATGATCTGCACGGTAATACGACCGGCATCTGTCCTGAGTGCGGCAACGCGATTGAACCACCGTCTGACGAGACCGCATGACCATTCTTCGTCACATCCTCCTCGTTGCCATCATCGCTACGGTGACGTTGTGGGTATTCTGTATTTGGAAAGGAATCATCTTCGCAATCACGTACTGCGAAGTGTGGATACTTGATGGTCAGGTTCACATTCTCTGGGACCCAAGTGGCGCACAAGCAACACTCAAGATGCTTGAAGGTTCCCCTTTCCTAATAGTTGATGCAAATCCAGGAAATTGGGGGATTTGGCCTGACATTGAGACTGATAGTGTTCATATCCCCTTCTGGTTCATCCTGACCATCCTGCTACCCCCATGGTGGCTGATGGGTCGAAAATCGCGACTGCGCAAGCGTTGGGCCAAAGAAGGTCGCTGTCTGTCGTGCGGGTATAATCTATAAGGCAGCCAATCTGGCACGTGCAGCGAATGCGGGGCTGGGTATGAGCAAGGTGAACCAGAAACGGCGTGAGCGCAGCATTGTGCTGTTGGTTGGTTTGGCAATCAGCATCATCACGTTTGCTATTGCAGCTAGTCAACCAAGCTGGGTGAGCAAGGTTGTCTTGCATGGGGCCTATGGCCTCTATCTCATTAGTGGCTTCCCAAACAATCTGCCATGGGCAGTTTTGGTAAACACAGTCTACTACGTATTGATTTGCTTTTTTTGTTGGAACCTCTATCGCCGTTACCGCCCGCTTCCGCCGGAGAATCCTAATGCCTGTCTTGCCTGCGAGTACGACCTTACCGGAAACGAATCCGGCACCTGCCCCGAATGCGGTACGGCTAACGCACCACCCAGCAAGACGGAGGTCGCGAGTTGATGTGGAAATGGTTGCATCGGGGTATGGTGACTGTGCTGCTCTTGATCTGTCTGAGTGCCGCTGCGGTGCATTTAGCGACATTTGAAGTGGCGATGCCGACCTCGCATTCGAGGTTCACGGAATCAAGCGGCCCGTTCCTTAGCTTCCATCTTCCTGATCGAAACTTTTGCGTTGTGTTGCGATGGTCTGAACAACTATCAACCGAAACCGACCCCCATGCGCGATTAACCATCACGACTACCTTTTATGACTATATTTTCTGTCGATACGCCGTGGCAAAGAGAATAGAAACTATCGGTCCGGATTATCGCCGCGTTGATTCGACTACTGTTGGTGTAATTGAATTCAGCCCGTTGCAAGTCGCGAGCCTTGCACTGATCTACCCTGTATTGTTCGGAATAGGGCTTACAGTCCGCAGCTACCGTCGCCGTCGTTTGCTGCGGCAAGTATTGCAACCGTGCGGCCAATGTGGGTATGACTTGCACGGCAACGAATCCGGCACCTGTCCCGAATGTGGCACAGCGATCGCACCGTCCACCAATATGGAGGGTTTGGGCTGATGTTAAAGTGGTTGCATCGGGTAGTGGTGGCGCTTCTCGTTTTTATGACGGTAGCCACGATTCTATTGATGATTTATCACTATAAAACGAATGAGACTTTGCAGTTGCGCATCATTGATTGCAACGGTCCGGATGTAGGGGGACGGTATCATGTGCGTGTGCTGTTTCTTGAAAATATGATCGGTGTATTAGACGTTTATCGGAATGCAGAGTTTGTGACTGAACAGCCGCGACGCGGAAAAAAGACGCTACTCTACGCGTGGGGAACTGTGACCACGATGCGTCATGAATTCTATTGGCCAGACGCCCCACGCGATTTCAATCGAATCTCTCATTACGGTCTTTCAACGTGGTTCGTGTCGATTCTTACCGCCATCTATCCCACCGTTTTCTTCGTTCGCACATTCCGTCGCCGTCGCTTGAATCGCCAGGCGTTGCGACCGTGCGGTCAATGTGGGTATGACTTGCAAGGCAACGAATCCGGCACCTGTCCTGAATATGGCACGGCCATCGTATTGCCCGGCAAGACGGAGGTCGCGGGCTGATGTGGAAGAGGTTGCGCTATTCCATACTTGCAATACTCATCCTGCTGGCGGTGGTAGCCACCACTAGCGCGCTGGGTGTTTGGAATCCCGCGCTTCAATTGCTGCCCAAGCAAGACGGCGCGGGGTTGAAGTCGTTCTTAAGGTGCAGTGTTTTAGAACACGTGGGGGCGGATGGAAAGATTTACTTTGATCGCTCGGGGGTTTCTGTTGGGGGCGTATCCGGAGAGATCAACGACCCGCACCATGCAGTCAATCCTAAAGGGTCTGTAGATCTCGATATTTGGGTGCTTTCTTATCATTACGAGGTCATTTCCCTCCGCACAGGTCAGGGGCCGTGGATCGGTGCGATTTGGCAGTTGAAGGTGCGGTACGCACTGCTTGCGATGTTGTTCGCGATCTATCCTGCCATCTTTTTCATTCGCAGCTACCGTCGCCGGCGGTTGAATCGTCAGGCGCTGCAACCTTGCGGGAAGTGCGGGTACGACTTGCAAGGTAATAAGAGTGGGGTATGTCCGGAGTGCGGCACCGCCGCCGGGGCAGCGTCGTGACAAGGTGGCAGATTCGTTGGTGGTCGAGATGGTATCCCGAATTGCTTCGAACCCAATCGCCGGAGAAGGCATTCAGACACATGGGATACCAAGAGCTACCTAGCGTGTTTGCCATCTATTTTTCGATTACCGCACTAATGGCTTATCTCATTTTGCAGTATTTATGGCCGCCGTGGTGTTTCGGATTATTCCCAATACTGGTACCACTCTTGGGAGGGCTAAGCACGCATTTTCTTTTGCGTAATCGTATGCGGAAAGGCCTGCGGCGCTACCTACGCGATGAAGGTGTCATCCTCTGCATTCCCTGTGGCTATGACCTCGCAGGAAACGAATCAGGCGTGTGCCCGGAATGCGGGGAAGCGGTATAGGTGAAGGCGTGAAGTGGTTCAGGTGGATAGTTTCGTTCCTAGCGTTTTCAGTTTTGTTGGTTTGGATCGTCTGTGCCACACTGGTTTCGGCGCAGCTCAGAACCACCCATAGAAGTATTGAGGCTACGGGAGGTGGAATTTATCTTTATTGGGAGGAATTGCCACTTCGACTGGTAGACAACTTTCAGATTCGCCTAAACGCTGCCAAGTATGTTGGGATTTGGGCGATGCCGTATTTCAGTTATAGCGATGGTGTTGATTTAGTTAAACTGAAGCAGCAAGACCGTGAGCTGGGTATCATTAGTTTTCCTAAGCTTGGGGCAGACTTATCAGTTTTTATTCCTCACTGGATTACCAACCTCGTCTCGTGGTTGCTGTTCCTCGTTCTTTTGCGCAAGAGCCGCACGCATCCAAAGGGCCATTGCCAAGGCTGCGGACATGATTTGCGATTTAATGAGTCGGGTCGGTGCCCGGAGTGTAATGCGGCGGTGGTGGTCGACGTGGTCGATTGATCGGCAATGTAGATTTTGTAATCGCCCGTGCTTCGGTGGGTTGAGTACAACCCACCCTACGCCTGCCGGTTCACGATGTTGGCATTCTGTCATGGGGTATTGAATCATTTGCGGCGTTGATTAGGGTAATATAGAGATACCGCGTATCGAAATCGAGACCTCAGGTTGAATTACTAACTTGGGATGCTCGGCGTGATGCTGACGCGATTTCGGTACCGGGTTTTGTAGAGAGGATGATCCCATGATTCTGCGCACATCATCACTGGCTGCAACATTCGGTTTTTTGTTTGTAGGCTTGCCCTCCGCTTGGGGTCAGGACGTTTCGGGATGCAGTGGAACGTTCGACGGCCTCTGGGATACCAACTGGGGCAGCGTGTCGTTGACGGTCGTCGGTGATCAAGTGACAGGTGATTATCGTGGCAGTCAGACCATAAAAGGCAATATCAAGGATGGCGTGCTGACCGGCACTTGGAAAACCGGAAGCAAGAAAGGAACCATGCGCTTGGTCCTGTCGTCAGATGGGTTGAGCTTTTCGGGTACCTACTCAAAGTCCGGCAAGATTGCCGGTGATTGGTCGGGCACTTGCCGCGCCGATCCAGACGAATTTGCCCGACCGACCGCCAAGGTAACTACCAACAGAAGCTGCACCAATTCTTTCGAAGGCCTTTGGGAGACGAACTACGGCGAGATGTCGATTCAACTCAATGGTGATCGCGCCATCGGTAGTTACGGCGCCGGAAAGTTCATTTCAGGGCGGGTGCGCGGTCGCGTTTTGGAAGGCGCTTGGTTCCAAGGTTCGAAGCAGGGACGCATTCTTTTCACGCTGTCTGAGGATGGAACATCATTTACCGGGACGTGGTCACAGTCGGGCAAGCCGCAGGATGAGTGGAACGGAACTTGTAAATCGGGGGCAGAGGATGGGAGCGGCTCGACTCGATCGGAACCGACTGAGCCACCGAGTTCTTCAACAACACCCAGTTCTTCCACAACGTCGAATGATGACCCGTCGCCCTGCGCAGATGCGACGGTGTTGCAAGCGATGGATCATTGGCTTGCCAATGCGACACCGCCGCAGTTTGGCGGCAGCGATTTACGTTATGACCGTTGGGGTCGTGTTTACGGAACAACACCACATGGCGAGATAACGGCGTGTCCGAATCCGCCGAATCCGGAAATGAGTCGGTGCGAATGGTTGTGGGGCTTGGCCCAAGCTCTGAACTCGGGTAATGGCTGGGGAACATTAGCAGAGCATCTCACCGGTCCCGGTGGCGCGGTAAACGGCGACGGTTACGGCATGACTGGCGGGGCTCAGAGTGCAGGAGGCAATGGGGCTGCGACTGGTGGAAGTGCACCGACAGCGACCGATAGCTTATGCACGGGTAGCTTTGCCGGCACTTGGAAGACAAATTACGGCGATATGACCATTACACTCGCTGGCAACAAGGCATCAGGAAGTTATGGCGACAACCGGACGATTAGCGGTGTCGTAAGCGGAAGCGTATTGGAAGGTGAATGGCATCACGGATCGTCGCGATCGGGGCGCGTTCGTTTTGTGCTGGATGCATCGGGCACCCACTTCGACGGCACCTGGTATGAAAGTGGTAAGTACAAGGGTTCGTGGGATGGTGACTGTAAGTCCGGTGCGAACAATCGTTCGGGCGGATTAGCTGGAGGTGGTGGTGGGCCTTGCGCTGATCCGCGAGTGATTGCGGCCATCGACGAATGGTTACGAACGGCGCGCCCGCATCAATCGGCTGGTGAGTCGCTTCGATACGACGAATGGGGTCGGATTGTTGGGCGAAGGCTAAATGGTGTGATTACGGCAAATCAAAGCCCGGAGACCGACGGTCGGTCGCGTTGTCAATATCTGTGGGATCGATCACCGGAGCTGGATTCTTCGAACATGGGCACGTTGCAGAGTTTTCTGAAGCGCAAATTTCAATAAGGGAGTTTTGAACGTCGTTTCGGTGAGGACAGGTCGACTACCCTATGCCTGCCGTGCCGCCGTATTCCCAAACAAATGCAAGTTCAGTAGCGTCGCCAAATCTTCGCAGGCGCGTTGGCCGCGGACGCTGGTGCCGTGGTTATCTAGCCTGGGGGAATAGACGGCGATGCCCATGCGGCCCGGCACCACGGCCAGGAAACCGCCGCCGACACCGCTCTTGGCGGGAATGCCGACGCGATGCACCCACGTGCCCGACGACTCGTAAAGGCCGCAGGTCAGCATGATTGTTAAGACATCACGGACACTGCTATGCGAATAAACTTCGCGACCCGATTGTGGTTGCACGCCGCCGTTGGCCAACGTCGCCGCCATCAGCGCCAATTGCGGAGCGGTTACCGATACCGAGCATTGTTGGAAATATAAGTCGAGCGTTTCGTCGATGTTGGCCTCCAACATCTTGAAGTTGCGCATCAGGTAAGCGATCGAACGGTTGCGGTCGCCGGTACTCTTTTCCGAGATAAACACCTGCATGTTCACGATGGGCTTTTCGTCGAGTAGGCACGCGAACAGCGCAAGCAAGCGATTCAGGCGATCCGTTGGCGTCGCGCCCGGGATCATCGAGGCAATGGCAATCGCGCCGGCGTTGACCATCGGGTTCATGGGGCGATTGGTTTTGCGATCGAGCACGATGGCGCTAAACGGGTTGCCCGTCGGCTCTACGCCGACAGATTGCAACACGCGCTCGCGCCCCAACAAGTCGAGCACGAGCCCATAGACGAACGGATTAGCAATCGATTGCAACGTGAAGCGGCGGTCGATTGAACCGACGTTGTAAGTATGGCCGCTGGTTGTGACGACGCTAATGGCGAAGTCATTTGGGTCGGCGTTGGCCAATTCGGGGATATACGTCGGCAACTCGCCGTCGTGATTGTTGCGATGACGCAGGTGTATCTCGTTGATGGCGGCGAGGATGCGCACTTCTGCGTCACCATCTGGCAGCGATACGCCGCGGAATGCCGGTGCCGAGTCATTGGGGATGGAAGCGTTGTGTGAAGGGTTCATGTTACGCCTCCTCTCCGGCTTGTCGGTCGCCGTTCTGACCGTTGCCGCGCGGTTGCATCACGTTGGCAGTGGTTGTTGAAGATGGCGCGGGATGAATAGTATTAATGGGGGCGGCGGCTCCCAGCTTTGCGGGTTGCTGTTGGGTTGCGTCCGTTGCATCGCTTTGCCCGGCAAACATACCGCGATCATCCAGCATGGTATCAAACAGGTGCATGCCGAAGTTTTGCGACAAGTCTTCGCACACGCGAATGCCGCGTACGCTGTTACCGCGCTCGTCGAGCGGTGGTGAATAAACGGCGATACCCAAGTGATTCGGTACCACCGCCAGAATACCTCCCGATACGCCGCTCTTAGCCGGCAGGCCGACGGTATAAGCCCATTCACCGGCATAGTCGTACATGCCGCAGGTGTACATGACCGTGAGGATGTCGCGCACGAATTCGTGTTGGACGGCACGAACGCCGGTCATCGGATTGACGCCACCGTTGGCCAGCGTGGCCGCCATTACGGCGAGATCGCGACAAGTGACGATCACCGAGCATTGCTGAAAGTAAAGATCGAGAATTTCTTCGACGTTCGATTCGATCACGCCGAAGTTGAGCATGAGATAAGCCATAGCGCGATTGCGATGGCCGGTGGTGCGTTCCGACATAAAGACCGACATATCAACGTGGATGTCACGCCCGGCGTATTTCTTAAACATCTCCAGCACATGATTGAGTCTGGCCGTGGGGCAATCGCCGCTGAGCAAGCTCGTGGTGGCGATCGCGCCGGCGTTAACGCAAGGATTGTGCGGTCGATTAGCTAGGTCGAGTTTGATGATGCTATTGAACGCATCGCCCGTCGGCTCGACGCCGACTTTTTCCTGGACGGCTTCACGCCCGCGATCTTCTAACGCGCGTCCATACACGAACGGCTTCGACATGCTTTGAATCGTGAACGGTATCGATGCGTCGCCGACTTCATAAACCTGACCGTCGGTGGTGGCGACGCAGATACCGAATTCACGCGGATTGGCGCGGGCCAGTTCGGGGATGTAATCGGCCACGGCACCGCCATCGAGATTGCGATACTTCAGGTGTAGCTCGTTTAAGGCCGCGAGTATGCGGAACTGGGCCGTGCCTTCGGGGACAGAAATGGTGCGATGCGATGCGTCATTCATACACGAGTCGCCTTCGGGGATCGAGAGAATTTGCGGCAAATCCTGGGACCACGCCGTTCACTTACAGTGTAACCTCTGGGCTATGCTGCGACGCGGCGATTCATCAAAGTTTCATCATGCCTATGTGCGACGAAATGCCGAGTTCTTGCACGCCTGTGTGCGTTTGAGTTTTTCCACGGGGTCATCACAGCGGGCTTGCGGTTGCGAATTTGCGACATGCTGGCTATGTTTCGGTCCCATATGGGTACGCGACCGCGGATTGTTACGGGTTTTGTGATGCATCCGTCCGGTTTCGTCGCCATGCATGAGTCGTCATTTTCAATCACTATTCGGAGGCCACTTCGCGCCATGTTACGCCGCACCATTTTTCAAAGCACCGTGTTGTTGACGATCGTTTGTGTGTCTTTTGCCTGTGGCGACCCGCACGCGACGGGTGGGCACCATGTCAAAACGGGAGACCCCATGCTCGATAAATACGCGACGGTTCGGTTGACGACGGACATGGGTAAGTTGGCAAAACACGAGCGCCAGATGATTCCGATTCTCATCAAAGCGTCGGAACATATGGATGATGCGTTTTGGATGCAGGCGTATGGTGATAAAGACAAGCTGCTGGCGGGCATCAATGACAAGAACAAGCGGCGCTTTGCCGAGATCAACTACGGACCGTGGGATCGGTTGAATAACAACGAGCCGTTTGTCGACGGTGTCGGCCCCAAGCCCAAGGGAGCGAATTTTTATCCGCAGGATATGACCAAGGCCGAGTTTGAAGCGCACCTTGCAACGCGCCCGGAAGATGCCGATCAGTTCACGAGCCTGTACACGATGATTCGGCGCGACGAAGGCGGCAAGCTGCAAGCGATCCCGTATAGCCAGTTCTTTAAGGCTCAGTGTCAGGGGGCGGCTGCGCAACTCAACAAAGCTGCGGAATTGGCCAAAGATGACGGGCTGCGGTTTTATCTGCGCACGCGAGCGCTGGCGCTGTTGACCAACAACTATCGACCCAGCGATATGCAGTGGATGGATATGAAAAACAACGGCATCGATGTGGTGATCGGGCCGATCGAACACTATGAAGATCAGATGTTTGCGCACAAGGCGGCGTTTGAGGCTTACGTGTTGGTGAAAGATAAGGATTGGTCCAAGCGGTTGGAAAAATATGCGGCGCTGTTGCCCGGCTTGCAACGCGATTTGCCCGTCGATGCGAAGTATAAGCAGGAAAGCCCCGGTACGGACTCCGACTTGAACGCGTATGACGTTGTGTATTACGCCGGTGACTGTAACGCCGGTAGCAAGACGATTGCGATCAACCTGCCCAACGACGAGCAGGTGCAACTCAAGAAGGGCACGCGGCGGCTGCAGCTCAAGAACGCCATGCGGGCCAAGTTCGATAAAATTCTCGAACCCATTGCCGATGTGTTGATCGCCAAGGATCAGCGCAAGCACATCACGTTTGATGCGTTTTTTGGCAACACGATGTTCCACGAAGTTGCTCACGGATTGGGTATCAAGAACACCATCAACGGCCGCGGCACGGTGCGCAGCGCGCTCAAAGAATTGGGCTCGGCACTGGAGGAAGGTAAGGCCGATATCCTCGGTCTCTATATGGTCACGAAGCTGCGTGAGCAGGGCGAACTAACAGACGGCCAACTCGAAGATAACTACGTCACGTTTATGGCCGGCATTTTCCGCAGCGTGCGCTTCGGCGCCGCGAGCGCGCACGGTCGGGCCAACATGCTACGGTTCAATTATTTCAAAGCCGCCGGTGCCTTCACGCGCGACGCCGACGGTTGCTACCGCGTGAACATGGAGAAGATGAAACAGGCCATGACAAGCCTGTCGCAGAAGATTTTGAAGTTGCAAGGCGACGGCGACTACGCCGGTGTGAAAGCGCTGATGGCCGAACAAGGCAACGTGGGGCCGCAGTTGCAGGAAGATTTGGATCGACTGGAAAGCGCGGGGATACCGGTGGATGTGGTGTTTGAGCAGGGGATGAGTGTGTTGGGGTAGGGGGGAAAGAATGGCGAATAGCGAATTGAGAATGGTGAAATAGCGGTAGGTCGGGTCATCGACCCGACTTTCTTTCCCGCAGGATCTATTTTCCCATGCCAACGCCTCCCATAATGTACATCCTGGCCGGCCCCAACGGTGCGGGCAAGTCAACGGTGGCTGCCCATGTATTACCAGAATTTAATACGACGATTTTCATCAATGCGGATGAGATTCAGAAACAACGCCAATGTTCTCAGCTAGAGGCAGGTAAGCAAATGCTCGCAGCGTTGCACGCGCTGCGTTCGAGTGCTGTCACATTCGCGTTCGAAACGACGCTGGCCGCAAAAACCTACATCCATTTGTACTAGATGCGCGAGCCAGCGGCTATTTTGTGCATCTGACATACATCTGGTTGCGTTCTCCTTCGATTGCGGTTTCTCGAGTTGCGGATCGAGTTCGTGATGGTGGTCATGACATCCCCGTTAATACGATAAGAAGGCGTTACCAACGTGGGCTCGATAATCTTTTCGATCATTATATAGGAATTGTTGATGCATGGACGTCATGTGATAATTCAGGAGGAAACTTAATCCAGGTAGCGCATCTTGATTGCGAAAGTGACGTTACCATTAAGCAACCTACTATCTACCAAGAGTTACTAAATGCACGAGCCAGATCCGACATTTGATCGAAAGGCTTTTAGCCAAGTATTGCTGCGAAAGATGGAAGACGCCCTCACACGCGCCATTGACAAAGAGGTCGCGCGCCGCCGCGCGGCGGGGTTGCCGATTCATGTATGGCGGGATGGTGAGGTGGTCGACCTTCAAGAAGTCGAAAACCAAGACGATTCTAGTTGTAAGTGACTGTACGCCATTGAGTCTAGGTGGGCATGTTGATAGTTTTGTAGTTTGACTTGGTATACTGCGAGCTCAAGGCGTGCCCAATTGTTCGAGCAACTTCGCACTCGCCTTATCCTCTCGACTTAACTGCTCAATAAACGCCTCCGCCTCTTCTCGTCGATCCTGCTCTAACAGCAACTCAATCAACGCTCGTAGCGCGGCTTGGGCGTATTTGTCGTCGGCACCGCGCTGTGCGATTAGCAAGTCCACATTGCGGCGGATTGTCTTTTCGGCTTCTTCGGTCTGGCCCAGTTTGGCGATGGCTTGGGCGTGGCGCACTTGTGGGACGAGGGCGCGAAAGTCTTTAGCGCCGAACTTTGCCGCACGGAAGTCGGCGACGGTCTGAAAGGCCGGTGCGGCTTCGGCGTAATCGCCGTTATCCAAGAGAGAATACGCCAGATTATAAAGGGTTGATATGTAACCGGGGTGATCGGTGCCGAGCTTGACGCGTTCGATGCGTTCGGCAAAGCGAATGGCCTCGACAGAGAGGGCGTACTGCTCGGAATTGTAATAGGCCATGCCGAGATTATTCATCAACGTAGCGACAGTCGGGTGGTCGTCACCCAAGACGGCACGGGCAGTGTTGGCGGCAGCTTTGAATCCTTCCGCCGCGCCCGCGTAATCGCCGCGCAGTTGCCGCATTTGTGCGATGTTGTTTTCGATAATGGCGACGTTCGCGTGTTGGGGGCCATGTAGGCGAACCGTGATCTCGCGCGCCTGCTGGTACGCTTGTTCGGCCTCTTCGAGGCGCTCGGTTTGACGCAACGTTTGGCCGAGGTTGTTCAGCGTTCGCGCATAAATGCTCTCGTATTCGGGGCCCGCATGTTGAAAGATATCAATGGACTTACGTATCCAAGGCTCTGCTTCGTCGTACCTCTTGACTTTGATGAACGCCCAGCCGAGCCGACCGGCGGCGGTGGCGTATTCGACGTCATGTTTCTCCTCGATAGCGGCTTGTCGTTCCAATGCATGCTGAAATAACGAAATCGCTTCTTCGTAGCGACCGCGCCGCATCACGACGCCGGCGTAATCGCGCATCGACCGCAGTGTATAAGGGTCATTCTCATCAGGATCATCAGCAGCACGCAGATCGAGTGCTTTTTTAAAGTGATGCTCGGCATCCTGAAAGCGACCAAGTCCGTCATAACAATTGCCCAAGACCGAATGCAAGGTCGCTTCGATTGACGCGTCGTCGGCGGCGTATTTCTCCAGATTATCCGCTTCGCGATCGATCATCTCGATGACGGTCATATCGCGCTTACCTGCGGCGGCTTCCGCCATCGGATTGGCCGAGCGAATCATGCGACCGAGAAAGCTATTGACGATCCCAAGCCGTTGGTTTTGCAGTTCGAGATCTTCTTTGGCTGCTTTCAATTGCTGATTGGTGTCGAGCGCTTCGTCGCGGGCCTGGCGCAATTTCTCACCGGCATCAACGGCGTTATCGCGTTGTTCGCGCGCTTGAATCAGTCCATAGCTGGTGCCCGTAACAGCGGCGATCAACAAGACAAATACCGCCACCAGCGCCGCCACCAAGGCGCGATGGCGCTGAGCGAACTTGCGCATGCGATACGACATGCTTGGCGGTCGCGCCACGATGGGCTCGTTATCGAGGTAGCGTTGCAGGTCGGCCGCGAACTGGGCGGCAGATTGATAACGTTGGTCTTTGTCCTTCTCTAGGGCCTTGGCGATAATAGTTTCGAGATCGCCACGACCAGTCGTCTCGAACGTGCTGAGTCGCGTGGGTGCTTCGTCGCGAATGATACGCGCCGCTTCGGCAATGGGCTTACCTTTGACGGCGTGCGGTAGATGGTTGGTCAACAATTCGAATGCCACGACGCCCAGCCCGTAGACGTCGCTGCGCGTGTCGATCGCGGTCGGGTCACCACTCACTTGCTCGGGGCTCATGTACGCGACGGTGCCGACCAGTTGCCCCATGTTGGTTTGCAACGTGGTGGTGCGCACATCTGCATCGGTGACGCGCGCGATGCCGAAGTCGAGTACCTTCGGTTGGCCGGCGACATTGACCAGAACATTGGCAGGCTTAAGATCGCGATGAATCACGCCTTGTTGATGAGCGTGTTGCACGGCCTGGCAAACGCGGATCAATAAAGCGACACGTTGATCGGTATCGAGGCGTTCGCGTTCGGCATATTCACCTAGCGGCGCACCATCGACGAGTTCCATGGCAAAGAACGGCACGGCCTGGCCGTTCAGGTTGGCTGCGCCCGCTTCGTAAATCTGGGCGATGCCTTCGTGTTGCAGGCGTCCGAGAATTTGCGCTTCGTATTCGATGCGCCGCGCGAGCGTGCGCGACATGGCCGTATCCTGCACGACTTTGAGAGCGACCATGCGGTTAGGGCTTTGCTGCTGAGCGCGATAGACAATGCCCATGCCGCCACGACCGAGCACGTCGATGATTTCGTAGGGGCCGATTTGGCTCGGCATCGTTGGCGAGGGTGCGGTGCTATCAAAGAGTGCTTGCGGTAAGCCGTCTTCGATGACCGGCTGATCGACAACGGCATCGCGTTCGTCGCGGGCTAGCAGATCATCGAGTTCGGCGCGCAGGGCGGCGTCGTCGCCACAGATCGAGTCGAGATAATCGGTGCGCTCGTCGTGCGGTAAGTCTATTACTTTGGCAAACAGCTCGGATAGGCGTGCGTGGCGTTCGGCGTCATTCATCACTCGGCCTTTTCCAATTCGCGTTGCAACCACGCGCGGGCCAAACGCCAGTCGCCTTTGACCGTCCCGGGTGATACGTCGATGACGGCGGCCACTTCTTCGACGGTCATGCCGGCGAAGAAGCGCATCTCGACGACGCGCGCTTGGCGTTCGTTGAGTGCCGCCAATTTTTGCATAGCAACTTCGAGTGCTTCGACATCGGCCTCGGTGTCCTGCGGATGGTCGGAGGCCAAGTCGATACTGATGTGCGTCGGGGCCGAGCGCTTGGCGGCTTTGTTCTTGCGGGCGTGGTCGATCAGGATGCGCCGAATCGCTTGAGCGGCCACGGCCATAAAGTGAGCGCGGTTCTGCCAGTCGGCGTCTTTTTGGTTCACGAGTTTCAGATAGGCTTCGTGTACCAAAGCCGTAGGTTGCAGCGTGTGGTTGGGGCGCTCTTGTTTGAAAAACGAACCGGCCAGCGCCCGCAGTTCGTCATAGACCAACGGTAGCAAATCGCCCGCCGCGGCGCGATCACCGGCGCGGAGTCGCTGGAGTTGTTGGGTAACGGGTTGGTCTGGTTGGTCGGTCATTGCTTCAAATCTTACTGCTGTCAGCGATGGTCCTGATTGCTGCGTTGCCTCTGGTGGTCCGTCGTCCCCCAGCCCCAGAGGGGCAGGGGCACCCACGCCAATCATTCCGCGAGGTCTGACGGTTACCGCCTCCTCACGGGCGCGGCTCTGATCGGTGCGCTGTGGCCCCGGTTTGTAACCGGTGTTTGCTCGCGTACTTAGCCTACGCCCATAAATCCTTGCCGGACCCACATTTTCGGCGATTTTCCGAAAAATTTGAAGTTTCTTTGTCCCTGCCGCCGCCTGCCTTCGCGTTGTGGGGTGACGGGTGTAGATGGCCCGTGAGCTACCCGAGTGGGGTGGCGACCATGATAACCCCGATGACGCGGCCCGCATGCCGCCCATCGATGAGCCTTGCAACAGCAGCAGGAGACGAACGATGACCATGAAATCTTTGAAAATGACGATGCTGAGCTTGATGTTGGCTTGTGGCCTTATCGGCTGTGAGACGATGGCCCCGGCCCCTGTCGTCGTGCAACCCGATCTCAATGACGAGACGCCGGAGATTCCACAATTCGATGACGCCAATGATGGCGTTGATATCGACGACGGTACCAACAACGATCCGAATGACCAGGACGACGACAACGATCAACCGGCTTCTAACACATGGACGTCTCTCAGCCAGCCCTGCGGCGGCACGCGAACCGACGCATTTTGGTTCGACGATCGCGACAATGGTTATATCGGCTGCGGTACCAATGCCAACGGCTTCGGCCTGTTCGTAACGACCGACGGCGGCGTAACGTGGGATGAAGATCCCAACTTTGAGGAAGTGCGCATCAACGATATCTTCCGGGCTGCCGATGGCAAGCTTTACGCAACGGGCACGGATACCGCCGGTGGCTTTGAAGTCTTCGAGATCGATGAGTCGGGCGCGCAGCGTCAACTCGTGGGTCTTTACACCGCCAGCAACAGCGCTTTCACGGCCGTTTCGCAAGGTGAGAACATTGCGGTAACCGACGACGGCCAGATGTTTGTCGATAGCCTCACAGGTACGCAAACGGCCTATCGCGATACGGGTGAGGCGAACTTCACCGAACTCAATGGTTTCCTCAGCGGTGGGCAACCGTCGGAACAGATGTCGCGGGTGATCGCGTTCAACAATCGCTTCTGGGGCGTCGGTAGCGTCATCAACATGCCGGGCACCGTCTATTACCCGACGGGTAACAACACCGACAAGTACGAGATGAACAAGATTGAGTTGCAGCCGAGCAACATGGATGGTGAATTGCACGACATCCATTTGTGGAGCGAAAACAGTGGCATCGTCTGTGGCTTCGATCAGTCGTTGCGCTTCCCGTTGATCTACACGCTCAATGGCGACCCGAGTGATATCAATAGCTGGACGAAGATCGAGCTTGCCGATTCCGGTATCACCTATCAGGGTGGCGCATGGAAGATGTCTGTCATCGGTGATGTGGTGGTGCTGGTGGGGCAGACGTTCCCTAGCAACGATGGTTTCGTTGTCTTCAGCGCCGACCGTGGGCAGACATGGAATGACATTTCGCCGGTCTTTGGCGACGGCAGTTTCGCGGCCAACCTGATGACGAACGTGAAGTTCTTCAGCGATGCCACGATCTTGGTATGTGCCGAAGGTGGAGAATTGTGGCGGTATAACCCGTAAGCCAATTACATGGCAGTCACCGGTTGCAAACCGGTGCCACAGCGCTCTGACAGAGCCGCGCCCGTAAGGAAGCGGTACACGTAGGACGTCGCGAGATTCCTCGTACGAGCGAGCGGCGACCCACGCCAAACATGTTCCAAGGCCGGGCACCAGAGAGGTGGCCGAAGCAGGTACGCAGCGAAGAGCTGCGTGCCTGCTTTTTTGTTACGAATTTATTAAGAAAAGATGACTAGTAAAAAATATTATTTTGTTGTTGCACTATTAATATATAAGTATAAAACATGTTTTGCTGGTTAGGGGATGAGCTCGTCATTAAGTCGAGCATTCCGAATACTGGTAAGAAGTCATGCTGATTTTTTGATTGAGACTGAGGCACGTGGCAATTTAACGAACCAAGGAGGACAAGATGTTAAGACGCACGGTATTTGTGGTTGCGCCGTTGGTATTGGGGATAGCTGCGATGACGCCGAGTCGGCTTTTTGCCGACCCCCCGGTTACGCCTACACCAGATCCAATTCCGCCGGTTTTTTGTTTTCGAATAATGGATATCGAACGCGTGTCGATTGGCGACGCGACACCAGGAAATGATTTTGCTTTGAGTTTCGAAGTGCTGAATTGGACCAATCGCCCGGCGACTGGGCTTGATTTGGCGATGAACGAGGCTACATCGGTCAATTCCGGAAATGCACCGAATATCTTTGGTCTTGGAGTCGACCGAGATGGTAGGGGAGGCTTGTTAGGCGGATCGGATATCAATGCGACAGGCGCCGGATTGACAACAGGTGCCGGCGTCTTCGACGTTCCAGCCGCGCACAGCGGTCGAGGCCGCGGTGACTTTGCCGGGCTCTTGAATGACTGGGATCCATCGGGCTTGGGCTTCTCGACATTTGGCGACTACGCTGGTCTGGGAACGTTGGCGCGTTGGGAAGCTGGCGACGGTACGGCTATTCCGAATCGAGATCTTATCGGTGCCGGGGCTCCTGGCGGACTTCTTCCGGAAGACCTGATTCCAGGGCTGGGAATTGATGCTTCTGGGGATACCGCAATTGACGGTGGCTTAGGTCCCTATTCTCCAGGCTCGCCGGGTTTCGGACCGGGAGATTTTGCTGGAGGTACCGGCAACGTACTCGATGGCTTCACCTTGACCATCCAAGATTGGGACATCGGTGAAGTATTTAGCGTTAATTGGTTCCTAATGGATGAGAATGGTCCGATCGGAACTGCCGGACAGGGAAACGAGTATGGGTTTGGTACCACCAATTTGATTCGTATGACGCCGGGCGGTGACTTACCGGATGGTGTTATCTCAGGCAATTCCGGTTTTAATCAGGATGCCACATCGTTTTTTGGCAACGTGTACGAGGTGCCTAATCCTGCTGAATTCGCTGTCGAATTTGGTGCCGGAATCACCGCGCCGTTCGCCAATCCTGTTGATAATATGTTTAACGTCGAAACCAACGCCGAAGTGATTCCCGAGCCGGCAACTCTCATGCTTCTGATCGTTTCGACACCTCTGGTGATAAGACGGCGGCGTTAGTAACGGCGTTCTATTTCCTTGCTTCTCTACTCCCCCCTGTGGACCGACCGGCGACGCTGCGCGCCGTCGGTCCTTCTTGATTTGGACTCAATTGTGCCCACCTAAAGCCGGAGGCCATTCTTTACGTTACCAATTTGGACGTCCGCCCGCTTGATAGCGAGTCAGCCTGCGATCGAAACTTGTGAGCGGTCCGATTTTCCAATCTGTCCCGTCAGGAAGCAAGAGACGGGCGACGAAAATTGGCGTCTCGCGAAGATCGTCCGAACAGTGGACGGGGTAACCTAAACATCTCCACCATTTCAAATACAATGCCCGCCAATGAACCAAGACTATCAAGTCATCATCATCGGCGGCGGTCATGCCGGGACCGAGGCGGCGTGGGCGGCGGCAAGGTTGGGCGTGCCGACGCTGCTCGTCACCATGGAGCACGCGGCGCTGGGGCGGATGAGCTGCAACCCGGCCATCGGCGGTATTGGTAAGGGCCAGATGGTGCGCGAAATCGATGCGCTAGGCGGCATGATGGGCCTTGCGACCGACATCGGCGGCATCCAGTTTCGCATGTTGAATCGCCGCAAAGGCCCGGCCGTGTGGGCACCGCGGGCGCAATGCGATCGCAAGCTTTATGCAGGTGCGGTGCAGGAGTTGATCAGCAACGTGCCGGGGCTGGACATCGTAGAGGGTTGTGTTGAGCGGATCGAATCACGAGATGACGCCGAAGGTCGCAAGCGCGTAACGGGGGTCACGCTACAAGATGGCCGCGCGTATGCGTGCCGCGCCGTGGTCGTTACAACGGGCACATTTCTTCGCGCGCTGATGCATACTGGCGAGGCCAAGGCCGAGGGTGGCCGTGTTGGCGAAGGTAGCGCCGTGGGCTTGAGCGGCAATTTGAAAGAACTCGGTTTGGAATTGGGACGCCTTAAGACCGGCACGCCGCCGCGCATCGCGCGCGATACGATTAACTACGACGGTCTCGAAGTGCAGCCGGCCGACGATGTGCCGCTGCCGTTCTCGTTTATGAACGAGCGCATCGCGCAACCACAGATCGATTGTTGGATCACGTACACCAACGAAGAGACGCACAAGCTGATCAACGACAATTTACATCGCGCCCCGATGTTTACGGGTCAGATTGAAGCGATGGGTCCGCGCTATTGTCCGAGCATCGAAGACAAGGTGGTGCGCTTTGCCGATAAACCACGCCATCAGATTTTTCTGGAGCCCGAAGGCTACGATAGCGATCGGATTTATTGCAACGGTATCAGCACGTCGCTACCGCAAGACGTGCAAGAGCCGATGGTGCGGACGATTCCGGGCATGGAGAACGCGCGCATCGCGCAGCTTGGCTACGCCGTTGAATACGACTATGTACCGCCGCAACAAACGGCGGCGACGCTTGAGACCAAACGCGTGAGCGGTTTGTACTTGGCCGGTCAGATCAATGGCACCAGCGGTTACGAAGAAGCGGCGGGGCAGGGGCTAGTTGCTGGCGTTAACGCGGCGCAGGCGGTGCTGGGGCGCGAACCATTGGTGATGGGGCGCGATCAGAGTTATATCGCGGTGATGATCGATGACTTGGTGACCAAGGGGACTATCGAACCGTATCGCATGTTTACTTCGCGCGCGGAATATCGTTTGGTTTTGCGGGCCGACAACGCGGATGAACGACTCACGCCATTGGGGCGCGAGTTGGGAATGGTCGATGATACGCGCTGGGAGCGATTCAGCGCCAAGCAGCGCGCGATCGCGTCGTTCGATAGCTGGGCCAAGCAAACCAAGATCGACGGTCGCTCGGTACTGGCGTGGTTTGGGCGCACGGACCGCGATCATGATGTAGAGACGAATCTCGATTTGGAACCGTGGTATCGGGAGATGTTGGATGGGGACGGCGATGCGTCTGGTCGCGCTGTTGCTGACCGAGGCCGTGAAGAAGCTTCATCGAAAGCCGTTACCTACACGCGCGCCTTGCTCGCCGAAGCCGCCGAGGCGGTGCGTATCCGTACGCGCTATGCCGGTTATATCGAACGCCAAACGCGCGAGATCGAACGCTTCCGCCGCATGGAAGAAAAGCGCATTCCCGAGGCGTTTGACTATCACGCCGTCAGCCAACTGCGCCACGAAGCGCGCGAAAAGCTCTCAGCCGTTAACCCGCGCAGCATCGGCCAAGCCCAACGCATCGCGGGGATTAGCCCGGCGGATATCGCGGTGTTGCTGGTATCGCTGAAGGCGCGGCCCTTGACGGGCGATCGTTAGGAAACGGTAGTTCTGATCTGAATAACGCTGTTGCTATCCGGTTGTGCAGGACGGTCTTGGATGAAACGAAAACCCCTCCTAGTTTTCTTAATGATCTTGCTGATCGGTATGTTCTATTGGGCGGGCCGTCGTCCAGAGCGAACTATTATTTTTGAGATATCTGATGAGTTTCGTGGGCTATTTGCCGTAGCCGAAGTCCCTGGCCAATCGAAATTGAGCTTTGATGATAAAGGTGTTTGCCATATCACGGTACCCGAAACTGGGCTCGTTATGGTTAATGACCTTGCCATCTTCGAGGATTGGCATCAAGCGAAATGCATGCGAATGAATGGAGAGGAGATTCCTTATATTGTCCCAGCATCAGGGTTGCAGTTTGCCAAATGTTCCCTTTTAAACGTCGGGACATTTCATGATGCTCAGCAGCACTATGCACTTTATTTGATTACCGATTCACCTCAAGAATACGAGTATGTATTCAAACACCGACCGTATTTGTGTTTGGCCATCCGCCACCAGGAGCAGCCGACTAAACAGATTTTGCCGTTTTACTTTCATGATCGTGATCGTGATTCAGGTGTGAGATCGTGCCAATGTCCGACTTTGATACAAGAAGATGAGTAGATTAATGCGTCTTAGGATGTGACATACTAGCAATTGATTGCAAGCAAAGCCTTCAACAGTGACGCATGGACAATTCGAATACTAATCGTCTTTACCCCCGCTCCCGCATGCTCACCTTGAAGGGTGAGCATGGCACCCCCGCAGCGCAAGTGTTGACCTTGAATGCGACCAAACTGCAAGCGGTTCGGTCACCACTCAGGTAGCGTCCAAATCATGCTGGCCCTTCGCCTTCGCTTCTCATCCGCCGACTCACCCAATACAACGGCAGCCCCAACAGCATGATCGCAAACGGCACCAGCACGATCCACGCCTTCTGCTTCACAACAATCGCGTAACTCACACCGCTGTAAATCAAGAATGCGCAGACGGCGATGAATAGCAGCGTGGTGAACGGGTAGCCGGTGACACGGTAGGGGCGGGGCACGTTGGGGGCGCGGCGGCGGAGTACGATCACGGCGAGGCTGGTGGAGAGATAAAAGAAATACACTGCCGGTGCCGTGTAGAGAATCGTCTCGACAAAGTTCTTCAAAAACACGATCAACGTTAAGGCGATGGCACCCTGCAAGAGCAAGGCGCGAATCGGCGTGCCCGTGTGTTGCGACCAGCGGCCCAACGGTCGAAACAACGCGTGGTCGGCACCGACGGCGTAAGAGATGCGCGCACCGGCGAAGATTAATCCGTTGACAGCGCCCAGTGCGGAGATACATACCAAAGCGCTGATCAGCGCGGCACCGGTCGTCGGAAACACGCTGCGCACGACATCGGTCGCAACGGCATCGGTTGCCGCCGTACCGTGATAGCCGAGCGTGTATAGAAAGGCACCATTAACCAAAAGATAGAGCGCCGTGACGGTCGCAAGGCCCGCCAATAGCGCCCGAAAGATGTTGCGCCCGGGGTCTTTCAACTCGGCCGCGACGTATGCGATCTCATTCCAGCCGCCAAAGGTGAACAGCACCATGATCATGGCAACGCTGGCGGGGATGGGCTCGAAAGATCGGGTGGCAGTCGGTTGCGCGGGCGCGAACAACGCCACGGCGACAATGGCCAACAAGCCGAGCGTTTTGACAGCCGTCAGAATGTTTTGCGTCCACTTACCTTGGCGCACGCCGATGATGTTGATGATGGTCAGGATGATGACGGCGACTGCAGCGTATAACTGCGCTGTAAACGAGCCAGTGTTGTTTGCCCACGGGTCGTAAATCGCGCGGCCATACGTTGCAAACGCAAAGGCCATCACCACGATATCGCCGGGACGCACGACGGCCATCTGCAACCAGCCGAAGAGGAACCCGGCCCAGTTGCCGAAGGCCTTGCTGAGATAAACATAATCACCGCCTTCGTGGGGATAGGCGGAACCCAACTCGGCATAGCCGAAGGCGCCGCAGAGCGAGAGCAACCCGCCCAAGCCCCAAATCACCAAGACGGCCCACCAAGACTGCGCCCCTTTGGCCACGTCGGGCGCAACCTGATAGATGCCCGCGCCCACGATGATGCCGACGATTAGGCATGTTGAATCCAGCAACGTGAGGTTCCTGGCCGGGGCGACAGTTGGCGAAGGGGTTGGGTCGGTAGGTTGCTGCATCTGTTTGAAATTGCGTCACGCGACAAGATGTTGAGTTGTGATTAACTTATTCAAGCACTTGTCATATGCTAACAGATTGAGGAGTTCTGTAATTTGGCGGCGTAGTTCGTAGGCGAGCACGATATCGATAGCGAAGGTTGGTTTTGGTTGGTGGCATATTTGCCCGGCGGATATCGCGGTGCGACTAAGCGTCGCTGAAGGCCAGCGACCGAGCAGGATGGGGAAGGTGAAACTGTAGTTCAACTATAAAGATGCGAGCACACGTTCGCGATAAGTTGCGCGAATCAAGTTTCATTTGGGAGGCGTGGTGGGTGTGCCCTTCGGTAGATCTTCAGGTATTGAATGTAATGTAGAGAAATCGACCTTCCATAGATCGATCTCAGCAGGATTTCCGTATTCGTTTACAAAGAACGAAGCGTGGACAGGTGTGCCATCGCGATCGTGGAATGTGAGTTCTGCGACGATCCGATAAGGCGGGTTTGATTCTTCCTCAATCGATTTAAACCGAATCAAGAAACTCCCCATACCACCATCATCAAGTAATGCGATCTGCGCGATATCTTGCCAGTTAGGCGGAAGTCGAATCGAGTCAACAGCGTCCACGAGGTGGCTTATTAATCTAACTTGATCAATGGAAGGCTTAGTCCAGTTTGCAGGTTCTTCTTTCATTTCTCTTTTCTCTGACTTCCATTTCTGTTCCTGATGCGTTGTAATTTGACCGAGTTCGAAATAAGAAATGTTACTGGCATATACTTACGACGAGCAAGGGGACACTGTGTTAACTCGGAAGTCATACGAGTTTGATGGCCGGTGGTGTGCTGATCCACCAAGGCAAGCCTGTTCTTGTCCCCTGGTGAACTTAGATTTCGAGACCTCGTAATCTTGAATTCCGGTCCCGCATGCTCACCTTGAAGGGTGAGCATGGCACTCCACAAGCGGAAGCAATCGCGCGATGATCGTTGCGAAAAATATGCCTGCCCCACGCCCCCTAAGCCGGTCGCACGCATTTCATATTCAAATGCCAAGGTTCACTGTCTTCGCCGTCGCGTACGCGATGGATTTCAACGAAGCCGGTTTCACGCAGCAGCTCCGTCAGCGACGCTTCCGTATATCCCCAACGGTGGGCGTCTTCACCGTCGCCGCCGCGACATTCGGCGCGCCAGCCGTAGAGGCTTTTGATCGCGTGTTCGAAGTTGCGTTGGGGGTTGTCATCCCAACTCGTGACTTCGCCGAGGAGTTGTCGCGCGTGAAAGATCAGGTCGGGCACAATAAGGTGTACGAGGCCGCCGGGCTTCAATGCGTCGCGCCAGGCTCGTAACGTGCGGCGCGCATCGCCCGGGTCGAGATGTTCCAGCGTATGGCGACAGTAGATTTCGTCGATGCTGCCAGCGGGCCAGTGCGACAGGTCCCACGCGGGTGCGACGACGTCCGTGCCTTTGTCGGGACGAGCATCAACACCGATATAACCGCGACGGCGGCTTTCACCGCAGCCGATGTTGAGACGAATGGTGTCGGTCGCGATGGATGGTGATGATCTGAGCTGCGTCATGACGGTTTACCCAACAACGGCGACATTTAAGAATTTACACAAGCGTATTATTTTAGCGTAGCCCTGTTAACGGTTGAGCATAATGGCTGCGCTGTGGCACCGGCTAATAGCCGGTGTGTGTAGAGCCCTTCAACGGTCGAAATCCTTCGCGAAGTGATCTAATTTGGTGCAGAGCACAACATGTTCGTCGGCGCCCCAGCGCAACCTTCACTTTCAAATGCGCACTACTCTAGACGGTTCCACTGATTCGGGGGGTAGAGCGAATCAATCAAGCAGGCGCGTGGTGCAACGCCGATCGCAGCGCACGTGTTGTATGCTTAACGATCGTCGCTCCCGTCGTTCGGGCCGTCCACGCCGTCTTCACCGAGTACGTCTTTCAACCATTGATTGAGTTTCTGATTGCGTCGTACTACATCACCTAGGCTGCCAGCCTGAATCGTCTTGCGGACTTCTTCGCGGGCCGCCTTGGCGGCTGCCGGATCGACGACCGACTGCTTTTGTTGATACGTTTGCTTCTGCTGCGGCTTCGTGACGGTAATAGTGGCGCCGCCAGACGAGTTCGGCTCGGCGCGATAGGTGTTGCCGCCTTGCTCATCGCTATCGTCGCTGAGTAGGTTGGGTAGATCGCGGCGATTACCTGCGGTCGGTGCCGCGGTAGCAGTAGCGGCGGCACCGGACACCGGTGTTGGCGGCGTGGGGCGCTGCAGGCGATCCGTTGCAGGTGGATTCGATGCTGCTTGTGCGCGACGCTCGCTCAGATCATCTTCTTCGAGCATCGCGCGTATGCCGTTTAGCTCTTGCGGGACCGTGCGGAACAGATCGTCGACCTGACTCAACCGACCGCGCAGGCGATCCATCTTGGCGTCCATGGTGCCGTAAAGTTGGCGAATGATGCCGACGAGTTGGCCCACGCGTTCGGTATGTCGCTTCAGTGTGGTGAGTTTGTCGTCGGCTTCCTGCCGTGCCTGATCGAGAGCTTGCTTGTTGCCTTCGGCCTTATTGCCAGCTTCGGTCAGATTTTTGACGATGGACGCGACCTTGCGCGACATCTCCGACAGGGCGGTTGCTTGCTGTCGCGCTTCTTCGACGAGTTGTTGCGGAAGGGCCAGCAGACTTTCCGCTTTCATTTGCGTGTCTTGGGCGGCTTTGAGGATTTCAGCGGCGCGCTGTTCCGATTCGCGTCGCGCGCGATCGGCGGCTTCGTAAACCGCAGCCGACTCTTCCCGGGCGTTGATAATCTCACCGCGTGCGTCGGTGATTTGGTTGCGAACGGATTCGGCTTCTTCATTGACCTGGTTGCGCAACGCACCGATATCGCCGCGAATATCTTCCGCCATCTTGCCCGCGTTCTTCAGCAGCGATTCGCTTTGCTCGCGGAATCGGTCGGACGCGCCTTGGGCTTGCGTCATCATCTTTTCGGCAGATGCGTTGATATCTTCGCGGGCGCGTTCGGCTTCTTCGGCAACTTCGGCGCGCAGTTCGTTAACTTCACCGCGAATTTCTTCGGCCATGGTCTCGGCGTTGTGTAGCAGCGTTTCGGCTTGTTCGCGGAAGCGCTCGGATGATGTTTGCGCCTGAATCATCATGGTGGAGGCCGACTGATTGAGTTTGTCGGCACCGTTCTGGGCTTGCGTCAGCATGTCTTCTGCATGCCGTCGCAATGCCGCCGTGCCCGCCTGTACTTGGTCGAGCAGTTTGCTGGCATTTTCGCGCATTTGTTCGGCGCTTTGCTCAACTTGCTGACGCACAGCCGAAAGCCGTTTGACGTTGGCATCGGCTTCGTCCTGAGCGTTCTTGCGCAGGCTTTCGACTTGCATGGTGATGCGATCGCCAGTCTTAACGAGCTTGTCGGTCGTTTCCTTAGAGATGTGTTTGACTTCATCGCCAACACTGCCGATTTCGCGCCGCACGGCGTCGGCGCGTTCGGTCATTTGCGTTAGGCATTGACGCACTTCTTCGAGCGACGACTTACTCTGCATGCGAATGCGCCGGATGGCGTCTTCGGCTTTCTCGACATTGTCCGATGCTTCGGTACGCGTCTTGTTGAGGCGGGCCGCCAGTTGGGCAGATTCGCTCTCGGTCTTTTTCTTGACATCGTCGGCGCGCGTGATCGCCTTGGCGAGCACATCGGCTAGCTCTTTACCAATCGCTGTCATGCGGCTGCGTGCCGACTCGTTGATTTGACGCAGTTCGTTTTGGAAACGGCCGGTGGTGGTGTCGGCAGTTTCCGTGAGTTTTTCGAGCTGTGCCTGGCTGGCGGCGACGGCCTGTCGCTGTTTATCGATCATCGCATCGGACTCATCGCGCAGATTAGCGGCGACTTCTTCCAAGCGATTGCGACAGTCGGTACTTTGCGTGTCGGCGCGATCGAGGGCTTGCTTCAGCTCGTCGAGAATCCGTTCGGCTTCGGATTCGGTCGCCGTTAGGTGGCCACGTAAGGACTCGATACGCTGGGTTACCGACGCATCGTGATCGCCGAGCAGTTGATCGATCTGGCTGCGCGCCGACTTGAAGCGTTTCTCGAAATCGATCTTCACGGCCAGCGCGTCTTGCGAAAGTTTGGCGATGGCCCCGCGGTTGTTTTCGATGTCTTCTTCGAGCGCCGCCCGTGCCTTTGATAGTTCATCGTGACTGCGATTGACGACGGTTTCGAGTTCGGCACGCGTCTTTTCTGTGAGTGTTCGGGCCGACTCGAGCTCGCTGCGCACATCGCCGAGCGTTTGAGTGCCGCGGTCCTTGGTTTCGGTCCAGGCCTTTTCGGCAAGGCGCGATTGTTCGGCGACTTCCTCGCGCAACTTAGAAAGCAACGATTCGCAGGTTCGACGGGTTTCGTCGAGAATCTCGCGCGTCTGCTGGTTAATCCCGTCGGCTTGGCGGCGGCCCTTTTCGGCGTCGGCGAGCAGCGTGTTTTGCACATCGGTCAGTGCCTTGGTGGCGAATGTCACCTTTTCCTCGGCTGCGGTCGCCAACGCGATCAGATTGTCGTGCGCCTTGGTCATCTTGGTGCTCATGTCGCTGATGAGGGCATCCGCATTTTGGCAGGCTTGCTCCGAGCGCGCGACGGTGCGATCGCGCACGCCGTGAATGGTCGAGATCACATCGGCGGCTTCGCTCTTTAAGCCGCTGATGATCTCGTCACTGTGTTTGACGACATCGTTTGAGCGCGCGGTGGCTTTGCGTGTGGCGTCGTCGAGCGTGATCTGAGCCTTCTCAAAATCGCTGCGTTGCTGTGAAAGCATTTCGATCATGCGCTGCTGCGAGGCCTCGCTTTTCTGGCGCATGTCGGTGAACAGTGTTTGCAGGTTATCGACTAACTCGCCGCTTTGGTCTTTGGCTGAACTGAGAAAGTCGCGCGTTTGGCTCTCGAGCCGTTTGGATAAATCGGAGGCGTCGGCAATGGCCTTGCTGACGCGACGCTCGGATTCCTGCTGTTGCCGCATGACCGATTGATGAATCTCAGAAGCTTGTCGGCGCAGCTCGCGCACCGCATCGAGTTCGTCGCGACCTTCGCGCAGGATATCTTCCACGCGGCCCTTCTGATTCATCGAAATGTTGGTGAATTCATCGAGCATGGCCGCCGTGCGGGCTTCGATGTCAGCGCGATTCTTTTCGGCCTGCGTAACGGCTTGGGCGGCGCGGCCTTCGATGACCTGTGCGGACGTTTCGGCGCGCGTCAACAACTCGTCGAGCCGCGTTTGTGACGAGCGCGTTTCGGACTTGATCTGGTCTAGCTTGCGTCGCGCATCGGAAATCTCGCCGGGCTTGGGCGGCTCTTTGCTATCGCTGTTTAACTCGATGCGTGTGAGGCTGGCTTCAAGCTGTTGCAGCCGCTGCGTAAGATTGTCGACCGCTTCTTTTGAGACCGACGGCATGACAGGGGTGCCCAAGGCGCCGACAGTCGCCGACATGGGGCTGGGGGTAGTAGGGTCAGCTTGTGGGGCTGGTGCGGCGGGCGTTTCGTCGGTCACACCCAGGGCTTGCCGCGCGAAAGCGCCATGCGGCTTGGGGCGGTCGCGCAACGCATCGAGCGACATCATTTGCTGCACAACTTCGTCGACGAGTTGTTCGGTAATCTTGCCGCTGCCCGCGCTGAAGCCGGCGAGCAAGGCGTTGTCACAAATCTGATTGATCAGCCGGGGGATGCCTTCGCTATGACGGTAAACCGCTTCGATGCCCTTGCGACTGAAAAGCGGTTCCTTGCTTGCCGCACCCGCTATCGACAGGCGATGGTAGATATAACCGGCAGTAAGAGGTTCATTCAGAGCGCGCAGGTGAAACGTGCGAAATACGCGTTGAAACGTTTGTCGCAACGAGGGATGGCGAAAGGCCTCCTGCAGTTCGGGTTGGCCGAGCAGAAGTACTTGCAGCAGCTTGGCGTCGTCGGCTTCCAGATTGCCGAGCATGCGCAGTTCTTCGAGCGCTTCGAGCGGCAGGTTTTGCGCTTCGTCGATCACGACGACGGCTAGACGATCGCGGGCATATTGTTCGAGCAGGAATTCTTCCAGCTTATGCGTGAGCTCGGCAGAGCTTTCAACGCCGTCGGTGTCGATTTCAAACTCGCGACAGATCGCTTCCAGTAGTTCCGGGCCGTTTAAGCGTGTGTTGGTGATGACGGCGGTGCGCACATTCGCGTGCAGGCGATTGAGCAAGAGACGCGACAACAGTGTTTTGCCGGCACCCACCTCACCGGTGACTAGGACGAATCCTTTGCGTTCCTCGACGGCATACAACAACGATGCCAGCGCTTCTTCGTGATCGGGTGAGTTAAAGAAGAAGCGTGGATCGGGCGTGTTGTTGAAGGGCGGTAGTTTGAGCCCGAAATGTTCGCAATACATGCGCGGCGACTCCGAAGAACGCGGTGGTAAGGCGAGCGGCAAGTATTGCGCGGCGAATGTCATGGTCGGCGCAGTATACGAACGCTCGTTGACTGTTGATGCAAGAATTATCGGAATGCGATGTAAGGCTGCTTGATGATCGGTTCGGATTAGCTGGTTGGAATGAGCGAATCGGAGATATGTTATTTTGGGTCGCGCAAGAAATGCCGATATTTTTGCGGGCGTCCCAGAATATCAGAGGTCTAATATCATCGATTGGCAGACACCGGGCTGCCCATCTTTATCAGCCAACTTCCCAAAACTGATTTGTATAGCCCCGCGCGGGTGCACCCGATAAGCCCTTCGAGTGACTCTGCAGATGCGGTCTCGCGCTGCGGACGGAAGATCATGCGAAAGGACTTCGCCATGCAAATCTACGGACGGTACACCGATGCCCCGCGACCGCGACTGCGTTGGTCGGGCGTGTTGTTTCAACTGGGCTTGGTCATCCTTATTTTCTGCGGCCTGTTTCTGATCGGCTGCGGTCCGAGTGATGCCGAGATTAACTCGTTCGTGCACGACTACGAAGCCGAGGTCACGGGCACCGATTACATTGTGCAGCCGCCCGATCGCATCGAAATCACTTCGCCCAACGCGCCGGAGGTCGACGGCGAAGAGGTGCGCGTTAATCCGGATGGTAAGGTGACGCTGAAGCTGGTTGGCGATATTAAGGTTGCAGGGCTGACGCCGGTTGAGATCGCCCGCAAACTCGAAACCAACCTGCGCAAATATTACCAACGCCCCGTGGTGAGCGTGAGCGTGAGCGAACGCAACAGCAAGCGGATTTACGTCTTTGGTGAAGTATCGCGACCTGGGCCGCGCGTCTATACCGGGCGCGACACCGTGCTATCGGTGTTGGGGGCTGCCCAACCGTTGTTTACCGCATGGGCCAATCGCACGCATGTGATTCGCCCCAGCCATGAAGACGGCAAGCGGCATGTGATCGTCGTTAATGCGAACGACATCATGAAGCGCGGCGACCTCGATCATAACTTTCACCTACTCGAAGGTGATATTTTGTATGTACCGCCGACTCCGTTGGCGTATATGGGACAAAAGCTAAGCGAGCTGTTCCAGCCGATTCAGCCGGCAGGTGCGGCCGTGCAAACGACGGGCATTACATTTGATGCGACCGATCGTTTTCAAAGCAATCGTTAGGCCGTTTGCGGGCGTCTTGGCCAGACAGTTGGATCGCTTCGTCATTGAGGACGCATGAATCATGCAGCAATTCTCACAAAGCCATCTCGATGAATTCTCCGTCAACGATGTGCGGCATACGCTGCGCGAAGTTTGGCGCGTGGTACGGGCTCGTCGTTGGTTGTTTATCTTTCCAACGTTCAGTCTCATGGCGTTGGCGTTCGTCGGCTCGTTGTTTATTCCACGCGATTACGAAGGGGCCGCCCTTATTCGCAGCGAACACGATCCGATCTTCTCGATTGTCAATAAATCGACCTGGGCTCAACCCTTGGCCGACGTAAAGATGCGGATGATTGAAGAAGTGCGCAAGCCTGAATTGATCGAAGCGGTCTTGCGCGATCAGGGTTGGTTTGAGGGTTTAGCGCGACTGGAGGATGGCCGCCTCACACCGGAGAGCGTCACACGCAAGAATCAGATGGTCGCGCAGGTGGAAGAGGGCCTGTCTGCCAAATTGATATCCGACGAGGAAAATATACAGATCACAAAGATCTCGCTGCGGCATCCGAATAAGCAGATGGTGCCCGCCTTGCTCGAAGGCCTGCGCGCCCGGTATATCCCGAAAGCGACCGACATGGCGGTGAACGCGCTGCAAGAGGCCCATGTATTCCTGCTTTCCGAGGCCGATCAATCGCGACAAAAGATCGCCACGTTGCAACAGCGCCTGTTAGAGTTTGAGGTGAAGTACCCCAGCATCAATCCGGAGCAACCCGACATCACCCAAGCAGAAGAATCGCGTTTGATTTTCGAGAAGATCGATTTGGAGCGGGATATCAGCGACCTGAAGGCTACGCAACTCGATTTGCAACGAAAACTGGCGCTGACGGAGACGCCCGATCAGCCCGGCAAGACGAAGTTCAAGCAAACGGCTTCCAATCCGCGCTACGCGGGCTTGGCGCAGGAGATCGAACGTATCGCCGCTGAGATTCAGCAAGGGTTAACCGTTAAAGAAATGACGGCGTCGCACCCGGAGATCGTGCGGCTTAACGACTTGCTCGAACTGCGCAAGGCGGAATTGGCGAACACATCGCCGACCATTGCACTGAACGAGGCCCCCGAAGAACTGATCAAAGTGCAACGGACTGCTCAATTGACACAAACGGATCTAGACTCGGTAGGAAACCAGCTTACGAACACCGAGGCGCGGTTGGCAGTCGTCACGGGGCGCTTGAGGGAAATCGAACGTAGCCGCGGTTTAGCACTCGAACATCGCCACCTTTATCACAAGACCAAAGCTGAAATCCAACGACTGCAAGGTGAGCTCCGCGATTGGCAAGACCACATCGCGCCGGTCGCACAAGTGCTATATCTGGAAAACATGGATCGTGCCATTCGTTTCGAAGCGATGCAGGACGCTTGGGTCACGCGCACGCCGATTACGCCGAAGGTGTCGTTGGTGATGTTGATTTGCGTCGGCATGGGGATCGCGGTTGGTATCTTGAGCGTGGTCATTGCCGAACTGCTCGATCATTCCTATCGCACAGCCAAACAGTTGACCACATCGCTGGGTATTCCGGTCATCGAGAGTATCGATGAGATCATTACCGCCGGTGCGTCGCGGCAACGTTTGCTGCGCCGCATGGTGGTTCTGCCGGTGGCCAGCATGCTCGTGATTGCGGGTGCGATCACGGCCGGTGCGGTCGCATATGGCAGCCTGCAACAGCCCGAGAAATATCAGCAACTAACGCAATCCACCACCGAACTGTACGACAGCTTGGTCGGGGGCGAGTAATCGCTCAATCGTTGAGAGGATAACGCATCATGGGTCGCATTGCCGAAGCACTTAAACGCGCCGAAGTCGAACGCGCGCAAGCGCATCAGCGTCAGAATCAGTCGATTCCGCGGGTGATTGTCGATCCCGAAACGGCTGACGCGCGCACGGTACTTCCCGATCGCAGTATGTTTCGCGCGATCGGGCGCGCAAACAGCAAGGTCACGACCGAGCCCATCTTGCGGCACGGCATGGCCACCCAGCAGTTGGCACCCACGCCGCCGTGGGATGTTCATGGCACCGTGGTGGCTGCGAGCGATCGCAGTTCGATTATCACCGAGGAGTACCGCGCGGCGCGTACGTGGCTATTGCGCCGCAATACCACCGGCAAACGAAACGCCATCGCCGTCACGAGTAGTGTGCCAAAGGAAGGTAAGAGCGTAACCACTGCCAACTTGGCCGTCGTAATGGCGGAAGTGCGCCATTTGAACGTATTGGCGATCGACTGCGACTTTCGACAGTCGAGCCTGGCACGGCTTTACAAGATGCCGAATTCGCCGGGGCTTTCCGATGTTCTGGCGGGGCGTTGTTCGCTCGATGACGCGATCGAAGCGACGCCACTGGGCAATCTATCGCTGTTGCCGGCGGGTACTTGCCACGACCTCAATCCGACCGAATTGCTCAATTCGCGCGGTGCCAGTGCGGTCTTTGACGAATTGCGCGAGAGATTTCACTACATTTTCGTCGATACTCCACCGGTACAAGCTCTGTCGGATGTGGGCGCAATCGGTGCGCTTTGCACCGGCGTGGTGTTGGTGGTGCGGATGAACAAAACCGCCGCCCACTTGGTGCGTCAGTCGTTGCACTGGCTGCAATCGAACAAGCTCAATGTCCTCGGATGTATCGCCGCCGATTGTCGAGCCAAAGGCTCGCGCTACGAATATGAAGACAGCGACGAGGTCTAACTCGGGCGCGACGTCGCGAACTGCCGCACCTGCAATCTACTTGCCGGAACCGTCTGTGACGGCACCGACTTTGAGGGTCGAAATGTTGCGACCTGAAGCGGAGCGCGACTGGCAGCACTTCGTTTGTAGCCAGCCTGATGCCACGCTGTATCACGAAATGGCCTGGCGACGGGCGGTGGAAGCGTGTTTCCCGCATCGCGCACACTATTTGATCGCCCGCCGTGGCACTACCGTTGCCGGAATTCTTCCCTTATTCGAAATCCGTAGCTATTTTTCGCCAACGTTCTTACTGAGCGTGCCGTATGCGACCTATGGTGGTATCGCGGCTACCGACAACACGGTGGCGCAATCGCTTTTCGACGCCGTTTGCGAGTTACGCGAGAAAATCGGTGCGGCGAGCATACAACTGCGCAGCAAGAGGGCGTCGGTTGCTGGCTTACCGGTTCAACGAACGCACGCGTCATTTCAAGGGTTGCTACCCGAATGTGAATCGGATGTTCCGAGCGTGTATCCGCGCAAGGCACGGGCCGCGGCACGACAAGCGGGGCGGCGCTATCCGTTAACGCTCGAAAGCCAAACCAACAATCTACCTGAGGTTTGGCGTTTGTATGCCCGATCGATGCGTCGACTCGGTTCGCCCAATTATCCGCTGCGCTTCTTTCAGGCGTTGCAGCAGGGTTTGGGTGAGCGTTGTGTCGTGCAACTTTTGCGCCTCGAAGGGCGGCCGGTGGCTGGGTTAGTCTCGTTCGTCTTTAAAGATACGATCATGCCTTATTTTGTGGGCGTGGATGAGCGCGTAACATTGTATGGCCTCACCCATTACTTGTATCAGCAATGCATGTTGGAGGGGGTGCGGCGCGGTTGTCGCGTATTCGATTTCGGTCGCACGCGATACGACAACAAAGGCCCGTTTGATTTCAAAAGGCATTGCGGGTTTGAGCCGACACCATTGGAGTATCAAACCTTGGTCCCGAGCGGGGCTCGACAGCCGGAGTTATCTCCGACGTCCGCCCGCTGGCAGTTGGCCCGCCGCCTGTGGCGTCACTTGCCATTGTCGATCACTCGGCCCGTCGGAGCGTGGGCCGCACGGTCCATTCCGGGTTAGACCGAAGGTAAGCAGTGGGGGAACCTGCTATCGTGAATCAGCGTCGCAATATTCTCTATCTGACGAATCGCCTGCCGTATCCACCCGACAAGGGTGATCGCATTCGCACCTTTCATCAGATCGATCGCTTAGCGCTGTCGCACAATGTTTATTGTGCCACGTTTGTCGAAAACGAGCGCGACGCGTCGCGCGTGCGCCATCTACGCCGCTGGTGTCGTGGCGTGATCGCAGTGAATTGGAATCGTCGTTGGGCTACCGTTAAGGCGGGGATGTCGCTGTTGGGCGGTCGCACGTTAACGCAAGGTGCGTATTCCAATGTCGAGATGACGGACCGCATAACGCGCTTATCGCAAAAGGTCCCTCTTGATGCAGTGGTCTGTTTCTCATCGATCATGGCACCTTATTTGGATGCAATCGATGGTTCGCCGCGGTGCATATTGGATTTATGCGACATTGATAGCGGCAAGTGGGCCGATTACGCCCAACGTGCTGCATGGCCCAAATCTTGGGTGTACGGCGTCGAAGCGCGACGGTTACGCAAGTACGAGCAGAAGATCAGTCGCGCGGCGGATGTAACCACCGTGATCACGCAGGGCGAAATGCAACTACTCAACCCGGCAGACGATAGCAAGGTGTGCGTTGTTCCCAACGGTGTGCATCCGGCATCGGTCGGCTTGAAACTCGCCTCACACTGCGGGCCGGTCGTTTCATTCCTCGGCTCGATGAACTATGCGCCAAACGTGCAGGCGGTCGAGTGGTTTGCCAAGCAAGTTTGGCCCGTTGTGCATCGTGAACATCCGCAAGCACAGTTCCTAATCGTCGGTCGCGATCCGACCCGAGCCGTACGCCGGTTGGACGGTCGCAATGGTATTCAAGTGACCGGCGGGGTTAAGGACACGCTTCCCTACATCGATCGCAGCCGGATTTGTGTTGCTCCGTTGCAAATCGCGCGCGGATTGCCCAACAAAATTCTGGAAGCCATGGCGGCCGGGCGACCCGTGGTGGCAACGCCCAAAGCGGCGGCTTGCGTCAATGCCGAGCACGGGCGGCACTTGCTCATCGGCGGCGATGCGTCGGAGTTTGCGCGGAATGTGTGCGATCTGCTCGCCAGCGACGACATGGTCTCGGCCTTTGCCGACGCGGGCAGATCCTTTGTGAGTCATCATTACGATTGGCAGACGATACTCGACGAGTTCGAAGCGCTCGTTACGGGGCGCGACGTTGCAATCAAACGCGACGATATGATCGTTCGTTCGCAACTGGCTGCCGGCATTTTGCCGGCGTCGGTCGTGCTGCCCGATTCGGTGCAAGATCTGGTCGATTATCAACGCGGTGCGTCCAACGATAGCCAAATGATCTAGAACTGTTCACGATTGAGAGCGACGGTTGCGCTGTGGCACCGGCTAATAGCCGGTGTATGCTGACAAATCATCTACCGCCGCAGTCATTCGTGAAGTGGTCTAGGGCGGTGGACGCCTGAACTCAATCATTGCTGCATATCCGCTGCTGACCGAAGTACGCGGTACCCAGTAAACTCGCACCACGCAGAATTATCTCGCAAAACAGTATTAGTGGGTGGCTCGATGCGCAAAACTTGCGCAATCACATTCTCCTTCCTTCAATCGCAAACGTTTCAGTCACTGCCCGAATCGCTCGATAACTTATGAGACCTCTGTCTGATTCAGCGCAGACGGGTAAAGAGATCGTTTTCGTCTCCTAGAGACCGTCGGGTGATGAACTGATGGCGACGCAACCTTTGGATCGAAGCCTTCGCACACTAACGTCGTTGCCAACGGCAGCATTGACGCCGGGGCAGCGCGACCTTTGCGCTTCAGCCGATTCATCAAATGGCGATCTACGTCGGGTACTCATCATCGCAAGCCGCTTTCCACCGTTAGCGTCGGTGGGGGCGATTCGCATCCGCAAGTTTGTAAAGTATTTGGGAGAGTTTGGCTGGGAGCCGGTGGTATTGACCGGCCCGATTCCGAACGTCACCGAAGCGACCGAAGACGCGCGGCGTTTGCTCGATCAGGAAGGCCTCAGCGATTTCCCCGAACATATTGAAGTACATCGGTTGCACGAGGGCGTCGACGATTGGCCGGCGGCGCTGAGTGATCGTTGGGGTGGCAGGCTTGCACCGTTGACGCGCTATGTTGGTTGGTCGCACGAGCGCTGGCGCGCCGGGTTGTCCTGGCGTTTCGAACGCGTGCAGCAACGGTTGTCATTTCCCGATCGGGGCGTTTGGCGCACGATGGCGGCTGTAAGATTGGCGAAGATGCTGCATCGTCAACATCGTTTCGACGCGATTTTTTCCACCGGCATGCCGTTTAGCGATCATCTCATCGGAATGGCCGTGCAGCGCGCATTGAAGTTGCCGTGGGTGGCTGATTTTCGCGATCCGTGGGTGGAATATATTCATTGGCAGCAATGGGGCGGTCGTTGGGGATCGCTGGCAACGCACCAGGCCGAGCGCGCAGTGCTGCGCAAGGCCACACGTGTGATCAGCGTCAATCAGCACATGACAGCTCGCTTTCAGATTCGTTATCCGAATATAGACAAAACGAAATTTTCGACCGTCGAGAACGGATTCGACCCAAGCGACTATGGCGTTACGAGCGAGCGTCGGCGCAATGCCAAGTTCACCATGCAATACGCCGGGTCGTTATACGGAGCGCGCAGTCCCGAAAATCTCATCAAGGCGTTCGAACGCTTTAGCGCACGCTGCGAACGGGCGCGTGGCGAAGCCGAGTTGATCTTCGTCGGTCGCGTGGGGCCGTTTCTAGAGCGCATTCAAAACGCGAACTCTAAGAATGTGCGCTACGGCGGTATGCTCGGCCACGGCGCGACCTGTCGTGCGATGCGACAGGCCGATGTTAACATCGTTTTGTTGCCCAAAGTGGCCGGCAGCGAAAAGGACACGACTGCCAAGGTGTACGAGTGTTTGGGCAGTGGGCGACCGATACTGGCCGCAGTACCGCTCAACGGTTCGGCCGCCGACGTTTTGGCCGATCGACCGCAGGTATTCCTTCATGACCCGGAGGATATCGATGGTCTAAGCAATACGATCGAGCGTTTGTTTGTGCGCTGGATCGATGACGAATTACCCGACTTACCCGTGGGCACCGATCTTTACGATCGCACGCGCCGCGCGGCTACCGAGAAACTCGCCGATATCCTGAATCAATGTTGCCCATGCGGCATACCGGAGGCGGCGAGATGACGTCCTTATTCGAGAACACCAGCTTTGATACCTGGTCCGGCAAGCTTGTACGCAAATTGCGTCGGCGCTATAACGACCGGGTCGCGACAATCCTGACGTACCATAGCATTGCGCGCCAGACGACGATCTTCAACCAGCGCGACCAACTGTGCCATGCACCGGCGGCGTTGGAACGGGAAGTCGATTATCTCGCGGATAACTTCAATGTTATGCGCCTTTCAGATTTGATCGCGTCGATCGAACGCAATGAGATGCCGCGCCGGGCGGTCGTGCTGACATTTGACGATGGTTATGCGGATAACCTGAGTATCGCGCAGCCTATATTGTTCCGACGTCGCTTGCCTATGACGATCTTTCCGGTCACTAGCGTGATCGGTAATCGGGATTTACTTTGGCAACACAAGCTTGCATGGTTAATGCGAGAAGATGCGGAGGAACGCGTTTGGATTGCGCTGCAAGCCGAAGGTTGGGAGGTGCCCGCGCCGGGTGAAGCGGATTTGGAGACCTTCGTGCGGCAGAACTATCGCGCCGATGTGCCGGATATTCTCGAAGCCGTGATTCGCACGATGGGCACGACCTCGGAAGCGTTGGCGGCGAAGCATCGACCTTATCTGGAAATCGAAGATTTAGCGCAGGCCGATCCCGAGTTTGTTGAATTCGGCAATCATACCGACACGCATCCGGTGTTGTCGGCGTTGGCCGATGGGCAGCAACTAGTGGAGATCGGGGCGGCGTCGCGGAAACTGCATGAGTGGACGGGTCGCGCACCGAGCAGTTTCGCCTATCCGTTCGGCCTGAAGGCGCATTACACGGCGCGCACGAAAGATCATGTGCGTGCTACGGGCCACCGAGCGATCTTGGATATGCGCCGACGTATGAACGTTTGGCCGATGGATGCGACCGAGCTGAGTCGTAAGCCGGGTGCTGTCGCGACGCAGGAAGATTTTGAGCGCTTGGTCGAAGACTGGCCCGCCAACAGCAGCGGCGCACCGCCGATGCAGCGCGAGTAGGGTGGTTGATGAAAGCGCGTCTCCAAATCATCGCGCCGTATATCGGTGAGTTTGGCTGGGAAGTCATGAACTGGCAGGCCCGGCTGCGTTGGATGATTCGGCAACGTGAAGATACAGACATCATCGTCGTCGCGCCGCCGGACCGACGTTCGTTTTATGGTGACTTGCTTTGTAATAGTGACGGCGTGGTTTTCTGCCCCTGCCGCGCACCCGATATGCCGGGTCACGCCAGCGAAGATTATCGTATTGACGACTCCGGAAACCCCATCGATCGCGATGAACTGCGACAGACATTGATCCAATTCACCCGCAATGCGTGTTTACAAAATGGGCTATCTGTTGACGGCGCGGAGTTCGTGACGCCGCTATTGGATGGCACATTGTTCCCCACACGGTTGCCCTATCAGAACTTTGTATCATTGCATCGCGATTCGAAAACGAAAATCGATGTATTGTTGATACCACGCAGTCGTGCCGTGGCAAGCGAGCGTAATCAGTCGTCGAAATGGTGGGATGAGCTTACAGCGCATCTGACGGAACATGGGCTGCACGTTGGTGTGATGGAGCCACGTCTCGATCGTGCGCTTGAACAATTGTCGTCGGCGCGATTGGCTGTCGGCGCGTCGACTGGCGGTTTGCACTTGGCCAGTTTGTGTGGTTGTCCGCATTATGTTTGGGGGCCGGGCGACGACCAACGTTGGACGGCGCAGCGTATCAGCAATCGCCAACGCTACGAGACGGTTTGGAATCCGCTCGGTACGACTTGTCGTTATGATGCGTTAGGTTGGCGCCCGGAGGTTGCGACGGTGGTAGCGGGTGTATTGACGGCGCTTCAGCGCCTACCGGCATATGACATTGATCAATCTCCGGCGGGCGGGTGGCGCTGGCGCGCGCGGCGCATGTTGGCAAAAGCCATCGAGCCTGCACCGCATGCAACACCCTTGCCATGGCGGGTGCGCGAGTACGCGCGCATGCATCTGATTTAGGAGACTGTGGTGGCAGCGCCGCGCATACTGTTGGTGAGCTATCACTACCCGCCATGGGGCGGTAGCGGTGTCCAGCGCCCGGCGGCGTTGGCAAGTCATTGGGCGCTTGCGGGCGCTGACGTACACGTACTAACTGCCAATCATTTGCATTACCCGCTGATTGATTTTTCTATTGATGACGGTAGCGCTGCCGGTGTGTATGTACACAGAGTGAGCGGGTTAGATCCGGGGGGCGTGGCCACGCGCTTGATTCCATTCGGTTCACAACAGGGCGATGGCGCCACCTTTCGCCTGCAGCAGCGGATATATTGGCGCGTCCAGAAGTTGGCGGATCGTCATGCCAAGTTGGGAGGCGAATCGTGGTGGGTACCGGCGGCCATTCGAGCCGGGCGGAGCATTATCAAGCGCTTTGACATCGACATTGTGATATCCACATCACCGCCGCATGCGGTGCAGCGGGTTGGTGCCGCATTGCAAGAAAAGACGGGAATACCATGGATCGCAGACTTGCGCGATCCGATTGTCGATAACTTTGCATACGATGCGATTGATGACAGTCAGCACGACCGCTGGGTACAGCTCGAAATCGACACGGTTACGAAGGCAAGTCGAATTGTAGTTACGTGCGCCGATTATGCGACGCATCTTGCGCGGAAGTATCGCTTGGCACGGCCGCAAGTGGCGTGTATCACCAATGGATTTGATGACAATACGGGCGGTCCTTGCACTCAAGCCGTATCGTCGCGCAGAGAATTGACGTTGGCACATGTCGGCGCGTTTTATCATGCGCAGTCGCCGGCAGCATTACTACAAGCATGCCGATCGCTGCGCGAACGAGATGCGGCATTCCGGCGGCATTTCAAACTTAAGCTGGTTGGCAGCATCGCTGGTCATTTGGAGGATGTGTTCAAGGTGGAAGACGCGGCGTTTGTGGAGCGCACGGGATACGTCGATCGTACCGAAGCGGCCACGGCCATGCGTCATGCAGACGCGCTATTTTTTATGACGCCGGCGCACCCCAATGGTCGCTATTGTTATCCGGCTAAGATATTTGAGTATCTCGCCACCGATCGACCGATTTTGGCCTTGATACATGGTGACGCTTCGATTCAAGGGTTGCTTTCCGATGCCGGTGGTGTGTCGATGGCATATCACGGTAATCAAGCAGGTTTGGAGCGCGTGCTTAGCGAATTATTCAATCGATGGCGCGATTCATCCATAAGTTCAGACCGTAACGCAGAATTTGTACAGCAATTCGCGCAATCGCAGCTAGCAAATCGCTACCTGAAGTTTGTTGATGAATTGGGTGGTAGCCGAAGATCACGTGAGATGGATCTCGACGATACCTCACAAACCGTCGCTTCGGTAGGGAGATAGGTCGTTGCGAGTTCTCTGGCACATGCCAACCCTGCAGTCATCCAGTTGCGGCCTGTCGCGCCGCGCGTTTGGCTTTGCTGAAGGCCTGCAACAAGCTGGGCACACGGTCGAGTTTCTTGTTGCGGAGGATAAGACGACCTTCGAACGTGGCGAGGTTTTTCAAAATTTACCGATTCGAGTCGTGCCTGTGGAGCGTACACTAGCGCCGCATTGGTCGTTACAGGCCCGCTGCCGGTTATCCGACGCCGAACAGATATTGCGAGCTGTGAACGACAGCTTTGACCTGTTCATCTCCTGCCAGCCCGAGGCCATCACGATTGCAAAGCGGCAGTGGCCCGCCGTTCCGCGTTTGTTCGTGTGCGGTGGCGTCACAATTTTGCACGATCGAGCGGACGCCCAGCGCCGTGCCGATGCCGGTATCGCCACCCGCATCGCGTTTCATTTAGACAGAAAGCTTAAGCACCGTAACGAACGCTTTGCCATCCATGCCGCGGACGCTGTTGTGTTCGACAGTCAATCCACACGGCGGCGGGTGATAGCAGAGTATGGACTCCAACCTTCGAAGGCGCATGCGATCTACGCGGCTGTCGATGGCACGCGGTTTCGCCTGCCATCGGAATGCGAATGTGCAGAAGCACGACAGCGTTTCGGTCTGATTGATGGCGAATTTTGCGTTGCATGGACCGGCCGGATGAGTCCTGAGAAGAACCTCGGGGTTTTGGTGGAGGCTATGGAACGCTTGCCTGCGCGCATCAAGTTACTGCTGGTTGGAGAGGGTCCACTCGATCGCGAAATTCGACGCCAGATCACAGCTTCCCATCTTGATGAACGGGTGCTGCTGCCTGGGCCTATGTCAGACGTACGGCCCGCGCTGTGGGCGGCAGACTGCTTCGCCTTTCCGTCAGTCTCCGAGTCGCTGGGGTTGTCATTGATCGAGGCGATGAGCACCGGCTTACCGTGTATCGCCTTACAGGCCGACGAGCGTCAGATTCGCAATGCGAGCGCGGAGATTCTCGATCAGGGCCGGTGCGGCGTATTGGTATCGGAAAACAAAGCTGAGGCATTCGCCGCCGCGATTGAATTACTGGCAAATGACCCGGTTCGTCGCGCAGATTTCGCGCGGATCGCCAGAACGCGCGCAACGGCAGAATTTGCGTGGACTGCAGGACAATCGCGACTTGTAGATTTGGTTGAGCGTTTAGCCTGCCGATTTATAGGAACGGGCGAGCGCGCGCAAGACGTGTCCGTGCCCGTTTGTGGATATTGACGCGGCCTCCTTACTTGGCGTTACACGCTGCGATATGTGCCGCACGAATAAATCCTGCTTGCGGAGTTGACCAGGCGAGGATGTCAATGCGATTCATCATCTATGCGTCAGTGCTGTTTGCGGTGCTGCCGTTGGTCTTCTATCGACCGTTCTTCGGCCTATGCGTGTATTACGTCGTTTCGATTCTGCAGCCCAAGGTGCTGTGTTGGCGGGATGATTTCCAAGACGCGTTGTTGGTCGGCGTGCCGTTGGTCATTGGTGCCATCGCGATCGGTACCGTTCGCCGCGAGTTGTGGGCCGAGCGCGAAGACGGAACAGGCGACTTGCGGCGGGTGCAAACAAAAGTGAAGCGCGATCCACTTGTTGCGCCGCATTGGCTCATCGGGGTCTTTGCGCTTTTGGTGAGCTATATCGCGATTACACGATACTTCGTGGATATTCCGCCAATTCATACAAGTTATCAATTCAAGGGGCTCTGTAAAATATTGCTGGTGACGGCGCTGCTCACCGGCATGGTTTCTGATTACCGCCGGCTGAAGATATTCTTCATTATTATTGCCTTTTCCGCCGGCTTTTGGGCCATTAAAGGCGGTATCAAGATTCTCCTCATCGGTCCGCACCAAGTGTACGGAAAATCATACGACAATAACTTGTTTGCTCTTATCAGTGTGATGGCGTTGCCGTTGGTGTTTTACGGAACAGCCTTGGTGCGTCAGACCAAATGGCGACCGGTCTTTCTCGGTTGTGCGGGCCTAATTTGTCTCGGCATCATCGGCTCGCGTTCGCGTGCCGGGTTTGTCGCCTTTGCCGCTGTGTTGTGCCTGATGGCTTGGGGAAGTCGATATCGTTTCCGAGCGTTGATTGGTGTCGGCGTTGTAGCGTTAACGGCGGTGGCAGTTCTTGGCCCCGAAATCATCGAACGCATCGACTCGATTGCGGGCTATCGCGACGATAAGTCGGCCTACTCGCGATTTTATACGTGGCGCGTGGCACGCGTACTATTTGAGCAGAACCCGATGATCGGCGTCGGCTTTGGCAATTTTGAAATTGCAAAAGATGCCGTGTTCGGTGGGCGCAAGGCGGCCCATAGTATCTACCTGTCGAACCTCGCCGAGTTGGGTATCCTCGGCCACCCGCTTTGGTTGTGCATCATCTTCGGCACCATGATCAGCTTGTTGCGCTTCATACGACGTGCCAAGCGTTTACCGCCCGGCTTGGGGTGGCCGTACAGTCTCGGCCGCGCTTTGCTGCTGAGTATCGTCGGCTATGCCATTCACGGCGCGTTTCACAATGAGGAATACCTCGAACTCATGTTCGCCTTGGTTGGATTGACGATCGCGTTACAAGTCGTGACCGAACGCGAACTTGCTAAGGCTAGCTTGTTATCCGAAGCAGATGAGCGCGCCGAAGCCGAAGTGCGATCAAAGAAAGCTCAAAAAGAGAAAGCGGCCAAGGCGCGCAAACGTCGTCGCAGGTCAACGGTGCCCGCCGCACCTGTCACGATCGGGTCACTGATCCGCGCCACGCGCGAACGTCCGTCGATGTAGGCGCTAGCGCCAATCTGTGGCACGCCGTTGGAATCGGATTCTCTGTGTTGCGTTCGGTCAACATTAAAACCGCTTAGCGTTGTTTTTCTGCAACACGCCGGTACAAACGGGTCCTTCGCGCGCAACAGGTGGGTTTAAGATTGTCCGATTAAATCGGGCTTTTCCGGCGCATAGATGCGATTCGCGTTAGTGCGTTCCAATCGAAAGCCGCAGCGGCACGTTTATTGAATAAAAATTCGGCTCGTAGTCATCTTTGACACTCCTTCAAAGGTACGAGCCATGAATTCCGTCGGATCTGTTCAACTATCGCAATCCAACGTGGGCGCAATGAGCGGTCAGGGTGCGACCGGTCTAGGCACGCCCCAGGTTACTGGTAGCGTATCGCGTACCGATCAATATTCATCCACATCGCTGAGTATGATCAGCCAGAACACGCGCCCGCAGGCACCGATGGAGTTCGGCACCTTGGCGTTGGCGGCGCTGTTGTTCGGCCAAGACGACGAAGAATCGAAGAACGACCCGCTTCGCGCGCTGATTGGCCTGGCTCTGTTGGGGCAGTTGCAGCAGCAATCGCAAGAAACGCAATTTGTTCAGTTCGATTCGCAGTATCTGCAAAGCAGCCAAAGCTTGACGCTGACTTCTTCTGCGACTTCGGTCTCGACGGCGGTCAACGGTGCCAGCGGCACGGTCGGCGGGCAGTTGGATGTGACGGGGTGAAATTTGTTCTAAACACGCTGCGCGAACTTTATCACTCGTTGATAAGGCTAAAAGTTCGTAGCTCGCGCGAGACTCGTAGGTCAGGCGAGAGCCTGACTCTACAACTAGCGAGGTAATTTGCTACAAGATGACATGATCGACGCAAGAGGGGGCGTCGCGACGATCGTTTCAAGTTGCGCGCCAGAAGTCAGGTTGTCACCTGACCTACCAAAAATCTTGTCACCACATCTAAAGAAACGATGCCACGAATAGGTCAAACGAAGTAGGCAGAAAAAAGGCCGCAACGCTCAGTCGTTGCGGCCTTTGTTTTCTTATGTGTTGTCAAAAATCGCTTGGCTTATTTGGCGGCGCCGTAAAGCTCGTCCACCTTGCTCCAATTCACTACGTTCCAAAACGCCGTGACGTAATCGGGGCGACGATTTTGATAGTTCAAGTAGTACGCATGTTCCCAAACGTCGAGCCCAAGAATCGGCGTATGGCCTTGCATGAGCGGTGAATCCTGATTGGCGGTGCTGCTAATGCCCAGCTTGCCGTCTTTTTCAACGCACAACCAAGCCCAGCCGCTGCCGAAGCGCGTGGCTGCCGCCGTGGCGAATTTTTCTTTGAACGCGTTGAAATCGCCAAAGGTTGCCTTGATGGAATCGCCGACCGCACCGGACGGCTCTCCACCAGCATTGGGACCCATGATTTGCCAGAAGAGATTGTGATTGACGTAGCCGCCGCCGTTGTTGATCACAGCTTGGCGAATCGTTTCGGGCACGCCGTTGATATTGCGGATAATGTCTTCAGCACTCTTACCAGCAAGGTCGGCATGACCTTCGATGGCGTTGTTCAGCTTGGTGGTGTAACCCGCATGGTGCTTACCGTGATGAATTTCCATCGTGCGGGCATCGATATGTGGTTCGAGAGCGTCGAAAGCGTATGGTAGATCGGGAAGTTCAAAAGCCATGGGGGCGTCTCCTGTCGAAATGGTGAAAATGGGGCAGAATTCGCCTGCCGCCCTAGGGGAATGTAGGGGGCCACCGAAAATGGGTCAACCAGCCGCACCGTAGATCGATCACTTTAGGCACTCGGCAGCGCTTCTCTTGGGAAAAGGAAAAAGATGGCCGAGTTTCATCCGGTGATTCGACACCGAGTCGTGTGGTGGTCAACTCAGGGGATTGTTTCGTGATGAACTTGCGAAGGAGCTGACTTAGGTACCGGCGGCGCTGCGTCGATGCGACTTCTGGGAATCGCAAGGCCATCGGATTCGGCCCGGGCCACGAATGTGCCGCTTTCCTTCGCGATCAATCTATTTCGGCCCTGATTTTTTCCTTCATACAGTGCCTGATCAGCTTCGGCAGTCAGTAATTTGCGGCAAACATGCCCACGCGTATGCATGAGGCCAACCGTGATGGTGACTGCCACCCGTGTGTCGTCGACCACGATGTCTTGATCGGATATCGCCCGCAGCAGCCGATTGCTGGTTTCAGCGCCCTGATTCAAATTGCAATTCGGAAGAAATATCAGGAATTCTTCGCCGCCGAAGCACCCGACGATATCCTGGGTTCGTAATGATCCCCTCATCCGTTGGGCAACCGCAAAAAGTACCTTATCACCGGTGGCGTGACCATAGCGGTCGTTGATTTTTTTGAAGTGATCGATGTCGACCAACCCGAGGCACCAGTTGGCATATTCGGAAATTTCTTTTAACGCCTTATCAATTCGGAGGTCGAGCCCTCTACGATTCGGCAGCTTGGTGAGTTCATCAACGTGAGCAAGGTGTCTCATTCTTCTTTCGGCAAGGTGCTTTTTGGTTACATCATCGTGCGTGATGAGAAAGTAATTTGGCGGATCGTAAGGCACGCAGCGGATTTGAAACCAACGCTCGTCTACAGGTGTATGGCAGGGATAAACATCCTGGAAGCCTTTGCTTTCCTCGTTGATGACCGATTTGATGCTCGCCAAAATGCGAAGCGCCTGATCCCGCGCATCCCCTTTTGCTGTGTCGCACGACTTAAAATAGGAAACACCGTGGCCGAGTGTGGTGGGGCGGCGCCGGCCGATAGCGCGGCGACATACCAGGATTTATTGACCGCCTGAATAACACCAAATCGATCAATGACCACGACCTGCGTGGGCAGACTGTTCATGAGCTGTTGGGACGACAGGTCGAGTGCCATGGTCGACTCCCTGGATTTTGGCCCGCGAATCCGAACTGGATTCAATTGAGAAGGGGATCTCGATACATGACAATGAAGTCGTGTATTATTAAAAAGATCGGTAATTTATACGGTGCACCTTGAGTTCCTGAAAAGGACTCGTGCATAGAGCAGTATTTTTCGGGACGTTGGAAAAATGATCGTCGTCACTGGCAACAGTTTGGGTATATCAGGTTGGGTATGGTGAAGCTATTTCATGCCCGCTACGGCGACTTTGAGGGCGGATGTGTCGACTTCCTTCATATCGCGCAACCAGATCGAAAACGCCGCGCCGCTGGTGCCGGGCCGCTCGAATTCCTGCTCGAAGCCGAGATTTTCGACTTGCGCGGGCGTGATACGTCCCGGTGGTGTATGAAAATCGACCCGCAACGCTTGCGGCTGGTGCGTGATGATCTTGCAGAATCGGTCGCCATTGTCCGTGCTAATTTCAACGAACACTTTGCGGTTCCAGTCGACCTTCGCGTTGGGAATGAGCTTTTGCAGTTGGCCAACGAGCAGCGTTAGCGTCAATGGCTCCCACTTCTTCTTGCGGCCCGGCTTCATGATTTTTTGCGACAGGTGCCATGCCTTGCCGTCGGTCTTCCACGGTTCGGCGTCTTTCTTTTCACCAGCCAAATCGGTGATGTGCTTCCAATATTTGTCCCAGGCATCTTTGAGGAACTTCTTGAACGCGGCGCTTTGCACTTCGGGTTTGTCGTGTACGAGAATACGTACGTTCTGATAGCCGCCGAAACCGCGCCGCACTTTTACGCGCGGTTCATTGCTGTACGCATGCACATCTTCGCGATCATTTAACGTGCCCAATCCGAGCGCGTCTTGCAGTTTCTTACTTTGAAACGTGCGGTCGGGCAGGCGAAAGTTTAGATCGAGCTGCCAGCGACCGCCGGTGAGTGCGTGAAAGAACCACGGCGTCGCGGATTGATTTAGGCCATCTGGCGCTGCGGCGACAATCTCGACACGCGCTCGATCGTTCCAATCGGTCGGTTTGAGTTTACCCTTGCCGAGCTTCTCGATTTGATCGACGACATAACTCAGTGCGGCGGCGTCCCATTCGATTTCCTGATTATCGCGGCTGAGTTTACGTTCGGTGTGCCAGCGCTTACCGTCGCGCTCCCAAGGCATGCGAATATCTTCGCCTTGAGTTGGCAGAATCGGTGCCGAGCGCGCTGCCAGCGCCGCCTTGGCGGCGGCTTTAGCGTCGAACACGTCGCGCTCGCGATGTGGGCCGGCGTCGAGCGTTTTCTTCAACAAGCGCCCCGTTTGCGATGCTTTCTCTGTAACCACTTGCTCGGGCGGACCCTCGGCAATAATCGTGCCGCCAGCCGCGCCGGCTTCGGGGCCGATGTCCATGATCCAATCGGCCGTCTTGATTACATCAAGATTGTGTTCGATGCAAATGACGGTATTGCCCATGTCGACGAGGCGATGCAACACATCGAGCAGTTTGCGCAAATCATCGAAGTGTAGCCCCGTCGTCGGCTCATCCAGAATGTAAACCGTCTTACCCGTGCTGGGCCGACCGAGTTCGCTGGCGAGTTTGACGCGTTGCGCTTCACCACCTGAGAGCGTCGGCGCGCTTTGACCCAGTGGCAGATAGCCGAGGCCGACATCGACAAGCATTTGCAGCAAGCGCTTCACCTTGGGAACATTCTCGAAAAGCTCGAGCGCTTGATCGGCGGACATCTCCAAGACGTCGGCAATGCTCTTACCTTTATACTTTATTTCCAATGTTTCGCGCTGATAGCGTCGGCCACCACAGGTTTCGCACGGCACCCACACGTCGGGCAGAAAGTGCATCTCATGACAGACCTGGCCGAGCCCTTCGCAATCATCGCAGCGACCGCCGGGGCGATTGAAACTAAATCGATTGACGGTGTACCCGCGTACTTTGCTTTCTGGCAATTTGGCATAGACAGCGCGCACCAAATCGAAGATGCCGGTGTAAGTGGCGGCATTGGAAGAGGGCGTTAAGCCGATGGGCTGCTGATCGACGTTGATGACTTTGTCGACCTGTTCGATACCGATAATAGATTTATGCATGCCCGGGCGCATATCGGCGCGATGCAAACGGGCGGCTAAGGCCGGATACAGAATCTCGTTAATCAGCGATGATTTGCCGCTACCCGATACACCCGTGACGCAGACAAAACGACCGAGCGGAAATCGGGCGTCGATACCCTTGAGGTTGTTTTGCCGCGCGCCCTTTACGACCAGTGTGGGGCGAGCGGGGGCGTCATGATCTGACTTGGCCGGTTGTTGGTCCGGAGCGAGTAACGCCTCGATAGGGCGGCGATTGGTTGGTACGGCAATGGCTTCGCGACCGCTCAGATACTTGCCGGTGAGCGACTGTTTGGCTTTTTTGACGAGCTTCGGATTGCCCTCCGCCACCAATTGGCCGCCACCCACGCCCGCTGCCGGGCCGAAGTCGAGCAAATGATCGGCGCTGTTAAGCACTTCGGCGTCGTGTTCGACCATCAATAGCGTGTTGCCCAGATCGCGCAGCCGATGTAAAGCATCGATCAATCTTTGATTGTCGCGCGGATGCAAACCGATGGTCGGCTCATCCAGCACATACAACACGCCGGTCAAGCCGCTGCCGATTTGCGATGCCAGGCGAATGCGTTGCGCTTCACCGCCCGAAAGCGTCGGCGCGCCGCGCAAGAGCGACAGATAGCCGAGACCGACATCGACGAGGAAGCGCAAGCGCGACTTGATTTCGTGCAGCAGTTCACCAGCGATCTGCGTCGCGCGTTTACTGAGTTTCAAGCCGTTGAAGAACGCTTGTGCATCGGCGAGGGACATATCGCAAACGCTGCCGATGGTCTGATCGCCCAGCCGTACCGAAGCCGCCGTCGATTGAATGCGTATGCCTTGGCAGGTGCGACAGGGTACATCGGTCACCAAGTCGCGTAGCCATGTTCGATATTGCCACGAGTTGCGCGTGGCTTCGTCGATGGCTGGGAAGAAGCCTTTCCATTGAAAGCGCATGCCTTTTAACTTGTTTGCCGGTTGCGGCGTGAGCCATTGGTCGCCGAGACCGAACAGCAATTTGGCTCGATGTGGTTGTTCTAGATCTCCGACCGGCATCTTCGAATCGAAGCCGATGGCCTCGGCCAGCGCCAGCACCATGCCCTTTAATAATGGCTTGATCTCAAAGTTATCCCAACCTGCCACGCCGCCATCGAGGATTGATGCGTCGGGATCAACGAAGATCGCGTCGGCGCTGGCCCCGCGCTGCACGCCTAGCCCTTCGCAAGCCTCGCACCAACCGACGCGCGAATTGAAACTGAAATGGTGGGGCGTGAGTTCATCGAAACTTCGCTGACAGTTCTGACAAGAGAAGTGCTGCGAGTAACGCACCGCCGGTTGCTCGCTGCCGTCTTCGTTCAAGGCAATCACGACCATGACGCCTTTACCGAGCGACAGGCAATGCTCGACCGAGTCGGCAATGCGGCTGCGATTCTTGCTGCGTGTGACGGCGCGATCGACAACCAACTCGACGACGTGATGCCGCCGCGCATCGATTTTGGGCATCTCGGCCAGTTCGTGAATTTCGCCATCGATGCGCGCCCGCACATAGCCTTGCGTGGCGCAGCGTTCGAGCAGGGCGGTCCAGGTTTCACCGGGCGTGGGCATCACCGGCGAACATAGGAGCAACTTGGTGCCGTCGGGTAACCCCATCAGCTTATCGACGATCTCTTCGCTGGTTTGCGTGCCGACGGGCAACGCGCAATCGGGGCAATACGGTTGGCCGATCCGCGCCCACAGCACGCGCATGTAATCATATATCTCGGTGACGGTGCCCACGGTCGAGCGCGGGCTCTTGCTGGTCGATTTTTGCTCGATGGCAATCGCGGGCGAGAGCCCATGCACATGATCGACCTTGGGCTTGTTGAATTGGCCGAGAAATTGCCGCGCGTACGCCGAGAGCGATTCGACGTAGCGCCGCTGCCCCTCGACGTAGACCGTGTCCATCGCGAAGCTCGATTTGCCACTGCCCGACGGACCGGAACAGACCGACATCTTGCCGCGCGGCACGGTGACATCGAGGTTCTTCAAGTTGTGTTCGCGCGCCCCGATGACGCGTAAATCCTGCGATGTTGAAAATGACGCCGCCGGCGCGCTTTTTGACTTGCCTTTGGTTCTCGAAATCGCCGAACCCGTCGCATTGTGTTTACGACTTCGCGACGACGCAGCGTCGTGCTTTTCAAACAACTCCCGCAGCGCCGCACCGGTAAATGACGGCTTATTCTTGGCAACATCTTCCGGTGTACCCGCGACGATTACTTCACCACCGCCGGCACCGCCTTCGGGGCCGAGATCGATCAGCCAGTCGGCCGTCTTGACGACATCGAGATTGTGTTCGATCACGATCACACTGTTGCCCGCGTCGACGAAGCCATGCAATACGGCCAGCAACCGACGAATGTCTTCGAAGTGCAGGCCCGTCGTCGGTTCGTCGAGTAGGTAAAGCGTGTGACCGGTGCTGCGTTTGACCAATTCACGTGCCAATTTGATGCGTTGCGCTTCACCGCCGGAGAGCGTGGTGCTGGCTTGGCCGAGCTTGAGGTAATCGAGTCCCACATCGTGCAGCGTTTCGAGCATCCCTTTCACGCGTGGGATAGCATCGAAGTGTTGCAACGCTTCTTGCACATCCATTTCGAGAATGTCGTGGATGTTCTTGCCGCGATAATGAATCTGCAGTGTTTCGTGGTTAAATCGTCGACCTTCGCAAACCGGGCAGCGCGTCCACACGTCGGCGAGAAAGTCCATCTCGATTTTGTTTTGACCGTTGCCTTCGCAGGCCTCGCAACGACCGCCGCCGCGCTCGCCGGTCGCAACGTTGAAACTAAAACGGGACTTGGCGTAGCCGCGCACTTTGCTGTCCGGCAGTTTGGCGAATAAGTCGCGGATTTCGTCAAAGACTTTGATATACGTCGCGGGGTTACTGCGCGGCGTGCGACCGATGGGGGATTGATCGATGTCGATGACCTTATCGAGGTGTTCGATCCCGTCGATGCCGTCGTGCTTACCGGGCGCGGCCTTTTCTGCACCGTTGAGATCGCGCGCGAGCGCTTCGCGCAAAATGTCATTTACGAGCGAACTCTTACCGCTGCCGGATACGCCGGTGACGCAAACAAAGCGACCAAGCGGGATGTCGACATCGATATCCTTGAGGTTGTTGTGTGCCGCACCGCGCACGCGCAGCCAGGTGTCGGACAGCGTCGGTGACGGCAGCGTGGTGACAGCTTCCGGCGTCTTCGCACTCGCAGGCTTCGAAGCCGCTCGCGTGGTAGTGCGTTTCTTTCGCTTGGTTGCCTTGCGTTTGGATTTTTTCTTGGTCGTAGTCGGCATCAGTTTTTGAATTCGGAAGCGCCGGATTTCATCATTCTCACGGCAGCGCAATTGCTTTTTAAATCCCCGCCTCGGTTAGCAACCTTTCGAGATCGTCGGAGACGTTCAGCTCGACGGCCCATTTTCTCATGTAGTCAAAATCGAGGCCCGTTCGTTGTGTACGGACAACAGACAATGCGTTTTCCCATTGCTTTTGCGATTGCGTCGTGATGCGCCATTCCAGTTTCATCAGCACGATATCCTCCGGCGTTACCGTCCAAATCATGTTTTGTTCGTCATCGACGACCGTGGTTCTCTTCCGCGCAAGCACTTGGCGGTAGTAAGGTGTGTCTTTCAACACCGACAAATCCACCTTTAATGCAGTTTGCATGCTGATCAGGTTGGCCATGCCGCCGCCGCGACTTGCTGCTAATAGATCGTCGTCGCTCCGGTAATAGTCTTGCGGTAAATGTTTGAGGAACTCCCGCATCTGTGCTTCGGTGGCGTTACAACAAATGTCGACGTCCAAGCTCGAAAGCGGCTCGCCATGAATGCTACTGGCGATCGACCCCGTTACGGCGTAACTCACCCCTGCATGTTCCAACGCGGACATCACGCCGCGTGCGGCGTTAAGGAAGTCCTTATCCATCCTTGCCTTCCTCGCGTTGCCGCTTCCGCCGCTGCATGGCCAAGCTCGTATTCATCAATCGCATCGTCGCCCTGGCGCGTTCTTCCGTCGTCATCGCCTCTGCCATGAACTGCTGAATCAGTCGGTCACGCTCGGCATCCGACAGCGCGTTGAGCCGTTCGTTCATCAGTTGAATGGTGCGCTTGGCGCGATTGATGGTGTCCGGGTCGGTCATATCCTATTTTCAATGGTGTATCGAGGGATGTACCATGTGTTCATGCGTCAAGCTGATAGGCGAACCACTCAACAATGTGTTCGCAAGTTTCGCTCGCTTCGGCTTACCTGCGCTTTTTCTTACTGCTACGCCCTTTGGTCTTGACTTTTCTCGCGGTTGTCTTCTTGGTTTTCGTCTTGCGCGCGACGGTTCGTTTCGCAACGGTTGTCGTTGTTCGCGTTCCCGCCTTGCGGCGCGATTTCTTGAACACTGCCGTACCGGGGTCAACCTTGCGCCGCACGGGTATCTCGATTTCACGCCTACCCGAAAGATACTGCCCCGTCAGCGATTCGCTCGCGCCGGTGATGTCGTCGTATTGACCCTCGGCAACAACGGCCCCGCCGCGCACACCGGGGCCGGGGCCGAAATCGACGATGTAATCTGCCGCGCGCATCGTGTCTTCATCGTGCTCGACGACGACCACGGTATTACCCATATCGCGCAGGCGTTCGAGGCTCTCGAGCAGTTTCAAATTATCGCGCGGATGAAGACCGATCGACGGTTCGTCGAGAATGTACATCACGCCGACCAAGCCCGAGCCGATCTGCCCGGCCAGACGGATGCGTTGTAATTCGCCGCCGCTTAGCGTTGGGGCGGTACGGTCCAATGCCAAGTAATGCAGGCCGACGTTCAACAGAAATTCCAGCCGCGTACGCACTTCTTTCAGCACATCTTCGGCAATAACTTGCTGCACATCCGTCAACGTCAGATTCGCGAGCAATTCATGCGCTTCACCGATCGACATGGTGCCGATCTCATTGATGTTGGGGCCGGTGTTCTTCTTGCCAACGGGTAGCCTCACGGCCGCCGCCTGCTTGTTGATGCGTGCGCCACCACAATCCGGACAGGGACCGCGCCGCATAAACTTCTCGTAGTATTCTCGCACAAACGCTGCATTGGCTTTCTTGTACTTCTCGCGCAATTCGGCGATCACGCCCTCAAAGGTGCCACCGTGTTTGTATACCTGCCCATAACTGCGCCACGTATAGGTGACATGCCGATCACCGGTGCCAAACAAGATAGCATGGCGACCATCTTCCGGAACATCCTTCCACGGCTTGCTCAGATCGATCCCCAGCGCGTCCGCGACGCCCTGATAAATGTGCCGCCGCCATTTGCCGATCTTGGTGCGCATCGGCGCGACGCACGGTGCCCAGAACGTCTTCTTCGGATCGGGCACGAGCAGTTCTGGATCGAAATCGAAACGCTCGCCCAGACCATCGCAGGTCATGCACATACCCTGCGGCGAATTAAACGAAAACAACTGTGGCGTGGGCTCGTCAAAGGCCAAACTGCAATGCGTGCAGGCATACTTGGAAGAATAGATTTTTTCCGTCGCGCCGGTCTTAGCCGGCTGTTCCGCATCGTCAAGTGCGACCATCAGTGTGCCGCCGCCCAGTCCCAGCGCATTCTGAATCGCTTCGACCAGTCGCGAACGAATATCCGACTTCACGCGCACGCGGTCGATCACAACTTCAATGTCGTGGCGGCGATTCTTTTGAAGGGCGGGCCGTTCGCGTAGTGAAACAATTTCACCATCGACCCGGGCGCGTACGTACCCATCGCGGCGCAGGTCGTCGAACAGATCGCGAAATTCACCTTTCTGCTTGCGGGCGACGGGCGCGAGCAGCAACACCCGCGCGCCGTCTTTTTTCGCTTTGTCGCCATACGGCGAGTCAGGACCGAACTCCGTCAGAATACCGCCCACGATTTGATCGACCGTTTGCGCGGTGATGGGGCGGTCGCAATTCGTGCAATGTTGCGTGCCGATGCGGGCGAACAGCACGCGCAGAAAGTCGTGAATTGCCGTAATGGTGCCAACGGTCGAGCGCGGATTCCAGCCGGTGGTTTTCTGCTGAATCGCAATCGCAGGGGATAGGCCGGTGATGAGGTCGCAATCCGGCTTTTCCATCTGTCCCATGAATTGCCGGGCGTAGGACGAGAGCGACTCGATATAACGCCGCTGGCCCTCGGCATAGAGAGTATCGAATGCCAGCGAGCTTTTTCCGCTGCCCGAGACTCCGGTAAAGCAGATAAGCTGGTTCCGCGGCAACCTCAGCGAAACAGACTGCAGGTTGTGCACGCGGGCATTCTTGATGTCGATATATTCGGGTTCCATTAGGGAGCCGGATTGTAGGCATGCGGGGGAACAAACGTCAAAACGTCGGGAAATCTTAAGGTTGAGCGAGGAGATTGACCCGGCGCCTTAGGACACTAACTCTGGCAAAGCGTCAAGGAATGAAGGCCGCAGTGGCAAGACTTCAGGAAAGTGAAAAAATAGGTGCTCGTCGATCGACACGGTTCGCCGTCATTATTGGCGAATTCAAATTCACTTTTTTGTGGATCTATTCTTCATGATGCTGGCCAAAATTTGCGTCAATTTCAATTCACAAGTCACAGGTGTTAAAGCAACAAAGTCAATTCAAAACTCCCCAACAGGCATCTCAAATTTGAAATTTGAAATTTGAAATCTGAAATCTGAAATTAAAAATTTCAAATCAGAAGGGCGCCCACTCGACTTACGGACCATCGACATGAGCACTTGGAATCTGGTTCTGAAATTATCATTTTTTCTGCGAATCAGGCTCAATGGTCTTTTGACTGTCTTTGACACGCTGTAATGAAACAATACGTCAGAATCAACTATTACGTCTGCTTCTTAATCGAAACCTGTGCCGCGGCTACCACCTCTTCGATCACATCATGTATATCCCTGTTGTTGATCTTCACACCCGCCGCTTGTGCGTGGCCGCCGCCGCCGAATTGTTGGGCGAGTTCGACCACGCGCACATCGCCTTCGCCGCGCAGGTTGATACGAATTGTGCCCTTGTGCCCTTCGGTGAATAGCAGCGCCATGTGCACGCCCTTGAGAGCCATAGGCACGCCGACCTGATCGTCGATATCTTCCGCTTTGGCGCCGGCTTCGACGAAATCGTCGTGCGTGAGAAAGCTATAGGCCAGTTCGCCATCGGCCGTTAGCTTGGTGTTGTCGTAGACCTTGCGCATGATTTCAAAATCGCTGCGCGCCTGTGACCGGCACATCTGTTCGCCGATCAACCCGACATCGGCACCAGCAGCCAGCAAATCTGCCGCGACTTGCATCGACGCCGGTGTGGTCGATGGCAGACTAAAGCCGGCGGTATCACCGTGAATCCCTGCGTACAACAGTGAAGCCACCTGCGGCGTGATATTCCAACCCAGATGCGTCAACATCCGCCCGACCATTTCACAGGTGCTGGTCGCCTCGCCATCGATCCAGTTGTCGGTCGCAAACCCATCGTTCGTGATGTGATGGTCGATGTTGAGGCTGAGCGGCACCGCGTCGATATCGAACGACTCCAGGTTGGCGCGTCGCGCGGCGGCGGTATCGAGGAAAATGACGCCATCGTAGCCAGCATCGGCTGACCAGGCGTCAACCCGTGGCGTGTTGGGTGCCAGCTCGAGCAGGAACTCCAATTTCTTTGCCACGGAGCTCGCTGGCAGGCCGACCGTAGCGTTGATGTCGCGTTCCCGCATGGCAGTTGCCAGTCCCAGCGCACTACCGATTGCGTCGGAGTCGGGCGTTACGTGTGCGACGAGGAGTGGACGCTGTAGGGAATGAAATTGATTCAACCAGGATTCGGTCGGAAGCGAGAGGGTGGCAAGGCTGCTGGGCACGGAGCTATCTCCAAAGGTAACGCGGCGTACATCATCAGTTTGGGTGAACCGAGGATAGGCCTTTGCGGCAGCCGTCGCCAGTGATCGCGACGAACAAAAAGCGGCCAGGGTTCGGGTGCGTGGTTGGGGGGGGCTCACGCGGGGATTCCGAGACCCTGGCCGCTCATCAATACTATCTTTTGAATCGTGTGATTCAAGGAAAATGGAATAATTGAGTGCGGTGCACCATTTTTCGCGTAACCATTTGGCAGTGATTAGGTTGTAGAAATATGGCCAGAAGAAAATTTTGTCGCGCCGGATTAAACGAATATTTGCGCAACACCTGCCAAAACCGCGCAAATAATGACCGATGCGAAGATTATCGCGGCGGGCCATCGATAAGTGTAAAGCAAAGCCAGTTGAAAAAGGTACTCGATTTGTTGCCTAAAACCTAGCTTACTGGCACCTGCATGTCGATCATTGAACTGAATTGCGACTTCACGGGTCCGCTGAACGCTTCCGCGCACCGCGATTTCCAAGCCGATTTTATACCCCAATGGGGTAAGGCCATTCTCACAGGCAGCTTTGAATGTTGAGGCAGTGGTGCAGAAATATCCGGCCATCGGGTCGCGCAAATTCGTCAAAGGTCGAGCCAACCGAGTGGCAACATTTGAATTCAGTGCCCGCAATGCGCCCCAGCTTTCTTCAATGCCCGCGCCTTCAACATAGCGCGAACCAACACAGAAATCGACTTCGCCGGCAGCAACCGGCGCAAGCAGATCCGTTATGCGCTCCGGCGGATGTGACAGATCGGCGTCCATGCAAACCAACAGCGGCGCGCGGGCGGCGTTAAAGCCGGCTACCACGGCGGAGGATAGCCCACGCTCATTCTCGCGCACGATAATTCGAATCGGGTAGCTCAACGCCAACTCGGCCACGGCTTCGATGGTGCCGTCGCGGCTGTTGTCGTCGACGATGATGAGTTCCGCGTCGATGTCCTGCGCACTCAATGCCGCAAACAAGCGTTCGCTCAGCGTGGGGAGATTGGCTGCTTCGCAGTAGGTCGGTACGACAATCGACACTTGTGGCATTCGATTCTCGGCATGCGAATGCAACGCATTCGTCGACTTGGCGGTTGAATCGGCGCTCACAGTTGAATGTCCATTCGCTATCTTCGTCGTCATCGTACCGGTCCCGCGCGCGTTTTGGTGTTTTCGCTTCTTACTACGCTTTTCGGATGGATGCGGGCCGCTCGAAATCAATGGTTGGGCGTCACCATTCTTGCTCAACCAGTTCAGATATTATGCGACCTGCCACGGGGTTTGGGCGACCGGTAACTCGGTAGAGGCGACGCGTTCGGCGGGGGCGGATAGACTTTGCCGCTTCCATGACACCCGACCAAATGGGACAACTTTTCGCGCTCTTGGCGGCGTTGACTTGGGGCTTATCGCTGTCGTTCTTTCGACGAAGCGGCGAAAGCGTTAATCCGTTGGCGCTCAATCTGTTTAAGAACACCGTGGCGATTGTGTTTTTCGTGCTCGCGCTGATTTTGCTTAATGCGCTGCAGCCGGGTGTGCATCCGCTCGACCTGACGTACCACTTTCGCGGTCAACCTGTTGAGAATCTGATGATTCTCGTGGTAAGCGGTATCGTCGGCATCGCTATTGCCGATACGCTGTTATTTTACAGCTTAAATGCCGTTGGCGTGAGCTTGTTTGTAATCGTCGAATGCGCTTACAGCCCGGTGACGTTGCTATTCGCGTATTGGCTGCTTTCGGAAGAACTCGAACCCGCCCATCTTGTGGGCGGCGCGTTGATTTTGATTGGGATTGGGATTACCGCCGGCGAAGGCCGTACACCGGAGCGCACTACGAAGTCGATTCTCATCGGTCTGGGCTACGGGTTTCTATATATCATCTTTATGGCCGCCGGCATTGTGTATTGCAAACCGGTATTTCAAATCGATGGTTTTCCATTGCTCGAAGCGACCACCATTCGATTGATCGCCGGCACTATCGCGTTGTTTTTTATGATGCTGGCCTCACCGCGGCGTAAGAATCTGATCAAAGTTTTTCGGCCGACAAAGACCTGGTGGTTGACGATTCCAGGTTCGTTTTTGGGTGGCACGTTGGCGATGTGGTTTTGGATCGCGGGATTTAAATACACAGATACAGGCGTGGCGGCCATTTTGAATCAGACGTCGGTCATCTTCGCGATTATCTTCGCGTATTTCCTGTTGGGTGAGCGCATGACTTATCGTCGTTGGGCGGCAGTGGTATTTGCCATGTCCGGCGTATTGACTATGTCGATGCTAAGCGGGAAAAAGTTACCGACCAAACCGGTTAAAGAGCGCGAGGTCACGACCCACGCCCGTTCGATTAGTCATACGTCTTCAGCACGCTTCGATAACGAGCGGTACTATCTTTCAGACCACCACGGCGATTGCGTTGCAGCCATACCGATTGATGTAAGTTAATAATTGCCTGCAAGTCTTTCTTGAGTTTCTTAGCTGCACGTTGCTGGGCTGCGTTGGTTGAGTCAGCCGATCCGTGGGCTCGATGTAGACAGCGGTTACACGTATGCCGCATCACCATCAGGGTGAGTTCCCACTCATCGGCCAGTACCGTATCAATGCTACGCATACGTTTGGTGAATGCAGACAGGCCGTCGATGGCGGTCAACATGCTGTCGAGTTGCTGCTCGGTCGGCGGTTTCTTAACCGGGTCGAACTGAACGCCATCGATCAGCATCGAAAAGAAGATACTGCGATTGTGGATCTTCTTGCGAGCTTTCTTGTGCACGCGACCGGCCTCGACCCAGGCGTCGCCAATTCCATCTACACCGCCAAACACCTGATGATCGAGCATTGGCCCTAGTGCTTTCGCATTGCGATGTTGCGCCGCGCACCAGCTTTGCGCCGCTCCCCAAGCGAAGCCGGGCAGGCTGACGGGCAAGACCTGATGATGACCGAAGTCGCCCCAATCCGTCATTAACAAACCGTTGGCTCCGTGTTGCCGTCCGGCAGCGGCGGCGCGACGAATATTGGTCAGCATGTTGTCGGTGCGCCCCGAAACGCTGCACCAAGATGACGTGCCGGGGCAAACGTAGAACTCGAGACCGCACCGCCGCATGTATTCGCATTCTTTTTGATAGGGATGGTTGGCCTCGTAGCCCCAAACCAACGGAATCATGTCGTCGGGCAGTTCGGATACCAATTCGGGATTGCGCAACAACCAATCCGACCAGAACTGCATGCGCCGACCGTGGCCGCGCACGAGCTTGTCGAGTTTCTTGAGATAATCGAGATACACACGGCCTTGCCCCTTGCGGGTGCAGGCGCGTTTGCTGCGGCCTTGACCGAGTTCAAACGGTTCGTCGCAACCGACGTTGAACTGTCGGCTGCGAAAGTTCGGCAACAGTTGATCGTAAAGGTCGCGCATTAGCCGGATCGAGCCGGCATCCGTCGGGCAAAGTGTGGTCGGGCGCGACCGAATTTCACCCCAGGGCGTTTCCCACGGTTCCAGCGTTTCGGCAAGCTGGCGATAGGGCTCGTGTTTGAGCCAACGTTCCATATGGCCCAGCGAATTCTGATTGGGCACCAGTTCGATACCGAGCAGGCGGCAGAATTCGTCCAGCTCTCGCACTTCCTGCGCCGACAACGCCGACGAGCCGCGCCATACGCGCTCCTGACCCTGATATCGAAAGGTGTGTTCCATATACAACTGGAACTGGTTGTACTTCCAACTGGCGAATAGCTCGATCAGCGCTTTGAGTGTTGCTGGTGTCGGCACCCGATCGCGGCTGATATCGAGCATCACCCCGCGCACCGGAAAATCGGGCCAGTCTTCGATGTTGACTGCGGGAATGCTCGGCGCATCGATGGCCACCAATTGTCGCAGGGTCGCACAGGCGTTGCGCACACCGGCCAAATGACTCGCGCGAATTTCCACCCACTCTGTCTTTACTTGGAGCGTGTACCAATCGTTGCCATAGATGGCGTCTTGCTGCTGAATCACCACGCGATAATCGGCATGGTTTGCCCGGCTCACGGGTGTTGGAGATGGCGCACAAAGCGCGTGTTTGCTGGGCCGTAGCATGATGGCGGCGCAGGCGGCGGCTTCGGTCCAATCTCCGGCATCGACCGGCATCGATGGGGTAACTGGCAGTGTGACGCGCGTTGTCGTCGTGCGCAGTCGTCTCGGTTGTGGCCAGAGAAACTTTCTAATGTCGTTTGCGGATTTCAAGAGACCATCCGTGGTTTAGAAATGAACTAAGCGTGCGTCGTGATCGCCGAGGTTTGGGAATTAACGGCAGACGGCTCGGCGTTATCCGCGGCAAAGGGATCGGTGCCGCTGGGCAACTGACCGCGCAGGCTCATGATGCCCACATAGAAAAAGCCGCCGGCAAAGAGCGACATGAAGAACAGTCCGACCCAAATCTCCATCATGAAGGCGTAAAACATGCACACCATCATGTAGCCGGCCAGGCCGACCTCGATTAGCGATTGCAAGCGCTTGGGGTCGATTCCGCTACTGAGCTTGCCGTGCCAGGATGTATCGCGATCGTCGGCAACGCCATACTTAGGCGTGCGGACAAACTCGGATTGATGACCGAGAAAGCCCTCTAGCGCTGCCCGTGCGTTGTTCAGCGAGATGCCCACGCCCACGCCCATAAGCAGCGGCAGATACTTAACGCTGTCCCACCCGTTGCGCTGTAATTCGCGTTGCGATGCAACGTAGAAAGTGCTGGCCGACAAGGTTGCCAGTAACACCAGCGAGATGTCGATCGCGACTTGCACCGCCAACATGTCGTTGAAAATGGTGACCTTGGCGACCAAAGCCGGAAACAACAAGAATGTGAGTGCCAAGATGAAGAAGTAACTGATGCAGCTGGTCAGATGAAAGAAGGCTTCCAGCTTAACGCGCCAGGGTTGATCGCTCTTGAGAATTTTCGGCAGCAACTTGCGGCAGGTTTGCGCGCCGCCCTTGGCCCAGCGATGTTGCTGGCTCTTAAAGGCATTCATCTCGGGCGGTAGTTCGGCAGGGCACTCCACTTCGGGCAGAAAGAGAAACTTCCAGCCCTTTAGCTGTGCTCGATACGAAAGGTCGAGGTCTTCCGTCAGGGTATCGTGCTCCCAACCGCCGGCGTCTTCAATGCACGATTTGCGCCAGGCACCGGCCGTGCCGTTGAAGCTCATAAAGCGTTCGCTGCGATTGCGGGCGCCGTGTTCGATAACGAAGTGACCGTCGAGCAAAATCGCCTGCGCTTCAGTCAGCATCGAATGCGATCGATTGATATGCCCCCAACGGGCTTGCACCATGCCGACTTGCGGATCGTCAAAATGCCCGACCAGTTGCTGAATGATCTGCGGTGGCGGCACAAAGTCGGCATCGAACACGGCGACGATCTCACCACGTGCGATCTTAAGGCCTTCTTGCAATGCGCCGGCTTTATATCCCGTGCGATCGGTACGTTGCAGCAGGTGTACATCGTGGCCTAAGGCACGCATCTGCGCGCAAGTATGCCGCACGATATCGATGGATTCATCCGTCGAATCGTCTAACACCTGAATCTCTAAGCGATCGCTGGGATAATCGAGCTTGCACGCCGCTTCGATGATGCGCCGCGCCACGTAACGCTCGTTGTACATAGGCAACTGCACGGTAACGAACGGTAATTCGGCGGGCAATTCAGCAACATCAACTTTATGTTTTTGATACTTGTAGTACAGGTAGACGAGCGCATAGCGATGCAGACCGTACACGGCCAGCAACCCGCAAACGAGCAAATGCAGTACGACCAAGGTTGTTTGAATGGCTTCGAAACTGCCCATGTCGACGTTCGAATTGCCCCCGCGCTCTGGTTCACAACCGTCGCATTGGACGGCATTTATCTCTTTCTGTATCGGCCAATATGATATCACAGGCGTCGAATAAACACGACGCTTTCAGGAGAGCGGGGACGGTCTGAGCGATGTCAGCGGCCATAATTGCGGACCGTAACGCCGTCGACCGAGTTAGGCCATAAACAGGCTGGAAAGCAATGCCGAGAGCGGGGCGGTAAACAGGCCTTGAATCGTGGCGAACAACAGGCTCGGCAGGCCGTTGGCAAAGCTCTGGCCCGTCTGGCCGACGAACGTTTGACATTGCGACAACTGAAACAACGGGGCAGCGGCCATCAACACGGCCAGGCGCCGCATGGCGCGATGGTAACGTAGCGTACGATTCGATTTCATATCGATAGTCCTGCTATACGGTGAGTGAGGTCAATCTCTACTAGACGGTGCGCGACAATCTAAGATCAAAAGAACGGCGTTCGATTGCCGCCGAAAATGATCTGGATGATGTCCGACTCCGGTAGCAGCGTCACAATCGTCGAATTGATCGAGCCGACCAGCAGGTTGAACGTGCTTGTCGCCAGCGATCCGAGGAACGCCGACGAGATATCTTCGAAGGCGCACGCCGTAGCTTGCAGCATGGGCATCGCTGCACAGAACACCATCATCTTACGGCGAAACCGAACCATACGAACGTTGCGATTCATATCCAAACTCCAAGAGCGAGGCAGCACGCCTGAGTGATTGCGAAATATCTGCGGTTGGCAGTCTTCGAATTTGAATAGTTTAGGTGAGGGGCAACGGCCCTGCAACCGATGCGGCAGGTCGCAGGCTCGCTTCCAACCCCTTGCGAGCTCATCGGTTACAATTATTTACCATGCCCGCGACGCTCCCTCCGACTGGTGCCCCGGCGCTCGACGCCGCACGTATCACGCGCATTCGCCGCAATCTGCTGCGTTGGTACGATGCCCATCAGCGCGATCTGCCGTGGCGCCGAAAGCCCCAGCCGTACACCACCTGGATCAGCGAGATCATGCTGCAGCAAACGCAGGTGGCGACGGTCTTGCCGTATTACCAGCGCTTTCTGAAGGCATTTCCTTCAGTGCGGGTATTGGCTGAGGCACCGTTGAATGAGGTGCTGCAACATTGGGCGGGTCTGGGCTATTACTCGCGCGCCCGCAATCTGCATCGGGCGGCGCAGGTGGTTTGTCAGGATTTTGATGGACGGTTTCCCGAATCTTATGAAGGCCTGCGCACGTTGCCCGGCATCGGCGATTACACCGCCGGCGCGATTGCATCGATTTGTTTTGGTGAGCGGCAACCGGCCGTGGACGGGAATGTGCTGCGCGTGGTCGCGCGGCTGACCAAGTGTGCCGAGCCGATCAACACGCCTCCGGGTAAGGCTGTCATTCGCGCCGCGACAGTAGAGATGCTGCCGCATAAACGCGTGGGGGATTTCAATCAGGCGCTGATGGAACTCGGTGCGCGCGTTTGTCGCCCTGGTAATCTGGCGGAATGCGAACGCTGCCCGGTGCGCAATCAATGTGGCGCGCTGACGGCCCAACGCGTTGGCACCCTGCCGGTCAAAATCAAAAAAACGCCAGCACGGTCTCAGGATTGGGTCGTCCTTGCGCTGCAGCATAAGGACCTGTTCCTGCTTCGTCGGCGACCGACCGACGGCTTGTGGGGCGGATTGTGGGAATTGCCGACGGCTGTCGTGCAGGGCGATCGCATTGATCTGGCGGCGGCGACGCTGGTGCGCGAGTTGTTACCCAAGGGGCAAAGGTCACGCCGCGGCGCGCCCCCGCACGCTTTTGGTTGTGTGATGCATCAACTTACGCATCGTCGCATCACGTTTCATGGATTTCATCAGCGCGTGATGGTTCGTCCCGCGACCAACAGCAAGACCGAGTATTGCTGGGTCACGCCGGACGAGGCCCGCTCGCTGGGCATTTCGACGGCCATGCAGAAGGTACTCGACCTGGTCGAATCGGCGTCTTCGCTGGCTGATTAAGCGTCGTGGTGGTTTCGGAATGTCGGCGTTCGAGATTTCGCCCGCTTTTATAGTTCGCGGTCGCGAGCCGAATGGCTTACGATCCGTGGCGTAGATCGCAACTATCAATCCGGAGATCAACCATGTCTGGCGTACCCCCCGTTCCTCAGCAGCAGCAAGTTCCGAACTATCAACCGCATTATGGCTCGAGCGAGCCACAAACCAGCAAGCTCGCCATTGCCGCGTTTATTTGCGGCTTGGTGTTTTGTGTTCCGGTCTTCACGCCATTGGCTGCCATTGTTTTGGGCGTGATCGCATTGATTGTGATCGCCAGCAGCAACGGCCGCACCAAGGGCAACGGCTTTGCCATTAGCGGGATTATCTTGGGGCTGTTGGTCGGTGTCGGTCAGGTCGTTCTTGTCTACGGAATGATTGACTTCGCCGGGCAGATGGCAGCCGGGCCGGCCAGGAAGGTTATTTTGGCATTAGAGAGCAATGACTTTCCTAAAGCCCGTGCTCAGATGTCACAAACTGCATCGGCCGCCACGGATGATGAGCTGAGAGTCTTTGCCAAGCAACTGTCGGAAGATTGTGGGAAACTCTTGGACGTCAAATTAGATATCGGGTTGCAAGGTTTCGCTGCTAGCCCGCAATTCGCATCGGGAATTGCTGTCAACACTAATCCCGGAGCACCGCAGGTGTTTCCGGTTAAGTTTGAATTTGATCGTGGCGTGTATATTGGTGCCATCGACATAAAAATGAATCAAACCGCGACCAGTGTCTCGCAGGTGTACAAAGTCGACAACATCTCGATCATCATCAATTCCAACCCCGTGCGGATGATTGCGTCGTCGGGTAACAATGCGACAAATGGTGCGCCGGAGACGGTCGTTCCCGAAGAGAGCCAAGCTGATTCAGGCGATGACGCCTGACGAAAAATCTTTTCGCTTACCGGCAGATTTCTGAGTGCTGTCGAGGGAAAATATGCCAGCCAGCGCTTGATGATCGCGGGGGAAATCCTATCAATCGCGGTCTCAAGAGAATAATTTCGATGCCCCAGTCAGTACGTTACGGGGCATCAGACTGGGGCAATTCCATACGCCGAAGGCGTTCTATCATCTAGCCCAGGGTTGCCGTGCACACGGCTACCCTGGGTATTGAAGCCCAATTTGAAAATTCAACTCTGAAAGAGTTGCGCCACGTCTGCCGGGTTGCCGTGGACGCAACTCCGTTGGAGTTGAATGAGCGACTTAGCACGTAACCCGGGGTAGCCGCTAGCGCGTCAACCCCGGGCTAATTGGCGTAACGCCTTCGGCGTATTGATGACTCTCATCTTCGTTCTAAGACCGCTCGGATTGTTCTCTCGGCTCAGATATTTTGCTTGCAAGAATCAGTTGCGGGGATGTGACAAGGCGACACTCCGCAACGCAAAGACGAACGCCGTTAACGAATTGACATGAAACTCGCGCGTGCCGTGCGGGATCTTCATGTGTGTTTGGCGGCTGCAACGAACCATTCACTTTTACCATCCGATCGCGCCGACAACCTTACCCTTGCGTTGCCCCGCACGGCCTGCGTGACTACATTGCCGCTCATGGCGTCGGCACCCAACTCGTCTTCCTCGCGTTTTCTCGGTTCGGCCCGGTTGCTGGCGTTTTGTACATTGTGCTCGCGCTTCACCGGCCTTGCCCGCGATATGGTGATGAACCGCGTTTACGGGCAGGGTTGGGAACAAGACGCGTTTAACTACGGCTTTCTGATTCCCAACTTATTTCGACGCTTGTTCGGTGAAGGGGCGCTCTCGGCCGTCTTCGTGCCCGTATTCACCGACGTGCTCGATCGCGAAGGCAAACCGGCGGCGTGGGTGCTGTTGGGTCGTATCACGGGGTTGATGTCGTTGGCATTGGTGGTGCTGGTGATCCTGTTGGAATTGACAGCGCTGGGCATCGCCACCTTTATGCCCGACGTCAGCCGGTTGCACATCGGCCTCACGGCATTAATGACGCCCTTCATGATCGGCGTTTGCTTGGTTGCGCTGTTTTCTAGCATTCTCAACTGCCTCAACCATTTCACCATTCCCGGCTTGCTGCCGATCGTGTTGAACATGTTGATCATCACCGGCGCGTGGGTGGTGGGGCCGTTGTTGGGTGATGAACTCGACGAACAAGTGTACGGCGTGGGCGCGTGCGTCTTGGCGGCGAGCATCTTTCAGATCGCCATCATCCTGCCCGTCTTGCGCAAGCACGGTGTGCGCTTTCGGCTATCGCTCGACCGTAAGGATAAAGATGTCAAACGCATCTTGCGCATGTTCATCCCCGTGGTGCTGGGGCAGGGCGTGTTGTTGTTTAATTCGTTCTTTGATACGCAGATTTGCACCAGCCTCACGCGCGCCCCCGACGAAGGACCGACCATGTCGATCATGGGGCGCGTGGTGGATATACCGTTGGAGCCCGGCGCGCTCTCGGCCGTCAACAACGCCCAACGGTTGTATCAATTCCCGCTCGGTGTGCTGGCGATTTCGCTGGCCACGGCGGCGTTTCCGACGTTTAGCTTGTTCGCCAGCCGCAAGGATATGGACGGCCTGCGCGCTTCCATCGCTCAAGCCTTGCGCCTCGCGATTTTTGTGGGCCTGCCCTCGGGCGTGATGCTCATCATCCTCGGTCAACCCATCGTCGCGCTACTGTTCGAGCACGGTCGCTTCGGCCCCGAAGACACGGTGCGCGCGGCGGAGATTCTGGTACTCTACGGTTGCGGCATGACGTTTTATTGCTGCCAGCACATCCTGCTGCGCGGTTTTTATAGCTTGGGCGATACCATAACGCCGATGAAGATTGGCTGCGGGTTGGTGGCGTTTAACTTGACGCTCAATCTAGGACTAATCTGGTTCTTGCGTGAACGCATTTTTGGTTTAAGCACCGCGATAACATCCTTGTTGCACGTGGGCATTAGTTTGTGGCTCTTGCGCAATCGCCTTGGCGGCCAGATGGGCGCGCGGAAGATAGCCGCCGCGACGTTTCGCAGCGCCCTCGCCACCACTGCCGCTGGCGCCGCCGCTTGGATGATCTTCAGCATGGTGGGCGATACGTCGCTGAGCGACGTCGATATCTGGTTGATCTCGGCGCTACCGTTGACGGATATGTTGCACGTGTTCGCACCGTTGCTGGCGGCGGTAGCGGCGTTTTTTGCAGTGGGGTTGGCGCTGCAGATGGAGGAGTTTCGGTGGTTGTTTCGGCGGGGGCATGTACGATAATCGTAAATTCTGTTGCTGCCGATGCTTTGAGCGGTCGCTAAAATCATAATCGCCACTTTCTTCGACGCTGATCGCGAGAACTGCCGATGCGCCTTGCCATCCGAAAGTTCATAATTCGACGCTATCGGTGGATACTACTGTTCGGATTCACACTTCTTCTGGGTCTCTCGATTTATCAATCGGTCAAGGGTTACAGATTATTGCGGGGCAGGATCATCGCAGCTGAGCGAGATCGACCCCTTATTGAACGCGAACTCAGTAGCCTCGACGAAAAGATCGAGCGAGTAGAGCGGCTCATCGATGAGGCCGAAACCGATTTGCGGAAGGTTCATGCCGAAGTCGAAGAACTTGACGCTGGTAATGAGGAGGAGATTGAAGGAGATATGATTTCAAGACGCGCGGAGTTGTATGCGAAAGTTCAGGAATTGGATTTGATCCGACAAGACCTTGACCGCCAGCGTGAAGACTTCATTCGAGAGAAGAATAGGCTCAATGAGATCCGGAATTTAGACCAGGAGCTACTTGGAAAACACCGGCAATTACTGATACTCAGCTGGTTGTGGCCATTGATTTTGAACGCGTTGTGGTTGTTGAACTATTACCTTTATCGTAACAATATCAGAGCAGTTGTTGAGCGGCTTTACCCTGTGGGTCTATGTCGAAGTTGCTTTTACAACCTTGAAGGCAACCAATCCGGCGTCTGCCCCGAATGCGGGACGCCAGTCGCTATCGAAAGCCCATCGCCCGCATGACCGAAGACGTCAATCCCGAATCCTACGCCAACAAGACGCGGTTACAGCGCGTGCGCTGGTCGCGCGTGACGCCGTTGGCGTTGGTGGGGTTGCTCTTGTCTTTCGGCATGTTGCTGGCGGCAGGGGTATCGCTGCAACGATATCTGGAGGCCGACGTGCAACTAACGATTCGCACCGGCGGCAAGCAAGGGCTAACACCAGCCGAAGAATGGACCATGCGGTTTCCGAAATCAGCACTGGTCGATCAGCGCGAACGGGCGCTGAATCAACTCATCATCTTTGCCGTCGGTGCATTCATCGCAATCGCCGCGACGATTTGGCTGATTCGCCGGCGCATCGCCGCGCAACCTCGATTGATAGAGGCTCTGGTCGAGCCGCTACCCGATCACATCTGCAAGAACTGCGGCTACGACCTGCGCGGTAGCGAATCGGAGCGGTGTCCGGAATGTGGTAGGATCAAATCTGATGAGTGAAAATAGTCGGATGACGCGTAGGTTCTGAATCTAAGTCATTCGGCATAAGGTATCGTTGTGGCACCGCCGTCTCGGCGGTGACAACAGGCGAGACGCCTGTGCCACAGTCAATGAATCTCTTTTCCTGTCCACTTAGGAGAAAACCATGGGCTGGGGCGAATTACCGAAGAATTTCAAACCGCGCTGGTTACGCATTGGGGTCGTGATCGCAATTTTTACGTTTTCCGCGTTTGTTGAGAGCCGGAACGATGAACATTGGATTGACCGGACCCTCATCGCCGCAATTGCGACTCACGAAAAGCTAATGTCAACAGTAGGTAAAGAAGATGGACTTGAGGAATATAAAAATGACATTCATCTCCATGCACGAGAGCCGATTGTTGTAAAGATCATGCAGAACTGGGTGTTACTGTTCTTATTGTTTATGCTCGTCTGTCATCGAGATCGCGTCGTGCACTTTTTCGCGATACCAGTTACTGACGATTTTGGCGATGAGGCATATGCCGAATCCGAACCGTCAGCAAGCCCGGCGGGTGTCTAGGTCGCCGTCGCCTTATCGCCCACCCATCTATTCGCTATCATACCCCTGACGATGCCAACCGCCGCCGACATCACCGTCGATCCGCTTAAGCTGCCCGAGCCGGTCGATTTGCGCGCGCTGTTCGAGCGCGAAGCACCTTTGGAGTTGGAAATCGGCAGCCATAAGGGCACCTTTCTTGTACGGAGGGCCAAGGAACATCCGGAGCTGAACTTCATCGGCATCGAATGGGCCAACAAATACTACCAGTATGCCGCCGACCGTATGGCGCGCTGGGGCCTTACCAACGTGCGCATGATGCGCTGCGACGGTCGTCACTTCGTGATCCATCAAGTCGCCGACGCGTGTATCGACGCACTGCACATCTACCATCCCGACCCGTGGCCCAAAAAACGCCACCACAAACGCCGCCTGATTCAACCGGAATTTATGAACGCTGCCTTGCGCATCATGAAACCCAACGCGCGCCTGTCGATCCAAACCGACCACGCGGGTTATTTCGAGCACATGCAAGAAGTCATTCTGCCACGCACCGACCTGCAGCAAGTCGATTTCGTCGACGAAGCCTACGGCACTGTCGGTGATGACATCAAGACGAATTTTGAGATTAAGTACGAACGCGAAGGGCGGATGTTTTATCGGTTTGCGTTTCGAAAGATTTGGTGATCTGGAGATTTGGTGATTTAGCAATTTGTAGGTCTGAAAAATAGGTGACTCGCGGGCCAGCCGCCCTGTCAGCATTGAGCGAATCGGATTTAGAAGTCAAATCAACATAAAGCCCCAATCGTCTACGCGCTATGTATTTCAAATCAGAGATTTGAAATTCTATCGACTGGGAAACGCACGATCACGTCAAAAAAGTTCCAACATGCGTGAGTATATTGCGGCTATATCATCATTAGCCTCAAGCCTCAAGCCTCAAGCCTCAAGCCTTATGCCCCAAGCCCCCAAGCCTTGAGCGTCGAGCCCCAAGACTCACGTCACACGACCCATGTCTCGCATTTCATGTCCACGCCGGACATCACATTTCACAAATCACCACTTCACAAATCCCCTAGCTTTCCGGCAACTCAATCCACTGATCCTTAACCGGCGATTCATAGGCGGCCATGCAGTCGAATAACTTATCGATATCATGCTCAACCAAAATCATCTCGCGATACTGCGGCTTTAGGAGTCCGCTCGCGCACGCATGATCGAGAAACGCAAAGAACGCATCGTAGTAGCCGGCCACATTCAAAAACGCACAAGGGCAGCGATGGATGCCGAGTTGGGCCCAGGTGATCACTTCCATAATCTCTTCCATTGTGCCGTAGCCGCCGGGTAGGGCGACGAACGCATCGGCCCGCTCGGCCATTTGTTTTTTGCGTTCGTGCATGCTGTTGACGACGACCAACTCGGTCACGCCGCGATGGGCGACTTCGCGTTGTTCGAGACCGTGCGGGATGATGCCGACCACGCGCCCGCCGCCCGCCAGCGTCGCATCCGCGACAGTCCCCATCAAGCCGACGTTGCCGCCGCCGTAGATCAGGGTGTTACCGCGCGCAGCGATGGCGGTCCCTAAGTCGCGTGCCGCATCGATAAAGGCGGTGTCGTTACCACTACTACTGGCACAAAAGACGACGATGTTTTTAGGGTCGCTCGGCATAGCCGCAAGGCTACGAAAGCAACGCGCTTAGGGCAAGGGTCATAGGCGACAACGAGCTAGCGCACCGCAGGTACCTGAAACGACGGTTGGGTATGGCGAAGATTTATTGGCGAGCTAGCCGGCGTTTGCTTATTCACAGCACAACGATTCGCGACCGAGCCAGCGATGTTGAATGTCCGTCATGAGCAACGCACAGTCGAATTCGACCGAATCGGGAGGGAAGGTTGCCGGGTCTTGGAAGAAGCTCGAATACACTTCGCGAACAGTTAGCGCCTGGCAACGCCACGTCGTGCAGTCGAGTTCGAGCCCTTCAAATGTTCCGGAGCGCCCAGTTGGCGAATACCCGACTGCGCCCGCTTCAAAAAAGTGGGAGGCATCCTCTAACGAATCAAACACCGATGTGCTGGGCCATTCATTGGTTTGATCGCCTTCGACCAAGACGCGGGTCGCGCCGTCGGTGCTTTGCAGGTCGATGCGATAATGACCGCCCGATTCCTCGATGTCGAAGCGGGCGCGATGGTGCAGGCCGGGAAACAGACGACCGCCCGCCCAGTGATTTAGCACTGAATTGGTATCGCGGCGCGGGATATACACGCCGGTGCGCGGGGTGCCACGATCCTCCCATTCAACGGCGACACGATGAGCCGCGTTTTCGCTACCAATCCCCAATGATGCCGGGAGAAACGCTGGGCGAATGTGCTTCAGTCGAATCAAACAGATGCCGCCAATGGCAAAGCCCCCGAACAACTGTGGTCGAAATGGCGGCGGCAAATTCGACTGCATCGCGTCGGGGCGTACGCGGAAGTTCACCAAGATGCGTCGATCGATCAGGCCTTGAATCGTTGGAATTCGCATGGCAGTGCCACCATTGTGAATGAACGGGTCATCGGTGAACAACGCTCTAGGCTGCCGTCTTGTGAGGGCCACGCAGGGGCGCACCCGGCCCTAGCATTTTACCAGCTTGCACGATGTGGCTGTGCTAAAATAACTTTCAATTATCCAAGGAACTTGCTATGCCCCAGCTTCGCCCACGTGTCATCGCCGATGACTTCTCCGATAACACCGATCCGGTGTTGTATCCGCGTTTGAATGCGGCCCAGGTTGACCAATTCCGCCGCTTCGCCCGTGCCCATGTCTATACAAATGGTGACACCATCTTCGAGCAAGGCGTGCGCAATGCGCCGCTGATTTTTATCGAGGCCGGACAGGTTACGATCCTGGATCGGCAACCGGAGTTCGATGTTCATTTCGCCAACGTACCCCCCGGAACCTTTGTGGGTGATATCAGCATGTTCACCGGCGAGCCGACGGTGGCGGCGGCGTTGGCCGATGGCGACACGCGGGCGCTCATCATCGAACGATCGGATTTGCATCGGCTGGCCGCGGCTCATCCGGAGGTCGGCAACATTTTGCTGAGTACGTTCATGGCGCGGCGGGCGTGGTTAGAGGGCCACGGCTACGGTCAAATCCAACTCATCGGTTCGCGCTGGTCGACTGAAACGTCAACGCTGCGCGAGTTTTTAGCGCGCAATCAGGTACCGTTTCGCTGGCTCGATCCTGAGCGCGATGCATCGTGCCGGGCGTTGCTCGATAGTTTGGGTTTGGGATCGGCTGAATTGCCTGTCGTGCTGCGCGCAACGGAAGTGATACGCAAACCGACCATCGAGATGGTGGCAACCGAACTAGGCCTACGCGGTGAATTGAGAGATCTTTATGATTTGGCTGTCATCGGTGCCGGGCCGGCCGGGTTGGCGGCGGGCGTGTATGGCGCGTCTGAGGGTCTGAGCACTGTGATCATCGAAGCTCAAAACCCGGGCGGTCAGGCGGGCACCAGTTCGCGCATCGAAAACTATCTTGGCTTTGCGACGGGTATTTCGGGTAATGAGCTAACGCGGCAAGCACTAATTCAGGCGCGCAAATTCGGGGCCACACTTACGACCGGCTCGGTGCAACAGATCGGCTGTAACGGCAACTCGAAGGTGCTGCATTTGGATGACGGTCGCGAGATTTTGGCCAAGGCGCTGATCGTGGCGACCGGGGCGCGCTATCGCCGTTTGGGCGTGGCCAATTTGGAACGATTCGAAGGCACCTCAGTGATGTACGCGGCCACGCAGACCGAGGCGGCGACCTGCGAGAACGAAGCGGTGGTCGTCGTCGGCGGTGCCAATTCGGCGGGGCAGGCGGCGGTGTTCTTATCGAGTCGCTGTCGGCGCGTGTTCATGGTGGTGCGCCGGGCGTCGCTTTCCGAAACCATGTCGAGTTATCTCATCGAGCGCATCCGCAGCACCCCGAATATCGAACTCGTGCTAAACAGTACGATTGTCGATGCGACCGGCGATGAACGACTTTCCGGTGTAATGATTGAGTCATCAGACGGTGAACGGCGTACGCTCGCGGCCACCCACGCGTTTGTCATGATCGGTGCCGAGCCTTGCACCGCTTGGTTGGGTGACAAGGTTGGTCTCGACGAACGCGGCTTTGTGGTGACCGGCAACGACGCGGCGGGGCACGATGCTTTTGATGCGCATTGGTCACAGGAGCGGGCACCGTTTCTCTTGGAAACGACGCGCCCGGGAATTTTTGCAGTTGGTGATGTGCGTGCGGGTTCCATCAAGCGCGTGGCATCGGCCGTCGGCGAGGGCAGCATGGCGGTGAAGTTCGTACACGAAGCCATGGCGACCGTCGATTCGTGATGCGCGGAAACGTACTGAGTTGAGCTTGGCTCTATTGCCTTACGGCAGACGAATTAGACCGAAAATTTGAGATTAAAGAAATTATTTCAGAAACATCGTGTTTTGATCAAAATGCACTTCTGCTATTATTTGATTGACTCGTAGCGATTTTTCGGCATTTTACCCGTCGTTTGAAAAACTAGCAGGACTCAGAAGGCTGAGCCCTGATTATTCATTAACGAAATGGTTCAGGTCGCTTGGGGGACAAGGAAAAATATTGGATACATGCAATTTTGCGCGCGCCTAAGTGGACTCACTTTGTCTTGAAACTTATTTAAGAATTGGTATGATTTGCTTATTGATTCTGTGAAATCTAACCATGGGGATTTTTGGTATGGAACCGTCATCTGCTTTTTTTGCTGCTGCTGGTGAGATGATACGCCAGAGGGCAATTGAGGTTTCAGTTGATAATCTTTGGGATATTGTTTGTCGGCTATCAAAAAATATGCCCGAAAGTGCGAGGGATTATCTTGGCCCAAGCATTGGTCAGTCGTTTATGGCCCAGATGCGCACTACCAATCGTCGCGGCGTCTTATTTGTTGGACCATCTGGAGCTGGCAAGACAAGATTGGTAGATAGAATAGTGGGTAGAGATCTTTCATCAGGCTCAACCGTGCAATACGATAAAACTCCGACGCGCCTTGGCTCGCAGATTGTTATAATGCGAGATACTGTGGGCTCATTGTCTCAGTATGACTTCAATATAGCAACGATCGACAACATGTTGACTGGCCCTTCTGTCCTTGTACTAGTGATGGCAAACGGTTTTCTCGATACCCAGGATATGGGACTCCTTGAGCGGCCTGATTGGAGTAGTTCGCCAACTTACCTAGAATATCTTGAATACTGCAAAGAGGAAGAGCGTCGATGGATAATGAGTGTTCTTAATGGCAATCATCCACATCCAGAACGAAAAGCGGACGCATTCGTGTTAGTTGCGAATAAAGTAGATCAATGGATTTCTAACAGTGATTCAGTTCGTAGTAAGTATCTGGCTGAAGGTCATGCCCCGGTGAGCATTGAGCCGATGACAAGTTCAGACGATCAATCACTAGCAGAGCTAATCGAGCAATTTAAGCAGAGGTATGTCAAGGCAGGGAGAATAACGCATTATGTTGAGGTTTGCAGTGAGCACTGTAAATTCAGGCATGCGACTGATCCGAACGAAGGGCTACCGGCTAATTCATTTACCGGAAAAGATGCTGAAGATGGATTGACTGCGTTTCGCGCGGGCCTTGAGTACTTGATTGAGAACTGTTAGGTTTGTGATGAAATAAGGTGATGGAATGTTAGATGAGATAGAAAATTCATTTGGTTTTGCTAGATCGCGAGTGCGATCTATCGGAATCGTGTGTTTTGTTTCATGGTGTCTGATCTTCTTTACCTATCTGCTCTTCTTCGCGTTTTCCATTTTGTTTTCTGACAATAGTGCTGTCGGTTCGTCGTTTGGGTCATTCTTGCCACTGGCGGTTTTTCACTTAATCGGACTTATTCCTCTTCAATACTGGCTTATGGTTTCTTTGCGCCATCGTCGTCATTTGGCCTCAAGAGCGAGTAAACTTGGAGCCAAAGCAAATATCAGCTTCTTCGAGCTGGCGACATCGCCAGCCGCTTTGCTGTATACCCACATCGCAATAACTGTCCTGATCATTCTGTCGCTATACTGATTGCCGAAACAATTTCTTAAAGTTGTCTTCATTTTGGATCTTGTAATATTGAATCCACAATCAGTCGTACAACTGTTCTGTCCCAAGTGCGATTACAACCTGCGCGACTTACAAGAGGCACGCTGCCCCGAGTGTGGGGCCGCGTTTACGTGGGAAGCGGCGCGTGCTCACGCTCAAGCACAGCGGGCAATTCACTTTGAATTTCAAGCGCGGCAGCGACCGGCGCGCAGCTATTTGAAAACGACGGCAGCGTTATTGCGGCCAGAGCGCTTCTGGAGCGAGTTTCCGGTGAGCTTACGGCCGCGCCCCGTCTCGCTGGTGATTCAATTGCTCGTGACGATCATCTTCGGCGGTGGTGTGTTGTTTCTCGCGCGCCATCTGCTGATGTGTATCGAGTTTTCGTACACGATGAATGTTTGGGTGTTCCCCGCGCTCAGAATTGAGCGATCGTTGCCCATGTTGTTTGAGCAATTTATGCCGCTGCTGATATTTGTGGCGTTTTATTGCGGCTGCTTGCTGCTGGGCAATCGGGGTGGTCGACTTTGGAAATCCGATATCGGGGGCCTGCTACGCGTACTGGGTTACGCATTCATGAGCATGCTGGTCTACGCCGTGCTAGCGACGGTGTTTTCGAAATCGCTCGGTTTTGTCGAAGATTACTTTTTTATAGGTTTGCAGGCGATTCATCCCGAGTATCTTTCCACCTACGCGGCGTTGGTTGCGTTCACCGTCCATGTTCGCCATGGCTTAGTACGGCAGCTTGAGGTGAAGCGTTCTTGGATAGTTTCACTCGCGGCGACCATGGCGAGCATTTTCGCCATTCACCTGCTGATTTATCTCTCGGCAACCCTCTCCGGTTCATATGACTGGAGTTCGAACATCGTTATCCGATGGTTTACCCATGTGATGGATCCGTATTGGTTCTTGTATTAATCGAACTCGCTGTGGCCCTGAATGCCGGCGAGCTCAAAACGGCAGCTCCTCCTGCCCGGTCGCCCGCTCTTCGCGCTCCTGCCGACAACGCTTAGGCGGTGTGCGTTTTTGCAAACTACCTTGTTGAATCAGCGTGAGCGCATCGCGGCGCAGCATGTCGGCCTCGCTCGGCTTTGCCAAATCGATGTAGTCGCGCTTGTGGTAGATCGGTTCACCGGTGCCCGCCACGCTGGCTGCGTTGAGCGAAACTCGGTCCACGCCGGCCGCTGCCATCTCCGGCAAACGCGCCGTCAGGCGATCGATCACGCCGGTCAACGCGCTGTCGATGCCGCGTGCGTTGGTTTCGGCCACTGCAGCGCGGGCGGCGATCAGATCCACGGCGTCGTCGATTAATTCCAACTCGATACCGTGCGCTTCAAACAGCCGCTGTTTACGGTGCAGGCACGAACCCTCCGCCTTGCGCAGGATTTCAGCCAATTCGCCTTGCGACAGTGCCCGCAATGTGGCGACCGTGGGAAAGCGCCCGATGAACTCAGGAATCATGCCGAATTTTTCTAAATCAGCGGCACCCAACTGATCCAGCACGCACGCGGCACTCTGCGATGAAACACTTGCCTCGTTATGACCGACCCGCATGCAATCATGGCTTGCCGTTTCGCGGTCACCCGCTTCTGCTAATCGCGCGGCAGCCTCATCCCCGCTCGCAGCACTCCCAAACCCAATCCGCCGCACCTTGCCAATGCGTTTTTGAATGATCCCATCCAAGCCCACAAACGCGCCGGCACAGATAAAGAGCAGCTTCGACGGATCGATGTCGAACACCGCATCGCGCGTGCGCACCGTGAGCGGTGTGCCATCCAGAATCGACAGCAGTGCGGATTGCACGCCTTCGCCCGATACATCGCGACCGCTGCCGGTGCCTTGGCGGCGAATTTTGTCGATTTCGTCGATGAAGACGATGCCGCGATGGGCGAGTTTCAAATCGCCCTTGGTGCGCGCCACCAGATTGAGAAAAATCGACTCGACATGATCGCCAACGTAGCCCGCCTCCACCAAATTTGCGGCGCTGAAATAGCTGAACGGCGCGCCGACGATTTTGGCTAAGGTTTCGACCAGATACGTTTTGCCCGCGCCGGTCGGGCCGATCAACAGCACGTGCGGCCGCCCGAAGGCATACGCTTCGCCTTCGTAGCGCTCGCGATGGGCCAGACCGAGGTAATGCTGATAGACCGCCGTGGCGAGGGCACGTTTGGCAGCGTTCTGACCGATGATGAAACGGTCGAGGCGTGCGACGATTTGGCTGGGCGACTCTAAAACGGCCTGCATGGCGAAACCCCCGTTCGGTGCAAAGTCGGGGAGCCAAAATAGCAATTCGCCAGCGGCAGGGAAGTGGTGAATTTCTTCACAAAGTGGCAGAGGCAGCCTTAAGTTTCGGTCGCAGCGGAAGAACGGGCTCGAAAAAATTGTGGCGAGATTTTTGGCGGCGCTGGTGACGGGCGCGAACGAAAATAATCGGATTTATGCGAACTTTCACACGCAACCTGAGTTGAACCAAATGGTTGCATTCGCAAACGCACTTTTGACGGCGACGCTTAACTATCAAGTCCATTTTCGAAGGTTTGTCTTGTGATCGACACGGCATTAACGGCTGCAACTGAGCGGTCGCATGTCAAAAATGATCGCAGCTTCCATGTTTGGCGAGAGACCAGTCTTTTGCGGAAGCGCAAGCATTAATTAGAAGGCTGACCCGCCCTCTGAGGTGTCTTGTTACTGTTCCCGTGGGGGAACCTCAAGCCCATGCGATCTTCTTTACTTCTTCGCCTCATACACCCGCACGTAATCGATCTCCATCCGCTGCGGAAATATCGAATCGTCGATCCCCTTTACGCCGCCCCACATGCCGCCGATGGCGATGTTGAGTTTCAGGTTGTGCGGATTGTCGAAGGGCCAGGCTTCTTCGCCGCTACCCTCGTTGGCAAAGGTCATGTATTTCACGCGATCGATATAGAAATCGATGCGCTCGGGGTACCATTCGATGCCGTACACATGAAAGTTTTCCCACGGCTTGTCGAGTTCCCATGCCGACGACTGATGTGTGTTGATCGTGTGGTTGTATTTGAGCGTATGCACGCTGCCGTGAATCACATGCGGGTCGTAGCCCACGTTTTCCATGATGTCGATTTCACCGCAAAGCGGCCAACGCACTTTGCCGATACGGTCGGCCAGCATCCAAATCGCCGGCCACATCCCGCGACCGGTCGGCAGCTTGGCGCGCACGTCGATGCGGCCATAGCGGAAGGGCTTGGCGGAATACAAACTGGCCGAGGTGTAATCGGCAGTCTTGCTGTTGGGGGCCTTCGATTTTTCTTTGATGGCTTCGATGATCAGATGGCCGTCTTTGACGTATGCGTTTTTCTGCTTGTCGGTGTAGTGCTGTGCTTCGCGGTTGCGCAGTTGATAGCCGGTTTCGTATTTCCATTTCTTGGCGTCGGGTTTGCCGTCTTTTTCGAATTCGTCGGCCCAGACGAGTTTCCAGGGGGCGTCTTCGGGTAAGTGGGAGCCGTCAGTTGGTCTTTGTCCGCTAGCCACCAACTTGAACATCGATAAATCGCCGTGCGTATGATTCAGATCCTTTTTTAGTGTCGAGAATTTGCCTTGAGACAGGCTGACTTCCAGCGATCTGCCATACTCGTATTCTTGGTTATCGAGTCTTCCATCCCTGTCGAAATCGTATGGGTCGAAGCGGCGAAATCGAATACGCTCGACGTTGTATGCGGTCGCCCCGGAACGGTGGACCAAGCGCATGGTTGCAGAACCAGCCGGCAGCGTGATTCTCCCGAATACGAAACGCCACTTTTCCCAACCGCCCGTTTGCGGGACAGTGAAGTCGACTTGCCCGACTGACTTGTCCGCGGCATCGACAAACTCCAACCGAAACTTTCCACCGCTTTGCTCCGAGGCCACCCGCGCTTCAATGCGATACGTCGCATGGTCCGCCACGTTAAGCGAATATCTCACCCATTCGTCAACTGCCATCCACCCCAGATAAAAATCACCACCGGAACGGTCGATGTCGACGCCCTCGCCTTTACGTACTTCGCCGTTGGCGTTGCGATCGTCGGCCTCGTGATAGGCCACGCCTTCACCGCCTTTGTCGAACCAGTGCATCTGTACGGTGCCGGGAATGGTGATGGGATGGTCGAAGAAGGGCGTGGATGCGAGCTTGTCCTCAGCATGTGCCGTAAGTGCGGGCAGGCAGAGCGAAATGGCAACGGGAACGAGTAGTGATTTCGGATGCATCAAGGTACCTCGACGATTAAGGGTCACGAAAAGGGGCTTTGTCGGCGTGTCCCGCGGCTTCAGCCGTTTGCTAAATTGGTCTATCGAATTAACGCAGTATAGCCAAAACAACGCCTAAGTTGTTGACGCTGAAACAGTTGCAAACAGGCGACTATAATCCGCACCGGCGGGAAGTGGTTGGATATTTCCGGAGTTCCGAACCCGGTTTGGTCGATCTACGTATAGGCAAGATGCGGGAAAAACCGCTCTTTTGCTGCTGAGGAATTGTATTTCGTGTTCGCTTTCTGGACGCTCATCGCGGGAGTCGCATTCTACGGCCTATTGGCGTCGGTCGATTTTGAGATCGCGCGGCTGTTGCCGAGGCCCAAGTCGCTGGAGCGTCGTTGTACCGTCTGTAATTACGAGCTTACGCGAAACATCTCCGGCCGTTGCCCGGAATGTCGCATGGTTTGCGAAATGGACCCCACCTGCCGCGAGTTGCGCCCGCAGATTCGTGAAGCCCGCCTGTTACACGCACGGCGTAAGCGAAAGATGACGACGGCGAGCAACCTTCCAAAATAACTATTCAGCATTTAATGCAGAAGTGCTCGTCGCGCAATGCGGATGCACACGCCCGCCAACACGACATTTATCAGTGTGAAAATGAGAAAGACGATAACGCCGCCCGACTCGGCGGCGGTTTCGTGTTGTGGCACGAGCGCCGCAAAATCGACAGCAGCGATGCGATGAAGTTCGCGCAGTTTAAGAATCGCGAAGACGTAAGCGGATAAGGCCAGCATCGATAATGCATTGGGTCGTAACCTCGCGGGGGTAAACGAGCCGCGTATCGATACGACCGTGCCCAAGCACGCCAGCAGCAGCGCGATGCCGCCGACGGCGAACTGCGTTGGCACCCAATCTTGCAAGATGAGGGGCAACTTCGTCGCATCGACATATGGAATATTCGATAACGCCAACAGCGCGGCCGAGGCAAGCAGTGCGACGAGTGATATCACATTGAGACGGCGATTCGTTTGGCTTAAGGCGTCATGCGAAATGGAGTCTCGCTTGGCCCATAGCTGCCAACGCACCAGTTGCGGCATGATTGCGAGTGTCAGCGCAATCCACATCGCCAAACGCGGCAGCACCTCAAACGAGCGATACACCCAGCGGCTTTCGACATAAAACGATTCCCATTTTGCGCGATCCAAACTGAGCAGATGGTTCTCCGTCCACGACCAGGCAACAAATAAGAAACAACCCGCCACGATAGCGAGTATGGCCGCGCGCCAGTGCCGTTGCATGCGCTCGAAGCGACCGGTCTTCACGACGTAGGCAAGATAAAACGCGGCGATGAGTACCGGCACGATGGCCATCCAGCGATGTGAAAGCAGCAGGTTGGCGGTGTAGAAGCGATGCTGATAGAGGATTTGGATGAATAACAGCGGTGCGACGCCGGCTGTGATGGCGGCGCTGATAGCGAAGGGCATCCAATCACGTAGCAGGGCGGTGACGGGGTCGGCTTTGGTTGGAATTGTTAGCGATTCAGTGGCGTGCTGGTGGTTGGGACCCTCACCCCGGCCCTCTCCCTGCGAGGGAGAGGGAGTAGATGTGCGCGCCTGAGCGTTATCTGCGGCTGGGGATTCGGTTTCGCTCGCTGTTTGGACCTCGCTTGATGATTCATACTCGCCGTGCTTGCATGCCATCGAAAACAGCAAATACACGCCACCGCCCAAAACGTATGCCATAAACACAAAGTGCACGAACAACGTGACGATGTATAACGCTAGGTAAACCCATGTGGCCATCGGCAGGCTGGTGATGTTGCTATTTGCAAGCATTATGGTTCACCTTCACCTGCAGAAACCAAGGCGATGCCCGCTGCGGTTCCCGCATCATCGAGCCAGCGCTGAATTTCGGACAATACCACCGGGTTGTTGATCGTGTCGGCTCGGTAGCTGTCCGCGTCGTGCGCCCAACTGAGATATTGCACCAAGGCTTCGACTTCGGCGGCGTTGCCGGCGAAGGGCGGCATGAAGGGCTTGGTATGTTGTAACTTGGCGATGTTCATGCGCTTTTGCTCGACCGACCAGGTGCCCGTCAGGTGCGTCAAACCATTCACGCCGGCAACGGTATGACAGACCGAGCATTGCATTCGATAAACCTGTGCGCCCATGCGCAACGTATCGTCGGGTAACGCATCGGCGTTGCGCAGCGGATATGGATCGACGCTCAGGCAACCATCTTCGCGCAAGGTCGCGATTTCATCGGGGCGAATGCTGTTGGAATAAAGATACTCGCGAATGGTGAAGGGCTTGCGCACCCCTTCGCGTACGAATTCACCGGCGGCCGTTGCGCCGAAGGCCAATGCCAGGAGCAGCGCCGCCGTCGCGCCGTTGATGAACAACCGCGTGCGGATCAGTCCGATCAACGCATATAGGCCAATAAGTAAACTCGCGGACAGCGCTAGCCCCATGAACAGCGTCATCGCTGCGCTACCACCCAAGACCCAACTGCGGCTGTCGTCAGGGATGACGGCCAAAAACCAAATACCCAAAAGCGGCATCAACGTCATCGGCGCCAATAACCAGGCGGCATGGTTCTGCAACGAGCGTCGCGCGGCCCGATCCACGCCTGTCATGGTTGTGATGACCAAGCACGCCACCAGCGACGCAATTGTCAGCGCCGTGATCGTGCGGAAGATCAGGCTGGGCCAAAAGCTCGGGTTAAAAAAGCCCGACCAGACGGTGCGTTCAGTTGTCCAGCCACCTGGTGTCAGTTGCCACGACAGGATGCCGTTGATCCAAAACAAGCTAAACCAAGCGGCGACAGAATAAAGTCCGAGCAGCGTGAAACGCGACTTGTCGTCGAGCCGTTTGCCGTAGCGGTAGAAGGCGTAACCCGCGACGACTTCGAGACAGAAGAAGGTCCACTCCGTCGCCCATATCCAGTGATACTCCGTCACCATCACGCCGATGGTGCGCGGGCTGATTTGAATGGTTGTGAACCACATGGCCACGCCCGTCAGCGCGCCGAGGACGAAGCTTACCAATACCAGCACTTTGAAGTAGCCATCGAGAAACCGGCGCGCATGGGGATTGCGTCCCGTCGTGGCCAGCCATTGAAAGAACAACATGAGAAAGCCGCCGCCAATGGCGAACTGGGCGAGAAAGACGTGCACGATGCCAACACCGCCGATGACCATGCCCTTGATGGCGGGATCGAATTCGTTGACAGGAAAGGCTTGAAACTCCATGCTGCCCCCTTCGGTTCAAAGCACGTTACGTGATTTTAGAGGCAATGAGCGAGGCTGTCTGGCGGCTGCCATAGTTGATGTTTAACAGCGCCTTTGCTCATGTTCATGACAGTAAAATCAGAATGGTTGAGACCCAAGCATCAACAGCACCGATCACCGAAACAGAGCTTTCCCGATGACCGACAAACCCCGCCGACATTCCACTCATATCGCCACGCCGGTCTTTGCCGATTCGGTCGAAACGTTGCGCGCTGTGATCATCGACGCGATCGATGCCGGCGCGACGCTGATCGAATTGCGGCTCGATCTAATGTGGGAAATCGACGACGAAGATGTGCGGTTGGCGATTGAGAATTTTCCCGCCCATGTGCGATTTATCCTCACCTGTCGATCCGTGGCGGAGGGCGGCGCCGGAACGTTAAGCGATCGCGAACGTGTTGATCGAATGTCCCTGCTCGCTGATGCGGTGGATTTTTTGGATGTCGAACTGGCCACATGGCGTGCGCCGCACAACCGGTCCGTCATTGAATCGGCGCTCGCACGCTTGTCGAGCACCCGCACGACCCAGCCTTCGGAGGCGTCGGCGCTCGGCCCGCAGTCGGGGTTGATCTTGTCGATGCATGATTTTAAGGGTCGGCCCAGGTCGCTTATGAGCGATGTATTGGCGTGTGCGGAAGAACCGGCATGCACCGTCATCAAGGTGGTTTGGCAGCCGACATCGGTGCGGGCCTGCTTCGAGGCGTTCGAGCTATTGCGCGGCAGTGCCAAGCCGATGATTGCGTTGTGCTTGGGTGAGTTGGGCCAGCTCTCGCGCTTGTGGGCGCCCCGCTTCAGTGCGTTTGCCTCGTTTTTCGCGCTGGATGCACAACATGCCTCCGCGCCGGGACAACTCGCGATTACCGCAACGCGCGACAACTATCGTTGGGACACCCTTTCATCGGAAACGAACTTGTTCGGTGTGATCGGGCATCCGGTCGCCCATTCGCTTAGCCCGAAGCTGCACAACAGCGTGTTTACCGCCGAATCGATTGACGCCGCCTATGGCCACTTCGATGTTGCACCGTCCTACGAAGCTTTTAAGGCTCTGATGGTGGATATCGAATCCCGACCTTGGCTCGGCGTGCGCGGTTTCAGCGTGACGGCTCCGCATAAGGAACATGCGGTGCGTTATTTGCGTGAAGTCGACGGCACCGTCGATGCGTTGGCGGCAAAGATCGGTGCCGTTAATACGCTTTGCTTTGATGACAATGGCGGCTGGCGCGGCACGAATACCGATGCGCCCGGCGCGTGGCAGGCGTTGAAATCGGCGATGGTCAACCAAGGTCGCGAAAGCGGCGAAATCAAGCACGCCCTCGTGCTCGGCGCCGGCGGCGCGGCACGGGCCATTGTCTCGGTGCTGATCGCAAATAACGTCGACGTAACGGTGGCGAATCGCGACGTACAGCGTGCTCAAACGCTTGTCGAGGCCGTCGGCGGTCGCGTGTGTCCATGGGATCAGCGCACGGAACAACCCTACGACTTGCTGGTGAACTGTACGCCGGTCGGTCAGCTCCCCGACGTTGAGGCTTGTCCTTGGCCGCGGGAGGTGCCGATGAAAACAAATGCGGTGGTCTTTGACACGGTATATCGACCACACACAACCAAGCTTTTGCAACTCGCCGAAGCTGCCGGTGCCTTGGCCGTTCCGGGGCTGTCGATGTTGGTCGCACAGGCGGAATTACAATTCACCGAATGGTGGGGGCGAGCGCCGACACCGGGCAGCTACGCAACGGCGGCTGAACGGGCACTGGCGGCGGACTGCTGATTTGTCAAGTGTTGTCGGGCAGCAAGTAGCGTAGGTCAGATTTGACCGTGTTGCGGCTTGGTGGCAATATGCGGAAAACGAAGGTAGCGGCTAAAATCGCCGTTGCTGAATCAAACGATCATCAATAATTAACGGCTCACGCATGAAGCTGCTATTCACGTCGGATTTACATGGAAGTGAGAGCCAATACGAACGGCTCGTTACCGTCGCGCAATCCGAGGCGCCCGACGTGATCGTTCTTGGCGGCGATATGTTGCCCGACGATCCGACGATGGACCCCAAGGCGTTGGGTACTGGGCAGCCGAAATTCGTCGTCAGTTCCTTTAAAAATTACGTGCAACGCATGCGGCAAGCCGCCCAATGCGATCATGTCTTGGTGATTTTTGGCAATCACGATTGGGCCAGCAATGTCCCGCCCATGCAACAGCTCGAAACCGACGGTTTGGTCACGGTGTTGAATCTCGATCGGGTTCATGCCGTCGATGGGCTGAACTTTGTGGGTTATTGGCATACACCGCCGACGCCTTGGTTCGTGAAAGACTTCGAACGCCTCGATGTACCGGGCGATGAACCGCCGCTGATGGGCGGTGCCCGCTGGGATACCAACTTCAAACGCATGAAGCAGCAGGGTGGTCGCACAATCTTCGAAGGCTACCCGACGATGCAAGAGGAAATCGACGGCTTTACCCCGCCGGCTGCCCCTTGGGTGTTCGTTGCCCACACGCCGCCGCACGCCTCCAAGTTGGATCAGGCAGCGGGCAATCACTCGTGGGGTTCGAAGGCCGTGCGTCAGGCCATTGAAAAGCACCAGCCACTCCTATCCTTGCATGGTCACATTCACGATTCGCCCGAGGTCAGTGGCGAGTTCTCAGAAAAATTCGGCAACACCACGGCGGTCAATCCAGGTCAGTTGGTGCGCACGTTGTGCTATGCCGTGGTTGAGATCGATCCCGCAAGTCAATCCGTCACCAGTCTTCGTCACGGACGTCAATCTTGAACATCTTTCTGATCGGTTGCAGAGGAAGCGGCAAGTCCACCGTCGGTCGCATGTTGGCGCGACGGCTGGGCCGTGAATTTGTCGATCTCGACGAAACGGTGATCGAGATGACGGGCCGTTCGATCAAGCAAATCTTCGCCGAAGAGGGCGAGGATGGCTTTCGTCGTCGCGAGCGGGAAGCCGTGCAAAAGGTGCGGCGCTTAAAGGAACACATCATCGCGTTGGGCGGCGGAACGCTTGTTATGCGCGAGAATCACTCGTCATTACGACGCACCGGGCGTTTCGTTTGGTTACGCACACCGGCGGCAGTGGCATGGTCGCGCGTGTCGCGCGATCCGCAGACAGCGGCCAATCGCCCTGATCTGACGCCCATGGGTGGTTTGTCGGAACTGGAAGCGGTTTTGGCCGAACGCGAACCGCAGTATGAAGATGTGGCCCATCACATCGTGGATACCGTCTCGGATACGCCGGAAGAAATCGCCGAGGCGATTGAGCTTTGGTTTGTGGCCAGTGACGCCCGTCGCTAATTTGGTCGATTCAATTCATGTTCGCATTCGCATCGGAGCCGACGCCTCGTGTCCCTGCAAATAATAGGAACCATCGGTGCGGGGCTCTTCGGCGCGATCATCGGCAGCTTTCTCAACGTCGTCATCTACCGCATGCCGCGCGATCTTTCGATCAGCAATCCGCGCTGGTCGATGTGCCCGTCGTGTGGCACGCGCATCCGTCCTTATGACAACATTCCCCTGATTGGCTGGTTGTGGTTGCGCGGTCGTTGTCGTTCTTGTCGTGCGACGATTTCCCCCATGTACCCACTGGTCGAAGGGCTAACGGCACTGTCGTTTGTTACCATATGGGATGCGCTCTTTGTTGCTCAAATACATGGCGATTGGGCAAATCTGTTACAAGACTGGCCTTTTTTAGTGGCGGCATGGACGCTGGTCGCTGTTTTGATGGCGGTTTCAGTGATGGATATTGATGCCTACATGCTCGATGTGCGACCGTTATGGTTCTGCATGGTGGTCGGAGCGGTCATGCTAACGCTCTGGTTCGCGCTGCGCGGTGAAGAGGTATTGCCACGCTTTTTCGCGACCGCAACCGGCGAAAAGTCGCGCGGAACGTCAGTCGGCGGTCTGGTACCGTTACCACCAGCGCTTTGCCTGATCGGCGCGGTCATGGGAGTGGTGTGGGTGTTGACCGAGTTCGGGCGGAAATTTTTCACGCGTGCAGATGCCGAAGCCGATGTGCCCGAGCAGATTCAAGAGCCGGAAGCCCAAGCGGATAATTCCCCGCCAACTACCGAGGCTGGCTTTAAGCCTTGGCCCGTTCTGCTACTCGCGTCGGCTTTAGCTGGCATCAACGTGTGGGTTCTTGCAGACGGAATGGGTTTGATTCAAATCACCGAGGACAGCGGTTTGCTGACGATTGCCCGCGGCGTCGCCGTCTGCGTCATTCTGATGGCGGTCATCGTGTTGGCGTCGCTCACGCATCGACCGGTGGACGACGAAATCATAGAAGAGATCGAAGCCGAGCGCGCTACGGCGCGATCTATGGTGCTGCGCGAATTCTCTACCTTGCTGCCGGCGCTAATTGCTGGTGCGGTCTTGTTTGCCATTTTGAAGTCTAACAACCAGCTAGGGGCACCTTTCGGTGCGCTTCCTGTCGTAAGCAACTTGAGCGGCGCGATGCTGCACGGCGTGGGCGGCTTGTGCTGGGGAATCACGGCCATCGTCGGTGGGGCCGCGGTCGGTTGGTCGGTGCGAATCGGTGGCACATTGTTATTTGGTAAAGAGGCCTTCGGTTCGGGTGATATTTTCATTTTGGCCGCCATCGGCGCCGGCTTCGGATTCTGGGCGGCGTTCTTCGCACTGTTCTTGGGTGTCTTGTTAGCGCTGCTGGGTGTGGTGATCAGCCTGTTCGGCAAGACCTCGCGGGCGATTCCCTTCGGCCCGTGGCTGAGTTTGGGAGCCCTTTTGTATCTATGGTTAGCACCTGACCTGTTGGCGTACTTTCAACCCGCGATTGCCACCTTGTGGGATATGCTCACGGGTCGCTTTCCGTAGCCGAATTCACAGCGATCTAAAAATGTGTGAAATCTGTCGCGCGTTTAGACAATCTTCGCGCAAATCCAAACCAACTGCACGCAATCGACGTAGAAATCTGTGACATTCATTCGATTCTGCAGAAATTGCGCGAATCGTATTGACCTAGGCAAGTGCATTTGGTATCTGTGCACGTTACGGCGGACTTTTGACCCATCCGCTGTTCAAAATATCGATTGCTTCGTCAACCTTGGAGGACTCGCCATGACCAGGACGGTAAAGGGCACGCTTCGTGTCTCGCTTCTCTCGTGTCTCATCACACCATTTTTGCTCGTCGGCTGCGGCCCGGACGAGAAAGACCTCAAAATAGAAGACCTGACGGCTGAAAACGATCAGCTCAAACGCGAACTGAGCGATCGCGATCGTCAACTGCAGGAAGCCCTCGCCCGTGAAAACGAGGCCCGCGCCACGGTGGACGAATTGAACCGTGAATTGGCCCGCTCGCGTTCCGACTTGGCCTCGGCTCGTGCCAATGCCAATGCCAGTCGCAGCACTCAACCCGTCACCCAGATGCGTAGCAACGATGTTGCGGTTAAGGGGGCCGATGGTTGGATCAGCACGCCGTCGTTCGACATGATCTCGATCCCCGGTGAAATTTTGTTTAACTCGGGCAAAGCCAATCTTTCGCGCAACGGTAAGGCCCGCTTGGCGCAAGTCGCTTCGGATATCCGCAGCCGCTTCGGTGATCGCGACATCTTTGTGTTCGGTCACACCGACAACGACCCGATCCGCAAGAGTTCGTGGAAGGACAATTGGGAGCTCGGCTCGGCCCGCGCCCTGAATGTTATTCGCGAATTGCAAAAGCGCGGCGTGCCGGGTGACAACCTGATTCAGGCCAGTTGCGGCGAGTATCGCCCGACGGCAGCCAACAACCGCTCGACCAAGAAGCAAAACCGCCGCGTGGAATTCTACGCGGTACGCAAGGGTGGCGTGCTGTCGGCGCGTGCCAATTAAAAAAGCTGTGGAAAGCGTCGACCGCTATGCGATCGCGCTTCCTCCAATTTGACAGATCACTTCAAGGTGATTAACTCCAAACGACCGGTGGGTGCACTATCAGGTGCCCGTCCGGTCGTTTTTTCGATTTTGCTTGAACGGGGGCCATCGTGATTGGTGTTTTAAATCTAGCGGGCGCGCAAACGACGGCGTTACTACCGGCCCTCAAGAAGGCAGAAGTTGAATATCAATTGGTCGAAGCGCCGGCGGACCTCGAAGCTGCGCGGAAGTTAATCATCCCCGATGCCGGCTCCTTCACGCGTTTGGTGGCGGCGGTACGCGATCGTGGTCTGGTTGGTCCATTAATTCGACGCTTGGAAGACGGGCTGGCTACCTTGGCAATCGGCGCCGGGCTGCATTTGTTGTTTGACGTCTCATACGAAGAGCATCAGCATGTCGGCTTGGGCGTTGTACACGGCAAAGTGACGCACTTTGATTTCGGCACGCACGCAGCCGCGCGCCACTTCAGCGCTCCGCATCAAGGTTGGAATCAGGTACACGCTGCGTTCGACAGCCCCTTGTTAAGCGGAATCGATGAAGGCAGCTACTTTTATTTCGATCACGCGGCCCATGCAGAGCCGCTCGACGTTAGGCACGTCGCCGCCCGCACCAATCACGGGGTCGATTTTGCCAGCATGGTGCGGCGCGATGCGCTATTCGGGGTCGAATTTTTGCCCGAAAAATCTGATCTGGCGGGCACTCAGTTGTTGGCCAATTTCGCCCGTCTTTGAGCCTTCAGGCAGTCTGACGCGCCAAAAAAATCGGGCATTCCAAGGTTTGCCTCCGTTTATACTGGCGGGGGGCTGCCGGTTTAATAGACTTTAATAAGTAGCAATGGGAGAGAATCGCCGTATGGCTAATGCTGGTACATGTCCCAAATGCAAGAATGGAAACGTGGCACTGGCCGAATTCTGTGCCGGTTGCGGCTTTCCCCTCGGTGGTACCGAGGGGGCCGTCGGTCGCGTGCCGCATCCTCAGCCGTTGCCGGTACCGGACGGTTTTCGCAAGGTCGCTGCGACTGCCGACTTATACTTCGGCGTTCACTCGGCCTGGGGCGGTAAGCGGCTGCTAACTACCGAAAACCTCGGCATCACGTTATTGAACGTGGGCTACGGTTTGCAGGAGTTGGCCTTACATGTTGAAGGGTTCGACCAACAAGGCAATCGGCTGTTTGAGATCGAGCGACGGTTGCCGCTCTTGCATCGCGGGGAACGTGTCGAAATAGAGGTGCCGTCCTACGAAATTCCCGACCCGCCGGAGTCAGTCGATGTGCGGTTGGTACGGGCTGAATATGCGTAAGTGTGATTGGGTTCAGACCTCGCAATAGCGAGGAGAAAGGGTGAGAACCATGGAATGGATAATCGGTGGAGGCATTTTGGTTGTTTTTGTGCTGTACATTGTGTTCAGCGGCTTGTTTACCGTCGAGCAGCAGACGAATGCCATCGTCGAACGGTTCGGCAAGTTCAACAAGATTTGTGGACCGGGGCTGAATTTCAAAGTTCCGCTCATCGATACGGTGGCCGGGCGTGTTACGCATCGTGTGCGCGAACTCGAGGTGGACGTCGAAACCAAAACGTCTGACGATGTGTTCGTCAATTTGGTAATTGCGGTCCAGTTTTTCGTACGCGAAGATCGCGATACGGTTTACGCGGCTCATTATCGTCTGATGAATCCGCGCGAGCAGATGCGTTCTTACGTGTTCGACACGGTACGCGCGCTCGTACCCGAAATGGAAGTCGATAACGTCTTCTCAGAAAAAGAAAAGATCGCGATGGCGGTGAAGGAACGTCTCGAACACACGATGCAAGAGTTCGGCTACACGATTCTGCAGTCGCTGGTCAACGACATTCAGCCCGACGCCAAGGTCAAAGAAGCGATGAACCACGTGAATGCGACCGCCCGTATGCGTGAGGCCGCCAAGAACGAAGCTGAAGCACGGAAGATTCGCACGATCGCCGGGGCCGAAGCCGAAGCCCGTGCTAAGGAACTGCAGGGTGTCGGTATCGCCCGTCAGCGCTTGGCCATCGCCAACGGGTTGAAAGAATCGGTCGAAGCGTGTGCCGAAGCGGGCATCTCGCCCGAAGAAGCCACCAAGATGGTGTTGCTGACGCAGCATTACGATACGGTCACGTCGGTCGGCGCGCAGAGCAAGAGCACAATCATGATGGTGCCTTATACGCCCGACGGCATGAGCCAAGTGGGCGACCAGATTACCCAGGCGCTGTTGATCAACGAAGAAGCGAAAAAACCGCCGATGCCAAAGAAGAGCGACGACGATGAGTCGGATCGGCCACATCGCGGCCATCGCAACACGTAGGGTGAAATTGGGCCTATAACTAACTCTATGGTTCCAGCCGGGCACCCACGCCCGGCTTTTTTTATGCGCCAATAACGACAATACCGGACGCGCAGCGGTTGCGCTGCGCACGCGCAGAAAATTGAATTTAAGACGCGCGTCTATTTGTCCGAAGGTCCGTTTTCCCTTCGCCCGATCGCGGCCGCATTGCCGATAGAAACCCTGCCCGCGAGGGTTTTTGAGTTTCCTAAAGATCACGTTATCAACTGTTTTGTCCGAGTCGATCGGACCGCATGAGGTGCAACGACGATATGTGTTGGCGTACGTTTCATTATGCGAGAATTTTGATCACCGTTGGCCTCATCGCAGGCTGTAATAAGCCGGAACCCACTGTCACCATCAATGATCCGCCCGGCAAGAACGAAGATGCCAATCAGGTGGCCAAGTTCATGGCGAACCAGCGCGACCAGGGCATGATCGATGACATGGCCATAACGGATATTCACTTCCGTGGTTCGTCGCGCTTTCTTTCGGGCGCGGGCGAGGCGCGGCTCGAACGGTATGCGGAATTGCTCGCGACAACTGGTGGGAAACTGCATTACGACACGCGACTGACGGATTTGAATTTGGTCGACGCCCGTTTGCGCAGTGCGCGCGATTTTCTCAATCAGGCGCGCATCGGTAGCCAGTCGATTCAACTCGTTCTAGGAAAGCAACATGGCCGCGGGATGGATGCGAGCGAATCGATCGCCGGCCAAGCCGTTGCCAAGCAACCCGAGCAACGCGCTCGGGCCTACAACCTGGCCGAAGACGCTGGTAATTAGGAGCGGGAACTTGCAAAGAGGCCGAAGACAATCGAGCGATTTACTGCGGTTGGCGCTACCGCTTATGCTGCTAACCAGTTTGGCTTGTATGCAGACCGACTGGGGTGATTGGTCGCTACTGTCGGGTAAGAATAACGCGCGCGGCAGTAGGCCCGATCCGGAAACATTGCCGGAAGCACCGCCGCCGAAAATCAACGCCGAAACGCATATCGCCTCGGGCGTGATGCTCGAAAAACAGGGCGATTTGCTCGGTGCGAAAAAGCAATACCAAAAAGCGCTTGAACTCAAACCCAAATCGCTCGATGCGACCAATCGGCTGGGCAAGGCTTGCTGTCAATTGGAGCAATACGACGAAGCTGCCGCAGCGTTTCGGCGGGCCTTGGATCTGGACCCCGGTTCAGCGGCTGTGCGGAACAACCTCGGGTACAACTTGATGGCACAAAGCGAATTGGCCGAAGCCGAACAGCAATTTCGCGCCGCTTTGCGAATCGATCCAGACTTTGAACGGGCGCGCGTGAATTTGGGCGTCGTGCTCGCCAAGCAGCAGCGTCTGGCCGATGCGACCACCGAGTTTCTCAAGGTCTTGCCGCGACACACAGCTTATTACAACGTCGGAATCATTTGCCTCGAAGCAGGGCAAACCGGCAAGGCGCGCAGCGCGTTTCAACAAGCCTTGGCCATCAAGCCGGACTTTCAACCGGCACGTAAGCAACTTGCGGGAATGCAAACGCGTTCGTCAGTTGCCGGCGCGGCAGTTTCGAAACAGTCGAAACCGGCACCACGAGCGGGATCAAAGCAAAGGTAATTCGCGGCCATCGCCGCAACGAACGGGTCGGTGTAGAGCGGATAGCTGTACGCCAAAAACACGAAACTATCGCCAATGGTAAGTGGTTCGAGATACATGATCGTTCGATTCGTTTTCCCGTGGGACGATTTTCGTAACTGGGCAATCTCCTGTTATCGCGACGGTATCGTGCCGTTGGCGCATCGCGCGCAGCTGCGTTGGCGGCACCTGTCGGGTTACCTGCCAGCGTTGCCTTGGCGGGCGGCATTACCGATGGCCATCGCGCTGATTGCCTTTGCCAATGCGCGCAGTGTTCTTTCGCCATCAGCCGTGGGGCAATCATTCGCGTCGCATCAACCGCCGATGTTGATGCAGTTTGCGCCGCCATCCAATCGGCACGAATATGCCTGGCTCGATGAAGCGCGGCTGGCGAAGATGAAGCCGCTGCGCGAACGATTGCCAACCGATACGGGTTGGCGACGGTTATCTTTACCGGCAGGCAGTTTCGGCGATTGGTTGCGGCACATGCCGATGCAAGCGGCGGACGCCGTCGTGCGCGACTTCCGCAAGCGACCCGTCGATGACACGGCGCAACAACGCAGCGCCGGTTGTATCGCCTTGCAACCGAATACCAATCAGTTGGGCCCGGCCGCCATGATGGTGCGGCTGCGGGCCGAATACTTGTGGGCCATGCAGTCTGGTGGGGCGGCATCGTTTCATTTTGACAGCGGGCAACGGCTGGATTGGCTCGATTGGTCGCGCGGCACGCGCGCGTCGTTCGAAACCGGTGAGTTGCGTTTCGTTCAAATGGGTCAGGAAGATACTTCGCGCTCGAGTTACTGCGCCTATCTCGAATCCTTGTTTCAACACACGGGTGTGCAGAGCCTTTTGGATGACACGCGTCCTGTGACCGACGGAACGATTTCGGTAGGCGATATCCTTATTCGCCCTGAGCGCGGTAACGAACATGCCGCCATGATTGTGGATTTGGCGATCGATACCAATGGGCAGATTGCCGTGATGTTGGCTCAGGGAAGTTCCCCAGCGACGACGCTGCACGTGTGTACCGACGAACTCGGCAGTCCGTGGCATGTCGTGTATCGCGACGGGTCTTTCGACTTGGGGGCGAACGGTCGTATGCGATTATCGTCGTTAAGACGCTGGCATTAGGCCAATTCACGAACGAGTGCGCCTCTGGAAGATGCCTCCTCATCCACCGGCTATTAGCCGGTGCCACAGCGCATCCGACGAGACACACGAATTTGGGTCCAAGTACAGGCCCTGAACCAACTTTTCTCGAAACATGTGCGCAAAAAGAAATCCTTCGACCAAGTGGGGGTCGAAGGCTTTCTTTACGTTTATCAAGACAAGCCGCGAACTTAATGCGCCGCGTGAATCGCGTGGCCAAACATCGCTTCCGCCGCCTCGGCAACCGTTTCGCTGGTGGCCGGGTGCGGATGAATTGCCACGGCGACATCTTCGGCAACAGCGGCCATCTCCATCGCCAACACGCCTTCGGAAATCAGATCGCCCGCATGGGCACCCACGATTCCGACGCCCAGCACCCGCTGCGTTTCCTTGTCGAATACCATCTTGGTAAGCCCGTCGGTGCGCCCCATTGCCATCGCACGACCCGATGCTGCCCATGGGAATTTGGTGACTTTGAAATTCAGCCCCTGATCCTTGGCCTCCTGTTCGGTTACGCCACACCACGCCACTTCGGGGTCGGTGTAAACCACGGCCGGAATGCAAGCGTTGTCGAATTCGGCAGGCTTGCCCGCGATTATGTCGACAGCGACCTTGGCTTCGCGCATGGCTTTGTGAGCCAGCATCGGATTACCGGCCACATCGCCGATGGCGAAGATGCGCTTGTCTGTCGTGCGCAGTTGCTTATCGACTTTCACGAAGCCCATGTCGTCGAGTTCGATCTTGGTGTTCTCAAGGCCGATGTCTTTACTGTTGGGGCTGCGACCGATGCTAACCAGAATGCGGTCGACGGTTTCTTTGTGTTCCTTGCCGTTGACCTCAAAGACGGTCTCGATGGCTTTGCCCTTTTTGGTCGCACTCTTAAACATTGCGCTGGTGTGAATCGCGCTGACTTGTTTTTTCAGTTTCGCCACCAGTGGTTTCGCCAAGTCAGGATCAAGGCCGTTCAAGATTCCAGGTAACGCTTCTACCACGGTGACCTTGCTACCCAGCGTGGCGTACACCTGGCCAAGTTCGAGCCCGATATAGCCGCCGCCGATGACCATTAAACGCTCGGGCACTGTTTCGAGCTTCAAGGCGTCGGCAGCGTCCCAGCACAACTCACGCGGCAAGACTTTCTCAGGAAGGTTTTTCGCGCTGGAGCCGCTGGCGAGAATGCAGTGCTTGAATTTGAGGCGACCGGCATCTTCGCCTTCGATGCGAACTTCTTTTGAGCTTTCGAAAAACGCTTTGCCAGAGAAGTATTCGACCTTGCGCCCTTTGAGCAACATTTTGACGCCGCCGGAGAGTTTACGAATGACGCCGTTCTTCCAGTCGCGCAGTTTCTTGATGTCGGTTTTCGGTTCGCCGAAGCTGACGCCGAAGCTGGAAGCATGGGCGGCCTCGTCGATGATTTTAGCGACATGCAGCAGGGCTTTGCTGGGGATGCAACCCTCACGCAGACAGACGCCGCCGGGCACTTCGGCCATTTCGACGATGGCGGTCGCTAACCCGGCATCGGCCGCCGCGATGGCGGCGACATAGCCGCCGGGGCCTCCGCCAATAACGACCACATCGAACTCCTGCTTCAACTCTCCAACAACCATCCGTCGCTCCTCGTGCTTACTGCAAAATGCTGATTTCTGCGGGGCCATTGGCCGTCGCGGGTATTTGGCTTGCTTCGGCGGCATTGTAGGTAGACTGGGGCAGATCGGCTAGGGACGGCGGTTCGCCCAAAATGCTTTGGTTTAAGGGTTTAGCGGGGATTAAGGTGATCGTCCCTGCCGACGAATTCGTTAACTTTGATCGGTGGCACGGGTCTATTGGGCGTGGCCCAATCTATGCGAATCGCAACCGAAGCGACGTGACTGCAAAAAAAGATTGCGTTCGGCATTAAACACTCATCGCGCTTCACACATGCACTCTATGCACGGCCCATCGGGGCTGGCGGAAACGATGGCATGACTTCACACGTCGACACCGAAGACAAAAATCCGTTGACGGTGCGACCGATGGTCAGGCCACCGCCCGCGGCACCGAACATCGATGCATTGCGAAGGCGCATGATCGGATTGGCTGTGAAATTGACTTGGAACAAATCCGATGCTGAAGAGTTGGCGCAGGAAACGTTGCGTATCGCGCTGACGAAACACATCGCGCTGAATGATGAAGGGGCTACCGCCTGGTGTTTGAAAACCGTTGCCAATCTGTGCATGAATCATCGGCGACGACAACGACCGGAACCGTTGGGTGCTTGGGTGGGCGAAGACGAGGCGCGAACGCCCTCAGCTCAGGCAGAGACCAACGAACGTTTGGAGCATCTACGGGACTGCGTGGCACAGTTGCCGCCACAACAACGCCTGGCGCTGACCTTGCGCTGGATGGAGCAACAGAGCTATGCCGAGGTGGCGACCGTAATGGAACTTAGTGAATCGGCGGTGCGTGCCCACGTGCATCAGGCCCGCCGAACTCTTAGCAGGCTGATGAAAGACGACGAATGAGTTGGACTTGTGCGGACATTAATGAGCGGATCGACGACTACCTCGACGGTCTGCTCAGCGTTGAAGCGATACGCGGCATCGAAGCGCACGCGCGGCAGTGCACGGCTTGTGCTGCCGAGCTGAAAGCCCAACGCGAATTGATCGGTGACTTGGCGCAGCTCGGCTCTGTTGCCGAATGTATCGTTGCGGCGGAAACAGGGAATAGAACACCGTCACCATCGCGTGGCGATTCGGGCTGGCTATCCAATGGAGTTATGGCGGCCGCAATCGCGCTTGCATTGATAGCGGGCTATTTAATTCCCATGAGAGATATCGATCGCGGCCCAATTGGCGCCACCGATGCAAGTTTGAACCCGCGTGCAGACGCGAAGCCGCCGGTACGTCTGGTACTCGCCGACTCATCTCGCTTGGTCGTTCCGATACCTGCACACAATGAGAAAGTGCACATCTTTTGGATGTATGACGTCGTACAGCATGATGGCGATCCTGACATACCGTCTTCGCCGCCGAATTCTCCTAACAACAACCGTCAACTTGAATAGTCTCAAATGAACCAGAGAGGAATACCATGACCACATCATTGATTACTGCATTCTTGCTTATCAGCCAAGCTGGCATGCTCCAGCAAGCAAATCCACAACAGGCGGCGCAGCCAGCCGCGCAGCGCAAGGAGAAACCGCCCGAATTTGTTCGGGTGTATCGAATCGAGCACGCCCATCTTGATGATGTCTCGGAGGCGTTAAGAAAGCTCGCCCGCGTGACGTCCGTGCGTGATGCACGAACCAACTCGTTGCTCATTCGCGGATCGGAAGAGCAGTTCGTCACCGTTGAGCAGATTATCACGAGCCTCGATCAGCCGACCAAGGATCAATCGGACTCTTTGCGGGTGTTCGAAATCAGGAATCGCGACACGCAGGAACTCGCTAGGCGGCTATCTGAACTCTACCGAACCGATTTACGCGTATCCGCCGACACCCAAGGTCATCGTTTGCTGATCCGAGGAACGCAGGCGGATCTCGACGCTTCGGAGAGCATCTTGGCGAAGCTCGACCGACCTTTGCCCTCGGCCACTGTCCATTTTGCATTCTTTCTTTTGAGTGATACCGGCGCTCAGTCGGAAGTCATCGGCCCGCTGCCACCAGATTTGCAGGATGTCGCCGAAGAGTTGTTACGCTTCGGCTCTCCCAAGCTCATTGGTCGTACCATGACGGCGTCGGTCGAGAATGAAGAGTTTCAGGTTGCCGGCCAGGTCGCGGACGAGTCGACGGTGGATGTAAGTTGCCGGCTGACGTCCGCCGCGAAAGACGGTGCCGTGGTAATGCAAATCCGCGCCGAACTGGCGGTGGAAGAACCGAAGAAAGAACTCGATGGCAATGATCCAGCGCAAACGCAACGTCAGCCGCGCCGTCAACGCCGAAACTTTTCTATCGGAACCACGGTCACGGCCCCGCGCGGTGACTACGTGATTCTGGGCGGTGCCCCCCACGGTTATGAACCGGGGCAGTCGGTGGTGCTAGTAGTGCATGTGCCGAAATAGGTGGTTGAATCCGAGTGAAGCCACAATGCGTGCGGGGTGTGTTTTGTCCCCCAGCCCTAGAAGGGCAGGGGCACCGGCGCGGGGTCGGGTATGTCCCCCAGCCCTAGAAGGGCAGGGGCACCCGGTAGTTGGATCTACACAACTGTGCGACTTCGAAATTAGCCGAAAACAAGAAAAAAGCCGTCGCGTGCTGCGACGGCTTTTCTATTTTATTTGCTGGCAGGTTAGGTTGCTTCTTCCGGAATCAGTGCACCTGCAGCAGCTCGACTTCGAATACCAGCGTGGCACCGCCCGGAATGGTCGGCGGGGCACCCCGGCTGCCGTAGCCGAGGTCCGACGGAATCACCAGCATCGCCTTACCGCCCGGCTTCATCATGCCGACGCCCTCGGTCCAGCCCGCGATGACCTGATTGAGTCCAAACGTTGCCGGTTGCCCGCGATCGACCGACGAATCGAACTTGGTGCCGTCGGTCAGCCAGCCGGTGTAGTGCACCGTCACCTGCGACGAGGGCTTGGGCGAATTTCCTTCGCCGGCGGCAGTTTCGATTATGACCAAACCGGAGCCGGTTTCGTTGGCGTTGCTGGTGTCGACATTCTTACTTTGCAGAAACGATTGTGCCTGGGCATCGAGTGCCATAGAGCCGTCCTTTCGGGTTCGCGTATTTGAATCGATTTTTCATTACGGGTTCTAAGGAAGTGGCCTACGCGCGTCAACCGGATGGGGTTATGATTCCGGTTCAACGACGTCGTTCACATGTGAACGGCGTAGTGGTTTTTGCGCGAGTGGCGGAATTGGCAGACGCGCTGGATTTAGGTTCCTGTGCCGAGAGGCGTGTGGGTTCGACTCCCACCTCGCGCATTTTTTGTTCTTATTTGCATTGGGTCGATGGTCCTATCAGATGGATCAAGGTAGCGACTGGGCAAAGGCCACGACCCAATTGGTAGTTCGTTCGCGGGTTGCCCTTTTCGGAATCGATTAACTTCGATAGCCTGCATATGGCCATCGGTTCGATTTACCTTATCTGCTACTCCAATCTACAGAAATCTGGCGGCAAGGGTAGATGGCAGGCTATCTCGTGCCTGTCGTTTGCAGAAACTCTCAAGTCTCAAATCCCAAATCCCAAATCTCAAAAATCAGGACTCTGAAGCTCAATCTCAATACTCCAGTCTTGAGCCTTTGACTTCCGAAATCAAAACTGAACGCTCGAATCGGAATCTGTAGATTTCAAATTTCAGATTTCAGGACTCCAAACTCAAATCCGAATCCCTGAATTTCGATCATATTCAGCCACTGGTCGTGGTATGAAACGCTTAACCGTCATTCAATAATTGGGGGTTCCGGTTAAACTTCTCACGTCAACTTCGAGTAGTAAACTTCCGCTCAACGGGAGCGATACCCAACCATGCGTGCTTATCAAATTCAAGACCAATTCGGCCTTTCAAATCTCAAAATCGTCGAGCGCGACAACCCCACACCAGGGCCCCATCAAGTTGTCATCAAACTCAGCGCCGCGTCGCTCAATTATCGCGATTGGCTCATGGTCAACGGTCACTACAACCCTAAGCAACTGTTGCCGTTGATTCCACTGTCTGATGGCGTGGGCGTCGTTGAATCCGTCGGCAGCCATGTTTCCGCCGTAGCGGTGGGTGACCGTGTCGCAGGCATCTTCGCGCAGAACTGGCTGGCGGGTGAACCCGATCAGTCCGTCTTGCAACACACGGTCGGCGGTCCTCTGAATGGCATGCTTGCTGAACGTGTGGTACTAAACGAAACAGGTGTGGTGCCGGTGCCGACGCATCTGACCGATGAAGAAGCGGCAACGCTTCCCTGTGCGGCTGTGACGGCTTGGTCGGCATTGTTCGAACGCCGACCGGTGCGCCCCGGCGACACGGTGTTGATCCAAGGCACCGGCGGTGTGTCAATCTTCGCGTTGCAATTTGCGAAGCTGGCCGGATGTCGCGTGGCGGTGATTTCCAGCAACGACGAACGATTGGAACGATGCAAGCAGCTCGGCGCCGACTACATGCACAACTACAGCACCGACCCCAAGTGGGACAAGGCCATGCGCGGATGGACCGACGGCGTCGGCGTTGATCGGGTAATAGAAGTCGGTGGTCAGGAGACGTTTGGGCGCTCGCTGAAAGCCGTTCGGCACAGCGGCGTGATCGCAATGATCGGCATTTTGTCCGGTAATCGCGGCAACATCGATTTGGTGCCGATCCTGATGCGCCGCATCGACGTACAAGGCATATTCGTGGGTTCGCGCGCGACGTTCATCGAGATGAATCGCGCCATCGCCGATACACAACTGCGACCGGTGATCGATCGCGTCACGGCATTCGACGATGCGCCGGCAGCGTTTGAGCAATTAGCTCGCGGCGGCCACTTCGGTAAATTGGTAATCAAAATCGGCTAAGCAAAGCCTTCGACAAAGGGCAGATACGTTATGAAAGTTCTCGTTACCGGCGGATGCGGTTACATCGGCAGCCACACGGTCCGCGCGTTGGTCAACAGCGGCCACGACGTGTTGGTTCTGGATAATCTCGTTAACGGCCATCGCCGCGCCATCGACGAGCAGGTCGGGTTCGTCGCGGGAGATCTGGAAGATCGCACGCTGCTGGCGGAATTGTTCGAGGCCGAGAAATTTGACGCCATCGTGCACTTCGCCGCCTTTATTGAGGTTGGTGAGTCAGTCATTGATCCGCTCAAGTTTTATCAAAACAACATCGCCAATACGATCAATTTGTTGCAAACCATGCAGCGGTTTGGCGTAAAGAAGATGGTCTTCAGCTCGACTTGCGCCGTATATGGTACGCCCGACACGATGCCGTTGACGGAAGAGTTGCCCTGTAATCCCGTTAGCCCCTACGCGCGGGCCAAGTATGCGATCGAATGGGCGCTGGAAGATTGCAATACCGCGTGGGAATTGGGTTACACGGCGCTGCGTTATTTCAACGCCGCTGGTGCCGCATCCGACGGAAAGATAGGCGAAGATCATTCGCCCGAGTCGCACCTGATACCGATTGTTTTGCAAGTCGCGTTGGGCCAACGCGAACAAGTGAAAATCTTCGGCACCGATTACGATACGCCCGATGGTAGCTGCCTGCGCGATTACATTCATGTGGAAGACCTGGCCGATGCCCACGTGAAGGCGTTAGAAGTGTTGGCACCCGGTCAAAAACGCATCTACAACGCGGGCACCGGTACGCCGACGAGCGTGCGCGAACTCATCGATGTGGCGCGCAAGGTAACGGGCCATGTGATTCCCGCAATTGAAGAAGGCCGCCGCGCCGGGGATGTGCCCGAGCTTTACGCTAACGCTTCTAAGATTCGCGACGAACTGGGTTGGCAGCCACGCTACACCAAGCTGGAAGATATCGTTGCTAGTGCCTGGCAGTGGCATCAGTCGCATCCCAAGGGTTACGACGATCGGCGATAGATTGTTTGATCTGAGTACTGCGTTTCGCGAAAGCGAACGCGCGCTGTGGCACCGGTTTGTAACCGGTGTTCTGCGGAGGTGATATCTGCAGTCGCGCACGCTTGCGCGATTAACGCCTCTCAGGTTATCGTGCTGACCGCTTCCTTACGACCGCGGCTCTGATTGGCTCGATTCTGATAGTATTCCGTTGTCTTGACATAGCTCAAGAACTGTCTCGCGCCGGCATGTTTTTTACTGAAATAGTTCAGCCAGCTCGGTCAACTCGTGGCTTCTTCGTAAAGAACCCCTGCATCAACCAGCACCACATGAAAAGCGGTAACCATCGGCCGATGATTAAGACAATAGACATCGTCAGCTTCGCTGGCGGTGACAAATAGGGTGCCAAACCCGTCGCATATCCATTGCTATTCGCCGCCGCGAGGGTATCGAACGCGATGGCATATTCAGCCGCATCGACCAGCAGCAACATCACCGCCGCGGAAAAGCCATTAAACGCTAGCCAAATCACGATAGCGAAGAGTAACCGTCTCGCCGTCGGCAGCGCGGGAAACGCCGCGCGCGACTTGCGTCCAAACAGCGCGACGAACAAGAGAATTAGGGCTGTTGCGCGCAATCCACCGCCCGTGCTCGCCAGTCCACCGCCGATGAGCATGTTGCCGAACATCAAGCCGACCGACGCCCAACTCAGCGTGCCTTGGCTTACGGGCACGCTGCTCATCCCCGCCGAGCGCGCCGTCGCCGATGTATAAACGGCCGCTTGCCAGCGCGCCGGGCCGCCCATCTCTTGCAATGCCGATTGAGATTGATCGACTTCAAACGGCAATGCGGGGCGATTTGAAGCGAACGGCCCCGTCGGTTGCTCAAACCAAACCAGCCCGATGGTCGTGATCGCGAGCAAGTGAAAGGCAAGCAATGCTTCGATCGTCGGAAGATTGCCGCGCAGCGGCGTGTTGGTAACTTCGGTTTCGTTGGGCGCGCGTTGCAGCAGCGCCATCACGATCGGAATACCCAACGAACCGATCACGGCCAGCGCCGTGATCACCAGAAACACTGTCGGCACGTCGAGATACTCCGCCAATCCCGACGGTGACAGCGTGATACCGCCGTTCCAAAGTGCCGATGCACTGTGAACCAGGCTCCACCACACGCGCGACAATGTCGTCGGAGTATCACCATCTTTCCACGCCATAAATAACACGACTGCGCCAAAAAACTGCAACATGAATGCGATTGACAGTACGCGTCGCACTGTCGGCGGCCGCGCGAGGAATGGTCGAACCAGTGCCAGCGCGATGATCGCAAACACCGCTCCACTGAGTTGCAACAGCGCCAACAACAAAACCTGCCCGAACGGTTGCAAATCACCCTGCACATCCAGCGCCGTACTGCCCTGCAAGCATGCCACGCTGACGGCGGTTTGCACGCACGCGGCGATATGACCAAACATGTCGTACTTGTAGTCGGGAACACCGGGGTTGGTAGCACAGGGTAGCGCGAGCATGCCGCCGATGATGAGCGTCGTGATCAACCAGATGGGGGCAAGTCGACGTATTAGCGTGGCAGGCGCGTCAAGTTGTTGTTCGCAGAACGCGAGCAGGTGCGCGCCGTACGCCCTCAACCGACAGCCGACGGCAAAAAGCACGAATGCAAGTAAGCCGACAGTCACGTCGCCGCGCAACAGGGCGACGGCAGCGGACGTACCCAGCGCGGTTAGCAAGATTACTCGGTTTACAAACTTGGGTGCGGAAAGCTTTGAATGACTACGAGGTCCCCGCGCCAACAGCAACTGCAAAAGCACGACCCCGAACAACGGTAATTGAAGTGCGACGACTACAAACGACGGCAATAACAAGATGCCATCAACATCGCGGCATAGATTCGCGCCGACGGCCAACGCAACGGCAGCATCCAGCGCGTTTGCGCGTGGGGATACCGCGCTCGCCGTAGAAGTGGAATCGCAATCCGTTGCCTGCTGGGTAGCCATACAGGGAGAAGTTACGGCGTGAAATCGATGCTGGCAAACGATAAAATGCGTATCTTGAATCGAGTCCTGCAACTTTGAAGATGAATTCTGATTTCGTCTGGTGAGAAAACTTAGTGATGTTTCCGTCCGAAGAACAATTAGACAAGCTTAGGAGAGAATTTTTTGCCGAGTTCGATGCGTGCTTTTTTAATTTTGCGAAATCCAAGGGGTTCGATGTGAGAAGGCATGACGGTGAAAGCGATCAGGGATTGGGGCGATTCCCTCGTTATTACCTCCAAAAGACCGTAGCATCTCTAGAAAAGACTGTGGCGTTCCAAGAAAAGACAGTTGCCTCATTCGACCTGTTTGTTGATGCAGGGCTTGATAACCAAATCGACGGTAAGTACGTCAGCAGGGTCAACGATAGGTGCACGGTCTCTATGGGGGCCGGGGCAGGATTTGATGTGGGGAAAAAGCGATATGCGAAGATATTTCTATGTTTTAAATTCCTGCCAATTGATGACTTTCGACAGCGGCTGCCCGAGGAATTGGAGAAAGTATGGGCGGAGATTAGCAACTGGGACGCAGATTATGTTAAAGAAACCTCTGGTTGGACTGATAGACCGCCCTATTAATAAAATTGCGGAATAGTGGCGGCCATTGTTTTATTTTTCTTCGTCAATGGCCTTTCCCTTTACCTCCAACCCCTTCAATGAATTCACCATCTCCGGCAAAAACTCGCATCTATCCGAGCGCGTTCTGCGTGCTTGTTCGAAGAGCCAGCGCTTAGCATCCGCGCGTGCTGGCTTTTCGCCGTTGACCTTCCAATATTCGAGAATTTTGTCGAAACCCGGCGTGCGCGCGCAGGGCCAAGGCTGCGTTTTGCGCGACAGCTTCTTATGCGTCCACCAACTCCACCCGATATTGTTCGCTTCTAGAAATGCCGTTGATTTGCGATTGTGATCGTAGGGCGGTCTCACTTCGCCGGTTTCGCCATGCCATAGCGGGATGTTGTATCTCTGTCGCAGCTTTTCCCAGCGCGTCATTTTTTCATCCATGCTTGCCGTCGGTGGATAGCAATGAAACGCGATGACCAGATGCGGGTCCCAATCGAGCGGCTCCAATATCTCAAAGTTTTGTGCCCGGTCATCGCCTTCAATGAATATAACCCGGTTCTTATCGACACGACGAATCTCGCGCGTCAATTCAACGTAGAATTCGCGCAACAGCGCCGTGTCGATGCCGTCGTAGCGCCGCAGGAGTGGTTCATTCAGTAAGTCGTACCCAACGATAATGTCGCGGGCCGCATAACGCCGAACGATTTTCATCCAAAGGTCGATACACTGCGGCCAGTATTTGTCTTTCTCCGTCCATAGCCGCGCTTCACCGTCGCTATCGGAGATATTCTCCGCGTTCTGACCACCCGGCGCGCCGTGCATGTCCCAGATCACACCGATGTCGTGCTTCTCGCACCAGTCAACGAGTCGATCGAGAATCTTGAAGTGAGCCTCGTTGTACGCGTAAGGCGGTGCGTCGGGTTGACCCGCACGCGGTTGTAACATCGATGCCAGCAGCGGGATTCGAATCGTGTTCGAGCCCCATGCTTTCATCGCGGCGATATCGCTTTCGATCAGAAAGTTGTCGTAATACAACCGCCAAAACTCGGCGGCATCTTCTTTGCCGATCAGATCTTCGATGGCCGCCTCAAACTGTCGCGGTCGATCCAACTTGCGTATGCCCCACATGTACCCTTCGGGCAACAGCCAACCGCCAATGCCAAAGCCGCGCAAGATAACGCGTTCGCCGGTTTTGCGTTCGACGATGTTTTGTCCCTTGGTGGTGTATTTGGCGAATGTGGGTGCATTAGATTCCGTGATCACGATGAACAACGCGAAGATGACGATAGGGCGGAAGTGAATCATGTTTTCGGGTTCCTGCTAAATGACGCGCTTGGTGGTCTCGGACTAGTTTAGTTGAAGAAACTGCTTCGATTAGGGTAACAGAACGTTGCGGTAGCTGTTGCTGAAAAACAGTTTCAAGGCGTTAAAGGCTTGCCTTGGCCGGTTTCATACCGTCGCGTCAATGACTCCGTCGTCGAAATGGTTCGCCGGACGGTAGGTCAGGTGATAACCTGACTCTGCCACCAGCAATGCCATTAATCGTGGAAAGATTAAGTCATTGCGCAGGGACTAAGGTGCGAAGCCCCATACCAACTGCATGCCGCTGCGGCATCCAAAGTCCGCGCCTTCACTGTCAGGTTTTCACCTGACCTACCAAGGGCTATCCGTTAAACTACCGCAACCATGGTCCACCTCGACCCCAGTCGTGATTCTGCTTTTCTCGGTGCCGGGCTTGGCGATCGCATTCGGCGCTTGCGGCGCGATCGGGGGATGACGCAGGTCGATCTTTCGCGCGCGGCCAACGTCAACCAGGGCCATCTCTCCAGCATCGAGCGCGGTCAGCGTTCGCCCAGCCCCAATACGCTCAAGGCCATCGCAGTCGCGTTGGGCGTGCCCGACAGCGTGCTGATCGGCGACGGTGATAATCACGACGCACCGCGCACGCTCGACACGCGCATGTTGCCGCTGTTCGGCTCGATCCCCAACGGTCCGCCCGCCGAAACGCAGGAACAACTCGAGATGTTCCCGGTGTTGCGGCATCTGTGGCATCCGGATCGATATTGTTTGCGTTGCGAGTTTGACAGTATGGAGCCGACGTTGAAGCGGGGGGATTTAATCCTCGTCGAGTATCGCCCCAACGTGGAACCCGAGTTTGTACAGGGTCGCATCTGCGCGTGTTTGGTGGATGGCCGACCGACGCTTAAGCGCGTGAGCGTCGAGTATCGCGATAGCGACATGCTCGTGATCTTGCGCGGTGACAACCCCACGACGCCGCCGATGGTGATCGACCAGTCACATGATTTTTCCATCCAAGGCGTGGCCGTCTGCCTCGTCGCGCGCGAGTTGTAGGTCGGGTCATCGACCCGACGAATCGCATAGGCTCATTCGGTCGGAGCGCCGGGCGAGTCATTTCAGTGCCGCCGCCTGTCTGTGGGCATCGATCTAGGCCCTAAATCCCTGAAAAATTTGAGTTTAGCGATATTGCAATAATTTATTGCAATATATTGACGCCCGTGCGGGCGAGCGGTATCCTGCTGTTTGTTAGGTTTTTATTCGGTTTCAGGAGGTTGCCATGACCGACCGATCTTCTCAGCATATCGACCGATCCGCCGCGCCCGAAACAGTCCGCGTGACGGTGATTCGCGAGACCGGCGTAACGCCTATGTCCAGCCGCAAGCACGAGGTGTGTTGGGATTTCGGCGTGCCCCCGCGTGAAGCACCTTTCGAGGTGGTGCGCGATCTCGACATCACCGTCGGCCCCGGTCGCATCGTGTTGCTGCACGGTCCGTCGGGGGCGGGTAAGTCGTCGATATTGGCCGCCATGGTGGAGCAGGTGCCGGATGCCGTGCAAGTCGAACGCATGCGAATCGCGTCGGACCGAAGTTTGATCGATGCTATCGCGCCGCGGCGTCCGTCGCGGATGGCAATGGAAATTCTAACGGCCTGCGGATTGGGCGAGCCGCGCCTTTGGATACGGCGTTTCGCCGATTTGTCGGATGGCGAACGCTTTCGCGCGCTGTTAGCCAAGGCCATCGGTGCCGCCATCGGCCGTAAGCGACCGCCGGTGATTATCTGCGATGAATTTACGGCGATCTTGCATCGTCGCGCGGCAAAGGCGATTGCGTTTAACTTGCGCAAGCTGACGACACGGTATGGTTTGACGTTGGTGTTGGCTTCGACGCACGAGGACATTATTCCCGATTTACAACCCGATCAACGCATCGATCTTGGGGAGCAGCCGCCGTCTGCTACGCTTACGCGCCCGCGTTCTTTACCAGCGTATGCACAACGCAAGCTCGTTATCGAACGGGGCAGCGTGCGGCATTACCATCAATTCAGCGCGATGCACTATCGCCATCGTGATGGGCTAGGCTTTGTCGATAAGGTGTTTTTGCTGCGCGAGTCCAAAAAAGGCGATCCGCTCGGCATTCTCGTATTCGCGCACGCGCCGCTGGAGTTGTCTTTGCGCAACCGCGCAACGGACGGTCGCTTCGTGCGCAATGCGCGACGATTGAATAAGGAATTGCGCATCCTGCGGCGGTTGGTGATGCATCCCGATGTGCGCGGCTGCGGGTTCGGTCATTATTTTGTTGAGAAGACGTTGCCGCAGGTGGGCGTGCGTTTTGTGGAATGTTTGGCGGCGATGGGCTCGATCAATCCCGTGTTTGAAAGGGCGGGCATGTCCAAGATCGGTCAGTGCCCGCTTCCCAAAGGGCGACTGCAACTGCTGGAGCGCATGAAGCGCAACGGTGTGGACCCGTTCGACGCAACGTTTGCCGACCAGATCGCGCAACACACGCACGTGCGTAAGTTGGTGAAGCGCACGATCAATGACTGGGTCGAAGCGCAGTACGGTGAGGCGCGCTATCAGGTTGATAAGAAGACACCGACCCAATTGGCAGAGACCTTTCGCCAATGTTTAGGAAAGCCACCGATGTATTATTTGTGGGATCGCAAAAGCGAATTTCCGGTAGTGAATGCCGACAAGCACGATCCGCGCAAGCGCGACGGTGGTCGAGTGTATGAACCGAGTGTGACTGGCAAAGGTCGGGGCGATAAGAAAAAACGCAAGCACCCCGGCATGTGATGCACGAGTGCAGCCATGGGTTGCCTAATCAAATATTCGATGTAGCGATGATAGCCAGCGCGAGTAGTAAGCATTGCCGTTACGGTTATCCAGCGCTTCGGCATGGTCCGATGCGATGGCGTGACAATATTCTTCGAGTTCTGAAGTGTCGCATTCAAACTGGGAGTCGTAGCGCGCGATCCGTGGTGCTTCTATCTGACCGAAACCGCGTTCGCGCAGACAGCGCAATGCAGCGGCCCCGCGCCCAAACCAATCCAACCGATCCAAATCTGCCTGTAGGGAAAGAGCTTGCCGAAAGCGCGTCCGCAATAGGGCGGTCGCAATATCCGTGTCGCCAATGTATGCCGCGAAGTGAAAGTAGGGTGCGGCAAATTTACAGTTGCCTTCATCAGTTGCCGCGAGCAAGCGCCGACCGCGATCGTAGATCGTGCGCGCATCCTCATTGCGACCAAGTCGCATTAACGGGGCAAGCAAGACGCCGAACGTACTGTGTGGAACAGTCGCGCAACTAAGGCGACCACGCATGATAGGTTTTGCATGCCTTACCGCATCGGAATCGGCACGAAGGCCGGCATACAGGCGAACCAGCGAGTCGACTTCACAGGCTTGGCAATCCGAACCGCGATCGCGCGGCGTATCTAACCATGGCTGCACGAGCGACATCGCCTTTTGGTGGTCGCCGAGAAGTGAATATACGTCCATGCGCTTGTGCAGGCCGGCTCTCACGCCCCAGCCTTGCCGTTTGAATCGTGCATCCAGGTCTTCAACGATGCGCACCAAGACAGCGCGCGGAACGCTGGCGTGAAGCGGTGCCTCGGTGGCAACCCATTTATACTGCCAAAGGACATCCGTCGCGGCAAAGCGATCGGGTTCGTGATCTGACATGGCCAGACACCACGCGAGATTCATAAAAAGCGTTTCAAAGCGCGGCGCTTCGTGGCAGGTCGATGAACTGAGAATCTTGCAACGGGCGTCCCATGCGGTATCGAGGTCTTGCAATGCTTCGGCGCGCGTGGCAACTTGTTCCAGAAGCGCGTCGCGCGCGCCGCACTCAGGCAACAATGCCGTTTCGTCGAGCAAGGCTTGTATTGATGGATCGACGAGGCGGGTGTTCAAGACTGCACCTCGGGATTTGTGCAGTAGCCGAGCATGCGAATCATGCCTGCATTTAGCCGTCCCAGATCATCCTGCTGTAAGGGGTGTTGACCACTCATCAATGCCTGTACGAACAATACTTCGATGGCGGTCCGTTGCAGTTCACGATCCGTGGCGGTGGCGAGTCGCTGGATCATCTCGTTGTTGCCATTGAGGCATAATCGAGTCGGCGTTAGCGCTTTCGGTCGCGGTGCCATTACATCGAGAATTTCATTCCACAGGCCGGATGCCATCGCCTTGGTGCGGTCGAGTTGTTCGTGAAACTCAGCTTCCAAACCCAGGGCAAAATAGGCGGGGATCTCCGCAGGTAAAAATGAACGAATAACCACTTCGCAATTGCGTCCGAGATTGGCCGCCGCACCGATATCCACAAGCGCTTCGTACTGTTCGGGATCGTTCGGCTCGGGCCACATTTCCGCCAGATCGGCCGAGTCGAAGCTCACGACTTCCAGATCGGGGTGGCGCTCGGCGGCGCGGCAAAGCAACTCTTCATGATACGTGTAGCCACCGTTAAATACGCGGTAACCCGATTGCGCCGCGACATTGCTCAGTCGCCGAAATTGTTCTGATGTGCGCGCGACCAATAGGCGCTCGTGCTCGCGGCGAAACTCGCCAAAGCGAATGCGACCGAGCGTCGTATCGAATTCCAGCAAGTCGATGATTAACTCAAAGAAGTCGTCATCTTTCACCGCGAGTCCACGGATTTCGGTATCGTGCACCGCCATAATGGCTTCGAAGCGATTGGTGTCGTGGCGCAGCAGGTGCGCCAGCCGCCCTCGAATGGCGGCGCCCAACGCTTCGGATGCTTTGGTAAGGTCGTCGTTGTAATGAATGGCCTCGCGCGAGGCGGTGAGCTTTAGCCCGCGCGTGTTCAGAATGCACCCCACAAACGTTGCCCAGCGTGGCAAGAGCCCGTGAACGTGTTCGCTGACGAACATGCCGTGAGCATAAAGCCGATGTGTTCCGTTCCACGCTTCTGAGCGCGTTGGGCGGATGAATGCATAGCCTTCGACGTCGCCTGTTTCGGATTCAATACGAAACGTATCGATAGGGCGGAAGCCCAAGGTTGACTCGCAGATGTCGTTGATCGCAATATCGTCGTCGACATTCAACTCCCAAGCCGGTTGCGGACGGTTGATCCGGATTTCATCATCGCCAACGGCAACGGTAATCTTTACCGGCAGCATCTCTGCGTATTGACGTGCCAGTTCGATGAGTTGCTCGCGTTCGAAATACTCATCGACGTATTCTTTGGCTGTGAGATAAACGCTGGTTCCAGCGCGCATCTGACTGTCGGCAACTTCCCGGACGGTGTAACTGCCATCGGTGCGGCCACGCCATTCGACGACGGGTGCACCCTCAACGCGTCCCGAGCGCGTCATGACGACGATCTCGTCGGCCACCATAAAGCAAGACAAGAGACCGATACCGAAGCGTCCAAGAAATCCCATTTCCTCTTCTTCGATACGCCGTTCGGCATCTTCGCGTTTAGAGGAACCGCCGACCGAAGATAGAAACTCGTGGACTTCCTTTGTCGTCAGACCTATTCCATCATCGGTGATGCACAACGTACTGGGGATATCGTCCTTGCCTTCGGTCAGTTCCAGCCGTACCGAACCTTGAAAGGCGGGATCGTTTCGCCGCCGCGCTGTTATGGCATCGACGGCATTTTGAATGACTTCGCGCACGAACACGTCGGGCGAGGTGTACAAGTGATTCGCCGCCAAATCGATAATTCCGCGCAAGTCGACTTTGAACCGCTCGTTTACAGGGTTTTCCGCCATTTCTTCCTAACTCCGACCATCCGCATGCGGCGGTAGCTTACATCACTGCAAAATGTGAGATGAGTTGAAAAGCCCAAGTGTCCGGGGTTAGCTTAAACTATGTATACGACGAATACAACGCTTGGCCGTGAATAAGGGGGCGCGTTGCGCTAAATAGCATCGCCGCGGAACGGGCGAGATCGCAACGCGACGGATGGGCGGTTTGACGGTGGTCAAGATCGACATGGAACGTATGGCGCAGTTGGCGGAAAAACATCCCGACGCCGCCAACAGAGAATTCCATGCACTATCGCAAGTTGACTTCAGCGAATCGGCGGTCGCCATGTCGGTAGCTAAACCATAGTCCAGAACCTTGCTTATATGATCCGTCCTTAGTAGCCCGCATACGGATCGGATTCAAAGTTCACGATCGCCGGTACTAAGGCGCCCGCAAGACATGCGATAACGAGTACAAATTGCACTGTCACCTTTTGCCATGCAGGCCGTTCATTAAATATCGCAGAGAGTCCGACGCACGGCACGATGCCCGCCAAGACCAATAGCGGAATCGTGTATTTAGGCACATCAATCGAATAGAAATAATGGCAGATCCAGAATCCCGGTAACATCCAGGAAACCAGTCGCGTTGCGCCATGGGCCAAATTGGTGCGGCCAAACATCGCGTAAACCGCCGGTGGGCCGAGTGCCGCTGAAAGTGCAGCCGCTAAGAACCCGAGCTTGGAACTGGTTTGGAGCGCGAAGATCACGCCGCTTAGCGCGGCCACGATACAGAGCATGAACGGGAATACGCGCGGTGAAGACTTGATGCCGAACGCGTGATGATAGGCCAGCCACAAAATGACAGTTGTCATGATGCAGCTCATCCACACGATTCTTTCCACTGCCTCCCAGTTACCCACGATCGGTCGCAGCGCCAAATCGAGGAAGACATGAAAGAGCGCGGCGGCCAGCAGCGTAGATAGGTTCACCGTCTCGGCGCTGTTTATTCGGATGACCACAGCAATAGATATAGGAATCACTGAAGTGAGTAACCATTGCCATGCTTCGACGGCCTCGAACGAAGCGGGCACATCGATGCCGCCAAGAAACCAAATCTGTCCGGCAATCGACGCGATGACAACCGTCACTACGCCCAAGACGCGCACATACGTGGGTCGCGATTCATCCCAACCGCGCGGTAACGCCGCTAGCCCGGCAATCGCCGCGATGACTACAGGCAGGCCCGTTGCCTTAAGGATGATGATGGGTTCCACGTTTGCCTGGCCTTTGGTTGTTGGTAATCGGTAGCCGAGTTTGAGTGGGGCGGGCAAAGAATGAACGAGCCGTCGCGAGGCCCCATCGAGGCTCGCGACGGTTTCTTCGATGCGCTGCGGCTTGGGTTTATTTCTTCGCGCCTTCCACGCCGACCATGACGGTGATTTCGTCGCCCAGCGGTCCCTGCATGTAATCCATGCCGAAATCGGAGCGCTTCACGGTGAACTGAGCACCGAATCCGCCCTTGACTTGATCGCGGAATTCGCCGGTGCCGACCCATTCGAAATCGGCAGTGACTTCCTTGGTGACACCGTGCAAGTTGAGGTCACCGACGAGTTTCCAGCCATCGCCGGACTTCTTCAGGCTCTTGCTCTTAAAGGTCAGTTTTGGGAATTGCTTGACGTTGAGGAAATCCGGACTCTTCAGGTGTCCGTCGCGATTTTTGCTGTTGGTGTCGATACTGGCGGGGTCGATCATGACATTGACGGTCGATTTTTCCGGGTTGGCGGCGTCAAAGGTGAAATCCCCCTTGATGTCATTAAAACGACCGTAAAACGGTGCCGCGCCAAGATGTGTTACGCGAAATACAACGGATGAGTGCCCGCTGTCGATGACGTAACTTCCGCTGGCGTCAGAGTTTGCGTTGTTTCCTGCATTTCCCGCGAGGCCGCCAGCTAGACCGCTGACCGTTAGACCACTACAAACTAAAAGGGACACAATTTTCATTCTTTCGCTCCGAAAAGGGGGTAATTCCTCTTGCCAGCCCCATCGGCTGGGCTAAATTTCAGAGAGGCGGGGTAGAATAGCGTGATTTGTGAGTGGTTTCTATTGCTATCTTTTGTTAACGTAGAGATAAGCAGTGGGACGGATATTCACTTTTCCAGACCCGTTTAGTAAGGGTCGCCGTAACCTCGGGAAATTGTTGACGCTTAGTTAAGTAATGAGACGTCAACAATTTGCTATCGGAACGGCCTGCGACGCTTGGCCACACGCGTAAGACTCTCGAGAAAGGTCGAATACGTTGAATCCGAAACTCATTGTTGCACTGGTTATTTTCGCGGCTGCCTTGTTGATATTTTTCCTCAACTCTGGCGATGCGGAGGAACTTCCGGATGAGACGCCGAGTCTGGCAACACCGTACAAGTGCCTATCATGCAATGTACGGGTTGACCTGAAAGATTCGGATTATTTTGCCAAACGAGAAGAGGTTGGTGGTGAACAACCGTTCAATTGCGATGCATGCTCAAAACGTGAACTGTATCGGCTTTTCGTTTGCTTTGTTTGCCAGACGGAGTTCTTTGCATCCGATGTGCCCGGCGGAAGATCCTCTTGTCCAAAGTGCGACCCCGAGCCTGAGGAATACGTTGAGCCGGAATACGAAGTAAGAAAGCGGGAACGGACGCTCAGTTTCTAGCTGACCGAGGAAGGTCGGCCCGGATGGGAGACAACGGAACCGTCCCTGAGCATTGTGCAATAAACATTAAGCGTGGAGTGGTTTTATGAAAATGAAAAACCGTAAATCGGCATTCACACTAATTGAGTTACTCGTGGTGATTGCCATTATCGCGTTGCTAATCTCGATCTTGTTGCCGGCGTTGAATAACGCTAAGCAAGAGGGTGCCAAAACGAAGTGTCTGGCAAATCTGCGCAGCATCGTTACTGCGAATTTGGTGTATTTTGAGGAGCAAGCCGGGAGCCGCGCTATTCAGTGGTACACGCATCCTGGTATTCGAACAGCGATGCGTCCTTGGTCCGTCTACAACCAAAATCGTGTCATGACCCCCTGGGTATTTGGTGGTAATCGAGCCCAGTTGCTGCCGGGTATTCTGAGTGGCGACGACCTAAACGATTCTCATGATTATCCACCCGAGATTCGACCGGTGAATAAGTTTGTTGACGCCACCGCCACCGATGATGACATTATTAAGGTGTATAGTTGTCCGGGCGATCGCTCGTTTAGAACCGGCATTATCAGTGCGGGACCTTCGGGAACTTTCGAAGAAGAGACTGAGTCTTTCGTCGCGAATGGTTCGAGTTACACGCTGAACACGCGCTTCATGCAAGGCTATGCAGGAAACAATGGCGCTGCCGGCGCATTCACGATGGATGGCTTCGAGACGCATGACGATTACATGGGGCGTATTGCACGTAAGATGATCGGTGGTGATGCGTCAACTTTCGCGCTTTGGATCGAGCAAGGAATGTATAGCGCTGCACAGAATGCAGGGATCGACCTTGCCCGCAGTACTGCTGAAGAGCGGCGTGGCGGTTATCACCGCAAGTTCTCTTCCTGGTCGATGGGCTTTGCCGACGGCCACGCCAGAAACCAATACTACGATACGCGGGTAGCTGTGATGCCTGGTGTGACCATTTGGCAACCGGGTTTCAATCCTTTGAACAACCCGTAAGCCGGTTTTTCGCAAATCAAATTTGCAAACCTCGCACGGCGATTGGATGTGTTGCTACATCGAATCGCCGTTTTTTTATTAGGAGTTATCCCAAAACTCCCCCTCCCTTGCAGGTTGGCATTAGGTGAGGGTTGCATTTGCCGGAGAAATCCAAATTTCTTCAAGCACGCAAAGCGTCAAAACTCGGTCTTGGGATTGCCTCTAATTATCAAAGGAGTTTTTCTTGTCGGCCCCGATGATTCCATTTTCTTTACCAAATCTAACGACCGTAGAACAATTGCAGCGCGGCGATTCGTTGTTACGAACGACAAGCGGGCGCCGCAGTTGTCGCTTTTTTGCTGATCGTCCCGTGCCACGCACTGTCGTTGAGAAAGCATTGGAGATCGCTCATACCGCTCCGAGCGGTGCCAATCGGCGCGGCTGGCGTTTTGTGGTGGTTGATGATGCTGCCTTAAAACGACAAATTCGGGAAGCGGCCGAGGCCGAAGAGCGCGAAAGCTACGAACGACGCATGACCGACGACTGGCGTGCGGCACTGGCACCGATCGGGACCGACTGGCAGAAGCCCTTTCTCGAGACGGTGCCATATCTGGTCGTGATGTTTCAGCTCAACGCGCAAGTGGTCGAGGGTCGCATGCAGCGAAATTATTACCCAACGGAAAGCATCGGACTGGCGGCGGGCTTCTTTTTGATGGCGTGCCAGCAAATGGGCTTGGCGACGCTCACCCATACGCCCAGCCCGATGAACTTCCTGCGCGAGATTCTGCAGCGACCGGCCAACGAGAAGCCGTTTTTGTTGATTCCGGTCGGTTATCCGGCGGATGATTGCGTGGTGCCGGATATTCCTAAGAAGCCGTTGGATGAGGTTTTGCAATGGAATGCCTGATGGGCGGCGATGTGATAGATCAGATTGGCTTGTCGTTCTCTTGTTAATTCGAGGTTCTCGTCATTTGTGGCTTCCACGGCCTAAACTTCTTAGATGAGCAACCCATCCGACAAGAAGAATCCCCACGGCGGCGTGGTGCACACCTATCGCGGATATGACCCCGGCAAATACCCGATGCCGGCGGCCGAGGGCGGCGACATGGTGGCCCCGGCTTTTAACCATCTGATGGAATACGGCAGTCTCGATGATCTTTCGCCCGAGCAATTGGCCGAGGCGGTCGAGATCGATCCGTCGCAAATTCAGGGACTCGGGCCCAGCCTGCAGTCGCTGCTGGCGATGCTGGAAGAACGCAAACGCAAGATTCTTGAAACGTTCGAAACGCAAGCGGCGCGCACTGCTGCGACAGATGAGTTCCGTGATGCGGCGGCGGATAAGCGTGCTGCCGAAATTCCCAAGCGCTTTCAACCGGCCTATCAGCGGGCTATTGCCGAAGAACAACTAATCGATTTGGAACGTTTGTGGTATCGCCTTGAAGGGCGCAGCAGTTTTGCCGGGCCGCTGCTGCAAATCATGGAGCGGTTGGGGCGCAAGTATCAGGTCGAACAACTCGACAGCAAATACGATTTCACCGGTCGGCAGGAGATGACGGTCGATAAGGCGTTAGAGGTTAAGGAAGAACTCGAAACCATCGATCGCCTGATCGAGCAACTGCGTGAAGCGGCAAAAAATGCAAAAGTCTATTTGATCGATATGGAAGCGCTGGGGCGTTTTGCCGAATCCGATCAGATGGAAGGCTTGGAGCAGATGCGCCGACAGGTAGATGAGTTGCTGCGGCAAATGGCCGAACAACAAGGCCTCCGCGAACAAGATGGCCGCATCAGCATCACGCCCAAGGCCTTCAAGATCTTTCAGTCAAAACTACTCGATCAGATATTTACCGACTTGCAGGCCGCGCGGACCGGGCGACATAACGTCAACATCACCGGCGACGGGGCGGTCGAGATGCAACGTACGCGCCCTTATGAGTTTGGTGATTCGCCGGCCAATATGGATATCCCGTCGACGCTGGTCAATGCCATGTTGCGCGACCCCGACGCGGCAAAAGTTGGTAACCTGCGTCTGCGTCCCGAAGATATTGAGATCCACCTCACGCGCAACACACCCAAGTGCGCGACCGCTGTTTGTATGGATATGAGTGGATCGATGCGCTACAACGGCCAGTACATTAACGTGAAACGGATGGCGTTGGCGTTACACGGGTTGATTCGTACCGAGTATCCGGGTGACTTCGTCGATTTTATTGAGGTGTGCTCGCTACCGGCACGCAAGCATATTTCTGAAGTGCCCGCGTTGTTGCCAAAGCCGGTGACGATTTTCGACCCGGTGGTGCGGCTCAAGGCCGATATGAGCGACGAGCGCATCACGGCGGGTGATATTCCGCCGCACTTTACCAACATTCAACGCGGCCTATCGTTAGCCCGGCAGATGCTGCAAGTGCAAGACACGCCCAACCGGCAGATATTACTTATCACGGATGGATTACCGACGGCTCACTTCGAAGGTAACTGGCTGTATCTCCTGTATCCGCCCAATCGCCGCACCGAGCAAGAAACCATGCGCGAGGGACTACGCTGCGCCGAGCAGGGCATCACGATAAATATCTTCTTGCTGTCGAGCTGGGGGCAAACCGAGGAAGACGTGCAGTTTGCGCATCGGCTGGCGGAAAGCACCAGCGGGCGGGTATTTTTCGTTGGTGGGCGCGAGCTAGATCGCTTTGTGGTTTGGGACTACGTCAAGCGGCGACGCTTCATTATTGGTTAAGTGCTAATTGAACATCTCGCTGGCACCTCGTTGTCGTCGTACACCGGCTGTTAGCCGTTGCCACCGCGCTGCGAGCTTTTGATGCGCCTATTCTTTTAGTCGCCGTTCATGATCTCTTTTGCGACCTCAGCCATTACCTCGTCAATGTTGCGACCAGCAGGGCGACCGAAGGTTCTCTCAAACAAGCTTGAATCCAAGCTTACATCCATCGGTCGCGGCTCGGGAAACCGCATATCGATCTGGCAAGTCGGTACGATCGCGTCGGGTGCGATATTCAACGATCGTGCCAAGGCAAGACCGATCTCAAGCCTTGATAGTCGCTGTGGTCCGCCCGCGTGAATAATGCCGCTAAAGTCTGACCGTGCGATATCCATGCAGGCGCGGGCGGCGTCGTTTAATGCAATGGGGCTGCGAAACTCGTCTTGAAATAGCTTCAAGGGCTGTTGTTGCTGTAATGCTTGTAATTGATTGCGAAACGTCGTGGGCCGATCCACTGCAGATAAACCCACCATAAGTGGTAAACGAACGACAGCCGCATTCGCGTACTTTGCAAGCTGTTCTTCCGCTTCTACTTTGGTTTTACCGTAAATCGAAGTCGGCATCGGCGGCGATGTTTCTTGATAGGGGGCAGTCGTTCCATCGAATACGAGGTCGGTCGACGTAAAGACCAAGCGCGCGTGGATCTCCGCCGCCGCTGCCGCCAAGGCGGCGGTTGCGTTTACATTGATGTTGCGGGCGCGGCCGGGGTGTTCGTACGCCACCATGACGCTGGTGACGGCCGCCGTGTGGATGATGTACTGCGGCTGACGGTCGCGGATGAATGCGCCTAGGCCATCAACGTCTGCCAAGTCAAGCGGTATGGTCTCACCCTGTGGGGGGCACGGGCCGTGCGGTGAAACAGTGCCGACCACATCCTCTCCGGCGGCGATCAGTTCTTTTAACAGAACGCTTCCAAGTTGTCCGCCGGCACCGGTAACAAGCCACATATAGATGTCCGAATTAACAATTGCACTAGTTGATAATGCTTCGTCTGCGTGAGTACATTAAACGACCGTCATAGCTGCTGGAAGGGCATGGTCGGTCGTGTTCCAGTCAGTTTGCGCCGGTTCGCAAATCGGTTGAACGCTGGCGGATAAGCGCATTCTTTGCTTCTTATTCCACGTTTGACCGTTAATCGTCCGAGCCGATGGCCCGATTGCTTTCCTTCGCGGTAGCGAGAATTTATCATGCAGTTACATTTCGGACATTACACCAACAACGGATTCACCGCGAATTGATTGTCATGAAACAAATTCTTCACCGTTCGTGTCATTCCGCCGCTTTCACGCTGCTCGAGTTATTGGTGGTGATTGCGATCATTGCGATATTGATTGCGATTTTGTTGCCTGCCTTGGGTGGCGCGCGTTGCGAAGGGCAGAAAACCAAATGTCTCGCCAACATGCGCGGGCTGGGGCAGGCGTTTGCGGCATACAGTATCGAAGACCCGGGCGGATACACGACCCCGATTCATCCGCAAGCCGAGCGCAATTGGCTGTACGATGGCGAATACGAATACGGCGGCGCGACCGGCCTCGGCGTGTTTGCCCATCCCGATTTTCGGGCAGAACAACGCGTATTGAATCGTTACGTGTACGGCACAGTACAAGTTGGAGCGCCGGTCGATCTTTACGAATGTCCGACCGATGAAGGCGTGCCCGATGCGCCGGTGGACTTTGAACCGTTCTTCACTTCCGGCGAAGGCGTTGGGAAATCAGTGCGCGAGTCAACCGGCACCAGTTATCGATTGAATAACCATATCGACTTTCTCAATCAGACGGGCTATTCAGACTTCTTTTACGGCCCGTATTTTCGCCCCAAGACACGCGTGCCAAGCGTTTCGGATACGGTGCTGCTGGAAGAAACGATCGCCGAAGTGGCAAAGTGGAATGATGAGACCTTTTCGACAAAGGGTTGGCACTGTAAGACGAATCGTTTCAATGTCTTGTTCGTCGACTCCCATGCCGGTTCCATTTTCCTGAAGGGTCAGCGCGACCTGAGCGATCAATATCCCGACTATTGGATATTGCGTGGCGATGGATGGCGTATGGATTGCTACCCTGCCAAGCCGGTGCCGGATTTGCCGAGTTTCTGAGACGGCTTGTCGATTGCCGATACAACCCATAGTGCCAAATGTTCGGATCGAATGTTAGGGGTGGATAATTGTCCGGCCCGCGCGTGATGGTTATACTTCGGCCTGCGTTGATTAGAGTTGGAAACCCGCGGGAGTTGAAACCATGCCCCTGCACGAATTTCAGTGTCAGGCCTGTGAGCACGTGTTTGATGAGTTGATTCGGTCCGAGCAGGATCGACGCGCCGTCGCATGTCCGCAGTGCGGAGCGCAAGATGTCGCCCGCCAGGTCAGTGTATTCGCGGCACGCTCGGAAGCCCCTGCGGCCAAGGTGCCTGCCAATCCGGGTGGCTGCGGTCGCTGCGGCGATCCGGCCGGCCCGTGTGGATGGTAAAGTCAATGCCGGTCAAAAAGATCAGACCCAAACAGCGTCAACGATCCGCCCCCACGGCTGCCTTTCTTTCCTGGCTCATGCCGGGCTTGGGGCATTGGTGGATTGGTGAGAAGGGGCGGGGCGCGGTCTTGTTTGTGGTGATCACAGTAACATTCTGGAGTGGTATCGCCGTCGGCGGCGTGCGCACGGTTATCGCGCCGCGCGAGAACGGCCCGTGGATTGCGGCCCAGGTATGTATGGGGCCACAGTCGTTGATCGCGTGGAGAAGTGCGGAAAATCTGCGGCTGCGTGAAGCCGATTCGCAGCAACGCGTGAAAGATGGCATCGATTCGCCAGACGCGTTGGTGTCGTATCGATCGCCGTGGCCATCGGGCGATATCGGCGTGGTGTATGCGGGCATCGCCGGCTTGCTCAATCTGCTGGTGATGCTCGATGTATTGGCGCGGGTCGAACGGATGAATGCCGGAGGGCGCGTCTGATGGAATCGCTTCGCGCGCTGTTCATTAATTACATCGAGATTCGCGGCGTCGGCCGCTTGCTGATGTTGGCACCATTGATCTTGAGTGTCAGCATCGTATACAAAACGCTGCGCTGCCGAAAGCTCACAGCGGTGCCGCTGAGCAGTTTGCGTTTGTGTGTTAGTATTCTGGTCACCATGATGTTGTTTGGCGGTGTGTTACTCGCTGTTTATCGCATCATGGCTTAGTGATCTTAAACGCCGGGGTAACTGAAACGGCTCGGGCGAAATCGACTTGAATTAGGCACGGAGGTTTCCATATGGCAGTCACTGTTCGACGAGTAACTTTGTGGTCGACCAACACGGGTAACACGCCCGGCGCGCTGGCCCGCACGCTTTCGCCGATTGCCGAAGGCGGCGTTAATTTAGATCTCGTCATGGGCTATGCCCACGAAGACAAGACGGCCGCCACGATTGAAGTGTTCCCCGTGGAAGGCAGCAAAGATCAGCGGGCAGCGCGACGATCGGGTTTCAATAAATCTTCGATTCCGTGCGTTTGGGTGACAGGTGAGAACAAGCCCGGCCTCGGGCGCAAGATTGCGGCCTCGTTGGCGGATGTGGGCATCAATCTAAACTTCTTCATCGCACAGGTTGTTCGCAAAGAGTACGTCGGCATGTTCGGATTTGAGGCCGAATCCGAAGCCGACTTAGCTGTGAAGATCATCCGTAAGGCCGTGCGCGAGCCCAACGGCAAGAAAAAGAAGACCGCCAAACGTAAAAAGAAGGTCACGACCAAGTCGGCAGTCCGAAAGAAAACCGCCAAGAAAAAGAAAAAAACGGCATCGCGCAAGAAGACGACCACTCGGCGTCGCAAGGCGGGTTGATTCAAACCGCACTTAGCCCGGATAATTTAGCTCTTATTCGTATCCGACCGCTGCTTTCGATCGATTGTCGATCTTGGCAGCGGCGTTTTTGCAAAATGAACCTGCTCCGAATGATCGCGAGGCGCAAGATGATTCGTGTTTGGACCAAACTGGCCGTATTTCTGATTCTGGTCGCTCTGCCGTTGGGTTGCGACAACGCGATTGGCAATAACGACGGTAGTAGCAGCGACGATGCCAATCCGGCACCGCTCGATCAGCCCAAGAAAGAAAGCGCTAACGAGGGCGACGCCCCTTCCAAGAGCGAATCGATTAAGTCGGCTCCCGAGCCGAAGGTGACGGCAACCGTAAGCGGCCCGAGTTGGAGCATGCCGGCTGAGGAACTGACGCACAACTTCGGCGCAGTCTGGGCCGGTGAGACGCTGCGACACACGTTTGAATTCCTCAACAACGGCACGGAAACGTTGCGCGTGTTGGAAGCCAAGCCGCGCTGCAGTTGCTCGGTGGCCGACAACTATAGCAAGGTCGTTCAGCCGGGCGAAAAGGGCCGCATGCCGTTCGTGCTCAAGACGACAAATAAGCACGGCAAGGTACACGAATACCTCGATATCTCGCTCAACGATCCGAAGAAGCCGAAGATGCGGATCAACATGGTCGGCGAGGTGAAGCGTGTTGCAGATATGACCGTGACGTTCGACAGCCGCACCGACCCGGCGGATCGTGCGGCCATGTCAAAGCTATCAAAGTCGCGTGCCTTTTTTGGTGCGGTGCAGGCGGGTGAAGAGGTCCAGCGCGTTATTTCAATCCGCAATACTTCGGGCGTAAGCCCCCTTAAGCTGGACTTACAAGACATTTCCGGCGACAAGTTTGTCGGTCAACTGGAAGTAAAACGCCCGGGTGAATTGTGGGAGTTCTTCATCTTCAGCCAACCGCCGTACAACGTCGGCTATAACTTCACGCAGTTTATCTTTAAGACGAACATTCCGGAACAACCTACTTGGACGATCAAGGCGTCGTTGGAGTTGCCGCCGCGAGTCAAGATCATTCCCAATCGCATCGTCGCCGATGCCAACACCTATAAGAACAAACAGCGCGAAATCAAGATCATGAACAACGGTGATACGCCGATCGATGTGACTTCGGTGGCGTGTAGCGATCCGAACTATAAGGTGACGTATCTCGGCCCTGACCCGAAGAACTCGAAGATGCTGGTCGTTGAGGTCTTGTTGCCGCCCGGCGAATATCGGCCACCGTCGTATGGCGAAGTGGTTCGTATTGAAACGACCGACGCGGAGAAGAATCTGATTGAGATCATGGTGCTACCCGAATTGCGCCGCGGCGCAACGCCGCGACCGGCGGATAAGCCGTTGGAGTTTTATCCGGGTAAGTTGCTGGGGTAGGTAGCGAGTCTTCCAGTTTTAGGAAATAAGAAAGCCGCCGGTCTTGTCTGACAGACATCGACCGGCGGCTTTGTTTTTGATTTATCTTGGATTACTGATCCAACACATACGCAAAGATCAACGGTGCCACAATGCTGGCGTCGGAGTTGATCATAAAGCTCGGCGTGCCGACGTCGATTTTCTCCCAGGTGATCTTTTCATTCGGCACCGCGCCCGAGTATGAACCATACGACGTGGTGCTGTCGGAAATCTGACAGAAATACGACCAGTAGGGCACTTTCTTATGGAAGTCCTGAATCAGCATGGGCACGACGGAAATCGCGAAGTCGCCCGCAATACCGCCGCCGATTTGGAAGTAGCCCACGGGGCAGTTGCGCTCGACCCGTTCGATGTACCAATCGGCCAAATGCTTGAGCTGTTCGGTGCCGAAGCGCACGGCGTGATGGCCTTCGATTTTGCCCATCATCACGTTGGCCGTGAAGATGCTGCCCAGCGTCGAGTCTTCAAAGCCCGGTGTGTACACGGGCAAGTTCTTTTCTTTGGCAGCCAGAATCCAGCTATCTTTGGGATCGATCTCATAAAGATCGCTCATGCCGGGCAAGTCTATCAAGTCGTATATAAACTCGTAGGGAAACTTGGGCGTCTTGTTCTTGGCGGCCTCGGCCCAAAGCTCAACGAGGCGATGCTCGGTGTGCCGCATCACTTCTTCCGGAATACATGTATCGGTCACGCGATTCAAACCGCGATCGCGAAAGTCCGCTTCATCCTGCGGGCTTAGGTCGCGATAATTGGTGGCCCAGTCATAGCTCTTGTGGGCGAATAGATTGAAGATTTCTTCTTCGAGGTTGGCGGCGGTGCAGCAGATGGCGCTGATTTTGTCTTGCCGAATAATCTCGGCCAGCGAAATGCCCAACTCGGCGGTACTCATGGCACCCGCCATCGAGAGAAACATCTCGCCGCCCTCGGCCAGATGATGCTTCCACGCCTTGGCCGCGTCCACCGTTTCGCGGGCGTTGAAATGTCGAAACTGATGATCGAGAAATTGCGAAATCGCACCCATAGCCTGCATCCCTCAACAATGCGCGCGGCGGAGCATCCACCGCCGGAAATCTCAAAAAGTCGAAGCGTCAAAAAGTAGTCCCTGTCGGCAATTCTGGCAAGTAATGGCAAGCGCTGGGTATTGGTATCGATTGGGGGAGCATCGCCGTCCCGGCGGTGCTTGTTCGCTTTTCCCACCGGCGAGACGCCGATGCTCCCCGTGGCAACAATCCAGCGACACCAGTGCCAAGCGTTAAAGCCAGAGGCCACGCCGCAAGAAAGCAAATGGAGTCCGGGCCGTTCTTTCACCTGATGGAACCGAGCAAGTCCAAATACGAATGGATGTACGGCACCTTCCCCGAGATGGCGCTGTTTGAGACCGACGCCGAGCGCAAGGCCGCATTGAAATCGGTGCAGCGGCATTTGTTCGGTCGCAACTGGCGGTTTTGGTTGTACGGTCTCGCGGTGCTCATCATCACGGCGGCGGCCGCGCCGTCGGTCGTGCAGGTGGTGCTGGGCTACGGTACGCGCTGGGGAGTATCTACATGGATCACTGCGCCGTTGCTCGTGCTCGCGCTGATTACGGTGTATTACTGGGGCATTGGTATGCTGTGGGAGCGGTCGGTGCAGCGGTTTCTGCGTGATCGATTACGCGCAGCGGGCGTGCCCGTTTGTCTGGGCTGCGGCTACGACTTGCGTGGGACCGAGGCACCGCGCTGCCCGGAATGTGGCCGCACGGATGCGATTTTGCCGACGGAACAGAAGGTGATATAGTTTATGGACACGGGGACGTAGCTCAGTTGGGAGAGCGTCGCGTTCGCAATGCGAAGGTCGAGGGTTCGAATCCCTTCGTCTCCAGTTATTCCTCCTAAATGATAATCCCGCCTCGATTTGGCTCTCTCCCTTCCACATATCAGACTCAAATCCGGGCGCTCGACGGCCTGTTTCGTTGCCCGATTTCTCCTAGTCGACCGTTTATTCCGCGTGATAATCGCTTAGTGCAAATCAGCGAATCGCATCCTGTGTGTTATCAGAACCACCGATGAAGTTGCCGCCCCCAAGTCACTGGCAAAAAGTCGTTATCATGAAGGCGATAGGTCTTCAATATGACGCCCGAAATATTCCGACGAGCCAAACCGATCTTTGAACGCGCTTGCGATTTAGTGGGCGCGGAGCGCGCGGCGTATCTGGACGAGTCCTGCGCGAAGGACAGCGAACTGCGCCGCGCCGTGGACGATCTGCTCGCCGGCGACGACGACCCGATTACGTTGGTCGATTCGGGCTTGGCTCAGGAGCATATCGATTGGCTGGCGGCTGAGGTTGTCGGCAATGGCGATGTGCCCGAATCGATCGGCGAATATCGCATCATCAAGAAGCTCGGCGAAGGTGGCATGGGCACCGTGTACGAGGCCGAGCAAGCCTCGCCCAAGCGCACGGTCGCGCTCAAGATGATGCGACCGGGCATGGCAAGTCGCGAGATGATGCGGCGCTTCCGGCGCGAGATTGATCTGCTGGGGCAGCTCGATCATCCCGGCATCGCGCGCATCTTTCAGGCGGGAACGGTACAAACGGCGCGCGGCGAGCAGCCATATTTCACGATGGAACTGGTGAAGGGCTTGCCGCTGCATCATTACCTGACAAATGCGGCGGGCGATGTGGAAGCGCGGATCAAACTGTTCTGTTTGATCTGCGAGGCAGTGCACTTCGCACATATGCGCGGCGTGATTCATCGCGACTTGAAGCCCGCGAACATTTTGGTGGAGGATGAGGGGCGACCGGTCGTGCTCGATTTTGGCGTCGCCCGGGCCACGGAAAGCGACATCAAAGCGACCACGGTGACGGTGCAGGCCGGACAAATCATCGGCACGCTGGCGTATATGAGCCCAGAGCAAGCCAGCGGGCGCAGCGAGGACATCGATGCGCGCAGCGATATCTATTCGCTCGGCGTTGTGTTGTATGAAATGCTGACGGGCACGTTGCCGTTGGATATGAGCGGTAAGTCGGTGGCGGAGGCGGCGCGATCGTTGCAAGATGACACGCCCACGCGACTGAGTCATATCAATCGCTCGTTGCGCGGCGATTTGGAAACGATCGTTTCCAAGGCGATGTCGAAAGATCCTGATATGCGCTACGACTCGGCGTCTGCGCTGGGGCAGGATTTGAAACGCTATCTTGCTAACGAACCCATCGTCGCGCGACCACCATCGGTGAGTTATGAGTTGAAGAAATTTGCCGCGCGCAATCGGGCGTTGGTGACGGTGTCATCATTGGCTGTGGTGGCGCTGATAGGGTTAACGATTTTTGCCTTGTCGAGTGCGGCGTTGGCGAATTCCGCGCGGCGGGCGTCAGAGATTGATGCCTCGCGGGCGAAAGCAGCGACAGCCTTTCTGAGTGAGATCCTGGCATCGGCCAATCCCAATACCGCCGCCGGTGAAGAGGCGACGGTGCGAAGCGTGCTCGATGAGGCGGCGGCGCGTATCGATACCGGTGAGTTCGATGACTACCCCGAAACGCGGGCGGATTTGCACAAGACCATCGGGCGTAGCTATTTGGCCATCGGGCTGTATGAGCCCGCATTGGAGCATTTTGAGATCGGATTCGATTTGCTGGCAGCGCTACCCGAGGCACCTGCATTGGAAATGGCAGATGTGCGGGAATACATCGCGGGCAGCAAGATGTACCTCGGTCGTTTTGATGACGCGGAAAGCGACTTTATTGCGGCGGATAAGGTGCGGGCAGCGGCGGATGAGACAGGAGAGGCCGTCGGCCCCTTATGGCCGCACAGTTTAGCACACGTGTATTTCGAGACGGGTCGCTATGAAGAGGCGCGTGCGCTTTATCTGAAGGCAGTCGATAAGGCTAAGCAGTTAAAGGCCATGGGCAAACTCGCCAGCGCGCTGACCGGCGTGGCATCTTGCTGCGAGCGGCTGGGCGAAGACGAAGAAGCAATCGCGCGGCATCACGAAGCGCTAGACATTTACGAAGCGGAATTGCCCGATCGCAAAATGGATATCGCGAATTGCTGCAACAACCTGGCAAATGCGTATCAAGCGGCCAGTCGTGCTGAAGAAGCCATCGAGATGCATCAGCGGGCACTGGACATTCGACAGGAAATATTGCGTCCCGATCATCTCGATACAGCGATGTCTTATGCCAATATCGCCTTGCCGTTACTACAAATTGGCAAGGCGGCAGAATCGGAAGCCATGAGCCGCAAGGCCTATGCGATTCGCGATCCGCAAATGCCGCCGGTGCATCATCTGCGCGCGGCAAATCTCAATAATCTCGCGAAAGCGGTGATGGCGCAGGGGCGGGTCGAGGAAGCATTAGGGCTCTACAATCAAGCGGTCCAACAGGCCGAGGGAGCGCTGCCGGAGGGGCACCTGATGATTCTGGTATTGCGTGGCAACCGAGCGTATTGCCGGGGTAAGACTGGTGAATATGCGCTTGCCATGGCCGAACTGCAGCGCAGCCATGCGCAACTGGTCGATATATTGGGTGCCGATCATCGGCGGGTGAAGGTCGTGGCAGATTTCATGGCAGAGATTAAAGAGCTGAATCGGTAACGGCATTCTTCAGCAGATTGCCTGCTGAAATAGGTTGGCTATGAATCAACAGGAAAACTAAGACGCTGAATCAGGGCGCATACTTTCACTGGCAGGTTTGATGGAGCCGAAGCACGACGAGCGATTTAGGACGGCACTCACGCACCTTGCAGGGGCGACGGGCGTAGAGATGGAGGTGCTGTTCGAGCAGGTCTATCGCGAGCTGCGCGAGATCGCGTCGGCCTATCTGCGTCGCGAACGCGCCGATCATACCCTGCAACCCACGGCGTTGGTTCATGAAGCTTATTTGAAGATGCTGGGTGGGCGCGAGTTGCAAGCGGAAAGCGCGGCCCATTTTCGGGCGATTGCCGCACGGGTGATGCGGCAGTTGCTGGTCGAACATGCGCGCGGGCGCAACGCGATTAAACGCGGCGGTGACGGTCAGAAAATCACGTTGGCATCGCACCTGACGCCGGTGGCGCAAGTCAGTGACGGCATCGATCTGCTCGCGCTAGAAGAGGCCTTGCAACATATGGCGTCGCTCGACCCGCGCATGGTCGAGGTCGTCGAGCTGCGCTTCTATGGCGGCTTCACAATTGAGGAGACGGCCGCGCAATTGGGGATTTCGGCGACGGTGGTCAAGAGCGATTGGCGGATGGCACGGGCGCTGATTACGAAATTTGTGCGGGCGGGGGATTGATTGACCCGAACGGCGCTGCCGCAACTGAATTTTTGATCGCGAGTTCGCACCCAAGAAGTTCGGTTGTTCGTGTCGTTTGATTTTTGCCTCGGGGAGCATCGGCGTCTCGCCGGTGTGAATAACGGATAAGCACCGCCGGGACGGCGATGCTCTCCCAAACGATACCACTACCGAGGTTCGTTCCCGTTGATGTCGAATCGTCTGCAGGCGTCAAAAGACCTGAGTAAGAGAAAGATAAATTCTTGGCTGGTTGTGTCGTAAGTGTTTATAAATAAATGCGTTACAGTGGTTCTTGTTTTCAGGTCCGGGGGGTGTTTCGCCCGTTGGCCAGTCCGTGGCTGTCAATTCACGAATAACCCCCTAAACCGTTGACTCGCTCACGACATTTTTATAGCATCAGTGCTATATCGAAGTATTAAGGCTTCCCATTTGGGAGCTGTAAACCATGAATTAAGCGCATTTCCGCCATGGTTGGGAATTGGAGGATGTTGAAATGAAGCCAGGATTTTTTCGATTTGCCACGCTTTCCGTGGTTGTCCTTGCGTCGGCGTCGTTAGCGCACGGACAGTCTTTGCTGCTCGACTTTGGTAACGACCAAAGTTTTAGAGGTGCGAGTACGCCGAGCCCCGACGTCAACGGCAATCACTGGACCAGCTTGTTTTCGGGTGCCTTTTACACCGACTTGGTCGATACGACTGGCACCCCGACGGATATCAACTTTGGGTTTAGTTCTGCTCCGGGCACGGATTACTTCAACGGTCCCTCGGGTGCAACGCAAGATCCGTCAGCAACCGTCTATGACGCTGGTGCATTGGGTGACTTGGGTGTGAATGAGGCCGTTTACGACTACTACGTCAGTTCGACGTTTGAGATTCAGAACCTCGACCCGACCAAGCTTTATAATCTTACCTTCTACGGCTCGCACAAGTTCAACAATGACAATGTCACACGCTACACGGTATATACCGATGATTCGCTCACGACGGTTGTCGATTCGGTCGAACTTGAAGTTGGCGTCAATGCCGATCACAACCAGGATACGGTGGTGACGCTGACCAACCTTTCGCCGCAGGCGTTCAACATTCTCTATGTCGGTTTTGAAGGTGCGTCGGGCGGCAATGGCTACCTGAATGCAATGAAGATCGAAGTGGTGCCGGAACCGGCATCGCTCATGTTGCTGAGTCTCGGCGGCGTGGCGCTCATCCGCCGCCGTCGCTAGTATGCCCATCTTGGGCCCAGTGACGACCTAAGAATTTATCCTCCAGACGGTCTCTGAACTCGCGGTATGCAGCAGGGACCGTTTTTTTGTGCGCGGGAATCGTCGCGATTCGGCCTGATCCTGCCTCTTGGGCATCACGAGCGCTGCACTCAAGGGTGCTTCGATTTGGGACGTATGGGGGCTCGAGTTCGCAACGCAGCCTCATATGATTGCGCCCATCGCGCCTTAGCCATTTTGGCTAATTGCTTTAGACTCTCGGGTTTCTGATTCAACCAACGGCAAGCGTGTGTCCACGCAGTGGTTCACCAATGCACAGCAGAAACCTGACGGACGATGAGCGCTACTTACGAACCCGCCCAGATCGAACCCAAATGGCAGGCCTATTGGGACGAGCATCAGACCTATCGCGTGCCCAATCCGGGCGACGCAGATTTTGATGCGTCGCGCCCGAAGTTTTACGCCCTCGATATGTTTCCGTACCCCAGCGGGGCGGGTCTGCACGTGGGGCACCCGGAAGGGTACACCGCCACGGATATCATCTCGCGTTATAAACGCATGCGCGGGTTTAATGTGCTGCACCCAATGGGCTGGGATGCGTTCGGCTTGCCTGCAGAGCAATATGCGATCCAAACGGGAATCCACCCGGCGGAAACGACCAAGAAGTCAATCGATAACTTTCGCCGCCAGTTGAAACGATTTGGTTTCAACTACGATTGGTCGCGCGAGTTCGGCACCATCGACCCTGACTACTACCGTTGGACGCAGTGGATCTTTCTGCAAATCTATAACGCGTGGTTCGATGCCGAGCAGCAACAGGCGCGACCGATCGGCGAGTTGATTGCCGAGCTTGAAAGCGGTAAGCGAGCGGCCATCGTGAATCCGCAAGCTGCCGAACATGCCGATGAGCGCGACGCGCTGGCAACCGTAAATTGGTCGGATTTAAGTGACGCCGCGCGGCGCAAGATCATTGATTCGTATCGCTTGGCCTATTTGGGCGAGCAGACGGTGAATTGGTGCCCGAAGCTGGGCACCGCGCTGGCGAACGAAGAGGTGATCGACGGTCGTAGCGAGCGCGGTGGCTATCCGGTCTTGCGCAAGCCGCTGCGGCAATGGATGTTTCGCATCACGGCCTATGCCGATCGATTGCTGCAGGGCTTGCAGGATGTCGAATGGCCGGAGATGACGCGTACGCTACAGGCCAATTGGATCGGTCGCAGTGAAGGGGCGGAAGTCGACTTTCCGTTGTTGAGCGACGCGGGTGAGCCGACGGGTGAGCACTTGCGCATCTTCACCACGCGGCCCGATACCATTTTCGGTGCGACGTACATGGTGGTCGCGCCGGAGCACTCGTTGGTGGATGCGACACTCGCGAGCCCCGCGAAAGAGACAAATGTCGATACGCTTCGCGCCTATGTGGACGCGGCGCGCAATCGCAGCGATGTCGAACGGCAGGAAAACAAAGAAAAGACGGGCGTCTTTACTGGCGTGTATGCGCTGAACCCCGCGAACGACGAGAAGATTCCTGTGTGGACGGCGGATTACGTGCTGATGGGCTACGGCACCGGAGCGATTATGGCGGTGCCGGGGCAGGATCAGCGCGACTGGGATTTTGCCAAGGCGTTTGATTTGCCGATTGTGCGGACAGTGCAACCCACGGCGGACTTCGACGGCGAAGCGTTCATCGGTGACGGCCCCGCGATCAACAGTGGCTTTTTGGATGGGCTGCATATTGCGGATGCCAAGCGCAAGATCATCGATTGGCTGGAAGAAAAGAAATATGGGCGCGGACGCGTAAACTTCAAGTTGCGCGATTGGCTCTTTAGCCGACAACGCTATTGGGGCGAGCCGTTTCCGATTGTGTTCGACGAGAATGGCGATCATCACCCGGTCAGCGAAACCGCGTTGCCGGTTGAGTTGCCGCCGTTGGCCGATTACCAACCTGTTGAAAGCGACGACCCGACGCCGCTGTTGGGCAAGGCGACGGATTGGATCAACACGACAGCCGGCGCGGCGGGCGTTGATGGGTTGGCTGCCGATGCCATTGTCAAACGCGAGGCGAACACCATGCCGGGCTGGGCGGGGTCGTGTTGGTATTACTTGCGTTACTGCGATCCGAAGAATCGTGATAGGCCAATCGGCGACGCGGCGGATGCCTATTGGATGGGTGAGAACGGCGTCGATCTGTATATCGGTGGTGCCGAACATGCCGTCTTGCACCTGTTATACGCGCGCTTTTGGCACATGATTATGCATGACTTAGGGCATGTGCGGACGGCTGAGCCGTTTGGCAAGTTGTTTCATCAGGGCTTGATTACGAGCTTTGCCTTCAAGGACAAAGAAGGCCGCACAGTACCCGTCGATGAAGTCGAAGAACGCGACGGCAAACACGTATTGATCGAAACGGGCGAAGCAGTCGAGCAAATCGTCGCCAAGATGAGCAAGACGTTGAAAAACGTCGTCAACCCCGATGACATCATCGAAGAATACGGTGCCGATACGTTTCGGTTGTACGAGATGTATATGGGGCCGTTGGAGGCGAGTAAACCCTGGAACACCAAGGACACGGTGGGGCTTTATCGCTTCTTGCGTGATATATGGCGTTTGTGCGTGAATGAAGAAACCGGCGAATTGCGTATTAGCGAGCAGACGAATAACGATGTTGAAAAGCAATTGCATCGTGCGATTGCCAAGGTTGGCGATGATATCGAGCGGCTGGCGTTCAATACGGCGATTGCGGCGATGTTTGAGTTCAAGAACGTCGCACAGGCGGTGGAGAAGAAGGCCAAGGGGGCGTCGGTATTAACGCGCGATCAAATGAGCCGCTTGGTGCGTATCGTCGCGCCGTTCGCGCCGCATCTGGCGGAAGAGATCTGGCACAAATTGGGAGTTGCGCAGGCAGGCGAATCAATCGCCGCCGCCGAGTGGCCCGGCTACGATGAGAAGATGCTCGTCGATGACGAGATTGAGATTCCGGTGCAGATTAACGGTAAGCTCGTTAGCCGCGTGACGGTCGCCAAAGATGCCGATGAGAAAGTCATTTCGTCAGCGGCGATGGCGGAAGAGAAGGTGGCTGCACGCGTGGAGGCGGGCAATCTCGTGAAGACGATCTACGTGCCGGGGCGGATGTTGAATTTGATTGTGAAGTAGAGGGAATGAGCTTTGTATCTTATGTATGTAGATGAGTCTGGTGATCCAGGAAAGTACGACGTGAACATTGCGAAAGCTCTTCGACCAAGCCGTCATTATCTACTGACTGGGGTAATTATTCCGACATCGGAATGGAGGAATTATCTTAGTGCACTCATCGAAATTCGCCGATCAATCAAGAACGAATATGGGCTCAACATGCGAGAGGAATTGCACGGCGTGCAGCTCATTTATCCGCGCGGTTCTAAGACCTATAGGGATATTGGATCAAGGAAGAAGAGGATCGAACTGTACAAGAAGTTTCTTGAATCCGCCGTGACACGAATGCCGAATGCCAACGTGATCAATGTGTATGCGGATAAATCCAAGAGAGAACTATCGCAAGTCGATATTGAGGAACGTACTTGGAGATTCCTGATCCAGCGTTTCGATAATTTTTTGCGTTGGAGTGCAAACGGTGAGAAAGGGATCGTTCTCGCAGACGAGACTAACGAAGTGAAGATTCGGAGATTGATGAGGCGAATGCGCTCATTCAACCCTCTCCCAAGCAGATTTTCTGAAAAAGTGATCCTCTCGCCATGTGAGAGAATTATTGAAGATCCGGTAATGCGGAATTCAAAGGCATCGTACTTTATCCAGTTAGCTGATTTGATCGCTCATGCATTGTTTCGAAAACGTCAACAATCAGGAAGTTTGAGAAAATTTAACGTTGATCGATTGTTCGACATCACTGATTCAATACTGCTAAAGCAGGCCTCGCGATCTGACCCACTCGGAATCGTCGATGTGTAAAAAAATGCGCCCGCTTCAAGCGGGCGACTTTGGTACGGCCAGCTTCGATCATGAGGACCGGGCCGGTCGTACCACCTAATTATCGCCTATTTTATGGCGGCTGTCAAAAACATTTTAGAGATTTCGCCTAAGCTAAGGCAACTCTAGTCAAGGACTTATATTAATCATGCCCACCGAACTCGAAGCCAAATTACATGTGAACGATCATGCCGCGGTAAGGGAGCACCTCCGCGCCGCCGGTGCCGAACCGCGCGGTAGCGTGCTGGAGACAAACACTTTGCTCGACACGCCCGACGGTCAACTGCACGCGCGTGGCTGCGGCCTGCGCGTGCGGCTTGCGGTGTGTGACGATACCGGAGAGTTAACGTGCACCGTGACGTATAAGGGGCCGCGTTCGGCAGGTGTTTTTAAACAGCGCGAAGAGATCGAAACGACAGCGGGCGACGGTGACGCGCTGCGCGGGTTATTCTATGCCTTGGGCTACACCCGGTCGCTCATCTTCGAAAAGCGTCGTGAAACCTGGGCGTTAAACGGTTGTCTGATCGAGCTTGACGAAGTGCCGCAGTTGGGTCGTTTTGTTGAAGTCGAAGGCCCCGATGAGCAGGCGATTCATAACACAATCGACGCGCTCGACTTAAATGCAGCCGAGCGCGTCGTGGACAGTTATGCGGCACTTTTGGCGGCGACAGCTGCCGAGGGTGCGACTGAACTGGTATTTCGGTTTTAAGTGCGTGACCTGATGGGTTTCATGGTACGCGATGTTGCCGATGTCTACCGTCACAAACTGGTATCAGATCTGAATCTTCGGCCCCTCATCTTCCGGCCCCGGGCCACCAGCACCGGGGCCACCCGCGCCGCCGCCACGTACCGTGTCGACGTATGCAATACGCAACTGATGAACGGTTTTGGAAAGCACTTCGTCCTCATCTTTGGTGAGATTGCCCTTGGTCTTTTGTTCCAGAATATCGAGCATATCGATGAAGTGCTTGGCCATATCGAAGTTCGCGGGGATGGGTTGACCGCCGGGGCCTTGCATATGACCTAGGCCGGCAATCGCCTGCATCGCGAGGGTTTGCACGATCTCAAGGAAGGACGCTTCGCCGAGGCCGGGGCCACCTTGTTGGGCGGTTTGCTCGACTTCTTCGGCGAGCCGCTCTTTTTCGGCGGCGGCTTGCGATTTCCAATCGTCGTCAATGTGAATTTTCGGTTGCTCGTCGCTCATAAACGCGGCGCTGCCTTTCGGTTGGTTGTTTCGTGATTGCTTTGCTGTATGGAAGTGTAGGTCAACGCGGGCGATCTCTCAAATCGCAGTGTTTTCTCGATATTTATTGCCGTTGGAAGACTTGGGTGCCGTCGATCCAAGTGGCGCGGACCGACCCGGCACCGTGGATGATGTTGGCCGTAGGTTCCGGCGGCGCGTTCTCGTCCCAATCGATCGCGACCAAATCGGCGCGTTTGCGGAGCTCGATCGCGCCGATTTTTTCACCCATTCCAAGCGCACGAGCCGGGTTGATCGTGCCGGAAGCTAAAAGCATAGCCAGGTCACAAGCCGGGTGATGTTTTGCTACAAATCGCAACTCATCGAGAATCGAAAGTGAGTCATTGCTCGCCAGTGAATCGGTACCAATGCATACGTTGACGCCCTCTTCGATCATGCGTTGCCAGGGATGATTGCGATGACCGAAGTAGGCATGAGCGCGCGGACACCAAACGACGGACGCATCGGAAATGCGTTGTATGTCGGCATCGTCGGCATAATTCATGTGTGCCAGTAACCCGCGTTCCAAAGGTTTTGTCTGCGCGTACCAATCCTCGATATTGGTCGGTGGGTTATCACCAGTAGCGAGACCGCGACTATCCAAGATCGTTTGTAACGTTGCGCCGCGACCGCGCAGCCAGTCGGATTCTTCCTTGGTTTCCAGCAAATGCATCGTGATCGGAATATCGCGCTTGCAAGCGAAATCCATACAGGCGGCGATCTCGGTCGGGCGCACGGTGTAGGGGGCGTGCGGGGAAATGCCGAGTTGCAGGCGATCGGTGTAGGGCGCTTTGCTCTCGTTCAATTCACTATGCAGATGATCGAACATCGTAACGAGTTCATCAAAGCTGCTCGGCGGCTGAGACGCGCCGGAGATCAATTCTAGAAAGCACACCTTGCGTAGGGGCGCGTCGCGCAGGGCTTTGATCGAGGCACCGGTGCGCGTGATATCGCCGACCGTCGTAACGCCGGCGGCGAGACACATCTCGACAGCGCGTTGAATGCCCTCGGCTTCGCGCTGTTCCGCACCGGTCGTGCGGCGTATGGGGATTAGCTCGTCAAACCATTCCCACAGTGGGGTGCGCTGCAACTGATCGTGATAGCAGGTGAGTTCGAGATGCGTATGCGCGTTGACAAAGCCGGGCATCAGGATGGCGCGATCTTGGTGATCGATATTCACGTCGGGCGGTGCCACACCCCGAACCGCATCGAGCGCGCCGTAGGCGGATATCGCGCCGTGACGGATCAGCACGGCACCGTTGCGAATCGGTTCAGTGGTGATCGGTAGCAGCCAGTCGGCGGAAATGATGGTGGGGGCGGCGTCGATCGACACGAGCTTATTTCTTTACGCCCATCCACAGGCCATCGCCAATGGGGACGATCACGCTGTCGAGCCGGTCATCGGCGGCGATTTGATCGTTAAAGGCCTTCATCGCGGGGGCTTCGGGGTCGGTGGGGTTCTCGTCGAATAACTGGCCGAAGGCAAAGGCGTTGTCGGCCAAAATCAACCCGCCGCGGCGCACGATACGCAGACATTCGTCTAAATAAAGCGGGTAGTTCGGTTTGTCGGCGTCCAAAAAAGCGGCGTCGGCGGAATCCGCGGGTAGCGTGGGCAGAATGTCGGCACCTTTGCCTTCGTGTACCGTGATGCGGTCGGCGACGTCGCTGCGCGCTATCCAGTCGCGCGCAAAGTCCGCGTGTTTGCTCAGGGCTTCAATGGTGTGGACGTGTCCGTCGGCGGGCAGGGCGCGGGCCATGTTGATGGCCGAGTATCCCGCGAGCGTGCCGACTTCGACGACGGTCTTCGCGTTGGCGGCGGTCAACAAGATGCGCATCAGCGCGGCTTGCTCGGCCGAGATACGAATCGGCGGGATGTCGGCGGCAGCCGCAGCGGCGTTGAGGCCGCGCAGGAAAGCATCTTCAGGAATCGTCCGCGCGGCGATGTATTGAAAATGCTCGGTCGTGATGCGGGTGGATTCGGCGGACATGTTTATGCGGGGTTACATGCGTTTGGTAGCAAGCAGACTGGTGCCTGCCCGTGTAGGCTTGTGCTGTGCGTCAATCGTTAAGTTCGCTGGCCTATTTGACGGTTACCGCTTCCTAACGGGCGCGGCTCTGATTTACTATTGCACATTCACGCGGAAGTGTTTGAGGGCTGCCGCGTCGTCCTTGAAAAACTTGAACAGCTTGTCGAGGCTGGTGATCTTGAAGACCTTCATCAGGTCTTTCTTGAGCGAACACACGACCAATTCGCCACCGGCGGTTTTGATCTTTTTGTGCAGATTGATAATCACGCCCAGCGTTTGCGAGCCCAGGAAACGCACATTGGTGAAGTCGAGAATCAGCTTCGTCTTGTGCTGTTTTTCGACGAGGGCATATAGCTCTGTGCCGATCTGTTCAATCTGACGCGAGTCGAGAATTGAGTTGTCCTGAAACGTCACGACGGTTACGCCGGCATAATCTGTGACGAGCAATCTGGTATCCACGTATGCACCTCTGTGAGAGTTTCCGGAACGGTTGCCTTCCAGTGTTGGGCTCGTATCCTAATCCGAACGCAGCACATTGGCGAGATAGAGGTTGCACGATTTCGTGGCAGATGAATCCCACATTTTGGCAGTCGAAACGTCGGGTCGGCGCGGGTCGCTCGCGTTGGCCATTGGCGATGCCCGCGTAGATGAGGTCGGCTTTGCGACCGACCGGGAACGGGCGCGGGATTTGTTGCCGTGCGCCGACGAGTTGGTGAAAAAGCACGGCGTCGCGCCGAGTGATATCGATGAGGTTTACATCAGCAACGGGCCCGGCAGCTTCACCGGCTTGCGGATTGCGGTCACGTTCGCGCGGCACATGGCGTTGGCGACGGGGGCGCAGCTTCGGGCGGTGCCTACGCTGGATGTGATCGCAGCTAATGTCCTCGCGATAGCAAACCCACCGTTATGCGTGATACCCATGTTGGATGCCAAGAAAGATCAGGTGTTTGCTGCGGCGTTCTTGTTGAAGGATGGGGCTTATGAGTGTGTCGCGCCCGCACGGATGGTGCCGCCGGTGGAGTTTGTCGAAGCGCAAATCGCACAGGGCGACCATTCATCGTGCACGCTGATTGGTGAAGGGTTGCGACACCACTCCGAGAAGTTCGAAGCGTTGGTGGCAAAGGGCAACGTAAAGATTGGGGCGAAAGAACTTTGGTGGCCACATGCATCGCGCGTGATCGAGATCGGCCGACGGTTGGTAAAGCGCGAGGGGTTTACCCCCGCGCACAGTTTGGTGCCCGATTATGTGCGCCGGCCAGAAGCCGAAGAGATTTGGGAAAGAAGGTTTGGGAAGTAGTGCGGCACAATGTATTCGAGCGCATGGTGGTCCCCCAGCCCTGTAAGGGCAAGAGCACCCGCGCTTTGGCACCGGTTTGCAACCGGTGTGTCTGAGCGCTGTGGCACCGGTTCGAAACCGGTGTGTTTTTTGGGGAGTAACGGCTCGCGAAAAGCATTATCGATGGTAGCGGGAGGAGCAGTCCCCCAGCACCAGAGGGGCAGGGGCACCCGGCTATACCAAAGGGGCAAGTGCACCCGTTTGTTACTACTCGCCAGCGCCTGAGCGCAACCATGTCCGAATGCGGTCGCGCGTTTCATTCCAATCGCGCGCCAAACGCCGCTTTAAGAACGCTCCGTATAGTAAGTCGATCGATTCGGAGAGATGGCGGATTTGTTCCAACCGTTCTTCGGCGGCGACGCGACCGTGAGACTGGCCGTTGCCATTTCCATTGCCGTTCCCGTTGGAGTGCCCGCTACCATTTGCTGATTCGTCATCGTCCTGCTTGGGCAAACTTGCGCCGCTAACGTTAAACGTCTCGGCCTGCAGCGTGAACTCGTACTGCTGACCGTGACGCGAGAGAATCAAGCCTGCCTTGCGCGGCAACTTGCCGGATTGAATCGCGCGGCGCGCTTCGGGTAGGCGTGTAGGCCCGTCGCAGGTAATCGTCTCTTTACCCGTTTCCGCCCACGGGCATTCGAGCGTGAGTTGCTTCACGATCACAACGGCAGCATCGGACTCGTCGGGCAGGCCGACATGATCTTCCTCTTCCGATAGGTGATACCACAACCACAAGAGCAATTCGTTACCGAGCCAGTCGCGCGCTTCGGGGTCGTGCGACGTCCAATAGGCGATGTTATGGCCGTTGCCGTCGGGATGCGGGATAAACGCCGAGGGTTCCAAGTTCTCGAACATGCGTTGCACGCCGTTTTCTTCGGCCCAGTCGGCGGCGATTTGGCCGGCCGTCATCGGCTCCAGCGTTTTACCGAACGTCGTCTTAAACAGCGGATGCAATCGTTCGTGTACCGACGGCGTGGTGGCGGCGGCGTAGAGCACGCTTTCGCGCGTGTCGATCAACACTGGGCACTGGCGTTGTTTGCGATAGCGACCGTCGCCGATTTCGCGATCGACGCGATCGTTGGCGGCTTCGCGCGCTTCGCGTTTGATGCGCGCCAGCCGACCGCGCCCGCCTTGGCCGTTGCCCTGACTGGCTTGATAGAGTGCGTCGAATTCCATCTGGTAGTACGCGCGCACCAAATCGGGCGGCGGCTTATGCGAATCGATGCGCATGCCCAGATGCAAACAATCGAGCAGGATGTTCTTTTCCAGATCGAAATCGTTATCGAGTAGATGCCGACCACCGATCCAGCCGCTCTCTTCGCGATCTGCCGTCAATACCCGCTGCGAGCCAATGCGATGTTCGCGCAGTTTTTCGAGAAGGTTGTCGTCGAGCCGCTTGGGCGCGCCGCCCTTGACGCGAAAACGGGAAAAGCTCACCTGTCCGGAGATAAAAGCCATAACGAGCGTGCCTCGTGAGTGCGATGTAGAGAATTCCTGCGAAACCTTTGGAAGGTAGTCGGTTGGCGTTTCGCGTCAACGTGTGAAACGGTGTGATTTTCGCTGTGAATAAGTTAAAGCGGTGATGACGTACAACGGTGGATTTTGCTTTTTTTCACAGACTTGTGAATTCGTTATGATGGGCGAAGAGTAATTGAGAGTTGAATCCGTGAGCTTCCGTAATGGAAAGGCGAAATATTCATGTTTGGCGTCAATGGCGTAGCGTGGGCCATCTTCATTGTTGCTTTTGTGATCTTTCTGCCAATCCACTATTTGAAACGCCTCATTTTCGGTGACGTTCCAAATGGCCCGCTGTTGGCGATCGGTTTTTTTGCGCTCATGGTCGCGTTAGATGTATGGACTCGGCTGCGGGATCATGAGTACCGCCGCATAGGCGACTTGTTTGAAGATACGGAATGGCTGACGACCCGTGAAGAAGGCGGACTGGCGTTTTTTATGCCGCTTTGGGCGGTGTCGCTGGTTTGCGTAATTGTGAACGTCGTGAGATTGTTTACCGGGTGATGAGAGTGATTTGGTCGGTTCTGCGAACACCCATCGTTTCGCGTGGTTTGCAGGGCGTGTATTTTGGTCAATCGAGCAATATTCGCCGGCAGTCTTAAGATTTGGGTCTTACCAATACAGCGGGTAATATTGGATGGACATTTCTTATCAATCCTAACTCGGAGATGAACCGTGAAATCGCTTGCATACATTCCACTCTTCGGCGTCGTACTCATCATTTACAACATCATCATGTTCACCGGCGACGCGTCGTTGACGGTTGCGAAGCCACTGGTCAAGGCGACGCTGATCTCCGGCGCGGCGTGGCAGATGACGACGGGCGAATTGCTGATTGTGATCGGTATCTTTGTATTGTTTATCGAGATGTTTAAGGCGACACGCACCAGTACTGCCAGCATTTTGGATCATGGTCTGTCGATGCTGGTGTTTGTCGTGTTTGTGATCGAGTTTTTGGTGGTTAAAGGCGCGGGGAATTCGACGTTTTTAATATTGGGCTTGATGTCGCTGGTCGATGTGGTGGCCGGGTTCTCGATCACGATCGTTTCGGCACGGCGCGACTTGGCGGTGGGGGCGGCGATTCAGTAGTTTATTGCCGTAGCAGCGATATTGGTTGTATTGGAAGGGCCGAGGGCCGCGATGATCCTCGACTGGCTCGATAGCTTGGCGTTGACTATCGGCCCGGGGTGGGCGTGCTGTGTCTTTGCGGTTGCGATTCCTATTGGGTTGCCGATTTGCCTCGTCGCCATCATGGGCCTCTTCAGTTTTTTCGGGCTCGTCTTTGAGGAATGGAATTGCAAGAGGCGCATGCGCCAGCAGGGACGCCTGCTCAGTATCGACGATGTCAAGCGCAAAATTGAGGCAGAGAAGGGTACGTTGATTCTTGAGTATCCGGGGCTCGGCTGGAACGTGAATCGCGCATGGTGGACCGCCGACGACGTCGCCGCCATCGCGCCGATGCCGCCTCGTTCCCTCGACGATCTCGATGATGATCTGGACGTCGATTTGGAGGACTTCGATGGTCGGCCATTTACTGAGTGGGCCATTGCGGAATATTTGTCGGAGCGAACCGGAAAAGCGCTTTTGTTTTCGACATGGAGTTCGGTAGGCGTCACCGATTTGCTATTGGCAGAGTTTCCAGAGCTCAAGAAAGTTAGAGTCGATTCTCAGTTGGTAGATTTCATCCCGCCTGAGACTTCAAACACTTAGTCGCGGTTAGACTGGCTGATAAGTTGTTGTCCTACTTATGCAACAACGCCAGCGCCTCGGCCCGCGTGGCTGGGCTGGTTTTGCAAACGCCGCGCACGGCCGATGTCACCATCACGCTGCCCGGTTTCTTCACGCCGCGGCACGTCATGCACGTATGTACAGCCTCGATAACGACGGCCGCACCTTGGGCCGAAAGTTCGTGCATGAGTATGTCCGCGATTTGCGTCGTTAGCCGCTCTTGCACCTGGGGTCGCTGGGCAAACACATCCACCACGCGGGCCAGCTTGGATAAGCCGACGACTTTGCCGTTCGGTAGGTAGGCGATGTGCGCCTTGCCCTCAAAGGGCATCAGATGGTGCTCGCACATCGAGTTAAAGGTGATGTCGCGCAGAATCACCATCTCTTCGTACTTCTCGGTGAAGACGGTCTTCAAGACCTCGTGCGGGTCGCGCCGCATGCCTTGAAAGACTTCCTCATACATGCGCGCCACGCGCGACGGCGTGTCTTGCAACCCTTCGCGATCTGGGTCGTCGCCCACGGCGATCAGGATTTCGCGAACGGCTTTTTCGATGCGGGGTTTGTCGACTTTGAAGTTGGGATCGGTAGGTGTGGTCATGGTGTTATGGGAATCTATCTCTTAAGCCGTCTAATTCGAAGCCATCTGATCGGAGCGAACGTCAGGGCCGCGTATTTCAGAGCCGCGCCCGTTACGTCAGAGCCGCGCCCGTAAGGAAGCGGTGGGGGTAAGGCTTAACGCGCCGTGTTGATACGCATACCTTTGATTACGACACATCATGATCGCCCGCAATCTAATGCTATGGCTTGAGCGCTAATTCAGCATCGCGAATGGCAATCCTCACCCCGGCCGTTCAGGCTCCCGCCTTGGTCGCCTTCACTCTGCAAGGGAGAGGGAGTATTACGCCCGCAACTCAAGCTTCTGTGCCGTCAGCATCTTACGGAAGCGCTCCTGAAACTCCTGTATCTCTTTTTCTTCCAGCGTGCGATCGTCGTGACCGATCTGCGTACGCAACGTCAGGCTGCGCTTACCCTGCGGCACGCTGCCGCCCTCGTAGGCTTCAACAAACGCCACCCGCCGCAACAGCGGATGATCAAAGCCATGCACGGCCTCGCGAATGTTCGCGAACCGAAGACCGGCGTCGGCCAGCACGCTGAAGTCTAGCGCCACCTGCGGGAAGCGCGGCACGCTCGGCAATTTTTCATGATGGCCGAGCAGGTCGCAGATGGATTCCAACTCAATTTCCGCCACGACGAATGCCCAACTCTTCAAGCGCTCGTCGATGCGCGTCATTAACTCGGGATTGACCACACTCACCCGGCCCATGGTGCGATCTTTCAGCGAGACCACGGCGATGCGGGCGTCATCTTCCCAGGCATGAGCGGCATCGGTCTCGGCATAAACGGGCGTCATTTCAAACGTGGTGCCCGTCCAGCCGGCCAGCAGCGTGTGCATTTCGCCCCACAATTCGAAGGCGGCTTTCTTGCCTTGCTTGGCGATCAACACGCCCAGCCGACGATGCTGCGCCGTCTCGACGGCATCTTGCGCGGGATCGAACGCCGTGCCGATTTCGACGATGCGAAAGCTATCCATGTGATGCCGGTTGCGTTCGGCAAAGCGCAGCAACCCCGGCACCAACGAACGCCGCAGTTTGGCGCAGTTCTCGGCCGACGGGTTAGACAGCGTGATACACTCGCCTGCTTCGATGGCGATTTGCTTAAGCCATTCGTCGTCGTACCAGATGTAGCCATTTACCTCGTTGCAGTTGCCCGCTCCGCAAAAGTAGTCGAGCGTTTCTTCTTCGAGCACGAGTTCGGGCGATTCGGGAAAGTGCCGCGTTGATACCGTTGGCAAAGATGGCTCGATGCTGTTGTAACCGACGCAGCGGGCGATTTCTTCGATCAAGTCGGCTTCGATCTCCACGTCTTTGGTAGCGCGAAACGTCGGCGGCGTAACCTTGAGCCCTTCGCCGTCGGCAACGCATTGGAACTCCAAGGCTTCCAATATCTCGGTCATTTGTTCGCGCGACACGTCTTTCCCGATAAAGCGCTGCGCGAACGGCACGTCGAGGCAAATCGGCTTCGGTTCGTTCGGTCGTGGATACGAATCGCTGAGCGTGCTTTCGAGTTGCACACCGGGCAGCGATTTCTTCGCGAGGTAATGAAACCGCGCAATGCCCGTGACGGTGTTTTCCGGGTCGAGCGATTTTTCAAAACGTGAACTTGCTTCGGTGCGATGCCCCATCGCAGTGGCAGCGCGCCGCACGGTCGGTGCATCGAAGTTGGCCGATTCGAGCAAAATGCTGTCGGTCTTTTCGCTCACTTCGGTATCGGCACCGCCCATGATGCCGGCCATGCCGATGTTTTTGCGATTGGTTTGAATCATCAGCGTGCCTTCGGGCAGCGTGCGTTCGATATCGTCGAGTGTGGTGAACTTGGTGCCCGCCTCGGCGACGGCGATTTGGAAGTTGGGCACCTTGGCACCGTCGTAGGCGTGCATGGGCTGGCCCAGCTCGAGCATGATGTAATTGGTGAGATCGACAAGCAGATCGATGGGTCGCATACCGCAATGGGCCAGACGAATCTGCATCTCCAACGGCGCGGGCTGCGGCTTGAGGCCGGTCATGAGCAACGCGCTGAAACGCGCGCACAACATGGGGTCGTCGATCTCAATCGCAATTTCGGGCTTGGTATTGTGCAATTGATCGAGCGGCGTGATCGGGTACGTTTCCAGCGGCAGCTTGAGCATGGCGGCCATCTCGCGCGCGATGCCGTAATGCCCCCAACAGTCGGGCCGATGCGTAACCGACTTATTGTCGATCTCGATGAGCCAGTCTTCGAACAGATCGGGATTGATAACGGCACCCGGCTCGTATTCGGGCGGCAGGAAGATTGCATTGGCGCCGACCTGCACCAGACCAATGCCCTGACCCGCCACGATCATACCTTCGGCCTTGCGCCCCTTGGGGTCGGTGGTGCCGACTTCATGTTCGGCCACCGTTGCGCCGGGCGGGGCGAACAGCACCAGAGCGCCGACGCTGAGATCGGGAGCGGAACTGAGCGTCTCGTAGCTGCGGTCGGCGGTGAGCGTGACGGCCTGCAGCTTCTTTTCACCCTCGACCGGGCCGATGGCATCGATGCGGGCGGCGACCAGTCCGGCGAAGTTGGGCGTCACATGCTCGACGCCTTCGACCTCGGCCGTGGTCACGGTGAACTGCAACGCCAGCTCGCGCGGGTCGATATCGACAGGGATGTCGACGAAGTCTTTAAGCCAATTGAGCGAAATAATCATGCCATCACCCGCAAGTCCGGGCCTCCGTGCGCGAAATCGGGCCACCCTCGTGGCGGCTAGGCGGGCATTGTAGGGGGTTTGCGGTGGGTGACAAAAGGGGCGATTTGCCGCGCGAAGGGGTTTAGGGAGCCTCTGCATCTTGCCTATGGTTACGTTCCATCTTCGATGCCATGCGGATTGCCTCTTGGCATGCTGCGATTTTATCCGAGAGTGCGTGAGGTCGAAAAAAGGTCTCACGCCGATCGCAGTCCCGCTTAAAATTAAACCTAGTCAATCTCATGCTACGCCACTGCTCAACGCCTGCCTCAAATTCCAGATACTGATCTCGTTTCCCATCCAGATCATACATGATTGTGCACTCAAGCTGTCTTCCCTCGTCCGTCAGTTTCCATTTGCCGTCTGAATAATGAGTGGTCCTTTCTTCTACATGCCGTGCACCTCTTATAGACGTGAGCGTTGCGGTGTTATCCGGCTTTAAGTCCAAAATCCAAATTTCAGTTTCATTCATCAAGGGACAAATCCAGATTCCCTCAACATCGTCGACCGTGCATGGAACTGAGATGATTTTGTTGTGCACAATAAATCCGTTCGCAACAAAATTCTGAAACGGGCTTACAGAGATATCAAATACGCGAACGGGTCCGTCGTGAATAGTGATGGACTCGATTGACTGCCAGCCGGCCTCAGTGCAGATCTCATCGCCGGTCTTGAGTTTGCCCGCTTTTTGCCAGCCTTCTTTGGTCCGGATCGGGTGCGGTGCTGTGCAATCCACAACCAAGATTCGGTTAGTTTCAATTCGCAGATATTTGTCGGCGACCGAAGACCGTGTGGCAACCAATTCACTCGAAACGGCCCGCAACTCGTCATCGTATGAAATGACCTTTTGACCGACCTTGAGCGTTTCGATCGGAAGGTCGCCATCGGGGGTGCGAACCTGCGTACCTTCGACCAGACAACTGCTGCCGATGCAGCCAGCGTTGTTGATTGACCCGGCTATGACTGACAAAACAGCAACTGCCGTCATAGCTTTTCGCGTTTGCATGATGATTCCTTTCCTGAAATGCCGGAACGAAAAGTGGCTGATTCCAATTTGTTCGCAGGGGCCTGTTTCGAGACACGAGGTATAATACAGCGCTGAAAGGCGCTAAATGGTTCAACGCATCCAAAAAATCCTCGCCGCCGCTGGTTACGGTTCCCGTCGGGCCTGCGAAGAGTTGGTCGAAGACGGTTACGTCGAGATCGATGGCCGCATCGTGTCCGAATTGCCGATTCTCGTCGATCCGGCCAAGTCGAAGATTACCGTCAACGGTAAGCCGGTGCGGGCTGAGAAGTACGTTTACTTTTTGCTTAACAAACCGAAGGGCTACTACTGCACCAACGCCGACCCCGAAGGCCGGCGGCGGGCAGTCGATCTGATGACCGGGGTACGTGAGCGGGTGTTCCCCGTGGGGCGGCTCGATGCCGATTCGATGGGCCTGCTCATCATGACCAACGATGGCGAGCTCTCGCAGAAGCTGACGCACCCGAAGTACGGCGCGCCGAAGACGTATCGCGTGGAGGTCAAAGGTAAGCCCACCAATGAACAACTCGCATCCTTGCGCAAGGGCATCTGGATGGCCGAGGGCAAGACGCGACCTGCCGAGGTCGAGACGATTCACTCCAGCCGCGAAAAGACGGTGTTGGAAATCACGCTGCGCGAAGGTCGCAACCGTGAAATTCGTCGCATGCTGGCCAAGTCGGGCCACAACGTAAAGCGGTTAACGCGCATCAAGATCGGGCGATTGTCGGTCAAAAAAGTGCCGCTGGGCGGCTATCGCGCGCTGACGGCGAGCGAAGTTGAGTATCTGTACAAATTGGCAGACGCGGCGAATTCGGAATCGGCGCAGCGCAAGAAGGCGAAGAAGAAGCGTAGTAAGGCGGGTGCAACACCGGCGTCAGATGCATCAGCAACTTCCACGCGGCAGAGCAAACGCCCCGGCAAGAAAGCGGCGTCGAAGAAAGCGACCACGCGCGGCGGCCCGAGCAAGCCAGGCGTTGGCGGCGGTGCAGGCCGTGGTGCGAACCAACGATCCGATCAAGCGGCGAACTTGCCGCAGGAGCATGAAACGGCGCTCCCGCCGGGTGGCGGGGGTCGCAAGAAGCGGCGGATTATTATGCCGAAGGATTGAGCCGGCTCGTCGCCCGATTGATAACCGTAACATACTTAAATTCCGAGGGCCGCACGTATGTTATCAAAAGCCAAGCGATTTTTTCGTTTGATAAAAGGCGATGTCGATTGTTGCAACTGTCAACATTGGATCAGCCGTTTTGATGTTCAAACGTATGAAAACGGCGACCGCATTTGGTTTTGTGAGGGTTGCGGCGCCATTTTGAAGCCTGCCGATCGCTTTATGCTAACGGTAGCGCTCGTTTCATTCGCATGCGAGATGGGGCTGTTTTATTTGGTGATGGTTTGGGATCGATTCCTGATGGAATCGGGATTGCGAATCTGGTCTTTCCCGATCGTCGTGTTGCTTACTTATCTTTGTTGTTTCGCATGCTTTTTTGTGCTGAGCGAAGTGCTGGACGCCCGCTCCACCAGAGTGATTACACAACACGGTTACTGCCGCAACTGCGAATACGATCTGCGGCACGCCGATCATCAGCGTTGTCCGGAATGCGGTCACGATTGCCGACGCATGCGCGCGGCGTACGTTCGTTGGGTGAAAACCACCTTCGGTGGCCGCGACCCATTGGCAGATATTCTCAATCAGGAAGACGCGGCCTGATTACGCCAAGCCCAGCATCTTCAACACTTCCCGCGCCACATTCTGCGGCGCACCCGTCTTGACCAGCGGGTTAATCGTCGCCTTCAAGTCCGCCCGCACGGCGTCAAGCTTGTTGCGATCTTGTAACCACTCCAGCGCCTGCTGCGCAATCGGTTCGGTGCTGGTGTAGTACGGCATGAATTCCGGCACCATCTCGCGACCGGCGATGATGTTGGGGATCGATAGATACGGCGTGCGAATGAGATGGCGACCGATGAGCTGATACAACACGCGATTGGTGTTGTACATCACGATCATCGGCGTGTTCCAGTAGGCCACTTCCAACGTGACGGTGCCCGACGTTGCGAGCACGAGATCGGCAGCACAAATGGCGTCGGCACGCTGCTGATCGCCATCGATCAAGCGCGGTCGCGCCGACTCGTCTATTGTGTTAATGAGTTGATTGATGGGGGCGCGCACCGACTCACCGGCAACGACGATAACGGCTTGCAGATTCGCGAAGTGTCGGCGCAGCGCGGCGAGCACTTCCAATTGCCCCGGCAAGATTTCGGCGATCTCGTGCCCGCGCGAACCGGGCAGAATCGTGATGAGTGGATCTGCGTTGTGTCGCAACGATCGCATCGCATTCGCGTCGGGCGTGATCTGGCTGAGACGGTCGAAACTCGGATGGCCGACGTAGATCGCGTCGATACCGGCTTTCTTAAAGTAGGGCACCTCAAAGGGCCAGATGCACGCCAGTCGATTCACGCGCGCCCTCACGCGCTGGTTGCGCCAGTTCGGCGGCCCCCAAGCCCATGTTTGTGGCGCGATAAAGAACATCACCGGCACGCCGGCCTTTTGACAGCGTTTGGCCATGGGCAGATGAAGCGCCGGTGAGTCGGAGGTCAGGGCAAGGTCGTAATGGTGTTCCGCCAGATGGGCTGACACCCGCCGCATCAGTTTCAGCGCCCATGGAATCTTCTTAAACGCCGCCACGGCCATCGCCGATTCCGCCGTCAGATCTTCGAGACACTCGCAGCCGGCGGCCTGCATCTGCGGACCGGCAAAGCCGCGAAATTCGACCTGCGGATGTTCGGCGTGCACGGCGCGGATGACGGCGGCGACATGCTCGTCGGCGCTTTGTTCTGCGACCGAGACGAACACAGATTTGGCGGGCGATTGGCTCATGCGAGCACAGAGCATGGCCGCGAACGACGACGGCGGCAAGGCGTCCGATAATTTCCGCTGGATTGGATAAGCTGAGCGAGTCGGCGGAACATCGTTGGGGCGTGCTGCGCGAGCAAAATGCGAAGCTGAAATCCCCGACGATTGCGGAATATGCCCTCAATTGGGGAGAATCGCATCGAACGGTTCTTCGTTCAGACATCCCGCTCTGAAAGACATCCATGGGTAAATTGACGCTTGCTCTTCGCGACGTAAACAGGCGGCTTTCAGACTTACCGTTGCGGGCCCGGGCTTGCCGTCGAGCGCGCCCGATACGCCTCCCGCCGTGCCATCTTCCTTGACGATATTTGCCGGACGGCGTACCTTTAAAGGTTCGTCGCGCAATTTTGCGCAAATTCTTTGTTCACCCCGAGATAGGAGGTGTCTTTTGGCGTCGGATTTGGTCCGCGAACTCATCGATTGCGGGATTCACTTTGGGCACAAGGCTAGTCGCTGGAACCCGAAGATGGGCCGCTACATCTTTGGTAAGCGGAATTCCATTCACATTATCGATATCCGTCACACTGTGAAAGGCTTGCTTCGAGCGAAGAAATTCGTGACGGCCGTCGTTTCGGGCGGGCAGGACATCCTGTTCGTCGGAACCAAACGACAGGCCCGCGATGCCGTGGCAAAGCATGCTGATCGCGTAGGAATGCACTACGTGAACGAGCGGTGGCTGGGCGGTACCCTCACCAACTTTAAGACGATTCGTTCGCGCCTCGGCCGGCTCGAGCATTTGGAAGAACTCGAAAAGACCGGCGAATTGAAGAAGTTCGGGAAGAAAGAACAGTCCCGTGCCAGTCGCGAACGCGAAAAAATCGACCGTAACCTGGGCGGCATCCGGAAGATGAACAAACTTCCCGGCGCGCTGATGATCATTGACATCAAGCGTGAGCATATCGCCGCCAAGGAAGCGGCCAAGCTCGGCATTCCGACGATCTGTCTGGTCGATACCGACAGCGATCCGGATGGTGCCGACATTTTGATTCCGGGCAACGACGACGCTATGCGCGGCATCGAACTGATCATGATGCAACTGGCCGATGCCGTTGAAGTCGGCAAGCGCTCGCGCAAGGTCGAAAAGGATGACGGCGGTGAACAATCCGCTGGTGGTCCGGGGCATCGGCGGCGCTCGCGCCGCGCTTCGACGTCGCAAATGGCCGAACAACAGGCCGCCGACGAGAAGCCGAGCCCCACGGAAGACAGCGCGCCGGCAACGGCACCTGCACCGAAGCCCACGATCGAGCCTGTCGAGCAAGCCTCGTCGGCATCGAACGGCTGATCCCACGTTATCTCAGCGTCGCCGCCGCACGGGCGGCGACGCTTTCATCAATACCGTAGCAATCGACGAAAAACCGCTTAAGATGGCGGTCGTTCTGAAGGTGCGCTGCAACGCACCTGTGTAAGTAAACTGACGAAACACAGCACCGAGACACCGGCAGCAGGGAGAGATTTCGAGTATGGCAGCAATTACCGCCCAGCAGGTACAGAAGCTTCGCGAGAAGACCGGCCTGGCCATGATGGATGTGAAGAAGGCCCTTGTGGAAGCGTCGGGCGATGAAGGCGGGGCGTTGGATATCCTGCGCAAGAAGTTCGCCGACAAGATGGAAGAGCGCGGCGATCGCGAAGTCGCCAACGGTCGCATCGGCGTCTATGCCGATGGCAACTGCGCAGCCATGGTCGAGTTGCGCTGCGAGACGGACTTCGTCGCCACCAACAACGACTTTAAGGGTATTGCCGATGCGTTGGCCAAGCAGTGCGCGACATCGGGCATTACCGATCCGGACGAGATCAAGAAGTCGAACATGGAAGGTGGCCAGTCGGTGCAGGAATTCATGACCGACGCCTTTGGCAAGATTAAGGAAAACATCCAGATCAAGCGCTTCGCACGGCTCGAAGGTGCCGGTGCGGTGTACGTGCATCACAATGGGCAGTCGGCCGCCGCCATTACGGGCACCGCCGATCCGGGTGATGCCGGTCGCAAGATTTGTATGCACATTACCTCGGCCGTTGTGCTTGAAGGTCGCGTACGCGAAGACGTCGATGCGTCGGTCGCCGCCGAAGCCAAGGCCAAGGCCGCCGAAGAGGCCGCCGGCAAGCCGCAGGAAATTATCGATAAGATCGTCGATGGCAAGATGGATAAGTGGTACGCCGAGCGCGTGCTGGTCGAGCAGCCGTTCGTCATGGACGATAAGAAAAGCGTCGGCGAATTTGCCAAGGAGAACGGTTTTGAGGTCACCGGCTATCAGAAGTTTGAAGTGGGTGAGATAACCGAGTAGTCAATTTTCAAGCCGCTTGCGAGCGGCTTTTTTTATGCGCCGTGGCGCATATCAGAGCCGCGCCCGTAAATGTCAGAGCCGCGCCCGTAAGGAAGCAGTAACCGTCGAGTATTGCGGGAGGGTTGATACCCGGCGAGAACACCGGTTACAAACCGGTGCCACAAAGATCAGAGCCGCGCCCGTAAGGAAGCGGTCAGCAAAAGAAGTCTCGGGGTGGTTGATAATCAGAGAGAACACCGGTTCCAAACCGGTGCCACAGCGCAGATGAGTGCCACAGCGCGCGACGAAAATCGAAATCGACACTAACATGACGACCATGGCGAAGAAGAAAACCAACAGCAAATCGGGCAAGCCGCACTTCGAGCGCGTGCTTCTCAAAGTTTCGGGTGAAGGGCTGGGCAAGCCCGGCGAAACCGGCATCGACGGGGAAGCGTTGCAGCGCATTGCCGAGGAGATCGTCAGCGTCGCAGAGATCGGCGTCGAAGTTGCCGTGGTCGTGGGCGGTGGCAACTTCCTGCGCGGTGCCACGGTCGCGTCTGAATCGCGCATTCAGGAAGCGACGGCGCACTACATGGGCATGCTCGCCACTGTTATCAACGCGTTGGCATTGCAGGATGTGATCGAAGACATGGGCCAACCGGTGCGAGTGCAGTCCTCGATCAGCATTCACAGCGCGTGCGAAACATTCATTCGCCGACGCTGCATTCGCCATTTGGAAAAGGGCCGCGTGGTGATTCTGGCGGCAGGGACCGGTCGGCCGTTTGTGACGACGGATACGGCGGCGGCGTTGGCGGCTGTCGAATTGCACGCCGATGTGCTCTGCAAGGCGACGAAGGTCGATGGCGTGTACACCGCCGACCCCATGAAAGATAAAGACGCGAAATTGCTCACGTCGCTGGGGTATAATGAAGTGATCGACAACCGGCTGAAGGTAATGGACGTCTCGGCGGTCGATATGTGCCAACGCCATGCGGTGCCGATTTTGGTGTTCAACCTCATGCAAACCGGCAACATGAAGAAGGCCGTGATGGGCAAGCGGGTCGGCACGCGGATTGATGAATAGGCTCATTTGTTGTTGGGGCCCTTTGAATGACAAACCCGTTTCAAAAGACGCCGAATCGACGGCGAATGAGGCGGGGGACGAAGCTGTTGATTGGCTTGATGGGGGCGGTTGCGTTTTGGTTTTTGGGGGTTGATTGGGTTTGGGAAGTCGAGACTTGTCCCGATTGTCATTTCGTTAGAGATTCTGCCCATCATCGTGTACTCGGAATCTCCATCATAAATAACACTAACGAACAACCGTCGGACCTGGGGACTTTATTAAGTGATCTGGGAGTCCCATGTGAGCATCAAAATCTGACGCACTGGCGGAAGCACCGTTGGTGGGGATTTGTATTCTGCAGTTGCCCTTGTGTTAACGGTGTCTATCTTGTTACCAACAATGGTTGGTATGAAGATGAAGTATTTCCTTACATATATCAGTACGCCGAAGATCATCCGGACGCCGGTGCTAGATTTTGGAAAATGATTGAGACCGATGATGTCGATGGAATAGCACAAATCTGGTCAGAAGTTGTTCGTTATGGCGAGAATCGCTAGAGCCCGTGTCATGAGAATTCGAGAATCAAACTCAGTTGTGTCGTATTGATGTCCACTGATAAACCAACCAATCCGAAAAACTCTCATCTCTTCAATTTTGAGCCGAGCGATTTCGCAGAATTTCTTGAGGTCTTCGGTGAGCCGAAGTACCGAGCGGCGCAGTTAATCCAATGGATTTACGAGCGTGGCGTTCGATCTTTTGATGAGATGAGCAATCTCTCCAAGTCGCTTCGTCAAAATTTACAGAATGAATCGTTGCTTTATAGCAGTGAAGAAGTTCGGCGCGCCGCCTCCGAAGATGGCACGGTCAAGCTGTTGGTGCGCTGGCCCGATCAAACCACCAGCGAATGCGTGATGATCCCGACGGATACGCACAAGACGGCGTGTATCAGTTCGCAAGTCGGCTGCCCGGTCGGCTGTCGTTTTTGTGCGAGTGGGCTGGATGGCTTGCAGCGCAACCTGACGGCGGGGGAGATTGTCGAGCAAGCGATGCTGGCCCGACGCGAAGCCGAAGCGGCGGGCGGTCGCCTGAGCAATATCGTGTTTATGGGCTTGGGAGAGCCGTTCGCCAATTACGACAACGTGGTCCGTGCCATTCGCACGATCAATGCCGATTGGGGCATGAACATCGGCGCGCGGAAGATCACGGTCAGCACGGTCGGCGTGCCCAAGGGCATTCGCAAGCTGGCAGATGAAGGATTGCAACTCAATCTGGCACTATCGTTGCATGCACCGGATGATGATCTGCGAGCGGAACTCATTCCGTGGGCCGAGCGTATCACGATCAAAGAGCTAATAGACGCCTGTCGATATTATTTTCAACAAACGGGTCGCGAGATTACGCTCGAATACACGCTTTTGGCAGGTGTTAATGATACGCCGGCGCAGGCGACCAAGTTGGCACACTTCGTGCAGAAGGTGCGCTGCAACGTCAACCTGCTGCGGTATAACCCGGTGGATACGCTTCCGTACGAACGCCCCAAAGCCAACGACGCCTTTATGTTTCAGAAGCGGCTCAAGAGCTTGGGCGTGAATGCCCATCTGCGCAAAAGCCGCGGTCGCGATATCGACGCGGCCTGCGGTCAATTGCGGCGGCGCGAGATGCAGGGTGATGGCGCAGCGGCGGGTGTGTCGCTGCCGCTGTTGGACGGGTGATTGCGCCAGGGTGCTTTTGCGCACATTTGCGCGCGGTGATTTTGCGGCCACAGGCCGCGGCTCTGCCTGGTTCGCGCGTTTTCTTGTCTCATATCTGGATATCAAAACGCATGAGCAGGGGAAAACTACCGTGGGGCGATCGCGCGCGAATGGGCCCAACGAATTAGATAATGATGCGACCTGAGTTTACGTTAGAATAGCATTTGATGGACACGCGCCACTTTCATAAACACCTCTTCGATCGCGCTAGGGCATTGTTTGGCGATGAGCGCATAATCGTGCTGGCCGTTTCCGGTGGCGCGGATTCGATGGCGTTGTTGCACGGACTGGCGCGCGTCAACGAGTTGCGGCGCTGCGAATGGCAATTGCATGTGGCCCATCTCGATCATGGCGTGCCGCACAATGCCACGGCGATGTGCGACTTCGTCGGCGAACATGCCAAATCGCTCGGCTTGCCGTTTAATCCTGCGTTTATCGATGTGCCGCAGCTCTCAGCAGAAACAGGCGAGTCAATCGAAGAGGCAGGCCGCAAGGCGCGCTATCAGTTCCTGGCTTCAATCTGCGAACAGGTTGGTGCCAAACGGTTGGTGACGGCCCATCACGCCGTAGATCAGGCGGAGACCGTTTTGTTTCGATTGTTGCGCGGTACCGGCCTACGCGGCTTATGCGGTATGCGTCCTACGCGACTGCTTTCGAATGGTAGCGATGTGTTGTTGGTGCGACCGATGTTGGGATTGCGCCGTGCCGACGGTGTGGCATATCTAAAGACACGTCAGATCCCGTTCATGCACGACGATACCAACGACGACATCACTGCCGGTCGGCGCAACTATATTCGACAAGCGTTGCTGCCCGATGTCGCCAAGCACGTGAATCCGCAGGCCGTCTCGGCGCTGACGCGTTTGGCCGATCAGCAAAATGCGGCGTGGGACTTTCTGCAACAACAAATCGACGACGCCTGGAGCGACGTAGCAATTAAAGAAGAAGCGACGCACGTCAGCCTCGATGCGGTTCACTTGTCCGCCTTGCATCCGTGGTTGGTCGATGCAATTCTCCATCGTGCGGCAATTCTGGTAGCAGCAGGTCAAAAGGACATCGACGCCGATGCTATTCAGCGTTGCCGACAGCTACTGCACGATGCCCATCCGCGGACGGTTCAACTTGCGGGCGCGGCAACAGCCCGACGGCGCGGACGGTTTATCGACTTTTGCCGCACTGACGATGGTGTTGAGAGAAATGATCCGATGAATACCACAGTCATCGAATCAACGGGTTCGGCTACGTGACGAATCTCAACCACAAGCTAGCCATGCTGTTCATCATGGCAGTGCTGCTACGCGTCGCACTGCTTGCTTACGCGGCGATGCATCCGCAGCGCTTCGATTTTCCCGATTCTCAACGATATGTAACCGTCGCGCGCAACATCGCCGCTGGTAACGGGCCGGTGCAGGCACGCGACGTCTTGGCGGGGACCGACCCTGCCTATCCCGGCATGTTGGCCGTCGGGATTTTTCTCGGCTGCGAATCCGACGCAGCAATCATGAATGTCGGTCGGGTGATAAACGCCGTCGCCGCTTTGGTTGTGATCTGGTTTTGTTTTGCGATCGGTCGGCATTTCTTTAATGAACGCGTGGGGTTGTTGGCCGCGCTATGTTGTGCAGTCGATCCGATTCTGCTTTATTTCAATGCCTTGGTGCTAACCGAGTTACCGTTTATCGCGCTGTTGCTGGGGTCGCTTTATGGCTTGCTGCGGTATCGCGAGACCTATCAAACGCAATGGGCTTGGTTGGCGGGGGCGCTCATGGGGTTGGGCATCCTCACCCGCAGTAGCAGCCTGTTATTGTTCGTGCCTTACTTGCTGTTGACGTTAATCCTGCCTGCGATCACCACTGCCGAACGCGACAAACAGCGCTTGCGCCGACCGCGCGCGGCTACGCTCTTCTTATTCGGCATGCTGTTGGTACTGTTTCCCACGATCTACCGTAACTATCAATTGTTCGGTGAGTTCGTGCCCGTGCGCACCGGTAGCGGGGCAAGTCTTTTGGAGTCGCTCGGGCCGTGGGCCGATGGCGGCCCCGGCATGGAAAAAATTGAGTATCCGTCGGTTCCAACCGATGCCGACGAAGTACGGCGCGATGTGATTTATCGAGAGGCGGCCTTGTCATGGACGCGCGCGCATCCGACCGAAACACTCAGTCTTGCTTGGCTAAAGCTTACGCGCACCTGGTCGATCACGATGAATGCGCCGGGCTATCAAACGGGTGTCTACGCCGTGATTTGTTGGTTGTCGGTGTTTCCCATTTTTGTCCTCGGTGCAATCGGCATTTGGCAGCAACGGGGCCGTTGGTGGCTGCTCGCGTTCTTGCTTGCACCCGCCGCGTACTTTACTCTCGTGCATATGGTTTTCGTGGGGTCGGTGCGTTACCGATTGCCGGCGATGCCGATGATCTTCATCCTGGCGGTGACGACGCTGGATCGTTGGTTGCCGCAGCGGGATGATCTGCGATCGATTGAGTCAGCGTGACCAGGCGTTTGCGTCGACAATCCCATTCGTTGCGCGAACTGCGCGAGTTTGTCAGTAACCGTAGCGCGGTACGGTTTCCGACATCGATCGCGCGGCGGCGTGTCGGCCTGATTCTGCTGACCATCTTCGGCTTCTTTTTCGCGGCCTATACGATTAGCACCACGAGTGAGTCGATTCGCGCCCGTGCCGTGCGCGTATTGAAGAAGCTCACGCCCGGCGGCGTTGAGATTGAAGTGGGGCGTGCGTCCTTCAGAATGTTCGAAGGCATCACGCTGCACGATGTGCATATCTATTTGCCTTACGATAAAGAGATCGATGAAGAGGCAGTCGATCGCGCCGAGCGCGAAGTATTTGCCGTTGAAAAACTGCAGCTCGAACACGATCCATGGCGGTTGTTGATCGGCGATTTGCGCATCAAACAAGTGCTGGCCGTCAAGCCGACGATCGTTCTCAGCTACAACCTCGAAACCGGCAAGCGTAACTGGGAATTGTTATACAAACGCAGGAGACGAGATCGCAAGCGTGACCGGCTCCCCTTTCGACCGATCGTGACGATTCGCTCCGCCGAAGCCGTGGTGGTGGCGGTTCATGAAGACGGTAGGAGAGAGCAGCACGTCGAAAAGCTCGATGCCGACGTGCGGCCTAGCAAGCAGAGCGATTCGGGCTACAACATCGAGATTCGACGGTACTCCAACCCAATCGGTCGCGCTTCGGTACACTTCGATCCGGTGGCCGGTGTCGTCTCGAATTCCCCCTTTTTTCCAACGGCGACGGTGCGCACGCAACTGCCGGCCGTCGCGCAAGAGTTGTTCGACACGTTGGCGTTGGACGGCGATGTACGGCTTAGTCGATACGTCTTCGATCGCGAAACGGATGCGCAGCGCGATATGCGTATCAAGTTTGAGAACGTGAATTGTATCGTGCCCCTTTGGCTGACGGCCGGATTACAAAAACCCGAAGCCGATGACAACGAAGAAGCGGACCTGCTGGAGCCATTTGTTACGTTGCGGCAACTCGAAGGAAAGGTTGAACTTATCGCTCAGGATATCGTCGTCGATGTGCAAGGCACAATGAACGGTGCCCCCTGTCACATCTATGGGAAACTGATGCGCGGTGATGGTGACATCACGACGTTGGGAATGGACCTGCATATCGACGCCGAGGACTTTGCCGCTTTTGAGGGCAAGGCGCGCAATCGCATTATGGCCGATGGTCGATTCCCGAATGAGCTGCGTAGCTTCCTGGAAGACTTCGATCCACATGGCAATCTTGACATCAATTTGCATCTGGTTCGCGATGCGAATTCGCCCGGTACGCTGCGTGTGGATGGACTGCTCGATATTCATGGTCTTAACGGTGCGGCGCGTTGGTTTCCGTTTCGGTTATACAACATCACTGGTAAGACGCGCTTCGATGGTTGGGATATTTATATCGAAGACATTCGCGGTAACCACGGCGTCGGTCATGCCTCGGTCAACGGTTACGTCGATAACCGACTGGGATACTCGGCCTTTACACTCGACATTCGCGCGACGGGCATTCCGCTCGACACACATTTGTTCAGTGCGATGCCCGATCGTTATCAGAGTGTCTGGCGGCGTTTTATGCCGTATGGGTCAGCCGATGTGCGCGTGCGATTGGATCGGGAGGGCGCTCCCAAGCCCGGTCCGCGACCAAACCTCTATACCGTAATTACGGCTGACCTACGCGATGCCGTCGCCATCTTTCGACCATGGCCGCGTCGCATTACGGATATTGATGGACGACTTGAGATTGAAGAAGATCGAATTCGCATCAACAACTTCACTGCCCGCGCCGACGGCGCGCCGATCTTGCTGGATGGTTACACCATTCTGGAGCCGGATCGACCCACGGAGATCGAGCTGCGCTTGGAAGCGCGCGAGTTGCCGTTGAACGATGAGATCGCGCAGGCATTTGGCGATACGCTGGCGAGTTTTCACCCACGGGGAAAGGCGAATATCCTCGGACGGCTATTTGAAAACGGCGCGACGGAAGATTTGGAATGGGATCTGGATGTACAGTTCTCGGGCGACCAAATTCGATATGAAAACTTTCCCTACACGCTTAGCAATGTAACGGCGGATTGTCGCGTTCAGTCGAAACGGGTGGTTGTGCACGAATTGCGTGGTGTGAACGGTGATTCGAATGTCACAGCCAAGGCCACATGGGATCGCAGCGGCGCTGAGCAGAATGTAACCGTCGATGTTTCTTCACCTTCGTTAGCGTTAACGACGGAATTGTTAAACGCGCTGCCGCAAACAGTGCGTGACGTTTGGAAGATGCTATCACCGGCGGGGCGCGTGCGGGTGGGCAGCCGTCATCAGTTTGTCGGTACAGGTGATGCGCAACGGCATACACATGCAACTGATATTCAATTACTGGGTAACACCGCAAGATTCGACGCGTTTCCATTACCGCTTTCCGATTTGCGTGGTTCGGTGCGGGTCGACAACACCGGTGTGGATATTCGAAATGTGACCGGTCGGCTTGGAGATGGCTCGTTACGTCTCAGTGGGCGAATTGACTACGTTGGCGAAACGTTGAGTGGGGTGTTGTCGATCGATCTGCAACGGGTCTCGTTCGATCGCGCATTTATCAATGCCTGCCCGGCTAACTTGCGCGAGTGGTTACGCGGTGCCGCGCCGGCAGGGGCGCTGTCGGCATCAATTGCCAATCTGCGATTCAGTCGCGATGTCAATGGTCGTTTCAGTTGGGATATCGCGGGCAAGATCGACTTGCATGACTTCACCGGTCAACTTGGCGTGGAATTGAGTAAGGCTAACGGCGTCGTCGAAGGTAGCTGCCGCATCGATCCTGACGGTAGCGTGTTAATTGATACTGATCTAAAGATTTCCAAAGTGCAGCTGGGCGGTTGGACGATGACCGATGCCAAGGGCCGTCTGGTGTCGCGACCGGAAGACGGTGTGCTGATTCTCGATCAAGTCTTCGGCAATGTTTACGGGGGGGAGGCGACAGGTAATGCTGTTGTCGCCTTTGACGAAAAAGAAACAGCATACGAGGCTGAGATCATTTTTCGCGATGTGCAGTTGGCACAAATCGTGGCCGAGCAGACTGCCGGTCAGCGTGCTGAATCAAAGCTGGACGAAGCAGACGAAGCGCAGGAACGCGCCCAGGGTTTGCTCGTCGGCGAGTTTAAGTTGCAGGGCTTGTCGGGCACGAACGGTTTTCGTGAAGGCGCGGGCACCGTGCAAATCCGCGAAGCGCAGGTTTGGAAGTTGCCGTTTATGTTGCTGATCTTTCAGGTGCTGGCCTTGGCACCGGATAGCAACGTGTTTCATGATGGTCGCCTCGATTTATATCTGATCGATGACTTGCTCTACCTTCGGAAAATCAATCTGCAGGGCAATGCGCTCTCGTTTGTCGGCGGCGGAAAGGTAAATTTGGATACGCGCGACATCGACATGCGTTTGCTGGCGGCCAGCTCGGTGCAGGTGGACGTGCCCATTTTACGCGAGATATTGGAGGGCGTGGCCCGCGAAGCAAGCGAGATAGCGGTGACGGGATCTTTGGATGACCCCAATGTTGAGTTGCAGCCGTTTAATAAGACGCGCGATGTCCTTGAAACCTTGTTCCCAAAGTTACCAGCACCCTAAGGGCGTCGGTCGAGGCGGCAAGTCGTTAGATCCGCGAACGTAGCCATCAGAGCCGCGCCCGTAAGGAAGCGGCTATCGCCCGATTTTTGGGGATGCTTATTCTCTGGATGAGACCACAATATTGAGGGAAGCTAATCTCATTTGGCTCGTTTGTGGGGATACAGAAAAACGATAAACGTATAAATGGAGGAAGCGGACCCGGGAAATGCTCCCACGTCCGCTCCACTCCGTTCCCCACCAGGCCAGGGCCTGGACCTGGTACCGTCAGATTCTGTTTACGCTACTTGTTTAGAGTAGCGACAGAATCTGCGCTGTCTGCTGATTGGCCACGCCCAACAGTGACGTTTGCGACTGTAGCAGCACGTTCTGACGCGACAGCTCGGCCGTTGCCGTGGCGAAGTCAACGTCGTTGATCGCACCGCGGGCCGATTCGAGCGAGATCTTCGTCGCATTGAGTGCGTTGATTGAAGACTCGACCTGGAAGCGTTGGAAGCCCCCGATGCGACCTCGTTGGTTCGCGACTTGATTGATGGCCTGTTTGGCGATCAATACCGCGTTATTAGCATTCGTGGACAGGTCGTTGGAGCCACCGCTGCGGATTTCGCTTAGGAACCCAACCGTGCCATCACCCAATTCATTGGAGAACAGAGCGTTGATGCCCAAGGTCGATTGCGTATTACTGGCGGTGCCCAACTGGAACGTCAAGCCACCGTCGGAGATATCGATGCTACCGACCGAACCGGCGGTTTGGTTGCCCGTTTCCGTCAGCGTGAACTGACCACTCGTACCGTTGCTGTTGAAGTTGACCTGCAAGCCATCGACGAATGCGTTTTGTCCGTTGACGGTTACGACGGCGTCGCTTCCGGTGGTTTGCTGAACACCGGTTGCAAAGTCGGCGTCACCGCTAATAAAGCTGGCGGCGACAAAGGCGTCGGAGCCGAATTCGCGGCTTTGAAGATTCAAGTCTGAGCCGCTGACCGAGGCGGATACGCCCGTTTCGGAGGCAGCTGCGACGATCTTGTCGCGGATATCGGTGATGCTGTCGCTTGCCGCAACCGTAATGGTCGCCGTACCTGCGGTACCGGTCACACTGAACTCCGCGGCGCTGATGCTGGTCAGGCTGCTGGCAAGTGTCGCGGATGCGACGGTACCGGCAGATTCCACGTTGACCGAGAAGCTCTGATTGGTATTGGTACTCGGTCGCGAGAACAGCTTCACATCGTTGACGAGCGTCGGCGACGTTGCGGTAGCGCGGATTGCCTGTTGACCATCGAGCAGACGTTTGCCGTTAAAGCTGGTCGTCTGCACGATGCGGTTGATGCTATCGATGGCGTTGTCGATTTGCGCCTGATTGGCGGAGACTTCGGCGGCGCTGAGACCCCCCGAACTGGTGCTTTGCGCGGCCAGCGATTCGATCTCGGAAAGTAGGTTTCCAATTTCGCCCAGCGCCGAGTCGGCAACGTCCAATACAGAATTGGCGCGCTGACCGTTATTGATAGCCGCATCGACGGCCGTCAATTCTGCACTCAGGCTTTGCACGGCGATCAAGCCGGCTGGATCGTCTGACCCTTTGTTGATGTTGAAACCGGTCGAGAGCTTGGTTAGCGTGTTCGACTGGTCATTGGAAGTGCTGTTCAAAATATTGAGCAGCGACAGCGTGTTGACATTGTTGACGGTAAGGCCCATGACTCTTTCCCTTCAAACAGGTGAGGAACTTTGTTCACCTGCAACAGCACGGCTGCAAACTGCAGTCGCCGCTGTTTTCAGTGCAGGCAGACGTCATTTCGCCTAACTGCCGGGAAAGACTAAGATATAACCTCGATTTGATAGATATTTCGGAGGGGCGGTAAAAGCTGATATAAGCTATTTGTCTAAATGCAGTTACAAGTCACGTCCGCAAGTGCGTTCGTCCGCTTTTAAACTGTTCGCACAGTTAACGCCGCATCGTCCGCTTTACGACGCGCGATAATGCGGTGTGAAGCGCTGTTGAGAATGATGGAACGCTCTTGGGGATGGTGCAATTGAGCGCGAAGGGAGCTTGGCGAATCGTAAATCAGCTGCGTTTACGAAGGCGCTGATGTTGAAGCATCCGTTTTTTTCGGGCGTCGCTGGCTTTGCAAGATTTCCTCGCCGTAGCGCGCCAACTGGTCGCGCGACCGCGGCCCCAGGAAGCGCCATTCGTCATTCTCTTTGCCAACAACGAGGAACGCTTGATTATCGCGCGTTTTAGTCGTGGGGGCGAAATTTTCAAGGTCGTACTCTACCACTAACAGGTACTGTTCTTGTTCCTCGTCATTCTCGCCGGCAGGCAGTTCGCGCAGTGCCAGAATGCGAGCGCTTTGCAAGACGTTAAACATCGATTCGAAACGCTCTGGAGACACCTGTTGCGAGTTGTCGCTGGTATACAGGAGGCGAAACTCGGCGTAGTTCGCTTCGGCGCAGACGCGAAAGAAACGGTCGATAAAACGGTTAAGATCGATATTGGTCGAGCGGATCTCTTCGGGGAAGTCGAATTCCGGGCGCATGGAAAGATCGACGATCACGCCCGATGGAAAAATCTCATCAATATTGTAGACGTTCCGATCCTGCCGCGTGACGACGTAGACCGCCGTCAGAAGGCCAGCAGCCAAAATGGTCATCAGGATCAACGGGGTTTTGCTTCGGCCTCGGTTCGCCATGCGTATTAGCGTATCGCGCGATGATGTTTTAGGACAGTCCGGAATTGCTGACGCCAATCAATATCGCTCGCGGCCAGCCCGTTGCATGTCGCGCATGTCTTGCTTCTTCTTGGCGTCCTGCCGTTTGTCGTGCAGTTTTTTGCCGACGGCTAAGCCCAGCAGCACCTTGGCGCGGCCAGCATCGTTGAAATATACCTTCAGCGGGATGACCGTCTGCCCCTTGATTTTGACCTTGGCGAAAAGCTTCTGGATTTCGCGCTTATGTAGTAAGAGTTCCTTCACCCGCTTGGGCTCGTGGTTGAAGCGGTTGCCCTGTTCGTAGGGCTGGATTTGAAAGTTGTGCAAGAACGCGGCGTCGTCGGTGATACGGGCGTAGGATTCCTGCAGGCTGGCGCTACCCAGACGCAGGCTCTTGACCTCGGTTCCGCGCAGCACGATCCCCGCTTCTACGGTCTCCAAAATATGAAATTCGTGTCGGGCTTTGCGATTTTCGAGGGTGGGGGCGCCGGGCTTGGATTTGCCGTCTTTTTTCTTAACTGACTTACTCATAAGGGTTTACCGATAAAATCTCTCAAAATCTGTGTCGGGATAATTGATATGTAACCGGACATCGACCGTAAAGTATAATATGGCGAGAGCAATGAACACGGAAGCGGACAACGGGCGTCTGACGCCCTCCGAGGAAAAAGAGCTGATCTCGCGCGCTCAGCGCGGGTGTCAGACCAGCGCGCGCGAACTGATCGCGGCACATCAGGACCGCTTGCATGCCTTTATTTGGCGCATGGTCCGTAACGATCACGACGCGGAAGAGATTTGTCAGGACGCGTTCCTGCGCGCGTTCCAGTCGTTGGATAAGTTTGACTTCCAATATCGTTTCAGCACATGGCTATTCACCATCGGTTATCGCATCTGCCTGAATCTGCTGCGCAAACGCAAGGATTTCTCGGGCGATATGGATTTTTCAATTGTTGAGACAGATGGCCGCAGCCGCGCTGAAGCAGATGTGTATGAAGAGGTAGCCAATAGTGACGAAGCTCGCCGATTGAAGGATTTGATCTGGGAGTCGGTAGAGGACCTCACGCCGCAGCAACGGGCAACGGTATTGCTCTTCTATAAGGAAGGCATGAGTTGTCAGGATATCGGAGCGGTACTTGAGATACCGGCGGCGACGGTGAAAAGTCACTTACATCGTGCTCGTGCACGGTTGAAAGGCATGTTGGAACGTCATCTGGTGGAAGATTGGTCGCAAGTCCGATTTGGGATGAGCGGCTAACAAATTGGGGTAGTCAAAGTGTTGATGACATGTCGACATGTAGGACAGCTTCGCGATAACTATCTGGACGGCGAGCTTTCGTCGAGCCTGACGGCCGAGATTCACGCGCACTTGTTGCAATGTTCGGCCTGTCGAGAACAGATGGAGATGCTACGCGCCTGCGGTGAGGTGATCGCGAAAGATAACGAGACGCCGGCGCTGGACGAAGGTTTTGCCAGTCGCGTGATGGCTTCGTTGCCGACGCGCGAGCTTGCCGAGCCGATGGTCGCGACGACGATCGAGTTCGAGCAAGTATCGACGACGCAGCGGATACTAAAAGCCGCTTGGATGCCGGCATTGGCGGCGATGTTGTTCTTGGCCGTTCTGATTTGGCCGACGACAGATGTCGACCCGAATCGACCAACGGGGCCGGGCGTTGTGGCTGGCGACAGTGTGACGGCCACCAATTTAGGAACGCGTCAAGTGGCAGAACCTGCCTTGGATTCGATCAATTTCACCCGCGACGCGCTGCGTGATGTCAGCGATGTGGTCACGATGTCGGTCGGCCAAGTCGGCGAGTCGTTGCAAAACGGCCTCGATGTAAAGGACCCGCAATCGGATGAGGCGGCGTATTCGGTTCTTGATATCTTGTTCGCGCCGATGGAAATGGCGTTAACACCAGAAGAACAGCCCGCAGAGCCGACGGAAGACACGATCGTTCGGTTCTAAGGCCGCTCAGCGATGCAGATCGGTCAATCGATGAATCCAAGCTCGATCAGCTCAACGGCTGTTCGAGCTTTTTTTGTTCGCGCCGAGCGATGCTCGGTTGCCTTCGTTTCAAGGGAGTCTCAACCATGCGGTCGGTCAGGATGACCATGCTTAGAGTTATTGCGCTTGCTTACTTGTTTACGCTCATCGGACACGCTCGTTTGTACGCCGAGCCGCCGGACTTGGCGCGATTGGTGCCAAACAACGCAGGATTTTACGCCGAGTTTCGCGGGTTGAACGAACTGCATCAGCGCTTTGAGTCGATGGGCGTGTGGCAAGCGCTGCGCGGTTATGCCGAAGGTGATACGACCGACAGCGACCGCTGGCAGCGCCAGACGGAAGCAACGTTGGGCATGACCAGCGACGAGCTGATCGATACGTTGCTCGGCAATCGCGCCGCCATCTTTGCCAGCACACCGACGGATTGGCAGGACGGCGTGGTCATCGCCGAACTTCGATCGCCTGCCCAAATTGCGAAGTTGCTGCGACGCTGGGGCATCAAAGCGAAGGCCGCGCCCGAGACGATTTCCGAACACCAGATTGGTAAGGCCCTCAACTGCGCCACCCATAACAACCTCATGATTCTCGGTCGGGCCGATGCGTCCGACGGCGGATATCAGCGCGCCTTGGCGTTGCTGCGCGAGCAATCGCGCGCCCATCTGGCGGGGCGTACCGACTTTGCAGCATTGCGCAGTTATCTGGCTGAGACTCCGGCAGGATTGGTGTACGCAAAATGGCCAACTTCGGATCCATATTCGATCCTGGGTTGCCAGGCGCTGATGGCCGGCTTCTATTTTGATAAAGCCACTACCCGCTGCCGTTTGGTCGGTCGTTTGCGCGAGGAAGATTCGACCTATCAACTCATCCCCGAGCGTTTTTGGAACTTGCGCCCCAATAATGAGATTGCCTTCCTTGCCGGTCATTTCGAAAATCGGGACAGCATGCTGGCGTCGTCAACGCCGTCAATGGGAGAACGCGGCTTGCTCGGCAGCCTTCTTGGCGGTCTGTTCCCAACTTCGTCGACTGGTACAGCATTTGAAGAGGTGATGGGGCCGTACTTTTCACTGTCGTCGTTAACGCGAAAGGACACCGGCACGCCGCTCTTGCCGGATACAGCATGTGTCATTGCATCTCAGAATCCGAAGCAGGCGGTGCAATATATTGAGCCGGTATTGTTGCTGTTGGGCAACCTGATCAAGATTCTTGCGCCATCAAATGCGGATGCCGCGGATGCAGTTGTAATTGAAAGAGACGAGATTGGCGGCCGGGCGGTTTCACTTTTGCCGTGGGGAAGATTGCTGGCGCTGCGAACCGAATTTTCTTTCCTCAGCCCCATTGTGCTCGCCTGGGCGACCGATCGCGATGTGGTTGGGTTGGCCACGTCTACGCGCGCGTTAAAGAGTTGTCTCGATTCTGTTACGCACGACGACAGTTCTTCCGGCCCTGCTACCAGCGATGTTTGGGGCCGTTTCGACGAGCGCGGTAATGGCGTCATTGAATGTGCGTACCTGCGTGGTACGGCGTGGTCGAAAATTCTCGAGTCATGGCTGAGCTACGCCGAAAAGAAACACCCGCAATTGGTAAATGATGGTTGGTGGCAGGTTTGGGCTGCCGATCGCATGATGCGCGAAGCACAGTTGGGTGTGGGCCTCGTAAAGTCGAAGAGCCGGGCAAGCGCTGCGGAGGTGCGCGAAATTGGTAGCAATTCACCGGCGCGCGGAAGGCTCAAAATCGGTGACCTCATCATTGGGGCTGGTGGTCGAAGCCTTGATGCCTCCAGTCCAGCACGCAGCGTGGCCGAGCGCTATCACGAGCGCGGTGCTGCCACCAATTTTCCATTGATCATTCTGCGCGATGGCAAACGCATGCGCGTCGACCTGCGTGTGCCGCCGTCACCCGATTTGCGTTTGGCGAGTTTCAAACCGATCACCTCGATTCGGAAGATCGGTCAACTGCTCGGTGGAATTAAGTCGATTGCCTATATGCGCTATCGCACCAAACCTGGCTGGTTGGATGCCGAAGTGATCGTGGATTGGGCCGAAGCCAACTAAGCATCATCTCGTAAGCGGGCGCGCGCCAGCCGCACGGCTTCATTCGATGCATCACAACCGTAGTAGCCACGTTGTTGCTTTTGAGCCGCAACGAGGGTCGTTCCGCTGCCGCAGAAAAAATCCGCGACCAAATCATCGGGGTTGCTCGATGCTGCGACGATCCGATCAAGCAGGGCGAGCGGCTTTTGCGTGGGCCAACCGCAGCGCTCGCGCGCGACGGTCGAAAGAAAGGGAATATCCCAAACGTCGCTGATCAGCGGTCCGTTGGGGTCGAAATACAAGCGGCCTTTCTTGGTGGTTTTGTAGGGGCGACCTGTCTTCTGATCGACATTCAAGCCGTCGGTACGGAATTCTCCGCCGCGCTGCGGATGAAATGTGTGTTTGCCGATCGATTTGGCGTAGACCAGAATCGAGTCGTGTTTGCGCGCGAACCAACGCTTAGCCGCACCGCCGGTGCGGTAGTGCCAAATGATCTCGTTGAGAAAGTTACGCTCGCCGAAAATGGTATCGAGTAATACGCGCACGTAATGGGCAGCGCGATAGTCCAGGTGCACGTAAAGTGTGCCAGTAATCGGCAAAAGGCGATGGCATTCGACCAGCCGCGGTTGCAAGAAGGCGAGATACGTCTTGATGCCGCCGGTCCAATGATCGCCATAGGTATTGGCCGGTTTTGTCTTGTTCTTGTCGCGCGCGGCGGTCGTACGCGTGGTATTTGAGAAAAACGGCGGATCAATGTAGATCAAATCGCAGCAGCCGTCGGGAAGTCGCTGCATCAATTCCAAATTGTCGCCACAAGCGACGTGGTCTTTATCAAGAGCCACACGTGCGGTCGGCTTGCTTCTTGTGGTGGATTTCTTTTTAGACGCCTTGGGATTCCGTCGGAACGTCTTCTTTTTCTTCGATGCCACGCGTGTTTCCTTGTCGATAGTGCTAGGGCGACGAGTCGAGGCTGTGCAAAATGCGGCGACCTTGCGATAATCGTGCTAGCTGCGAATTCACCGATTTTGCAAAGGCAAGCAATCATGTTAGACGAGCACGGCATCGACCAACATCACTTTAACGAACTGATCAAGTTAGCCCGGTCGGAAGATTTGGGCGAGGCGGGCGATCTGACGTCGCTGTTGATGGACGAGGCGCTTTTCACAACCCGCGGCACGTGGGAAATCGTATCGCGCTCGGCAGGTCGCTTCGCCGGTGCGGCCATTGTTAAACCGTTGGTGAACGGTTTGGCCCCGGAAGTCGATGTCACCTGGATTGCAGAAAACGCCGACCATCGCGTTGTCGAGCGTGGTGATGCATTGGTGCGACTCAGCGGCTCGGTGGGGCAAATGCTGGCGGCCGAGCGCGTGATTCTGAACTTTTTGCAGCACCTTTCCGGCGTGGCGACGATGACGCATTACTTTGTCGAGGCTGTCAAGGGAACGCATTGCAAGATTTATGACACGCGCAAGACCACACCGGGCTTTCGCAGCCTCGATAAGTACGCCGTGCGCTGCGGCGGCGGCCACAGTCATCGCAGTGGCCTGCACGATGCGGTATTGATCAAAGATAACCACGTGGCACGCATTCCGACGGAGCGTTTGGCGCATGCGATCATGACGCTGCTGAACGGGCTGGATCGTTTGCCATCAGAGCCGGCGTTTGTTGAGGTCGAATGCGACGATCTCGCACAATACGCCGAGCTGTTGAAGGTCGTCGGCATCGATGTCATTTTGCTCGATAACTTTAGCAACGGTGATATGGCCACTGCCGTTGGGATGCGCGACGATGCGGGTTTGCGCGGCAAGGTTGAACTGGAAGCCAGCGGTGGCATCACCCTCGAAACGGTGCGGGCCGTTGCCGAGACAGGCGTCGATCGCATCGCGGTGGGTGCCATCACCCATTCGGCACCCGCTCTGGATTTGGGGTTGGACTTCATCGAATGAGTGGCGACGCATTGCATCAACTTAATGAAGCCGCGCTGCGTGCTGCGCTGGCACCGCAGCGCGTGGGTAAGTATTTGCAAGTGTATGACGAGCTCGATAGCACCAATACATATGTCTTAAACGAGGTCGCGGCACACGGCGATGCGGTGGATGGCTTGGTTGTGTTTGCGGAGCGTCAGACCGCCGGTCGCGGCCGCTTGGGGCGGCAGTGGGAATGCCCAATGGGGGCCGGATTGATGTTTAGCATCCTGCTGATCGAAGAAGCGGCGACGCTCTCGGCTTCGGCGTGGATGATGCTCGCGGGGGTGGTCACAGTGCGCGCGATCGCGGCGGCGACAGAGGTGGAGCCAGCCTTGCGTTGGCCCAATGATGTGTACGTGGACGGTCGCAAACTGGCGGGCATTTTGGTGGAAGGGCGGACGCTTGCGGACGGGAAAGTGGCGCTGGCGATTGGTGTCGGTATCAATTGCTTGCAGCAACCGGCACACTTTTCACCCGACGTGCGCGACCGAGCGGTTTCGTTGGATATGTTGAGTGCGACAGCAGTGGATCGTCAGCGATTGGCTGTTCGGATTATTCGGGATTTTGACGAAGCGATCGCAAGTAACGAGATGCGCGAAGAGCAGGCGTTGGCAGAGAACTGGCGCGCGCATAGTGTTGATGTGGGCGCTCATGTGACGCTGCATTATCAGAGCGAGTCGTTTAGCGGGCGGATTCTAGATGTGCATCCACGCGATGGTTTGCTGTTGCAACTCGACGATGGTGGGCGGCGATTGTTCGATGCGATTTATGCGTCGCGCAGCGCTTGATAGGGGAGCGTATGGTGTTTGGTCGGAGTAAATTGGAGCGTTCGTCCTTCGGTAAGCATAGGAACCCTCCCCTGGCCCCTCCCTGCAAGGGAGGGGAATTGTGCGATGCCTTATGTCCATATAGGAACGCCGTTTATGCAGGTGAAAGCGTGGTTGACGCGGTTGAAAAGTCGTTGATGGAGTGAGAAGTCTTTGATGCAGATTGAATCACCTGTCACAAAGAATGAGACGGTGGATATGCAGATTGGGACGCTGACATTCAGCGATGATTACGCCTCGAAAGTGCGCTGGTGGTTACCGCCGCAACCGCGTGGGGTGGTTATCTATTTCCATGGCATACAGTCGCACGGCGGATGGTATGAAGCGTCGGGCTCGGCGTTGGCCGAGGCCGGCTTTGCAGTTTGCATGCCCGATCGGCGCGGCAGCGGGTTGAGCGCAGAACCGCGCGGGCATATCGAGAATCTCAACCGTTTGACCGACGACATGCGCGATCTGGTGAAGGCCGCGCTGCTTAAAACGGGCGAGCATCGGGTGCATCTGGTGGGCGTTAGCTGGGGTGGGAAGCAGGCCGTGTGGCTGGCCCAGAACATGCCCGAGACGGTGGCGTCGATCTCGCTGGTTTGCCCCGGCATCTTTCCGAAGCTCGACTTGCCGACGTCGGAGAAATTCAAGGTGGCGATGGCGATGGTGAACGATCGCCGCAAGCACTTCGACATTCCGCTCAACGACCCGACGTATTTCACCGACAACCCCGAGCGGCAGGCTTTTGTGCGGGATGACGATCTGAAACTGACGCAGGTGAGTGCAAGTTTTCTGCTGACCTCACGCCGGTTGGATCGGGCGATTCGCGGGTTCGAGCGGTCGCGCTACGATGGCGGCGTCCACATGTTTTTGGCTGGGACCGACAAGATCATCGATAACCCAAAAACGCGAATCTGGTATGATGCTCTGCCGTCGCGGATGAAGAAGCTGAGCGAGTTTCCGCAGGGCGGTCACACATTGGAATTCAATGACGATCCGCAGCCGTTTATTCGCGCGTTGACAGACTTCATCGCGGCGACAGCAGAGTAACGTATTGCATCGGGTGCCCCTGCCCATCTAGCGCCGGGGGACTAAGCCTTCGACGCATCAGGTGCCCTTGCCTATCAGGGCTGGGAGACTTAGAGACTCGGCGACGCGAACATATAACGCGATGGATGACCCTATCCCTGCAAGGCTTGAGGGCAAACACGCAGCCGCAATAGCAACATCAGAGAAAAATCCTTGTAAAGGAACAGATAACAAACATGGCCAAACGTCGCTATCTCGTCACCGGGGCGTTGCCCTACTCGAACAACAAGCTGCACGTCGGACACATCACCGGCGCGTATTTGCCGGCGGATATCTACGTGCGCTACCTGCGTTCGCGCGGTGACGATGTACGGTTTATCTGTGGTAGCGATGACAACGGAGTGGCGATTGAAATTTCGGCGCGCAAAGAGAACAGCACGCCCGCAGCCTTAGCAGATAAGTACAACACGCTGCAAAAGTCGGCCTTTGAAGGCCTGGGCATTCACTTCGATATTTACGGCGGCACGCATCATCCCGATTTTGTGGAGATGCACGAAAAGCTCAGCCAGGACTTCTTTACTTCGATTCACGACAATGGTCACTTCGTCAAGAAAACGACGGAGCAGTTGTATGACCCGGAGGCAAAGCAGTTTCTGCCAGACCGGTTTGTGAAGGGCACGTGCTATCACAAACTCGACGATGGCTCGAATTGTGCCAATCCCGATGCGACCGGCGATCAGTGCGAACGCTGCGGTAACACGATCGACCCACTGCAACTGATCGAACCGTCTAGTGCAATCACCTCGGCGACGCCCGAGCGCCGCGAAACGACGCATTGGTATCTCAAGCTCGACAAGTTTCAGGGCATGTTGGCGGATTGGTTCAGCATTTCCTCGCTCGATTGGCGTTCTATCGTTACGAATTTTTCAATGGGCGCGATCAAGCGTGGGCTGCCCGAGCGTGCGATGACGCGCGATCTCACTTGGGGCGTGCCCGTGCCGCTGGACGACCCGGATGCCAAGGGCAAGGTGCTCTACGTCTGGTTCGATGCCCCCATCGGCTACGTCAGCTACACCGCCCGCTATTGCGAGAACACCGGCGGCGCGTGGGAAGATTATAAAGACTGGTGGCAAGACCCCGATTGCAAGATCGTGCATTTCATCGGTGAAGACAACATCGTGTTTCACGCGCTGATCTGGCCCGCGATGTTGTTGGGTACGCAATACACCGCCGATGAGATGGAAAAGCTGGGAAGTAACTATCGACCGCGCACGGAGAAGGGCTTCTTCCAGTTGCCGCATAACGTGGTGGCGAATGCGTTCTTGAATATCAAGTTTCCGGGGAAAGACGAAGAGAAGATCAGCAAGTCGCGCGGCACGGCCGTTTGGATCGACGAGTATCTCAAGACGTTCGATCCCGACCCGCTACGCTATTACCTCACGGCCAATGCCCCTGAAAGCCAACGCACCGTATGGAGTTTTGAAGACTTCGTCGAGCGCAACAACAACGAACTGATTGCAACGCTCGGTAACTTCGTCAATCGCTGGCAGAAGATCGTAACGGAGCACTTCGATCGTAAGGTACCCGCGCACGAACGCGCCGAAGATATGGAACGCGAGCTGTTAGTAACCGTGCGTGCCCTGCCCAAGGCGGTGGGGGATGATATCGAGGCCACGCGCTTCAAATCGGCGCTCAACCGCGTGATGGATGGCTTCCGTGCGTGTAATCGTTACATCGATACGCGCGAGCCTTGGAAAACGCGTAAGAACGATCTAGAACTCTGCGCTGCCACGGTGCATTGCTGCATTCAAGCTGTGCGTACGCTGGGTGTGTTGATCGAGCCGTTTCTGCCGTTCGCCGCCGAGAAAATTCGCGTGTCGATGAACGTGCCCAAGAAACAATGGACATGGGAGCACGCGACTGAAGAACTGCCCGTCGGCCACGAACTCGGCCCGGTGCCGGAAGTATTGTTTAAGAAGCTGGATTTGAAGGACTTTGAGGTTTAATGAAGTACGGATTTTTCGGCTTAATCGTTGCCTTTGAATCGACATCGAATGAAAAGTTGGCTCGTACGCCTCATTTAGCCCTCGGCCATTGGCCGGGGGCTAAGTTTTTTCAACAGGGCCGTGTTATTTATTCGCGTTGTTTGATTAACCGATTTGCCTACGCGGCGACGCAGGTCTTCTCAACGTGTTCGATATAGGCGTTCAGCATGCGTTCCCAACCTTCAACGAATTCTTCGGTTTCGTAACGCAAAATATCGCCGAGCAATACGTGATCGCGATTTTCGATGGCGTCGCGAATGTCTTTTAGCTTGCCACCCAAATCGCGCAGCCAATCGAAGATGTGCCGATCCGCAATCACCAATTCTTCAAAGTTAAACTGCAACAACGCGCCGCTGTTGATCATGGCCTCGTGCGCTTGCGACCAAATCTCAACACAATCGATGAGGCGTTGCATGCCGGGGCCGACACTGCCCGACGATAGATCTTCCGCGGCCTGCAAGGTGCTGGCTTTGGACTCCGCCAGTACAGACAGCGACGCGCGCAATGTCGTCACGACAATGTCCGACGGATTGCCCGAACGACACTCGATGCGCTGATACTCCGTGGCGGGGCGATTCAATATTTGCGTGATCTGTTCCGAATGAATGGTGCGCCCGTCGCAAGCGATTTCCAGTAGTATCGATCCCTTATCCGGAATCGCATCTTTAACGGCATCCACCACAACGCCGACAGTTGCATTGCCTGCAATGTCGTTCAGCGAAACTTCGTTCCCGTTCAAAAAGGCTTGCATGGGCAGCTTCTCCGCACCCGCCACGCTGCCATACGCGCAGGCAAAAAGGTCTATTACAGATGCGAGGCGATCAGCCCCCAAACAGAACGTTCAATATCCAAATCACGAACGCACCCATGACGACGGTCATAAACGCCATCCGCGCGACTTGCGGCCAATCGAAATCGTGCGTCAGCGCGATGGCCGCTTGGCCGAACGGGTCACCCGGTTTCCATGTAGGCTTGGACCGCACGAGCCGACCGTGGCCGATCTTGTGCGGCGGTTTGGATTCGATGTGTTCGGGCGATTCGTTTTGGCGCGTGATGGTGGCCGCAGGGGAATGCCGGATGAAGAGGTCTTCGGTCTGGCTAAAGTCATCAGCGATCGGGCACGGCGCGAGCATATGCTCGACGTCTTGCGTTTCGTCGAACAGCGTCGGTTGGTCGTGCGAATCGTTGATTCCAAACTTGGATTGCGGTGCGATTGCCACGATAATCACCTCGGGGCAGCCGAACAATCAGCCGCCTTATCCCGGAATATCGACCGATAACCGGACAATCTTGACCGATGGACCACTGCGATAACGTTCGACAGGGCCGAAGTTTGGAGTCAATCGTGTTTAACAGACGGTGGCGGGTATGAAGACAGGTGTCGCGATCGTGGGCTGTGGCGTGGTCGGTGCGCAAGTCGTGTGGATTTTAGACGAAAAACGCGCAAGTATTGCCGATCGCGCGGGTGTGGATATCGCCGTCCGCCATGTCGTGGTGCGCGATGCTGCCAAATCACGTGATGGGCTGCCAGCGGGCGTCGAAATTTCCACGGATTACAACGCGGCCAATGCTGATGATCAGACCAGCATCGTTGTCGAACTGATCGGCGGTACGACGGTCGCACGCGACGTCGTGTTGGCTGCGCTCAATGCCGGGAAGTCGGTGGTGTCGGCCAACAAAGCGCTGGTCGCCGCCCACGGGCCGGAATTGTTCGCGGCAGCGCGGGCCAATGGTGTATGCCTGGTGTTTGAGGGGGCGGTCGGCGGCGGCATTCCCGTGCTCGATGCGCTGCGTCGCGGTTTGGTGGCCAACGAGATCGAGGCGATGTATGCCATTCTCAACGGTACGTGCAACTTCATTCTGACGCAGATGGTCGACGAGCAATTGACGTTTGAAAGCGCGCTCGCGCAAGCACAACAGCTCGGCTTTGCCGAGGCCGATCCGACACTCGATATCGATGGTTCCGATACGGTGCAAAAGTTGGCGATTTTGATCTTGCTGGCCATGCGGCGGCAAGTGAACGTCGCCGACATCCCGACAGTCGGTATCGAAGCGGTGGAATTGACCGACCTGATTGCCGGTCGCGAACTTGGGTACGTTTGCAAACTGCTGGCCATTGCGAAGACGACGGATGAAGGCGTGCTGGCGAGTGTGCGACCCACTTTTATCGCAGACCATCATCCACTAGCGAAGATCGACGGGCCGTTTAACGCGGTGAGTTTCTACGGTGATGCCGTGGGGCACGTGTTATTTGCAGGTCGCGGGGCAGGCGGCGGACCGACGGCGAGCGCCGTGGTTGCCGATATCGTCGACGTAGCAAGTGGCAATGCTCAGCGAAGTTTTGATGCAACATTTAGCCAAATGGATCTGTCGACGATCGGGCCGGTGTTGGCGGGTGATCGATGGCAGTCACCGTATTACCTGCGTGTGAATATCGAAGACAAGCCCGGTGGCGTGGCAGATGTATCGCGTATCTTGGCCGACGAGAACGTCAGTATCGCCTCGTTGGTTCAACATGTACCTGCGGAGAAGACCAGCGCTGAAAGTGTGCCGGTTGTCATAATGACACATGTGACAGGCGACGATGCCGTGCGCCGGGCAGTGCAAAAGATTAGCGGGTTGCCTACTGTGCAAAATTCTCCGATTTGCATTCCTGTGGTCGATGAGCACGAAGAATTTAATGGGAATGGTTAGATCACTTTACGGCTGCCTTTGCACCGACGTAATTTGTCAGCATCCACCGGCCATTAGCCGACGCTACAGCGCAGCCGTCGCTCTCCAACGGGAACTGCTCTAATCGGCAGGTATCTCATCGGGCGTGTGGATTGACAGACGTGATTTGGGAAAGCGTGTCGATTTCTGAATCAGCAATTGACGGTGGGGTGAATAAGTTACGCAAGGCACGCCGTTAGCCGCCAAGAAATGCGCTGGCACACCAACGACAGATTGCGATCGCCGCAATGCAGACCATGAGAACTTTGACAAGGTCGAAGTACGCTTGGTTTCGTGATAAATCTGAATAAACGAATTGGGTCATCGATAGCGCGTGATCGTTCCGCTCATCGAGTGCGGCAAGTTCGGCGTGCCCACATTCGTATTCAACGGCTCGCAAGATGAGGCGCGCTTCGAACTCATCGATACCCAGCCGCGTGGCGAACGCCACGAATTGTCGTTGTTGACGCCCGGTCAGCGGCGCATCTTCCATCTCCGTCTTGGCCATCTCTCGAAATAATTGCTTCGAAAATGAGCGATCGATCGACCGAGCGTGTTGCAGGCGGTCGTCGTCTTGATCTGGAGATCCTTGGAAATGGGGGAATAATCCCGGCATCGCTTTTTGCCCTCGATACTGACGGTATCAAGCTCGCGTCGCCGATTCAACGGTCGCGACGGGCATCTGAAGGCGGGTCCGGTAGTGACGGCGGCGGGCATTGGCGATGGCTGATGCGCCTTGTGGGAATTTCCATAAGGTCCTATCATTCCGCGATTAATGACAGAATCGATATTGAAAAATTGTTGGCTGACGCATGACTAAACGCCCCAAATATTCCAAAGCATTCAAAGCACTGGGCGTTGAAACGCCGGTTCTCAAAGCGTTGCACGCGATGGAGTATGAAACCCCGTCGCCGATTCAGGCTGAACTCATTCCCAACGTCCTCAGCGGTCGCGATGTGTTAGGGCAGGCTCGCACCGGTACCGGCAAGACTGCGTCGTTCGGTATTCCGATCGTGCAGCAGGTCGATCCGCAGGGTCGGATGCAGGCCCTGATTCTCACACCCACGCGCGAATTGGCGGCGCAGGTTTTGGGTGAAATCCGACGGTTGGCGAAGTTTACCGAGTTGCACGCAGTGCCGGTTTACGGCGGCACCAAAATCGCGGCGCAGATTCGCGACCTCGGTCGTAAGCCACATATCGCCGTCGGCACGCCCGGTCGCGTGATGGACATGATGCAACGCAACGTGCTCAATCTCGACGAGGTGCGCTTTGTCGTACTCGACGAAGTCGATCGCATGTTGGACATCGGTTTTCGCGAAGATATTCGACGAATTCTGGGCGATATCAAGCACGAGCATCAAACTGTATTCGTTTCGGCCACGCTCGAAGGTGAAGTGTCGCGCCTCGCCAAGCGGTTCATGCACGAACCGGTCGAGGTCAACGTTTCCAAAGACGAGATCACCGTCACGGATATCGCGCAGAGTTACCTCGTCGTTGAGCCGCAGAAAAAAATCTCGACGATCAAGCGCATCCTGGAAAAAGAAGACCCCAAGCTTGCCATTGTCTTCACACGCACCAAACACGGCGCCCGCAAGCTGGCCAAGCAGTTGCACGCGAATGGATTTACCGCCAAAGAAATTCATGGCGACTTGGTGCAGCAAAAGCGCGAGCGGGTGATGGAACGCTTTCGCAAGCATCATATTCCGTTGTTAGTGGCAACCGATTTGGCGGCGCGCGGTATCGATGTGCAGGGCATTACACACATTATCAACTTCGATGTTCCCGAAGATCCGGAAGTGTATGTCCACCGCATCGGTCGCACGGCCCGTATGGGGGCGAAGGGGATTGCGATTTCGTTGGTCACCCCCGAGCAGGGGCCGATTCTGACGAAGATCGAAATGCTGATCAACAAAGAGATCGAACGCTACGACCTGGATGCGCCGGTCGATGCGGACGAATCTCAAGCCAAGCCGCGCAAGAAGAAAAAGAAGAAAACGACGACGCCACGCAAGCAAGAGGCCGCCCCTGCTTCTGAGGCACCGCGCGCTGCTAAAAAGAAGAAGAGCAAGGGAAAGAAAAAACGCACCAAGAGCGAAACTGCGCCGCCCACCGAAGAGGCACCGGCAGCACGACCTAATCGTCGCCCATTGTTTGTGAAACTGCCGCCGCGACGACCGCGCTAAGCGCAATTATCATCTGCATTCTGGCTGGGTATCGACATCTTCGGATCCCAGCGCGTTTCCAAATCGTGGGTAACGCCTACCAAATCGCATAACTTTCCGACGACGAAGTCCACCAACTCTTCGATGGTGTTCGGGCGCAGATAGAAGCCCGGCGAGGCGGGGCAGATGATGCCGCCCGCGCGGCTAATGCGCAGCATGTTTTCCAAATCAATTGGCGATGTCGGCATCTCACGCGTTAATAAAATGAGCTTGCGGGCTTCTTTGAGATGAACCGCCGCCGCGCGCGAGACCAAATTGCCGCCCAGTCCTGCTGCGACTTCACCCAGCGTATTGTTACTGCACGGGCAAATGATCATCGCGTCGGTCAGGAAGGAACCCGATGCTAGCGAATCGCCGACATCACGATACGGGTGTAGCGTGAGTTGCGATGCGAGTTCCGGTCCCACGAGGGTTTCGGCAGTCGGGTTTTCGATCGAAAGCTCGTCCAAAAACAGGCGCCGACCGTAGGGCGACATGATGACGTGTACGTCGCAACCTTTGGCGGCCAGCACCTCCATCAGGCGCTGGGAGTAGGGCGCGCCACTGGCACCCGTGACGGCGACCACGATTCGTTTAGACATCTTTCACTCTCCCGCAGGTGCGTCAGAGATTTCGAGCATCGATCAACGTGCGAAGGCTGACGAGCCGCGCCCGCGCCTCGCTCGCCCAGCAGCTTTCCGGGAACCGTTTCGCAAGGTCTTCAAAAACGGCTAACGCATCAGCTAGCTTTCTCTCGGATTCTAGAACGTCAGCTAGAAAATAGGCGGCCATCGCACCGGCAGGTTTTTTGCCAAGCTCCGAATTAAGTTGCTCGAGCTGGCGAATGCGGCTGGGAATGGCGGTTTCGGCCTGCGCCCGCAGCACCCGAGCAAAATCGCCAGCGGCGGATTCCGGAAACCGGTCGATCAGCATCGATAGATTATCGGTGTAACGGGGATGATGCGGATCGGCCTTCAATAGGTCTTGCAGCGGCATGGATGCCGTCACCTCAACGGCGGGCATGGTGGTGGTCGGCGTCTTGGTGGAAGGGGTAGCGCAAGCGCGGACAAGTTCGGCCAGCCGACCAGCTTCAATTAAGAAAGGCTTGGCCTCGATGCCCAAGCTTTCCGCAGGTGTGCGGCGTTCAAATACCGACAAGATCGCACCCGTGTCGTTAGTGTTACCACGGCGGATAAGTTCGCGCGGTGAAAAGGCTTGCTGCAAGTGTTCGAGCTTTTGTAGCGCCTGCTTGCTATCACCGGCGACGGCATGAAGATACGCGAGGCGATAAATGGCGGGCACGGCAACGCGGGATCGTGGCGCGTACGCCGCGACGGATTCCCAAACGCCGCGCGAGGACATCACCGGCGGCATCGTTCGCACACGAGCGACTTGTTCGGAAGCGAGTAGGCTTTCGTCCAGTCGAGCATCAACGGCGCGGCCTTTGAGAAACAAGACGTTGCCGACGTAATTCGAATCGGGGAACTGTGCGATGAACCGGTCGCAGCGCTCGATGGCGTAGAGCCGTTCGGCTTCAAAGTCTATCCGCAGGGCGCGCTCGGCTTTCGCTAATTCTTCGGCGCGCAATTCTTCGAAGCCGATATCAGACGACTGTTGCCAGATATCCACGACGGTCGCTTCAACTTGTTTGCCCAGATCGACGGTGGCAAACACGGAAGTGGGTGCGATGCCGATGTCGCGTTCGAGAATGCGATACTCTAACTCGTGCCGACCCACGCTGGTATGGAACATGATGACGGGGATGGCGAACAAGACCGCCAGCAACGGCGGAATGCCACCGGGCCGGAAGTTGATAAAGCGCGCGACCGCGAGGGCAAAAGCTGAAATTACGCACGATGCGAGCAGGGCCAACACCCAGGGCGCGTAGAGCAGCGCCTGATTGCGCGTGGAGGTAAAGTCGGCATCCTGCGGTCGCCATGATGCGCCAATGAAATATGCGCTAATCGGCAGTAGGGCGATCAGCGCCGAGGCGTAGCGGAATCGAAATCGAAACGGCCCCATACACGCCAGCAAGCAGCCGACCTGTATCGCGATACCCAACCAAGGCATCGCTGCCAGGAATACGATCATGGCGCAGAAAGGAACCGACGACGGCAATCGATACAAAATTGCGATCAGAATTGGAATCGAACACAGCGAGGCAAGTTGCAGTCCCATGATGACGGCATGAATCGGCACCGCCTGTACGGGGATGGGGTTGGTGAGAAAATCGACGAGCGTAATCGGATTACCATCGGCCCCGGTAAAGGACCGAAGAAATAAATCGCGAAACGCGGGGTGCTCCCACGGCGTATAGCTACCCGTGCGCAGCCAGAAGGTGAAGCAGCACAAACAGCCGAATAGCAGCCCGAGCAATATAAGCATCAACGCGGCACGAACGCGATACTTAGCGCTGGCGCGTGACCATACGTCGATGATTTCGGGGACCTCATCGAGGATATTCGTAGGCGTGTTGGCAGTCGGTACGGCTGTCATGGCTTTACGCCAAGATACACAGCTGCCACGCCCATCGTCAAAGAGTGATGCCGCACGTTTGTGAATCCTGCCGCAGCCAGGGCCTCTTCCATGCCGTGCTCGTTCTTAAATGTCGAGACCGACTCGGGCAGATAGCGATAGGCGCCGCTGCGGTCACCGCTGATGACGGCTGCCGCACGGGGCAAAATGTTGTGGAAGTAAAAACGATATAGCCCGCCGAGAATGGCCGAGCGGGGTGTGGTGAACTCCAGAATGCACACGCGGCCCTGTGGTCGCAGCACGCGAAACATCTCGCGCAGGCCAGCGTCCAGGTCCTGAAAATTTCGTACGCCGAACGCACAACTTAAGATATCGAAGTGGGCATCGGGAAAGGGCAAGCACAGCGCATCCGCTTGACACCAGCCGATATCCGATGGTCGCGCCACGGCACCTGCCAACATCCCCGCAGAGAAGTCGCTGCCTGTCACGCTTCTTGGATTTGCGGCGGCGAACGCTCGGGCAAAATCACCGGTACCGCATGCCAAGTCCAGCACATCATCGGTGGGCTGCACGTTCGACAAGCGCACGGCCTTTTTGCGCCACGAGGCGTCGATGCCCAGCGACATCACGCGGTTCACACGCTCGTACGTCGGCGCAATGTTATCAAACATGGCACGCACGCGGGTGGCTTTGTCGGGTTGCTCGTGCGGTGCCGCGAGGCGCTGATCATCCCAGAGAATTGCCGAGGGCTCGTCGCTCATAACGGGATTGTAGCCGCAACACGAATGGGCGGGGTGAGGCATTAATTCTGAAAGGTCGTTATCAGAGCAGCAACATCGCCGCGCTGGAAAAAATGGCAAACAGAAAGCCCGAAAGAAACAGCGCCTCGGGCCAGTTGCGATCGAAGGTCACCTTGTAAATCGTGGCGCCGCACAACTGGATAATGGCAATGCCGGACATAAACAAGCCCCAGTTGAACGACCCCTTCACGATCATCGGCAGGAAGATAAATACGAAATACATCCCGATGCCGCCGTAGAAACAAACGCGATCGACGATGATCGCATTGCGATCTTCCTTGTCGAGGGGGGCTTCCGCGCGCGCGGCGGCGCGGGCTTCGGCCAGCGAGAAGGGGGCTCCGCATTCGGGACACACGCGCGACCGCAGCGTGCGCAAGTCGTATCCACAATCGGGACAGAGATGCGGAACCCTGTCCGGCACGGGTGGATGATTAATTGCGTGATCGGATTCGACCGGGTGCCACTGCGACGAATTCGCCACCTCGTCATCACCGGCCAGCGGTAATGGCTCGAGTTCGATTTCGAAGGGCGGCGGTTTGTCAGGCACGTCGTTCATGTTGCTATCCGAGGCCGTATTCGCTCCAACGCTGGTCCACCATCTGTTTGATCTCGTCACTCATTTTAAGGATCTCAGGCCACTCGCGGACAGTACCTTCGCCGGGAATTTTGCGGGTGGCATCGATGCCGATCTTGCTGCCTGCGCCGCAGAAGGGGGCGGCGTGATCGAGGATATCGAGCGGACCATCGACGACAAAGGTATCGCGGCGCGGGTCGACGTTGGCACCTACTTGGAACATGACTTCTTGTTCGTCATGCACGTTAACCTCTTCGTCAACGATGATGATGAACTTGGAGAGCATCATCTGACCGGCGCTCCAGATGGCGCTAGCGACCTTACGCGCTTGGTAGGGGTATTCCTTGCGAATCTTGACAAACACAAAATTGTGAAACGCACCCCAGCGCGGCAGGTGATAGTCAATCGCATCGGGAATGATGGTTTGCAGCAATGGCAAGAAAACCCGCTCGGTGGCTTTACCCATGTAATAATCTTCCATCGGTGGCAGGCCCACGATGGTCGTCGGGTAAATCGGATTCTCGCGATGCGTGATCGCCGTAATGCGAATCGTCGGAAATCGATCGGCAAGACTGTAGAAACCGGTGTGATCGCCGAAGGGCCCCTCGCGCGCCGTTTCCGTCGCACTGACGTAACCCTCGATCACGATTTCCGCATTGGCGGGAACATTAATCGGCACCGTCTTCGCCGGGCACAGTTGAATGCCGCCGCCGTTGAGAAAGCCCGCGAACAATAGCTCACTTACCGCCGGTGGCAGCGGACACGTCGCCGCATACGGCAACACGCTTTCACCGCCAAAGGCGATTGCCACCGGCATGTCCTTCCCTTCGCGTGCCCACATGCGTTGATGCCGCGCACCATCGTGATGCACGTGACAGTGAAATAGCGCCGTCTTCGGCCCGGTCACCTGAATGCGATACATGCCGATGTTGGGTTCGCTACCGTCGGGGGCGTTGGTGTAAATGCCGGCGAGCGTAATGTAACGACCGATCCAATCGGATTCTTCAGCCGGCGTTTTTGAATGGCCGACCATCACTTGGTCGTCGGTGCCGCCATCGAAAGGCCAACATTGCAGAATCGGCAGCGTGGTGAGATCGGCGTCGTCGGTGTGCACGACCTCTTGGCACATGCCGCGCTTCACCTGCTTTGGCGGATAGCTCGCGATCTTGGCCAATTCCGGCAGCATCTTCATTTTTTCCATCAGCGAGGTCGGCGGCTCGGGCTTGATCAGCTTTTGCACACGATCCGCCAGGGCCTCAAAACTCTCGCAGCCCAAGGCCATCCGCATGCGCTCGTAGCTACCAAACAAGTTGATGGCCAACGGAATATCGCTGCCTTTTACCTGCTCGAATAGTAGGCCGTGGCCACCTGTCGTACCGTGGACGGGGTCGGTGGCCGGCGCGGCACTGGCGGGCTCGGGCGCGGGCGACTTGGATACACGATCCGCGATCTCGGTGATTTCCAAGACAGGGTCCACCGGCGTCTTGATGCGTTTGAGTTGACCGGCAGCGTCGAGGGCTTCGATAAACGTTCTCAGGTCGCGATAGGGCACGTTGGTCTCCGGAAGAACTATCCGCGCGAGCGGATCGAATGGTGTGCAGGCAGTGCGTTGATCGGTTCGTTAATCACAGCCGTATCTGCAGGTGTTATAGCCGCCGAATCGGTCGCCGACGAGCGAGAAAAACCCTATATTCCTTGCCAGAATGCAGTTTTGGTCATAGTATCCGCCCTTCTGTATCGAGCAATCAACGACCTGCATCTGTCAGGTAACGAATCCCCCTATTGGCGCGTCCGAGGAGTGTAAGGTGGCACGAGCAAAGTCAAACGGTCAAGCAAAGTATGTATTTACGTCCGAATCGGTAAGTATGGGCCACCCGGATAAGGTCGCCGATCAAATCTCCGATACCGTCCTCGACGCTTTGCTCTCAAAAGATCCCGATGCCCGCGTGGCGTGCGAAACGTTTGTGACGACTGGCCTCGTGGTCGTAGGCGGTGAAGTCACGGTGCACAACAAAGCCGCCGAGCTTGAATTGGGCAACATCGAAGACCGCGTGCGCGGCACCATTGCCGACATCGGTTACACCGATCCGGATTGTCAGTTCGATCACAAGAGCTGTGCCGTTATCCGCACGATTCACAGCCAGTCGGCGGACATCTCGATGGGCGTTACCAAAACGAAAAAGAAGGCCCAAGGTGCCGGCGACCAGGGCATCATGTTCGGCTTTGCTTGCAAAGAAACCAAAGCCCTGATGCCGTTGCCGATTCATCTGTCGCACCGCTTGGTCGAAAAGATGGCCGATGTGCGTCGCGATGGCACGCTCAATTGGCTGCGCCCCGATAGTAAATCGCAGGTGTCGATCGAATATGACGGTCACACGCCATTAAGCGTCAGCAGCGTGGTGATTTCGACTCAGCACCAAGAAAAGAAGGAACTGCTCGATCGCAATGGCAATGTGAATGACAAGTTCCGCAAGGCCATCATCGATAAGATCATCAAGCCGGTGATCACCGAAGAAGCGCCCGAGTTGTGGAGCAACAAGATCAAGTTCCACATCAACCCGACCGGTCGTTTCGTGATCGGTGGTCCGCACGGTGATGCGGGGCTGACGGGCCGCAAAATCATCGTCGATACCTATGGCGGTCGTGGTTCACACGGCGGTGGCGCTTTCAGCGGCAAGGACCCGTCGAAGGTGGACCGTTCGGCAGCCTACATGGCGCGGCACATCGCCAAGAACATCGTCGCGGCGGGGCTGGCCGATATCTGTCAATTGCAGCTTTCGTACGCCATCGGCGTGGCCGAACCGATCAGCATCAACGTTCGCACCGAAGGCACCAACAAAATTAGCGAACGCAATATCGAGAAACTGGTGCGCGATCACTTCGATCTAACGCCTGCGGGCATCATCAAGTATCTCAACCTCAAGCGCCCCATCTATCGCCAAACAGCAGCCCATGGCCACTTCGGTCGCAAGGGCGCGGCGTTCACGTGGGAAAAAACGAATATGGCCGCCAAGTTGAAGGCTGCTGCGAAGTAAGCGACCGGCCAGCCAAATGAAAATAACAAAAGCCGTTGTCACCCGTGTATGGGAGGCAACGGCTTCTTTCTGAATCTGTTTAGGGGCGAGTGATACTTGCGCTGTGGCACCGGTTTTCAACCGGTGTTAGGCGCGTTACGGAAGTGTATTTCAACCGGTGAGAATCGCGCTGCAGCACCGTTCTTAAGCCGCTTTGCGTCGCGCTGTGGCACCGGTTTGCAACCGGTGTGCCTACCTATCAGTTTGCCTTAAATCGAATCGCCGTACCACCGCTGGTTGCGAGTTTGATTTTCATCGAGTCACCATGCTTAACCTGTTTCGATTCGATCGCGACTTCGTAGGGCTGGGTTTCCCAATTGGCGTTATCGCCATCGCGGTAAATCTGGGCCGTGTAAGTTCGGCCTTTATCTAGGAAGCTTAAGTTGAGCGTTAGTTCGCGTGCGTTCTCGTCAGTAATCGCGCCGACGTACCAATCGTCGCTGTTGCGATCCTGCCGTGCGATCATCACGTAATCGCCAATTAGGCTGTCGAGCACCTTGGTCTCGGCCCAATCAGTCGGCACGTCTTTGATAAACTGAAACACATCGAGGCGCTTCTCGTAGTTCTCGGGTAAGTCCGCCGCCATATGCAACGGGCTATACAAGATAACGTAGAGTGCGAGTTGCTTAGCGACCGTCGTGCTGACGCGGTTGCCCGGTTGATACTCCCCAAACGTGACGCCGAAGATGCCGGGCGTGAAGTCCATTGGTCCACCGAGAATGCGCGTAAACGGCAGAATGGTGGTGTGATCGGGTTTGTTTTGTGTCGCTTCACCGCCCCAGGCGTTGAATTCCTGACCGCAAGCGCCTTCGCGCGTCATCATGTTGGGGTAGGTGCGCCGAATGCCGGTGGCTTTAATGGGCTCATGCACGTCGAGCATGATTTGATACTTGGCGGCAAGCTCGACGATCTTGCGGTAGTGTCGCACCATGAATTGACCGTGATGCCATTCCTTGTGCTTGTTGCCATCCTTATCGGTGCGGACAATCTCTTGTGCGTGTGCGACATAGCCGGTTTTAACAGCGCGTACGCCTAAGCGCTGATACAGCTTGAAGGCGTCTTCGACCTGACGTTCATAGTTCTCAACGGCACCGCCGGTTTCGTGATGGCCGACGATTCGCACATTCTTGTCGCGCGCATACTTCGCCAGCATTTCGATGTCGAAGTCGGGGTAAGCAGTGGTAAAGTTGAACTTCTCGCCGTTCTCGATCCAGTTACCATCCCAGCCGGTGTTCCAGCCTTCGACGAGTACCCCGTCAAATCCGTGTTCGGCAGCGAAGTCGATATAGCGCTTGGTATTGGCGTTGGTGGCGCCGTGCTTGGGCCCCGAACCCCACGTGGCTTTACCCAAGTGCATTTCCCACCAGATGCCGACGTATTTGCCAGGTTTGATCCAACTGACATCCTTGAGTTTGTTGGGTTCATTTAGATTGAGAATCAAAGGCGATTCGATCAAGCCGCCGGGTGTTTCACTGATCTGAATCGTGCGCCAGGGCGATTGAATCGGTAGCGTGCCGCGTACCTTAACACCGTCGGACCAAGGGACGAGATCTGCTTCGAAGGTGTTGTTCTCGCGCCGATGCAGCGCCATGCTGGCGAAGTCGGTCAGCGCCGCTTCGTGCAGGCTGATATACAACTTGTCGTGGGCCTTGAAGGTGATCGGCGTATGGACTTTGTCGGTTTCCTGCAGCGGCGAATCGGTATAACGATACTCGTATCGGTTGTACTGATACGCTCCGATCCACCAGCAGCGATGGTTGTCGGTCATGGTGAACTCGGTGAGTTCATTCATCAGTTCGATATCCGACAACCCTTCTTGTTCGGGAATGCGATATCGAAACCCGATGCCGTCGTTGAACACGCGAAAGATCCATTCGATCCGTGTCGACGGCTTATCCTTTTTGGCCAGCGTTACGATCAACTGGCGATGATGGTCACGCACATCTTTAGATTCGCCCCAAACCTGCTGCCACGTGTCGTCAACAGTGGTGAACTGATGCGAGTCGATCACCAAGTCCTTATCGAAGCCGGGGCCATTGCGCAGTTGCACACCCAGCCGCGACGAGGCAATGACCATATCGGCGGCGCGGCGCACTTCATAGTACGGAACGCCATCGCGCATGGTGAGTGACACCGTTATCGATTTGTCGGGCGATTGAACATCAATGGCGGCGGCACGAGGTGTCATAAGAAAACAAAGATTCGCGCCGGCAACCAGCAACAGAGTAGTTACGTTTTTCACGGTCGTAATGATCCAATTCGTACGTTGGGGGCGGCGCATTCGCAACCCGCCCGAAGCCGTGGGTTTCGTTAACAACAAGAGGGTGGGAGCATGCGCGAACTACAGCACGCCGTCAAAGCCCTGCTGCAAGGCGGCGAAATCGACGAGATCCACATCGTCGTCGAGATCGCCATCGAAGCCGTCGCGGCACGATTGCTGCGTTTGCGGCGGAATGGGGTCGATGGGAAGATCGGGGCCGGAAAAGCACTCCTCAAACGACGTGTAATCGTCGAAATCAATATCGCCGTCACAATCGGCGTCGCCGGGGCGACAGTAGATCAGGCGGAAATACTCCGTCGGCTGACCGGAAATCGAGCTTTCGTAGTTCACGCCGACATTGGAGGGCGTCACGGTCGGAGTGCGCCCAAACGTACTGCCGTTTTCCGTCAGCGCGATGGCAATGATGCGGGCGTCGTCGATCCAGTCGGTCGGGCGCGGCAGATTTAATGGCCCGTCATCACCACGCGGCTGGCGAATGGTAATACGGTAGGGGTCGTTTACGAACGACAAGTAATGCGGCGTGCCGCCCGCCAAGGGTTGGCCGTAAAGCACCGTGACCACGCCGCCGGTTACGCGGCCATCTTTTTCCATCAAAAAGCCATCGGGAGCGATGAGATTGCCGCCCCGGAACCAAGGCCCCGCATTACGGTTAGCCGACAAGGTCGTGCCGTCGGCGAACGTGGTGACGGTTTGACCATCCGTGGGGGTGAATTCGTAGGATGCCATGCCCTTGCCGACGAGCGGCGCGATGTTGTGCTTTTGAAATACGTCTAAAACATTGACCCAGTCCAGATCGCCCATCGGCAAGCTATACGACAAGGAATAACCGAGCGACAGGTAGTATGTTAACGATGGCAAATCGTTGGCCATGAACGGCCCGCCGAGATTGTGAGCATTAAAGTAAAGATTCTCATGCGCCCACAATGGTGCCATCGGATAAATGGAAAAGTTGTTTTCCGGGTAGCTGAAAAAGCCAATCGTGTACGACAAACAAAAGCCGGATTCGTGATGTGAAAGCCGATCGAAACCGCCCTCGGACATGATGGGCAAGAACGAAGCACTGCGTTCGGCCAGATCGACCATGTGTTGATGGAAGGAGGTCGCATCGGAGCAACTCGGATGGGCACCATAGCGTGGTTGATTGCGGGCACCGACCTGATCTTCAAAAAGAAAGTCGCACGGAATCGTCTGACTGAATTCGGTGCGGGTTTGATCTTGCCGCGCGATCACAGCCGGGTCGCAAGGGCTAACAACGTAGCCAAAGTTAGGCCCGTAGTTTTCGGTGATCGGATTGTTGTTGCGATCGCGCAACGCCACGCTATCAGTCAATGACGCCCAACTTGGCGCGTTGGGGTTCCACCACGTGGGATTCGTGTACGGCATCACCAGATGCCCCTGATTGCGAGCGGTACTAACCACGTTGGCCAACGCGTTCTGCGAACCCAGACTTGGGCGCGGCGGCAGATAATCGGGATAGTGATTATCGAAACCAATGGGCCAAAACGAAACGATGTGTAGTAGGTTGTTGGCCGGTACGTTGGGCAGATAGGCCAGAAACGTGGAAAAAGTCCAGTTGCCTTGCAAAAAGTCGGTTTTAAACAACACCGATCCGGCCAGTTTTTGGCAAAGCGTGGTGCCGAGTTTTTCTTCGAGCGTCGGCATCGTATCGTGACCGCTGCGCGTCCAATAGGTATCCATCGCTTCTTCGAGCGTGGCGCCGACGCTGATGACCATCGTCGGTGACGTCCAAGTCTCGCCAGGTGCAACGTCGGTGGTGAAATCGTGATGAAACTTGTTAGAGCCGCCGTTGGCACCATCCCGGAAGATGTACCAAAAGGCCGACTTGAGCGGTTGGGTCGGGTCGTGAATACCGTACAACGCCAGGCTGCCAGTGGTTAAATCGGCATAACCGAAATCGGCGAACATCTGGCCGGGATAGCTATGGCCATAATCGCGCTCGTTAAAGAACGGCGGTAACAAGCGCATGCCTTCCATAATCGGCATGTACATCGCTTCGATGTCGCTGCGCTGGACGGCAAACTGCACAGGGTAAGCAATCAGCGTGATGCGCAATCCCGACTGATTTTGCACCGTCAGCGTGGTATCGCATTCGGGGCCATCGGTGGGCGCAAAGGTCAGCGTGATATCCGCTTGCGGAGCCACGTTCGAGTCGTAGTGAAGCGTGAGAATCTTGTCAGTCTCGTTCCAAGCGTAAGAAAATGTGCGATTGCCGTTCGCGGGCGCGAAGTTTACGCCGTCCAGCGTCGAACCATCGCTGAATTGCATGAAAAACGGACCGAACAAGTTGCCGGTGGAAACCTGTTGATTGGTGGTCTTGTCGGTGATGTAAAGAAGCCGACCATCTGACTTTCGAAACGCCATCTCGTAAAAGTTGTCGTTCCAAAAGCGCACGCGGTCTGGTTGGCTTTCATCAAATGTGATAGCTGCCGAGGCGGATGTGGCCGCAACCAAAAGGGGAATTATCAACCAGCCTCGGATACTGCCGCTCAGTAATCTCATGGCAATATATACCTCTCGGAACGGCGCGACGGATCTTATCCGCCGCGCCGCTCGCGATGCAGTCGTTGCAATTGATGTATGAAAGGACGCCGTGCTAAGTAACGACCTACGGAGCGATCAGCGCGGCAACAAAGCCGGCGATATCGGCACCGTTGAGGAGGTCGTCGTCGGCGAAGTCGCCATTGAGCGGATCGCAGCCGGGGAAGTTAGCGGCGTAGCCGGTCGGATCGACCAACGCTTCGGCCATGGCGGGCACGTCGGCAAGGTTCACGCTGCCGTCGCAGTTCATATCACCCAGCGGCTGGGCGGCGCTGACAGTGAAGCTGAACGAGCCGTTGCTGGCTGTATCCACCGTTGCGGCGATGACCGGCGAGAGCGCCGGCGCGGTTTCGGCAGAGACTAAGACGTTGGCAACAGCGTTTTCCAATTGAAACGTGTACGTGCCTTCCGTTGCAGGCGCGTTAAAGGTTCCGCTCAGCACCGTCTGCGGGCCGCTTTGTCCGACGCCGCCTTCGACGTTGGCATCTTGACCGACCGACGCTCCGGCAACACCAAAGGTATTCTGGCCGCCGCCGATTTGTCGCAGAAACAACGAGCCCGCCGCGCCGCGCTGCACGCCGATGTAACCCGTCGACGCGCCACCTTCGGCGGGGTTGGAAATGCCCAACGGTCGGCTGAACTGCGCCATGGTGGCGTCGATGCTGCCTTCGTTACCGGGTGGAATGTCGACAACATCGGGATTGCTGTTGGACGCCAGCAGGTCGGTTGCGACCAAGGCCAGCCCGGCATTATCACCAGACGAAACCTCGACGGTGATGGTCCAGTCGATCGCTGCGCCGGCGGCGACCGTTTGGCCGTCTTGCGACGAATCGAGATTGAGCGTGACGATTTGAGCCGAGGCTGTGGAAACCGCAACGGCAAGTGCCAGAATCGCAATAGCGAATTTTCGCATGAGTATCACTCCTGAATATTCGCCGCCGGGGCGACGAGCGTTCGATCTTTCGATCGATTTTATGTTATTTGGGACCGAAAGTCCCGCCTTTCTCACAAATCTATCTCTAGTTGCCCGGACCATCGATGAGCGACTCGAAAACGCTCAAATCCGCGTCGTCGATCATGCCGTCCTTGAACAGGTCGAGTTGCTCGCACGCCATCGGAAACACCGGATTGGGCGTGCGACCGCCGCATTGCTGCAGCAGGGCGATATCGATGAGGTCATTATCGCCATCACAGTCGCCATCGCCATTGACAGTGCCCAAGCAAATACGGGCCGCACGGGACTCGAAGTTCCGCACGCCGCCGACCAGTTCGAGGTTATCAAAGGTGACGTCGTAGGTCACGCCCGGATTGCCATTGGCGAAGGTGCCCGCAATGTTGAATTGCGTCAGGTTCGCCAGATTCAAACCGGGCACAGAGCCGGGGGCGTCTTCCTGCAGGAAGTCGCTCAAAGCCTTACTGAGCGTCCAAGTACCCGGACCTGGGATGTCGAAATCCCAAACGCGTACCGTGCCGTCGCCGTCGTAGAGGATGGCGATGATGCGATCCGCGACGTTGGCGGGATTCACAGTGATATCGAGCACGATCTCGGCCGCACCACCCGCGTCGATTGCCGACGGGAAGATGAAGAAGCAGCCGCCAAAGTCGGTCGACGCAACGGTGAAGTCATCGACGCCCGAGGTGAAGTCGGGTGCATCCCACAAGCCATAAGAGCCCGTAGGCGTGAAGTTCGAGAAATCAGAAATCACCGCACCTGCACCCGGCCCCGAGAATGGATCGGTGAAGTTGACGGGGGCTTCGCCGGGGTTCACAACCTGATTGCCGTCGATCGAGCTATTTCGCATCGATGGCAAACTCTGATTGGAAGCCGGGCCAAGTCGATCACCGATAATGGCGGATAGCTGCACCACGCGCGGAAAGTCGGCGGCGCTAAGGCCAAGGTCGGCCAACGGAATTGCCAACTCAACGCCGCTATTGGCCGTATCGGCTTGAGCGGCGACGGTCGCTGCGGCATCCATGAAGCAGACAAATGTGTCGTCGGTACAACTGGTAATGCCGTCAACGTTTTGATTGTTGAACGCCATCTGCAGGTTGTTGGGATTGACTGCATCGATGCCCGTCAAGGTCGCACTGCCGCCGTCGAGATCACTGCGGCCGCGAAAGGCGAAGCTATCGTTCACAAAGTCGAAGTAGTCAATAAAGGCCGTCGGCGACGGGTCATAGCTGAGGTTGATGCCGTAGGCGTAGTCGTATTCGGCATCGCGATCACTCAGAAACGTGCCGTTATTTAGCAAGTCAAGCGGACCATTCGGTAGTTGATTACCGTTGAAGCCAATGATCGGTCGAACATTGGGCACGACGCCATTGGCACGCAGTTCTTCCCAAGTGATATCGAGTACGTCGTAATCGGTTTGCAACTGCATGAACGAAACATTGGCAAAGTCAAAGCCCGGTACGCCGCCGGCCAACACTTCGTTGCCCGCGTTCAAGTTGGCCGTCAGCGTGAAGGTTCCGGGGCCGACATTGAAGAACGCCCAGCGCAATTGTGTGTCATCGGTATCGGCCAAAACCAGCAGGATCGTTCCGCCGGTAGCACCGCCGGGTCCGACGGTGCCGGCACCCAGCGTGACATCGAGTTCGAACGACGTGGCATCGCTAAGGTCAACATTGGGACTGATATCCACTGCACCACCACCGAAGCCGCCAGTCGTGCTTTCTTCGATTCGCAGGCCATTGGGCACAAGCGAAATCGTTGCCGTATCCCACGCGACGTAGGTATTCACCGGCAGTAGATCAAAATCGGAGACAGGAATCACCGGGAACGCCGAAGCGTCGGGCGTAAAGTTCAGCGTGTGATCGCCATCGTCGCCATCGGTCAGCGCGAGGTTATCAAACGTCACATCAAACGCTACGCCGGGGTCGCCGCTGCTGAAACCACCAGTTAACTGAATGAAGCTAATGTTCGTCAAGTCGAGACCCGGGGTGGAACCGGGCAGGCCGTTCAGCGACGGCATGTCGACAGGGACGGCGTCGGTAAATGTGCCGGGGCCAGTGATGTCGAATAAGTACACTGCTTCTGTACCGTCGCCATCCGACAAGATGATGCCGAAAAGAGGAGCTTGGTTGGGTGCGTTAACCGTGTAGGTTACTTCGAGCAAATCGGCTGCGCTACCCGCATTCACATTGGGCGAGATATCGATCACGCCGCTACCGAAGTCGGTGGTTTCGATGCGTACCGTGTCGCCGTCGGTCGTGACCGTGGCGTTGACCCATTGATCGTTGAGCGCGAAAAACTCGACATCGGAGAAGTCTTCGATCACGGCACCGCCGCCACCTGCGTTGGCGTCGGTATCGATGAACAAGTTGATCGACTTTTCGTCGGCGGCCAGATTGCCGGTCATGCCAAGATACAGAAAGTCGTCATCGTGATCGGCATAAAGGGCGTTTAGTTCGGAACCGCTTTGCGCCGGTGTTTGGGAATCGGCCAATTGCACCTGATCGCCACCCGATGTTGGGCAGGTTTGCGTCAGCAGTGCCCCGCCGCCGGTGTAATCGGCAGGGTTGATATTGCCGTCTAGCACTGCCCCGGCGCCCAGCGGCGAGAGTGTGCTGAGGTCCACCGTAAAGCAGCTTGCGACCACGCTGAGGTCAGGGCGCAGGCCGAGCGTATTCGGTGTGGCACAATTCGGACCGCTATATGAAGGCAAGGCTTGATTGACGACCGTGCCATAGCCATCGGATACGGCGGTTTCCTGCAATTCATCACCGTCCATCGTGATGACAAGCATGCGAATGACGTCGGTCGGATTTATTTGTTGGTTGCCAATGGTGCCGAGCGGAATGGCGATCTCGAGTCCCTTGGTTGCCGTGGCCGCGCCGCTGGCATCGGTATCGGTAACGCCGAGGATATTGGTGTTATCCATCCCGCCAAGCACGGGGCCACCGGGGAACGTGTTTTCGATGGTTTCGTTGCCGTCATTCAGCGGCGTCGATGCAATCAATGTGCGTGAGGCAAAGATCGGCAACGGCGGATCGTTGGGGTTATCCGGCGTGGGGTCACAGGAAACGCGCCCTACGGTCGGATCGAACACGCATTCGTTGCTCTCGTTGGCGAAGCCGATTTGGAAGTCAAACAAGCGGTACTCATGTACGTCGAGCGTACCACCGGGGCTGGCATCGAACGCCAGCGCGTAATCCCAACCGCTAAACATCGGGTCGCCGCAATCCGGCAACAACGTGCCAGAGTTGGGGACGACGATGTACGTGTCATCCGTGGTATCGTTGGGTGTGCCGTTGTCGTTAACGACGACTTCGCGACCGGCAAGTTGCAACATAAATGCCGGACCGCCGACACCTTCGGTCTTCAACTCGGTTTGCCCCAAATCAAAGTCGCCAGGCGTATCCATCAACACAATGAACGGGCTACCGACTTCGACGAGATTACCTGTCAAACCGATGTAAAGATTGAGATTGTCGACGGCCAGGTACAAGCCGTTGAGTTCACTTCCTTGCGATACAACGGTCGTGGATTCGAGTGTCGTAACATCTCCAACGCCGGTGTAGTTGGTTTGTAACCCGATCTTCTTAGCGTTGGCGAAATCGGTTGGAATGTTTTCGCCATCGAGCGTGCCGGGCGGCGCCGCCAACAGCCAACTTGGTGTCGACATCAGCAACGCAATCGTTGCGACCCATGACTTCATGCTTCGAACTCCTTTTACTGAAAATGCTTTGGTGCCCGGGGCGAGATATTGGCAATCCCCCGTTTTCCCCATGCGTGTCGTTTTTTGGAAATTCACTTTTTGGGTTCCGCAGGCGCGACATCTCGGTGCCACGAGGCTGGCTGTTTCTGTTTCCGAAACTGTTCGCCATGGGGCTCGCAGTTGTGGAGCTTGCTTACGCAACCCAAAATTTCCGATTCAATCGTTGATTAAATTATAGCACAGATGCTATATTATTGCCGTGGGGAAAGCAATGTTTCTGTCAGGAATCTTTGACCGCCGGATTCAGCGGGGCTGAAGCTCACCGCTTTGGAAGAAAAACGCCGACGTTTCGATTGCTGCTGAAACTGTTTCGCTGGTGTATTGCCGTAAGGGTAGTCGATGAGCAGACCTGCAAAATATGAATACGTCATGTCGGTCATTCGCCGTCGCATCGATGAGGGTGACTATCTCATCCGCCCGATTCCCGGTGAGCGAAAGATCGCCGAAGAGACGGGCGTGAGCTACATGACGGCGCGCCGAGCGGTGTCCGAACTGGTGAAGCAAAACGTGCTGGTTCGCAACGCCAACGGCATGCTGGAAGCCGGTAAGCCGTCAACCGATGAATCAGGCCAGCTCAAAGTTGTTCTGCTGTATCCCAGTTTCCCATCGCCGCATCTTTCACACTTGCGCTGGATCGTCGGTGATTCCCTTCGCGAGCGCGACTTTGTGCTGCGACCCGTGCAGTATGTGCATTGGAATGACCCGGTCGTTAATGACGCCATTCAAAATGCCGACGGAACGATTGTCATACCGACAGCCGACCGCATTCCCGAATCGGTTCTCAAAACCTTCGAGAAACACAAGGTCGTCTTGCTTGATGGCGATTTGAGTGAAGAGGGCATTCCATCGATTCAGTTGTTTCCCGACGCGCACGTGCTACGCGTCTTCGACCATCTGGCGCAACTGGGCCATAAACGCATCGATTGCGTCAACGCCCAGAACCGTAATCGTGAAATCGATCGCCGCATTGCACTCTGGCGCGGCTGGCTCAAACAGCATCACTGCGATGGTGAACTGTTCGAACGCGCGGCGCCATCGTTTACCGATCCGACGCCTGCGGCGTATGAACTGATCGTCGATAAGTTACGCGCGGGCGAAATGAACGCGACCGCGCTGGTTTGCACCACCTATCCCGCCGCAATTGCTGCGGTGCGTGCGTTGTGGGAACACAAAATTATTGCCGGAACGGTTGTTTCGGTGTGCGCCATCAACCTAGAAAATCATGCACGTTATCACTGCCCGTCGATCACGGGGCTGGAGATGCCCGATCTAACCGAGGTGTTGAACCGTTGTTTGGATTGGTTTGCTAAACGCGATGGATGGGAAGGGTCTTGCCGCGTGCAACCACGCAGTGCCTGCTTTTATGCGGGTGAATCGACTGGTGTGATGACTACACCGTTGCACTCATAACGCTGAATAATTATTCAAAAGAAGAGGCTACTCGTGCGATTCTACTTTTCAACCGTTGCCAAACGATCTTGCTTTGTACTTATGTTCGTGTGTGGCTTCGCGAATACCGTGGCGGCTCAACCGTTTATTAACGATATCAATCGCTGGACCACGCAAGATGCACTGGCTGCGCCGCCTTCTAATGCGGTGTTGTTCGTCGGTAGCTCCAGCATTCGTAGGTGGGAACAACTCACGCGCGACTTTGCCGATTACGAAGTGATACAACGCGGTTTCGGCGGCGCGCAATTCGACGATGTGAACACGTATGTGAATGACATCGTTATCCCGTATGCGCCGGCAGCAATTGTCGTATGGGCAGGCACCAATGATATCGCGGCCGGTTCGAGCGGGTTCGAGGTCTTTTCCGATTATCAATCCTTTGCCAGTGCGGTGTTGGGTGCGTTACCGAATACCCAAATCATTTATCTGGGCATTATGCCCACGCCGGGGCGTTATCAAAATTTGCCCGAAGAGACGACCGCCAACAACGCCATTAGCGCCATTGCCGCCAACAATCCGAATCTACACTACGTTGATCTTCCGGCAGCATTTTTTGCGTTGAATCCTCCGGAAGATCCGGAATTCACCGGAAAGTTTGTCGATCCGATTCACCTCAATCGACAGGGTTACGACCTGTGGACGAGCGTTATTCGCCGGGAGGTTGAAGCGATCATCGCGCCCAACAAGAGTTTTGTCCCCAATCCACAATCTCCGTTACCGGGGCGCCGCATCTACTTCGACTTCGGCCCCAGCAACAGCGAAGATGGCGATCCAACGAACAGCCCCGACGTCAACGGCAATCATTGGAATAACTGGCACCCGGCAACTGGCGGTGTCGCGATCAATGCGGGCGAACGCATCACCAATCTCGTCGATGACGAAGGCCAAGCGACGGGAATCGATCTTACGATCGCCGGCGGTTTTCTTTCCAACGGTAAGCTGAACGGGGGATTGTTAGCACCCGACCCGCAATTACTCGACTCACTTGCGATCGCGACCGCTACCCAGGACTACTTCTTTTGCGGCGGCGATGGCATTGAAGGCGGCGGTGATGACGATGCACCCGGCGGCTTCTATTTGAGTGGCCTCGATCCGGCGTTGTCGTATCAACTGCGTTTCTTCGCTTCGCGCGACTCTGGCGCGACGCGCGTCACCGAATATCAGGTGTTCGGCGCCAATCAAGAGAGTGTGATTGTTCAAAGTTCGGGATTGAATATCGGCAGTGATGGCGCGTACGACGGCAACGATAACACGACGGGCATGGTGCGCGGCATGCGCCCCGATGCGTTCGGACAGAGTTTTGTCGACGTGGTGTTACTCGAAGGCAACTTCGCCTATATCAATGCGTTGGAGATGTTGGTCACGCTGCCGGGCGATGCCAATGATGATTTCGCGATCGATGCGTTGGATATCACGGCCTTTCTCGATTGCCTGCTGGGGCCCGATGTGACGCCGACGGATGCCTGTAAGCGGGTGTTCGATTTTGACGTTGACGGCGACGTCGATCTTGCCGATGTACAGGCCTTTGCGGTGGCCGCAAGCTAGCCCGATTCAATCGGTGGCGATGAAACAGAGATCTGATCCGCCAAGAGACGCATTTCTGTCGCCCCTTTAGCAGTTACTCAAAGCCCTCGCGCAGTCAATTTAGAGAGTGCAGGAATCTTGCCTTTGAGATTACATGACCCATGCATATTTTAATTTTGCCCTCCCCATGTCGTGAGTCGTCAACATCTGTGGCGATTATGTCACACTGGTCAGGAGACGCGCGATATCGGCTAGAGCAGATTCATTTATAGGTAGCGGAATTCAGATGGCCAGTATTAGTTTCTTGAATCTGAAAAGTGCCTGCACCGCTGCCGCGGTTTATCTGGAGTAGGACAATGCCGCCACGGATTACGCGGTTCGCGCCGCTTCATCCGTGGCTCTCGACCTGCGCCCCTGCGGGGTTAAAAAGCATCGCGCCCTATGCTGGATTGAAAGATGCTTTATCTCCCATTAGCGACCGTCCGTTGGGTCAATCGCCTTATCGAATTCAGAGAAATACGGCGAATATAGGCCGCAATCCGGTCGCATTGGAATAAAAAGCCGCCATTTTCCCGCTGGCCTGTTAGAATTTTGTAAGAAATCGGCCTCACGCGGCAGGATTGTTGGTGTCTACCCAGTTGAGTGTTCTTTCGGTTTAAAGTCCGAATCACCGTTGTCACCGAACGCTGCGATCGCATCACTGTGCCAAGATGACGCTGTCGCGGCGACCTCGCAATAAGCTTAAAGGATGGTATTCATGAGTTGTAAGAACTTGTTCGCTTCGTTCGTTTTGGTCGCTTCTTTGACGGTCTTGACGGGCAGCAATTGTGTGTCCGTTGGGTTTGGCCCCTCAGGGTTTCCGATCGGTGGTGTCGGTGGCGGTATAGGCGGAGATTTCGGTCCGCCCATTCTCGTCACGGTGATCAACAACACCCCGTCCGAGGTCGACCCCGGCATCGAGGCCGAAGATATCGATTTCGGCGTGCAGTTTATCGACTTCGGCGTAACACTTCCCGGTGATGTGCTATCCGCCGAGTTGTTCTGCGAAGAGGCGATTACATTAACAAGTACCGATGCGATTCAGTTCGGGCTCTTCGGCGATACGATTCTCAATCCGTTGCCAATTTTTGAATTGGATATCGATTACTTCTGCGGTGAAGAAGTGACGTTCGAATTTGTAGGTACCGGTCCGACGTTTGATGTATTTGTCGATGCGGATGGGTTTCAGATTTACTAACGGGGCCCTGACCAGTTTGTTGGAACAACTGGTTGGCTTGCGTGAGGTACGCCTATACTCTTCGCATCATGACGGAAACATCATTACCATCGGATGGGGCGGCGGAGCACACTGGCCCGCCACCCGGCAAGCATAGTAAATTGGCGTGGCTAGGGCTCGCGCTCAGCGCGTTAGGCGGCATCTCATACTTCGCCGTCATCGGCGGCTTGCTGATGCGCGTTAGTGCAGTGCCGTTCGCCATCGTTTCCGCCATCGGGCTAGTCCTTACGACAGTCGCCATTGTTAAACGTCGCAGCAAACTCACTATCGCGACCGCGATTCCGAGTTATCTGGTTGGCGTGGGCTTCTTATTGTCCGTCTTTGTGCTGATGAAACTGCCGCAGGCGCAGCAAGGGCTTGCCGTCGGCAACGCACCGCCGCCGCTCACCTTGCCGGATCAGGATAGTCAGTCGGTTTCACTGGCAGATTTCCGCGGCAAAGGGCCGGTGTTGCTCGTCTTCTACCGCGGGCATTGGTGACCGTACTGCATCGTTGAGCTCCGAGGTCTCGGAGATATACAAGCCCAACTCGCCAAGCAAAACGGCACGATTCTGGCTGTCGCCGCGGATAAGGTAGCAGATGCGAAGAAGGTGCACGCGAAAAACGACCTGCCGTTCGACATCTTGTCCGACCCGGACGCGAAAGTAATCGAGTCGTACGGCCTGCTATTTCGCGAGCCATTTCGCAAGCTCGATATCGCCTTGCCGGCGAATATCTTGATCGATAGCAGCGGTAAGGTTGTCTGGAAACGCGTCGCCGAGTCGGTGCAAGACCGTGTGGACCCTTCCGAACTGAGCCGCATCATCCGAGAAAAGTTAGACGCATAAGTCGGGTGCCCATAATCCGTTGAGCCAAATTCGCCGCTCGAATCTACGCACGTGCGGGACGGCATCGACCGATTTTTCCATCGCACTGCCCTTGCTTGACACCTTTTCGATTCAGGGGTAGTTTTTCCTAACTCGGCACGTCGCAGTGCGACGTCCGCGAATGTTCAGGGGCTGTAGCTCAATTGGTCAGAGCGCCGGCCTGTCACGCCGGAGGTTGCGGGTTCGAGTCCCGTCAGCCTCGTTTTTCCCCTGACGCAATCAAATCTTTTCGCCAAGACTGCGGATGTGGTCTGCGCCTGTCTCGCGTTTGCGATCCGTTTCGTTGTTTAAGTAGCCAATCTCCATAAGGTTACGAGCTTCCTCTTTGCGGTCCGCGCTGTGCGGTCCGTATCGGTTTTGGCGTCCTGAGAGATTTCGTACGGAACGAGCCAAGCATGCGGGCAACGATTAGCCGATTTCATGGCTGAGGAGCCCACCGCATGCAATCATGGCAATGGTATCTCAATCGGCTGCGGTCGATGACGCCCGCCGAAATCGGCTGGCGGGTGAGAAATGCCGCGCGCGACCGGTTGGACCGGGTGATGCTGGGCCAGCATCAGCGTCGCATCGCCGCTCGGGCTGCCGAATTGGTGGGGATCGACCTGCGTGATGCGGGTTACCGTCCGGGGAAACACCTTCCACGTCAGACTAACGCTCTTATGCCAGCGGAATGGGCCGAGCGTTTGGTGCAAGAGGCGGATGCGATTCTGAGCCACCAGATTCGCCTTTTCGGAACCGAGCCGACGGATGTGGGCGACCCGATCCGCTGGAATTACGAACACCGTAAGGAAGCCGCGACGCCCACGGATTTCATCGGGCAGGTCGATTATCGCGATTACGCACAGGTGGGTGATTGCAAATGGGTCTGGGAGCTCAGCCGGCATCATCATTTGGTGGTGCTGGGGCGGGCCTACGCGGTGACGGGTGACAACCGATACGCCGCCGAGGTCGTCGCGCAGATCAAATCTTGGATGGATGCTTCACCATACGGCACGGGCATGAACTGGCGCAGCCCGTTGGAGTTGGGCATCCGGCTGATCAACTGGGCATGGGCACTCGATTTGATCGGTGATGCCGATGCGCTCGATGCGAAAACGGCGGGCGACATTGCGGCGGTAGCCGAGGCGCATATTTGGGAAGTCGCGCGAAAGTATTCGAAGCATTCTTCGGCGAACAATCACCTAATTGGCGAAGCGGCGGGCGTGTACATTGGGGCGGCCTTTTTTAGTCAGACGCCGCGGGCAGCGCAGTATCGAGCGGAAGCCAAGCAACTGTTAATCAACGAGATGGAAGATCAGATCGATGCCGACGGCATCCATAAAGAACTGGCGTTGGGCTATCACTTGTTTGTCTTGCAGTTCTTCTTGTTGGCCTGGCATGCGGGGCAAGTTGCGGGTGATCCCTTTCCGAGTGCCTTTACCAACAAGCTATTGAAAATGGCGGATTTCCTCGATACCTGGCTGGCCGCGGGGGCTGAAGGCGTGCACTTTGGCGATGCCGACGACGGATACGTGCTGGACCTCGGTGGCGTGCGCGGTGACGCCGCCGGTTGGGTCGCCGCCACGCGCGCGTTGTTGTTGAAGGATAAACCGAGTCCGGCATGTGGTGATGAACAGATTTTTTGGTTGACCGGTGATTGTCAAAGAGTATCAAAAGAGGGTGCCGAACAATCTGTCGCTACCCACCAATCGCTGCCATCTATTCACTATCGAGAAGCCGGTCTTTGTTTGTTGCAAACGCGGGTCGGCACGCCGGCAAAGCCGATGGCCGTCACGTTTGATTGTGGACCGTTAGGCTACAAGTCGATCGCCGCCCATGGTCATGCCGATTCGTTAAGTATCACGCTGCGCTATAACGGTGCCCCATTTTTTGTCGATCCGGGCACGTACGACTATTTCACCTACGATCAATGGCGCAATTACTTCCGCAGTACGCGTGCGCACAATACGGCGGAGATCGACGGACGAGATCAGTCCGAAATGCTTGGCAAGTTCTTATGGGGCGATCGCGCGCAAACTAAGTTGGTGGATTGGGGTGTGAATGAGGATGTATGCACGGCAGTTGCCGAGCACGATGGCTATCAGCGCCTGTCCGACCCGGTCATACATCGCCGTCAATTACAATTGAACCGCAAGACCGGCGAATTGATAGTCAGCGATACGTTTGAAGCGAATGCCGAGCATCTGGTGGTGCTCCGTTTTCAATGCGCGCCGGACTGTCGCATTGAGCGGACCACTAAAGATGATCGGACCTTAGTCATCGTGCGCCCCGAAGGAACCCTAAGACTCACGTTGCCGGACCAAGCCGAAATCGCTATTTCTAAAGGGGAAACGGACCCAATTGCGGGGTGGTTCAGTTCGGCTTATCACCAAAAGGTGCCGACAGGCGTTATCTCTGCATCGTTTAAAATTTATGGAAGTCTAACGGTCCGAACACTGGTACAGATATGGGAACCATGAGAAAATAGGTAAGTGACTCTTCAGGTTTGCCTGCCGTAGAATCTTTCGACTCGGCCAGCACCCGACAACAAACGAATACGACAGTCGCAGATGCTCACACAGGCAACCCGGGGGACATGGGGACGTGAAGCAACTCGAACAGGGTATCATTCTAGCCGGCGTCCATCAGTGGCGCCCGTCGATCTTCGAAGGTTGGATTCCGCGCACGCTGATTCCGATCGCAAACCGTCCATTGGTGGATTACGGTTTGGATTGGTTTTCACGCGGCGGCTTGCAACGGGTCGAGATCTGCGCCAACAGCGATACCCATGCTTTGCGGTCCAACTTTGACCGCAAACCACTGACACAAGCGGTCAAAATCGATTTTTATGAAGATGTTTTTCCGCGTGGTCCGGCTGGTTGTATCGCCGACGCCTTGAAGCACGCAGCGTATGACGATGTCGTCGTTTTGGACGGAACTGTCATACCGACCGAAATTGACATCGACGCGTTTATCGAAGCACATCAGAAAAGTGGTGCAGCGCTAACAGTAGCCGTCGCGGACGCGGCCCGTGCTGATGAAGCTGCCAACGGTAACGGACAGCATAAGACGGCTGGTTGTGTACCGACCGGCATATACGTGTTCAATCGTGCCGCCATCGAACGCATACCCGCAAAGGGATATGAAGATATCAAAGAAATGTTGATCCCGCGTCTGCATCAGGCGGGGCTCGATGTCGGAATGTATCCGTTACCGTCGGCACCGATTCGTGTTTCCAATGCCAATGCATGTTTCGTGGCAACGCGCTACGCCTTGCGGCAGATGTACGAACAGTGTGTACCGCCGACGGGATATCGATTCATTCACGGCGCGCTGGTACACGACAGTGCCGAGATTGCGGAAAATGCCCGACTTGAGGGGCCGTGCCTGATTGGGCCGTATGCCCGAATTGAGGCCGGCGCTACGTTGATTGGTCCGACGACGATTGGAGAACGCGCGCACATTGGTGTCGATGCCATCGTTTGTCGTTCGTTGCTTTGGGAAGGCGCTCAGGTCGGCTCTGAAGCATTTATAGACAGATGTATTTTGACGCACGGCGCCGAGATCGACGGTTCTGGTCGGGCGGTGCACCGCATCGTACACCAGATGCGATCCAAGACTGCTCGTCGCAAGCGGGGTTCGTCGCTATGAATTCCAACAACGGAAAAAACGGTAACGGCGTCTCGAACAACACGCCGCAGGTTGCGCCGGTTCGCGAAGAGCGTACCGCGCCCTACGGGGTCGACTTGTTCATGGGGCCCAAATCCGGCTCGCAACCATCATATGGCATCGATTTGCGCGCCATTTGGCGGTATCGCTGGTCGATGTTGCTGCTGTTTGTGCTGGGCGTCACGGCGGCCACGACGGTGGTTTGGACGAAGGTCGAGCCGCATTATGCCTCCAAAGCTGTCATTCACGTAGCATCATACGTGCCGCGCGTTATCTACAAGACCGACGACAACGGCAAGATGCCGCTCTACGGTGCGTACCTCAATACGCAAGTGTCGTTGATCCAAAGCCCGGATGTGATGCAGCAAGTCGTCGCGCGGTCGGATGTGCAACAGACCGACTGGTATCAGGCGTCGTCCGCCGCGGCCTCGGGTGATTTGGCGGCTGCGGGCGAACGATTGGCGCGGCAACTTGTGGTGCGCGAACGACGTGGCACGGAGCTGGTCGATGTGTCGCTTGAAACCCTCGACCCGCGCGAATCGCAAATTATCGTGAATGCGGTCGTGGAAGAATACAAAGCATACTGGGACGCCAATCAGGAATCTTCAGATATCAAACGGCGCGCGACCTTACGCAAGCAGCGCGAGCAACTCGATACCGAAGTCAGCACGTTATTCGCGCGGCGCTACGAACTGACCGAACAGCTCGGCAGTGATGTCCACGACGATGTGCGTTCACAAAAGCACGCTCGACTAAACCAATTACGAATTCAATTGCAGAATCTCGAATCGGATAAGGCGATGCGCTCGGTCGTGCGGCCTGCAAACGATTCAACTAGTGGAGAGACGCTGTCGTCAGCTGCTGCTCCGCGCGCTTTTCGCGAAGACGAAACCTGGCAAACGCAGTTCGCGAATTATGAAGATGCGCGGCGAAGGTTGACGCTGGCCAAACAGCAATTCGGTAATAGCCACCCGAAGTATCTGGAAATCGCCGCTGATGTCGATAGCGCCCGTCGCGCGTTAAAGATGACCGAAGCACGGTTGATGCCGTCGGGCACGCAGGCGAACGATTTTGCGAATGAAGTCGAAAAGCTGCGCGAAGATCAGCTTGTTGCAGCCGTAAGCGAATTGCAGGCAGAGCTAGCGCAGACCGATCGCATGATGGCGGAATTGGCCCGCACCGAAGAGCGGTACAAAGAACGCAAGCTCGTTCAGAAGGAACTCGACGACCGATTGCACGCGCTCGAAATGGAACGCAACGCACCCGAGCGGGTGACGATTCAATCGGCTGGGCAACTGCGGCGTAAGCCTTCCACCGATCGCCGTAACCTCTATACGGCGTGCGGAATCGCGCTGTCGTTTCTGGGGGCGTTTGGTGCGGGGTTCGTCCGTAGCCGCTCGGATCGCAAGATTCATAGCTATCAGGATGTGTCCGACGCATTGCCGAAGGGAGTGCCATTTCTGGGGCAGTTGCCGCGTGCTCGCGACGCCCTCGGCGAAGGTGAAGACACCCTGCTCGGTCGCGCCATCCGCGAAAATATGCGCATCGTGCGTACCATGCTGTTACAGAAACTCGGCAATGACGGCGGTGCGGTTGTTATTACCAGTCCGGAAGCCAGTTCGGGTAAGACGACGGTTTCGATTTTGTTGGCACGCAGTTTAGCCGCCATGGGTAAGCGCACGTTGCTGGTCGATGCCGACTTGTTGCATCCGTCGGCGTCGCGATATTTTGAATTGATCGAACAGCGCGGATTGTGTTGTGCAGTCGCGGGTGATTTGAGTGACGAAGAAGCCATCATCCCGACCGACAACGAAAACCTGTTTATCCTGCCGACGGGCGAACGACATGCGCGCGGCAATCGCGACGTACTTGCCAATGGTAAATTCGCCGGCGCCTTACATCGCTGGAAATCGCAATTCGACTACGTGTTGATCGATAGCCCGCCGGTGTTGGCGATGGCCGACGCGCGCATTGCTGCCAGCCAAGCCGATGGGGTGGTAATGGTAATGCGTTCGGACGGATCGCGACGCGAAGAAATTGTGGAGGCTTTCGCCGGGCTGTCGGCATGTGGTGCGCGGCTGTTGGGCACGATGCTGGTAGGAGTACGGCACGGCACCGCCTACTACCCATACGATTATCACCGACGGCATCTCGATACGTCGGAGTTGTTGGCCTAAGCCACTGACGCATGGATCCATGAGGGGGGAACCATGTATTTCAAGACCATCATCCTAGACAGCGTGATTCATGCTGCGGGGTCTGCTGCGCCAATGTCGATCCTGACGTTGCCGCTCGGCACGCGCAGTATGCTCGGGCATCTATGCGATCGCGCCGCCGAGGTCGGTTGCAGCGACTTTGTCATTGTGGCACGCGATGAGCGCGCACTACCGGCGCTGCGCATTCTGGCCGAGCGCAACGAACACGATGTGACGGTCGAGCTGGCCAACGGCTACCTTCCGGGGGTGGCGCAACTCGAACCATCTGACCGCGTGCTATTAGTCGATCCACGCCATTGGCCCACGGCCGGCTTTGATTTCGCCATGCAAAGGCGCGAGGCAGAGACCTTTCCCGGTGCGTTGCATGTGGTGGCGATGGGCGGCGATGCGACCGACGCTAGCGAGCGCATTGTGAAGGATCACGATGGTCGCATTCGGCGCGTCCAGCGGTTTTACAATCAGGTCACGCAAGTCACGCGACCGGTCGGCGCGGTGTCGTATTCTTGTTTTCCCGCCGCTGCTTTGGCGGATGTAAAGATGAGTGAGATCGCCAATGCACCTGCAGCGATGGCGGCGCGCGGAATTTTATCGCGCGACATCCCCGTTCATTGCGACCTGATCGACGCCAATCGCGCCGCAGACTATCTCGCGTTGTGCGAATGGAAGATTCAGCAGGCGGTGCGCGCCGCTACGCCGACGCAGTATTCACGACTTTCGAATAACGAAGCCTTGGTCGGCCGTGGTGCAGTGGTTCACGAGACAGCGCGTTTGGTCGGCCCGGTGATTGTGCAGCCGAATGCGCATGTCGCGGCCAATGTTACCATCGTTGGCCCGGCAATTGTGGGGCGCTCGGCACGTATTGAGGCGGGGGCGTTGATAGCGCAGGCGATGATCGGTGAGGGGGCAGTCGTTAGCGCTGGGCAAGCGGTGCGGCATCGCCTCTTTGCAAGCGGTGATGAGGCAGCACCAGCGAGCACCGTTTTTGAAGATGCGGAGGTTGAGACCTTTGCACCGGTGGTCGCCGAAACCGAGAAGCCCCGTGCCAGGATGTATCGCGCCAAGCGGGCAGTCGATATGTTGGCCAGTGGCCTCGGGCTCTTGGTGTTGTCGCCGGTGTTGGCACTGATCGCGCTGTTGATCAAGCTCGATTCGCGCGGGCCGGTGTTTTTCATCCATCACCGCGAGGGCCTGTTTGGCCGCGTGTTTGGTTGCCTCAAGTTTCGCACCATGCGCACGGACGCTCACGCGCTACAACGGCAGATGCTGGCGGAAAATGATTTGGACGGCCCGCACTTTAAAATCGCGCGCGACCCGCGCATCACGCGGTTGGGTAGCTTTCTGCGCAAGACCAATCTTGACGAACTACCACAGCTTTGGAACGTGTTGGTGGGGCACATGAGCCTCGTCGGGCCGCGACCGAGCCCGTTTCGTGAGAATCAGATTTGCGTGCCATGGCGGCGCGCGCGTTTGTCGGTGCGACCGGGCATCACCGGTATTTGGCAGATTTGTCGCCACGAGCGCGAGGCCGGCGATTTTCAGCAGTGGATTTATTACGACCTGCTTTATGTGCGCAACATGAGCATGATGCTCGACATCAAGATTCTGCTGGCGACGTTTCGCGCGCTGGTTGGTGGCAAAGAGATCGACTCGGCCGATCTGGTGCCGCCGCAAGAACATGGGGTGCCGGTCGAATGGGAACGTTCGGATGCGCGCGTTGAGACGGTGGAAAGACTGCCGGAGCCGGTTTAGTCTTCGATAACTCGCCATGCTTTTATGAGTTGCGTTTGCGTTCGGTGGGTTGAGTACAACCCACCCTACACCCTTTTCTGACGGTCGGATGACTATTGTCCTAACACCTCATCCATAAACCCGCTCACAATCTCCACATAATCCGGATCCTGAAAAATCCCGAGCCCATGTATCCCTTCGACCACCGCGAGTTGTTTCGGTTCGGGCGTGGCATCTACGAGCTCTACGACGCCATCAAAAGGCGTCATGCCGTCCTCGATCGATTGCAGGTACAGGCTGGGTACTGATATACGCGGGGCATTGGCGATGGGGTCGAGGGCATCGGGTACCAGCGAGGCCGCATCGGGGCCGGGCGCGATGCCCATGAAGATAAAGCCGAGATCGACGACAACCTCCTGTTGCACGGTGCCTTCCACGATCATGCCGATGATATCTGGCGCGGCATCGGCGGCTTGTGCGATACACGGCATGGTGCCCAGCGACAAGCCAAATAACACGATGCGGTCGGTCGCCGGGCGGCCCGAGTTGCGCACCCAATCGAGCGCGACATTGGCATCGTCGAGAACCGTCGCAAGCGTCGCCGTGCCGGTGCTTTCGCCCGAGCCCTGATAGTCGTAGATGAATACGTTGCAGCCGAGATCGTGAAACATCGCCACCTGCGGCAACGGCCACGAGCGACTGAACACCGCACCAGGGTTGATAAGAACGGTACCGCGCGGGTTCTCGTTGGGCACGAACCAACCGACTAGCGTTTCGCCATTAGTGGCAGTGAGTTCAACTGTCTCAAATTCGAGGCCGTAGAATCCGGGGTCGGGAAGTACAAGGCGGACCAGCGGCATGGGGTTCAACTGATCGGCAGGGCCGATGGGGCCACAGCCGTGTGCCGTGAGGACGAGTAGGGCGAAAGAAAAATAACGATAGGTCGAAGACAAGCAACGCATCATCAATTTTTGGTTAGGTTGGTTGTAGGTGAATCGATACGAATTATGTGGAGGCCGGATAGCAGTTCCAGAACATTATTCCTTGAGCTTGCATGCCAGCGGTAACGTGCGGTCCTCTGGAAAACGCAACCCCACCTAAATCATTGCCTGGGAAAGGCGAAACTTGGGGATCGCGTCTAACTGGCTTTTGCCGCTGCTACGGCGTCACCGATTTTTTCATGGACGTCAAAGAAGCCTGCTAGCTTCGTCGTCTCCAGCACACCAACCACGAAGGCCGTCGGGCGGGCGAGCAACATCGGTAGATTTAACGAGTTGCAGCGAGCTTTGATCTGCACCAGATCGGCCAGCCCCGACGATGTGATCATGTCGACTTCGCCTAAATCGAAGACGAGGCCCGTAACCTCTCCAGCCAGCGTTTCGCGCACGTGGTCCACCAACTTGGCTTCGTCGGTCAGCGTGCCGCTGATCTCGAAGATGTGTACGCCGTCCTGAACGTTCTTTTCGATGCGAATCGTCATGATATATGGGTTTGCCTGCCGGATACGTGCCTCGTGTCATTACCGAAGCTTATTCTCCGTTGCCGGTGTTTTCATTGCGTTCGTTCAATTTCTGGCCTTGTTCCGCTTGTCGTTGGTTGGCGACTTCGGCACGGCCTTCTTTCCAACCCTGCTTGTAACCGGCCTGATAGCTTTCTTCCGCCGCCCAGAGCCACATCCAGTAGGCACCATCTTCGGTCCAGGCGCTTTTGGCGTCGCGTTGACCATCGGTCCGGCCGAGATCGAAGTTCTTCGACGACATCATCATGCGCTGATTGGTTTCGGGCCCGCTGTTATTTTGGCTGCAGGCGCCGATGGCGATTATGCCAATGCAAAGCGCAGCGCAACCCCAACTTGCGCGCATCATGCCGCCACTGAGGTGCCGGATCACTGCGAGCCTCCCGTTTTGGGCGGCAAATACAGGCCACGCTCGCACGCCACCACGAAGGTTTCGGCCGTCGATTTGAGCTGTTCCCAATTATCGCGGATGCGGTCGGCCTCATCGGGTGAAATTGCTCCGTCGTCGGCGATCGACTCGCTGACCTCGCGTAGCAACTGGCTGAAACGGTTCACGACCTGCTGCGTCGATTTGAGCAAATCGCCATCGATATCGAGCGATTCCTCTTCCGGGTTGTAGGTAAAGAAGCCGCCCGCTTCGTGGCAAAGCCAGTTCACGACCGGTACGTGGCCGGTCGCTTCCACGATTTCGCGCAGGCGATCGAGCGGGTTGCGCGTGCCGCTGGTATCGGGATCTTTCGGGTCGTTATCCTGACACCACTTGTAGATGAGTGCCTGGCTCAGCCGCAGTTTGGCGGCCAACGCCTTGACGCCGATTTGATCGACTGCTTCTTTGAGAACTTCGTGCGATTTCATCGAATTGGGATCACTCCACGGTTCGAGCAGCTTGGTGACCGGCTTACGAGGTCGATTCGACCGACGCCGACTTCCCGACCAATTATAATCGAAGCGGATTTCTTCGCAGGCAGGAGAGCGACTTGAGCGACATCCCCGGATTTCAGACCAAGGCCGAGATTAAGACGCTGCTCGACGGTCACGCCGCCGCCCCGCGCAAACGATACGGCCAGTGTTTCCTGATCGATCGCAACCTGATGGAACGCGTGCTGGCAACGGCCGAGGTTTCGTCGCGCGATTGGGTGCTGGAGGTGGGCTGCGGTACGGGCAGCCTGACGGGGGAGTTGCTGCGCCGCGCGGGTCGGGTGGTGGGTGTCGAGATCGATAAGGCGTTGCAGGTGATATTGGCGGATCGTTACGGGCAGGTCGATCACTTCTCGCTGCTTGCGGAAGATGTGTTGGCGAAAAAGTCAGCGTTGGCACCCTCCGTGATTGATGCGATGGCCGTCGCGCGCGCGGCAGTCGACGGGCGTGGCATGTTGGTCGCGAATTTGCCCTATGACGTGGCGACGTCGTTGTTAATCGAATTGTTGTTGGGTGATTTCGGCATCGAGCGCTTTGTCTTTACGGTGCAATTGGAAATGGCCGAGCGTTTGCGCGCGGCAGCCAACACCGACGCGTATGGTGCCGTTAGTGTAATCGCCCAATCGATGGCGCGGGTTGCGATCGTGGCCAAGTTGCCACCACAAGCTTTTTGGCCCGCCCCCAAGGTGCAGTCGGCGATTGTGAAGATGGAGCGCGTGTCGCGCGACAAGCTTCCAATCGACGACCCGCGCGGCTTTGCAAAGTTCGTGCGCACGGTGTTCCAAAGTCGACGCAAGGGGTTGTTGGGAACGTTGAAGCGGATGGGGCAGGCTGGATCTGTGGACTTCTCTGGTAATTTAGAGGAGCTGCTGACTGAGATGGACATTTCGCCGCAGATTCGACCGGAAGCCGTGTCGTTGGAAACCTGGTGGCGACTAATGCGGCAGATGTGACTGCTCTGTGCTTATTGTTCGATGCCCGCGCGTTTCGTTAGTGAATTCCCTTGAAAAGGACTGCCACGATGCCAGAAACGATCATGCGTATCGAATCTGCGACAGGCCGCAGGTTTATTGAGTTCGTCGATCTCGATAGCGGAGATGCTGAATTGATCAACGTCGAGATCGTCGGCGCGGGTAGTGCGTTTGCAGCCGAGTTAGAGGAATCGAATTCATTAAGCAATACATATCAAGATCGTCAGTCATTTAAGAATTGCTTTCTCGAAAAAGATCAGATGAAGGCAATTCACCAATTCTTGATCACGATTGCGGAAGACATTGCCACAGAGCGATCGATTTGCATTTCGTCGCAAAACGGTGTTGATTTGGAGATGACGTTGAAACGCCGGTCGGAGTTGATTACGGGGCCGACCAACAATACGTTGACCGTTGTGCTGAGCCATTCGACGACAAGGTCGGAATTTGTGCTGATCGTTGATGCGACAGTCTTGGATGAAGCGAACAGGCAGATTCGCAGGTGGAATCGGTGATTGGCTTCGCCTAGTTAACCGTCGCCTGTTCCGTCAGAATCGTGACGTTGTTATTCAGCACCTGCGCGAAGCCGCCTTTGATGCTGATGTTCTTCGTCTGGCCGCCAGCTTCGTCGATGCGCAACTTGCCTTCGCCCAGTTCGCACACCAGCGGGGCGCGATGGTCGAGAACCCCCAACAAGCCGTCGTGAGCGGGCACGATCACTTGCGTGGCAGTGGTTTCGAGTACTTTCTGCTCGGGCGTAATCACGGTACAGGTGAGTTGCTTGTCCATAGCTCGGGATTCTGATTGACGGGGGCGGGGCGGTCAAGGGCTAATCAGGCGACAGGTACCGGTAACGGGACCGCAAGGGCGGTTTTGGCCCTTGGGGCGGTCGCAAATCGCCGATGATGGAGTAGCATGCCAAGGGACGATTGAAGCCTGCGACGGCAGGCATTATCTGAACCACTAAGCGAGAATCTCATGCTGAAAGTCATCTGCGTCTGCGGCGCCCGGCCCAATTTTATGAAGATCGCCCCCCTAATGGAGGCATTCAACGCGTCGCCTAAGATCGAGCCGCTGCTGGTGCATACCGGCCAGCATTACGACGAGCGCATGAGTAAGCTGTTCTTCGTCGATCTCGGCATCCCCGAGCCGGACATGAACCTCGAGGTTGGCTCCGGCTCACACGCCGTCCAGACGTCCGAAATTATGAAACGCTTTGAGCCGGTCGTGGTCGAGCACAAGCCCGACTGGGTGATCGTGGTGGGCGATGTCAACAGCACCATCGCCTGTGCGCTGGTGGCGACCAAGCTGGGCGTGAAGGTGGCGCATGTCGAAGCCGGCCTGCGCAGTTTCGATCGCGACATGCCGGAAGAGATCAACCGACTGCTGACGGATTCGATCAGCGACCTGCTGCTCGTGAGCGAAGCCAGCGGCATGGAGAATTTGAAAAACGAAGGCGTGGCGGCTGAGAAGGTTAAGTTCGTCGGCAATGTAATGATCGACACGCTGACGAAGAATCGCGCCAAGGCCAGTGAGTCAAAGATTCTCGATGAGATGGGGCTAACGCCCAAGCATTACGGCGTGATTACGTTGCATCGACCGAGCAATGTCGATGATGAGGAGAACCTCAGCTCGATTCTCGATGCGTTTGACGAGATCGGTCGCGATATGAAGCTGGTCTTTCCGATGCATCCGCGTACGCGCAAGAACATCGAAAATATGGGCCTCGCCGCGCGCGTGGAGAGTATGTCACAATTGTTGCGACCGGAGCCCTTAGGGTATCTCGACTTTTTGAAGTTAACGTCCGAGTCTGCCCTCGTGTTAACCGACTCGGGCGGTATTCAGGAAGAAACCACGATTCTAAAAGTGCCGTGCCTCACGCTGCGAAAGAACACCGAGCGGCCAGCGACGATCACGCATGGTACGAACCGCTTGGTCGATCCGAACAAAGATTCGATTCTAAAAGCTTATCGCGAACAGATGCAGCGCAAGATGGAAGAGTGCGGCACGCCCGAGCTATGGGACGGCGCGGCGGCCAAGCGAATTTGTGCAGTGTTTGAAGGGGTGGCGTAGAGTGCGAAGACCGCTCTGACGCATGAATTCTGAAATCGAAGTTGACAATTTTCGAATTCGCACTCGAAATCTGAGATCTGAGATTTAAAATTAGAGAATAGAGAATAGAGAATAGAGAATAGAGAATAGAGAATAGAGAATAGATATTAGATATTAGATATTAGATATTAGGGATTAGGGATTAGAGCTTAGAGCTTTGAGCTTTGAAATTTGAAATTAGTAATTTGGGATTAGTAATTAGGGATTAGGAATTATGAATCTTGAGGCTTGGCCTCATCTCGACAACGTCATCCTGTTGGCATATCGCTGGATGCTCTTTCTGATTGCTTAAAATGAACGACAAGAACCAAGCACTTTCTAAGGTCCTGGATATTCTTAGTGATTGGGATCCAATCGGCGTTGGGGGCGAATTTTCGGATGACGAGTACCGGCGCTATGCCATCAGAATCGTGCGGATGATGGAGCAGGGTTGCGATCAATACAGGCTCAAACAATGGCTCGGCGACATTCGCACGGTTGCAATGGGATTGTTGGATTCGCGTGCTGCAAGCGAAATCGACAGGGACGTAGCGCGTCGACTGATCGAGACGCGTGATGAAATTCAGCCTTGAACTCTCGCGCGATATAATTGATTCATTTCGGTCAACGAATAGCTTCACCTACCATAGCAAAATTTCATCGCCTGCATCATGCATAATGATGGCATCGAAGCGATTTGCAATGTCGGCGATGGCAACGCGAATTGGGTCGGCTTCATTTTCGAATCGCTGCAGATATCGCATTACCAATTCGCCGCGACGAAATCCAAGAAACGGAAGCCACTCATCCAATACTTGAATTTCAGAATCTGCGGGGCTGGGCTGTATCTTGATACTTTCGCGCGTTTTCGGATTGGTGATAGCAATAGGGTTTTGCCGTAATCGAAGGTTTGGTGCACGCTCGACAATATTTTTCCACTCATCTTGATCGATATTCAGATTCGTCTTTTGAAAACTCTTGTCAATCGAGCGCGTAACAATGATCGAAACACCCATTGTGATTTCGCTCGATTAATCTAAAGAAATGCTCTTGCTGTTTGGCTTAGTTGAAGTGTTACTAAAGTTTAGAGCGAGCGCCTCAACCCACCAGCGTCGTCTGCTGCTTGTCAGAGAGTAAGTCGAAGAACTTATCTTGCGAGACGACCTGATCCGTCGGAACCATCGTGATGACGTTCCACGGGCAGACTTGCGCGCAAAGCTTACACCCGATGCACACCTGTAGATCGATCGTGCAAATGCCCATCTCGTAGCCGGGATGCTTCGGGTCTTTGATCTTATCGATGCAATCGACGGGGCAGACGGTGACGCAGGCGTCGCAGCCGGTGCACAGGTCTTCGTCGAGTACGGCGAGTTGCTTGGGAAGCTTCTTAGCCATGGGCCTTCAGCTAAAGGGATCAGGTTTAAGGACTTAGCGACGTCTTCGCCGCTCTTACCCCTGAAAGATAGGTGATGCCCGGCGATTAAGCAAGGCCGCTGCCCGGTTTGCTATTTGCGGAAGCTTCTTTGCGAATGAGGTGCTGAGGAATGAAGTCGGTTACCGTGGGCTTGGCCTTTTCAGTGGATCGGGCGCGTCGCTTTTCCTGCAAAGCGCGAACGTGGGCCGATAGCTCGATTTCAGGCTTTTCACTCAATCCTTGCTCGGCTGAAATTCGTTCGGCAATCAACTGATCAGTCAGGCCGGCGACGAGTTCATCGACGGTCGCGAGGATTGCACCCTTGGCCTCCATTTGGCGGAAGGCGTGTTCGCCGTCGGTCGGCGACCAGAACCCGCTGGCATCGCGGGCGACGACCACGCGGAAATTGCGGGCCAACAGACCCAGCGTAAGCGACTTCACCGAGTGCGTCGCCGCGACGCCGCTGATGATCCAGTAGTGCGGTCTTTGAGCATTTATGAGGCGGTCGGCTTTCGGATTCGATAGAAAATCTGCATCGCGCTTGGTGAAAATGATTTGCTGAAAGCGGCGAAATGGATCGGCTGGCAAGTCGAACGTGTTATCACCTTGCACCAGCACACGGCGTGGCATCAAGGTGCAAGGGACTTTTTGCTGACCGCGGGTGCGATCGATGCAGTGCGGTGGGAGCCCCTTTTGAATCTCAGACGCGCGATGGGCCTCCAAGCTGGAGATAACGGGCACGCTTTGGGCGCGGGCCCATTGCATTAGGGACTGAATCGCCGGCAGCATGGTCGCGCGATTGGAGACCGGAAAGGCTCCGTTCGGCAACAAAAAATCTGCCTGCGTATTGAGATCAACGATTACCCGTTTCAGCGATTCCCGCCGGTCGGACATTGCTATTCCCCGTTCTGTGCACACGTCAATTTCAGAGGCCGACAAACGGTGCCCGGCAAGAATTCACAAGGCACAGCAGTCCGCGCAGCCCGCTAACGGGGCCGCTCGGCGGCGTTTGTCTGAAGATAACTCCCCCAATGCGTGCAGGTGCTTTCACACCCGCTGACAATGGTATGCCAGCCGAAGTGTCCTGACGAGTGTGATTTGCGCGAAATTTGCGCCATCGGTAGGAGGGTGGGATTCTCGGTCGAGAGGGGTGAGTCGTCAGCAACGCCCTATAAGCCATAAGCTTACGAATTGATGGTTTCTCGCCTGTGAATTCTTTGGTGGACCAGCATTTCCAGATTCTCGGAACCTTTGAAGAGCGACTCACGAGAGCGCGCCGTACGAGTCCTAAAATTTAGAACGCGAATCAGGTTGCGAGGATGTTATATACGATAATAATGTCGGGTGAATGAACGCAAAAGAACGACCAACAATTTGGCTAAGTTGTTTTGGCGGCAGCAATAAGCGACAGCAATTCGCTGTATTGATGGCGTTCGTACTCGGCCTTGTTGTGAGCCTGCCCGCCTGCAATCGCACGGATTGGAATTGGGATCTCGATTGGTGGCGCGCTCAGGATCGGCGCGTGGAACCGACGGACCGGCAGGTCACTGACGCTGGCGAAGATGATAAGAACACGGCGACGGCATCGCGCGCGAACGGTAGAACACCGTCAGCGGTGCGGTCGACGTCAACCGGCAGGAGCGGCGGCGACGGCAGCCGTCGGGCTGGCACCGGCAGTTGACCAGGTGGCGGTCACGTTGATCGCGCTGAGTTGATCGAGGTAGTCGCTCAGTTCGCGTTCGGAAAAGCCTTCCAGAAATTCCCGCCGAGCCGATCGATTGAGTTTCATAATCTGTTCGATGAGTTCGCGCTTGTTCATCCGCGTACATCTCCTGCGCAACCGGCGAGATTTTGCTGGGACATATCGTGTGGGTCCGGCGCTGACGACGCCGCAATGTGCTATCGGCGAAGCGGTGAGTGGTACTTAAGAATGAACCCACGTTATGAAAGCGCGAATTGACACGTGCGGACGTTACATAAAAGCTGCCGCGCAAAATATGAAAGCGCTGTTTCCCGTTTGCAGGTTTGTACTGCTTCACGCGAGTCATAGGCTGCGCTGGCGAATACTGCCGATGAAAATGGGGCGTTTGGTCTTTGGTGCGGTGGCGTCTATTATGAATCAAGCATATGAAAGGCCTTGGCTTTGGCACAGGACGAACAATATTTAATTGACGTCGATGACACGGATGTAAGCGACGACGTCTCAGCCGAAAATCGTGCGGCTGTCGTCGGGGTGCCCGCGCCGGAAGCGCGCGGCACCGGCCCACGGCATGCGGTGAAAGATCGCGCGGCACGGCAATTTGATAAGTGGGCCCATTCCTACGATCGTTCGATCGTACAGCACCTTTTGTTTCAGCCGTCGTATCAACTATTTCTGGACGAACTCTACCGTTGGCGCAAGGATATCGCCGAGCCGTTTGACTTGCTGGATATCGGATGCGGAACGGGCACCTGGACGGCGATGGTTGCCGGAAGCGAGATGAACTCGGGGCTCGTGATGGGGCTCGATTACGCTTGGACCATGTGCCAAGTCGCGCACGATAAGGCCGAAACCATCGGCGCGGGGGCACCGCAATTTTTGCAGGGCGATTCCGAGCATCTGCCCTTCGCCGATCAATCATTTGACGCGGTCACCTGCAGCAATTCGCTCCATCATTACCCGCACCAGCAGGAAACCATTCACGAGATGTATCGCGTGCTGCGCCCCGGCGGTCGGCTGATGTTGATCGACGGCTTTCGCGATAACGCCATCGGCTGGACGCTATTCGACGTATTTATCACCAAAGCCGAGAGCACGCCCGACGCCAAGGTGTATCACGTACCGTGGACGGAAATGCGGGAGATGTTTGAGAAGGCCGGCTTCCGCAAGGTCACGCAGCGCAAGCAAGGCATCTGGGTGCCGATCATGATCACGATCGGTGTTGTGTAAGGTACAACGACTTAAGAGATGATCACTTCCTAGGCGATCCTAATCTTCTTCCTTCTTTCAATCTTGCGATCCTCTTTGGTAAGCGATATTTGTCGCTCTTATTCAGGCTCGCGTAGGCGCAGTTTCGATTCGCAGACGCTTCGAGAAGACTTGTGCGCGTTCATTCTCCCTCCCTCCTAAGTCATTCGGCATGGTGGCACCGCCGCCTCGGTGGTGAAAACAGGTGAGACGCCTGTGCCACAGTCGATGTTCTTTTCCTGTCCACTTAGTCGTGGCAGTTTTGTTATGGAAATGCGCCGCAGGCGTTACACCCATCAGCCCAGGGTTGCCGCGCTAGCGGCTACCCTGGGTAGCGTTGAAAGTAAGGTGTATTCAACTCTGAAAGAGTTGCGCCACCGGGGCCCGTAATCAGACGCAACCCCGTTGGGGTTGGACGGCATGAGGCGATTTCATCCCAAGGTAGCCGCGGTGCGGCAACCTTGGGCTAGGCGTAGCAACGCCTTCGGCGTAGGAATCCTGCGTTAATTGCTCGCAAAGCGTCCCTTTGGCAGATTTTTCTCGCGAATCTCGCGTCAAATTGGTAGGATGAGCGTCTTGGTTATATGCTTTGCCGTCAGGAAAACCGTCACTCGCCGCCGGACTTGATGCTATGACCTCGCACGCCATCAAGAACGATACGCCGAGTTCGACCGGCAATGGTTCGCATACCGACGATCTGCGCGCCGTGCTGGAAGTCTCGCGCAAACTTGCCGCCACCACCGAGTTGCCGCCGCTGCTCGCGATGGTCGAATCGGCTGCGCGCTCTGTTTTGTGTTGCGATCGGGCCACCGTCTTTCTTTACGACGCCAACGCCGGCGAGTTGTATAGCCAGGTCGCCACCGGCGTGGAAGAGATTCGCTTCCCGGCGACGCACGGCATTGCCGGAGAGGCGGTACGCACGGGCGATGTCATCATCGTGCCGGATGCTTATGCCGACGAACGCTTTAACCCTGAGATCGACAAAAAAACTGGCTATCGCACGCGCAACATGATCACCATTCCGATGTTGGGTATCGATGGTGAAGTGGTGGGCGTGTTGCAGATGCTCAATAAGTTTGATGGCGAGTTTGACGATTGGGATAAGGAACTAGCGCGCACTTTCGGCGCGCAAGTTGGCGTAGCGCTGCAACGCCAGCTTCTCTTGGAGCATTACGCCGAAAAGCAAAAGCTGCAAAACGACCTGAACGTGGCGCGCGACATTCAGCAAGGCTTGATCCCCAAAGAGGGTGCCAGTGCCGAAGGCTTCGAGATCGCCGGTTGGAATCGGCCCGCTGATGAAACGGGCGGCGATTGTTACGACTACTCCGAAAACGATGACGGTTCGTTGGCGATCACGATTGCCGACGCCACCGGCCACGGCATCGGCCCGGCGCTGATGATCGCGGAATGTCGGGCGCTGTTTCGCGCCGCCTCGTCGATCACGCGCGATGTGAAAGAGATCACCACCAAAGTAAACGACTTATTGTGTGATGATTTGCCGGACGACCGTTTTGTGACGGCGTTTTTCGGCATCGTCTGCCCCGAGAAAAGCTCGATTACCTACCTTAGCGCGGGCCATGGCCCCATCATTTTATATCGCAAGGCGACCGACACGATCGAAGAGCTGGCTGCCAACGGTTTCCCGCTCGGCATCATGTCCGATGCCCCCTGGCCCGACCCCGATGTGTTTGAGATGCAACCGGGGGACATGCTCGTGGTCGTGACCGACGGTTTCTTCGAATGGAAAAACGCCGAGCGCGAACAATACGGCACACATCGTTTGTGCGAAGCCATCCGCCGCGCGCGTGATCTACCCTGTAGCGAACTGATTGAAACACTGCATCGCCAGGTGCGCGAGTTTGTCGGTGATATGGTGCAGGACGATGATCTGACAGCGCTGGTGGTGAAGAAGTTGTAGATCAATGTAGGGTCCGCATTGTGGGCCAATCTCTTCTGTAGGGTCCCGCTGTGCGGACCATTTCTTTGAGCATGACAAAGACCATTTTACTTAACGGAACGCGCCCGCGCTTCACCGAGTATGACTCGCTGAAGGATGCGATAGACGCCGCCCGACGCGCTGAAAAATCTGGGACGACCATTGTTGAGCCCGAATTTCTGGTGCAGCGTGTGCGGGCCGAAGACGACACGTTACATTTGCAATCCGAAGATGGACGAGCGATAAAGATCACGGCGCTGGATCGGGGCGTTGATTTAGAGATTTTCAACGACACCGAACCGTTGATCGAAAAGGATGCCTACGAGAATTGGCACCTCAAAGACGTACATGCAGATGGTTCAATCAGCGACGGATACGCCATCGATCGCAATGCAGACATAGCCGCGTGGCGCGGTCGCTCGATACCTCGATTCTTCGCCAATGCGGCTCTCTTGTATTGCTATTGCCACGAACGTGCGGCGATTATGTTCTCGGTTGATGAGCGGCATGACAACGGCAAACTCCTTTTGTCTTGGGGGCATGCGTGTTGACACGTTTAAGCGATGTTGGCTCACGTTCTTTTGGCATCGTGCATAATGGTGGTCCGCGATGCGGACCCTACTGAGTTTTGGTTTACTGGATTTGTTGCATGAACTGTAGATGTCACGAATGCACGGAAATTACAAATCAAAAGCAAGTCAGGGTATACATAAGCGATCATTTGATTCTGATAAAAAACGATATCCCGAATTGGACGGCATATTTCAAGTGCCCCGATACTGAGCTACTTTGGATGTCACACTACCCCCACAGCGAAAGACACGGTGGTGGTCCTAAACATTTAAAACGTATTGAGTCGATTGATTGAAAACATGGAAGCGCCGGTGGTGTTGGTCCGCACAGCGGTCCCTACAAGAGAATCACGCGCTAACCCGCGTTCCCCTCCACCGCGCCCTCCAACAAAAAATACGTCACCGTCGCCGCGGCGACGGGGCGCTTGTTCGTGTCGTAAATGCGTACATCGACAGGGCAGAGCGTGCGGCCGAATTTGATCACGCGCGCTTCGACGATAGCGTCGGTAAAGCACGCGGCCAGGTAGCGAATGTGCAGGTCCGACGTTGTCAGGTGTTTGTCGGCACCGATGCCGCCCCAGATTGCGAGACAGGCGACGCTATCCGCCGCCGTTGCCAGTAGCCCGCCGTGGTAGGCACCGTAGGCACCGACAAAGCGTTCATCGAGCGGCACCACTGTCTGGCAGTAACCATGGGCCAATTCGCGCACGTCGAAGCGCAGATTCTTAACGACGGCGATGGGGGCGATGCGTTTGAGGATGGCGTCGCGCTCAGCGGCGCTGATGGGCGCGGGCGGGTCATGAGGTAGCAAGGTCGTCGTCCTTATCGTGCTTCGGTTTGGGGTGAATGGCTGTTTCGATTTGCCCGCCGCTGAGATTTTCGCCGATCCAGCGCGCTTTGCGCCCGACGACGGCGAGAAAACTGGTGCCGTCGAGGCCGGCGATAGTGCCCGAACGCATGATAGGTCGCAACGCCTGCGCGATGATGGCTTCAATCATCAGATACGGTATCGCGCTCAATTCCGCCTTGGTCAGCACGATCACTTCCTCGTAGCCCTTAAGAAATGCGACCATGCGATCCATGTCCACTTCGTTCTGCCACGTGGTCAAATCGCGACCGCCGGTGATCATGGAAAATTGCAGGCAGCCGTTGGCGACATCCATCACGCGCGGTCGAATGCGCGCAGAATCGAAATCGAGCACGGCGCACACGATGTTACCTTCGAAGATCAGATTGCCGGGGTGCCAATCGGAATGCACGATCTGGCGTTGCCATCGTGAGACGCCGAGTTCTTCGGCGGCGGCGGCTGCGGAACGGTATTGCGCTTCGGCGCGGCTGAGTATTTGCGGTGTCTTTTCAAAGGCAGACGCATCCGGCGGTTTGTCTTTGAGCAGCAAACGGCGAATATTGGTTATGGCCTCGTGCACCATTTCCGAGTTGTGATAATGCCCGGGCGGCGGGTCCCAGGGGGATTCAAAATCGGCCACCAATTTGTGATACAAGCCCAGCGTGCGACCGGCGCTGAACGTGGCGTCGACGCTCTGGTCGTATCGATTGCCTTTGATGAATTCGTAAACTTCGTAAATCGCGTCGTCGTAGGTAAACATCGACAGGCCGTCGTCGGTGGTGGACATCAGGCGCGGCAAAGGGAAGTGACTTCTCAGCAAGTGTATTTGCAGCGAATGCGCAAAGGCGACACGCATCGGGTCGTCGCGCTCGGGCCGGCGTTTCAGCAAGAATCGACCGCGATCAGTGCGAATGACGGCCTTGGGGGATTCGTGCGAGCCGCGTTCGAAGGCGCGGACTTCCGTTACGGTCCCAATATCGTAATGGCCGAGCACCTCGTCGACTTCGCGGCGCAAAAGTGTGGAGCGTTTGCCTCCCATCGTGGTTATTGTATCGTGCCTGCCGAGCAGAGCGAAAACGGCGGTGGTCGGTCGCAGCGCGCGGCTGAAAAACGACTGGATAATTCTCCTTGAAATCGGGAGCTTGATGAGATGTCCGAACACTTTATTGGTCTAATCGGCGGCACGGGGTTGGGGCACGCGTTGGCCGATCGGCTGGAAGGCGATGCCGTCAACGTGGAGACGCCGTTCGGCGAGCCCAGCGCGCCGATTCTGGTGGGCGCGTTGGACGGCGTGAAGATCGCTTTTCTGCCGCGCCACGGGAAGGACCATTCGTTCCCGCCATCGGCGGTGCCATACCGGGCGAATATCTTTGCGCTGAAGCAGCTTGGTGTAACGCACATCATCGCGAGCGGTGCGACGGGCTCATTGCGAGAAGAGATTCGCCCCGGCGATTTGGTGATTCCCGATCAGGTGATCGATAAGACCTATCGGCGGCATTCGTCGTTTTTTGACGAAGGCGGGGCGGCGGTGCATGTCGAGTTTCACGCGCCGTTTTGTCTGCATCTGCGTAACTTGTTTTTGAATGTGGGTAAGTCGATCGAGGGCGCGCCGCCGACGGATGGCGGGACGTATGTGTGCATGGAAGGCCCGGCGTTTTCGACAGAGGCCGAATCGCGTATGCATCGCGCGTGGGGTGGCGATCTGATCGGGATGACTTGCATGCCCGAGGCGAAGCTGGCGCGCGAAGCCGAAATGTGTTTCGGCCTGGTGGCATTGCCGACGGACTACGATTGTTGGCGGCCGCATCCGGAAGGGATGGATGCGCGCGAGTTGCTAAAGGAGATCATGGGTAACCTCGAAGTGGCAACGCGTCGCAGCGTGGCATTAATCGAGGCGGCGCTAAAGCAAATCAGCAGCGTGCCGATGGATTGCGCCTGTCGACGGGCGCTGGACCTCGCGGTGTGGACGCGACCCGACGCGATTGCCGAGTCGGTCAAGCAGAAGATGGCACCGGTGTTGCAGCGTCGGTTGAATATGGCGTAGGGATTATTTGACGTGACGACTTCAACTCAACCGGAATCAAACACAGCGCGCGTGCCGCGCTACGACCGCCTGATATTGTTCATCGGCTCGTTGGCGCATACTGGCTTTGTGCCATTTGCGTCGGGCACGGTGGCCGTAGCGCTGTGGGGCGTACCGCTGGCGATTTTGTTGTTGAAGATTTGGCAAGTTTCATTGCCGGTGTACGTGGGGATTTGTGTCGCGCTTACGCTGTTTTCGATTTGGGTTGCGGGCGAAGCCGATCGGGTACTGAATGAGAAAGACAGCCGCAAGAATGTGATCGATGAAATCCCTGGTTATCTGATTGCGTTGGTGGGATTGCCCGCGTCGGGGCCGATTCTGATTATCGCGTTCTTCTTGGAGCGCGTGATCGACATCGCCAAGATTTGGCCGGCGAATCTGATCGAGCGCCATTTACCCGGCGGTTGGGGCGTCGTGTTGGATGATGTCATGGCCGGCATCTACACTGTCGCACTGTTGCATGCGTTAGCCTACTTCGCGCCGGCGTGGTTTAACGCCTTAGCGATGACTGAATAACCCTTCTTCGACGCTAGAACCCTACATGCTCGTCATCGCCCGTCCTCACCGCAACTGCACCATTGGCCTGCTAACTGCTGCCATAGCTGGCGTGGGCACGTTTTTGGCGTTTGGTGCCGGCGCTGAGGTGATCGGTCATCTGTTGCTGACGGTGGTGATATCGGTGGCGATGTGGATGGCCTGCGATCCGTTTGCGGATGCGGCCCAATGGATCGGCAAACGGTTACGCATACCGGGCTCGGTGCGCGGCGCGACGTTGGACGCGATCGCCAGTTCGATGCCCGAGCTTTCTGTAGGCGTGTTGTTCGTTTACGAGTTTGATGATTTCGGGGCTTCGGTGGCGACGTGTGCCGGCAGTGCTATTTACAACATGATTCTGATTCCGGCGCTGTGTGCGTTGGCCATTTCCTTTAAACGCAAAGAGCGACCCTTCATTAGCATTGGGCGCGATGTTCTGTTTCGCGACGGCATGTGGTTTTTGCTTTCGGAAACTGTGTTGATCGCGCTGCTGTTTTTTGGTCGCTTTGAATGGTGGGCCGTTCTGCTCTTATTGGGGCTATACGTCGGTTATCTGGTTCACCTGTATCGCGATGCGTATAGCCATCGTCGAAAGGTGCGCGCGGAACAGGCGGAACAACTTGCTAATGGCACCATTGATGAGGATGACGACGATTTGGGCGAGGCGCGGGTGCGTGTGTTGGGCGGCGCGTTAAGCATCCCGCTCAATGGGGTTGTTGCGCTGATGACGATTGTGATTGCGACGGGCATCGTGGTTTATGCGTCGCATTATTTGGTCGAGTCATGCCAGGCATTGAGCAAGACGCTCGATGTGCCCAGCTTCTTCATCGCAGTGATCGTAGTGGCGGCGGCATCGAGCATGCCGGACACCATGTTGTCGCTAGCGGCGGCGCTGCGAGGCGATGATGCGGGGGCGGTTTCGAATGCCTTCGGTAGCAATACCTTTGACGTGAATATCTGCTTGTCGTTGCCGATTTTGATTTACGTGTTGCGCAATAATGGAGCCGGGATCGTATTGGAACAGTCGAGCGGTATCCTGGCTTTGGGCGGTTTGTTATGGATATTGTCGGCGCTAACACTTTATGTGATCGGTCAGAAGTATCGCGTGGGCCGACCACGGGCGTTGGTGTTGATGGTGTTGTATCTGATCTTTATTGGTTATGCCGTGTTAGGCTCGTTGGGGATGGTGCCGGGCATAAAGTAACCAAGCACATGATTTGCATGGCGTAAATAAAAAAGCGTTCGTCACGCGGTTGTTCTCCGTGACGAACGCTGAAAAAGCCGGGCGGTCTTACCGTCAACGTGCCGTTCGATTGCACATTCTTTGAACCCTCGCAAAAAAAGTGGGCACCGCTCGGGCTGGCCGAACCGCTACGTGATAATGCCGCAGTTCGTTCGGCTGATCAGACTCCGATTGATTCCCAAGGGTTCAAACGCATATCGGTTCAAGGAATGATCAGCATCGGTTCTCGAACACGACAGCAAAACACCCGTCTGGTTATTATTGTATTTCGGCAAGACGGGTGTTGGCAACGGAATAGTTTGAATATCGCGCTTAGGCTGCGCGATATTTAGATGCAATTTGTGCGAGAAAGGCTTGACTTTTGCAAAAGGCGGTTCTGACGAAGTCCATCATTCGTCGTCGCGTTCGTCGCTTTCCTTTTTCTCGGGCTTGGGGCGTTTTTCGGCCACCAACTGTCGGAATTCTTCCGGCGTGCGCTTGCCAAAGCGCTTAGTGAGTTCCTCGTACGTTTCGCGTGCCTTGTCGGTCAGGCCGTTCGCTTCGCACATGCTGATGGTCTGCAGCTTGTCTTCGATCCAGCGGCATTTGCGTTCGTCGTTGATCATGCGCCAGATGTCTTTGTCGCTGCGCAGCGATTCACTTTGCGAGGCACAATCGCGGCCGGTAGGACAGTTGGGGAAGCTTTTGGCGATCCGTCGGTAAGCCTTGTAGAGGTCGTAATATCGAGCCGGATCTTCGGTGACCACCCTTTCGAGCACCCGAATACGCCGCAACCGACTCGACGCCTCTTTCTCTTGAATTTGCGCTTGGGCCGCCGGGTTCTTTTCCAGCTTCTCTTCGATATCGCGTGCCAAGTGCGAAATATTGGGATAATTGTGCTGAATGTTCAGCCCGGCAAAAAGATTGGCGTAAATCGAGCGCGTGGCTCGTGCCAGCTCCATTGCTTCAACGTATTTCTGTTGCTTTGCCAGTTCGATGGCCTTCTCTATCTCGCCCATGCCCTGACTGTGAATCTGCGTTAGCGCGTTGAACGCCGATTGTCCGACGCCCTCGAGACCGACCATGCCGATGGCGGCTTTGAACTTGGTCTTAGCGCGCACGATTTTGTTTTCGGCGAAGAGCTTCTGGCCTTCCGCGAAATACTGAGCGGCACGCGCCTGACGTGCCGCCTCTTTGCGGGCCGCTTCTTGTGGATCGTCCGACGGCGGAAGGGGTTGCGCGCGAGCGACTGTGCTGAACCCAAGGTATGCGGCAGCGGCTAGTAGCAATAAAAAAACGGCGAGAGGTGCAGACCTGCCGCCGTTGATGGTGTTGAAATTCATGTTCCGCTTTCCGGTCATGCGAACGTCGGCGAAGCGAATTCGAAAAACGTCGATCGCGCCATTGAAGCAAACGCGATCGATAAAGGTTTACTACTTCGACGATCGGCTATTGGCCGGCCGCGTTTCGAAGATCGACTGCGTGCGCAGGATACGCCATTCGCCGGGGAACACGTGATAAGCGTGAACCTGCAGCTCATACTGACGCATTTCGTAATCGACGAAGCTAAACGGCACCAAGCCATTGGTGGACCACTGCTCGTACGGCACGTATAGACCACGCGACTGAGCGTATTGCGACAGGTCGCGATACGTCGTGCGGAAAATATGCTCGGTGGTTTCTTCCACCTGGCTGCTGAACAGATACCGCACGTTGTCGCTGAAGCGATACGAGAAATCGCGCTCGCCACGGAAACGGAATTGGGTGACCAATCCGCGATCCGTCAGCAAATCGCACGGTGCCGATGTTAGCTCAGTCACCAGAACGCCGCCGCTTTGGACAGTTACGAGGTGATTGAGACCCACAACCCAAATGTCCGCCTGAAAGTTGCTGTACTCAATGTGCTTGTCCAGATAGATATGGAACAGCTCGGGGTGCAGCGCGCGGCGGTACAGAAAGAAATTGAGGTCTGTACTGCGCTGTTTTGTCAAACCTAACTCTGGCAAGGTCGAATCCTTATTACTTTTCATTGCCAATCCATTATTGCGGCGAAGGTCAATTTCGTCGTACTCTCGGTACGGTCCCTTGGAACGAGAGAGATTATATCTGAGGGGCTTCTGACGATTCAACGAAATAATTGTTCATTTTTTCACGAACCCCTTGCAGGCGGCAACCATTCGCCTAACCTGATAAATGCTAATAGATTACGAACGTCGCCCTGTTTGGGTTCGAACCTGCTTACAGTTGTTTACGATCCGGACTTGATACCTCGATCGGTGCCAATGGGTGGCCGGTTTTGGCCTCAAAGATTGTCGTACGAAGGCGGCGTGCGAGATTTTAGTAAACAGTCCCTGAGGGTGCTTTACGATGTCCCTGCCGATTGCCCAAATTCGAGACATTCGCATCGCGCCAGACGCACCGCTGGCGGTCATTGCCGGGCCATGCGTTATTGAATCGCTGGATCATTGTCTGAAGGTCGGCGAGGCCGCAATAGCTATTTGCGAGCGTTTGGGCCTGCCCTATGTCTTCAAATGCAGCTTTGATAAGGCCAACCGCACAAGCATCGACAGTTATCGTGGGCCTGGGCTTGAAGAAGGGCTACAGGTATTGGCGGGCGTGCGGGAACGTTTGGGCGTGCCGGTGCTGACGGATATCCACGAGCCGAGCCAGGCTGCACCAGTGGCCGAAGTCTGTGAAATTCTCCAGATACCCGCGTTTTTGTGCCGTCAGACTGATTTGCTGGTCGCAGCCGGGAAGACCGGTGCCTGCGTCAATATCAAAAAAGGGCAATTCCTCAGCGCCGATCAGATGGAGCACCCGGTCGCCAAGGTTCGCAGCCAGAAGGCTAACAACATTCTGTTGACCGATCGCGGCACGTTTTTTGGCTATGGACGCTTGGTGAACGATTTTGCGGGGTTCCCGATCATGCGGCAGTGGGGGCCCGTGGTGATGGATGCAACCCACAGTTGCCAAGTGCCGGGCGGCGGCGGACATGTCACGGGAGGCCTACGCGAGATGGTGCCGACGCTGGCTTATGCGGGAATGTGTGCCGGGGCAGATGCCTTGTTTGTTGAGGTGCACGATAACCCACCTGCGGCCAAGTCGGACGCCGCCACGGTTTATCCGCTGGACCGGCTGGAACGCTTGCTCGCAACCTGTTCGAATATCAGGGGGCACGTCCAGAATTCCGATAAATAATGGTTGATGGGCAGGGGGATGTCCGGATTGGTCAGCTTCCGTCGCGATTGAATCGATGTATTTAGGGCGTGAAATTGACGCCGCCGAGTCGCTTTTCTAGCATGGGCGATTCGCGCCGGTTTGGAAACCGCTCGAATGGTCAGAGGAATGACGCATGCTCGATAAGCAACTGCTGGATATTTTGGTATGCCCTTCGTGCCGGGCCAAGGTTGAGCTCAAGGAGCGTGCGGACGGTGACGGTGAAGGTATCGACGGCTGGCTTGCTTGCACCGGTTGTGATTTGATTTACCCGATTCGTAACGGCATCCCAGTGATGCTCATTGACGAGGCGACCAAGAAAACCGCCGAAGCCGCACAGTAACCGCAGAGGAGTCGCCGCGTCGCAGCCTGTATGATCGCCATTATTTCAGATATTCACGGCAATCTCGAAGCCCTTAAGACGGTTCTCGGAGATATCGAAGAACGTAAGATCGAAACGATCTACTGTCTCGGTGACATCATCGGCTACGGGCCCGATCCGGCGGAATGTCTCGATTTGGTCGCGGAGCGCGCCAAGATGAGTCTCGCCGGCAACCACGATCATGCCGTTTTCTACGAGCCGGTGAATTTCAACCCGCCCGCCGAGCGCGCCGCGTTTTGGACGCGCTTGCGGTTGGACGAGGAAGAGGACGAGCATCGGCGCAATAAGCGTTGGCGGTTCCTGGGTGGGCTCAATCCGCGCGAGGCCGAGGGTGATTTCTTGTTCGTTCATGGCTCGCCGCGCAAGCCCATCAATGAGTATTTGTTTCCGGACGACGTGTACACGGCCCCGCAAAAGTTGTTGGCCAATTTTGATCGGATGGAGTGTTTGACCTGTTTTTGCGGTCACACCCACGTGCCGGGTGTTTTCGTTGACGATCCCTATTTTGAAACGCCCGACGAGATGGGTGATTCGCAGCGGTACGCCATCGGCGATGAGAAAATCATCGTCAACGTCGGCTCGGTAGGCCAGCCGCGCGACCGAGACCCGCGCGCGGCATACGTCATCCTGCACGAGGACGAGGTTGAGTTTATCCGGGTGTCGTATAACATCGACGTGACGGCGAATAAGATACGCGAGAACTCTCAACTCGATGACTTTCTAGGCGCGCGTTTGTACGAAGGAAAATAACCGCCGAGCCTCAGATTTAAGATGGCCGGCGATCGCCGGTAGCAACCTGTCCGACCCCCGCGCGTCGCGTTTTTCACTCCCTTATTTATGGACGAACAAACCAAACGATTGTTCCTGGCATCCGGATTGTGTCTGGCAGTGTTGCTGATCTGGACGCGATTTTTTATGCCGCCGCCACCTCCGCCGGAGAATGGCGACCCAACGACCAAAGCTGCGAGTCGCCAAACGCCATTAGCTGACGGTCGGGCGCAGACTACCACTCAGGGCGCGCGCGATAGCAGTGACAACGGCCCGGCGACGTTGATCGGGCCCAACACCTATGCCGAGGGGAGTATGCAAGCAGCGCCGGAGACGGTGTTGCTCGGCTCGGACGTACCTAGCGACGATAACCCGTTTCTGATGCAAGTTGATGTAACGTCGCTGCAAGCGGCGGTACGCAAGATCACGTTAACGCAGCATCGAGCGCGGGTCGCCAAAAAAGACGAGAAGTCTGCACCGGCTTACGAGTTGTTGCGGCCCGTCATCGATCCGGTGGCAGAGATCACCCACCATTCGTTTGCTGTGCAAGCATTAAATTTGTTAGACGCACAAAAAGAAGTCGACTTGCGCGAACTCAATTGGCGCATAGGCGAGGTGCGGCTCGATGCAGGCGCAGACGGTAACGCGCATCAGGTTGCGCTGAGTGCGACCGTGTTTGACGACGGGCTGCCGATTATCGAGCTTACCCGTACGTACACGTTGCCGCCAAACTCGCGCCAGTTGCTAGTCGATTGGCAGGCCAAGTCGCTGAGCCCCAAGGCGTTGAAATTTGCCATTGTTGAAGACGGGCCGATGGGGTTTGAGCAAGCCGACTCGCGCTTTGATAAACCGCGCGTGATGACGGCGCTGGTCGACGAAGAAGGCGATATCGATCTTTCGACTGCCTACATGCGTAGCGAGGTTTTTAAGGCGGAGGATCACCGCACACGCTTTATCGAGGGTGACGAACACATTTTGTGGTCGGCCGTCGGGAATAAGTACTTCACTTGCATCGTTTACCCGGTGCCGGAAAAGGCCGAGTTAGGCCACGCGAAGTTTCTCGATCGCGTAGTGGCGAAATCGCAACTGCCGATTGCTGAAACGGAGGGCGACCTCACGTTCGAGCAGTGGATCGTACCGCCGGGCGGATTGGCCGCGCGGCAGACATTTGAGGCCGGCTTTGAAATCTATTGTGGTGCGAAGCGCGATAAGGTCTTTGAAGCGCTGCCGGCGGCGATGGCACGCAACTATGCGTTGGTGAAGGCGCCGGACGGATCGGCTTGCACGTTTGACGCCTTGGCGGCCTTGATGCGTTGGCTATTGGCCAAAGTGCACGGATTTCTCGGCAATTACGGCATCGCCATTATCGTGTTGGTGATTATCGTGCGCACCATTCTGCATCCGGTGACGAAGAAAAGTCAGCTCAATATGCTGAAGATGCAGAAGAATTCCAAGCGGTTGCAACCGAAGATTAAGGCGCTGCAAAAGCAATACAAGAACGACAAGCAGAAGCTTCAGGAAGAAACCATGAAGCTTTATCGCGAAGAGGGCATCAACCCCGCCAGTACGGTGATGGGATGTTTGCCGATGCTGTTGCAAACGCCGGTGTGGATCGCATTGTATACAACGCTTAATACCGACGTATCGATTCGGCATCAACCGTTCTTCGGATACATTCGTGATCTCTCTTCGCCGGATGTGTTGGTAGATTTTGCCGGGTCGTTCACGATTCCGCTCATCGGTAGCATCATGGGGCCGATCAGTGCGTTGCACTTACTACCGATCCTGATGTCGATCGTCATGATCATGCAAATGAAGCTGTCGCAGAAGATGGCGGCGGCCAACAAGGAAAAAGAAGAGGCCGAAAAAAAGGCGGTGCCGGTCGAAGAAAACGCCGAGCCCGAAGAAGAAAACCCCATGGCCGAGGCCATGGAAAAGAACCAAAAGATGATGATCTACATCATGCCGGTGTTCGGTTTGATGTTCTACAACATGCCGAGCGGGTTGTGTTTATACATTCTCTCGAACAGTCTTTTGGGCATGGGTGAGTTGCAATACATTCGCAAGCAACTGCGTGAGATGGAAGAGCGCGGCGAGCTGATGCCGAAGAAGAAGCAGCGCGATCCGAACAAACCCAAGGGCAAACTGGCGACGTTCCTCGAAGAAGCGCAGAAGCGTGCGGAAGAAGCGCGCAAGGCTCAGGGCGGCGGCGGAGGCATCAGCGCCAAACACATGCCGGGCAAGCAGAAGCGGAAGAAGAAGCCGCGGTTTTAGGCGAGTTTGCGGACCGGGGCGTTGATGGTGGCAGTTGCTTTGGGATTGGACGGCACGGTTGCCATTGCTATTGGGCTTGCTGAGCTACGTCGTAAAGTGGATCAGGATTAATGGGAATTTGAGAGCGGTCCTGCCACACAGTTCTTCCGCGTTGCTCGATCACTGTAATTCGTGATTCACTTGGGGGTGAGACCCTCCCCTAACTCCTCCCTTCAATGGAGGGGAGTTTTGGCAAAGCCTAACGATAATACAGCATGTGTTTCAGCTTTACAGACACCTTGATTTGATCAGACAGACGCTACTATCCCATCATGAGCGGTGAGAATCATTACGACCAACAAGACGCCGGTAAGCCAATCGGTGCGACCGACGATGCAGATCGTGGCGGGGACGAGGCGACTAACGTCGAGCAAGATACTGCAGTCGGCAAGCGTCCGTTTTGTCGCGGCACCGGCTACAGCTATCAGGTCGTCGGATTCTTCCTGGCGTTCTCAACGTGTTGCGTGTGGCCGGCGGCATATTGGTGGCAGGATGCATCCGAAGTGCGGGCGGTCACCGCGGCAGATGTGCAAGCGGTGTCGTCCACGGAAAATGTGCTAACGTCGATCGGGGTGGCGCTGACGTTTCTGGGTGGCATGGGGCTAATCGTCGTCGGACTCGGTTTGCAGCAGGATCGATTTCGTACGGGGCGGTGGGCGCTGTTTGTTACGACGGTGCCGATGGTGTATCAGTGGGCATACTTCGTCGTCTCGATTTTGCAGTATCCGACTTTCGCCCGCATTGTGATGGGCGGGGCGTTGGCGTTGATGTGGACGGCGATGTTTGTGCTCGCCGGCGTTAGTGCCGACGAGCTACGCAAAGATCCGCCTACGCCGTCTGAACTAGGGTGGACATCGATCGATGAGGATGATCTGCAAAAAGTACTTTCGCTTCGCTCACGAGATAGAACGAACCGGTAACGCAGATCAAATCTTCACGCGTGACGGCCTTTTCCGCGATTTCAAACGCATCTTCGAGTGAGGTGGCGACCTGCGCCATGCGGCCTGCCACTTCGGAGAATTTTACGGCCAGATCGGCCGGATCCATCGCGCGCGGTGAGTTGATTTTGGTGAAGATGATCTTGTCAGCACCGAGCTGAATGAGTTTCAGCATGCCCTCGACATCTTTATCAGCGCAGCAACCGAAGATAACGACCATCGAATCGTAAGGCACATTTTGGCCGATGGCACGCATGAGGGCCTCGATACTGGCCGCATTGTGCGCGCCGTCACCGAGCACGCGCGGCTCTTCGCAAATCATTTCCATGCGCCCCGGCAGGCTTACGTTGCGCAGCCCGCTGACGCACTTTTCGTCTTCGATGGGCACGCCCTGCTTGCGCAGTTCGTCGATCACACCGATGGCGACGCCGCAGTTAATGGCCTGATGTTCGCCGACCAGCGGAACCAGCAGATGATCGAAATGGCAGGTGGGCGTGGTGACGCAGATGCGTGCTTGTGGCCCGGCCTCACGCGATGCCTCAAAGCGATAGCTGTAGCGAATGTCTTCGCCAGCGAATTTGATATCTGCCGACTTCGCTTCCGCCGCATCTTTGAGCACCTTCTTAACGATGTCTTCCTGCGGGGCGGAGATAATCGGCACGCCCTCTTTGAAGATGCCTGCCTTCTCGGTGGCGATCTTGTCGAGCGTGTCGCCGAGTTGGGCCATATGGTCGAGGCTGATGGCAGTGATAGCGCACACGATCGGGTTGACTAACGACGTAGCGTCGAAGCGACCGCCGAGGCCGGTTTCGAAGACCGTGATATCCACCTTTTCCTCCGCGAACCAGAGCATGGCGGCGGCGGTGAGGATCTCGAAGTAGGTGGGCTTCTGGTCGCCGTAGGACTTGGAGACTTCGGCGATCTTGGCAATCATCGCCGTGAAGCGTGCTTTGGGAATCGGCTCGCCATCCAGCGCGATGCGTTCGCGCACATCCATCACATGCGGTGAGGTATAAGTGCCGGTCTTGAGACCGTTGTTGGCCAGCATCTCGGTCAGCATGGCTGCCGTCGAGCCCTTGCCCTTGGTGCCCGCAATGTGAACGGCTTTGAACGTGTTTTGTGGATCGCCCAGATCTTTTAATAGTCGCGCGATACGGTCGAGCGTTTTTTGCCCACGATCACGTCGACGGGGCGGGCGGCGTTCGTAATTGGTCTGCGAGGCGAGGAAATCGAGTGCGGCGGCGTAGGTCTTGATGCCTTTTTCCCGCGGTTTCGCCGATTTGGCGCTAGCAGCCGTGCGGCGCGAAACCTTGGTATCCGTCGCCTTCTTTACCTTCTTGGCACCGCGTTTGACGGCCGTGGTGCGCGATTTGGCTGGCGAGGACTTGCTCTTTGAGGAGGATTTTGAACCGCTGCGCGTGATGCTGCGAGCGGATGATTTCTTCTTTGATTTGGTTTTTGATTTTGCCATTTGAAGACTCATGGTAGCCAGCCGCAGTTTGCGATTCAATACTGGTGGCATCCGGTGCTGTTGGTCTGGGGTGTGAAATCGCACATAAGTTGATGTTTTGCCAGACTTTGCGGCATTCAGATTTTGTCACGAAAAATGCTAACATTAACCGAACATGGCGGCGGTGTCGAGGGGGTTTGGGCTCAATCTTCTCGGACCAAGCGGTCAATCTTGCCATCGTTATCCACGATTTATCCACCAAGCCGGAGCGGGTTGTGACCAATGCCGAATGCAACTTCCTTTTTTACGCTTGGGGCGACGGTTTGGTTCGATCTGGTGAGGCGAATCCTTCGTATGAAGTGCGCAGGACTCGTAGAGCGGGCGGTAGTTGTGACTCCGAGGTTCAAGCTGACGGCCCGGTTGTCTTGGGTGGCGTGGATCACGTAATATGCTGAGGTTTAGTCGTTGCGTGAAAGGGACTTCAACGCGTGAGTGATGCGCCATCAACCAGGATTGTTCGCTGCTGCCACTGTCGCGGCATGATGCGTGTCGCCGCGCGGGCGTTGTCTGTTTTTTGCCCGCATTGTCAGAAGCGTGTGACGCTCGAGAGCCTGCGCATCGTCGGCTCGCATCCGGGTAAGACGCTGGCGACCTGTGGCGATATCTTTGTCGAGCCGGCTTCTCAACTCAATCTCGAAATCACGGCGAACAATGTGGTGGTGCGCGGACGCGTCAACGGCGCGGTGAACGCGAACGGGCGTTTACAGGTGGCTTCAACTGGGCGGGTGTTTGGCAACGTCAAAGCGGCGCGCATCGTGGTGGAAGAGGGCGGCGTGATTCAGGGGCGCTGCGAGATGACGCCCAGTTTCCCGGTGAAGAAAACAGAAGAACCCGAGCAGCAGGATTCAGTACCGCCGGAGCCGGAAGAATTGGTACCGATCGATACTACGCCGCGGCAAATCCGACCGATTCATTTCGATTAGTTGGGCTTTCGGCTTACGCCGAGTTGTTGGAGGCCGAGGCCATATTGGCGGCGCGTTTGGCGTCTTTTTCGGCTTGTACCGGGTCGGCAAAGCCGGTTTTCTGACAGATGTAGGCGACGATCTCGCCGAACTTCTCTTTGTTGTAGTGATATTCATCGAGGCGGACGGTTTTTCCAGAGCCATCCTGCTCGTAGTCGATGTCGATCCAGCCCTTTTTGGTGAACTGTTCGTCGCGCAGGGCCTTCATCTTGTCAAATGCGATCGGTGTACGATGGCGAATCGACAGACCGTTCTCATCCACCTTTGCATGCGACTTCCCCGCGTAAATGATAAAGCCGACGATGCCCAAGCCCATCGCCGTGATGATCACGCCGAAGATCTTTTGCCAATGAATGCTGGTTTCGGTTTGATTCCCGGGGATGGCTTCGGTTAAGGCAAGGCGACTTCCCTTGGCTTCGAATTGCAGCAGCAGGGCAGGGCCGAAATAGTAAATCGAATTGCCCTTTTCAAATGATGCCGGCCCGCCGAAGGTCTCATTTAAAAGAGCAAGTTGTTCGTCACGGGTCTTGCCTTTGATTGACTGCTCGACGTCTTCGACTTTGTCGGTCGTTACGGTCGCGTACACGGTTGCCTTGGATGCATCTTTTCGATCTTCGGGATCGAATTGTGTTTTGACAAACTCGGTGAAGTTTTTGTTTGCATAGCCGGTCCAACCATCGTAGGCGAACCAAAGACCCATGAATATAAACATTCCGGCAAGGATGCCGTTTCTAACCAAGCGTTCGGTGCCGGGACCGCTGGCAACACTCATGGATATTTGGTCCTCTCTAAATCGGCCGGGTAGGCGACCGGTGGGTTTATCAAAGTCTATTTCTTGAAATCAGCCGCCGACTTGTTGAACTGCGAGACGGTCGTGCCTAGCAGGACAAAGGCGCGTGTTCGCTCTTCGGCGATCCGCGCGTAGCGATCGGCCGCGTTGGGGCCACGATCGGCGATCTCCAGCGTGCGCGATTCGCCATTCGTTAGTTTAACCGTCACGCGACGCCAGGGGGCATCCAAGCCGAGCGCCTCAAGTTGCGCATCATCGTAGCTCACGAAACGCTCGCAGTTTAGTGCGACCAGAGCCCCAATGGTGGCCCCTAGCTTGGGGGCGGCGACTTCGAAAGTGGGCTCGTCTTTGAGTTGCCAGACAGCCTCGGCGTCGGCGGTGCGCTCAAACGTAATATCGGCATCGCCGGAGAAGCTGATGGAGGCGACATCGTCTTCCGCAAAACCGAAGATCGCGGTTGAGAGAAACTCTTTATCGAGTTCACTGAGCGTGCGTTCGTCCAATTCGTAGATGAACTCGCCATCGTCTTCCAATAGATACCGACTGCCGCCTTGACGTACGGCGGTAAAGGCAATCGTGCTCGCATCGGAGCCTGATGCGTCGGCTAAATTGATGACCATCGAATACTGTGGTGCATCGAGGCCGAATGATCCGATGTCGTTCGATCTTCCGACGACACGCATGGCGGTAAGGCCGGCGTAGGCCTTGAGCATGGCTTCGATGTTTTCGGTGTTACCGTCGCCGGTGATGGGGGCCGTCATCTGCCATGCATCATCTTGCTTGGTAAGCGTAAGTTGCGTATTGCCGCGACGCAGATCGAACGAAGCTACGGCTGCCAGGTCAAACCTTAGAACGTTGCGACTGTTGAATGAAATCGGATCGACCAGGATCTTGTTCGCTTCAGCGACGGGGACGACGGCGACCGTGTCGTCGGAGGCGTTTTGCATATAGACGCCCGTCTTACTCGGTGTTTCCGCGCCGAGCAGGACTGTGGTGGTGCCTTGGCTGCCGAGGTTAACGTTGATGGTGGCACGGGGTGCATCGAGCCCGTGCTTGGGTAGAACACCATCTTCGAAGCCTTCGGCCTTGATGTTTTTCAAGACGCGCAAGAAGTCGTCCACGGCGCTGCGTTCGGCAAATACCGGCACTGTCGTATCTTCGCCAATGGCCCAGTCGGAACCGTTGCGTTGCAAGACGATCGAATCATCGGGCGTGGTGTATTCGATGCGCGATACTAAGGGTTGGTTAAACTGCACGACCCGCTTGTCGCGCAGATCGTTCGCGCTGGGGGCGAGATTCTTGAACGTGGACTCACTCACCTGGAAGACGGTGACAAGGTCTTCGGGGTTGTTGTTGACCAAATGGGCAAAGACGTTGTTCTCGACTTTCGCACCCAAGGCCAGCGTGATGGTGCGTTCCGATGTCGTGGGAGGGCTGGCGTCGTCATCATCGTCATTCGCTTTGGCCGTTTCTTTTACCGTGGCTTTCACGGTCAAGCGGGGTGGGTTCAGACCATAGGGACGCAGCGTCGCCGGGTTGTCTTCGATAAAGTCAACGACGAACAAATTCGCCAGTGCCGATGCGGCGCGGTTGAGCGTCGGCAGATCGGCACGAGCGCGGAAGGGAGCTTCTATGTTCCAGCCGGCATCTTCTTTGACGGCGAGATAGTTGATCTCGCCGGATACTTCTAACCGCACGATATCGGCAGCGCGGAAATTCATCAGGCGCTTGTCGCGATACTCGGGCAGTTTCTTGTCGAACTGCTGGAGTACGTCGCCCTCGACGAGATAAACAGGGTCGGAATCGACCTTCTTAATGTATGTTTTGTCCGAAAGTTGCTGGCGGGCCCCAATCTTTAGCAAATGCGTGTTGTCGTCGTTGTCGGTCAACTTGACGACGGCGAGGGGGTTATCGAGTGAAGTTAGATCGTTACCGGGTGGATCGTCTTTCGGGCCGTATGCTTTGTCGTACGTGAGGTCGAGAATCTTGCGTACATCGGACTCGACCTGGCTACCTTGGGCGGCCGTCGCGATGGGGGCCGTCATTTTCCAGTCGTTGTCGTTCACCCGTGTGAAGGCGCGGGCCGGTTCCGAATCGAGCTTGATTTCGTACGCTTTAACGTCGTTGAACGTTAAGTCAATAAGCTTGCGCGATTCGGTCTTGTTCTGATTAGCGTCGTCGGCGCTGCCCTGCAAAAAGTACAGTCCGCCAACGGCGGCCAGCAGGCAAACGAGGAGGATGATGGTTGTTTTGGCGTTCATTTGTTTGCGTCACTCCAATAGTTGGAAATAACGATTGAGATTGAGTTAGCGTCGTCGCATGAACCAGAGGAATAAGCCTGGCGCGAGCACGACGGCAGGCCAAATGGCCCAGAAAAACGCCTGAATATAGCCGCGCGAACCCGTGGGTATGCGCTCGATGCGTGGCACCGGCACCGGCCCACGACCGATGAGCTCGGGCGTGTCATTGAGCCAGTAGATGCTGTTAAGCAGCAAGTCGAGGTTTTCCGACGGTTCCGATTCGGAGCGGAATTGTTCGAGGCTGACGGGCACCTTGTTATTGAGATATTGATCGGTAAAGCATGCCGCCAAGCCGGCGACGATGACGCGCGTGGTGCTGTCGTTTGCGGCAGGTTTTTCGCAGGCCATCATCAACGCAAAGGGGCCACGTTGTAGCGGGCGACCAAGATTCAGCGCACCGTCGCCGCGACTGCTATTAACTTCGTTGGCGATCTGAATGAACGAGTCGATATCGGCTGAGATATATTCCTCGCGATCGGGGATCTCCAGCAAGGTTGTATGCGTGATGTCCGACGTGGCCGGTTGCGTTGTCGCGTCGTCGTTGTCGTCTGAGCTGGCCGAGCTGCCATCGAGCACCAATACCGGCGCGGCCGAATCCGCGAGTGACCGCGTGCCTTGCATGGGGCTCGTGATCGGATGGTCGGCATAACCGATGAGCGGCATGTAACTGAAGCGCAGGGCATTGATGAAGAATGAATTGGCCGTGCGCGGGTCGGGTGTGACATTCATCACGCGTATGCCGTTGTCGATTCGCACACCAAACGTCGATTCCAGCAATGGGTTGTAGCCGTATGGCGACGCCATCAGGCCGCGGCCAAAGGGTGCGTTGGTGATGGTCCAGGAGGCAAGAAAAATGCCGCGCCCGCCGTCATCGAGGATTTTCTGAACGATCTCGCGCTCGGCATCACCAAACATGGGTGATGGTTGCTGCTGCCGATTGAACGGATTGGGCGGTTGCGGGGGCGCCGGTGGCAGAAAGATGTGGATCGTTTCCAAGTCGTTATCAATCTCAGGTGCGTCTTTGCTTTCCGCCAGATTCCATTGCACGACATTGAAGTTCGCGTCTTCGAGGGTGGTCGTCACCTTGGTGAGGCTCGCCAACGGCAGGCTGCTGCGCGCGGGCGGCGGTGAAAACGGCGACTGCTGTTGTGGTGCGGGCGGCTCGTATGCGACGAGTACAACATTGGCAAAGGCCTTGTCCGACGTGATCGAAAGGATGTTGCTGCATAACGCGCTGTCACCATTGAAGGTGCGTTCGGGTTCAGCAGGATCATCATCCTCCAAGCCGGGGATGGCGGGGCGCGCGGGCCAGATGGTCTCAAAGCCGACGACCCGCAACTGATCGCCACATTCAATAACGACGGCGTTATCGTCTTTGAGTTGATCGGCAACATCGGCCAGTTTCAGTTCGGGCAAGCCTTCGAATTTAGCTTTGACCTGATTGAGGTCGTCGACCAGTTTGCCGAACAGGCCACCTTCGCGCGAGTCTTGCAGTAAGCCCGCCGAGGCGGCATCGACTGACGAGAGACTATCGGCGAGGCTGGCCAGAATATTGGTACAGTCTTGCACGTAGCCTTCGAGAGCGTCGACGTTGCGCCGCGCTTTGGTGAGCGCAAGGGCGAGGTCGTCTACCTGGCCCGAGTCGATTACGCCCAGCACTTCAAGCCGAATCTTAGAGAGGCTGCGGCCCATATCTTGCAAGATGCCGGCTACTTCCACCTGCATCATCACTTCTTGCGCGAACACGCGGCTGGGCACTTGCGTGGTCCAGTTTTCGTGTTCCTGCACAATGGGAAACGCCGTTGCAAAGCGGTCTACGCGGGCGACCAAGTCTTCCAATGCCGCGCCAGTGGTTATGCACGCGTCGGCGTAACCCTTCAGCGCTTTCTTAACGTCGGATGGCGGCGCGCTGCCGGCAGGGCCAACCTGCTTGCGCAAGCTACTGATGACATCGCGCAAATCCGTCGACACACCACGCAACAGGGCGATGTATTCCGAATCGGGCTTGCTGGTCTCGCTGGCCAATTGCGTGAGCCGGCCCATCAAATCGGAAATCTGGGTAAAGCCACCGGCGAGGGTGTCGACCGTGGTTTGGGCGCGGGTAATCGCTTCGCCGTATTTGGGAATGCCGGTCTTGGGCGTTAGTTCGGCGATTTCTTCGGCTGCTTCCTGTGATGCTTCTTTCAACTTATCTAAGGCAAGGCTGACTTGGGTGAACAGCGGAAAGCCGCCCAGCCAGCTTTCGTTGTTGGCAAGGATGGACTGTGCTTCGGTATAACGCGTAACCAAGTCAGCTTCAGCTCGGCCGCGCACGCGCTCGAAATCTTCCAGCGCGATTTTGTGGGCGTCGGCTTCGCTGCTGAGATTATCGTTGATCTTTTTCACCAGCTCTTCTCGCAAGCGGTCGCTGGTGATGTGTTGGTAGGAAACCTTGTCGGAGTATCGGCTCAGCTCGGCGGAATAATCGAGCATGCGCGCGATACGCTCTTGTTGCGCATCATCTCCGTCGTCGGGTTCGTAAAGAAGCGAAAGTTCAACCTTCTTATCTTCTTGGAGATTGGCGAGCACGTTTTTGGTGCGGTCGCTCAAACCGTAGTTGCCGACGCTGGCGAGGTCGCTGCGGTAAGACCGAATCGATGCGATCAGGTTGACCGCAATCAAAAGGCCGACGGCTAAAACGACCGACAGCAACACGTTGGCGCCAATGGCAAAGCGCTGAGAAGAACCGACGTTGGTGGCGCGTTGGGAATTTTTTACCGCCATCGTTTGGACTCCATGACTTTGACGCATAAGAACAGGAAGAACACCGTCGAACTGAGGAAGAAGACAATCGCCTTGCTATCGAAGATGCCCTTAGAGAAGTCTTTGAAATGATGCAGAATATTGATGTAGCTCAGCGTGCTGCGCCAAGCACCGCCCTGAATCATGGCAAGATAGTCCACGGCGTAAGAAAACAACGCAAGAATAGCGATTGCTAAGACAGCCGCGATGAGTTGATGTCGCGTAAGGCTGCTGGCGAAGAGGCCGACGCTGGCGTAGAGCGCGCCGAGCAAGAGCAGGCCGAGGTAACCGTAGGCGGTTGCGAGCAGGTCAGGCTTGCTGAACATCGCGAGTGCGACAACATAAACAAGTGTCGACACGATCAGTGCAACATAGAAAAGAAACGTGCCAAAGAATTTGCCGAGCACAACCTCAAAATCGCTAACGGGGGCAGTCATCAAGGTTTCGACGGTTCCCGAAGCGTATTCGTCGGAGATCATGCGCATGGTGATCAGCGGCAACGCCAGAATAAGTAACCATGACATATGGTCGAACAGCGGTCGCATCGTGGCTTCGCCGCCCTCGGTTAGTGTTTCGAAGGTAAAGAGCATGCCCGTGACCAATAGGAACAGCACGCCCACGACGTAGGCGATGAACGATAAGAAGATCGCCGCCAGTTCCCGTTCGGTTAGTGCTTTAATGCGATCGATCATGAACGCACCTCCGCCGCCTTACGTTGTGCGGCTTGTTCCGCGGTAATGCGCACAAAGAATTCCTCCAGTGTGCCGGCTTCGAGCCGTAGCTCACGCATCGACCATTTGTTTTCAGTGGCCAGTTTGTAAATCGCCTCGCGCGGGTCGGCGTTCTTGTTGGTTTCGATTACAAATCGATGCCAACCGTTGTCGGATTCGCGTGCGACTTCCTTCACACCGCTGACGGATTTGACGGCTTTCTCAATCGCTGCCGCGTCCCCCGTAAGTTCGGCGATCAAGCGCGAGCCTTCTCGAATGCGCGTTTTGAGTTCGTCGGGTGAGCCCGAGGCCACAATCGTGCCGCCGGCGATGATGATGGTGCGCTGGCAAGTCGCTTCGACTTCAGGAAGGATATGGCTGCTGAGTAAGACCGTATGGCGCTTGGCCAGTTCTTGAATGAGATTGCGCGTTTCGCGAATCTGCGTCGGGTCGAGACCGACAGTGGGTTCGTCAAGAATGAGTACCTTGGGGTCGTGCAACAACGCGTCGGCCAGGCCTACGCGCTGTTTCATCCCTTTCGACAATTGATGAATCGGGCGGTCGATGAATTCACCCAACCAGCACAGGTCGGCCACGCGCTTGATGGCGGCGGCGCGCTCGCTGCGACTGAGCCCGCGAATTTTGCCGCGAAAGTTCAGATATTCGCGCGCCCTCAAGTGAATATCGAGCGGCGTGCTTTCCGGTAAGTAACCGATGACGCGCCGCACCTGCATGCTTTCGGTGAACACATCGTGCCCGCCGACCGACGCCGACCCGGAAGTGGCCGGCATAAAGCAGGTGATCATGCGCATGGTGGTGGTTTTGCCGGCGCCGTTGGGCCCCAGAAAACCGACGATTTCGCCTTCGTCGATGTGGAACGAGATGCCGTTGACAGCAACCCGATCGCCGTAGGCTTTAGTGAGATTTTTGACCTGAATCATAGACGTCTACGCCTCGTCGCCGCGCTGGGAATCCTGACCGCGATGGTTGGGGGCAATTGCCTCGCGATTTACGGCTTTAACCCGTTCGTCAATGGTCGTTGTCGGCACCATCGAGAGTACCGTCTCGGTCTGCGTTCCATCTGTCGGCAGTGTATGCGATATTTCTAGTCGTCTTTCGATGTCATTCGAGTGGTTCCGCGCAAATTAGCCACTGGAAAGACCTTACGGCGAGCCGGCCAGCGGGAAGAACTGGTCGCACTCCCCGGTGTGAATTCTTTTCGCGTTTTCTATCTAAAGCGGAGAGGGGCGTCAAGTCTCACGAGGGGCTGTGATTTTCTGGGGGTGTGGTGCGGTCCCTGGGTGGGTCCGTGTGTTAGCGTCACCCGGCCCCCGGCGTACCTGCTCTCGATGCGCCACATTCTGTGCATTCAGCGGTGACCTTTCCCCCTGAAGCAAGACCAAGGCTTGAGTTAGTATTCAGGCCGTCATTCAGGAGGAATTCAGATGAGCCGAAAGCGTTTCAAGGCAGAAGAGATCGTCAACAAGCTGCGCGAAGCCGACGTGGCGATCGCCCAGGGACGGACCGTTGCGGTGGCGTGCAAGCAAATCGGCGTGACGGAACAGACCTACTATCGCTGGCGCAAAGAGTACGGCGGGCTCAAGGCCGATCAGGCAAAGAAGCTCAAGGAACTGGAGCGTGAAAACGCGCGGCTGAAGCGGTTGCTGGCCGATGCCGAACTCGATAAGGCGATTCTCCGCGAGGCCGCTAACCCAAACTTCTGAGCCCGCAGCGCAAACGCCTGGCAGTCGATCATGTCATCGACCACCTGGGTGTTTCCGAACGGCGGGCTTGCAAGGTGCTGCGGCAATCACGCGCGACACAGCGGTATCTACCGCTGGTACGTAACGATGAAGCACCGCTGACGCAGCGGATCATCGAATTGGCTGCCCTGTATGGGCGCTACGGAACGCCAAGGATCACATCGATCCTGCAGGAAGAGGGATGGCAGGTGAATCACAAGCGGGTTGAACGCATCTGGCGCAGGGAAGGTCTCAAGGTGCCGCAGAAGCAACGAAAACGGGGGCGTTTATGGCTCAACGACGGGATCGTGCATTCGGTTGCGACCGGAACGCAAGGATCATGTCTGGGCGTACGACTTTGTAAGCGGTCGAACCCATGATGGTCGTTCGTTCCGGATGTTGACTTTGGTAGATGAACACACACGGGAGTGCCTGGCGATCGACGTGGCTCGGCGTTTGAGATCGGATGATGTGCTGGAACGATTGTCGTGGTTGTTCGCGACGCGTGGCGTTCCGGATCACATTCGCAGCGACAATGGCCCGGAATTTACAGCCAAGGTGGTTCGTCACTGGTTGCAGCGGGTGGGCGTGAAGACCTTGTTCATTGAACCGGGAAGTCCTTGGGAGAACGGCTACGTGGAAAGCTTCAACGGTAAGCTCAGTGATGAACTGTTGAACGGTGAGATTTTCTACACGCTGCGGGAGGCCAAGGTGCTGATCGAACGTTGGCGGATTCACTACAACACGGTGCGCCCGCACAGTTCACTGGGCTATCGACCACCGGCCCCGCAGGCGATTCAAGTCGCGCCGCCGTTAGCAGGCTGCGCTTCGTTCGCTCCGCTCACTACGCTCCGCCCGCCAACGGCGTGTGTTCCGAGCGGTGCTGGATTAACATAGAACATGGTATTAACCGAGGGGGAAGGTCAGATGCGCGCGGTCCAAAATTCGTCGGGGGGCACCCACGAAACGGCGCTGAACGTATGGCCGATCCCGAATCCAAACGGAAGTGGCCTTGAGTTGTAATAGAGGTTTAAGATGCCATCTGATATAAAGGCTCGGAACGATCCGAATCCAAGGTAAGGCTCAAAACACCATAGCGAGCTGAGGCCAAAAAGCCCTATCGTGAATCCGACAAAGGCAGCAAGGCGCGTTCTCCTGAAGTGCTTAGACCTGACGCCAGTGTATTGCGCTATCCGTTTGGTCAATAGGCATAGGCTAAATACGCCCAAGACATAAGTTAGTAACGTCATTAGGGCGGGATTTAGATGGAATTCTCTAACTGGTGAATTATCAGTATTGGCGTCGACAGTTCGACACAGATATGGCGCACGTATGTACTCATCTTTTGACGAAACTCGCGTGATTTTATTTGTTGCAAGCGCGAGTGTGTAAACGGCGCCGTCTTCGTTCCATATTAGTTGATTACTGCGCGGAAGGTATTCAAGTTGGCTATTCCAGTCAATCAAAGGACGACTCAAGACGATCTTCGGGGCCGTATTCCTAATAGAAGATGTACTCTTGATCGCGCCTTGAGCGATGTAGTAGATCGTGCGAGACCTTGAATCCAGGGCGATGGCTCCGACACTGCGGTCACGAGAAATAAGGTGACTACCGCTGGTGCCGTCGTTGGCGATACGCGTAATTCCGAAGCCACTCATCGCCGATACTAGAATCGATTCGGTTTCCGGTTCTAACTCTATATCTGAGATACCATAAAGCCGTGGGGTTGGGAGCGTACTGTTGCTTTCTTGGACAAGATCGTACCTTTTGATGCAATTGTATCGACTGTTTTTCAATGTGTGGGTTTCCACCCAATACAAGTGCCGATGCTCGTGGTCAATTTTTAGCGATTTGTTGACACAGCCTTTTTCGGTAGATACAAGCAGGGTTCGCCTCTCCAAATCGTGCCGATAAAGACCACTTTTTCCCGACTCTTCATAAAGGTAATACAGCGCGTTACGTGACCCATCGAATACCGGTGCTGTGTCAAGTGGGGTTTGCTTAAAGGTGAGGCTTAGACCATGCGCAGCTGAGTACGACTCCAAAAATCGACCACCTCGAACAGACTGCACGGTCGAAATAAGGACCTCGGCAGATTCGAGCGCCGACAAACTGTCCTCGGCAGGTGTTGTCATCACTGAGAGAGCTAGAATTATCGCGAAATTGCACATTTAAAAGTCTCCTTCGCGATCACAAGTTTCAATCGGGATTGGTTGGGAAAAGAAGGACGCGATTCCAATATTTGCCGAAATTCTGGCGATGGGTTTTCTCCGCTTATACGCCGTCGCCGAAGGGTTGGTTCGGCGCATATTCATCTAGCTGCTTTGATGACCGACGGGGCATTTCCCGCTACCCTCCCCGCATGAAAACCCCTTGGCACCTGCTGATTCTGGCCACGCTCATCGGCGGCATGACGCCGTTTGCGGCGAAGGTGGCGCTCAATGAGATGCCGCCGTTGACGGTGGCGTGGTTGCGGTTTGGGTTGGCGGGGATTCTGCATTTGGGCACGCTGCGGGTGCGGAAGAAGAAGCTCGATTTCGCGCGGCGCGACTGGCTGGCGCTGGCGGGGTTGGGGCTGATCTGCGTGCCGATCAATCAGTTCTTTTTTCTGGTCGGAATCGATAAGGGGACGGCGTCGCACGCGGGCTTGTTCTACGCGATGGGGCCGGTGTTGGTGTTTTGGACGTCGGTGCTCTTGCGCAAGTCGCGCTTTGATGGCGAGATGCTGGTGGCGGCGCTGTTGGCGATGGCGGGCGCGTTTGTGTTGCTCTGGCCGTGGGGGAAGTCGCTGCAGTTTGACTATTTGACGGGCGACCTGCTGCTGTTTGGTGCGATCGTCAGTTGGGCGTTCTTTATCGTGCTCAGTCGCGGCTTGATCGATAAGCTCGGCGCGCTGCGCACGCTGACGGCAACGTTTCTGCTCGGCTCATTGTTGCATACGCCGCTTATTTTGATCGACATCGGTGAGTTCGCGCCATCGACCTATTCGATGAACGCGTGGTTGGGGTTCGGATTCATTACAGTGGTGACATCGTTTTTGAATTACCTGATGATCTATTTGGTCTTGGCCCGTTACGAAGCAACGCGCGCGATGATTGTGTTGAACGGGTCTTTTCTGGTGACGGCATTGTTAGGGTGGCGCTTTTTGGGGGAGCATATTGGTTGGGAGTTTCTGGGCGGTGCGTTGCTGATCTCGACGGCGATTGGGTTGGATGCGCATCGGGCGTGGCGGGCGCGGGCGGTGAAGGGGTGACGATGGTCGCGCGCTTGGTCGATGTCCCCCAGCCCCAGAGGGGCAGGGGCACCCACGCGCGCTCGGCCGATGTCCCCCAGCCCCAGAGGGGCGGGGGCACCCGGTTCTGCGCTGTGGCACCGGTTTGTAACCGGTGGTTGTTGTGAGCTACATCCGTTAATGAAGCAATTCTGTTATGGCAGCGAATAACACGGACATCATCATCGTCGGTGGCGGCGCGGCGGGTTTGGCGGCGGCGATCTTCGCGAAGAGGCGCTTACCTGAGCGGTCGGTCGTAATTCTCGATAGCGCGAAGAAACTCGGCGCCAAGATTCTGGTGGCGGGCGGTGGGCGTTGTAACGTGACGAATGTGCGCGTTATGCCGCAGGATTATTGCGGAGGCTCGCGCAATGCGATCAAGAAAGTGCTGCGCGCGTTGTCGGTCGAGGAGACGATCGAGTTTTTTGAATCGATCGGCGTCGAGATGCACGAAGAGGCGTATGGCAAGCTATTTCCCAATTCCAATAAGGCGCGGACGGTGCTCGACGGCTTGGTGAACGAAGCGCGGCGGATGGGCGTGGCGATGCGGACGGATCATCGGGTCGACAGTATTACGAAACATACGGATGACTTCGTGGTGACGGGGGCGGGGAACAAATTGGTTTGTCGAACCGTGGTGTTGGCGACGGGTGGAAAGTCGTTACCGAAGACAGGCAGCGATGGGTTCGGTTATCAACTGGCGCAGGGATTGGGGCATCGATTGATCGACGATACCCCTTCGTTGGTGCCGTTATTGACCGAGCCGGGGCGATTTAGACAGTTGTCTGGGATCGCGCAGGATGTGGAGTTGACGATCAAGGTCGAAGGCGAGAAGCCGCTGCGAATGACGGGGGCGCTATTGTGGACGCACTTCGGCATCAGCGGGCCGGTCGTGCTCGATATCTCGCGACATTGGCATCGGGCGGTGTTGGAAAAGAAAGCGGTGAGCCTGACCGCCAATTTGATACCAGCGCACGCGTTTAATGATGTCGAGCAATGGTTGATCGATGCGGCCGCGACGGGTGGGCGACAGCGAATCAAGACGGTGTTGGCCGAACGGTTTCCGGAGCGCTTAGCGGAAGCCCTACTCGCGGAGGCGGCTATTGCAAAAGATTTAGTCGTCGGGCAAGTGAGTAAGGACGCGCGGCGAAGGTTGGTGCATCTGCTTACGGCGCTACCATTGGTGATTACCGGTAGTCGTGGGTATGGCTACGCCGAGGTGACAGCGGGTGGCGTTCCGTTGGATGAGATCGATGCGGGAACGATGCAATCGCGCGTGCGTCCCGGTTTGTTCTTGGTAGGGGAGATCCTCGACGTCGACGGTCGCATTGGCGGGTTTAATTTTCAATGGGCATGGTCAGGTGGCAAAGTGGTGGCGGAGGGATTGGCGCGGCAGTTCGATGCCGGTAATCGCGAATAGCGACCGTGGGGATAATGGTGAATCGAAGGCTGCACCCTACAGTGTTGGTGTCGACCAATGCACACCAGGAAGGCATTCGGTCGGAATCACCGGTTGCAAACTGGTTCCACAGCGCAAAGCCACCGGGTGCCACGGGGCGAAGTGATCAAGTACCATGCCGCGCGGGAATCGTTTGCATCTATCGAAGCAACCGATCTGCATAGGTATGCCGCCTATTGTCCGTCCGAACTCTCCACTTTCATCACCAAATTGGCGATTTCGCGAACAGTGGTCACGCCTTCGCCAATCATGTCGGCGGCACGATGCAGGAGGGTGGTATGATCGCGCGCGGCAAGGCGGCTGCGCAAATCGTGTTCGGCGACGCGTTTCACGATGGCATCCTGATCGTCTTGGTTGACTGACCAAATTTCGAACAGGCCGGTGCGACCGATGAAACCGAGCTCGTCACAAACAACGCAACCCTTCGGGCGATGCAATTGGTCGGGGCAAGTCAAATCGTGTGCCGCAAACCAATCGCGTTCCCAGCTTTCAGGTTCTTCGGCGACGGCGCACACGCTGCAAAGCTTGCGCACCAAGCGCTGCGCGATGATCAAACTGACGGATGCGGCGATTTCGTGATTGGCGACGCCCCAATGTCGCAATCGTGTAATGGCCGAGGCGGGGTCTTCGCTGTGCATGGTGCCGAGTAACACGTGGCCAGTGATGCCGGCGCTGACGGCGGTGCGGGCCGATTCGGCATCGCGCAGCTCGCCTACAACCAGATAGTCGGGGTCGAGCCTCAAGATGGATTTGATACCGGCGGCAAAGGTGAGACCCTGTTTGTCGTTTACTTGCATTTGCGTAAGGCCGTCAATCTGATACTCGACAGGATCTTCGAGCGTGACGATGGCGCGATGGCTGCGATTGAGTTGATCGAGGATCGCGTACAGCGTTGTCGTCTTACCGCTGCCGGTCGCGCCGGTGATGAGCAACAGTCCGTGCGTGTTGTTGATCCAATCGACAAGTTGATCGCGCTGTCGCGCAGATACGCCCAGTTGTTCGATGGTGCGCTGCTGGCGTTCATTGCGCAACATGCGTAGCGCCAATTTTTCACCTGTGACGGTGGGCGCGGCGACCACACGGACGTCAAACGGCTCGCGCCGATCGTGCATGCTGATTCGATTTTCGACGGGCATATGTAAACGCACCGGGTCGATGCGGGCGAGCGATTTGATTTGGTTGACGAGGCGCTTACCTTGATCGGCGTTGAGCGGCATGGCGTCAGTGAGATTGCCATCGATGCGAAGTCGGACGCGGTAACCGTTTTCTTCGGGGTCGAGATGGATGTCGGTAGCGCGTACGCGGTAAGCGTCTTCGAGTAGCGCACGGGCCAGCGGTGCGTCTGCGTTTTCGACGACGCTCGGGTCAATCGCCGCATTGGCGAGCAAGCCGGCCAACTCAGTAGTTAGCGACGATTGCTCGGTAAAACTGCGTGCATCGACGCGGGTGCCGCGCATGGCGGTGGTTTGCGTTTTGGTTTCTCCGGACAGTTCGGGCATGATTTGGCCTCTCTTACTGTTCTTTCACTCGCTTAATAAAAAAGAGATGATGACTTTTGATTATAAAGGAATTGTAAGCGGGAGCATCGCGCTTTTCAGATATTGTCCGAGTGCACACGGCGCAAGCTGTCAAATTGTCAATCTTCGCGTCTACCGATCCACCCTTTACTGTAAAACCACCAGAGCATGCTGCTGACGAGTGCGAGCATGATGGCAAGCAGCGTCGGATAGCCATAGGGCGATTTGAGTTCGGGCATCTTCTCAAAGTTCATGCCGTAGATACCCGCGAGAAATGTGATGGGTATGAAGATCGACGCCATGATGGTGAGCACTTTCATGACTTCGTTTTGACGGTTGCCGATGCTGCTGAGGTAAACATCCATCAGGCCGCCGCAGAGTTCGCGGAACGTTTCGATGGCATCCATGATCTGCACGGCATGGTCGTAGCAATCACGCAGGTGCAACTTCGTGTGATCGGTGACGAGCGGAAATTCGTCACGAATCATGCTGTTGATGAGTTCGCGCTGCGGCCAGATGCCGCGCCGAATGGCGAGTAGGTCGCGCTTGATGCCATGGATTTCGTGTAAGAGTGCCGGTCGCGGTTTTTCGACGATGGCGTCTTCGAGCGCTTCGAGGCGATCGCCGTAGTGTTCGAGGATCGGATAGTACGCATCGATAACGGCGTCGATAATCGCGTAAGTGAGATAGCTGCTGCCCGAGCGCCGGAAGATGGGGCCGTCCATGCGGATGCGTTCGCGCACGGGTTCAAATACATCGCCGGGCCGTTCCTGAAATGTTAACACGTAGTTACTGCCGAGAAAGATGCTGACCTGTTCAGGTTCAACCCGATCGTCGGCGAGTTGCATCATGCGGGTGATACACAAGAGGTTGCTTTCGTGTGTTTCGACCTTGGGCCGTTGCGGCACGTTGACGACGGCTTCGAGGGCGAGCGGCGTGATCCTGAATAGCTCGGCGAATTCGCGCAGCGTTTTTTCATCGCCGAGACCGTGTACGTCGATCCAGCAGATCGTCTCATCATCGAGCAACGCATGGGCGTCGTCCGCACTCTCGCAGTCGATTTCATTTAGCGTGCCCGGTTTGTATTTCATGACGCGAATGGCAGGCCGCTGGGCCGCGTCGCCGAAGACGAGCGTGCCGGGCATCGAACCGACGGGTGGATGGCGTTTCTTGAACATGCGGGGAAAGAATAGCGGGATTTAGATGCGTGGCAAACAGGAAAAAGTTCGCGTTCTGCAACGGACGGGTATCTTTTGCATGCGCTATGGTACCGGTTTATAACCGGTGTATTGGTAGTTGGATATTCCACACGACATAACGATATGAGTCTAACTACTTTGCGCACGTCTAGACCACTTCACGATTGAATGCGACCCTGAATGAATTGTTAGCATGCACCGGCTATTAGCCGGTGCAACAGCGCGGTCGTCGCTCTCAATTACGAACATGGCCAGGGTAGTCATCAAGGCATGCAGCGGAGTTTGGTCGGCAGAAGAGAATTTATTGCTTCGCCGAACGATCCCGCTGCGTTTTGCGCGGACCGCTTCCTAACGGGCGCGGCTCTGATGATTGGCTGTTCGTTGCGTGGGGTGATGCGCGCAGCGCCGTCAGTTTAACTCGACCACGACGGTGTTCGACAAGTCGCTGGTCTTGCCATTCGCATCTTCAAAGACGGCCACGATGTAATTAAGGCCGCCGTGGGTTGTGTCGGTGCGCGTGAGCGTGACGGGGATGTCGACAGTGCCGCTCGCGCCGATGGTGCCAGTCAGTTCGGCGACGTTGATGGCCGTATTGGCTTCAAACGGATCGATGTCGAAGCCGTTGCCGGGTACGCCTTCGGTGTAGAGCGCGCCTTCGACGTTCAACAACCGCACGCTGGCACCAACGGGGCCGCTGACGCGCACCGTTTGGTTCGCATTCGTTGTCGTGGTTGGTGTCGATAGGCCGACGACTTCGAGTTGTGGGCGCGGCAGGGCCGTGGGCATTGCATCGATGATGCCGCCGGTGATGCTACCCGGTTCTCGGAAGAGTTGTCGTTTCCACGAGGCACCGTCGTCGAAAACGACCGTCATGGTGGTGCCGACGAGTTCGAGGCCGGAGATACTGCCCGAGTCTTCCGGTCCGGGCGGGGCCGAACCGTTAATCGTGGTTGGGTCAACGTCGACCGAGAACGCAAACAGCTGGCCGGTGTTGAAATCATCAAAGCGAATCACGAGTTGATCGAAACCGCCGTCGTGCGGGCAACGGAATTCGTGACCGACGAGGCCAACGCCGGGATTGGTGTTGACCTGAAAGGCTTTGAAGGCCGAGTCGCCCGCGTTGCCCGTGGGGTCGAACACGATGTCGGGGAAGAGCGCCGTCGAGAAGTCGTACGTCACACGCACAATTTTGCGACCGGCGGGGTCGGTGTTGGTGATTTTGAACGAGTTTTGCGAATAGGTGCTGCTGCCGATCAGGCTGCTACCGGGGTCGATTTCGATGAATGCGCGGGCCGCGTGGCCGTTGCCCGGTGCCCCGAGATAGCGGAACGCCGATGTTAGTGTGCGCTGACTGCCCGCCGAGTTAATCACGATATCGACGAGGTTGTTCGGTATGTTCGCGATGGCAGGCACGATGCCGCGGATGCGCGTGGAGCTAACGCTCGTGACTGTCGCACTGACACCGCCGATTTCGACGGACGTATTGCCCAGCGTGCCGAAGCCGGTGCCACCAATGACGAACTCATGACCCCCGCTGGCCGGAGCGCGCCACGGATGAATGTCGAACACGTTGAAGCCTGCGGTGCCGTTCTGCGGTGTGGCGACGCTGATCTTGTTGTCGTTGTAGTTGCCGCCGAGGATCGCGCCGCCGGGGCCGGTTACTAAATTAAGGCTATCCATCACCACGTTGAGCTGTTCGCTGTTGGTCACGCTACGGCCGTCGGGGGCAAGGTCGACGCGCGTGGTATAGCCATTCCATTTTTGCACAATCAGCGAACCGCGCATGGCACCGTTAAAGGCGTTGGCGCGATATTCGACGATGCCGTTGGTCGAGGGTTGCAATTCGAGCAAGGCTTGTTCGAAGGCGCCGTCGATCGAAGCGGCGTCGAGGTTGTGATAGACGTTTTGACGATCGTCGCAGCGACCGCGATTGCGATTGGGGCTGCCGTAGTAGCGATCTTCTTCGACCAGTAAGAGTTCGTCACCATCGGACGCGTCGGTGCCGGTGTCGGTGGTGGCGGAAAGCGAACCGGGGCCGAACGTAGGATTCGGGCCGTTGTCGGTGGCATAGACGCGATTGTCGGTGGTGTACACCAAACTTAGGCTGTTGCGAATGCCGTGGGCCCATACGCTGACGTCGCGACCGCCCAGTTGGTCAACGACATTGCCGAAGACCTGATCCATATTGAGATTGCCGGTGGCTGGATCGATGTAGGTAACGGCACCGTCGAAGTCGGGGCGCCACACTTCGGCTTTCAGGATCGCCGCCGAAAGTGGTGACTCGGGCACATCGCCGATGTTGCAATTGGGCACGCCGGCGTTGGTATTACCGCCGCTGCAGATTAGCAGGTTGCCGAAGTTGTCGAACGTCATGCCGTTGACGCTGTGATCGTGATTGGAAACCGGCAGCCCGGTGATGAGCGGTTCGGCCACATCAAAGTTGGGGCCGGTTAAGACGGAAACCTGTCCGGAATAGGGCGAGACACCGTCGAAGCAGGCACCGCCGTTGGCGAAGAGTTCGCCGTGGCCGACGTAGAGTTTGACCGGATCGGGCGCATCGACCGGGCTGGTGGTGATGCCGAGGATGCCCTTGTTGGACAGGCTCGTTAGCGTATTGATCACTTGGGTATCGACGAGGTTGTAATCGTCATCAAAGGTGTAAGCTTCGATCTTACCGTTGATGTTGGCGACGTAGAGACGACCATCGGGGCCCCACGTAAGCGCCGTGGGTTTGGCGATGACGGCGGCATCGGCGAGGGCAAAGACCGTCGGCACGGGGCCGGAATCGGTGTAAAGGAATTGCTTGACGTTGCTGACGCCGTTCGGTGTTTCGACAGTGAAGTCGATAATGCCGTTGCCCGGCGGCGAGAGGAAGTCGATGCGATCGGGCGCGATGGTAAGGTCGTTGCCGCTGATATTTTGGGCGCCCCAATGCACGACGACCTGATCGGCGGGGAAAAAGCCGAGGCCGGTCAACGTGATCAGATTGCCACCGGCATCGATGCCTTCGATGGGGGCGGTGTTGATGATCGGCGCGAGGTTGGTTTGATCGTGCGTGAGCGCGGCAACGGGAATGTCGACAATCGGCCCGCCACCGAGTTGCCAGGCAATGGCTAACGGCGCATCACCGATTTGATTAACGGCGAAGCGCGCTTCAAGCGTATGGCTGCCAATCGTTAGCGATTGCGGTCCGCCCACGAGGTTGCCATCGACAAACAGGCGGATGTCGCTACCGCCGCCGGTGTAGAACGTGTAATTGCCGGCCTGGGCTACATCGATGTTGGCGTTGAGGCGCACCAGAACGTCACCGTTATATGGCGAGCTGCCGACGGTGCCATCGTCGTTGTTAACGAAGAGTGTGTTGATGACTTCACCGAAGTCGGGGCTTGTCGGCGGATTGTCGATCAGCGTTTGCGGATCGCCATCGTAGTAACGCACCAACGCACCGGGCACCGCATCGGGGCCAACCACGCGGAAAGTTTCATCAAGCGAGAGTTGTTCCGGCGGAATGTTGTCGTCGTAAATCGTGAGCCGCACGGTATGTTCGCCGACGGGGAAGTTCTGGGTCGTGTCCATGGTGGTCGCGAAGATCTGACCGTTCTGCGTCCACTCGAAAACTTCCAGCTCGTGGCCGAGTTCGTGCGTGTGCGAGTCGCGACCGAGGAGGGTGACCGGCTCGCTGCCGTTTTGGTCGTAATCGACGGTGACTTCGTCTACGTCGATCACAACATGCAGGAAGGGATGGCCGGTTTCCTCGCCGCCGATGCCGCTCAGCGCGACGTGTTGCGGCGGGAAGTTGCCGCGGAATTCGAGATCGACATTGTTGGAGATGGCGACCGTTGGCGCGAACAGTAAGCTGCCTTGCACAATTGCGCCGGGTGCTAGATCGATATCGACGGGATGCACGATATCGTTGGCAGCACCGGACAAGTCGAGGCCCGGCAGGCTCAGTGTGAAATCATCTCCCGCGCCTTGGTTCAATTGAAAGGCAATGGACGAAACGTTAATCGGCTCGCTGCCGTCGTTGGTCAGCGTGAGCGTTTGCACAAAGCCGGATGCGCCAAGCGAGACGTGACCCCACGATACAAAGGTCGGGTCGAGCGCGAGTTGACCGGCGGAAAGTTGCACGACTTCGATCGCGGAGATCTTGGGGTTTTGCGCAACCTTGGCGAATTCGATCACGATATCGCCATCGAGCACTTGCAGGTCGTAGGTATGCACGGTGGCGGTGCGGAAACCGGCGACAGCGGCGATATCGAAATCGTTTAAAACGATGTTGCCGTTTACGAGTACATCGAAGATGCGCACGCCGGGGTTTTGCGCGCCGGACCAAATTTCCGCAAAGTGCAACCGTACGCGATAGGTACCGGGATCGACGGGTAGCGTGTACACCAGATTCTGTGTGCTGCTTTCGATGAAGCGCTCGGATTGATAGAGCGTGTCGTTTTCGGTGTTGGCGATGGCGGCAGTGCTGGTGAACGAGCCACCGTCGTTGTAGTAACCGGCATCGGAGGACCAGAGGTTGCCGTCGATATCGGTGTAATCGGGGCCGCCAGCGTTAAGGCGATAGATGACGAATTCATCATTACCGCCCGTGTCTTCGATGAGCGTGACCGTGACGCTATCCGTCGCTTCAGGGCCGGGTATCGGTTGATGATTGGTGTCGGCGAAGTAAACCGTAATGGTGTAGGTGCCGGGCACGAGCGGGCCAAGCGTGGTCGAACCGTTGAGGTTCATGTTCATCGTCGGCACTTCGTCATCAAGTTGTATGTGTACGTGATTGACGGTGCTGAGATCGCCAGTTGAAGCCCAAGATACATTGATGGTGTCGCCAACGATCGTGCTGTTGTTGGCGGGGTTGGTGATGGTGATGGTTGGCGGCGTGCCGACGGCTTCTTCGGTGGTAAACGATACGCTATCGGTCGCCTCGGGATTCGTTAGGTCGCCGTCGCCGCTATCTACCAGCGTGACCGTTAGCGTGTGGTTGCCGGGGAGAACATTATTAAACGTCAACGCGCCGGTCAGGTTGGGGCTCATCTGCACCGGCTCGTCATCGAGTTGCACGTGCACGTGATCGACGCCGGTTAGGTCGCCGGTGGCTTGCCATTGCGCGATGAAGCTGGTGCCGGTGATGGTCGCACCATTTGTTGGCGCGAGAATGTTGACGGTCGGCGGCGGTGGTGTGCCATCGCCGAGGATTTCGATGCCGGAGACCTTGGGGTTCTCGAAATTGTGGATGAACTCGATGTTGAGCGTGCCGTCGCTGACGGTTGCTGCAAACTCGTGCACATCGGCGGTGAGCGGGCCGACGGCAGCGACGATGTCGTAGTCGGTGAGTACGGCGGTGCCTTCGATCGCAACATCCATCACGCGGCGGGCGGGTTGCGTCCAGTAGGTTTCAGCAAAGTGCAAGCGCACCGTGTAAGTGCCTGCCGAAACCGGAAACTCGAACATCATCTCCGGGTCTGACGACGAATCCCAACGGCACGAATGATATAGCACGTCGTTGGTCGTGCCCGCGATGGCCGTCGAGCTGTTGACAATGGTCGTGTTACCGACGTTGTAATAACCGTCGTCGGATTCCCATGTGTTGCCGACATCATCAACGAATGTCGGGCCGCCGACATTGACGCGATATAGCGCGTCGTCACCCGCGGGTCCGGGCACCAACGTCACGGTGGCGACTTGGGTTGCTTCGGGGTTGAGCAGTGGTGACTGACCGACGTCGACAATCGAAACGGTAATTGTGTACGTACCGGGTAACAACGGCAAAGCCAACATGCCGTTAAGCGGCAATAACGTTTGTGGATTTTCTTCGTCGAGCTGCACGTGTACATGGGCCGCATCAGTCAAATCACCTGAAGCTGTCCACGAGACCATGATTTCATCGCCGGTGACGGTTGAACCATTCACGGGTGAATTAAGTGTAAGCGTCGGCGGCTCGATCGGGTCGCCGACTGTTGTAAAGCCAACGGCGTCGTAGGCTTCGACATTCGGCAAGTTTTGATGGTTGACATCGACGATGTTGATTTCGAACGTGTGCGGACCGGGCGCGACACCAGTGTAGGTGAAGCTGCCGCTGAGATCGGGCCGCATGATGATGCCGCCGTTGTCGAGGCGCAGGTGTACGTGATTGGCGTCGGTAAGATCGCCCGAGGCCTCCCATTGCACGGTGACATCATTGCCGTTGAGTGTTTCACCTTCCGTTGGGCTGAGGATGGTAATCGTGGGGGCGACCGGTGGATCGACGTCAGTCGTGAAATTCACGACTGACGAGGCTTCGGGATTAGCTAGATTTTGATGCACCGCATCGACGAGGTTGACTTGCACCGTGTGCGGACCGGCAGCCAGACCGGTGAAGGTGTAGCTACCCGTCAGGTTCATTTGCATGACGGTCGGGCCACCGTCGAGTTGCAGATGCACGTGGTTTACTTGCGACAGATCACCGCTGGCTTCCCATTGGACGGTGACGTCGGAAGTTGTAATGACTTCGCCTTCCATCGGGCTCGTTACGTTAATGGTTGGCGGCGTCGGTTGAATCGGGGTATCGCTCAGGATTTCGATGGCCGAAATCTTGGGATTCTCAAAGTTATGCAGGAACTCGACTTCGAGAACGCCATCGGAAACCGTAGTTTGGAACTCGCGGATGTCGGCGGTTAGCGCGCCAACTTCGGCGACCAAGTCGAGGCCGTTGATGACGGTGGTGCCTTCGATTGCAACATCGAAGATGCGTCGGTTGGGCTGCGTCCAATAGATTTCCGCGAAGTGCAAACGCACCGTGTAATCACCATTGGCGACCGGGAACGAATACACCATTTCGCTGCCGGAGGCCGAATCCCAACGACCCGTTTGGTAAAGCGTATCGATATCGGTGTTGGCGATTTGGGTGGATTGGTGAACGCGCTCTTTTTTGCCGGTGTTGTAGAAGCCCACATCCGACATCCACAAGTCACCGTTGGGGTCGACATAGTTGGGCCCACCGGCATTTACGCGGTAGTAAGCTGTGACCGGCGCATTCAGGGCAATTTGGGTGATGCAAGTAGAGCTGCAACCGTTGTCGTCGGTAACGTTGACGCTGTAAAAACCGTTCTGATTGATGGTGATACTGTTGTCGGTCTCGCCGCTGTGGGGCCAGAAGTAGGACGCGTAACCCGGCGTGGCCGTTAGTTGAACTGCCGTTGGTGAGAACGTCGGCGCGATGATCGGCGCGGGTGGCAACGCTGAGTTGGTATCGATGGTGATTTGATCGGCACCGCCGAAGCTGTCGCTTACGGTAACGATGAACTGGTCGATTGGTTCATCAATGTCATCGGCATGATAACAAAGCGTGACCTGACCACCGACGGTCGTACCCTCGAAACTCGCCGTGCCAAATGTAGGTGGCGTCGTGATGGACCAGATGAGGTTTTCGGTATCGCCGAGATTGGGATCAACGGCTTCTAGTTGCAGTGCATTACGCGCGCTGGGGCAGGTGTCACAAAACACGTTATTCAACAGCGCGATATCACCGGTAGTGATCTGCGGCGTAAGGTTGCAAGGGTTGTCGGTGAGGATGCCGACGAACCCGGGGATATCGTCGATCGTGATCAGGTTGTCGGCCGCGCACGGGTCGGCGAGCGATCCGATATCGGCGGCTTCAAGTTCGTCTGCGCTGGGTGTTTGAGGGTTGACGATCAGGTCGATAAAGCTCGGTATATCCGCGCTGTTGGTTTGACCGTCACCGTTTGTATCGCCAGGTTCGAATGCGGCGCAAGAAGCGGCGCACGCGAACAGCAGCGCGCAACAGGCGCGCGCGGTGATCGACCACGTATTGCCGAAATGTGTTTTGAGCGGCATTCGTTCCCCGTCACGAAAAGGCCACGAGTCTGCGCGGATTGTCCCCCACAAACCGCAACGATTATACTCTGCAGAAACCGCGATTAATAGCCTCATTATCGGTTGGGCAGCGATTTCAACTGCTTATCGCCCGTTCACCGAACCCGCCCTTAGGAGGTCGTATGTATCCGAATTCGAAGCCGCGCAGCCATCCCCAATTAATGCCGATCGGCGGTCGGTTTATTGCGTTTTTTTCGGTCCTGGTGCCGCTGATGGTTTTCGGCTGTGGTGCGGGCACGTCCACATTTTCCGGTTTGTCTGGCAACGCCGTGATTGAAGGACGCGTCCGAGATAGCAGCGGGTTCGGGATTCCTGGTGTGGTGGTTGCCGCCAGCGGCGTGCGCGAGGCAGGCGTGACCGACCCGGCAGGTCGTTATCAACTGACCGTGCCCGGCGGCTGGTCGGGCACGATTCGACCGCAGAAGCAAAACTTTTCTTTTGCGCCTGCCGAGCAACAGGCATCGGCAACGGCGTTGGAAGGCGTCGATTTCACGGCGAGCATCCGCTCGACGCCGACGACGTTTGGCGGGCAACAGGCTGATTTGTGTGGCGATCCGAATTTGGACAACGGCAATGCCACGTCGGAATTGGTCATCGATGCACCGCAAGTTGTACCGTTAGCAAGTGGCGGATCAACCGCACAAGTTCGACTGGATGGTTCCGGTAGTCGGATGCCCGAAGGCAGCCGGGTTGAATGGCGCAGCGGTGGTGTGCCGATCGCGTTCGAGTTGACAACGACCGTCGATTTACCGGTGGGGCGACATGAAGTGGAATTGGTATCGCTTCAACCCGACGGCATTGAGCGATCGGGGTCGGTGATCGTCAACGTTATCACGGAAGGGCCGCAATCGATTTACGTCGACGCGGATCATCCGTCGGCCAACGATGCGAACTCGGGTACGCAAGGTACACCGTTGGCGACGATACAGGCGGGCGTCGATCGAGCGCGCGCGGGTGATGTGGTGATCGTGCGTTCGGGTACTTACTACCGCAATCATCCGTCGGTGAATCGACCGGTGGTGACGATGGAGAACCGACACGGTACGGCGGAGCAACCGATTACGATTACGGCGGATGTCGGAGCAACGCCACGTGTAACGGGCATGCGACCGGGGGCGGAGCGCGGTAACACGGGCTGGCGTATCGTGGATTCGTCTTGGATCGTGATCAACGGTTTTCGTTTCGAGGACTTGAACGGCGTCGGGTTGGATATCGAAGCGAGTTCACCGGGGGCGACCCATCATATCGACGTATTGGAGTGTATTGCCGAGCGTTGTAGTCAAGGGCCGAACACGTTCGTGGGCGCGCTCCGCGCCGTGGGGCCGGTGCGTTACGTAAATTTTAAGACCTGCATGATTTCCAATAGCAGCAGCGGCATCGTACTCCGCGAAGCACCGGTGCAAACGCGCGAAACGGCTGCGGTACCACCCAAAGCGGGCAACAACGCGCCGGGGTCACCGGGCGGTGCATACGCGGCAGACATGCCAGAAGCGCAATGGGCGGAATGGTGCGGGTGGGATCAGATTGCGCCCAAGCATTGCGTGATCGAGAATTGTTTGAGCTTTGGCAATCGACAAGTGCCGGAGCATAGCGATGGTTTCGGCACGCGCTACGCGACGCATTGCATTATCAAAGACAACATCGCCTTTGGTAACGCCGACGACAACTTTGATTTGTTAGGCGGCACGCATCTGACGGTTACGGGCAATATTGCATTTAACGGTAATCCCGAGAATACAGAGGCGGGTGACGGCAATGGTATCAAGGTTGGTGTACGCGGCGGCTTGGATTGCTTAGTAGCGTACAACATTTCGTTCGACAATCGTCGGATGGGGTTGGACATGGGCGATACCGAACGCGGTCGCGTGTTTCATAACACGATCGTCAACAACGGCACGGGGCACCCGAATGGCTTTGGTATGTGGTTTGAGGGGGGGCGCTCGACTGCCGGTCATCAGGTGATGTTCAATATCTTGCAAGGCAACGGGCTCGATACATCGCGCGGTGATTATGGTGCGGCACGGCACGTGAGCTTTGCGGCCAGTGATTACAACAGCATCAGCGATAGTCATAATCATAATTTTGCTGGGCCGAGCGGTAGTCAGGATCGCGTGGGTGACAACGTTGATTTTGCAAGCTGGGGTGCAGTTGCCAGCTCTGGGTTCACAGAGGATATGTCGATTACGCAACGGATGAACGCATTGCGACAGCGCGTGCGGGATAGGTTTAGGCTTCCGGCGGGTAGCCCCTTACGCAGCACGGCGACGGTGGTTGCGGGCGTTAATGAGGGGGTGACGACGCCGGGGGGGAATTGGGGCGCGGTGCAGGAGTAGCGTTTCGTCGTTTAACCGTCTCTGAGAATCTCATCCGGATCGATACCATTATTCAGTAAGTTGAGCCGTACAAGCTCGCAGGTTGAATCGATCTTAAGCGCTCTTTTCAGCATCTCGATTTTGGCTCTGCCGTCGTACGTGATGGCAAGTGTCGAAAGGGCCTCTGGACTTTCTTTGATCGCAATGGCTTTTTCCAATGCCTTGCGGGCTTCGTCGATTCTTTCCCTTTTTTCGAATTCCAAGCCGAATTGATAATGAAGCTCGAAACTGTCCGGATATTTCATTTCTGCTGCGCCATCGTGATAACACGATTCGCAAATTGTCGCGTCATCAACATCGGCAAGCGCGATATCGAATTCGGGGATTTCAAGCGCTGCGCCATTCGGCCCGAGCCAAGTCGCAATTCTGCTCGGTTTAAATATCTGTATACATAGCGAGCATTTTTCGTTCATTCTCGACTTTCGTAAGCAACAGATCATCACGCGCTTCAGACGCCACGTCTCATCGTACCACTTGCAATATTCACAGCACTCGAACAATCACAATTCAAATCGTAGCGCCAGCAAGAGATGTTTGAATTTTAGCAATGCGACGAAAGGTGAAACTCACCAAAACACCAAATCAGAACATCGCGAGATGCCCAAGCGCCACACATCATACCAGCGAAAAGAGCAAGTTAAGATTGTTGTTCTACGCCAAGAAGAAAGCGTAAAAAGGTGGGGAGCGATGATGGACGCCGGCTGGGGGGACGGCGCGGACGCCCATGCATCGCATCCCCATCATTAAAAGGAGAAGCGTTGCGGCACCACCCGCGCAACGACCATCGAATTGCTAGCCGACAGTTGCCAGGACACACATCCGCCATCGGTATCGGAGCGCGTTGGAGGCGCACGCGCCGAACACCTGCCGCCTTGGGCTGCGGCACGACGGACCGACGTTAATCTGCAAAGGCATGGGCAGATTCGTTGCCCTGCAGATCCGCCCATTGCACTGCGATGAGGATGACCGAGAAGGCCAACACGCCCGCAGGTAGGGCAAAGTCGTAACTCGTAGTGAGCGAACTGATAGCTGCACCGACGCCGTTGGTCGGGTGGGCCGCAAGAATTGCTAAGGCAGCCGTAATGAGACAGCCGCCGTGAAGGCCGGTGACGAGAACCGTCGTCTGACGGTACATCGTAAGGCCGAGTGCCATGCAAAGGCCGGCACCGCAGATTGAACTACCGAGACGAATCTCGAGCATCGGGGTGAGATCGGCGACGACAACCAACGTCGCAAGAAAGCCAATGACACCGAAGAAGCCGAGCGCCGCGCGCTTTTCGAATAGCCACGCACAGATCGGTAGAATCAGAAGCACGCAGATACTGAGTACGAAGGGTGGTACGGGGAGAGCATCGCGAAAGGCGCTGTCATGCGCTGCGAAGGCCAGCAACCCTGCTAAGACGATCGTGTCGAGCAAGATCAGCAAACGCATTATGCGCCAGCCGAACAGGCCATACACACAACCGGCCAGCGCGAGTAAAACCGCGAACCCGGTACCTAGATGGGCAAAATGTTGAGCGAAATATTGCACGGGTCATCCTCTCGTTGCGCCGCCAGATGCAAGCGAGGTTCACCATGCCTCCTAATCATTACACGTTGAATAAAACTTACGATCCAGAATCGTCGCCGTCCGAAGAAGGAAGGATTTTTTTCGGGAAGCGTGCTTCTTTGGCCTGCCATATCAGACCTACGACCCAGAGCCCGAGAACAACGTAAGCGGGGACGTGTGGAGAGCCAAAGATGGCATCGCGCATATCGGGCCACTTGCAGCAGATAAGCGTGCAGCCGGCCAATACGGCCAAGTTCGCACCGAGGAAGCCCAGCCAGAGGATTGCGAACGTTTGTAAGGCCCAATACGCGAGGGCCGCACCGAGAACAGCGGCAGTGATGGGCAGAATCCATGCAAAGAAATCGAAATCGCGCACGGCGGCGGCGATATTCTCACCGATGCGCGACAGTTGGGTGCGCCAATCGGGATTTTGGTTGTCTTGTTGCTGTTCGGGCGTGGGCAATTGAATCCGCGCCTTTTCCACGTCGACGGGACCGTTCATCTGCTCCGGCTGAGGCAGATAAGAACTGAGATCACCGCGACCCAGTTGCAATGTCATACCGATGGCAAACAACACCACAACCGAACCGGTGGCGAGCCAGAGCTTGTAGGTCTTAAAGGCCAAAGCTGTCGCGCCGATCGACGTAATCGCGATGGTAATCGGGCCCGGTAGGCCAAACGTGTTGGAGAGGTAGTAACCGAGATAGCCCCCGAACAACAGGGCAAATGCCATCACGATTTGACGTTCAAACTTACCGCCGCGGAAGACCAGGCCGATGCCGAGGACGATGGCGAACAGAGCGCCAACGATTACTTCGGGCGTGGCCGCGATGGGCGGCACACAGTGCTCCATCAATTGGCGAAACGCGTCAATCCAGCGTTCGCTTGCGGTCTCGGTGGTCGTTTGTGCGAGCAGCATGCAAATTCATCCATACGAGCCAAACTCTGGCTCCGTGCGAGAGATTATATGGTAAACGCAGGGGATGGCTGCGGCTCTCGCCGTGTATCTTGGGGCGGGATAATCGAATATGTCGGCGTGATGCCGATTATTGCGTTCCCGCCGCGTAATTGGGCCCGGCTGTTTGGATCGAATCGCTGAACGAGCGGATATCAACGAACGGGCGATTGATGTCGATGCGACCGTAATGGTCGTAGAGCCGCCGCAAGAGGGCGAGCTTTTGCCCCGCCGAATTTTCGACGCCCATCTCTTCGTGCGGGGCGCGGCCCCACCAAATGCGCGAGCCCGGACGATCGGTGGCGATGACCAGATGCGGCTGGGTTTGTGTGATGCGCCCCTGATAGTTTTCGACGTTGATGCTGGCGACCTGATCGCGGTAAGGCTGACGCATGACCATGCGCGTGAGTTCGAGGCCGGTTTGCAAATCATCGCCGGGCCAGAAATGCCCCACGATGGGTTCCGGCGCTTCGACGCCGCGAATCAGAATCCCCACGGGTGGCGACCACCGACTAACGCGATACTGACCCGGCAGGCGGATGCCTTCGTCATCGACGCGGTAGAAGTATTCACCCCAACTAACAAACGCGCGCGGATAGCGGAAGGTGCAGTTGACGCTGATGCGACCATTGGGACGCACGATGACGCGATTCACCTTTTTGATCCATGCGATTTGATCGACGGAGCGCGGGCCGGATTGGCTGAGCGTGCTGGCGATGCGTTGGGCCAGAGAGTTGTCCAAAACGCGATCGTTCGCGGTGAGCGCGATGGCGCTTTCGAGGCTGCGAAAGACCGAGTCGTAGGAATCGGCCTGCAGAAAGGGCGGCACATTTTCCCAGTCGATCCATAATTCGACGCGCTCAAAGTGCGTGAGTTGATGCACGTGACCGCGCAGGCTGAACAGCCCCCAAACGCAGCCGGCCCCCACGGCGGCAACGATCAATGCCACCAAGGCCGCCCGACGAACGGGTCGGTAGTCGTCCGATGCCAGTCGCGCGAAGATTTCAATCGCGACGGGTGGATCGGATGCCTTCTTTTTTCTTTTCTTTTTAGCCGCCGGCAACGGTCGGACTTCCTCCCTGGCGATTGTCTGTTATTGCTGCGTCGTGTTTACTGACCTTTGAGTGCGGCGAAGCGCCGGTCGATGGCCATATTGACGATACGCAGGCATAAATCCGCCATCTCGATGCCAGCTTGGGCTGCGGCCTTGGGTAACAGCGAGTGCGACGTTAGGCCGGGAATCACGTTGACTTCCAGCAGGCGTGCATCGCCGATCTGATCGTCCACACGCCAATCGACGCGGGAAAAATCGCGACAGCCGAGCAATTTGTGCGCCGCCAAGCTCCAATCGACGATGCGGCGCTGCAGGTCATCGGGCAGATCGATGTCGAATCCGTACTCTGTATCTTCATCGACATATTTGGCCTCGTAATCGTAGAACTCGCGCCGAGTGCGAATTTCGATCATGGGCAGGGCCGATTCGCCGAGAATGGAGACGGTAATCTCCTTGCCGGGGACAAATTGCTCGATCAGACACTGGTCGTATTGTTCGAGCGTGAGTTCGAGGGCGGGGCGCAACTGCGAGACGTCGCGGACCATATGACAGCACAAGCTACTGCCTTCGGAGACGGGCTTTACCACGACGGGCAGATTCCAAGCGACCATGGCTTCGCGGATGTTGTCTTTGGTGACCACCGCGTAGCGCGCGGTCGGAATGCCGGCCTCCATGAACTTGGCTTTGGCGGCAGCTTTGTTCATCGCTAGTGCACAGCACTCGGGCCCCGAGCCGGTATAGGCTAGTCCGCGCTGATCGAGGATTTTTTGCACTTGGCCGTCTTCGCCGAAGGTGCCGTGTAGCGCAATAAAGACACAGTCCACGGCGCGCGCGAGGGCGCCAAAATCATCCGGTGAAATATCGTCGACGGCGACATCGTGGCCGCGGCTAAGCAGGGCATCTGCGACGGCCCCGCCACTTTGCAGGCTGATATCGCGCTCACCGCCGGGGCCACCAGCGAGGACGGTAATCGTGAGTTTGTCGGTATCGCGCTGCGGTCGAATCGATGGCTGGGCGGCGTTGGTATTGGTATGGGCGTCCATGCTATTCGGCTTTCTCGCGCCTCCGAGCGCGATCGTTCTTATGGGTTACCAGATTTTGACTTCAGGTTCGAGTTCGACGCCCGAGGTTTCAAACACGCGCGTGCGAATGGTCTGAATCAACTCGCGGACGTCGCGCGCCGAACCGCCGCGATCGGCCATGGCAAAGTTGGCGTGTTGCTCGCTCACAAACGCGCTACCGATGCGAAAGCCCTTAAGCCCCGCGCGATCGATGATGCGCCCGGCCGAGTCACCTTCCGGATTGCGAAAGATGCAACCGGCGCTGTGGCCCGACATGGCCGGTTGCGTTTGCTGTTTGTAATCCCAAATTTCGCGGTAGCGCTGTTTGAGTGATGCCTTGTCGGTCGGCACCAACTCAAATTGCACGCGAACGACAAAACGCGCACCGATGTCGCTTTGGCGATAAGCGAAACCCATTTGGTCGCGCTCGATCGTTTCAATATCGCCGTCGATGTTCATTAGTTCGACGCTGCGGACGGCCATGGCGATATCGCCGTACTTGCCGCCGCAGTTCATCGCGATACCACCGCCGACGGTACCCGGAATGCCGGCGAGTTGTTCGACACCGGCCAAGCCGACGCGCACGGCGGCGCGCGTGAGTTCCGTCATGTCGACGCCGCCACCGGCATAGCCAGCGTCGAGGTCGTAATGGGCAAAGTCCCCTTGATCGAGGCGCAGCACAACACCGCGCACGCCTTCGTCAGGCACGAGCAGATTGGCGCCGAGGCCGAAGATGCGTAGCGGCATATCGGCGGCGTGGGCTGCGCGGATGACGGCGCGCAGTTCATCGACGTTACGAGGGCGAATGAGATACTCTGCCGGGCCACCCAACTTAAACCACGTGAGCGGCGCCAGCGGCACATCGCGCGCGACGATCTCAGGCGGCAAGTCGGTGAAGCAGGTCATCGGTGACTTTCCACACATCGCCGGCTCCCATGGTGAGGATCACATCCTCGGGTTGGGCGTGCGTTTTCAGATAAGCGGCGATTTCGGGTAGCGTGGGAATGTAGTCGGCATTGCCGCCGTGGGCATGAACGCGGTCGACCAGATCTTGAGCGCAGACTGCATCGCGCATGGTTTCCGAATCGCGCACAAAGTAAATCTCGGGGATCAGTAGGCGATCGGCAAGCCCGAAACTCTTGGCGAAGTCGTTCAGCAAGAAACGCGTGCGCGAATGTTGGTGCGGTTGAAACACGACCCAAAGGCGACGACCAAAGTAGCGTTCTTTCACGGCCTTGAGCGTGGCTTGAATTTCGGTCGGATGATGACCGTAGTCGTCGAGCAGCGTGATACCGCGCACTTCACCGACATGCGTCATACGGCGCTTGGCACCTTGAAACGTCTTGAGAGCAGCCGCGATTTGTTGCGGCTCGACGCCGGCGCGATAGGCCAGTGCCGTGGCGACCAACGCGTTAGCCGCTTGATGGCGACCGATCAAACCACCGAGTTGGGCGCGGAACAAATGCTCCCCGTTGAAGATCACATCGAATTCGTAGTTTCCGTTCTTATGAATCGGGTCGGCGGCTTGCCAGGTGACGTCTTTACCGAAACCGAAGGTCTGCACCTCGCAGCGGACCTCGGAAATGACTTCGGCGACGTTGCGGTCTTCACCATTGGCGATCAGCAGGCCGTCTTCGGGAACGAGCGAGGCGAAACCGCGAAAGGCTTCGATGATGCCGTTGATACTATCGAAGCAGTCGAGGTGGTCTTCTTCAATGTTTAAAATCGCCGCGTGTTTGGGCGAAAGATTCAAGAATGAATGATCGAACTCGCAGGCTTCAACGACCATGTCGGGGCCGTTGCCGACGCCGGAACCGCCACCGAGTTGGGGCACGTGGGCACCGACGACGAAGGTCGGATCGTGACCGGCCTCGCGCAGGATATACGACAGCAGCGCCGTCGTGGTGCTCTTGCCGTGCGTTCCGGCAACCGCGAATGACGTGCGGTAGCGCATAACTTGCCCGAGCATCTGCGAATACTTGATGCACGGGATGGTGCGACGGCGCGCTTCGACGAGTTCGGGGTTCTCTTGCTTAATGGCGGCGGAATAGACCACTAGGTCGCAGTCGGACGCCACGTTCATCGGGGCCTGCCCAATGCGGACGGTCGCGCCCATTTCTTCCAGCACGGTTTGGCCGTCAAATTCGCGTAAGTCGGAACCGCTGACAATGGCACCGCTGCGGATGAGCACACCGCCGAGGCTGGACATGCCGCAGCCACCGATGCCGATGAGATGAATGCGTTTGGCGGCGAAGGGGCTGGACCAATGTTCCTGATGGCGACGACCATTCTGACGGGCGAATAGCTTGGTGATACCACTCGATTTCGGTTGCGAATCGCTCGGAATGGATGTCGACATGCGGGGGCCACCTCCGTGTGGGGCAAGATGAAGGTCGAGCGCGCTGTTTCGTCCCTGGCGCGACCCTAAAATTCGGATACTCAACGCGCCGCAGGCTCGATCTTTCGAAGAAAGCATCCTATGCGGTTACGAACCGCGCTCGCAAGGGGTTCGACGGCGCAGGAACTGCCGGACAGTGCTTCGATAATATTTCACAAGCGACGCCTTCATCCAATATCGGGAGGCCGCGCGCATGCCCTTGAACCTGTGATTTGTTTGCGATCGCCTCGGAACGACTAATCGAGATCGTCGTCATCTTCGCCGTCGGCCATGGCGATCAGGCGCGTGGCGATGAGGTGGGCCGCGTCGTGGCGACCGGCGGCGCCGGCGATATCGGCCATGCGTTCGCGGCGATGTTCGGAGGTAATCAAGCTTTCCAATTCGCGTTGCAATTTCTTGGCGTTCTTGCGCGCGTCATTCACGTCTTCGACGAGGATGGCACCGTTCTGTTCGCTGAGGATGCGAGCATTGTCAAACTGGTGTTTGGCGCGGTCATGGGGATACGGCATCAGGATTGACGCGCGACCGACGGCGGTGATTTCGGCGAGTGTGGATGCACCCGCACGCGAAATGATGATGTCGGCCGCGCCGATGCACTGTGCCATCTTTTCGGTGAAGGCGAGCACCTTGGCGTCGACGCGTTCTTCGGCGTAGCGATTTTTGCAGACGTCCAAATCGTTGTCGCCGGTCAGGTGCAACAGCTGCCAATCGCGCTGGTTGCGCCAAAACTCGCACAACTCCAAGACAGCCATGTTGATCGACCAGGCACCTTGCGAGGCGCCGGTTACGAGGATGGTCTTCTTGCGCGGATCGAGCCCCATCGCGCGCACCGCCTTAGCGCGGTCCACGTTGGCGAAGTCGGGTCGTACTGGGCATCCGGTGCAACTGATCTTGCGCGAGCGACCGAGCAGGTCGATGGTGTCGTACCATTGCACGAAAACCCGATCGACCTTCGGCGCGAGGTATTGATTGGCGCGACCGGGCGTGGCGTCGGGATTGAAGAGTGCGGTTGGGATTTTTAGGTCGCTACCGGCGACGATAGCCGGACCGGCCGCGTAACCACCGAGGCCGAGGATCATGGCGGGGGGGCGATTCTTGAATGACGCTTTGGCTTTGCTGATGCTCTTGCGCCAAGCGGCGAAGAAGCCAATGGCTTTGAGCGGATTGGTGCTGAAGGGTTTGACGTCTTGCTCGACGAGCGAGTAACCGCGGGGCTCGGTGAGGCGTTTGTCGATGGGGCGCGGGGTGCCGTAAACGAAGATCTCAAACTCCGGGCGCTTGCGCAAGAGTTCCTCGGCGACCACCAGGCCGGGGTAAAGATGTCCGCCGGTACCGCCACCGGCCAAGACAAATAATGGACGTTCAGAATCGCTCACGGGGAAATATTCTCCTCCACCCGAAAGGCTCATGCCCTCATCAACCACACCGATGGGGGATGTTAGCGGAATGGAGCGTTGGCTTCAAAGGAGGCCCGTTGCGGAGCTGTTGAGGCAAATACGTCGAAGGCGTTACGCCAACCAGCGCCGGCTTGCCGCAGCGGCGGATACCCGGGGTAAATGTATTCATCGCGACGTTCAACCCCAACGGGATTGCGGCATTCTCTACTCGATTCATGCCGCAACTCTTTCAGAGTTGAATGTGGTAAGAAGGCACGTAACCGAGGGCAGCCGCTGCGCGTTAAACCTGAGCTAATGGGTGTAACGCCTTCGGCGCAAAGGCAGGAATTGATGCGTTCGCGAAACACAGCGGCTCTGCTTTGTCGGTTTCGCGACAACAGGTTCGTCGGACAGAGTCAATTTGTGGCACAGACATTGTTATTGGTGCCGCGAGAGATGGAAAGTTTTTAATCTGGACAGGAAAAAGAGAATCATCGACTGTGGCGCAGGTGTCTTGCCTGTTGTCACCGCAGACACGGCGGTGCCCACAACGATACCTACTGCATAATGACTTAGGTTGCGGGGGCGATGATCTGTGGGGTCGAGCTGGTTTCGTTTTGCAGTGATGGCGTCTCGTTAACAGGATAACTCGACGGATGCGTGCGCGCCACGTTTGCCAACATGCCGACGAGCACGCTGAAGAAGATGACGCCGGTGCCGCCGGCCGAAATAAGCGGCAGACTGATACCTTTGGTCGGCACCGAGACGGTAACGACGGCGATGTTGATGGCGGCTTGCAGACCGATGGTGAGCGTCGCGCCCAAGGCGAACAACCGACCGAAGGCGTCGGGCGCGTTTTGCGCCGCGAGGCGACCTTGCCAGACGACCACGGCAAACAGGCCGATGACACCGAGGCCGCCGATGATGCCGAGTTCTTCGCAGATGACGGCAAAGATGAAGTCGGTGCGCGCTTCGGGCAAGTGGCCATATTTTTGCACGCCCGCACCGAGGCCACAGCCCCACCAATCACCCGATGCGATGCTCATCAACGATTGCAACGGTTGATAGCCCGCACCTTGCGGGTCGGCTTCGGGATCGAGGAAAGCGGTTAGTCGTTTCATCCGGTGGGAACGGTCGTAGATGAGATAAACAAAGCCGGCGACTGCGGGCATGCTGACAAGACCCAAGTGCCAAAGTCGCGCACCTGCCGCGATGAGAATGCCAAAGCCGACGGCACCAAGCAAGACGGCGGTTCCGAAATCTTCGATACCGACCAAGCTGACGAACGTACCAATCAAGAGACACAACGGCAGAAAGCCGAACCAAAACTTGCGTACGTACGTGCCCATCGCACCGCAGATGGCAGCCAAGAGCATCACTAGGCTCAACTTGGCAATCTCCGACGGTTGAAACCCGAGGCCGATACTGGATGGGCCGACGGAAAGCCAACGGCGGGCGCCGTTGCGCACTTCGCCGAATTGGGGCATCAATACCATCACGAGCAAGGCAATCGATGCGATGCCGAGAAATAGTGCGGGCTGAATGATGCTGCGCCGGCGCAGGTTCCAACTTTGGTAAGGGCAGAGCGAAACCATCAACATGGTGATGAGGGCGACGAACGAAAACAGGGCTTGGCGCAGGGCAGGGCTTTTCAGGAAGCCGTCTTCAAACGGGCTTTTCGCCAAACTCTCGGTGGCCGAAAAAACCATCACCACGCCCAACGCCAGCAGGGCGGCGGCGGTGATGAGAATGGCAGAGCTTTGGGCCGAAGGTTGGCTGTGTAAGCGAATCAAGCGTGTCCCCTGTGTGTAAATTTTGCTGCTACTTGGATATCGGCGGCGCGGTTCATCGAAGTTTGGTGATGGCCAATGCGATGACGGCAAAAACCGCGCCCAAGAGCCAAAAACGCGTAACGACTTGCGTTTCCTTCCAGCCTTTCACGTGAAAATGGTGATGGATGGGCGCGATTAGAAAGAGCCGTTTGCCCTTGGTCGCTTTGAAATAACTCACCTGCAAAATGACGGACATGGCTTCGATCACGAAGACACCGCCGACGATCAAGAGCATAAGTTCTTGCCGCAGAACGATGGCGACGTATCCGATAAGGCCACCCAACGGTAATGAGCCCGTGTCGCCCATGAACACCTGGGCCGGGGCGGCGTTGTACCAGAGGAATCCCAACACGGAGCCAAGCATCGCACCACACAAGACGGCCAGTTCACCGGACTGGGGAATGTGCGAATATTGCAAGTACTCGGAAACGCGCAAATCGCCGACGGCAAACGAGAGCAGCATGAACACAAAGCAACACATCGCCACGCAGCCGGAGGCGAGGCCGTCCATACCGTCGGTCAGGTTGACAGCATTGGAGGTGCCGGTGACGACGAAAATGGTGGCGATGATGAAGAGCCACCAGGGCAGCAGAAACGGGTCTTCGAGATTGCCCTTGATAAACGGAATGGAAAAGATGCGGTAATACTCGATGCCGGGGCCTTCGATATTGCGATCGCCGTGATAGAGAATGAAAAAGCCGAGTACGACGCCAAGGCCGATTTGGAAGAGGATCTTTTGATAAAACTTGAGGCCGTCGCGCGAGTTGTCTTTACCCTTAAGTAACAGCTTGTAACGATCGTCGATAAACCCCAACGCGCCGAGCCAGATCATGCAAAAGCCAGCGAGATGTATGTAAAAGACCGTCAAGTCGGCCAATAGCAAGACGCCCGTTGCGATACCGCCGAGAATCAGCACGCCGCCCATCGTGGGCACGTTGGCCTTATGAGCCGTGAGTTCGTTAAGGGCTTTATGTTCGAAGTCGGGTATGTCGCCACATTTCTTGCGCACCAACGCTCGGATGGTGAGCGGGCCCAAGCCCAGCACGAATAGGAACGATATCAGAATCGCAATCGTCGCGCGAAAGAGCGGGTTTTGATACCCGTAGTGCAAGTCCGATTCATTGAGATATTCGAGCAGGTGAAAGAGCAATGCGAGCTTCCTTGGTTGGCAGTTACTGCCGCGGCGACGTCCCTTTTTCTTGTGATATCGGCGTTAGGTGACGGTCGCCATGTGTTCTCGATCCCAGGCTTCAATGGTGGGTAAGAGTTTCTCCAACGCCACGCCGCGCGAGGCCTTGAGCAATACCCGATCGCCACGCTGTAATAACTGCGGGAGTTTTTGTTGTAAAACATCGACCGAAGGAAAACTGTAAATGCGCTTGCGCGTACCGGCGGTGCGCACGGCACCATCGGCGGTATGGCGCGCAAAGGCCCCGACCGTGATGATGACGGCTGCCGATGAACGACCTGCCGCTTCGCCAACTGCTTCGTGACAGCGACCGGCGGCGGCACCCAGTTCGCGCATATCGCCAAGAATGAAGACCTTGCGTCCGAAGGTGCTGTCGTGATCGATGGCTTCAAATGCGGCGCGCATGCTGCCGGGGTTGGCGTTATAGGCATCGTTGATGACGCAGATCGAGTCGTATTCCACGCGGTTGAGCCGCATCGGAGGCGCGGTAACTTTTCTCAACGCGCGGGCCATGGTGTCGTGTTCCAAGCGAAACGCTGTGCCGATGGTGATGGCAGCCAAGGCGTTATGTACGTTGTGCTGGCCCATGAGCGGGAGGCGGTAGCGAAAGCGCTCGTTTAAGACAAATGACTGATGATCGTCGTGGTGTTCGAGTTGGCCGATACGCAAAGGGGCATCGGGGCTGATGCCATACGTAATCGCGCGACAGCCCGGCGGCAGGCGGCGCGGCGCGAAGGGGGCGGCTTGTTCGCTAAGCACAACTGTCGCGCGACCGGTTAGGTTGGGCAGAAACGAAAACTCTTCAGCGGCGACACCTTCAAGCGAACCGAAACCTTCTAAGTGTTCCTCGGCGATTGATGTCACGATGGCATAGTCGGGGCATACGATGCGCGACAGAGCAGCAACTTCCCCCGGCGCGTTGGTGCCGATTTCGGTGATTACGTACTGATCGGTGGGGGCGGCGGCTAAAAGCGTCAGCGAAACGCCGATCGCGTTATTGAAGCTCTTCTCGGCGGCGGTGCCTTGCAGACGCGAACCCAATACGGCATGCACGAGATCTTTGGTCGTGGTTTTGCCATTGCTGCCCAAAACGGCGATCACTTGGGCGGCCAATGAGCGCCGGTACCAAGCCGCCAATTTGCCCAACGCCGCCAAGGCATCGTTTACGAGCAAGACGCGACTGTCTCGTAGTTGCACTGCGACCTCACGCCGATCTACGACGACGGCGGCAGCGCCTTTTTCCAACGCGGTCTCAATGAAATCGTGGCCATCGAAGTTGGGGCCGCGAATGGCGAAGAACAGCGCGCCGGATTCGAGCGTGCGCGTATCTGTTGAAACAGATTCGGCGCGGGCATCACTGGCGGGACCGGCGGGTTTGGCTCGCAGGACATCGCATATTTCCAACAAACCGACGGGGCGCATGTTATCTCCGGCTCAATGCCGCGCGGGCGATTTCGGTATCGTCAAAATGAATCTTTTCGCGACTGATGATTTGGTAGTCTTCGTGACCTTTGCCAGCGATGACCAGCGCATCGTGTGGTTGGAGTTGTTCGATGGCCTGATGAATGGCGGCGGCGCGGTCGGGTACCGTTGTGCCACGTGCGAGATCATCAGCGGATAGACCGGCTTCGATATCACGCAAAATGGCGTGCGGGTCTTCGGTGCGCGGGTTATCGCTGGTGATCACGAAGCGATCGGCCAACTCGGCGACGGCGCGCGCCATTTTGGGCCGCTTGCCACGATCGCGATCGCCGCCGCAACCAAAAACGCACCAAAGATTACCTTTTGTTAGCGGTCGCAATGAGGACAGCACATTGCGTAAGGCGTCATCGGTATGGGCGTAGTCCACGAAGACAAATGGGCCGTCTTCGCCGTATGTATCGACTCTTTGTAAGCGACCGGGCACATGGGCCAGTTGCTTTATGCCCGCTTGAATCGCTGCACTGTCAATGCCGAGTTCGTGCGCGGCAGTGATGGCCGCCAGTGCATTGCTTACATTGTGCGGACCGGCCAGTTGCAGTTCGAACTTGCCCTGCAGTCGTTCGCCGCTGATCGTGAATTGCGAGCCGCTCAGATCGGCATGGGTGATTTGGGCTTGCACATCGGCGGGTTGATGCAGGCCATAGCGCACCACGCGCGCTTTCGTGGTTGCGCAGATAGCAGAGGCGTGTGGATCGTCGGCATTCACGATGGCGACGGCTTCGGGTTTTAGCAGTTCAAACAAGCGTCGCTTGGCGGCGAGGTAGTTCTCCATCGTGCCGTGATAATCGAGATGATCTTGCGTGAGGTTGCTGAAGATCGCCACGGCAAAGCCGATGCCGTCGACGCGATGTTGATCGAGGCTGTGGGACGAGACTTCCAACGCCGCATGGCGGGCACCGGCGGCGTGGGCCGTCATGAGGTGTTGCACGATTTGTACCGCATCGGGCGTCGTGAGCGGCGCGGGTAGGCGTTGTGCGACGAGGTCGTAATGAATGGTGCCGAGTAGGGCGCACGACTGCGCGGCGCTACGGACAATGCTCTGCAGCATAAAGGCGATGGTGCTTTTGCCGTTGGTGCCCGTGATGCCGGCGATTTGGTAACCGGCGGCGACAGCCTCGGGTAATCCGTAGAGCGTGGCGGCCATGTGGGAGGCCGTGGCGCGGGCGTCGGTCACGCTCACGGTCGTGGTGGCAGCATCCACTTGGGTCGTCGGCTGCTCGCTGATGATGGCGACGGCACCGCGACGGGTGGCGTCGTTAATGAACGCTGTGCCGTCCGCTTCGGTACCGCGAATGGCGACAAAGGTCGAGCCGGGGCGGGCGCGACGAGAATCTATACAAATGTCGTGAATGAGCCGATCTTCACCGGCGATGGGCGTGCCGGTGCCGAGACAGCGACCGACGAGTTCACTCAAAGGCATCGAGCGCGGCGGCCGCGCATGCTCGATTCCGTTCTCGCATGCATCCTGATTCATAGCACCGTCATTTTATGTTGGCAAAGGCCTTGGCGAAATGCCGGCAACCAACATTACTATCCCCCCGATAGTGTTTTGGTTCGATGAAACGGTCGCGAATTTAAATTGCGGTTGTGATTATGTGAGTTGCGCTGTGATTCACTGTCAACAAATCACAGCGACGTCTGGGTTCTGCGACAACTCGATGATTTAGTCGAACACCTCTTCAGACATCACGGTGCTTTCGATGCGGGTGCCATCCTTGTCTGGTGGAATGCCAAGGTAGTTCACGGCGCGCTTCACGATGTTGTAAACGACCGGCGCGGCGACTTGTCCGCCGTAGTAACCGATGGAGGCATCCGGGCGGCGCACGGCGACATACACCACGAGCTGCGGATCGGCAGCGGGAACGCCCGCGACAAAGGAACTGACGTAGGCGCGATCTTCGTAACCGCGACCGTCGCTGCGCGCGATCTGTGCGGTACCGGTTTTGCCGAATACCTGATGGGTGGCGGGGGCCTGATCGGCGCGGGATGAACGATTGACGACCTCGACGAGGATGTGTCGCATCTTAGCGAGCGTATCTTGAGAGAGGATCGGATCGTCGGATGGTGCGGGGGCCATGTCGCGCAAGACGCGACCGTTGGCGTCGACGATGCCGCGGATGACGTACGGCGTTACCAATTTCCCGCCGTTGCAAAAGACGGCGAACGCACGAACGAGTTGTAGCGGCGTGACGGCAATTTCCTGACCCATGGGCAGGCTGGTGGTGGTGAAATCGTTCCAGCGCACCAAGGGGCGCAGCAGGCCATCGCTTTCGCCGATCAGGCCAACATCGGTCGCGCGCCCAAAGCCAAAGCGGCGGATGTACTCGTTTAAGCGTCGATGCCCCAGACGCAGGCCGAGCTTACCCATACCGATGTTGCTGGACTTAATCAGGATCTCTTCGAACGTGAGAAACTCATAGGGATGGTGATCGCGCAACGTGCGGCGGCCCTCGGTCCATTCGCCGCCTTCGCAATCGAACATTTCACCCATGCGCGTTTCGTTCTCTTCCAACGCTGCGGCAGCGACAAAGGGCTTGAACGTGCTGCCGGGTTCGTACGGGTCGGTAAGCGCGCGGTTGCGATAGCGCTCGGCGGGATAATCGCGATAGAAGTTGGGATCGAAGCCGGGATGATTGGCCATCGCCAGAATCATCCCGGTTTGCGGATGCATCACGATCGCGATACCGCTTTCGGCATCGAAGCGATTGACGCCGTCGGCCAATTCGCGCTCGACGAAGGCCTGCATTTCGGCGTCGATCGTCAGCGAAACGTGATAGCCGTCGCGTGCCGGTCGGTAACCGTCTTCGGCGAGCCAAAACGCCTTGCGCTTGCTGTCGCGCACGATAGTTTTGGAGCCGTTCTCACCGGACAGCCAGTGATTGCATTGGTGCTCGATACCGCTCACGCCGGTGCCATCCATAGAAACAAAACCGACGAGTGAACCGGCCAACGGCCCCATTGGGTACGTGCGATAGGGTTCGGTGAAGATGCCGAGGCCGTAGATATCGGCGGCACGAATCTCGCGCGCTTGGTCTTTGGTGATGCCGCGCTTGATGACGAAGAAGCGCCGTTCGCCGGCAGCCATGAGGTCGGGAATGATCTCTTCGGCATTTAGGTCGAGAATGTCCGCCAGAATGCGGGCGGCTTCTTGCTTGTCCTTAAGAATTTTGGGATCGGCAAAAACACTGCGGCGCAGCGTAGTGGCGGCGATGATGCGACCGCGATGATCGACAATCAAACCACGCCGTGCTTTGATGGGGATATCGGCACTGGTCTGCTTATGCAGGCGGGCGGCCAAGCGAGGGCCGTGGACAGCGTTGATAAAAATAAGGCGACCGCACAACGCTACCAACAGAATTAGTAGCAGGCCAAGCAGCCAGCGGGCGCGAATTGACGTGGCGCGATCCTGCGCAGTGTCCATCGTCCTTATCCTCCTTGATAAGGATGCATCATGCGTCTGGAATTGTACCCGCGAGTAACCGTATTAGCGAGTGGAAAGTACAAAATTAATAACGGGTAGACGATCTAGCGAATGATTACGACAGTCTATCTCGGGTCGCCATACACCGGCTATTAGCCGGTGCCACAGTGCAGGCTTCGCACTGAAACGTCAGTTGCCATTCGTCGCACCGGGCGAATTGGATTGGGGTGCCAGATCGATACCCAAAGCGGCGGCGCGATCGCGAATGGCCTGCGGCTCGCGCATCTGGGCCAATTCGATCTCGATCGACCAGAGGGATTGTTCGAGCTTGATCGACTGACTGTGCAGGCGCTGAATGCGATGGGCCGACCGCGCGCCGGCACCGCGGATCAGGACCAGGCTTAAGCCCAATACCAAGAGGATCAGCAATACCAGTAACGCGCGGGGTACGGTCATCTTGTGTTGTTTGCCCGTTACTCGGCAACTTCGCGGGAGAGCGAAAGAGTGTTATCCGTCGCCGGAATGGCCGAGCGCGGTGCCGAACTCGAGGCACTACTGGGTTCGGCATTGAGAATCGGCAAGCGAATCTTGATGCCGGGCTTGAGCGTGTTTTTATCCGGCAGAATATCTTTGTTGATCTTGTAAATCTTGAGATAGTGCCGGGTGCTGCCGAGTTCGCGTTGCGAAATGCCGCTAAGCGTATCCCGCTCTTTGACCTGATACCAAACAAAGTCACTGCGATCGCTGGATGTGCGATCGGTCAGCCGTTTGTCAACCGGGCGACGCGCCGGTTGATTGATCGGCATGCGCGGCGTGTGATCGTCAATGCGTTTGGGCTGCTTCATGGCCACCTTTACCGCAGCAACATCGCTAACAGGAACGAACGCCACCGAGTCTTGTGCGTTAAGGCCGGGGATCTTCAGGATGTCGCCAGCACGCACGGAATTGACCGATTCGAGCACGTCCTGATTGACATCGAAGATGGCGTTGATGCGGGCGGGCGTCGAGCGACCGAAATACTTGGACGCGATTTTGCTGATGCTCTCGCCGGATTTCACTTCGTGCGTCGCGATGATCTTGGGGCGCATCTCGACCGGGGGCGCGGCGGGTTGTACATCCACGGGCTTGGTGCTGTCGGTTTTGGTGAGGTCCTCTTCCGGATCGGGTTCGATCGGCAGAACGAGGCTCGACTCGGGCGTACGGCGCGTGGCGATTGCCACGGCTTCTTCTAATGAGATCGTGTCTTCACCCGGTTGGGGGCCAAAGTCATTTTCGCGCGAGAAGTCGACTTCCGTCTCTGGTAGCGTGGCCATGTTAAGCCGCTGAACGACGGTATCGGGCAACGGTGGCACGTCGTCGTTGACACCGGGGATGGGTTGGCCGATTGGCTCTTCTTCTTCAAGCATAATCGGGCCCGACCGGCGGGTTTGATAATTGGGGCGAATCGATTTGAGGGCCGGTTCAACCGGGAAGGCACCGTCACCGGCCAGCGGTTGACGGGCGGCCGGAATTTCGACCTCATTGGTGACGGGGCCGGCGTCGGCGATGGTTAGCCCACTGGGCGCGACCGTCTTGGCACCTTTCTCCGACAAAATGATGGCGAAGAGAATGATGAAGGTCAGACCGACAAGAAGACCGACTTTCGTTTCCTTAGTCACTGGGATGTACCTCCGTGTACGGCGAGAATCGTAGATCAGACGCCGTCGAGGTTCAAGGGTCCGCTAATAATTCCTGTTCCATGACCCTTAGTTTGGCGGAACGGCTTCGCGGATTGGCGGCACATTCCGCCTCGCTCGGGGCTAATGGTTTCTTCGTCAGGATGCGGCATTTTCCTTCACGCGCCGCTTCCTTATATGCGGACTTTACCAGCCGATCCTCCCCGCTGTGGAAGCTGATGATGGCCAGGCGACCGCCGGGGCGCAGGTGTTGCGGGGCCGTGGCCAGCAGCGCTTCGAGGGCGGCGAGTTCCTGATTGACCTCCATCCGCAAGGCCATAAACACGCGGGTGGCGGGGTGAATCTTCTTGTGACCGCCGCCGCCCGGTACCGTCGAGGCGACCACCCGCGCAAGTGCCATGGTGCTGTTGATGCGCATCTGGCGACGAGCGTGCACGATTCGCTTGGCGATCTTGCGGCTGTGCTTTTCTTGCGCGAGGTGCCAAAAAAGATCGGCGAGTTTGCCTTCGGGCCAAGCGTTGACGATGTCGGCGGCCGTGAGCTTGAGGCGGTCGTCGAGCCGCATATCGAGCGGGCCTTCGCGATCGAAGCTGAGGCCGCGGGCAGCGTCGTCGAGTTGACTGCTGCTAATGCCGAGATCGGCGAGGATGAAATCGACCTTGGTGCTATCGAGGGTTTCCAAGGCGCTTGGCAGGTCGGCGAAGTTGCTGCGGTGAAGCGTGAGTCGATCTGCATGAGCGGCGTGACGCTGTTCGACATACGCGAGGTTGTCGGCGTCGACGTCGAGACCGATCACGCGCGCCGCGGGACAACGGTCCAGCATCATGCCGATATGGCCGCCGCGCCCGGCGGTGCAGTCGATGAGGATCGCGCCGTCATGGTTGGGGAGAAAAGCGGCGATTTCGTCGACGAGGATTGGGATGTGACCGGGATCGTCTTGCATCATTGAATTGTTATGGCGGGAAAAGCGCGAGTCTGCAAGTTGGCGAGGTGGATTGGTCGAATCGACGGTGCGGTTATTGATGGTGAGTGGCATCGTCTAAATATGACGGCGGAGGCAGGGGGCTTGACGAAGAGATCATTCCAACTGTACCGGTATAGATGAAGAGATAAAAACATGGACTGTGGCAGAGGCGTCTCGCCTGCCTTCACCGCCGAGACGGCGGTGCCACATCGATCCTCGTCTGCCGCCGGACTTAGCCAGCGCCCATCGATACGCGCTGTCTGACTTCGTTGACGAGTTTAGCAAGCAAGGCAGCCGGGTAGAGCCCGACGAACCACTCGCGCTGCTCGGCAATTTGATTTTGGCGGACGATGGCTTGCAGTTCGTCGATCGTTTGTTGAATTGCCTTGCGCCGGTCGGATAGAACTTGTGCCAGATCGGCGTTCGCGCGACGAATGTCATCATAAGCGTCGCGCCGAGCGTCGCGATTCTTGCGGTCGTTTTCGGCAAGCAAACGAGAACGATCGATGGCAGCTTGGCGTCGGGAAAGTAACGTCGCGTTGTCCGCTGCTTGGGCGTCGTCAAAAAATCGCTGCGGATTGAAGCGAAGATTTCGCAAATCTCGTTTAGCCGCGCGCAGTTCTTGTTCTGCGTTCTCCGTCATCGGCAACGGCAAGCGCAGGGTTGCTGAGGCACACGTATAAGCCGGCGGTTCGATGTTCCACAGCTTTGCCAGCAAGCCATCCGTCACGGCGTCATATTTGGCACCACCGATGCCGTGCACAAAGAGGTCGCATTCGAAGAGGCGATAGTAAGCCGTTTGAGCGATGGCGCGCGGGCGTAGTTGCCATTCGCCAAGCAAGGCGGCAATCCCAGCGGCGGGATTCGCGCTTAGCTCGCGTAATGTGGCAGTGCCGATGGCTTCATCTTCGGCGAAAACTCGCAACGCCTCATCTTTCGTTTCCACCCATAGCCGTCGCCGTACTTGGCATTGGTTGAGTAGCCAAAATGGTAATTCGATACGATCACCGCGCGCATCGAGGTCGGGCATCGGGTGGCGCGTGCCGTGCATACCGCGCAGGCGACGGTAGTCAGCCAGTGCCGCGTTGTAAGCAGCTCGAAATGAACCTGCGTTACTTAATATTTCCACGGCGAAGGCAGCAGCGGCGGCGGAGCGTCGCTGGGCGAAATTGAAGATCTCGGTGATGCGATGGGATGTCGGCGCGGTGATGCCCAAGTGCGCGTCGATCATTGTCATACCCGCTTGCCACCGGCTTACGTAATCGCGCTGTTCGCAGCGCATAAACGCGTCATGAAACACAGCTAGCAGGGATTCATTTGCACCGCAGGATTCCTGCAAGGCGGTGAATAAATCTTGGTAGGCTTGTGGGGCGATATCTGACATGCACTCGAACGGTTGAGCCGCCGTCGTGCCGGCAAGGCGATGTTGACGCTGGGTGAGTTGGCCGGATTCGTAAATTGGGTAGGCAATCGAAAACGTCGCCGGCGCATCGGCATCGACCATAAGCATCTCATGCTTAGCGTTCAGGTGGTTAGCAAGTTCTGCGGTGAGCGCATTCTTGATCCACACGCCGGGATGAAACCACTCCGGTTGATGGCCGGAAGCAATAACAGGTTGATTGTCGAGCCGCACCCATTCATCGAAGGGGCGATCGCAAATCTCAAAGTCGTATGCACGCCGTCGCTGATAGTTTTCTTCCAGTAAACGCGGCCAATCTTCGAAGGCGGGCCATATCAACAGTTCACCGCTCTGGGCGGGTGCCCCCAGACGGTCGATCTGTTGATGAGTTGAACTTGGGGCGGTCACCGAGAGCATACCAGTTTGGAGATTTGACTGTGCGTTATGGATAAGCGGCAAGCGTTCACGATGGTGCGTCGCCTTACGCTTCGTCGAGGCTCATGCAGGGGCTTTGCTTAGCGCCGGTGCGACGCGTTGCGTTGACGCGTTGTCGTTCGCAGTCGAAAACGTCGAGGTAATGTTGCTCGCGCGCCTCGGGGTTGTCGAGCATACCGCCGAAGTGGCGATTGGGATCGTTGTAAATCAGCGCCACGGGCAGTTCGGTGATGCGCAGTTGGTGATGCTGGGCTTGCACCCAAAACTGCATCGGAAAGGCGTAGCCCGGGATCGTAAGCGTGAGTTTGTCGAGCGCCGCAACGCGATAGGCCTTAAAGCCACAGAAGGAATCGGTCAGCTGCAATCCCAACTCGCGATTGATCATCTGCGTGATTCGTTGGTTGATACTACGGCGATCGTTGGGCGCTTCAGTGTTGCCGGGCAGTGATTGCAAATAGCGCGAACCCGAGATCACATCGATATCGTTCTGCGTGGCGCGTTCGAGAAACGCGGGAATAAACTCGGGCTCATGCTGATCGTCGCAATCGATGGTGATGAGCCAGTCGTAGCCATGTTCGCCTGCATAGTTGAACGCATCGATCAGGCTTTGGCCGTAGCCGCGATTTTCGGGATGCGTGATGACGGCGACGTCAGGATCGGCGGCGAGCAAGCGCGGTGTGTCGTCGGTCGAGCCGTCGTCGATGGCTAACACATCGCAGCCGATGTCCTTGATACGCTGCAACACTTCAGGGATATACCCCGCTTCGTTAAAGATCGGAATCGCGATGAGGGTTTTCATGAGGGGATCGCCTCGCAATGCTCACGCCGCTGGGGCTCTTATTGTCGCGGCTGCGCATCCGGGTGCGTGCCGTCGGTCGAGATTGTAGTCAGCACCTGCCGCAGAAACGAACGGCGGCGCAAGTGCTTTTGTGGCGGGGGCTTATAACGTTTTGTGGTGTTAGGCGCAGGCTGCCGCCGCGAGTTCGGCGAGATTCTTGAACGTAAGATCGGGCGTAACGGGCGTGGCTGGTGGTTGGGTGGCACCGCCCGCGGCACGACCGTGGCGTCGGTCGATCCAAATGCTGGGAATGCCGAATGCTTGGGCGGGCACATGATCGTGATACAGGCTTTGAGCCACATGCACGAGTTGCGCGCGATCGATCGATTGCGCGGCGAGCCAGTCGAACGCGGCACGGAAGTGGCCATGGTCGGGCTTGTAGGTGCCGGTGTCTTCGGCCGTGATGACGGCGTCAAATTCGATGCCGAGTTTTTGATTGGATGCGGCGAAGGAAGCGCGATCGATGTTGGACAGGATAACGAGGCGAAAGTGTTTTTTGAGTTGCGCTAGGGCGGCGGCGGAATCGGCAAAGGCGGGCCAGTTGGGTACGGACGTGCCGAGAGTTTCTTCTTCGTCGGGTGTGGTAACAACGCCCAAGGCCTTACCAAGTTCGCGCATCGATTGACGCAAGATGTCGGGATAGGGGAGCGTCGGATCGGCTGTTTGCACGAGCGGTTCGGCAACAGCAAAAGCGGCGAGTAGGCCTTCTTCGGTGATATCGAGCTGATGGCCGTCAGCCCAAGGCCGCAACACATTGAGGATGCCGGTTTCCCAGTCGATGAGAGTGCCGTAGCAATCGAAGGTTAGGACGGACGTTTGTTGGAAGTCGATGGTGGGCATGATGATTAGGCGGATGCTCTCTGTCGGTGATTTGCGGTTGGCGATTCTCTGCTCAGGGAAATAAAAGTATGGAGTAAACAAAAATCGTCAATCGTGATTGGTTCGAGAAATGAAGGGAAAGCGTGGGCGGTTTGCTGTTGAGTTCCCCTCGTCCTTAACAGGACGAGAAGATTATTTTGCATTGCAACCCCAGCACGATGTGCTGGGCTATTGTCAATCTGTCCCTACCGGGACGAATTTGTTTTCGGCCTTGATTATGGTCAATGGCAATTGTTATTGCATCTTGCCACTTTGGGTCTGAGGTCTTTCGAAGGTTTCGATCCTTCAGCCCCAAGTCCCAAGTCCCAAGTCCCAAGTCTCAAGTCTCAAGTCCCAAGTCCCAAGTCTCAAGTCCTAAGCCCCAAGCCCCAAGCCCCAAGCCATCAGGCTTATCTCGGCCCGTTCACAAGCAGGTGTTTCACCGCCTTTTGCAGCCATTGTCGTTCTTTCTTTTCCAACGCAACGCCCAGTTTGACCGGCTTCTCGTCGCTGCGCACGACGACATCGTCGCCTTCGACGACGATCTCTTCGATGCGGTCATTGGCCAATGTGCGCGACCATTGGCCGACGGCGAAGCGGCGGGTGTGCTTGAGGGAAGTCGGGCTGACCGCAACCTCTTCGCGGCTGAGAAGAAAGACGATGCCGGGAAAGATGACGTAGAGAACGGCAACGACTGGGGCGGCGTAGATAATCGGGTGCCACCAGACGGCGCCGGCTTTTTCGGTGAGCGAGTCGAGCCAGTTGCGCAGATAATACGCCGTACCGCCGAGTGAACCGCCGTAGAGTACCAGCAAAAACAATAGACCGAAAACACCCTCGCGGATCATTTTCTTGGAGGGCTTCGGGATGTGGATGAGCGTAGCGTTGGATTGATCGATGACTTCGAAGCGCTGGCCGCCGGTCTTTTTGGGCCATTCGGCGGATTCCCCAATACGCTGACTGCGCTGCTGGAGCGATTGATTTAGCTCATCGGGGCGGCGGATGCTGGCTTTCTCGCTGGTGGCGTCGTGTAGCTCAATGCCGATCGTGCTTGATATGTTTTCAGCGACGGCGCGCGCCTGTTGATAACCAGATCGATCGCAAACATCGATTTCTTGCTGCGGACCGAGCAAACGAATGAGGTACGTCGGGTGGCTCGCGCCGTCGTCGGCGGCGCGATGTTCCGCTACTTGGAGGAAGAGTTCGACGCGATCGAAATCCTTGAACGAAACTTGCTCGCGCTTCCAGGCAGTCCATTGACCGTAGCGGATGTGAACTTCGTTTTTGAGCGGATCGACCACGACGACATGACCGGCCAATGTCAGCAACAGTCCCAAGACGACAAATGCAAACGGAAACGCGGCACACACTGCGGCCAGCACGCGGGGCCAAAAAGAAAAGTCTTCACCACCAGCGAAGGCGACATACAGCAGTCCTCCCGTCATGACGAGGCCGAATACCAAAAAGGCGAGTCCGACCAAAATGGCCATGCCGCCGTAACGATAGGTGAGTTTCTTTTGTGCTGCGTTGGGTTGACTGCTCATGCTGACCTTACCGTTGCGGTTTCCGTTGGCGAACGTCGTCAACGAATAATCAGCGTAAGGACCGGTCGAAGCAATGGCAGTTATAGGTTTGTGGGGAATTTATACAACGGCACTGGAGCCAACCACACGCGTCGTGTGCGTGGCTCGTGGGTGCCGATTTAACTTCTGTGAAGTGGTTTGACGCTGACGACGCCTGCGTAGCATCGGTCGGCTAATCGCCCGGCAGCATCACCCAAACCGAGGGGCGGCCACAATTACAGTGCACCGCGCGGGAAAGCAGGCCGAGGCAGCACCACGAGAGCGGCAGGGCCATGCGTACCGCGTGATAGGCGCCGCGACCGGTGTCGGGTTGCACGGCGGCGCGCAGCCGATTTTCAACCGACGGAACTGGGTGGAATATCGCCTCCACGCCGGACGGCCGCGCGGGTTCGCCTTCCTGCAGTTGATCGAGTTTGCGAATCAAGCCTTCCAAATCCTGGCGGCTGACGCCATTCAGCAATACTCGGCGGTCGGCCTCATAGACGCCGCGGCGGCTGACGGTCGGCAACAATAGCAAACCAAGGAACGACCAGATCGTGAAGCAAAGGCTGACCGACACGATGCTGGCGGCGGAATCAACCGCGACTCCTGTCAGATAGATCGCAGCCGTCAGCCCGAGCAGATTCCAACCGAGTGCCACCAAGACGCCACGCATGCGTGTGCCAGTGGAAAGCAGGGCCATCCGTCGCTGCAACTGAATGTCGAGCTCGGCAGGCGTGAGCACTCGAATCCAATCTGCCGGTAGCACCAATTTCACCATGCCCGGTAAGCCGGTGAAGCCGCCGACAAAGCCGGGGTCGTGGGTCTCGACAACCACGGGTTGGAGAGATTGCTCGGTCGATAACAACTCGGTCGGGGAGGCGGCGTAGTTGCGAATCCGGGCAACGAATCGGGCGAGCGGTAATTGGAACTGCACGAACGTCAACATCATCAAGCCCGCAGCCGTAACGAAACCCATTGCACCGAAACGCTGTGCCGCTGCGAGTAGAATTAACGACGCGGCCAGCATCACGGCAAACTGAATGGCCACCCCTCGCAACCAATGCGCCAAGAACTGTCCGAAGCCAATGGTGGTACGGTCGAACCGGCGCGGAAGGATGTAACCGCCGACAATGTCACCGGGCAGGCTGAGAAGGACGTATATGCCGAGCAGGCTCGCGAAGATCACTGCGGGCGCAGCCGATGAGAGGCCGAGGGCGCTGATGATCGTCGAGCCGCCTCCGAGCGACAGCAGAACGGTTGCGAGCACGACAAAGAACCCCACGTTTGAAATGCCGAGCCACAGGCGAGCGCGGGCGTAGGTCATTTGCGGGCGGGCCTCTGCCATCGGGGCCGAGTTTGGATGAGAGCTAAGTTGTGTCACGGCAATCTCCTTAACGAGTGGAGGAATCTAGCCGGCAAGCGTGCGATTTGGCTGTGGGATTTCATCTTTTTTAGAAAGGATGTAATCTTCAGCTCGGTAAACCGACGACCAGAGGCGGTTTAAGTCACCAAAGGCGCTTATGATTGGTGGGGCGCTGCGTTGGTCGCGTCGAAGGAATGATCATTGAATGATGTCAGGAGCAAGTGGTTATGACGCCTAAGAGTGGTTTTCTCGCTGTCTGTTTTCTTAGTTTGGGTTTGCTGATGAGCGGTTGCAGTTCCGGCAAGGCCGCAGAAGTCACGCCGCCGCAAGCGACGGGGCCGAATGAGAAGGTGGTCTCGTTCAAAGTGACGGGCATGACGTGCTCAAATTGCGAAGGCCATGTCAACAAGAAGCTGGCGAGCTTGGAAAACGTAAAAGAAGCGCGGGCCTCGCATAAAAAGGAAGTGGTCTGGTTGTTGGTCGAGGGCGACGCCCCTGCAGAGGATGCCGTGGCCACTGCGGTGGAAGAAGTCGCCAAGGAGCAGGGTGGGAAATATAAGGTGGTCGGCGAGGGCTAGCACGAGAAGCAATCCCATAACAAATCTTTGACTCTTCGCGTGTTTACAAGATTCGGATTTCTCAACGGGATGAAACCCTCCCTGCAAGGGGGGAGTTTTGGGATTGCTTCTAGAACTTCGTCATCAGATGATCGCTTCCGATGGATTAGATGCGGTCCGAATTGAAATTCACTTTGCCGGCCGCGTCTTGGTAGGTGGGTAAGTATGCAGTACTCACAGCAGATTTCTCGATATTGAATGACGAGCTGCGGTGAATGTCTGCCGCTCGCATAACCCGGCTTCAAGCGATGCCCAGCAAACTTAACGAAGGAATTCAGATTCATGTCGATTTCATCAGAATCGCCAAGCCCGTTTGGAAAGATCGTCGCGATTGCGATTCGTACGGAAAAGAATGGCCCCATGCGGGAGTTGGAGCGGGCGACCGGTGTGCAGAATCAGGGCCTTGCGGAAGATTTGCCCTGCTCGACCGAGCGCGGACTCTCGTTGCTCTCGCAGCATCAATGGGAGACGGTGCAAACGGAGATGGGCAAGCAGTTGCCTTGGCACACGCGGCGAGCCAATGTATTGGTGGATGCCGGTACGCTGGAACCCTTGTTGGGCAAACGCCTGCGGATCGGTCAATTGGAAATGGAAGTGCTCGACGAAACAACGCCTTGTGGCCTGATGGACAAGATCGAACCGGGGTTGCGTAAGACGCTTTCGCCAGAGTTTCGCGGCGGCGTGTTGGGGCGCATTTGCGTGGGTGGAGAGATCAAGGTGGGGGATCAAATCGAGGTAATTGGGGATGCTTCGGAATGATTAGGTTTGGGGCTGGTTTAAGTTTTGGGTGTGCTACCGGTCGGCGTGACTGACCTTGATTTGATGCAACTGACAGTTACTGTTCGTCGTCGTCAATCGCTGTCTTGTCAAAATCATCCTTGGGATTTCAAATAATTTAAAACCAACATCTTCCCTGAATCTGACGTTTCAACAATAACACCTCGGCTTTGACTTTCGTCAAATGCGATTCATGCTTTAGGTATGAACGCAAACGCGACCAACGCAAACAACGAACAATCTTCGCGAATTGTCATCGCCGGCGGCAGTGGATTCCTCGGTATCAACCTTGCCCGCCATTTGTGTGCGCGCGGTTACCGAGTGACGATCTTGTCGAGAAGCCAACCGTCACCGGGGCCGTGGCAACATGTCACTTGGGATGGCCGCAATGATGGTGCCTGGCGCGATTGTTTAGACGGCCCGGCGGGGTTGGTGAATCTGTGTGGCCGCAGCGTGGACTGTCGCAAGACGCCGGAGAATTGCGACGCGATTCTGAGATCCCGGGTTGAACCGACCCGCGCTTTGGGGCTGGCTTTGCGCAACGTGAAAACACCGCCATCCGTGTGGCTGCAAATGAGTACCGCGCACATTTATGGTGATCCGGCTGAGGCGCTGTGCGATGAAAACTCCGCATTCGGTTACGGCTTAGCTCCGGTTGTTGGAAAGGCATGGGAACGCGCGTTTGATGAGAGCGTTTTGCCGGAACAGCGTGGAGTCGTGTTGCGCACTAGCTTTGTCTTGGGTCGCGACGGCGGAGCGTTTCCCAAATTGCGTCTGTTGACGCGCATGGGGCTCGGCGGCAGGGCGGGGCACGGTCGGCAAGGCATCAGTTGGATTCACGAGCGCGACATGAATCGGCTGTTTGAGTTTGCATTAACAAATGATGAGATGCGCGGCGCGTATGTGGCAAGTGCACCGCAGCCGGTTTCCAATGCTGACTTTATGCGTTCACTACGACGACTCGCCAAGCGACCTATTGGGCTGCCGGCGGCAAGTTGGATGATTCGTTTGGGGGCGCGCTGGATCATGAACACCGATCCGGAGTTAATCTTGCTAGGGCGTTATTGTCGTTCGGTTCGATTGAGCGATTTCGGATTTAACTTTGAGTTTGAAGAAGTTCAGAATGCCCTACGGGACTTGATGCAGGCCTAGGACGGAATCCAGCTTGAACAGGCGGAAGCGTCTCCCCGCTCTATCTCGCAGATAGGGGGTCGGGGTGAGGATTCAATCCAAGGGGCGATCACGACGACTCGTTAAGGGAAGCGAGGACGAAAGGACCAAATATCACTATTTCATGAGCTGCCCCGTCTCAAACATAGGTAGAATCCGCATCGAGAGATTATTATTGACAGCATGCGGGCAAAATTTTTATCATCTATTGATGCGCTTTGCCAGTGGCGACTGGGTGGAATTGGTCGGCTGGCAATTGATTACCTTCTTCTTGATCTTTACTTGGGTGTCGTTCTGACATTCACGGCGCGATCTATTGCTGCGCGGGAGCGGGAGTGATGAAATTTCGAGTTAGCGAGTTGCCGACATGGTGGTCGTTGGCCGTCATTCTTTTTGGATTGGGTCTCAATCAAACGGTGTATGGTGAAAGCCCATTCAGCGAAGAAACCACGCTGCGCGGCATTACCTACGTCACCACAGAAAATAATACGTTTGGAAAGGGGCTCGCGTTTGTCGACCTCGATGGCGATGGCGATGACGATTTGGTTGCCACCGGTTCTGCAACGGGCGTTCTCGGGATTTGGGAAAACGACGGAACGGGCCACTTCATCAACCGCCAGACAGCGGTAAACCCGCGTACCTTGCCCAACGCTTCGAGTGTTTGTGCTGCTGATTACAACGCCGACGGATTAAAGGACATTTATATTGGCAACTGGAATGGAAGTATTGGTAACAAGCTGCTGAAAAACAACGGCAACTTCAGCTTTACGGATGTCAGTATCGAAGCTGGTGTAAACGATATGGGGGCAGCGGGCGGTTGTGCCTGGGCCGATTACGACAACGATGGCTGGGTCGATCTTTACGTGGCCAATCGTACAGGCTCTGAGGGTTCGCCGTTACCGAATCGGCTCTATCGAAATTTGGGCAATGGTACGTTTGCAGATGTCGCGCCGGCGCTGGGCGTTAATGACCAGAGACTGTCATGTCAGGTGTTGTGGTTCGATATGCAGAATGACGGTGACGCCGATTTTTATTTAAGCACCGACAAGGGGTATGCGACGGGTTTGGGCAACCGCATGTTCCGCAATGACGGCGGAACGTTTGTCGAAATCAGTGCCGAATCGGGCACCGACATCTTGATGGAGGGGATGGGAATTGACGCGACAGATGTGAATGGCGACGGTGAACAGGATTTGTATATCACCAACTCGGCGTTGGGTAACCCGCTCTTCATCAGCGTCGAGCCGCAGTTTTACATCGATGGCGCGGCGATTCTGGGTGTTGAGGCAAATCGTATCGGATGGGGTACGGCCTTTATGGACTACGATCAGGACGGTTTTCCTGATTTGTATGTTTGTAACTACGGCGTTTTCGCACACAACAACCTTTACTCGCAAGTTGGTAGTGGCGACTTTTTCGATGAAGCGGCCCTAACGGAATGCAACGACGACGGTAATACGTACTGCATGGCAGTCTCGGATGTGGATGGTGACGGCGACCAGGATTTTGTCATTCAGAATGCCGGGGAGAATCTTAAGCTGTTCATCAACCAAAAAGGCGGCGAGCGAAACTTTATCCAGTTTGACGTCAGGGGAATGCAACAAAATCGTGATGCCATTGGTGCTGTGGTTAGTATGCGTGTCGGTACCCGTCGCCAGATGCGCGAAGTGCGGGCGGGTAGCAATTATAAGTCTCAAAGCAGTATGCGTTTGCATTTCGGGCTCGATTTTGCGGGCGTTGCCAATCCGGTGACCGTGCTGTGGCCGGGTGGTGAAGTTCGGCAATTTGATAACCTGCCCGCCAATGCTGTCTATCCGCTTTACCCGTCTGCTTTTCTGGGCGATCTGAACAAAGATCACGATTTTAGCGCTGCGGATGCGGCATTGTTTGTCGACGTTCTGCTCGGTAATGACACCTCGATCGATCGGTTTATGCTTGCAGACTTCGACGGCAACTTTGCGGTGAACGGGAGCGATCTCGTGCAATTTGTTGAGACGATGATTATGCGTGGCTAAGCTGTTAGCTGCCTGATGGTATTTTGATTGCTCCCATCGCCACGTCGTCCTTCGGAAGCCGCGCCAACGAAATCTTCGCCGTCGAAATATTTTCGGCGGACACCTTAATTCAATGTTATGGATCGTCTTGAAACAGCTTCACCGTTCGAGCGTGTGCCTCGGGTGCCGCTTGCTGCCGCGCCGGACCAGCGGCGTCGTTTGAGTGGCGTGCTCGGGCGAATCCAACGGCGCGAGCCCGGTGTGGTCTTTCGCATTTTTATTTCCGTTATTTCGGCGGCCCTGTTGGCGGCGGCGGCATTTGTCGGTGCTTGGCTGTACGCGGCGTATTTGCGTTATGGAGGCCATTCGACCCGCAATTATATTTATGTGCGTGATGAGTATCTCGCCGTTAGCTTCTCCTTGGCGGGTCTGATTTGGTCGGGTTTTTTGTATTGGACGTGGCGCTATGTTTCGCAGAAGGCGTCGTTTGTACCGACGGCCATCGGCTCGGTCGTGATCGGCATCGGTGCGATTTTGGTGACGGTGTTGATTGACCGATTCGTACGCCGCGAGGAAGAGTATCTCATCGCGGCGTTGTGGTTGGTCGCGGGGGCGGCGGTTGTGTGGCTGTGGATGGGCTACGTCGAAAGATGGCGCGCGGGGCGACCGGTGGTTACCGAAGAGGGCACGGTGAATGTTGTTTGCCCCGATTGCGGCTATTCGATGGTGGGGCTGCGGGAGTTACGCTGCCCGGAATGTGGTGCGGCGTTCGCGCTCGATGAGATTATTCGGCTGCAGAATTATGACGGTGCAAAGGTCTTTGAACAAACAAGTAGGTCATTATCGAGTCAGTGACATGATCTGTCTTGGATGAAGCGGTGGTAATAGAAGTGATTAAGAAGGCAGATGCGCATTTACTCACACGAAGAATTTTTTATTAACCTGACGCTTTGGCAATTTCAGACAGCGTTTTTTTAACGTCTTCGGCTAATTTTCCTTTTTTATATCGCACACCGTGAATACCGACCTGTCTTGCACCGTCAATATTCTCTTGTTTGTCGTCAATAAAAATACAATTTTTTCCGACAGCTTCAGTTCGCATTAAGATCGCATGGTACGCGGCTTCGTTCGGCTTCAATTCGCCGATCTCAAATGACGTAAATCGATCCGACGGTTGAATACACTCCGGTATTAGCGTGGTCGCCTCAGAGTGATCTGCCAATGCAGGGATTGCGTTCGTCAACAGGACGTTTCTTACACCCTGCTGATAGAACTCTTGTGCGAGATCGTGGCATTCAAGTATTGGTGTTCCCAAGCCCTCGATGAATGCCTTTCGAACATTATCTTCTATGTCTGGGTACGCACTCACTGCATGATCACCAAAGGTCGATTTACAAAAATGAAGTAGATTTATCTTCCCCATCATATAGTGATCGAAGGGTGCAGTAATGGATTCCCAGTGAGACGCTGGATCGGTGTTCGGTAGGATTGCCTGAAGCAGTTCAAGAAATGGTTCCAGAGAGTAATCATAAAACACCCCTCCTACATCCCAAATACAGACCTTGATTGACATCGAATCGTCTTTCCTAACTCGCCCGTTCCCGGCTGTACCGTCGCCCTAGATTAATTATCTTCTGAATCAACTTCTCATACGACAGTCCACCCGCCTTGGCCGATTCGCAGAAATCTTCATCGTGCGCAAGGTCTGGGTTAGGGTTGGGTTCGAGTAGATAGACCTTGCCTGTATCGCTCACACGGAAGTCCATACGGGCGTAACCATTGAGGCCGAGGATGCGATAAACGCGCCGCGCCATGCGGCGGATGCGGTCTTCGATTTCTTTGGGCACATCTTTGGCGCAATCCGTATAGATGCCGCGCTTTTCCTGATAGTCTTCATCCCACTTCACGCGATTGGTCGCGATACGATGCGTGCCGGGGGCGAGTTTCTCGAATTTCATCTCCCACAGCGGCAGCGTTTCGATGCGCCGATTGCCGATCACGCCGATGTAAAACTCGCGCCCGTCGATGTAGGCTTCGGCGACGGCATCGGAGCCGATTTGCTCGTGAATGTACGCCACCCGTTCGAGCAGTTTCTCATCGCTGTTGACGATAGACGCTTGCGAGATGCCGACCGACCCGTGCTCCGTCGCTGACTTCACGATCAGCGGGTACTTCAGCTTCTTCTTAAGGCGAATCTTCTTGCGACCGCGCGGGAAGACTTCGAAATCGGGCACAGGCACGCGATGGTACTTGAGCACCTTGCGCATCGTGACTTTGCGATCGGCCAACAACAGGCCTGCAGGGTTGCAGCCGGTGAACGCTTGTTGAATGAGTTCGAGATAGCCGAGCAGGTAGGGCACGTAGATGCCCTCGCCGCGAAACTCTTCGAGCAGGTTGAAGACGACGTGCGGTTTCCAAGTGAAGAGTTCGCGCCGGATCGCCGTCATGTCTTCCGGCGCGTGCAGCGTGTGGGTTTTGTGGCCCAAGTGATCGAGCGCCGTTAGCACGTCGTATTCGGTTTTGATGGGTTGAATATCCTGTGGCGCGAGCCCGTCTAACGAGTCGGGCACTTCGATATCCTGATGCGTCAAAACTAAAACACGCAGGCTGCTCATATTGCCAGTCGGTGCTCGCTGCTATGCAGGTAGTTGGTCACCTGCATCGTCAGGAGAATGGCCAGCTCGATCTTGAGCTCCTCCGCCGGCCGTTTCACGCGGAGATTGAGTTCGCGACTGCGGGCGATCATGTCTTTCAAAACCTGATCGACGGTATAGGCATATTCGCCGGTCCAGATCGCCACGCGGTTGCGCAGCGACGGGCCGATTCTGCGCAGAAACGACGCCGCCGTCGGCAGGTTCTCACCGTCTGTGGCGTTGACGAATAGCTTGCGCAAGTCGCTATCAAAAAAATCGGGATATTCGCTACCATAACGTTTGCGTTTTTCTAAATAATGCTCGCGCAGCGTGGTTTTGATGCGACTTATCGGGTCAATTTTCATGCGTGTGCGGACCAAAGGGCCTTTTTTGCGGATCGACTGCATCAGCTCGTCCATATATTCGAGCTTGCGAAAGGCCCCCCAATTGCGATAGCGCCGCCGCCAGGGCGAGCCGGGACGCAGCCAAACGGCGAAGGTTTCGGCGAAATCTTCGCACGGATGGCTTTGGGCGTACCACCAATCCAGGTGCAGCACATAGTCGCGGCTAAACGGCTTGGGGCTATAGAAAGTGGGATAGGGCTTAGCGGCTTTGCCGAAGTGTTTTCGAAAGCCGGCGCGGCGGTCGAGACGATAGGCGGCTTCGATGGCGTGGCCGATTTCGTGTCGCAGCAGCATCAGGCACGTGCGTTTGGTGCCGCCTTCGACTTCATACATCATGCGTTCTTCGAGCCGCATCAGGCGCTTGCTGGCGAGATAGAACGGTATGGCCACGCCCGGCACACCTTCGGGGCTGAACCACTCGCTGCTGAGCCAGAAGTGTGGGTTAAAACGCAGACCGCGCTCGCGCAATTCGCCTTGTACCTGCTCGGTCAAATCGCGCAGCCAACTGCCCTCGATGGTAAGACCGGTAAGGTCGCAGAAACGCAGGTCGAGCAGTTGCTCGTCGTTGAGGCCTTCCCATGCGGGCGGTTTTTTGCCATTGCGGCGTACTTGTAATTTGGTAAAGGTGCTGGCCATCTTCCCCGTGGTGGCTGGTTATGTTTCAAAGATTATGGGTGCCCCTGCCCCGCTGGGGCTGGGGGACAACTTCGAGTGCGTCGCGTCAATGTTACGCGCCGATTCAGTTGTTACCGGGTGCCCCTACCCTTTCAGGGCTGGGGGACTACCCATCACACGCGACGTCGACGAGTGCCTTGATGTTTCATTCAGTGCATTATTCTATACCCTACGACAAAGCGGAGGGTGTCGTCCAGCGAATTTGTGATTTCTATATACGCGAAGTTGGATGCTCTGGTATCATGTCCATTGTCGATTAGCTCATTGATATGAGCAAGAATCGGACCGAATCAGTCGTGGTATCTGCGAATTCCTCGTCGCGCTGACAGCCTGCGCTCGATCCGCTATAAAACGCCTCGTGAGCGATGCGAACACAACTACCTCCGCTTGGACCATCGGCAAGCTGCTCGATTGGACGCGCGGGCACTTTGACGCCAAGGGCGTTGAGGATGCACGGCTGTGTGCCGAGTTGCTGCTGGCCCACGCGCTGGGGTGCGAGAAGATTCATCTCTACGCTCGCTTTCATGAAGAGCCGACTGCCGAACAGCGCTCCGCATTTCGCGAATTGGTGAAAAAAGCGGCCGAGCATTATCCGATTGCCTATCTCATCGGTCAGCGCGAGTTTTATTCGCTTGATTTTGACGTGACGCCCGCAGTTCTGATCCCGCGACCCGAGACGGAGCAAATCGTCGAGTTGGTGCTGGATCGATGTAAGCAAACCGATGCCGAACGAATTGACGTGCTCGACATTGGTACGGGTAGCGGCTGTTTGGCGGTTACGCTGGCGAAGCGCGAGCCGCGGATTCACGTCATGGCAACCGATGTTTCGGCGGCGGCGCTGGAAGTGGCGCAAACAAACGCCAACAAGCACGGTGTTACCGAACGCGTTGAATGTATCGAGTCGGACATCTTTGCGTCGCTCAACGGTCAGGCCGCGACCGGCTTAGATTTTATCGTGTCGAATCCGCCTTATGTCGCACTGCGCGAACGAGAAACATTGCCACGTAACGTGCGGGATTACGAGCCCGAATCGGCCTTGTTTGCCGGTGACGATGGGCTCGATTTTTATCGAGCACTGGCACCATCATTAGCGGATTATATAAAACCCGACGGAAGCTGTTACTTTGAGATTGGTGAAGATCAAACGGGCGCGGTGATGACGCTCCTGACGGCAGACGATCGCCTTGCTTCGGTCGCGGTGCATCACGATTTGGCCGGCACACCGCGCGTTCTGGAGTTTGAACGGTCGGCATGATGAAGGACTCGGGGGCGTCCGCCATTCAACGACTATTGATCGTCAAACCGAGTTCGCCCGGCGACATCATTCACGCGCTGCCTGTGGCGCGCCGACTGCGAGCCGCCACGCCCAACGCTCATATCGCTTGGCTGGTTGCCACCAATTTTGTCAATTTACTCGAACGCGAAGATTCAATTGACGAGATTATTCCCTTCGATCGCAAACGCTACGGTCGCTTCGGGCGCAGCCTCAGTGCCTCCGGCGCTTTCCTGGGTTTTTTAAAGCAACTACGCGTGCGGCGGTTCGATACCGTGCTGGATTTGCAGGGATTGTTTCGCAGCGGCTTGTTTACGTTCGCCACGGGCGCGCAGCGACGCGTGGGTTTTGCCGACGCGCGCGAAATGGCGGGGATGTTTTATAATACGCGGGTTACTGTGCCCGATGTTGAGATTCATGCCGTCGAGCGGAATTTATTATTTTTGAACGCGCTGGGCATTGACCCGCGTAGTGCGAAAGCCGAGTCCTTCGAACCAGCCCGCGCGGCTTCGAGTGATGCTGAAGCACCTATTGATAATCAGGAAATTCGAGCAGGAGATGCATCAACGAAGGGGGATCACCGGTTGCGAACCGGTGCCACAGCGCAGACACCTGCCATCGCGCAGACTGGTGCAATTTTGCAAGCTGGTGACACTTGGCAAACTGATCCTTCGGCGCGAGCGGGGCACGCTCGGGTGGATTTGCGCATTCGATTCGATGATGACGATCGAGAAAAAGTCGCAGAGGTCCTGCAAAGCAACGGTATTCAGGTGGGTGCGCGCTATGTGGTGCTGGTGCCTGCCACGCGCTGGGAAACCAAACAATGGGAAGCCGCGCGATTCGGTAGGTTGGCTGCACGGATTTTCGAGCATTTCGGGTTAGGTAGCGTGTTGGTCGGCGGGGCGGGAGATGTTGCGCGCGGTGATGAGGCCGTGCAGGCATCGAGCGGCGGAGCGGTCAATCTATGCGGTAAGACAACGCTGCGGCAGTTGGCCGCGCTGATCGATGGGGCGGCGTTGGTGGTAACGGCCGACTCGACGCCGATGCATATCGCTGCTGCTCACAAGGTGCCGCTCGTCGCGTTGTTTGGGCCGACGAGCGCCGTGCGGACAGGCCCGTTTGGCCGCGAGGACGATGTCTTGCGGCTCGATCTCGATTGTGCGCCGTGCTACTTTCGCAAGTTGCGACAATGCCCGCACCAACATCGATGCATGGTGGATTTGACAGTCGAGCGTGTGTTTGAAGATGTGGTCACGCGGTTGCAATAAAAAACGACCCGTCGAATGTCGACGGGCCGTGGACAGCGTTGCCTAGTGGTTGATGGTCGAGAATACTGACCGAAACGCAAACTTCCAAGCGATAGTTGTGGTTATATTACATCGCCCGGCGATTCGATGCGCGTAGTTATCTGCTCGTAGCGCCCCACCATGACCGCTTCCTTACGGGCGCGGCTCTGATTGATGGGCGTGACTCTAATTGACGGTCGCGACTTGCCTCGCGTTAGTCGTCGCGCGTGTAGGTCAGCTCAAGCTCTTTGAACCACTGGCCGCTTCGGTCTTGCTTGTACATTTCCGACACCATTTTGTCTCTGCCCATAAATTTATGAACCGACTTGGCCCGTGAGGGTTGCCGCGTCATGGGATCGACGAAATCGCTATACATCACGAAGCCGTTTTCCCTGTCATCCCACTGGCCGTATTCCATCCAGATGCCGGTGCTCATGCTGTCGACCCACGTTGAAACGTATTGTTTCTTGACGTTGTCGTAGCCCATCATGCTTTCGCCTTTGAAATTGTGTTTAGTCATCTTGCCGGAAGCGTCTGGGAACGTGATGACGCCTTCGTACGTTTGACGCACATAGCGACCTTTGAAGACCATATCGCATTCGGATTCGCCCTTGGAGACCGATGGTTCGTCACCCGGTTGCATCCAATGCTTGGTGACGACATCCCAATCGCCGGCGAACATCTTGAGCTTTTGATGGTGCTCGTTCAGCGTCATCGATTCTTCCCAGTTCTTCATCATGTCGTTGTTGTGTTCGGGCGCCATCTGTTGATGGGCGTGGCCGTGATCGCCATGGTCATGGCTGTGATCACCGTGGTCGTGTTTGTGCTCGGGCTGAGCCCAACTCGAGACGGCAGTGGTACCGATGATGGCGATTGCCATGAGTGAACAGAAAACGACGAGGCCGCGCAGGGCGACGGCACGCAAAGATTGCTGTTTCAACATTGGGGGCTCCTCAAAAATAATGGGATCAAAGGCCGGTGCTAATCACCACGGGCACCGAACGTATCCCGAACATTAATCCATCCGAGCTGGCGTGTCAACTTATCGGGCAACAGTCGTGGGCGGCAGATATCGCGCGACGGGGCCATTGCCCATGCGCGATTGATGATGCTTGCGACCGCCAAGTGGTGCCAGCGCACCGGTGTAAATGAACCCCATTTGGATGATTGGGTGCATCTCGGACGCTAACTGCATCCTATACAACCAGATAGCGATTTATGCCGATGTAAGAACGTCGGAATCTAACCACCCATTCGGTGCCGAGTTAACCAGGAAGATATAGACCATGTTGCTTGCTGCATCCGCCGCGAATCAACCGAGCTACGTTTGGGTTACGCCCTTTGCCGTGCTCTTGCTATGCGTTGCGATCTTGCCGTTGATCCATAAGACCGAGCATTGGTGGCACCAGAATAAGAATAAATTGCTGGTTGCCGTCGTGCTGGGGCTTATCACGCTGACGTATTACTCGTTCCGTGAGTTTGGCACCGGCATTCACGACCCGTGGTTGGGCAAAACGCTCAAGGCCGCTGGCGTGAAGATGGTGGACCACGATGCACATGGCCACGGCGACGATCACGCAGATGACCACGCGGCGGACCATGGTGGCGACGAAAAGAAGGCCGACGATCACGCCGATGCCAAGCATGGTGACGACGCTCATGCCGACGAAGCTCACGCGGCGGCACACTTCGAAACGGCACCGGGTTTCGGCACGGCCATCGGCGTGCTCGGCAACGCGTTGATGGAATACATCCCGTTTATCTCGCTGCTGTTTAGTTTGTACGTGATCTCCGGCGGCATTTCGGTGCGGGGAGATATCGAAGCGACACCACGAACGAACGCGACCTTCCTGGCCATTGGCGGCTCGATCGCCAGCCTGATTGGCACGACCGGCGCTTCGATGGTGTTGATTCGACCGCTGTTGAAGACCAACTCGGAACGCAAATACAAAGTCCACACGGTCATTTTCTTTATCTTCATCGTGAGCAATATCGGTGGTTCACTGTTGCCAATTGGCGATCCGCCCTTGTTCCTCGGATACCTGAAGGGCGTGCCGTTCTTGTGGACGCTGAACTTGTGGCTCGAATGGTTGGTGGTGATCATCGCGTTGCTGGTGATCTATTACATCTGGGATACGCGGATGTATAAGAAAGAGAGCGTACGCGATATTCAGCGTGACGAGACGCAAATCCAACCACTGAGCATAAAGGGAAAAATTAACTTCCTGTTCCTGGCAGCCGTGGTGTTTGCCACCGGTACATTGGCCCCGGGCAAAGACTTCATGGGCACTGGCTGGCAGCCGTTTATGTTTTGCCGCGAGTTGGTGCAATGTTTCTTTGTGGTGCTCTCGTTGGTCTTTACCTCGGGCATGTTGCGCAAGGAAAACAACTTCAACTATGTTGCCATTCTCGAAGTGGCGTGTTTGTTCATCGGTATCTTCATCTGTATGCAGGTGCCGATTGAAATCCTGCACATCATCGGCGGTGATTTGGGTATCGATACGCCCACCAAGTTCTTTTGGGCGACCGGTATATTGAGTAGCTGCCTCGATAACGCCCCGACGTATGTCGTCTTCTTCGAAACGGCCAAGACGTTGCCGATTGCGGATGGCACTACCAGCGACATGATCATGCAGTTTGCCGACGGCAGCACGATCTACATTCCGTACCTGATCGCGATCAGCCTCGGTGCCGTGTTCATGGGGGCCAACACCTACATCGGCAATGGCCCCAACTTCATGGTCAAGAGCATCGCCGAATACGAAGGCGTCAAGATGCCGAGCTTCTTCGGTTACATGCTGTTCAGCGGCGTGATTTTGATTCCGCTGTTTGTTATTGTGACGTTGGTGTTCTTGCTCTAACTGGGGCGGTGCCTAGCAGAACTTCTTTAGGTGTAGTAATACCGCACCAAGTGAAAGAACAATGGTGCGGCAAACACAACCGAATCCAGTCGATCCAACACGCCGCCGTGTCCGGGTATCGATGCGGAATAGTCCTTTACGCCCAAGTCGCGCTTTACGGCCGACATCGTTAGGTCGCCAAGAAACCCCATCACCGCTATCGCGAACGATACGGCACAGGCAAACGGCATTGAGAAGGGCGTTACCCAATACAGTGTTGTGCCGAGGACGGACACAGAAAATACGCCGCCCAACAGGCCGCCCCAGGTTTTGTTGGGGCTGATCGTCGGCGCGACCTTGCGTTTGCCGATCAGATTGCCAAAGACGTATTGCAAGACGTCGTTCATCTGCACCAACAGAATGAAGTAGAACAGTAGGGCGGCGTTTCTTCCTTCGAAGCCCTTGATATTTAGCATCATGAGCGCGGGTACGTGGCTGATGAAGAACACGCAGACCATCAGTCCCCACTGAATCTTGCTGGTGCGTTCCAGATAGCGATCGGCGTCGCCAGCGAGGGCGATGCGCGCCGGAATAAACAAAAACGCATAGACCGGAATGAAGACGGCAAACATGCCGTACCATTTCATCGCGACCAATGCAAATTGAAATGGAATAATGACGAAAAATGCCCAGAATAGCGCTCGATGATCGCCGCGCCGTGTAGGTGTCAGCGTTACAAACTCGCGAAACGCCAGAAATGATGATAAGCCAAAAAGAATGACTGTGGTGATCCCCCCGACGAGGATGGATATCACGAAGAACGCCACCATGATCCACCAAGCGCGCACACGATCGTTCAGATTGGCTGCGATACGCTGCAGCCGATCGGATTTCGCGCGGTATCGAAGTAACTGACCGACGACTGTGCCGGAAATCAATGCACCGAAGACGATTGCGAGCAAGATTTGCAACGAGGGATCCATCAAGTCGATCCTTTACCAAGTTGCGCCAAGCGATCTCGAAGGCATTGCATAAACGCGTCGCGATCCTGACCGTCAGTGCGGATGCACGGCGTGCCAAAGGTCAGACCGCAGATGATGGGGACGGGCAGGAACTCACCCTTCGGTAACACACGTGACAAGTTTTCGAGCCATACGGGAACAAACATCTGCTCGGGCCGTCGCCGGGCTATATGCCACAGACCGTTACGAAATACCTGCAGCTCGTCATCGTCACTGCGCGTGCCTTCGGGGAAGATGATCACTGATTGTCCGGCTTGCAGGGCTTGGCAGATTTGGTCGATCGGGTTGTTCGCGCGGCTTGGTTTCAGACGGTCTATTAGAATGGCATGAAATATACTAGTGGCAAGCCAGCGGCGCAATCGTGTCGCTTGCCAATAGTCGGCGGCGGCGACCATGTGGCATCGTTGACGCGCGGCTGGCGGTAATGCCGACCAGATCAAGACGGCATCAAAGTGGCTGGCGTGGTTGGCGTAGAAGACGCATGGGGCGTCGAGGTCGACGGGGCCTGTCCAGCGCGGTCGGCAACCGCATAGCAAACGTACCAATCCGGCGAGGAGCGAAGCCATCATGCCGATTCAAGCTCGCAAACGATGCGGCGCAGACGCCGAGCAATGGTAATCACGCCGCCGATACAGATGATGATAAGTCCTGCCACGAGGCACCAGGTGGAATCGTTGTAGATTCGTTCTATGGCTGCGCTCCACGATGCCAGCGCGATCAGCAGCATGCGATGGGTTTTCGCCATAGGGCCGATGAAATAACTGGCCGCGCCGGCAGCGCTGCCGATCATCCGAGCATACGCAACTAGGATTGAAATGACGGCCGCAAGCCAACCCAACGGTACTGCTAGTTCGGATTCAATGGCAGCATAACCGACGGCAACGATCATGATCGGGTCGGACAGGCGATCAGGAAAGTCGTTGAAGATTTCGCCCGATGCCGTCTGTGCGCCGCCTTCGATGGCGATCATGCCGTCGAGCAAATTACAAACGGCGCGCAGGCCGATGAAGATTGGAAACGCGAAAAGGCCGACAGTGGCCGGTAGGGTCGGTGAGTGATGGGATGCTACCAACCATGCAGCGCCCAATATGATAAAAATAACGCTGGCTAGCGAAACCCAATTCGGTCGGACCCCAGCTGCTTGCATTTTACGGGCAAGCGACTGAAAGATACGCCGGTCACGCGCTGCCATCGGACGTCGTTTTGCGTTCGCCATTACTCGCAGAATACCGTCGTAGATAGAATGGACAAGCGTGGATGAATAACTTTGAACTAGCCGGATGTTTGCAGGCCTTCCAGCTTCGCATCGCGTTCAATTTTGAAAACACGATTTTGTTTGACCTGCGTGCAGTCGGCAGAGTACAGGGCACGGACGCTATAACGATGTAGGCCGTTTAGCATTCGGGGAGTTCCGGCTATTGAAAGAACTGGGTCGTGTACCTTCTGAAGTGAGTTGATGAGTGCAAGGAATGAAGAAGCGATTTTTCGGTATTTTAATACTCGCTACGGCTATCATCTCGCTGATCTTGATCGACCTGATGCTAGTCGATTCCGGTCCGCGGCAGCAGAAATTTCCGTCACCCAACGGTGAAATGGTAGCTCTGGTTGTTGAAAATCGAATGGAGGATCATCCGAACCCGGGGTGCTTAACGCTTACCGTCTTTGATGCGGATCAGAATCCGCGATTCACCTATCCTACCTGCGCGTCCTCGTTTATTGGATGGCAATTTCAATGGATTGGTGATACAGCATTGGTTCTAGATAGCTCGGACGTTGGTTCGATTCGGTGGGAACTGGATGAATCGGGGGATTGGTTTCAACGTGCTGGCTGCGGGAAAGAAATGGAGGATCAATAGTTGACGATGCATTCTTTATTCATAAGCAAATCGACAAACCCCTGAATATCCCGACCGTCGCGTAGGCCGTCATAGTTCGTGTCGGCCTTGCAACACGTTTGCAGCGTATCGAGATACAACCCGTAGCCTGCCGGTAGCAGCGTGAAATGGTTGAGCGAATCGTCGGTAAAGCCGCCGTCGGTGGTCCACGCCGCCACTACTTGTTCCTGCTTGCCGTACACCAGCGTGTGCTGATTGCTCTCGCCCAATTGCCGCGAATTGATCGTCGCGCCGGACGGCGTTTCGCCGGTAGCGCTTATCGCCTGATTCACGCGAAAGAGCCCACCCATCGGGCGACCGTCTTCGTAGAAATATTGCCCCTGAATCTCGTTGCGATTGCCCGACGCGTCTTCCCGATTCCAGGCAATCACAAAGCGGCCCGGTTGCCGCACGAAGGGTTCGCCGACGGGTGCCGGGTCGCTGGGGGATTGTTGCGTGAGCGCCACCGTCGGATTGGCTGCCGAGAGGTTAGCGGGGCCGCCGTTGCCGCAGCTAAGGTCGTTGCTGACAAGAAAGCTGGGCGATTCGGCCACGATATCGTTGCCGACACCGCTCCAACTGAAGCGGCGGGCAAAGACGCGGGCGGCACCGCCTTCGTCAGGGCCGACCCAGGTGACGACGATGTTGCCGTAGTCGTCAAAGGCGACGGCGGGGGAGAGTTGGTTGGATGGAGATAGTTCTAGTGCCGGTTCATTAACCCAGTCAATATCGGTAGGTCCGGTTAATTGGTCGACTAAAGTACCGCTTTCTGAATAGGTGCCTAATGCTATGTTAAATCGTGAATCAAGTTGAGTTGGATTCTCCGGCTCGGCCCACGCGACAACGAATTCGCCATTGCTGCGCATGGCCATACTTGGTTGCCAAAAATCCTCATAGCATTCAATAGCGCAGGGGCTGAACACGGTGGTGGTGCCGGGCAGCAGCCCCTCCTGCACGCCGTTATCATCATCGCCGAATGTCAAGCGACCGATGGCAGTGCTGCCGAGTCGCGCGCCGGATGAGGGGCCGGTATCGGTGGGAGGATTCATTGCTAACGGTGTTGTTTGGGCGCCGGGATTCGTGAAGAAGTCGAAATCGACCAACATCGCGGTGTTGGTTACGTTGAAAACGTCTGACCCTAGGCGACACTGATCACAATTTCCCAACCAACTCGCGCGCACGCGGCCATCCTCGGCGATCGCCAAGGATGGAAACGTGTAGACCACCGGTCCACGCGGTTGAACGGGAAACGTGTGTTCCTCGGTTAGCGCATGAAAGCTGCCTGCCAGCGGTGCAGTACCATCAGCATCCACTCGCTGAATTACCACACTATCATCGTCAAACGCGGCAGACATTGCTTCATCAATAACGCTTGCGGCAAACATCAATTGACTGCACGGGTTGATTCCGACTGAGGGGCGTTGCGGAGCCGTATTGGATGATTGCACAACTCGATTATCGATATCGATTGTGTATATCAGTGGGTAGGGTGGGTTGTACTCAACCCACCGAAACACCATTGGACTTGATCGAGTCGCGATCTCGATCTCGTCGCCAGATTTGGTTAATCTACTAATATGCCGAATTATACGCGCGCATTTGCACCGGGTGGCACGTTCTTCTTTACCCTCGTTGCCGATCGTCGGCGGTCGATCTTGACCACACCATCGATGCGCGATGCGTTGCATTATGCCATCGAATTGACACGGCGCGACTGGTCGTTCGTTGTAAATGCTATCGTTCTGTTGCCCGATCATTTGCATTGCATCATGACAATGCCCGCGGGTGATGCGGATTTCTCGACGCGTTGGCGATTGGTCAAAACGCGGGCGACGCGGGAGTATCTGCGCGGTGGCGGTAGCGAAGCGGGACGCAGCCCATCGAAACAAGACAAGGGTGAGCGCGGGGTTTGGCAACGGCGCATGTGGGAGCATCAGGTCCGCGACGAGGCGGCACTTATCAAGCTTTGCGATTACATTCATTATAACCCGGTGCGTCACGGCCATGCGCGTTGCCCGCATCGATGGGAATATTCCAGTTTTGCACGATTCGTGCGAGAAAAATTGTACGAACCAGATTGGGGTTGTGTTTGTACGGCGGCAGGGCAACCGCCGGATTTTGAAGATGTTGGAGAGTGGGTTGGTGAGTGATTGAATCGGATGCGGGTTTGATATGCTGGTGGTTGTGCAAATAATATAGTCGCTGGTGTGTCGGTGGGTTGAGTACAACCCACCCTACTCGCTGTACCACAATAATTGCGTCGTAGGCACACGTTAACTGTTCTCGTCGGTAGTTTTCTGTCGGGCTTGCTATGATTCTATTACTATTAAGGCGAACACGTATCGACCGAGATTATTTTGAATCCCATGAATCAGCACTCAACTTATCCAGAACAATCATCGCCGCCAGCCGGTGTGCAACGCTTCCAAATGGAGACCCGCATTGCCGCGCCGCCTGAAACGGTCTTTCGCTTTCACGAAAGCCCCGATGCGCTGACGCAGTTGATACCGCCGTGGGAGAACATGCGCGTGGCCGAAGCGCCGGGGTCTTTGGAACCCGGTAGCGTGGTCGTCTTAAAGGGTCGCGTGGCGGGCATTATTCCCGTTAAGTGGGTGGCGCTGCATACGGCGTATGAACCGCCGCACCTGTTTGTCGATCGACAAGAGAGCGGACCGTTCGCGTATTGGTTGCATCATCATCGTTTCATCGACGACGGTGCCGGCGGCACGCTGCTGCGCGATGAGGTGGATTACAAACTGCCGTTGGGGCCGATAGGGCAAGTGTTCGGCGGCGGGTTTGTACGGGTCAAACTCGATAAGATGTTTCGCTTTCGGCATGAGGTGACGAAGCGGTTGGTGGAGTCGGGGGAGTGGGGAGATTCGCAGAGTTGATTTAACGTGATGGAGCGGGGCGAGTTGTGTATTTGTGGTTGCCTTTCCGATGTGCATTTGACGCGTAGCAGCTACCGCACGAGATGATTAGGCTCTTTCACCAATGACCGCGCCCCAAGATGATTTATCAGAATCCATCGGCTATTAGCCGGTGCCACAGCGCATCCGTCGCACACAAACGATTAATAATTTAGTGAAAGCTCTTCGAACGCTGAAGGAGTTCGACGCCGGTATCGCATGCCGCAACGCCTTCAGCGTTGAATGTTCTGTGTTGACTTCGTAACCCAGGGTAGCTGCTGCGCATCAACCCTGGGCTAATGGGTGTAACGCCTTCGGCGTAAGGGCAGGAGTTGATGCGTTCGCGATTCACAGTGGCACTGCTCATACGGATTCCAGTTTCAAACTACGCTTAAGGCCTTGAGGAGCGGGTGCCTCCTAGGAACGAGTGACGCAAAGCAGTTGTGTAGTTGCGTTTCGATGCGGCGGAAATTTAGAATGGGATCCGAATAAGATCACATGGCTATGTCTGGATTACAGGCGCGCTAGAGCTTGAAAATAAGAGTCGCCCGACCATTGCGATCGGGCGACTCGAGTTGATGCGCATTCAATTGGTCGCTGTACTACGTCGGGAGCAGCACTCAGTTTGCCGTTAGCAGATCACACCGACGACCACCTCCAGCGTGTACTCTGTCACATTCCCATGGCTATCGGTCAGCCGCAGGGTGATCGTGTGTCGCGTGTGGTTACACGGGTCGGCGTCGCTGGATAACACCGCGTCGAGCGTCGCACCGGTGCCGAGCAAACCATCGCGGTTGGATATCCACTCGATGCTTTCCGGCGGCAGGTCCCCGTCTTCCGGATCGCTCACGGTCGCGTCAAAGGTGACCGTGGTGCCGGGTGCGACGAGGCCGTCGTTGGTCGGGCTATGAATCTCCGCCATCGGCTTGACTTCACCAGAGCGCACCTCGATCTCCATGATTTGGAACGTCGCGGTATTCATCTCGTCGGACGCACTCAACGTGATGCGGTGCGCGCCCTTGGTCAATTGCTTGGTCACGGTCCAACCGGTGCCGAGGTTACCGTCGATGCTGGAAGTCCAGACGATTTTGTCCTGCGGGAAAGGATTTTGATCTGGATCGAACACATACGCCTCAAACGTGATCGGTTGATGATCGAACAGCTCGTCCGTCGGCATCGGTGCCGTGATCTCGATCGATGGCGGCGTGTTGCTGATGACGACGGTCACGGATGCCGTGCCGGTGCCGCCGGTGGCGTTGGTGGCCGCCGCAGTCAACACGTGGGTGCCGACGCTTAACGGTGCGGTCGAACAGGTAAACGTGTTGCCACTGCCGCGCCGCGTACAAACCGGGCCGTCGCGATCGGAAACGAACATGACTTCACCTTCGAACATACCGTCTTCCGGGTCGCTGACTTCGACGAGCAATTCCGCAGCATCGGTGTAACCGATGGGTTCGTCGGTAACGGATTCATCGAATTGCACAACTGGGTAGGTCACGGCTTTGTCAAGCGAACCGGTGCCGTATGCGCGAATGGTGCCGTCTTCGCCGGCGACCAAGAGCGAGCCGTCGTCCAGGATGGCGGGCGACGAGTAACCGCCTGCGATGGTACCATCTTTGGTATAGCCGCTGAGCAGATCGAACGAGAACGTGTGGATACCATTGAAGGCGCTGACGTATGCGAACTCCGACGAGAGCACCGGCGCCGAATTGGTGCGGGCGGTCAACGGGTATTTCGCCAACGGTGTGCCGTCGGAATCGATCAGGTGGATCATCTCCTTCGACGCGACGTAAATCTGGCGACCAAACGACGCGGCAGGTTGCAGGACCGCGTCGCCCGCATCGTAGCTCCAGAGTTCGTTGCCGGTATGCACATCCACGCCGCGGACGATGCCGTTTTCGTTACCGATGACGACCAGACCTGCGTTCAAAATCGCGGGGGTACTGTGGGGCAGCGCTTCGTCATCGCACTCACCGCCGTTGACGGCGTCGAACCAGATACGGCGCAGTTCGTTGGGGCCATCGAAGACGAAGGCGCTCATGCAGAACGGGGTAGCGGTGATGATGATCGGTTCTTCATTGCCACCGGCGTCGTAGATTGAAACCGAAGGATCGAAGTAACGGCCGACATATTCGGTGCCGGAACCATCATAGTTACACGGGGGCGGAAACACACAGGACGTGAGCATCTCCCAATAGCGGCCCAAAAAGTCGCGCAACGGCGTATCGCTACAAATGGGCGTGCAGCCGTTCATACGATCGTCTCGCAACACGACGTTGAGGTCCATGTCGAAAACAAACAACTCAGCGCGGCTACCGTTGGTAATTGCCGGCAGAAAGACCATGTCGTTGTAGATCGTCGGCGACGCATTGGCCGTGGCGGTCGTGGGCAATCCGGTTTCGAGCACTGCACCTTCAGGGCTGATCTTGAACAGCGTTGAGAACAAGCGACCATCGTCGATTTGTTCGGATGTAACGAAGAAGATGTTGCCGTCATCCGCAACCGCCGGCGCCCCGAATGCGGTGGAGTTTGCAAACAAGGGCTGTGTCCATTTTTCGGTGCCATCCGGATTGATGGCGACCAATGCACCGTCTTGGGTACCAATGTAGATGGTGCCGTCGGGGCCCTGCACCGGTGAGCTGAATCCCGTTTCGTCGATGGTCAGCTCCCATTTGATGAGCGGCTCCAAAGCGTAAGTTGTGCGACCCAGCATGAAGCCTTGCTTGAGGTTGTCGCCTTGGAATTGGCTCCAGCGCGGCACACCGAACCCGGCGGGGCCGTCACCTTCGCAGGTCATTCCGACGGCAAAGCTGCAAGCCACCATCGCCATCATGCAAGTTGTAATCGTCCGTTTATACATGACTGTCTCCTGTCGGCATCTTTGATCGCTCTTAACGAAGAGCATTTTTCGAGGCAGGCCGGGCCGAAAACCGGGCTGCCCAATCGGTCGAGCTTTCAGGGCGTCAACGGCGCGCGGTGGTTCACGCGAAATTTTGAAATTTCTTCCTGCGATTGCTGGAAGTACTTTTTTTGACGTCTCAGCTAGGTTTTTGCGCTGAATTTGACTGTGCCGGGGCTGTCCGATTTGCTAGGATGCGAGCTGCTCAAAATTGTCTTCAAAGGTGATCCGGCGTGAGTACAGCTACCGAAGAACTTCTGCAGCGCGCGAACGACGGCGACTCGGAAGCGTTGCGCGAGTTATTGCGGGCTTTCGGCCCGCAAGTGCGCGCCGCCATCGCGAGCCAGATCGGTGCCCCCTTCCAATCCCTGCTGGATGCCGACGATGTGATGCAGGTCACTTACTTAGAGGCGTTTCTGGATCGTGAGCGGCTGGCCGCCGAGAACGAAGCGGTCTTTGTGGGCTGGCTCAAGCGCATCGCCGAAAACAACCTGCGCGACGCCATCCGCGAGCTGCAACGCAAGAAACGGCCCAACCCGGCGCAGCGCGTGCAAGCGCAGGATGCCGGCCAGTCGTACGTGCAACTCGTCGATTACCTCGGTATGACCACGACGACGCCCAGTCGCGACGCCGCCAAATCGGAAGTGCGGCATCTCATCGATAAGGTGGTCGAACAATTGCCCGGCGACTATGCAACGGTGATTCGCATGTACGATTTGCAGAACAAGCCCATTGCCGAGGTTGCAACGGCTATGCGACGCTCGACGGGCGCGGTGCATATGCTGCGTGCGCGGGCACACGATCGGCTGCGCGAATTACTCGGGCGCGAAACAGACTTCTTCACCCAAGCGGATTAAGTCGATCATTCCGAAATACGCTCCTCCCCCGGATGGCCAACCATCATGACCGATGCCGATCGACAGCCCAGCAATGCCGATAGCCAGGGCGATTTGATCGACGCCGCTTTTCAACAAGTCGAAGCGGCGGCGGTTCAGCCGGCGCGCATGCCAGGTGCGATCTCGGGTTGGTCCAAGTTACCGGTCGATCTGTTTCCGGGTTACGAGGTCGTCGGCGAGATTCATCGCGGCGGTCAGGGCGTCGTGTTTCAGGCGGTGCAGAAGTACACCAAGCGCGATGTGGCGATCAAGGTTTTGCTAGAGGGCGCGTTTGCATCGGCGGCCGCGCGCCGTCGCTTTGAACGCGAAATCGAAATCGTCGCGCAGCTTAAGCATCCGAATATCATCAGCATCTTTCATTCAGGGCAAACCGCCGAAGGTTATCAATACTGCGTCATGGATTACGTCCCCGGATTGCCACTCGATCGGCACGTGCGTGACAAGTCGCTTGCCCTGCGAGACGTCTTAAAAATTTTCTCGACGGTCTGCGATGCCGTCGCCCACGCGCATCGACACGGGATTATTCATCGCGATCTAAAGCCGCCGAATATCTTGGTGGGCAACGACGGGGTGGTGAAGGTTCTCGACTTCGGTTTGGCACGGCAGGCGGTGCAAGCCGACGGCACGTTGGTGTCATCCACTGGGCAGATCATCGGCACGTTACCGTATATGTCGCCCGAACAGGCGCGCGGTGAGAGCGACGTGATCGATACACGAACCGACATCTACGCGCTGGGTGTAATCTTGTACGAATTGCTAACCGGCAGCTATCCGTATCCGGTTCTAGGGCAAATGGCCGATGTTTTGCGGCATATCAGTGAGACGCCGCCGACACCGCCGAGCCGCAGTTGGACGCGCGAGTCGGGCGTGTTGAGCAGTACCAGCAAGCGGCGGCGCGCGGGTGATTGTCCGATCGATGGTGAGTTGCAGACGATCATCTTAAAGACGCTATCGAAAGAACCGGAGCGCCGTTATCAATCGGCAAACGCATTGGGACAAGACGTGCGCCGATATCTCGCAGGTGAGGCAATCGAGGCGCGACGCGATAGCGGATTTTATGTCTTACGCAAGACGGTTAAGCGTTATCGCGGCCTATTAGTGACGCTGTCGGTCATCGTGCTGTCATTGGTCGTCGGTTTGGGGGCGGCGCTCACGATGTACGGTCAGGCAGAACGCGCCCGCGCGCGCGAGGCCACGCAACGGCAGGCGGCGCAAGACAATGAACAAATGGCCAATGCTCAGCGTGACAGGGCCGAACGCGTCGCCGTGTTTATGGGGGATATCTTCGAAGGCGTGGGGCCGTCGGTCGCTCTCGGTCGCGATACGCAAATGCTACGTGCGCTGCTCGATGATGCGACGACACGCATCGAAGAGGGGGAACTCGACGATTCGCCGGCGGCCAAGTGGTATCTGCTCGACACGCTCGCCAACATCTACGTCGACCTTGCCGAATTGGAGCCAGCGCGACGCCAGGCGGAAGCGGCCATCGCGGTACTCGATCAGAACGAGATAACCCGAACGGAAGACCGTGCCCAAAGTTTGACAACGTTAGGTCATGTGTTGGAAGAACAAGGTGAGTACGAGCAGGCAGTCAAGGTTTATGAGCAGGTTGAGACGATTCATCGGTCTCAGCACGGCGATACGCATTTAAATGTAGCCGCAACGATCGCTGACTTGGGTAGCGTGGCAAAACGTCAAGGCGAATACGAACAGGCGATCGAGCATTTCCAGCATGTGCTGACCATGCGCCGGTCGTTATTGCAAGAAAGCGATCCGTTGATTGCCAAGACGCATAACGACCTCGCCGGTGCCTATCGATATTTGGGTCGTTACGACGAAGCGCAAAAGCACTACGCCGAAGCGCTCAATCTATATCGCGCTGCATACGGAGAGAATCATCCGGCCATCGCCGAGACGATGTGCAACGTGGCACGCACGCTGCACGGGCAGAGCAAGCTCGCCGCCGCCGCCGAGATGTTTGCCGCCGCGCTTGAGATGTGCGAACGACTGTTCGGCACGGAGCATATTCAGGTAGCCAATACGATTAACGATTTGGGTGATGTTCAATACGGTCAGGGAGATTTCAAGCTAGCGGCAACGACGTATCGCAAAGCGTTGGACATGCGCCGCCGATTATTGGGCGAGAACCACCCAGACGTCGCCACCAGCCTCGGCAATCTGGCGACGGCTGTGGGCAAGCTCGGTCGGTGGGAAGAATCGGTGCAACTGCAGCGCGAGTCTCTGGAGATTTCGCGCCGACATCTCGGCAACGAACATCATTCCATCGTCGTCGGCATCAAGAATTTGGCCGACGCACTAATTCGCTGCGGTCAATACCAAGAGGCCGAATCGTTATTGAAAGAGTCAACCATGCTTCGCGCAAAAATCTTCGGGCCGCGCAGTGCGTCGGTGGCGACGGGCAAAATCAGCATGGGCATTCTGTTACAACGACAAGAACGCCTTCCTGAAGCCGAAGCACTTTATCGTGAAGCGCTGGAGATATATCGAGAGGACTTGGGCGACAACCATCGTTTTGTGGCCTCGGCGCGACACAGTCTTGCCAGCGCCTTGGCATTGCAAGGCGAGCTGGCCGAAGCGGAAGCGCAAATTCGGGCGTCGCTAGCCATACGTCGAGAGGTGTATGGCGATGATAGCCCCTACACCGCCATGACGGTCGAAAAGTTAGCGTCGATCTTGTTTGATGCTGGCAATTTCAACAGCGCCGCCGAACAGTATGAAGCGTTGCTACGTATCAAACGAGCGCTTCGCCCTGCGGAACATGCGGATATACCATTTGTGCAATCGAAACTGGCGCAGGCGCGGTATCGTGCCGGTGCATGGCAGGAGGCTGAATCGCTAAGTCGCACGGTCTTGGCGAATGTAAACGCGAGAGAGAAAACGACGGCCAGAGCATTGGAAACACTGACCGACAGCTTGATCGACCGCGGTGAGTTTGCAGCCGCCGAGGCGGTGCTATTGGATTACTTCGGTGAAGCCGAGGATTCGCCCGACGGTGCCCCAAATGGGTATGACCTTTATTTTCAGATGTTGTCTGGCATTTACGAAGATTGGGCTGAGGCGGAATACGATTAGCCGGCGGCCTTACGAGCAAGGGGCGTAATTGGCAACCCGGCGCAATCGGCGCGCACGTTAGCCGAGTTTACACTGCAATATCTTGATCTATTCCACGACATGAGCGTGCGGCATAATATCAATATCATCGGTGGCTCACAGTTCACCATCGAAAACGAGCGCCTTTTCAACATCGCCTCCCTATTCCGGCGCAATGGAACTATCGAAAAACAATACAACATTCATATCACACCCACCGAGCGCAAATGGGTCGGGCGTTGAGCCCGGTGACTCGGTGCGCGTGTTCGATACTGACCGCGGTAAGATCGCCATCTTGTTTTGTTACGACATCTAGTTCCCGGAGTTGGCACGCATTGCCGCTGCCAAGGGCGCGAAGATCATTTTTGTACCGTTCAATACCGACGAGCGTTACGGTGACTTACACGTGCGCTGCTGCGCCCAGGCCCGCACCATTGAAAACCAAATGTACGTCGCTATCGCCGGCGTCACGGGCAATCTGCCGTTTGTCGATTCGGCGGATATCCACTATGCCCAGTCGGGCATATACACGCCCAGCGATATCCCATTTGCCCGCGACGCCATCGCATCGGAATGCACGCCCAATATCGAAACCATCATCTACGATGTCGATATCGAGCTACTCAAACGCGACCGCAAGGCGGGCACGGTAAGGCCGTGGAACGATCGACGGACGAATATGTATAAGGTGACGTATAACGATCCGGAGGCGGGGGTGATGGAGATATAACGCGAAGTAAATTCAAGATTACGCGCAACTGCGATTTATTTGCAGCCGTGCAATCACTTGTACCGGCGATTCGAGTCGTGCTATGGACTGGAAAGCAGCAGTGCTATTAAGTCGGGCAGATCGCGCCCATTGGTTTCCCCGTCAGCATTTAGGTCGTAGGCGCAACTCGGGTTTTCGCTAAGTAGCGACGAAACGAATGCATCGATGCTAACGGCCGCGCGCTCGAAGTCGTCAGGCAATCCGTTACCGTCGCAGTCTTCGCAACCATCAAAGATACCGTTTTGATTGAGGTCGCCGTCGATCGCGTAAACAAATACCGAGTCGAGGGAAGACATGGTCGATTGGTCTCCGAACGATAAGAAACCACCTCTAAGTCCGGCGTTGGATGCCACGGCCAGAAAGCGATCCGACGCATCCATGGCCGAACCGAATTCGTCACCGAATTGCCCGTTGGGGCCATGAATTTCCGAGATCAAATCCCATGTGACGCCACGGCGTTGATAGATGTCGACGCGCCCCGCGCCATTACGCGGTCTGGCCACAAACGCGCGATCATCGGTAGCCTCAATCGAGTAAATTTCAGTAGGGGATCCAGACTGATAAACATCAAACTCGCGGCGAAACTCGCCTGCCGTTTCGACAATATATCCGATGCGACTTGGAGTGCTTGCAGGATTGCCGCAGCCAAAAAATATGCCGTGACGGGTAGCAGCAAGTGCCGGTGGATAAAGGCCTATGGTAGGCGGGTTCACGAATATCGGTAGCCCGCTAAACTGACTAGTTGGGGCAGCGAACGGTGTTTGCCGGTCGTACTTCAACAACGGTTGCATCCCGGGGTCTGGCACGTACGACGTAAGCATGATGATCGCGGAATCATTGACGGTAAGGCATTCCTTTAAAATGGTCGTTGGATCGACGATGTCGAGACCAAAGCGGCCAACTTCGACATATTGACCATTTAGCCACCAATACCAACTCAAAGCGCCGGGCGACGGGGCGAAGGCGTAAAGGTCAATTCCCTGCGCGTGCATGGCCGGTCTTTCAAACCATAATAACTCGCCCGCCTCAGGAATCGTTTGCACCAATTGCCATGACGTACCATCATGCGTGAAGACGTGAATTTTGTTGGCAGGTTCCGATGGCGTCGGTCCTTGCCGAACGATTACGCGACCGTCAGTCGCCGCCACAACATAACCAAATTGACGTGCGGTTGCCATTTCGGGCGCTGTAAGTACGCCGTCAAGCTGCCAATTAATGCCATCAAAGCGGTAGATGAATACGCTCCCCGGTTCAGTAGCGGGATTGGTGGCCGCCGTCGCACCGACGATGAGAAGATCGTCGTTTAGCGCTATCGAGCAGCCAAACAAGATATCGCCGGCATCCATCGGTGGCGTGAGGCGGGCGATTTGACCGATGTTGCGCTGCCTATCGCAGGCGTCTGGCACACCATTTTGGTTGCAATCATCGGCCACGAACCCGTCGCCATCAGGATCGAGCGCATCGAGATCGCATGAATCGACGATGCCGTTGCCATCGCAATCCGGTTCGCAGCGATCGGGTAAGGCATTGTTATTACAGTCTTCCGCGATGGCGCCGTCACCGTCGGGATCGGTCGGATCAACATCGCAATCATCCGGTATCCCATTGGCGTCACAATCCAATTCTGCAAGTTGATCGCCATCGGGGATGCCGTCTTGATTGCAATCCGTTTGGCAGTTATCGAGTATGCCGTCGCTGTCGACATCCGCAGCACCATTAACAAGCTGGCAGGCATCGAGCGTATCGTTGCCGTCGCAATCAGTCGTCCGGCGTGCATAGAACAACGCGCCGTCGGACTCGGAATCGGCAATCACGATCTGATTGCCAGATACATCAAAGATTCCTGACAGACCCTCCAGCCCTGCAAGCGGAACCAGTTCCGGTGCACCGGGCGGGCCAGCAATCTCGATGATTTGAGGCGTACCACTCACGCTAGCTTTGGCAAAGAGACGCCCGCGGTCACTCGTATAGGGGCCTTGGATAGACACGTTTGAGCTATTGCCGACAGATTCTACCGGCTGCCAGCTTGAGCCGACGCGGTCGATAACGAGTAATTGCCCAGCCACAGCGATGGCGCGATCACATGTGTTGCCCAAGGATGCCACACCTGAAGTATTTTGCCCGATAGCGACTGGAGCTATTAGCGTTTGATAGGTCACGCGCCATGTTGATTGGCTATATTCTCGAACGACCAGCCTCCAAAATTGCTGGCCAGTATCGGATCGAGTCCGTTCAGTCGACGTGATTGTACCGCAATCGATTCCACTAAAGTCTGTAGGCATTGCGGTTACGTTTTCTTGCGCCAAAGTCTGAGTAACCGTCCATTCATCGCCAATCAATTCGTAACAGAGCATTTGTGTTCGGAATATGTGGTTTGACGTGAAGCCAGTGACGATCAAACGCTTGCCATCGAAAAGAATATTGGTGCCGAATTCGAATTGCCCTTGGACATCCGCGAGCATCGAATGCTCCAGCCATATGCCTTGATCGGGGGAAAAACGGTAGAGCCAGACCGCGCCATCGCGATTGCCGGGAACCGCTGGCAAATTGAACCACGGCGCTCCGACCACCAACCAATCGCCAGCCTTTACCATGGCGAATCCAAATCGTGTAATTGTTCCGATGTTGGGACCAAAAATGGTCTGAACATGCGTCCATTCGCCGTCGATCAAGCGAAAGTAATCCACGCTTCCGAGGGTTTGACCCTCAGCATCGCGCGCAAACATAGAACCGACGAATAATTCGTCACCATCGAGCTGCAAAGAATGTGGATAAGACTCGTTCCAGCCCGGCGTTGTATAGGAAATCGTCGTGATGGGCCCGAAGACGTCGTTTTCGCATACGTCCAGCACGAGATTGTTGTTGCAGTCATTGCCAATCAGTTCGTCGCCATCGGGAATGCCGTTTTCATTGCAGTCGGTCGGCCCTGCCCAAACTGAGGATGGCATGGCAAATAGACTTATCAGCAACACACCGAAAGCGATTGTCGTGATTGGTTGAATTTTCATCTGCGGCACCGCCCGAAAAGAGAGCTTATTCGTCGATATACAAATACGGTAACGATAATCGGAACTCATTGCAATTCACTGGTCTCGAGAACGACCAATACCCCTTCATGCCGGGGTCGTACAATGATGCTTCAAATATCGCTTTGATGACGGTGTAAGATTCGTTCGGAAACCTCATTGCATTGAGTTGCCGATCATTAGGCGAAAAATTTGCCCAACCTCCTCTCCACCCAACCCGGTCGCCGCCTACTATTCGCCGCGTTGTACTTCAGCGAGGGCGCGCCGATTGGCTATATCTGGTGGGCCGTGCCGACCAAGTTGCGCGCTGCAGGCGTGCCGGTGGCTGATATCACCGCACTGACGGCGCTGGTGGCGCTGCCGTGGATGTTTAAATTTCTCTGGGCACCGTTGGTGGATACCTGGCGTGGCCCGCGCTTTGGATGTCGCGGTTGGATTATGGCGGCGCAGCTAGGTATGGGGTTGGCGTTGTTACCGCTAGTGCGCGTTAACTTGGCAGAATCATTATCACTCGCGCGCGGTTTGTTATTGACACATGCGTTTTGCGCGGCGACGCAGGATGTGGCCGTCGATGCCTTTTGCATCGGTTCTATCACCGAGCGCGAGCACGGTAGTATCAATGGTTGGATGCAGTTCGGCATGTTGCTCGGGCGTAGCGTCTTTGGCGGCGCGATCTTGTATGTGGAACGTTATATCGGTGAGTCATACACCTTGGTGTTGATGATCGGGTGCATCTGGTTCTCAGGCATACTTGTGTTTCTTGCGCGCGAGCCGCAGCAAGCGCGCGAAGAATCCAGCGCTGGCCACGCGCGCCGATTCTTCAGCACGTTGCGCGCTGTTTTCGCCAGCAGCAAGACCTGGCTGGCGCGGCTCTTTGCCGCCACCGGCGGGGCGGCGTTCGAATCGGTCGGTAGCGTCATGCGACCGTTGTTGATCGACAAGGGGCTCGATCAGGATGCGGTGGGTTTGTTTTCAGCGGGACCGATCGTCATCGGCATGGCGGCGGGGGCGTTGTTGGGTGGCTACTTCGCCGATCGCTTTGGGCATCGCAGAACGGTCAAGTGGGTTGGCTGTGCTCTGGCGGTGTCGGTGTTGAGTTTGGCAGGTGCGTTGTGGTTTGCCGGGTCGTCTGTGTTGCAGTTGCAAGTCATCATCGTGTTGTGCCACGTGTTGACGGGGGCGTTTACGGCAGCCACGTACGCGTTGTTTATGGACATTACCGATCCGGCATTGGGCGGCACGCAGTTTAGCACGTTTATGAGCGCGACAAACCTGTGCGAGATATGGGCCGGCGCATCGACGGGAGCGTTGGTGAGTCAGTACGGATACGCCTTACCGTTTGTGTTGATGAGTGCAGTGGGGATGTTGGCGTTGTTGATCGTGCCGCGCGGAAGCAAAGCAAAAATGATTGATTTAACTGTGCGCCGACCTGACCACTAGCGTAGCAATGTGTCTTGAAAAGTATGTCTGAACGACCCGCGGGTGCGACATTCCCTGACATCGTTTGTGGTCGTTTCATTCAATGATTCGATATTCGCTTTCCATTGTTTAATGCGTGGGCTATTCGTGAATAGTCTCATCCGCAAACCGACCCCAATATTGCTCAATTACGGCAGACAACTCCTTCATATCCGCGTAGTTGATCATAAACTGGAGAAACTTTAGTACGGCTACTGATTGAGTACGTGTAAGCAGTGCGAATCGCGCGAGTTGCGCACCTCGGGTGCCTTCTGCAAGATAGCCGGGATCAAGTTCGAGCGCATTTATGGTCGATTCCAACGACATCGAACAGTTAGATCGGTAGTATTTAATTGACCATGTCATGTATGCAGGAATGTAGTAGTGGAAACTATTGTCACTCAGAAATAGAAAAATATCGGAATGAGCTTCGATATCTTCATCGGGCACTTCAGACCAATGGGTATCCGAATCGAGTTTGCCCGCGTCAATGAATTGTTGTCGAGTGCCGTAATATTCAAATACCTTCGCTTGTCGTAGTGAGGTGCTCCTGTAGGAGACATTTGCAAAGGCGACGCTAATTTCATCTATCAGATTTTGCTCCACACGATAAGTCGGTATCCAATTCGGTGCGCGTCGATCGTGATTCGTAACTGCACGAACGGTATCAAGCCACTGGGATTCGCATGCACCGATCTCATCGAAGTTCTTTTGTGCTTGCCACAAGGTTCCCTCATTCGAAGTTTCATCAACGTGTTCCGCATAGGCATCTTCCCAGCAGCAGATTGGGCAGATTTCGTAGCTGCCGGGCGGTTGCTTGGGTAGCGTTTGATAGCCACAACAGGGGCAAGGAAATAGCGACATGTGGTTTGCTCTGTTGCTTATCAATACTTAACCATGGCGACCATCGATTGGCCCCCGTAGATCCCGTTGGGTTGTGCATGCGTTTTCATTGGCCGTCTTTCGCCATAACCTCTGATACGACCACGCCCGGCGAAATAAATGAAATGCCCTGATTGGACGCCGTGCCGATCATAACGGCCTCAATCACCGGCAGCGCTAAAGTGTTTTCCGTCGCCCAATCCACCACAAAGTTGGCTCCCGAACCGCCAGAGACGTCTTGCTCTTTGATCAGATATTCGATCGTGGCATGCGGCGCGACGGTAATGGGCTCGTCGACGTATTCGCGCACCAGATGGCCATCACTATCGAAATACGCGACGCCGTCAACCACCAACGGTTGAGCCGGGTCGGTATTGCGAATCGATAGGGTGGCAGTCAATCGGAACGGCGAACCGTCTTTGACGTATACGTGCGAGTACACTGGTACATAGACCGATTGACTCTTAACCCTTTGCAGTGTGGACGACGACGCACCCGATGCGGCACGCGTGGGTGTGCGGTATTCCAGTTGTTCTTCTACATGATTGACTGCTTCTTGCAGGTTAAGCAAAACGAAAAGGGAGGCGATCATGATGGCGAGGACTGCCAGTAAGGCACCTATGAATTTCCAATCCTGAGAGCGTGGGGTTACTTCGTTGTTGCGTTGCTGATTCATTGCGGTACTCACCTTCGTTTATCAGCTCAATTAGCTCGGCAGCGCTGTAACTGAGAAATTCGAATGGCGGGATTCGTACTTTGATACCGCGCCACGTGCCATGTCGATCCATAGGATCGACATGCTGCTAGTATGCGAATGAATTCGTCCTAATCAATCACATACAACGACACATGCTCCAGCGCGAATGACCGTTCGCCGTCTTCGCGGAAGCGGATTCGTACGTATTGCTTGCGCATGCGGGTTTCGAGCCGGACGACTTCGCCTTCGCCGTAATCTTCGTGGCGCACGCGACAGCCGGGATAGAAACCGTCCACGTATTGCGATTCGATATCCATCTGATTGAAGCGCCCCAAATGCGCGAGGCTACGATCCTTCTCATCAACAAATTCGCGTGTGACGATTTCGTCTTCGGGCAGTTGCCCCAGAAAGTGCGACATCAACGTGCGCTCGGTCACGCCACGCACCATGCGATACATGGCCCAGCTTAGTGTGAGTCGTTTCATCGCACGGGTCATGCCGACAAAGGCGAGGCGCCGTTCTTCTTCGATGCCGCCCAAGCGATCTTCGGCGGCGCGCTGGTGGGGCAGCATGCCTTCTTCAAGACCGATCATAAAGACGACCGGAAATTCGAGGCCCTTGGCGGCGTGTAGCGTCATCAGCGTGACGGCACCGCGCTCGTCGTCGATCATGTCCTGATCGCTGACGAGGCTGATTTGCTGCAGCCACTCGGTCAGGTTGCCTTCGGGATACTCACGATCGTACTCACCGGCGGCGTTGATGAGTTCGTACACGTTATCGAGGGCGTCGTTCTCGATATCGCCGCCTTGTTTATTGAGCTCGGCTTCCAGGCCGCTGCGTTCGATAACGGCTTGCACGATGCGCTTCACCGGACGCTCGGGTAAATCACGCAGCCCGCGGATGAGTTCGGCAAACGCGCCGACTTTCTTGCGCGCCGTCTTCAACGTGCTAATGGTCTCGGCGGCTTGAACGGCGGCGTCGACCGTGATGCCGTTGACGCGGGCGTAATCGGCCACGCGTTCGAGCGTGACCTTACCGATACCGCGCGTGGGCGTGTTGATCGCGCGCATCAGGGCGGTTTCGTCTGCGGGGTTGGAGATCAGCCGCAGGTAGGCAAGCGTGTCTTTGATTTCCTTGCGGGCGTAGAATTCCACGCCGCGCGCGATTTGATAAGGAATGTGTTTGCGCCGCAGCGCGTCTTCGGCTACGCGGCTCAGCGCGTTGATGCGATAAAAAATCGCGACATCGCCGGGTTGGCCGCCATCGCTGACGTATTGCTCGATTGCTTCCGCAATTTGCTCCGCTTCGATGGTGGCCGATTCGCAGGTCCATAGTTCGACGTTGATGCCAAATTTGTCGGTGGTCCAAAGCTTTTTGTGTTTGCGATGTTCGTTGTGGGAAATTAACTCGGATGCGGCCGACAAAATCGCGCCGCTGCTGCGGAAGTTTTGTTCGAGCCGCACGACCGTGGCGTCTTCGTAATCGGCTTCGAAATCGAGAATATTCTGTAAGTCGGCACCGCGCCAGGCGTAGATGGACTGATCGGGGTCGCCTGTAGCGCAGATATTGCGATGGGCACGGGCTAAGTGCGTAGCAATGAGATACTGCGCGTGATTGGTATCCTGATATTCGTCGATCAGCAAATATCGAAAGCGGTCGGATAGCGACAGCCGCACGCCCTTGTTATCTTCCAAGAGCCGTGCCGTGCGCATGAGAAGGTCGTCAAAGTCGCAGGCGTTCTGCGCTTCGAGCATGCTTTGGTAATGCTCGTATATCTTGGCCACGGCCTTACCGCTGAAGTCGTAAGCCTCGGTCGTCGCGTATTCACGTGGCGTCTTGAGATTCTGCTTGGCCTGGCTGATGCGCTCCTGCATGGCGCGCGGCGACCAGTTGTCGGCGTTCAGGTCGGCTTTGGCGATGGCTTGCTTAACCAACGCGCGGCTGTCGGTCTGATCGAAGATGGTGAAATTGCCTTGCAGGCCGACCTCGGCGGCGTAGGTGCGCAGCAAGCGCGCGCAGAGCGCGTGAAACGTACAAATCCACATATGACGACCCACACCGAGTGCCGTGATGCGTTCGCGCATCTCACCGGCGGCTTTGTTGGTAAAGGTAATCGCCAGGATTTCATCGGCGCGTGCAACCGTCCGCGCAAGGTATGCCGCTCGCCGCGTAATCACGCGCGTTTTGCCCGAACCGGCACCGGCAAGAACCAAAAGCGGGCCGTCCGTGTGTTGCACCGCCTGTGCTTGGGCGTCGGTCAATCCATCCATGAGTTCCGTAGTCGACATATGCGTATGGTATAGGGTGAGGCGGGTGGTTGAGCAACTCGTGTCTGGCTTGTCGCGTGTTTTCAGAGACTGTGCTGCGACGAGAAAAATTTGGAAACCATGGCAGGCGATAGGTCGCGCAAATGCGGTGTACAGCGATTTATCCGGAAATTCGTGGCGTCGGGCGGCAAACGCCGTTATCATTCATTGCAGTCAGTTGTTCAACCTCTGGCCGTCCGCTCGCTCTTGTACAACGTGGAGTTCCACATGGTCCGGCGAAGTCGAATGCGCCAACATTATTTTCCCCTAGTCATTCTCATCACGCTCTTGACCATTGCGTTTGCGCTCTCGACGAGTGGTGCTGATGACAATCCTCCGCCCGTCGGAAGTCGGCCCGTGGAATTGTGGCCACCGAAGCAGCGCGATCCCAATCAGCAACCGGTCACGCGCTACCGGAAAAATGGCTGGCAGTATGCTGCCTATCGTGGAAACCCGCGCGATGGTGTGCCGTGGGAATTGGTGGTTACGCCTGATCCGGAAAATGATCAGGGCTGGCAGAAGGGCGATCCGTTGCAAGGCCTGCCGACCTACCCGGTGTTGAGCGACGAACAACAGTTGAAAATGCGTCAGCACCTGACGGTGAAACGCAAGAAAGTTCGGAGGCAAAAAAAACCGGAAGGCCCGATCAGTATTCCGGTGATTAAGTTGCCAGAGTTCGTATGGCGCAGTCGCTTTCCGGAAGATTTCACGCGCGTCGTCGGCGTTCATTATCACGAGTACGTCTCCGAAGATTACGCGCAGATTTTGTTTACCATTCATAAGGTGCCGCCCGACCCTGTCGATGGTCGGCCGCCTGCGGAACAAAATAGCAAATCGGGCACACGGCTGGAGGCGACGCTGATGATGCCGCTGCTGTGGCATCTCGATCAGACGATCGTGGTGCGCGACGACAACATGCAAATCCCGAATAAGGCGCAGCGCACGCCGGTCACCCAGTCGCGCATCGATCACGAATGGGGCCATGCTGATGTGTCGCGCAAGGTCTTTGTGCGGGGCTTGCAAGGGCCGCAGGACTGGAACCCAGAGGTCTTAACGGGTCGTCGCATGCGGATGGCGTTTTATTGGAAGCGCGAGCTGATCGGTCGTACTTGGGATGGCTATCAGAAGGGCGAAGAAAAGCTGCGCACCTTACGCACCACGATCGCATTGGTTCCGCCCACACGCTGGTCGAAAATGTTGCCGATTCCACCTGAGCGCGTAACGCAACGACACATTGATAAGTTTAACGAAGAGATCGTGGAAGTCGGTCCGATTCTATCGGCGTTGGATAAGAAGGCTCAGGACGAGTTCCATGCCCATCACGGCTCATACGGTCAATGATGGCTGCGCCAGGTGTCTAGCGCAGTAATGATCTCGGCGGCGCGCTGTTTAATCGCTTCATAATTTTCGTGCTTCATATCATCGTCGGTAAACAACGACCGCACGAAGCCGACACCTACCGCACCGGCCTCAAGAACTTCGATGAAATTTTCCGGCGTAGCGCCGGAAGTGGGGAAGATCTTTAGGCTCGGTAATGGCCCGAGAATCGATCGCACGTAGTCCGCCACGTTTCCGCTGGCCGGAAAGTACTTGATCAAGTCGGCACCGGCCCGTTGCGCCATCACCATTTCATTGGGCGTTACACAACCGGGAATCATGATGGCATGCAAGCGTGCCGCTGCTGCGATAACTTCCGGATCGGCGATCGGAGATACGAGGAACCGCGCGCCGGCGTCAACGGCACGTTGGGCATCTTCGACGGTCAACACGGTGCCGGCCCCGATGGTGAGAGCCGAATCGGCGGCGAATTCTCCGATCAACCCGAAGGCGTCGGGCGTGGTCAGTGTGAATTCCAACAGCCGAAAACCACCGGCCTGCGCAGCGCGCATGGCGGCTTGGGCGCTGGCCCGGCTGTGGCTGCGGATAATCGCGCTCACGCGGTGATCGAGGATGGTCTGTAACGTTTGGCTTTTGTCGAGCTTGCTCATCGAGCATCATTAAAGCCGCTAAGCACGATTCATGCACGCAGTGAAATCGGTCCACGCCCAAACATATAGACAGAAAGCTAAAACGGAGGCCGGACATCAGCGGGTCGTCCCACGCCCCCATCTGGCGTCTGCCCCAACGCGCCTGGCTTCTAGGGTGCCCCTTTTCTCAATTCAGCTCCGGCGGGTGCCTACCCAACCCGCTTATGGGACTGCTTGATTGCTTTACTCGCTGTGGCACCGGCGTCTACAATGGTGATTCCAGAGGGAATAGAAAGAATTTTTCGCGTCTCGATTTGCCCGCAAATATATCAAGGAGGGGCTTCGATGAAAGCTCGTGTGGTTGTAGGTTCGTTTTTGGCTTACGCGCTATTCGCTGCGTTCAGCACTAGCGCGTTGGCTCAAGTCACGATCGATTTCGAACAGTTTCAAACCGGTGAGATTGTTAGCCAGATCAATACCAGCGCCGGACCGATCACGGTATTTGGAACCAATCCGTTTGGTTCAACGATTGGCGACAACACCGCCGTCGTTTTCGATTCGGCCAATCCGACCGGTGGCGACGTCGACTTGGGTACGCCCAACGGTGTTGCCGTACCAGGTGGTCCCGGCGTGGGTGCGGCTGGCGAGAGCGGTCCGTTCATCAATGACCAAGCGATGGGCAAGGTCTTGATCATCGCCGCCAACGTCAACGACACCAATCCCGCCGATGGTTTTGTCGACGACCCCAACGATACCAACAATCCCGATACCACCATTGATTTTGACTTTGCTGCGATCGGAACGGTGACCGTCAATTCGCTGAAGGTGCTCGATATCGAAGACTTCGGCAACTTCCGCAACGTTACCTTCTTTGACGCGATGGACAATCAGATTGGCGCGCAGATTCCGATACCTACCGTTGGCGACAACGGCGTAACCACGATGAACTTCGTGGGGGCAACGGGTGTTGCGCGCATGCTTGTCATGCTCGAAGGCTCGGGTGCCATTGACGATATCGTCTTTACCGTCGGCGAGCCGATGACCGGTGCTTGTTGTCTGACCGACGACAACGAACCAACTTGTCAGGATGGTGTGACGGAAGAACTTTGTACGCTTGAGCTGCAAGGCACCTTTCTCGGCATCGGTTCGACCTGTATGGACGATTCCGATGGCGATGGCGTGACCGATTGTTTCGACTTGTGTCCCGAAACCGAAATGAATGCTGATGTCGATGCCAATGGATGTCAGTTGATTACGCTCGACGCGGGCGGCCCCTACGAAATGCCATGTATGGTGGGCGGCAGCGAGATGATCGTGTTTATGCTTGATGGCTCGTTCAGCGGACAGTTGCCGCCGGGTGCTGAATTGCAGTTCACTTGGGTCACGTCATGCCCGCCGGGTGCGACTTTGGGTGATGAAAACGCTCTCGATACCACGCTGACGTTCGACACGTCGATGACGGGCTGTCCGCTGAGCTGCGTTGCAGGCCTGACGGCCCAAATCGTTGAGAGCGGCACCGATACGCCATTCCCTGGCGCAACTCAGCCAACACCCGATGATGAGCCCGTGCTGCTTACGCCCGCTGCAGAAATGGGCGCTTGTTGCAATCGCATGCAAGGCGGTTGCACGATGACGACGGAAGATGATTGTGCCCAAGCCGGTGGTGAATTCTTCGCCGGTGAAGATTGCATGGGCGACGCCGATGCTGACGGCGTCAGCGATGTGTGCGACTTGTGCCCAAACACACCCGCTGGCGTGTCGGTGGACGTGAATGGTTGTGAAACGATCACGCTCGATCCGGGTGGACCTTATACAGAAACATGCGAAGAGAACGGCAGCCAGATGATTGTCATTCCGCTGTCTGGTTCTTTCACTGGTCAGGTACCGATGGGTGCGACGCTCACCACGATGTGGAGCACGAACTGCCCCGGTGCGATGATCGCCGATCCGAATGCATTGATGACCACGCTAACGATCGATACGTCGGTCGCTGGTTGTCCGGTGAACTGCATGGTGACGCTATCTGGAACGGTAACCACCAACCCGGGCGGTAACCCCGTTCCCGGCACGCCGGACCCGACGCCGCAAGACGAACCGGTGACGCTGATGCCGGATGGTATGGGGGCCTGTTGTAATCGCGCGACGGGTGGCTGCTCGATGTTGACGGTGTCACAGTGTATGTCTACGGGCGGCGTTTTCTTCGCGGGGGAAACTTGTGCTGGCGATGAAGATGGAGACGGCGTTGCCGATGTTTGCGATCTTTGCCCGGGCACAGATCCCGAAGATCCGACCGATCCGTTTGGCTGTGCGATTATTGCTTGCGATGCAGGCGGACCCTATCGAGCACCGTGCACGGGCGGAATCGTGATGGTTCAGCTTGACGGTACCGTGTCGGGTCAAATCCCACCGCCGGACGGATTGGCGGAAACTGTGTCGATGTGGAGTACCACGGCACCGAACATTACATTCGTGGATGCTACTGACGAAGATACGATTGTCATGATCGACACTGCTGCCGATGGTTGTCCGTTCGAGTTTGAGGTTACGATTACCTGCACGTTCAGGCTGGTTGATGGCGATCCGACTGCAGGTGTTGGGCTACCGCCATCAAGTTCCGACTCTGCAACGGTAACGCTTTTCCTCGACTGTAACACGAATATGGAAGACGATGCGGACGATATCGCCAGCGGCACCAGCACCGACTGCAACGCCAACAGCATTCCCGATGAGTGCGAGAACTTGGCCGATTGCAACGAGAACGGCGTGCCCGATATCTGCGATGTCGATCCGAGCGATCCGGATGGAAATGGGAGCAGCAGTGACGATTGCAATGGCAATATGACACCTGACGAGTGTGAGATTGATGAAAACAGTACCGCACCGGGTGGTCCGTTCTTTTGCACGAATAACTGCGACCCCGACTGCAACAACAACGGTGTCCCCGATGAGTGCGATATCGATGACGGTACCAGCGAGGATTGCAACCAAAACGGTGTGCCGGATGAGTGCGACATCTTCGACGGCACCAGTCCTGACTGTAACAGCAACGGAATTCCCGATGAGTGCGAGATTGATATGAACAGTCTCGCGCCGAACGGGCCTTACTTCTGTATCGCGAACTGCGCGGCGGATTGCAACACCAACGGCATCCCCGATGAGTGCGATATCGATCCGACCGATCCGGACGGTAACGGCGAAGTTAGTGCCGATTGTCAGCCCAACGGCATTCCCGACGAGTGCGACGTTGCGACGGGTGATCCCGATGGGAACGGCGAAGTCAGTGAGGACACGGACGGCAATGGTATTCCCGATGAATGTGAAGAGCCGGGCGGACCGCAACCTGTGCCTGCACAAGCATGCTGTTTGATGAATGGCGACTGTGTCTTGGTGATGCCCGACGAGTGTGGTGAGATGGGTGGCATGTCGCAGGGCGACGGTTCGACCTGTGAAACAGTCGATTGCTGCGATGAAAGTGCGATCGGTTTCAACATTCTGTTTAGCTTGTTGTTCCACGCACCCGTTTGTGGCGGTGTGTGCGGTATCACGGCCATCGGCACGTTTGCCGGTATGGTGATGATGCGACGCAATCGCCGCCGCCGCTGTCGCCGCTCGGCGCGTTAAGTCGCAGGCCACGCTCAAGCGTGATGCACCTGCGTTAAGAGAGCTTGGAGGAGTTAGATGAGCCGCGTTTGCGTTGCCCGCAAGCGCGGCTTTTTTCTGCGCTGTGGGACCGGTTCGCAACCGGTGTGTCTATCGCAGTGGCACCGGTTTGTAACCGGTGTGTTCGCCGGGTCAGCTTAGAACCGCTGTCGCGTTGCCTCGGCAACCTTATCCAATGCCACGGCATAAGCCGCGATGCGCAATGTCAGATTGCGCTCGGTCGCCGTCTGATACACACGCTTCCACGCCTTCACCATGCGACGTTCCAATTCGGAATTGACGGTCAGCAAATCCCAGTGGAACTGTTGCAGGTTCTGCACCCATTCAAAGTAAGAAACCGTCACGCCGCCCGCGTTCACGAGAATATCGGGGATAACGTGTTTGCCGCGCTGACGCAGCATTTCGTCGGCCCGTGGCGTTACGGGTGAGTTAGCGGCTTCCACGATCAGCTTGGCTTGTACGTCGTCGGCATTGTTGCGATGCACCACACCACCCAAAGCCGCCGGTATCAAAATGTCACAATCGAGCGTTAAAAGCTCGCTGTTTTCGATCGACTTGGCACCGGCAAAACCGACGACGCTCTTCTCTTGCTTCACGTGCGTAACCAACTGCTTCATGTTAAGGCCGGCGGGGTTGTGGATGCCGCCGTGCACATCGGAAACAGCCACAATCTTGGCACCTTGTTCTGCCAACAGGCGGGCGGTCCACGAGCCGACATTGCCGAAGCCCTGAATCACCACGCGGGCTTGTTTGATATCGATGTCAAATGCCTTACACGCCTCGCGCGTGATCAACATGGTGCCGCGGCCAGTGGCTTCTTCGCGGCCTTCGCTACCGCCGAGGTTGACGGGTTTACCGGTGACAATGGCGGGAGTGTAGCCGTGCTTCTTGCCGTATTCGTCCATGATCCACGCCATTACTTGGGCGTTGGTGTTCATGTCGGGTGCGGGAATATCGCGATAGACACCCAGCGCCATGTCGATCTTGGACGTTAGGCCGCGCGTAAGGGCTTGCAGTTCTTTACGCGACATGTTGGATGGGGAGCACGTGACGCCGCCCTTGGCACCGCCGAAGGGCACATCCACGAGGGCCGTCTTCCATGTCATCAAAGCAGCGAGTGAGCGTACTTCATTGAGATCGACTTCCGGGTGAAAGCGCAGGCCGCCTTTGTACGGCCCGCGTACACCGTTGTGTTGCACGCGATAGCCGTGAAAGAGCTCGAGATGACCGTCGTCCATGCGGACCGGGATCTGCACGATCAATTCGCGATAGGGCGTGCGCAGCAACATGCGGATATCGTCTTCGAGCTGCATCTCCTCGGCGGCAATCAGAAACTGCTCGTCGGTGATGCGATTGAAGTTCAGGTGTTTGCCGGTTGGCTTAAAATCGTGTGCCGGGGGATGGTCGGCCTGCGTCGGCTTGCTAACGATGTTGACTTTCGATTTGGTACGTGTTTTGGTCATGGACATCTACTGGTACCCCCGGGCCTGAAATCTCTCAAATAGGTGGCTGCTTATAAAAATATCGCCCGGGAAGCTGCGATGCTTAATTTCTGTCAGGGAAGCGTAGTGAGCAGTGATGCTGATAACGGCACGTCCAAGAATGACACCTTTTTAGTTCATGCGGGTAATACCATTATCAGCGTTTGAGATGGCGGAAATCGAGCGGTACAATATCGGGCAGAAAGGCCGGTGATGATGTCCGAAAAAAGCGAACAGCCAACAGCAGGCGAAACTTCTCGAGACGACCGCCATGCCGGTGGTCAAAATCGTACGCGATTTTGGATATTGATGGTGGTCTTGGTCGGAGTTGCATTCCTAGCGGATTACTACCGGAAGCAGGAGAAGCAACGCCGCCTGCGCCACATAGTGTGTTTAGCGGTGTTGCAAGACAATCTTGTTGCCTTGCTTCACTACCACGAGCGGCATGGTGAATGGCCGCTTGATCCGCAAATGGTGGGGCCAGACGATGGTTATGAGATCGAGCGGCGCTGGGGCTGTCAATTCAATAGTGCATACGATCGTGCATATCTGCGTCCTGCTGCAATCGATCAAGAATTGCCACCAGCAGAACACATTATCCTGTTCGAAAAACACAACACTGATGACGGGCTTCTTTATGTGGTGGGATTCGCAGATGGGCATGGCGAACGTATGGATGTGGCGGTGTTCGAGTATTTGCTAGAGAAAACCGGGCAGACGATTCCGTAGACCGCCGTGCATTTCCTAACTGAAAAGCACAGGTCACATGCACAGAAATAATGGGCGTCATGACAATCAACACCAATCAGATCGACCAACTCGCCGATCTCCTACGCACCAGCAGCAACATCGTTGCCTTCACCGGCGCGGGCATCAGCACCGAGAGCGGCATTCCCGATTTCCGCAGCCCTGGCGGCGTGTGGTCGAAGTATCAACCCGTGCAGTTTGATGACTTTCTACGTCATCCCGAAGCGCGGCAACAATATTGGATGATTCGGCGCGAAAGCGTGCCCCAGTTTCTCAGTGCATCGCCCAATGCCGGTCATCAGGCGCTGGTGGCTTTGGAGAAGGCCGGAAAACTCAACGCCGTCGTCACGCAGAACATCGATGAGTTGCACCAGCGCGCAGGCAGCACGCGCGTCTTAGAGTTGCACGGCACGGCGATGCAGGTGCATTGCCTCGAATGCGATAAACGCTGGAGCGCCGCCGAATTACAACCGCGTTTGGAGGCCGACGAACTCGAACTGATTTGCGACGCCTGCGATGGCATTATGAAGTCGATGACCGTCTCGTTCGGGCAAGCCCTGCCGGCGGATGTGTTGATGGATTCAATGCAGCGCGCGCGGGAATGCGATTTGATGTTGGCCATGGGCTCGAGCCTGGTGGTTTACCCGGCCAACGAGGTACCGGCGACGTCGAAGCGTCATGGCGCAAAACTGGTGATTCTCAACCGCGACAAAACACCGCTCGATGACTACGCCGATTTGGTAATTCGTGGAGAAATTGGTCCGACCTTGTCGGCTGCCGTTGCCAAAATGCAATGAGCGACGGTCGACTCGGCTAATGGCCCAGCTAAATGTGTGCTTTACTCACCCACGACATCATCGAGGGCCGATACGCTGATGACGCTGGCGGCGATTACCAAAAGCCGCTTGCGGTTGGGCTGAATGCCGTGTGCTTGGGCGTCGCAGATATATTTGTCTTTGGTGACATGCCCTTCGCGCCCGTCGCGAATATCCGCATCGGTCAAGACGAAGGCGTGTGGCTCCAATTCGGCGAGCCGCCCCAGAAAGGTGATCGGTCCCGCCGTGTCCAGCACGACCTCTTTGCCGATAAGGGCGCGGATAAACGCCGATGCGGTGGGGGAATCGGGATTTGGCGGCGTTTCCTGCATGGCGAATGGCACCCTTCGGGACGTATAATATGATCGGAATTATAGCTTCCCGAGCGGGATTGCCGACGCTCGATGGTTAGGTGTTGTCAACGGGCAACCCAAGAATCTCAAAAAGGGGTTCCATATGCTGAATTGGATCAAAAAATCGAGCGTCTTGCTCTTCGTCGTCATGGTTGGCGGTCTCTTATGGTGGGAAAGCCAGCCGACGGTCGTTGCGGCCCCGGTTGATGAGCCGACGGGTGCTTTGCTGGCGGATTGGGAGCCGGACGACAAGGACAAAGAGAAGGAAAAACGTGATAAGCCCAAGGACGACAAGCCCAAGGGTAAGAAGAAAAAAGATGGCGATCCGGATAAGGAAGATTGGGACGACTACGTTCCCGAAGAGGACAAGAAGGACGATCAGTACGCCCCAGCTATTCGCAGGCTAAAGCAGGAAGAGATCAGCCGCATTCGCTTTATGGAAATGAATGCCATGCGCGGCGTCAATCAAGTCGAAAGCATCACGGTCGATCTGTCGCGCAACTTGGCACAAGACTTTTTGTTGGAAATGTCGGGCCATGAAGACTTTCGCGAAGAAGCAACCAAACGCGATTTTATGAAGCTCACGCCTGCGCAGAAGGTTCACTACATCGCCAAATACACCGGCCCCAAGTTTGCGGACCGCGTCGATATCAGAAGCGATCCCGAAGTGTTCACCGAGTTTCGGCGCAATGTCCTGCCGTTCATCATACGTGGCTGTGCGACCGGCGGCTGCCACAATTCGATGACGAAAGAAGCGTACGGTTTTCGTTTGTTTAAAGACCCCAAACGTTCGCCCGCGACCATGTACGCAAACTTTGTTGTGCTTAGCGATTACGCCAACGAATCGGGCATGATGATCAATCGCAACGCCCCGCAGAATTCGCTCTTGGCGAACTACCTTTTGGAAGCCGACCAGGTCTCGGTTGAAAATCGCCATCCGGGGGATGTGAAGTATCGACCGCCCTTTAAGAATCGCAAAAACCCGCGCTATCAGCGCGTTCTCGACTGGATGGCAAGCCTGAAGATTCCGCAGGAAGACTACGGCGTGCGCTTAATCCCGGAATATATCCCGGAGAAATCACCCTTTGATGACGACGACAAGGGTGACAAATCCGATGAAAAAGGTGACGATGCGGATAAGCAAGACGATGGCAAAGATAAGCCATCGCGCAATCCTCGGGATTAGCGCATTCGGATGACACTGCACCTTTACCTTCAATCGGCGGTCGAATTTCCTTGACGAGAAGCCTGATAGCCGTAGGCATTGCCGGCGTGTTGGTGACCATCGTGATGGTCGTTTGGCGTAGAGTGCGCGAAGACAGACGCGTGGCACGCTTCGCGGCCAAATATGGCCTCAAGTCATTAGACCGCGGGCGCACGCGGATGCGTCGCGAATTGCAGGAGACGGCGTTGGCGCAGATTGGCCACAGTCGTCGCTTTCGATACATCTATTCAGCACCCAACGGCGTGCGTGTAGCGTCTTACGTTTTCGAGACCGGCACCGAATCGAATCGTGCGATGCACTCATGGCGCGTAGCCGTAATAGACGTCGAACATCTGGCCCGCTATGCCATTCTCACGTGCGAGCCGGTGTTGCTCGCGTCAGGGCGCTTGCGTCGCCTCACGCCGATCGAAGGGCTCTCCGCCCGCGATGACGATACGCCACGTTCGCCGCACGATTTTTTAACGGATGACGACGAATACTGGACGGGCATTCTGAGTATCGAATTGCGGCAGTTCTTCACGCAGCAATCGCGCGACCGCACCTGGGAGTTACTGCCGGGGCGCCTCGTTGCATACGAAGCCGGCGGGTTCACCGAAAATGAGGTGGTCGCTATTGCCGATCAGATGGCCCGTTGCGCTCATTTATTGGAAGACGCTTCGTCCTCATTAGCGGCAGAGTCGTTCTCAGAAGTCGCGGCAGGTTGAGATGTCGCCGGTGGTTTGGGCTCGCCTTTCTTCGCGGGCTCTGACCCGAGCCATTTGAGCGTTCTAAGAAGTCCGGCTCCGATCTGGCTCTGTTCATCGTCTTTCTCCGGCGGTGCAGGAATCAGTGCCGTCGGCACCGGATCGGAGATGGTGAGGGAACCAAACGGGTTACTCAGGTCTTTGCCGGGCTGTTCCTGCTCGACCGGCGTTGCCTGCATATTGGCGGTCAACGCATCGAGATCGAGGTTACCGACAGCGCCTGAGATATTGCCGCTGGTAAGTTGCCTCACAATCTCTGCATTTTGCGATCCGACCATCTTCTCATACCAGATAAGTTGCTGTTCGGCTTCCCGCTTCTTTTGTTCGAGCTCGATTTCTCGTTGCCTTTGTAACTCCCGCTCCAGTTGCAGCCGCTCTTCCTGTTCGGCAAGTCGTTTTTCCTGCTGTTCCAATCGATCCTGCGTACGTTGCCAAACACTCGAGAACGACTGCACGCCATACGCAACCAACGCCAATGGTAGTAAGCCCAACAAAAACACCAATGCGATACGCCGATGTTTGCGAAGCGCCTTGGTGAGGAGATAAACGCCGCTGCCGGTTCGGACGGAGATCGGTTCGTCGTTCAGATAACGTTGAATATCTGCCATCAACGCATCGACGGATTGGTAACGCTCGTCCTTAGATTTCTCCAGCGCCTTCATCACGATGGCGCATACTTCCGAGTCGAGTCCCGCATTTTGCAAATGCGATTCGTCCGCTTCGGTGCGGGCGATATGGTTCAACAGCTGACCCATCGACGACTTGGTATCGTAGGGCATTTGGTTCGTTAGTAACTCGTAAAGAACAACGCCCAGCGAATAGACGTCCGTGCGCACGTCAATGCCGCTCGGATCGCCGGCGGCTTGCTCGGGCGACATGTAAGCCGGCGTTCCGATGATCTGCGCCGTCAGCGACGTCGTCATATCGCCGAATGTACCTTGCTTCGCCAAACCAAAGTCCAAGAGGTTGGGCTTGCCATCCGACTGTACCAATATGTTCGATGGCTTCATATCGCGATGGATCACGCCGCGCTGATGGGCGTGCCGCATGGCTTCGCAGACTTTGCTAAACAGCGAGAGCTTCTCGCGCACGGTCGGGTTCGTCTTGGCGGCCCACTCGTCGAGCGGCATACCGCGCACGTATTCCATCGCGTAATACATGCGGCCATCGAACGTACCGCTGTCGTAGATGGGAATAATGTGAGGGTGTCGCAACTGTGCCGACAGCGAGATTTCGCGTTCAAAACGTTTGCGCGATTGGCCGGTCGCAAATGGGCCTTCCAGCAAGACTTTCAAGGCGACCTGCCGCCGCGTGTTGGTTTGTATCGCTTTGAATACGACGCCCATGCCGCCGCGACCGATGGCACGTTGCATCTCGTAGCCATCGATCTTCGGCAACGGAATATCGCGCAGGTCGTCGCCGTTGCCACGGCCCGGCACATCGGCCGGCAGCGTATCGTTATTCAGCGGGTCGCGCCCGGACGAACCGCCGATGCCACGTAAGAGATCCAGCCCGCCGAGATGATCGCGCAAGTCGTCCGCGAACTCCGCATGCTCGGAGATAAAGGCATCTTCCGTCAGATTCTCTCCGCTTTCGCGTCGGTCGAAAAACTCGTTGATGAGCCGTCCGATCGTCTCGTCGCGGGCGTCGTCCTCAGGAGAGCCGGCGGGTTGTTCGCTCCATTTTGCCATACGCGGGGTGGGTATTTCTCGCTTTCCGTGGTTGGTCCAGTTTGTCACCGGCTAACAATTCACAGCCTGGGTAGGTCGCCATTATTCGGTATTTCGGGCCGCCTACCTCTAAGTAGTAGCCTATCACAATATGGTTCCTCCCAAATTACAAAATATCCCGATGATTTGACTCGCTTTAACGCTTGCGGGTTTTGATAATGATCGAAAATCGCTATTATATAAGAAGTTACGGAAATTGAAGCATCGTGGCCACCCTCAGGGCAGTCTCGATCTGAGGCCGAAATGATGGAAGACGTCCAAAATACCCAGATTCTGATCGACAAGGCGCGCGAAGGGGACGACACCGCCGCCCGGCGGCTGATCGTGATGTACCACCCCCGGCTGCGAGCTCGCCTGCTGCGCCAAATGGACGCAGTGATGCGGTCCAAGATCGAGCCGGAAGACATTTTGCAGCAGGTTTATCTGGAGGCTTTTCGGGCCATCGAGCAGTTTACGTATCAGGGTAGTGATTCATTTCTGCGCTGGATGTACGCGATTCTGGATCGCAAATTGATCGACGAGCACCGTGCCATGCGCGCCGAACGCCGCGATGTCCGGCGCGAGGTGAACATTGCTCCGTCGAATAACAACCGCACCACGTACGTCGATCTGCTCGCCCGCGCGATGGCCGGTAGTGCGACGCCCAGCCAAGTCGTGCGCAAAGACGAGGCCCTCAGCGTGATCAGTGCCTGCGTTGCCACGCTGCCGGAGCATTACCGCGAAGTGATTCGCATGCGCTTTCTGGAAGGTCGCCCCGTTTCAGACGTCGCCGAACATCTCGATCGCAGCATCGGCTCGGTGCATATGATCTGCCACCGCGCTTTGAAGCAGTTGCGCGATCAAGCAGAAAAGTTGGGCGTATCGCAAGACGATTAGTAGAATACTTCCGGCACGTCATCGAAAAAGCCAGCACGCAGTCTCGATCATTGGTTCGAGAAATTTCGACAGCGCCTATCAGGCGATGCGCTACGAAATCTCATGAGCGATTCACGCAATCGACCAAAGTAACTGAGACGACTGGCCGTCGAATTTTTTGACGTATCGACGTATCGACGTTTATTTATACGCCGCAAAATCTGTGTACCCCTCCGGTCCATCCGCCGACCAAACCTTGGGGCTTGCGTCTTCGGCTAAAGGCCAGTCATTCGCAAACCGCGCCACCAAATCCGGATTGGTGATGTACGGTCGACCGTAAGCGATCAGATCGGCGTGACCGTCGCGAATCGCCGCTTCACCGGTCGCCTGATCGTATCCACAGTTTCCGATGATCGGCCCGTCGAAGACCTTGCGAAATTCGGCTAACGTCATCGGTTCACCCAACTCATGAAAGCCGAACGCCAAGCCATCCATCACATGCAAATAGGCAAGCCCAAATTTATTGACCTCACGCGCGTAATAGGTGTACGCCTCGCGATAGTCCGGCGAACCCATATCGTTGTACACGCCGTTGGGCGAAAAGCGCACGCCGACGCGATTGGCGGGAAAGACTGATGTGACGATCTCCAAAACTTCTTTTAAGAATCGAAAGCGATTCTCCAAGCTGCCGCCGTATTGGTCGGTGCGCTGATTGGTCTTGCTTTGCAGAAACGTATCAATGAGATACCCATTGGCCGCATGCACTTCGACGCCGTCAAAGCCCGCCGCCTTGGCGCGTTCCGCTGCCAGCTTGTAGTCATTCACAATTCCCGGAATCTCGTCAGTCTCCAATGCCCGCGGCGTTTCGTGGGGCAGCTTGCCATCCGGCGTGTGGATATATTCTTCATTGATCGCAAGCGCCGAAGGTGCCACTGCTGGCTTGCCGCCATGAAACGCACTGTGCGACGCCCGCCCACAATGCCACAATTGCAGAAACATCTTCGATCCGGCCTCCTGCACGGCCTTGGTGACGATCTGCCAACCATCGACCATGCCGTCGGTGTAAATCCCCGGCGTGTTGACCCAACCGTTGGCCTGTTCGCTGATCACCGTCGCCTCAGAAATTTGCAAACCCGCACCCGCCCGCTGCGTATAGTATTCGGCCATCAGCTCGTTGGCGGTGCGTTCCTTGCCAGCGCGAGCGCGTGTCATGGGGGCCAGCACCACGCGATTCTTTAGCGAAAGGTCGCGCAAGTTGAAATCGGTCAGCAAGGGGGAATCTTGGCTCATCGGCATGGGCTCCGAAGGTGATGTAGTTCGTCACCGCAACCGCGCGGCGACGGTGATAAGTCGGAGTATAGCGAGTCGATTGATAGGAATCTGCGACGCCGCAGACGCCTTGAGTATCTGTGCCACTAGGTGGCTGTCCGCTCCTTCTCCCTCGCAGAGTGAAGGCGACCAAGGCGGGAGCCTGAACGGCCTAGCGTGAGGGTTTCAGCCGGTGTGCGACACCCAAGCCCGCGAGCGTATCTCGCCAGTGCGCCGGGCTTCACCAAGATTTCACAACGCCCCTAAGCCCGTTATCGACTCGGCTTTTGGCCACGCGTAGAATACCCGTTCGATTCATGCCCCAACGCGAAGGAGTGCGGACATGGCAGCCGGCAATCTCGGAATTCAATCCATTCACAGCATCGACATCGCCGTGCGCCGGGCCGAACCTTGGGCCGACTTCTTCACGCGCGGCTGCGGCTTTCAAAACATCGGCGTCAGCACCGGTCCGACAGTCGAACGAACCGGCACTCGGCGGCACCTGTTGCAATGTGGCGACGTGCGCCTCACGCTCGCCGAAGCCGTACACGGCGGCTCCGATGTGCGCCGCTTTCTCGTTTCTCATCCCGACGGCATCGCGCGCTTGCGCTTGCAAGTCGAAGATGTCGCAGCCGTCGAAGCGCGCCTGATCGAACGACACGCCACGCTGCTCGATGGCATCGAACGCAGCGAGATCGACGGTGTGTTATGGCGCGAATTAGCGCTGGCGACGCCTATCGGTGATGTCGATATCAGCTTCGTCGATATCGAGAACGGCACGGCTCCGCTGCTGCCCGGTATGGAAGCCGTTGCGCCCTTCGATGCCAACGCCAACGCCGCGACCATCGCGGGCGTCGATCATGTTGCCGCCAATGTGCGCACGCTCATGCCGGTCATCGCGTTTTACGAACACGTGTTGGGCCTGCAGCGCTTTTGGGATGTACAGTTTCATACCGAAGACCTGCGCCCCGGCGTGGGCACCGGCCTCAAGTCGATCGTTATGTGGGATGATGCAAGCGGCCTTAAGCTGGCCACCAACGAACCGCTGCGGCCGCGCTATCATGAATCGCAAGTCGCCGCCGCCCTCGATGGTCATCGCGGTGCCGGTCTGCATCAACTGGCGTTCGCCGTCGACGATATCAAGACAGCCGTCGATATTCTGCAAGCCGCCGACTTCGAAATGCTGCCCATGCCCGCAGCCTATTATCACGACCTACCCCCTCGCCTCGACAAGCAGGGCATCAACAACCTGCCGTTGGCCACCGACGACCTGCGCGACCGTCACATCCTCATTGACGGCGACGCTCAGGGCTACCTTCTGCAAGCCTTCTGCCGCAACCCACTCCACCGCGCAAGCGACCATGAATCGGGGCCGTTGTTGTTCGAGCTGATTCAACGACAAGGCGCGAAGGGGTTTGGGGAAGGGAACTTTCGCTCGCTGTTTGAGGCGATGACGAAGGAGGGGTAGGGGTTGCTATTCGTAATGGTTACGTATTTGTAGGGTCCGCATCACGGACCAATATCAAGCGATTAGATTGTCACCTACGGTGATAGCAAAACTTGGCTTTATGCCCGCTCGCGCTCTTCCGAAAACTGTCCCCAATAGTTTTCGATTGCAATCTGGGCATTTTCGAAGCCCGAAAATTGCGACATGTAGCGGAGAAAGTGAAATACGGCACGCGATTGGGCGCGGTCGAGTGCTGTAAATCTCTCGAGATGGTATCGAAGCATGCTGTCGGGGAAGCTACTTAAATGCGTCTTGGCAAATTCGTAATCCGAAGCATGGTCCAGCGGGTAGGGGGTCAGGGCATAGACGATTGCACCATCTGAACAGGAGTCAGTCGTCCTAAAATTCTTCAACGTCCAAACCATATAGGCGGGAACGTAGTATCTGAAACTGGTTGGATCGAGGAAGCTGAGAGCCGAGTCATGCTGCGCGATACGCTCGTCGGGCACCTCTTGCCAATCGGTATCGCAGTCGAGTTTGCCTGCACGTTTGTATTCACCTTCGGGGCCGTAATCATCAACGACGTCAGCCTGACGCAATGACATGAGTCGGTACACGCCCGCAAAGGCGATCCGAATTTCATCGATAATTTCGTTTTCGATAACGTATAGCGCCTTGAAACTCCTCTCGCGCTCGTCCGCTTCGGCTACTGGCCGCGCGATATCCAGCCACTTTTTTTCGCATGCACCAAACTCATCAAAGTTCTTCTGTGCCTGCCATAAGCTAACGTCGTTCGAGTGCTCGGATTCATTGTCCGTAAAGGAATCCTCCCAACAACAGATCGGGCAAATCTCATACGTACCCGGCGGTTGTTTGGGAATGGTCTTGTATCCACAACATAGGCAGGCGAATGCCATATGGGTTACCTGAAACAAAGTTCAATGTATATAAGACACGCAACCTTGGGATGTCATGCTTGCCCTTCAACCCAAACATGAATTCGCGAGATTGCGATAAAGAACATCGCTGGGTGATACAGTCACTTACTGCGTCTACATGCTCACCTTGAAGGGTGAGCATGGCACCCCAGGATCAACGCTCGCAGAGAGGGGCAATCAGTTGGGTGTTCGTAAAACCAAGCTTTTTTCCCTCGCCGCTTCCCCAAACGCCACCTGATCCAGATTCACACGAATCACGTAATGAAGCGCATCCCACAATCCCATCGCGTTCTGACCAAGCGCAGCGATCAGTAGGCAGTTTTCGTTGGGAACATGCAAACAGCCAGTCACCATGCCGAATCCGGTGCGCTCGAAGATTTTGACGGCGGCGTCGCTGTCTTCGTCTTTGGTCAGAAATATCTGAAAATCATCGCCTTGCTGCCAGCGCAGAAGATAACCGTCGCAAGCTTGTATCGAATCTTTCGCCAGCCCCGGCTTCATCATCTCCGGAAGTTCGGCAGGCCGTTGGGTTTGATTGACCCGTTTGATGGGCGTACCCGTTTGTAAGTTGAGCGTGGTTTCGGGAAAGATGATCCCGCCGCCAAAATCACCCAGCGAATCTTCGTACACCACCACGCGCTGGTCGGATACCGTCACCGACCGCACGCTGTTATGCAGCGGCAGCAACATGGGCGGCATCGGTGTACCGATTGCTACAAGTTGACTGCCCGTCTGGTACACCCATGCGACGGAGTCGTCGCGATGCGCCAATGTTGCATCGTTTACCAAACTGCCGGGGGCAGCGCAACCAGGAAGCGTGAAGAGTGCAATGATAAACAGGCATTGGATCGCAATACGCATGATGAGCCTCCAAGCGAACGATTATACAGAAACTGGTGCTGCATGTGGTGGGTGGCATGCTTGCCCTTTAAGGCAAGCATGGAAGCTGGGTCGCGCCATGCCACATGCCCTCATCGAAAAAAACCGCTCGCCGAAGCTGCACACCCTACATCCTGAACGGTCGGCCTCGCTCGTCCAAGACGCAGCGACGCGCCGAGCAGGCCCGTTAGTTGGTGCGCGCGTCAATCGATTCCGTCGCCGAGGCGTTTTTGCGCACGTTTGCGCGAATTTGCAATTGTTCTGAATGCAACGATTGTTTGAATAGCCGAAGAGATGGTCCGCACAGCGAGACCCTACGATTAGCAACCACGTCCGCGCCAGCGTTATGATGGGCACGGCAAAATGCACCGTGTAATTTATTCCAGTCAAACGGAACGAAGAAATGACTCCCGAAGATCTCGAAGCCTTGTTCCTTCTCCATAGCGACATGCCGCGGCAGGGGCCGGGCAGTGACGATGCAACGCGTGACGCGCTGCGACGATTACCGGCGTTGCCGTCGAACCCACGCATCTTCGATCTCGGTTGTGGTCCGGGGGCTCAAACGGTGGTGCTGGCGCGCCATTTTCAAACGCCCATTGTCGCTCTTGATATACATGAGCCCTATCTGGCGCAACTGCGACACGCGGCCGAAGGCGCTGGGCTGAGTCAATACATAGAGACGTGCCACGCTCGCATGGAAGATCTCAACGAGCCGCTGACATCAATTGATTTGATCTGGCTGGAAGGGGCAATATATCTAGTTGGGTTTGAAGCGGGGTTGTGCATGTTTCGCCCCTTGTTGCGAGACGACGGGCTAGTCGTTGCCAGCGAAATCACGTGGCTGGAACACCCGCCATCGGAAGAAGCGCTCGCATTTTGGAACGTAGCCTATCCTGCGATGGCGTCGGTCGAGACAAACATTCGACGCGCGCGCGACGCGGGTTATGAGGTGCTCGATCATTTCGCGCTACCACGCTCGGCCTGGTGGGACGATTATTACACGCCGTTGCGAAAACGCGTGACGATGTTGCGACCACAAGCGCCAGCCGGTTCGGCCTTGGCCAACGTGCTCGATGAAGCCGAGCGTGAGATGGCGCTGCACGAGCGCAATAGTGACGCGTATAGTTACGTGTTTTACATCATGCGGAAGACGCAATAGCCAATGTCAGCTCAATCGTTGGGGCCTGTTTATCATGGTGCTGCATTCGCGCGAAGAATCGGTGGGTTGCGTAAAACCCACCCGACGCTCGAATGCCGCAGTATGTGTCTGTAACGATTTATGGATTCAGTAAGTCGTTCACAAATCCGGCTACGTCGCGACCGTTAATCAGACCGTCGTTATTGCGGTCGGCCGATCCGATATAGCAGAACGGATACAGCGCGGCGTAGTTGGCCGGGTCGAGCACGGCTTGTACGAACGGATCGATATCGTCAAGCGTGAGCGCGCCGTCGCAACCGGGGTCGTTGTCAAACGTTTGGGCGAGGAACAAGTCGACCGCGGCATTGGGGTCGTTGTCTTGACCGATGAATTCGACTTTGACTTGATCTTCACCATTCAAATGCGACTGTGTCATGCGCACTTCGAACGAACCGGCATCGACGATTCGGCGATCAAAGCAGTAGTTCATTTCCGAGACGTTGAGGAACGCGGTGGAGAGACTGCTGGTGTTGATGATGGTGAGGTTCGCGCCGGCTTGCACTGAAGGGGCGGTGTACGGCGGAATCACGATCGATTCACCGCGCGCGATGAGTTGGTTAAACGTCGCGCTGGGCTGATCGAACGTGACCAGCAACTGAATCGGATCGTCGCCGATGTTTTCGATCATGATGCCGTTATGCGAATCGAAGGGTGCGATCGACTGCGATGCCATTTCGCCGGGATCGAGCCGCGATTGAATGTCGCGCGTGAGCTTGAGTTGGAAGAACGCGGACGATGCGCCGTCTGCCAGCGTGACGCGGGCATTGAACGGCTTGACGGCATCCTGATCGAGATTGAAACCGATCTTGGTGCCGAAGCCGGGTTGGGACGGCACGTCGGGGGCGGCCAGCGTCGTTCCCGGCGGCGGTGGTTGCGGGACGAACGGGCCAACGCAAAAGACGTTGGCACCGAGCGTGAGCATGTTGTTGAATTCATTGCGACGGGCGGTGTTGTTTGCATGACCCAGCGTGACGCCGAAGAAGCGACCATCCGGGTGATCGACGCTGCCGACAAACGTAAGGCCGGCCGGTGGCGTGGAACCGCCCTTGATGCCGCTACCGTTAGGGAAGTCGGGCGTGGTACAACCGGGGACAGGGGCGGCATTGTTGCAATAGGTCGTGTTCGGGCTGCCGCAGATGTAATTTACGCGCGTAATCGGAAACGTGGTGGTGCGCCCGGCGATTTGTGCGACCAACGGATTTTGCATCGCGGTAAAGGCGAGCCGGGCCATGTCGTTGGCGCTCGAGACGTTGTCACTGGGCCAGTTACCGTGGGCCGCGCCGGATGGATTCTCGAAGCTGGCGCTGGGCATGCCGATTTGAGCGGCGCGCTGGTTCATCAGCGTGGCGAAATCGAAGATGTCCTGACAGGTGTTGTCAGTGCAACTCGAACCGGGGTTGATCAGATGGTCGGCAATCGAAAAGGCCGCGTCGTTACCGCTAGGGTACATCATGCCACGCAAGAGATCGCCAAACTGAATCAACTCGCCGGGACAAAGGTCTGCGTCACTGCCGCCGACCATGCCGCCGGCGACGTTGGCCGAGTCGCACATCGCCAGCGGAGCGGTATAGACATCTGTCAAATTTGCACAGGGGTTGCAACCGGGTTGGGTCGCCTCGGCGGCGATCAACAACGTCATGATCTTGGTGGTGCTTGCAAGTTGATGCGATTCGAAGGCCTTGAACGAAAAGACCACATCGTTGGTGCAGTTGGTCAGGATCGCGCCGCGACAAGTCATGTTCTGGACCTGCAACCAGGGCATGTCGATATAGACCTGGCCGGAATTAGAAGCCCCAACGCCCGAGGAACCGGGGAAGGGTTCATAGTCTTCGCCCGGCGCGCCATATGCAAAGGCGTGTCGCGTACCACCGGCGAAAGCACCCGCAGCGACGGCGGCACCGAGGCGGTCGCCAACTTCGGATACTTCATTGAGCACTTCCTGGTTATTGACGGTAGAGAAGGTCGAGAACACGGTGATGCCGGTACCGTCATCACGGGCCGGATAGATTCGGATTTGTCCACGGTCAGAAAGATCGCCGGGTTCGCCGACGGCGATGTCATCGTAGCCGTTGTCATTCCAATCGCCGAAGGCAAACGCGAATCCAAGTTCGTCGTTCGGACTCGACGTAACGACACTCACACGGTACGCATCGAGTTGTAGCAGTCCGGGGCCGGATCCCGGAACGATCCAAACATCACCATTACCATCGTAGGGTGCGCCGATCCCGAGGTCGGCATAGTTGTCATTGTTGGTTTGACCGGTGGCTAAGCTGTTGCCGAAGCGGGCATCCGTTTCACGCGTGCCGCCAAAATCGGTTACGTCAAACTCCTGATAGCCAATTACGTTTAGGCTGCCGATGGTGCCGTAAATGACTTCTACGACTCCGTGATTCAGCGCTAAGCTGGTGAGTTCCTTAAACGGAATACCCACGGCCAGATCGTCGAAACCGTCGTCATCAAAGTCGCCGCTGGTCAGTGCATAACCGAAGCGGGCATCGGGTTGTGCGTCGCCGCCGGTGTCGTCATCGGTCAGGATGAACGAAATGGCCGGGTCGATTCCGCTGGCAGAGCCCGAAAAGATCTGAATCGCGCCGGCGTTTGAAATCGTCACGGTGCCTTCGAGGCTCTCATCCCGCACGCCGACTGCCAGATCGTCGAAGTTGTCGCCGTTGAAATCACCCGCTGCAAGGGAGAAGCCGAAAAAGTCATTTGCTTCCGGATTGCCGGTTGCATTGGCTTGGCTGACGACGATGGCGCTGTCTTCATCGAGTCCGCTCGCCGAGCCGTAAATGATTGTAACGTTCCCCATGAAGTTGCCGGGGCCGTTCAACAAAGGGTCTTCGCCGGGCGCGCCGACGGCGAGGTCGTCAAAGTTGTCGTTGTTGAAATCGCCAACGGCAAGGGAATACCCGAACCAATCGTTTTCTTCGGAAGTGAAGTCGAGCGATAGCTGGGATATGAACCGCGCGTTGACCGTGGTTAAGCCGGTCGGGCAACCGTAATTGACGGTAATAGCACCGGCTGTGTTGGCATTGCCGATGTCATCAAAAGGCGCGCCGCTAACGAGGTCGTCGAAGCCGTCGTTGTTGAAGTCGCCCACGGCCAGCGCGCCGCCGTACCAATCGCCGCTTTCCTGGACGCCGCCGCCGGTTTCAGGACCTTGGCGCACAATGGCGAGGTGGGCAACCGCAGATTGGCCCGCCCAACAGCAGAGAATAGTAAAGAGAACGGCAGTGTAAAATGATCGGCGCAGCAACGGAGCATTCATTATGATTTCCCCAAAAATATTACCGCGCGCAGCATGCGTCACCATGACGATTCGGCGGCGTCATTGGTCGTCTTGGATCGCTAGCGCGATACGACGGCGCGTGGCTTCGAATTTCCCAAACACAATCGTAATTAACCCCGATTGATGAGGTTTGTGCAAGGAAATTGACGGGAAAACCTAAAATTCAGAGATATTGGTGGGTTGGGATTGGGGCGGCGCAGTTTCCTCAACATCCGTAGGGGGCACTGCCGCACCGAAAAAACTCGGGTACTGCCTACGGTTTCGCAATGCAATACAGGTACCGTTCCGACCGAATGAACAACTCGCCATTGCTGACAGCGGGGGTCGATGAGAACGCGCTGTCGTCACCTTCAAACGGGGGGTTATGGGCCGCGAGTTTGAATTCGTTGCCCGCGTCGATCACGTAGCTTTCCCCGTTGCGCGTGAATTGAATAATCTTATTACCCACGGCAATCGGCGAACTGTAATCGGCATTGGGAAAGCCGCCGGTCGGTCCGCCCTTGCGCGGTAAGCGTTCGCGATAAACGTATTCGCCATCCTTCAGTGACGCGGCAAAGTAGATACCGTTGCTCAACCAATACATTTGATTACCCACGATCACGGGCGTCACGATGCCTGACCGCACGCTGGATTGCCATACCTTGCGCGCTTTGTTGTTATCCAACTTAGGATCGCAACGCAACGCCAAGGCATGGCCCGCGCGGCTTCCCATGAGATAGGCGATTCCATCGTTGACCAAGATGCCGCCACACGCCGAATCATCGAGCGGTGATGGAGCCTTCCACAGTACTTTGCCGTCTTGTGGGTTAAGACTGAGTACTTCGAATGGCACGTGAACCAGCACTTGCTGCTTACCGTCGGTTTTGATGTCTGTCGGTGTGGCCCAACAATTGGTGAACTTTTTGTCTTTGACCGACCAACGAATTTCGCCGGTTTGTTTATCGATGCCCAAGAAGTGATTGCCGAGAATGCCGGCGTCGACGATTAACACATCGCCGAGCACGATCGGGCTCGAGCCGTCGCCCCAGCGCGCGGGGTCAGACTGTTGACCGAGTTCGGTCTGCCATTGCTGTTTGCCGTCTTTATCAAATGCGATCAGGCCGGAGCGACCGAACACCACATAGATCATGTCGCCATCGACGACCGGCGTGCTGCTGGCATAGCCGTGCTGCGTGATGAAGCCGCGATAGGGATCGACCTTGCCGTTGGATGGAACCGACGCGCGCCAAATTTCTTTGCCATTGCTTCGGTCAAAGGCGAGCAGGTGCCGTACCAAATCCTGCGGGTCGCCCGGTTTTTCCATGTCGATGCCGTAGCCCGTGTAAGCGGTGAGATACACCCGATCGCCCGCGACGACTGGCGAGGATACACCGCTACCGGGCAGCGCTGCGCGCCATTTCAGATTTTTGGCAGACGACCACTCGAACGGCGGGGCGTCGCCCACGACATGGCCGGCACCTTGCGGGCCGCGGAAACGCGTCCAATCGGCAGCGCTTGCCAGGTGGGTGGTGGCGAGTAAGGCGACAACGACGCTAAAGGCGATTTGTTTCATTTGATGGTCCTTCCCCAGCGGGAATGAATCGGCGCACACTTGGCGCGTTGATATCGGATTTTAATTCGTGTTCGATCTTACCGACGGATCGGATTCAGCGAATTCTCAGGATTCTTCGTCAGGCGAGCCGACCTTCGCCGTAGAAACCGCTTGCTGCCATCTTGGGATGGTGTATTCATCGATCACCTTGCCGGTGACGTCGATTTGCCGGGTCTTTAGCGAATCCGCCTCGACATCGATGACGGTAAAGCTGTAGGTGCCACCGATCGCGACTTCGAGCTGCGGCATGGGGGCTGAGCGCGGATCGTAGAGCTTGGCACCGCCCGCGCCCGTCGTGATATACACCACGCCGTTACCGGGTTCGACGATTTCCTGTGCGACCAGCGGATGGGTGCGTTCGTAGAGATGATCGTGACCGTTAAGGACCAGATTAACGCGATGCTTTTCCAAGCAGGGTACGAGGCGATCCCATAGCTTGCGCGTAGGGCCGTAATGTGCGTTGCTCCAGACAGGGTGATGGAAGAACACGATCTTCCAGCGCGGTTTCGTATCACTCAGAACGTTGTCTAGCCAGGCTACGATAGCTTGGTCGATTTCTTGTTTGGATAGATTGCTATCCAATGCGACGAAGCGAACGCAGCCGTAGTCGAACCAATAATGCCGCTCTGGTGTTTGGCCATCGGGACCATTGCGCGGCAACACAAAGTCGTCCAACAGGGGGCCGCCCTGATTGGAATGGTAGTCGTGGTTGCCGATCGACGGATAAAACGGCACTGCCGCAAGCGTGTCTGCGTAAGGCTGATAGAACTTGAGCGGATAGTCGGACGCCTCGCCATCGGGATAGACCAGATCGCCGGTGTGAACGATCAAGCGCGGCGAGAATTTTCTCATTTGTGCCGCGAGTTGGTTTTGCGCTTCGTTACCCATGCCGCTATCGCCGAAGGCGATCAATGAAAACTCGGTCGGCGGATCGGCAGCAGGATCAGGGGCGGTACGAACGCGGTGTTCGGCCAGCGTTTTTTTATCGCCATCAAGTATGCGATAGATGATTTCGGAATCGGGCTTTGCTTTGATGACGGAAGCAATGTGCCGTCCGGATTTTTCGTGTTTGATGTCGGCCGCAAGAATCTCTTCGGCGTCGGCGTAGGTGGCCTCGAAGGTTTGGCCTGCGTCGCCAGGTGCAGTCCACACAACGGAGAAACCCGTTGTGGTAACCATTTGCACCAACGGACCGCGCGAGACGGGTTCGTTGCTACCCGAATTGCGACAGCCCGCCAAGAAAAGCAGGCTGCAGGCAAACAGCCACATTGATCGAATCGGCATTGCTTTCATAACGAAGGAGTCTAGCATGTATCGCAGTAACGATGTAGTTGCTGCAGCGTTCGACATTTGATGCGTGTTTTGAATAGTCGCCAGCGCGGCCGCTGCGACAATCGGAATCTCGATAGGCAACGAAACTAGCGTTTACGCGACGCAGGAGATCGTCAGTATGAGCGAAGAAATGACCACGGATGCGCAAAAACTCGCACCCAATGCGAAACCCGCAGGCAAGGGGCCCGTGATTCTGGGTTTGCTGGTGCTGGGGGCCGTTGCCGTCGGGTATATGTATTTGCAGCAGGGCGCCATGTTTACGCGATCGGGTACGGTGGTGTTTGTCGATGTTGAAAAACGTATTGCCGAACTCGAGTGGCGCGAAGGCGATGGACCGGCAAAGACAAAAGCCGGCCAGGTACATGCAGATTGCAAGATCACGGTGAATGGCAAATCGGCCACCATGAAAGATATCCAAATCGGCGACAAGGTGACCGCACGGTTGGAGTATCGAAGTTATAAAGATGATAAAGGTGAAAAGATTCGCGAGTGGATCGTGCACGAGGCGACGATTACGCGTTAGCTTTTGAGATTGTTTGCGGATTGGGCTAGCGCGTTAGTGGATACGCAATGCATGCCGAAGGATTCCTTCATTGCTGCATTTGTCGTTGCCTTATTCACTTGCACCGGCTGTTGGCCGGTGCAAGAGCGCGTGGCCGATAACGCAGCGCCGCTGTATGGCAGGCGTGCTTTCACCTTCAGTTTACCGCCCAGCTAAACGCGGCTGCGGAATTTGTTGTAAAACGCGGCGATAGAACCCATCGATCTCACCTATGTTGGCTCGGTTCAATTCGTCCTGCAGGAATTCGGCTTTTAGCTCACGAAACTTTTGCGACTTAAGTCGGTTGACGATGATCGGCTGAGCTTCGGCAAATGGCGTTGTCACGCCGCCGCTGACGTCGCCGCATTTCACGATAAAGAATGAATCTTCCGTTTCGATAATGTCGCTGACACCGCCACGTGGCAATTGAAAGAAACGCGTGGAGGGTTCTTCCCAACGACCGGCGAGGGGTTCGTGAATCACGCCCCAGTCGCCGCCGTCTTCGGCCTTAAATTTGGAATACTGTCGCGCTACATCGGGAAACGATTTCCCCGAGTTCAGCGCCGCCTTGGCTTCTTGGGCGGCAGTCCGTGCTTGCTGCCGAGCGAGCGCGATCGCTTGTTTGCGATCCATGATGCGCGATCGATCGAGATATGCGGCCACGGGAATATCGATCATCAACATCTGGCGATGTTCGTCCGTTGTGAAGTCGTCACGGTGTTGATCGTAAAACCGGCGGATTTGTTTGCGCGTCGGGTCGGCGATCATGGGGGCCAAACGATCGCGTAGGTATGTTTCGACGATCAGACCGCGCCGCAGTTGGGCACGCACCGCTTCGCGATTGCGGCCCGATTGCACCAGTGCATTGGCATACGCCGTTTCGCGACCGTCGAATTCGCGACCGATGCGCTCCCGCTCCATTTTGTCGACGGCCAGATCGATTTGCGTTTCCATCTCGGGCGTGACTTGCGTCGAAGCGCGCCGGTAGATCAGGTGATTCGCCACTTGCTCGACCAGGCTTTCGCGCACAAGTTCGGCCGCTGCATCGACGTAGCGTCGGGGCGGCATCTCATGCGACCAGGCCGTTAGCTGCGGTCGAATCGGGTCGAGCACGTCTTCGGGTGTGATAAATTGGTCGAGTACTTCCAGTGTGTCGGCGGCGACCACCCGTCGATTGTTGTCGGGCGCATCCGGCGTCGACTCGCGATCGGGCTGGCTGTGATCGGTGAGATGCACGGATTGTTGGTGCTTCATCCGCTCGCGGTAGGCGGTGAGCGCATCGGCGGCTTTACCCGATTTGTCGCCGGATGACGCATTGCCGCCGGGCGTCCACCCGATCGAGTCACCACAACCGGCAAGCATACAAAGCGTTAACAGACCGACTGGTAGTTTGCTGCTGGACATATCGGCATTGTAAATCCGAGGAAGCCCGCCGCAATTGCGGAAGCCTGTGGATTGACACGACGTCAACGCGCGCCGAAGCTACCAGAATTGTTAGATGCCGAACGCGTTTGCCGAGTGCAGATACGTTGCCCCGAACACCTTGCCCGACTCCGTGAGCCTTCATGTCTAGCTCGTCACCTTTGCCACAGATTGCCGTGTTGCTGCCGTGCTACAACGAAGCGGCGACCATCGAGAAGGTCGTGCATGACTTTCAACAGGCCTTGCCCGAGGCGACGGTTTACGTGTTTGACAACAACAGTGACGACGGTACGGGGGCGATTGCCGAGAAGGCCGGGGCCGTTGTGTTCACCGAAAAGCGGCAGGGCAAGGGATTCGTCGTTGAGTCGATGTTCGAGCAGATTGAGGCGGATTGCTATCTGATGGCCGATGGTGACGACACCTATCCTGCCAAGCGTGCCCGCGAAATGATCGCACCTGTCCTGGACGGTAATGCAGATATGGTGGTGGGCCGGCGCATTGCCCGCAATCAGGATGCGGCGTATCGACGCTTTCATGTCTTCGGCAATTGGCTGGTCTGCAAGCTGATCAATGTGATTTTTGGTGCCAATTTGGGCGACATCATGAGTGGATATCGCGCCTTTAGCCGCGAAGTCGCCCTGAATCTTCCCATTATGGCCTACGGGTTTGATATCGAAACCGAGATGACGGTGCAGGCGCTGTATCGCAAATGGGTCATCGAAGAGGTGGATATCGTCTACGGCGAACGGCCGGAAGGCAGTGAATCCAAACTCAGCACCTTTCGCGATGGGTTTCGCGTTCTGTTTCGGATACTGAGCTTGTTTCGCTCATATAAGCCGCTGACCTTCTTCGGCGGCATGGGCATTGTGTTTTTTGTAATGGCGGTGGTTTCCGGTTTGATTGCCTATCTGACGGAATGGCCGCCGGGGACTGCTTGGCGTACGGCGCTGATTGTGATGGCGGCGACGTTGGTGGCGATGAGTTTGATCGCCGCCAGCATCGGCTTGATTGTACAGTTGGTGAACTTTCGCTTTCTTGAATTGGATTCGGTCTTGCGGCGGCATCGTCGGCGAATGGAAAAAACGCAACCGCCGCGTGCGGATAAGGAGCAATCGTGAGCGACAAAGCGTTACATGCAAGGTTGGAGCAAGCCTCCGCGGCGGCTTGTCGAGAACTTGGCATCGACGCGGTTACGCCGGAGCGCTTGAATGATGCGCTCGGCAACAGCGTCGATCCACAGCGTTTGCTGGACAGCTTGGCGGAAGCATGGCGCACCTCGAATGATGTGGCCAAGAAGATTTTGACCGAGCACGGGTTTGGTGCGTTGCTCGCGCGCTTGCAGGTAGATGCGGAGGCCACTGGCGCGGCGACCGAGAGCTTTCCGCCGCTGAGCGGCCAAAAGCACTACGACGTTGCTGACGGAAGTATTCGCGTGCTCGGGTTGAATCCGGCGTTTGATGATGCAGTCAGCGTCGCATCGATGGTTCATGAATCGGTACAAACACCGTTTGATGCGTTTCGGGCGCAGGCAGAGAGCGACCCGCTGGGCGTGTTGTATCGCAAAGCGCCTTTGGCTTATGCGCGCGATTGGTTAACGACCACTGGCAAAGAGATTGCCGCGTGGGTGCAGGAACAATTCGGAGACGTTGGGCCGAAATACGTGGTGAATAGCGGCATTGGTGCCAATGAGATGTTCAACTACTTCGTTGCATCGTTGGCGAACGAGCGCAATGAGAAAGCACCGCAGTGGTATTTGGTTAACTCACCGCGCGAGATGGCGAACTTGCCGCCAGATGCGCGCGTCGAGAATACGCTGTTTATGGAATTTTCGCGCAGCGGCATCACCGAAGAGACCGTCAAGCTGCACGAATGCACACCCGCCAATGCCAAGCGCATCGTGTTTTCGAATTCGGGAACCTTGCGCGAACTGGGTGTGCGCGATGGTAACCTGGTGCTCGAATTGCCGAGTGAAGTCTCGGGACGCTACGGTCGCAACAAAACGCCGATCCTGATGGCTCCCATGTTTGTTTGTGGCATGGACGTGGATGCGTATTGGCAACACATAGAGGCGGCGGCGCAGTCGTTTGATTTAACAAAGCCGGATGCGTTGCCCGCTGTTATGGCCAAGTTCATACGCCTGCAACAATTGCATCGAGGCGTGAACCATATTTACCTTGGCAGCAATGATGAGCGTTTGCGCTTCGCTGCTGATGAGTTTTGCCAATATTGGAACGAGGGCGTAAACCGAGACGGCAACGATATCACAATGTCGCGCTACCTCGGATTACCACGCGATTCTCACATGAATCTGGAGGCGATCCTCGGCACGGCCGAACACAAGCTGGCGATCTTCTTGTTACGCACGGGCGAATTTGCGGGTCATGACATGCTTTTGCCGCAAGCGCACCCGCTCGATCCAGACCATAAGGGGCTGTCACCGGCAGATGTCGATACGATTTTGGCACTGGCCAACATCCAGCGATGTTCGGAAAAGATGCCGACGTTGGTGATTGCGGTGCGGGAGCCCGACCTGCAGGCCTCTGCGTGGCTGGGGCAGTTGTGGGCGGACACGACGCTGGTGTATTCGCGGCTGATCGGCGTGGATCCGGGCAATAATCCGGAGGTGAAGGCGGTTCGCACGCGGGCGGCTGGTTGGCTGGCAGACAAATCTGCGGCGATGGAGTTGCTGGGCGGATTTCAATAGAAAATCACAACTTCGCGCGCCTAGTGTGAAAATCTCCGCCTGAGGTTAACCTGTTCTTAACAATTGGAGTGGTTGCCAGCTAACGCGCACCTGATACGCTTCCGCGTGCGGAGTGAACGCATGGGCAATCAAGCGGTTTACTTCGTCAGGGAAGGCGAGGCACGACGCGGTCATAGCGGGTGGGATGTCGCTGCAAGCGATAACCGGCCCCTACCTCTAGGGTTGATACCATCCACAATCTGCTCACACTGGCTCAGGCAGCGACAACAGCCCCCGCCGGCGAGATGATTGCGCCCACCTTCCTGTGGGCCATCCTCATCCTCGCCATTGGGATGCTTATGTGGGACACGATCGAGGTCGGTCGTAACGACGCGGCCAACATCGTAAACGCCGTGTTCGGCGCGCGGATTATGAGCCGTGAGCGCGCCGTGTTGTTGGCCGGGGCGGGCGTGATTCTTGGAGCAACGCTGTCTTCCGGCGTGATGGATACCGCCCGCAAGGGCATCTTTAATCCCGAAGTCTTTACGCTCTATCAACAGGTGCTCGTCATTTATGTGTCGGTGTATATCGTCGATACGATTCTGCTGTACGGCTACTCGGCCTTCGGCATGCCCGTCAGTACGACCATGACGCTCGTGTTTGAGTTGTTGGGGGCGTCGTTTTTTCTCGGCTTGGTATCAGGCTTGGAGCCGGTGCGCTGGGGTAGCGCCGGCAAGGTCATTAATGGCATCGTTTGGTCGATCATTTTGTCCGCCGTCATTGGATTCATTTTGATGAAGATTGCGCGCTGGGCGATCGGCAAAGACAGCACCGATCTGAATCGGTTGCGCCGTCACGGCACGTGGATCGGCGGCGGTTTGCTGGCAGCACTGACCTATTTCATGGTCGTCAAGGGCATGAAGGCCATTCCGGCTGTGGGTGACTTCAAGAAGTGGATTCATGAAGCCGGCATGGTGGACCTCGGCTTTGCAGACAAAGTGGGGCTGGGGGAAGTCGGCTTCGTCCTCGGCGCGTGGATCATTTGGGCGATTGTGATTCGGATTTATCTCGAATACGGCAAAGAGCGTTCGGCGCGACGATTGTTCCCGATCTTGACTGTCATTGGCATGGTGGCGATGGCTTTTGCGTTTGGGCAGAACGATTTGGCAAACTGCGCGGCACCGGGGTTGGCGGCGTTCAATCTGCGCGGCGCCTATCTCGACGGCACGCCGCTCGATGCGACCAACGAAATGAAGTTGCAAACGTGGGCGCTGTTTGGTTGCGGTGTGCTGTTGGTGTTTGGTATGTCCACCAAGCACGCGCAACGCGTTACCCGGGCCGAAGTCAATACCGGCAGCGCCGGCTCGGTGGTGCGAATTTGGTCGCCGCGCTGGTGTATTGGGTTGGCCAAGATGTTGCTGGCCGTTACCGGCCATCGCGAGCAGCAGCATCCCACCCTTGCGCCGCAAGTGACGACGCCTGCAGGCAAAACAATGCACTACGATCCGTTGCGCGGCGCATTGATTATGAGCGTGGCGGCTTCGGTTATCGCAACGGCGTCGGCGCTGAAGCTGCCGGTCTCCACGACCTACGTCGCCTTTGCTGCGGTGTTATCGACAGGCGCAGCCGACCGCATTTTCGCGGCGGGCGACGCGTCGCAGAAGCTCGGTCGATTTATCTGGGTCGTCTTTAGTTGGTTTATGGCGGCGGTCATCGCGTCGCTGGCCGCGGGCTTGGTGGCGGTGACGATCTACAAGGCCGAGGAACTGCTCGGCTTGGGCATCGTCGCGATTCTCGCCTTTTTGGGATTGAATTTCTTCATCCGCATGACGGTCAAGAAACGCTCGGATTTGCAAGAAACGCGCATGAAGGCCGAAACGGCGGCGCGGCGCGGTACGGATGCGAGCGACGATGACGACGATTAGCAATCGGTCGATTGGTGCAATGCCGCGGCTCGTGTTCTAATTCGCGCATGTATTCCGCAGCGATTTACGTTATTTCCGATTCTCGTAGCGCCGGCAATGCCGATGATCGTAGCGGGCCGCTGCTGCGTAGTTGGCTTACCGAGAATCAAATCGCGCTGGAAATTGATTCTTTCATTCCCGACGAGCAAGAGGACATCCGAGCGGCAGTGCTGTCGGCAGTTGCGCGCTGTCATCTCGTCATCACGACAGGCGGAACCGGCGTAGGGCCACGCGATGTAACGCCGGAGGCCGTAGTGCCGCTTTTTGACAAGGCGTTGCCGGGCTTCGGCGAAATATTGCGGGTGGGCAGCTATGAGAAAACGCCGCTCTCGATCATTTCCCGCGGCGGGGCGGGGGTCATCGATAAGACGCTGGTGGTGATGTTGCCGGGAAGCCCAAAAGGTGTACGGGACGGGCTCGATCTGCTGGGGGCAGCGATAAAACACACGCTGAAGGTGTTGTCCAAAGAAAAAGTCGATTGCCAGCAAGAAAATCCGCCGACGTCATAACATGTGGTTAATAGTGCGATGCCGTCACGCTACGCCTTGCCTTTTTTGAAACAGTGACCGTTCAGGATTAGTGCTACGTGTTTCCTATTCGCGATAACCTACCGACGCAGCACCCGTCTTACATCACGGTCACGTTGATCGTATTGAATGCGATTGCATTTCTGACGACGGGGATGGGCAGTAACGATTTCGTCGCGCTCGAGTACGGCTTCACGCCCAAGCAACTAACGGAGCCCGCCGCGGAATTCCAGCAAGGCGTGGCCAAGAACATCGTGTCGCGTATCCAACAGCAACTGCGGGCGAATAACGCGCGCATAACGCGCCGAGACGTTGCGGAACTCAACGAAATGGTCGCATCGCAGGCGAAAGCTGCCGCCGCGCAGTCGCCTTATCTGAAGCTATTCACCTGTATGTTCCTGCACGGCGGTTGGATGCACCTCATTGGAAACATGCTGTTTTTGTGGATCTTTGGCAACAACATCGAAGATCGGCTCGGCCCCATTATTTTTCCGGTGTTCTACCTGGGCACGGGGGTTGTTGCGACACTTATGCATGCCTATTTTGCGGGCGATTATGTGCCGTTGATCGGTGCCAGTGGGGCGGTCAGTGGTGTGATGGGGGCGTACTTCCTGTTGCATCCGATGGCACGCGTGTTGGCCATTGTGCCCATCGGCTATTACCCGATGACGGTCAGCATCCCCGCGTGGATATACATGATCTTTTATCTGGTGATTCAGAATCTCTATCCGGCGACATTTTCCGTCGGTAGCGGCGGCGTGGCGTATTGGGCGCATATCGGCGGCTTTGCGGCAGGGCTCGCCACGATCAAGTTGCTACCGCACCGTAGGCTCAGGCCGCAGCCGGTTATTGACGATGATGATGCCGATCTGGTGATTCGTTAACCCATATCGGCGTAGACACGCTCGCTATCAATACCCACGACGAGATGTCGAAACCAAGTGCCGCCGCGCGGTCGCGCGGGAAGTGTGACATGAAACCAGACTTCCAAGACGGCAGCGCTGCGTTCGTGATGGGCAAGGTAGGCACGCATCTGGTAGTAACCGCCTTCGTCGTCTTGCAAAAAGTCATCAATACGACGCGTGAGTGCTTTGAGATAAACTGTTCGTTGCTTGATGGCATACGCGCGCTCGTCTTCACCCGCGATGGCCACGAGGTGCTCGGCCTCGCTTTCATCGATGCATTCCAATCGGGTTAGAGCGGTTGCCAAATCATCCTGATAGACGTCGGCGTTGCCTTCCATGCCGAAGATGATGCGATCGGGATTGAGCGTTTGCGTGGCCACGGATTCAGTCGATGTGCATTTGCTGCATGTAATCGGCAGCCGCCGCGCGCCAGTCGCGCATTTTCTTGCCGGTGACGGATTCATAGCGGCTCAGGTCGAGTACCGAGTAGGCCGGTCGGCGCGCGGGGCGCGGAAATTCGTCGGTACTGCAGGGTTCGATTGCAGTATCAATATCGGGAGTATGTTCCAGCAGGTATTGGGCGAAGTCGTACCACGTACACGATCCGCTATTTGTGACGTGGAAAATTCCCGTTGTCTGGGCGTCGATCAGGTGAAGAATTGCCGCAGCCAAATCGGGGGCAAAGGTTGGCGCGCCGTGTTGATCGTTCACGACCTTCTTGAGTTTGCCCGCGCGGGCGAGGTTCAGTATTGCCGCTGGAAAGCAAGGCCCATCAAGCCCATACACCCAGGCGGTGCGCACAATGGTGGGGTTTTGATGATGCTGCATAACGGCCTGCTCGCCCGCCAGCTTTGATCGTCCATAAGCGGAAAGCTTCGCGGGCGGCCCCGTTGTCGCATCAGCGGCAATTGGTTCGCAGGCGGTGCCATCGAAAACGTAATCGGTTGAAATGTGCACCGTGTTGGCACCCACTTCCGCCGCTGCAGCGGCGACGTTACCGGCACCGCTACCGTTGACCGTGGTGGCCCATTCTTCGTTGGTTTCGCAGTCGTCCACTTTGGTGTAGGCGGCGCAATTGATGACCCAATGCGGGGCGTGCTTCTTTATGTTCGCCTGCACGGCATCAAAAGAGGTGATATCAAGGTCGGAGCGCGCAAGGCCTATACATGTCATATCTGAGCGTTGCGCGATGAGCGCACACAAGGGTGTGCCCAGCAGTCCGGATGCACCGGTCACCAGTACGCGCATGTTGTCTGTCGTCGATTGCGACTTATCCATCGACTGCAGTGTAACCGCGAATGACAGCGAGGGTTATTCGGAGAATCGCCAATTGGGGATTGCAAAGCGCGCTAGGCCGGTACATCTGCCGGTGGGTAAATCGTGCGCAAGGCCGTCACAATCATGCGGGTGGCGCTGGATTTATTGAGCGTGTAGAAGTGAATTCCGGGTGCACCGCGTTGAAGCAAGTCGAAAGATTGTGCCGTGGCGTAGGCGACGCCCAATGAAATCACGTCTTCGATTTTGTCCTTGTAGCGCTCCATCTCGGTGATGAGCTTCTGTGGCAGCGACGTACCGCACATATCGGTGAAGCGTTTGATTTGCTCTACATTCGTGATCGGCATGATGCCGGGGATGATCGGCAGACCAATGCCAGCCTTGCGCGCTCGCGCGACGAAATCAAAATAATACTGATTGTCAAAAAAGAGCTGCGTGACCAAAAATTGTGCGCCGGCATCCACCTTCTTCTTTAGGTTCTCAAGATCGCGGTCGAGATCGCGTACACCCGTGGGGCCGACGCATTCAACATGGCCCTCCGGATAGCAGGCACCACCCACGCAAAAGCGATTGGATTCACGCACGAATTCGGTGAGTTCGTTGGAGAAGGCGAAGCCGTCTGCGGGAGCGACGAACTCTTCTTCGCCCTTGGGCGGGTCGCCGCGCAACGCCAACACGTTTTCAACGCCCGCCTCGTGCAATCGATTGAGAATCGAGGCGATTTCTTCGCGCGAGGAACCAACGCAGGTGAGGTGCGCCATCGCTGTGAGCCCGTGATGCCGCTGAATTTCACCGACAAGGTCGATAGTACGGTCGCGGGTGCTGCCACCGGCCCCGTAGGTGACTGAGACAAAGGTCGGCCGCAAGTCGCGCAATCCGTGAATGGTATCGCGCAAAGATTCGAGTCCTTTCTCCGTCTTGGGTGGAAAGAACTCGAAAGAAAACGACGGGCGTCCGGTGGAAAGCAATTCGCGAATATGCATGTTGGTCTGGTTCAGAGTTGGGCGAAACGCGAATGGGCCGCCGGATGCTGTCTGCCGGCGGGCTCCATTTCGCAACTCAATGTTACGGTTAAGCGTCCTTCTTCTCAGGCTGCTCTTTGTCGCCGTCTTTGTCCTTATCCTTATCCTTGTCCTTTTCTTCTTTCTGTTTTTTGGCCAATGGTGAATCGGCGGGAACTTCCTTCGCTAACTGCTTCTCCAAGCTGGCGACGAGGTCTTTATCCATCGGCTTGGTGCGCGGGCCGAAGCGATCGATGACCTTACCATCGCGATCGATCAGGAACTTGCCGAAATTCCATTTGATGTTGCCGCCATGATCGTGATCGGCCTTTTTGTCGGTCAGATATTTATATAGGTCGCACTGGTCTTTGCCTTTTACCGAGATCTTGCTGAACATCGGAAAGGTAACGCCATAATTCTTGCGGCAGAATTGTTGGATCTCTTCGTCGCTGCCAGGCTCTTGTCCGAGGAAGTTGTTGGCAGGGAAGCCCAAGATTTCAAAGCCCTTGTCGTGATACTGGTCGTAGAGCTTTTGCAAATCGTCATACTGTGGGGTGAGGCCACACTTGGAGGCGACATTCACCATAAGAATTACGTTGCCATGATACTGACGCAGGTCTTGCTCTTTGCCCTCAATATCGTTCATTTTGAATTGTAAAGCGGGCATGGAGGCTTTCTTCTCTTTCTTGGGCGTTTGTTCTTTCGATTCTTTCTTGGGGGCGGGTTTTTCAGGATTGGCACAGGCCGGTAGGGCAATCAGGCACGCCACCAGGCAACTTGTGTAAATGGATTGTCGAAAGTTCTGCCATTGCATAACTTTTTTCCTTTCATCATTGAGTTTCAGACGCATTTTGCGTGGCGGCTAAGGCATCGTCAATGCGATGGACCTTTTGACACGCGATTAGCTTCAGGTTTACGCTTCGATTTATGACTGTAACTGCAATCATCCCTGCACGGTTCGCATCGACGCGACTGCCTGGCAAGCCGCTTTTGGCACAGACGGGCAAGTCGCTGGTACAACACGTCTTCGAACGCGTTGCGGCTGTCAGTGGAGTGAATCAGGTCTTGGTTGCCACCGACGACGAACGGATTGTAGCTGCGGTACAGTCATTTTCCGGCCAGGTGGTTATGACGCGCAGCGACCATCCCACTGGAACCGATCGCATCGCCGAAGTCGCCAGCGAGCTCGATACCGACTTGATTCTGAATGTGCAGGGTGATGAGCCTGAGATCGATCCCGATCATTTGCAGGCGCTGATCGAGAGAATGGGTGTTGGGGCGGATATGGGGACGTTGGCGTGCCCTTTTCCGGCAGACGCCGACCCCGCGGACCCTAATGCAGTGAAAGTGGTGATCGATCAGAGGGGGCGTGCGTTGTATTTCTCGCGGGCACTCATTCCTTTCCCCCGCGAGCCACAAGATGCGGTTCACCCGTATCTGCATATCGGCGTCTATGCCTACCGCCGCGAATTCTTGTTGAAGTATGCGACTTGGCCGACCACGCCGCTGGAACGCTGCGAGAAATTGGAACAACTGCGCGCGCTGGAGAACGGCGTCCCGATCGAAGTCGTCACGGTCTCTCACGCCGCCCCTGGGATCGACACGCCGGCGGATTACGCGGATTTTGTCAAGCGCATGACGCGGCACGGGTAGGGTGTTTCAAGTATCCGTCTCAATTCGATCCGGATGGAAAAGCAGGGCTACAAGAAATATAACGCTGCAATGCTCAGTTTGAGATAGCTAATCGAGGAGTCGTGCCGGGCGCAGACCGACGGTGGGGTGGCGGTAGTTGAGATCGGCACTACGACGCAGCAGCGACGGCGCTGTGGTGAATCGTGTTTGAAAATCTCCACCGCGAATAACGCGATACCCGCGTTCGCCCCAACCGGTAAGTCGACGACCGGTAAACGAATCTACCGGGTGATCAAAATGCGCAAAAGCATCTTCGCACCATTCGGCAACATTGCCGGGCATTCCCACGAATCCCAACGCATTGTTGGTGCAGCGGTCGACCGGTTGATGAATATTGCGAGCTGCGGACATGGGTGACTGCGAATCGGCTACCTTGCCAAGTTCGTGATTAATTGCGCAAGCGAATTGCCACTGCGCTTCGGACGGTAGTTGACAACCCAATTGCCAAAGCACTTCGTAGGCTTCTGTCCACGAGATATTCTCAACAGGATGCAAAAGATTAATGTCATTCAATTCGAACTTGTCAGGATGGTAACGGCTGGGATTGTTCAGTAGGTACTCCTGCCATTGGCCTTGGGTCATTTCAAACTTCGACAGAAAGAATGGATGTATTGGAAGGTCATTAAGAAATTGTTGGTCTTCTGGCGTGATTAACTCTGTGGGCGGTCGCTCTGTTTCAGGCGCACTTAAGGGAGGCGGGCATCCCATGCGTTCGGGGCGACCGGGCAAGAGGACAAATACCATCGCGCTCTTTTCGGTCATAAATAAACGCCCGTCCTGGTCGCGCTGAGGAACGTCGCCGGTTTGTAAATGAGCGAATTCCCACAAACCCGATTGCGGATCGGGACCGAGCGGAATCAACCCGATTTGTTCCTTAATCCGTAAGCCACGATAAATTGGAAATTGTGTACTGTTTGCGATTGATGCAATGGCTTCATCCCATTGCGCGCGTTGATCTTGGATCGACTTTTCGTAAACGGCTTTGGCAAAGCGTAATCGACGGCGCATGCTGGCAGTATCGCCGATAATCGGTTCGAAGAATTCGCTGAGATCAATGACAAGTTCGACCAGTACTTCATGTTCGACCAGGTCAGCCGGATCTTCGAACCGACAAACGTGCTCACGCGGAATTTGATAGAAAAGCAACGTGCTCTGATCATTCAGACGCCACAATTCTGACTTGATGACATCCCTGCGTCGCTTGTCCTCCGGTGAAAGCTGCTCCTTCGATTCGATCGAACGCAGTTCTTTTTCGAGCGCGCGAACCCGCATTTTGATCTCGAAGCGCTCTTCCGTTCGCCGCGTCGTTTCAAGATCGCCCTGTTTGTAGAGATTTTTTTCACTCGCGCGGGCGTGCAGTTCGTCAAGTTGGGCGCGATACATTTGGTAGCGCGCCCGAAATGTCTCGGCGCGCTCAAGCCAATCTTCCATGGACTGGATGTTGGCGGGTATTGCCGGGTACAAGCGGTCGGCTTCCGCCTTCATACGTTGCAACTCGCGCACATCGGCTAAGCGACGAAAATCAGCCAGTCGCTGCTGCGCCAAACGGGATGACCGCGTCGTTAGCACCAACGCAAGCAACATCACGGTAAATACCGCACACAAGCTGTAGGCGAAAGATCGATTGCGGCGGGCAAACTTCTTGATTCGGTATCCGGCGCTCGCAGGCCTTGCCTGAATGGGTTCGTGATTGAGGTACCGTCGGATGTCGGATGCAAAGTCGGCGGCCGACTGATAGCGGCGCTTGGGTTCTTTCTCCAAGGCCTTGAGAACAATGGTTTCCACATCACCGCGCAACTGACGGTCCAACAGACTTAGCCGCGTCGGTTCTTCATTCTGAATCGCCGCGATCGCTTGCGGCATCGAGCGTCGGTTGACGGAGAACGGATGGCGCCCCGTTAGGATCCGGTAGCCCAACACGCCCAACGAGTAAACATCGCTACGCGCATCAATCGCCGTCGGCTGATCCGCTACTTGCTCGGGACTCATAAACGGTAATGTGCCGACCATCTTGCGCGCTTCGGTGACCATTGTACCGGGGCCGGCGTTGGCTTCGGTAACGCGTGCAACGCCAAAGTCGAGAATCTTGGGCTGCGCGTCGGCGGCAACGAGAATGTTGCTGGGCTTCAGGTCGCGATGAACGATCTTTTTTTGATGGGCGTGATCGACGGCATCGCAAACCTTAGCAATTAGCATCAAACGATCGTGTATGTCGAGCTTCTGTTTGTCGCAATAGTCGGTCAGTGGCAGTCCATCGACCAACTCCATCGCAAAAAAGGGCTGCGGCCCAAAGCCGAGATCGTCCATGCCTGCTTCATAGATCTGCGCGATACCGATGTGATGCAGCCGCCCCAGTACCTGCGCTTCGCGCTCGAAGCGACGCAGCATCGCCCCGGTCACCATCGTCGCGCGCAAGACCTTGAGCGCAACTTCGCGTTCCGGGCGTTCCTGGCGCGCACGGTATACAATTCCCATGCCGCCGCGGCCTAACACATCGACAATATGAAAGTCGCCAATTCGTTCCGGACCCTTACGATTGGCCTTCTCAGCATCGTCGACTTGTCGCATGACATCCGCGATCAGCGATCGATCGATTTCTGGCGGATGGCTGGCCATAAAGGGGTTTCTCAGGAATCGGATTTGGTGGGTAACGGTCGGGAGAAGCTAAAAAATCGGGAACCCGTGCCCATGATGGTTTCCAGTTTGCGCAAGGCACGAATTCTTAACAAGTGCACAGCACCTGAGGTACGCCCCATCTCCTTGGCGATGTCGCTTACCGAATGACCATCCAGGAAGTGCTGCTTGATCACTTTGCGGTAATCGGTGGGCAACCGTTCGATCTCGCTTTCGAGCAAGGCGCGAACTTCATTCATAGCGGCATGTCGCGAAGGGGTGGCACCGCCTTCTTGAAATATGCCAAACAGCGCCTCGGGTGAGTCATCTGATGAGGTACGTTCGATGCGCTTGTCGGGATGAGGACGCTTGGCGCGCTCGAGCGCTTGAATCGCATCACGCAGATTATTGTTGGCAATGCGACGGAGCCATCGGCGAAAGGATGGTCCGTTGCCGGTGAAGCGATCGATCTGTTCGAACGCCTCAAAGTACGTGACTTGCATCACGTCATTGGGCTCGAGCACCGATTGCCATTTGGGGTTGATCTGCAGGCCAGCCCGCACGATGGGGCCGTGACGCAGTAGCAATTCACCCAGTGCTTCTTTGTCGCCGCCTTTGGCGGCAACGAGCAGGCTTTCATCCGTCTTGGCGTCCATTACATCAGTGTAGCATGACGGGGAAAAAAACGCCCCCTGAAAGGTCGTTTATTCCCGTTCGGCACGAATCAGAAACACATCCTCGACGGGCATCTCACCATTTAGCTCTACTGCGGCTATGGCGTCCACAATATCGAGACCTTCGATCACCTCGGCGAAGACGGTGAAGCCGCCGTTCTGGTTATCGAGATTATCTGAGTTGTCATCGAGATTGAAAAAGAACTGCGACGTTGCCGAATCCGGATCGCCGCCGAGTTTGGCCATGGCGAGCGTACCACGCAAGTTGCTGCGATCGGGGCTGAACTCGTTCATAATCGGGTCGCGCAAGCCCTCTTGCGGAACCATCCCCGGTAGGAACCCGCCGCCTTGCACGACAAAGCCGGGGACGACTCGGTGAAAGATCGTGCCGTCATAGAAGTCGTCTTCAACGTACTGCAAAAAGTTTTCGGTCGTGATGGGGGCGTCTTCAACTAGATCAATGACGATCTCACCTAGCGACGTAGTCAATCGAACGCGATCCGGTGTCACGACTCGGATGCCGGATGCCAACGTAGCCGTGTTACCGTCGGGATTGGCAACCTCAATCGTATATTCGCCCAGCGCGGCACCGTTGAGGTCAAAGGTCGCTAACAGGTTCGTCATTGAGACAAATGTCGTCGTCGTCGCTTCGATACGGTTGGAGCCTTGCACCAACGTCGCTACGGCACCGTCCTCAAAGTTCTCGCCATCGATCGACACATCGCTCACGATTGAGTCGACCTCGCCGATCTCGGCATCTGCGCTACGTACAAACGGTTCGCTGCCGGTTACATCGACGACTTGGCTGCTGGTCGCCGTGTTACCCAACGTGTCGCGGACAGTGAGCGTGACGGTGTAGTTATCTGGGACGGCGTATAGGTGCGAGACAGATACACCCTGTTCCTCATCGCTGCCATCGCCAAAGTCCCAAGTAAAGGTGAGTTGATTCGGCGCTTCTTCGCCGTCGAGCGTTCCTTCACCGACAAAGTTGAAGCGCAAGCGATTGTTGGCGTCTTCCGTCGCGGTGAAGGACACGCCGGGCGTACTAGCAACGAGAACAATGAGTGATGCCGTTGCAACCGCACCGTCATCGTCGGTGACGGTCAAACGAACGGGATAGCGTCCGGCACGCGGAAATTGGTGATCGACCGTTATTCCGGTGTCGGTGGCGTCGTCGCCAAACTCCCAGGCGAAAGATGCAATGGTGCCATCGGGGTCGTTGCTCGACGCGGCATTAAAGCGCTTGGTTAAGGAGACGGGGTTGTCGTCATCATCAAGTACGTCAGTGCTCGTGAAACGCGCAGTCGGCGGACGATTATCTGCGGCGACAGTTACCGGCAACTCGGCAATGGCAAGCAACGCTGCCGGCTCTTCGAGGATCGGGTCGCCTTCGGAGAATAAAAAGGCGCGAACGGTGTAGGTGCCGTCATTCGCAAATTGGTGCGATACCACTTTGTTGGTTGAAATGGCGCGCGCGCTCAATCCGCTACCGTCACCGAACTCCCATGAGATACGCACCGCATCGGGGTAGCCACGCAGATCGATATCAAAACGCATGCGGCGCGCGGGTGCGTCGATGTACTCAGCGAGCAATGCCGGTGGGGTACGACCATCGATGCTGGTGCCGGGGCCGATGGCATCGCAGCCGTCGACATTCATACCCATCCAAACAGTGAGGGCGAGCGTAAGGAAGCCTAACGATTTACGTGTCATGAACAGTCCCCTCCAAGGGATGGCTGTCGCTGATGGTGGTAGCAAAATTCGCTGGACTGCCCTGACAAAGGCCGCTCGGGCTCTGGCCGGGCAGCACAGCGTAACCAATGGTATGCAGCGCAGGGGGGCTGTGTCAGCAGTGCAATCTTCGCAACCCTGTCGAGGTGGGGGCGTATCGGACATCGGGGTAACAATAAATTGCAGAGGGCGGCGATCAGCTTGCATCAAAGCTGATTTTGGGGGTGGTTACCCATTGGGTTTACCCAGAAGTGGGTAAATCTCAGGCAAAACGGACCACCCCGACCTGCGTGCAAGTAGAGAGCAAGATGAATAGAGAAATTCTTTAAAATCAATATTTGCAGGGGGTTATAGTCTATATTTCGAAGCAAAAATCGATGGCCCGGCCGATTGGCATGCCGCCTGCACCTACGACTTTCGTCAGGCGGTTAACTTGGCGTGTTGCCAAGTAACACCAGACAACGGACGCCTCGGATTGAATCCGAGGGCGAAACCGGAAAAAGCCACCAGCCGGCGGACAATGCGGTGATTTGCTGGTTGGTGTCAATCGTGCCCGGCCCACGTGTGTGGGTCGGTTGTGTGTGACGGGGTGGGCTAGAGTGCGAGGCTGGCCCACCCCGCTTTTTTTATGCGCACTTAGATGGGCCGAGCCCTCAAGAATCGCGTGTTCATGCCTTCGGCACCTACGCGTACCCGGACGTGGCATCCACACGAGGGGCAGTGACCTTCATAGGCCTCGGCATCTGTCGCTCGATAGATTCGCTGATACACATCGCAACATTCGAACTGTACGCCGATCCACGGACGCTTGGTAGGGCGACCTTGATCGTGCGTTACCGGCTCCAGCCCGGATGTCTCGACGATATCGAGCCGTTCCGATTTCTCATTTGGTTCGATTGGGGCCGTCATTAGCTCATATATCGGCAGTCCCGTGTCATGTAGTTGGATTGGCGCAGGTACACTCCTTTGATGACCTCAACGCCCATGCTGGCTGTGGCGAATTGCGGTTTTATGGACAGCGACCTTGAGCTTGCTACCATGCCGCCATGGATCAAACGAGCACCTTAGGTACGCAGACGGCCCTCCCTATGAGCAACCAACCACGAACCGTGAAGTTTTTGGCGTCGATTCTGGCGGGTGACCCGCTCAACCTGATCGAGGCCATTCGCGTTGCCGAGCGCGCAGGCGCCGACATGATTTCGCTCGACGTCTCCGATGGCCACTTCGTGCCGACCATTAGCTTCGGTGAAGACGTCGTACGTCGAACGGTCGAGTCGACATCGCTGCCAGTCGAAGTGCATCTGATGGTAAGCCGTCCGGACGACTGGATCGAGCGGATGGATGGCAGCGGTCATGCCCAAATGCTGTTTCATTTGGAAGCCAGCAGCCGCGCGATGGGTGTGGTGAATGCGATCCGCCAGAAGGGCGTGAAGCCGGGCGTTGCATTGAATCTCGAGACACCGATTAGTGCGGTGGCACCGATGCTCTCATACATCGATAGCGTGTGCTTAATGGGAATTGTTCCCGGATTCGCGGGCCAGAAGTTGATGGATACGACGTTTCAAAGGGTGAGCGAGTTGCGCGAACTCATAGATAAGACCGGCAGCGCTGCGACGATCACCGTGGACGGCGGCGTAAAGGATCACAATGCGGTGCAACTGGTGGATGCGGGGGCGCATTGTCTGGTTATGTCGTCGGGCATCTACGGTGCGGCTAATCCGGAAAGGTCGTTGCAGGAGATTCGCGACCGTCTCTGATCAATAGTGTGGAGAGACGATAAGACCTAATTAGCAACGTCGGCGGCGGCCAGTGCATCAACGCTGGTGCAGTTTCATGATCGGTCCAAATCTGAGTCGATTTCTTTGATATTCTGGCGCACTTCTGCGCTCGCTGTTTCGTCCACAATGCCCGCGTGAATCGCCCCGCAAAAGGCACAGCCGTAGGTCCGGTGCTTTTCATCCGTCTTGGGGAATCGGATCGGCAATCGCAACCCACATTCGACACATTTGATTGTTGCGTTCGGGGCCTGCCTCGAACTCATTCACTCGACCTACTCTTGGGATCGGTAGGGTTCGGAAATTTTCCGAAGGTCACCAAATTGCCGGTAGCGGAAGATAACCTTAATGACTCAAAGCTATCCCAAAACTTCCCCTCCCTTGCAGGGAGGGGTTAGGGGAGGGTTGCATTTCCTAGAGAAATCCACAATTTAGCAAGCACGCAAAGTGTGAGAAAAAGGTTTTGGGATAGCTATTAAATCGACTGCCGCGTTCCGGGTACTTTCGGTTCTTTACGTCAGAAGTCGGAAAAATTTAGAGAATGTAATCCCGTTTTCGCTACCGCGGGGGGTGGTTTCCGATATGGCAGGACGATATAATAGTGTCGGTTTTGTTCGTGAATCCTCGTTCGCGAAATTTTTGTCGCGAACGAGCGGTCAAGGGGGCAATCATGAACACACGCGAGAAATTTATTGCGACGGCAGAGCGGCTCGCAGATCAGCGTGGCCCGCGCGGCTTTGGTTTGGATGCGGTCTTAAGTGAAGTCGGCGTGTCGAAGACCACGTTTTACAAGTATTTCGACTCGAAAGATGAGCTGTCCGCTGAGGTGGTCAACCAGTGCACCGAGCAACTGATCAACGAAATTCGCGAAGAGTTTGCCCAGCGCTTCGGCAATGAGCCCCGCGACTGCCTGTGTAATATCCTGCCGATTTGGTTGCGAAAGATTCGAGAAAAGCACTGGAACGGTTGTTTGTTCTCAAAATTCTGTCATGCCTATCCCGACGATCAGGAAGCGCTGTTCGCAATGGCGCGCGTATTTCCGCGCACGGTGCGCAGCACCATTGAGGAATTTGCCGCCAGATTGAATGCGGAGAACGCCGATCAGCTCGCACGGCAGATCACGATCGTGCTGCAGGGGGCGGCAACGTTTGGTTTCATGTTCAATGGGGAAGAACACGACCAACGGTTCGAGGCGGATGCTCAGGCGTTGATCGAGCAGTTGGTGATGATGGCTGGCAAGGCCAATGGTTAAGTTGGTATTTCATTTTAGCTTGCAGTTTTAAAACTAAGTTAGCACTTGGCTGCTCAGTAGAGGCAAGTGCAGGCTCGCGCGTTTAGCGAAAGACGGATACGGTTCCTGCGGCAGCTATGTAAAGGGAGTCGACGAGAAGACCGTGTTCTACGCCTCCCCCATTTGATTCGTATAAGGGCTGCACGGTGAGACATTGATGACGCGTTACTCGTGAAACGAATCCAGAGTCCATTAATTGCGATCCATATGCTACGCGCGACATCCGTCTAGCTTTATTGCAAGCTGTCGTTTTTTGGGCAGGTACTTTTGGTTCCCCCTGCAGATAGGTATCGGGTTAGTAACTAGAATTTGCGCCGCCTAAGTTAAAGGCGAGTTATGAGAAGGGTGGATTTGGAGCAAGGAGCAGCTCGCGATGGACACGCGCGAACGGCTGATGGCCGCGGCGGGTAACTTAGTCGATCAGTTCGGGGTGCACGATGTCGGATTGGATGTCATCCTGCGCGAGGCGAACGTCTCGAAAACCACATTTTACAAGTATTTTGCGTCCAAAGACGAGTTGGCTGTCGCCGCAGTGGAGAACTGTGGTCAGACAGCAGTGGCCAAGATCAAATCGAAATTAGAAATTGGCGGAGGCTCTTCACTCGAAGAGGCTTTGGTTGAGTTCTTTTATGCGTGGGATGATGCGTTATTCTCGTCTGAATTAGAGGGATGTTTGTTCTTTAAGGTTTGCTCCGAATATCCCAATCCCAATGACGCGATGCATCAGGCGGGGCAAACATTCCCACTTGCGATTGAAACAATCATATCCGATTTACTTGCATCGCATCAGGTGGGAAATCCGAAGCTGGCTACGGATACACTGATGATGATTCTGCACGGGTATGCCAGTTACAAATTTATCAACAAACACCACGATTTGCGATCGGTGGCCGAGTTTATGATTCGGCGAACTGCTGCATTACTTGGAACCAAAGACAAATGGATTGAAGCGACGAATAGGATCGGTGCCTCAGGATAAGAGGGGATTCGCGCCGCTAAATCATTCTTTCTCTTTACACTCCCAAAACATCTTTTCATAGCTTTCATAGCGTTCGATCGTAATCGCTCCGTCTTCGACGGCATCCTTGATTGCGCAATCGGTTTCGTGCGTGTGCGAACAATCGGGAAAGCGGCATTGCGCCACCAAGTCGACAAATTCGCGAAAGTACGCCTCGATCTCTTCCGCTTCGACCGGCGGTAGGTCAAACTGACGCGTGCCGGGTGTATCGACTACATAGCCGCCCAATGCCCACCGAATAAGCGCAGCTGTCGTGGTTGTATGGCGACCGCGCTGCAGGTCGGTCAGCGATCCGGTTTGCAGTTCTAGTGACGGATCGAGCGCATTAAGCAACGAGCTTTTGCCGACGCCGCTGGGGCCGACGAAGACTGTGGTCTGATCGCGCAAGACGTTGCGCAACTCGTCGAGGCCTTCGTCGCGCGGGATTGAGGTGAAAAGCGTGATGTATTCGAGGCCGCGATAACGGGCAGCCACATCGGCGGCAAACCCTTCGCGGTCGAGATCGCTCTTGTTGATGCAAATGACCGGTCGCATGCCGCCTTGATGGATCGAAACCAGGTAGCGATCGATCAGATGAGGACGCAGCGTGGGTTGATCGGCCGCGACGGTGATGACGGCGGTATCGACGTTGGCGGCCAGCACCTGCGTGCGACGACCATAAACGCGCTCAAGTACGGTCGCGCGGGGCCGTATAGCTTCGATAACACCTTCGGCAAGTTCGCGATCGTCACTTACCAATTGGCTTTGCTCGCCTGCGACCGAGACCGGCGTGAGCCCAACCCGATCGCCGACCGTTACCGGGTGGCGTTGATCGATCTGGCGGGTGCGCAAGACGCGTCGTACGGTGCAGGCCCAGGTGCGCTCATCGGTTTCGACTTCCGCGATAAGACCGCGCATTCGTACCACGGTGCCTTGTATAAGGGCGTCCCAATCGGTGTCGCTTTCGATAATTGTGCGTTTGCGCGAGAGCGCACCTTTGGCGCGAACGAGTTCGGATTTATCGGCATCTTCGGCTTTGTTGGGGTTATCGCGCAGGCTGCGCGTCCACTGACTTTTGTCGCGCGCCGTCTTGCCGCGGTTCTTGCGGAAGTCGACGCGCACTTTGCGGTCGCCCTTAGGCCGCCCCTTGCGCGCCATTACTGAGGATGCCTCATTCGGACGGTTTTCGATGGCGCGCCGGTTGCGTACTGGGAACCGGTGCCGACGATGAAGAAGCATCGGCACGGTTTTCGGCGGGCGAGCGTAATGAGATGCAAACCATCAGGTTGCGGCATAAGTCGGGGCCTTCATCGTTCGCTTGGACGACACGATTCGTCGTCGTCTTCGCTAGTTTCGAGTTGTCGATTTTACCCTTTTCTTCGTCCGTACGTAACGGGTTGATGGGGTGATCGGAAGGCTCGAACTCAGGCACGCCTGCGGTGCTGCGCGTCCACGCGGCGCTGTCGTACTCATAGTCGGTAATAGCGGGATCGAGTTTTGCACCATTCCTGAATGCCACACAATTGCTAAGAGCCGCAGACGGGGGCGGTCGTTGCCCCAGCATGACGCCATTAACCGTGATCTGCGCGTCGATTCCGGTGTCAGAGGAGACGTCATTAAAGCCTGCCAGTAGGCCTTCCGCGTCTTCGGGGGCCACATTTAATGCGAATGAAGTTGATTCGAAGGGGGCATCCGATTGACTGTCGGGATGCGTCTGAACAAAGAACGGTTCGTCACAACCGAGCGGTGTTTTTGCCGATGTCGGCCCGAGGCGCGGTGTGCCATTGCGGTAAAGCTCGGCTTCTAATGCGTCTTCCATCATCCAGCGATCGCTGGCGTGCTTGAGATCGACCACGATTTGATTGGAGAAGGCATCGACAGCGGCGGTGCGCACTTCTGAGGCCTCAAGACGACCCGCGACCAACTTTTCATCGAGCGTGCCGGAGCGCGGCTTGCTGATGATTACACCGCTGCCGGCGACAGGCGACCCACCGTTCGGTAGCAAGCCAGCCATTACATCATACGGTTCGTTAGGGTTTTGGATCTGATCGGTCGAACCACTCGCTGACGATCCGGAATTAGAACCCTCTCGTGTGACGGTTTCGGTATTTAAGGATGCGCTGTTTTTTGCCTTGCTCGAATCTTTCGACGGTGCGACTGCCACATAGTTGTTGATATTGCGCTCGTTGGTCGGCGGATTTCCCGGTGACATGAGTGCTGGCAAGCCGTACCAGCCTGCACCGACCGCCAAAGCAAAGGCGGCAGCGGCACCATAGATTTGCCAGCTAGCCAGCCGCGGCTCATTGGGGATACCGTTGAATAGGGCTTCGCGTTCCAACGTTTCGCAGACGGCTGCCTTCAAATCCATAATGGGTGAATCGACAGGCAGGCTGGATAACTCATCGCCCATTCCCTGGAAGTCGTTGTAAATCGCCTGCGCTTCAGTATCGGTTTGCAGCAGAATCTCAACGACTTCGCGTTCCTGTTCGGTGGCTTCACCATCGAGGTACGCGGAGAGCATTTCGAGTTTTTTTTCACGTTTGGTCATATGGCTTTCCGCAGAATTTTAGCGGTCCATCGTCTTTTGCAATCGTTCGCGTAATGCCAGGCGCGCACGGTGTACGCGCGATTTCACGGTTCCGAGCGGAATCTTCAACACGCTTTGAATTTCGTCATAACTCAGTCCTTCCATCTCGCGTAATACGAGTACCGCACGATATTCCGGATCAATCTCATCCAAAGCCTGCCACAGTTGCCTCGACCGCTCATCCGCAACGGCCCGATCCGAGGGTTGCTCCAACTCGATGAAGCCGACACGCCCGGCGGCGGGTTTGCCATTCGATTGGTCGAGACCGTACTCATTCGGGCGTCGCGCCAAGCGACGGTTGGCCGAAATCGCCAAATTGACGGCGATCCGGTAGATCCACGTGTAAAAGCGAGCGCGATCGTCAAAGCGATCGATGGCACGAAAAGCCCGGATAAATGTCTCCTGCGCGAGGTCTTCCGCGTCGGACCGACTGCCCGCAAGCCGCATACAAAGCCGCAGAACGCGGTCTTGATGCATATTCACGAGCTCGCCGAACGCCTGCGTGCTGCCGTAGCGGGCCTGATCGATCAGGCTTGCCTCCAGCCTCACATCGGCATCGGCGACCGACCGATCGCCTTCCGATCTGTTTAGACCCTCGTTGGCGGGAGAAGTTCCCGACTTTAGGGCAGATTTTTTTGAAAGCCGATCGTGCACGGTGGGCGGTTTTTCCTGATTAGGGGGAGACTAACGTTTATTTATGGTAGCAGTTTGGTGGTTGCTGCACCAAATATCGACGCTTAACAGGGCTTTATTACAGGCGCGGCGGCAACCATAATGGTGGCTATGGGATTTCCGTTGCCTATTATCGAGGCGGCTGGCCACGAGCGGCAGGGCGATAACGCCGGTCCGCGCTCGATGGCGGCCGTACAGATGTTACGCATCAGCGTGACGGATCGCTGTAATTTTCGCTGCGTCTATTGCATGCCGGAAGATGCCGTCGGCTGGACGGAGCGGGCGTCGTTGCTCTCATTTGAAGAGATCGTCGATGTGGCACGCGTGGCTTATGGGCTGGGGGTACGCGGTTTCAAGCTGACGGGTGGCGAGCCGCTGGTGCGGCACGAGCTACCGACGCTGGTCGAACAGTTGAGCCGGATCGGGCCGGATATTGACTTGTCGATGACGACCAATGGAGCGTTATTGCCGCAGTCTGCCGAGCAGTTAAGAGATGCTGGTTTGCAACGACTGACGGTGAGTCTCGACACGCTTGCGCCGCAGCGCTTTAAGACGATTACGCGCGGAGCGCGCATCGAGGAGGTCTTTGCCGGGATCGAGGCGGCGGTGGCAGCGGGGTTTGGATTCCCGAAGATCAACTGTGTCGCGATGCGCGGCATTAACGACGATGAGTTTGCTGGCTTTGCGCGCTTTGCCGCCGACAACAAAACGACGGTACGCTTTATCGAGTACATGCCATTGGGCCGCACGGCGCTGGGTGGCGAATATGAAGCGCGTTTTGTACCCGAAGTTGAGATTCAACGTGCCATTGAAGCCGAGGTTGGCACGTTACAGCCGGTTGAGAAGAAATCGTCAGGCACCGGGCCGGCGCGGGAGTACCGTATCGGTTCGACGCAGGGACGCGTGGGCTTTATCAGCGCGATGTCGAAGCCCTTTTGCGAAACATGTAATCGGCTGCGTTTAACGGCGGAGGGGCAGTTGCGTAGTTGCCTGTTTGATGGCGGCGAAGTAGAGCTGCGACCGGTGCTGCGGGCGCAACCCGATAGTGCGGCACGCCGGGCGGTAATGGAAAAGATGTTTGTCGATTGCGTGGCGTTTAAGCCTGAGGTGCATTCGTACTACGGCAGTCGACAGATGTCGCAAATTGGCGGGTAGTGAAAGCTCGTTGCTAGGCTAGACCACTTCACGAATGACTGCGACACTGGATAATATGCCGGCATACACCGGCTATTAGCCGGTGCCACAGCGCAGGCGTCGCTCTAAATCGTTAAATGATCTAGCCTCAATCGTGCGCCGCGACGGATTGCTTGTCCCAGAATAGCCCACTATTTTGAAATGGATACCAACGGGGGCGATGTGGCACACGCAACCCAGTCGCATCCTTTTCGTGCTTAAAGTGCCATTCTTCATAGCAGAACCAACTCTCAACAATTAGCGGGCCCAGCACAAAGCAAAGTAGCGGCACGATCCATAAGCGCTTTGGTGTAGCCACATTGCGATTGCTTTTTGCAAGCAGAAAGACTGCGGCAACGCTCAGCATCGGTGGGATGCCGAATACCAGCCAAGCTATGGGGTTAAACCCTGCAGTTCCCGCCCTGAGGTGGGCTGCGATCCAACAAAACCACGCCGTAGTGGAGAGCGAAATTACGAAGACGACTTGCGATAGAATTCGCGCGCGGCGCGAACGATCACCATCGTAATCCTTGGTCGATCGATATGGCAACGTGGGTATGTCGGGCACATCTGACATCGCGCTATAAGAACATCTTGTAAATATCCTGCGCCGTCACGAGAACGAAAATCGTCATGATCAGCGCGATGCCGATCATCTGCGTGGCCATTTGTACGCGAATACTGACCGGCTCGCCGCGAATTTTTTCCAGCACCAGAAACAAGAACAAACCGCCGTCGACAATCGGCAGCGGCAGAAAGTTGATCACTGCGAGGTTTGCTGAGAGGAAACCGAGCAGCCAGATTAGATCGAGCGCGCTCTTGTCGGCGACTTTGGAGCCGATGGCAATGATGCCCAGCGGGCCGCTCATGTTGCGCGTGCCGATGTCGCGCGTGATCAGGCGCTGAATGGTGCGCACGGTGCTAACGGTGGCGTTGTAGGCGCGTTTGGTGCCCGCAACGAACGCGGTGAACGGATTGGCAATCGGATTGCGTTCGGCAAGGGCGTAACAATAGAAATTCGCCGTAAATCCGATGCGCTCTAACCACGGATCGGTATTGGTTTCCGTCACGGCGTACTCACCGCTGCCTTTTTCACCGCCGAAGCGGGCGTATTCGACCTTGACTGTCTTGCCGATGTTGGCTTCGAGCAGGGCGGCGGTAGCGCGACGGTCGGGCAGGAAATAGGTCACGTTCTTTTCAACTTCGCCTTGCTTAATCGGCACATCGATTTTGGATTGGCCGGCAATTGTTACGATGCGATCACCGGGGTAAAGATCCAATTCGGCCTGCACGCAGTTGGGAACTTCGAGTTCGACCGTGCGAATATCGTTGAGAACGCGATAGGTGACTTGGACCTGCTTACCGGCGTGATCGCGCAGGGCCAAGACGAAGTCATTCCAATCGTTGATCCAATCATCGTTGATCTGGGTGATACGTGCGTATAGTGGGATTTCGGAAGCGGCAGCCATGGTCTGTTGGCTGCCGAACTCTTTGACGATGTCGGAAACCAAGACGTCGGTCTCGCTTAAAGGGAGTACCTGTAAATAGCTATCGATGGTGCTTTCTTTGATCAGCGACCCCGTAGGCACCTTCAGCTTAAGTTCATGTACGTCGATACTTTCGAGCCAGCCGCGCAAATCGTCGATGTCTGCCAGTGCCGCAATCTTCTCTTGCACGGATTCGAATTCGGATTCAGGCAAGCCGGATGCTTTCAGTTGTGCCTGCACGGTTGACTGAATGTTTGCACCATCAGTGATAACAGCTTGCAAGATTTTTTCGCGCAGTTCTGCGAGGCTCCGTACAGCGGCGGCGCTAAGCCCTTTGTTGGCGGCGAAGGGTCGGCGCACATGCAGATCGATCGTCTTGCCCGCATTGCGTTCAAAACACTTAAACGCATCCTGATAGGTTGGGTGATCGATGGTGTCGATGCGGGTGATCACATCGAGCAATTTCACGCCCGCATCGTCAAGAGGGCCGTCTAAGTCCTCGGTCGTACCGACAACGGAAATGCGAGGTGCGAAGCCGAGTACCGATGCCGCTTGTATCTTACGTCCTTCTGAGGCAGGCCGGACGCCGTTGTACGGGGCCGGAAGCATGAGTGGCCTCATGGTGACTTCGACTTCGCTGGATTCTACGTCGTGGTTGTAGGCATGGCGCGCTTCTAAGGTAAGTGATTCGGCATCTTTGGGGCGTTGCACGATCAGCTTTACAGGGCGACCCATCTGACTGCGAATGGCGCGTTCGAGTTCACCGTAGTTGGCGTTAACCTGTCGTTTTTCACCATCGACGATGACATGGGTGATCTTGTCGTTGCGTTGCAGGGCGGCGACGTCGCCCTTCATACCATCGGGATGGCTGACGACATCCACGCGCGTGTTGGAACCGGGGCTGACGCCGATTTGCCGACGATGCACTTCTTCTTGGTATTCGGGCACGATACGGAAGGGCGTATCAATGATCTTGCCATCGCGCTCCACGACGATTTCGATAGTTTCGCCGCCGGCGGAGAGCGACACGCGCTCCATCAATTGATCAAACGTAGAGACGGGCTCACCATTGATTTCGACGAAGCGATCGCCGGGTTGAATGCCGGCCAGGCCGGCGGGCATTTCTTGTCTGACAAGACCAACGACAGCCGGCGGTTCCATACGACCGATCATGGCGACGAGGGTAAAGGCAACGGCGGCGAAAATAAGATTCATGATGACGCCGGCGCAGACAATGACCATGCGCTTGGAGACGGATTTATTGGTGAATGAGCGCGGGTCGGGCTTGACTTTTAGTTCGCCGCTTTTGTCGACGACGAAATCTTCCTGGCCCAACATCTTCACGTAACCACCCAACGGCAGCAGCTTGAACGAATAACGGGTTTCGCCTTTGGTGAAGCCGAACAGCTCTTTACCGAAGCCGATGGCAAATTGCTCGACCTTTACGCCCGCCCATTTGGCGGCGGCAAAGTGACCCAACTCGTGTACAAACACGATGATGGAGAAGCCGAGCATCATCTGGCCGATATTCCAGAGATTGCTAAGCCAGACGGGGGCGGCGGCCAGCGTTAGATCCGGAGCCGCGTGCATCATTTCGAACATTGCAATACCTCTTGCCGGGCCCAGGCGTCGACTGCCGTCAACGTCTTCAAGTCCGGATGCGCCGTGAAGGCGTGTCGGTTCAAAACATCTTCTACCAGTTCGGCAATCCGCGCGAAGCGAATTTTGCCGGCGCGAAACTGCTCGTTGGCGGCTTCGTTGGCGGCGTTAAACGCCGCGCCGGCCGTCCCGCCGCGCGCGGCCACCTGATGACCTAAACGCAATGCCGGGAACCGTTTTTCATCGGGCGGTTCGAAGTGCATCTTGCCCAGAGCAGAGAAGTCCAGCCGCTCCCCACCGCGAAAATAGCGATGGGGATGCGTGAGGGCGTATTGAATCGGTGTACGCATATCGGGCTGGCCCATTTGAGCGATGATGGAGCCATCACAAAAGGCAACCATCGAATGAATAATCGACTCGGGATGGATAACCACTTCAATCCGATCGGGCGGCACATCGAATAGCCATTTGGCTTCGATAATCTCCAACGCCTTGTTCATCAGCGTGGCCGAGTCCACCGTGATTTTAGGACCCATATTCCAGGTCGGATGTTTTAGGGCGTCTTCGAGGGTGGCCTCGGCGATTTCCGCGGTCGTCCAGGTACGAAACGGACCGCCCGAGCCGGTAAGCAGCAGTCGCTCGATTTCTTCGTGACGGCCCGACTGCAAAGATTGGTAAATCGCCGAATGTTCGCTGTCGATGGGGATGAGCTTGGCACCGCTACGGCGGGCGGCGTCGACCATCAAGCTGCCCGCGACGACCAGCGATTCTTTGTTGGCCAGCCCGACGGTCAGGCCACGCTCTACCGCGGCGAGTGTTGAAGCGAGGCCCGCAACGCCCACGATACTGGCAAGTACAAAGTCGGCGTCGAGTTCTTGCACCATGCGGACCATGGCATCTTCGCCCGCCCAGACGGCGGCACCGTTGTTGCCGGGTTGGTTGCTGAGTTGGTCGGCGGCGGATTGGTCGCTAAGGACGGCGACTTGTGGTTTGAATCGCTGGATTTGCTGTTGCAGGGGTTGCCAATTGGACCGGGCGGCGAGCCCGACGACTTCGCACTCATCTCCCAAATGCTGCGCGACATCGAGCGCGCTGCAACCGATTGAACCTGTTGAACCGAGGATAATGACGCGTTTAGGCATGAATCAATGCGCGGGCCAAGAGCTTTCCAGATCGAACGCGGATGGTAGGCCGGGAAATCGGGGGCGGCAAGCGTTGCATTAGCCCTTGTCGGTCGTCGGTGCGGGGGCCACGCGGGCGGGTTCGCGGGCTTTGGCCTGCTGATTCATTAGGTCCATGAAGACGTAAAGCACTACGCCGACGCCGATCATGGCGCTGGTGACGGCGGAAATTGCGACGATCAGCAACGTGGCCTTGCGTTGGCGGCGACGCTCGACAGGGTCGAAGCTGGCGCAATCTTCCAGATCGACGAGCAACGCATCGGCAGACTGATAGCGATCTTTCGGATCGGCTGCGAGGCAACGCTCCAAAATCGCGCGACATTTGGGCGTGAATTTCTTCAATGTTGAGAAATCGGGCGACGGGGGCGCGCGATGGGCGGCGATGACCTTGGAGCGCGTCTTGCCGCGAATGAGTGACTTACCCGTCAATGCGTAATACATCACCAGACCCAGCGAATACAAATCGCTTTGAGCGGTTGTATCGCGACCATTCGCAGTCTCGGGGGCGATCCAACCGAGCGAACCAACGGCCTTACCGCGCAGGCGTTCGCTTACTTCTTCGCCAGCCACATCGGCAAGGCCGAAATCCATCAGCTTGAGATGATCGTGTTCGTCGAACATCAGATTGCTGGGTTTGATGTCGCGGTGAATGATGTTGCGACGATGGGCGAGCCCCAGCGCTTTGACCGGACCGATGAGCCATTCGAAGAGTTTGCGTGGTTCGATGGGGCCGTGTTTTTCGACGTATTCCTTGAGGGTGCCGCCTTCCATTAACTCGAGGGCGAGGAAAACATGGCCCTGATCTTCGGCAACTTCATAAATGGAAACGACGGATGGAAATTGTAACTGCGCGACGGCGCGCGCTTCCTGCATGAAGAGGTCGAGGTTGAGGCCGGCCTTGGCGCTTTCTTCACGATTGCGGGTGAGAATTTTAAGCGCGACGTCGCGGCGCAATGACTCGTCATGCGCGCGCCATACCACGCCCATGCCACCATGACCGAGCAAAGACTTTGCTTCGTAGCGGCCAATTTGCTTGCCAGCCCAGCCCATGTCGATGGCGGTCGCGCTCGAGCCGGAAATGGCGTCTTCGGAACGCAGGCCGACTTGGCCCGAATCGGGATCGCTTTCCGTCACGCGTTTGCGATATTGACTCAGTTCGTCGACGGGGACTTCTTTGGCGCGCCATTGCTTTTCGCAATGCTTACAACGCAGACGGCGACCCAACAAGCGGCGCGCGACGCGATACGCTTGCCCGCAGTGGCTGCAAACCACGGCCACGCGATCGCCGCCGTGTTCGGATTGCGTGTCGGTGGACTCCGCCATGAGTGAATGTGCCCGCGTATCCGTTGGGGGCCGATTTCCTTGTTTTAGCGAGCGTGCGAACTTATCGCACAATCCTACGCCGGATGCCGCGGGACTGCACGCGTGTATTTCAAATGCCGCTAATTAACGTTATGGACAGTGGTTAGGCAGTGTCAAACCCAAAGTCTTGTTGACATTAATGAAAACTTGATCGTGCAAGCCGTGGAACTTGGCAGACGGATGGCGCTTACTGCAATTTGCTTTGCAACTGCTTGGCGAAGCCGAGCAAGACTGGTTTTGGCAGTGTCGGCAAGCCGTAGGCATTGGCGGCGCCGCTGTTTGAGGTGATTTCGCTCAGTGCGGCCAGCACCCGGTCGCGATGGGGGGCCAGTTGTGCGGCAATGCCGTCGGCTTCGCCTAAACGACCGCCGGCCATCGAAACGATGAATTGCACCACCATCGAGTTAATTTGTTTGTCGCTAAGATCGGTACGGGCGACTGGGGCGGGTGCGGGCTTGGGTTTTGAACGCTCGCTGTCAAAGCTGCGCGGTCGGCGGCGACCGGGTTCGCCGGGGGCGGATCGTTCGTTGCTAAGGCTGCGTTGAATTTGTAGATCTTCAGCGTACGACTGACGGCGGCGGCGTTCGTCTGCTTCATCGAGTGGGGTAAGCGGAATTTCGTCGAGATCGCCTTCGGCCATGGGGATGTAGTTAACGCCGTGACAATGGGGGCATTTGGCCTGCTGACCACCATCGGCATCGGGCGCGTTGACTTTCATATTGCAATGTTCGCAATGAAATTCGATCAACGTCAAACTCCGCCTAATTGCTACGCAGAAAAAACGGCAACACCTACGGCTGCGGCGCGATGATTAATAATCGTAATCGCCGTCATCCGCATCGCCCATCGCATCTGCCTCCGGCTCAACCACCATCGGTGCTGCTGGACCATGCGTTCGGCGTTTTTGTTGGCGCTCACGCCATATTAATCGTACTGGTGTCTCATCGAAGGGTAAAGTTTCGCGTATGCGGCGTTCCATAAAGCGGCGATACTGTTCGCGCATAATCGCGCGGTTGTTGACGAATAGCACGACTGTCGGGGGGCGCACACCGACTTGGGTGGCGTAGTAAATCTTGGGTTGTACGCCATAACGGTCTGCCGAAGGTTGTCGATCTTCGATGGCGGCTTCGATGGCGCGGTTGAGTTGGCCGGTGGTCACGCGGGTGGATGCTTGCTTGAATAAACCCTGAGCGACATCGAGCGTGCTTTGAATATTTCGTCGCTCAGTGGCCGTGGTAAAGGCTAACGGCGCATACGCGAGGTGGGGCAAGACCTTGGCAAGATAGTCCGCGTACTCTTCGGCGTCGGCATGACCCTTGGCCAAGTCCCACTTGTTGATGACCAGCACGCACGGTTTGAATTCGTTCACGATCAACTCGGCGAGTTTTTTATCCACTTCAGTGATCGGCGTGGTCGAGTCGAGCAGGAACAGCACGACATCGGCGCGGCGAATCGACGCCAGTGAGCGATCGGTGCTGAAATATTCGATGCTGGTTTTGTGTTTGCTGCGACGCTTCACGCCGGCGGTGTCGATGGCGATAAATTCGCGACCATCAATTGCGAAGCGCACATCGACGGCGTCGCGGGTAGTGCCGGGTACTTCGCTGACGATCACACGTTCGTCACCGGCCAGCGCGTTGATGAATGTGCTCTTGCCCACGTTGCGACGACCGACGAGGGCGACCTTCATCACCGTGCGCGGTGGTTCGTTGTCGGCATCGGGGCCGAGTCGCTCCAGAATGGTGTCGAGCAAGTCGCGCCGATGGTGGCCATGCAACGCGGAGACACACAAGGGGGTGCCGAAGCCGAGGGCTTCAAAGGTGCCGGCGTAGTTTTCTTGTTGGTCGGTATCGGCCTTGTTGGCGACCAGTTGCACGGGGACGTCGACCGAACGCAACAAGTCCGCGACGGTCTGATCGAGCGGCGTGATTTCGGCGAGCAGGTCGACGACGAACAAGATCAAATTTGCGCTGGCAATGGCTTGGCGGATTTGTCCTTCGACGTGGTCGGTGAGGTTGTCGTGATCGTCGATACCGTAGCCGCCGGTGTCAATGAGTTCGAAGTAGCGCTCTTCGTATTCGATGACGGTGCTAACGCGATCGCGCGTCACGCCGGCAGTCGGCTCGACGATGCTGATCCGCTTGCGCGCTAGACAATTCAGGAGCGAACTCTTGCCGACATTGGGTCGGCCAACGATAGCAACAATAGGGACAGCCATGGTGAAGCAATCAAAAGCAAGAACATTGCGTCGCTACTGCCCAAAACAAAGGCGAAACGAATGCGCAAACGACCAAGTTTCAACCGGAAATGCCGTTTTGTCAACGATTCAGAGAGTTGAAGCCGGTTTGGCATATAAAAAACGCGGTTGCAACCAAGGCAGGTCACAACCGCGTGAATGGGTAGATTTTGACGCAGGGCGAACTCTCTAGTTGGGCCGCATCGGTTGGGCGTTGTGCAGGAACTGGTCGATGATGCGCACCACACGCTCGGTTTCCTGTGGATCGACGTTGGCCGTGACAGCGTTGTTGTCGATGCCGCCGAAGAAGTGCATCAGCGGTAGGGCTGCCGCTAGGTCATCCGCGAAGCCGTTGAAAAACTGGCTGCGGGTTTGGAGGTAGAAGCGGTCATCGTCTTCGATGCGGGTGCGGCGTTGGGTGCCGGGGTAATCCGCGAAGAAGTTAGGCACCGGATGCACCAAGTCGCCCAGATCGTAGATGGCGGTGTAATAGGTTTGGCCATCGGCACCGGTGAACTCGGGCGTTCGATAAATCATGCCGCCGCGATACTTGGCGCGGCGTGCCGAGCGTTGAGCCCAATCGGCGGGGAAGGTCATCGCGCCGTCGGGTGACGCGGGCAGTGCTGCTTCTGATGCCGTTAGCAATGTGTTTGCGCGGGCGGCCATGGTGGCCTGATAAACATCACGCTCGTAGGTCAGTCGCTGCTCCATCGGTTCCAAGGCGGCGTCAACATCAATCAACGTGCCGGGTTCGGGGGCTGGCGTGGTGACCGCGTCACCGTTTGCTGCTTCCGTGTCATCGCTGGTTTCGCCGGTCTCTGTCAGAAGTAACGGATTCCGATCAAACACGTCTTTCATCTGGCGTTGATCGACGCCCGTTGTCGCGGTGGCAGCTGAAATATGAGCGGCCACGCTGCGGCGCAAGCCGGCGAGGGTTTTCCAATGAGCTTCGGCATCAATATCTACGGGCAACTGGTCGAGTAGTTGCTCGGACTCGGTAATCAACTGATTCGCCAGCGCATGACGACCCGCCGTGATGGCTTGGCCGGCTTGCAGGATGTTGAGGCGGACTTCGCGAATGACTTGGGCGGCGGCGGCGCGTTGCTGCTCTTCTAAAAGGTTTAGGGCTTCGCGCTCGGTAAGGCTGAGCTTACCTGCCGCTTGTTTGGCCCGGAGCAGGTGCAGGTGAATCAGTTGGTCGCGCGGGGCGGCGGCATGGGCGGCTTCGAGTATTTGCACCGCACGTGTCAGTTCGCCATTCGCGATCAATTGCTCGGCCTGCGCTAGTGGGTCGTTGGTCGCAGTGGTGCGGGGTTCGGCTCCGCGATTTTCCTCGATGGCCTGATCGAGCAAGCCATCGGCATCGGCACGAACGAGCGCCGTCGTAGACGTGATCAATGCGCCGGTTAGTAAGACAGTCGCCAATTTTCTCGGTTGAAGGGTCATACGGGCACTCCATGTTTCCGGCGTCGGCAAAGGTGCCAAATTTTTAGCACACCTAAGTTTTAGCCGTTTGACGACCGGAAATCAAGCACGTGTCGTGATAAATCCTCGATTTGCCGCCTGCTGCAGCGGTTTTTGCCTCTCGCCCGCAATGTTTGCGTGCTGGGATTTGAGGTGGGCAAGGTGGGTTCGTCGTTTTGCGGTGATTGATCCGATTTATCGATAGAGGTTGCATATGCCTCACCGTTCTCACTTCGAACCCCAGTTGAGCCTGAGGTAATCTGACTTGTCGCGACGGATGCGAGCAACGCAAGCTGCCCAGCGGCGGCATCAGCAAGGTGTCGTTCCGCAGCCGGGTTTGTTGCGCCGTCGGCCCGCAGCCGTCGGGGTCGGTCTGGCGTGGGTGATATTCTCGGTGTGCATGGCGTGGTGGTTGGGATCACCATATCTGAAATCGGCCCCGGAAAACCTGGATGCCTTAGATGTCGCGCGCGTGTCGAAAGTGGTGCAATTTTCGAGTGAATCGGGTGAACCCGTAAGTGGACGAGCACCGTCGGCTGCGCGTAATACCCAAGTAGAGACGAATGCAGTCGAAGGCGTCGACAGTGCCGAGGATTTTGTCGCGCAATGGGCCACCGCTCATCCGGGATTGGTGATGACGCTTGGCGGCGCGTTGATAATCTTGTCGTTGGTGACAGCCGGTTGGGCGCTGCGCCAGCTATGGCTGGTTGAACGCGAGCGGCAGGTCGGTGGCGGGGGGGCGATCGAAGGATACCGGGTCGCCCCGTCAATGGTGGTGCGTGCAGAAGACCGGTCGGTATCGGAGCGCTCAGCGCCTACCCTGAAGCAATCGCAAGCTAAGGCGGCGCGTGTGAGAAAACCGAAGCCGTCAGACAGTCGAGGCGCAGAGCGGGCTTCAATCCCGGTGCCACGGGCGGAGCCACCGAAGCTACATTTGGTACAGACGCGATCTGATATTGAGCCACCAATGGTTGCGATGAGAAACGGCAAACGTCGCCGCCCCGATTTTGATCGGATTGTCTCCGAGATGGCAATGGCGCAGACTGCCTTGAGTCGCGTGGATGCTGAAGACGGTGGGCGCGAAGGTGAAGATTCGGATAAAAGCGCGGCATGAGCGATCGGGCGATTTCCATCACGCCCAAGCGGCGACGACTGCGTCTTATTTTTGCCGTGTTGTCGTGGATCATCGTTGTGTTTGGCGCAGTCATTATTCTGGGGGAAGCGACGATCGGGCCGCGTGCCGAAGGCGGTATCAGTTGGCTGTTGCTCGGTCGCGACGCCGAAACTCCTTGAAACATCCCTCAAAATCAAAAAAGTTGACGGGCACCGGTTTACAAATGCGGTCGGGGTGCCTTCAATTGGCGGCAATTCTCTCGCAAGAACATTCGGTGCGATGCACTGTTGAGGTACGACCACGATGGCAAAATTACACGATAGTATTCTGGGAGCCGTAGGAAACACGCCGTTGGTGCGCGTCAATCGCATCATGCCTGAAGGATCGCGCGTTTACGCCAAGCTCGAATATCTGAATCCGTTGGCGAGCGTGAAAGACCGTATCGGTAAGGCGATGATCGAAGCGGCGGAGCGCGACGGTAAGCTCAAGCCCGGCATGGAAGTGATAGAGCCGACCAGCGGAAACACCGGTGTCGGCTTGGCGTTCGTTTGCGCGGCCAAGGGATATTCGTTAACGCTGACGATGCCCGAATCGATGAGCATGGAGCGGCGGATGTTGCTCAAGGCGCTGGGGGCGACGCTGGTTTTAACGCCCGCCGCCGAAGGCATGCCGGGCGCGATTCGCAAAGCGCAAGAGATATTTGATGAGCGACCCAACGGCTTTATGCCGCAACAATTTGATAACCCGGCCAACCCCGAAGTGCATCGCAATACAACTGCGTTGGAAATTTGGGACGATACCGATGGCGAGGTCGATATCCTGGTCGCTGGTATCGGCACTGGCGGCACGATTACCGGCGTGTCGGAAGTGTTGAAACAAAAGAAGCCGGGCATGCAGTCCGTTGCAGTGGAGCCGATCGAATCGCCGGTGCTCACGCAAAAGCGCAAGGGCGACGAGATGAAGCCCGGTCCGCACAAGATTCAGGGAATTGGTGCGGGCTTTGCGCCGAATGTGTTGAACACCGATGTGTACGACGAGATCGTGACAGTGCAATCGGAAGATGCGATGCAATGGGGGCGACGCTCGGCCAAGGAAGAAGGCATCTTGTGCGGCATTTCATCCGGCGCGGCGTTGTGTGCGGCCCATCAGGTGGCGAGCAAACCGGAGAACGCCGGCAAGTTGATCGTTGTTATTCTCGCCTCGTCGGGTGAGCGCTATCTCAGTACGCCGCTGTTCAATCAGCAGTAGTAGGGCGGTTTGATTTGCGATCGCGTCATGGATTGATCTCGCACGTTCTTTAGTTCCTGATGCAGTCCAAGAAAAGCGCGGAACCAATCAGAGCCGCGCCCGTCAGGAAGCGGTTACTGCCTCGAGGTATGAGGCCTTCGATCACTAGAGGTGACAGCCAACGAGTTAGACCACCTCACGAATGAGTACGACGTTTGGAGGCCTGTTTGAATACACCGGCTATTAGCCGGTGCCACAGCGCAACCGTCGCTCTCAATTGTGAACAGCTCTAGGCATCGGCCTCAGATATGAACTGGTTGAATTTGCAGCACCGCGATTGGTTCTTTCCATCTTGAATGGTTCGATGTCTAGCGGGAGTTAACCACCAGATTGAGCGATCACAAATCCGCAAACGTGGTATGGCATCATGGTGATGTGTCGCGCGCCGATCGGCAAGCCGTTACGGGGCAGTCGGGTTGCACCGTTTGGCTAACGGGTTTGCCATCGAGTGGAAAAAGTACGCTTGCGTTTGCGGTGGAGAAACTTTTGACGGAGCGCGGGCAGGTGGCCTATGTGCTCGATGGCGACAATGTGCGGCATGGCCTGTGCGGCAATCTCGGGTTTTCTGCTGAAGATCGGGCAGAGAACATTCGTCGCATCGGCGAGGTGGCGCGGTTGTTTGCGGATGCCGGTGTGATCGTTTTGTGTTCGTTTGTGAGCCCTTATCGCGCGGATCGAGATGGCGTGCGAGCGCTGCACGATGCGATCGACCTCTCGTTCTTCGAAGTCTTTATTAATACGCCTGTCGATATTTGCGAGCAACGCGATCCGAAAGGGCTTTATAAGAAAGCGCGGGCGGGAGATATCAAGGGCTTTACCGGCGTGGATGACCCGTACGAAGCGCCGATGGCGGCGGAGTTGGAAGTCGACGCCGCCAATCAGACCGTGAGCGCCAACGCGGATCGCGTGGTGCGTCTACTCAGCGAGCGCGGAATCATTGCCGCGTCGTAGGTCGCACCAACGGCGCAGTGAAACGGGCCAGCCAGCGACCGTCGATTTGCATTTGCATTCCACCGCTTCTGATGGTGTTTACTCCCCCGCAAAGGTTATGGAACTCGCGGCGGCGCGCGGACTACAGACCGTGGCGTTGACCGATCACGATACCGTAAACGGCCTTGTAGAAGCGCGGGCAGCGTCAGAAGCGCACGGGATGCGCTTTATTAATGGTATCGAATGCGATGCGGCGTCTTCAAAGGGTACGCTGCACATTTTGGCTTACTTCATCGATCCGGAACACTGCGGCTTGACCGAGTTTCTTTCTGATGCCCGTGCGCGCCGGCGCGAACGCAACATTGCATTGCTAGAGAAGCTCAGAGATCACGGTGTCGACCTCGGTTGTGATTCGGTTTCGGATCAAGCGCAACTGGACAGCTTGGGGCGACGCCAAATCGCATCAGACTTGGTCAAGAAGGGCGTGGTCAATCATCCGTCGGCGGCCTTTCGTGAATATCTGGGGGCGGGCGGTAAGGCGTTTGTGCCAATGCCGTCGCCAGACGTGCGCGAAGTGATCGATGTATTACACGCCGCGGGCGGGGTGGCGGTGCTTGCTCATCCGGTCACGTTACAAGCGGCGAATTTACTGGAGCTAGAAACCATCATCGCGCGCTTCGTGCATCACGGTCTCGATGGCATCGAAGTTGATCATCCGGCGCAAGCAGCGACGCAGCGCAAACAATTTTCGCAATTGGCCCGGCGTTTTGATTTGGTGACAACGGGTGGTTCAGATTTTCATGCGCTCGCGTGGAAGCAACCTCGCGGTTTGGGGTTTGGTGTGAGCGTGACGGAAGAAGTGGTCGCGCAGTTGGAAGCGCGGCGGCCTACGCGATAAACAAATTTACTCTCTGCAAGAATTTTGTTTGACAACTGTCGATATATAGGGTACTAATTATTGCAGGGCCGAGAGAATCCATTTTCAGTTGAATGGCCGGTTCATTTTTTGGAGCATTGTTGTGTTAACGAGTTCAGTCATTCGAACATTACCGGTTCAGACGCCTCCGCTTTGCGTTGCGCCGCTTCCCTGCCTGCAGGAGCCGTGCGCGCAACCGCAAGAGCAAATCGGCATGGAGTCCGACCGTTAACGTTTAGCCTTTGATGGTGGCGTCGGTTCGGGTTCTTCCGAACGGATCGTCACCGGCAGTGTTCCGGCACAATCGATTTCGTTTTGAAGACCCGCAGCGACCGACCGTCGCGGCGGGTTTTTTCGTGTGAACGCGGCAGTGATATTCAGAAGTGTACTGCCGTCTGGGGAGATTTCGCGCACAGAAATATAGACGCGTGTCTTAAAAAGTGCCCGGTGAGGTAGTGGTAACCCGCTCGGCTTTGAACCGAGCGCCGCCGGTTCGATTCCGGCCCGGGCAGATTTGCAAGATGGCCCCGTGGGGTAGGGGTAACCCGGCCGACTCTGACTCGGCAGCCGATCGGTTCGAATCCGACCGGGGCCTGTTTGAAAACTGAAGACGCCGTAGCGTAGTGGTCTAACGTACCGGGCTTTCATCCCGGAGATCGCGGGTTCGAATCCCGTCGGCGTTAATTGTTAATCGTTTGCAGTGATGCGCTTGGTGTTGCTGTCTTACACAAAACGGAGTGTGACCGCAGCCTGGTAGCGGTTCCGCCTTGGAAGCGGGAAGTCGTGGGTTCGAATCCCACCACTCCGAATCGATGCATACTTAGATTTGAAGGTCGGCGGAAATTGCCGGTCTCTATTTGGCGAGTAGCAGGTGTTGCGCGCCGATAACTGAGGAGGATTGGATGTAAATTGACGTTCAAAGAGCAGTTAGCTGAGTCGCGTTCGGAGTGGCCGCAGAGGAAGCACGCGTTGGAAGACAAATGACCCAGGTTCTCATTGATCAAAGTAACGCGGCATTTCGAGGCGATCTTAATACGTTGACGGGTTACGAGCGTGATAACGGTATTGATATGCAATTGCTCGCTGCAGCAACGACAATGTCTCTATGGCAACCGTCGCGCGGGCCTATACGCCAGCGGTATTTGTCGCGCGTCGTCGTTCCGATGTTGCGGATTCTGGGGCCGAGCCGCGTGGATCGGTTAGCGCGATTCATGGTGAGCAGTGTGCCGGCCACAAACGAAGAGTACGAGCGACGTTTGCACGATCGTTTATTGATGGCATTGGGCTTGAGCCGTCAAACCTCGTCGACAGATGCAGCCGGACAGATCGGTGCGCTTCGCCAAGCATCTCGTCTGCATCACGCGCGTTTCTGGGCCGAGTTGCCATTCGTATTGGCTGCCGCAGGTAAACCATCGTTCGAGACATGCATCGATAATTTCGATCAGGTCCATCAGGCCTTGGTTCCCAAGCCGTTTATCGGCGCTGGCGAGACTGGCGAACGAGTTCGGTCGGAGACCGGCGCTATTTATGTGTCTGCATGTTGGGGTAATCCGGTGGTGGCGGCGTTGGCGGTGTTGCGTGCGCGCGGTGAACTGACCGTCGTCGCGGATTTTGATGAGTTCCCTATGACGGTTGAGTGGCGACGCCATTGGGAACATATAGACGGTTTGCAAATTCTCAATCGAACCCAAGCCCTTAGTGAGTTACCGCGGCTGCTGTCTGGGGGTGTTGCAGTCTTTATGTTGGGTGATCAGTTCCGTTATCGCGGGGCCGGTGTGTCGGTTTCGTGGTTGGGCAAGGCCGGTATAGCTTATCGCACGATGGGGTTGTTGGCCGCTCGGCATAACATCCCGATTATTCCGATTGCCGCCGAGCGTACGGACGAGGCCATGCGGTTCAGGCTGCATGTGGAACAGTCAGTGTTTGCAACCAGCCAACCGGACGAGACGGTGCGAAAGGTATGGGAACGCCTCGAAGGCATCGTGCTGTCGGATTTGGGCCAATATTACTGGAATGCCGCGATTTAGCGCTTGCCGGCTCTTCATCGTCTTCACGTTTATGCGGCTAAGTGCTTGAATGACCATGGCCTTAATGTTGTGGGCATACGGTGGTAGCGAAGGATGCCCGTACCAAGCGTGAACAACTTTATTCGCGGATTATTCTTTTCGTGATGTTGGTGAGAATGCGTCCGTCCATTCCGTGAGAGAATCCATTGGGCGAGCTACGCTAGTTCTTCTCCACGCCGACGCGATTGTTGAGACGTACGATTGTCGGAAGTTCCATCGTCAATTCGAGTCCGCCGTCGGGGTGATTGCGAGCAGCCATGCTTCCGGCGTGGGCGCGAATCGCACGATCCGCCAGCGCTAAACCGAGGCCTGCGCCGCCGCTGGCTTGGTTGCGGTCCGATTCGACTCGGTAGAACGGCATAAACAGTTTCGATAGCGATGCGTCGGGCACGCCGCGACCGTAGTCGCGGACGATTATGCGGGCACGGTCGGGCTGATCGGGGACGGACGTTACGGTGACGTCGACCGCGCTGCCGGACGGCGTGTAGCGAATCGCGTTGCGAATCGTATTTTCGATAGCGGCGCGCAGCATATCGGTATTGCCGAGTACGAAGAACGCGTTTTCGACTTGCAAAATAACGGCGCGGTCGACGGATTGGGCTTCGAAGTTGCAATCTTCTGCTATGTCACGGGCGAGTTGTGTCAGATTGAGTTCATTGCGTTCATCGCCGTCAGTTTGGTGTTCGAGCGCTGAGAGTTGTAACAAGCGGTCTGTCATGTTGGCCAATTGTGCGCAATCCCTTTGAATTCGAGCGATAAATTGGGCCGAATCGTTGTTTGTTTCCGATTGGCTGTCGTGGCGGGTGCGTTCGAGAAGTTCGAGTGAGACGTTCATTCTGGCTAGTGGGCTGCGCAGTTCATGAGCGACGTCATCGAGAAGTTGACGATGCGCGTTCACGAGGCTTGCGATACGATTTTTCATGGTGCTAAGGTCGCGGGATAAGTCGCCCAGTTCATCGCGGCGAGCTTGTAAGTCTTCATCCGGGCGCGTGTCGAGATGGCCGGCGGCAAACTGCATAACGGTGCGGCGCAATTTCAGAATCGGACGGGTGAACCAGGTTGCGACGAGTCCACCGACCAGCGCGGCCAGCAGCAGGCAGCCGCCGATCCAAAGGGCTGCCCCTGTCGGTTGTCGCGACAATAGATTTGGCGACAACGCAAGGTGGGAGCTGATGATGACAACTTGACTGGCCGTGGACGCATCATCTTCCGTAGCGCTTGGAAAAGTTATCCATCTGAACCAGCCATCGTGGGGTTTTAGTTCTTGTTGGCTTTGTCCCCACGCGAGCCATTGGTCACGTACTACGTCCATATACTCGGCGGAATCTTCCCACCTATTTTTTTCGATGATTTGATGATTTAGATGCGCTGTACTGAGTTGCTTGGCTACCGCAACTGCAGCTTGGTATCCGTCTCGGGCCGCGATCTTTGACAAATGTTCATGATGTGCCTGCAGCGTCTCGACAGCGCTTGCGGACCATTCGCGATACAAGGGGGCAAGCCCGGACGCTAGCAGTAGCGTGCTGACGATGATAAAGACAACGATTTGTGACACGGCGATGGTTAGCGCACAGCGCCATACGATGGAAACCCTCATGTGCGCTTCCTTTGGTTTTCAAATATCGCAATCATCGGCATGTGCAATCCAAAATTGTCATTGGTTCTTTTGATTGCTACGGCAAAAGATAGGCGTAGCCGACGGACCGGATCGATTGAATTCGTGGCCTGCCGTCGACATGTTGGCCGAGTTTGCGGCGCACACGACTGACCATCATATCGAGGCCGCGGTCATCCGGATGGGGCTCGCGGCCTAAGACGCGTTGAAACAAAAAACGCCGATCGACCGCCTCGCCGGGTCGATCCAAGAGCAAGCCCAGCAGGTCGAGTTCGGTTGCAGTGAGGTCCACTGCTTCACCCGCGCATGTGACGCACTGTCGCGCGCGGTCGAAGTTAAGATCACCGACGGTCGTGACGGTATCACCAGCATTTGCACCAGCTTGCGCCGGGGCTGATGTGCGCCGCAAAATCGCACGAATCCGCGCAACCAGTTCGCGCGCGCTGAAAGGTTTCGGTAGGTAATCGTCGGCACCGAGGTCGAGCCCGGCGACGCGTTCGGCCTCGCCGCGCTTGGCGGTCAGCATTAGGACGGGGACCGAGCTTTCGTCGCGGAGTTGACGCAACAACTCCAGACCGTCGAGGCCGGGCATCATGATGTCGCAGATGATGAGATCGGGTCGCGCCTTGGTCGCCGCGTGCAGGCCGTCATGTCCGTCGTGCGCGGCGCGCACGACAAAGCCCTCTCGTTGCAGGTAATCCGTGAGCAACTCGCACAAGTCGCGGTCATCATCGACTAAGAGAATGTCCGTCATGGGGTTGCGTCTTCTTTCGTTTCGGGGACCACGGTTTTCTGCTGCTATCAGGTCCATCTTAGGTTGACTGGGGCTGCGTTACGAGATGTTACAAGCCTTGGTTACATGTTGTTACTTGGGGCGAGGTTGTCCGGTGGCTACGCTTCAAGTGTCAAGCGACGGGTGCGTTTGTGTCGTGGTATCGTTTGAGGAAGTGTCGTCGTCCCCGCTGTGCTTATTCGCTTCTCGCACCGGCGAGACGCCGATGCTCCCCGTGGCAGAAATCAAACGACGCCAATACCTGTGTTTGAGGGCACAAACGTCGAGCGATTGCGCTGTCGCGCTTTACGAATCGGCATCTGGTGCGGGTGGGCTCAATGTCGGATGCTTAAAGCGCAGCTGCGAAATGGAGTTAGGGCGAAAAGCTAACGATGCCTCGCGAAAGGATGGATACGGTGAAGAAGAAGAGTTTGATCGTCTGCATTATGGCCTGCGTTACGGCACTTGGGTGTAACGTGTTGAGGTTTGAATTATTCCAACCGGACACAGTCGAAGACGCGACCATATTGACGACGGCAGCAGGTATTGACTTCGTGCAAACGCCCGAAGCGGTTTTCGACGGATTACCCGATTGGCCCTATGAGGCAAGGTACGTCGAAATCGACGGCTTACGGCAGGCTTATGCCGAAGACGGTCCTGCCGACGGACCGGTCGTGCTACTGCTGCACGGTCAGCCATCGTGGTCATACTTGTATCGCAAGATGATTCCGGTGTTGGCCGAAGGCGGCTATCGCGTGATCGCGATGGATCATCTGGGGATGGGGCGTTCTGACAAACCGATCGATCTATCGTCGTATAGTTTCCTCGGCCACTGCGATCGGCTGGAGCGTTTTATCGAAGCGCTCGAACTGCGCGACATTAATCTATTCGTGCAAGACTGGGGCAGCTTGATTGGCTTGCGTGTGGCGGGGTTAAATCCCGAATGGTTTGCGCGAATTGCCGTGGGTGATGGTGCATTGCCCATGTTCGATGGGGACGGCCCGATCTATCCGCCCGTGGAGAATCCTGATGAAATTCGAAACATCATTTCACCCTTCGGTCAAATCCCGGCACAGCAGTTTCCCTTCTACGACGGCTGCGAGCGTGTTTTCGGTCAGGGGAGCGGTGGAGAGCTTACCGAGGGCGACTTCTTCGGCGACTGGATTACCTACGCGATGACGGCGCGTTCGTTTCGTCCTTCCGAGGTCGTGGAAGCGATGACCTGGTTCGACCTACCGGTAGCAGAAGAAGCCGCATATGACGCGCCGTTCCCAAGTCGCACGTATATGACCGGCCCGCGTGTGTTTCCCTCGTTGGTGAACGAAGTACCGGGAACGACGGAACAAGCATGGGAAGGTCTTCGGGCGTTTGAGCGTCCGTTCCTGACAATTTGGGCATCAAATGATCCCGGCAATCTCGGGTCGTGTGAGGCGCAACAGATTTTTATCGATGAGATTCCGGGCGCTGCGGGGCAACCGCACGATCGTCTGCCAGAAGCGAGCCATTTTCTGCAGGACGATCAGGGTGAGGAGATCGCGCGCCGCCTGGTTGATTTTTTCGCCAGCCCGATCATTGAATGATTTTGGGATGCAACGGTTGTTGTGTCTCGAACGGCAGAGGGTGCCAATACTTGGGACGGCACCCTCTGTCTTATTCGTGATCGTGGTGAAAGGCTTCAGAATAAGTTGTTATGATGACGACGAGCGCCTCAGCGTGCGCGACGTTGGAACCGGCCAACGATGAATGCGAAGGTCGGACGATCACGATTAAAGAGTAAGAAATTGAAAAAATGGAAACCGACAAGCCCACCTTGATAAAACGTCTTCTGATTCTGCCGCCCATCGCATTGGGCGTATTAGCCTTGGTGATCTTGTCGCGACAAGCGCGCGAGCCCGAACGGTTGCCGCCCGAGGAGATCGCGCGCGACTTGCATGTCATCGAGATACCGTCGGTCGAAGTAAGGCCGCGCGCCATTGGCTATGGCACGGCCAGACCCGCGCAGGTTTGGCGGGCCGTCAGCGAAGTTGGCGGTCGTGTTCTCGAAGTGCATCCGAATCTCAGAGCGGGGGAATTCTTGCAGGCCGATGAGGTTGCGTTTCGAATTGATCCAGTCGATTACGAACTCACGCTTAGGCAAGTTGAGGCAGAGTTGGCTGAGGTGAACGCGCGACTGGCCGAGCTTGCTACCCAATCCGAAAACGATCGACAGTCGCTGGCGATCGAACAGGCATCGTTAAAGATTGTGCAGTCGGAGTACGAGCGCATCGAACGGCTGGCGCAAAATGGCAATGCGGCACCTACCGAGCTGCGCGAGGCGGAACGATCGCTGTTGAATCAACGTCAAGCGGTGCAACAGCTCGAGAACGCGATCAGCCTGAACACCGAAAAACGCGCGACCACTGAGGCGGGCCGCGAGGTAACGGCGGCGCGCTTGGCACGAAGCCGGCGCGACATGGAAAAGACCGTTATCAGGGCTCCATTTGCGTGTCGGTTGCAAGACGTCAAGCTCGAAGCCGACCAATATGTGCAGCCGGGGCAGCAGTTATTCGAGGCGGATGGTATCGAAGCGAGTGAAATCGATGTGCAACTGCCGATCGGGGAAGTTCGAAAGCTGGTGGCGGCGGCCAAGCTGCCCCCAGCTTCGACGCCGAGTATGGAGATGGCGCGGGAAGCGCTCAATCTCAGTGCAGTGGTACGGGTGCGCAACGCGGGCGCTGACGCCGTCTGGGAGGCCCGCTTTGTGCGCATACGCGAACAGATCGAGCCGGTGACCCGCACGGTTCAAATGGTCGTTGCGATTGATGAGCCGTATCGAAATATCGAACCTGGTAAGCGGCCGCCATTGGTGCGGGGGGCCTATTGCGAAGTCGAGATGCGCGCGCCGAGCTTAACACCGCACCTGATCGTACCGCGCGCGTCGGTTTTTGACGGCGGCGTGTACGTCATCGACGACGACGATCGCCTGCGGCGCAAACGCTTTGAGCCATTATTCGAACAAAGTGATTTCGTTTGTGTCGCGGGCGGGCTCGATCCCGGAATGCGGCTGGTGGTTTCCGACCCGCGCCCGGCGATCGAAGGGCAATTGGTGCGTCCCCACATGGATGAAGAAGCGCAACGCGATCTGATCGCACAGGCCAGTGGGCAGGTGTCGGTGCGATGATTCGTTATTTTGCTCAACATCCGACGGCAGCCAATCTGCTGATGCTGATATTTCTCATCGGCGGGGCGCTCACGCTTCCGCAACTTCGTCGTGAGACGTTCCCGGACTTCTCACCGAACAAAGTCGAGATTCGGGTGGTCTATCCAGGCGCGACGGCCGAGGAGATCGAATCGTCGATCTGCGAGCGGGTCGAAGATGCGGTGGACGGCGTGCGCTTTGTAAAAGAAGTGCGCAGTGAGGCCCGCGGCGGCGTCGGAATCGTCATCGTTGAAATGGACGATGCGGGCGAGATTATCACATTCAAAGATGAAATCGACACAAAAGTCGCGGCGATTACCGACCTCCCCGAAGAAGCCGAAGCGCCGGTCATCGATCAATTGAACACGAAGGATCGGGTGCTGTCGTTGTTGGTCGCGGGTCCGATGTCGGATACCGATTTAAAGACGCACTGCGAACAACTCAAAGATCGCCTGCAGCAGCATCCTGAGATTTCGTTGGTATCCGTCGATGGGTTTGCCGATCGACAGTTGCGCGTCTCGCTCTCATCCGATGCGTTGCGGCAATACGGATTGAGCGCGGCGGACGTAGCGGGCGTTATCGAGCGGCAGAATATCGACCTGCCCGCCGGTGTGCTGGAGACGGCGACGCGTGATGTGGTCATCAAGTTTGCGGACGAACGTAAGACGGCCAAGTCGATCGCCGATCTGGTCTTGTTCGGTCAGGCAGGTGGCGCCGAAGTGCGCATCGCCGACGTTGGCACGGTCAGCGAGCAGTTTGAGCTGAGCGAACAAAAGGTGTTACTCAACGGTCGCCGCGCGGGCAAGTTGCTGATCGAAAAGACGAAGAATCAGGATACGATTCGCGTTGCCAATGCGGTAAAGGCGTTTGTCGAGCGTGAACGGATTGCGATGCCGGGCGTCGAGTTGGCGATCAGTCAGGATGTTTCGACGCTCGTCGAAGATCGATTGAATTTGCTCGTCAAAAATGGCTTGCAAGGCATGGTGCTGGTCTTCGCAGCCATGTGGTTGTTCTTCAATTTCCGACTGTCGTTTTGGGTGGTGGCGAGCTTGCCAGTCTCGTTTTTGGGCGCGTTTATCTTGGTGCCGCATTTCGGTTTGACGATCAACATGCTCACGATGGTCGGTCTGTTGTTGGCCCTCGGTATTTTGATGGACGACGGCATTGTGATTGCCGAGAACATTGCGGCACAACGCGAGGCGGGCAAATCACCGCTGGCGTCAGTTATCGATGGTACGCGGCAGGTCGCGGGCGGCGTTATCTCGTCTTTTATGACCACGGTTTGCGTGCTCGGTCCGCTGACGATGCTATCAGGGGATATCGGCAAGGTGTTACGCGTCGTGCCGATCATTCTCATTTTGGTCTTATGCGTCAGCCTCGTCGAAGCTTTCATGATTCTGCCGCATCACTTGGCACACTCGTTGGATTCGACTGACGAGCGACGACCAAATCGAATGCGGGCGCGGTTGGATGCGGGATTTGAATTCCTGCGGGAACGCGTGGTCGGTCGTTTGGTGGATCGTCTGATTGCTTGGCGCTACGCGTGGTTGGGCGTGGTTGCAATGGCGATGCTACTGATGATCGGCCTTGTGCGTGGTGGGTTGGTCAAGTTTCAAGCATTCCCGGAACTGGATGGCGACACGGTGCATGCGCGGATATTGATGCCGCCGGGAACGCCCTTAGCGCGGACTGAAGCGGTGGTTGAGCAGTTGACGTCGGCGCTTCAAGACGTCAATTCGAAATTTAAACCGCAGCAACCCGGTCGCGCGGACCTTATCGAGCAGGTGTCCGTCGAGTTTAACACCAATGCCGACGCTTTTGAGACGGGCCCGCACGTGGCCACGATCATTGCGGATTTGCGCGCAGCGGATGAGCGTGCTGCGCGCGTGGATGATGTGTTGCAGGCGTGGCGGGAGGCGGCGGGGCCGGTTCCCGACGCGTTAAGCTTGAATTTCACGGAGCCGAGTGCGGGTCCTGCCGGGCGCAACATCGAGTTACAGGTACGGGGTTCAAATCTCGAACAATTAGAAGCAGCAGCGTCCGAGTTGCGAACGTGTCTTGGTGAGTTTCGCGGCGTGTATAACCTGACGACCGACCTACGGCGTGGAAAGCCCGAGCTGCACATTCGATCGCGTGAAGGTGCCGTCGGCTTGGGGTTGGATGCCGCCAACTTGGCGCGGCAACTGCGTACCGGGTTTCAAGGCGCGACAGCCGATGAGATACAGATCGACGGGGAAGCGTACGAGATCGACGTGCAGTTTGCCGATGGCGATCAGGACAGCTTTGCGGATCTCACCTACTTTCATTGCGTTTTGCCAAGCGGGCAGGCGATCCCTTTGGAAGCGGTCGCGTACCTGCATCAAGAGCGCGGCTGGTCGCGCATCTCACGGGTAGATGGAACGCGCACTGTGACGTTACGCGGTGATACGGATACATCCAAGACCAACACCAACGAAGTTCTGGCGTTGTTGCGCAAAGACTTTATGCCCGAGCTCACACAGAAGTACCCGGGTGTTGATGTCGCTTTCGAGGGCGAATCGAAAGAGGCCGCCGTCACGCAAGCATCGATGATGACTGGAACTGCGATTGGATTGATCGGCGTGTTTATTTTGCTGAGCTTTCAGTTTCGCAGCTACGTCGAGCCGATCATCGTGTTGATGGTTATTCCGCTGGCGCTGATCGGTGTGATAATCGGTCACATGATCATGGGATTGGACTTGACGATGCCCAGTATGTTGGGCTTTGCATCCCTCACGGGGATTGTGGTCAACGATTCTATTCTGTTGGTGCTCTTTCTAAAGATGCAGCGCACGGCGGGGCAATCGCCATTGCAAGCAGCCGGTCAAGCAAGCCGCCAGCGATTTAGGGCGGTGCTGATTACTTCGGTTACAACCATTGCAGGATTGCTTCCACTCACGTTTGAGCGCGACTTGCAGGCTCAGATTCTAATTCCCCTGGCAGTGAGTATCGTCTTCGGCTTGATTGCATCAACGATTCTGGTGCTGTTGGTGATTCCTTGCGTTTACATGGTGTTGCACGATCTGGGACTGACAGCGGAAATTGACGACAAGATGGAGTCGTTTGAGAGTCCGATCTAAGCGCGGACAATGGTACTACGGATTGAACTGTATCCGGCTTGCCCCAACTGTGACGCATGGGGCATTCAGATGGTGGCATAACGTCGCTGATGAGTTCTGTGTTGCGGCGCGGCGTCTTGAGGGCAAACAACACCAGTGTCGTATCCTGAAATTGAGTGAATGTTCGTTGCGCATCCGGCGAAGCGAAAGCAATGATGTCGGCATAGCTCAGTTAATGGAGGTGCGAATTTGTAAAACCATGCACGAATCCACGACACACTCAATCACAACATCTTATGAGGCGAACGAGAACGGTGTCATCGGTATTCGAAAGAACGAGCCGATTCTGAGTCACTTTCAAGCGATATCTCGCGTGTGGCCAAATCTACCAGTAGCAGAACAGACTGAGATGTCGTGCAAAACTTGATGAATCGCTATTATCTATCATCAGGCTTCCTTAAAGTAATTCATGCCCTTCAGCCGCGTTTGAATCGGCTACGAATTGAGTGGTATCTAGTTGCCGCAGCGATTCTCTTGCCGACATTTGATCACGCTGGTGAAGTAAGGGTAAGATTCGCGACTTTTTCTGCACGGATGCGGCTGTGCAGTTGGAATAGCTCTTTAAACGCATTTGCAATGACGCGGAAATTGGCCCCGGTTTGCTCACCGGCAATGCGCGGGTAGTGATGAACACCGACTTCACCAATTCGCAAACCGGCGTATGTTGCTTTTGCGAGTAATTCCGTGCTGATAAGTGCGCCGTTGCTCTCAAATGTTGTTGCGTCCAGCAAGGAGCGCGGAATCAGCTTAAAGGCGCAGTCGATATCTCGGACTTTGATGCCGAATAATGCGCGAACCAATGTGCCCCAGCAGAACGCATTGGCTTTTCTCATAAATGGGTCGGCACGATCGATCCGATACCCAACAGGCATGTCGAAATGTTCGAGCAATGAGACGAGTTTGGGCAATTCGTCGAGATCGAACTGACCGTCACCATCGCTGAAGAAAACCCAGTCCATTTTTGACTCGCTCAGGCCGCGACGCACGGCACCGCCGTACCCAAGGTTGGGGTTGTTGTGTACGGCGCGTACTTGTGGATGGCGTGCGGCAAGTTTGTCGGCCAGCTTACCGGTCTGGTCACGGCTGCCGTCGTTTACAAGAATGATCTCGAATTGCCCTGCTACGCATCTCGCGACGCCCAATGCGCTATTTGTTACACGTTCAATGTTGGCTTCTTCGTTATAAAAAGGGAAAAACATGGTGAGCGATTTGAGTTTGCGCGTAGGCGTATTCATCTTCGGTTCCCTCGATTGGGTTGATCTGTTCGTTGCACCGAGCTGGCAGGCAGTAACTCAATAAATAGCAACATGAATTGACTGCTTGGTACCAACTCCCAAGGCACGACGCGTGCCATAACTTTGATATCATCAAAGATGCGGCACGACTCGACCGTGATGTCGTTCCGGCGTCCACAAATTCCGCGTCCTTTTGGCAGATTCCAATCTTGGCCGACGTATGGAAAACATGGCCGCTGCATGCGCGTTCGCGTTTTGACAACGCGATGCGTGACTTAACACACGGAAGCGGCGTGCGTTGATGCACATTCATCCTCGGAGTTTGTCGAACGAGTCTGCGCAAAGGTGCGTGCGTTCGAGAACGAGACCGCGCCTGTTCGCACGGCGACCTGTGTGTGTGCGGACAAGTAACTGGCTGCTGCAGCGCGTGATATCATAAACGCAGCGCAAAAAACAGTTGCTAAATATATTTTATTTAACGGGTTACGTTAAACGGGCGACCGAGTGTCAGCGGGCTGGCACGGGTTATGCAATACCCCACCTCGAGCAGTTTTTCGCTGTGTGTGCTTGCATGACGGCTCGCTCGTGGTCTTTGAGCGACCCGCACAACCAACATAATCTGGAGATGACAATGAAAAGCAACAAACCTCTTGCAATCGTGACCGGGCTCGTGGCCTTATGGACGGTGACGCTGGCGGTGCATCTCGGTTGCGACGCGACTGATGGTATCGCGCCAGCCGCAGGCATCACCGGCAGTAGCGAACAGTCTGTCAACGTGACGGCATTCTTTTCCGACAAGCCGATGTACTTTGCGCCGAATTCGGCTGCGTCTCGGTCCAACTTTGTAGACATATCTTCGCAGATGCCGGCGGAGGTACGGACGGCCACCTTTGCGGTGCAGCCGGACTTCCTTGATGTGGAGGTGGAAGCGATTCCGCCGAGCGAAAAGAACGGCTTCACAATCGAGCTAGCGGTATCAGATCGCTTGGTCGGTGAGCGAGAAATCGTCGGCACCTTCGAAATGGAAATTACGCGCGACGGATTCATCCGTGTCGTTGCTGCCGATACGCCCGAGGTTTCGCCGAAGGTTATTGAAATGCTACAGCGGCGCGACTTCATCATCGATACCGATGTGGTCGGCGACTTTACCGGCGGCATCAAGATCGGCCAGACCGATATAAAAGTCTTGATCGGCGGATTCGACGGTAGCAACTCGAACACCGACGATGGTAATGCCAACGACGATGCCGGTAACGCCAATGACGGCGGCAACGCGAATGATGCCGGAGGCAACACGAATGATAACACAGGCGACAACACCAATGATAACACTGGTGACAACGCGAATGATAACACCGGCGACAATACGAACGACAACACCGGTGACAATACGAATGATAACACTGCCGACAACATGAATGACAACAGCGTCGATGGTATTTGCCCGGACGGCTCGATCCAACTCCGTACGCGCATCGATGGTCCCGATGATTTCGAGATCGAGGTCGAATATCGCGAGAACGGTGAATCGTGTCGTCGCTTCCGTTTGGATATCAGCGGTTTTGCATCGGGTTGGTATGACGTGTTCGCGAACGATGTCTTCGTGGGCGAGATCTTCGCCGGCGCCGAAGACGGTGAAGGTCGCCTCCGACTCGAAACGGATGACGGCAATATGCCTGCTGACTTCCCGTTCCTGGGTGCGGGCGACATCGTATCTATCGGCGATGTCATTGATGTAACGCTGCAAGTGCATTGCTCCGAGATTTGGAGTTGTGACAATGCGAACGGAAACGATAACACCGACGGCAACACAAATGATAACACCGGAGGTAACACCAACGGCAATACCGGTGACAATTCCAACGATAACACAGGTGATAACACCAACATGAATGGTTAGCGTGGGCTTTTGAGCTGTCTTGCAAGTCCGGCGTCTCTTCGGTTTAGACGGGGCGCAGGTGAATCCCAGGCAAGGGCCCGGCGCGCTGAACGCGGCGGGTCTTTGCCGTGCAAGACGGCTCATTTTGCTTTTCTGATTCATCGTCCTGCAAGGGCTTAGCTCGGGCGGAATACGAACGCATCTAAAAATCGTTGGTCGGTTAGCAGTCGGGCCGAATCAACGCGGTACCAGTAGAGACTATATCTTGATGAAGGTGAGATCGGTGGCAACGCACAGATCAGATACGATTCCGGCAAGTTGTCTTCGCAAAGCGGACACAGTCATTCATGCCGGAATAGTCGGTGAAAACGAGCCTGCGGCGCGTTACGCGACTGGCCCCGCAGAAAGTATGCCTCGGTTCGACTCCGAGGCAAATTCAGCCGTTGGGGCGCATGCAGGCGCAACCGAACGCGCGATGCGTCGCCAACCGCGGCAGATTCTACTCGATGTACTTCTCTATTCGGCCACATTCTTGTGCGCGTTCGCAATCATGTTGTATTTTGTATCCCAACCGCGCAACGGCATCGTGGGCGTATCGGGCAATGACTCGTTTTACCACATCAAAATGTCCGAGTTATTGCCGGAGGTCGGGCTGGTCGAAACATTTCCCTGGTTGCAGTTCAGTTACTTTCGCGAGGAAGGCAATTCGTTCGTCAGTCATCATTACGGATTCCATTGCCTTCTTTATCCGTTCGTGACGGCCTCAAAGTCGCTGACAGGCGATGCGCTGGCTGGCGGTCGTTGGGCGGTGAGTACCTTCTTCGCCATCACGGCGTGCGTTTATTTTTTGATCTTGCGACGTTGCAACGTACCTTTGGCTCCGCTGTGGTTAACACTCTTGCTGATTCTCCCGCAGCAGTTTTTTCTGCGACATGGATATGTGCGGGCGATCGGGCCGGCACTCATGATGATGATGATTTTGATCTTTCTGCTTATCCGCCGACGCCCGCTTGGCGTTGCGGTAATAGCGGGCTTTTCAAACCACCTTTATCTCGGTGCCATCATGTATACGCCGGTGATTGTTGCCGCCTACGCGGCCGCCTGCGTGTTGGACCGCAAAGGCAAAGCACATTTTCCACTGAAAATCGCAACGTATGCCGTGATCGGGTGGGCAATTGGTGCAGTAACCTATCCTTACTTTGACGGCTTGATCGAATTCTTGAAGCTGCAAGTCTTCGGCACCGGTCTGTCGCCGGATATCGCGGTCGGACGTGAATGGAAACCCTACGACGGCGTTTGGTGGTTTGTCACAGAATTGTGTGGCCCGTTGCTGGTTGTGTTAGCACTAGTAATGGTAGCACGGTTCCGGTTAGGCCCGCGTCTTAATGTGGACGAGCTGTTTGTCCTATTCCTGAATTTGGGGTTTCTCGTGCTGACCCTTAAGGCGCGCCGGTTCATTGAGTATTGGCCGATGTTCGCGCTTTTGAGTGCGGCGTTGATGTCGCGCCCGCTGTTCAAGCGGTTGCATGCAACGCGCAATGCCAACCCTTCTTCATTACCGAACGCCGTTACATCAAGGCAAAGGATAGCCCTCGCCGGAATCGCCTTAGCCGTTGTCTCATTTGTCGGGTGGACGGGATATCCACGATGGCAAGAAGTTCGTAAGGCGTCGGCTTGTAGGTTCGATCTACCGGCGATTCGCGCGACGATGGATTTCGTGAAGGCCAACTCGAAACCTCAGGACGTGATATTTACCACTGACTGGGACGATTTCCCGCTTTTCTTCTATTACAACGCACAGAATTATTATGTGGTTGGGCTCGACCCCAAGTTCACACACGAACGACGCCCCGATTTGTGGGAGCGTTATGTGAAACTGACGCGCGGACGTGCGCCCGTCACGACATCGCTGCGCCAAGTTGATGAATCGGGCAATCAATTTGTCGACAAGCTCGATATTCAGTTAGCCGACATTCGCGACCACTTTTGCGCCGATCTCGTCATCACCGACAGCGACCATACCAAGCTCGCCCGACAATTGGCGCGCGACAGCGACCTAGCAACGTTGGTTTATCCGGATACGGACTACGCCAAATGCCGGAAATCGCCGTATCTCGTGTTTCGAATCAATCGCCCGGGCGAGGCCCCTACCGCCAGCCCCAGTTGATCCTTCCCGATCGCGCCAAATTCCCTAACCCCTCCTCCGCGACGGGGTCGCCGGAACACCCATCCGGCGGCCTCGTCGATTTTTGTGCAGAAGCGACTCCTTCGGTATGGAATTTGCGGTTCACTCCCATGATGAGTGATTCCATGGCCCGCACATTTATCCTAAACCGTTGGTATGAAGATAGTTAATGCGCCGATTGCTAGCTTCGTACGACTATGGCTGTTTATGATAGCTGTGTGTGCTGACACACGATCCGTGCAGAGGGGCACAGATTTGGTTTCGATTGCTCATTATTGAGTGGCAGATTCATGCGTCATATTCGTTGGTATCACTTCTACTTCTTGCTTGCGATCTTCAACGTGGTTGTGATCGCACTGACGCTGCGCCTGCACCAGCAAAGCGTCGATTGGGTGCGCGAGTTGCTCGGCGCGGAACAGCAACTCGATGGGCGGATCAAGTGGCTGCAACAGGCTCAGCGATCCATTAGTGAGTTGAACGCTCCTGGCAACAACTTATTCCAAGCTGATTCTGCTAGTGACTACGAGCGGCAAGAACGACTACTGGCAATTGCCGCTGATAATATGAATCAGGTATTGCGGCGTGCAGGAGAGTTTGATTTTGATGTACAGGAAGTTACCGCGGAGGTTCAGGCGCTAGAGCTCGAAGCACGTGAGATCTTTAAGGTGTTCGAGCCGATACAGACGGGAACGGTTTCGTCGTCGATGCAGGCGGAGTTAATCACACAAGCCGGTCCAGCAATGGCACGGATGGATCGACATCAACATCGCGCATTAGAGTTGATTGGTATGTTGGCCAACCAAACCAATCAGTCGCGCATTGACATGATTCAACATGCCGAAGCCGATATCCAACATCAATTTATCGCTCAGAGTTTCGTATTTGCCGGCATCTTCCTCATATTGGTCGGCGTTTTCATTTTCGGGCGACGATTACAGGCGGCGGATCGCGCGTTAACGCTCGAGCGTCGACGCGTGAAAGAGGCGCAACGCGACCGACTGGCTGCTGTGGGCGAATTGTGTTCATCAGTCGCACACGGCATTCGCAATCCGCTGGCGGCAATTCGCAGCTCGGCACAATTGGCGCTTGAGATGGGCGAAATCGACGTCGATTCCCGTGAGTGACCTGCCCCACATCGTAGTCCACAGTTTAAGTTAGTTGGTTGTCGTTTACGACCCTCGCTGATGGCGGGCGTAGCGTAGTGAGCGGAGCGAACGAAGCGGAGCCTGCCATCAGCGGCGCGATTTCAATCGCCTCTGGTGCCGGCGGCTTGTAGCCAAGCGAGCTATGCGGTCGCACGGTGTTGTAGTGAATCCGCCAGCGTTCGATTAGCACCTTGGCCTCTCGTAGCGTGTAGAAGATCTCTCCGTTCAACAGTTCATCCCGCAGCTTGCCATTGAAGCTCTCGAAATACCTTTCAGGCTCCCGCCTTGGTCGCCTTCAATCCCATGGCGACCCCGGCTCGATGTACAACGTCTTCACACCGACCTTCGCAAGCCAAGTCCGTACTGCAATCGCCGTAAACTCCGATCCGTTGTCGCTACGAATATGATCCGGTACGCCTCGGGTGGCGAACAACCAAGCCAATCGCTCCAACACATTCTCTGAATCAAGTTTCCGTGCCACATCAATCGCTAAACATTCACGGGTGTACTCATCGACGATCACCAACAACCGCAGTACTCGGCCATCGTGTGTTCGCGCATGCACAAAGTCATATGCCCACACGTGATCGCGATGCTCCGGTCGATGACGTACACAAGAACCATCGTTCAACCACAGTCTTCCCCGTTTGGGCTGTCTTCGCGGCACTTTCAAGCCCGCCTTCTACCACAGTCGCTTGACCTTCCCCCTCGGTTAATACCATGTTCTATGTTAATCCAGCACCGCTCGGAACACACGCCGTTGGCGGGCGGAGCGTAGTGAGCGGAGCGAACGAAGCGCAGCCTGCTAACGGCGGCGCGACTTGAATCGCCTGCGGGGCCGGTGGTCGATAGCCCAGTGAACTGTGCGGGCGCACCGTGTTGTAGTGAATCCGCCAACGTTCGATCAGCACCTTGGCCTCCCGCAGCGTGTAGAAAATCTCACCGTCCAACAGTTCATCACTGAGCTTACCGTTGAAGCTTTCCACGTAGCCGTTCTCCCAAGGACTTCCCGGTTCAATGAACAAGGTCTTCACGCCCACCCGCTGCAACCAGTGACGAACCACCTTGGCTGTAAATTCCGGGCCATTGTCGCTGCGAATGTGATCCGGAACGCCACGCGTCGCGAACAACCACGACAATCGTTCCAGCACATCATCCGATCTCAAACGCCGAGCCACGTCGATCGCCAGGCACTCCCGTGTGTGTTCATCTACCAAAGTCAACATCCGGAACGAACGACCATCATGGGTTCGACCGCTTACAAAGTCGTACGCCCAGACATGATCCTTGCGTTCCGGTCGCAACCGAATGCACGATCCCGTCGTTGAGCCATAAACGCCCCCGTTTTCGTTGCTTCTGCGGCACCTTGAGACCTTCCCTGCGCCAGATGCGTTCAACCCGCTTGTGATTCACCTGCCATCCCTCTTCCTGCAGGATCGATGTGATCCTTGGCGTTCCGTAGCGCCCATACAGGGCAGCCAATTCGATGATCCGCTGCGTCAGCGGTGCTTCATCGTTACGTACCAGCGGTAGATACCGCTGTGTCGCGCGTGATTGCCGCAGCACCTTGCAAGCCCGCCGTTCGGAAACACCCAGGTGGTCGATGACATGATCGACTGCCAGGCGTTTGCGCTGCGGGCTCAGAAGTTTGGGTTAGCGGCCTCGCGGAGAATCGCCTTATCGAGTTCGGCATCGGCCAGCAACCGCTTCAGCCGCGCGTTTTCACGCTCCAGTTCCTTGAGCTTCTTTGCCTGATCGGCCTTGAGCCCGCCGTACTCTTTGCGCCAGCGATAGTAGGTCTGTTCCGTCACGCCGATTTGCTTGCACGCCACCGCAACGGTCCGTCCCTGGGCGATCGCCACGTCGGCTTCGCGCAGCTTGTTGACGATCTCTTCTGCCTTGAAACGCTTTCGGCTCATCTGAATTCCTCCTGAATGACGGCCTGAATACTAACTCAAGCCTTGGTCTTGCTTCAGGGGGAAAGGTCACTTGCAAGGTTTAGTTGGCTGGAAAAGTTTTCTTGCCTATTTTTTGCACTTTCCTGCGATGACTATCGCCTCTTATGTTAGATGCTGCCCTCAGCGGTGTACATGCTGAAGCAGCGACTGGAATAGGGAGGCCCGGTAAAAGGAATTTGGTGTTTGTATGCGCAAAATGATTCGAACCTGTGTACTCACGGCAGGAGTGGGATTTGTTACTATCGCCGGCTGTCAGTCAACGGACGATCCGGTAGCAGCGGGCCTACCGGGACCGAATATCGACGAGGCTCTTGCGGTAGCATTACAGGATTACTTAGGCGGCCCCACACAAGCAGGCGCTGTTGAGCGGATCGATGATGCGCTCAATGGGGTGTTCGCACGTTACGAAGATCTTAGTGATGCATACAAACTTCTCGATAACACTCTAGTAGGTATTATTAAGACGGAGTCTGATCTGATTGCATTGTTGAAGGCTGAGGCAGAGATGCCACGCGTAATTATTGACGAGAGCGGCCTCACAGGTTCTACACCATCGCGATCCACTGTGGCTGGCACACGGAGTGTCAGTAAGCATGACGTCGGCGCTTATTATTATGAGGTGGATTGCGAATTTAGCGATGTTATCAATAGCGACCTTGTGGTTCTCTATATTAATGGAATCCGAACGACATCACTTCACTTTCGCGGTGACCTAGAGGCCGTGCGAAGATTAGTGAGTGCTAAGCTGCCAAACGCGACTGTAATCGGCTACTACAATCTCAGTGGGTTGGATCCCAATCGCTCAACAACAGGTGGTTTTTGTTCGACGTTGATTAGTTCTGGTTTTGCTGCGGCAGTATCGAGTTCGCAGATTTACCCGCAATTCGCTGCCATGATTCACGGGTGGTGCAGCGAGGTCGCAGGGTCAAGCGTAGACTTCGTAGAAGCCCTTAATCAGTGGATGCAGATTGGTGTGACGGGGACTCCAAGTACCTCGGTCGATATTGAGAGGGTTGCCGATCTCGTTCAACAATTGGTGGGGAACGGTAAGCGCGTGATTGTGATCCCTCACAGTCAGGGAAACCTGATTGCCCAACAGGCTCTGGGGGTTCTACGCGAAAGGGCTAACCATGGTCAATTTCCGATTGCAGCTGATGAAATTTTTCAGGCGATTGGAGTGATCGGGGTGGCGTCCCCTACGCCCTACTGGGTTGCCGCTCCTGCTGGTTTTTCGATCTTTGTTAGCCATTGCTTGGATCCTGTTGCTGGGCTGCGTTTTGTATTTCAAGAGCGCGAATGCTACATCTCTCCATTGAGAGATTCACTCGGAAATGGCAGCCTCGGTAATATGGTCGAGGAGTTTTTCGATGGACTACTTGTGCACCATTCGTTCGTTGGGGCCTATTTACATCGTAATGCTACCGCACGAGGTGCGATTGAGGAGGCACTTGTTCGATTCTCAGGTTTACTTCGCAATCCGCTTACTGATTCCCGTGAGGGGATGGTTCGCCTGGAATGGGCATCTGCCAATGATCCCTTTAATGGAGTTTCAGTCAGAAACGGAATGTATCAGGCAACAAATGCTGTTTCAGGAGATTCTGAGGGGCCGATCGGAAGAAGTATGAAACCGATGAAGGTATGGGCTACCACACCAACGGAGTGTTCTTTCAATCGAGAAGACAGGATGCTATCAACTCGTACACAGGTTAATGGATCGTCGCTGTTCTGGGTTGATGGTGGCGAGGGTGATTTCTCTACCAATTTCATATTCAATCGAGGGGTGCAAGGTGGAAGCCCAGAAACGAACGAACTCGATGGAAACTGCTTTTCTAGTTTGACTGCCCAGGCTGCGTTTGGCGCGAAATACTCGGTCATCCTCCCGCCCGGAAGGAGCCTTCGTATTCGGACTGATGTGCATCGAGCGTCTGGAACAGCTGATGTCGCATATTACCGATTTCAGGTTATTTCGCCTGACCTCCCCATGATTCACGAAGTGGCGTGTGGTTCCCTTGGACTCGAAAGTGAGTGTGTTGATGAACCTGAGGAGAATAGAGAGCCAGAAGAGCTGGAGTTAATTGAGCTAACGCATCGAGAAGTGAGGCTGGCGCGCCAGTTCATATCAAATGAAGAAAATAATGAAGACCAACTTAATGGATGCCTGCCTGTAGAAGTCAACTTGGTCGGTGAAGTTGAAGTGACATTTGCTGAGTATGGAAACAAAGAATCTGACTTTTGGGTTAGTTGGTCAGTCGCAATTGAGTAGCGGAGATTATTCCTACACCAACTAGCAAACTGCCGGATCAAGTGGGTTCTGTGTTGTTTGTCCGTGTCAGGTGATCAACGTTTCGGTTAACGAATGTAGTGCGGCGGACGGGTCAAAGTAGCCAGATATTAGGGCATTGCGGGGAAACAAAAAGATCCGGATCGGCAGAGATCTTCTGTCTAATTTATCGAGGCGCCAGATATCTCGAGTCTGCCAGCTCTTACTTCGAGTTCGCATGTTAATGATGCTGAATAGGGCTCTATTAGGCTCTCGGTATGTGGGTGGCGAATCTGGTCTGATTCGTGCGTAGTGTCAATTAGGTGGCTGTCCAGTGAATACTCTTTGATTGGTTAGCAAAGTCCCTTTTCGTAGCGAAACCAAGCTGCTTTTACAGGGTTCCGTGGAGGCACTTCCGCTAAAGCAGGATCAAGTAGCTGATCGATTTGAAATCTCTGCTTTTAGCTTCATTACGAAAAAATCGGAGAATACTTGCATGTCCGACTGCTCTCTTACGCCATTCGCTATGGTGAGGTTGGCATTCTTTTTTTGGAGGTACTGCTGTGATGAATCAGGATATGCAAATCAGGCGATGGTGTTTCGGTCGAGCAATCTGGGTGATGACCCTGTTCGCAGTGACTATTACTAGTTTGCAGGGTTGTGTACCGGTCCTTCCTCCAGTTGCTGATGCTGGCGCGGATCGAACGGTCAGATGTCCAGATGGGATTATCCTGGACGGTACGGCGAGTTCATCATATGGCGGTGAGTCGTTGCGGTTCTCATGGGCTCAGATAAGCGGACCCGCTGATGCAAAGGTCATCAATGCAAATGCCATGACGGCCAGTTTCGATGCATTGATGCCGGGGACCTTCGAATTTGTGCTAACCGTATCGAACGACTTGGGCAGCGACGAAGCCCGCGTTCGTATCACGGTCCTTGAAGCCGGAATGGGGGAATTCGACTGTACAGAGGGCGATCCGCCTGTCGATGAGCCTGATCCTCCAGCCCAGCCCACTCCTACGCCGACCCCGGTTCCTAGTGACGAAGTGCTTGTTGAGAGTAACTTCTCGACCGGTTCAGAAGACTGGACGCTGCGCAGCAATGGACGCTTCACGGAACCCACTTGGAACAGTGCGGAGGGACAGATTGAGAAGTTTTTCAACATCGGCTCTGGTGTCGGCTATTTCGTGGCACCGCGTGAATATTATGGCGATTTCTCGGATGCCTTTGGTGGGACCCTGCGATTTGACCTCGGGTCCAGCTTCGTCACGAACAAACCCTCGCCGCTGGTGATCATTACAAGCCCGCTGGGCGAACTCACTTTTGGTAACAATGAACAACCGGGGCGTGGTGAGAAGGCATACACCCTACTGCTTGATAGTCGCACATCGTGGATGTTGCAGGGTGAGAACCGATTGGCAACCGACGAGGAGATCATGATGATTCTGGAGGTCATGGCGGGTCTCGAAATTCGTGGTGATTTCCAGGCAAACTCAGCCCGTGCCCGCGGGTGGTTGGACAATGTCCAGATTTTGCGGCCCGGGCGGTTTCGAAGGTGAGTGAGCTAACTTAACTATTTTAAGATCTGCCTGGATCGATGCTTGGCATGGCTTTGCATCGGTTCAGGTAGTTGTCGTTGTGATGTATCGTACTCACCTCCCCGAGTTCGGTACATACTCAGTCAGGTGTATTCCTGAGAATTCCTTTGTCTTGCGTCATCGAATTAGGCTACTCTTTTCGCTCATTCGATATTCGCAACACCAAGATGGTGTAGTCTCGATGAACGATCGCACACACACAACCGAGTTACTCAATCGTGCCAGCGACGGGGATACGACTGCTCTGCGCGAATTGCTGCCTTTGCTGTATGACGAACTCCGGGAACTGGCGAACAAACACCTGCACAAAGAGCGGCCAAACCATACATTACAACCGACGGAAATACTCCACGAGCTTTACTTCAAAATCGTCGACCTGAAGGAAATTCAATGGCAGGGAAGAGCACATTTCTTCGCGATGGCTTCACGGACGATTCGCCGGATTCTCATCGATCATGCCCGTGCGCGGGACGCAAAGCGACGTGGCGGAAAGCTCCAAAAAGTGTCACTCGATGGGCTGGAAATTGAAGGTGGGCAAAAGGGCGTTGACATTCTGGCGTTGGATGAGGTGCTCGATGACTTTGCACAGGAGTTTCCCAGGGAAGCAAAATTGGTCGAATTGCGTTTTTATGGCGGTCTGAAAATCAAAGAAGCGGCGGAAGTATTGCAGATTTCGGAGCGGACTGCCGCCAATGACTGGGTATTGGCGAAGGCTTGGCTTGCACGAGAGCTGAAACGGAGAGGGTAATCAGCATGACTCAATCTTCAGGAGATCATGGCGAACGCGCCAAGAAAGTTCGCTCAATCTTTCTTCAAGCGCGGGATCTTACGGCAGCTGATCTCTCGCAATATCTTGACGCGGCCTGCGGTAGTGACGCTGAATTGCGCGCAGAGGTTGAATCGCTCCTACAGGTCGAAGTGACACAAACCCACTTTCTTGATGATCCAGCCATCGGCAATTTGAATCTCACCGATTCTGATTTACCGAAACGCATCGGTCAGTTCGATATTCTTCGAAAGCTGGGTGACGGTGGCTTTGGTGACGTTTATCTTGGCCGACGAGATGATGAAACGCAGCAACGCGTCGCAGTCAAAGTTATCCGCAAGGGAAAAGACTCGGACGAGGTTTTGCGCCGTTTCGAAATGGAACGCCGCGTACTGGCTCGGCTGCGTCATCCCAATATCGCTCATCTCATCGATACCGGTACGACCGATGACGGTCAGCCTTTCTTTGTGATGGAATATGTCGATGGCTTACCCATCGATCAATTCTGCGATGAACACAAGCTGTCGATTCATCAGCGCCTGAAGTTGTTTCAGCGAGTTTGTTCTGCCGTGCAATACGCACATAGCAAGTTCCTGCTCCATCGGGATTTAAAGCCCAGCAATATTCTGGTGACGTTGGAAGGTGCTAAGGCCGATCAATCGGGCGATGTCATTGCAGAAGAAGCGATCCCGAAGCTGCTGGATTTCGGGATTGCCAAGGCTCTCAGCAAGGACGACTGGGGCGGGACGATCACATTCGAAGCCCGGCAAGTTGGGCCGCTAACACCACAATATGCAAGCCCGGAGCAGGTGCGCGGTGAGGAGTTGGATACCAAGACGGATGTATATTCGCTAGGTGTCATTCTCTACGAGCTGGTTAGCGGGCATAAGCCGTATCAGATTCTTTCTACAGCCGATTTGCGGCGATTGGTTGAGATTGTTGAGGGTGCCAAGGTTGTTCGCCCGAGTGACATGGTGGCGCAGACTAGGACGAGTTCTGTGGGAAGAACGAGCGGCGGTGCGGTAAGTGGCGTTGACGCGCATCACAAGCAGATAGTTAGTACGCGATCGGGAAGTTCACGAACGCTTAAGAGACAGCTGTCGGGTGATATCGACAACCTTGTTCTTTATGCAATGCGCAAGGAAGCGGATCGACGGTATAGCTCGGTGCAGCAACTCAATGATGATATTGAGGCGGTCCTTAATGGCGAGCCGCTTCCTACGGCGCGACCGGATAGCCGCACCTATGTGTTACGCAAGTTCCTACGGCGCAATCGGGGGCTGGTGGCGAGCGTAGCTGCCATTTTTCTGATCTTATCCACGTCGCTAATTATGGTCTCGAATCTGAACCTTGAACTAAAGAAACAAAAAACGCAACTAAAGGAAGAAAAGAAGCAGACCAAACTGGTCTCAGATCGTTATCAGTCAGTAGCACGAGCAAATGACGCTTTTATCAGTGTGCTCGAGAGAGTCATCTTGTCGTTCCAAGGCCGTGATGCAACGGTTAAGGAACTTGTGGATAAGCTGGTACAGGACGTACAGCAGAAGACAGAGGGCGTAGATCAAAGTACACCATTCGATCGGCGACTCGATATTCCAACGCTTCGTATTTGTGGTTTGTATTACAGAGCCATGGGGGAGTTTGATTTGGCGAGAACGGCCCTTGAAGTGGCTGATTCTGAAGTTGGTCATTTTGGAGAAGTTGCGGCTGAAGAACGTGGAAGGATAAAAATCGAGCGGGCGAAGTTAGAACTTAATGGGAAAGGCGATGTTTTCGCTGCCGCCAGCCTTTTAAAGGCTGCTGAAGAACTGTTGCTGGTCACAGAAAGCCCAAATTTAACAGACCTTAGTCGGCAAGCAATTGGATTGAGCTTTGAGGCTGGCGATCAGGAAAAGGCCGCTAAGTTGATCTACAGGCTCTTTGTCAAACGCCGAAACGACGGGGCTGGCACAGAAGAGTTGAGCAGCCTGATTAATGATTATGGCTACATAACGATGGGCATCGGAGATGCCGAATCAGCAGAAGCATTACTTCGAATCACGCTTGAGGCTGACCGTGCGCAATACAGTGACACGCACCCGTATGTCGCAACGTCGTACTGTATTTTGGGAAGCACACTCTTTTATCAGGGATTTGTGAATCAGTCGGAGAAGCTCATTAACAGGGGACTTGAGCTACGTCGTGAGATTTATGGACATCGAAACAAAGATGTAGCGAATGCGATTCTTTTGCTCGGTCACGTCAGTCTCAATCGGCTCGACATCGATAGTGCGCGACGCCAATACACGGAAGCATTGGAGATGCAACTTGCCGCAAAGAAAAACAAGGAAGATTTGGCCACTGCTTTTTCTAGAGCTTGTCTCGCGAACATCTATCAATTGGTCGGTGACCTAGATTCTGCTGTAACTGAAAAAGAGAAGGCAGAACAAATCTACCTTGAAAAGACTGGGCAGGTTTCTGCCTTTGTTCCGTTTGTCATCAGCTACATGCCCGGAATCGCCATGCTCAATAACGAAAGATTCGCTGAAGCTGCCACATACTTCGAGCGGGCAATTTATGAGTTTACTGAATTGAAGGGTGCGGAGAGCGCTTACGTTGCGAATGCCAAGATCGGCTTATCAAGGTCCATGAGCAGCCTTGGTCAGAAAGACGATGCACTTGAGGAGGCGTCTGAGGCTCTCAATATTCTGAGGACGCTTTTCGGTGAAGAGCATCCGATGGTTGCCACGGGACTGGCGAATTTGGCAGAGATTCATGAAACGAGCGGAAATTTGGCCAAGGCCCTTGAACTCTTAGAAGCGGCCAGACAGATTCGCCAAGACGCGCTTCCACAGCCGAACTGCCTGTCGTTGCTGACCGAACTTGATCTCCTACGCATTAAGAAATCATTAACGCCGACACTGGATGTTGAGGGTCAGAAACTAGACATTCGTGAAAAATTAAAGCAGATCATGGGGCCAGATGATCCGAGGCTTGAAAAGACGGATTGAAAATTTGATAATTTGCTTTTTCAGGTCTTTTTTGGGGACGATTCGACTCGTCAGTGTCAGGAGAGTTATGAAAAATCGAGCCTGCGCGACTTTGGTATTCCTCAGCGTGATCGCATGCCCAGGCTTTGTATCTGCTGAGGTAATTTTCGAGGAGTACTTCGACTCGAACCCATTTACGAGCAATCGCTGGAGTCGACTTAATGCAGATTGCTCCGGCGCGGGATCTTGGGACGGCTACCAGTCCATGGGTGGGTCCGAAGGCTGCAATGGCATCTCGGGTAGGTGGGTTAATTGGCCGGGATCAAACGGTCCTCAGAACCCGAATGAGAAGTGCATTGTGTATAACGCTGCGTTGTTCGGGGACATTCCTACCTACGGTTTTGTAAATTTGAATGTCTCTTTCCGGTACCGATTAAATGCAGGTGATCAGATTAATTGTGCTGTATTTCGTGCGAATCAAAGTGCCTGTAACGGTAGTGGCTGGAACAATATAGCCCAACTTACCAATTCTGGGAGTTGGCAGACCTTTTCAGTCGGTGTAAATCCCGGAGTCACCTCAATTCGATTTCGGTTTTTTCCGGGTAGTAATAATCCAAATCTGCGGCTGGATTGTATTTTAGTGTCGGGTGATGTCGATTCCGATTCTGACTGTACAGCGGATATCGACGAGTCCTGCGATGATGATCCCCTCAAGACGGAACCGGGGGAGTGTGGATGTGGTGTTCCTGAATCTGATTATCGAGTTTGGTATCGTGATCTGGATAACGATGGTGCAGGAGATCCCAATCAGACCGAAAACGCGTGCAGTCAACCGGCCGGATACGTGGCTAATGATGATGACGAGTGTCCTAGTGATTCAGATCTGACAGTCAAGCCGACTTGGTACGGAGATAGTGATGGTGATGGAGCTGGGGATCCGGATGTGTCTGTACGGGCATGCAGTCAACCGGCTGGCTACGTTTCCAATGACATCGACGAATGTCCTGCCAATGGAGAATTAACGCAAAGACTGACATGGTATCGTGATTTTGATGGCGACGGGTTCGGCGCGACGGGTGCTAATTGGCCTTGGTCGCCGGTACAGGCTTGCGAGCGACCGAGTGGATATGTTTCAAATAGTGAGGATCAATGTCCATACAATTCGCAACTAATCATTCCGTCTGAGCCATGCGGATGTAATTTGGGCACTGATTTAGACAATGACCTGGTATGTGACTCCGAAGACAATTGTGTCGGCGTCGAAAATCCGGATCAACTTGATGCGGATGGTGATCGTGTTGGAGATGCATGTGATAAATGCTTCTTCGGGAATTGTGACCGCCCAGAGTTCTTGGTGGCCGCCCAACTGGGGGCGGAGGACAGAATTGGAATACAGCCGGTCGCAATTGACAGCATACTTAATAATAATTCTATTGCTTTGTCGGTAGCAAATTATGGATCCGATTCAGCATCAATTATCAATCTAGGCATCGACCTTACTCAAGGGCCGCTAATAACCAATGATTACAGCTTGGCATTGCCAGCGGGTAGTGAGCCGTGCGATGTTGAGTGGGGGCTTAGCTCAAATGGAGATGACCTGCTTGATGTCGTTGTTGCCGGAACCGATGGTGTTTTTGCCTTAGTCAATGACGGTGTTGGAAGTTTTACCTCAGATTACATCAATAACCAGACTCAACTCGACGGTGTCCAATGGAGTTCACTCACATTTATCGATGTGAATGGCGGTGGCATAAGCGATCTGGTTGCTGTCGGATCAGATGGTGGATTCGCGCGAATCGGAACGAGGCTCGGTGACGGCGGCAGTAGCGGACTTGATGCGAAGGGGAACTTGCTTCCGCCGCAGGAAGAGCTAAGCGGCGCACTTGGGCAGTTACTCTCGAATGACTACGCGGCACCCGCGCCTTATTATCAGTATATTCCCTCTTGGATAGATGTTGATGATCCTTGCTCTTACGAGGCCCTTGACTGCCACCTTCCAGATCTACTGGTACCGATGACAACCTCAAATAAGCTGGCACGCTTCAAAAATTTGGGAAACACCGTGAGTGGCACAGACTGTCAAGCAGCAAATGAAGAAGGCTGCAACGTGGCCTGCGATGGCTGCGTTTTTCTTAATGGTCAGGGCAACTCGACTGAGTGTCCATGTCGTCAATTTCAGGGTTTTGCAAACGAGCCCATAGAATATGATGTCGGAGACGGGCCAGTATTCGTTACCGCAGGAAATCTCGGAGGCGAAGATGAGTTCTTTTTCGGTGGGAGCAATAGCTCACACTATCCAGATGTAGTCGTTGTAAACGCGATCTCAAACAACATCAGCATTCTGATAAACCTCGATTGCGCTACCTGTGCATATGGTGGTCCAAGTCAAGTGCTAACCGTGCCAGTAGGAATCTTGCCATCTTCAGCTGAAATCGGAGATATAAATGGAGATGGACTGAATGACATTCTTGTAACCAACGCTGGGTCGAGTTCGATTTCCACAATAATGAATGCGGGTACAACACCTGATGGTACCGTCTTATTTTTGGCGGCAGCTCCAATAGCACTGCCCTCAAATTGCGAGCCTACCGACCTTGAATTAAATGACCTAGATGGTGATTCAGTTGTCGACATCGTAACCGTCGTCGCCGAAGGGCGTGATGAGGTCCTGATACTTGTAAACAACGTGTTCGGGACTGCGATCGACTGTAATAGTAATGGTCTTGTCGACGCCTTCGAGGTCATAACGGGTGTGACGGCTGATTGCAATGGCAACTTGTCTCCCGACGAGTGTGACCTAGCAGGCGGTGCCTCGGATTTGAACAACGATGGTATTCCAGACCGCTGTCAAGGTGACATTGATGGTGACGGAGCCGTTACGATTCAAGATGCAGCAGCGATGATCGCTGTGTTACTTAATTCACCGCAGGCTTCTGAGCATGTTCCATTGAGTGATCTGAATCAAGATTCACGTGCAGATGGTCGCGATGTCCAATTATTTGTTGACCTTATCCTCGGTGGGTGAAGTAGGATGGTGAACGGGATCCAGGGCTGTAATGTTGAAGCCATGATGAGGTGGTGAGCCATGAATCAGAAGATCGCACTGATAATGTTCGTGTCATTAACAATGACTTCGGTGAGTAAACTGAGTGCCGACCCCATCTGGGACGAGCGTTTTGACGTCCATCCCTTTACGACGAACCGTTGGATTCGCCGTGATCAGGGGTGCGTCGGCAACGGCCAATGGGATGGCTTTTTCGTCCGTAATGACGTTGCCGATCAATGCTCAGGCGTCACGCCTTTGCAATGCGTCCGCTGGCGCGGTGATCTGCGAAAGTGCATGATTTATAACAACGGCGCGTTCGGTGATATACCTACGGCCCAGTACGTCAACCTGAATTTGTCGTTTCGGTATAACCTGAATGAGGACGACCTGCTCGGCTGCGATGTGCTGGTTGGGTCTAATTGGATCAACGTTGTGCAGGTCTCTACGTTTGGCGGATGGCAAACATTCTCAGGGCCGGTTCCGGATGATGTGATCTCGATTCGATTTAAGCTTATTCCGGGAAGTGTCGGTGGAGTTACACCCAATGTTCGACTCGACTGTATTGAGATCACCGGCGATTTGGATACAGACTATGACAACACTGCAGACAACGCTGAATCCTGTGATAATGATCCGTTCAAGACAGAGCCTGGACAATGTGGTTGTGGGGTTTCCGACGATGATTATCGCGAGTGGTTCTTTGATGCTGACGGCGATAGTTTTGGTGATCCCTCTATCTCGACATTCTCCTGTACTCAGCCTGCAGGTTTTGTGAGCAATGACTTCGATGAATGCCCAAATGATGAAGATGTTTGGATTAAGCCAACTTGGTATCCCGACCAAGATCAGGATGGTGAAGGTGATAGTGATTTTGGGATACGCGCTTGTGAACAACCTGCAGGTTATCTAGCTACTGGTGGGGATACCTGCCCCAACGATCAGAATAAGCAGAGTCCGGGTACTTGCGGTTGCGGTGTTCCAGAAAGTAACTACATAGAGTACTTTCCTGACCAAGATGGCGATGGTTATGGATCGCCATTCAACTCAGTTTTTGCCTGTGAACAACCGGATGGCGATTTTATCTCATATGTCACAAATGGCGATGATTTGTGTGATGAGAATCCCGATTTAATTCAGGAAGCCACTTGGTATTACGATGAAGATGGCGACGGGTTTGGAGTCTCTGACATCACCGAGATTGGGTGCGTCCCTCCAGAGTTCAACTTTGATTCTTGGTCCCAAGTGGCAGGTGATGATTGTCCGTTGGACCCCGCGAAACAAGCCCCGGGTATCTGCGGCTGCGGAATTTCTGATGCCGGTCGTGATGCCGACCAAGACGGAATCTGTGATCTTGGCGTCGATAATTGTTTGGGGGTGAACAATCCGAGCCAAATTGATACCGATGGTGATGGATTGGGTGATGCGTGTGACCCGTGTAGTCCGGGTGATTGCCCTGCCCCCAATCTCGTTGTGGCGGCAGTATTTGGGGCGGAAAACCAAGTGGGGTCTGAGCCAATTGCCTTGTCATGCAGGCGCACGGGTAGTAACACCGTGATGGTCGCGACTGCCAACTTTGGATCGGATAACGCAACGATTATTGATTTGCAAATTGAAACGGTTGGCCCGCCCCAAATTAACCTCCTTGGCGCTCAAGCACTGGCAGCAGGTCCGGAACCGAAGGACGTAGCATGGGGACGTAGTTCAAATGGTGACCAGCTTGAAGACGTGGTCGTTGCGAGCGCAGCCGGGGCGTACGCGTTGGTTAATCAAGGTGGCGGGAACTTCACTTCCGATTATACCGCGAATTCTGACCCTCAAATTGTGGGAAGCTTGGGCTGGAAATCGGTTACTTTCTTCGATGTCAACAATGGCGGAACAGCCGATCTTGTGACTTCCGGTGTTGAAAATGGACTTGCACGGGTGGGTTCCCGTCTTGGAGACGGCGGCAGCAGCGGATTGGACGGCGAAGGCAACCTACTTGCTCCCGAGACTTCCTTAATCAACGGATTGCTTAATGGGATTATAGACTCCGATTATGGAACTCCAGAGTTGTATTTTCCGTTGGGTGGTGCATGTGATGATGCATGCGGAATGCCAGATATCGTTATGCCGCGTCCGTCGGCGGGGACAGTGGCCTTTTTCTGTAATCGGGGAGAGGGCATCTCCAGCGAATGTGCAACATGGGATCAGGGAGGGCAGTCATGTGATCCACAAGGTGGTTGCCTGATTAATCAAGATTGTCCGTGCTTCCAATTCTTGGGCTGGGAGCAGAGCTTTGAAATTCCCGTAGGAGATGCGCCGGTCGCTATCAAAGCGGGCAACTTTGATGAGACTACATTTGACCCTGATTTTGCTGTGGCGAACTCAGGATCAAACGACGTGTCTATCTTGATAAGCGTGGGGATCGACCAGTATGACGTGCTGACTGTTCCGGTTGGAATATCACCGACAGCACTCGATATAGGAGACATCGATGGAGATGGACATGTAGATATCGTTGTTGCGAATGGCGCTGACGACTCGATCACGGTCATTTACAACCGAAGCGGCGGTTACTTCGAAGCTTCGAATCCGATTCTACTTCCAGAGGGGGCAGCTCCCTCGGACCTTGAGTTGGTTGACCTCAACTCAGATTCATACCTCGACTTCGTTTTTGTTTCCGCTTCTGGCAGTGATGAGTTAATCGTATTGTACAACGACATTTCTGCGTCTGTGACTGACTGCAATCAAAATGCCATTGTCGACGATTTTGAGGTCGCTTCGGGTATCGGTAGTGACTGTAATAACAACGGTGTGCTGGATGCCTGCGAACTCGGAGCTGAAACAGGATTACTCGGTCAGTACTACGATAACATTGACTTTTCTGGAAAGTCAATAAGTCGGATTGATCCGATTATTGATTTCGATTGGGTTGCTGGATCGCCAGCACAAAGCCTTGATATTAACACATTTTCGGTGAATTGGTCGGGATTTGTCAGGACGACAGGGGCGGCAGGTGACTACGTCTTCTATCCAACGACTGATGATGGTGTACGGCTGTGGGTGGACGGGCGACTGATTGTTGATCAGTGGCAAGATCAAGCGCCGACTGAATCAAGCGGTAGTATCACGCTGGCGGCGAACTCGGCCTTTAGAATTGAAATGGAGTATTTTGAAAATGGCGGGGGTGCAGTCGCTCAACTCCGCTGGCAGCCACCTGGGGGAATTAAGGAGATTATCCCCGCTGCACATCTGGCTCCTGGCATTTCGTGTGGTGGAGTCTTCGCGCCCCTGAGTTGTTTTATTGATTCAGATGGCGACGGGACGCCCGATCTTTGCGACAGCTGTCCCGATGAAAGCACGGTTCTAGATCCTGGAGTCTGCGGATGTGCTATTTCCGATGTGGATTCAGATGGTGACGGGTCACTCGATTGTTTCGACCTCTGCCTTGGAGATGACAATACCGGAGATCCCGACGGTGACGGAATTTGCACGTCTAATGACCCCTGCCCGAATCGAATTACGGGTGATGTGAATGGTGATGGTTTCGTTGGCTTAGATGACGTCGGAATTTTCAGTCTAGTAGTTCTCGACCCGTTTGCGGGGACAGCTGATGAACGCTGCGCGTCTGATGTCAATGGAGATTTCTTGCTAAATGGGGAAGATATCGCTGCGTTAGTTGATCTGATACTTCAGTAAGGCTACAAGGACTATTGAAACTTGCGGGGATGGTATGGCACTCACACAAGCCAATGATTCCGGTTATTGGTAAATGACTTGACCCTTACCGTAGGGGTGACCAAAATCAGGCCCAAATTGGTGCAAAACATGTGCAATATGTAGTACATGCGCCGATGTGAAGGAATCGCGTAACATCCTGAATCTGCTGTAGGTTATGCCCAGACCGCGAGTTAAGGATTTCACGGCATATCTTGCTCATAACCCGGAGATCAGCACAAGTATGACAGGACCCAAAGTCCCTTTGGTAAGATCTGCGTGGTATATAGAGTTTACAGACAGCGCATTCGCTTTTTTTAGTGACCTTTCCCCCTGAAGCAAGACCAAGGCTTGAGTTAGTATTCAGGCCGTTATTCAGGAGGAATTCAGATGAGCCGAAAGCGTTTCAAGGCAGAAGAGATCGTCAACAAGCTGCGCGAAGCCGACGTGGCGATCGCCCAGGACGGACCGTTGCGGTGGCGTGCAAGCAAATCGGCGTGACGGAACAGACCTACTATCGCTGGCGCAAAGAGTACGGCGGACTCAAGGCCGATCAGGCAAAGAAGCTCAAGGAACTGGAGCGTGAAAACGCGCGGCTGAAGCGGTTGCTGGCCGATGCCGAACTCGATAAGGCGATTCTCCGCGAGGCCGCTAACCCAAACTTCTGAGCCCGCAGCGCAAACGCCTGGCAGTCGATCATGTCATCGACCACCTGGGTGTTTCCGAACGGCGGGCTTGCAAGGTGCTGCGGCAATCACGCGCGACACAGCGGTATCTACCGCTGGTACGTAACGATGAAGCACCGCTGACGCAGCGGATCATCGAATTGGCTGCCCTGTATGGGCGCTACGGAACGCCAAGGATCACATCGATCCTGCAGGAAGAGGGATGGCAGGTGAATCACAAGCGGGTTGAACGCATCTGGCGCAGGGAAGGTCTCAAGGTGCCGCAGAAGCAACGAAAACGGGGGCGTTTATGGCTCAACGACGGGATCGTGCATTCGGTTGCGACCGGAACGCAAGGATCATGTCTGGGCGTACGACTTTGTAAGCGGTCGAACCCATGATGGTCGTTCGTTCCGGATGTTGACTTTGGTAGATGAACACACACGGGAGTGCCTGGCGATCGACGTGGCTCGGCGTTTGAGATCGGATGATGTGCTGGAACGATTGTCGTGGTTGTTCGCGACGCGTGGCGTTCCGGATCACATTCGCAGCGACAATGGCCCGGAATTTACAGCCAAGGTGGTTCGTCACTGGTTGCAGCGGGTGGGCGTGAAGACCTTGTTCATTGAACCGGGAAGTCCTTGGGAGAACGGCTACGTGGAAAGCTTCAACGGTAAGCTCAGTGATGAACTGTTGAACGGTGAGATTTTCTACACGCTGCGGGAGGCCAAGGTGCTGATCGAACGTTGGCGGATTCACTACAACACGGTGCGCCCGCACAGTTCACTGGGCTATCGACCACCGGCCCCGCAGGCGATTCAAGTCGCGCCGCCGTTAGCAGGCTGCGCTTCGTTCGCTCCGCTCACTACGCTCCGCCCGCCAACGGCGTGTGTTCCGAGCGGTGCTGGACTAACATAAAAACCGGTATTAACCGTGGGGGAAGGTCAGGGGTCGATGGTGATATAGCTAGGCCGCTGACGATCTCAGTACTGGAGTACGAAAAGATGCGTGAACCGATGGTCACCTATTGCCTTCATTGACTTCTTCGACCTTAATATTATTTGAAGCGTCGAAACAGTGACGGCGCAACAGTTTTCTAAATATTTTTTGTCTTGCAGCTACCCGTGCATAGATATGACCAACTTGGAGTATCATCGATGTCATCGAGTTCACACGACCAAATGGTGGATATTTTTCTCCAGGCTTGCGATTTGCACGATGCCGAATTGGACAGTTTTCTGGCCAGTGCTTGTGGCGAGAATCTTGCTCTGCGGGAAGACGTCAAACGCCTGATTCGACATGATCGAACCCGCGTGTCGGTCGACGAGCCAGCAATCAGAATTTCTGGCGATATGCAAGCTAGCCCGCACCGAATCGGAAACTACGATATTGTCGATATGCTCGGGGCCGGTGGCATGGGGGTCGTATACAAAGCTCGCCAAGCCGAGCCGCAACGCATGGTGGCGCTGAAGGTGTTGCGCCCCGGCATGGCTTCGCGCGTGCTGGTGAGACGCTTTCAACAAGAAGCACAAGTCCTAGGACATTTGCGCGATCCCGGTATCGCGCAGATTTATGAAGCAGGTACGGCCGACGGCGGTCACGGCCCGCAGCCATTCTTCGCGATGGAGTACGTCGATGGTTGCTCGCTAACCGAATATGTCCGGCGCGAAAAATTGGGGCCGATCGCGCGGCTCGACTTGGTGGCAACCATCTGCGAGTCGGTGCATCACGCTCATCAGCGCGGCGTGATCCATCGTGATCTTAAGCCAGCAAATATTCTGGTGACGCCCGAGGGTAAGCCCAAGATTTTGGACTTTGGCGTCGCACGCGCCACCGATAGCGATGTGCGCACGACGACGATGCAAACCGAAGCGGGTCAACTCATCGGTACGCTGCCGTATATGAGTCCGGAACAAGTGGCTGGCAATCCTGAAGCGTTGGACGTGCGCAGCGATGTTTATGCGTTGGGTGTTATCGCATATGAGCTTTTGGCCGACCGCTTGCCCCACGATCTTGCCACCAGAAGCATTCCCGAGGCGGTGCGCGTGATTCAGGAAGAAGCGCCTGAACGCCTCAGTTCGTTCGAGCGCACCTACCGTGGCGATATCGAAACCATCGTCAGCAAAGCGTTGGAGAAAGACAAGGACCGGCGCTACCCGTCGGCGCAGGCGTTTGCCGATGATATTCGTCGCTATCTGAATTACGAGCCCATCACCGCGCGACCGGCAACGACGGTTTACCAGCTCAAGAAATTCGCCAAGCGCAACAAAGCCGTCGTTTGGTCCGCTGCAATCATCGCCGCGACGTTGGTGATCGCGACCGGCGTTAGCGTGGCTTATGCCGTACAGGCCACGCGTGCCGAAGGGGTGGCCAAGTCAGAGAGTGAAAAGGCACAATCCGCAGCAACGTTTGCGGAAGAGCAACGCCAGGAAGCGGAGACCGCCTTGGCACAATCCGAGGGGGTCACGCAGTTCCTCGTCAATATGTTGGTCACCGCCAGCCCGGATATGGAAGGGCGTGATGTGAAGGTGCGCGACGTGCTGGAGTTGGCGGTAGCTGGGGTAGACGAACGCTTTCAGGATGATCCGTTAGTCGCGGCGCGCATTAGAGCCGTCGTCGGTCGCAGTTTCTCGGTGCTGGGCGAACCCGCGAAAGCTGTGCCTCACCTTGAGTTCGCCCTGTCCACCATGCGCGAAGAATTGGGGTGTAAGGCAACCGATACGCTGAACACGATGGAGAGTCTTGCTCAGGCCTACGAGTACCTTGGTCGTTTCGAGGATGCATTAGAGATTTCTGAAGAATATCTTGAGTCCGCTGCCGAGCAGTTTGGTTCCGATTCGGCTTACACGCTCGACGCGCTGGGGACAAAGGCCCGCACGCTAAAGTCGTTGGGTCGGTACGATGAAGCACTGCCGCTTTTGGTAGCGATGGTTAGTGGTTGGCGCAGTATCGAGGGCGAACGCGGCGAGAACACCTTGATTGCCATCGAGTCTTTGGGCCAATATTACCATGATCGTCGTCTGTATGCGGAGGCAAGACCTCATTTGAAGGAAGCCTACGAAGGAGAATTGGCAAATCGCGGCGCAGATCATGCTCGTACCATTGCGGCTCAATATTCACTTGGCCTGAATCATGCCCGAATGCGCGAGACACAGTTGGGCGTGGAAATTCTGGAAGATTGCTACCAACGAAGCCTGCCTGCTTTTGGTGAGGATCATGGCTTCGTACAAGCTGTCCGCAGTAGCCTTGCGATCGAACTCGCCAAGGTTGGTCGCGCTGATGAGGCCGAACCACTGTTGCTGACCGCGCTGGATGTGGAGTTGAAAAAGTTCGGCCCCGAAAATCCTGCTGTTTTGGGGAGACAGTCATCCCTAGCATTGTTCTATCTACGTACTAAACGCTTTGCGGAGGCGGAGACGTTACTCGAAAAGACGATAGCAGGGTATCAAAAGACCTTGGGAGACGAGCACCCCAGGACCATTTCCGCGATGGACATGTACGCGGATGTCTTTCGCGAGTCGAAGCAACTTGAAAAGGCGGAACCTGCTTATCGCAAGGCACTAGAGCGCGCACGCGTTCATGGGGATGAATCTCCCGCGGTCATGGCATTGCTAAATGATTGCGGCTTAGTGCTGATCGGACTGGAAAAAATAGATGAAGCGCGCGACATGTTTCAAGAGGCGGTCAATTCCTCGCGCAACGTATATCCTGAAACGGATTTCCGTCGGGCACTTTTCTTAGGACAGTTGTGTTGGACGCTGGATCAGTCAAAGCGATTCGAAGAGGCGATTCCCGTTTTCTTGGAAGCACATGACATCTTCTCTAAGCAACGCGGTCGCTTGAATCCAGACGCGATCGGCTTCTTGCGTCGGGCTGCCGAAATGGCCGAGGAAATCGAACACGAGCAAGCGAGCGAATTGCGCAATCGGCATACAGCGCTCGTCGAAGAAAAGGAAGCCGATGAGAGCTCCGACGGTGACGGCTCGCCGACGGAGTAAACAAGGCCGCCGAGGCGACGTCCTGCGACGTTGCCCCGGCGGGACCGCGTTTCCCCGATGAAGGGGTAAGATTGCAGGGGCCTTTCCAGTTTCCTCCTGCAAGGTTGGACAGTGTATACCCGTTGGCCTAGTTCAAGATCGCATACCCAAGATACGAATCGTCATCAGCCTCGTACTTAAACCCGAGATATGTACCGCTTTCATCGCAGTGCACGTCACCGACGGCAAGGTTGCTGCTAACGTCGCGCGGGTCCGGCACGGTTTGCCACTCACCATTGCCCGTGCTGTATTGCAGCGCGTTCGAGCTACTGATGTTGTCCTGACCGCCGATGATCCAAACCGGCACGTTGCCGAGCACGCCGTGCGTAAGCGTTACACCCGAGCCGCTACGACCACCACCATCGATGGATGCGTTACTGCCCATGTTCATGGCTCCGTCGAGCGTACCGGTGATCGCGGCACCGTTTGGTAAGTAGGCATAACGATCGCCGACCATCATTGGTCGATTGACGCCGTCTTCTTCCGGATCGAGCGAGATCGGAGTTGCTGTCGGATCGAGTAAATCGATGAGATACGGAAACTCGAAACTGGCTTCGCGACCGATGAAGAGCATCATGCCGTTGTCGTAGGCAAAGGGTGTGTCAGCAGTGCGCGGACCATTGACGCTGGTCACGTCGAATTCCATCGGTGCAGCGGTAGGGTCATCCAAATCGTACACCCAGAATTTGCCGGGCAACTGACGTGCTGCGACCACGGTGCGCGTCTCGGCATCGATGTGAATCTGATCGGGTATCAGCGTGTTATCGTTGTCCGGGTTTACGTCAAAGCGCGTTACCGTGGGCGCTGCACCGCTCGTGTCGATTACGCGAATCAACTCCTGCCCATCGACGAACGCAGTGTTATTAATGGTTGCGACCAGAGAGCCATCGACATCCATAAAGCCGGGTCCGTAGTTGCTTACTGGTACGGATGAAAGCGTAACATCTTCGGCGGTGATGTTATCAATGGTATCCGTTTGCGGGTCGTACACCGAGACAGCATTGCTGCCTTCGGGCCCGCCGACGAGGATGATCTTGTTTCCGGCCACTAGAAAACTGTTCGGGTCGTAATCGGCTGCGTTAGGAATACCGCGACCGGTGAGATCGCCTGCGGACGGCACGATGTAGTTAACGTTGCCGACCGAGCCGTCTGAGTCCGCCTCGGTGTAAACGATCAGGTCGTCTCCGGCCTCGATGCGGGCCATCACGTGAACATTGATATCGGTAAGTACCAAGCCGAAGGGGTCGTCGTCGCTCAGGTCGAAGTTGGTAGTCGGGCCATCGTTCGTGTTGTCGCCGGGATTGTCGTTGTTCATCATGTCATCGATAACCGGCGTCTGGCCGGTTTCGCAGTTCATCCCCGGCGCGGCGAGTACGGTAAGTATTAGGGCAAGGGTGCAGGTCAAGAATTTCTTGGTTGGCATGGTTCGATCTCCTCTGATCAGAAAAACGCGGTGAAATCGTGCGGGCAGCCCATGCTGCCCACCGTCAAGAGGAGTCGCGGAAGCCACGTGCAAACGGGGTAATGAGAATTTGAGAATTTTTCTGATCAGAGTCGCGTGAGTGTTCAACAGAGCTAGGCCCGTCAATATCAGAGCCGCACCCGTTAGGAAGCGGTCACCGTCAGAATTGGAGGGATGCCCAGTGTCACGAGTTAAAAGTCAGCCGATCGAAAACGGGCTAGTCTGACGCCAAAAATCTCAAGCCGTGCGGGTTCATGCGCCGCGAGTCTATTCCTCCAACCGACTCGCCAACCATGCCCGTGCAAAGCGCCAGTCGTTCTTCACGGTCTTTTCGGACACGCTAAGTGCCGCCGCCACTTCTTCGACGGTCATGCTGGCGAAGAAGCGCATCTCGACCACGCGCGCCTGCCGCTTGTTAGATGCGTGCAGCTCTTGTAACAAGCGATCGAGTTCGGCTACGTCCAGATCCGTCTCAAAGGCGGCGTCGGCATCGGGATGCAGGGTGACTTTGGCACCGCCGCCACGCTTGGCGGCGCGATGGGCGCGGGCGTGATCGACGAGAATGCGTCGCATGATGGTGGCGGCCACGGCGAGAAAGTGTGCGCGAGATTGCCAGTTACCCCGCAGTTGATCGGACAGCTTCATGAACGCTTCGTTGGCCAAGGCAGTGGGCTGCAATGTGTGATTGGCGCGCTCGCGTTTCATCTGGGCGGCGGCGATCTGACGCAATTCGTCATAAATCAGCGGCAGGGCGGCATCGAGGTCGCTAAACGTTTCGCGGAGTTCGCCCGCTAAGGTTTGCTGCAGGTCTTTAATGGTGGTGGGATCGTCCATAGAATCTGCTCGTGCGGGCATCGTATCGAAAGTCACGGGTAAGGCTCTAGTCCGGCCAAAAAAATCTCAAATTCCCGTTACCCCAAAATCTCCAATCTTCCGCGACTCCTTTCGAGGGCGGCGAATCGGTTCGTCAGCCCTCGTTTGAACCGCGTTTTTCCGCATTGAGGAGTCGAAAACGATGATGAACAAGCTCAAAACCACGAGTGTGATGATGTTGACCCTGCTATGCCTGACGACCACCGTCGGCATGAATGGCGATTGCGAGGGTGGCGGCGACATGATGATGCCGTCAGGCGGCGGCAATGGTGGTGGCGGAATCGGAGGTGGTGGAGGCACCGATAGCACCAACCCGCTCGGAGGGTTGGCCGTGGTGCTAACGGGATTGAATGCCGAGGGGGATATCCGCGTTGATGAAGATTTGATCGTGATCGGCACCGGCCAAAACAGCGGCATCGAGTACATCTTCCCGTCGGAAGGCAACACGCCAATGAACGTGACCAACTTTGGCACACTCGAAACAACTGGTTTCAACGTCGCCAACGGTTGGATCGCGGCCCGCGCCTTCTCAGGTGATGTCACGTTGCACGATACAGCCGACGGCACGACGATCAATGTCGATGAAGGCGACCTCGCACTGCCGAGTGGCGCGGCGATTTCGACCGATTTCTGGGCCGATGGCAACTTCATGGTCGCGTTTGCCAACGTCAATCGTGTTGATGACGGGCACAAGATTAAGTACATCGATTGCTCGGGTGCGACGCCGCAGATCGTGAGCTTCACGCAAGATATTCCCGATCAACAGGGCACCACCCAAGAGAAGGTGCTGCTCGATATCGACGCGGACCGTATGGAAGTCGTCGCGCTGCAACTCGATGTGTTCTACCGCTACGACATGACCGCCCCGGATGCTGCGCCGGAAGTGTTCGACTTTTCCGCTGATGGCGGTGTGACCAACGCCACCGAGTTTCACTACGACAACGGCAAGGTGATCTACCATGCACGTGAGACCACTAATGACTTCCGCCGTCTCACGTACATCGCCGACCTCGATACAGGCACCACGACGATGTTGAGCGAAAATCCATCTGGTATCTGGGACGTGCATCTCACCAACGGCGTCTTCGGCTACTTCGTCAACGAAATCGACGACGACGTGATCAGCAATAACATCAGCCGCAGCGTGTGGGGCACAGTCAACGGTTCGATCGCCTTCACCGATACCCACGAAACGGATGTGTTGATCTCAGAGGAACGCACCGACGGTCTGATCGGCTACGGCCAAACCCTGGCCGCCACGCCCGACGGCGAATATCGATTCCTCGCCGGTGGTGGCAGCCAGGGTGATGCCAACTATCTGCAAGTTAGCCGCAACAGTAGTGACTTTGTGGTCGTGCCAACGCTGCCCGAGTTTGCCAATATCGACCCCGACGGGTTGGAAGCGTCGGAAGTCGTTGCTAACAATTCCATCTGTGCGTTCCGCACACTTACGAATAATCAAGTGGCGTTTATTCTACTGCCCTAGAGAGGGGTAAAGCGAACGGACGACGAATCAAATGCTTCAATAGGTAGTAAAGCGAAGACCGTTCCGAGCATATTGCCTCGGAGCGGTTTTTTCAAAGGTTGAGTTGGAGTAATGCTAGTTTGGCTATCGGTCGTCAGGCGGTCTAGGGCATGACCCCGATGTGGTTTTCCGGATCCTGATTCGCCGTTGACACCTTAGAGTAGATTAACGAACCGGGGCGCCTGCCGGATGGATTGAATCTACTAATCCACACCGCGCGAATTTGGCGGCGGTAGATGATGCTGTTGGTGTCGTTGTCGTTTCTGATGGACGCGTTTTTGGTTCTATTGTCCTTGTTCTTTTTCAATATTGTCGTTTTTGGTTACGGTTGTTTCACTGTTTAAGTTTTCCTATCTGTTGCGGGAGTTAAATCTTGTCAGCCCGTTACCCTCTACTCAATGGGTGATCTTGGCGGCTATCTCGGTGCTGAACTGCCCCCAAGAAACCGGATCAGTGCTTAAGTGATAGACTTGAGATCTGGTCCCTGAAATAGAGGACAGGTAAATGGTTGATGCGCGATTGAGATTTTTGACACTATGCAAATGGGAGGTTTTTCTTGTTTGCCAGTCCCGGGCAAGGTAGGATTGATGGATATTGCGGAAACTCGGAGTCCTTTTGGAATGCCAAACAACTCAATCCTGTGTCAATTGATGGTATTTGTCGTTGTGCTCGCGGTGTCAAACGCCAAAGCCCAAGACATTCCTATTGTGAACCCGGGATTCGAATCCGTCAGCCGCGCGCTCGTTGGCGGGGAGCAGACCAACGGAGTCGGCGGCAGTGATACGCTCGTCGGCACACGTTACCCTTACCCATTCGGCGTCGGCCTCGTTGACTGGTCAGATCCGCTCACCGTACCTGGCTGGTACTCACAAACGGTTGCGTTCGGCTCGCCTGGCGAAATCTTCGTCGGCGTCCTACGACCGACCACGGTCGGTGGCACACCATTCATCACCGGCATCGAGGGTGACAACGTTCTGTCGATCCAGGTCGCAATCGTGGGACAGGCAACGAACGCGATGCTCCAACCAAATACGACGTAAACGCTCAGCTTCCTCGGCGGTATCAGCGAATTCGACAGCGACTACTTCTTCTCCGGCTCACTTACGGCGGTTGACGCTGGCGTCGCGCTCCCCATTGAGGGCCAGCCGGGCGTCACTCGACTTGCGAGCAGCAATTGCTGCTTGCCCCCAAACCTGCCGCCCGACGGAATTATGCGTCGCTACGAGTTTTCCTACACCTCACCTGATGTCCTGCCCGCATCACTGGTCGGCACCAATATTGGCATCAACCTCTTCGGAAGCGATGGCCTTCCTAGAGTCATTTACGACGACGTCACACTGACGGCCACTCCCGTCCCCTGCGGCGATCGGTTGCTTGGCGATGTTAACAATGATGGCGTATTCAACATTGGCGATACTCCCTCATTTGCCAACGCATTGCTAGATCCAAATTCGCTAAATCTGGACGACCGATGCGCGGCTGATATCAATCGCGATGGCGAAATAGATGGCCGAGATGTTCAGGAATTCCTGGATTTGTTGATCTCACAATAGACTTGGCTTTGCCGCTCTGAAACGCCGAATCGCGAACGCCTCTGGTTTTGCCCGCCTGTGAAATCGCGCCCAATTCCGAACCGAGCACCGACGCGAAAAACCCGCGCCCCGCACCACCCAAGTCCAACCCCAACCCGCCACGCGCCATGGAGTACGCGCGAGCGCGCGCTGGCGCGCCCCGACGAGGCAAACGCCCCTAGAGCCATCTTATTCCACACGTAGCGTGTATCCGCAATGCCGAAAGCAGTTGCGGGCGTCTTTTGCGGTGATCTGATCGAGCACGGATTGCATCGTGTTCCAAAGTGCGTCGCGCGTGCGATGAGCTAGCGATCGCAGTGAATGTTTGATCTTCGCAAAGATCAATTCGATGGGATTCAGATCCGGGCTGTATGGCGGCAGGAAGGTGAGTTTAGCGCCCGCTGCTTCGATCAGATCGCGCACACGCTGTCGTTTATGACTCGACAAGTTGTCCATCACCACGACGTCGCCGCGACGCTGTTTAACGCGACGCTCCCACGCCGGACTCACTTGAAACATGTCGGCGATCTGTTTGGTTTTGATGCCGCGGTCGTAAGCCGCCAGCACGCGTCTGCGCAGGTCTTGAGAATACGGCGCTGCCATCCATGACTTCCATCCGGCCCATCACTACGGACCTGATGGCAACGTAATAATAACCCGCGCAGGGCGCAACCCTAACAGATGCCGATAGCGGTATGTTTGGATTGCGTCCGCTTTAGTGACCCCTCGCGTGAAAATTGCTGGGCCGGACTGGTTGGCATTCTTTTGGTCCTTGATCGAGACTCGCAAGAGCGGGTTCTCGGAATCTCGGCTCGCTTGAAATATGATTACCTGACCTGCTACGATGATGGGTTTTATCCAATCCGCCCTGCGATCGGATTGGACTCTGCGAATAAGAATGGGGTGAGTGACCTGCCCCCAAGAAACCGGACCAGTGCTTAGGTGATAGACTTGAGATCTGGTCCCTGGACTGGAGGACAGGTAAATGGCAAAGCGGATTCGTTATTCAACGGAGCAGATCATTCACAAACTACGTGAAGCGGAAGTCATGTTGGCCAAGGGGCAAAGTGTCGCCGAGATGTGCAAGCAGATTGGCGTCGCTGAGCAGACCTATTATCGATGGCGCAAGGAATATGGTGCGTTGAAGATGGACCAGGCCAAGCGATTGAAGGAGTTGGAACGGGAGAACGGTCGCTTGAAGCGGGTGGTTGCTGATCTGACGTTAGACAACGCAATTCTGAAAGAGGCCGCTAACCCAAACTTCTGAGCCCGGCCCGTCGCAGGATGACGATCGATCACGTTCGTGAAGTCATGCCGGAAGTGTCGGAGCGTCGGGCGTGTCGGGTGCTGAATCAGGCCAGATCGACACAGCGTCATCGGGCGAAGGTTCGTTCAGATGAACCGAGGCTGGTGCAGCGAATGATTGAACTGGCGAATGCGTATGGTCGTTACGGCTATCGAAGAATCACGGCATTGCTCAGGCATGAAGGCTGGCGTGTGAACCACAAACGGATCGAGCGACTGTGGCGACAGGCGGGCTTGAAAGTGCCGCGAAGACAGCCCAAACGGGGAAGACTGTGGTTGAACGATGGTTCTTGCGTGCGTCATCGACCGGAGCATCGTGATCACGTGTGGGCATATGACTTTGTGCATGCGCGAACACACGATGGCCGAGCATTGCGGTTGTTGGTGATCGTAGATGAGTACACGCGTGAATGTTTAGCGATTGACGTGGCACGGAAACTTGATTCAGAGAATGTGTTGGAGCGATTGGCGTGGTTGTTCGCCACCCGAGGCGTACCGGATCATATTCGCAGCGACAACGGATCGGAGTTTACGGCGATTGCAGTACGGACTTGGCTTGCGAAGGTCGGTGTGAAGACGTTGTACATCGAGCCGGGGTCGCCATGGGATTGAAGGCGACCAAGACGGGAGCCTGAAAGTTATGTCGAAAGCTTCAATGGCAAGCTGCGGGATGAACTGTTGAACGGAGAGATCTTCTACACGCTACGAGAGGCCAAGGTGCTAATCGAACGCTGGCGGATTCACTACAACACCGTGCGACCGCATAGCTCGCTTGGCTACAAGCCGCCGGCACCAGAGGCGATTGAAATCGCGCCGCTGATGGCAGGCTCCGCTTCGTTCGCTCCGCTCACTACGCTACGCCCGCCATCAGCGAGGGTCGTAAACGACAACCAACTAACTTAAACTGTGGACTACGATGTGGGGCAGGTCACTTGATTGGGACGACAACTCAGAAGTCGATCTCGACGGATACCAACTCTATCGCGCTACGTCGATGTCGGGACCGTTTGCGATCCAAAATCAGACGCTGCTTTCGGTAAGTGATTATCTCGACACGACCGTTCAAAACAGTGTGACCTATTTCTATTACGTGACCGCCGTTGATCTAGCGGGTCAGGAATCGGTCGCTAGTGCCATCGCGTCCGCAACGCCGGGAGCTGGTGGCAATCCGCCATCGACCGATCCGTGGATCAACGAATTCCACTATGACAACAGTGGAGGCGATACCGGCGAGTTTGTCGAGATCGCGGGGCCGGCCGGTCTAGATCTAAGCGGTTGGTCAGTCATCGGCTACAACGGCAATGGGGGCGGTACCTACAAGACAGTGAGTCTTGGTGGCACCATTCCGGATCAAGGTGGCTGCTTTGGTACTCTCGCATTTGACTTCAGTAGCATGCAGAACGGCGCGCCGGATGGACTCGCGTTGGTGGATCCTAATGACGCAGTTATTGAGTTCATTAGTTACGAAGGCGACCTGACTGCGACCAATGGACCTGCCAATGGGATGCAGTCCACGGATATCGGCGTTGATGAGAGCCCCGCGCCACCGATCGGCGATTCGTTGCAACTTTCGGGTACCGGCGCCGTAGCAGGCGACTTTAATTGGCAAGAACCTGGCAGCGAAACACCAGGACTGCCGAACAACGGTCAGAACTTTGATGGCTGTAGTCAACAGGATACGACGCCGCCTACCCCGCCGACTGGACTAACGGCAACGTCGGTGCCGGGGCAGATCCAACTTGACTGGGCGGATAACGTCGAACCCGATTTCGAAGAGTACAGAATCTACCGCTCGGATTCGATGGGCGGACCGTATATGCAGATCGATCAAGCCAATGCGACGAGTGACTACGCCGACAATTCGGTCACCGCTTGTGTCGCATATTTCTATATCGTGACTGCGGTAGACTACAGCGGGAACGAAAGTGGTGAATCAAACGAGGCGTCAGCTAACGGCACATCCAGCGGCTTGCCGATCGACGATTGTGACATGAATGGTGTTCCTGACGAATGTCAGCTAGATGGCGATATCGATGGCGTGATTGATGCCTGCGATGGCTGCCCGGCCGACAGTGGCAAGAGCGCACCTGGCATTTGCGGCTGCGGTGTGTCGGAAGTCGATAGCGATTCGGACGGAACACCTGACTGCAACGATCTATGTCCCAACGACGAAAACAAGACCAATCCGGGAGATTGTGGGTGCGGTGTACCCGAAGTTGACAGTGACTCGGATGGTACACCTGACTGCAATGACGGATATCCCAACGACTTGAATAAGACGGATCCGGGGGTGTGTGGTTGTGGTGTATCTGACGTGGACAGCGACATGGACGGAACGCCTGACTGTAACGACCTATGCCCAGATGATCCCGCCAAGGTAGCGCCCGGTCGATGTGGTTGTGGGGCGGTTGATAAGCCCGCCGACGGGGATATGAATCCTGACGGCGTGACTGATGGGAATGACGTTCAGGCGTTTATTGATGCAGTTCAAACCGGTGGCGATCTTGACGCCATCTGTCATGGAGACTTTGATGAAAACGGTGAGATTGGACTCGGTGACATCAGCGGTCTAGTCTCTGTGCTTATTTCACAATAGTCTGGCAACGCTAATACAAATGTCATGTATCATCATGACACTTTTCTAGTATTCGCAGATTGCGACCAACAATGATCTAAAGGAGAATTCGAGGTGCTTGCGTCCCGATCGAACTAAGGAAAAAGGAGCAAGATTTACATCAATCATTCCCACTGGGAGCATTTGCGAGAAGTTCTTTAGCCTCCTGACCTTCTTTAGTATTAAAGTAATCCCTCTCGATTTGCTTGAGGATTGATTTCGCTTGCTCGACGTGGCCCATTTCAGTTGCGACACGGGCTCGAAGCTGTAGGACGCGGGCATGCAGCGGAAAATCTGGGGCGTCAGCAATTCTCAGCCAACCACTCACTCGCTGGAAATACTGTGCCTTTTGTTTCGGCAACTCTTCTAATTCGATTCCTAGACTACTCCAACGCATTTCTTTCTCGGCCAGGCATAAACTCGCAAACCTAGCAAAAACAGTCTGACTGGCAGCAATCCATTTCAGCTTTTGGATCGCCCGAGGATCTTCGGTGATTCGGTGCAGAGATTGCATGACTTCAACCTCCTGCATCGGTTCGGAGTATTTTAATGTCTCGAGTTGGGGGGCCTTTACAGTGATATCTAACTTGTTCGACTGTATCCTCTGATGGGAAGAAGGATGGGTCCACTCGACACGAATCGAATAGTCGCCAGGCTTTGCAAATACGGGTTTCCCCTTTGCGCCGTCAAAAAAAAGCATTTCTGCATGGTACATGGACTGACCTGGTGCGAGCGTTATCGATCGAAGGGATGGTTCCTTACATATTTCAAATCGCACTCGGCCCAAACGTTGACCAGCCGGTGAAGCAAAATAAGCAGCCGACTGTGTCAAATTATCCAAGTGTGGGGACGTAATGATGGGTGTTTCGCCGACATTCGTAAGTTCAATATTGATAATCACCGGTTCGCCAACCAGGTGACTCCCAGACTTAACGGATATTCTTAATGAGACTTGATTGTCTGACTTCGCTGTTTCGTCTGTCGTAGCGGCAGTCAGTCCGACATAGCAAAGGAGGCTCATTATTCCAGTTGCTATTTGGATGATGTTCATAAATTTATTTGCCATTTGTCTTACATTCCTGGAAATGCTTGATTTCGGATAATGTTGAGGCTGCGACGCGTGAATGTACTAGCTTGTCGAATATTCGCAGGACAACAACTTGGTCGCATAACGCCGCCGAAGGGTTCGGTGCCAGTCCTTACTCCGTCTTGATGCAGAAGACTGAATGCATGTCCAACCTCATGATTTAAGATCTCTTGCCGGCGACTTTGACGCCATGGCGCGCCGGTGTTGTCAGGGTCGATTCCGCCTGCACCATCGAGTTGTGCTGGTTTGGTAATCCAGTCACGAACGGATTCTTCAAGCATCATTGCACCTCCGCGACCGATACCAAATCTACCCCCAACAGCTCGCCAAGTTTCTTCGGTGTTAGCGTCGCTGTCTTCTTCCGGATCAGTTTGAAATCCCTGTTTGACCAAGACTACCCAATAGCGCGGGACTGCATTCGGATGACCCCTGCTTTCATTTACATGAGCGCTCGCTGTCTGTGCAAAAACCGTGTTTAGTCGGAATGGCGCGTTTGTGGTGTTCTGGCCAGTATCGAATAACACTCGGATGAAGGCGTCCGACCAGATTACCGCCATGCCACTCGTGTCCAGTGGTGGGAGCGCGTCGCCATCTGCATAGGCATCATCATCGACTAGACTGAATGGAATGCTGAGGGCAGCAACGGTGATTCGGCTATTGGTCGGATCTACGGCGACAATGTTCATGTTATTGCCACCGCCAATTGTGATGGTCCCGCCGACAAATGCTCCCCAGTCTCCAGGCGGAAAGGCCGGGTTGATTGTGAGGCGAACACTCCCGTTGTCTATCCGAGTAACGGTGCCGTTCATTACGACACCTCCATTACCCGTTGCAGCGAACGGAAGTGGAGTTGAGCAGATATTCAGCCCCGCTGCTCGGGCGATTAAGAAGTTGGAGTTTCCGGTAAGATCTTGGATTGTTGTTGTTCCTGCTACGGACAATGTGCCATTCTCAGATCTCCCGTTTCTCGCTGGATTTGATGTTAGATTAGGGGACATGTCGTTTAGAGCAACGTTGACTTGGATAGATTGAGCAGTTGCGCTATCGCCTCCAGCAATATTTATGATATTACCGCTCACCGTGTTACCGGCCACATTTGTCATACTGTCAACTTCGACATGGAGATCGCGCCAAACAGTTAGTACCTTGTTGCTCACATAATTATCTGCATCGCGGATTTCTTTCTCACTGGCGTTGCCCGCGACATTCCGATGGACGATACGCTGCTTGTCAGCATTGTTGTCCGCGTAGTCCTGATCGCGGTTCCGTAAATCGAGGAGAAAATCGCGATCACCATTCCCAACGACCCGAAAATTGTCGCCGGGTTGCAAGGTCACGCGAAATCCGAAGGTTGCTTCACTTGTGGTAAATGCCTGTTGCTTGATTCCGCCGATTTCGTCATTGGTACCGTCCGCCTTCACGAATTGCCCGTCTCTCGATGGCGAATTCCCGCGATTATCACGTTCTTCGTTTTCATCATTTCCCGCGGAAGAGCCATCCAATGGCCCCAAAGCACTCGTCGGATCGTCGACGTCGAATGAATCAAAATAAAGGTGCACAGACTCAATAGGGTCAACCGTTAACGTGACCGAGACATCTAGAATGTCACGCGCTGAAGTTTCCGGAGTAACTCCAACGAGTCGCGCCCCGGGGAATACACGTAACGCACCAGGAGCAAGACCGGAGGGCCAGTTAGGATCCGAGTCTAGGACGTTATTGTCGGAATTGCTGTTATTGCGACCCAGCCATTGAATCGATTCGATACCGATGATCGTTAGCGCGACTTCGTCATTAATGGTGTCAGGCGCTTGATCGTAGGTCATCCGCAGTTTGACTTGCTGTTGGGAGGTACTCGGGCTCCGCCCCTCGACCCAAAGGTCAAGCTCAAGCCAGTCCCCGACCCGACGGAAGTTCCCATGTACAGGAATATCGCTGCCGAGCACATATTCTTCGATTTTGGCCGAGTTCCGCCAGACTTTGATGTCATCTTCCCCCTCGAACGCCTCGATCTGAACGTTGCCGCATGGATCTGGAATGTCGAAGGGCTTGAGGCGAAGTCGGAGTTTACACATTTCGTCCTCGCCGGGGACGTCTGTATCTTCGGACAGGCTCTTGGTGTCGAAAAGCCCATCCTTGTCATCATTGTCTAGATTCACAAACGTCTGTGCACCGACGGTGAGTTCCACCGCGTCGGCAACTTCTGGTCCAGCGGGATCAATCACTTTTGGTTTATGAATTTTCATGTCCAATGCTACGACTGTCATCTTTGCATTGGAGAAGGAGCAGTCACCATCGCCATCATTATGTGATCGCTTGATTTCCAGATCGTCAGCCGGTTTCGACTCATGTTCAGCAGTCATCGGATAGGTCGCGCCCGCAGCTCCTATCGGTAGTAAGTCACCTTCTCCCTTTTGCTTTCGTGACCAGGTTGAGTCGTCGGGCGCCCCAGGGCAGGTTAGCGTCCGCATCTCTTTAAGCTCACCCGTTTCGTCAGCAATGTGAATGTACGTTGCCTCATGAATCGCGCAGCTTGTCACATCATCTAAAACGGCTGCTTCACAGCACACGTGGCCGGGATTGGGGCCACAGGTCAAGACGGTTGTCTGAATGACGTCAAGTGCGGGATTGAGTTCTGCATCAACCTCAATGACAGCAAATGGGGGGCAAAGCGGATAGGATTCTTCGGCCAGCGTTTGTCCGGTGGTCAGATTGTCGATCCTAACTTCATTAATGCCGCAGAGGATCGACGTCCAAGTGGCAGTGATCTTATGCAACTTCATCGTTACAGGTGGATCGGATTCGCAAGGCTCTGGCGATGGAATTTCCGTTACGCTAATCGTGCCCTTGGGATTTTCGGCGACGATGATTCCACTTGGCGCGAGAAGCAAATCGACCACAAAGTCAGAAATATCCGGCTCGTCGACGAATCCGCTTCTGTCGTAATCTCCACATTCGCAGCCAACAGCAGGTCCTCCGATTAGGTAGCAGCTTACGAATTCATGTATGTCTAGCCCATTGACCATACAGTCGGAATTCATGTTGCCTGCGATCGCACATGGTGTTGGGCATGAAACCGCCTGGCAGATGCTCGCGTCACCTTGGTACTCCCCGTTTTGGGAAAGACAAGTGACTTCAGAAAGTTCTTGGCACGTAAGGTCTGGTAAGCAGCATGCTCCAACCGGTTCCGGGCATGCGATCTCGAAACACGAAGTATTGTCACCCTGATACAAACCGGAATCAGTGTCACAATCAAGTGGTGTACGTTCGTCACAGACGCTATTGGGTAGGCAGCAGGCACCGGATGGTACACATGTAATGGCTGAACATCCGACTTCGTTTCCGAGATACGCGCCTCCCGTTTGCGAACACGCGCTTTCACTAATCACGATACATTCATTCGTTGGGAGGCAGCACGCGCCCTTTAAACAGGTAACTGATTCGCATGCCATTGCGTCGCCCTGATATTCGCCGCTTACCAGACTACAGTTCGATGCGCTGGTATCGATACAGTTGCCGTTCGGCTGACAGCATGCGCCTATGATACAAGGGTCCGGCAGGCAAGTCGTGAAGTCACCTTGATAAAATCCGCCTGCATTTACGCAGTGCAATTCTGAGTTTGTAATGCAGCCACTACTGACAAGGCAGCATGCACCGAAGATACAGTCTACTGCTTCGCACCCAACAAGATCGCCTTGATACGAACCGCCGGCTGCTGAGCAGGAAGATTCGGTTTCTACCAGACATGAGCCTTCTGATAAGCAACACGCGCCAGTTTGGCACGCATCTTGGCCGCATAATGTCCCATCACCAAGGTATGTACCACTTACAGCTTCGCAAGCGATTGAATCAGAAATTGTGCAGGTCGCGTCAATTCCACAACATGCACCCATAACGCACGGATTCGGGGTACAGTCGGTCCCTTCTCCCGAGAATTCACCACCATTCGCGATGCAACAATCGACCGTAGCGACAACGCACGTTGTTGCAATACAGCAAGCTCCAGTATCGCCACAAACGGTCCCATCTCCCTGATAGGTTCCGTCCACTGTGAAGCAATCATTGAGAGTTGAACCGTCTATGCACTCGGCCGTATTTAAGCAACAAGCCCCACTGGGATCATTGGTGCATGCGGCTGAGTCACTCGAAATTGAGAGTTGAAAGTCACCCGCCGCGCCGCTATCACCGTGTACAAGGAGGTAGTAAACAGTTGCAATCTCGGAGCACCAAGTGACTTGCGAATATGGAGAGCAAAAGTCATTGTCTCCTATGATACATGTCAAAGCACCGCATTCTCCAGCGAAGACACCTATTCTTGAATTGTAAGTCGTTCCAGAACAAAGCGACGCAGTCAAAGTCGATCCATCGCCGAATAGGTAATACCATACTCCTGGCGCGGAATTCGTGGCCTGGCAATCTGGAGTTATATCGGTATTCGCACCAGCGGTTGTTGCTGACTGCGTGGCAGGAATTGTGACAAATATCGCGGTGCCACAGTCGTCGTTTCCAGGTGGTATGACCGCGCAATCTACATTGATGCATGTTGACGCTGTTCCTTGCCAAACACCACCGCTTTGAGCGCATTCCGAAAACGCTACCTCAACGCAGGAGTCATTCTGCGGGCAGCAGGCGCCGAAGACGTCGCACAAAACGGATGTGCATACCGTTCCAGGTCCTTTTGGGATCCCGCCCGATGTAAAACAGGTGGCTGGGGCGAGGTCTTGGCAACTTCCGTTCGGAAAGCAACATGCCTCTGGCGGAGGGGGACATGGAATCGCTGCACATAGCGTACTATCGCCAGAGTAAACACCGCCCATTCCCATACACTGATTAGAGTCTGTGATAACGCAGGTGTCTTGGACGCAGCATGCACCTAAGCCCGGGGCACAATTATTGCACGTTATGTTTAATTGGTATTCTGCGCCGCATTGAACTTGTGCGGCGAACTGTGGGGCTACAAAAATCCACCAGTTCCCAGCCGGCACGCAAGTTGTTACCTCGGTCGGACTGCAACTTTGCGCCACTGCAAGGTCAAGAAATCCACCTAGTTGCCCACAGTCGTCGATACCGTCGTTATCAATGATGCCGGCAACGAAATTGAACTCTGCTGTAACTTGAATCGTGATCTCAGTTGGTTCTTGTAAGGTCAGCGAATACCAATCCGTGTCGCGCGTCAGGCCGTCGAATGCGGCGGTGCCACAGACGATATCGCCGCAGTCAATCGCTCCGAATGCCGGGGGGATCGAATTGCATCCGCCATTTGATGTATCATTGGGAAATCCACAATCCGGTTCTGATTCGGGGATTGCATTAGGTTCACAGAGAATGTCACATGGTTCAGAGCATCCCAAGGGCTCAACCGAAACATCAACGCACCAGCTTAAATCAAAATCATTCGTGCTTGATTGCTGCCACGAATAGCCATCACCCGGCGGAGCGGTCTCCCAAAGCCAAGTGCAGATCCCCGATGTATTGTTTTCGATTTGGAGCCAGACACATTCATTAGGATTGATCGAAACCGGTGAATGACTCGCCGAAAATGCAAATTCCTCAAAGAACCCGACGGTCGTATCGATGAGCCGGCCTGTGGGTTGCTTCAAGCTAAGTGAGACGGAGAATGGTCCTGCAAGAACAGGTCCTGGAATTCCATTTAGATCGGTGAGGTAGGTAATAGTGAAGCTATCAAGTGAGTCACCATCTACCGGACTACACGCCGTGGGGCTGCCAAAGTCCACATAGAATCCCCACCAATCCACTTGTGTGACGAATCCGCCAGTTAGTGAACGGAAATTATCGGCAGCCACATCACTACCGTTTGGATTTGAGTCACTGACGACGCCGACGATTTGCGAAGCACCGTGTCCGAACGTATCGGGTAGTTGACCTGTGCCAGATTGTGAGCACGCGGGACTACCTCCGGGACCGTTTCTTCCGGTTGGTTTTGCTGACTTGGATCTGCAATGATTACCTCTTAGCGCAGATACGCCAACATTTGTCTGAGCAGCAGACTGTGACTGTGTTCTAAACTTCTGATCGTTTGGTTGTGCGAGGAGCTGATTTGCCCCGGGCAAGGTAATGATCAATAAAAAGGTCACCGCCGCAGAGTCCAATTCCCATTGGCGTTTATGCTGGTCGCGCAAGGCAATGCCTCCCCGATACAAGCTGGGCATCAGCCAAGTTTCCCGAATGAGTAGGCATGCGCGCAATCGCTCAGGCCGCGTCGCAAGAGAATCCTTGAAATGCCAGAGGACGATTGTCGTCCAAGAGATGGTCGAACACCGCTTTGGATTATCAGCAAGTACGTGAGCAAACTCAAGGAATTTCTCGACTAGGAGCAGTTAATTGGCCCTAATAGTGCATCAAAAATTGAAATCCAATTCTTACAAATGCCATAATTCGGGCAGATCTTCCCGTGGGCCCTAATGGCGTTTACGTTTTCCAATAGGATCGCTCATAAGTATTTCGGAGAGGGCAAGTTAAAGAGATGTTTTCGTTAGGATTAAATGACGAAATAATTCTAGAGATGGCAACAATGTCCGACAAGAATATTGCCCGGTCTTCTTATTCGAATTCCCCTTCTTCTAAGTCCCGGAACTGGCCCTGAGGCTCGTAGCCTGGCCAAGCAGACGAAAGGTCTTTTAACACCATCGCGGCATCTTTCATTCGATTCTGGGCGATCAGCGAGCGAATTCGCGCTTCTTGAATCGAAATGATTGCGGGATCGGTTGGCGTGAGTTGCTCAAGATGCTGACGACGAACAAGATCGGCTTCTTCGAAGTGTCCGGTTTGTTCGTAGAAATCGGCGAGGACTAAACCAGTGGGAACATGCCACTGTGTATCCTGCAACTCTGGGGCTATTGAATTGATAGCAGCGATTGCTAGAGACAACTCCTCGGCATGTGATTCAGAATCAAGTTGTTTTATCACACGGACAGCAGATTCCGCCGCCACTGCCTTTGCAATTGGGGGGAGACTCGATTCGACCAGAACCCAAAGATTGACCTCAACTAATTGTTCGGGATTGGACCTTTCGTGAATCACATCTGAAGCAATGTTAAATGCGACATCCGGTGATATCCCGTGGCTTGACTCGCATTGGTCGATCAACGCTACGATAGCTGCCGTACTATTTTGACCGAGTACACTCTCGCGGAAGGCAATTCGGGCAATCTTTGCCTCTGCCTCAGCTTTCTCATTTGGACTCATCGGGCGTTCAGCAGCAAGTACCCTTTGCTGGACATTGCGAGATGCCTCAAGGTCACCCGCTCTTTGGTAAAGTTCGGCGGCCCTTCGTATCGACTTTCTTCGTTGTGATAGATTCTCTGTGATTATTCCTTGTTCTTCGAAAAGTCTAGCCGCTGCGTTAAGGTCGCCAAGACTCGCCTTCAACCAAGCACTGCGTTCCAAGGCATTGGACGCGAGGTCCCTATGATCTGATTGACGCGCGACTAGGAGATTCAATAGGAGTGATTGCTTTTGTTTCGCTTCGGTTGGTGCAGTTAGACTACGCCATTGAGGGACAAAGCGGGCTCTTCCATTTTGGGAACTAAAGCTAATTGACGACGTATTCATCGGGGCCAAGTTGTTGGCAAGGCGTGCAATGATCCCAAGCCTTTTGCGATCTTCGGTAACCACCTTCTCCATTAAGACGAGAACATCCGCTGCGGAAGCTAATTCATAGTCATTGTGACGTACGCCGCGACGTGCCATTCTCGGAGCAATGTCCTCGATCGGTCGCTCCGATTCTGCAACCTCTTGCTGGAGTTCGGCGACACTTTCGCCTAGTTCAGCAGCTAGGATGTCGAGGACTTGGGCGAGCACGCGCTCTCGGTCACTCTTACTAATCGTCTCTTTTTCAAGTTGTGCTAGGACTTGCTCAGTAGTTTCAGCTCTTTCTATTCCTGAGTTTTCTTTGTATTGAGCATACCGCTGTGATTCCGGCTTCGGGAATGGCTGTGTTTTGTCATTCGTCCGTTTGTTCACTATCCATGAATTCTTGGAGATGAGGAGGCTCCACCCTAGATAGGCACTAAGCGCCAAGATGGCGGCGACAATAAATGCGTATGGCCGCTTAGGTTTATTAATTGGAATCTGCATTAGGAAACCTTGCCGCGCAAAAAGGTGCTGATCACCCAATGTTCTGTCACGTAGTGTACATCGAATTGCGGATACCCGCTAAAGCTATTGATACGGGGCGCTGGTGGAGTAGGCCTTGCGTGCACGTGTGCCCGAATCCTGATCCAAATGGTTAATGAGAGAACCCGTTAGAATTCGGTTTCGGTTCGGAGGCTGATCAGGATAAAACTGAAGCGATTCGCGGAAGGGCAGTTTGCCAATAAATCGCAGTAGGTAGAAATTGGGATATCGGGTCATATTTTTTGCTGGGATATCCCATGCGCTACGCCAATGCGGGTAAGTCCTACGCGAGGAGTTCATGATTTCTAGCCTTGATTCAAGAGTGAATACACTCATCTAGATAAACCTGGAACTAGTTGCTCCCAGCAATGCAGTTTATGGCACCATTATTTGAGCAGGAGGTACTCTGATGGGTGTAACTAGAGCACATTTACCTCTAGTCTCCCCGGTGGTCCTAACGGTTTTTACATTTCCGAAAAACTTCGTTCATAACTTGTTCCAGTAGAAGAAGTTAGTGCGAGCCTAGCGCTTGGACCTATCGTTAGCATGTTAGGCTCAAGTGACAGGTTCAAACCTGCCTGATCTTGCTGTGCCGAATAGCAAGACAAGATTTACCGGATAACGGCTGATCATTTAACTCAGCAACTGGACCCGAAATAGGGACAAGGGCATTACAGCCAAGGATCTATGTTGAGTTCTTGGATATCGACAAACCCAAATTGGCCAAGTAGTTTCCACACAGGCATATACCCAAATGCGCATAATTTGAACTTGGCCATCTTGTGTTCTGATTTATGGAAATCAACTGCGAGCGGTCTATTGCTATTCGTCGCAATATCCATTCTAAAACCCGAATTTGCAAGTATATGGCATAAGCGTTGAATTTCATTGACCTTTCCCCCTGAAGCAAGACCAAGGCTTGAGTTAGTATTCAGGCCGTCATTCAGGAGGAATTCAGATGAGCCGAAAGCGTTTCAAGGCAG